>PVML01016994.1_pt1 | contig 1428350 bp, 1083 predicted proteins | sample 1853371 | NCBI WGS metagenome assembly PVML01 (sample SAMN08533508, study PRJNA380276) | Human gut metagenome, whole genome shotgun sequencing project. | isolation source: participant 1, chromium library | host: Homo sapiens | collected 2017
AGCCCTAATGATGTTTCAAAGATAGGAAATCGCCTTGATAAGAACAAACAAAATGATAAAAATTAAAATAGAATATCACAAATCATCACAATAGTTAATTTATTTAAGAAAGGCAGATAGCTTTTGATATAAAGAATGATAATCAGACTATCATTTTTTATTTCAGGGTGCATTTTGGGGTGCAAACAATATAAGCACCTAATTATCAATATCATTTGTGGAGCTGGAGGGATTCGAACCCTCGTCCAAACGAGGAAATCATAAGCTTTCTACATGCTTATCTTTGCCTAAGTTTTTCGTGCAGGAGCAGAACCAAAGCCATCAATTCCTGCCTTATCCTTTAAAGTTTCATCAGAAGCGCAAGGCCACTTCTGACTATCCCCGATGTAACTGCACCACTGAACCGGAATGCTTCGGAGCAACAGCTTCCGAGTGATGTCTCGTCCTGGCACCTGGTGCCTGGATTAAGCTAATCTACTATGATTCGATTAAGCAGCAAGAGCGTAATTAGTTTCGCCAGATAAAATTTTGATAACTGAGATTAAAGTGCAAATCACCGACGCACTGCATGCTTACCCACCATTTCTGCCCGCTGTCAAAACCAGTCAACCCCTTTTGAAATGAGGAAGTGGTAACCACTTATGTAGGTGCAAAGATAGATAATATTCGTCATATAGAAAGAAAAAGAGGGTGGATTTTAGATATTTTATTCATTCCGGAAAGAAACACAGGAGATTATACTAACTTTGTATTTTCAGAATGTAACAAAGACAACCAACAAAATCTCAAAACAACATCTATTCATTATGGTCAAGAAAATCATTAGTATCTGTGCTGCCGGTATGATTGTAGCCAGTTGCTCCCCCAAAAAGACAACAGCTCAGCCGACAGATCCGTCAACCACTGACAGTGAATTAACAATGCTGGTCGGAACTTACACTTCCGGCAACAGCAAAGGCATCTATACTTTCCGATTCAACGAAGAAACCGGAGAATCGCTCCCACTGAGTGATGCGGAAGTAGCAAACCCTTCATACCTCATTCCATCAGCGGACGGAAAGTTTGTCTACTCCGTCAATGAATTTAGCAAAGACCAGGCCGCAGTCAGCGCCTTTGCCTTCGACAAAGAAAAAGGAACTCTACACTTATTGAATACACAAAAAACAATGGGAGCCGATCCGTGCTATCTGACCACCAACGGAAAGAACATCGTCACAGCCAATTATAGCGGTGGAAGTATTACCGTCTTTCCTATCGGACAAGACGGAGCATTGCTACCCGCCTCAGACGTAATCGAATTTAAAGGTTCCGGTCCGGACAAAGAACGGCAGACGATGCCTCACCTACACTGTGTACGTATTACCCCCGACGGTAAATATTTACTGGCAGACGACTTAGGTACCGATCAGATACATAAATTCAATATCAACCCTAATGCCAATGCCGATAACAAAGAGAAATTCCTCACAAAAGGTACCCCGGAAGCTTTTAAAGTTGCTCCCGGTTCCGGCCCCCGGCATCTGATATTCAATTCAGACGGTAAGTTTGCCTACCTTATTAATGAAATCGGAGGGACGGTAATCGCTTTTCGATATGCTGACGGAATGTTGGACGAAATTCAAACTGTTGCGGCTGACACTGTAAACGCACAGGGAAGCGGTGACATCCACCTTAGCCCGGACGGAAAATATCTCTATGCCAGCAACCGCTTGAAAGCAGACGGAGTAGCTATCTTTAAAGTTGATGAGACCAACGGTACCCTAACCAAGGTAGGTTATCAGTTAACGGGAATCCATCCACGCAACTTTATCATCACTCCCAACGGCAAATACTTATTGGTAGCTTGCCGCGACACCAATGTCATTCAAATATTTGAAAGAGATCAGGCTACCGGATTATTAACTGATATCAAGAAAGATATAAAAGTAGATAAACCTGTTTGCCTGAAATTTGTAGACTGATAGAAAAAGAAGGTAAAGGAGAAACAAACAGTTTTAGTTTTACCCTAGAATAACCGAAAGGAAGACGTTTTTTTATTATTTTTGCATCACTTTATTAACCCTAAGAGATTTCACAAATATGAAAAGACACGTCTTCCTTTTGGTAACCTTGTTTACCATGAGCACTGTTGCAGCTCAACAACAACCAATTATTTCCCCCAAAGACTCTATCCCCTCTGTAATCGAACGCGTCACCGGAAAAGAGAACAAAGGATTTTCCGCTCACATGAATCTCCAATTATATACTTCATGTGCTGCCTCTTTTACTGAAAATGAGTTAGATGAAGTTGCTTTCAAGTTAAACCGGTTTAAGCTGGAAATCATAGGAAACATCAACCGGAAGTTCTCTTACCATTTCCGGCAATCTTTTAATAAATACAGCAACCCCTTTGCTCTGGATAATCTGTCCTCTTCCGTAGAGTATGCTTATCTGACCTATCACCTTTCCGATCGTTTTTCCATCACGGCCGGAAAGCAATTTCTTATGCTGGGAGGCTATGAGTACTATGTCAATCCGATTAAAGTACGTGAATTCAGCGAGTTTAATAATTATGTAAACTGCTTTCTGGCGGGAGTATCTGCCACTTGGAATGTAACTCCGACTCAAGAACTCAATTTTCAGATAGTCAACAACCGTAACGGTGGAGACGCAGACACTTACCTTCACGGCCTGCCGACAGATGTCGAAGCTACCAAAGTACCTCTGATATCGACCATTAACTGGAACAGTTATTATCTGGACAAAGCCATTCAGTTGAGATACGCCGCTTCATGGGGACAGCAGGCCAAAGGAAGAAATATAATGTATCTTACCGCAGGCAATGTTTACGAAAAAGGTCCATGGATCGCTTATATGGATTTCATGTACTCCCGACAAGGAATCGATAATAAAGGCATTATCAGCGCCTTACCTCGCATAGACTTGGAAAACCCGCAGACAGCCCAACATACCGAGTATTTTACCACGATTGCCAATGTAGACTACCGCTTCCACCCTAATTGGAATGCTTACCTGAAAGGTATTTACGAATCCGGAAAAATTTATAAAGCTAACGGTATCTTTGAAAAAGGTACCTATCGCCGGACATGGTGCGGACAAGTTTGTGTGGAATACTATCCAATGAGGAACAGCGAACTATTGATCTTCTTGCACTATCAATACAAACGGAATAAACTATTGAAACCCGCCCGCAATTTAGATGCTATAGACCCGAATACGCAGCGGATCTCGCTAGGGCTGGTATATTCCATACCGGTTTTTTAATCCCGGGCAGCTCATATAGGAAAGGCGAAAGAGTTTTATATTTAGGAAGGACTTTTTCGCTTTTCAAAGCTTTAACAACAATTCCCTTACCTTTCTTCGTACATTGCAAATAATCAGTACGCAAGGTTCCCTTCTTCATATCAAAAATAAGACCGGGATTAAAGTGTTGTCCGTTAATCCGCGTCTCAAAATGCAGATGCTCGGTAGTAGCCCGTCCGGTACGTCCGGTCAGGCCAATAGCCATTCCGGCTTTCACCACATCCCCACTCTTTACCAGATTCTTCACATTATGACTGTATACCGTCTCCAGCCCATTGGGATGTCGTATCACAATCACATTGCCATACGCACCATAAGGTTTAGCCATACGTACCACCCCGTCAAAAGCTGCACGAATCGTATCGCGGGCACAAGTTTTTATGTCGTCACCGCTATGACCTCCACGTGTTCCATAGCCCGAAATGACTTTGCCTCCCGGCAAAGGGAAAGAGTAATTCCGTGACAGGGACTTCAGATCCAGCATGACACAATTCTCCTTGGAAAAAAGTCCCGGTGTAGCCACCCGGACATGATTGACCTCCATATCCGAAAATTTGTTCTGTGCCCTACCCGATATGTTGGCACACAAAAAGCATACAGATAAAATCAGTAAAGTGAATATGTTTTTCATGGGGATATCCGTTATTCAAAGTAAGTAATTGTTCCTCCGTCCGAGTCAGCGTATTTTTTCAATAAAGTTTGTATCATTTCGGCAGCTTCCTGCAGTCCTTCTTTACCATTATAGCCATTAACGATAGCCAATATATGTGTTGTTTCCAGCCCCATCTTTGTCCGTTCGTTATCACTGGTCGGAGTCCCTATTCCCCCCACAGCATCCCGGTACACCGGCAGCCCTTCGATATTCAGCACACCACGCCCGATCCCTTCGAAAGGCTCGTTCATCTTACCGATCCCCAGTTCCAGACCAGTGCCCGCTATCTTATCAGCATCAAAACCACCTATCGAATGTCCGGTCCGGAGAGAAACCAGGTTAATCAAATCGACCAAAGTATCAATCTGATACAAAGCAATCCCCCGCATCAATCTGCGACGTAACGCTTCGGCCGACGGCCGATATCTCCCAGGATCTTTCCCGCAGCGTTTGTAGGCTTCACGTGTGGCAGCTATCACAGGTTGTTTCTTAATATCTTCCAACCGGGTTGTTGCAGTGAGCATTTCTGTGAAAGATTGAATCTCCTCCCAAAGCCCTTCACAATAAGAAGTGTTTTTCACTTCAGCATATATAGCAACCCCTGCAAAAACAGGACATGCTTCTTTTAACTCTTTCGATACAATAATGGTATACATAATAAATCAAAATTTTATCTATCAGCTATTTATCATAATGCCCGACAAAATACGTCCGGACTTTATGCCCAATCTTCGCGCTGAAAAGAAATCCTCATGCCGGATGTAAGTACAAATATCCGCTATTTCAATTTGTACTCCCGGTACTCCAAAATCCAAAAGCTGTTGCCGGTTGGCTTCCCATAAGTCAATATGGTACTTATGTGTAACCGAATGCCTGAAAGAGATACGCGACATATCAAAACCATTCAAACGAAAAGCTTCATAAACTTCATCCCCCACCTCGAATGATTGTAGAGAGATACCCGGGCCGATACATGCGATTACATCTTGTCCTTCCGTTCCAAAAACAGCCCGCATCTTCTCAAGCGTATGTCCAACAATATACTCCACTGTCCCCCTCCACCCGGCATGCACAGCCGCTACAGCATGATGTACTCTATCATACAACAATACCGGAATACAGTCTGCCGTGGAAATACAAATGCAGCATCCCGGCTCAGTGGTAATCAACGCATCAATCCCGTTTAGCATTTCCTGTTGCTGCTGCCCAGAAGCTCCAAGAAATTTTTCATCGACCGGAAGTATTTTCGTTCCGTGTGTCTGAAAAGGAATAATCAAATGCCTAGGAGCTTGCGATAGTGATTGAAACAACAACGTCTGATTCTTCTCTACCCTTTCAAGTTCATCTCCCGAAAAAGGTGAACAATTAAAAGAAGCATACGCCCCCTCACTATAACCGCCGTGACGGGTCGTTACAAAATGAGAAATGTTGGGGTATGCGCCCAACAGCCCATACCCCAACATTTTTCTATCGTCAGTGAGTGAAATCATTTATCTTCCCAATCCTCTTCTTCGTATTCGTAATCCAAATCGTCCTCATCACCATCATCCTCATATTCATAGTCGAGTTCTTCATCCTCACCCATATCTTTGAGTTCCTGCTGCAATCGGCTGACATCCTTCGGACGATGCACAATAGCTTCTATTTTATTGCTTTCCTTATTCAACTCCGTCCATAAAATGTCCTTCAGCACCGAAATGCCCAAACCGGATACAGATGAAATGAATACATGAGGAATTCCCTCCGGCAATGTCGGTTCTATTTCATCCATCAACTCCTGATCCAGCATATCACTCTTAGTGATGGCAAGTACCCGTTGTTTATCCAGCATTTCAGGATTAAATGTTTTCAGTTCGTTTAGCAGCACTTCATAATCTTTACGGATATCATCGCTATCCGCCGGTATCATGAAAAGTAACAAAGAGTTGCGCTCAATGTGACGCAAGAAACGCAATCCCAATCCCTTACCTTCACTGGCACCTTCGATAATTCCCGGAATATCAGCCATTACAAACGACTGTCCGTCACGATAAGATACAATACCCAGGTTAGGCTCCAATGTTGTAAACGGATAATCGGCAATCTTTGGTTTTGCAGCAGAAATAGCAGATAACAAGGTAGACTTACCTGCATTTGGGAAACCTACCAGACCTACATCAGCCAGCAATTTCAATTCAAGGATTACAGTCATCTCCTGCATCGGTTCGCCCGGCTGGGCAAAACGGGGAGCCTGACGGGTAGCCGTCTTGAAGTGCCAGTTTCCCAATCCGCCACGTCCGCCTTTTAAGAGAATGACCTCTTGTCCGTGTTCTGTTACATCACATACATATTCACCTGTTTCGGCATTGTAAACCACCGTACCACAGGGAACTTCAATAATCTTATCCGCTCCGTCTTTACCGAAACTACGGTTCTTACTGCCCGACTCCCCATGACCAGCCATTGCATGACGATCATATCTCAAGTGAAGCAATGTCCAGTAATTCCGGTTACCACGCAGGATAACATGGCCTCCTCTTCCGCCATCTCCTCCATCAGGTCCACCGTTAGGAGTATATTTTTCTCGCCTCATGTGCGTAGAGCCTCTTCCGCCTTTACCCGAGCGGCAGTATATCTTTACGTAATCAACAAAATTCGATTCAGCCATAACCAATTATTTTTTCGATGTAATCATGTGCCAATATGTCCATTGGCTATAAATAGCGCATGGAGCATATCAGCACACATATTTTATAATTATAATGTATCTACCGCTTTACAAATATCTTCGAAGATACCTTCCATGGTTCCAAGACCATTGATATGCTGGTATTTGCCTTCGCCTTTATAATATTCTTTCAACGGTGAAGTCTGTGTATTATATACAACCAAACGTTTTTTGATGGTCTCTTCATTATCATCTGCACGGCCCGATTCCTTACCACGTTTAATCAGACGAGTCATCAGTTCTTCTTCCGGAACATCCAGATCCAACATCACAGAGATGTCCTGACCACGTTCTTTCAACATCACTTTCAACGCCTCAGCCTGTGGAATAGTTCTTGGGAAACCGTCAAAAATAACCCCTTTGCTATCTTTGAAACTATCAAACACACTTGCCAGAATGTCTACCATCAATTCATCCGGAATCAACTGTCCCTGATCAATGTAGCCTTTAGCTGTTTTACCCAGTTCTGTGCCGTTTTTAATTTCTGCACGCAATACATCTCCTGTTGAAATGTGATTAATTCCGTATTTCTCAACAATACGTTCGCTTTGTGTTCCCTTTCCTGAACCGGGAGCACCGAAAATTACAATGTTCAGCATCTTGTTAATTTATAATTCTACATTTTACCATTACTGGTATACCTATTATTTTATGTTAGTCTACAACTGTATAAATATCCGGATAGTTACGGCCGAAACCATCATAATCGAGACCATATCCTACAATGAAATCATTGGGAATATTCATTGCCACATATTCAATATTCAAGTCCACCTTCAGTTTATCCGGTTTCACCAGCAACGAAGCAATATGAATTTCTTTTGGTCCGCGTGTTCCCAATGTTTCCAGCAGACGCTGCATAGTCAGTCCCGTATCCACAATATCTTCTACAATAACGATCGTACGTCCCGCTATGTCTTCATTAATACCGATCACTTCCTTAATGGAACCGGTAGATGATACTCCCTGATAAGAAGCCAGCTTCACAAAAGAGATCTCGCAAGGGATCGTAATGTGTTTCAGCAAGTCGGCAGTAAACATAAACGAGCCATTCAACACACTGAGGAACAACGGGTTCTTACCTGCCAAATCACGATTAATTTCGTTCGCCACGCGAATCACTTCTTTCTGAATCTCTTGTTCCCTGATAGAAACAGTGAATAGTTTATCTTTTATCTGAATGGTATCCATAACCGGTTATTTTAAAAAAGTTGGTTGCAAAAATACGATTTTTATTCCACTCCTTACACCATCTCCTGCAAATTCTTTAAGAGAAGTCACAGAATCCCTCCGATATGCAAGGTGTGAAAAGCCATTCGGAAGTTGAACTAATAATTTTAATGGAATTAGTACCAACCGGCATCCGTCTTTTACCTATTTTTAGGTATTTCACACTCTTTAAGGACCCTCTATCTTTGCTGTCTCAAAAACAAAGATTATGATGAAAGTAAAATTAGCATTACTACTTACTCTTATAGGAACACTTCCTTTAGCAGCACAGAATGTACGGCAAGAACAGGACACAGTCTCTTATATGAACGATGATCCTTTCAATCTTGAACAAATTGTGGTTACGGCAACCCGAACAGAAAAGAAGATTAAGAACACACCGGTCATCACTCAGATAATCACCTCTAAGCAAATAGAAGAAAGAGGAACCGGTAACATTCAGGACCTTCTGACTCAAGAGGTTCCCGGACTTAACTTTCAGGAGGTTGGCTATGGAACCAGCATCGATATACAGGGATTAGGTTCCAAACACATCCTTTTCCTGATAGACGGCGAACGTATAGCGGGCGAAAACGGTGGCAACATCGACTATTCGCGAATCAATCTTTATAATATCGACCATATCGAAATAGTCAAAGGAGCTTCTTCGGCCCTCTATGGTTCTCAAGCGATGGGCGGAGTTATCAACATCATTACGCGTAAAGCCAAAAAGAAATTCGAGGCTTCCGCAGGCATACGCTATGCAGGAAGAAACCAGCAAAACTATAAAGATACTCCCAAAGATCATTCGCAATACAAATATCGGATTCATCTGGATAAACCCAATCTGAACACCAATCTGTCTCTTGGATTGAACCTGGGCAAGTTCACCATGAACACCGACGTACTTTACAAAAGTTTCGATGGATACCAATTATTCGATAAAAAACCTCTCGTGAAATATTTTCCGGCCTATAACACCACAATTACCGAAGAACTCAGTAAAACCCCGACCAGTATATCGGGATACGAAGACGTACAAGTAGCCCATAAAATGGACTATCGTTTCAGCAAACGGCTCAAAGTCCAGTTAAAAGGAAGCTATTATATGCTGAACAAATATGATTTTCAAGCAGATAATATATTCGAGAAATCAGAGGACTATACCTATGGCGGAAGCATAGATTACACGATTTCCGACAAATCCTCTTTGGTAGCCTCTGTTCATACCGATCACTACAACCGATATGATAAATACGAACTGAAGAGCGGTCGTCGTCTCGAATATAAAAACAATATTATCCAGCCCCGTATCGTATATAGCACTACGGCGCTCGATAAACAGACCATTACGGGAGGATTGGAATATTACAGAGAATCATTATTCAGTGATAAATTTGAAACCGGTGTGAAAGAAAACAAAAGCCAATGGTATGCCACCGCTTTCCTCCAGGATGACTGGAGCATCAACAAGCAATTCTCCGTAATAGCGGGACTCCGCTGCGACTATCACGAGAAATACGGTACCAACCTCACTCCCAAAGCTTCCGTGATGTATAAGATCTTTCCATTCACTGTCCGCTTTAACTATGCACGCGGCTACCGTTCACCCAGCATTAAAGAGTTGTACATGAACTGGGACCATCTGGGCATGTTCTGGATATATGGCAACAGTAAACTGAAACCCGAAACCAACAATTATATCTCTCTTTCGGGAGAATATGTGAACAGTTGGATCAATATCAATGCCAACGTTTATAGCAACTGGTTCCGAAACAAAATAGAAGGAATGTGGAGCAATGACCAAACGGAACTCCATTATATCAATATAGGAAAAAGCCGCCTGGCAGGAGTAGAGACCATGTGCAAAATACAAATAAACAGACATATCAATGTACATGGAGCATACAATTATCTGTACACAAGCAAAGATGCTGATGGAGTCCGGTTGAGCTCTTCCAGTCCACATTCCGGTAATATTCGTGCTGAATATAACACACGCATCCCACGCTATGCCACCGTTGTCAACCTGTCCGGCAATATTATGGGGAAAAAGAAATTCGATGTGTTGGATGAACTGGAAATAGACGGAAAGAAGGTAGAAGCCTACTATCAGGCTAAAGTAAACCCTTATTGTCTTTGGGATCTGACAGTATCTCAATATATCATGCAGAATCTGAGAATCACAGCAGGAATAACCAATTTGTTCGATTATACTTCAGATCGAGTGACTTTCAATACTTCCACTTCACCGGGAAGAAACTATTTTATCGCATGTAATTATACACTTTAATTAAACTAAAACAATAATGAACAACAAAAACAAATTCAGATTCGCCATTCTATTATTTGGCGTACTTTCAGCGTTTATCATCACCGCTTGCTCAGACAACAATAGTCCCGACGACCCTTCACAAGGAGAAAACACGTTGCCGGTAAAACAAGTAAGCCTGAGTCGGAAAACAGCATACGGAAACGACTGGATCTATTATTCACTTGAAAAAGGAAAAGAAGTAAGCGTCAGTGAAGAATCCCATGCCGAAAATACAGACTGGGACATCGCATTCAATCGTTACAATGTGCGTACCAACAGCGGTGCATCCGGCAAAGGAAAAGGTGGAGCATTACTCACTAACATTAAAGATTTGGCAGCCTGTACGACAGTTCCGCAGGGAACATTTACTGTCGACGCAGCCTATACCATCACTGCTCCCGGCACAGGTTTCCCTCCTCCTACCATGGAGTCCACCGCTAATGAGGTTCTCTGTAAAGCAATCACTTTTGCCGGCCCTCCTCCCACTTACACCCCAAGCGATTACGTATTTATCGTTCGCACAGCCAGTGGGAAATATGCCAAGTTGAAAGCCAAGAGTTTTTATGATGACGAAGGCAAAAGCGGTATTTATTCATTTGAATATGCCATTCAGCCGGATGGCAGTACAAATTTAAACTAAGCAAAAATCTCTAATGAAAAATTTCTGGAAGAAATACCATAAATGGGTAGGTTTATTCTTTAGCTTTTTTATCCTGATGTTCTGCTTTTCCGGTATTGTACTCAATCATCGTACACTCTTTTCAAAAGCTGAAGTCAGCAGAAACTGGATGCCGGAAAGCTATCACTACAAAAATTGGAATAATGGAATCATAAAGGGAACACTACGCCTACCCGATGGGAAAATTCTGGCATATGGTAATGCAGGAGTCTGGAAAACAGACTCCTGCTTTGCTACATTTGCCGATTTCAACCGAGGTCTGGCCGAAGGAATCGACAATCATAAAATAAGTAATATCGTCCGTGTAGCCAATAACGATATCTGGTGTGCCGGATTATATTCTATCTATCTCCTGAACCATGACAGTTGGAAAGAATATCCGATAGCCGGCAATGACGAACGAATCTCAGATATCACTCAACGTGGGGATACCTTAGTCATATTGACACGCTCTTATCTTTATACGAGTGTTTCTCCTTATGACGAATTCCGGAAAACAGAATTGAAAACACCGGAAAACTATTCCCCAAAGACCTCTTTGTTCCGGACCATCTGGCTGCTGCATAGCGGAGAGTTATTCGGTACCCCCGGCAAACTGGCAGTCGATTTTCTGGGAGTAGTATTAATCGTTCTCAGTGCTACAGGAATCATATACACCCTTCTTCCCCCATTCATTCGCCGGAGACACAGAAAAAGGCTTCCTGTCAAGACACAGGCAAAGGCTCTGAAAACTTCACTGAACTGGCACAATAAATTGGGTACATGGTTGATCGGACTGACCCTATTGCTATCTGTCACAGGCATGTGTCTGCGACCTCCATTAATGATACCTTTTGTTCTGGTCAATACCCGGCCTGTCCCCGGGAGTACACTCGATTCGGATAATCCCTGGCACGACAAGCTTCGCAGTATTCGTTGGGACGCATCCCGGAATGTCTGGCTGTTATCTTCGTCAATGGGATTCTACCGGATAAACGATTTACAACTTCCACCGGTTAAGTTAAAACAAACTCCACCGGTAAGCCCTATGGGAGTAAATGTATTTCATCCCCAAAGTCCGGACGAATGGCTGATCGGATCTTTCAGTGGCCTCTTCGTCTGGAATCCTTCCACCGGCACCGTCCTCGATTATTATACGGGACAACCTCCTGCAGCCGTTCACGGACGACCACTCGGCGGCAGTCTCGTCAACGGATTCACTGACGATTTAGTTACCCGTGAAGTAATCTTCGAATACGACAACGGAGCACGCAATAAAGAGAACAATTTAGTATTACCGGCAATGCCGGACCTTATAAAACAGCAACCCATGTCGTTATGGAATTTCTGTTTGGAACTTCATGTCGGTCGTTGTTATTCTCCATTCTTAGGTATTTTTTCAGATCTATTCGTTTTTATTTCCGGACTTCTGCTAACGTTAATCCTCATTTCGGGATATATCGTATATAAAAGACACCATAAACGAAGCAAAAAAATAAGGATGCATTAATGCATCCTTATTTTTTTGCTTATAGAACCCCCAAAAGCTAGTTATAGTTTTTAGAAGGAATTAATAACGGTCATAACTAAAATTATTATAGATACAATAATTATCTTTTAGATAAAAGATGCAAGTGAAAATATTTGTGCATAAAAACAATATATATTCCACTCAGCAAGAGGATACAGCCCAATAAATACCAATAACCATAATTTTGGCAATATAAATATCCGATGATAATTATAATTTGCGCAATCATATACACCAACGATACTACTACGTGCGGTATTCCCAGTTCATTAGCCATTATCTGATATAAATGTTTCCGGTGAGGCAAACCAATATTTTCGTGAAGCATCAATCGATGAACGATCGTCAACACACTATCTACTCCATATACAGCAAGCAATATAAGCCAGCCAAAATTCTCTGTTTTGATAATTAAACTTCCGATCAGGAACAGGATTACAAAAGCTATACTGACCGAACCGACATCACCGGCAAAACATCTCGCTTGTTTGCGGAAATTAAAAAAATTAAAGACCAATACTGCGCAAAGCATAGTATAAATAAGGTCCGGTTCAACAAATGGGACATATATCCTATTTATGTAGGCCAATGCTATCAGAATGATCAATGAATATCCGCCTGTTATGCCATTAATGCCATCCATAAAGTTGTAAGCATTGATAATCCCAGTACAAATGATCAGGGCAACAAGGATCGTCCACCAAGGCAAGCTAAACAGCCCCCATTGATAAAACATCAAAGCCATTGCCGTAAAATGAAAGACCAGACGAAGTCCTTGCGAAGTAGAACGGATGTCATCTATAAAACTGATAAAGGTTATCAGACTCAAAGCCAGCATAAACCATGGATATTCAAAGTGGTTTGTCAGAAAATAAGCCAACGCCCCAAAATAAAAGATGATCCCTCCACCACGCAGTGTAATCCGGGTATGTGAACTACGTTCGTTAGGCTTATCGATAATGTTACACTTATCCGCAATACGGAAATAAAAAAGTTCTGCCAGGAATAGCAGAACTAAGATTATTAGATAGTACATAAGTTATTTAGTTTCTTCAAATGAACGAATGGTCTTCATCAATCCTTCTTTAGCCGTTACAGGTAATTTATCAATGCCCAAAGCGGCCTTGATCTTAGCGTTGCTTACCACATAATTTTCCGTCAGTTTACGAAGTCTTTCCGTATTCAAAGGTAAATGCATCAAAGTACCCAGGCCGGCACATCCTTCCATAACCCTTTTGTTCATCTTCCAGATATGCGGCTTTTTTCCCATTGCTTCACACATGATGCCAATCAGTTCATTCGTTGAAAGAGCTTCATCATCTCCCATATGGTAGATACCCGTAGGCACATCCTGATTCAAAAGCCCCTCAATCACATAACAAAGGTTATCGATTGAAGTAAACGAACGGCGATTATCAAAATCGCCAAGAGGCCAAGGGATTCCTTTTTTCACTACATTATATAATAAATTCAGATTCCCTTTATTTCCTGGTCCGTGAATCATGCAGGGACGAAGAATATACACCTGTTTATTCTTGGGTATCCTCCCCTTCTCTTTTTCCAACCGCAAAGACCGATCCTCACTAATAGAAGAAGTTGGAAACATAAAATGATTTTTTATATATTCTTCCGCCTTAATCTTACTCTCCCCATAAGGACCAACCGGAGTCGGAATCACGTCTTCGGTAAGCACGTCTCCTACTACACTATCGGCAGCAGCTTTCACCGAACTAAAGAAAATGAATTTCTTGGCAGAAGACTCTAAAAAGAAGTCGAATATCTTTTGAGTCAGACCGGTATTGATGTCAAAATAGGACTGAGCGGCTGATTGGTTTTTCGTATCATGGGCCTTTCCGGCAAGATGAATAATGGCATCGAATTGGGGAAGAGTTTGAAAAGGAAAAGATGTGGGTTCGAGATCTTGCCAAGAAAAAGTAGTTACGACTCCCTCTTTAGCAGGAGAAACAATATCAAGCCCATACAAAGTATGTTTATCTTTCAAAGCCCTAATAAAATTAGAGCCTACAAAACCATGAATTCCAGAAATAAGTATATTCATTTTTTTATAAAAATCAGTTCAAATACTTTTACTAAATATTTTAATAGAAGCAAAGGATAACAAGTCCATATTCCATTCTCCTTACAGGCTCTGACTATCTCTTTATTCAATAGGATATTACTTTTAATAGAAGCCGTACTCGCACCTCCTGTCCTCATTTTCATAAAATCCAAAGGTAAATATTTACTCTTTAACCGGTGTACATATAAAAAACGAACAAGCAACTCATAATCAGCAGCTATTTTATAATTTGTTTTATAATAGCCAAACTGATCAAAATATTTTCGATAAGTAAAAAAAGTTGGATGAGCAGGCATAAATCCAAATCGAAACAAGGATGGGACAAACCTTTTAGAGGAATAATAGCGAACTGTCCTATCCAAATTATCAGGATTTACAAAACGTACATCTCCATAAATAGCCTCTGTCTCACCAGCTTCAAACGACTCAGCAACTTTTTCTAAAACGTCTCCTCTATGATAAAAATCATCCGAATTAATAATCCCGACAATATCCCCGGTAGACATTCGAATTCCTTTATTCATAGCATCATAGAGTCCCTTGTCTTTCTCACTTATCCATTTCAAACGACCTTGAAACAGAGGCTCATATTCTTTAATAAGTGTAACGGTTTCATCATTAGACAAACCATCCACTATTATATATTCTATATTAGTATAAGACTGTGAAAGGACAGAATGAATCGTATCACAAAGCGTCTTAGCACTATTAAAAGTGACAGTAACAAGGGATATTTTCATAACTATGAAAGAAAAACTATCTTTCTTTATTTAGTAATTGATCATAAAGAGACAAGTAGTAACTCAACTGCTTTGACTTATCAAAAAATTGCAATGCTCTCTGACGACATTTTATTATATAAGACTCTTTACCTCTTTCTCTTATTTCTAAAATCTTTTCTAATAACGTATGAATATCCCCACGTTTTAAAACCATTCCCGTATCAGAATCTACAATATCAGCACTGCCTCCGGTATCATAAGTTATAACAGGAGTACCACAAGCAAGCGCTTCAATATTGACTGTAGGTAATGTATCTTGATATGTCGGGTTTATAAAAATATCTGCAGCAGAATATATTTCAACCAATTGACTAGTATTTTCCGTTCTCTCTATACCAATCATATTACCAGGTAATTTTTTTATCTGTTTCGTGGTTACCCCCACCACTACAATTACACTCTTATCTGGTAATAAAGAGTTGAGGTATATAAGATCATCAAACCCCTTCGTAATCCCCCAAACCGTAGCGACTGCTAAAATCATATATCGTGTCCCTACCCCTAAATTACTTTTTATCACATCACGATTACCTTTGGGAGTAAACATTTCCAAATCAATCCCGTTAACAATAGTCTGCCGTTTTATTTGAGAAAGATATGACTTACTCAACATATCACTTAGCCAATTGCAAACAGGTACAATCATCATACGTTCAACCGAAGTAAACAATCTCTTCTTTTCTATAAAGTTCATACGAGAGTTATCACAACCTAAAGCTTTGGGATAATCTCGTATATTGGGACATGCAAAACAACCTGTCTGCCACTTCTCACACCCGATATTCTGAAAATGGACACAATGTCCCGTGAAACTCCAACAATCATGCAAAGTCCAAACAACAGGTATTTTAGCTGTAGATAGATAGTCAAATAAAACCTCACAGTTTAAATAATAGCCATGAAGATTATGCAAATGGATTATGTCCGGTTTTATTTTCTCTATTTTTGAGATTAAGTGCAAGGTAGCTCTCCGTGAACCAAAACCATGCCTGTCAAAAAACATGGATTTCAAGCCATGGACAAAGAGATCAAATCTAGTTCCAACCCGAATCAACATAGATTGGCTGGGACAGGCCCAACGACCGTAAGCAATATAACTTTTCCAGCCAGAAGCAATAACCAAACGCCCTAACTCCTCTGCAATATGGCCGGTGGAACCAGAGTTAGCAACAACATTTATTTGAAAGAGAGTTTTCACTATCGTAGTGATCAAATAGAAGAGAACAAGATCGAAAAGACTAATTAAAGTCCCCTATTTTTTATGGCAACTCAAAAAATAAGAAACATGTTTCACGGGCCAAAAAGGCTCAAAATGCCGTCTGTTAATTACGCGACCGCCAAAAGAAAAGTAATGTTTATAGTCCGATTGAGAAAACACATATTTGTAATACTTACATGCAATATCAATCGAAGATTGATTAGCGTGTTCCAAGCGTCCATATGGAAAGGCAAAATATTCACAAGAAGTAGAGAGTTCCTGTTCTATTACCGATTTACAACAACCTATTTGCTTGTCTAATTCCACCCAATTACTATCATTAATCATATAATGATCCATTGTATGTGCACCAATAATATGTCCCCTCTCATGCAAATCCCTTATCTCTTTCCACCGCATTGGAGTTTTACCGGGAGTGAGAACTATGTTATTTGTAAAATTCTGAATATACACATCATCCCCATTCGCAAAATTGGGATTGATAAAAAAAGCCGCATTCACCCCAAACTGTTCCAAAACTGGTGCTATCATTGAATGACATTCCATAAAACCATCGTCAAATGTAAAGGCAACCAAAGGCTGGTCTATAACTGTCTTTTCTCTATTTTGAATAAGAGCAACAGCCTCTTCGATCCTAATAAAACTGACATAACGGGATAACTTTTTTAGCTGGTAGGAAAAATATTCTTTAGAGGTGTCATTAGGTATTCCTTTACATATCATATGACCATTTAATATATGAACACCAACTTTAGGAACTGAAAAGCCCCCCCAGATATCAAGAATTAGTTTCCTAAATAATTGTCTAGAAGTGATCATTTATAAAAGACTTAAATATGAACAAACCTGCATATTATCTCTATATTCAAAAGAATAATTCATCACATTATTTCTATAAAATTGAAAATTATTCTCAATACATTCTAATGCTTCTTCAAGTCCAGTCTGACTTTCATTTTTAAAAACAATTCCTGTTTTAGGCAATTTTACCATTTCAATGTAACAACCTACAGCATCACTAACGATAACTGGTAAACCATTATAAATAGCTTCCTCAACTACAAGCCCCCACGTTTCAGATTTAGATGGCAAAATAAAAATATCATGATGTTCATACACTTGAGAAAGTTTGCGATTGGGAATAAAACCCAAAAAAGTTATATTGCTATTTGCCATAGTTTTCAACTCTGCTTCTAATTCTCCTGTTCCTACAATAGTCAACTCTCGACCATTTTTATTAAAAACATGAATCAACAATTCTATATTCTTCACTGCAACCAATCGCCCAACATATAGATACTTATAAGACAGAGGATTTTTTTTTTCAGAACCTCTCTTAGGTAACTTATTAAATATTCCCACACCAAATGTCTTTACAATACGCCCTTTAAAATCAAGCTCTTTAAATATTTTAGCATGTAATTCTCCGCATGGAAATGCAACTGAAATTCTTTTAAAGATAGCTTTTTTTATAAATCCAATCATCCCTGTTGTTCTACTTTCATTTATAGATGATTCACAGATCAAACAATTTTTTTCCTTATGAGTTACAAACATCATAAATATGAATTCTATCAATTCATACCCATCATAAATTATATATTGATACTTTAATAATCTTATAATATCGAACAACTGCTTTAAAATTTTAAGCCTATTCCTTTTTTCTACAGCAATTTTACTAAGTTGAATATAATCAAAGCAAACCATTGATGAAAAATTTTCATCAATCACTACTTCTTTTGAGACCCCAACAAAGACAACCATTATTTTGGCTTTTCGAGCAATTTCATTAAAAAGATTAATTTTATAAAAAGCCGGACAATTTGTTACAAAAACAAAATCATACTTTTTCTTCATTTATATTTTCTATATATTTCACATTAATTTGATGGGTTGTTCTGTTTTGTTCAGAAGGTAGACACATAAAATCGGGACCATAAAAACTAGTCAATGCTTTCTCAGGATTACAAGGAGCATTAAAAACCAGACCTTCAAAACTTATTTTTGAAAGAGGAAAAATATCACACTTCTTTTGCGAATAAAAATATTCGCATCCCAACGTTTTATTATAACATCCTTTACTACTAGGCAACAAATGGGCTATAAAGCGTAATGTGGGAAACAATAATTTATAATTTAAATAATATCTCGTTAATGCCAAAAAGCGAAGTAAAGGAAATTTAGAATAAACCAAAAAACGTCTTCCATAAGAATTAGTGTAAAAAGAGAGTTTTTGCATCTTGATACTATGCTCTTCTAAAGGAAAAATATCAACCCAAACTCCCTTATATTTAAAAAAACGTTCATCAGGGCTATCAGATTCACACAAAGAGTGCGTATCCCGTATTTTTGAGTAAGAATAAAAATAATAAGGATCTGTTGAGTGATCCTGAAATATGTAGTCCTTGGATGGATTCTCAAGCATAATTTTCTTTAATTTTATCATGTCTTCTAATGGCATTTCAATATCCAAATCATCGTCCCACGGAATAAATCCAGCATGCCTATATGCCCCTAATAAAGTCCCACCTGCAAGCCAATATCTCAGTCCATTATTCTCACACAATTCAGATATATAAACTAAAATATCCAGCATTCTCAATTGAGCTTCTCTAACAGCTGACCCTTCTGGATTATACTTTTTTCTCAATTCCTCATGATCAAAATTTATTTTCATCTTTTTATATTTATAATAATGTTGATTTAAATATCAATTAATGTATGCTCAACTGTACTTAAATCCAATATGGTATATCTATTTCTAATAACTTTTGCCTTCTCCAATATGGTATGTATCTCAGAATCAGAAAAAATACATCTAGACTTTATCTCTTGATATAATCCAATTTTTGAGAAAAAGACTTTAAGATGATTGTACTCTTTGAAATCATTCCTAAAATATTTTTCAATAATAAGCTGTCCATAGGCAACCTGAATTCCATGCATAGTGGCTCTTTGGGGATATAATTCATCAATTGCATGGCTAATTAAATGTTCAGCACCACTCGCAGGACGTGTATTTCGTGCTAATATCATAGCTAAACCCGACATTACCAAACCATTCCCTAACCGTTTTAGAAAATCACTATTATATACATTATCAACATCGTTATTAACAATAGAACTAGCACTTAAATAAGCCAAAGACATTGCAAAATTATTGATAGGCTCTTCTGTCTCTTTATTTGATAGATTCCAATCCTTTATTGCACTTAAATTAGATACTAAATCACCAACTCCTGCTAATAAAAGGACAGATGGTGATTGTTTTATAATATCCAAATCAGCAATAATCCCCAATGGTTCCTTGACACCAAAACTTCTTTTTATACCTCTTTTATTTAATCTAGCTACAGGGGAGAATAGAGCATCATTAGACAAAGTGGAAGGAATAGTTATATAATTTAAATCATTCAACTGAGCATATAATTTCATAGCATCAATAATACTTCCTCCCCCAAAAGCAAAAAAGAGGGAATTAGTAACATGCTCTACTCTTCCGAGATTGTTAATCTCCTCAAAACTACCACCTTCAATATAAATTATTTGATCAAAGCATAAAGAAGAAAATAGCTTGGAATATAATTGATATAAACTATATGAAGTTACTAAGACCTTATACTTAAAATAAAGATTATTCTTACTAATAATTTGATTTAAAGATCTTAAAGCCCCATGCTCAATTTCCCAAATAACAGGAACATTGATACTTTGATAAAACATACAAATTATCTTTCTTTTATACTTTTAATAATATCTGATGTAGAAATTCCCTCAGTATATGGAAGAAATACCAAATCTATTTTATGTTGCTTTAAAAAATCATCATCCATCCTTATTTGTTTCAAATAACTATCACCTTGCCAATCACTACCGTGAACTATTATATCCACACTATACTTTACTACAGCATCCTTATTATCATAAGTTCGAATAATAAATGATTCATCAACATACTTACATGATTCAACTACAGCTAATCTATCATATTCATTAATAAATGGTCTCCTCTTATAACTTGCAACCAATTCATCTCCATTAACTGCTACAATAAGTTTATCACCTAATAATTTAGCTTTTCTCAATAGTTCAACATGTCCTCTATGGAATAAATCAAACACTCCAATAATATATACTACCTTCATCTTAATTTTACTACAATTTTAATAATTCATACTTCCACTTTTATGAAGATTCTTAATTTCATACCATATGGACTGGCTATCACCAGAATCCCTCCTAAAAACAAGATTTCTACATAAAAAAATGAGACACACTAAATAATGCAATAGATTACAGAGATATACTAAAAAAGTAAATCTATACCTTTTCCTAAGAAATAGATTTCGTGAAACCATCCCCCACCTTGTTTTTTTCAAACTGAAGCTACAACTTTGTCCCTCTAAATGAATTATCTGGGCATCATATATACTCATTATTTTGTAGCCAGATCTCGTTATTCGATATGCTAAATCAGTTTCTTCACTATATAAAAAAAATGCAGGATCAAAACTCCCAATAACATCCAATACTCGTTTAGGGACCATCATATCTGCTCCAGAGACTCTTGCCACTTTAATATTTTTACCTGAATAATTAAAATGAAGATTCTTTCCATAAAATAATTTTGGAAAAATATTTAAGGTAATATAATTAAGTTCCCAAATAATTCCTGGAAATATGCGAGTAAACGATTGAGTTGGAAGACAGTTGGCATCAAATAAATTACCACCACAAGCACCAACCGCATTATTGCCATCCAAGAAATCAGATAATATTTTTATTGCATTATTAATAAGAATAGTATCTGAATTTAGAAATAGTATATTACGCCCAGAAGCCACTTCAATTCCTAAGTTATTAGCACGCCCAAAACCTAAATTTTTCTTTGAAACAATAACTTTTACCCAATCAAATTTTTCGTACAACAAAGAAATTGAATTGTCGCAGGAATCATTATCAACTACAATAACTTCATAACTTATATTTTGAGTCTTTTCAACAATAGAATTAATGCAGTTTTCTAATAATTCAGCAGTATTATAGCTAACAATAATAATAGATACATCTACCATAAAGTTACAAATATTTCAATAAGTAGGATTAATAATTCTAAACACAAAAGCAAGTTGTAATATCACACTTATAGGATAGAGGAATGATTTCCCTCCTCTTACCCTTCCATATGATTGGATAAAATACATCCATTGAAGAATAAATAAATAAATTAGAAAGTAATCAGTAACTCTTGCTATTTGTTCTATTGACGAAAAAATAGCCCCCAGAAATAAACCTATAAAATACAAATTCAAATATTTATAATAAATAGTATCTATATTCCCTTTCACAAACAATAGCAATAATCCCGAAAACAATTGGAACAAATATTTATAGGGTATTTGGAAATCTAAATGATCTAACTCTGACAAATAGTATTCATATTTTTTATAGTCAGAATCTGACAATAAAGAAAACAAGGAAAATACAACGCTAAGTAAACCCTTTACAATATAAACACTAGAACCTGAAAAAAACAAAAATGCAATAAAGCACCAAATTAAAAGATAGGATTTCTCTGTTAATCTTTGACTTCTTCTACTAAATATTAATGCAATAATTCCTACTATTGAAGAGAGATGAAACGTCAAAGCTAATCCAAATAGTAACAAAATTTTGATAACATCTTTTTTATTAAAGTCCTTTTTAAATAAAATTGTTGTCGAATATACCAAAATTGAAATAGCGATTCCAGCTCGTAAAACAATAGCATTATAAAACAAACCAAAATAGGCAAAATACAATACAATGGCTGAAATAAAATTTATAGAACAAGATGAAAGAGATAATCGAAATGCAATCTTCCGAATTGACAACAAAATTAGCACAATATTAATAACTACAACTACAGCTAAAAATAAAATAGCACTATTGCCAAAGAACAGTTTTACAATATGTCCCAATAATTGAAAACCCGGCTCAAAAGAATACAATGCAAAACTAACAATATTACCCGGATCTATTTGATTGTAAAACTCAACATAAATATCTGTATCTGGAACAGTTACTGACCGCATTGCAATAGATACTATATATAATAATGAAACTATTAACAATACAATTACACTCTCCTTTTTTTGATTACACGAAATAATCAACAAAACAAGAAAAATAAATACAAAATAAACAAAATTCAATCTAATAGTCTATTTTTCTTATTACTTTACAAGGAACTCCTGCCGCTATACAATTTTGTGGTATATCCTTCGTTACAACAGAGTTTGCACCAATAACAGAATTTGCACCAATTGTTACTCCAGGCATAATACAAGCACCCTCTCCTATCCAAACGTTTTTTTCTATATGTATTCCACCTTTAGAATACAAGTCACGTTGAGCTACATCTATTAATAAATCAGAAGCATCTAATTTTCCATGAAAATGATCTGAAATATAAACTCGACTTGCAATCACAACATTATCATCTATACAAATTGTATTTATAGCGCCCAAATGACAGTCAGAATTTATGACAACATTATTTCCTATTATTATCTCTGGCTTAAACGTTTGAGTGGTATAACAATCTATTGCTTCAATTCTAGCACGTTCTAACATTGAAAAATTATCACCAATTGTCACATATTTACCCCCATTTACAAATAATGGAGGACAAATCCTTATATGTTTCCCCGTGGATTTAAACCAGTGCATCACTATTTTCGAGAACAAATAATATTTAATTCTTTTACATTGCCCATATCTTCTTTCCGTGAAAAAAGAGGCAATGACAAAACCAAGTTTACTCAATAAGCATCTCATTTTAACATATTATATTGGAAAGTTTTAATTATCATTAAGCAATAAGTATTTTTAAACACCAACAATTGAATCAAAAAATAACAGCACCAAGACAATAACGAAAAAACTATTAACCAACACAATGGCGTTAAACCTGCAGGAATCATAAATCTATAAATCATAAAAAAAGAGATTCCACTAAACACGCATTTAAAAAGATAGCTCCATCTCAACTTATACAGGCCATTTCGATAAACAAAATAGAAAGAAACAAATGTGACAGCCAACTCTCCTATTAGAGATGCAATAGACGCACCAATAGCACCATATGTGGAAATTAAACAAAAATTTCCGACTATATTGAATAACATACCAGCTATAGTAGATAAAAGAAATTCTTTTTCAAAAGAGTACATAGCCAAAATTTGAACAGAAGCAAAATATGACATATTACTCACTAAAATTAAAAATGAGCATATCTTCATAGGGATAATAGCACCATCGTATCCTACTCCGAAAAAAAATGGGACAAATTTGTCTGATATAAAGAAAAAGAAAAAAGCCAGAGGTATTGCGAATAACATAATTACATCAAAAGCTTTATTTAGGAGAGTTGTAGCATCTTCCTTTGATCCATTTTCCGCCAAATAAGAAAGTCTGGGTAATAAGACAACGCTCAAAGCTATAGTTACAGGCATCACAATCCGAATTGATTTAATGGCAGAAGAATATAGTCCCACCTCTGTATAGGTAGACATAAATCCTAACATTAAAGTATCTATCATTAAATAAATCTGCATAGCAATAGCTGAGAAAAGTAATATACACAAAGATTTAAGATGTTTTCTTAATGAATGAACAGTAAACTTGATATTAAACCCAGTATACCTCAATGCCAACACATTCCATATTTGATTCCCTAAAAGCGACAAAGCATTTAATAAAACATAAATTGACAAATCATCTTTGGTCCTTACAAACAAAAACAATGATATAATCATTAATAATTTAACTACTATAGACCTAAAAGTTATCAACTTAAAGTTTTCAGTACCAGAGTAAAACCAATCTATATTTAATGCACAAAAGTACAATGATATTCCTGAGATAAATAGATAAGTCCTATTTTCTATAAATATGGGAATAACATTTATAGAGATACAAAAAACAACAGTAAAAAAAATAGAAGATATAACATTTATAGAAAATAATTCATTAAATAATTTATTAAGTTTCAAATTATCTCCCATAACTTTAGCAATCTCACGAGTTCCATATAAAGGCATTCCCAAAGCTGCAAACAAAGAAAAATAGCTAACAATAGTAACTACAAAAGAAAACACACCTATTTGTTCTACTCCTAAAATACGACTCACATATGGTATTGTTATTATAGGAAATAGAACATTGACAACATTCAAAGTTGCATTATATAAGAAATTTTTTTTAATTGAGGTTCTCATTTAAATATAAACACACAATTCTCTTAAACAAAGATGATTACAATCCTTCTTTGAAAGTGTAATTTCATCTTCGCCTATTCTCCATTCGATTTCTAAATCCGGATCATTCCAAGCAATAGCTCCTTCTGCTTCCGGATGATAAAAGTTATCACACTTATACTGAAAAATTACTTCTTCGCTCAGCACACTAAAACCATGCGCAAAGCCACGTGGGATAAAGAACTGACGGTGGTTATCTTCTGTAAGCTCTACAGATACATGTTTTCCAAATGTAGGTGAACCCTTACGAATATCAACAGCTACATCAAGAACAGCTCCCTTAATCACCCGCACTAACTTGCTCTGGGCAAAAGGGGGGGTCTGAAAATGTAAACCACGAATAACGCCATAGCTTGACTTAGATTCATTATCTTGTACAAAAGTAGTTTTACAGACTTTTTCTTCGAATTCTCTCTGATTGAAAGATTCAAAGAAATACCCACGATCATCTTTGAAGAGTTGTGGCTCAAGGATCACAAGTCCTTCAATAGCTGTTTTTATTATATTCATTGGAAGAAAGTAGTTTTATTTTACATACAATTCATCTATAACCTTCAACAGATATTGTCCATATTGATTCTTAAGCATTGGCTGTGCCAATGCTTTCATCTTTTCCGGAGAAATCCAGCCTTTTCTTAAAGCAATCCCCTCTAAACACGCAACTTTTAAGCCTTGACGCTTCTCAATAACTTCAATAAAAGTACTTGCTTCGGATAAAGAATCATGTGTACCTGTATCAAGCCAAGCAAATCCCCGACCTAATAATTGAACCTTCAACTCCTTATCTGATAAAAAGTTCTGATTGACAGTCGTTATTTCTAACTCACCACGAGAAGAGGGTCTAATACTCTTAGCGACTTCAACCACCTTATTAGGATAAAAATATAATCCTACAACGGCATAATTAGATTTTGGCTTCTGAGGTTTTTCCTCTATGCTGAAAACATTCCCGTTCTCATCAAACTCCGCTACACCGTAGCGTTCGGGATCACTTACCCAATAGCCAAAAACGGTTGCTTTACTTTCTGATTCTGCAATACGAACAGCCTCATTTAACATTCGCGTAAACCCTTGGCCATAAAAAATATTATCACCTAAAACCAAACAGACAGAATCATCCCCTATAAATTTTTCTCCTATGATAAAAGCTTGTGCCAAACCATCAGGTGAAGGTTGCTCTGCATACTCAAACCTCACCCCAAAATCAGATCCGTCACCCAATAAACGTTGAAATCCCGGCAAGTCATCTGGAGTAGAAATAATGAGAATTTCCCGTATACCTGCCAACATTAGTACAGAAATAGGATAATAAATCATAGGTTTATCAAAGATAGGAAGCAACTGCTTACTCACTCCTTTAGTTATAGGATATAACCGTGTCCCCGACCCACCTGCTAAAACAATACCTTTCATTGTCAGATAACTCTCTCTATGTTTTTCTTAGCTTCTCTTATCAGTTCCTCATCTCCCGTCTGCTCAAAGCACTCCAGCAGCAACTGACATTTCAATACAGAGGCTGGTAGTTTTTCTAAAACAGTCATTGAACGATCCAATAATTCTTGAATAACCTGTTCATTCTCAGAGGAGAAATTAAACAGCATGGTATCGTAACCTTTGAACAAAGTAACAAGTATTTCAGCCTCTTCTTCGGGAGATTCTCCTTTCTGAAGAAGAAGATCGGCACACAAGTTACGGAGTTCTTGATTTAACGCAGTAAGTTCATTCACATAGACAGGAGTACCGTCCTCGCCATACTCCAAGAGTTTCTTCACTACGGAGGACACAGAATTACACAGAGAATTTTTCATTTTAAAAAGGAATGAATTATGATTCGTCGATTCTTTTCGGTTTTTATTTGTATAGAAGAGTAATAATATCCAATAGAATTGTATCTAACGACGTAACGGGGCATTACATATATTGTTATCACCCGTTACATATATTGTTATCGCCATTACATATAATGGTATTTTCTTTACATATATACTTTTTATTTCTCTTTCCGGACGTAGCTAGCCGGAATTGTAACCATAGCGCTACCGAACATATCGATACGTACTAAAATATGATATTTATTATTATAGCGGACCAATTCTCCCCGCAAGCCTTGTAAATCGCCCTTGGCAACTACTACACGAGTACCTTTGGGAATGGACTCTCCTGTCAGGATCACCTGATCCTGGGAGTAATCGAGCATATAGCGAAAATCAGCCATTTGCGCATCAGGGATACAGGTAGGAGCCCCGGTAGAACGATCACGAAGGAAATCGTATACATTCAGTGTACTTCGGACGGCGGCCATTTCTTGACGGGAGATATGAACGAAAACCATACGGGGCAACAAAAGGCGCTCACGCTCAATGCGTTTTCCTTCACGCTCTATGACACGGTTTTGTACAGGAAGAAAGGTATCTACCTCCTGCAATTGAAAATAATCCCGAACTTTACGTTCTGAGTTAGTTCGTGTCAGTACGACATACCAATGTTTATCGCTATCTGTTGTCTCCAAGACTACGTTCGTAAGAAAAAGTTTCAGCAATGACTAAGGATGAAAATTTGTTAAAAACAGGAATATTCAAAAAACATGCCTTATTTTCAGCAATTTACAAATTAAGTTTTATGATAATCGGGTACAGAAAAAGTATTCGCACCGGATTTGAATACTATCCGATACGTTGAATTATTTTATTTTAAACATATATCGGACATAAAGAAAAGTATATTTGTCCGCCTATATATTTATGGGTGCAAAGGTAAAACCTTCTTTTGAGTCTCCAAAACTTTTCACAGGTTATTTTCATCATAGGAAGTTATATAATTGAATATCAAAGACATAATTTATCTCTTTGCAAATAAGGAAAGCAGCAATATACATAATACTAATGTGGCTTATAAAAGAATGTGGAAATAAGTGGAGAGGCAGGCTATGGAGAGTCTTAACGGTAACTTGATAAACAGACAACTACGCACATCTTGAACGTAAGAAAAGAATTTTACGACAGAATGCATCCAGAATATAAGCAATTGATTATCAAACAATAATATCTTAATAAGAGAACTGTAGGAAGTTAACATTAACAGTACGTTAATATTAACTTCGTAATTGCAAGATATTAATTCTTTAGAGATACGAAGTTAATAAGCTATTGATAAGGAGGGAAAGCACTTTTACGGGCATTAACATTGTTAACGTATTCGTTGGTAAGAGCGTCCCGGCATTGGTTACAACCGCACAGTCTGCCGATGGCTTAACAGGCACAGTTCTTCTTTCTTCGTCCGGAATATGGCCGTATCGGTAAAACCACTTTTGGAAAGAATCGCCTTCAGTTCATCACAGGAATGAATCTCCATCCCTTCAACAAGTCCCGTCCAAGCCTTATTGGCAGGATCGCTTATCTCACAACAGATAAGAAAAGATCCACCGGGCTTTAACACACGCGCCACTTCCGTAAAAGCATGCTGCAGGTTACCCCAGAAGTAGACAGTCTCGAAAGCAGTGACCGCATCGAACGCATAATCAGGATAGGGAAGTCGGTGGACTCCTCCCTGCTCGATAAAGCAGCGTGTACCGAGATACTTTTTATTTTTTTTACGCGCAAAGGTGACACTCTCCGGTGAAATATCTATGCCATACGCTTTCCCTTGCGGGCAACGTTGCAATATCTGTAGCAAATTGGCACCACCACCGCAACCGATGTCGAGTACACTCCATTCCGGTTGCCATTGCAAGCATGACATTCCCCATTGCGCCAATGATGCATGTCCTGTATTCATCCCCCAAAGTATCATTCTTCCGAAAAAACCTTCAGGCTTCCGGAAATTCTGTAAGATCCTGCTTACAAAGCCTCTCTTATTCATTTGTCTGCTGATTTAATATTTCAGGCAAAAGTACAGTTTCTGCTCAAACAGGCAATACCCAGAAATAGGGAATTTATTTCCTAAAATATATTTGCAGGTATGCATCTGCTTCCCGTTAAAATTATGACGAACAGATGCCCGGAGGTGCGATGCTCTTTTCGTTTTCGTTTCATAAATATTACATAAACATTACAACATAACAGATTCATTATCAATATCTATTAATAATAAACATTCATATATTCAGTAACAGGTCTGTAACACTACCCTCCTATTTTTGCACCGGAAAACAACAAGCAGATGTTATGAACAATGTACAGCAAGTAAAAACTTATTCGCAGAGAAAAATTTCTGATTTCCTTTTCATTCTTTGGGCAGGCGGAGCAGCGCTGCTCTCCTATTCATTGGTATATGCACTGAGAAAGCCTTATACAGCAGCCGGATTTGACGGACTTGAAGCGTTTGGAATGGACTACAAAGTGGTAGTTACCATCGCGCAAATATTAGGATATGTACTTTCTAAATTCATCGGAATTAAATTAATCTCCGAATTGAAACGGGAAAACCGGATGAAGTTTATTCTGATCTCCATAATTCTGGCTGAAGCTTCGTTAATATTGTTCGGACTGTTGCCCGCACCTTATAATACAGGAGCCATGTTTCTGAACGGACTTTCACTGGGATGTATGTGGGGAATCATTTTTAGCTTTATCGAGGGAAGACGAATGACGGACATTCTTGCCAGCTTACTCGGAGTCAGTATGGTCATCAGCTCGGGTACCGCCAAGTCGGCCGGTTTGTATGTCATGGACACTTTGAACATCAGCGAATTCTGGATGCCTGCCCTGATAGGCGGAGTTGCCCTTCCTCTACTTGCCTTGTTGGGATATGCACTCAACCGGCTTCCACAGCCAACAGCCGAAGACATTGCCATAAAATCGAAACGGGAAACACTGAACGGCAAGCAACGATGGGAGCTATTTAAGAATTTCATGCCTTTCCTCACTCTGCTCTTTATAGCTAATGTGGTACTGACTATCTTGAGAGATATAAAGGAGGACTTCCTGGTAAAAATTATCGATGTCTCTCAATACTCTTCGTGGATGTTTGCACAGGTAGACAGCGTAGTAACCCTCATTATTCTGATAATTTTCGGATTAATGGTGTTCGTCAGAAGCAACTTGAAAGCACTGTCGATATTACTGGGATTGATCATTGCCAGCATGGTAGTAATGGCAGTCGTTTCGTTTGGTTACGAACAATTGCAGCTGAACGCCATCGTCTGGCTATTCATCCAGAGCCTGTGTCTCTATCTGGCTTTTCTCACTTTCCAGACTATCTTCTTCGACCGTTTTATCGCTTGCTTCAAAATTCGAGGTAACGTGGGTTTCTTCATTGCTATGAATGATTTTCTGGGCTATACGGGAACAGTCATAGTATTGGCTGTCAAAGAATTCTTTTCACCGGACATTAACTGGACAGCTTTCTACAATCTGATGGCAGGATATGTGGGAATAATCTGTTTCGTTGCTTTTGTATGCTCTTTCATCTACCTGCACCAACGCTACCGCAGGGAGAATTACGGAAAGACAGGGGTATTCAGAAAAAAAGAAGAAGAAAAAGAAGTTCCCGATTTCGTATATTAATTGCTATCTTTGTGGGTCAAAAAACTTAAAATGAAAGTTCACCATGAAGATTTTTCCAAGTAGCAGCATCAAGAAACTGGATGCTTACACCATAGAACATGAACCGATTGCATCGATCGACCTGATGGAGCGGGCCGCACAGGCACTGACCAAAGCCATCACCGAACGCTGGGACATCACAACTCCCGTCACGGTATTTGCCGGACCGGGCAACAATGGCGGAGATGCCCTTGCCGTAGCCCGAATGTTGGCGGAAAAGGAATACAAGGTCGAAGCCTATCTGTTTAACCCGAAAGGGGAACTGTCTGCCGACTGCCAGACCAACAAGGAGCTGGTAGAGATGATGGATAATGTGAAGTTCAGCGAAGTAAGCACACAGTTTGTACCTCCTGCCCTGACGATGGATCATCTGGTAGTGGACGGACTTTTTGGTTCGGGACTTAATAAGCCGCTAAGTGGCGGTTTTGCAGCAGTAGTGAAATATATCAATGCATCGCCTGCCACCGTAGTCGCCATCGATATCCCCTCGGGACTGATGGGAGAAGAGAACACATTTAATGTAAAAGCCAATATCATCCGTGCCCAATTGACATTGAGCCTGCAATTGCCGAAACTGGCTTTCCTCTTTACCGAAAATTCCGAATTCGTAGGCGAATGGAAACTGTTGGATATCAACCTCAGTCGTGAAGCGATTGAAGAAACGGAAAGCAATTATGCCTTATTGGAAGCGGAAGAAATACACGCTCTGATCAAACCCCGTAACACTTTCTCACACAAAGGAAACTTTGGGCATGCTCTGCTGATTGCCGGTTCGTACGGCATGGCAGGCGCGTCGATACTGGCAGCCCGCGCCTGTATGCGTTCGGGTGTAGGCTTACTGACAGTCCATGCACCTATACGCAACAATGATATCCTGCAGATTTCGGTTCCGGAGGCAATTATCGAATCGGATGCCAGCGATACCTACTTTGCCTGCCCTACAGATACGGATGACTATCAGGCTGTAGGAATCGGTCCGGGCATCGGACGCTCAGAAGAGACCGAAGCTGCACTGCTTGAACAACTCAGTGGTTGCCAGACACCTCTGGTACTGGATGCCGATGCACTAAACATATTGGCCAACCACCGCCACGCACTGACCACATTGCCCAAAGGCTCTATTCTGACTCCCCATCCCAAAGAACTGGAACGCATGGTGGGCAAATGCCAGAACTCATACGAACGACTGATGAAGGCCTGTGAACTGGCCCGAACCGCCAAAGTACATATCATATTAAAAGGAGCCTATTCGGCAATTATCACCCCCTCGGGCAAGTGCTATTTCAACTCTACGGGTAATCCGGGTATGGCAACAGCCGGAAGCGGAGATGTATTGACAGGTGTCGTGCTGGCTTTGCTCGCACAGGGATATCCGGCTGAAGAAGCTGCCAAAATCGGTACTTATGTACATGGCCTGGCAGGTGATTTCGCACGCAAAAAGCAAGGCGTTATCAGCATGACGGCAGGAGACATTATCAGTAATCTGCCATTGGCTTGGCGTCTGGTAAGCGAATAAAAGTTAACAACTTATGATTTTCCAAATAACTTCATTAACTTTGTTTTTTAAACCAGTTAAAATAAACCGGAAATGAAAAAGCTAATTATACTGACAGGGCTGTTACTCTCTACCTCGGCTTATGCCCAGACCGAAGTTACAGCGGGAGTTACCCGGGGAAAAGATTACGGTGTAACCTATGCACTTCCTAAAACAGCAATCAATATTGAAGTCAAAGTCAATAAAGTGACATATACTCCGGGAGAATTCAGCAAGTATGCCGACCGTTATCTCCGGTTGACCGATGTGTCGGGTGAGCCTCAGGAATATTGGGAACTGGTCAGCGTCAAAGCAAAATCTGTCGGTATCCCCGATAGCGAACATACCTATTTTGTCAAGCTGAAAGATAAAACTGTAGCTCCGCTAATAGAATTGACCGAAGATGGTATCGTAAAATCAATCAACGTACCGCTATCTCCTAAAAAATCGGCTCCGATGCAACCCGCCACGACACAGAAAAAGAAGATAAATCCACGTGATTTTCTGACCGAAGAGATTCTGATGGCAGGTTCTACGGCTAAAATGGCGGAGTTGGTTGCCAAAGAGATTTATAACATTCGTGAAAGTAAAAATGCCCTGGTACGCGGACAGGCAGACAACATGCCCAAAGATGGGGAGCAACTGAAGATTATGCTCGCCAACCTGGAAGAGCAAGAGGCTGCCATGACCGAAATGTTCTCGGGTACCTTGAATAAAGACGAAAAGATACTCAACATCCGCCTCACTCCGGATAAGGAAATGGACAACGAAGTAGCCTTCCGCTTTTCGAAGAAGCTGGGCATAGTTGCTAATAACGATCTTGCAGGAGAGCCGGTTTATATCACGCTGAAGAATCTGAAAACCGTCAACGTACCGGAAGACGATGGCAAAAAGAAGGTGGACGGCATTGCCTATAATGTGCCCGGCAAAGCACAAGTAACACTAACGGAGGGGAAAAAGCAATGGTTTAACGGAGAACTTCCTGTCACACAATTCGGTACCATCGAATATCTGGCTCCGGCGCTTTTCAATAAGAAATCGACTGTTCAGGTTACTTTCAACCCGGATACAGGAGGCTTGATCAAGGTAGATAGAGAAGAAGGAGAATAAAACATAATCAAAAACTCCGGCCGATCTTAAATGAAGTGCACCCCAAAAGTTCATGTTTAACTTTTAGGGTGCACTTCATTTTTAAATCAGCCGGAGTCTCTTTATTATATTCCGATAGTATATCGTAATGCAATCAGTTCTCAATCACTAATTTCACAAATCCGTCTTTCTGCAACTGAGTGATATAAGCCGTAATACGTGATTCGTAATTTTCTTCATAATTGAAGTGTTCTGCCAGCTCTTCAATAATCCGGCGTACGGTTCTCTTTCCGTCAATCAACTCCCATACGGCAGTGCCATGATCTTCCAGCCGGACATGAATATCCGCAGACATTCCTTTAGGCAACAAGAATCGCCGCATCCACTCGTATTTAAACCGGGGGAAAGCAATGGTAACGGTACCATCGCTTCCCTTTTCGGCCGTAATATTTTCACTACGGAAAGGAATTACATCCAGAAGATTTATTTTCTCTTTCACGTCTGCCATATACTGTTATTTTTTGATATTTGCTTCCTGCAGTCCGTATCCCTTCTTCTTGTCTTCCGCTTTCAACATTAAAGCTACAATCAGAGCCAAAACACCGAAACAAGCAAAGATAGCCATAGGCAAAGTATAGTCATAAGTCTGCGCTCCATCCACAACAGGACCTTTGCAATAGGTATTCAACACCCATCCGATCAACAGAGGTACCCCCATCAATCCCCAGTTCTGCACCCAGAAAATCAAAGCATAGGCAGTACCCAGTTGTTTCTCCGGAATAATTTTCGGAACAGAAGGCCACATGGCCGAAGGCACCAGTGAAAAAGCAATACCCAGAACAATCATAATCACAGTGGCAAACCACCATACGTTCAGAATGGGAAGCGCAAACAAAGTATGCACACCAATCAGCATGACGGCACCGATAATCATCAACGTCGCTCCCTTACCGATACGGTCATAAAGAGTACCAAACAACGGAGTCAGGAAGATGGTACCTATCGGTAGTAATCCCGGAATATTTCCGGCCAGCTTAGGGTCTACGTTATACTTCTGCACCATCAAGTCGGTTGCATATTTAATAAAGGGGAAAACAGCAGAATAGAATAGTACACACAATAAAGCAATCAGCCAGAAGCCTTTATTGGTGACAATCAGCATAACGTCCTTCATACGGAACGGTTCTTCCGGTTCTTCTCCCTGAGCATCTAAAGAAGCGTCAAGTTTCTTATCATAAAAGGTATAAATGAAAAAGGCGATAGTACCGATGCACAGCATGATCAGGCACAACAAAATAGGCATCGGAATATTGGTATGGAAACTGCCGCTTTCATCCGTATAGCCGAAATAATCGGCAATGGGAACGGTAAGCACCATAGCCAAAGTGGTACCGATACGTGCGGTTGCCATCTCAAGTCCCATAGCCAAAGCCATCTCTTTACCTTTAAACCATTTCACGATAATCTTAGAGACAGTGATACCGGCGATCTCTACGCCGACACCAAAGATAGCGTATCCTAAAGCCGCCAGAAAGACCTGAGTCTTGAAACCCATAATCAAAGCTCCCTCAGGAAAAGTAGTAGAGATAGCATAATATTTTAGTCCACAACCCAACACCATCAGTATACAAGCTCCCATACCGGTGAAACGAACTCCCATCTTATCGAGAATAATACCACCGAAAATCAACATGAGTAGGAATACATTGAACCATCCGTAAGCACTGGTAAAGAATCCGTAGTCCAAACTATCCCAGAGAAGCTCTTTCTCGAGCATAGGCTTTAAAGGGGACATTACATCGGTGAGGAAATAGCCGCAAAGCATAGTAAACGCGACCAGAGCGAGCACACTCCAACGAAGTGTTTTGGAGTCACTCAATTTGTTTTTCAATTGTTCTGTCATTGTAATATTTAAACTCAGAAATTAGTAAAAGTGTTATTGCGAACAAAGGTAACTAAATCTGCCTTGTATGCCTAACAAAAAGATGCATTTTACGGCAAAAAATAAGCGAAGCTGCAAGTTTCGGTTTGAAATTGCAGCTTCGCTTATCGTTTCTTAAAAAGAATCTGTTGTTAGTTTGCCGGAGTAGCCGGAGTTTCTGTGGCAGGTGCTTCAACCGGAGCAGCAGCGTCTGTCTTCGGTGCAGTAGTACCTACGGGCAGGTTATAAGGGTTGGTCTGCTCTTCCTGCTGTGCCTGTTCCATAATGACATCTTGTGTTTTAGAAGAAGAAGTCGGAACGACATACGCAGTAGCAATGCTCATCACAACCATAAATGCAGCTAAGCCCCAAGTTGCTTTTTCCAGAAAGTCTGTAGTTTTGCGTACACCCATAATCTGGTTAGATGATGAGAACCCTGAAGCAAGACCACCGCCTTTTGAGTTCTGAATCAACACAATGAAGCACATCAGTATGGCTGCAATAACCATTAAGATAACTAATAATAAGTACATTTTGTTATTTTGATTTAGCGTTAATAATCAATTTCTCTAAAAATCTGATTTGGTCTGCAAAGTAAGCATTTTTTTTTGGATATTTCAAACTTAATTTTTTAATAATTTCAAGTGCCTTGGAATATCGATGCTGTTTGACGTATATTTTGGCCAATGTTTCGGTGAAACAGCTATCATCTTCATCTTCTTCATGATGCGTCTCGCTCTCTTCCTCTTCGGAGATAGCTTTATTTTCATCTGCCGGTTGCAAACGGATGGATGTTTCTTCTTCACTTCTTTCGATAAAGCCGTCAATCAATTCATGACCGCGAAGTTTGGGAGTTTCTTCCAGTTCCGGTGTATCGTCTTCTTGCAGCAAATAGGTGGTATAGTCCGTTGCATAGTCCAGGCTTGTCTGGGCTGAAACCTCTTCGGGCACGGTGGCCAGAAAAGCATCGATCAGGGAAAGCGTACGATCGAGGCTGGGCTCTTCCTCTAAAACTTCTGTTTCGGGAAGTGCGTTCTTTTTCCGAGGTTTCAAAATATATCGTTCACCCTCAATCAGATAAAACAGCTTCCGGCGATCAGCCACATGCAATATGGCTTTACGAAGCTCGGCACCGAAAGAGATATCGTGCAACAAATATAGATTTTTAAGATAGAGTAATCGCAGTGACTGAAAATAAGGATAGCGTGTGACAAGCGTTCGCAACTCGTACAAAGTATCTTTATTCAGCGTTTCCGGATGCTGAATCCATTGTTGTAAGTTAGCAGAAATCATTCTAATTACCAGTTTGCTACCGTTGCGTTAAATATTTGATCTGTAATCTCTTTAGTCATCTCCGCAATCAGTCCGTCCTGAACGGCTGTCAGCAACTCCCTCGAATCATAAACACGGAAAGCCGAGAACTGTTGCTCGAAGTCCTGTTCATGATTCGTATTGTTCACAAAACGAACATTCACTGTGATGGTCAGCTTGGTTTCAGAAGAGTATCCGTCGGCCGAAACAGCCTGGTTATACTGGTTATATCCGGTAATCTCTCCATCAATCTCGAGGTCGGCATTGTTATTCACCAGTTTCAGACGGGTCTGACGAAGGAAAATGTCTTTCAGGTCCTCGTTGAACTTAGTGCCTAACGGTGCATAAACATAGTCCGACTTAATAGGAAAGTCGGTAATAGAGATAGTCTTTACCTTATCGTAATTGATATTACCACCATTAAACTTATAAGAAACAGTACACGAAATTCCTACTACCAGTGTGAAAACCAGCAGTGAAATTCGCATTATCTTTTTATTCCAATCCATATTCTTTTATTTTTCGGTAAAGGGTACGCTCGGATATATTAAGATCCTTTGCCGCGCTTTTTCGCTTGCCATGATGCTTTTCAAGGGCTTTACGTATCATTTCTTTCTCGACTTCATCCAACGAAAGCGACTCTTCCACATACTCTTCGGTATCTTGTATGTCATCGTCATCGGGACAATTAGGCTTGACCGGATGAATGATGGCAGGCACTGAGGGTGTAGGGGCTACTACCGGAGCCGGCGTATAAAACGTACCGACATTGGAGGTTACCGCTCCGCGCTCGGACATGATTTCGTGTACAAGCTTTTTCAGTTCGGTCACATCTTGTCGCATATCAAAAAGGACCTGATATAAGATTTCACGTTCACTTTCGAAGCTCTTCCCTGTCTTTACACCGAACAGGGCAGGCAATCGCTGCGTACTCTGGGCAGGCAGATAAGATTGCAAGATAGGGGCATTAATCTCACGATTGGTCTCAATTATAGAGATTTGCTCCGTGATATTCTTCAACTGACGCACATTACCCGGCCAGGAATAAGACAGCAAAACCCGTTTGGCATCTTCGGTCAGCTGTATGGCGGGCATACGATACTTCTCTGCAAAGTCACTTGCAAACTTACGGAACAGTAACAGCACATCTTCTCCACGCTCCCGCAAAGGAGGGATCTGGATGGGTACCGTATTGAGACGATAGTATAAATCCTCACGGAAACGTCCCTCTGCAATGGCCTGGGTCAAATTGACATTGGTAGCAGCCACAATGCGGACATCCGTTTTCTGTACTTTGGAGGAGCCTACTTTTATAAACTCCCCACTCTCGAGTACACGAAGCAAACGTGCCTGCGTGGGCAAAGGCAATTCTCCGACTTCATCCAGAAAAATAGTTCCGCCGTCGGCTTCACCAAAATAGCCCTTTCGCTCACCGATGGCTCCCGTAAAAGCCCCTTTTTCATGACCGAACAGTTCCGAATCGATGGTTCCTTCAGGAATAGCACCACAGTTGACAGCAATATACTGTCCATGCTTTCGGCGACTGTATTGGTGAATGATCTGAGGAAAACTTTCCTTACCGACACCACTCTCTCCGGTTATTAGCACGGACAAATCGGTAGGTGCCACCTGTATGGCAACATCTATCGCACGCGTCAAAGCTTCAGTGTTACCAATAATACCGAACCTTAGTTTTACCTGTTGTATTTCCGCTTTTGTCATATTCGCACTAAACTCCCTTCCTGATTAAATATCATCATCTACTGTATCGAGCTTCAGTTTATCACTGTCGTCTCGTTTCTCGTAATACTGTTTACGTAACGGATTGGCATGTGCTTCCTTCTCACGTTGACGGTTACGGAATACGTCGATCGCTACATAAATAGCCTGACGGAATGAATCTTCGCAAGCAACGCCTTTTCCTGCAATATCATAGGCTGTACCATGCGCGGGAGAAGTGCGTATCACCGGCAAACCCGCCGTGTAGTTCACACCTTCATCCATGGCCAATGCCTTGAAAGGAGCCAATCCCTGATCGTGATACATGGCCAGTACTCCGTCAAAATGGGTGAAATTGCCCGATCCCATAAATCCGTCAGCCGGATAAGGGCCATAGCACAAGATTCCCTTGGCAGCCATTTCCTGAATAGCAGGAGAAATGATTTCCTGTTCTTCCGTACCGAGCAATCCGTCGTCTCCGGCATGCGGATTCAGTGCCAACACTGCGATGCGCGGCGCACCAATCCCGAAATCCTGTTTCAACGACCGGTTGAATATGGCAAGTTTCTCCTGAATCAGTTCCTTGGTTATTGAAGAGGCTATCTCGCGAACCGGAATATGTCCTGTCACCAAAGCTACCCGGAAATCCTCTTTCATCAGGATCATCAGTGATTTTGAACCATTCCCCAGACGCTGTTCGATATATTCCGTATGTCCGGGAAAAGCAAATCCTTCGGACTGAATCGTATGCTTATTGATAGGAGCCGTCACTATGACATCGATCAAGCCTTCTCTAAACTCCTCTATCGCCTTCTCAAGTGCTCCCAAAGCTGCTTTACCGGCTTCCGGATCGGGTTTTGAGAACTCTACTTTCACCTCGTCATCCGTACAGTTGACCACGCTCAGGCGATTGTGGGCAGCTTCTGCAGCGGTATTGACAATACTGAAGTTAGTAGGCAAATCGAGCGACTTGCGGTGATATGCAGCCACTTTCGGAGAGCCGTAAATGACCGGTGTACAGAGTTCCAACATGACGGGGTCGGCAAACGTTTTTAAAATGACTTCGTATCCTACCCCGTTTATGTCTCCCTGAGTGATGCCAATTTTTATTTTGTTATCTTCCATTTTGTTATTTGTTAGTTTTCTCCTCCTGCTCTATGCCCATCGGAATCTGTTCCTGCGCCTTCTCGGTAGGAAGTTGCAAAGTATACAGAGATGCTTCCAATCGGCGCATCAGGTCACGTTTCATTTTATCGGGTGAGTAAATAAATACTTCTGTAGTGATAATACGGTGGCTGGCTTTATCCAGACGGGTGTGCGAAACAAACGGGCCACCCATGAAATCGCCCTTTATGCGCCACAGTCCGCGTGCTTCCATTGTGTAATCTCCATGAATATCAATCGGACGAACCTCTACGGTAGACGAATCAGTCGCCATGTACATACCCTCTTTGGCACCCGGAATATTAGCCTTCATCACTGAATCGCGCTTATGGATAAAGAACTCTTTCGTAAAGGTATCCTTATCTGTATACGGGTAAGAGTAGATTACAAAGTTCTGGTCTCCGGTAGCGGCATTAGTACCTGCCCAGAAAAAGTCTTCTCCTGTCTTCGAACTGCTCAGTTCGGCCGGAAGCCAGATATCACTGTTGAACATACTACCTACTTTCGTCGAAATATAGTCATTATGATTTTTCTCCAGGAAAGAGATCTGACGGTTCATTTCGGCACGGGTAAAGAAGTCTATAATCGGCTGTTTGTTCTCTTCGACAAACTTCTCAAACGATGCCTCGTCCGGAGCCTGGATAGTCAAAATCATCTGAGGAGATGCATATACATCCTTGGCATACTTGAATTTAGGTTGGGTATAAATGTCCTGTATATCTACGATAATAATGTTGCGCACCAACTTCAGGATGGCATCAAAATCTTTGGGAGAAGTAGACATGATCCTGAACGAACGTTCCGATTGCGGAAGTCCGGGCACATCTGTATCGAGCACATTGTACAAAGCTCTACCGGCAGGACGCTCCCACACAGGCTTCTCAACCACAACGAGGACTTCATAAGCACGTCCGCTGGAAGTTGGAGTAAACACACTTTTCTTGCCGCTTTTACAAGAAAACAACACTACTGCTACAAGAGCCATACTGAGGTAAAACAGGTACTTTTTCATATGCATCAATTTTAATGTTTTCACAAATCTACGAAATGGTCGTATACTTTCATCCAATGTGCTGATAATTTATATTAATTCTTGTTACTCTCCTCCTGTTTAGCCGTCGATAACATCCCGCAAGCGGCAAAAATATCTTCTCCCCGGGAAGCTCGAATGGTAGTGAACAGTCCATGTGAGGTCAGGTAGTCACGAAATGACGTCATAGTCTCCATACCGGCACCCTCGAGGTCTACCCCAGGAATGGCATGAAACCGGATTAAGTTCACCCGGCAGTCAAGCCCACGCAGCAATTTCAACAGCTCCTTAGCATAAATCAGCGAATCATTGACGCCCTTAAAAACAATGTATTCAAACGAAAGTCTGCGCTGTTTACTAAAATCATAGTTTTTTAACAGATCGACCATTTCTTTAATCGAGAAAGCCCTTTCGGCCGGCATCAGCTCAGAACGTTGTGAAGGAAAAGGAGAATGCAGGCTGATAGCCAGATGACATTCGCTTTCTTCAATAAAGCGTTGAAGCCCTTTCCGCAATCCTACAGACGACAAAGTAATGCGCTTAGGGCTCCATCCGTATCCATACGAAGCGGTCAGGATATGCAGCGCTTTTAATACTTCATCCAAATTATCGAGAGGCTCGCCCATCCCCATCATCACGACATTGGTCAACTTATCCCGCTCCGGCAATGCTGCGATTTGATTCAAGATCTGATTGGCTGTCAGACTTGCGGTAAATCCTTGTTTACCCGTCATGCAGAACTTACAGTTCATTTTACAGCCTACCTGAGAAGACACGCACAATGTCGCCCGATCCTCGTCCGGAATATACACCGCTTCAACAAAATGATTGTCACTCACCTGATAAAGATACTTCACCGTACCATCTACGGAACGCATCTCATCAACAGGCGCGGATATCCCCAAATCATACTCTCCCTTGAGCAACTCTCTATGCTTCAACGACAGATTGGTCATTTCATCAATAGAAGTCACTTTTTTATCGTATAACCAGGAAGCGATCTGTTTGGCTGCAAAAGCAGGCATCCCCAAATCTTTGGTGACAGATTGCAATTCGGTAAGGGTCATTCCTAAAAGCGGATATTTGGGCATATTTACTACAAATATTTATTTATTCATGCAAATGTAAGGAATAAAAGTCGATTTTAAAAAAGAGAAGGGACAAAAGTTAATAGGAAGAGGGAAAGAGATAGCAAAAAGAAAGGCCGTTCCGTGCGGAACAGCCTTTCGTATATTAAAACGACGTTATCTAAAAAACAAATCCGTTTTTAGAAGAACAGGTATCGTTTATCTTTTACATCGCCTTTCAGATAAAGATCGTTCATAAAACGACTTGCCAGACGGGCATGCATGTTTTCCAATGTAGCCTCTTCTGATTGGGCATCGAATGTTTCGTTCAGCTTATCTTTGGCATATACCTGCAACACAAACACACCGCCATTACCCTTGATAGGAGCGCTCAGCTTATTGATATCCGAAACCGAAGCGTATGCGCCTACCAGCGGCTCACTACTACGCAAAGCGGCTACATAAGCAGGCGCTGCAAATGTTACGTGTTTTACAGAATCACTTACTGCATTGGCCATCGATGTGTACTGGGCAATTGTAGTTGCATTGGCAGCCTTCATGTCGGCCATGATCTTCTCAGCTTTCTTATCACGAATGATTTCAGCTCTCAACTGATCCTGAACCTGGGCCAAAGGACGATAACCTTCTTCGATCACGCTAACCAGACCAACAACCAACATGCGGTCGCTTTCGCCACATTCATATAAGCCGGAAACTTCACCCGGTTTTGCAGCAAAGGCCCATTTCAGTGCTTCTTTAGTCCCTCTGATACCACCGATTCCGTGTTCTGAGCTATACAGATCATTTCTTTCGAGCAATTTATAGCCTGATTCTTCAGCATTGGCCGCAACCTTGTCTACTGTCGGGTTAGCTGCAATAAACTGGCTGAATTCATTATAAGCTTTATTATAAGTTTCTTTGCTGAACTCAACCGCACGCTTGATAACGGCAACTTTATATTTATCTTTCACAGCTTTCTTATCAGTCACCTGCAAAATGATATTGCCTTGTCCCAATGCTACGTTAGAGAGTTCGTTTACTCCCAGATTGTTGATAGTGCTGATAAATTTCAAGTTATCGCCATCAACCTGTGCATTTTCGTAGTTAGCAGACGAAATCCAGTTGGATTCACCTGTTTGTCCGTACTTCTTAGCCAAAGCTGTAAAGTCGGCTCCACCCTTAATAGCAGTATAGATGCTGTCAGCCAAAGCCTTTGTTTTAGCAGCGTCTTCTGTGTAAACCTGAATCTGACGGAACTGTACAGAATCGGCAGCAGCCACTTTAGACAACACCTTGAACGAATTGATAGTATTGTCGCCTGCATTGTAGTAAGGGCCATATACTTGTCCAATCGAAGCTGAATCCATGCGTGCAACTACATCTGACGGGAAAGCTTTCTTGGTATAGTACAAATCAACATACGGATATTCCGATCCGGTAGAACGGATGAAAGTAGTATAATCACCATTGGCAGTAGCCAGTTGGTTTGTATAATCAGTCACTTCCTGCTGGATAGCAGCTCTGTCTTCTGCACTGGCTGTCACCTGTACATCGATGTATTTGATGTTGCGTGTTTCAACATATTGTTTGAACTGTTCTTTCTTCTTGTTATAGAGATCTTTCAGTTCAGACTCTTTCACTGTGATAGTAGAGTCTACAATAGAAGAATAAGGAACAGCAGCCAACAGAACATCCGACTGGTTTACTCTTGCGTCGAATGCATCCTGTGCTTCAATCGGATTAGAGAAAAGAGCTTTAGTCACCAGTGCCTGGTATTTTTCCGCCAAACGGCTCTGGATCAGTGTCTTTTCTACAAATGACCAAAGTTTGTGCATTCCTTCATAGTATTCCACATATTGAGACGGCATCTTGGTCTTGTCCATTTTAGAGTAGTCAGCCAAGAATTTCTTCAACATATCTTTATCGAAAGCGCCCGTTTGAGGATTGCGGAACGGAGTCTGCTGCAGCAACGGATTCACACCTTCGTTAATGATTGATTGAATTTCAGCCTTCGAAACAGTAATACCGAGCTTCTTCGCTTCTTTTTCAATCAGTTTATTGTTCACATAGCTACGCCATACTTCGTCTTTCACCTGATTGGTCTGTTCATCATTCAATGAACTCATTCCGCTTGAGAACTTGATAACCTCGGTATATTCTTCTACCATGTTCTGGTAGTCCTGAGCAGAAAGAGTTTCTCCATTGACTTCGCCTACATCATGCGATTGGTGTGGCTGGAGAACTTTCCAGGCATCGCCCGCAATGAAAGCAAACAAAGCCAAACCAATAACGATCACCAACAGGGGTCCTTTGGATCTAATGTTTTGTAATGTTGCCATTTTGATTAATACGATTTATTTGTTATTATTATTTTCTTCATCTTTGGTTTTAGCGCACGAAGATACAAAAAATGCTAATATGCATCTATTTATTAGCTAAAAAATTACAGCTATCGATCATTATTCCATTACTTTCAGTCGGACAAGTTCGATTTTCGTTGCTGTAACCTTAATTATCTTAAACTGATATTTACCGACAGAGACCAATTCGTGCAATTTCGGAAAGCTCTGGTATTGATTCAAGATTAATCCCCCCACCGTCAGATAGTCATCGGATTCGGGAAGCTCCAGATTAAAAGTTTCGTTTACTTTTTCTATTTCCAAACGGGCTGAAAGCACGTATTCATGCTCACCGATCTGCTTACAAATATAGGAAGTGTTGTCGTGTTCGTCTTCGATGTCACCGAAAATTTCTTCAACAAGGTCTTCAAGGCTGACAATGCCCGAAGTTCCTCCAAATTCATCCACTACCACGGCAATGGTCTTTTTCTGTTGCATAAACAGCTTCATCAGTTTATGGGCCGCCATCGTTTCAGGCACAATGGGAACTTCTTTCACATGATCGCGCCAATCTTTCGGGCTACGAAACATTTCGGACGAATGAATGTATCCCACCACATTATCTATATTACCATCGTAGACAATTATTTTTGATATACCGGACTCAACAAACCGGCCTTTAAGTTCTTCAAGGGATGTATCCAGCGCAACAGCTACCACTTCTGTCCGTGGAACGATGCAGTCGCGTATCTTGACCGCCGAGAAGTCGAGTGCATTCTGAAAGATTTTCACTTCCGTGTCCAGAGTTTCCTCACTTTCAGCATTGTCTATACTCGACTGGACAAAGTAATCCAGATCTACCTTACCAAAGGCTTTCGCAGAGGCTTCCTTGTTCACTTTCATCCCAAACAGGCGAAGAAAGAGGAAAGAGACTCCCGACGAAAATTTAGATATAGGATAGAGAACAACATAACAGATGAAAAGAGGAACTGCACAGACATTCAGGGCCAGATTGGGATTGATCTTAAAAAGCGTTTTGGGCAGAAACTCTCCTGTCACCAAGATGATCAGTGTGGAGATCACGGTCTGTACCAATACCATTACAAAATGATTGGTGATCCATCCGGCCAGCAAATTGTCGCCGATAATCTGTGCCATCAATATACCATAGATAACCAGAGCGATGTTATTCCCGACCAGCATGGTCGAAATAAAATCATTGGGATTCCGGAAGAATAGCGAAAGGATACGCGATGATACCCCTCCTTTCCGGTTCATTTCAAAACGAAGTTTGTCTACCGAAACAAAAGCAATCTCCATTCCCGAAAAGAAAGCAGAAAATGCCATCGTAATCAACAGGTAAATAATGATGCTCATAGTTAGTTTACAGAATCTGTTTTTGCCTTTTCGGCATCTTCATCGATATATACTATACCGGATATGTTATGAACAACCGGCTTCATAAACTGATCGTCTGACTCAAAGCCATATCCGGTCATAATCTGATCCGGTTTTTCCATCCGGACAAACTTATCGGTATACACTTTCTTGGTGGCTTCATTCCAATATAACAACTCGGTGGTCACATGATCGCCCTTCAGACTCTTAATATCTACATTTCCAATAAGTTTCCAAAGCCGGTCACGATCATAATAATAAGCCGTATCCGCCTTTATACTCGCATCTATATGAAAGAGTGAATCGAACTGTTCCAGATAAATGCCCTTCTCAAAAGCCCAATACGAGGGTTTCTTCTTATCAAAGATCAACCATTCTTCAGTGTTGACCCGGTAACGTGTGACACCGGAATCGGATATAAGGGTCGTTACCCCTCGTGTATCCATAACAGGCAGTGAATCCCGCTCGGTAATGGCATCGGCCATCGCCTTATTTCTCCCGCCACAGGAAGAAAATAAAAGAAGCATAACAATTGCCCCGAAGACAATTGTTATGCTCAAACTTTTATTTAATAAACTGTTACTTTGTTGTCGCAACATAGATTTATCTAATCGTTGTAGACTCTCCAATCCAACCACCGATAGTGATGCGGTCGCCGGCTTTGTAGCCCAACATAAACAAGTCTTTAGCCTGCGGAGTATAAGCGGAATATCTGCTGATCATTTTGTTAACTTCTTCTGTTACACTCGGATCTACAGATTTAGCTTTCTGCAATTTGTCGATAACAGCAAAATAAGTACACTTGTTCAAAGCCGATTCATCACTCCAGTTAGGACTCATAGCATACAAGTTGGCGATAAGGATATAAGGAGCACCATAGTTTTCATTGAAGCTGATTGCTTTCTGAGCATAAGATCTTGCCTGAGACAATTTCTTGGCAGTAGTCAAAACACTGGCAGCAGCATAAGCCTTTTCTGCTTTCTTTGCATTGTCTGTCTCAAGGTTGATCGCTTCGTCAAAGAACTTCACAGAACCATCGATATCCCCTTTCTTATAGGCCTGGTATGCACATCCGGTAGCAGCCTCAGCCGAAGGCTCAATCTTGTATACATAGAATGAAGCCTGCTGATAAGCGTCGCTATCCGTACACTTCATCATCTTCATAATGCTGATGACTTTCTTCAAATAATTCAAATCAGTCTGATTCGTTTCTACCTTAGGTCCATAGATACCTTGCAGTGATTCGCAATCGGCAGTACCGCTGTTAATGAACAGAGCTACCAGATTATCTTTGATACCTCCGAAAGCTTTCTTCACACTCTCTTTATCAGCAGCAGCTATAGCATCGTCTGCATATTCGGATGCAGCCAGATAGTCCTGAATAAACTGCTCTTTGTGAGCCGGATCTTCCTTCAGTTTATCGTGAGACATCTGCAAGAAATAGAACAATGTAGCAGCTGCAGACTCAGCTTTCGCAGCGTCCACCGATTTTTTCAACCAATCATAAGCTTGATTTACATCCACCTTCGGAGCAAATGCAATATAATCGACAGCTTTAATGCCCAGTGCTTCATCTTCCGACGATACTTTTACACCTTTTCCCAAGAATTCCTGAGTATACTTCATACGCAAATCGTGCGTATTCATCAACTCATCAAAATACTTTTTGTATTCTGCAGAGTTTCTGTCTTTGATCTGCCCCAGCAACCCTTTCAGAATTTTATAACCGTCTGTGAAGGTATAGAAACGAAGAGTCGGGCAGTTCTCCAAAACAGCTTTCCACGGAGTATAAGCATCTTTAAAGTTACCAGCTTTCACTGCTTCGTGAGAAATACTACTGTTCGAATTACAATTAGCGTCGTCCTGTGCTACCACAGTTGTTGCTCCCGCCGAAAGAAACAACACAGCCACAAGCGTTTTAATTTTCATTGTATCTAAATTTTAGTTGTTATATAATACCGTCTATTCTCTCTATTATTTAACTTTACGTTTGAAGAACCAGCCTTCATTGAACGTGATTCCAATGCTCAAACGCAATGTATTTTCATCTACCATACCGGCTTTCAGACCATGTACTTTAATATATTGAGCCGAAACGTTGATTAGCGAGCGTGAACCCGGAAGAGGTAATCCCAAACCGGCCGTTACTCCATACTCACGAGAGGCTCTCTCCCCTCCTATTTTATAATAAGGTTCCGAATAATATCCTCCGACGCGGTATTTGATATGCGCCAGATAACTACGCGAGAAACGACTCGGCATATACTCGGCACCCACTGAAATTTTCATCGCATCACAAAAAGCATTCGGCTGATTCATATAGGTCACGTCGCCCCACTTCTGCAAATTAAAATCAGCTCCCACGATCAGACGTTTGTCATACTCGTACGTAAGTCCCACCCCAAAGCTATTGGGCATTCCAAAGGTAGCCACCGTATCGACCGTATTCGTAGTGACGGCCTGCGTGCTGTTGGAGTTCGTAAGCGTCGATCTTTGTACATAAGCTTCGTTATGCAAATCTTTTTTAGGCGAGAACACTACACCTAATGTAACCGCATGCTTCCTACCCAGCTGCTGTGTGTATTGCGCGCCGAAGTCCAGCTTATAATCGCGCACGGACAAATAGTCTACATGCTGAAAAGCAAAAGCGTTGTCATTATAAGGAAAAGTAATACGCGCCTGACGCGTGATCTCCCCCCAAAAGTACGATACGTTGGCGCCGACTGAAAGGTTTTTCAGCACCTTCACTCCCAAACCTACGTAAAGCTGATGCAAGCCTCCGTCTCCGGCAAATGAAGTGACACTCCGCGCTTCTTCCGATGCAACATCGTTGTTCGCCTTGGCCATATTATAGCCCACACTCGAGTAGGGCAGCAGACCGATACTCATGGCCACGCGCTGGTGTAGACGAAACTGCATCGCTATGTAGTCAAAACTTGAATTTTTCGCATTCAACTTGGTGCCTTCACTACTAAAGTTTGTATTTTGCATCGAAAACCCTCCGTCAAAAAGAAAGGTCAACGAATCAATAGCCGTATAAGAAGCAGGATTCAACGGATTGATATGTGATCCATCGCGCAATCCGTAAGCGATCCCTCCCATTGCTTTACTGTTTGCAAATGACTGATCAGCCAACTGACCATAGCCATATCGTGTATAAGGAGAGTTTGTATTATTTTGAGCGATTGCCACTCCGGGTAATAATATCGTGAGCAGAAGCGCACAAAGTGTCTGTTTATATCCTACCATTATTATAGTTTAATATTCTATTTAATCCTTTCAACACTAAAAATCTATCTGCAAAGATGACACTTTTTAATTTCGTATCAAAAGAAAAATCATCTCCGCCCGTTAAAAAAACCAAAAGTTCAGGATATTTATGCTTCATAGCCGTAATATACCCTGCAATTTCGTATTCTATCCCTTTCTTTACACCTGCACGAATAGCAGTTTCAGTATCTTTTCCCATATCCGGCATGCGTCCTTCGGCATGAACCAACGGCAAACGTCCGGTAAATTGATGGAGTGCTTTCAGCCGCATCCAGAGTCCGGGCGAAATATTGCCCCCATGATACTGTCCCAAAGAATCAACAAATTCGTAAGTGATGCAAGTACCCGCATCAATCACCAAAATGTCTTTACCCGGGAACTGATCATGGGCCGCCACCACGGCAGCCATCCGGTCATAACCGAGAGTTTCGGGGGTTTCATACAAGTTTATTACCGGAAGCGGCGTATGGCTGTCTAACCATAAGACGGGGACAGGAAGCTTGTTCAACTGAGCCAGCACACACTCGTTTAAGTCTATAACCGTAGCAACAATTGCTTTCCGAACATCATACTTATTACAAACAGCCTCCAAGGAATCCAGGGACTGATTAGAGTCGTAAACAACTTCTACCATAGAAGTCCGGTCGAAAAGCGCTACTTTGGCTACTGTATTTCCAATATCGATAATTAAGTTCACTTTCTCTCTGTTTGAGGGCGCAAAGATAAGAGATAAAATTTATTCAAATACCGAAATAGCGAATAAAAAAGCAGCGGCATAGAGAGAAAAATAAAAAAAACGTCCCGACAGCCGATTCGGTAAAACTACTTTCCTCTCCCGAAATCTTCGCTGGAAAAGTGCGGAAAAGGAAGCCGGAAGGCATAAACAAAGACAAGCAGAAAATCCAAAAACCAGCAACGAGTTGTCATTACTGATTAATAAGCATATAGAGACAAAAAAAACAGAATATCCCCCAATAGCCTACAATACAAAACAAAACAGAATATAACAAGAAGAATGGACGGAAGCTCAAAAAACTGTTGCTGCCGCTGACGACAGTCTCCCCAAAACGCACCCCGAGGAAACGCGTCACGAACAAATCGAAGTCCGGCGATCAACAGGACGAAGTCCGGCTATTCACAAACCGCAGCCCGACGCTCGGGGAAGCACAGCCCTGCGCTCAGGAACAAATTGCCCCGCGATTGACGAAAAGAGACAAATAAATTCATTGAACCGGCCATTTTATTCCCACAAAAGCAGTATCTTTGCCACATGAACTCAAAGTTGCGACATTTACTCCTGATTGTTTTTTCAATCTTCCCGATTCTGACATGGGGAACGGAAAGTCCGTCCACCGCTGATTCCATCCGGATCAGCCTGTTGACATGCGCTCCGGGTGAAGAAATCTATTCGCTCTTCGGGCACACGGCTATCCGTTACGAAGAACCGGCACGAGGCATCGACCGGGTATATAATTATGGCTTGTTCAGTTTCAACACCCCCAACTTCATCCTGCGTTTCGCACTCGGCAAGACCGATTATCAATTGGGGGTGGAAGATTACCGCCGTTTTGCCGCCGAATACGAATACTTCGGACGCAGTGTATGGCAGCAGACGCTCAATCTGACAGCCGAAGAACAACGACAGCTAATCACCCTTCTGGAAAAAAATTACCGCCCGGAAAACCGGATATACCGCTATAACTTTTTCTACGACAACTGCGCTACCCGTCCACGGGACAAGGTGGAAGAGAGTCTGCAAAAAAGCGGTAGCCAACTGCTCTTCAGCAATGCACACACCGAAAATGGCGAAACGAAATCTTATCGGGATATTGTCCATCAATACACGAAAGGACATCCTTGGGCACAATTCGGAATCGATTTCTGCATAGGCAGCCAAGCCGACCACCCCATCAACGATAGACAAATGATGTTCGCTCCGTTTTATCTGATGGATGCTTTTGCCGGAGCACGCATAGCCAACACTTCAGACAACAAAGCACTGGTGGCTTCCACCAAAAAAATTATTGACTGTGAACCGGATGTATCCGACTCCGCAGAAAATGATATCTGGAATATGCTAACCCCCATCCGATTGTCCCTTCTTGTGTTTATCGCAATCGGAATGGCTACCGTCTATGGTCTACGCAAGAAAAAGAGTCTTTGGGGACTGGATATCGCAGTGTTTGCGGCAGCGGGTATCGCAGGATGCATCATCGCTTTCCTTGCTCTTTTCTCCGAACACCCCACGGTAGGCTCCAATTACTTGCTGTTTGTCTTCCATCCGGGGCATCTGCTCTGCCTCCCTTTCTTTATAAACAATGAACGAAAGCGACGCAAAAGCAGGTATCATCTGCTGAACTGCACAGTTTTAACACTTTTTATAGTGCTTTTTCCGGTAATACCACAAAATTTCGACTTAGCAGTATTACCTTTGGCACTCTGTTTGCTGATACGTTCTGCAAGCAATCTTATTCTGACATACAAAAAAGCTAAATGAAAGGACTATTAACCTCCATACTGACCGTACTTACCTTTACCGGACTGCAAGCCCAGCCACTTCCATCTACCCCGAAATTAGTGGTAGGTCTCACCATAGACCAGTTACGTACGGACTATCTCGAAGCTTTTTCAACACTGTATGGCGACAGGGGATTCAGAAGGCTCTGGAAAGAAGGACGTGTGTTCCGGAATGCCGAATATACTTTCAGCGGCACGGACCGCGCATCAGCCATAGCCGCTATTTATACAGGCACCACTCCTTCGGTCAACGGCATTATCGGCAAACGATGGATGGATGTATCGACACTGCGTACTGTGAGTTGCGTCGACGACCCCGCTTTCATGGGCAATTATACAAACGAAAGCTCTTCACCTTCCCATCTCCTGACCTCTACGATAGCCGATGAACTGAAGATAGCCACCCGTAACGAGGGATTGGTATATGCCATCGCTCCATTCCGCGACGCTGCCATTCTTGCAGCAGGACATGCCGGAAATGGCGCATTCTGGCTCAACAACACAACCGGAAAATGGTGTGGAACGACCTATTATAGCGAGTTTCCATGGTGGGTAAGCCAGTATAACGACCGGAATGCCATCGACTTCCGCATTGCTGATATGACATGGACTCCTGTCCATCCGGTACAAAGCTACAGTTTCCTTCCCGAATGGAGAGATGCTGCTTTTAAATACAAATTTGACGACGATCGTGTCAATAAATACAAACGACTGATTACAAGCCCTTTTATCAACGATGAAATCAATACGCTGACAGAAGAACTGCTGGATAAGAGCACGATGGGCAAAGATCATGTCCCCGACATGCTGGCACTGACCTACTATGCAGGCAACTACGCCCATAAGAGCGTACAGGAATGTGCCATGGAGATGCAGGATACATACGTACGACTCGATCGGAGCATTGCCTCTTTACTGGACATCATTGACAAGAAAGTGGGTCTGCAGAATGTTGTTTTCTTTATTACCTCCACCGGATATACCGATACCGAATCACCCGACCTGGGACTCTACCGGGTTCCGACCGGCGAATTTCACCTGAACCGCTGCGCAGCCTTGCTGAACATGTATCTGATGGCTACCTACGGGCAGGGACAGTATGTGGAAGCGTACTACGATCAGCAGATTTATCTGAATCACAAACTGATCGAAGAAAAACAACTGAATCTGGCGGATATACAGGAAAAAGCCGCCGAATTTCTGATCCAATTCAGCGGAGTGAATGAAGTATATTCCGGCAAACGCCTGTTATTGGGGTCCTGGACACCGGACATCTCGATGATACGCAACAGTTTCCACCGTAAACGCTCGGGCGACCTGCTGATTGACGTATTGCCGGGCTGGAGCATCGTCAACGAAAATACATCCGACCATAAGGTGGTGCGGAAAGCACATATTCCGTCTCCCCTTATTTTTATGGGCAGCGGCGTAAAACCAGCCGTAATCAACACGCCCGTAACCATTGACCACATAGCTCCCACCGTAGCTCACATATTGAGAATACGATCTCCCAATGCCTGTTCGGCAACTCCGATTACCGACATCCGGTAATACTTTCCGCACAAAAAACAAGGTGCAAAGCGCAAATAAATCAGCATTTTAATGTAACTTTGCGCAGTTAAATCAATTTAGTAAATAATAAACATAAATAATAGATAATGGGATTTAATGAATTTTTAAGCTCGATTTTCGGAAACAAATCCACACGAGACATGAAAGAAATCCAACCCTGGGTAGACAAGATCAAAGCCGCTTACCCGGAGGTTGCTAAGCTTGACAATGACGGCCTCCGTGCAAAAACAGAGGAACTTAAAGAATACATCCGTAACTCGGCAAGTAAAGAACGCGCCAAGGCCGATGAACTCAGAGCCGGCATCGAAAATGTAGAGCTGGAAGACCGCGAAGAGGTATTTGCTCAGATCGACAAAATCGAAAAAGAAATATTGGAAATATATGAAAAAGCACTCGATGAAGTATTACCGGTTGCTTTCTCTATTGTAAAAGAATCGGCCAAGCGTTTCTCTGAAAACGAAGAAATAGTGGTGACGGCCACTGACTTTGACCGGACATTGGCAGCAACCAAGGACTTTGTCCGCATCGAAGGTGACAAAGCCATCTGGCAAAACCATTGGAACGCCGGCGGCAACGACACGGTGTGGAACATGGTTCACTATGACGTACAGTTGTTCGGTGGCGTGGTACTGCACAAAGGTAAAATTGCCGAAATGGCAACAGGTGAAGGTAAAACCTTGGTGGCTACCCTCCCCGTATTCCTGAATGCACTGACCGGAAACGGCGTACACGTAGTAACCGTGAACGACTACCTGGCAAAACGTGACTCCGAATGGATGGGACCGCTTTACATGTTCCACGGACTCAGCGTAGACTGCATCGACCGTCATCAGCCTAATTCCGATGCACGCCGCCAGGCCTATCTGGCAGATATCACATTCGGAACGAACAATGAATTCGGTTTCGACTACTTGCGTGATAACATGGCCATCAGCCCGAAGGACCTGGTACAGCGCCAGCACAATTATGCTATCGTCGACGAGGTGGACTCAGTATTGATCGATGATGCCCGTACTCCGTTGATTATCTCCGGTCCGGTGCCTAAAGGCGAAGACCAACTTTTTGATCAACTCCGTCCATTGGTAGAGCGACTCGTGGAAGCACAAAAAGTATTAGCAACCAAATACCTCTCAGAAGCCAAGAAACTTATCAACTCGGACGATAAGAAAGAGGTGGAAGAAGGATTCCTTGCGTTGTTCCGCAGCCACAAGGCACTGCCTAAAAACAAGGCGTTGATTAAATTCCTCAGTGAACAGGGTATCAAAGCCGGTATGCTGAAGACGGAAGAGGTCTACATGGAACAAAACAACAAGCGCATGCACGAAGCAACAGATCCATTGTACTTCGTTATTGATGAAAAGCTGAACAGCGTAGACCTGACAGACAAAGGTGTCGATCTGATCACAGGTAACTCGGAAGATCCGACTCTATTCGTTTTGCCGGACATTGCCGCTCAACTTTCCGAACTGGAAAATGAACATGGATTGAGCGACGAACAAAAGCTTGAAAAGAAAGATGCCTTATTGACCAATTATGCCATCAAGTCAGAACGCGTACACACCATCAACCAGTTGTTGAAGGCATATACCATGTTTGAGAAAGACGATGAATATGTAGTGATCGACGGACAGGTGAAGATTGTTGACGAGCAAACAGGACGTATCATGGAAGGCCGCCGTTACTCGGACGGACTGCACCAAGCCATCGAAGCCAAAGAAGGTGTGAAAGTGGAAGCTGCCACACAGACATTTGCTACCATCACGCTGCAGAACTACTTCCGCATGTACCACAAACTCTCAGGTATGACCGGTACGGCCGAAACAGAAGCCGGTGAGTTGTGGGACATCTACAAACTGGATGTAGTAGTGATTCCGACCAACCGCCCGATAGCCCGTAAGGATATGAACGACCGCGTTTACAAGACGAAACGTGAAAAATATAAAGCCGTAATCGAAGAGATTGAACAGTTGGTTCAAGCAGGACGCCCGGTATTGGTGGGTACTACTTCGGTAGAAATTTCCGAAATGCTGAGCAAAATGCTGACAATGCGCAAGATCGAACACAACGTACTGAATGCAAAACTGCACCAGAAGGAAGCAGACATTGTTGCCAAGGCCGGTTTGAGCGGTACAGTTACTATTGCTACCAACATGGCGGGCCGTGGAACGGACATCAAGCTGAGCCCTGAAGTAAAAGCGGCAGGCGGTTTGGCAATCATCGGTACCGAACGTCACGAGTCACGTCGTGTAGACCGTCAGTTGCGTGGCCGTGCAGGACGTCAGGGTGACCCGGGTTCATCTGTATTCTTCGTTTCACTGGAAGATGACCTGATGCGTCTCTTCTCTTCTGACCGCATCGCCAGCGTGATGGATAAACTGGGATTCCAGGAAGGTGAAATGATCGAACATAAAATGATTTCAAACTCCATCGAACGTGCACAGAAGAAAGTAGAAGAAAACAACTTCGGTATCCGTAAACGTCTGTTGGAATATGACGATGTGATGAACAAACAGCGTACGGTGGTTTACACCAAACGCCGCCACGCCCTTATGGGTGAGCGTATCGGAATGGATATCGTCAATATGATCTGGGACCGTTGCGCGGCCGCAATCGAAAACAATGCAGACTACGAAGAATGTAAACTGGACTTGCTCCAAACACTCGCAATGGAGGCCCCTTTCACAGAAGAGGAGTTCCGCAACGAGAAAAAGGACAAGCTGGCAGACAAAACATTCGATGTGGCAATGGCTAACTTCAAGCGCAAGACAGAACGTCTGGCACAAATAGCCAACCCTGTCATCAAACAGGTGTACGAGAATCAAGGGCATATGTACGAAAACATCCTGATTCCGATTACAGACGGAAAACGCATGTATAACATCTCTTGCAACCTGAAAGCGGCTTACGAAAGTGAATCGAAAGAAGTAGTGAAATCATTTGAAAAATCAATTCTTCTTCATGTCATTGACGAATCCTGGAAAGAAAATTTACGCGAACTGGATGAACTGAAACACTCGGTGCAGAACGCAAGTTATGAACAGAAAGACCCGCTGTTGATCTACAAACTGGAATCTGTGACTCTGTTTGACAACATGGTAAACAAGATCAATAACCAGACAGTGTCTATCCTGATGCGCGGCCAGATTCCCGTAGCCGAGCCTACAGAGGAACAGCAAGAAGCAGCCAGACGCGTAGAAGTACGTCAGGCAGCTCCTGAGCAACGCCAGGACATGAGCAAATATCGCGAACAAAAACAAGACCTGAATGATCCGAATCAGCAGGCCGCTGCCCAGCAGGATACTCGCGAAGCCGTAAAACGCGAACCGATCCGCGCTGAAAAGACAGTGGGGCGCAATGATCCTTGTCCGTGCGGAAGTGGAAAGAAGTACAAAAACTGCCACGGACGGAACAGTTAAGTAACAAAGAACTTACAACTCCTTAATAAAAGCCTCGAACGGTTAAAAACTGTTCGAGGCTTTTCTATATTCAACCAAAATCGTATTTTTGTTCTTTTAGAAAAGTAAAAAAACAGGCTATGACAAAATATCCGTATATACTGTTCGTATTGCTCCTCGCGTCTTTCAGTTCCTGCCAGACTGTTGAGCAACTTTCCATCGATTATATGCTCCCCGCAGAGATCAGTTTTCCTAACGAACTGAAACGAGTGGCAGTCGTAAACAATGTGAGCGACACTCCGGATAACACCTTACCACCCAAGGATAATACAATAAAAAATAAAAATGAACTCAGCCGTGCAGTAGCCTATCACGAGGGACAACCCGCACTCACTACCGAAGCATTGGCCAAAGCTATTGCCGAACAGAACTATTTCAATGAAGTCGTAATCTGCGATTCGGCCCTGCGTGCACGTGATTTCACACCCCGTGAATCGACTCTCAGCCAAGAGGAAGTTCAGACCTTGGCACAGTTTCTGGACGTGGATTGCATCATCTCACTGGAAAACCTGCAGATGAAATCGACACGGGTTCTCAGTTACATCCCCGAATGGAACACTTATTACGGCACACTGGATACGAAGGTTTACCCAACACTGAAAATCTATCTGCCGGGACGAAAAAGCCCGATGGTAACCATCAATACCCATGACAGTATTTTTTGGGAAGAATATGGAAATACCGAAGGGTTTGTCCGCTCACGCCTGCCGGATGAAAGACAAATGATACGCGAAGCTTCTGAATTTGCCGGTTCCGTGCCGGTAAACAGAATATTACCTTACTGGAAAACGGCCAATCGATATTATTTCATCAATGGCTCCGTAGCTATGCGCGATGCTGCCGTTTATGTGAAAGAAAACGAATGGGAGAAAGCATCTAAACTGTGGGAACAGGCTTTTAAAGCAGCCAAGAACGACAAAAAGAAAATGCGTGCAGCCTTCAACCTGGCTCTATATTACGAGATGAAAGACAGTGTGGAAGAAGCACACAAATGGGCTGTCACTGCACAGGAACTGGCCCGTAAAATAGACAAAATCGACACGTTGAAGAGAAACGATATAGACTTGAGCGAAATCCCCAACTACTACCTGACCAGCCTTTATGTGAATGAATTAAAGGAAAGGAGCAACGGATTGGGCAAATTAAAAGGCCAAATGAGTAGATTTAATGAGGATTTTTAAAGAAATCATGCAAGGGTTCTTATTTTTTTTATACCTTTGAGCTAAATAAAAAGAGCTAAAAGATATGAAACTTAGTCAGCAATCACAAGCCATTATCGAATCTGCGATTCAAAAAGCTATCAACAAATATACCTGTGGATGCGAACAGACCATCGTCACAGATATCCATATTCAACCGAATCAGAATTCCGGTGAACTCTTTATCTATGACGATGAAGATGAAGAACTATCCAGTGTAACCATCGATGAATGGACAGCCTACGAAGGGGACGACTTTTACGAAGATGCTGAAAGAATTTTCCGTACCGTGCTTTGCCGCATGAAAGAGAACGGGAGCTTCGATAAGTTAACCATCCTCAAACCCTACTCCTTTGTGTTGGTAGATGAAGACAAAGAGACGATCTCAGAGCTTCTGCTCGTAGATGACGACACACTGTTGGTGAACGATGAACTATTGAAGGGACTGGACAAAGAATTGGACGACTTCCTGAAAGACCTGTTGGAGAAATAATCCTCTTTTTTTCATTATATAGTAAAAGAGGCCATCCGAATGATTCGGATAGCCTCTTTTTGATATACAGTTTGTATAATCAAAATCTCGTCACTTTGTCGGAGTGAGCTTTCAGATACTCAAAACGATTGATCAGTTCACCCAACTTTTTAGGATACTTCTCGGCCAGATTCTTTTGTTGACCGATGTCTGACTTCAAATTATACAACTTATAACCGTAACCCAAACCGATGAAGTCACCGTCTTCCTTGCTATAAGGATTGTAATATGGAGGAATCAGCGCCCAATCTCCCTGACGATAGGCATAATTGAACATTCCCTCAATAACCAACTCTTTACGCCCTTTTTTACTCTTGCCCAGAAAAGCATCGAGTGTGTTTTCGCTATCTACCTTGTCCGGATAAGTCTGTCCCAAAAGAGAAGCAAACGAGGCCAATAGGTCCATCTGACAGACAAATACATCTGACACCTGAGGCTTCACCTTTGCAGGCCAACGAAGCATGAACGGTATACGGGTACCTCCGTCGAACATACTTGTTTTACCCCCTCTCAGCGGACCGGCTATTTTGTGATCACCCACCAACTCTACCGCATCATCTTGATAACCATCATCGAGCACCGGACCATTGTCACTCGTCAGGATCACAATGGTATTCTCCGCCAATCCCAACTTATCCAACTCTTTCAGGAACTGATCAACACACCAGTCTGCCTCCAGAATCACATCACCACGGGGTCCCATGCCTGACTTTCCTACAAAACGTTCATTGGGAACACGAGGTACATGCGGTTGGTGAAGTCCGTAATAAAGGAAGAAAGGCTTGTCTTTATTGTCATCTACAAACTGCCTGGCCTTGTCCAGGAATAATCCTGCCATTTCTTCATCTTTCCATTGTGCAGCCTTCCCACCTTTCTGGAAACCAATGCGGGGAACTCCATTCACAATAGAGCCTGCATGTCCCACACTGGGATGCATGCGCAACAATTCGGGGTTCTCTTTACCGGTAGGTTCACCGGGGAAGTTTTTCCGGTAATCCACATAAAGAGGGTCATTCGGATCCAATCCGACAACTCTTCCATTTTCCAGAAAGACGCAAGGAACGCGATCATTGGTTGCTGCCTGAATAAACGAATAGTCGTAACCGATCTCAGCGGCTCCGGGATGCACCTCCTTATTCCAGTCCACATGCCCATCTCCTAGGCCGATGTGCCATTTACCGACAGAACCGGTAGTATATCCCGCCTGCTTCATAAGTTTAGGCAACGTTATTTTTTGAGTATCGATAATCAATGCGGCGTTACCCGGTAAGATTTTAGCATCCACATTGCTCCAGGGATATTTCCCGGTCATCACCGAATAGCGGCTGGGGGTAGATGTGGCCGCAGTACAAAATCCCTGCGTAAACCGAATACCTTCGTTGGCTATACGATCCATACCCGGAGTTTGAATCCGGTGTGCGCCATAACAACTTAAATCTCCGTATCCCAAGTCATCGGCGACAATCAGGATGATGTTGGGTTGTTTCTCTGTTTGTTCCTGGGCAGGCTGAGGTACGGCCAAGGCACTTACCGGCAAAGACACCCCTGCCACTAATCCCAATGTGCAGTTCAGTAATTTCATTCGTTCGTTTGTCATATCAATTTTGTTCATGAGTAATTTCCAATAAGGTCTGTCAGATCCGGATACAAAGATAGCCAACAATCTTATTCAGATACGAAAATAGTGAGATTAAATCGAAATGATATCCCTTAAAAAACGAGAGTGTGCCTCACGAGACACACCCTCTTCAATACCTCAGCGGCTATTTTATTTAGGGCTTCAGGTTTTTCATCCGGACATGTCTTAATATATTCTGGAGTTCAAAAACCAGACCCGGATGGAGAGAAGCTACATTCTTCTGTTCTGCCACATCGTCTACCACGTGATATAACTGCGGTGTACTCAGATTTCCGGTTTCTATCTTCGGTCCCCAGGTAATCATGGCCGGTCCGTCATTGGGTTCAATGTACTTCCAGTCCTTGGTGCGGACTGATAATGTATGATTGGAAGCCTGCTCTATCACCCAGGATCGGTCGGACTGGTTTTTGCCCAACCAAGTATCGAGGTAGTTAAAGCTATCGGGTGCCGCTCCCTTCGGCAGCCCGGCTCCTACCAATGAAGCCAAAGAGGCAAACCAGTCGATCTGCGAGACCAAAGCGTTGGAAACCTGTGATGAAGCAGCTCCCTTCGGCCATCTTACAATGGCAGGAATACGAGTTCCCCCTTCAAAAGCACTGTACTTATTACCACGCAACGGTCCTGCGGGACTATGACCGTTCAGCAATTCTTCCGCACGATCCTGATAGCCGTCATCGACAACCGGACCATTGTCACTGGACAGAATAATTAGCGTATTTTCTGACAGTCCCAGTTTATCAAGGGTTTCCATGATCTGGCCTACACTCCAGTCGAACTGCACGATGGCATCTCCACGCAATCCCATCGGGTTCTTTCCACGAAAACGGTCGTGCGGGAAACGGGGAACATGTACATCGTTTGTAGCAAAATACATAAAGAAAGGTTCGTCTTTATGCTCACGGATAAAGCCGATGGCATGTGAAGTGATTGAATCGGCAATATTTTCATCTTTCCACAAAGCCTTGCCGCCCCCTTTCATATATCCGATACGGCCGATACCATTGACGATGGCCATGTCGTGTCCATGGCTCGATTTCAGATTGAACAGCAATTCCGGGTGATCTTTTCCCAACGGTTCCCCCTCGATCGGCTTACGATAGCTGACTTCAATCGGAGCAGAAGGGTCATAATTGGCCACTTTACCATTTTCTATAAAGACACACGGAACACGATCGGCTGTTGCAGCCATTATATAAGAATAATCAAAACCTATATCTCCTAAAGCAGTCGGCAGAGGAGCATTCCAATCCTGTTCTCCATCCTTATCGCCCAACCCCAAATGCCATTTGCCGATGGCCGCCGTAGCGTAACCGGCATTCTTAAACATATCAGCCATCGTATAGCGTTCGGGACGGATAATCATCCCTGCATTGCCTGCTGCAATATCAGTGCCCGGACGACGCCAGGCATATTCTCCGGTAAGCATAGAGTAACGCGAAGGAGTACTGGTAGCAGCCGTAGCATGCGCATTGTTAAAGCGAATACCTTCAGCTGCCAAACGGTTTACATTCGGAGTCTGCACATTCTTTGCACCATAACACTCCAAGTCGCCATAACCGAGGTCGTCGGCATAGATAAACACGACATTAGGAAGTTGCCGATCATTGATTTTTTGCTTGGCTTTTCCTCCCTTCTGACCGGTAGCAGCCATCAGGCATGCTACCGGAGAGAGACAAGCCAATAATACATATTGTCTCATTTTTTAAACTATTAAATTAGTCACGTAAATTCGGGTTAATATTTTGCTCGGACTGAGGGATCGGCCATGTATAATCCGTCGGATTACGGAAAGCACGTTTGCCCACATACCAGCGGTAGTTTCCTGTCGGGTCAACCTCTTTGGTCGTAGTCGCATACTGAGTCGAACCCGGGTAAGGCGCACCCCAAATTTTCTGGGACAATACTTCGTGTGCAATTCCCCATCTCATGATATCCCAGTAACGGATACCTTCCATAGCCAACTCGATGCGGCGTTCGTGACGCACGATTTCACGAAGCTTCGCAGGAGTTACCTCGGTTACCGGAGGCATGTTCACACTTGCACGTCCTCTCACTGCATTGATAGTCTCGTCCAATATTCCTTGAGTGATCGTTTGATTATCTTCAACCAGGCATTCCAGATAGCCCAACAACACTTCGGCATAACGAATAACCGGAGTCAGTCCGTTTGCGCTCTGTACATCGTTTATAGGTGTCGATTCTTCAAAATATTTCCTCATCATAAAGCCAGTTCTGGAAGCCTCGCTCGTATAATCGAGCTTCTCCTTCTTGGCTGCACTGTAGTCAGGACTCATCTTATACTCTGTACCCATAAAGATGGCACCGTTATAGTAAATTGTATAATCCAGACGCGGATCGCGATCCTTTCCTAAATTAGACGGGTCATATCTCGGATCATCATAGCTGAAAGGAGTTCCATCCTTAAATTCATACGATTCGTATAAATCAGCAGCCGGATTGACCAGGCTCCATCCCCCGTCTTTAGCAGAAAGTGCATGCTGCGGCAGACCGGTACCCAGATAGTTTTCCAAATACTGGATGTAGAAAATATTCTCCTTGTTCGAAGTTCCAGTAGAAGGATAAAACAGCTCCTGATAGTTGGCGTTTATCGCATTATCTCCCAATTCCATAATATCGTGGAAAGCCTTTGCTCCACTTTTCCAGTCTTTCTGCAACATGCAGGTACGTCCGAGAAAAGCAAGAGCCGCCTGCTTACAAGCACGTCCGGCTTCTCCCGCCGGAATGGCGGAGAAACGGGGTAAATCGGCCGCAGCTGCTGTAAATTCGGTTACACACCATTTCAGGATATCGGCCTGTGAGGTCTTTGTCACATTGTTGGCTTCTTCACCCGTCAGCACATTCTCTACCAAAGGAACATTTTTGAAATAGCTGGCAAGGTAAAAATACTGTGTCGCACGCAGGAAACGGGCTTCCGCAATCATCCGTGTTTTCTTTTCCGATTCCGAGCTATTCTGGATACCGACCAAGAAACGGTTACAATAACCGATCCGCTTATAAGACGTCTCCCAATACCTTTTAATAAAAGCATTGTCTGCAGTCAGGTTTCCACTCGAAATCTTAAAGAAAGGATTGTTCTCTCCCCGACGGTCAAAAGCGTTATCCGAAAGATGCTCCATCATAATCATTCCGTGATAGGACCACCAATCCGAAGGGTTATACTCTACGCCGTCTGTCAGGCTTCCTCTATACAGAGAAGTCAATGCCAATTCCGCATTCGATTCGCTATTCCAAAAAGTCTCTTCGGACAAGTCTGTCAGTGGATAGCGCTCTAAATCACAAGCTTGAAACAGTCCTGCCGCCAATGCCAATGCTACTATATATTTTAAACTCTTCATCTTACATCAAAATTTTAAGGTTAAACCAAATGTATAAGTTGACAGAATAGGATAATAACTACCGTCTGTATTAATTTCCGGATCCCAGCCTTTACGATATCCGCTGATGGAGAATGGATTATCAAGTGATATATAAAAACGAAGGTTGGAAGAACCGAACTTCTGAGTTATACGTTTGGGCAATGTATATCCTAACTGGATATTTCTCACTTTGAGATAAGAGGCATCCAAAATCCAGAAGTCAGAGCCCAGCGTATTGTTGCTACCTGCATTCGACATCACTTCGAGACGAGGATATTTAGGATATCGGTTCGACTGATTATTCGTCCAGGTTTCTTCTGCCTGCCATTTCTGAATATTGCCTTCCTGGAAGAAAGCATAACCGGCATAATTGGTCAACTGGCCTTTTACCTTGGCCACTCCCTGAAGCAATATATTGAAATCAAATCCCTTATACTCCGCACCCAGTCCTAAGCCAAACGTATACTGAGGTATCTTTGATCCTAAATAAGTTTTATCGGATTCGTCCACCTTTCCGTCACCGGAGATGTCCACATAGCGTAAATCACCGGCTTTGGAGTTAGGAGCAATCTTGCTCTGATCGTGCCATTCTTTTACTTCGTCATCGGTCAGGAATACGCCATCCGTCTTATAGCCATAAAACATATTCATCGGATAACCCAGGAACAGGTCGCTACCGTTACCTATCATTCCGCTTTTCTGTTCCACATCTCCTACACCCAGGCTGATCACCTTGTTTTTAATTATCGAGAAGTTTCCATTCACATGATAACTAAACTCACCAATCTTGTTCTGATGACCGATCTCAAACTCCCATCCTTTGTTCTCAAGGCTTCCTGTATTGACCTGCGAAAGTCCCAGACCAAAGATAGAAGAGTAACTTGCACTCGGTTTATAGAGAATATCTGTCGTTTTACGATAGAAGTAAGCAGCGTTGAATGTCAATTTATTGTTCCAGAAAGCTGTTTCAATACCGACATCGGTGGTACGGGTCTTTTCCCATTTCAGTGTAGGATCGACATAAGTGGTCACTGCGGCTCCTTGTGTATACACACCTCCGAATACATAGTTCATCGCCTTTCCAAGTGCGTAAGTGGACTGATAAGGATAGTTACCGATATTATTGTTACCCAGGATACCGTATGATGCTTTCAGTTTCAAGTTATCAATAAAACTCAGTGACTCTGCTTCTTTGAAGAACTGCTCTTCCGACAGACGCCATCCTACAGCAACAGATGGGAAGAAACCGAATTTATTATCTGTCGGGAAACGGGAAGAACCATCATAACGCATAGTAGTTTCAAACAGGTAGCGTTGGTCATAGTTATAGGTCAAACGTCCGAAGACAGACATAATAGCCCAATCGTAACCTCCGCCGGAGTTAGTCTGGCCATCGGCTCCTCCTGCATTCAGATAAGGAACTTCATCCGAAGGAAAGTTCAAGCGGCTTCCCCCTACAGTTCTCTGTGATTCGTCTTCCCAAGTATAACCGACCAACACAGACAAATCATTTTTGCTGAACTTCACGTTATAGTCGGCCAATGCCTGGAATGTCTTATAGACCGTTTTGTACATGGTATCCGATAGAGAAGAAGGTCCCAGCTTCTTGCCGCCCGTAATCTCCATTGCCGAACGATAGTGACGAATCTGCTGACCGGTATAGTTATATCCTCCGATAGCTTTCAGCGTTAAGCCTTTCACAGGTGTGAATGCCAACTCGACATTAGAACGGAACTTATCGAAGTTTTCATCATAAAAAGAGCCGCTGTCCAGCCATGCCAATGGTGTTCCGAGTACCTTCGGTCCTAAGCCGTAAGATCCGTCTTCCAATTTAGTTGCCCATAATCCGGGAAAACGAAGTGCATTACTTGAGAAAGCTTTAAATCCGGCAGAGTCCATTCCACCTGGAGTAGAAGGTTCGCTCCGTTTAGAAACGACTCCACCCAAACGGGTAGTCAGTGTCAGGTTTTTAGCCAACTCTGTAGTCAGATTCACTCTGCCGTTGTAACGGTCGTAGTGATTGTGTTCCATCAGACCATTCTGTTTTACATAGCCGAAAGAAACCATATACTGTGTCTTATCATTTCCTCCGTTCACGGTCAGTTCATGACCGGTTTGCAGTCCTTTGTTGCCCAGAAGTTTATCCAGATAATGTTCATTAGGATAATTATACGGATCTGATCCATCCTTATACTTCTGAATCTCCTCCGCCGAATAGACTTCCTTACCCATAGCCTTATTATATAATTCCGCATATTCCCAGGAATCGCACATTTCCGGTAGTTCGGTAGCTTGATTGAAGCCTACATATCCGTTATAACTTACGGTAACTTTACCTTTCTGGCCACCTTTTGTTTTTACCAGTACAACCCCATTCGCAGCACGCGAACCATAAATGGCGGCCGACGAGGCATCTTTCAATATAGAGATACTTTCAATATCTGCCGGGTTCAAATCATTCAGACTGCCGGGAAGTCCATCGACCAGTACCAAAGGATCGGGAGTCGCTCCGAAAGAGCCTACACCACGTACCCGAATCGTACCCTGGTCTTGTCCCGGATTACCGCTCGACTGTGTGATCGTCACTCCGGAGAGTTGTCCGGTCAGCATATTCGAAACACTGGGTGCAGTTCTGGATTCAAGTTTTTTGCTATCCACAGCAGCAATTGAACCAATCACGTTCACCTTCTTCTGTGAACCGTAACCTACCACAACAACTTCTTCCAAAGCCTGGGCATCTTCTTTCATTGTCACATTCAATGGTTTTCCTGCAATGACCTTCAGTTCCTGAGGCTGGTATCCGATGTAGGAAATCTCGATCACTGCCTTATCTGAACTGACCGATAGAGAGAAATCACCCTGCAAATTGGTAACCGTACCATTGGTGGTCCCTTTCTCAACGATACTGGCACCAATCACCGGTTCTCCGTTGACATCGACTACTTTTCCCGAGATTTTCACCGCTTGTTGTTGCTTCGATGTCATTTCAGTAGACAAAATAATCTTTTTGTCCAAAACGGAGTATTTCACGTCAGTCCCTTCAAAGATTTTGTCCAGTACTTTAAATATATTACTTTTATCAACCGAAACAGAAACAACTCTTTTCAGATTGACATGTTTGTTATTAAAGAAAAAGCCAAAGCCCGATTGCTTTTCTATTTCTTTCAGAACTTTCTCTACAGTTTGATTCTGTGCATCAATACTGATTTCCACCTTTTGTGCGAAGCTGTCTGTCGCATGCACAAAACTCATAGAGCAAATTAGGAATAGGATGAATAGTCGCATAGTTCTTGGAATTTTTTTCGAGGTCAGCCAAAGCGAAGACTTTACCACCCGTAACAATTGGATGCTAAAATAATTTTGCATAATTTTGTATTGACTTAAAGTTAAAAAATAGTTTATCTCAGCTTGTCGCCAAACAAGCTCACAAGGTTTACTCTTTTACGTATGGATTAGATACGCCAATATCTTTCCATACGTTTTTGGCATTTTAAGGAGGTTTGTCTTTCATAAGCATTTCATTTTAAAGGTTAATCAATAAACTTCTATTATACTTCGTTCATCCCGAATATCAGGACTTTCCAAATATCTCCACTGTATCTTGGACGAGATTTTAAAATACTCCAGAATACGTTCCAACCGCTGTTCAGTAAATGTGCCTGTAAAGGCATTAGTCTTCAAACGGGCATTCTTTAGTTTAAATGTTACATTAAAGCGCTTCTCGAGCATCCTCAGTGCTACATCCAACGGAGTGTTATTAAATATAATCTTACCATCTTTCCAGGCGGTTTCGGACAGGCAGGATGTTGCGTACAACTGTACATCACCATTGGTCGAACTGTAGACCAACCTTTGTCCGGGCTTCATAACCACTTTCTTGGCTAGATAGTCTTTATCACTAAAATGAAAGCAGACCTGCCCTTCCACCAATGTTGTCGAAACATCCGGCTCGTCTTCATAAGCCTCCACATTGAAGTGTGTACCCAGCACTTCTATCTGCGATGAATGCGGGGCGGAAACTACAAACTTCTTTTTCAAATCCTTCGCTACCGCAAAATAAGCTTCTCCCTTTAATTCGACATTTCGTATATCGCCTTCAAAAACAGAAGGATAACGTAAAGAAGACTCCGAATTGAGATAGACAACCGTACTATCGGGCAATACCACCGAGGTTGTCATCCCCGGATTGGTTTTTATTTCCATCATCTGGCACACAGCAGATTTCCCATTGTGCATATATTGCACCAGAAAAGCAACGGACAACGGGATAAATAAGATAGCAGCGACACGCTGCATCCACTCCCACCAAGTTGTTTTCCTGACGATCATTCTGCTACTGACCTTTTTCAGAGCTTTTTCCGTATCCACCTTACGCATTACGTTGACCGTATCTACAGCTATATAAAGAGTGTTGATTTGATCCACTATCTTTCGGTTATCTTCCGATTCTTCCATCCAGCTTTCCACCTGCCGGCATTCTTCTTCCGTAGCCAGTCCTTCACAATATCGAGGCAGTAAATGGTCTATATCTTCGTAGTTCATATTTGTAATTCAACCCTTTTATTAATAAGACAGGTGGAAAAATAAGATTCCTAAACTTAAATCCATTTTTTTTATAGAAATCTTTGTTTTAATAAGAAAAGACTATCTTTGTATATAAATTAAATTTCTAAATCTATGAAGCCGAATCGGACAAAAGAAGACATTTTACTGCTTTCCCAACTTCAGCAAGGAGATAAAAAAGCCTTCAATACTTTGTTCAGAAGGTATTATCCGATATTATGCGCTTATGCCCACCGTTTTGTAGACTTGGAAGATGCGGAAGAAATAGTTCAGGATGTAATGTTGTGGTTATGGGAGAATCGAGAAATCTTATTGATAGAATCATCCCTTAGTCAATACCTGTTGAAAATGATATATCACCGTTCATTAAACCGCATCGCACAAAAGGAGGTAAAGTATCGTGCCGATACATTATTTTATGAGAAAAGCCAGGCAATGATTTATGACGTGGATTTCTATCAGATTGAGGAGTTGACCAAACGGATTCACACCGCGATAGCGGAGTTACCGGAATCTTACCGGGAAGCGTTTATCATGCACCGGTTCAGAGATATGAGCTACAAAGAAATCGCACAAACTCTTAACACCTCTACCAAAACAGTAGATTACCGCATACAACAGGCACTAAAATTATTACGTAAAGAACTCAAAGAGTTCCTGTCGTTCGCCTTGATATTTCTGGCAGCGTAATATGCAGGGAAGTATGTGGAGAATAAATATAAGCAGTGGGGAGGGACCAAAAAAGAGAAGATACATTAAAAAAACGTCTTCACCACAGAATAACATAGAGTGCCACAGAGTGAGCTTAATCTATTGATAACTAATAATATCTATCTATGTAATCTGCGGTGAAGACGACTTTTGATGTATCCCCTCTATAATATATACCGGACTTACTCTATCGTAATGTCGAACTGATCATAAGAATCTGTTCTCCACGATTTATCACAAGTAAGAGGAGAAAGTGCAAAGAGAGGAGAGAATGTTTTGATTTTAATCGTTTTTCCATCAGGCATGAATTCCATAATCCTCAACCATCCGTCTCCACCGTTACCGAACCATTGCTTATCGGCAGTCTGCGCATTAAACATCATCTGAGGAACATTCTTGCCTGAAGCATTTTTATCAATCCGGAAACTGACATTATCCTTATAATCGGCAATCTCACATTCGTGACCGCAAATCACCATACAAATATTCTTTGCCGGATAGACCAACTTATCCCAAATAGCTTTTCCATAATTGGCAGGAGTCACTTTGTAGTTCTCGCTTTCAATAACTTTTCCTGTCCATGCCAGATATGAATGTGTCAGCAATATCACTTTATGGTCTTTATAGCGGGGAGCATCGACCACTTTCTTAGCCCACGCCAAAGCCTCATCACGTGGAGCAAATTCCAGAGAAACAACCAGAATTTTGCCCCAGGTATCGGTTATAAATTCATAGGCAGCATTTTCCAGTGTCGGTATACCCTGATAATTGTTGCCTACGGCAACCAAACTCTTGCGCCAACAGGAGTTTCTCTCCGCAGGAAAGTAATCAGGGAAATGACACAAACGATTTTCCGCTTTCTGATATCCATAATCATGATTACCGGTACAAATCACATAAGGCAATTTTCCATCCAGTCGCTCAAACGCACGCGAAGCAGCACGCCATTGCTCCTCACTTGTCTGGTTGCCGTTCACTCCATCCGGAATGCGAATTTCATTTTGCTCCACCAAATCACCGGTACAAAGCACACCTTTTATATTCAGAGATTCAATGCTATTGGCTACCCATGCTGTCTGTAACTCAAAAAGTGGCTGATTGGCATCGAACTTTGTATAACTCTGCGGATCGGGTAAAAGAATCATTGAAAAAGACTTTTCATCGGTCAACTTTGCGCGGACCGGATAGACTTGCGCAGAAACAAACAGCGTCTGCACACAAAGAATGAAAGCTAATAAGTAGTTTTTCCTGTTCATAAGTATTACATTTAAATATCTCAAATAAAAATTAAGTAGCAAAGATATAAATACTTGCCGGCAATAGCCCCTGTATTCTCCGAATTATTTCAGGGAAAAAGTAGCCATTACGGCTTTATGGTCTGTCGGCCATACGCCTAGCGGAGTTATAAACGAATCTTTACCACTCTCCTCCACACGTTCACTACGGACGATCGATTTTGAAGGACCTACCACCGATACATCTTTTAATTTCAATTTCCTGTCCGGCATGAAATAAATAAAGTCGATACGATCCCGTTCGTCAGCATCGGGTGCCCACGACAGTTTCTGCACCGGCACTCCTTCATTATCAGACGGGAATGTAAAGCCCGGATGTGTAACCGGATTAGGGTATTTCGTCCGGTAAGCATCTTTAAATCCGGCATTTTCAAGTAATACGGAGCAATCCCACCGAACTACCGTCCCATTATGATCCCACAAATTCTTTGTATTTTCTTTCCAATCCAGATGTGAAGGTTCGTTGAAATCACCTCCCAGCAAAATAATATTTCCTTTTTCCTTTCGGGCATCTTCTATGACATGGCAAATAGCTTCATCACGCATAGATTCATTATTAGCCTTCTCAATGGCTACCGCATCCAGCACCGGAGCATCCAGTTTTTTCCAGGTAACCCCGCTATAGCCTCTCGGCAAATAACAAGCATAATGCGTATAATCCAGATGGGCAGAATAAACAACCACATCTCTTCCGTTAATACGAATACGGGCTTTCAGCACCGAACCGGCATCATCTTCCAAAGGGCAATTAGGGGCTTGTTCTTCAATTTTATATTTTGATAAAATACCTACATCCAACTTACTGTTTTCACCATAATACTTCTTTCCACGCTCTTCCAAAGCCTGCAATATACGCGAAATGAATTGTTTCCCATGATAATTTCTCACCTCACTGAACAACACAATATCCGGTTCCAGGCGGGCCACTTCATCCGCTATGGCTTCAAAGCCCCCTTTCACCATGGTGCCCTCCTGCCAGATATTCATTTGGAGCACTTTGAGTTCGCTCCCTTTGCCATAGGCCATTACGGCAAACAGCCATAAAGTTATATTTAATAAACTATATCTTAACATATCAATATATTCTAATCAACAGAGGTGAGAACAGGGAGCGTTTCTCTCCATTCTGCACTCACCTCTCCTATTTTTATTTTATTGCAAAATCCACATCAGTTTATTTACATCGTCCACTCCTCCGAACTGACGTTCAAGAGCCTCGTTCTGATGTTCCAGGTTATAATCGGACTCTGATTTGGGATACATCCAGCGCATCGGCAACCTGTCATTCATCGTATTACGGTTGGTTGCAGGATTAATCGGCAACACCGGATAACCTGTACGTCGATAATCATAATAAACATCATACGGATGCTGCATGAACGAAGCCAGATAACGTTGCGTCAATATCTTCTCAATATCCGCTTCTTTCTCACCACTCAATTGGATAGCGGGTGTTTCAAGGAAAGCTGCAATCGCTTCCTCTGTAATCGGATGTCCATGATGATATACCTCTTCATCCGGAGTATTGGAAGCTATAAACTCCATATGGGCTCTGATCGCCTTTTTATAGTAAGCAGACGCATCTCCCGAAATCCATCCCCGCACGGCTGCTTCGGCCAGAATAAAATTCTGCTCGGCATATCCTAATCGAACGACCGGTTCTCCGGAAGGATAATCGGTATAACGTGCATTAAATCCGGAGTATTGTTCAGTTGCATAAGCTTTTTCTATCTGCTCGAAAGGCAGTGAAGGGTCTGTACCGATATAAGCATCCCAACTGTCGGCTGTCACCCCTTCATTAAGTTTGGCCTTTGCCGGCTTTGCATAATAGAACATGCGAATATCTCCTGTCGCCTTGAATTTATCAATCAGCATGGTAGACAGCATGGCATAACCCGCATGCTTGGTATTCGTGTTATGGAAAGGATACACTGTATTCGCTTTATCCGCATATTTCATCTGCAGATTATCTTCATTCGATTCCATCAGGCTGCCCGATGCTACGATCCGTGCAAAACGTTCCTTCACCTTCAGGTCGGCATCGCTCTCTTTCTTCGAGAGGTGCATCAGCACTTTCAGTTGAAAAGCCGTAGTCGCTTTCTTCCACTTGCTGATACTTCCTCCCAGGATCGGATCGCCATCAAAATCTTTAGCTGTCGAAAACAGTTCATAAGCTGTTTCCAGATCGCTCAGAATAAAGTTCATCACTTCCTTCTGGGTATTGTACTTAGGACGTACCAATCCTAATTCGCCTTGCAAAGCTTCTTCATAAGGAAGATCTCCCATCTCCATCGACATATAAAATATCTTATAGGCCTTGATGAAATGTGCCAGTCCGTCGTATGCATTTACGTTATCGTCCGAAACGGATTCGACCATCTTCTGGGCATTGATCAGGGTAGTATACCCGCCAAAACCGGAACGCCCGAAGACATTATACTGGTAATCTTCCATACTTTCACCCCATGCCATCTGCTTGGCAAGCAATTCGTCGTATATAAAGGATTTACTGGCACTGGAAGAGGTAATGTCCAGCAGTAATCCGGTTGCCAGCAATGAAGAGGTCACCTTAGTGGTTGCATCGGGATCTGTATTGATTTCATCGAACTTATCACAAGACGCCAACAAAGCGGTTGCCAGCAACAGCGATATGTATTTATTAATTCGTTTCATATTATTCTATCTTTTAAAAATCCAATTTTACATTAAAACCTAAATAACGGGTGGAAGGAGAGCTCAGGTTATCCGAGTCACTGTCGGGATCGGTAAAACGGAACTCTTTGGTCCAGACAAACAGGTTTTGTCCGACAAAAGCCAGTGTCAGCCCTTTCATATGAAGCTTGTCACAAACCGATTTAGGCATTTGATAGCTCAGTGAGAGGTCACGCAATTTAAAGAAAGTTTCATCAAATACATTCTGACGGGTGACGGTGCCTATATATGGATTGGTACTCTTCATATACGATTCGTAGGATACCTGTACATCATTCGGAGCAAACACACGGTTGTCATGGATGATTTTTCCATTCGAGTCATAATCTACACTTCCCGAAACTACTTTTACTCCACTGCCCACAAAGTTGGTCTTCTTGTTCACTACCTCGTCATACCGCCACTGGTTGTCCGAGTCGATATGTGCTCCCGAATTCCACATGGCCTGATTGGTCTTCGAATGTGCCATACCTCCTACTCGTCCGTCAAGTGTAAAAGAAAGAGTAAAGTTCTTATAGGTTACCGTATTGGTCCAGCCCCATATCCAATCGGGATATTCATAGCCGATAACCGACTGGTAGTCGCTCTGTTTGGGATAACCATTATAATTAACTAAATTTCCCTGTGAATCACGCTCCCAATCGTAAATACCGTACCAGTCCCAACGTTTCCCGACGGCTACCCAAGGTTTTTGTGTAGAATACACCGGGTCTATTTTGGTATAATACCAACGGTCACGCGACCAGTTGAAGGACGACTCCCATTTCAGGTCTCTCGTCCTGATAATATCGCCCGATAAAGTCAACTCTACTCCCCGTCCCACATATTCTTCATCGATATTGATCAATGTAGACGTAAATCCGGAAGAGTTACTGATACCTGCACTGCGGGTCAAGTTGTAATAGAGTTTATTATAATATGTAAAATCCAGTTTCAGGCGATTCTTAAACATGTGAATTGCCGTACCGATTTCATAAGAACGCGTGGCCGAGGGTTTCACCGCTACACCACGGATAGATGTCGGATAATATGCGGCGCTCTCACCGTTCCACAAATCGGTAGAAACACTGTAAGTATTGTTGGTATCGTATACTCCCAAGTCACTCTTGGTCTGCGTCCATGCCCCCCTCACTTTCCAGAAGTCAATCACTTCGGGCATTGGGATGAACTGTGAAAGAACCACACTACCGGCTACAGAAGGATAGAAATAAGAACGTGTCTCCGACGGCAATGAAGAAGACCAGTCATTACGTCCTGTCACATCCAGAAACAGTGTACTTTTCCAGGAAACAGAGGCTTTGGCATATACACTGGTCACCAGTTTTTTGGTAATACCGCTGGTTGTCTTCACCGGATCAATCGATGACTTCAATGAATAATACCCCGGAATTTTCAACCCATTCTGCGTTTCGCCCAGGATATTGTCACTCTTCCAATAATAAACGTTTCCACCAATAAAACCATCGACATTAAAATCACCGAATTTGTGATCGGCAGACAAGATCAGGTCATTGTTTAAGCTGTATCCTCCTAAACGTTGCAGCCCGTAATAACCTTGTTTATGCCAGCCACCTACGGCACTGACGGCATTCCGCCACTCTTTCTTCTGCGAGTATGAATCCAGACCCGAACGCAGTGACAGGTTCAACCAGGGAGTAAAATCATAGTTGGCAGAAAGATATCCGTTAATCAAATCGTAATCACTCGAACGGACAATTTCATTTGCTATGAAATAAGGGTTGTCATACCACTTGGTATCCATCCAGTTCTGCTGTTCGTCCTGCTTGATCCAGTAGTTCTTATAGTCGCGTATATCATATTCGGCACCCGACCACACCAACAGGTTATAAAGGAATCCGCTACCACCGTATCCGGCTCCCATGTCATTGGGATAAAAGCGCTTATTATAAGTCAATCCTCCGTCAAAAGAGAATTTCTTCCACTTCATATCACCCGACACCGAATAAGTGATCTTATTCAGTTTCTGGTTCGGATACTGTCCTTTATTATACACATGGGTCAATGAAGTGCGTACACTTCCATATTTACCTTTCTGAGAGACACTTACATTGTTGTTTGTCACCATACTCAACTCCTGGAAGTTCTTCAGATTGTTTTTGCCTTTCGATACCAAAGGCATGTCTACCCATTCGTGCGTATACGGATCATACTGCAATGCCGTACGCCCGATGTCCAGCTTATCTCCCCATACATATCCTCCGGTAGAATAGGTACCCTGTGATCCGGAACTGTATGACGTTTGCACTTCCGGCTTTCTCAGATATCCGGCCGCAAACATCGTACTGCTATTCACAGTCACATTCAGTCCCTCTTCTTTTCCTTTTTTGGTAGTAATCATCACCGCACCGGCTCCTCCACGTGCACCATACAGGGCCGAAGCCGTAGCTCCTTTCAAGACATCGACCGACTCGATATCATCAGCAGCTATATCATTTAATCCTACGTTACCATAAGGCACTCCGTCGATAACCAGCAAAGGAGCAGATGCACGCAACGAAAGTGAAGGTGAAGTATTGAACTCCGTACTGTTTTTTACATTCAATCCGGCAATCTTACCGGTCAGCGATGTAGCTACATTCACGGTCTTGACAGCAGCCAGTTTGTCACCGTCTACCTTTTGCACGGCATAGCCCAGAGCTTTTTCCTCGCGCTTGATACCCAAGGCCGTCACCACAACTTCGTCGAGTTGTTTCGTATTTTCGGCCAACTGGACAGTAAGTGAGGTATTATTACCTACCGGAACTTCTTTAGTGATATATCCGATATATGAAATGATAATCGTACTCTTAGTTCCTACAGAAAGGCTGAAATTACCGTTGATGTCGGTAATCGTTCCGTTTCCGGTTTCTTTCTCCTTAATATTGGCTCCGATAACGGGCGACCCGGTTTCATCAGTCACCAGCCCCTTTATCTTTTTAGTGGTCTGCTGTTGTGCAGCGGTTGTTTCCAAAATCTGTTTTGGAGACAGGATTATGCTGTTCTCCAATATCTTATACCCGATATTCGTTCCGGCAAACAATTGGTTCAGAACCTGACTGATCTCTTTCTGGTTACTTTTGATTGTCACATTCCGGGAGATATCCACTTGCTTGTTGTTATAGAAGAAGTGAAACTCCGACTGCTTTTCTATTTCATCCAGCACTTTCTGAAGACTACTGTTGTTGACATTTAAAGTCACACGTACTGACTGGCTATAACCTTTAGCCGCAAATGCCATGCTGGCAAAGACAAACAACATTATTGCTGATAGTTTCATACACAAAGGTATTTTTTTCAAGAGCGAAAATGTATTCTGCCTCCCGAAAAATTGGAAGTTTAAGTAAATTGTCATAGATTTGTAGTGATTTTGATTTAAAAAATTCTATTTGCCGCACAGTTTGTCGCCAAACAAACTGACGGTGGACTTTCATACAGGTAGATACGCCAATATCTTCCTGTATGTTTTTTTGTTTTAGGGAGAGCGTGCTGTCATAGTAGTAATAAAAAGGATTTTAAAGTTTCATACTCAAACGGTTAATATAATTCTATCTTTGTTTTTTCCTGTATTGCCTTGTGTGTGGCATCATACTCCAGATCAAGGTATTTATACTGTATTCCGGATGCATATCTGAAGTGTTCAAGGATCAACGGCAAATACTGCCTGCTGAACACACCGGTGAAAGAATTGGCATATAGTGTGGAATCTTTCACGATAAACTCTACATTAAACCTCTTGCTGAGTATCTTCAGCGTTTCGGCCAATGATGTGTTTTTAAGCACTACCTGACCGTTCTTCCAGGCTGTATAGATCTCCACATACGATTTTTCGGCCCGTGCCTCGTGTGTCGCCGTATTATATACAAATTCTTCATCGGGCTTCATGACGAATGTTTCTTTTGTATCGCCTTTCCCCAAAAATGACAACCTGACCGATCCCGATACCAACGTTGTCCTGACTACACTATCCGTCCGGTATGCTTCCATATTGAACTCCGTACCCAATACTTCGGTCTGTATATTGAAAGGAGTATTGACCACAAACCGTTTACTCCTGTCTTTACGGACAGAGAAGTAAGCCTCCCCGTCAAGTTCCACCGTACGCGTATCCCCTGTAAACTTAACAGGATGTTTCAGTGAAGATCCGGAGTTAAGCCAGACTTTGGTACCGTCCGGTAAATTTGCCTCAGCCACCATACCGGGATTGGTCCGTATCTCCACATATTCTTGCGGCGGATTTTTCAGAATTAAATAAAGGGTGGTGGCAAGCAGCGGTAACGCCATACAAGCAGCAATACGCTGCCCCCAAACCATCCAGGAGATTCTATGTCGATGTTTGTGTATTCTGCCCTTCACCTGCTGTAAGGCTGCGGAAGCATCCACCCGATTCATATAGTCCAGTGTGTCTGCCGCGCGGTAGAGCCGGAAAATATCTCGTGCCATCTTCTCGTTATCTTCCGAAGCCGCTATCCATTCCTCCACCTCTTTCCGGCGATCGGCTGGGAGCTCCCCCGCAAAATAATTTAAAAGAACCGACTCATTAATGTAACAGGATTCATCCATAATTCGTGCTTTTATAGATAAGACGAACCAAAATAGAAATCTCCTAACCAAAAAACGTATTTTTTTTGAAAATAATATTATTTTTGCCCAAAACGAAGGTCTACATGTATAACGACACCTCGCGCACAGTAAGCGATGAAACTCTGTTCTTCCAGGTTCAGCAGGGAAACGAAGGCGCATTCGAAGCATTGTTTCTCAGGCATTACCCGGCTCTTTGTGCCTATGCCCGGCTCTTTGTCGAACCGGATGACGGCCAGGAGATCGTATCGGACGTCATGGTCTGGCTTTGGGAAAATAAAGAAATGCAGGCATTCGAGAGTTCCTTAAAAAGTTATTTGTTCAAGGCTGTTAAAAACCGCTGCCTGACTCTCATCAACCGGAACGAAGTGAAACAACGGATCGAAAAAATGATATTCGATAATCTCCAATCGCAGTATGATGATCCCGACTTCTACGCTATACAGGAGTTAACCGAAAAAATAGAAGAAGCTCTGGCACGACTTCCCGAGAATGTACGCGAAGCATTCGAACTCAACCGCTTTCAGAATCTGACATACAATGAAATAGCCGAACGACTGGGAGTGTCTCCCAAAACAATCGATTACCGGATTCAACAGGCCTTAAAACAGTTGCGCATCGACCTGAAGGAGTATCTCCCCTTATTACTTCCTTTCCTCTTGCATTGAAAGGACGAAACAGTTCTTAGTTTCGTTGCAGGTCTCCTTATCTTTACGTACATTTGGCAGTAGCATACGATATCTGACACCCGGGTGTCGGATAGTCTGACATGGGGGTGTCACACACTGCGACACCCCCATGTCAGCACTCCTAAAGTCTATGCTTCCCGTACAGAGAGTACAGAGAAAACGATAACTAACCTTAAAGATAAAAGTATATGCCTATAAACTATGTAGTCAGGAAGAAAAAAGATCAGAGCGGTAATGAAGTTAAAGAGCTCTACTATGCCGTGCCCAGTGCCATTCAGAACAAAGGAGTCAGTGAAAAACAATTAGCGGAGGACCTGCACGACAACAGTTCACTCTCGGCAGGCGACGTACTGTCTGTACTCGAACAACTCCCGAAAGCCATCGCACGACATATGAAAGAAGGAAGAACCGTCACTATCCGCGGATTGGGAACTTTCTTCCCGGCCTTAAGCAGCGAGGGCTGCGAAACTCCCGAAGAATGTACGCCCAACAAAGTCAGATTGACACGCATTTGCTTCCGGGCCGATACTGCGTTCACCTACGACGTGAAACATTGCGAATTCGAAAGCATGCAACTGCGATTTACAAAGAGGCCGAAGCCCGGTAAGGAAGAGTGAACCAAAAGACAGAACCTTTTCCGGACTCGGACTGAACCCCGATCTCGCCCCCCAACTTCTCAATAATCATTTTACAGATAGACAGTCCCAATCCGGTGCCTTGTATAAAAGTGTTGTATTTGACAAAGCGCTCAAAAACATGTTCGCATTGCTCGGCGGACATACCACAACCGGTATCGGATACATAGAAGTATAACGTATGGGCATCTTGCAGCCGATACCCGATCTGAATCTCTCCCTGCGAAGTGAACTTTATGGCATTGACAACCAAATTGGTAAGAACCTGTATCAAGCGGTTCTTATCAGTATGGAAAACACATTGGGGTAAACGTTCGGCAAACGAGAGGGAGACTTCATCTGTCCTGATACGCAAACGGGCTACCTGTTCGACTTCCGACATCAACTGATTGGCATCCACCTGAGTCACATGAAAGTCATACATTCCGGATTCTATCTTCGACATATCCAGAATATCGTTAATCAGTTGAAGCAAAAGTTCGGTATTGGTTTCGATAATACCGGCATACTCCAGCATTTCTTCTTTATCTTCTACCATGGAAAGCAGATTCGAGAAACCGACAATGGCATTGAGAGGAGTACGTATCTCATGACTCATATTAGCCAGAAAGGCCGACTTAAGCTGATTGGCTTCCTCGGCTTTCAGCTGCGCTTCTTTCATTCGCTGATGGGCTCTTTTAAGAATATGAATATAATAGCCTACGGCACTGACCACCACCAGCAGCAAGACAACAGTCATCAGAATCTCCTTCTTATACTGCTCGAAGAAGCTGACAGGCAGATTGATGTACACAGCCTCTTTCGGATAAAGGGAAACCGGTATGTCATACGACTGCAAAGCCGGATAACAGAGGTAAGCAGCAGGTTTTCCTCCGAGAGCGGGAGGAATGTCTCGCGGAAACTCACCTTCCAGGACCCGATGAATCAGCTGTAACAATGAATCGCCGAAGGACTCCACTGAAACATAATATCCTCCGGCGAAAGTATTGTTGGACAGATCCTCGGGAGCCAACAAAAACAGAGGGGAATGTACGAAGCGGGTAATAATCTCCTGAATATGATCGAACAGATAATTGTTATCATCCTGGTTATGAGTCTCGAACCAGGAATAATAAATGAGTCCCGTGGTTTTATCATAACTCTTCAAGGTATCGAGTAACATCTCGGTAGAAATATTCCTGGTGGACAACTGTTCAAAGGCCAACTCCGGAAAAGATCCGGTCATTGCCTGCTCTACATCTCCGCGAACTGCCTCACTGATGTATCTGTCGTCTGAGATGAAAGCCAGACGCTTCATATCCGGCATCAGCTGCCGCATCAGTCCGATGGTTTCTTTCACATAATATACTTGCCCCAGAGTAGTCACGTTATATCCTTTCCGCCATTCATAAGCGGGAACAGTATTCGATTCGGTCAGCTCTTCGTGTGAAAGCAAGATGTCGAGTGTAGCCGGCAGACGGTCGCGGGCGTTGGTAATGATGACCGGTACATCTTTCCAGACATCATCAAAAAGTTCACGGCAAACAATCCATCCCGGATCGCCGATAAAGACGATCAGTCGGGGAGGCACATCGTATTTCCGCCGTAACTGCTCTACTACGGCTGCTGCTTCTTTACGGTTACACAAAGCGGGCACCGAAAGGGACTCGGCCTTTACGGAGATATTCTTCTTTTGCAGGGCTTGGTGCGTATACCAGAACACATCCTTTGCCCATGGAAGGTTGAAATTGATAGAATTTAGAAACAATACGTCTTCCCTTGTTTTATCTGTATGGGCAGATAGCCGGGAATGAACAGCTCCCAACAATATAAGAAGGAGGCAAAGGCATCTGAATGGTGTCTGTTTCATTTGTATGTTCGTTTCTTTTGAGCGGAAACAAAGGTATGACTATTTCTCCGTATACAAAAAAAGGTACTCTGTTATTTTTAGAGTACCTTTCTGTTTTTATCTTCGTAAGAAGTGGATCTTATACATTTTTCAGGGAAGCAATACTTTCCTTGAGCGACTGGATGATGCTTTCGGCATCCGCCTGTTTCTTGCGCTCCATCTCGATAACGGCTGCCGGAGCGTTATTTACAAACTTTTCATTGCTCAATTTCTTTAAAACTCCCTGCAAGAAACCTTCTTTGTGTTTCAGCTCGGCTTCCATGCGTGCTATCTCGGCATCGACATCGATCATATTGCCCAGGGGCACCGCAAATTCAGTGGTTCCTATCATGAACGAAGAAGCTCCGTCGGCCTTTGCGTCCACTACCTCGATGGCAGACAGATTACACATTTTACGAATGACAGGATTCATCTTTTCTACCGGATTGGCTCCGACTACCTGCAATTCAAGCGGTTCTTTCAATGCGATATTCTTCTGCAAACGAATGGTACGTACACTGCTGATGATTTCTTTGGCTGTTTCGAACTGCTGGAGAAATTCTTCGTTTACCTCTCCCGGTTCTCCCAAAGGCTGTACCATCAGGCTTGCACCCGGTTCACGCTCGCGCAACTGCTGCCACAACTCTTCCGTAATAAACGGCATGAAAGGATGGAGCATAGCCAGCAGACGTTCGAAAGCACTTAACGTCATCGAGTAAATGAATCCGTTAACGGGCTGTCCGTAAGCCGGCTTCACAATCTCGAGCAACCATGAAGAGAATTCGTCCCAGAACAGTTTATAAATCAGCATCAATGCTTCGCTCAGACGATATTTGCTAAACAAATCGGCAACTTCGACAGCAGCGGCATCCAGTCTCTGGTCAAACCACTGTACAGCCAAGTGAGCATCTGCCGGAATATCGATTGTTCCCATTCCGTTCTCCCAGCCTTTCACCAATCGGAAAGCATTCCATATCTTATTGCAGAAATTTCGTCCCTGCTCGCAAAGCGCGTCATCAAAGAGAATGTCATTCCCGGCAGGAGCCGAGAGCATCATGCCCATACGTACACCATCTGCTCCGTACTTTTCAATCAATTCCAACGGATCGGGCGAGTTACCGAGTGACTTAGACATTTTACGTCCCAGTTTATCGCGAACGATACCCGTGAAATATACATTCTTGAACGGCATTTTTCCTTCATATTCGTAACCGGCCATAATCATACGGGCTACCCAGAAGAAGATGATATCCGGTCCGGTCACCAGATCGCTTGTCGGATAGTAATAATTGATTTCTTCATTACCCGGATTATTGATGCCGTCGAACAGAGAGATAGGCCATAACCAGGAAGAGAACCAAGTGTCCAGGCAGTCTTCATCCTGACGAAGATCGGTCATCTTCAAGTTAGGATTGCCAGTCTTTTCCCGAGCCAGCTTCAAGGCTTCCTCATCCGTCACAGCTACCACATATCCGCCTTCGGGCAGGAAATATGCCGGTATGCGGTGTCCCCACCACAATTGACGGCTGATACACCAATCCTTGATATTCTCCATCCAATGACGGTAGGTATTCTTATACTTGGCAGGATAGAATTTAATATCATCCTTCATCACCGGTTCAAGAGCGATCTGGGCCAGATGTTCCATCTTGAGGAACCATTGCATAGACAACTTCGGTTCGATGACCACGTTGGTACGCTCTGAATAACCCACTTTGTTGGTGTAGGCCTCTGTCTTCTCAAGCAGCCCGGCTGCTTCAAGATCCTTCTCAATCTGCTTACGGACATCAAAACGATCCATACCGATATACATTCCGGCAGCTTCGCTGATCATACCGTTATCATTGAATATATCGATACTCGGCAAATTATATTTTTCGCCCAGCATATAGTCGTTTACGTCATGTGCCGGAGTCACTTTCAGGCAACCGGTACCAAATTCGATATCCACATAGTCATCTTCGATAACAGGAATCACACGGCCTACCAAGGGAACTATTACTTTCTTTCCTTTGAGATGCTGATTCTTCGGATCGTTCGGGTTGATACACATGGCCGTGTCACCCATAATCGTTTCCGGACGGGTAGTGGCAACCACTGCATATCCGTCTTCTCCTTCAATCTTGTATCTCAGGTAAAACAGCTTTCCGTGTTCTTCTTTATAAATCACCTCCTCGTCCGACAGGGCTGTCAGTGCTTTCGGATCCCAGTTAACCATACGTACTCCCCGGTAGATAAGTCCCTTATTATAGAGATCGACAAATACCTTCAGCACACTTTCACTGCGCTTTTCATCCATAGTAAAAGCCGTACGGTCCCAGTCACACGATGCACCTAACTTACGAAGCTGCTTCAGGATGATACCACCGTGTTCGTCTGTCCATGCCCAGGCATGCTTCAGAAACTCGTCACGGCTCAGATCGGTTTTCTTAATACCCTGTGCAGCCAACTTATTCACTACCTTGGCTTCGGTAGCAATAGAGGCATGATCGGTTCCCGGCACCCAGCAAGCATTCTTACCTTCCATACGTGCACGACGAACAAGAATATCCTGAATGGTATTATTAAGCATATGTCCCATGTGCAACACACCGGTGACGTTAGGGGGCGGAATGACGATGGTGTAAGGTTCACGTCCATCGGGTTTCGAACTGAATAATTTATGGTCCAGCCAATACTGATACCACTTCCCCTCCACGTCAGCAGGGTTGTACTTACTTGCTAATTCCATGTTATATCTATCTATTTTATTAGTTTATTGCGAAAGATTGGCGCAAAATTAATAAAAATAAGTAGAATATAGGGGCAGGAATATGTACTTTTGTTCCCCGAAAGGAAGAAGAAGCAATGAAAAACAGGAAACGAATCATACGGTACTCTGTTTTAGGGACTTTAATAGTCCTTGTCTGGCTCACTCAGATGCTCCCGGCATTGGGCGAAGGGTATGCCCGTACGGCCTATCCGGTCATTTCATATATCTTGTCCGGTTTTTCGAACATTATCCCCTTTGCATTGGGTGACTTATTTATAGCACTGAGCATTGGAGGAATGATCGCCTATCCGTTTTATGCACGAATCCGACTGAAATTAAGCTGGAAAAAAATACTGAGAAGGGATGTGGAATATTTGCTATGGATCTATGTTTGGTTCTATCTGGCATGGGGACTCAACTATTCACAAAAGAATTTTTATGAACGAACCGGAATTCCATATACTGCCTACACTCCCGAGATTTTCAATGAATTTGTAGACAACTATATCTCAAAACTGAACGAATCGTATGTGCCGGTCAATCGGATCGATAAAGAAGTAATCCGCGAAGAGGCAGTCCGACAATATAACCTGATCAGTGATACACTAGGTATACACCGTCCCCCACACTCCCGTCCTCGGGTAAAAACCATGATGTTCACTCCATTGATTTCGATGGTGGGCGTGACGGGTAGCATGGGACCTTTCTTCTGTGAGTTCACACTGAACGGAGACCTGCTTCCCCCACAATATCCGGCAACCTATACTCATGAGCTGGCACATTTGCTAGGTATCACCAGCGAAGCGGAAGCAAACTTTTATGCATATCAGGTCTGCACCCGCTCCGTAAATAAAGAAATCCGTTTCAGCGGTTATTTTTCTATTTTAGGCCATGTACTTGCCAATGCCCGCCAATTGATGACAGAAGAGGAATATAAAAAGTTATTCGGCAGTATACGTCCGGAAATCATTGAGCTGGCCAGAAAAGACCAGGAATACTGGATGGCAAAGTATAATCCGCTTATAGGTGATATTCAGGACTGGATATATGATTTGTATCTGAAAGGGAACAAAATAGAAAGTGGACGTAAGAACTATTCGGAAGTGATCGGTCTGCTGATTTCATATAATGAATGGAAAAAAGAATCAAATAAATAATAAACATGCATACAAGAGAAGAACAAATGGAAGCGTTCGGACGCTTTCTGGACATCCTCGACGAACTTCGGGTAAAATGTCCATGGGACCGCAAGCAGACTAACGAAAGCCTGCGCCCCAACACTATTGAAGAAACTTACGAACTTTGCGACGCATTAATGCGGAACGACAAAAAAGATATCTGCAAAGAACTGGGAGACGTCCTGCTGCACGTAGCTTTTTATGCTAAAATCGGTTCCGAAACCGGTGATTTCGACATGAAAGATGTATGCGACAAACTTTGTGAGAAGTTGATATTCCGCCATCCCCATGTATTCGGGGAAGTAAAAGCAGAAACAGCCGGACAAGTATCCGAAAACTGGGAACAATTGAAACTGAAGGAGAAAGACGGCAATAAAAGTGTGTTAAGCGGTGTACCTGCTGCTTTACCCTCACTTATAAAAGCTTACAGAATACAGGACAAAGCACGCAACGTAGGATTCGATTGGGAAGAAAGAGAGCAGGTTTGGGATAAAGTAAAAGAAGAAATAGCCGAATTTCAGGTGGAAGTAGCCAATATGGATAAGGATAAGGCAGAAGCAGAATTCGGAGATGTCATGTTCAGCCTCATCAATGCTGCCCGACTTTATAAAATCAACCCGGACAATGCATTGGAACGTACCAACCAAAAATTCATCCGACGATTTAACTATCTAGAAGATCATACCATTAAAGAAGGTAAAAATCTAAAAGATATGAGCCTGGATGAAATGGATGCCATCTGGAACGAAGCTAAAAAGAAAGGATTATAGTCCGACACCCCCGGATTCAAAAAAAGATGAGGGTATGTCACCACTCACCACAGAGTCTTGATACACCCTCATCTATATAATGATTTGCTAAAAGGATAAGCTATTTCCTCTTTCCCTGTGGACGTTCGTTTCCACCTTTATTATCACGTACTCCTTTCAGCAGTTCGCGGTGGAAACGCATCTCGGCTCTTTGCACCAGATAAATTTTCTTGCACGAAAGGATTTTCTTAAACTTCTCAAAATAAGTCTTATCCAGCCGGTCCGAAGCGATGCGGGCATCATAAACTCCTTCCAGGATTTCTCCGTATTGAGTGTCGGTAGTCTTTTCATCTTTACCGCTACGAAGCAATTTCCATGCTTCGTCATTCAATTGCTTTTTCCGATCCTGCAGTTCAAAATAAACCGGAAAAAACTTCGCAGCCTCTTCTTGAGTCAGGCCAGCTTTTTCTGTTATAAATGCTTGTTGTTTGGCCCTGAATTCTTTGGGTGACAAATGTTGATTAGGACTTCCCATAGCACGCAGCGCAGGGGTAAAGCCACAAACTATAATCAATAGAATAATCAGTTTCTTCATTTCGCTTTATTAAATCAGTTTAGTTTACTTATTCGGCTGTCGCATCACTAAGGTAGACGTACAATGAGTAATCGTCCAACATCGAGCGATCTAATGCTACATCAATATATTCATCCGAAACCACTTCTGTCGCTGCTTCATTTGCAGTGAGATGATCACCGGCAGTTGTCGGTTGGTGGTTCGAAGAAGCTACACGGATGATCAATGCAGCCCCTATAAACATAGCCGCCATATAGAGCAAGGGCTTCATCCTGATCCACATCGTGGGTTGCTTCACTTCTTCAAAGGCAGGACCTTCTTTTTCCGGCAGTTTCCCCATGACCTCTGAAGTCAAGTTTTCAAAGTACCCTTCAGGCACTTTAAAGGAATTCTTCTTCCCCACTTTCTTCAATATGTTATCTTCTTCTTTCATACGTTCTTCTCCTCTCTTCTTCTTAGACATTGTACATATTAAAAGGTTTAATTGGCCTCTTCCAAAAACTTCTCGATTTTTTTCACGGCATGATGGTAAGAAGCTTTCAAAGCTCCTACTGAAGTGCCGAATATCTCCGACATCTCTTCATACTTCATCTCCTGATAGTATTTCAGGTTAAACACCATCCGCTGCTTCTCAGGAAGGGTCAGCAGTGCTTTCTGAAGCAAAAGTTCTGCACGATCTCCCGAAAAGTAAGGATCACTCTCCAGTTTCTGGGTGACATCAGCCTCCGGATCGTCAATGGCGACCGTATTCATAGCCCGCTGTTTATTCAGGAAAGTGATACATTCGTTCAGGGCAATACGGTAAAGCCAGGTAGATAGCTTTGCCTCAGCCCGGAAATAATCAATGTTTATCCACGCCTTAATGAAAGTGTTTTGAAGAAGATCATTGGCATCATCGTGTGAAAGCACCATCCGCCGGATTTGCCAGTATAACTGTTCGCTATATTGTGAGACAATCCTTTCAAATCCCTGCTTCTGTGTTCTCTCATCCTGAAGGAGCGCCAAAACCTCTCGTTCATTATAAGGGTTCATAGGTTCGTTTGTAATTCGTATATGTTATTTTAGACAATTCTATTCAGCAATAGTTTAATCACTTCCCCGGAATTAAAGACTTATACACAAATTTTCTTTTGCCAGAATCGTATTCGGGAATACCGCCGAAGCTTCTTTCAGCAAAATACTCTCGTCTTCGTAACGGGCAGAAAAGTGACCGATTACCAACTGGCGTACCCCGGCCTCCAAAGCTATCCGTGCCGCCTGAGCAGCTGTAGTATGATAGGTCTCTTTGGCACGTGCCAACTCTGATTCGGCAAAGGTCGCTTCATGAAAAAGTAAGTCGACACCGGAAAGTTGTTTCACTATTTCCGGCCTAAAAATCGTATCGGAACAATAGGCATACTTTCTGGGAGGATCCGAAGGCCGGGTCAAACGTGTATTGGCAATCACTTCTCCCTCGGGAGTCACGTAATCAGATCCATTCTTTATCCGGTTTAGTTCGTAAACAGGCACCTTATAAAAATCGACCATATCACGTATAATATGATTAGGGCGTGCTTTTTCGGCAAACAGAAAGCCACAACAAGGAATACGGTGCTGAAGCGGAATAGTAGTGACCGTCATCGAACGATCTTCGTAAACCACTGAAGTCTGTCTGGTATCGAATTCATGAAAAATGACTTTATAGGCCAATGTATGGCAAAAGAAATTGAGCATGGGAGTCAACAACTCCTCCAATCCTTTTGGAGAATGAATGTGTAATTCAGCTGTACGTCCCAGTAACCCGAAAGTGGAAATAAGTCCCATCAATCCGAAGCAATGGTCACCATGCAGATGCGAGATAAAGATATGATTCAACCGTGAGAATTTCAACCGTGATTTACGCAATTGCATTTGTGCTCCTTCTCCACAATCGATCATAAAAAGTTTATCACGCAAATTAACTACCTGTGAGGTAGCAAAATGCCGGGTAGTAGGCAATGCGGACCCGCAACCCAATATATGTAATTCAAATTTTTCCATCTTTCAAACTGTATCTGCAAAGATAGACAATTAAAATTCAGTGCAAAGTCTCACCGAATAAAAAAATAATGAAGGGTTCTGCCAAGATACAAAAAAGAAAGGGTACTCCTTTGCAGGAATACCCTTCAGTTTATCTGAGAAAATATGAATTACTTCTTACCTTCCAACTGTTCTTTCAGAGCAGCCAAAGCATCGATATCACCCAGAGTTGTAGAAGCAGCCTGGTTCTGGATAGCAGGAGTTTCTTCTCTCTTAGAAGATTTCTTTGCGTTAGAAGCAGCCTTCTTTTCAGCTCTTTCTTCTGCCTTAGCAACATCTTCGAAAATGCGGCTGTGAGACAAGATGATTCTCTTAGCATCTTTATTGAACTCGATCACTTTGAATTCCAGTTTCTCGTCCATCTGAGCCTGTGAACCGTCTTCTTTAACGAGATGTTTCGGAGTAGCGAAACCTTCAACACCGTAAGGAAGAGCAACTACAGCGCCTTTATCCAGCATTTCGATAATTGTACCTTCGTGTACAGAACCTACAGTAAATACTGTTTCGAATACATCCCAAGGATTCTCTTCAAGTTGTTTGTGACCAAGGCTCAAACGACGGTTTTCTTTGTCGATTTCCAATACCTGAACTTCGATATCAGCACCAATCTGAGTAAATTCTGACGGGTGTTTAACCTTCTTAGTCCAAGAAAGGTCAGAGATGTGGATCAGTCCGTCAACACCTTCTTCGATTTCTACGAATACACCGAAGTTAGTGAAATTACGAACCTTAGCAGTATGCTTAGAACCTACAGGATACTTCTCTTCGATAGTTTCCCATGGATCTTGTTTCAGTTGTTTGATACCCAAAGACATCTTACGTTCTTCGCGATCCAAAGTCAGAACTACAGCTTCTACTTCGTCACCGACTTTCATGAAGTCTTGTGCAGAACGCAAATGCTGTGACCATGACATTTCTGAAACGTGGATCAGACCTTCAACACCCGGAGCGATTTCGATGAATGCACCGTAGTCAGCCATAACCACTACTTTACCTTTCACTTTGTCACCTACCTGAAGGTTCGGATCCAAAGCATCCCATGGGTGCGGAGTCAGTTGTTTCAGACCCAAAGCGATACGTTTCTTCTCGTCATCGAAGTCGAGGATAACAACGTTCAACTTCTGATCCAGTTCAACCACTTCTTTCGGATCGCTTACGCGGCCCCAAGACAGGTCAGTGATGTGGATCAATCCGTCTACGCCACCCAGGTCGATGAATACACCATAAGATGTGATATTCTTAACGGTTCCTTCAAGAACTTGTCCTTTTTCGAGCTTACCGATAATTTCTTTCTTCTGTTGTTCCAGTTCAGCTTCGATAAGAGCTTTGTGAGAAACAACCACGTTTTTGAATTCCTGGTTGATTTTAACCACTTTGAATTCCATTGTTTTGCCAACGAATACATCATAGTCACGGATCGGTTTCACGTCGATCTGAGAACCCGGCAAGAATGCTTCGATACCGAATACGTCAACGATCATACCACCCTTAGTGCGACACTTGATGTAACCCTTGATAATTTCTTCGTTTTCCAGAGCAGCATTAACGCGATCCCAAGAGCGAGTAGCGCGAGCTTTTCTGTGTGACAGAACCAACTGTCCTTTTTTGTCTTCCTGATTTTCGATGTATACTTCAACAGTATCACCTACTTTCAAATCAGGATTGTAGCGGAATTCATTCAAAGGAATGATACCGTCTGATTTGTAACCGATGTTCACAACAACTTCACGTTTGTTCATTGCGATTACAGTTCCGTCAACAACCTCACGGTCATTTACTTTGTTAAGCGTACCGTCGTAAGCTTTTTCGAGTTCTTCGTGGCTGGCACCAGCGAAGCTCTCGCCGTTTTCATACGCATCCCAGTTGAAGTCTTCAATAGGAGCAACGTTCTTTAAGTTTTCCATTAATAATTAATTGTTTAGTAATTCTTTAATTAAATAAGACATTATATTGATTATATAAATCGGGCGCAAAGATAGAACTATTTTCTTGAATTAGAAAAGAATAGCAAAAAAAATATCAAAAGGAACTACAATCGACATACCTCACATTAATCTCTTCAAAGCTGTGATGGAATCGGATACATATCGGTTGTCCGGTTCTATGGAACGCCAGTAACACAAACTGCCCAGTAAACGCTTCAAGTAAACGGGATCGGTAGAACCAATATGTTCCTGATGTCCGACCAACCCTTTTGTCAGGACGTAGTGCACATTCTTACGAATCTCCCGCTTCTTCACTTTAGGCAGAGTCATCTTCTTGCCTGAGCTAACCGATACTCCCGTAATAATCTTACGTTTATGTTCAGACAAGAAGCGGGTCTTTTTGACATTCATCGTGAAACCTTCTTCCCGAATAATCCTGTGGATTCGTACCAAAACTTCATCTTTCGGCAAATAATCACCCGAAAAGGTAAGATCATCGGCATATCTCGTATAAACCAACCCGTATTCACCGGCCAACGCCATCATTTTTTTATCCATCGGATAGGCTATAATATTACTGAGAGCCGGACTGGTAGGCGCTCCCTGCGGAAGACAACATCTGAGACAACAAAGTTCCGCCAAAACTTTCGCGATGGGACGTGAGTACCCCATCTCCCTAAAAGCTGCTCTCACCCTGGGTGAACGTATGGAAGGAAAAAAGTCGTGAAGATCTACTTTTAATACATTCTTTCGCCCCAGATGCACCCGTGCATTATCGGATACGGACTTTCCCGGACAAAATCCGGTAACAGCGGGATGTATGTTAGCTAACAATAAAATACGGTAATAGATAGTTTGTTGCATGGAACGAAAATCACCTGCGGGAGCCGAAATATAACGAAATCCGCCACTTCTTTTCCGAACATGAAAACAGGTATATTGGCGCGGTATATAATCCAACACTTCCCTCAATCTGGATTCTTCGGTTGCCAGCAGATTGGCACACCACCTGATAGCTCCGTCATCGAACCGCCTCACACCGGTAGTTCTGACTCTCTTACTAAAAAGACCTTGGGAAAGCGGACCACTTGCTTTTTCTTTGGCATAAGGATTTTCACTGGCATAGTTACCGGCCCTCCACCTTTTATATCCTTCCTGATTTTTGCTTGAACGAATAATACGAACAACCATCCAACAGGTAACGACAATCACAATACCCAAAAGTAGTTCCATCCTTATACATTATTATATATAGAAGCAATAAAAGAAGAGGATGAGAGTATTTACTTTTCTTTATTATGAGTATCTTAATAAAGAAACCAGAAAGAACCTGAGTTCATGAGGCGACTGCACCTCTTTTTTGCTAAATCTTTATCTCATCCTCTTGACCGCAAAGGTAGAAATATTCTTCTCTGCTAACAAAAATAGTAAGAATAAAGTTAGCGGTTAAACAGCTCGAACGTAAACTTGCAGCCGACCTCGGTATACTTCCAGTTCTCACTACCTACAAAAACGCCAAAATCAAAGATGTGAGTACCGATTCCATATCCCAATTCCACATACGGCTGAAGATGGGGTACTGACAATATACTCGCATACAACCGCTCGTTCTGTACATAACGTGTGTATTTAATCAGATGTTTTAATAATAGGAAAGGAGCTTCATAAGTAAAATGTCCCCGTATATATTTCCGTGAAGCATTATACCAACGACGGTCGAGAAGCTGAAATACTCCTCCGATTTCGTCATTCCAACCTTCAGGAAGATTACTTCGGGTAAAGTTATTAAAGTCGACAAAATACATTTCTTTTTGATTGGTAAACATACCAAATCCAAAACGATAATAGATATTACGCATCAGTCCCAAGGGTATATGATGCTGCAAATCAAACTCCAAACGTTCATATTGTCCGGTACTGCCAAATACCCCCTTGATTCCCCTCTCCCAGTCTATCGAGAAAGTGGGATACTTAGAACGGAGATTAATCTTACGGTGTCCGTTCATGTAATAGTATAAACAAGGGGTCCACTCCAACCGAACCCGAGGGGCAAAACTCAAATAGGTATTCCTGATTTTGTTCTGGATATCTTCATTGAGTGTCTCCCGACTCTTTGTCAGTGGAACCAACTTAGAGGACTTTACCGCCTTTCGCCTATGGGTAGATAAGCCTACACTTAACTCTAATCCATTAATAATCTCGATACTGTGTCGGAAATTAAAATATAAATCGTAAAAGTAGTCCAAATGAATCTGATTAAAATCAAATACACTGTCGGGTATGGCTTTCAAATCATCAAGCACATCGCTACTGTAAATCCGGTTGCCGTTACCAAAGTCAATGTGAACAGCTCCCATCTTCTCGGGCAGGTAATTAAATTCGGTATTGACAGACCAATAGAATTCTTTTCGTGTAAAGTTGTAGCCCAACTTAGGTACCACACGCAATAGCCGATCATGCTTAAAAAGTCGGTTATATTTAAACGATTGCCTGTAGGAAAGCCCATTGCTCCCGCTATAACTCAACAAGAAAGGGTTGATAAGTGGTGAGCACTTCACGCTTCCCAGATTGGAGAGGTTCAATTTATAGTCACTGATCAGTACGTCTCCCACCTGTCCCCAAAACACCTGACTCTTACTCTTTGGTTTGATATTGCGTTGAATGGTATCTTTACGCAACGCATCTTCTTTGTATAGTCTGCGCTCAGCCTCCGACAAAGGAATAGGCCTCAATGTTTCAAAATAAGCACTATCCGTATGGAAAGAGGTAGTCTCGCATTGCAAGTTATAAGAGTCTGAAAGATCATATTTACTTTTTCCTTTTATTCTCGCCCTCACCTTCTCTTTCCATTTATTCTGATTTTCTTCAAGCACAATATCGTGATAGTTGAGCGATGCCACATAAACTCCATTAATACGGTTACCCAAAAAATTAAACTGTCCTTCGACATTATAGCTGACCGGAAGAAACTCATCATCCTTTCCTACACTACCCATTTTTATCAGGCAACTGAACAATAGCAGTTCCGACCTGCCGGAAAAACGTATTTCGCGGACACTCCACACGTCACTACTCACAATCATATATCCACCCACCAACTGATCACTCTTACTTCTGGGGATAAACCGTATCTTATATTGTCGGTTGTCCGTCCCACCCATTATGGAATCGATCAGATACTTATAATATTTCCGCCCGTTTTTGGCCAAAGGCGAAAGCAATCGGTCGTAAAGCAGCGTTGAAGAATAAAGATTGATATTGAAATACTCGAGCATCCCCGGTACTCCCCGGCTATTATGCACAGTGCCCATAGAAGCTTTCACCTTCTGGTCATAGATATTAGGAGCTGTAAAATGCAGATCACTATACGTCTCCACCATATACTGCCGTACACCTTTTTGAAGACGGAACATGGAAGGTACATACCGGAGAATAAAATTCTTTCGTTTGATGTCCATCGTACCTTTTATATATAGATCGGCCCGATAGTCGGTCACTAACTTTTCGTAAAAAGGAGCGAAAGTCATCACATTATTCAAAATAGAATCGGCAGAGATGGGACGATTGGTCTGAGGATCAAGAACAACGTTAGCCACTCCCTTTTGAACAAAACAGAGCGAGAATAACCAAAAACACCATATTAATATATTGCACCTCAAATACTAATCTCCTTATTGAAGGCAAATATAAAAAAAATCCGATTATGCGACTAATAAATTCATATTTTATAGTAATCTCCGGATAGGTAAAGTATACAAAAAAGTTCTTTCGCCCACAAACAAATAGGGGTGTACAAAGAAAAAACATATTTATTTTGCAAAATACCCCTATAAAAATAGGGGTATATTAGAAAAAACATATAATTTTGTGCCCAACAACCAATAAAAGAGACACCATCATGTCAAAAATGAGATTTTTCGCACTACAAGAGCTATCTAACAGAAAGCCCTTAGAAATTACTACTCCCTCTAATAAACTATCCGATTATTATGCCAGCCATGTATTCGATCGTAAGAAGATGCAAGAGTACCTTCCCAAAGAAGCATACAAAGCAGTAGTAGACGCTACCGAAAAAGGCACCCCTATCAGCCGAGAAATGGCCGACCTGATAGCCAACGGCATGAAAAGCTGGGCAAAATCGCTCAATGTGACACACTACACGCACTGGTTTCAGCCACTGACAGACGGAACGGCCGAGAAACATGACGGCTTTATCGAGTTCGGTGAAGACGGTGAAGTAATCGAACGTTTTTCCGGCAAATTACTGATCCAGCAGGAACCGGACGCTTCTTCTTTCCCTAATGGTGGAATCCGTAATACATTCGAAGCCCGCGGTTACACTGCATGGGACGTTTCGTCACCGGCTTTCGTAGTAGACACCACTCTTTGTATCCCGACGATTTTTATCTCATATACAGGTGAAGCACTCGACTACAAAACTCCATTATTAAAAGCATTGGCAGCCGTTGACAAAGCTGCTACCGAAGTATGCCAGCTTTTCGACAAAAACATCACCCGGGTATTCACCAATTTGGGTTGGGAACAGGAATATTTTTTGGTTGACACCTCTTTATATAATGCCCGCCCCGACCTTCGACTAACAGGACGCACCTTGATGGGACATTCTTCGGCCAAGGACCAACAGTTGGAAGATCATTACTTCGGTTCTATTCCACCACGCGTCACAGCTTTCATGAAAGAACTTGAAATAGAGTGTCACAAGCTGGGCATACCGGTAAAGACCCGCCACAATGAAGTTGCTCCCAACCAGTTTGAATTGGCTCCCATTTTTGAAAACTGTAATCTGGCGAATGACCACAATCAGCTGGTAATGGACCTGATGAAACGTATCGCACGCAAACATCATTTTGCTGTTCTTTTCCATGAAAAACCCTACAATGGCGTTAATGGTTCGGGCAAACATAACAACTGGTCGCTCTGCACCGATACAGGCATCAACCTCTTTGCACCGGGTAAAAATCCAAAAGGAAACATGCTATTCCTTACTTTCCTGGTAAACGTATTAATGATGGTCCACAAGAATCAGGATCTGTTGCGTGCTTCTATTATGAGTGCCGGAAACAGTCACCGTTTGGGAGCCAACGAAGCACCTCCCGCTATCTTGTCCATTTTCCTGGGTTCACAACTGTCAGCTACACTCGATGAAATTGTCCGTCAGGTGACCAACTCAAAAATGACTCCAGAGGAGAAGACAACTTTGAAATTAGGTATCGGGCGTATACCCGAAATCCTGCTCGATACCACCGACCGTAATCGCACTTCTCCTTTTGCATTCACAGGAAATCGTTTTGAGTTCCGTGCCGCCGGCTCCTCAGCCAACTGTGCTGCTGCCATGATTGCCATAAATGCTGCCATGGCCAACCAGTTGAATGAATTTAAAGCATCGGTAGACAAACTGATGGAAGAGGGTATCGGTAAGGACGAAGCAATCTTCCGCATCCTGAAAGAAAATATCATAGCCTCCGAACCTATCCGTTTTGAGGGTGACGGCTACTCAGAAGAGTGGAAACAGGAAGCAGCCCGCCGCGGACTAACCAACATCTGCCATGTTCCGGAGGCCCTGATGCATTATACGGATAACCAATCGAGAGCCGTACTGATAGGCGAACGTATCTTCAACGAAACCGAACTCGCCTGTCGTCTGGAAGTGGAATTGGAAAAATATACCATGAAGGTACAGATTGAAAGCCGCGTATTGGGTGATCTGGCCATCAACCACATCGTCCCTATCGCTGTCAGCTACCAGAACCGTCTTTTGGAAAACCTTTGCAGAATGAAGGAAATCTTCTCTGAAGAAGAATACGAAGTAATGAGTGCCGATCGGAAAGAACTTATTAAAGAAATCTCTCACCGTGTATCTGCTATTAAAGTACTGGTACGCGACATGACAGAAGCCCGCAAAGTAGCCAATCACAAAGAGAACTTCAAAGAGAAAGCTTTTGCTTACGAAGAGACCGTACGTCCTTACCTGGAAAGCATACGCGACCATATAGACCATCTCGAGATGGAAATTGACGATGAAATCTGGCCGTTGCCCAAATACAGAGAACTGTTATTCACGAAGTAAGCCATACTTGATGTCTCCCCGTAAGAAGGTCCTTTTCAAAGATCTCTTATGGGGAGCTTTTCATTTCCCGGGTTTCCTCTACCCAACCCTACTTTCCTGCCGGCAAACATCCCAGCGTCTGTCAACAAAAGATTGAAAGAGATCAATGCTCAATTTGAAAGATAGATAAACCGGAGTTCCATATTGCGCTTCTTGCTCTCAGAAAGAGTATGCTCACTCTCCTAAATAGCCCGCCCGACTTCCAAAATGTAAAGCATACATAGCAAACTTTTCGATAAACTATTCTGTTTTTCATTTTTTCTTTCTACATTTGTGCTTTATAACACAGTTTTGCAACAGATATGGTAAAGATGAATTTGTCAGAAATAAACGTTCCCGAACGTATTGCAGAGATGTGGGCTCCTCTAAACGCAGAGCAAAGGGAGTTCCTGGCCAATAATTTCACCCTTCAAAATTACAAAAAGAATGAAACAATTTATTGTGAAGGTGAATCACCTACCTATCTGATGTGTCTGCTTAGCGGCAAAGTAAAAATCTATAAAGACGGTGTAGGAGGCAGAAGTCAGATTATACGCATGATAAAGCCTACAGAATATTTCGGTTACCGAGCTTACTTTGCCAAAGAAGACTATGTGACTGCCGCTTCTGCGTTCGAACCTTCAACCATCTGCCTGATTCCCATGAGTGCTATCATGACACTGGTAAGCCAGAACAATGACCTGGATATGTTTTTCATTCGTCAATTGTCTATCGACCTCGGTATTGCCGATGAAAGAACCGTCAATTTGACCCAAAAACACATTCGCGGACGCTTGGCCGAATCACTGCTTTTCCTCAAAGAAAGCTATGGACTGGAAGAAGATGGCTCTACGTTAAGTATCTATCTTTCACGCGAGGATTTGGCTAACCTATCGAATATGACTACTTCTAATGCCATCCGTACATTATCCAACTTCGCAACCGAACGACTGATCACCATCGACGGACGAAAAATCAAGATCATCGACGAGGAAAAACTTAAGAAGATCAGCAAAATAGGATAAAAGCGCTTTGTCGCCATTCAATAACTTAACACACATTTATTACCATGAAAAAAGGAATTACTCTTTTTCTTTTGTCTCTGCTTTTCATCACCCCCGGATGTAAACAGTCAAAAGAAACCATCGTGAACGAATACAATATCGTTCCGTTGCCAAACCAAATGATTCCCCAACAGGGACGGTTCGAAATAAGTAAAAAAGTAAGAGTCATAACAACCGCTTGTACACCGGACGTACAAATCATTGCCGACAGCCTCATCAACCGATTGAAGCTGACATCAGGAATTACCATAAAGCAAACTTTCGAGAACGTAACGGACGAGCCTGTTATTCGTTTCGTGCCGCAAGACGGAATGCCCGAAGAAGGATATAAACTCTCTGTCACTCCTCAAAATATCACCCTTACAGCTTCTACCCCCAAGGGATTTTTCTATGCAGTGCAAACACTTTATCAGTTATTGCCACCCGTTGTATATGGTAATCAAAAGGTGAAGAACGCCGAATGGTCGGTACCGGCTGTCGAAATAGAAGATGCTCCGCGCTTTGCATACCGTGGTCTGATGCTGGACGTATGTCGCCACTTCTCCCCGGTGGAATATATATATAAATTCATCGATATGCTGGCCATGCACAAGATGAACACTTTCCACTGGCATCTGACCGACGACCAGGGATGGAGAATCGAAATCAAAAAATATCCTAAACTGACTGAGATAGGTTCCAAACGTAAAGAGACACTAGTAGATTATTACTATGTAAACTACCCGCAAGTCTTTGACGGCAAAGAGCATGGCGGATACTATACACAGGAGCAGATCAAAGCCATTGTAGACTATGCAGCCAGCAAATTTATCACGGTGATCCCCGAAATCGAGATGCCGGGGCATGCAATAGCAGCCATTGCTTCTTATCCGGAACTTTCATGTACACCGGACAGCACATGCGATGTGACAGGAACCTGGGGTGTATTTGAGCAGGTATTCTGCCCTTCAGACACCACTTTCCAATTCCTTGAAGGAGTGATGGATGAAGTTATGGATCTCTTCCCCAGCAAATACATCCATATCGGTGGTGATGAATGCCCGAAAACAGCCTGGATCAGCAGTGAATACTGCCAGTCGTTGATCAAACAACTGGGACTGAAAGACGATGTTACCCCCAACGTTATCGATGGGAAGAAACATACCAAAGAAGAGAAGTTACAAAGCTACTTCATCACCCGCATGGAGAAATACTTGAATAGTAAAGGGCGTAACATCATCGGATGGGACGAAATTCTGGAAGGCGGACTGGCCCCGAATGCCACCGTTATGTCCTGGAGAGGAGTAGAGGGTGGATTAAATGCAGCCAAAGCCGGACACAACGCCATTATGACACCAAATCCATACGCATATCTGGATCAGTATCAGGAAGAACCGGAGATAGCTCCCGTCACCATCGGTGGATATAATACGCTTAAAAAGACTTACAGCTACAACCCTGTACCGGACGATGCAAACGAACTGGTGAAAAAGCATATCATCGGTGTACAGGGTAACATCTGGACGGAATACATGCCCGGCAATGACAACCGCGACTATCAGGCTTTCCCACGTGCAGTAGCCATCGCCGAAACGGGCTGGACATTGAATGCAAACAAAAACTGGAATAACTTTTGCCAACGCATGATAGAAGACTTCCGTCGTATGGATGTGAAAAATGTCAAAGCTTGCCGCAATTTCTTCGATGTGAATATCAATACACATGTAGACGAAACTAATACGTTGAAAGTAGTACTGGAAAGTTTCTACCCCAATGCCGAAATTCACTATACAACAAATGGAAGCGTTCCAACAGTAGAATCTGCCATTTACAATCAGCCTTTCGCCTTATCCGGCGAGATGGACGTGAAAGCCGCTGCTTTCAAAGACGGAAAGATGTTGGGCAAGGTCAGTGGAAAGAAGTTGTATGGCAATCTGATCAGTGGTAAAAGTTTCACAGTGACTCCGCCCATCGGAGGGGCCAAAGGCGACATTTTTGGTGAAAATGATGTTCTCGGTACTGATATAAGCACTTTCGGACTGACCAACGGTAAACGTGGCAACATCGCTTCGATGACTCCGTGGAGCGGATTCCGGATGAACGACGCCTGCAATAAACTGGTATTTATCGTTGAATTCGAACAGCCTACTACTGTCAGCAAAGTGGTCTTCGGTTCGTTATACAACCCCGCATCAGTCATTCTCCCTCCCAGTGTAGCTACTGTCGAGACCTCTTCCGACGGACGGAAGTATGATAAAATGGCAGAAGCTTCCTTCAAACGGAACTATCCTGAAAGAGGCAGAAAGGCATTCACTGACACATTAGGCTTTGCCCCCAAAGAAGTCAAGTATATCAAAATCACTCTTCAAAATGGTGGTACTTTACGAAACGGCATTGATTTCGTGAAAGACCCGAATGAAAAAGATGTGGTTCAGGCTAACATCTATTTGGACGAAATAGAAGTATATTAACGACCACATCATACTCCACAAAAACGCGGAGGACACAGAGTATTATTCCATTTCTGAAAATATAAACTCTGCGTCCTCCGCTTTATTTCCGGACACAATTACTGTCCAAAGAGACAACTGCGTCCGGAATATCTTTGTAGTTTTTTACAAATCTTAGATCAATCCCTTTTCAGACAGATAGCGTTCAGCTTCAATAGCAGCTTTACATCCGCTTCCGGCTGCTGTAATAGCCTGACGATAATGCGGATCAGCTACGTCACCTGCAGCAAATACTCCGGGTACCTTGGTACGAGGACTGTCACCGTCGGTGGTAATATATCCCACTTCATCAGTATCCAGATAGGGTTTAAAGATGTCCGAATTCGGTTTATGCCCGATAGCAAGGAAGAAACCGTCGATAGGTAATGAATAGCGTTCTTCATCGGGCTCCTCCCAACGTTTCACAAGATTCATACCTTCTACACCGTTCTCACCGAAAAGACCAACTACATTATGCTCAAAAAGTACTTCAATCTTATCATGTTTCCTCACACGCTCCTGCATAATTTTCGAAGCACGAAGATAAGGCTTGCGCACAACCAGATAAACCTTGGAAGCGAGTCCGGCCAAATAGATCGCTTCTTCACAAGCAGTGTCACCACCACCTACCACAGCAACCACTTTCTTACGATAGAAAAAACCGTCGCAAGTAGCACAAGCGCTTACCCCCATACCGGCATACTTCTTTTCATCGTCCAGTCCTAAATATTTGGCTGTAGCTCCGGTGGCGATAATCAATGAATCGGCTTCGATTACTTTTTCACCATCGATTGTAATTTTGTAAGGAGCCTGACCAAGATCAGAAGCGGTAGCAATCCCAAAGCGGATGTCAGCACCAAAACGTTCGGCCTGTGTACGAAGATCTTCCATCAATTGTGGTCCGCTGATTCCTTGCGGATAGCCCGGGAAGTTTTCTACATCGGTAGTGGTAGTCAACTGTCCACCCGGCTGTATTCCTTCGTAAAGCACCGGTGACAAATTTGCACGTCCAGCATAGATAGCGGCTGTATAGCCGGCTGGTCCTGAACCTATAATAAGGCATTTAATTCTTTCTGTTTCCATACTCCTATTTATATTTTACGATTTACTATTTAACGCTTGAAATCATTTCCCTCTCCTACCGAAGATCAATCACTTCGGCATGAGGATATTGTTTCTTATCAAACACAAACATACCATCGGCATATTTCAAACCTGTCTGATAACCGGTCACAGTGATCTCGCTACGACTCTTATCACGTTGTTCCATCATAATGAACAAGGGTTGATAAGTGTCTTTACTCACATAAAGCACAATTCGCGATAAATCTCTCTTCTTATCAGTAGCAGTCAATACTACCTCATAGACCGGTTTGCCACCAAAGTTCTTCAATGATCCGATCTTATAGTCGAAGCCATGACGGTATATCTGTAAAAGCGCATACGGATTAAGGCCCTGCAATTCGGTCCCGGTAGGGTTACTGATATTAACTTCATCACTGCTTCTCAGATAGCTCCACTGGGTCTTACCATCAAACCAAGTAATACCATCGTCTGTTTTCAGTACAAACTTTTCCCCTTTGAGTTCGATGACTCCGGCAGACTGTCCGGCCATCCTGCTTTTGTTAAACACTGTCACGTTGAATTCCGCACGGATACCGCCTGCCTTTTCAAATGTGGCCGCCGTCTTATCAAGCACAACTTTTGCCTGCATTTGTTGTTGAGCAAACACAGGCAAAGTCAGTAAAGCTATCCAAATGCTAATTATAATCTGCTTCATTGTATACACTCATTTAACGTTTGATTATTGAATATTGTTCAAACGCATTTCAAGGTCATTTTCGTCCACACACAGCACATCGCGTGCCTTGCTTCCCTGTGAGGGACCTACAATACCGGCCTTTTCCAGCTGATCCATCAAACGCCCGGCACGATTGTAGCCGATGGAGAATTTGCGCTGTATCAGCGAAGTAGATCCCTGCTGGTGAATCACAATCAACCGGGCAGCTTCCTCAAACAACGGATCGAGCCGTCCCATATCGACTTCACCCAAATCACTACCGCTATCTTCACTCACATATTCGGGCAGGAAGAAGGCGGTAGGATATCCCTGCTGACGTGAAATATACTTGGTGATTTCTTCCACTTCGGGCGTATCGATAAATGCACACTGTACACGTACCGGATCGGCTCCCTGAAGGAAGAGCATATCACCGCGACCGATCAACTGATTGGCTCCCGGGCGGTCGAGGATGGTACGTGAGTCCATCATCGCTGACACGCGAAATGCGATACGTGCCGGGAAGTTGGCCTTAATAGTACCTGTAATGATATTGGTAGTCGGACGTTGGGTTGCGATAATCATATGAATACCTACGGCACGTGCCAACTGCGCAATACGGGCGATCGGTAGTTCTATCTCCTTACCGGCTGTCATAATCAAATCACCAAACTCATCAATAACCACTACGATATAAGGCATAAATTTATGCCCCTTTTCCGGATTCAGGCGGCGATTGATGAACTTCTCGTTGTACTCTTTAATGTTGCGCACATGAGCCATTTTCAGCAAATCATAGCGGCTGTCCATCTCTACACAAACAGAATTGAGGGTCTGCACCACTTTAGTTACGTCAGTGATGATAGCATCTTCACCATCGGGAAGTTTTGCAAGAAAATGATGCTCAATGACAGAATAAATGCTGAATTCCACTTTCTTAGGATCCACCAGAACAAACTTCAATTCGGCAGGATGCTTCTTATAAAGCAGTGAAGTGATGATAGCGTTCAAGCCGACAGATTTACCTTGTCCGGTAGCACCTGCCACCAATACGTGCGGCATTTTGCAAAGATCAACCATGAATACCTCATTCGTAATGGTTTTACCAAGTGCAATAGGCAAATCATAGGTTGACTCCTGAAACTTCTTACTACCTATAATAGACTGTCCTGAAACGATCTTCGGATTTGAGTTAGGCACCTCGATACCGATCGTACCTTTTCCAGGTATGGGAGCAATGATACGAATGCCCAACGCAGAAAGGCTCAAAGCGATATCGTCTTCCAAGCCACGAATCTTTGAAATACGTACTCCTTGTTCCGGAGTGATCTCATAAAGAGTTACCGTAGGTCCTACCGTAGCTTTAATCGTACTTATTTCAATGCCAAAACTACGCAATGTATTGATAATACGGTCTTTATTCGCATTCTGTTCCTCCATATTGATGGTAGGCTCACTATTTTCATAGTGTTTCATCAAATCGATAGTAGGAAAATGATAGTTCTCTAAATCCAATTTAGGGTTGTAAGGTTCGGTCTCCGCACCTTGATAATTTTCATCATCGGCAGCAGGCTCTATCTCGAACTCAGGCTCTTTATCTGCCGACGCTGCCCGAAAAGGAGGTACGGGATCAGGAGCTGTCTGTTCAAAAGTCATAGTCACATCACCATCGGATGTCACATCCCTGTCTTCCGGAGTCACAGGCATTTCGGTTGAAGATTCGACAGGTGTTTCAGGCACAACAGTAGTTTCCACCTTTTTCACCGGTACTTCCTGACGGAAAGTACGATTTACATCAAATTCCACTTCCTGAGGTTTCGGGTTATCATATTCATGTGGTTGAGGGGCCTGAGTAACTTCAGCAAGTTCTTCTTTTTGTTTACGCTTCAAGAAACTAAGACTAAAAAGCTTACGCAGCCAAATGATGGTGCGGGCACTCATATATATAAGGAAACAAATACCTGTTGCCAGAAGAATCAGCCATACACCCGGAATGCCGACTTGAGAAATCAGCCAGTTACTGATATTATAACCATGCAATCCACCCAGATAGATGAAGGAGTCCTGATAATGGCCCATAAAAACGAAACCAAGGAAAACAGAAAACCAAATGAGCAGCAATGAACATCCGATAAACCATTTCCAAAGGCGTACCACACGCACACGCATTAATTTGAGTCCGGCAACAGCCAAATAGATTAAAATAAAGAAAGAGGAAATACCAAAACAATCATTGATCAGGTAGCTTGCCAACTGAGCTCCCCGGGAACCTGCATAGTTCTTTACGTGATTGTTCACAGCAGCAAGGTCCTGGGCATTTCCGCTATCAATAATACTTTGGTCAGCTGCTCCAGTGAAAAAGAAAGAGGTAAAGGCCAGTAACAAATAGACTGAGAAAATGACCAGTACCAACCCGATTACAAAGTGAATTGTTTCGTTCCTGAAGAAAGCCACATATTTTTTTGTGGAAGCCGGCTTCTGTTCTGCTTCCTTATCTGATTTCTTTTTTGCCATGTGGATGATGGATCTTAAGCTATATGATTAATGATGCAAAAGTAGTAAAAAAAAGAATTTCATTGGACTACCCACAACTTTTTCTTACCTTTGCGTTTCAATTCAAGCAGATATGAAAAAAGAGAGTCAAGTAATATTTGATAAGAATGTGATAGAATTCGTTACAGTAGCCGCCGAGTTCTGCGCTTTTTTGGAACGTGCCGAAAGTATGAAACGCAGTACGTTTGTTGATACCACCCTTAAAATACTTCCTTTGCTTTATCTAAAAGCATCCATGCTTCCGAAATGCGAAATGATAGGTGATGAATCACCTGAAACGTATGTAACGGAAGAAATTTACGAAGTGTTGCGCATCAACCTGGCATCCATATTGGCAGAAAAAGACGATTATCTGGAAGTATTTCTACCCGACATGGCTTACAGTGACGAACCGATCAAAAAGAATATTTCGGAAGATCTGGCCGATATCTATCAGGATATCAAAGACTTTATCTTCGTATTCCAGCTGGGATTGAACGAGACGATGAACGATTCCCTCGCCATCTGCCAAGAAAACTTCGGACTCTTGTGGGGACAAAAACTGGTAAATACCATGCGTGCCCTGCATGACGTAAAATATAGTCCGAAAGCCCGGGGAGAAGACGAAGAGGAAGAAGAGTACGAACCCGAAAACAATGAAGACTGTCACTGTGAAGATGACGACTGCCATTGTCACGATCATGGCTGCCATTGCCATGATGATGAATAAAAGAATATGATTTTAAAAAGAACCATAAGCAAAGAAGAGGTGAAGGAGATGCCCAAAGCAGCATTTCCCGGACGGATTCATGTAATACAGACTGAAAGTGAGGCGCAAAAAGCGGTGGCTTATCTGCAATCCCAAGCCATCTTGGGAATCGACAGCGAGACACGTCCCTCATTCACCAAGGGACATTCTCATAAAGTAGCATTACTTCAGATTTCATCTGACGAGTGTTGCTTTCTGTTTCGCCTGAACATGACCGGCCTAACCCAACCTATCATAGAACTACTTGAAGATCCGAAAGTAATCAAAGTGGGCCTTTCACTAAAAGACGACTTCATGATGTTACACAAACGGGCCCCTTTCAATCAACAGGCATGCATTGAGTTACAAGAATACGTCCGTCCTTTCGGCATTCAGGATAAGAGCCTGCAAAAGATATACGGTATCTTGTTTAGTGAGAAAATCTCAAAATCACAGCGTCTTTCTAATTGGGAAGCAGATGTACTGACGGACGCTCAAAAGCAATACGCAGCTACAGATGCTTGGGCTTGCCTCAACATATATCACTTATTGGAGGAACTGAAACGAACAGGAAACTACGAATTGGCTCCGGAAGAGGAAGCCACAGAGAAAGTAAAAGTAGGTTCAGATCAACAATAAAAGTAAAAACAACATAATAAATTTATGCATAAAGTATATCTTAAACCCGGCAAAGAAGACTCATTGAAACGGTTCCACCCCTGGATTTTTTCTGGTGCCATCGCCCACTTCGACGGCGAACCCGAGGAAGGTGAAGTAGTGGAAGTGTACACCTCAAAAAAAGAATTTATTGCCAAAGGGCATTTCCAGATCGGAAGTATTGCTGTACGTGTACTTTCGTTCAAACAAGAAGAGATTAACCACGATTTCTGGAAACACAAATTGGAAGTGGCCTACGACATGCGACGCAGTATTGGCATCGCTACCAATCCGACTAACAATACCTATCGCCTGGTACATGGAGAAGGCGATAATCTGCCCGGACTCGTTATCGATGTTTATGCCCGGACTGCTGTGATGCAGGCACATTCTGCAGGAATGCATGTAGACCGTATGGCCATTGCCGAAGCTTTGTCCGAAGTTATGGGTGATCAGATTGAAAATATCTATTATAAATCAGAAACGACCCTCCCATTTAAAGCGGACCTTTTCCCGGAGAACGGTTTCCTTAAAGGAGGAAGCAGCGACAACATCGCTCAGGAATATGGGCTGAAATTCCATGTAGACTGGCTGAAGGGACAAAAAACAGGATTTTTTGTAGACCAGCGTGAGAATCGTGCTCTACTGGAGCGTTATGCCAAGGGGCGGTCGGTATTAAATATGTTCTGTTATACCGGAGGCTTTTCCTTTTACGCCATGCGTGGAGGTGCCAAACAGGTGCACTCGGTAGACAGTTCTGCAAAAGCCATCGATCTGACTAATAAAAATGTAGAATTAAACTTCCCGGGAGATACCCGTCATGCAGCCTTTGCTGAAGATGCTTTCAAATATCTCGACCGTATGGGTGACCAGTACGACTTGATCATTCTTGATCCTCCGGCATTTGCCAAACATAAGGATGCGCTGCGCAATGCCCTTCAGGGCTACCGCAAGCTCAATGCCAAAGCATTTGAGAAAATCAAACCGGGTGGTATCTTATTCACCTTCTCATGTTCGCAAGTAGTGACCAAAGATAATTTCCGTACTGCTGTATTTACTGCTGCCGCCATGTCGGGCAGAAGTGTACGTATACTACATCAGTTGACCCAGCCCGCAGACCATCCGGTGAACATCTATCACCCGGAAGGGGAATATCTCAAAGGATTGGTGCTCTATGTAGAATAATCATTCCATAAGCATAAAAGCAGCAGCCTCAAAGTTAATTAGAGTTAACAAATAGAAGATTTTCATCAAATCATTATGTTATATAACATAAATCCCTTTATCTTTGCACTGTGTTTTTCATGGTATTAGATTTAAGGTTAATAAAGATTGGCTGTCCGGGAGGATAGCCTTTTTTTTATTTGTATATATGAAGAGAGAATAGATTACTGCGGGATCAATGAATAAACTTAGAAATAAAGATAGATATTCAGCCCTTTACCTCCTCCAATTTATTCATTGACTCTATTTGGTTAACAATCCATCTAATAATGCAAAAGAACCGTCCTGCAGCAGGTGGTGGATGACCTGTTTCTTTAATTAAATAAGCAGTAACCTCTACCTTTTATTTCTTTTGTTTTACTAACATAATCACCGGATTATCTTCTTCATTCAACCTAGAGGCGATTTCTTTCAATTTACCATCTTTCAGTTGGTCTTTCTTATAAATTTCAACAAGTCGGGCTGCATTTAGACTTGTGACGTCTTCAATTTCACTATTAATTGGTTTCGCTGTCATAGCCACTGTTCTTTTGTCCACATAGTCATCATTGTATATGGTAACTTGAAATACCGCCTTTTCTTCTTTGTCATACACCAGTTCATCAGCATAGAATCCGTTGCCCTTTTCAAAGTTAAATACATTTTTAACGGCTTCCATAAAGTAATAACGGTCGGTATGGATACCCATATAAAGAAAAACTTCCGGTTCCATGGTATGTGCAGAAGGAGTTCTTACAACAAAAGGACTTAATGTACCATCCGACGCATAGTTATACAATGTATCAGCCGATGTATCCATAAGTGTACATTTCCCGTTACTCAGGCGTATCTGATAAGAATAATTTGCTATAAACCTATCTCCATCATTCACAATTGGTGTATCAATCGTTTTGAAAGGAATAAAAATATCACGGGTGATACTTCCATCCTGTTTTGATAGGATAATATGGTATGATTTGGTTCTATCCTCTCCTTTACTGTGATAATCTGACATATCATAGCAAATCAAATTATCTTTGTCATAATCGAAAATAGATGAAACTTCCCGATCAAGACTCAAACACCGTTTGAACTTTCCATAAAGATCATACACTAAGATTTTATTTCCCGGTGACTTTACGAATATTTCACCATTGTTTTCATCAAGAATAATCTCATTAATCCTCGCATACTCTTCTGCTCCTTGCCCCCGACGATTTATCTTCCTCACTCCCTTACCGGTTTTTCTGTCAAAAATAAAAATATCCCCATCATTATTCCTATTTGTCGCCAATATATATTCTTTTCCCACATCCTGCACCAGACCTTGTGTAAGAAACTCGTCAGTGGTCTCCAACGCAACATATTCTACATCCATAAAGTCCTGAAGAATCAATTCTTTTTTAGGATAACTTTTCGAAACGTCAACAATGATTAAATCATTGTTTGACTGTTTATTTTCTCCACACCCCGCTAATACCACCAACAGAATGACTGCTAAAATCGTTTTTGTTTGTTTCATTTCAGTTATTGTTTATTTGATAAAGAAGAACCTGTTTAGAGCCTGTAAAAAAATGGCTGAAATCTTTTTAATCTAAACTTTCCGTATCAGCCGAATAGTTTCTTTCTTTGGAGTAACCAAACTTTAAAAAAGATATATCAGACTGATTTTAAGGAAAGAGAGTGGCAATATATAACAAAAGTATTGAACCTGCAAGAAAGAAAGCGAAAATAAGATTTACAAATGATTTAGAATACCATTTTTTATTTAGTGAAGACCGGCTGCCAATGGCATATGCTTCCTCTTGACCTTCCTAAGTGGCAGTTGGTTTACTACTACTATCGCAAATGGGCGACCTTGTTGGATTTTGACTTGCTATTAGAGAAACTTCCTAAAGACCTTTTTTCCCTGCGCAAATAAAGAAGAAAACAAATGGATTTCCCCTCTTATCATAAGCCATTATAAACAAGACTATTACGATCCTTCATGCGATCTTTACTCCGGCCCGCATACCCGGATAAGATTCAGACCATCTTCGCCAAAAATACGAAGGAAAACAAAATGCTTTTATAGGCATAAACAGATAAGATAACAGATACATCACGCTATATGTCAAACCGTTACGTTTACGTTCTCTACTAAAACGAAGAGTGGAAGATGGAAGATCGAAATTCATTTTTCGTATGAGAAGCGTACAAAAGGTTTTAGAGTCCGCTGAAATCGTCCCCTCAAATACCGGACAAAGTTCGGTTGCCACACCTTCGTTATCGAAATAACAGGCTTTAAGATTATTATGGAGGAAAACTTAAACCGGCTCTTAGATTAAATAAGGTAGCAACGGATTATATATACCCACATTATAAAAACAAATTATTAATCGTACTTTTGCAGGTTTATTTCTGACATTTAGTCATTTATACAATAGAAGTAAGTCATTTGGAATAGACCGCTTTCTTTTTTATAGACCTTTCATTCTCTGTTTTTTCCAATTTTCTTTTGCCATTTTCCTTTTCTCATTTCCTTTTATTCCATGCTTTTTCCACTCTGTCAACTAAAAATATTATATTTGCACCTGATCTGCCATAGACAGGCACGACGGGAAACACATCAATAAAAGTTATGAATATAAAAAATCGTTTGATTATTATGAACTTCCTGCAATTCTTTGTATGGGGGTCGTGGTTAATTTCACTAGGTGGCTATATGGAAAGAGGCCTCCATTTTGAAGGTGGGCAAATCGGAGCCATTTTCGCAACAATGGGAATCGCATCCATTATCATGCCGGGAATAACAGGCATTATAGCCGACAAATGGTTCAATGCCGAACGCCTTTATGGTATTTGCCACTTGCTGGGAGCCGGCTGCTTGTTCTACGCTTCTACCGCCACCGACTATAGTCAAATGTATTGGGCCATGTTACTCAATCTAATGGTTTACATGCCTACTCTTTCGCTCGCCAATACTGTTTCGTACAATGCACTCGAACAATATAAATGCGATTTAGTAAAAGACTTCCCGCCTATCCGTGTATGGGGAACCATCGGTTTCATTTGTGCTATGTGGGCAGTGGACCTTACCGGATTCAAAAACTCCAGTGCTCAACTTTATGTCGGAGCAAGCTCGGCATTACTTCTCGGACTGTATTCTTTCACTCTGCCCCCCTGCCCCCCTGCAAAAAATCAGAGCAAAACCCTATTGTCTTCTTTCGGTCTAGATGCCCTCAGCCTATTCAAAAGAAAAAAGATGGCTATCTTTTTCTTTTTCTCGATGTTACTGGGTGCAGCCTTGCAAATCACAAATACATATGGTGATGCATTTTTGGGGAGTTTCGCCAAAATACCCGAATTTGCCGACTCTTTCGGTGTCAAGCACTCGGTAATCCTGCTGTCCATCTCACAAATGTCCGAAACACTGTTTATCCTGGCCATTCCTTTCTTCCTGAAACACTTCGGAATCAAACGTGTCATGCTCATCAGTATGTTTGCCTGGGTATTCCGATTCGGACTGTTTGGCTTTGGTGATCCGGGATCAGGCATCTGGATGCTGATTTTATCAATGATAGTATACGGTATGGCATTTGATTTCTTCAACATTTCCGGTTCTTTATTTGTTGAATTGGAAACCAAACCTGAGACAAGGGCCAGTGCACAAGGTTTGTTCTTCATTATGACAAACGGATTAGGCGCTGTCATCGGAGGATATGCCAGTGGAGCCGTAGTGGATGCATTCTCTGTATATGAAAACGGAATGTTGGCAAGTCGCAACTGGCCGGCTATCTGGTTCATATTTGCAGCATATGCACTGGCTATCGGTATTTTGTTTGCAATTGTTTTCAGATACAAACATCAACCGGGAGAACTTAAGAAAGTGAACAATTAACAATGGATAAGAAAGTAGAATTACAGGTATTGAACATTTCTAACAGCCAGGCGCAGGTAGGTGCCTATGCAATGGTATTGGGAGAAGTAGATGGCGAACGGCAGCTACCTATTATAATAGGACCTGCCGAGGCACAAGCTACAGCCATTTGCCTGAAAGGAATAAAGGCCCCACGCCCACTGACACACGATTTATTCTATTCGTGTCTGAATGTTTTGGGAGCAACTCTGCTCCGGGTACTAATATACAAAGCCAAAGAAGGCGTTTTCTATTCGTATATCTACTTTAAAAAAGACGAAGAAATTATTCGGATAGATGCCCGTACCTCGGATGCAGTGGCACTGGCCGTCAGGGCAGATTGTCCTATCTTTATATACGAATCTATTCTTGAACGCGAGTGTATACGGTTGACAGACGGGGACGAACGTCCCGATACTCCGGAAGAGGATGAAAACTCACGCACGGAGCCGGTCAGCATTATTTCTCTTGAAGAAGCATTGAATAAAGCCATTCAAGAAGAGAATTACGAACTGGCAGCCCGACTTCGTGACGAAATAAACCGACATAAATAAAAGATATGCACGTATTTTATACCCCTGATATACAAACCAGCACAGAACTTCCTGAAGAGGAAGCACAGCACTGTGTACGTGTGCTCCGCCTGACAGCCGGAGATGAAATTAGTCTCACCGACGGAAAGGGAAACTTCTATCGGGCAGAGATCAGCGTGGCAACCCATAAACGTTGCCTGGTGAATATTAAAGAAACAATTTACCAAGAGCCTTTGTGGGACGGACATCTGCACATTGCTATGGCACCCACAAAAAATATGGATCGTAATGAATGGTTTGCTGAAAAAGCAACTGAAATAGGGTTCGACGAATTAACATTCTTGAACTGCCGCTTCTCCGAACGGAAAGTAATTAAAACCGAACGCATTGAAAAGATATTGGTGTCTGCCATCAAGCAATCGTTAAAAGCACGTTTACCGCGTCTGAACGAGATGACTGATTTTTGCACATTTATCGAAAAAGACTTTAAAGGGCAAAAGTTCATTGCCCACTGTTACGAAGGAAAGAAACCTTTACTGAAAGATGTCTTGACAAAAGGAGAAGATGCCCTGGTGTTGATCGGACCGGAAGGTGACTTCAGCGAAGAGGAAGTCAAGAAAGCAATCGAGAAAGGATTTGTCCCTATTAGTTTAGGCAAATCGCGACTGCGCACAGAAACAGCAGCATTGGTGGCTTGCCACACAATGAATATGTAATTTACAGAAATAAAAAAGATAGTAATTATGGTAAAACGAATGATTTCCCGACTTTCGGTACTGGCAGTACTGATCGTTTTCATGGCAGCCTGCTCCAAGAAAGCGGAATATATCCATGTGATTCCGGCCGATGCTTCGGCTGTTGCTTCCATTAATCTGAATTCTCTTGCTGACAAAGCCGGCTTGAATGATAAACAGAATGAAGGGATAAAACAAAAAATGATGGAAGCCCTGAAAAGCGGAATGAATGCAGCTGCTTTCCAGCAACTGGAAAAAATAATGAAAAATCCTTCTCAATCGGGGATTGATGTCAAAGCTCCTGTATTCGTATTTACTTCCAAGACTTTCATTAGTCCCACTATAGTTGCCAAAGTCAGTAATATCGAGGACTTGCGTGCTTCGCTCGACTTAATGGCCAAAGAAGGAATCTGCCAGCCTATAGCAGAAGAAGAGGGGTACAGTTTCACATCCTTGCAGAAGAACAATCTATTGGTCTTTAATGAAAATGCAGCAGTTTTGACAGAAGCCTACGGAACTTCTCAAATGGATGTTGCCAAACAAACCATCTCCACACTGCTCAAACAGACCGAAGAGAACAGTATCGCCTCAAACGGCAGTTTCCGGAAGATGCAGGATCAGAAAGGAGACATCAACTTTTTTGCTTCAATGGATGCGGTTCCCAAAATGTATACTCAACAAATCAGTCTGGGACTCTCTTCACAAATCGACTTGAGTGAAGTAAAAGCTGTGGGTAACCTCAACTTTGAGAAAGGAAAAATCGCTCTGCAGATCGAAACCTACTCGAATAATGCAGAGACGGATGCGTTACTGAAGAAACAGGCTCAAGCTGTTAAAAAGTTAAATACAACTTTCCTCCAGAACTTCCCCGAATCGACTCTCGCATTCTTAAATATAGGAGTCAATGGAGCAGCATTCTACGATTTGCTGTTCAATAATGAAGAATTCCGTAGAAACGTGTCTCTTGCGAAAGCCGATGAAGTAAAAAGTTTATTCGCCTCTTTCGATGGAGATATTTCCATCGGACTGATTAATGTAACCTTGAACAGTGTTCCTACTTTTGCTGCTTATGCAGATGCAAAGAACGGAAATGCCCTGAAAGCATTGTACGACAATAAGAAACAATTAAAATTAGGTAAAAACGAAGATATTATCCAATTGGGCGAAAACGAATATGTTTATAAGTCAAGAGCAACCAACGTATTCTTTGGCATCCGCAACAAGCAGATGTATGCCACTAATGATGAACTTCTGTACAAGAGTATCAGCAAACCGGTAGAGAAATCAATCAAAGATGCCGGATATGTATCGGATATGAAAGGCAAAAATGTATTCTTTGTTATCAATATGGATGCTATTCTCGATCTCCCTGTTGTGAAAATGATGGCCGGATTCGGCGGCGAAGAATATCAAACTTATTATAAACTCGCTTCAAAAATTTCGTATATCGAGGCATTCAGTGACAGCGAAGGTAAGACCGAAACAGCCATTCTTCTGAAAAACAAAGACGACAATGCTTTAAAACAGATAGTAGACTTTGCCAAGCAGTTCGCCGGCATGTAATCTTCAACGTGTATGGACAGCATTCACCTACAGCAAACACTTCCCCAAGTGTTTGCTGACCGTAATTCGATAACTTCGGATGTATGGCATCGGAATCTTGTTTTCCATAAAGGAAAATCTTACCTGATCGAGGCTGCCTCCGGTACCGGTAAATCATCGTTGTGCAGCTACATCTACGGCTACCGAAACGACTATCAGGGAATCATCAACTTCGACGAAACCAATATCAAAGCATATCCGGTGAAGCAATGGGTGGAAATCCGGAAGCATTCACTGAGTATGCTTTTTCAGGATTTACGCATTTTTACGGAGTTGACCGCCATCGAAAACATCCGACTAAAGAATAACCTGACCGGATATAAAACCCGAAAAGAAGTATTATCACTGTTCGAAGCATTGGGACTCTCGGACAAACTGAACGTGAAGGCAGGCAAACTTTCTTTCGGACAACAACAGCGAGTGGCGTTCATCCGATCGCTTTGTCAACCTTTCGACTTCATTTTCCTGGACGAGCCCATCAGTCATTTGGACGACAACAATGCACGTATTATGGGAGAACTGGTAATGGAAGAAGCCAGCAAACAAGGGGCGGGAATCATCGTAACGTCCATCGGCAAGCATATCGAGTTAACGTATGACAGAATATTGAAATTATGAACAACTTAGTCTGGAAGCTGCTCCGTCAGCATATCAGCATCGGTCAGTTGACCGGTTTCTTCTTTGCCAACCTTTTCGGAATGGTTATTGTGCTACTCAGCGCACAATTCTACAAAGATGTAGTTCCCATCTTTACCGAAGGGGATAGCTTTATGAAGAAAGATTATATGACAGCTACTAAGAAAATCAGTACGCTGGGATCTTTTGCGGGCAAGAGTAACACTTTTTCGTCTGAGGAAATAGAGGAACTGAAAAAACAACCGTTCACCCGGAGCGTAGGTGCTTTCACTCCTTCGCAATTTAAAGTCTCCGCAGGATTGGGAATGCAGGAAGCAGGAATTCACCTTTCTACCGAAATGTTCTTTGAGGCCGTTCCTGATAAGTTTGTAGACGTCAGCCTCGATAAATGGCATTTTGATGAAAACACGCACACCATCCCTATCATCATTCCGCGCAATTATCTGAATTTATATAACTTCGGATTTGCCCAGAGCCGAAGCCTGCCTAAACTATCGGAAGGGTTGATGAGCCTGATCCAAATGGATATTCTGATGCGGGGCAACGGACGGGTTGAGCAATATAAAGGAAACATCGTCGGCTTTTCCAACCGGTTGAATACTATTTTGGTTCCACAATCTTTTATGAACTGGGCTAACCAAAACTTTGCACCGGATAGCCAGCCGGACCCTTCACGGCTGATTATTGAAGTAGACAATCCCGCTGATGCCTCCATTGCAAAGTATTTCCAACAAAAGGGTTATGAGACAGAAGACGGAAAACTGGACGCCGGGAAAACCACTTATTTTCTGCGTCTGATTGTGGGTATTGTCCTTGCAGTGGGACTATTTATCAGCATACTCTCTTTCTACATTCTGATGCTCAGCATTTTTCTGCTTTTACAAAAGAACACCGTGAAACTGGAAAGTTTGCTTCTGATAGGTTACAGCCCTTCAAGAGTAGCACTCCCCTATCAGATTCTTACATTAGGACTCAATGTTGTTGTACTGTTACTATCCGTCGGCATTGTTTCGTGGGCACGCACCTCTTATCTTACGACACTGAACCTGTTGTTTCCACAAATGTCTGTCGGATCTCTCTGGCCAACTTTCGCCATAGGTATATTTTTATTCTTATTGGTGTCTTCCATCAACGTTATTATACTGAAAAAGAAGATGTTGTCAATATGGATACACAAAACATAGGAGAGATTAGGGCATAAAAAAAGGAGCAACGCCTTGCTCCAACCTTTGTTAACCTTAAATCTAATACTATGAAAAACACATTGCAAAGATACGTACTCTTTGGTTATCTGCAAATAATACAAGAAAAAAAGTATGTTTTATAACACCATTTAAGAGTTTAACACCTGCTTTTCACTTCCTTTTTCATATCTTTGTAACGTTATTAATAAAGATATGACCATGCCGGACTATGATCTGATTGCCATTCTTGGCCCTACCGCTTCGGGTAAAACCCCTTTTGCTGCCGCATTGGCCGCAGAGTTAAATACTGAAATCATCAGTGCCGATTCACGCCAAATCTATCGGGGAATGGATCTTGGTACAGGCAAAGACCTGGAAGACTACACTATTAACGGCCAACAAATCCCTTACCACCTGATAGATATTGCTGATCCGGGCTATAAATACAATGTATTTGAGTATCAACGTGATTTCCTGACAGCTTACGAGACTATTAAACAAAAAGGATGTCTCCCCGTTCTATGTGGAGGGACAGGCTTGTATCTGGAGTCGGTACTAAAAGGCTATCGCCTGATTCCAGTTCCCGAAAACCAAGAGTTGCGTGTACGCCTGGCCGAAAAATCATTGGAAGAACTGACTGCTATTTTAAGCAGTTATAAGACACTTCACAATTCGACAGACGTGGATACCGTCAAACGGGCAATCCGTGCTATCGAAATAGAAGAGTATTATGCAAAGACACCAATAGAAGAACGGGAGTTCCCACAACTGAACAGCCTGATTATCGGAGTGGACATCGACCGTGAATTGCGACGGGAGAAAATCACCCGCCGCCTTAAACAAAGACTGGACGACGGGATGGTTGAAGAGGTACGTCGTCTCCTGGCAGAGGGAATTCAGCCGGATGATCTGATTTATTATGGATTGGAATACAAATACCTGACTTTGTACGCCATTGGCAAAATGACATACGATGAAATGTTTACCGGTCTGGAAACTGCCATCCACCAGTTTGCCAAACGGCAAATGACCTGGTTTCGGGGAATGGAACGAAGAGGTTTCACCATTCATTGGGTAGATGCTACACTCCCAATGGAGGAAAAGATTAACTTTGTAAAGCAGAAACTCAAAGAGTTTTAGTAACTTTGGCGAAGCTCTTAACCGTTTTTGTTTCATTTATCAGTTCGTCCCGCAAGTGTGGGTCCATGCGCCCGGCTACCCAAGCTCATCAGTCCGGGAACGGAGGCAGATGAGCCCTCAAGCGCAGGGCGAGTTAATGGATAAAGAGAAAGGTAATAAATAGCCTATGATAACCGGTTAAGTCAGTGCAAGTCTGTTGTTAATATATGAATGATCGGTCGTTTAACAAAAAGATCGGTCACCATACAGAGAAGTTAGAAATAAAAGTACGAAATAATAAATATAATATCCATGAGCGTAGAACCTGGAAAATGGGGTGTAATCTACAATCCCAAAGCAGGCACACGAAAGGTGCAGAAACGGTGGAAAGAAATAAAAGAGTACATGGACTCTAAGGGAGTGTCATACGACTATGTGCAGTCCGAGGGTTTCGGATCGGTAGAACGACTCGCCGGCATTCTGGCCAACAATGGTTATCGCACCATCGTAGTAGTGGGCGGAGACGGTGCATTGAATGATGCCATTAACGGCATTATGAGTTCGAACGCAGAAAAAAAAGAAGAGATAGCCATCGGTATCATCCCCAACGGAATAGGAAACGACTTTGCCAGATACTGGGAATTTAATCTGGAATACAAACAGGCAGTAGACTGGATTATCAATAACCGCCGGAAGAAAATAGACGTGGGTTACTGCAACTTTTACGATGGCGAAAAACACCAACGACGTTACTTCCTCAATGCTGTCAATATAGGATTAGGTGCGCGTATCGTAAAAATCACGGACCAGACCAAACGTTTCTGGGGAGTAAAGTTCCTCTCCTATCTGGCAGCTCTCTTCCTGCTGATATTCGAACGCAAGCTTTATCGTTCACATCTCAAAATTAACGACGAACACATCCGCGGACGGATTATGACAGTCTGTGTGGGAAGTGCCACCGGATACGGACAAACCCCAAGTGCCGTACCCTATAATGGCTGGCTGGATGTATCGGTCATCTACCGCCCCGAGTTCCTGCAAATCTTGTCCGGACTGTGGATGCTTATTCAAGGACGCATATTGAACCACAAAGTGGTGAAATCCTACCGTACCCGAAAAGTAAAAGTATTGCGTGCCCAGAATGCCGCCGTCGACCTTGACGGACGCTTGTTGCCACGCCATTTCCCGATTGAAATAGGAATTATCCCGGAAGCAACCACATTGATTATACCCAATTGATAAAACATAAATGTTATGATAGAACAACTGAAGAACAATAAAACAGGAAATTTTTTCCTGTTAGCCGGTCCTTGCGTCATCGAAGGCGAAGAGATGGCTATGCGAATTGCAGAAAAAATAGTAAATATCACCGATAAACTGGGTATTCCCTATGTATTTAAAGGTTCATACCGTAAAGCCAACCGTTCTCGCTTGGATTCATTCATGGGAATTGGTGATGAAAAAGCGTTGAAAGTTCTCGAGAAAGTACACAATACCTTCGGAGTGCCTACCGTAACCGATATTCACGCAGCCGATGAAGCAGCCATGGCAGCCGATTATGTAGACATCCTGCAGATACCCGCTTTCCTCTGCCGACAAACGGACTTACTGGTCGCTGCTGCTCAAACCGGAAAAACGATTAATATCAAAAAAGGACAGTTCCTCTCTCCGCTTGCCATGCAGTTTGCAGCAGACAAGGTGATAGAGGCCGGCAACAAGAACGTTATGCTGACTGAACGTGGAACGACTTTCGGTTATCAGGACCTGGTCATCGACTACCGGGGCATACCGGAAATGCAATCTTTCGGTTATCCGGTCATCCTGGATGTAACTCATTCATTACAGCAACCCAACCAGACGAACGGTGTAACAGGCGGTATGCCGCAATTGATCGAAACGGTAGCCAAAGCCGGCATTGCCGTAGGAGCCGACGGTCTCTTTATTGAGACACACGAAAATCCGGCAGTAGCCAAAAGCGACGGTGCCAATATGTTGAAACTTGACCGGTTGGAAGGCTTATTGACTAAACTGGTGAAAATTAGAGAAGCAATCATGTGATTTACTTCCCGGTAATGCGACTGATAGAAAAAACAGTAAGAAGGTAATTCATCTCAGGAGATACTGGAAGTCCGGATTCTCAATACATAAATAGGATCTATGCGCTCTGAAACTCCTGCGGTGAGTGGAACTTAAAAACAGTATAGCAATGAAACATTTATTCCGTGGTTTACTTTTGGTTGCAGTCATCTTATGCTGCAACTTCCAACAGGCCTTTGCACAGCAAATGCCGCCCATCCCTATCGACAAGAACGTACGTATTGGAAAGTTGGACAATGGTCTGACCTACTACATCCGTAAGAACAATCTGCCTGCCAACCGGGCTGACTTCTACATTGCCCAGAAAGTGGGTTCTATTCAAGAAGAAGAAAATCAACGCGGATTGGCACACTTCCTGGAACACATGTGTTTTAATGGGACAACTCACTTCCCCGGTGATGCCTTGAAGCAGTATCTGGAGCGTATCGGCGTTAAATTCGGTGAAAACCTGAACGCATATACGGCTATCGATGAAACGGTTTACAATATCTCCAATGTACCCGTCAAAACTCCCGGTGCAGTAGACTCCTGCCTGCTGATTCTACACGACTGGAGCAATGACCTGACACTCGATCCGAAAGAGATTGATAAAGAACGCGGCGTCATCAATGAAGAATGGCGTACACGCATGAGTGCCATGATGCGTATGCAAGAGAAGCTTCTGCCAATGATGTATCCGGGTGACAAATACGCCCATAGCTTCCCCATCGGCACCATGGACGTAGTGATGAATTTTAAGCCGCAAACCTTGAGAGACTATTACGAAAAATGGTATCGTCCCGACTTACAGGGAATCGTCATCGTCGGTGATATCGATGTAGATGCCGTAGAAGCTAAAATCAAAACAATGTTTGCCGACATCCCTGCACAGCCTAATGCGGCAGAACGTATCTACTATCCCGTCGCAGACAATAAAGAACCGATTATCTGTATCTTGAAAGACAAGGAACAGCCTCATGTCCAAGTTCTACTCTTCAATAAACACGAAGCAGTTCCCGATAACCAGAAAGGAAATGTGGACTATCTGATACAGCAATACGCCAAGAATCTGATCAGCATTATGCTGAATGCACGTTTGAACGAACTGGTTCAGACAGCCAATCCACCCTATATTTATGCAGGAACAGACGATAGCAACTTCTTTGTTGCCAAAACCAAAGATGCATTTCTGGGGATCGTGGTTTGCAAAGAGGACAGCATCGAAAATGGTATCGCCGCCATGCTCCGCGAATTAGAACGTGCCCGCCAATTCGGCTTCACCGAAACAGAATACAATCGTGCCCGTGCCGAATACTTGCGTCAGTTGGAATCTTCTTACAATGAACGTGACAAACAGAAGAACGAAAAGTATGTAAATGAATATGTCCGCCACTTTCTTGATAACGAACCTATACCGGGCATAGAGAACGAATATACAATCATCAACCAGATCGCCCCCAATATTCCGGTGGCAGCAATCAACCAATTGATGAAAGGACTGATTACAGACGACAATCAGGCGCTGGCCCTTTTCGCACCCGAAAAAGAGGATCTGAAACTACCATCCGAAGCCGCTATCGCAAAACTGCTGAAGGATGCAAAAACCGAAAAGCTGACTGCCTACGTAGATAAAGTATCAGACGAACCCTTGATGGCTGAAGCGCCGAAAGGTGGTAAGATTGTTTCGGAATCAAAAGACGACATCTTTGGAGCAACTACTTTGACCCTTTCTAACGGAGTAAAAGTGATTATAAAGAAAACTGATTTCAAGGCAGATGAAATCCGGATGAAAGGTGTCAGCCTGGGAGGTAGTTCCGTATTCCCGGATTCGGAAATCATCAATATAAATGGTCTGGATGCAGTCGGAGTCGGTGGTTTGGGTAACTTCAGTGCTGTAAACCTTGAAAAAGTGCTCGCCGGAAAGAAAGCATCGGTTAGTTACGATATCGCAAACAAGACCGAAAGCGTTTCAGGAAGTTGTTCACCCAAAGATTTCGAAACGATGATGCAACTCACTTACCTTACATTTACAGCACCGCGTAGAGACGATGATGCATTTGCCTCATATAAAAATCGTAATAAAGCCGCATTAAAGAATCAGGAATTGAATCCGAATGTGGCCTTCAGCGACTCTATCCAAGCCGGCATCTATATGAAACACCCGAGAATCATACGCATAAAAGCCGACATGGTGGATCAAATGGATTACGACAAGATTCTGTCTATGTATCAGGATCGCTTCAAAGATGCAAGTGACTTCACATTTATCTTTGTCGGTAACGTAGATGTAGAGAAGATGAAACCGGTAATTGCCGAATATCTGGGTGCGCTCCCCGCCGTTAACCGCAAAGAAACTTTCAAAGATAACAAAATTGAAATGCGTCAAGGCATTTACAAGAACGAGTTTACCAAGCAGCAAGAGACACCGAAAGCTTCCGTTTTCGCTTTCTACAACGGAGATTGCAAATATGACCTGAGAAACAACCTCTTGCTTAGCATGACAAGCCAGATTCTGGATTTGGTCTACACAGAAAAAGTACGTGAAGACGAAGGAGGTACATATGGTGTATATGTAGGCGGAACGCTACAAAAATATCCAAAAGAAAAAGCAATCCTGCAAATCATCTTCGATACGGCTCCCGAAAAGAAAGAGAAGCTGATGAAGATCATTTTCGGAGAAATCGATAACATAATGAAAACAGGCCCGTCGGAAGCCAACTTGAACAAAGTGAAAGAATATATGCTGAAAAAGCATACCGAAGACCTGAAAGAAAACAGCTACTGGCTGGGAAGTATCGACGAATACTTATATACCGGCATGAACCGCATGAATGATTATGAAAAGATAGTCAATAGCATTACGGTGAATGACATCCGGAAATTCGCTGACGACCTCTTCAAACAGAAAAATGAAGTGGAAGTGACAATGGTCAGCCCGGAAAAAAAATAATAAGACCTTGCAGCACGCAGATGATGCAACCCAAACAGATAAGAAGTTGTATTATCTGCGTGCTCTTTTTTGTCGAAACTTAAATAAAACGGTACTATGCTATTCAATGAACTACGCCTGCACGGCAAACTTGCAGCCAAACGACATCCGATGTACGAAAAGAATAAAATAGGCAAATACATCATGTATGCGTCCTTTATTTTCTGGGGTGCTTACTTTATATTTATTGGCATCGGTCTGGCAAAAGCCATCAGCACAGAAGTTCCCAATATGGAAGCCTATCATATTTTGAATAGTGGACTGATATTTGCGCTTGCCCTGGACTTTGTAATACGTTTCCCATTCCAAAAAACTCCTACACAAGAAGTAAAACCTTATCTGCTACTTCCGGTAAAACGAAGCCGTATACTCGACTTTCTGCTTCTCCGCCACGGGCTCAGTTCTTTCAATCTTATCTGGCTGTTCCTGTTCGTGCCGTTCGCAGCACTCACAGTCTTTCCTTTTTATGGAATATCAGGAGTTCTCACTTACAGCATCGGCATTTGGTTACTGATGGTTTTCAACGGATATTGGTATCTGCTTTGCCGTACGCTGATTAACGAGCATATTTGGTGGGTGGTACTTCCCATCGTTGTCTACAGTGGAATCGCCATCGCTATTTTTATTCCCAAAACGGGATTTATAAGTAACTTTTTCATGAACCTGGGAGAAGGTTATATCGAAGGAAATCTACTTGCTTACCTGGGTACATTGGCAGCCACTGTTCTGGTATGGTGTATCAACCGTAAAGTGATGACCGGTTTAATATACAACGAAATCAATAAAGTAGAAGACACAAAAGTAAAAACCGTATCCGAATACCGTTTCCTGGAACGCTTCGGAGAGGTAGGCGAATATATGCGTCTGGAATTGAAGATGCTTCTACGCAACAAACGCTGTAAGGCCTCACTCCGGTCGGTAGCAATGCTCGTAATCATCTTCTCCATCATACTGAGTTTCAGCAGTACGTATGACCACATGAAGAGTTTTGTCCAGGTATACTCCTTCCTTGGATTCGGTATGGTGATTCTGATACAACTTATGGGATTTGAAGGAAACTATATCGACGGACTGATGACTCGCAAAGAATCCATCAAAAGCCTGTTGACAGCCAAATATTATATCTATAGCTTGGCGGAAATCATTCCGCTGATCCTGCTGATACCGGCTTTTGTGATGGGAAAAGCCAGCCTGCTGGGTGCTGTCGCACTAATCTTTCTGACAACAGGTCCTGTCTATTGCATCTTGTTCCAACTGGCGGTATACAACCATAAAACCGTACCACTCAATGAAAGCATCACAGGCAAACAAAGTATGAATACCGGAATGCAGATGTTAATCAGTTTCGGACTTTTCATCGTACCAACCACACTCTATGGCACGCTCCCCATGCTGCTGGGACAAACATGGGCCTACATTGTCATATTAATCATCGGACTAGGCTTCACCTTGACCTCCCCTATGTGGATAAACAATGTATATGTCCGTTTCATGCAACGCCGTTACGAAAACATGGAAGGATTCAGAGACAGTAAATAACGATTCAACATTTATTTTATAGAAAAAGAATATGATTACCATACATAACCTCCGGAAAAACTTCGGAACCCAAACAGCCGTCGATATCGAGAATTATACAATCAATCAGGGAGAGATGGTCGGCCTGGTGGGTAACAATGGAGCCGGAAAAACAACTTTGTTCCGTTTAATGCTGGACCTGCTGAAAGCTGATACCGGTGAAATCATTATCAACGACATTCATGTGAACCAAAGCGAAGACTGGAAAAGTTTTACCGGTGCATTTATCGATGACGGATTCCTGATCAGTTACCTGACTCCGGAAGAATATTTCTATTTTATCGGTAAAATGTACGGACTCAAAAAAGAAGAAGTGGATGAACGCCTGATCCCCTTCGAACGTTTTATGAACGGGGAAGTATTGGGACAAAAGAAGTTTATCCGTAACTTCTCGGCGGGCAATAAGCAAAAGATCGGTATCGTGTCGGCCATGCTACATTATCCGAAACTGATCATTCTGGACGAACCGTTTAATTTTCTGGACCCAAGTTCACAATCCGTCATTAAACATCTGCTGAAAAAGTATAATGAGGAACATAATGCCACGGTCATTATTTCGAGCCATAACCTGAACCATACGGTGGATGTCTGTCCTCGTATTGCCGTGCTTGAGCATGGAGTCATTATCCGTGACCTTGTAAACGAAAACAATTCGGCAGAAAAAGAACTGGAAGATTATTTTAATGTAGAAGAAGAATGAATGTATGAAGAAACACCTTTTTAATCTGTTACTTTTCACCGTCTTAGTTATCGGCCTGAGTGGCTGCCGCACCTCTGCTCCCAAACTAGACTATAAGAAATTGGCCCGTGCTTCTGTACGCTTGGGCGTAGACATCGGAATGGAGGATAACCATAAACTCTACCTGGAAGCAGCCGAATGGATAGGTACTCCCTACCGGGGAGGCGGAGAGACCAAACGTGGCACAGACTGCTCGGGAATGACCTGCCAGATTTATAAAAAGGTATATCATACCAAACTGCAACGAAGCACAGACGGTCAGAAGAAAGAGAGCAGTAAAGTTGCCCGGCGAAATCTTCGGGAAGGTGATCTGGTATTTTTCAGTAGCCGGAAATCGCGCAGAAAAGTGGCACACGTGGGCATCTATCTCAAAGACGGAAAGTTTGTTCATGCCAGCACCAGCCAGGGAGTCATTGTCAGCAGTCTCAATGAACCCTATTACCGGACTCACTGGATATCGGGAGGCAGAGTACGCAAATAACCTTTATTGAAATAAAAAATTCACTATCTTTGCCGAAAATTCCGCAAATGAAATACACTGTTTATTTATTCGACTTTGACTATACACTGGCAGACTCTTCGCGTGGCATCGTAACCTGCTTCAGAAGCGTACTCGAGAGACATGGCTACACCGGTATCACTGATGATATGATCAAACGCACCATTGGGAAAACGCTTGAAGAATCGTTCAGCATCCTTACGGGAATTACTGACGCCGACCAACTGGAATCATTCAGACAAGAGTATTCCAAAGAGGCAGATATATACATGAATGCAAATACCATTCTTTTCCCGGATACTCTCCCCACGCTTACACACCTGAAAAAACAGGGAATCCGTATCGGAATCATTTCAACCAAATACCGATTCCGGATACTGAGTTTCCTGAGAAATCACATGCCGGATGATTGGTTTGACATCATTATCGGAGGTGAAGATGTGACACATCATAAACCCGATCCTGAAGGTTTGCTACTTGCCATCGACCGATTGAAGGCATGCCCCGAAGAAGTATTATACATCGGTGACAGTACAGTGGATGCAGGAACAGCCGCCGCTGCCGGAGTTTCTTTTACCGGTGTTACCAGCGGTATGACTACCGCCCAAGAGTTTCAGGCCTATCCCTACGACAGAATCATCAGTACTCTTGGCCAGCTAATCTCCGTTCCGGAAGACAAATCCGGCTGTCCGCTCTGAACAATCCAACCGGATGACATCCGTTCATCGAATAACAGTACAAAAAGAAAGTAAATATCTGTTTTTCATAACAGAGTCCTTGTCCGTTTCCGACACCCGGAGAGAAGAAAAAAGCCAAATGGAGACTTTAGAGGCCGAAAAGACGGGCTTCCGGGCTCGGAAAGCCTGACTTTTCGCAAAAAGAAGCAAGCATTTGGGCGAAAAGACGTAAGCATTCACCGAAAATGTCCTTATGTTTTGGAAATATCTCCTATTGTTTTCCCCAATATCTCCTATTGTTATTCCAAATCCGGTCTGAAAGGGACACTCCGTCTTCCGGTTGGCAACCGCAGGCAGAACTTTCTGAAGTGACAAAAAAATCGGAATGCAATCCCATCCGAAGCACTTTCACCACCGACACGACTTTTTCCTTTCCTTGTGCGTACCATCAATCAAAAGCCCCAAGATATATGTCATCGGGAAAAACCTGCAGAACGCGTTTTTTTCACCCAGGCAAGCATCCTGTCCGAAATAAACGATTCTGAGGAGTCCCGATTATCAAAGTGACAAAATGAATAAAGCCACATCCCATTTAATAATCAACCTTCTAACTGCCCCTACCCGAAAGAAGAAAAAGAGCAAAATAACATACTGCAAACAAAAAAGAAAAAGAAAAACTTGTCCGAAACAAATAAAAGCAGTAATTTTGTGCCCTGATTATTCCGCACCGGGTTTGAGCAAGTGTTTTTTAAGTGATTAAAGACCACCCGACGGAGCTAACTTACATTTATTTATATAAGATGTACGCAATTGTAGAAATCAACGGTCAGCAATTTAAAGCTGAAGCTGGCCAGAAATTGTTCGTTCACCACATTCAGAATGCAGAGAACGGTGCAACAGTAGAATTTGACAAAGTTCTTTTGGTAGACAAAGACGGAAACGTTACTGTAGGTGCTCCTACTGTAGACGGTGCAAAAGTAGTTTGCCAGATTGTTTCAAGCCTGGTTAAAGGTGACAAAGTTCTTGTTTTCCACAAGAAAAGAAGAAAAGGTCACAGAAAGTTGAACGGTCACCGTCAGCAGTTCACAGAGTTAACAATCACAGAAGTAGTAGCTTAATCAATTTTAAAAGTAAGAAGAAATGGCACATAAGAAAGGTGTCGGTAGTTCTAAGAACGGCCGCGAATCACAGAGCAAAAGATTAGGCGTTAAGATATTTGGTGGCGAAGCTTGCAAAGCAGGTAACATCATCGTTCGTCAAAGAGGTACTGAATTCCACCCGGGTGAAAACATCGGTATGGGTAAGGACCACACTCTTTTCGCTTTAGTAGATGGAACTGTAAACTTCAAAGTAGGTAGAGAAGACAGAAGATATGTTTCTATCATCCCTGCTGAAGCAACAGAAGCATAAATTTCCGGAGTTTAAAGGAAATTGTAAGAAATTGAAGAAAGAGATGCAATCGGTTGATTGCGTCTCTTTTCTTTTTTATACAAGACGCACCCTCTTATCTTATTTTTATATATCTTTGTAAACTCAAAGAAGAAAGTTCATAAATAAAGTATAGATATGCTTACCATTAAACAAATTACAGAAAACACCGACGCGGTAATCCGCGGTCTGGAGAAAAAACACTTCAAAGGAGCCAAAGAAACAATTGCCCAAGTAATCGAAGTGAATGACAAAAGACGTAATACACAAAATCAATTAGATAAAAACCTGGCAGAGGTAAATTCACTTTCGAAAACGATCGGTCAGTTGATGAAAGAAGGCAAAAAGGAAGAAGCTGAAGTTGCAAAAGCCCGTGTAGCCGAGATAAAGGAGAGCAATAAAACACTGCAGGCCGACATGGACCAGGCTGCCAACGACATGCTGAATCTGCTGTATACCATTCCCAATATTCCCTACGACAGTGTGCCCGAAGGTGTTGGTGCCGAGGACAATGTAGTTGAGAAAATGGGAGGTATGGAAACTCAACTTCCCACAGATGCACTCCCCCATTGGGAACTGGCTAAGAAATACGACTTGATTGACTTTGATTTGGGTGTAAAAATAACCGGTGCAGGTTTTCCTGTTTACAAAGGCAAAGGAGCTCAACTGCAACGCGCACTGATTAACTTTTTCCTGGATGAAGCACGTAAATCCGGATATACCGAAATCATGCCTCCAACAGTTGTAAACGCTGCTTCCGGCTATGGAACCGGACAACTTCCGGATAAAGAAGGACAAATGTACCATTGCGAAGTAGACGATCTCTATCTGATTCCGACGGCTGAAGTTCCGGTAACTAATATCTACCGTGACGTCATTTTGGATGAAAAGCAACTTCCTATTAAAAACTGCGCTTATACACAATGCTTCCGTCGGGAAGCCGGCTCTTACGGTAAAGATGTACGCGGGCTCAATCGCCTTCACGAATTCTCTAAAGTAGAATTGGTGCGTATCGACAAACCGGAGCACTCCCGTCAGTCACATCAGGAAATGCTGGATCATGTAGAAGGCCTGCTCCAGAAGCTGGAACTCCCTTACCGTATTCTCCGTCTCTGTGGTGGTGATATGAGTTTTACCGCTGCGCTTTGCTTTGATTTCGAAGTATATTCTGAAGCACAGAAGCGCTGGTTGGAAGTCAGCTCTGTATCTAACTTCGATACTTACCAAGCCAATCGATTAAAATGCCGCTATCGTAGCGGAGAAAAGAAAACCGAACTTTGCCACACACTGAACGGATCGGCACTGGCATTGCCCCGCATCGTAGCAGCCTTGCTGGAAAACCATCAGACTCCGGAGGGTATCCGGATTCCGAAAGCATTGGTTCCCTACTGCGGATTTGACATGATCGACTGACATAGAAGAAAAGATAAAAGAGGGTGTGCTGAACTCGTATTCACCACAGAATTGCACGGATTTACATAGATAGACAACATTGGTTATCAGCATATTAAAAAAACGTTCTGTGTAAATCTGTGTTATCTGTAGCGAGTTATGACACCCCCTTCTTTTTTGTAATAAAACACACTTTTTACTAACCTCAAAACTCCTATTTTATGAGCTCTACTCAAAAAAACTTTGCTCTGCCGTTAGCATTTATCGGCATCATGTTCTTCGCCATCGGATTCGCATTAGGAATCAATTCTGTACTTATTCCGGTATTACAAGGTTCTTTAGGCATCACTTCAGCCGAATCTTACCTGATAATCGCTGCCACTTTCGTACCTTTCCTCATCTTCGGCTATCCGGCTTCGATGACTATCAAAGCTATCGGATACAAACACACCATGGCACTTTCGTTTGCCATGTTCGCTGTAGCTTTCGGTTTGTACATTCCATCGGCTAGCCAGGAGAGTTTTCCTCTTTTTCTGGTAGCCTCTTTTGTCAGCGGCACGGCAAACGCATTCTTACAAGCATCTGTTAACCCCTATATTACTATTCTCGGCCCATTGGACAGTGCAGCCAAACGTATCAGCATCATGGGCATCTGTAATAAGTTAGCATGGCCAATTCCTCCTTTGTTCCTCGCTTTCCTGATAGGCAAGGAAGTGAGCGACATTACCGTATCGGACTTATTCACTCCCTTTTATGTTATTATTGCAGCATTTATTATATTAGGCATCATCTCACTGATGGCTCCGCTGCCTGAAGTAAAAGCAGCCGGCGAGGACGACAGTGAAGGAGGTGCCGAGGCATGTCCGTATGCAGCCAGCAAAACCTCAGTATGGCAATTTCCGCACCTTTTGCTGGGATGTCTTGCCCTCTTCCTCTACGTAGGCGTAGAAACGGTTTCACTGGGAACCCTCGTTGACTATGCCAACAGCCTGCATTTGGAGAATGCCGCAGCTTATGCCTGGATTGCTCCGATCGGTATCGTGATCGGATATATCTGCGGTATCATCTTTATACCCAAATACATCAATCAGGCTACAGCATTAAAAATATGCTCAATCCTCGCCATTGCCGGTTCAATTCTGGTAGTACTCACCCCGGCTGACATCTCAATCTATTTCATTGCATTCATAGCACTGGGTTGCTCACTGATGTGGCCCGCACTGTGGCCACTTGCCATGGCAGATTTAGGTAAGTTCACCAAAGCCGGCTCTTCTCTGTTGATTATGGCTATGGCCGGAGGTGCTGTCATCCCTACACTGTTCGGATACATAAAAGACATAGCGGGAGCACAAAATGCTTATTGGATTTGTCTCCCATGTTTCCTCTTCATTCTTTATTATGGAATGGCCGGATATAAAATCAGAACAAAATAAAACAAACTGATTTACACTGATAATAAAGCCATCCCCTCAAAAGGATGGCTTTTCTTTTGTTTTTTACAAATTAGCAGTATCTTTGCACACTAAGAACATTCTGATAGCAATTACGTAATAAATCCAACAAATTAATTAGATAATGAACAAAATCATTAGCAAAGAACACTTTTCGGAGAAAGTATTCAAACTTGTCATTGAAGCTCCGTTGATAGCAAAATCACGCAAAGCAGGTCATTTCGTGATTGTGCGTGTCGGTGAAAAGGGAGAACGGATGCCACTGACCATTGCAGCCGCCGACCCGAAGGCAGGAACGATCACCCTGGTTGTTCAGGAAGTAGGGCTCTCTTCTACCCGCCTTTGCGAACTAAACGAAGGAGACTATATCACCGACGTAGTAGGTCCATTGGGACAAGCTACCCACATTGAAAACTTCGGAACAGTAGTATGTGCCGGAGGTGGCGTAGGTGTAGCTCCGATGCTACCCATCGTACAGGCCCTGAAGGCAGCCGGAAACCGTGTGATCACCGTACTGGCAGGACGTAGCAAAGAACTGATCATTCTTGAAAAAGAAATGCGTGAAAGTTCGGACGAAGTGATTATAATGACCGATGACGGATCATACGGTCGCAAAGGCTTGGTTACCGAAGGAGTAGAAGAAGTAATCAAACGGGAGAAAGTGAACAAATGTTTTGCTATCGGCCCAGCTATCATGATGAAATTTGTTTGTTTGCTGACGAAGAAATATGAAATTCCGACAGAAGTATCATTAAATACAATTATGGTGGATGGCACCGGAATGTGCGGCGCCTGCCGTATTACTATCGGAGGAAAGACCAAATTCGTATGTGTCGACGGTCCGGAATTTGACGGTCACCAAGTGGACTTCGATGAAATGTTGAAGCGCATGGGAGCTTTCAAAACCATCGAACGTGAAGAGTTGCATAAACTCGATGAATGTGAAGCAACCAAAGTCATAGATGAAAACGGACGTACAGCCCCTTGGCGCGAAGCACTCCGTAAAGCTATCAAAGCTAAAGACCGTGCGAACATTGAACGCTGCCAAATGAACGAACTCGATCCGGAGTACCGGTCACACAGCCGTAAAGAAGAAGTCAATCAAGGGCTGACTAAAGAGCAGGCAGTTACGGAGGCACAGCGCTGTCTGGATTGTGCCAACCCAGGCTGTATGACAGGTTGCCCGGTAGGCATCGACATTCCCCGTTTCATCAAGAACATAGAACGTGGAGAATTCCTTGAAGCAGCCAAAACACTGAAAGAGACCAGTGCCCTGCCTGCCGTATGCGGTCGTGTATGTCCGCAGGAAAAACAATGCGAATCAAAATGTATCCATCTGAAAATGGGCAAAGAAGCCGTAGCCATTGGTCACCTGGAAAGATTTGCTGCCGACTACGAACGAGAAAGCGGACAAATCTCCGTACCTGAAGTAGGCGAGAAAAACGGTATCAAAGTGGCTGTTATCGGTTCCGGTCCTGCCGGACTATCCTTTGCAGGGGATATGGCCAAATATGGATATGATGTAACGGTATTCGAGGCGCTACATGAAATTGGCGGTGTACTGAAATATGGTATTCCCGAATTCCGTCTACCCAACAAAATAGTAGACGTCGAGATTGAGAACCTTGCCAAAATGGGAGTTACATTCATCAAAGACTGCATTGTAGGGAAAACGATCAGCGTAGAACAGTTGGAAGAAGAAGGTTTTAAGGGAATTTTTGTAGCCTCAGGAGCCGGACTTCCCAACTTTATGAACATCCCGGGTGAGAACTCGATCAACATCATGTCTTCCAACGAATATCTGACTCGTGTAAATCTGATGGATGCAGCCAGTCCCGATTCCGATACTCCGGTAGCCTTCGGAAAGAACGTAGCTGTGATTGGTGGCGGCAACACTGCCATGGACTCTGTCCGTACAGCCAAACGTCTTGGAGCCGAACGGGCTATGATCATCTATCGCCGTTCAGAAGAAGAAATGCCAGCACGTCTGGAAGAAGTGAAACATGCCAAAGAAGAAGGTATAGAGTTCCTGACCTTACACAACCCAATCGAATATCTGGCAGACGAGCAAGGACGTGTCAAACAAGTAATCTTGCAAAAGATGGAATTGGGTGAACCGGATGCCTCCGGACGACGTAGCCCCGTCCCCATCCCAGGAGCAACAGAAACCGTTGATATCGATCTCGCCATTGTCAGTGTCGGGGTATCTCCCAATCCTATCGTCCCCAGTTCTATCAAAGGTCTGGAATTGGGCCGTAAAGGAACAATCACTGTTAACGATCAGATGCAATCGTCTATTCCCACTATTTATGCGGGAGGAGATATTGTACGCGGAGGAGCTACTGTCATCCTTGCCATGGGAGACGGACGCCGTGCCGCAGCAGCAATGAACGAACAATTGAGTTCCAAGTAGAAGTATAAAGTCGGGGGGATGTTCAAAACTCGTATTCACCACAGAGTATGTGGTGAGTTATGGACACCCTCCTAACAATTTATTCTCCGGACCGGATATTCACAATAATCGATCCTAATAAAAAATCCCTGCTAAATTGGATAATTAGCAGGGATTTTCATATTCCACAATTGAACGATTTCTTACTTCACTACACTATTTGTAGCCGGATCCGGAAAAATAACAGTCGGCTTAAACGACTTAGCTTCCTCAAAATCCATCAACGCATACGACATAATGATCACAATATCATCCGGTTGTACTTTACGGGCCGCAGCGCCATTCAAGCAGATTTTACCTGATCCGCGTTCACCTTTGATAATGTAGGTCTCAAAACGCTCGCCGTTATTATTGTCGGCAATGTACACCTTCTCACCGGCAATCATATTAGCTGCATCCAATAGATTCTCATCAATCGTAATACTACCCATATAATTCAGATTGGCTTCCGTGACACGGGCACAATGAATTTTTGACTTCAACACTTCAATCATCATAAGGGGTTCGTCTTTTTTAAGTTTAAGATTCTTTGTATTTAATATTATCAATCAGTCTGACATCACCGCAGAACACTGTTATACAGCCCACTACATACGATGTTTGGTTCCAATTATCAACCTTCTGCAAAGTGTTTCCGTCTACTATCTCAAAATACTCCAGACGCAATCCCGGAACAGCAGCAATAGCATCTTCCACAAACTTCAGCGTTTCACTCACTGTGTGAGTGGCTGCAAAGGTACGACTTTTAAATAAGGTCTGAGATATTTTTAATGCATTTTCACGTTCTTCTGCCGACAGACGCGCATTCCGGCTGCTCAGAGCCAAACCATCTTCTTCACGAACAATAGGACAACCTACTATTTCAAGATCAAACTGCATCTGACGAACCATCTCACGGATGATAGCCAATTGCTGAAAATCTTTCTCACCAAAGTATGCACGATGTGGTTTCACCGCTTCGAACAGTTTACTTACTATCTGGCATACTCCATTAAAGTGTCCCGGACGGAAAGCCCCCTCCATTACAGTATCCAAAGGAGCATAACTGAATTGGCGGGTATCCGGTTCCGGATACATCTCTTCCACCGAAGGAGCAAAAGCATAAGTCGCTCCACAAGCCTCGAGCAATTTACAATCGGCATCCAGTGTGCGAGGATACTTAACAAGATCATTTTTATCATTAAACTGGGTAGGGTTCACAAAAACACTTACCACCGTTACTTCATTCTCGTTTACACTACGCTTTACAAGAGATGCGTGCCCTGCATGCAAAGCACCCATAGTAGGCACCAACCCCACCTTTTTACCCTGGGCTTTCAAAACCGAAAGTTCAGCCTGCAAGTCCTTGATCGTATGTATTACTTTCATTTTAATTGGTTTATGATTCTTAGTTGTTTGAAAAACGGTGCAAAATAAACCATAATTTACCATATAAAGAAGAAATATCGTAAATTAATGCAAAAGAAGACGAAGGAGAGTCTTAAGCAACAGGACGATTTATCACTGAAAAACAAGCACTTAACAATTCATAAGGAATTATACCGCCAGAGAACTTGCTTTAATGCCCGTTTTTTTTTATATCTTTGCAGAATATTTACGAGAACGATTGTTATTATGACAAAGGCTAACAAGGTTTTATTTATTACACAAGAGATTACTCCTTACGTTTCAGAATCCGAGATGGCCAATATAGGCAGACATCTACCACAAGCTATCCAGGAAAAAGGCAGAGAAATCAGAACATTTATGCCCAAATGGGGGAATATCAACGAACGCAGAAATCAATTGCACGAAGTGATACGTCTTTCCGGCATGAACCTGATCATCGACGACACCGACCATCCACTTATTATCAAAGTAGCTTCTATCCAGTCAGCACGTATGCAGGTTTATTTCATCGATAACGATGATTATTTTCAGAACCGGCTGCAGACAGCTGATGAAAACGGGGTTGAATACGATGATAATGATAGCCGGGCTATCTTCTATGCCAGAGGAGTGCTGGAAACGGTAAAGAAATTGCGTTGGTGTCCGGACGTTATTCACTGTCATGGCTGGATGACGGCATTAGCCCCTTTGTATATAAAGAAAGCGTATAAAGACGAACCTTCGTTCCGCGATGCAAAAGTAGTATTCTCCGTATACGAAGATGATTTCAAAGGTACATTCAACAATGACTTTGCAAGCAAACTGATGCTAAAGGGTATTAATAAAAAAGATGTAGCTACCCTGAAAGATCCGGTAGATTATGCTACACTTTGCAAATTAGCTGTCGATTACTCGGACGGAATAGTACAGAATAGTGAACATGTAAATGAAGATGTCATGAACTACGCGCGTCAATCGGGCAAATTGGTTCTTGACTATCAAGCTCCCGATGCTCTTGCAGATGCTTGCAACAGTTTCTACGATCAAGTGTGGGAAGCTGAACAAAAATAAATAAGAACCTAGATACGACGATCATGAAAGCAAAATATGTATGGGTAGCACTGCTTGCCTTGACTTTCTTCGGATGCGATGATAATACAGGTACTATCGGATGGGATATGCTTCCGGATAGCGACCAAAATATCAATGGAAGATATACGACTTACGAGTTAACTACGAATTCCGACCTATCAGGTCCTGTTTTTGCCAAAACCAGCGTAGGTTATGTGGGAAAATTCACTGATAAAGAATTCGGAGAATACGAAGCCAGTTTCCTCGCACAGTTGAATAGTCCGGATGGAATTTCTTTTCCTTCAGTCTACGATCCGGAAACTAATCCCAAAGGGGTAATGGCAGGAGACTCTATTCACACCGCTGAATTGATCTTATACTATAAGAGTTATTTTGGAGACTCTATCAATCCATGCCGAATGACTGTTTATGAACTGGACGAAAACTTGACCCAGAACTATTATACAGACATCGATCCATTGAAGTATTACAATCCCAACAACTTACTCGCACGAAAAGCCTACACAGCTGTTGACCAATCACTCAGCGATTCCATCAGAAACTCAGATGACTTTTATCCTAATGTCCGTCTAACTTCTGAAGAGATCACCAAACTAGGTAAACGTATCTATCGTTTGAACAGAGATCACCCTGAATATTTTAAAACTTCGGAAGCATTTATTAATAACGTATTCAAAGGTATTTATGCCAAGAATGACTATGGTAACGGAACGATTCTTTATGTTGACCAGATCAACCTGAATGTTGTAATCCGATGCCACGAAAAAGACAGCTTGGGAAATAATCTGAAGAAAAAAAATGGTGCTGACTCTTTGTACTACACAACCCGTACTTTCGCTACAACCAAGGAAGTAATTCAAGCCAATAAGTTTGTTAATTCTGAAAAACTAAACGAAATCGCTAAAAAGACAGACTGTACTTATTTGAAGTCTCCGGCCGGTATCTTCACACAAGCTACATTGCCGATCAATAAGATTTATGAAGAATTAAGCCATGACACCATTAATGCAGTGAAACTGACTTTCAATAGCTACAACCAACCGGACAATGGGAAATTTAGTATGAAAGCACCTACATATGTGTTACTTTTACGTGAGAAAGAACGGCAAAGTTTCTTCGAAGAGAACAAACTTACAGATAACATCACTTCTTATCTGGCCGTGCACAATGCTATTATTTCCAATAAACCTACAACCAATCAGTATGTGTTTACCAACTTGACTCGCTTGATTAATGCATGCGTCAACGAAAAGCAGGAAGCCAAGAAAAAAGCAGGAGACAGTTGGAACGAAGCAGCTTGGGAAGCAGCAAATCCGGATTGGAATAAAGTGGTACTTATCCCGGTACTGGTACAGTATGATAGCTCTTCCAATAAGAATATGATCAGCATCCAGCACGATCTACAACCGGGATACGTAAAACTGGAAGGTGGTCCGGACGGTACGAAACTGAAGTTAGAAGTAACTTATACCAACTTCAACGGTAAGCAGTAACAAAATATTCTCAGTATATAATACAATTAAGGCGATGTAAATGATTCTTTATTTACATCGCCTTAATTTTTATGGTCTCATTCTCCTTATGTTTTATGTAAAAAATAACAAGATGTGGCAAACTAAAGCAGAGACGCCTCTTTCTCCATAAAATAGAAAGAGGTTGTCTCCAAAGTCTGCTCCTTACCTTTTCAACTCACTGCTTGTAAATCTACAAAGAAATATCATTCAAAAAATTTGGACTATTACCCTTCTTATCAAGAGATAAGGGTCATTTTATGCCTTTTACTTTTAAACTGTAAATAACAGTAAGGGGCTATCCAACTTTTTTGGACAGCCCCTTTCCACCGCTTTAGTTTACGCTAAAGCATGTTCTTGAATCATATTAATCTTCTTTTTTTGCCGTTGCTTTCTTTGCAGCAGGTTTCTTCGCAGCGGCCTTTTTAGGTGCAGCTTTGGGTTCGGCCTTTACTGTTTTTGCAGCCTTTTCCGCTTTTGCCTGCAACCTATCAACCTCCTTATGTAATTCGGCGATCTCTTCTCCCTGGTTCTTGATAGTTGTCAACAATGAATTCAACTCTTCATTATCGATATCCTCAGGATAGAGAGAATTTACACGTTTAATGAAATCCCCCAAGATATTCATATAGTTAGTAAAGGCATCATAAGGAGAATCATAAATACCACGATTCAGCCACACACCGGTATTCTTGGTCGTCATAAAACGGAAGTTATTGCTGGCTTGCAGATAATCCCAATCCTGCTTGATACGACGATCATCGCAAAGGTGTACACGTTCAGCCACACTGTATAATTTGCTGAAAGCTTCACGCTGCAAAACATTACCCAGCCAGCTGCTCGTATCTCTTTCTTCGTCTACCCACGACATTGGATATGGTACATCCAATTGGGAAACAGATTTCAATTTCGAAATAATCTCCGATGGGGTAGAGAAAGTAATGCCCTTTTCTTTTGCACAATAAGGAAGTGCTTTCAGGAACTCCAAAATATTGGACGATAATGGCTGCGCCATACCCAATGCTTTCAGTTCCATAAAGATATTGATCACTTGTTCTTCTTGTGGTAAAGCATCAATCCAACCGATAAACTTATCGGCAAATAAAGGATACTCACTCCAATCAGAGTTAGAGAAACGCAAACTGATATCATCCGATAACTTGAAGTCTCTTAATAACAATTTCAGACTGGGAGCCTGATTGCAATGATACACGTAATGCGGACTCTTCCAACCCAAAACGTGTTTAGCACCTTCGGTCAGCATGCCCTTGAAACCCATGCTAGCCACCGTAGCACCTATTTCATCCGAATAAATCAAACTGGAGTTACGGAACACTTTCGGAGCTTTACCAAACATCTGTTTCATCTTTTCGCTCTGACGCATTACCTCTTCACGGAAACAGTCTTCATTGGCCAATGATGATAAGCCATGAGAGTATGGCTCTGCCAGGAATTCACAGCAACCCGTATCGTTTAATATATGTAACAGGTCAATTACGGCAGGTGCATGAATTTCGAGCTGTTCCAATGCTACTCCCGAAATAGAAAGGGCTACTTTAAATGCTCCTCCGGAATTCTTCACCATTTCAATCAATGTATTGAGAGCCGGAATATAAGAACGTTCGGCAACCTCATTAATACCTGTCTCATTGGCATAATCATCATAGTAATAATGGTCGGCACCAATGTCGAAGAAGCGGTAACGTTTCAGATGAATAATTTGATGTATCTCAAAATAAAGACAGATTGTTCTCATATCTATATTGTTTTATTGTTTTCCATAATTTTTTATAACCTCGTCGTAGATGCCGCGGACCTTGTAGCCTACGTTCTCCCACTTTATTTCGTCCACCTCTTTCTTACCTTCATCACGGAGATACTCGTACATAGCCGGATAGGTACAGATAGAATAAATAGCATCTGCCATAGCGTGGATATCCCAGTAATCGGTCTTGATACATTTTTCCAAGATCTCGGCACAACCGGATTGTTTGGAAATAATGCTTGGTACGCTACACTGCATAGCCTCCAACGGAGAAATACCAAAAGGTTCGGATACCGAAGGCATAATGTATACATCACTGGCCTTCAAGACTTCATATACTTGTTTCCCTTTCATGAATCCCGGAAAATGGAAACGATCGGCAATGCCTCTTTCAGCTGCCAGACGGATCATCTGATCCATCATATCACCACTACCGGCCATCACAAAACGTACATTCCGCGTACGCTGCAATACCATCGCAGCTGCCTCTACAAAATACTCAGGACCTTTTTGCATTGTAATACGTCCCAAGAAGGTAACCACCTTTTCTTTCGGGTTCTTATTAGGTACAATATCCTGTATCTCTTGCGAAAGAGGAGAAACTGCATTGTGCACAGTTGATACTTTCTTCGGATCCTGGAAATATTTATGGATTACTGTTTGACGAGTTAATTCACTCACACACATAATATGATCGGCATGATCCATACCATTTTTCTCAATGGCATAAACTGTGGGGTTCACATTACCACGACTACGGTCAAAGTCAGTAGCATGTACGTGAATCACCAATGGTTTGCCCGATACCTGTTTTGCATGAATACCGGCCGGATAAGTCAACCAGTCATGTGAGTGTATAATTTCAAACTCCTGTTGCCGTGCTATAACTCCTGCAACAATTGAGTAGTTATTGATTTCCTCATGTAAGTTATCCGGATAACGCCCTGAAAATTCAATGCATCCCAGATCATTTGCATTCAGATAATTGAAATCAGCATAAATATGATCGCGCAAGTCAAAATATAATTGAGGATCCATGTAAGAGCCTACACGCCCTTTGACATATTCCCAATCTACATCCCTCCACACAATCGGTGTACTGTTCATACCGATTATTCTCAGAAAACTCTGGTCTTCGTCACCCCAAGGCTTGGGAATACAAAATGTAATCTCCATATCCTCTTGTTGAGACATACCTTTTGTCAAACCATAGCTGGCAGTTCCTAAACCTCCTAAGATATGCGGGGGGAACTCCCATCCAAACATTAAAACTTTCATCTTCGTCCCTCCTCCTATAAATTATATTTAGACAACAGCTTCAAGATACGTAAAATCTCCGCCACATTCATTGCAAACGATACTGCTCCACGCCCTTTAAAAGGTGGATTTCCGTCGAACAATTCCGGCAACGAACCAACACAGTGGCTGGTCATCTCGTCTTCAAGTCCAATCAACTGACGCTCTACAAACGAAATTCCACTCATCTTATAGATTCGCAGATACGCCTCCATGTAGAATCCCATCAGCCATGGCCAAGCCGTACCCTGATGATAAGCATAGTCTCTCTGGATTTGAGGACCTACATAATTCGGATTATATCCGCCGCTCTTCGGACTCAATGTTCGGAGTCCCTTCGGAGTAAGTAATTCCTTCGTCACAATATCGAGTACTTGTTTCTTTTGCACCCGGTCAAGAGGAGAATAATCGAAGGCAACCGTAAATATCATGTTGGGGCGTACGCTCCAATCCATCATATTTCCGTCTACATAATCCAACAGATAACCATATTCATTACGAAAGACTTCCACAAAAGACTTTCCGGTAACCTCAGCCTGTGCATCCAGTGAATCTGCCAGCAATCCATTACCGCCTTCACGAACTAAGTCGGCAATAAAACGCAAGGCATTGTACCACAAAGCATTTATCTCTACGATATAACCTGTACGCGGAATAACCGGACGTCCGTTAACCGTGGAATTCATCCATGTGATCGCCCTATCTGCACCATTGGCATACAACAACCCGTTTTCGTGCAAGAACAGATTATCATGTTTGCGCTGACGAATAAAATCGATGATTTCTTCTAACAAAGAACCATATTTGGCACGACATTGTTCACGACTTGTTTCCTTTGCATATTGTTGCAGAGCCCATACGGCCCATAATAATACGTCAGGATCATCCATCTCGTAGATTTTACAGCCTATCGGTTCACCTTTAATGTAGTTATTGATCGCTTTGCGGGCAGTTTCCATCACGTCTTCAAATTCACCTATCTCATCTACAGCAAGCGTCAATCCGGGCAGCGATACAAACATATCCCGAGCACGACATTTAAACCAGGGATATCCGGCCAAAATATAATGGTCCTCTTCCTGCTTGTTATGGAATTGATGGGCGGAATTCTTTAAACAATGATAGAAACTATCACGTGGCGTACGGTCGGCAACTTCCGCCTCAAAAGTTTGTTTCAATCTGCGGGGAGAAATTTCAGAAATACCGGCAGAGAAAATTATACTTTCTCCTTTCTTTATATCAACTTCAAAATATCCGGGAACATAAAGGTCTTCATTGAAATCATATCCTCTCTCCTGTTCTTTCGGATATTCAATTCCTCTATACCAATTCGGTTCATAATGGAATTCGTTTTTCTTATTCAACTGCATGAACAATTCCGGATAGCCCGGATACATGCAAGTCTTAATGCCGTTTTCTACTAACTGGTAGTCACGACTCGCCTGCGAATTCTCGTGGGTATATTCGCGTACACTACGGAAAGCAAGGAACGGACGAAAACGAAGAGTGGTAGCTGAGTGTGCATCGACCAAGGTATAACGGATCAGAATCCGGTTCTCATGATGTACAAAGATTTTCTCTTTGCGAAGTATGACTCCTCCCACACGGTAAGTTGTTGCCGGAATATGTTCACAGTCAAACTCACGGATATACTTATGTCCATTGGGGCTAAAGTGATTTCCTTGATATTTATGCAATCCCAGGTTAAACTCAGCACCGTGTTGAATTACCGTTTCATCCAAAGAAGATAGCAGCACATGATTTTCATCGTCCAGATTGGGTACGGGAATCACCAGCAATCCATGATATTTGCGTGTGTTACAATCTACAATCGTTGTACAATGATAAGCTCCTGATTTGTTCGTCCGGAGAATCTCCCTTGGTAAAGATTCCTCAAGATTTATCATCAGGGTCTTGTCAAAATGTAAATAACTCATAGTTGTGCATTATTTAAAGGTTAATTATTTCGGTTATCATAGTATATAATATAAGTATGATGCCCAAAAATACGAATTAAAGGTAAATAACAAAATAAAAAGGGACTTTATTTTTTATTTTCAGGGCAAATATTCGTAGCATTGTATAAAATTTAAAGAAATATGCTAATATGAGGCCAGAAATTCGACAAATCCTGCTGACAATGGTACTTCCGCTGTTTCTAATTTTTATCCTCTACATGATAAAGGTTTTAGAGATAGGTATGGACTGGGACTTTATCAGTTTAGGAGTATACCCTTTGTCAAAAAAAGGTATGTTTGGTATTTTCACTCATCCTCTTATACATAGCAGCTTCAAACATTTATTGACCAACACTTTACCACTATTCTTCCTTTCATGGTGTCTTTTTTACTTTTACAGAAGCATAGCTCCCTCTATTTTTCTTATAATCTGGATAGGATGTGGAGCCATTACATTCCTTATCGGCAAGCCTGCCTGGCATATCGGTGCCAGCGGTATTATCTATGGACTGGCTTTCTTTCTTTTCTTCAGCGGACTGTTACGAAAATATATCCCCTTGATTGCCATATCTCTATTAGTTACCTTTCTCTATGGAGGTCTTATATGGAATATGCTCCCCTATTTTACACCATCCGGCATTTCGTGGGAAGGGCATTTAAGCGGAGCTATCATAGGTACCATCTGTGCTTTTTCTTTTATGGGTTACGGCCCGCAAAAGCCGGACCCTTTCGCAAATGAACAAGAAGAGGAATCCGTCTCAGCAACAGATGAAACAGATAATATCGAAATGGATAAAGAAGAAGAACACGAAATCGATGCAGAATAGACTCATCTTACATTATCACAATGTAACAAATGGCAGGTTACTTCTGCAATGCGGCAATCAATAATGTGATATTTGCAGTAAACAGCCTGACAGAAATAGCCAACAAAATGATACCGAAAAACTTACGGATAATATAGATGCCACCTTTCCCCAGAAAACGCTCCACACGCCCTGTCATACTAACGACAAAATAAACCCATAGCATATTCAGGATCAAAGCAATTACAATATTGATACTGGCATACTCGGCCCGTAATGAAAGTAGTGTAGTAAATGCACCGGCACCGGCCAACAACGGGAATACTAAAGGCACCAGCGTTGCCTCTTTTATCGGCCCCTGATTCTTAAAAATTTCCACATCTAAGATCATTTCCAGTGACATCAGGAAAATGACAAATGCGCCTGCAACAGCAAAAGATTCAATATCTACATGAAACAGTTTCAACATAAAGTCACCCGCATAGAAAAAGCCAATCATCAGTGCAAACGAAATAACGGTTGCTTTCGTAGCATTTACGTCCTTCCCTTTCTCTTTCAGATTGATGATAATAGGAATAGAACCAATGATATCAATCACAGCAAAAAGTACGATAAACGCACTGACCATCTGTTGAAAATTAAAGTTTGCAAACATGACTTCCTCCTTTTTTGTGCAAATATACTTCATTTTTATGCATTCCGCAAGAGATTGTTTTATGTAATCACTACCATCTTTAAGAAATAATAAAAAAAACAAAAAGATAGGGAGGATGGTTTCAGCCAACCCCTATAATAGTTACATTTGCTTTCAAATTAGAAGATTACGATATATGGAAACCATGTTCGACACCTTGTTGCAACTCCCCCTTTTTCAGGGACTTTGTCATGAGGATTTCACTAATATATTAGAAAAAGTAAAACTTCACTTCACTCGTCACAAACCCGGAGAACCATTGATAAAAAGTGGTGAGGTCTGTGATCAGTTACTTTTCTTGCTAAAAGGCAGGCTCTCTTCCGTCACCGTATCGGAAGACGACACGCTGACTGTTATTGAATATTTCGAAGCTCCTGCCGTATTAGAACCTTACTCCATGTTTGGAATGAATACCCGGTATATATCTTCCTATATTCCGCACAATGAAGAAGCGCAAATGGTAAGTATCAGTAAATCGTTTGTCATGGGCGAGTTGTTCAAATATGATATTTTTCGTCTTAACTATATGAACATCGTCAGCAATCGTGCGCAAAATCTCTATACACGCTTATGGGATAAAGCTCCCAAAGACATTGAAGACAAAATAATCCGTTTCATTTTGGGACACATTGAGAGAATGACAGGTGAGAAACTGTTCAAGGTAAAAATGGATGATTTGGCCCGCATGTTGGACGACACCCGCCTGAATGTATCAAAAGCTCTCAACGGACTGCAAGAATTAAATTTGTTGGAACTTCACCGGAAAGAAATCCGCATACCCGATTTATCACTCCTGACAGAATGGAACGAGAAACGATAAATTTCCGGTAGTCTATCGATCATTCTGTTCCATATTAGTCATCACTCTCACAGAATCTACTCTACAGGCATTGTGTCCCAGCAAACGATAAACAACAATTTGCCTGTCGAGTCTCTGATAAACAAGTCCCGATCCTTTTAAAACCTTTTCCATTACCTTTTGAATGGGTTCTTCCGTAACACAAATACTGATTTCCTCATGAATCTCGTTGTCGATATCACAGGACCATGCAAAGACAAAATCACTTTTTTGCTCGATTTCATCAAAAATCCGGATCATCGGTATACGTTTCAGACTAAAAGAAAATTTCCAGTCCGGCATCTTGCCGTCCTCCGACGGTAAAGCTGCCCCGTTACAGCACATAATGAAAATAAAACCAAACAATACTCTATATTTTATTCTCTGTCTATCAATGTTTTCAGTTCTTACTATACGTTCTCTTTTCATGCTTTGTTCCAGTTGTTATAATACTTAGTTTCAGGCCATTGCATCCCTTCCCGGAGGGCATAATCATGCTTCCCGGCTCTGATACGTAGTCGTGTGTGTAAGTTAGAGGAAGGATATCACTCTATCCTTTTCGTGGGGGTTGTGTGTGCGTATGTCATAGTGTTCAGTGTCATTCCATAGGCTCTACCATTTTATGGGTTCTCAGATATAAAAATAGTCCGTTCTTCTTTCCTGTAATCAGTAGAATACAGCAATGATATAGTTGTCAATACATTATCTATATTATCGGATAAATAAATTTTTCCTGAACACTTCCTACCGGTCAGCCGCTTCTTATCGCCGAAGCTAAACGATAGATTATAATATCTCCCTATCCGGTTCAGTACATCCATGATATTGGCATCATCCAATTCCAGATAGCCTTCTTTCCAACAAGTATATCTGGACGCACTCACTTTTCTTTTTTCAAATCGCTTGCCATCATAAAGCACTTTTTCATTTGTCTTCATGCGTATTTCAGGACCGGATTCCGGACGGAATCCGACTATTCCATCTACAAGTACACACGAAGGAGTCGGTTCATCTTCATAAGCCGATATATTGAAACGCGTTCCATATACCTGTATATCAAAATGGGCCGTATGCACGATAAACGGTTTTTTACTATCTGCCGTAACTTCGGCATACATTTCACCCTTCAAGCTTACTTCCCGTTTCTCTCCCGAGAAATGAGTAGGAAACTTAAGTACCGAACCGGAATTCAGCCAGATTTCCGTTCCATCTTCCAGTTTAACCTTCGATCGTTTACCATAAGGAACCATCAGTTCATTAACCTCGTCCTGTTCCATTCTGATTCGCTTCTGCCCGCTATTAGGATGATATACCATAGCTGATCCATCCTTGCTCAAGAGCAATTGCACGTTTTGCCGGAACGAAGTTATGCTATCACCGCTAACCAGACGAATATCTTCCGACTTCAAAGGTTGCCAGACAATCTCCGCTTTTTTTTCGACAACAGACGGCACAGGTTCCACTCTCTCATAATGATTCAGATAAGCAACAATTCCTAATGCAATAATGACGCATACGGATACACCATAATAAGCTACCCTCCTGACCGTTCTTTTCCGACGTAACATACGCAGCGAAACATGGATTCGCTGACGCAGGCGTTCATAGTCATCTTTCGAGAGGTGTTCTTGATTCATCCGAACGCTCTTGAATTTTAACCACTGGAAGAACTTTTCTTCGTCTTTCAAAGGATCAATATGTCTGCTATCCCGCTTCGTTTTTTCCATTCAGAACAGGTGCTTTAAGAGTTTAATAACACTATTGTCTGCATAGAACACGAACGGGCGCAGGTTTCATGCCCACTTTTCCCGAATAAAATTTAAAATGGTGCCTTATTTAACCAACATTAATAGAAAGTAAGAGATAGAAGAGCACTAATGTGTTATTGTGCTTCAGTTTAAGTAAGGTCCGATAGAGCAATTTACGACAGGCAGGAACACTGATTTGCATAATCTCTGCAATTTCCTCATAAGAACATTCCTGCATATAACGTAAATAAATAATCTCGCGCTGGCGTTCGGTAAGTATACTCAGAATCTCGTCAACTTTCTGTGATACTTCCGCCTGCTCTTCCGCTGCGATTATTTCATCCTCTACGGTAATTTTGATTTTATATGGAAGTTCATCGGTAATCTCACTGGTAAGAACCTCCGAGTAGTTTCGTTTGAGTTTATAGGTGTCAATCAACTGGTTCCGCAGGGCACGCAACAAGTAAAATTTAGGATTCTGTATCTCCTGCACTTCTCTTTCTCGGATACATACCCTGCAAAACACATCATGAATGGCATCCATCGCTGTCTGTTTGTCAAACCCGAATCCCAAAGCATACGAAAACAAGTCGTCAACATAGTCCTTATAAAGACTATCAACCGTATGTTTCGCTCTCTCTTCTTCCAGGTTTTTTTTCTTTGGCAGCATTGTATAAAGTTTGTAAATGATAAATTTAGCTTTTCAGGGCCTGTATGATATCGTCCAACAAGTCATCAGCCCGCTCCAGCCCCACCGAAAGGCGAATGGTTTTCTGGCTGACATCCATACCTCGACGCTGATCCTCGGTAAACGAACCGTAGATTGTACTTGCCGGATGGATAGCTAACGTTTTATTATCAAATAAGTTCGTTGCCCTACGTATGATTCTCAACCGATTTATGAAACGAAAACATATCTCACGCGACGGAAGATCAAACGTCAACATCGCTCCCGGAAGAGAACCAAACTGGCAGGTACTCAATTCATAAAACGGATTAGATTCCAATCCGGTATAGTTCACCGACTCAATCTCAGGCAGTTCTTGCAAACATTGTGCCAGTTTCAGGCAGGTTTCTGCCTGACGAGCAAACCGTACTTCCATCGTTTCAAGTCCGAGTGTCTGCATATAAGCCACCTGCGGGGTCATATATGCTCCAAGATTACGGTGAACCTCTTTTCTGAGTTTGACAGTAAAAGCCTCCTTCCCGGTATCTGCACTCAGAGCAGCCAACTTAGCGGAATGCTCCCAGTCAAAAGTGCCGTAATCTATAATCAGTCCTCCTATACAGGTAGCTCCTCCCGAAATATATTTCGTACTGGACACAATCTCGATATCAACTCCGAAGTCAGTCGCATGGAATACATGGAAAGGAATCGCTGTCGTATCTGCCAGCAACGGTACTCCGGCCTTATGTGCTATGTCGGCAAGAGCCTTCAGATCGGCCACTTCCAACTGCGGATTGGTAATAACTTCCAAAAAAAGCGCACAAGTATCTCCATCAATCTGTTGCTTCACTTCTTCGGGACATGTCAGGTCACAGAAGCGTACTTCTACCCCAAAAGCTTCCAATGTACTTTTCAGGAATGAATAGGTATTGCCAAATAAATGTGTCGAAGTCACCACATTAGCTCCCGCGCTTGCCAGTGTGATCAAAGCATTGCTTATCGCAGCCATCCCGGAGTTCAAAGCTGTCACACTCAGCGCTCCGGTCACTCTTTGCACACGCTGCTCAAAGTACTGTACCGTAGGATTTGTTATGCGTGAATAAGCATGCCCTGCTTTCTGCCCACAGAAAGCAGCTTCCATCTCTTCTGCAGTCTCAAATTCGTAGGCAGCAGTGTGGTACACCGGCATTGAAAGAGAATGATATGCATCCTCTTTTTCAAAAGGAGTATGCAATATTTGTGTCTCAAAACTATTTTTTTTCATCCTGAAAGTCTTTTTATATAAATTCCACAAATTATGCTATTGTGTCATGCCTCAACTCGTATGCCTCCTTTATCTGATCCAGTGCCTGTCTTAACACACTCCGCGGACAAGCCACATTAAGCCGCATAAATCCCTCGCCTTCCTTACCGAACATAGCGCCATCGTTTAATGCCAGATGTGCACCGTCAACAAAAAAGTCAACTAATTCTTTCTGCGAAACACCCATACCGCGACAGTCCAGAAAAATCAGATAAGAAGCTTGAGGACGAATCATCCGGATTGCGGGAATATGTGTTTTTAAATATTCATCTGTAAAATCAATATTCTCCTGAATATATTCCAATGCCTGATCCAGCCACTCCGTTCCGTTGCTATATGCGGCAGCCACTCCAAGATATGCAAATAAATGGCCTTCACTAAATTCACTGGCTTCCATATAAGTCTGAAAACGATGACGAATGGCCTCATCTTCTATAATGCAGTACGAACTGGCAAGTCCCGGCATGTTGAAAGCTTTACTGGGAGACATAAACACAAGTGAATTCCGTCGAGCCTTTTCCGATACCAATGCAAACGTAGGATGCGTGTATCCCGGCAATGTCAGATCGGCATGAATTTCATCCGAGATGACCAATACTTGATTATCAAAACAAATCTCTGCTATCTCGGCCAACTCCTCCCGAGTCCAGACACGCCCTCCCGGATTATGAGGATTACTCAAAATCAACATTTTACAGCCCTTTACATCAGCACGGAAGCGTTCAAAATCAATCTGATATTGCCCGTCTTTCAGCAATAACGGACTGTAGACTACCTCCCTGTGGTTGCGTTCTTGCACCAGAAAGAAAGGATGATTAACAGGAGGCAGCACCATCAGTTTGCCCCCCGTAGCCGTAAAACATTGCAGGGCAAAAGCCAATCCACGCACAATACCCGGCGTAAACGTCAGCATCTCCCGGGTAACATTCCACCCGTGACGTTCTTTCTGCCAATTGATAATGGATGTATACCAAGCTTCGCAAGCGAAAGTATACCCCAATACTTCATGATCCAATCTCCGACGGATAGCCTCTATCACAAAAGGAGGAGTACGGAAATCCATATCGGCCACCCACATCGGAAGCAGGTCGCTCCGTCCCCAACGTTCCGATACTGCGTCATACTTCACCGAGTCTGTTCCCCGGCGCTCTATCACTTCATCAAAGTTATATTTCATATAGGGTTCTATTTTTAGGTTCAGCCTGCAAATGTACAATTCATCTGTTTCATAATGAAACCAAATGAGCTATTTTAGCAGACAGCAGTTAAAATTTACCATCATTGTGGTATTCAGTTACTCTATATCAGGCTTTTTCAGTACATTTGTGCTCCATTAAAGAAAAGACGTATGATAAAAGCCCTGTTTTTCGATATAGACGGGACGTTGGTTAGTTTCAACACTCACGAAATTCCTTCGTCTACCCTCGCAGCCATAGCCGAAGCAAAAGCTAAAGGTATCAAGATATTCATCGCTACCGGACGCCCGAAAGCGATTATCAACAACCTCACCGCCCTCCAGGAACGGGAACTGATAGACTGCTACATCACCATGAACGGAGGGTATTGTTTCGTTGGAGATGAGGTGATTTACAAACATTCCATCCCGGTACAAGATGTTAAGGCACTGGCTGCACTTTCGGACGAGAGAAACTTTCCCTGTATCTTTGTAGCCGAACATACCGTAGCTGTTTGCAATACCAACAAGCTGGTTAACGAAATCTTTCATGATTTCCTGCATGTAGATATCCTGCCCATCCAAACTACAGCCGAGGCTACACAGCCCGAAATCTTTCAGATGACTCCATTCATCACTACCGAAGAGGAGAAAACGGTATTGCCTTTACTCCCGAACTGCGAATCCGGACGCTGGTTTCCTGCATTTACAGATATCGTAGCTAAAGGTATCCGCAAACAAAAAGGAATAGATGAAATCATTCGCCATTTCGGTATCGGACAGGAAGAAACAATGGCATTTGGTGATGGAGGCAACGATATCAGTATGTTGCGCCATGCAGCCATCGGAGTAGCCATGGGCAATGCGAATGACGATGTCAAAGAAACCGCCGACTACATAACCACTTCTGTAGACGAAGACGGAATACAAAAAGCATTAAAACATTTCGGGATCATCTGACGTGGAATTTACAATAGACACCGGTAATAAGGAGTTTCAGGATGCACTGAATCTGATTCAGTATACTCGTCAATCAGTTTTCCTCACGGGGAAAGCGGGAACGGGTAAATCTACTTTCCTGAAATACATCTGTAAGAATACCAAGAAGAAACACATCGTGCTGGCACCCACCGGAATCGCTGCCATTAATGCCGGTGGCAGCACTCTGCACAGCTTCTTCAAACTTCCTTTTCATCCGTTACTTCCTGATGATCCGAATCTGAGTTTGCAACGGGGACGCATCCATGAATTCTTTAAATACACCAAGCCACACCGTAAGTTGCTGGAACAGGTAGAACTGGTCATTATCGACGAAATATCAATGGTACGCGCCGATATGATTGATGCCGTAGACCGCATTTTGCGTGTATACAGTCGTAATCTGCGCGACCCCTTCGGAGGAAAACAAGTTTTACTGGTAGGCGATGTATTCCAGCTTGAACCGGTAATCAAAGGGGATGAACGGGAAATTATCAACCGCTTCTATCCCACTCCTTATTTTTTCTCGGCACGGGTCTTCAACGAGATCGAATTGGTATCTATCGAGTTACAGAAAGTATATCGTCAGTCAGATGCAGTCTTTGTCAGTGTACTCGACCACATCCGGAGCGGAGCAGCAGGGGCAGCCGACCTTCAGCTGCTCAACACCCGCTATGGCGCTCAAATTGATGCTTCGGAAGAAGATTTATACATCACTCTGGCTACGCGCCGCGATACGGTAGAAACCATCAATGAACGGAAACTTACCGAACTCCCTGGCGATCCTGTAGTGTTTGAGGGAGAGATCAACGGCGACTTTCCCGAAAGTAGCTTGCCCACCTCAAAAGAACTGACCCTGAAACCGGGAGCACAAATCATCTTTATCAAAAATGACTTTGAACGCCGTTGGGTAAACGGTACCATCGGTGTAGTAAGCGGCATCGACAACGACGGTATCATCTACGTCATCACCGATGATGGCAAAGAGTGTGATGTCCACCGGGAATCATGGCGCAACATCCGTTACAAGTACAACGAAGAGAAAAAGGAGATTGAGGAAGAAGAACTGGGTACTTTCACACAATATCCCATCCGCCTGGCATGGGCCATCACCGTGCACAAAAGCCAGGGTTTGACCTTTAGCCGTGTAGTCATAGACTTTACCGGAGGAGTGTTTGCCGGCGGACAAGCTTATGTAGCTCTCAGCCGTTGCACATCGCTTGAAGGAATTCAACTGAAAAAGCCTATCAGCCGCGCGGATATTTTTGTCCGTCCCGAGATTGTCAGTTTTTCCGGAAGATTCAACAACCGGCAAGCCATCGACAAAGCATTAAAACAAGCACAGGCCGATGTGCAGTATGCCGCAGCTGCCCGTGCTTTCGACAAAGGAGATTTCGAGACATGCCTCGAGCAGTTTTTCCTAGCCATTCATTCCCGTTATGATATAGAAAAGCCTGCCGCCCGAAGATTAATTCGCAGGAAATTGGGAGTCGTCAACCTATTGCGGGAACAAAAAAGGAAACTACAAGCACAAATGGAGGCACAGAAAAAAAGCCTGCAAAAGTATGCCCGAGAGTATTTGCTAATGGGAAACGAATGTATCACTCAGGCGCATGACGTTCGGGCCGCCCTTGCCAATTATGACAAAGCGATTGAGCTCTATCCCGAATACATCGACGCCTGGATACGAAAAGGAATCACGCTGTTCAACGAAAAAGAGTTCTTCGATGCCGAGAATTGCCTGAACCGGGCAGTCAGCCTGCGTCCTTCAGAGTTCAAAGCACTCTATAACCGAGGCAAACTTCGCCTGCAGACAGAAAACATAGAAGGGGCTTTATCAGACCTCGACAAAGCAACTAGCCTGAAACCTGAACATCCCGGAGCACACGAACTTTTCGGAGATGCATTATTAAAAGTCGGTAAAGAGACAGAAGCAGCCATCCAATGGCGTATAGCAGAGGAACTACGAAAAAAGAAGAAATAAGGTAAGTTTATTTCTGTAATCTATTTCACCACAGGATTACACAGATCTTCACAGATTAATAATTTATTTCATTGTCAATATATAAAGTATCTGTGTTAATCTGCATAATTTGTGATGAGATGGATTCGCCCTATTAAAAGAGGACTATACAGTAAAACATAATCCCCGATAACCTTGGACTTCTTGTCTTTTATTACTAACTTTGTTATCACTATAAACCTAACAACCAGTGCAATTATGAAGAAAGGATTCAAAATTACAGCAATCGTCATCGGCGTCATTCTGATACTGATGTTTCTCCTTCCCTTTGCCTTCCGTGGCAAGATTGAAGGTATCGTAAAATCGGAAGGCAACAAAATGCTTAACGGTCATTTTGATTTTAGTAGCCTTGATATCAGCTTATTCCGCAATTTCCCCAAAGCTTCCGTCACCCTGAATGATTTTTGGCTGAAGGGAACCGGAGAATTTGAAAACGACACATTGGTGAAGGCCGGTGAGGTAACAGCGGCTATTAACCTGTTTTCGCTTTTTGGAGATGACGGATACGATGTATCCAAAGTATCTGTTGAAAACACCCGGTTACACGCCATCGTACTTCCTGACGGAAAAGCTAACTGGGATATCATGAAACCCGATTCATCCACTGCCAGCGAAACCCAAGAAAGTGGTGAATCTTCTACTTTCCGAATTAAACTCCAGCGTTTTGTCATCAAAAACATGAATGTGGTATATGACGACCGGCAGTCCGCGATGTACGCCGACATACACAATTTCAATGCGCTTTGTTCGGGTGATCTGGGTAGCGACCAGACTTTACTCAGCCTGGAAGCCGAAACTGAAGCCCTGACTTATAAAATGAACGGTATCCCTTTCCTCTCACAAGCTAACGTCTACGCCAAGATGGATGTAGATGCCGATCTGGCACACAACAAATTTACACTGAAAAAGAACGAATTCCGTCTGAACGCCATTAAAGCCGGCATTGACGGATGGATAGAGTTGAAAGACCCTGCTATCGACATGGATTTGAAACTCAACACCAGCGAAATAGGATTCAAAGAAATCTTGTCACTGATACCGGCCATTTATTCCAAAGAGTTCAAGAATCTGAAAACAGATGGTACAGCAACTCTTGAAGCTACAGCGAAAGGAATACTGCAAGGTGACACGGTTCCACAGTTCGATGTCCGACTGGCTGTAAAAAACGCCATGTTCCGATATCCATCCCTGCCGGCGGGAGTCGATCAGATTAACATCGACGCACAAGTTCGGAATCCGGGAGGTAACATTGACCTGACCGAGATAAGCATACATCCTTTCAGTTTCCGACTGGCGGAAAATCCGTTTAGTCTGACAGCCGACATACAGACACCTGTCAGCGACCCGGACTTTACAGCCGAAGCCAAAGGGGTACTTAATCTGGGCATGATCAAGCAAGTCTATCCGCTGGATGATATGGAGCTGAATGGTACCGTTCGTGCGGATATGACAATGGCCGGACACTTGTCATACATCGAAAAGGAACAATACGATCGTTTCTCCGCTTCGGGAACCATTGCCCTCAGTGATATGAACTTGAAAATGAAAGAGATGCCGGATATAGAAATAAAAAAATCCCTGTTCACATTCACTCCGAAATATCTGCAACTCAGTGAAACGACAGTAGCCATCGGAAAGAATGATCTTACTGCCGACTGCCGGTTCGAGAACTATATGGGCTATGCTCTTAAAGGGGGCACACTGAAAGGTGTCCTGAATGTCCGGTCGAACCATCTGAATCTAAACGATTTTATGACGGCAACAACTGACAGTACCGCCCAAACATCACAAGCATCTTCGACCGAAGAAACCGCCAGTATGATCGAAGTTCCGCAGAATATCGACTTCCAGATGGATGCCGGCCTGAAAGAAGTGTTATTTGACAAGATGACTTTTACAAACATGAATGGCAAACTTATTGTGAAAAACGGAAAAGTCGATATGACAAATCTGTCAATGAACACCATGGGAGGAAGTGTCGTTATGAACGGATACTATTCGACCGCCGATCCGAAGAAGCCGGAAATGAACGCAGGATTCCGTATGGAAAATATCGGTTTTGCACAGGCTTACAAAGAACTGGATATGGTGCAGCAAATGGCTCCTATCTTTGAAAACCTGAAAGGCAACTTTTCGGGTAATATGCATATCCGGACTTTACTCGACAACCAGATGAGCCCTGTCATGGATACGATGCAAGGAAACGGAAGCCTTTCGACCCAAGATCTTAGCCTCAGCGGCGTAAAAGTAATCGACCAGATAGCCGAAGCCGTAAAGAAGCCTGAACTCAAAGAGATGAAGGTGAAAGATATGGCACTGGATTTCACCATCAAAGACGGAAGAGTATCTACCAAGCCGTTCGATATCAAACTGGGTGACTATGTCATGAATCTTTCCGGAAGCACAGGACTCGACCAAACCATCGACTATTCGGGAAAGATCAAATTACCGGCATCGGCAGGTGATATCGCCAAACTGACTACCCTCGACCTGAAAATAGGAGGTACCTTCTCCTCACCCAAAGTATCACTGGATACGAAAAGCATGACCAATCAGGCAGTAGAAGCGGTGACAGACAAGGCAATCAGCGAAATAGGGAAAAAGCTCGGGCTGGATTCGGCTACAACGGCCAACAAAGACTCCGTGAAGGAGAAGGTAAAAGAGAAAGCCGTAGAAAAGGCACTTGATTTTCTTAAAAAGAAAATAAAATAACGTGAATCAGGAGTGAGAGAAGTGATTCGCATAAATAACAGACAATTATGATACTCAAACTTTACGAAAAAAATAATAATCCTCAGGACCTGCAACGGATTGTAGACCTACTGAACGACGGGGGATTGATTATCTATCCCACAGACACCATGTATGCCATCGGTTGCCATGGCCTGAAGGAACGTGCCATCGAACGCATCTGCCGGATCAAAGAGATTGACCCGAAGAAAAACAATCTCTCTATTATTTGCTATGACCTGAGCAGCATCAGTGAATATGCCAAAGTGGACAACAACATTTTCAAGTTGATGAAACGTAACCTGCCCGGACCTTTCACTTTTATCCTGAACGGAACTAACCGGTTGCCCAAAATCTTTCGAAACCGGAAAGAAGTAGGTATCCGTATGCCGGATAACAGTATCATCCGTGAAATTGCCCGTCTGCTGGATGCTCCGATCATGACCACCACGTTGCCTTATGACGAGCACGAAGACATAGAGTACGTCACTGACCCGGAACTGATCGACGAAAAACTCGGTGACGTAGTGGACCTCGTGATCGACGGAGGTATCGGAGGGATTGAACCTTCGACAGTTGTGAACTGCACTGAAGGAGAAGCCGTCATCGTCCGGCAGGGAAAAGGGGAACTGGAAGAGGCCTGACCCATCAAACATTTTTCAGATGCAGGGTGTTAGTATATAAAACCCAAACAATAGCATTTGATTATGAAAAAAGTATTATTCTTTGCATTGGTGCTGACCATTGCCACAGCATGCAGCCAAACAAAAGATTCGTATCTGGAGGGCTTTAAGCTTTTTGTCGAAAGCGTACAGAAAAACGCTCAAGACTATACAAAAGCCGACTGGGAAAAGGCTGACGAACAATTTACGAAACTGAAAGACAGTTATAATAACTTCAGTAAACAAATGACTTCGGACGAAAAAGGAGAAGTGATAAAACTGGAATCCACTTATGCTGCCCTAAAGTTAAAGAAAATAGGAGATGACGTGAAAGAAAGCACCAAAGATGCATTTGAGAAAGTCAAAGATACAGCCAAAGATGCAGCCAAAGACGTAAAAGAAGGTGCGCAAAAGGCTGCTAAAAAAGGTGAGAAAGCAATGGAAGGGATCAAAGACGGTCTGAAAGATTAGTTCCTCAACAGACTTTCGTGTCAGACTGATAAAGAGAAGAGGATAAGCCAAAAGTTCTTCCGGCCTATCCTCTTCTTTATTTTTATGCCTGTATTACTTCAGCAATGACTGCGGATCGAGGTGATCTGCTTCGATATCCTTGAAATAACGATAAGTACCAACTTTCAGTTCGGCAGTAGCAGCATCATCGCAAACGATGATACCTTTTTCGTGCATCTGCAATGCACTGATCGTCCACATCTGTGTAATGGCACCCTCTACGGCATGATACAATGCACGTGCTTTGTTGTGTCCGTTTACGATAATCATCACCTCACGGGCAGAAAGCACAGTACCCACTCCCACAGTCAACGAAGTCTTGGGAACCTTGTTAATATCATTGTCGAAGAAGCGAGAGTTCGCAATGATCGTATCTGTTGTCAGTGTTTTCTGACGGGTACGAGAACTCAGCGAAGAGCCCGGCTCGTTGAAAGCAATGTGACCGTCAGGACCAATACCTCCCATAAACAGGTCGATACCGCCATACGATTTGATCTTTTCTTCATAACGTGCACATTCAGCATCCAGATCGGCAGCATTTCCATTTAAAATGTTCGTGTTCTCCGGTTTGATGTCGATATGGCTGAAGAAGTTGTTCCACATAAAAGAATAGTAGCTTTCCGGATGTTCTTTCGGCAGTCCTACGTATTCGTCCATGTTGAAAGTAACAACATTCTGGAACGATACGATTCCTTTTTTATTCAGGTCGATCAGTGCCTTATACATACCCAGTGGAGATGATCCTGTGGGGCATCCCAGAACGAAAGGTTTTTCCGGAGTGGGATTGGCAGCTTTGATCTTAGCAGCAACATAATGTGCCGCCCATTGAGAAACGGACTGATAGTCCGGCTGAATGATTAGTCTCATGTTCGATTGTTTTTATCAGGTTAATAAATTAGGGGTAACTTATACTCTGTCTTTTTTAAAACGGCCGGCCATAGCACGTGCCAGGTTCTCACACTGTTGATATGTGATCTCCTTCATGGCCTGTTTCATTTCTACAGGATCACCGACCAATTCAAATTTACTTTTCTCTGCAAACTCGGCCATACGTTTCACGGCGGCACCTGCCCACGTGAACGAACCGAAATACCCCAGATAACGTCCTTTCAATTCACGAACCAATATCTTGGACAGAAGCGACTCCACTTCCGGGAAAATCTGGTTACTGTAAGTAGGGCTACCGATAATCAATCCTTTATAACGGAATATATCGGCAAGGATATAAGAGGGATTACTTTTGCTGACATTGTGCATCACAATGTTTTTGATGCCCTGTGCCGAAAGCTCAGCTGCAATGGCTTCTGCCATTTGTTCGGTATTACCGTACATACTGCCGTATGCAATTACCACACCTTCATCTGCGTCATAACGGCTCAGTTTATCATAAATGCCTACCACTTTCGTGATATTCTCAGTCCATACCGGACCGTGCGTAGAACAAATAGCCGAGATAGGAAGTCCACCCAACTTTTGCAAAGCTTTCTGTACCGGTGAACCGTATTTGCCGACGATGTTCGAATAATAACGAACCATTTCGCCCCAATAATGGTCGATATTCATACGTGTATCCACGAAGCCGCCATCCAGCGTACCAAAACACCCGAAACCATCACCGGAGAAGAGTATGCCATCTGTTTCGTCAAATGTCATCATCGTTTCCGGCCAGTGTACCATCGGAGTCAGGTAAAAGCGCAGTTTATGACGTCCAAGAGCGAGAAAATCACCATCCTTAATCAGATATTGCTCGCCGGTCACACCATAAAAACCTTCAATCATACCGAAAGTCTGTTTATTGCCAACGATCACAATGTCGGGATAGTGTTGCTTAATCAATCGGATAGAACCTGAATGGTCCGGTTCCATGTGATTTATAATCAAATAGTTGATAGGACGGTCGCCTATGATATTTCTGATTTTTCGAAGATATACTTCGAAATAGCAAATATCCACTGTATCGATCAGTGCCACCATTTCATCATCAATCAGATAAGAGTTATACGAAACTCCATAGGGCAAAGGCCACATTCCCTCAAAGAGGTGCTTGTTACGGTCGTTAACTCCCACATAATGAACGTTTCCTTTAATTCTTGTTTTCTGTTCCATTCTTTTTTTTTAGTTTAATTTAGCTACAGGGTACGAGTAACAACAATACCCAACGGTACCTCTCAGCTTGCAACTCGTAACTCGCAACTCATTCGCTTCGCAAAAATAGTTCTTTTTTTCTAAACCAGGTATGCCTTTCCCTGATAAGCACCCCTTTCTTTCATTCTTTTTTGCACGCGGGCAGTAAATTCATAATTCTTCAGCCCCCAATCGGGTGCAATCAGAAGTTCTTTCGGTGATTGTGAAACAAATCGCTCAAGTATCAGATCGGGGCGCAGGTGTTCCACATAGTCGATTACCAGATCGATATACTCGTCCACACTAAAGAGATGAAAATCCTCGGGGCGGCACTCAAACTCACGTGCCATTTTCGTACCACGTATCAACTGCAACTGATGCATTTTAAGAGTGGTCAATGGCAAACGGGACAATTCGGCCGCCTGAGCGATAATTTCGTCATGGGTCTCTCCCGGAAGACCGAGGATGACGTGTCCTCCGGTCAGAATCCCGCAAGCAGCCGTCCGGTTGACAGTTTCTACCGTATCGGCATAGGTATGCCCACGGTTGATACGTTTCAAAGTAACATCCCGGGTGGTTTCAATACCATATTCTACCAAAAGGAAAGTGTGCTTATTCAGTTCTTCCAGATATCGCAACAAGGGATCAGGCATGCAGTCCGGACGTGTGCCGATGACCAGTCCCACCACCCCGTCCACACTCAAAGCCTCTTCATATTTCCGTTTCAGTCCTTCAAGCTCGGCATAGGTATTGGTATAAGCCTGAAAATAAGCCAGATATTTCATATCCGGATATTTATGGGCAAAGAATTGCTTTCCTTCCTCAAGTTGCCGGGTGACGGATTTCTCCGTTTTACAATACTCGGGATTGAATGTTTGGTTATTACAGTACGTACAGCCTCCCAATCCCTTCGTTCCGTCCCGGTTAGGACATGTAAAACCCGCATTAAGAGATATCTTCTGTACCTTATAGGGAAAGTATTTTTTCAGAAAGAAAGTAAATTCGTTATATAAAGGCGTCGGAGCCGGTTTAGTCATAGAATATCATGCTTTTGTAAACAGTACAAATATACATAAAAAGTTATAGAAAAGAGCCGTTAGCTATTTTTTTCTGTATCTTCGCCCTTATACTGCTCTTTAAATTTATATGAAAGCACGTAACATCTGTAGATTGACGTTAACTTAGAAGATATGAGAAAGTGTCTGAAAAGATTATATAAGTAAAGAAAATGTGAGCAATGTCCACATGAAGCATCTTCTCCAACCGAGGGTGTAGCCATCCGGAGGAAAGGGTGTAGCCCTAGGCATAAAAGGGTGTAGTCATCCGCATCGTATGGCTACACCCTTTCACCTGTTCATAGATAGCGGTTATTAAAGTTCCAACCGCTCCTTCAGTAATTTATATCCGGAATTACTCACTTTCAGCCTTACGCCGTTTTTTAACGAGAGCTGATAATTTTCTTTTCCAAAGAGTTCAACCCGTGATATTTGCGTCACGTTCACTATTGTAGAACGATGCACACGCACAAATCCTGCTGATGGCAGATGGGCATCAAAATACTTCATGGTCTGCTCCTTGACATATTGTCCCGAAGGGGTCACCAATGTGACATAATCGCCACATGCCTGTATGTAAAGCAACTCGTCGGTACGGATCAGATGAATGTGTGTACCATCTTTCACCGTGATGCGGTCAATACATTCTGCCTCTTCCGGCAACGCTTTATCTTCGCGGCATTCAATCTGCCTCAATTCTTCACGAAGGGCTTCCTCTCTCGAAACAGCCTCTTCTAATATCTCTTCCTGAACGGTATTCAGCGACTGCAAGCGATACCACAACATCATCACTCCCCAGGCCAATGCTCCAAACAATATACGGAAAGGAAGCGTCTCACCAAAAGGAGCATATACTTGTCCCATATTCTGTTCCAGCACATATTGCACGGCAAAGCCTCCCGCCAGCCAGAAAAGCAGAGCCAAAGCGGCTATCAGCAAGTCGGTCTGCAATATAGAGACAAGGCCAATGACATACCATGCCAGATAGGCCAGGAGGCAAAGCAATCCGACAGATAAAATCCCGTCTATTGCAGCCGGAAGCGTGTCGGCTCCGGCATAGCCCCAAAGTAGAGTTGTTTGTATCCCTGCTGCTACAACGGCCAATATCAATGCCGTCATCCACCGCCGGGAAGATTCTTGTATAGGATGTATATCCATGTTTTATTTTCAACTTTTTATATCAATACCTCCGAATGTCAAATCACCCCGGATCACCAATATCCGGTTCTGATCGATCATACCCCCGCCAAAACGTTTGTCCTGACAACCGCCCAGACAGGTAGTACACCGAAACACTACTTTCCAATCGGAAGGCACATAAATTTCTATTCCACCAAATGTACAATCAATATCGAGAAACGTTTCTCCTTCGGGAAGAGTCGTACGCCGCAAGTCGATGACCGTCCCGCCAAAAGAGTTTTGTATAGTTCCGCCTTTAAACACTTCATCGAGCACCACCTGCCTGATGCCGCTAAATGTGTTTTCGGAGTGCAGCACTCCATCTGTTGAGTTATATTGGCTACTGGCAAAGTTCCCTCGGTGCGAACGCTCGTGCCGGGCTCGTTTCGGCCTGAACAGAAAAGCAAGTCCGATAACAATCAGGACAATCGGGAAAAGAGTGACATGAATTCCTGCAGGCATCCATCCCAAATACGGACTGATCAGATAGGCACCGATAGCAAGCAGTATCCCGCCCCGCAAAATCTGACGCCGCAACATCAAGTAAATTCCTAAAAGAATCAGTAACATTTGCCAGGAAACCAAAATACCAAACAAGGTATAAGAAATCCATCCCAGATTGCGAGCCAGCAAAAGCACTCCTGCCGTTATAAAAATAAAGGCGATAAAAAACTTACCGTATCTCCGAGCAGGAGATGAAAACTCTTTCTTTTCCATATATTATTTCATTGTTAATTATTTCTTTTAATCTTTGTGGGCAAAGATACGCCATTTACCACCTCCCGGAAATACTTTTTCGTCAATAACAGTACGCCAACCGATGAAAGGGGGATAATTCCCGATAAAACCGGACCTGTTTTTCACCGATTGCGTACAAGTTTGAACCGATATAGTCATATCTCTTTATCGGGAGACACTCCGGATTCTCTCCCCTTTGTCTCTATACACAAACAAAGCCGGGTAGAGCCTCCGTTTCATAGGGACAAAGCCTCCGTTTGTGTCCCGTACAGCCTCTGTCCGTATCAAACAGAGACTCTGTTTTTTCGTTAACCAACGCTATTTCACAGATATTTTACCCCTCCTGTTTTGAAGGCTCACCGTTTATCGTTACCTTTGCGGACACATAGAAACAACCTATAAAATCATCTAAGCCAATGAAAAGAAAATTCATTTTTCTGTTTTTCTGTCTGTGCTGCCTTGCCGGCTTTGCACAAGGAGGCAAAGCGCTCGACCTGAAAGAAATTAACTCGGGCAAGTTCAGCCCCGAAAACATTTATGGTGTGGTTCCCATGCCTGACGGCGAACACTACACACAAAGAAATGCCGAAGGTACACAGATCGTGAAATATTCCTTCCGCACGGGTGAACCGGTGGAAGTGGTATTCGATGTGACAAAAGCCCGCGAATGCCCCTTTAAGAAATTCGACAGTTACCAATTTTCACCGGACGGATCAAAAATACTGATTGCAACCGAAACCAAGCCCATCTATCGTCATTCTTATACGGCAGTCCACTACCTGTATCCGGTGAAACGGAACGACAAAGGAGTGACTACCAACAATATTGTTGAAAAGCTATCGGACGGTGGTCCGCAGCAAGCCCCGGTATTCTCTCCGGACGGAAACCTGGTGGCGTTTGTCCGTGATAATAACATCTTCCTGGTAAAGCTTTTGTATGGCAACAGCGAATCGCAAGTGACTGAAGACGGCAAGTTGAACAGTGTACTGAACGGTATTCCCGACTGGGTATACGAAGAAGAGTTCGGTTTCAACCGTGCCCTGGAATTCAATGCCGATAATACCATGCTGGCCTATGTTCGTTTCGACGAATCGGAGGTTCCATCATACACTTTCCCCCTGTTTGCAGGTGAAGCACCGCGTTATGATGCACTGCAGGATTATCCGGGAGAATACACTTACAAATATCCCAAAGCAGGTTACCCCAACTCCAAGGTGTCAGTACATACGTTCGACATCAAATCGAAAGTGACCCGTCAGGTGAAGCTGCCGATAGACGCCGACGGATATATCCCGCGCATCCGTTTCACTCAGGATCCCAACAAACTGGCCATCATGACACTGAACCGTCACCAGAACCGCTTCGACATGTATTTTGCCGATCCTCGCAGCACAGTGTGCAAACTGGCCCTACGCGACGAATCTCCTTATTACATCAACGAAAATGTATTCGATAACATTCAGTTCTATCCCGAATATTTCAGCTTTGTTAGCGATAAGAGCGGATATCCTCACTTGTACTGGTATAGCATGAACGGTAACTTGATCAAACAAGTGACCAGCGGTAACTATGAAGTAAAAAACTTTATCGGATGGAATCCGGATACCAACGAGTTTTATTACACCAGCAATGAAGAAAGCCCGATGCGTCAGGCGGTATACAAGATAGACCGTAAGGGCAAGAAGATGAAACTGAGCAATCAGCCGGGAACCAACAGTCCCATCTTCAGCAGCTCGATGAAATATTTCATGAACAAGTTTACCAGCCTCGATACTCCGATGCTGATTACCTTGAATGACAACACAGGTAAGGTCTTGAAGACTCTCGTAACAAATGATAAACTGAAACAGAAACTGGCCGAATATGCCATACCGCAAAAAGAATTCTTCACGTTCAAAACAACAGAAGGAGTCGATCTGAACGGCTGGATGATGAAACCGGTCAATTTCGATCCTGCCAAACGTTATCCGGTACTGATGTTCCAGTATAGCGGTCCAGGTTCGCAACAGGTTCTGGACAAATGGGGAATCAGTTGGGAAACCTACATGGCAAGCCTCGGCTACGTGGTAGCTTGTGTAGATGGTCGCGGCACAGGTGGCCGTGGCAGTGAATTCCAGAAATGCACCTACCTGAACCTGGGTGTAAAAGAAGCTAAAGACCAGGTGGAAGCTGCCAAATATCTGGGTGGACTGCCTTATGTGGACAAAGGACGTATTGGTATCTGGGGATGGAGTTTCGGCGGATATATGACCATCATGAGTATGAGCGAAGGTACACCCGTGTTTAAAGCCGGAGTTGCTGTGGCCGCACCTACAGACTGGAAATATTACGATACAGTATATACCGAACGCTTTATGCGCACACCGAAAGAAAATGCCGAAGGCTATAAAGCTGCTTCAGCATTCAGCCGTGCAGACAACCTGCATGGTAACCTGCTCCTTGTACACGGTATGGCAGATGATAATGTTCACTTCCAGAACTGTACAGAATATGCAGAGCACCTGGTACAACTCGGAAAACAGTTCGATATGCAGGTATACACCAACCGGAATCATAGTATCTATGGCGGAAATACCCGTAACCACTTGTATACGAAGCTGACGAACTTCTTCCGGAATAATTTATAAGAAACAGTTCTCGCCACAGAGAGGACACGGAGTACACTGAGGATTATTTTAATGATTGAATTTTAAAATAAAACTCTGTGTACTCCGTGTCTTCTGTGGAGAATCATAGAATAAAAACAATACTATATGGGAAACGATAAACGGGTGCGCAAACCCGAATGGCTTAAAATCAGCATTGGAGCCAATGAACGCTATACCGAGACCAAACGCATTGTCGAATCGCACTGCCTGCACACCATCTGTAGCAGTGGGCGTTGCCCCAACATGGGCGAATGCTGGGGAAAAGGGACAGCTACGTTCATGATTGCCGGTGACATCTGTACCCGCAGTTGTAAATTCTGTAATACCCAGACCGGACGACCTCTGCCTTTGGATCCCGACGAACCGACCCACGTTGCAGAATCGATTGCCCTGATGAAACTCTCACACGCAGTTATCACATCTGTAGACCGCGACGATCTGCCTGATTTGGGTGCAGCCCATTGGGCACAAACAATTCGTGAAATCAAACGACTAAATCCGGAAACAACTACCGAAGTACTGATTCCCGATTTCCAGGGACGCAAAGAGCTTATTGACCAAGTGATAAAAGCCTGTCCCGAAATCATCTCCCATAACATGGAGACTGTGAAACGCATCAGTCCACAGGTGCGTAGTGCCGCCAACTATCACACCAGCCTGGAAGTGATCCGCCAAATAGCCGAAAGCGGTATTACGGCAAAATCGGGCATTATGGTTGGTCTGGGTGAAACTCCTGCTGAAGTAGAAGAGTTAATGGACGACCTGATTTCCGTCGGTTGCAAAATCCTCACCATCGGGCAATATCTGCAGCCAACCCACAAACACTTCCCGGTTGCAGCATACATTACTCCGGAACAGTTTGCTGTTTATAAAGAAACAGGACTGAAGAAAGGGTTCGAACAAGTGGAAAGCGCACCATTAGTACGCTCCTCGTATCATGCAGAAAAACATATCCGATTTAATAATAAGTAGTAAGAACATAACAGGCTCCTTGTTTGTTTTACAAGTAAACGGCAAAATAATACAATAAAAACATATGGGTAACAAAGGAGTACTTTCTTCTGCATTTAATATGTCATTGGGCTTTATCCCTGTTATTGTTTCCATCCTCTTATGCGAATTTATAACACAGGACATATCAATCTATATCGGTACAGGTATCGGGCTTATCTATTCGTATAGGTCTCTGTCTCGTAAAGGGGCCCGCATACCCAATTTTATCCTCTATATCTCTACGGGAATCTTGACATTACTGACTCTGGCAAGCTTTATTCCCGGAGATTTCGTTCCGGAAGGAGCATTGCCGCTTACACTTGAAGTCAGCATACTGATTCCGATGGTTATTCTATTCCTGCACAGGAGGAAGTTCATCAGCCACTACCTGCGTCAAAATGCCCAATGCAACCGGCGGTTGTTTGCTCAGGGAGCAGAATCTGCCATTGTATCTGCACGGGTCGTACTGATTTTAGGTATTCTCCATTTTGCTGTCATCAGCCTGACGGTTTTGGTAGCACATCCCCTCACCCGGACTTCCATACTTGTACTTTATCACGTATTGCCGCCTACTATATTTATTCTCAGCATCCTGCTCAATCAAATAGGTATCCGTTACTTTAATCATGTAATGGCGCATACGGAATATGTCCCCATCGTCAATACCCGTGGTGATGTAATCGGAAAAAGTCTGGCTGTGGAAGCTATCAACTATAAGAATGCCTACATTAATCCGGTGATACGCATTGCTGTTTCCACCCACGGCATGTTGTTCCTCTGTAATCGTCCGCAAAGCTGCATCCTCGATAAAGGCAAAGTGGATATACCGATGGAGTGTTACCTTCGATACGGGGAGACACTGACGGCGGGAGCCAACCGCTTATTGAGCAATGCTTTTCCGAAGGCCTCTGATCTGAAACCGACATTTACCATCTCCTATCATTTTGAAAACGAACAGACCAATCGTTTGGTCTATCTGTTCATTGTCGATATGGAAGACGACTCCATTCTCTGCGATCCACGATTCAAAGGAGGAAAGTTATGGACTTTCCAACAAATAGAGCACAACTTAGGTACTCACTTCTTCAGCGAGTGTTTCGAGTTGGAATACGAGCACCTGAAACAGGTTATTGGTATAAGAGAAAAATACAAGGTATCTTAGTCAGGTCGGGTACTTTTCCTTGCCACTCTTTTATGGTTTTAGTACGGATATATTCTCCCTCACAAGTGATATTCGCTGCAATACACAAACGGGTCTGCGGACGACAATTGTGCAGAATATCCTCCACCATCTTATTGTTACGATAAGGTGTTTCTATAAATAGCTGTGTCTGATGCTCGGCATATACCCGTTGCTCAAGAGCTTTTATTTTTTTTGCACGCTCACCCGGCTCTATAGGCAGATAGCCGTGAAAGGCAAAACTCTGCCCGTTAAATCCCGAACCCATCACAGAAAGAATGATAGACGAAGGTCCTACCAACGGAACTACTTTCAGGTTTTTACGTTGTGCAATAGCCACCACGTCAGCTCCCGGATCGGCTACAGCAGGACAGCCGGCTTCGGAAATCACTCCCATGGACAAACCGCCTGCCAGCGGTTTCAGATAACCGGAAATATCTTCAGGAGAAGTATGTTTATTCAGCGGGTAAAAAGTGAGTGAGTCAATATCAATCTCACGGTCTACCTTTTTCAGGAAGCGGCGGGCCGAGCGAACATCTTCGACAATGAAGTGCTTGATGCCCTGAATAATTTCTTTATTATAAGAAGGTAATACAGACTCGATCGGAGTGTCGCCCAAAGTGACGGGCAAAAGATAAAGAGCGGTATCCATGAATAGGGTATTTAATAGTTGAAATTTTACGGATTAAAACGCGATTCCGTGAACATACGTTCATAGTCGCTCATTTCAAGCAATTGCCGTAAAGTTGTTTTCTTATGATGTTTCATATACGAAGTGATGATTTTCGTACCGATCCAGGTACCTACCATCGAAGGCGCATTCTCGCCTAAAGTGTTAGTGAAAGGAGCCGGACGGGTATATTGACGTACCACCATCGGATCCGTAGCATGCAAATGATCTTGCTCAAGAATATATCTCCACATCTGCTGTTGGTTCTCTTTACACCATTCCCTTTCTAAATCCGAATATCCCAACGCTTCTTCCGATGAGGAATAGTCCAACAGATGTTGTACCACATAATTGATTTTACCATAATGCATCATTACATCGAGTAATGTACGGGAGTAATCCATCGGAAAAGGATACTGGCTCATCAGATAGAACACCAAACAATCGGGAACGATCCGGTCAGGACGCATAGTACGCCGCTGATAGTTGTAATAGAAACGCTTGTAAAGCGGATAGTCTTCACCCATATACTTGTCAAGACTAATACCCAACACGCTGTCAGACAGAACAATGGATTCATTAAATGCCGAGATCTGCGTATATATCATAGGAATCATGATATCCGGAATCTCCTTTTGTAATTTCCCGAACCCTTTGGTCAGATTTTTTTCAACCGATTCCAATTCCGGGTATTTGGCCTCCACATCTTCTATAAGACGGACCAAGGTTGTATCCGAATAGAAAGTTTTCAATCGCTGGAAAATATGGTCATCGCTCACCTGGCCAATAGCCAATACATCTTCAATCAACAATTTGGTGGGCAAGGCATACTCCAGGTTCATTTTTTGTAAAGCAGAAAAGCTGTTGAAACGAACGTATTCGTCCAACAGCTTATCATATCTGACTACGGAAATTCCCTCTTCTTCCATAGGGTCCGCCACAGGTTCCGCTTTCCCCACCCGGCAGGATGCGAAAAGCAGACTCAGCAAAATAAGAAGAATATCGTCTTTCCGTATTTTCATTACCTTAACCGTAAATGATATTACCGTTTTCGTCTTTATATTCGTCCAGCCCCTTTTCGTAAGTAGCCATTGCACGCAGACTCATACCAACACTTGAAAAACCTCCATCGTGGAACAGGTTCTGCATAGTTACCTTACGGGTAAGATCGGAGAACATTACGATACAGTAATCAGCACATTCGTCGGCTGAAGCATTACCGAGCGGAGACATACGATTAGCAAAGTCATACAGTTTATCCATACCCTTCACACCAGAACCGGCAGTTGTAAAGGTAGGCGACTGGGAAATAGTATTCACACGCACGTTGTGCTCACGACCATAGATATAACCAAAACTGCGGGCAATAGATTCAAGTAATGCTTTTGCATCCGCCATATCGTTATATCCGTAGAAAGTACGCTGTGCAGCTACATAACTCAATGCCACGATAGAACCGTATTCTGCAATTGCATTTTGCTTCTTGGCAGCCTGAATCATTTTATGGAACGAAACAGCTGAAACATCCAACGTAGTATTCAACATATTATAATCGAGATCATCATAAGTACGTTTCTTACGAACATTCGGTGACATACCGATAGAGTGCAATACAAAATCAATTTGTCCGCCCAAAACTTCCATCGAGCGCTTGAATACGTTCTCCAAATCTTCTACGTTGGTGGCATCAGCAGCAATCACTTCGCAATTCAGCTTTTCTGATAAAGCAGAAACCTGTCCCATGCGAACAGCAACAGGAGTATTTGATAATGTAATAACAGCACCTTCTTCAACGGCTCTTTCGGCTACTTTCCAGGCAATAGACTGCTCGTTTAATGCACCGAAAATAATACCTCTTTTTCCTTTCAACAAATTGTAACTCATACCTTTTAATGTTAAATTAGGTTGCAAAGATATAGATTTTCTGCATAAAAGCACGAAAAGTGTGCAAAGAAAAGAGGGAAACCACAAAAAATACAGTGAATTTGATTATTTATTAATAGATAATAGAGTCTCCTACAACAAAATAACAATTCTTACTCCCGAAATATAAAGCAATTGTCTATCATCTCAATGACAACAGTATTCCTTATTTATATCAAGCGTACTTTGAATCACTATATAAATAGCCAGAGAGAGTCGACAGGTTGCCGCAATCGTTTGTCGGAATACATATAAAAAAGATCAGTCTAAACAAAAAGAAAAAAGTAGTAATTCAAAAACAGAAAAGGCAAAGTTCTGTTGGTACTTTACTTCAATAATTTTGCATCAAAATACATTTTCTAATATTAAGTTAATAATCACATCATATTTATAATGCAAAAGGAGATAACGGGACAAAGATAATAATATCTTTTAATAAATCATAAATCCAAGGTTTATTTTTTCATGTATATTATGAAATACATTTTAGCTTAAAAACAGGAATATACTTCTTTGGCAAATATAGTAGACTATAAGTAATACTCAATAATATTGGAACCTAATCCCTCTACCGGTCAGTTAATATCTACTATAACCAACTAATAAACAACAGATAACATTATTGAGGTCCATGGTATATCTGTACGCCTATTACAACATATCAGACTGTCATAATCAATTAAGTACCAACAGAACTAAGCCTGAAGCAACAATGTAAAGATAGATCATAAAACACAATAAATAGAATAACCCTAATTTAAAAAGCTTATGAGATAAAAGACAGAGAAATGACCTCACACAAACTCCGGAAAACCATTTTTCCGGGAAACCCAAGAAACAAACTATTCAAAATGAAGTTTAACCGAACAATTTAGTGTATGACAAAAAAAATCAACCTGTTTCCAAGCCTTATACGGTTTCGGGAAACCAATCGCCTAAAAATGGCAATTGCTGCATCTATCATGCTATGGTGTATCGCACCCCAACAAGCAGTTGCAGATACGTATGAAAAACACGAAGTTGCCAGTATTCAGCAGCAAAAGGTAAAAGCGAACGGTACTGTAGTAGATCAGACCGGCGAACCTCTAATCGGCGTTTCTGTAAAAGTAAAAGACGCGCCTAATGGAACAATCACCAATTTAGATGGTAAATTCTCCATCGATGTAGCCAAAGGTGCTACACTTGAAATATCCTATGTGGGATATAAAACGGTCATTGTAAAAGCCGAATCAACCCCAATGCACATTGTCTTAAAAGAAGATAGTGAAATGATAGATGAGGTAGTGGTAGTTGGTTATGGCTCACAGAAAAAGGTTAATGTCACCGGTGCCGTAGGCATGGTCAATTCCGAAGTACTTGAAGCTCGTCCGGTACAAAATGTATCGCAAGCTTTACAAGGTGTGGTACCGGGTTTGAACCTCTCCGTCAACAACGGTGGTGGTTCACTGGATAGTGAGATGAGTATTAATATTCGTGGTACAGGTACCATCGGCGACGGCTCCGGATCGTCTCCATTGGTATTGATCGATGGCATCGAGGGCAGCCTGAATACAGTAAACCCCAATGATATTGAATCGGTATCAGTACTGAAAGATGCTGCATCAGCTTCTATTTATGGTGCACGTGCCGCATTCGGTGTGGTTTTGGTAAAAACCAAAAGCGGACAATCGGGAAAACCCAGAGTGACCTATTCGGGTAATGTGCGCTTCTCTGATGCGACTAATATTCCTGAAATGCTGGATTCTTATACTTTCGCACAATACTTTAACCGTGCAGCGGCAAATGATAATGGTGGTACTGTTTTCAGTAAAGAGCAACTGGAACGCATCAAAGCATACCAGGATGGTACCTTAAAATCATCAGCTACCTTTAACGAACAATCACGCCGATGGAACTACTATACGGGATCGAATGCAAATACCGACTGGTTTAAGGAAGTGTATGAAGATTGGGTTCCTTCCATGGATCACAATCTTAGCATCAGTGGTGGCACAGATAAAACTCAATATATTGTCAGTGGAAGCTTTCTCGATCAGAAAGGTTTGATCCGCCATGGCAAAGACACCTTCCAGCGCTACACTTTAAATGGTCGAATCACAAGTAACATCACAGACTGGTTTACATTGGGATATTCAACCAAATGGACACGTGAAGATTATGATCGTCCAAGTTACCTGACGGGATTGTTCTTCCACAATGTGGCACGCCGCTGGCCGACTGTACCTGTCTATGACGATAACGGATACCTGACCGAACCATCCGAACTGATCCAGCTGGAAGACGGAGGCAGACAAATCAACCAGAAGGACCTCTTCACACAACAACTGCAACTGACCTTCGAACCAATCAAGAACTGGAAAATTTATGTAGAAGGAAGTTTGCGTGTGACCGCCAATAACCAACATTGGGAAGTACTGCCTGTTTATCAGCACGATGTAGACGGTAACCCGGTAGGTATGACATGGGATGCAGGTGTAGGCAGCTATCCGGTAGGCGGTTCAAAAGTGTCTGAATATGCTTATAAAGAGAATTACTATTCTACCAATATCTATTCAGATTACTTCAAGCAACTGGATAACGGGCACTATTTCAAGGCAATGGTAGGTTTCAACGCCGAGCTGTACAAGGACCGCAGTGTAAGTGCGGACAAATCAACCTTGATTACTCCATCCGTACCGACAATTAATACCGCAGTAGGTGAACCCAGTGTAGCAGGTGGATACAGACATACCTCAGTGGCCGGTTTCTTTGCCCGTTTAAACTGGAACTACAAAGACCGCTACATGCTGGAAGCCAACGGACGCTACGATGGTTCTTCACGCTTTATCGGCGACAAACGTTGGGGATTCTTCCCGTCATTCTCAGGTGGTTGGAACATCGCCCGTGAAGCTTTTTTCGAAGAAACCGCCAACAAGTTGAAAATTGGTACACTGAAACTGAGAGCATCGTGGGGACAGTTGGGTAACACCAACACCAATGAAGCCTGGTATCCTTTCTACCAGACTTTACCGCAAGGACAGAACTACGGATGGTTAGTAAACGGTGTACGCCAGAATTATGCCAGCAATCCGGGTATCGTCAGTAGCGAAAAGACCTGGGAAACCATCGAAACATGGGATGCCGGTCTGGACTGGGGATTATTCAACAACCGTCTGACCGGTTCATTCGACTATTTCGTACGTTACACATACGACATGATTGCCACCGCTCCGGAACTCCCATCTATTCTGGGTACAGGTGTTCCTAAAATCAATAATGCCGACATGAAATCGTATGGTTTCGAGTTGGAAATCGGCTGGAGAGACAGAATCAAAAACTTCTCTTATGGAGTGAAATTTGTCCTCTCGGATGCACAACAAAAGATTCTGAAATACAACAATCCCGACAAGAGTCTTAGTAATCCTTATTATGAAGGACAGAAGCTAGGAGAGATATGGGGATACAAAACAATTGGAATCGCACAAAGCGATGAAGAAATGAACCAACATCTTGCCAATGCCAAGCAGCCGATGGGGCAGAAATGGGCAGCAGGTGACATCATGTATGCCGATCTCGACAATAGCGGCTCAGTGGACCAAGGTAACTACAAAGTAGGTGATTCGGGCGACTGGCAGATTATCGGAAACAACACCCCTCGCTTCAACTATGGTATCACGATAGATGCTGCTTGGAAAGGTTTAGACTTCCGTGCCTTTGTACAAGGTATCGGCAAACGTGATTATTGGCTGAACGGCCCGTACTTCTGGGGATTCTCCGGAGGTGGCGAATGGGCTTCCGCCGGATTTAAAGAACATTGGGATTTCTGGCGTCCGGAAGGTGATCCCTTGGGAGCTAACACCAATTCGTACTTCGCACGTGTCATCCGCGGTACATCGAAAAACCAGCAACGTCAGACACGTTACTTGCAAGATGCTTCGTATTGGCGCTTGAAAAACATCCAGATCGGATATACATTACCCAAAGTATGGACAAAGAAAGCAGGAATGGAATCAGTACGTGTTTATGTATCGGGCGACAACCTGCTGACTGTATCAGACATCACCGGAGTATTCGACCCCGAAAACCTGGGAACCCAATGGACCGATCCGGGTAAAGTATATCCGTTACAGAAAGTAATTGCAATTGGTTTAACCGTAAATTTCTAAAAAACGAATCATTATGAAACTAAAAAATAGAATCATACAATTATGTGTACTGACAGGGGGAGTATTACTTTTCCCATCATGTAACGACTTCCTAGACAGGGAGCCGCTGGATCAGGTAACACCGGAATCGTATTTCCAGAATGCAGATCACTTGGCAGCTTATAGTATTTCAAAATATCAGAATCTGTTCTCTACTCATAGCGGATTTAGTGCGGGTACTGTAAACAATGACGGTGCTACCGACAATATGGTTTCAGGCGGCAGCAGCGGTAGCGGACTCCAGAATTACTACACCAAAGATGTTTGGAAGACAGAAGCAGCCAATGACAACTGGGATTTCTCCTTTTTTCGTTATTGCAATTACTTCTTTGAAAAAGTACTCCCCAAATATGAGGCAGGAGAGATATCAGGTAACGCTGACGATGTGAAGCATTATATCGGTGAAATGTACTTTATCCGTGCCTGGAAATATTTCCAGAAGCTGAGGATGTATGGAGACTATCCGATTATCACAGAAGTATTACCGGATAATGCGGAAATATTGATAGAAAAAGGTGTACGACAACCACGTAACAAGGTGGCGCGTTTCATTCTTGAAGATCTTGACAAGGCCGCCGAGTACATGCACGACCATGGTTTTGCCGGCAACAACCGCTTGAACAAGCAATGTGCTTTGTTAATCAAATCACGTGTAGCACTCTACGAAGCTACTTTCGAGAAATATCATCAGGGTACGGGACGTGTACCGGGTGATGCCAACTGGCCGGGTAAGCGAGTGCATCCTGATTATAAGTATGATGCCAATACCGAAATAAACTTCTTTCTGGACCAGGCGATGTCCGCAGCAGAACAAGTAGCCGATGTCATTAAGCTGACACCTAACAGCGGTGTGTTCAATCCGGCAAATGACAACGACATTTCGGGATGGAATGATTATTTCGATATGTTTTCAGCCGAAGACATGAGTGGATTTGAAGAAGTGCTCTTCTGGCGTGATTATTACTCCGGCGACTTTACCATCGCACACGGCGCTACAGCTTATGTAGCTTCGGGAGGCAACAACGGTATGTTGCACAACTATGTACAATCTTTCCTGATGAAAGACGGTATGCCTTGGTATGCAGCCACAGCCGCATATCCTTTTAAAGGTGACGAACGGGTAATGGATGAAAAAGCCAACCGCGACGAACGTCTGCAACTCTTCTTATTTGGTGAGGAAGATATGATACCGGCCGTATCCAACGCTACAACCAACGCCATGAAAACATATCAGGACGCAAACTACCCCAATATAATTGTAGCCGAATCGGAAATCAAAGACTTAACAGGATATCGTATTCGTAAATGTCTCTCTTACGACCAGAAACAATATGTTTCGGGACAGGCTCAGTCTACAACCGGTTGTGTGATTTTCCGTGCAGTAGAAGCTTATCTAAACTATATGGAAGCTGCCTGCATGAAAAATAACGGGAATGTTACGGGAAAAGCTGCCGAATATTGGAGAGCTGTACGCATACGTGCAGGAGTTGATCCGGACTTCACTAAAACCATTGCCGCAACAGACTTGAGCAAAGAAAACGATTTGGCTAAATACAAAGGCGAGAATGAAATGATCGATGTGACACTTTTCAATATCCGCCGCGAACGTCGTTGCGAATTCATTGGCGAAGGCATGCGTATGGATGACCTGATTCGTTGGAGATCATTAGACAGACTGTTGGTCGAACGATTTATTCCCGAAGGATTTAACTTCTGGGGAAGTGACGCTTACAAACGTTATGAAGGAGAAGATGCCAAGTTCGAATATATCGAAGGCCCAGACAACGCTATGGCAAATGTTTCATCCAGAAAATTATCCAACTATTTACGTCCTTATTCTGTTGTACAAAAGAATAATGAAATCTATGACGGTTATACTTGGGCTAAAGCGCATTATCTCTATCCCGTACCTATCCGACAGATCGAATTATTATCACCGTCAGGCGAAATAGCTTCATCGGTTATCTATCAGAACCCATACTGGCCTGAAGAAAGAAACACAGCAGCTATAGAATAATTATATCAAATATATAAATATTGATTTTTAGTATAATAATAAGGAGGTTGTGGTAAGAGATTTATAGCAACTACATAAGGTTTAAAAAAGGAAAATTGAAAAAGGGTGTCCGTGAGGATACCTTTTTTTTGCATTCATTATCGCTATTGAAATGATATGGAAAGTCTTACCCTTTCATACTTTTCCGGTATACATGCCTTTGCAATAGACACTTATCGATATCTTAAAGTCAATCAAGACGAAAACATCACCAATTATCAAGCCAATCGGCAACGTAGGTATAATAAGAAAATGGGAGAAATGATGTTATAGGGAAATACATAAAAAGGCAAAGTTCTCCAGGTACTTATTCTGAAATAATCAAAGCAACTTTTTATTTACTAATATTAAGTTAACTTAAGCAGTATAGTCATAATTCATCAGCTATACTTACGGCAAAGGTAAACATTCATTTTAATAAACCATAAAATTAAGTGATTTTTTTTGCATAAATACTAAAATATGTTCCATCATCCATAGCTATTCTTGCCTTTTCGTTAAATCCAAGTAGACTTCAAGTAGAACACAAAAGGCCATTTCCAGTCATAAACATACAATATAAGGGGGAGATCTGATACACATATTTCCTACATAAAGGGTAGGTAGTAAAAGCATTACTACCTTTATCTCTCTTTTCCCCTTATATAGCTATTCTCATATATCTACTCAAAAATAAGTACCTGGAGTACTTTATAATAGTCATAACTCCGTACCATCAGCACATCTCAGACAAGACAAAAACGATATTATAAGATAACCCTAATCAGACAAGCTTATGGAGTAGAAACAAAAAAGACACTTAAACATCACTTCCGGCAAGATAAATCTTTACCGGAAAAATCTCAAAAAACAAACTATTCAAATTTATGTTTAACCGAACAATTTAGTGTATGAAAGAAAAAACCAACCTGTTTCCAAGCCTGATACGACTTCGGGAAACAAGTCGCCTAAAAATGGCAATTGCCGCTTCTATCATGCTTTGGTGTGCAACACCTCAGCAAGCCACGGCTGATACTAACGAAGAACACGCGATTGAAGCTGTACAACAAGCTAAAGTAAAAGTAAAAGGTACTGTAGTAGATGAAACCGGAGAACCGATGATCGGTGTAGCCGTAAAAGTTCTCGCAAACAACACAGGTACCATTACCGACCTGGAAGGAAAATTCTCGGTCGAAGCCCCTCTAGGAGGCGCCATCCAAATTTCATTTATCGGATACAAAACCGTTACGGTGAAAGCAAGTAGCGAGCCTATCAGTGTGACGTTGAAAGAGGATTCTCAACAGTTGGACGAAGTCGTAGTAGTAGGTTACGGCTCACAGAAAAAGGTGAATGTAACCGGTTCTGTCAGCATGGTGGACTCAAAAGTAATCGAATCTCGTCCGGTACAAAACGTATCACAAGCCCTTCAAGGTGTGGTTCCGGGATTGAATATGTCAGTAGGTAATAGCGGTGGCGCACTGGACAGTAGTCTCAGTATCAATATCCGCGGTGCCGGTACCATCGGCGAAGGTTCGAGCGGAAGCCCGTTGGTATTAATCGACGGCATCGAAGGTGACATGAACACAGTGAACCCGAATGACATCGAAAACATTTCAGTATTAAAAGATGCCGCCTCTTCTTCTATCTACGGTGCACGTGCTTCTTTCGGTGTAATCATGATTACAACCAAGAGCGGTAAGTCCGGTAAGACTCGTGTGAATTACTCGGGTAACGTACGTTTCTCCGATGCAATTCAGATTCCGGAAATGGTGGATTCTTATACCTTCGCACAATACTTCAACCGTGCCAACACAAACGATGGAGGAGGTTTGGTGTTTGACGAAGCGGCCTTGGAACGTATTAAAAACTATCAGACAGGGAAATACACCGACCCGAACACTCCTGAATACTATGGAGCGAAGGCCGGTAATGACGGAAAATGGCAAAACTATACAGGTTCCTTCGCCAACACAGACTGGTTTAAAGAGTTCTATAAAAATTGGGTACCCTCAACAGAGCACAATCTGAATATCAGCGGCGGTACAGACAAACTCACTTATATGATCAGTGGCAGTTTTCTTGACCAGAAAGGTCTGCTAAGACACGGTGAAGATCAGTTCAACCGTTACACCATGAACGCAAAAATTTCTGCAAAGTTAACCGACTGGGTTACTTTGAACTACACCAGCAAGTGGACACGCGAAGATTACGACCGTCCGACTTACATGACCGGTCTGTTCTTCCATAATATCGCCCGCCGTTGGCCGACTTGTCCGGTAAGAGATCCGAACGGACATTATCAGCAGAAAATGGAGATAATCGAAATGGAAGACGGTGGTAAACAAACCAGCCAGAAAAACTGGTATACCCAACAATTGCAGGCCATCTTCGAACCCATAAAAGACTGGCGTATCGTAGCAGAAGGCAGTATGCGTACCTATACACGCAAACAATCATGGGCTGTACTTCCTATTTACGCTTATGATGCCGACAATCAACCCTATTTATTAGGATGGGGCGATAATGCAGCCGGTTATTCCGAAGTACAAGACTCACGTGAAAGTGAAGACTACTTTTCTACCAATATTTATACGGACTTCGCCAAGACCTTCGGTGATCACAACTTTAAGATAATGGTCGGTTTCAATGGTGAGCTTTACCGCCCAAGCGGGCTGACTGGGTTCGGTACAGACCTGATCAGTCCTGAAGTACCGTCTTTGGGATTGACACAAGACAATAAAAAAGCCAGTTCATGGGCCAGTGAAAAAGCAATCGCCGGTTTCTTCGGACGTTTAAATTATAACTATAAAGAACGCTACATGCTTGAGGCCAACCTTCGCTACGACGGTTCTTCCCGATTTATCGGTGACAAACGCTGGGGGCTTTTCCCATCATTCTCCGCAGGATGGAACATCTCACGCGAAGCATTCTTTGAACCACTGACTCAAGTGGTAGGAACTTTAAAACTGAGAGGTTCGTGGGGACAGCTCGGTAATAACAATACCAGTGAAACGAACGCTTGGTATCCATTCTACCAAAACATGCCTACAGGCAGTGCTTCCTCGGGATGGTTGATCAACGGCAAAAAACAGAATGTAGCCGGTCTGCCCGGTATCGTCAGCAGTTTGATGACCTGGGAAACCATCGAATCATGGAACGTGGGTATCGACTGGGGATTGTTTGACAACCGTCTGACAGGTTCATTCGATTACTACAACCGCTATACATACGACATGATCGGTCCGGCTCCTACACTGCCCTCCGTATTGGGTGCCAGCGCTCCACAAATCAACAACTGCGATATGAAATCGTATGGTTGGGAATTAGAGCTTTCATGGAGAGACCGCATTCAGCAGTTCAATTACGGTGTCCGCCTCGTCATGTCTGACAATATGCAGAAAATATTGGAATACCCGAATAAAACCTTGTCTTTGGGCGAAAAGTACTATACAGGAAAAACCATAGGTGAGATTTGGGGATATAAAACCATCGGAATTGCACAAACCCAAGAAGAGATGGACAAGCACTTAGCCAACGGAGGAAAACCGAACTGGGGATCAGCCTGGGGTGCCGGTGATATCATGTATGCCAATATTGACGGAAAAGACGGTGTGAACAGCGGTGCCAATACAGTAAACGACCATGGCGATTTAAAGATTATCGGTAACAGCACTCCGCGTTACAACTTCGGTCTGACACTGGATGGTTCCTGGAAAGGACTCGACTTCTCACTCTTCATTCAGGGAGTGATGAAAAGGGATTACATGTTGGACGGTCCGTATTTCTGGGGAGCCAACGGAGGTATGTGGCAATCATGCGTATTCAAGGAACACCTCGACTATTGGCGTCCTGAAGGCGACCCATTGGGAGCAAACACCAATGCCTACTATCCGAAACCATACTTCAGCAGCAATAAAAACCAAAAAACGCAAAGCGGTTACTTGCAAAATGCAGCCTACTGCCGCCTGAAGAATGCACAAATAGGTTACACTCTTCCCAAAGCATGGACCAAGAAAGCCGCCATGGAATCGGTACGTGTTTATGTATCAGGAGACAACTTGCTGACAATCTCAGGCATCAGTGATATATTCGACCCGGAAACACTGGGTGGAGACTGGGGACCGGGTAAATTATATCCGTTGCAGAGAACTATTTCAATCGGCTTAAACGTTAACTTCTAATTCATTGAATGAACTATGAGACTAAAATTAAAACATATATACTTCTGCTCATTGATAGCAATGGGCGGATTGGCGATAACTTCGTGCGAGGATTTTCTCGACCGGTCACCTATCAGCCAGGTAACTCCTGAGAAGTACTTCAGTACAGTAGACCAGGTAGCAAACTACCTCAATAACTACTACAACGACTATCTGGACGACTCCAGAAATTATAAGCTATATCACCAACAGGCTTGGAACTCAGGCATGCAACGCAACGATGCCAACACAGACAACCTGTTGGCAGACGACAGTAGCCTGGATTATTTTGCCGGTAACTGGCAGGTAGGAAGCGGGAAATCGATTCAAGCTCCATTAAACCGAATCCGTACATGGAATTACCTGCTTGAACAAGTACTTCCCAAAGAAAAAGAAGGATCGATTCAAGGATCGGTTGAGGACCTGAAACACTACATCGGCGAAGCTTACTTCTTCCGTGCCATGGCCTACTACAAAGCATTGGTGAAATATGGCGACTATCCTATCGTAGATAAAGTTCTCCCCGATCAGGAAGAGATTTTATTGGAGTATAGTACACGTGCTCCGCGCAATGAAGTAGCCCGCCAGATTCTGAAAGATTTGGATGAAGCTATCAACCGTATGCACGACCAGGGTTTCCAAAACAACCAGCGTATCAACAAGCAGGTGGCTCAACTCTATAAATCAAGAGTAGCTCTGTTCGAAGCTACTTTCGAGAAATATCATCGGGGAACCGGACGTGTGCCGGGAGATGAAAGTTGGCCGGGTGCTAAAATGTCTTACAACAGCGGCAAAACGTTCAACATTGACGGTGAGATAGACTTCTTCCTGACCGAAGCCATGAATGCAGCAGCAGCCGTAGCCGACCACTGCACGCTGACCGAAAACTCACACGTGCTAAATCCGGAGTATGGACAAATCTATAATTGGAACCCGTATTACGAAATGTTCAGCACACCGGATGCTTCCGGTTATAGCGAGGTGTTGTTGTGGAAACAGTATGACAAATCATTAAATGTTTCACATTGTGCGCCTGCACGTCTGCAGAACGGTGACCGTACCGGATTGACTCGCGGATTCATTACTACTTTCTTGATGAAAAGCGGTTTGCCTATTTATGCTGCAGGCAACGAATATCACGGCGATGTATCTATCTCGGATGAAAAAGAAAATCGCGACGAACGTCTGCAACTGTTTGTATGGGGTGAAAAAGATGTATTGCACAGTGATACCAAAAACCCGGCTGTAGCAGCAGCCGGCACAACACTGCTTTTCGGAGTTCCGAATATCATCTCCGAACAGAAACAGACTCAAGACCTTACAGGATACCGCCCACGTAAAGCTCACACTTACGATTACGCACAGACTAAGGGTGACGAACTGCTGGGGACCAATGCTTGTGTTGTCTTCCGTTCTGCAGAAGCTAACCTCAATTACATGGAAGCCTGCTACGAGAAAACCGGTTCACTGGATGCCAAGGCACAAAAGTATTGGAAAGCACTCCGCACACGCGCCGGTGTTGACGACGATTATGCCAAGACTATTGCAGCAACCGACTTGAGCAAAGAAAATGACTTAGCCGTTTACTCGGGCAGCAAAATGGTGGATGTTACCCTCTATAATATCCGTCGCGAACGCCGTTGTGAATTCATCGGTGAAGGTATGCGCTGGGACGACCTGAAGAGATGGCGTTCCTGGGATCAATTACTGACCAAACCCTATATCATTGAAGGTATCAACTTCTGGGATGCCGCTTATAAAGATCACAAGGACATTAAGGACGATGGTACCCTTGATGCAAACGTTTCGCCCAAAAGCGACAGCAAATACTTACGCCCACTTCGCAGAACCTCAATCAATAATGAATTGTATGACGGTCTGACTTGGCGTAAAGCATTTTATCTGGATCCGATCGGCATAGAAGATATGTCTTTGACCGCTACCAATCCGGAAGATATCAACACAACTCAGTTGTATCAGAATCCTTACTGGCCGATGACTGCCGGTAAAGCATTGGAATAGTGTTTTCGATAGGAACTAAATACAAAAACAATATAATTTTTTACTAAGTATTGATTTTTAGTATAATAGGGTGTTGTGGTAAGAGATTTATAGCAACTACATAAGGTTTAAAAAAGGAAAAGGGAAGGGAAGTCCGTGAGGATCTCCCTTTTCTATTTTACTCAAAAACGGAAGACTATCCTTTGCACATGGCCCTCAACCAGACACTTCTCCTTATTAACATTGTTAACACTATCTGTGAGACCTTCCTTTATCTCCTGATAAAGAACAAGTTTTTTACATCGAAAGGGCTTGTTATTTAAATACAGAACACTTGCTTTAACATAGAATTAAAACAAGCATTGACCGAAGGAAGAAGGAAAGGCCACAATATCTTGGTTTCTAACGAGATATCAAAGGAAAGTTCCAGTTTCTCCCCCAATAATACATATACGGTAATGAAAGAGATATTTGCTATTTCAACAACTAAATTTTCTATCGTAAATCGGAATAAATGACTTCAACCGATATCATAAAAAGAAATCAGCAGATTAAGCAATCATTTACTTAAAATGCTGATTTCAAATATCAATATAAAATATCGCTAAAAGTCAATCACAGGATTTTATTCCCATTCGATAGTTGCAGGTGGCTTCGAACTGATATCATAGGTCACACGGTTCACACCTTTTACCTTATTTATAATATCATTCGACACTTTACCAAGGAATTCATAAGGCAAATGCGCCCAGTCAGCTGTCATAGCATCCGTTGAAGTCACGGCACGCAAAGCAACGGCACGTTCGTAAGTACGTTCGTCTCCCATTACGCCTACCGATTGAACAGGAAGCAAGATAACACCTGCCTGCCACACCTGATCGTACAATCCCCAATCGCGCAAACCCTGAATAAAGATATCATCGGCATCCTGCAAGATACGAACCTTCTCAGGAGTAATATCACCTAAGATACGAACAGCAAGTCCCGGCCCGGGGAAAGGATGGCGGGTAATCAAGTGCTCGGGCATACCTAACTCTCTACCTACACGACGAACCTCGTCCTTAAACAACAGGCGAAGCGGTTCACAAAGTTTTAGATTCATCTTTTCAGGAAGTCCTCCCACATTGTGGTGACTCTTGATAACAGTACCGGTGATAGAAAGCGACTCGATACAGTCCGGATAAATCGTACCCTGAGCCAGCCATTTCACATCTTTCAGTTTATGTGCTTCTTCATCGAATACGTCAATAAATCCTTTACCTATAATTTTACGTTTACGTTCAGGTTCGGTGACGCCTTCCAGTTCAGAGAAGAACTTCTCACTGGCATCCACACCAATCACGTTCAAGCCAAGGCATTCGTAATCGTGCATCACGTTCTTAAACTCGTTCTTGCGAAGCATACCGTGGTCAACGAAAATACAAGTCAAATTCTTGCCAATAGCCCTGTTCAGCAAAACGGCGGCTACAGAAGAGTCAACTCCTCCGCTTAATCCCAGTACAACCTTGTCATCACCCAGCTGAGCTTTCAATTCGGCAACCGTGCTCTCGATGAATGACGCCGGACTCCAGTCTTGTTTACAGCCACATACATCGACAACGAAATTGCGAAGCATCTGCGTACCGTCTTCACTGTGGAAAACTTCCGGATGGAACTGTACTCCCCATACCTGTTCGCCCTCTACCTGATAGGCGGCAATAGCCACTTTGTCTGTCGATGCAATGGTTTTAAAATTCTCAGGGATAGCAGTAATGGTATCACCGTGGCTCATCCATACCTGCGTACCCTCTCTCACACCTTTGAACAAAACATTGTCCTTGCAGAAAGAAGTCAGGTGAGCACGTCCATACTCACGGGTACCTGCCGGTTCTACTTTGCCACCATTGGTATACGCCATAAACTGTGCACCATAGCAGATGCCCAAGATGGGGTATTTACCTCTGATTTCGCTCAAATCGACCTTGAACGCACTTTCGTCATATACGGAGAAGGGGCTTCCCGACAGAATCACTCCCTTGACGGTTTCATCGCCTTTGGGAAACTTGTTATAGGGGACAATCTCGCAATACGTATCCAACTCGCGCACCCGGCGACCGATAAGCTGCGTGGTCTGTGAACCGAAATCAAGTATTATAATTTTCTCTTGCATATATAGATATGTTATGAATTTGGCGCAAAATTACTGCTTTTCTTTCAATAAATCACGTATTTCAGTCAACAATATCTCTTCTTTTGTAGGTGCAGGAGGTGCGGGCGGCGCAGCAGGTGCCTCAGCTTTCTTCTGAGTCAACTTTGTAATCAGTTTAATAAATAAGAATATAGAAAAAGCAATGATAAGAAAATCGAAAGTCGCCTGCAGAAAGTTGCCGTAATTCAATGTCACAGCAGCGGCCGTCTCTTTTCCGTCAGCCCCATATTCCGCAGCTTTCATTACCCATTTCAAGTCCGTAAAGTTCACTCCCCCAATGAGTAACCCCAAAGGTGGCATAATGATATCGGCTACAACCGACGAAACGATTTTGCCAAAGGCACCACCAATAATCACACCGACAGCCATATCTACCACGTTTCCTTTCATGGCGAAAGCTTTAAAGTCTTGTAAAAAAGTACTTTTTCCCATCTTTTTTTATATTTAATATGAATTTAATATGCGAATATAAAAACATTTTCTTACTTTTGCACCGCATTCTAATGAAACAAATGCGAATTTAGAAAAGTATTTGAACAAATATTATAAAACCCTTAAAAGTTTAAACAAAATGATTAAAGTAGGTATTAACGGTTTTGGCCGTATCGGACGTATGGTATTCCGTGCAGCAGTTAAGAACTTTGGTAACGACATTCAGATCGTAGGTATTAACGACTTGTTGGATGCTGAATACTTGGCATACATGCTGAAATATGATTCAGTACACGGTCGTTTCGAAGGCGAAGTTGCTGTAGAAGACGGTGCTCTGATTGTAAACGGAAATAAAATCCGTCTGACTGCAGAGATGGATCCTGCTAACTTGAAATGGAACGAAGTTGATGCTGACGTTGTAGTTGAATCAACAGGTTTCTTCTTGACTGACGAAACAGCTCGCAAACATATCCAGGCTGGTGCTAAGAAAGTTATCATGTCTGCTCCTTCTAAAGACTCTACTCCTATGTTCGTATATGGTGTTAACCACACTTCATACGCAGGACAGGACATCATTTCTAACGCTTCTTGTACTACTAACTGCTTGGCTCCTATCGCTAAAGTATTGAACGACAAGTTCGGTATCGTTAAAGGTTTGATGACTACAGTTCACGCTGCTACTGCTACTCAGAAAACAGTAGACGGTCCTTCTAAGAAAGACTGGAGAGGTGGTCGTGGTATCTTGGAAAACATCATCCCGTCTTCTACAGGTGCTGCTAAAGCTGTAGGTAAAGTATTGCCGGTATTGAACGGTAAACTGACTGGTATGGCATTCCGCGTTCCGACTTCTGACGTTTCTGTAGTTGACCTGACAGTTGTTCTGGAAAAAGCTGCTACAATGGCTGAAATCAACGCTGCTATGAAGGAAGCTTCAGAAGGCGAATTGAAAGGTATCCTGGGTTACACTGAAGATGCAGTTGTTTCAACTGACTTCCGTGGTTGCGCTAACACTTCAATCTACGACTCTAAAGCAGGTATTTCTTTGGATTCTAACTTCGCTAAAGTTGTTTCTTGGTATGACAACGAATGGGGTTACTCAAACAAAGTTTGTGAAATGGCTCGCGTTATCGCTGCTAAATAATCAAGCTAAGATACAATATACGAAAAGCTGTTCCGGTTTCCCCGGAACAGCTTTTTTTATTTTCCTCTCCCAAGCCCTATAGTCCCGAATCACAACAGAATCAAATAAATGGTAGTAAAAACAGTAGTGAGACACGTTAAATAAGAAGAAAACTGTACGGAAGTCTGTGATACTCTGTGGTGAAATTTGTAATTTTGTAAATGTAACATTGATATTACTGAATATGACAAATATAGCAAATGCACAAAATCCATTTTTTGAGAAATATACAACTCCGTATGGCACTGTTCCTTTTGACAAAATAAAAAATGAACATTACGAACCCGCCATTCGTGAAGGTATCAGTCGCCAGGCAGCAGAAATAGATGCCATCGTCAACAACCCGGAGGCTCCCACATTCGCTAACACAATTCTTGCTTATGAAAAATCAGGAGAGTTACTCGATCGGGTTACCACCGTATTCGGCAATTTGCGCAGTGCTGAAACCAATGATGACCTGCAGAAGATTGCCCAGAAGATGATTCCTTTGTTAAGCGAACACAGCAATAACATCAGCTTGAATCAGGAACTCTTCGAACGTATCAAAGTTGTATACGGTCAAAAGGATTCCATAGAGCTGACTCCGGAACAAACCAAGCTTCTGGAAAACGCTTATAACGGATTTATTCGTCGCGGAGCCAACCTGCAGGGAGAAGCCAAGGAGAAATATCGCGAGCTGACAAAGAATCTTAGTAAACTGACATTGGATTTCAGTGAAAATAACCTGAAAGAAACCAATAACTATCAGTTGACTCTGACCGATGAAGCCCAGTTGGCCGGTCTGCCGGAAAGCGCCATCGAAGCCGCTGCAGAAACAGCCCGGGAAAAAGGAGTGAATGGCTGGGTGTTCACATTGCATGCCCCCAGTTATATTCCTTTTATGACGTATGCTGATAACCGGGATTTACGTCGTGAACTTTACATGGCTTACAATACAAAATGTACCCACGACAACGAATATAACAACCTGGAAATTGTGAAAAAGATAGCCAATATCCACATGGAAATCGCACAATTACTGGGTTATGACAATTATGCGGAATATACACTGAAAGAACGTATGGCCGAAACCGGTGATGCCGTATATAAACTGCTCAACCAATTGCTGGATGCATATACCCCCACCGCCCATAAAGAGTACGAAGCTGTACAAGAATTAGCCCGTACAGAACAAGGAGATGCTTTTGAAGTGATGCCTTGGGATTGGAGCTACTACTCCAACAAACTGAAAGACCGGCAGTTCAATATTAACGAAGAGATGCTCCGCCCCTACTTCGAACTGAGCAAAGTGAAAGCGGGAGTCTTCGGACTGGCTACCAAATTGTATGGCATCACGTTTCATAAGAACCCGGATATCCCGGTATATCACAAAGATGTGGATGCTTACGAAGTGCTGGATAAAGACGGAAGTTTCCTCGCCGTACTGTATACGGATTTCCATCCGCGCGAAGGTAAACGTTCCGGTGCCTGGATGACAGAATTCAAAGGACAATGGATAGAAGATACCGGTGAAAACAGCCGTCCACATGTATCGGTAGTCATGAATTTCACCAAACCGACAGAAAGCAAGCCGGCACTGCTGACTTATGACGAGGTGGAAACCTTCCTCCACGAATTCGGGCATGCCTTGCATGGGATGTTTGCCAACTCAACTTATCAGAGCTTGAGCGGAACGAATGTATACTGGGACTTTGTAGAGCTCCCGTCCCAGATCATGGAGAACTTCGGGATTGAAAAAGAATTCCTGCATACCTTTGCCAATCATTATCAGACCGGCGAACCGTTGCCTGACGAATTGATCAGCCGGCTGGTAGATGCATCAAACTTCAATGTTGCGTACGCCTGTCTTCGCCAAGTCAGTTTCGGGCTGTTAGATATGGCCTGGTATACCCGCAATACCCCCTTCGAAGGGGACGTAAAGGCATACGAACGTCAGGCATGGGCTCAAGCACAGATATTGCCCACAGTTTTGGAAACCTGTATGAGTACCCAGTTCTCACACATCTTTGCCGGAGGATATTCGGCAGGTTACTATAGCTACAAGTGGGCGGAAGTTCTGGATGCGGACGCATTCTCACTGTTCAAGCAAAAAGGAATCTTCAATGAAGAGGTAGCCAATTCCTTCCGTAACAACATCTTGTCGAAAGGCGGAACAGAGCACCCGATGATACTTTACAAACGTTTCAGAGGACAAGAACCTACGATTGACGCATTACTAATCAGAAACGGAATAAAAAAATAGAAAAAAATGAAATATAAATACTTATTATTATTACTTTTGATGCTCCCTTTTGTAAGCGGATGCAACGATTCGGATGATGTGAACGGTATCTTTACCGGAAAAGTATGGAAACTGACGTATATTACCAAAAAGAACGAACATAAACCCTATGATTTCTGGGGTGATAAAGACAAATATGAACAATCCATCAAGAATTACATCAATAAAGAAGGTGCATACACAATCAAATTCGAAGGGGAGACTACAGACAATGTCATCAGCGGAAAGTTTAGCGGAACGCTTTTGTCACATTCTTATACCGGAACCTGGAGTGCCAATGGCGAAAGCAATGCTTTCTCAGCTTCCGTAAAAGGGTCTGAAAATGATCCGTTAGGATTTAGTAACAAATTTGTCGAAGGACTCAACAGGGCTACTTCGTACAAAGGGAATTACGACAACCTCTTTATCTATTACAAGGATGAGGGAGGAAGAGAGTTATGCCTGGTATTTCATGTTGATAAGGACAACAATAAATAATATAGCAGCGTATGGACACAGCAAACAGCAAACAATCAGATTTGGACAAGCGTTATATCCGCATGGCTTCCATCTGGTCGGAAAACTCTTATTGCCAACGCCGTAAAGTAGGAGCACTGATTGTCAAAGACAAAATGATTATCTCAGACGGATATAACGGAACACCATCCGGCTTTGAGAACGTTTGTGAAGATGATAACAACGTCACCAAGCCCTATGTTCTGCATGCTGAAGCCAATGCCATCACCAAGATAGCACGTTCCAACAACAGTAGTGACGGTGCTACGATGTATGTCACTGCTTCACCTTGCATCGAATGTGCCAAACTGATTATACAGGCAGGCATCAAGCGAGTGGTGTACTCTGAACACTATCGCCTGGAAGACGGAATAGAGTTACTGAAACGTGCAGGTATCGAGGTCGTTTTTGTCGATACGAGTGAAAAATGAAACAACATACATAAACAACTGACTACAACGCAGCTCTCCGGTAGTTTGTCGTCCGTAGCCAATAACTATAAAAAGATATGAGTACAAAGAACTCTTCACGGTTTACCCCTGTCATCATCGCTATCAGTGTGGTAATCGGAATTCTGATAGGTACATTTTATGCCAAACACTTTGCCGGCAACCGACTCGGCATTATCAACGGCTCTTCGAACAAGTTGAATGCTTTGCTGCGCATTGTCGATGACCAGTATGTGGACACCGTCAACATGGCCGACCTTGTGGAAAAGGCAATGCCACAGATTCTGGCAGAGCTGGATCCCCACTCTACTTACATTCCGGCACAAAACCTGGAAGAAGTGACATCGGAACTGGAAGGCAGCTTCAGCGGTATCGGTATCCAGTTTACCATCCAGGACGACACTATCCATGTGAACAGTGTCATTCAGGGAGGACCTTCCGAAAAGGTAGGATTAATGGCCGGTGACCGTATCGTGATGGTAGACGACAGTTTGTTTGTAGGGAAAAAAGTGACCAACGAACGTGCCATGCGCACTCTGAAAGGGCCGAAGGGTACTCAAGTAAAACTGGGCGTGAAGCGCGCTACGGAGAAAGATCTTTTGAACTTCACTATCACACGCGGTGACATTCCGCAAAACACCATCGACGCAGCTTATATGTTGACAGATGACTTTGGCTATATACAGGTTAGTAAATTCGGACGTACTACACATGTGGAGTTGCTGAATGCCATTGCTTTACTGAATCATAAGAACTGCAAAGGGCTGATCATCGATTTACGTGGCAACACAGGAGGATATATGGAAGCCGCAGTGCGCATGGTCAACGAATTCTTGCCCGAAGGTAAACTGATAGTCTATACGGAAGGACGCAAATATCCCCGTGCCGACGAATTTGCCAATGGAACAGGCAGTTGCCAGAAAATGCCCGTTATCGTGCTGATTGACGAAGGTTCGGCTTCGGCCAGTGAAATTTTCACCGGTGCTATTCAGGATAATGACCGAGGTATGGTAGTGGGTCGCCGTTCGTTCGGTAAAGGCCTGGTACAACAGCCTATCGACTTCAGTGACGGATCAGCCATCCGGCTGACCATTGCCCGCTATTATACTCCATCCGGACGCTGCATTCAACGCCCTTATCAGAATGGTAAAGACCGCAACTACGAAATGGATTGGCTGACACGATATGAACATGGAGAGTACTTCTCAAAAGATAGTATCAAGCTCGATGAAAACCTGCGTTATTCTACCGCCCTCGGACGTCCGGTGTACGGAGGAGGAGGTATCATGCCGGATGTATTCGTCCCACAAGACACCACGGGAGTGACTTCATATCTGACCGAGGTGCTGAGCAAAGGACTTACCATCCAATTCACCTTCCATTACACGGATAATAACCGCGATAAGTTGAAGAAGTACGAAGACGAAGAATCACTCTTAAACTATCTGCGTCGTCAGGGACTGGTCGAACAGTTCATACGCTACGCTGACAGCAAAGGGGTGAAACGAAGAAACATCCTGATTCAGAAATCATATAAATTACTGGAAAAGAGCATTTACGGAAATATCATCTATAATATGCTGGGAAAAGAAGCCTATATTCAATATCTCAACCAAAGCGATCAGACTGTGAAGAAGGCCGTCGAGTTGCTCGAAAGTGGAGAAGCATTCCCTAAGGCTCCCGTCAGCGTAGAACCTCAAAAGGAGGAAAAGAAAGATGGAAAGAAAAAAACAACTGCGCAAGTGGATAGCACAGGAGAAGAAGAAATACTCCGACTCTACGCTTAAATCGTTGTCGGAAAAGGTATTGATAACTCTTGAGGCATGCCCCGAATTTCAAAAAGGGCATACTATATTGCTCTATCACTCAATGAAGGATGAAGTGCAGACGCACGCCTTCATTGAGAAGTGGAGCCGGTCGAAAAGAATCATATTGCCTGTAGTAACAGGCGACGAGTTAGAACTTCGCGTTTACACAGGCCCCCAAGATCTCGCCATAGGTTCGTATGGTATTGCCGAACCAACCGGAGCGCCATTCACCGATTACGAAACAATAGATCTGGCTGTGATTCCGGGTGTTGCTTTCGATCGGTACGGACATCGTTTAGGCCGCGGCAAAGGATATTACGACCGTTTATTACCTCAAATTCCGGCTCCCAAAGTCGGCATTTGTTTCCCGTTTCAATTGATAGAAGAAGTACCTGCAGAAGCATTCGACTTCCGTATGGATACTATTATAGCACAATGAAAACAAATTATCACACACATACCACTCGCTGCATGCACGCCGTGGGAGACGATGAAGACTATGTACGCAGTGCCATCAAAGGTGGCTTTCAGGAATTGGGCTTTTCTGATCATGGCCCATGGAAGTATCACACAGATTTTGTATCGGACATACGTATGCTCCCGGAGGACTTACCGGAATATATAGAAAGCATCCGTGCCTTGAAAGAAAAATACCGGAATCAAATCAGCATCAAAATCGGATTGGAGTATGAATACTTTCCCGAATACATCCACTGGCTGAAAGAAATCATCAAAGAGTACCGGTTGGATTATATCCTCTTTGGAAACCACCATTACCATACTGACGAAAAGTTTCCCTACTTCGGGCATCATACCACTAATCGGGATATGCTCGACCTTTATGAAGAAAGCACTATCGAAGGAATGGAAAGCGGACTGTTCGCCTACCTGGCACATCCGGATCTTTTTATGCGTTCCTACCCTGAATTTGACAAACATTGTATCAGTGTCAGCCGCCATATCTGTCGGGCAGCAGCCCGATTGCACATCCCTTTGGAATATAATATCGGCTATGTAGCCATCAATGAAGCACGGGGAATAACGACTTATCCTTGCCCGCAATTCTGGCATATCGCAGCCAATGAAGGATGCACGGCTATTATCGGACTGGACGCACACAATAACCTTGATTTAGAAAATCCGACTTACTACGATCGTGCCTGTCAGGAACTGAATGCACTGAAGATGCCCGTCATAGATACAATCCCATTCTTGAAATACTGAGAGCACCACATTTTAGTTGTAGATAGAATCTCCGTTCTCTTCGAACAGAGACTCTGTTCATAAAGAATGAAGGCTCCGTTTGATACAAACAAAGCCTTCATTTATTATAAAAGAATAGTCGTTTAACGGAAAATAATATTGGTAATCACCGTAGCCCCAACCTTCTGATTCAAATTACGGACCAAAAGTTCCCGCCCCATCATCAACTCCTGACGGAGGGCAGCAGAGGTCAAGTGTACATACAACACCTGATTACGAATATACAAATCCCTTGTGTACGACATAATAGTAGGTCCCAGCACCGTCTCCCACGAATCAAGTAAGCGTTGCTCATTCAGTGGAGACTCCAAGCTCTCCTGACGCAGATATTTCTGAATCAGTTTTCCAATCGGTTCCGCATCGTTTCGTTTCATCTCTCTTTTTCCTCCATTTCATTGATAGCTCCGCTCTCCACACGAAACATTTTATAGTCACTCCCCACCTTATATAATATACGGTCCAAATGTTCACGATTCGTATCCGTTATGAAAATCTGCCCGAAATTGTCACCCGCCACCAACTTTACAATCTGTTCTACGCGCGAAGCATCCAATTTGTCAAAGATATCATCCAACAGCAACAGAGGTACCGTACTTCCCGTACGCTTCAAAAAATCAAACTGCGCAAGCTTCAGTGCAACCAGGTACGTCTTGTTCTGTCCTTGTGAACCTTCTCTCTTAATAGGAAAGTCACCCAACAACATGTTGAGTTCATCTTTATGTATCCCCCGGAGCGAATAACCCATAATCTTATCCCGTACCCGGCTTTCTTTCAGAACTTCAAGCAGAGATGCATTTCTTGCGTGCGACTCATAAGTCAGTCCCACTTGCTCCTTATCCTGCGAAATGTACGAGTAGAACGATTGAAATATAGGAATAAACTCACTGATAAATGCTTCCCGTTTCCGGAAAACCACCTCACCGGCCTGTGCCATCATCTCTTCCCAAACGAGAAAAAGCTCTTCTTCTATCGGTTGTTCACTCTTCAACAATGTATTTCGTTGTACCAATGCCTTATTGTAGCGAATCAAAGCATCCAAATACTCCTTATCATACTGCGAAATGACTACATCCATAAAGCGGCGACGTTCGTCACTGCCCCCCGCTATCAATTCCGAGTCGGCAGGCGACACCATCACCAAAGGAATAAATCCGATGTGATCCGACAGGCGCGAATATTCTTTCTTATTACGTTTGAATTGTTTTTTCGACCTACGCTTCATTCCGCAATAAATCTCTTCGGGTGTTCCGTCCATCGCCTCATAGAACCCTTGAATAACAAAAAAGTCCTGTTCATGACGAATATTCTGCGAATCGATCGGATTTCCTGCACTTTTACAAAAAGACAGAAAGTAGACCGCATCGAGCAGATTGGTTTTTCCCATCCCGTTCTGCCCGAAAAAGCAATTCAGTTTAGCCGAAAAATTCAGTTCTACCTGCTCCAGGTTCTTATAGTTCAGTATAGATATACGCTTCAGTATCATGTGTGCACATTGAGTTTGGTTACAAAAGTAGAAAGATTTTCGGGGTTTTAGGTCGCAAAACAAAAAAAGATGCCTCTAAATTTCGTTTATATATATAAAAAAACTACTTTTGCTGACCAAAATATCCAGTTGAAAAAATAACAAAAAGAATCATATAAAAATGGCAGAACAAAAGAACCACAACAACGAACTGAATGTGGAAGATGCACTGACACAGTCGGAAGCATTTCTTGTTAAAAACAAAAAAGCAATCATTGGCGCCGTTGTAGCCGTAATCGTAATCGTAGCAGGTGCAATCCTCTACAAGAATTTCTACGCAGAACCTCGTGAAGAAAAAGCACAGGCTGCTCTTTTCAAAAGCGAACAGTACTTTGAGCAAAGTGCATACGAACAAGCACTGAACGGTGATAGCATCGGTTCTATCGGTTTCCTGAAAGTAGCCGATCAGTTTAGCGGTACTAAAGCAGCCAATCTGGCAAAGGCATACGCCGGTATCTGCTACCAGAATTTAGGTAAATATGAAGAAGCCATCAAAGCACTTGACGGTTTCAGTGGAGACGACCAGATGGTAGCTCCTGCCATTCAAGGTGCCATTGGTAACTGCTACGCTCAGTTAGGCCAACTCGATAAAGCAACTTCTGCTCTTCTGAAAGCGGCAGATCATGCAGACAACAGCACCCTGAGCCCTATCTTCCTGCTCCAAGCCGGAGAAATCCTGATGAAGCAAGGCAAGAACGAAGAAGCAGTAAAAGCCTTCACCAAGATTAAGGATAAATACTTCCAGTCTTATCAGGCAATGGATATCGATAAATACATCGAGCAAGCTAAACTGCTGAAAAAATAATAACGGGGTATATACCTTATTATATAGAAAGCTACCCAAACCAATCTGGGTAGCTTTTTTTCAACCAACCAAAAACATATAGATTATGGCAACAGCATATCATAACTTATCAGATTACGATTTTAATTCAGTTCCGAATGCAGAAGAAATGAAATTCGGTATCGTTGTTTCCGAATGGAACGCTAACATCACCGGTGCCCTGCTGGACGGAGCAGTGAAAACTTTGAAGAAACATGGAGCCAAAGAAGAAAATATCCTGGTAAAGACAGTACCCGGAAGTTTCGAACTTACCTTCGGCGCTAATCAGATGATGGAAAATAGCGATATAGATGCAATTATTATCATTGGTTGCGTAATTAAAGGAGATACTCCACATTTTGATTATGTTTGCATGGGAGTGACACAAGGCGTAGCGCAACTGAACGCAACTGGCGATATACCAGTTATTTACGGATTAATTACCACCAACACTATGGAGCAGGCAGAAGACAGAGCCGGCGGCAAACTGGGTAATAAAGGAGACGAATGTGCAATTACTGCAATAAAAATGATCGATTTTGTTTGGAGTTTAAATAAATAGTTGTATCTTTGCATCGCAATTGAGAAACAAACCTACTTAAGAGAAAGCAAAGGGACTCAAAAGCAAACAAAAGGGCAAATACCAGAGTGGCCAAATGGGGCAGACTGTAAATCTGCTGTCTTTCGACTTCGGTGGTTCGAATCCATCTTTGCCCACAAAAATTGCGGAAGTAGCTCAGTTGATAGAGCATTAGCCTTCCAAGCTGAGGGTCGCGGGTTTGAGCCCCGTCTTCCGCTCTAAAGAGAATCTGAGAAATTAGATTCTCTTTTTTTATATACAACCCTAACATCCTAACTACACATGAAAACTCCTTCGCAAACACATGTGCTCGGACTGGCACATCCCCCACTCCCGATGGTACGCCTTGCTTTCATAGGGCTTGGCAATAGAGGTGTATTGACTCTGCAACGTTATCTGCAAATCGAAGGTGTCGAAATCAAAGCACTTTGTGAAATCAGGGAAGGCAATCTGGTTAAAGCCCAAAAGATACTTCGGGAAGCCGGTTATCCGCAACCGGACGGCTATACCGGACCGGATGGATGGAAACGAATGTGTGAACGGGATGACATTGATCTCGTATTCATCTGTACCGACTGGCTGACCCACACTCCCATGGCAGTATACTCCATGGAGCATGGCAAGCATGTAGCCATTGAAGTTCCTGCAGCCATGACTGTAGAAGAGTGTTGGAAGTTGGTAGATACGGCCGAAAAGACAAGACAGCACTGCATGATGCTCGAAAATTGTTGCTATGACCCGTTTGCACTGACTACGCTTAACATGGCACAGCAGGGTGTATTCGGCGAAATAACCCATGTAGAGGGAGCATACATACATGACCTGCGTTCTATCTACTTCGCCGACGAAAGTAAAGGAGGATTTCACAATCACTGGGGAAAGAAATATAGTATAGAACATACCGGTAATCCTTATCCGACCCACGGTCTTGGTCCGGTTTGCCAGATACTGAATATCCATCGGGGAGACCGCATGAACTACTTGGTTTCTCTGTCCAGTCTTCAGGCAGGTATGACCGAATATGCCCGTAAAAACTTCGGAGCAGACTCTCCGGAAGCCCGCCAGAAATACTTATTGGGTGACATGAATACTACCTTGATACAAACAGTGAAGGGCAAAAGTATCATGATTCAGTATAATGTAGTAACTCCACGTCCTTACAGCCGCCTGCATACAGTTTGTGGAACAAAAGGATTCGCGCAGAAATATCCCGTTCCCAGCATTGCTCTCGAACCCGACGCCGGCTCTCCTCTTGAAGGGAAAGCACTAGAGGAAATAATGGAGCGTTACAAACATCCTTTCACAGCCACTTTCGGTACAGAGGCTCATCGCAGAAATCTGCCCAATGAAATGAACTATGTAATGGACTGCCGGCTAATTTATTGTTTGCGCAACGGATTACCATTGGATATGGATGTATATGATGCTGCCGAATGGTCGTGCATCACAGAACTGAGCGAACAATCGGTATTAAACGGCAGTATACCGGTAGAGATTCCGGATTTTACGAGAGGAGCATGGAAAGAAAAATAAAAAACTTCTGATTATTAAAAGAAAGGGGGTGTCGGTTTTGAGAACCGACACCCCTTTTTTCAACCTTTAATTAAGAGATATCTGTGTTAAATTAATATCCCGGATTCTGATCGCCAGCCAATAACGGATTTAAGTCAATAGCTGTTTGCGGAATTGGTTTCAGACGCATACGAGAACTCCATTTCATTGTAAGTTCCGTGTCACCGTCAGGAGTCATGATAGGTACATTGTTCATGTGCTCTTTCCAATAATCATCGCTATAACGAGTCATATCGTCACCACGGAAACCTTCACCAGCCAATTCAATGCGACGTTCGTTCTGAATCAGTTTCAGACCTTCTTCTTTGCTCAAGCCAGAAGGTACATCCGGCATACCGCAACGATCACGTAACTGATTCAAAGCAGCTTCAGTTGCAGCATCATAACCAGTAGTCTGTGTATGCGCTTCAGCATAAATCAATAAAATTTCAGCATAACGGATACAAGGATAATCACCGGTCGCCTGTCCGTCGCCATTAGCATCATTTTCCAATGAAAGCATCTTACGGAAGTTAAATCCGGTCTTTGATTCGTTATTACCATTCTTTATCCATTCATACACAAACTTATCACCATAATTAGATTCATACCAACTCTTGAATGGCATCAAGATAGAAACATACATACGGCTATCACGGTTACGGAACTCTTGAATATATTTATAATCTTTCAATGTTCCATTCTTTATCTTTTCCTGGCAGAAAGCAATAAACTTAGCTTCTCCTTCAGGCTTTTGATAAGCATCCAAGTCAGCCTTTATCTGGTTATACGCTTTAGCACGTTCTTCCGGAGTAGGCAATTGCGGTACACTGTGGCCATCAACTCCCCAATAAGCATCTACCAGATTCTGTGTCGGAGTTACAGAAGACCAGCCACCCAACTGATTCGGGCGCATACTTGTATAACGAGTCATATCTTGATAATCCCAACTGGAAGCAGCATATTGACGAGTCATAATGTATTCGGGATTATCCGGATTAGCATTTTCTGTATGCCACAAAGCTTCATAATTAAACATACCCTTAACGAATTCGTCTTTATCGATTCCTTTTTCTGCAAAATCAATATACAAACTCATTTCTTCTGCCTCTTTCTTCTGTGCATCCGACAAAGAAGATATTTTAAACAAAGAGAAGCCTCCCTTATCCATCACTTCCTTCGCAGTAGATTCTGCTAAAGCATAGTCCCCAAAATACAGGGCCGCTCTTGCTTTCAATGACAAACAAGCATATTTTGTGATACGTCCCTTTTCATTTGGATAACCACCAGCGTATTTCTCGGGCAATATTGCAGCAGCCTCAGTAAGTTCTTTCATAATAAAATCACGAATCACACTTACCTCGTCACGCGGAATATTAGGAGAGTTATAATCCAGTACTTCAGTAATCAAAGGCACTTTACCGAACGTCATAGTCATGCCCAAATAAGTCCAGGCACGCATTGCACGAACTTCTGCCTTGAACCTTTCTCTTAAAGATTCATCCATCTCACAATTTCCAACTTTCTGCAAAAACAAGTTTTCCTTACGAATTGTCTCAAAGTTCCAACCTTCATCATAAAGAGGGCTAAAACCATCTTGCTGGAATATTTTTGCGTTAGATTCATGTGCATATTGGCAATATACATCATCCGAATAAGCATCTCCGTAAATTCCAATACCCGGAATCGCAGCAGAATAAATTGAATTCAGATTATACCAGGCATCTTTTTCAGATGTCCAATATGTTTCGGCCGCAATATTAGCAGGCGGCTCCACTTCCAAGTCGCAACTACTAACACTTACACTAACTAAAGTGCAAAAGAATATACCCTTGAATAATTTATTTATAGTTTTCATCTTTTATAATCAATAATGTTAGAATGTTAGATTTACACCAAAAGCAATCGAAGACGTACCACGAGTATTAACGCCGCGTCCTGAAGCCGTTTCAGGGTCGAAATCTTCCATACGGTGATCAGCACGAATAGTAAACGGATTTTCAGCCGCAACATAGAGTTTCAATGCCTCCAGACTCAACTTCTGTAATACCGGCTTTTGGAAAGAATATCCAAAAGTTATATTCTTGATGCGGAAATAATCGGCATTAAACAACCAGTAATCAGAGAAATATTGGTTATAAGTTGAATGTTTACTTGTACGAGGATAAATGCGAGGATAAGCTGCATTCGGGTTAGGATTATCTACCGTCCATCTCTTCAAGTGATATTTACGCGGACTTGCATAATCCGAGAATGCCCAGGCATTTTCCATACTGAAGTTTACCTTTGTACCGGTAACTCCCTGACCGAACATACTTAATTCAAATCCTTTATAACGAAGATTCAGGTTCACACCATAAGTAATGTCAGGAACATCACAACCTATATAAGTTCTATCTTTATCGGTAAGTTTACCATCACCATCTAAATCTACATATTTGATATCACCCGCTTGAGGCACCAAACCATCGGTGATGTAATTACCGGTATCAATATCCTCCTGAGTCAACAGACCATCAGAGCGATATCCATAGAAAGTACCGATTGCATAACCAACCTTTTTAATCCATGGGCTTTCAATAATCGGGTCATTCGCTCCCAGGTTGGTTACTTTATTCCAGTTCTTACTCATGTTAAACCCAACTGTATATGCAAAGTCACCCAGAGTTTTATTATGTGTAATACTCAGTTCTAGACCCTTATTACTTACTGTACCAATATTTTGTGAAACCTTGAAATCAGAGCCAATACCGATTTCTTTCGGACTCGGATATGCCAACAGGATATCATCTGTTTTTTTGTTATAATAATCGGCTGTAAAATTCAACAGTCCATTGAAAATGTCAAAATCCACACCGATATCAGTGATAGTAACAGTTTCCCATCCTAAAGTCGGATTGGCAGGTTTAGATTCTACGATACCCGAAACAATAGCATCTTCAAAGTTGTAGTTACCTCCTTGTTGATATGAAGAGAAATAATCATATTGGCCTACGTTATTGATATTACCCAACTGTCCCCAAGATGCACGCAACTTCAGGTTATTAATCCAGTTGATATCTTGCATAAATCCCTCCTGACTAATACGCCAGCCTGCAGAGAATGACGGGAAAACACCCCAACGATTATCCTTATGAAAGCGAGAAGAAGCATCAGCACGGATATTGGCCTCTAATAAATAACGATCCATAAAGGAGTAATTTACACGACCAAAGTAAGACATCAGTTTGTCTTCGTTACTTCCACCTTCAGCATAAGTATCATCTGGCGCACTCGAGCCACCATTCATGTCCGTCATACCATTAGTCGGGAATTTCAGACGATATGATTTTTGTTTCTGATACTTATAATGTTCATAAGATACACCAGCCAATACATTCACATTATGTTTTTCATTACTCCAAACGTAATTAGCCAATGCATTATAAGTAAGGCGACTGTTTTCTTCCCAACTGTACTCCATCTTAGAATTAGTTACATCTGTACCATTCAACTCAGTACCGGTCTGGAAATCCTTAATCTTACTTTTATTTGCAGTATAAGTCTTAGATTTATAATCCCAAGCTTTATAAATCATTTCGCCTGTCAATACCAGTCCTTTTACAGGCTTAATATCTAAAGCCAGATTTATCAAAGTATTCTGAGTCTTACTGTTCGACCATCCTCCTTCTTCCAAACGGCGTAAAGGGTTACGCTCCATATTTACTGTTGCAGCCGGCTTTCCACCTTCATAGCTACCCCATTCACCATTACTTTGACGAGCAACATAAGTTGACGGAATTGTCAACAAGTGTGTATAAACAACTCCTCCTTTATCATTATCGGAAGTGCTTTGAATATAATTGATATTAGAACGCATTGTCAACCAAGACTTAATATCTGAAGAAATATTGGTAGTCAAGTTATAACGTTCACTCTTTGCACCAGGAGTAAATTTATCATCATACATATATCCTAATGAAGTGAAATATTTCACTTTATTACCACCGCTAAAGCTTACAGAGTGCTTTGTCATAACAGCTTCATCCTTCAAGACTAAATCATACCAATTTGTATTTGGATACATATCCGGATTAGAGCCATCGCGGAACATTTGTATTTCTTTATCTGTATAAGGAAGCGTACTGGTATTCGGGTTTTCATTCAAAGCAGCCTCATTACTCAAACGTGCATACCATTCAGAGCCCAATACATCAGGTGTATAAGTCGCCATTTTCACTGCGACCGAACCATCATAACTGATCTTCAAATCACCTTCTTTACCACCTTTAGTTTTTACCAATACAACACCATAAGCTGCACGAGAACCGTAAATAGCAGAAGATGCCGCATCTTTCAAGAATGAAATGCTCTCTATCGAATTCGGATCAAGACTTGAAAAGAAAGAAGCATCAGCAATTGCACCGTCAATAACAAACAGAGGAGAAGATGTTCCCAAGTTACCGCGACCACGCATATTAATTGATGGAGTAGATCCCGGACGTGATATAATAGTTACTCCCGGAACCTGTCCTTGTACTGATGCCAATACATCTGTATTCACACGTTCTTTCAATTCGTCTGCTCCAACAGAAGACACAGCACCTGTCAAATTTACCTTCTTCTGAGTACCATAACCTACTACCACCACTTCGTCCAGAGTTTTAGTATCCTCTTTCATGGTAACTGTATAACTATTAACTCCCGGTTTAAGAACAATCGCTTGAGGTATATAACCAATATAAGTCACCTGAAGTTCCTTACCGGCAGTGTTAAGAGTAAACTCACCATCAATATTAGTGATGGTACCGTTAGTCGGATTTCCTTTTTCTATAACCGATGCTCCGATGATGGCTTCTCCCATTGCATCTTTCACAACTCCCGAAATTTTTCTTTGTTTCTGTTGCTGGGTAGCCTGTACCTCTTTCGCTGCTGCAGCTGCTGTAGACACTACGATCTGATTGTCTACAATCTTGTAGGTATATCCCGAGTTTTTGAAAACTTCGTTCAATACGGTTTCGATCGGAGCGTCGGATACGTTGATGGATACTTTCTTGTTCAGTTTTACCTGATTGTCATTGTAGAAGAAAGTGTAATCGCTTTGTTTTTCAAGTTCACGAAGTACATTTTCAATGGATACATTGGTCTTTGTCATTGAAATCTTTAGTACTTGAGCGAAGGCACTCACAGGTACCATAGCCACCAGGCTAACTGCTAAAGCAAAAGCCAGATGCTTTTTCATTCTTTGCGGACTAAACCACCGCATGTTGCATTTTCTCATAAATACGATTAATTATTAGATTGTAATTTAGATTGATAAAGTAAGCACAGGATACTTCTGAAGTATCACTGTACCAGGTTAACGTCATTTACGGTTTCTCTCTCATTCTTTTCTTTCTTATTTAGGTTTAAAATTGATGTTTGGTATAAGTTCTAAACGAACTTGGGTGAGAAGGATGCGGATTAGAAAGTAGCGAGAGAGAATTATTGGTGAGAGAATTGGAAATACAGAATTTGAGAATAAGACATAAAAAAGCCCGTCCATGTGTTACCATGAACGGGCTTTAACCCTCAATAAATAATGTGTTAAATTAATATCCCGGATTCTGATCGTCTTTCAACAATGGATTCAGGTCAATGGCACCTTGAGGTATAGGCATCAACATCAAACGGTTATCCCAAACTTTATTAATTACGACATATCCGTTTGGAGCATAAGAAGGACCATTCATAGCCTTACTACAGTAATCATTACCATAACGCCGTATATCATCAAAGCGATGGCCTTCTGCTGCCAATTCAATACGCCGTTCATTACGTACAAAGGCCAGAGCTTCTTCTTTTGAAGGCATGGTGGTTGGCACATCCGGCATACCACAACGATCACGCAAATCATTCAATGCTTTTTGTACTTCTGTATCCCATCCCGAATTCTGAATACGTGCCTCTGCATAAGTTAACAATACTTCAGCATAACGAATCACCGGATAGTCTTCTTCTGCAGTCCAGGTATCGTATGGATCAAGAGTGACCATTTTACGATAAAAATATCCGGTCCATGATTCATTACCGTCTTTATTTATCAGATCCGGATCCCAACGGAAGTAGAATGTACCTTTAATGGTTTCATGCCATCCTTTGAAAGGGAACATCATAGACACATACAAGCGGCTGTCGCGGTTACGGAACTCTTTCATATAGTCATATTTCATAATATCTGTTTGTGGCACTTTTTCTATGAATTGAGATTGGCTCATATCTTTGAAATCTTTCCATATTTCCGCATAACGTTCTTTACGTTGTTCCATAGTGATGTCATTACGCATCGTTTTACCATCCACATCCCAATAGGCGTCAATCAGGTCCTGCATGGGTTCGTAAGAACAATACCCGTCATATTGAGAGAACGATTTAGGTATAAAATAGGTGTATCTGGTCCAGTCGTAATTGTTTGCATCAGCCATATACTCACGTGTTACAATATACTCCGGATTAGCGGGAGATGCATTACCTTTGTGCCACAGTGATTCATAACTGAACATACCTTTTACGAATTTATCTTTATCGATACCTTTGGCTGCATAGTCAATATATGCATCCATTTCGTCAGCTTCTTTTTGCTGTGCGGTGGTAAGCGATGATACACGGAATAAAGAATGATGTCCTTCAGATATGATTTTTCCGGCTGAAGCCTCGGCTTCAGCATAGTTGCCGAAATATAAAGCTGCACGGGCACGGAGGGCCAAAGCACCGGCACGAGTAATACGTCCGGTTTCATACAGATAACTACCGTTATAACTGTCTGGAAGAATTTCAGCTATTTCAGCCAATTCATCTAAAATAAATTTACGAACAGTTTCTACTTCATCACGTTTTACATTGGGAGCGTCATAAGCCAAAACCTCTGTAATTACAGGAACTTTTCCGAATTTTGTGGTCAAATCCAGATAGCTTAAAGCGCGGAAAAAACGTGCTTCTGCTTTCATACGTGTTTTCAGTTCTTCACTGACTGCACATTTATCTATATTCGCGATAAAGTTGTTTACTATACGGACGGTACCAAAATAGTAGCTCCCATATCCGTTGGCTGTACTAATACCATTTTGCTGGACCATTTCGAAGTTTCCTTCCCAAGGTTTATGGCTATGCGCATTGTCGGTACACAATTCATCCCAGATGTCTACACCATCTAATGTGGCATAACAAGTGTTCAAAGCATACCATGCATCTTTTTCAGTCTGCCAAAAGTTTTCTGCTGCAATGTCAGCAGGTGGAACCACATCTAAATCGCAGGCTGTCAATGCTCCTGTGAGACATAATCCCAATGCAATTTTTCTTATATTGTTTTTCATTGTGAATTCTATTTTTTAATGAATGGTTTTAGAATGATATGTTTACACCAAATGCTACCGATTTAGTCCCCAGCGTATAAATCACACCGCCGGCTGTTTCCGGATCAAAGTCTTCCATCTTTTTATCAGCACGAACCGTGAAAAGATTCTCGCCTGTTACATATACTTTCAATGACTGTAATCCCCAGTTTTTCACTGTTGCAGATGGTACTGTATATCCCAGTGACAGAGTTTTGAAACGGAAATAATCGGAATCGAACAAATGATAATCACTAAAATTACGGTTGTAAGTTGTATGTACGCTACTTGCTGAATAGATGCGAGGATATGCCGCATGTGGATTCGGATTCTCTTCCGTCCATCTTTTCAAATGATATTTTCTCGGGCTGTCCTGTCCATGGTAGAACGGATGAACGCCATAAACATCAAATGCTACTTTCGTTCCACTGATTCCTTGTCCGAACATACTGAACTCAAAACCTTTATATTGCAGACTCAAATTTACGCCATATGTAAAATCGGGTACATCTTTACCAAGAATAGTACGATCTTCATCTGTGATTTCTTGCTTATATTCGATATCACGCTGAGGAACGAATTTAATGTCACCCGCATTGGGTACCACTCCACTCAAGGTGTAGTAATGTCCGGCATCGATGTCTGCCTGAGTATAAAGTCCGTCCGTTTTAAATCCATAGAATGAACCGATTGATTCTCCCTTTTTCAGAATGTACTTCACGATATAACTGCTGGTTTGGATAATGTTGTCTGAACCACCTAAATTGGTAATTTTGTTTTTATTGGTAGCAATGTTGGCACCGATGCTATAATTCACAGCTCCAATTTTGTTCCGGTGATTCAAAGCCAATTCGAAACCTGTATTTTTCACTTTTCCAATATTTTGCGATGGAGCTGCTGTAATACCGGTTTCCGTAGGTACATTGTATCCTAATAAGATATCGCTTGTATTTTTAATATAATAGTCGGCAGTTACCCCCAGAAGTCCATTGAAAATGTCGAAATCCAAACCAATATCCGTCAAAGCAACTTTTTCCCAACCGAGAGTTTCATTAGCCGGTTTGGATTCACCGATACCAATCACTGGTGAATCACTGAAGTTATAATGATTTCCACTACTATAATTTTGGAAGTAATCATAGTTACCCACATTGTTTATATTGCCAAGTGTACCATAGGAGGCTCTGATTTTCAAATTATTGATCCACTCAATATCTTTCATGAAGCTTTCTTCACTCATTCTCCATCCGGCCGAGAATGAAGGGAAATATCCCCAGCGATGATCTTTATGGAAACGTGAGGATGCGTCTGCACGCATATTTACCTCGAATAGGTACCGATCCATCAAGGTATAATTGACACGAGCAAAATAAGACAACATTTTATATTCTGATGAACCTGCGCCATTGGTATACCCTGCTCCGGAGGTAGAACCTGCTTCCATATCCGTCAATGCGTCGGATGGAAATTCTTCACGTGATCCGGCCAATCTTTCGTATTTATAATGTTCATAAGATGTACCGACCAAAGCTCCGACAGCATGTTTATCGTTCGACCAATCATATCGGGCTGTTGCTGTATAAAGCATTGTATTTGTACTTTGCCAGTCCATGCTCATTTTATTTTTGGTAACTCCGGTTCCTGCTATTTCCTCTCCGGAAAAGTAGTTTATAGCATTGGGTTGTAAAGCCGTGTAGCTTTTGCTCTTATATTCATAACCCTTGAATACACCTTGTCCACTGATTATAAGTCCTTTCACGGGTTTAATGTCAAATCCGAGATCGTACATTGTATTTTCACTCTTGGACTTACTCCAATCTTTCTTGCTCAGTGCACGAAGCGGATTGCCTGTAATAAAATTACTTGTAGCCGTCTGACCTCCATTTACAGTACCCCAATCACCATTTGACTGTTTGGCAACGAATGTAACCGGTACCATTGAGAAACTGGCCAATGAAGGCGCACCACAATCGCGGTCGGAATCATTACGTATGTATTTCACTCCGGCTTTTACCGTCAGCCATTTAGTGATATCGGAACTCAAATTGGTATTCAAATTGTAACGCTGGCTGTCTTGTCCGGGAATCATATTGTCTTTATACACATATCCCAATCCAATAAAATAGCGTATTTTATCTGTTCCTCCACTGAAGTCCAGTGAATGTTGAGTGGTCAATACGTTCTTATCCAGTACCAGATCATTCCAGTCTGTGTTTGGATATAAATCGGGTTTGGAGCCATCTCTGAAATAACCAATTTCTTCTTCAGTGTAGCCTTGGTATTTCCCGCCTTTAGGATTGTAATTGTAAAGAGCTTCATTGTACAACTCTGCATATTGGGTAGAGTTGACATATTCCGGTTTGTAAGTCGGATTGCTCAAACCTACGTAACCACTATATGAAACGTTCATTTTATCGCTCTTTCCCTGTTTGGTCGTAACTAACACTACACCGTAAGCGGCACGTGAACCATAAATAGCTGATGAAGCTGCATCTTTCAAGAAAGAGATGGACTCAATGCTATTCGGATCAAGGTTAGAAAAGAATGTGGCGTCCGCAATTGCACCGTCAATTACATAGAGAGGAGATGAAGTTCCTAAATTACCGCGTCCACGGAAGTTTATACTCGGTGTTTGTCCGGGACGTGAGATAACCGTAACTCCCGGCACTGTACCTTGCACTGCTGACAATACATTTGTTTGTACACGATCTTTGATTTCATCGGTACTAACCGAAGCTACTGACCCTGTTAAATTTACCTTCTTTTGTGTACCGTAACCTACAACTACGACTTCGTCCAGAGTTTTAGTATCCTCTTTCATTGTAATACTATAATCGGTTACTCCCGGATGGATTTTTACAGTTTGTGGAATATAACCGATATATGTAATTTGTATTTCATTACCGGATACCGTTAATTTAAAGTTTCCTCCTACGTCAGTAATTGTACCATTACTTGCTGACCCTTTTTCCACCACAGAAGCACCAATGATAGGTTCTCCGGTGGTATCTTTTACTTGTCCGGTGATACGCACACTTTTCTGTTGCTGGAGAGAAGAGGTTTTCGGGATTTCTGCTTTTATGGCTGAGACAACAATCTGGTTATCTATTATTTTATAAGTGTAACCGGAATTGTTGAAAATCTGATCCAATACATTTTCAATAGGTGCGTCTGTAACATCTACAGAAACCTTTTTAGTAAGTTTCACCTGATTGTCATTGTAAAAGAAAGTATATCCACTTTTTTGTTCTAATTCCCGAATAACATTCTGGATAGAGACATTTGTCCTCTTCATGGATATTTTAAGAATTTGAGCATAGGTAGTGACGGGCACTATACAAACCAGACAAATGGCTAAAACAAACGCTAGTTGTCTTTTGATTTTTTGCGGACTAAACCACCGCAGATTGCATTTTTTCATAAATACGATTAATTATTAGATTGTAATTTTGATTGATAAAGAGGGTACATGATTCTTTTTTGCATCAATGTACCTGGGTTAACTAAGCTTTCAATTTTCTTTGTGCATTTCTTTCTTTTTATTTAGGTTTAAAATGATTTAATTCCTAAGTTCCGTATGAACTTGGTATACGGTAAGTTTCAAAGAGATAACTAATAATAATCATATTACATATAGAAAGAGGCCTATCTATAACTAATAGATAAGCCTCACATTTTTTATAAAAATCTATTGAATATCGTCAAACGCTTCTAATTACTGGTTGGATTCTGTGTTAAGGTTCCAGGATAAGAGTTAATAGCACTTTGTGGAATAAAATAAATAACCCGATAGTCTGTAGCCGGAATTTCAAGCATGGCATCATGTACTCCGGGATATTTGCGAGTTAATGTTTCACAATTGCGAAATACATCATAACTACGTTCTGCTTGATAGGCCAACTCTAATTGTCTCTCTTTTTCTATTCGCACCTTAGCATTAGAAGCATTTAAGTCATTATAGCCTCTTCCGGGTAAAGAGCGTTCACGAATGATATTCAGATCTGCTTGAGCATGAGAATAATCACCTTTTTTGGCATATGCTTCTGCACGATTTAAGTAAACCTCGCCTAAACGAGAGATAACAGGAGAATGTAATTGAGATTCAGCTTCTCCGCTTGCAGTTCCTTCATTCGAACATTTGAGAATATAGAATTTGGGTTGCCCACTTGAGAGTTCTATTTCATAATCAATAACACCGGAATAGGTTTGACCATCTGAATAGTTGATTGAATATTTTTCTTCACTACTGTTTATTAATGACAATGTGTAATTAGTTTCCCCCTCTTTACAAGTCACAGTGTTACCTCTCTTAGAAATGGGTAATTGTACATATGTGTACCCCGTATGTATGTTGTTTTTGTTGTATACATTCTTTATGAAACGGAATACTTCAACATATTTACCATCACTATCCGTGATGTAGCTTGGTGAAATGAAATTTGCTCGTGCATCTACAATTTTTTTCTTGTCAGGACGCCAATCGTTACGTCCCTGTTCATTTAATAAATCCATGTATTTGGCACTTGCATACATTTCTCCCCAACCTTGCTGACCAGCATAAGAATACATTCCACCGATAGAATTCCAATAATCCGGTTTTTCTGATGCCATGATTTTTACTACAAAAATAGATTCTTTATTATTTTCCGGCATGAATGTATTATATCGCATAAAATTTTCACGGGAGAGTAACTCATATTTCAGCCCACCTTCACTAGTGGTACTTTCAATAACTCTAGTTGCATAATCAATGGCCAACTGAGCATTTTCACTATTGGGTGCTTCATAAGTTCCACTCATAAATAAATAAATACGAGACAACATGGCCCATGCCGCTTCTTTAGATGCATATGCAGGACCTTCCCGTTTAGTTTCTCCATTTTCCATCAATCGAGCCGCTACTTTCAGGTCATCAATAGCTTGTTCATAGGTATCTTGAACAGTCGAACGATCAGGAAGATTAAGATTATTTACATCGTCTGGCGTACCATTTACAATAGGGACTCCCATATGTCCTTCCGGCTTGTCCCAATAAGGACGTCCGAAAGCACGTCCAAGATAAAAATACATCATACCACGGATGTAGTAGCATTCACCCAGTTGATAATCAATAGTTTTGCTTTGTCCTTCATCAATCATTTTAATAATATTCGAAGCTTGTGCAATAGCTTTGTATCCGGAGTCCCAAAAGCTTTGTAGACGATAATTATCAGCATCGCGGGAATAAGAAATAAAATCGAAAAAGGCATCCGTTGATGATTTATCTTTCGCCATATTATCACCCGCATATTCCCCTAAACGATGCATAGGATCCGACCAACTTTTTAATTGTGCATAGCATCCATTTACAAGTGACTCTAATGAAGAGGTAGGATCCTGAGTTATTTGTTCGGCTGACATTGAACCATAAGGAAGTCTGTCTATGTCACAAGCGGTTAAAGTGGCAACCGCACATAGTAGAGTTATTATTTTTTTCATATAATCGTTACTTTTAGAATGTTAAATTAAGCCCAAACATAAATTTACGTACAGTTGGATAAACCGAAGGTAATGCAGTACCTATTACAGAACCATCACTGGCCGGAATTTCCGGATCTACGCCTGAGTAATTTGTAACACAGAACAGGTTCTCTCCAGTGAAGAAAATTCTCATATTATTAATATAATATTGAGGCAATTTTAGGTTGTAACCGATTGATAATGATCTCAACTTAAGATAGTCATTTTTTTCAAGATAGCGCGAGGAAGAACTGTTCGACTTACTCGTATTACTATAAGAAGCCACCGGATGTGTAGCTATATCTCCCGGTTTTTCCCAACGATTCCATCCCTTTTGAAGTTTCATTTGATTTCGATCGTTATATGCTCCGTCTGAATCATATTCCTGGCGAGAATAATTATAGATTTGCCCTCCTACAGAGTAGCCAAATACTGCATTCAGATCAATATCTTTCCAGCGGAGTACCGTACTAAATCCTCCAAAGATGTCTGGAGATGAACTTCCACATTTCACTTGATCAGCCTCAGAATAATTACTTGTTTTCTGACGTGATAAAGTTCCATCTTCATTTTCTACGGTTTTATACCACTGAGGTGCCCCATTTTCCGGGTTTACACCTGCCCATTCTTTCAGATAATAAGTATCACATGGATAACCTGGCTGTAATACTCTTTTGGCTGTACCTGCAATCGATGTTCCATCTGAAATAATAATTGGCTTTTCTACAAATTGTCCCTCAGCGTTCTTTGTCTTATAGAGTTTCTTTAATTTGTTCTTATTATGTCCCAAGTTAATTTCTATATTCCAATCCCAGTCTTTCGTACGGATAATATCACCGCCAATGGACAATTCAAATCCTTGATTTTGCATTTCACCAATATTCTTCCACATACTTGTCACTCCTACTAATCCGGAAATGGGTACTGCATATAGAATGTTACTTGTGTACTTATTATACCAGTCAAAACTTGCTCTCAACCGATTATCAAAAAAAGCTACGTCAACTCCGGTGCCTGTAGTATAAGTCTTTTCCCAAGTAAGGTCTTTATTGCCCAATTGTGATATCAAGGCTCCGGATTCTTCGTTATATTTAGAAGATACTGAATAGAGATCGTATTGGGGATAAAGTGAACTTGGTCGGTTACCCACCGAGCCATAAGATATACGTAATTTCAATACATCAACCCAAGAGGCATGAAACCATTTCTCACGATTAATGTTCCATCCGGCACTGATAGAAAAGAAATTTCCATATTTTGCATTATCTCCGAAATTAGAGGCTCCATCGCGACGGAACGATAGTTGTGCCAGATATTTATTATCAAAAGCATAGTTTGCATTAAATAAAAGAGACTGTACTGCCCACTCACTAATACTACCACCAACTTTCTCCGGTTTAGCTACCACGTCCAATACTTCGAAACCGGGAATAAATCCTATTCCATACATATCTGTTGCTTTAGCCCAATAATCGTTGAATTCATAAGCAGCCAACGCATTTATTGAATGTTTACCAAACATTTTGTTAAAACGTATGATATGGTTAGAATAACGACGTACAGTGGTAGTTTGATATTCACGCATACGCCCATCTACTCCCTCTCCACTACTTGAGCGCGGATCTGTATATTCACTGTAATTATAGCCTATGTATTTATAGTTATTGACGGATGAAAAACTCAGCCAGTCAGTAATTCTAATATCAAAATCTAAATTACCCATAAATTCATAATTGGTAGAGTTCGATTTATTCCACTGCAGATCGTATAGATAATTACTATTAGAACTGTTCACCCATCCTGTATATCTATTGGGAACCAAATTCCCTTCTTCATCAAAAGGACTATCCCATGGCAGTCTTTGGAACATGGAAGTTACATCATACTGTTTATCTTCAATATCCCGTCGCGATCCTGCCAGTGCAGGTTTTATACTCAACCATTCAAAGGGGTTATAGGTTGTTTTTAACCGGAAGTTATATCGTGTGTAATCATATCCTTTCACTGCTCCTTCTTCATCATAGACACCGATGGAAAGGAAAGATCTGATTTTCTCATTACCTCCGGATAAAGAAACATTGTAATCTTGGGTAACTCCTGTTTGGGCAGCCAAATCAAACCAATCGAAATTACAATTTCGCAGTTCATCATTATAACGTGAAAAAGTAATCGCTTCCTGATTTGAGAATGATTTATAGTAATCATATAGCTCCGCTCCATCCATCATTTCCATATTTCCTCTCCCTAACTTACTGATACCAACTTTTGCAGAGACATTTACTGTCATCTTTTCTGCTTTACCATTTTTGGTTGTTACCAGAATAACGCCGTTGGCTCCTTGTGAACCATAAATAGCAGTAGAAGCAGCATCTTTTAGGATAGTCATTGTTTCTATATCACTTGGATTCAAAGCACCGGCATTTGAACCAACAATCACTCCATCAATAACCCATAATGGAGCAGTGGTCCCACTTAAAGTTGCTTGCCCACGAATCACGACAGCTCCTCCTGACCCGGGTTGTCCCGACCCTGGAGCTACATATACTCCCGGAACCTTTCCGTTTAACATATTTTCTACTGAAGGGGTAGTAATATCTTTTAGTTTATCGCTCTTAACTGTTTGTAGCGCACCAGTCAAGCTCTCTTTCTTTTGTGTACTATACCCAACTACCACTACTTCATCTAATGTTTTGGTATCTTCCTTCATTATTACATTATAAGAGCTTACTCCCGGTTTGAGATTAATGGTTTGAGGAATATATCCAATGTAACTAACCTGGAGTTCATTGCCTGTTACTATAAGAGAAAATTCGCCATTCACGTTAGTGATAGTCCCGTTTGAAGAAGATCCTTTTTCTATTATAGATGCTCCTATTATAGGATCTCCTGCAATATCTTTTACTACACCGGTCACTTTTTGTTGTTTTTGCTGTTGAACCGTTTGTTGCGCAGTTGTGGTGGGGATTGTATATATAACAATTTGATTCTCTACTATTCTATAAGAGTACCCGGAATTTTCAAATATTTGATTTAGAACAACTTCTATCGGAGCATCTTCTACATTTATAGAAACTTTTTTATCTAACTTCACTTGATTATTATTATAGAAAAAAGTATATTCACTTCCTTTTTCTAACTCTTGTAACACCGATTGGATAGAAGTGTTACTCTTTTTTATTGAGAATTTGAGTACTTGTGCAAATGTGCTGATAGGTATTGCACAAACTAAACTAATAGCAACAGCAATTGCTATTTGCTTTTTTACTTTTTGTGGATTAAACCACTTTTGATTGCATTTTTTCATAAATACCATAATTATTAGATTGTAATTTAAATTTAACAAACAATAGGCGTTTCCCTTTAAGAATCCCGTGCTTGATTAACATGTTTCACTGTTTTTTCCATTTTTCTTATTTGAATCTTTTTAGGGTGTAAAATCGTGTTCTACTTAAGTTCTTCGAGAACATAGTAGTCATTACTTATTAATTTATAATTTAATGGCGCACTATGCGACATTATATTTAATATCAGATCCAAAGGTTCATTCCGCAACGTAAATGTAAAGCGATAATGATCAGCAGTTTTCTGCGGGCAATCGATCTTTTGTCCGTACCATTTCTCTAACCGAGGCAAGATCATGGCTAATGTTTCATTTTTAAAGCTCAACCGTCCTCCAATACGCCAAGCAGAATAAGAATTGGCATCTACGCGATCTATACGTATATCACCATTTACTTGGCACGTTAGTTTTTCGTTCGGTTGAAGGATGTATTCTCCTTTTATTTGCTCTTTGTGATCCTTAGGTTCTACCTTAACCTTTCCGTTAAGTAACACCGTTTCTACACTTTCATCGCCATCGAAACTAAAGACTTCAAATGCTGTTCCTAAAGCTGTAACATCCATATTCTTTGTTTTCACAACAAAGGGGTGTGCCTTATCCGGATGAACACTAAAAAAAGCTTGTCCGGAAAGAGTTACTTCCCGCTTGTTTCCGGAAAACTCTTTAGGATATGTCAAGCGACTCCCTGCGTTCAGCATCACAAGCGTACCATCCGCTAATCTTACCGAATCCATTGACTGGCGTCCGGAGTTCAGTACATACCAAACCTCCGGCTCTGCTTTTCTGGATAATAACATTAAAGATAGTGTTCCGCAAATCAGCAATAAAGCTATAGATGCCACCCAGCCATACCGATGTAGGTTTTGCCTAAAACGTCCGGTTTTTCCTTTCTTTATTTGGTGCATGACGTTTGTCAGCATTCGTTCTTCCTTATCGACATCGGTATACATATCAGAAGCCTGTTCCCATTGACTATAAATTGCTTGATTCACAAATTTATAGTTATTTAGCTTCTCTCGCTCTTCTGGCGATAGGCTATCAGTCAGTAGCTTCTTTATTATATCCTTATTTCCTGTTGTCGCTTGTTTCATCTTTATTACCTTCTTATTACCTATCTATTTATAAATACACGCAACTCCATAACATCCCCCAAAGAAAATTTAAATTCTTTAAAATAAAAGGGAAGTTATTAAATAATCTCCTCTATACCTTATTATTATAGAGAAAGAAATATAAAAAATAAATAGATGTTCTTACGTAAAAATTTTAAGGCTTCATTAATATGACGCTCTACTGTTTTTTCACTGATAGATAATCGAATAGCTATTTCTTTATAACTGAGATGTTCCTCACGACTTAAATGAAATACTTCTTGTTGTCGTGGTGTCAGTTCTGAAATTAATTTTTTGATATAGCCTTGAAGATCAGCTGCATCCATCTCGTTTTCAATGTCATACTCTACCTCTGCACTACTAAGTACAGTCGTTTTATAGGCATTCTCATTAAAACTTTTACGAAATTGATTAAAAATGATATTTCGGGTTATAATAAACAAGAATCCTTTGAAACTTTCATTCTCTTTCAGAAAGATACGTGCCTCCCACAATTTTACGAAAACTTCCTGTACCACTTCTTCTACTTCGGCTATAGAAGATAGGTATAAACGGGAAAAGTTGTGAACTTTAGGCCAATACATTCTGTATAGAGCAGTAAATGCAGCTTCGTCCCCCTGTTTTAATGATACAATAAGCTCTTTCTCGGTCATAAATCTATCGGTGTGATGTGCAAACATACAATTTTTCAGGGAGAAACAATACAAATTTTAAAAGAAAAATAGAGAATTTATAGTAAACGAAAACATTTGAATATAAAAATGTGTGTTTAAATAATAATGATTGCAGAAATACAAAAAAGATAGTTAATTGCGTTTTATGTTGACATAAAGGAGAATATCTCGATATTTAACTTACTCATACTTTTTAAGAAAAAGTGCTGTAATCATTTGTTTTCGAATATAAATAGCATTTTAATACAAATCCAACATGTTTTTTGAGGAAAAATACATGTTATTGACACATCATCTTTGTTTCTTGGACAGAGATAATTAACTTTCTATCTGCATGAAGTTAACTTCCTGTTTTCAAGATACTAATTCTCTATTTGTACAAAGTTAACATCGTGCGAAAATGAAATTTAAAAGTCCGCCTCTTAAAAGCTATTTACTACCTCTTATTGATTACAATTCAACTATCATAAATATAATAAACTTATATTATAAGCATCATATAGCATCCTGTTTTAGGATTTATGTAGCAAACAAATCGCATACAACACGGTTCATCTGTCATAAGTTATTCTACTAATAATAAAATAGCCGTGTTTTTTCTTTGTTCCATAGTTAGGTGTTAAAAGCAGGCAATACAGATGGGATAGAAAATACAAAATGATAAAAAGTATAATATAATCAAAATGTAAGTAGAATCCAGAAATAGAAATAATAAAAGAGGAAAAACGCCATAGTTCTCGAAGAACTTAAGTAGAACACGATATTTTTGAAAGTAATGAATAAAATAGAAAGCTAAGTTCATACGGAACTTAGGAAAACAGACAAGAAATAAAATTTATACCAAGTTCGTTTAGAACTTATACCAAACATCAATTTTAAACCTAAATAAGAAAGAAAAGAATGAGAGAGAAACCGTAAATGACGTTAACCTGGTACAGTGATACTTCAGAAGTATCCTGTGCTTACTTTATCAATCTAAATTACAATCTAATAATTAATCGTATTTATGAGAAAATGCAACATGCGGTGGTTTAGTCCGCAAAGAATGAAAAAGCATCTGGCTTTTGCTTTAGCAGTTAGCCTGGTGGCTATGGTACCTGTGAGTGCCTTCGCTCAAGTACTAAAGATTTCAATGACAAAGACCAATGTATCCATTGAAAATGTACTTCGTGAACTTGAAAAACAAAGCGATTACACTTTCTTCTACAATGACAATCAGGTAAAACTGAACAAGAAAGTATCCATCAACGTATCCGACGCTCCGATCGAAACCGTATTGAACGAAGTTTTCAAAAACTCGGGATATACCTACAAGATTGTAGACAATCAGATCGTAGTGTCTACAGCAGCTGCAGCAGCGAAAGAGGTACAGGCTACCCAGCAACAGAAACAAAGAAAAATTTCGGGAGTTGTGAAAGATGCAATGGGAGAAGCCATCATCGGAGCATCGGTTATAGAAAAAGGAAATCCGACTAACGGTACCATCACAGATATCAACGGAAAATTCAGCCTGAATGTAGGTGGTAATGAATTACAGATTACCTATATCGGTTATATGCCTGAAACAGTATCGTTGAAGACCGGTGTAGCTTCTTATAATATCATCATGAAAGAAGATACTAAAACACTGGATGAGGTCGTAGTAGTGGGATATGGTGTACAGAAGAAAGCCAATCTAACAGGTTCTGTAGCATCAATCAGTGCTGATGCCTTAGAGTCTCGTTCCGTTGCCAGTGTGTCTGCCGCACTTGCCGGACAAATTCCGGGTGTAACTTCTATTCAAACTTCGGGTGCTCCGGGATCACAAACGGGTAGTATTACCATCCGCGGTAAGAACTCTATCAATGCTGCCAGCCCATTGGTTATTGTAGATGGTGTTCCCGGAACCATGGATACAATAGATCCTTCGGACATTGAAACGCTAACTGTATTGAAAGATGCTGCATCATCGGCTATCTATGGTGTACAAGCAGCCAATGGTGTTATTGTAATCACTACCAAACAAGGTAAGAAAGGTGAGAAAACGCATATAAACTACTCAGGTATTGTTTCATGGGCTTCTCCTGTTGTGAAACGTCAGTATGTCAATGCTTATGAACATGCTATACTATACAATGAAGCAGTTCACAACGAAAATCCGAACGCAGTACTTCCTTTTACGGATGAAGATATCGAGAATTATCGTAATGGAACTTACCCCAGTACAAATTGGTACGATGAAGCGTTCAAAAAGAGTGCTTTTGAGCAAATGCATAATTTATCTATCAGTGGCGGTTCTGAAAAGACCACTTATAATGCTTCCATCGGGTATACCAACCAAGGAGGTCTGACAGATGAAATTAGCTATAAACGCTATAACGCACGTATGAGTCTGAATTCAGATATTAACAAGTATGTCTCTGTAGGTGTTAATGCATCCGGATATCGTGGTATTAAAGAAGATGGTTGGATGGGATACGTCACAGTAGCGCAGGGTGTGAGTCGTTCATATCCGACAGACCCGGTATATGCTGAAGACGGTTCTTTCAATTATTCAGGAAAAGATAACCCGGTAGCAATTCAAGATCAATCCGGTTTTACCCGCAGTACAGCACAGCAATTAAATGCCACTGCCTATGCACAAATTAATATTTTACCGGAACTAAGCGTTAAAGGAGTATTTTCTCTTCGCCATGATTACACCAATCAAGAAGGCTTTAAAAAGCATTTCACTTATGGTAATTTCGACTCCGGACTTCGCGAAGGTTACGACGAGTATTATAATCACAACCGATACACAAGTCAGGTATTAGCCAATTATAATAAAACTTTCGGTAAACATTCAATAGCAGTTCTGGGAGGTTTTGAATCATTCGAACACATTTATAAATTTACCAAAGCTTCTCGAAAGGGTGGTGGCAACAATGAATTAACGGAATCATTGAATACACTGGATGCATCTTCACAAAAGAATGAAGACGGTGGATATGAAATGTCTCGTCTATCCTACTTCGGACGTGTCCAGTATGACTTTATGAATAAGTACTTGTTTGAAGCCAATTTACGTGCGGATGCCTCATCACGTTTTCCAAAAGATAATCGCTGGGGTGTTTTCCCAGCAATCTCTGCCGGATGGAGAATTTCGGAAGAAGCATTTATCAAAGACAATGTATCATGGATTAGCAACTTGAAACTGCGTCTTGGATGGGGAAAAACCGGTAACGAAGAATTAGATCCGGATGATATTTATCCGGCAATACCGACATATGCTTACGAAAAATATATGTTTGGTAATAGCCTGTATTCTACCGCTTACGAAAGCCGTTACGTAAACAACAACTTACAATGGGCAACCGTTACAAATTATGAGTTAGGACTAGAGGCCGGTTTTCTAAACAATATGTTTGGATTCGAATTATCTGTTTATAAAAAGAAAACAAATGATATGTTGTTGTACATGCCTATACAAGGTGTGATCGGTATGGGCGCTCCTGCACAAAATGCAGGTAGTGTAGAAAACACTGGTTTTGATTTGAATTTATTGCACAACAATCGTATCAACAAAGATTGGAGTTATGCTGTAAACCTTAATATTGCATATGTAAAAAATGAAATCATCGATATGAATGGTACGGAAGGTGCTAATTCAAAAAATGATAAATTATGGTACATCGAAGGCAATCCAATTGGTTCATATTATGGTTACGTAGCCAACGGATACTTTAACACTGACGATGAATTAGCCAATTATCCGAAACGCACCGGCAAAGAACAATTGGGAGACATCAAATACCTTGATTTGAATGGAGATGGCAAAATTACCGCTGACGGAGACCGCCAAATCATTGGTAAGAATTTCCCCAGTTGGACTACAGGCTTAAATCTGACTTTATACTATAAAGATTTTGATTTCTCTGCCATGTTCCAGGGAGCTTTTGATGTGGATGGCTATTACATGGCCGAAGCAGCTTATGCATTCTACAACGGAGCTAATGCACTAAAGAGACATTTGGATCGTTGGACTCCGGAGCATCACAACGCTTCTTACCCAAGAATCACCAAAGACAGTCAAACGAATTTCACAACTTCTTCATTCTGGCTACAAAATGCCTCATATGTACGTTTAAAAACTATTTCCCTGGGATACAATCTGCCTAACAGTTTCTTAAGCAAACTGGGTGTTCAAAAAGCAAAGCTTTATGTTGCCGGAGAGAATCTATTGACGTTCAGTGATTTGGAAGGTATCGATCCAGAAGAAGGCAATGAACGTGGTTGGTCTTATGGAAACGTAAAAAAAGTTTCAATCGGATTAAAAGTTTCATTCTAAAATAAAATAATATAACAAAATATGAAAAATAAAATTTTATATATTATAGCGTCTGTTATGCTAACAGGATTTACCTCTTGTAGCGATTTTCTGGATCGTTATCCAACAGAAGAACTTTCAGACGGAAGTTTCTGGAAAACAAAAACAGATGCGGAAATGGCCGTTTCTGATATTTATAGATGTCTTCCCAATTGGGATATAGATGAAGATATCAATTCAGACAATGCAGTACATGGTATCAAGTGGGCTAATGGAAACGTGTCCAAAGGCGTATACGACCCTGCTGACCAAGGATGGTCAGAGGATTACGGATATATTCGTAGATGTAATCTGGTATTACAGAAATTAGAAGAAATGGAATTATCTCAGTCGGATAAGGAACCAATAGCCGGACAAGCTTACTTCTTCAGAGGTTATATTTATTTTGAATTGATTCGTAAATTCGGAGACGTCCCATACATCGACCAGCCTTTAAAATTAACTGATGTAGAGGACATTACCCGTACATCTAAAGATGAGATCTACACCAAAATAATGGCCGACTTCGATAAAGCTTTCAGCTACTTACCAGAAGAATGGCCGGCTACACAGTGGGGACGCATAACCAAAGGTGCCGCTATGGCGATGAAAGCAAGAGCAGCTTTGTATTTTGGCAATTGGGAAACAGCGGCTACAGCTGCAAAATCTGTTATGGATCTAAATAAATATGATCTGTACGACAAAGAAAACACTGGAAAGTACCAAGAATTATTCTGGGAAAAGACAGACGGTTGTGAAGAAATTATTCTTGCAGTACAGTACAACGCACCTGATAAAACAAACTACCTAATTGGATGGGAATGCTTTCCGACAAAAGGTTGGGGTGGTTTGAATCCGACTCAAAGTCTGGTAGATGCATTCGAAGACAGTGAAGGAGCTCCTATCAGCAAATCTAAAATTTATTCAGAAAAAAATCCATTCGCTAACCGTGACCCTCGTTTAGAGGTTAACGTTTTACACGATGGTGAGGAAATGTATGGCGTGACAATTAAAGTAGCTCCACTAAAATCAAGTGGAAGCACTGGTATTGCACAGCATGGTGATGCTACAGCAACAGGATATTATCAACAGAAATGGCTTGACCCAAGTATTGACCCTCAATCAGCAGGTTGGGAAATGGGAAAAGATTGGGTAACTATCCGTTATGCAGAAGTTCTGTTAACCTATGCTGAGGCCAAAAATGAAGTTTCACCACTGGACGATTCTGCTTTTGAAGCTGTTAATCAGGTCCGTCGCCGCGTAGGTATGCCGGAATTACAAAAGACAGATGCAACCAAGCCGACTTACTGCGCGACTCAAGATGATCTTCGTCAGCGTATACGTAATGAATGGCGCGTTGAGTTTGCTCTCGAAGGAGGAAAGCGTCAATGGGATATTCGCCGTTGGGGTATTGCTAAAGATGTGTTGAACGCACCATTCCTTGGCATTAAATACAAAATGGTAGACGATGCGGTTAATGCAGATCCCAAAGATGGCGGAAAGGTATGTGTTCTGTACGAGGGTGACAATGTTAAACTGGCCGGTAGTAGATATGAAGACCATAATTATATCTACCCGATTCCTCAATCTGAAATTGATTTAAATCCCAAGTTAACTCAAAATCCGGGATATTAATATCTAACACACAAATTCACGGACTCTCTACATTTAAATGTTATAGAGTCCGTGAATTTTCCCATATTTAAGCAGCACTTATCATGAGAAAGTACTTCCCTTACATACTCTTCATTTTTCTTTTCTTTATTTATTTTCTCTGTTATCAGAGTGTGTTATCACATGTGATTTATTATCAGGAACAACATCATCTTTTTCTATATTCCAAAACTTTTTTTCTACAACAGATCCAGTCACAAGGATGGATGAGTTATCTGACAGCATTTATTATACAATTTTTTCACATACCTACTATAGGCAGCATTTTACTTGCAGGAATTTTAGCCCTCATATATTTACTGACTAACGATGCCATAAAAAAAATTACAGGGCACAATGATCTGCTACTGCTATCACTAATACCTTCTATATATTTGTTCCTCTATTCAATGACTGTCGACCATTCATTAACACCAATCATCGCTACCTTCCTGGGACTTCTGATTATGGGCCTTTTTCATCAAATCACAGTTCGCCCTTGGTCTTTTATCCGAAAAATTTATTCTCCACTTCCCCCCAACAATAAGTACCGTCTTTTAATATACAGCTTACTAATAGCAATTTACGCAGGCACTTCATTTTACTTTTTTGTCCAAACCTATAACATGAGTGAACACCGAATGATAATGGCGGAAAAGAGTGTAAAAGAAAAGAATTGGGAAAATGTACTGACACAAACCGAAAAATATATCAACTCGGGAAGAACCAACCAGTTGATCTCCTACTTTCACAACCTGGCTCTGTACCATACGGGAAAATTGCCTTATCAACTATTCGATTACCCACAAAAACTGGGAGTCAAGGCGCTATACTTCCCATGGCACAGCGATAGCCGTGAGAGTGAGTACGGACATTTTATATATGAAGACTTAGGGTACATCAACGAAGCACAGCGGTGGGAATTCGAAGCAATGGTGGTATGGGGAGAAACGGCACCCCATTTGCTTAACCTGGCACGATACAACATAGTAAACAAAAGACCTGAAGTGGCACAACGGTTCATCAATCTCCTGAAGCAGTCCCTCTTCTATAGGGGAGATGCCGAAGAATTGGAAAAACAACTTCATGCAGGCAGTGTACCGGGACTGCGCATGGCACTTGAAAACAATAAGGAACATCCCGCACGATTTGCAAACGTCATCAATATAGGACCGGAATTACAGTATCTGTGTGAGCAGGACACGACAAACAGAATGGCTTTTGAATACCTGATGAGTGACCTACTGCTGAGCAATAACATAGTACGCTTTGTGGATAACCTGAAGTTCATCAGGCACTTTAAATATCCGGAAATGCCACCCGCATACCAAGAAGCACTCTATATATACAAATTGGGAGTGGACGGGGAAACGTTTTCCAAATCAGGATTCAACGTCAGCGAAAACACCGAAAAGAGATTCCAAAGGTATTACAGCCTGTATAAAAACAGGCAAATGCAGAGGCTGAAAGCGGAGTTTGGAAACACCTACTGGTATTACCTGAACTTCATCAGTCCGTATGGAGACAAAATCATAAGGAACTAATATGTAAAGACATGAAAACAATCTATATCCTTCTTATCACGGTTCTCAGCTGGAGCCTGCAGGCATGCACCGCCCAATGCGGCAAACCGGATGCCTGCACGGACAGTATTCCCCGTATATATCCCGATTATGCGGGAGTCACATTCCCGCTGAATATTGCACCTCCCAATTTCAGGATCGGGGAGAACGCGGATGCCTTCCAAACGGAAATTGGCACAGGGGAGACGGCGGACATCCTCTACACAAGCAAGAATCCCGAAGTGATTATACCGACAAAGAAATGGAAGAAACTTCTCCAAAAAGCCGCGGGAAAAGAAATATTCATCCGCATCACCCTGCTGAGGGGAGGGAAATGGACACGCTATGCGGATATCAAGGATACCATATCGAACGAACCGATAGATGAGTACCTGGTCTACCGGTTGCTGTACCCGGGATATGAACTATGGAACGAAATGGGGATTTACCAGAGAGACCTGACAGGTTATGAAGAGACTCCGATAGCGGAGAACCGAAATTTCGGCAAACAGTGCATCAACTGCCATACGTTCAATCAAAACTCTCCGGAAACCATGATGGTGCATGTGCGGGGAAAGTCGGGAGGGACACTGATATGCAAAAACGGGAAAGTGGAAAAGGTAAACACCAAACCGGAGGGATTCAAGAACGGGGGAACCTATGCGGCCTGGCATCCTTCAGGAAGATACATCGCATTCTCAATGAATGAGATACAGCAGTTCTTCCATTCATCGGGACAGAAACCCATAGAGGTATCCGACCTGGCTGCCGACCTGATAGTTTATGATACTGAAAAGAAAACATTCCTCACTGACTCCCTGATATGCGGGGAGCGGTATATGGAAACATTCCCCAACTGGACACCGGACGGGAAAACACTGTATTTCTGCCGGGGAAATGCTTATAAAGAGAAGATGCCTCTGGACAGTATCCGTTATGACCTGTGCAGGATAGGATTCGATCCGGAATCCGGTAAATTCGGTACGCCGGAGTGTGTGTACAGAGCCTCCGAACAGGGAAAAAGTATCTCTTTCCCAAGGGTTTCTCCCGATGGTAAATACCTGATGTTCACCCTGTCGGATTATGGAAACTTCTCCATCTGGCATCCGGAAAGCGAACTTTGTCTGTTGACAATGGATACAGGAGAAATACGGCTTTTAAATGAAGTGAACAGCAACGACGTGGAGAGTTTCCATACATGGTCATCATCCGGACGCTGGTTTGTTTTCAGCAGCAAACGGTTGGACGGGCTTTGGGCTCGCCCTTTCTTTGCCAGTTTCGATCCGGAAACCGGAAAAGCGGGGAAACCCTTCCTGATGCCCCAAAAAGATCCGGACTTTTATGACACGTTCACTAAAACTTATAATCTGCCGGAACTGATTAAACAACCCGTAAGAAACGGAAATGAAATGATAGAAGCTATACATTAATTTAACACACTTTATTCTAAAAGAGAGGGCTTTCTATTTTGCAATAAGCCCTCTTTTTTAGAACTTTGCAACATCACTCAATAAACATTTAATTCAGAAAAAACACATGAAAAACATTTTCCTTACCATGAGCCTGGGTATAGGACTGCTTTTTCCTTGCAAGCTACATGCCCAAAGCCAGTACCCATTTCAGAACACGACATTATCCACTGAAGAAAGAGTAGACGATCTTATCAAACGAATGACTCTGGAAGAAAAAATCGACCTGCTTTCCGGATACAATGATTTCTATCTGCACCCCTGCGAACGATTAGGAATACCGGCATTCAAACTGGCCGACGGTCCGCTGGGCGTTGCATCCTGGGGATTATTCGGACGCGCCACCGCATTTCCATCAGCACTTTCGCTGGCTGCCTCTTGGAATAAAAATCTGGCAGAGAAAACAGGAGCAATGTATGCTCAGGAATGGCGTGCAAGAGGTATTCATTTTCTCTTAGCTCCCGGAGTTAACAACTATCGGGCTTCAAAAGGAGCCCGTAATTTTGAATATTTTGGTGAAGATCCTTATCTGGCATCCGAGATGGTAGTCCCCTTTATAAAAGCAGTGCAAGACGGAGGAGTCATTGCTACCATCAAACATTTCGCAGCCAACGATCAAGAATTTGACCGATACACCGTCAGTACCGAAGTATCCGAACGTGCCTTACAGGAAATCTATCTGCCTCCCTTCAAAGCTGCTGTGAAAAAAGCAGGTGTCAAGGCTGTCATGACGGGTTATAACCTAGTGAACGGAGTATATTGCACTGAAAACAAACATCTGATCGATATTTTAAAGAAAGACTGGGGCTTCAAAGGCATGTTAATGTCTGACTGGGCATGTACCTATTCCGCCGAAAATGCCGCAAACTACGGTTTGGATCTTGAGATGGGCAGCAATGACTGGTTCACCCGCAAAGAACTTCTCCCACTTGTCAAAGAAGGAAAGGTTACAGAAGAAGTAATCAATGATAAAGTGCGCCGCATCTATGGTGCCTGTATTTCAATGGGATTTTTCGACAGGCCTCAGCAAGACACCGATATTCCGACTTTTAATCCTCAAGCCAATCAGATGGTTCTGAATACCGCTTGTGAAGGAATCATCCTGTTAAAGAATGAACAGAATACCTTACCGATCCACCGCCCCAAAGTGATAGCTGTGATCGGACCGACTGCCAATCCGGCTATCGTTTCGGATAGAATATACAATGTAAACAGCATCGTTTACGGTGGTGGGGGAAGTTCAAAAGTTCATCCCTGGTATGTAGTTTCAGCGTTAGAAGGTATCCGTCAGGAGTTTCCGGAAGCAACCGTACTTTACACGGAAGGAATATCCAACCAATTCAAACCCCGCTTATTCCGTAACAGTAAATTCCGTACGAAAGAAGGTAAACCCGGACTGGAAGCGAGCTATTATGCACTATCTTCCGACACTTCTGCCACACTCCCGGATAAAATGATCCAACAACAAGCAGTAGCGGCAGGAAGAACTGTAAGTGTTAATCAATCGGCCGACCGAACTATAGAAACCGATAAAGAAGAAAGCGGATTGATTCTCCGCCGCACCGACCGCACGGTAAATTATGAATGGTGGGGATATCCTTTCAACGAAAGTAAATTGGGAAATGATTATCGGGTGTGCTGGGAAGGATATGTAGATGTCGAGAAAACAGACAGTATCCGATTCTTTGTCGACGCACAAGGTGCCTATCGTTTATGGATAGACGGAACATTAGCATTGGATGCCTCTCAATCTCAATCATTCGATGTTCGCAATACCGCAATTTCCGCAAAAAAAGGGGATGCCAAACATATTCGGCTGGAGTTCTGCAACCAACGCAGTACACCGGCAGAGATCCGGATGGGATATGCTTATCAAAGTGATATTGACTTTTCTGAAGCGAAACGACTGGCTGCCAAAGCCGATCTGGTGGTTTTCTGTGCCGGACTGGATGGCAGTATCGAACTGGAAGGGCGCGACCGTCCTTTCGACCTGCCTTACGGACAAGATATGTTAATTCAGGAACTGGTAAAAGTAAATCCTAAGTTGATAGTTGCCATCCATGCAGGAGGCGGAATAAACATGACCCGATGGATCGATCAGGTGCCTGCGGTAGTACACGCCCTCTATCCGGGGCAGGAAGGCGGACATGCTTTAGCTCATATTCTTTCGGGTAAAGTGAATCCGTCAGCCAAGCTGCCATTCACTATCGAGAAAAGATGGGAAGACTCACCTGCCTGCGGTCATTACGATGAAACTCGCAAGGAAAAGAAAGTGTATTATACAGAAGGAATATTCACCGGTTACCGTGGATACGATCAAAAAGGTATCGAACCCCTTTTCCCTTTTGGATTCGGTCTTTCGTATACCACCTTTGACTATTCGGGCCTCAACATCCGTATGACGGATAAAAAACAGAAGCAACTCGTCGTTTCATTCACTGTAACCAATACCGGACAGCGAGACGGATATGAAGTCGCTCAACTTTATGTACGCGACATGCAATCTAAAGAGCCACGTCCTTTGAAAGAATTAAAAGGTTTCGACAAGGTATATCTGAAAGCAGGAGAAAGCAAACAGATAGAAATCGGTTTGAGTGAAGACGCATTCCAGTATTTCAACGCCAAACAAAACCGATGGGTATTTGAAAAAGGTGAATTTGAAATTCTAGTAGGCGCCTCCTCTAAAGACATCAGACTGGCAGAGAAAATAAAAATGTAGTATTTATCAGAAGGAAGGTGTGTCGGAACTCACTACAGAAGACACAGAGTAGCACAGAGTGAATTTCCCGTCATTGGTTATCAACACTCTTAATCTGTGATAATCCGTGGTGAATACGAGTTTCGACACACCTTTCTTCTTTGCTGTCTTCCTTTCATCCTTTCTTTACCTTTTTATATTCCCTGGGAGACATTCCCATTATCTGGCTGAACAGCCGTGAGAAATAATAAGCATCTTCAATACCCACTCTATAACAGACCTGATTCACTTTCATATCGGTAAAATCGAGAAACTGACAGGCTTTCTGAATCTTAATCTGATTAAAATAACTCAATGGGGCATATCCTGTACGCTTCAAAAACAGATTAGAGAAATATGAGGATGAATACCCCGTATAATCAGCCAGCTCGGCTAAAGTCAGCTTCTTGCCCAGATTCTCCTTCATATAATGAATAGCTGCATTTACAGGATCTTCTTCTCCTGCCGGACGATGCTCTGAAAAAGCCTCCCGATACTCTCTGAGATAGCGCAATGATCCCAAATAATGATGGAATACAGAGCTGGCATATGAAAGATTCTCCAAGCTATACCCCATCTTCAGTACCCGAAAGATCTCCTCAAACAGTTCTGTCCGGTAACTAATACGCGAATGCATTCCCGGTTTTATATCCGTGAGCCTACAGGTACGATGCGTACAATAAAGCGGAGCAAGTGTTCCTCCGAAGTGAATCCAGTAAATTGTCCATGGTTCCTTTTCATCAGCGCCATACGCATGAGGAAGTCCTGCAGGAAGTATAAAGTATTGGTTAGGCACTACCGGGTGTTTCTGCCCATCGAGACTGAACCATCCCCTACCCTCCGTACAATAGATAAACACATACTGGTCAATCGGAGTATCCCGCTCCCGAAAGTGATTATAAGCCTTTGGATAATAGCCTATATCGGTTATATAGAGTATAGAAGTTGCAGGATCAGTCTTCATACGTTGCACAATGGCAGGAGGCAACACCAATGCCTGTTCGCCCAGAAAGCCGTCTTTTTGTTTTGCCATACTAATAAGATTCATCGGTTCACGCCACAAATATAGAGATAAAAAAGAAATATACTCCATCTTTTTAATCGGTTTCTCTATTTATTTCTATTCTCAAACCCGCTTACTTTGCAATATCAATTAAACCATTTAATAACATGAAACAGACACGAGGCTATTTACTACTTATCTGCATCGTCTCAGCCATGGGCGGATTACTGTTCGGCTATGATTGGGTTGTTATCGGAGGAGCTAAAATCTTCTATGAACCTTTCTTTGGTATTGAAAACTCTGCGGCTCTACGTGGCTGGGCTATGAGCAGCGCACTGATAGGCTGTCTGGCAGGCGCCTTGCTCTCAGGAATCTGGAGCGACAAATACGGACGCAAAAAGATGCTTGTCATAGCCTCATTCCTGTTTGCACTTTCGGCTTGGGGTACGGGAGCAGTCGATCATTTTTCCTACTTCATCTTCTATCGCATTGTAGGAGGATTGGGCATCGGCATCGCATCCAACATTTCTCCCGTATATATTGCAGAGGTATCTCCTGCCCATGTACGCGGCAAATTCGTATCGCTCAACCAGCTCACCATCGTATTAGGTATCTTATTGGCACAATTGGCCAACTGGCAAATCGGGGAATACTACACACAAGGTTCCGATATACTCAGCGAAACAAGTGTGCAATGGGCCTGGCGATGGATGTTCTGGGCAGAACTGATCCCGGCAGGAATTTTCTTCCTGTTATCGTTCATCATCCCCGAAAGTCCCCGTTGGCTGGCTACCGTCCATCAACAGGAGAAAGCACAAAAGACACTGACACGCATCGGAGGAGAAACGTATGCCCGCCAAACCCTGGAAGAACTGAACCAACTCACTCAATCTCAAGGCAACCGGCAAAACAACGAATGGAAATCGGTCTTCCGCCCGGAAATGCGCAAAGTACTGATCATTGGAATCGTTCTGGCCATATTCCAGCAATGGTGCGGCATTAATGTTATCTTCAATTATGCCCACGAGATCTTTTCATCAGCCGGATATGCCGTTTCCGATGTACTGATGAACATCGTAGTGACCGGGATCACTAATGTGATATTTACGTTCGTCGCCATCTATACGGTAGACAAATGGGGACGTCGTACACTGATGCTGATCGGTTCGGCAGGATTAGCGCTGATTTACCTTATATTGGGAACCTGCTACTTCCTGGATGTAAGCGGTTTACCCATGCTTCTACTGGTGGTACTTGCCATCGCTTGCTATGCTATGTCACTTGCCCCGGTAGTCTGGGTGGTGTTATCCGAAATCTTCCCCGTGAAAATACGAGGTATGGCTATAGCCATCTCTACTTTCTTCCTTTGGGTGGCTTGTTTCATACTGACCTATACCTTCCCGGTATTGAATGAAAGTATAGGTGCCGAAGGAACTTTCTGGCTATACGGTGGTATCTGCCTGGCCGGATTTCTGTTCATACGCCAAAACCTGCCCGAAACAAAAGGGAAAACACTGGAAGAAATAGAAAAAGAATTAATCAAATAATACATAGAACAAGATGAAAGAAAGTGTTAATGTATGGGAGGAAGACATCCTGCTCCCTACCTATGGCATCGGACGCCCTGAGAAAAACCCGATGTTCCTGGAGAAACGTGTCTACCAGGGAAGCAGCGGAGTCGTATATCCGTATCCGGTCATCGAGAAAATTGAAGATACCTGCGAAGAGAAAAGTTATCATGCCGTATGGCTGGAGAACGAATACATCAAAGTCATGATCCTGCCCGAACTGGGAGGACGTATTCAAATGGCATTCGACAAGGTGAAACAACGGCATTTTATCTATTACAATCACGTAATAAAGCCGGCACTGGTAGGACTCACCGGTCCCTGGATCTCCGGAGGCATTGAGTTCAACTGGCCTCAACATCACCGTCCCAGCACCTTCTTGCCGGTGGACTACAGCATCGAACGATGTAAAGACGGAAGTGTCGTTGTATGGGTAAGCGAACGGGAACGGATGTTCGGTCAAAAAGGAACAGCCGGATTTACACTCCGCCCGGGACGTGCCGTACTCGAGATACAAGGAAAAGTTTCCAACCCGACTCCGCTTCCACAAACTTTCCTTTGGTGGGCCAATCCGGCCGTAGCGGTCAATGACTGCTATCAGTCAGTATTCCCGTCGGATGTCAACGCTGTATTCGATCATGGAAAACGGGACGTGTCTCGTTATCCTATTGCTACCGGAACCTACTATAAAATGGATTATTCTGCCGGCGTAGATATTTCCAGATATAAAAATATTCCCGTACCGACCTCCTACATGGCAATCCGGTCTAACTATAATTTTGTAGGCGGGTACGAAAATGATACACAGGCAGGTGTCCTGCATGTGGCCAATCATCACATATCTCCCGGAAAAAAACAATGGACCTGGGGAAACGGGGATTTCGGACAGGCATGGGACCGCAACCTGACTGATGCTGACGGTCCGTACATAGAACTGATGACCGGAGTCTATACGGACAATCAACCGGACTTCAGTTGGTTGCAACCTTATGAAGAGAAGACTTTTACCCAATACTTCATGCCCTATCGGGAATTGGGAGTTGTGAAAAACGCCTCCTCCGAACTCTTAATGAATCTGGAAACCGAAGGAGAAGAATGTCGTTTGAAGCTGTTTGCCACCTCGGCTCAGCAAGGATTACGCATCGTAGTCCGTCAAGCGGGTGTTATACGCTTTGAGGAAATCGGTAGCCTCTCGCCTGAACAAATATTCGACCGGCTGATCCCCATAAATGATCTTCACGAAGCGGAAGTCATTATCTACGATACCAACGGACGAAAAAAGCTAAGTTGGAAGGCCGAACCGGAAACAATCAAAGCAGTTCCGGAAGCAGCCAAACCCGCCCTTGCACCGGAAGAGATCAAAACCAACGAAGAACTCTATCTGACCGGACTGCATCTGGAACAATATCGTCATGCCACTTATTGCCCGACCGACTATTATCGGGAAGCACTCCGCCGAGACAATGGAGATGCACGTTGCAACAACGCCATGGGACTATGGCTGATACGCAAAGGAGAGTTTGCGCAGGCTGAACCATATCTTCGGAATGCCATTGCCCGACTCACCGAAAAGAATCCTAACCCCTATGATGGAGAAGCTTTCTATAACCTCGGACTTGCTCTAAAATTTCAGGGAAAAGATGATGAGGCCTACGATTCATTCTATAAATCGTGTTGGAACGCGGCATGGCAAGACGCAGGCTACTATTCGCTGGCCCAGATCTCCGTGTCCCGCAGCAATTGGGAAGAAGCTCTCGAAGAGATTGAAAAATCCCTTCTCCACAACTGGCACAATCTGCGCGGACGCCATCTGAAAGCAATCATACTCCGCCATCTCGAACAAAAAGAGGAGGCTCTTGCCTGGATAGAAGACTCCTTGAAGACAGATGCATTCAACTTCGGTTGCCTGTTCGAAAAATACCTGATCACCCGGAATGAAACAGTATTGATCCAACTTCGGAACCTAATGAAGCGTGGAGCACCCGATTACGAAGCACTGGTACTCGACTATACTTCTGCCGGACGATTTGAAGAAGCACTGGCTGTAGCCGAACTTGCCATTGCCCAACCTGTCGGTGAACAGACACTCTTACATTATTACAAGAGTTGGTGCCTGATCCGTCTAGGAAAAACAGCCGAAGCACAAATAGCCATTGCCACTGCCGAAAAAGAACCGGCCGATTATTGTTTCCCCAATGCCCTGGAAGCGATAGAAGCCCTTCAGTGTGTAGTCGACTTTGCAGGAAAAGCCCCCAAAGCACTTTATTACCTGGGAAATCTATGGTATGATAAACGCCGGTATCCCACTGCCATCGCAGCCTGGGAGCGCTCTTCGCGCGAAGACGAGACATTCCCCACCGTATGGCGTAATCTGTCACTGGCTTACTTCAACAAAATGAACCGTCCGGACGAAGCTGTCGCCTTACTGGAAAAAGCATTCCGCCTGGATCACACGGATGCCCGTGTACTGATGGAACTGGATCAATTGTACAAACGGCTGAACCGTCCGCACATAGAAAGACTGTGCTTTCTGGAACAGCACATAGATATCGTAATGACCCGTGACGACCTGTATCTGGAATACGTCACTTTACTGAACCAAACCGGGCAATATCGGGAAGCAATCCGACGGATCGACCAAAGAAAATTCCATCCGTGGGAAGGAGGAGAAGGTAAAGTACCCGCACAATATCAGCTGGCACGCCTGGAACTGGCAAAGGAGTTGATAAACCGGAAAAAATATGATGACGCACTCGCCTTAATAGATGAATGCTACATATACCCTACCCATCTGGGTGAAGGGAAACTACCGGGGGCACAGGAAAATGACTTCAATTATTACAAAGCATATATCCTGCAACAACAAGGGAGACCGGAAGAGGCTCACAGCCTGTTCGTCAAAGCCTGTTCGGGAAACAGCCAGCCAGCCGCTGCCATGTATTACAACGACCAGAAACCGGATAAAATATTCTACCAAGGACTGGCATACCGGAAATTAGGAGAGGAAGAAAAGGCACGCAGCCGGTTCAACCAATTAATTACTTATGGAGAAGAACATCTCTTCGACCGATTCAAGATGGATTATTTTGCCGTATCTTTACCCGATCTTTTGATTTGGGAAGACGATATGGATAAAAAGAACCGCATCCACTGCAACTACCTGATGGCACTGGGACATCTGGGACTGGGAAATAAAACAAAAGCCGAACACTTCTTTGATATAGCCGCCTCAATGGATAACAATCATCAAGGAGTACAAATTCACCGGAAATTAATGAATACCATTCTATCATGAAACAATCTTTTCAAAACACCCGGTACCGGGCGATTCTGCTCCTGACCGGATTGATGCTTGCCATGACCGCTATGGCGCAAACCCTAACGAATGATGCTCTTGACTTGTCGGGCATGTGGCGCTTCCAATTGGATCCGATGGGATTCGGTAAAACTCCCGGTTCGGAACTCTATCTGGACAAGCTCTCTGAAACCATTATGCTCCCCGGATCGACAGACCAGGGAGGTAAAGGAATTAAAAATACGGCACGCTATGTAGACCGTTTAAGCCGTAAATTCGAATATCAGGGAGCCGCCTGGTACCAACGTGAAATAGTGATTCCGGAAGATTGGGCAGATCGGGAGATTTACCTGAAGCTGGAACGTTGCCATTGGGAAACCACCGTCTACGTGGATGACAAAGAGGCAGGAATGAAAGAGCACCTGAGCACACCGAACACGTTCGTATTGACTCCGCTACTTACTCCGGGAATCCACACACTGACCATTTGCGTAAACAATACACTTAAATATCCGATGGATCAATGGAACCATGGAACAACCGAATATACGCAGACTAACTGGAACGGAATAGCCGGAGACATCTCACTATATGCCAAGGAGAAAGCGCATATCCGCCAGATCAATGTATACCCCGATGTCAGCTCGAAAGCTGTGGAAGTATCTGTACAACCCGCTCCCCTAAAGACCGGACAGACAGGAAAACTGGAGCTATGCATCCGCGAGCAAGGAGGTAAAATAATAGTCCGCCAAACACTGAATGCAGACAGTCTTCAGGTACATGCAGGCATACGCCAAACGCTCCCGATGGGAAATAGGGTGAAACTCTGGGATGAATTCACACCTTATTTATACGAGATAGAAGCCAGTTGGAACGTAGACGGAAAGACAGATACTCAAACCCGAACTTTCGGCATGCGGAACGTAGAGCAGGGTAAACATCATATCCGCCTGAACGGAAGAGACATTCACTTACGTGGAGTACTGGATTGTGCAGTCTTTCCCCTGACCGGTTATCCGTCGACAAATGTGGATGACTGGAAACGCATCTTCACCACCATTAAAGAATATGGAATGAATCACGTACGCTTTCACTCCTGGTGTCCGCCGGAAGCAGCTTTCGAAGCCGGTGACGAAGTAGGTATGTACCTCCAGGCCGAACTTCCCATGTGGATCAAAGATGTGGGCAAATATCCTGACCGGCGTGATTTCTTTGAAAAAGAGATGTATGCCATTCTCGATGCCTATGGCAATCACCCCTCTTTCATCCTGATGTGTAACGGCAACGAAAACGAAGGTGACTTCGCCGTATTGGAAGATCTGGTAAAAAAGGCACAGAAGTATGATAACCGACGGCTCTATAGCGCCTCGACCGCACGTACTCATACTCCTTCGGATCAGTACTATGTGTCGCATGTCACCTCGAAAGGATGGATTACCGTATACGAAGGAAAGCCATCGACTGACTGGGACCGTTGCAAAGAATCGGATATCGATGTACCGGTGATTGCTCACGAAACCGGACAACGCTGTATGTATCCCAACTTTGAGGAAATTAAGAAATATACCGGCGTTGTAGAAGCACGCAATTTCGAGGTATTCCGCGAACGGCTTGCCAAAAACGGCATGTTGCACCAAGCCAACGATTTCTTCCGGGCAACCGGAGCACATACGGTGCTGCAATATAAAGAGGTAAACGAATCGCTGCTCCGTACTCGCAACTCCGGTGGTTTTCAGTTGTTGGGACTGGCCGATTTCCCCGGACAGGGCAGTGCCTTTGTAGGCATCCTCGACGCTTTCTGGGAAAGCAAAGGACTGGTAACACCCGAAAAGTTCAGAGAATCGTGTGCTCCGACCGTACTCCTGGCACGTTTACCCAAACGCACTTTCAGAAACGGGGAAAAACTAAAGGCAAAAATGGAAATTTACCATTTCGGTAAAGATGCCCTGAACAGCCGGAAACTGAACTGGACACTGATCGGTGAAGACGGAACCGTATACCACAAAGGAAACCTGAAGACAAAAAGCATACAACCTGCTACGGTAGATTCACTCGGAATCATCGAACTCCCCTTGAACGGGATGGACAGTGCCCGCAAACTGACCTTGAAGGCTGAGCTGGGCGGTATACACAATGAATGGGATGTGTGGGTATATCCGGAACAACCGAAAACGGAACAGCACAACTTTGTCTACACCCGTACCTGGAACGACGAAACCAAACAGTGGCTCAACGAAGGCAAGAATGTACTGTTAATTCCTGAAAAGTGTAAAGGACGCAAAGCGCACTTCGCCAGCCATTTCTGGAACCCGATTATGTTCAACTGGAATCCAATGATCGTAGGTACACTGATCGATAACGAGCATCCCGCCTTTCGCGACTTCCCCACCCGGAACTATGCCGACTGGCAATGGTGGGACATCCTGAACTATTCGACAGCCCTGGAACTCGACGAACTGAAAGAAATCACCCCATTGATACAGAGCATCGACTCATACGAGACCAACCAAAAACTGGGTATCTCGTTCGAAGCTAAGGTAGGAAAAGGAAAACTATTCGTGCTCTGTGCCGATCCGGAAAAGAAAATCGATGAAAGACCTGCGATGCAGCAGTTACTAACATCTGTCCGTAATTATGTGTCATCCGGGTATTTCAACCCGGCAAAGAGTTTACCCGTCTACCTGTTGGATGCACTTTTCGCCCCGGCATCCGAAGAGAAATCCGGAGACAAGGGTAGCAAGGCGATCGAATTGCTATTGAATAAATAGTCAGACGAATCTTAAAATACATTAAAAGAATAGCAGCCGCTCTATGGTGACTGCTATTCTCATTGTATTTATAATAGCACAAGTCTGAAAGTAGAACATTATAAACTGATCTTTTTTAATATTATGAAAATCAAACTACTATTACTACTCTGTTGTGGTCTGTGGAGCAGTTGCAACTCGTATGACTATTGTCCGGTCACTCCTTCAGAGAGTGATCTTGTATTCACCGGACTTGCCCGGTCGTGGGACGAAGCAATGCCCTTGGGAAATGCTACCGTCGGTGCCTTGGTATGGCAACGTGACTCCACCCTACGCCTGTCACTGGACAGAACCGATTTATGGGATTTACGTCCGGTAGACAGTCTGTCGGGAGATAACTTCCGCTTCTCCTGGGTAAAAGAACATATTCGCCAAAAGAACTATCTGCCCGTACAGAAAAAGCTGGACTGGCCTTATGACATGAATCCCGCGCCATCCAAGATTCCCGGAGCTGCCATCGAATTTCCATTAGAGCAGATCGGCACTCCGACTCAGGTAAGACTTTACCTGAACAATGCCTTATGTGAAGCAGACTGGGCAGACGGTACACAAATGCAGACTTTCGTTCATGCTACCGAACCGATCGGATGGTTTGTATTCCGTAACCTGAAAACCCCAATAGAACCCTCCATCATCACTCCTGTATACAATAAAACGAAGCCGGATGGCAGCCTCGATCCGGTTTCGGGACAAGATCTGCACCGATTGGGCTATCAACAAGGAAAAGTGGTTCGTGAAGGAAACCAAATAACCTACCATCAAAAGGGATACGGAGACTTTTCGTATGACGTAACAGTCTGTTGGAAGCAAGAAGGCGAAACCTTGTACGGTACCTGGAGCGTCACCTCTTCCTTATCCGGCGAGCAAGCTTCCGAAAAGGCAGAAGCCGCCCTGCAACGCGGTCTAAAGCATGATTATCAGGCACACCTGGAATATTGGGACAAGTACTGGGCACAATCATCAATCACTCTACCCGATTCTGTACTGCAAAAACAGTATCAGAACGAAATGTATAAATTCGGTTCCACTACCCGCGAACACTCATACCCCATCTCCCTGCAGGCCGTATGGACAGCCGATAACGGCAAACTTCCGCCCTGGAAGGGAGACTATCATCACGATTTAAATACCCAGCTAAGTTACTGGCCGACCTATACAGGCAATCACCTGACCGAAGGAATGGGCTATCTGAACACGTTGTGGAACCAACGGGATGCATACAAACGCTACACCCGCCGCTATTTCGGTACCGAAGGGATGAATATACCGGGGGTTTGCACCCTGACAGGAGAACCCATGGGAGGATGGATACAATACTCCATGTCGCAAACCGTAGCTGCATGGCTGGCACAACACTTCTATCTGCAATGGAAATATTCGGCAGACCGCACTTTCCTCAAAGAGCGTGCTTATCCATTCATCAAGGATGTGGCAATCTATCTGGAGCAAATTTCAGAAGTTACCCCCGAAGGAGTACGTAAACTGGAATTCAGTTCAAGTCCCGAAATATTCGACAACTCCCTGCAAGCGTGGTTCAGAGACATGACCAATTATGACCTGGCAATGATGCACTTCCTCTTTAAGGCTGCTTCCGAACTAGCACACGAACTGAACCTGGCCGACGAAGCCGGACACTGGGCATCCCTGGAAGCCCAACTACCGGATTACGACATAGACGAAGAAGGTTGCCTCACTTTCGCCAAAGGATATCCTTACAAAGAATCACACCGCCATTTTTCACATGCCATGGCTATCCATCCGCTGGGACTGATAGACTGGAGCGACGGAGAAAAGTCACAACACATCATCCGCGCCACCTTGAAGAGACTCGATGAAGTAGGGCCGGACTACTGGACAGGATATTCATACAGTTGGCTCGCCAATATGAAAGCCCGTGCATTCGATGGTGAAGGTGCCGCACAAGCCCTGAAAACCTTTGCGGAATGCTTCTGCCTGAAGAACACCTTCCATGCCAACGGTGACCAGACCCAAAGTGGCAAATCACGCTTCACTTACCGCCCCTTCACGCTCGAAGGTAACTTCGCTTTTGCAGCAGGCATACAAGAAATGTTGCTGCAAAGTCACACAGGCGTAATACGCATCTTCCCGGCAATACCGAAAGAATGGAAAGATGTATCCTTCGAAAGCTTACGCGCCATGGGTGCATTCCTGGTATCGGCCCGGATGGAAGGTGGAGAAATCAATCGGGTACGCATCTATTCGGAGAAAGGCGGCATGTTGAAAATAGCCCGTCCCGGTACACTGAAGCCGAATAAGAACTATACTTTATCCGGCACGGATATCTTAAACATAGATACTCAAGCCGGTGAATGGATCGAGTTGAACCCTTAATGCACTCCGACAAAAAGTCAAGAGTGTATATATAATGTCATTTTGTATTTTCTACCCGGTATAGCTTCTGCTATATCCGGGTAGTTTTCTTTGCGGTGATCAAAAACGCCTTTTCCGGTAATCAGGCTTTTGCAGAATATCACCTTTCCCGTCTGTTCAGATACACATCCCTACCTTTTCCGGCAAAAGCGCCACATTCATCTTCATCGAAAGGTGTAAACGGCTACATTCTGACACTTTTCCGACATTAACCGACACACGACTAAAAAGTGAAAAAGAGGCGGAATAAGAGCAATGAATTTTATCTTCTGACCTAATGTAACTTTAGTTCTAATGAAATAGAGCGTTGGTTCTAAACGAATGCCGCCTCCCTTTTAAAGAAAGAAAACTTTCGTTTAATAGATTTCATGCATAGATATTGGAAAAATTTCACCTTTTACGTATTTTTTTGCAGTTTACATCCGTTTTTTATGCAGTCCTCTTCTCTGCCAGAGCTATTTTACCCCAATTGCGAGTCAGCAAAAAACAGGATATACTATCAGAATCACACCGATTGAGTCATTCTTCTTTCAGAAATCAAAAGTAGTTTTAAAGCCGGTCATTTATTAAAATAATATAAATTAAAACTATTATACCGAGGGTAGCCCCCCAATGGTGTGTATTTATAACGTATATCAAAAAGTAAGTAATAAGCTCGAGCAACCTAACAAAGGAAAAGAATCTCATAAAAGGAACAGAAGAATGAAAGACAGAGTTGCAACCCACAACACACTACACGCAGCATTATATACCCCGGACAAACATTGCACTACCGGGTTCAAACAACTTGTAAAAGATGACATTATCAGGCTTTTGCAGAAAGAAAAGCCAGCCTGCTGCAGAGATGGCAACTTCCGTTAAAGAACAGAAGCAGCCATCTCTGTAGACCGACAGGAATTGTCCTGTTATAATAATAACCGGAATATCTATGAATTAAAGATGTAACAGAGAACGTTTTAATCGCATAAAAGATAAGAGTTGTGAAAAGTATTCTTATCTTTGCACGATAGAAATGAAACACTATTATTAACAACAATTTTATTAACTAATCAAATCTTATTCAAACATGTTTAAACATCTAAATGCCCTGTTTATCGGACTTGCTCTGTTTGCATGCACCTCTGGTGCCGTAGCACAAACCATCAAGCCTATCGAGACTCCAGTGCCTGTACGTCCCGCCGGACAAAAAGATGTAGTCGGACTGACTACTCCTAAACTCGACGTGGTACGTGTCGGATTCATTGGTTTGGGTATGCGTGGTCCGGGTGCAGTAGAACGCTTCACTCACATCCCCGGAACACAGATCGTAGCCCTTTGTGACCTTATCCCTGAACGCGTAGCCGGCGCACAGAAAATCCTGACAAAAGCAAACTTACCGGAAGCAGCTTCTTACTCCGGAAGTGAAGACGCCTGGAAAAAACTTTGCGAACGTAAAGATATCGACCTCGTTTATATCGCAACAGACTGGAAACATCACGCACAGATGGCTATCTACGCTATGGAACATGGCAAACACGTTGCCATTGAAGTTCCTTCGGCAATGACGCTGGATGAAATCTGGGCTTTGATCAACACTTCAGAGAAAACTCGCAAACACTGTATGCAGCTTGAAAACTGTGTATACGACTTCTTTGAACTGACTACCCTGAACATGGCTCAACAGGGTGTATTCGGTGAAGTGCTGCACACAGAAGGTGCTTACATCCACAACCTTGAAGACTTCTGGCCGTACTACTGGAACAACTGGCGTATGGATTACAACCAGAACCACCGTGGCGATGTATACGCTACTCACGGCATGGGCCCGGCTTGCCAGCTGCTCGACATTCACCGTGGTGACAAAATGAACTACCTCGTATCTATGGATACCAAAGCTGTAAACGGTCCGGCATACATCAAAAAGACAACCGGCAAAGAAGTGAAAGACTTCCAGAACGGTGACCAGACTTCTACATTGATCCGTACAGAAAAAGGTAAGACTATCCTGATTCAGCACAACGTGATGACTCCGCGTCCTTACAGCCGTATGTATCAGGTAGTAGGTGCTGACGGCTATGCAAGCAAATATCCTATCGAAGAATATTGCATGCGTCCGACTCAGATCGCTTCAAACGATGTACCTAACCACGAAAAGCTAAATGCACACGGTTCTGTACCGGCTGACGTTAAAAAAGCGTTGATGGACAAATACAAACATCCGATCCACAAAGAACTGGAAGAAACTGCCAAGAAAGTAGGCGGACACGGCGGTATGGACTACATCATGGACTATCGTCTGGTTTACTGTCTGCGCAACGGTCTTCCTTTGGATATGGACGTTTATGACCTTGCAGAATGGTGCTGTATGGCCGACCTGACCAAGCTTTCTATCGAAAACAGCTCTGCCCCGGTAGCTATCCCCGACTTTACTCGTGGAGCATGGAACAAGGTGAAAGGTTACAGACACGCTTTCGCAAAATAATAAAACTTCTTTTTGACACGGGTTTCACGAGTCATCCGGCAGTTAGTTCGCTACACAAAGCCGGCCGGTTCGTGAAATCCGTGTCCGATTATAAGACTACACAACCCATCCATGAAGATGAAAATATCAAAGCCCTCTAAACAGGGAGTAATCAGAGAAACGAAAGACTACTTAATGATTGCCTTGGGAATGATCCTTTACGGCATCGGATGGACTCTCTTCCTGCTTCCTAACGACATCACCACCGGTGGAGTACCGGGCATTGCCTCTATTGTTTATTTCGCTACCGGATTCCCGGTTCAATACACTTACTTTGCCATCAATGCTGTCTTGCTGATGGTATCCCTCAAAGTGCTGGGATTTCGATTCAGTCTTAAAACCATATTCGGTGTATTCACTTTAACCTTCTTCCTGTCCGTTATCCAAAAGTTAACCGCGAACGTAACCTTGCTACACGATCAGCCGTTCATGGCTTGCGTGTTGGGTGCTTCTTTCTGTGGCAGCGGCATCGGTATTGCTTTCTCAGCCAACGGAAGTACGGGAGGAACCGATATTATCGCGGCTGTCATCAACAAATACCGCGACATCACTTTGGGAAGAGTCATGCTGATATGTGACCTGATCATTATCTCTTCCAGCTATTTCGTACTGAAAGACTGGGAAAAGGTAGTATATGGATATGTGACCCTTTATGTTTGCAGCTTCGTACTGGACCAGGTAGTGAACAGTGCGCGCCAATCGGTACAATTCTTTATCATCTCCAACAAGTATGAAGAAATAGGCAAACGCATCAACGAATATCCGCACCGGGGAGTAACCATTATCAATGCAACCGGATTCTATACCGGCAAAGAGCAGAAGATGATGTTCGTCCTGGCAAAAAAACGGGAGTCAACCATTATCTTCCGGTTGATAAAAGACTGTGACCCGACTGCTTTTGTCTCTCAAAGCGCAGTAATCGGCGTATACGGAGAAGGCTTTGATCATATAAAAGTTAAATAAATTATCATTCTAATACCCTCAAAACATGAAGTTAAGACTATCTGACACCTTAAATAGCCTTATGTTGGGTGGCCTCCTGATGGCATCCACCTTTGCTTCGGCCGGCAACAAACCGACGAAACCTTACTGGCAGGACGTACAGGTGGTAGCCGTAAATAAAGAATACCCCCGTTCTTCATTTATGACCTACGAAAACCGCGCAAACGCCCTGACCGGAAAGTTTGAAAAAAGCAAGTACTACCAACTCCTGAACGGCACCTGGAAGTTCTATTTTGTAGATTCATACAAGAACCTGCCGGCCAACATCACCGACCCTGCAATCAGTACGGCCGATTGGGCAGACATCAAAGTACCGGGCAACTGGGAAGTACAAGGCCACGGAGTAGCTATTTATACCAACCACGGATATGAATTCCAGCCCCGTAACCCTCAACCTCCTACTTTGCCGGAAGCCAATCCGGTAGGTGTTTACCGCAGGGACATCGATATTCCCGCCGACTGGGACGGACGCGATATTTACCTCCACCTGGCCGGTGCCAAATCGGGTGTATACGTATATATCAACGGACAGGAAGTAGGTTACAGCGAGGACTCTAAAAACAGTGCGGAGTTCCTGATCAATAAATTCGTGAAGCCCGGCAAAAATGTCCTTACTTTAAAGATTTACCGCTGGAGTACCGGATCCTATCTGGAATGCCAGGACTTCTGGCGTATCAGCGGTATCGAACGCGATGTATTCCTTTACTCACAACCCAAAGCCGCGCTCAAAGATTTCCGTGTAACATCGACTCTGGACGATACATACAAAGACGGTATCTTCAAACTGGGCGTAGACCTGAGAAACAACGGTTCGACAGCCGGCAATATGACGTTGGTATACGAACTGCTCGATGCCAATGGCAAAGTAGTGGCAACCGGAGAGAAAGCAACTAATGTAGCGGCCGGAGAGACCCGTACGGTGTCTTTCGACCAGACACTTCCGGATGTAAAGACCTGGACTTCGGAAGCCCCCAACCTCTACAAGTTGGTGATGACAGTAAAAGAAAACGGTAAAGTGAACGAAATCATTCCGTTCAACGTAGGTTTCCGCCGCATCGAAATTAAACCGACCGAGCAACTGGCACGCAACGGAAAGCCCTATGTATGCCTCTTCATCAACGGACAGCCGCTGAAGTTGAAGGGAGTGAACATTCACGAACATAACCCTGCTACCGGTCACTATATGACTGAAGAGTTGATGCGCAAAGATTTCGAATTGATGAAACAACACAACCTGAATACGGTTCGCCTGTGCCATTATCCGCAAGATCGCCGTTTCTACGAATTGTGCGACGAATACGGACTTTATGTATACGATGAAGCAAACATCGAGAGCCATGGCATGTACTATGATCTTGCTAAAGGCGGTACGCTGGGAAACAATCCGGAATGGTTGAAAGCGCACATGGATCGCACAATCAACATGTTCGAACGTAATAAGAACTATCCGAGTCTGACTTTCTGGTCGCTGGGTAACGAAGCCGGCAACGGTTATAACTTCTACCAGACTTACCTTTGGGTCAAGAATGCCGATAAAGACATCATGAACCGTCCGGTCAACTACGAACGTGCCCAATGGGAATGGAACTCCGATATGTATGTTCCGCAATATCCGGGTGCCGACTGGCTGGAGGCAATGGGCAAACGCGGCAGTGACCGCCCGATTGTTCCTTCTGAATATTCACATGCCATGGGTAACTCAAACGGTAACCTTTGGGATCAATGGAAAGCAATCTATAAATATCCGAACCTGCAGGGTGGATACATTTGGGACTGGGTAGACCAGGGCATTGACGCAGTAGACGAAAACGGACGCCACTTCTGGACATACGGTGGTGACTATGGGGTAAACACTCCGAACGACGGTAACTTTAACTGTAACGGTATTGTAAGTCCGGACCGTACTCCGCATCCGGCTATGGCCGAAGTGAAGTATGTTCACCAGAACGTGGCTTTCGAAGCGGTGGATCCGGCTAATGGAAAATTCCTGGTCAAGAATCGTTTCTACTTCACGAACCTGCAGAAGTATATGATCTCATATACCATTAAGGCCAATGGCAAAACAGTGAAAGGCGGCAAAATGTCTGTCAATGTGGAACCGCAGGGAAGCAAAGAAATCACGATCGCGACAAGCGGACTGAAATCAAAACCCGGAACTGAGTATTTTATATACTTCAACGTAACGACTACCGAACCGGAACCGTTAATCCCCGTTGGACATGAAATAGCATACGAACAGTTCCGTCTGCCTATCGAACCGGGCGAACGTACTTTCGCTACCGGTGGTCCGGCTCTGAAAGTATCGGCAGAAGGCAATGAACTGACAGCGTCTTCTTCAAAAGTAAACTTCGTATTCGATAAGAAGACCGGTCTGGTTTCTTCCTATAAGGTAGGTGGAACCGAATACTTTAAAGATGGCTTCGGACTTCAGCCGAACTTCTGGCGTGCACCGAACGACAACGACTATGGCAATGGTAACCCCAAACGCCTGCAAGTATGGAAACAGTCGAGCAAAAACTTCAATGTAGTGGACGCCAACATCGTTATGGACGGCAAAGATGCCGTATTGACAGCTAACTATCTGCTGGCTGCCGGCAACCTTTACATTGTTACATACCGCATCTCTCCTTCGGGCGTAGTAAAAGCCGATTTCACTTTCACTTCTACCGATATGGAAGCTGCCAAAACCGAAGCCTCGGAAGCAACCCTGATGGCTACTTTCACTCCCGGCAGCGATGCAGCGCGCAAGGCTGCCTCCAAACTGGAAGTACCCCGTATCGGTGTACGTTTCCGTCTGCCTGCAGAAATGAACCAAGTGGAATATTTCGGACGCGGACCGGAAGAGAATTATATAGACCGCAATGCGGGTACATTGATCGACCTGTATAAAACGACTGCCGACCAAATGTACTTCCCATACGTACGCCCGCAGGAAAACGGACACCATACCGATACCCGTTGGTTGACCCTGAATAAAAAAGGCGGTAAAGGACTGACTATTTATGCAGACAAGACGATCGGTTTCAATGCACTGCGCAATTCGGTAGAGGACTTTGACGGAGAAGAAACCGTATCCCGCCCCTATCAATGGCTGAACCGTGATGCCGGCGAATTGGTTCACGACGAAAGCAAAGCCAAAGATCAACTGCCGAGAAAGACACATATCAATGATATCACACCAAGGAACTTCGTAGAAGTATGTGTGGACATGAAGCAACAGGGCGTAGCCGGTTACAACAGTTGGGGTGCACGTCCGGAACCGGGTTACAATATTCCGGCAAACCAGGAATACAAATGGGGATTCACAATCGTACCAAGATAAACTAACTTAAAAATAAAAACCATGAAAGATTTACTTAGTATCGTATCTAAATTCAAAGTACAAGGCACAGTAGGCGAAATCAAACCACTTGGCGCCGGCCTGATTAACGACACTTACAAAGTTAACACTACCGAAGCAGACGCTCCCGATTATGTGTTGCAACGCATCAACCATGCAATTTTCCAGAATGTGGAAATGCTTCAGGATAACATTGCTGCCGTGACGGGACACATCCGCAAGAAACTGACGGAAGCCGGAGAGACAGACGTTGATCGCAAAGTCTTGACTTTCCTCCCGACGGAAGAAGGCAAAACATATTGGTTTGACGGTGACAGCTATTGGCGTGTAATGGTATTCATCCCACGTGCCAAAACTTATGAGACTGTGAATCCCGAGTATTCATATTATGCCGGAGCAGCTTTCGGTAACTTCCAGGCAATGTTGGCTGACATTCCGGCAACATTGGGCGAAACTATTCCTGACTTCCACAATATGGAGTTCCGCCTGAAACAACTTCGTGAGGCCGTAGCTGCCAATGCAGCCGGACGAGTAGCCGAGGTACAGTATTATCTGGATGAAATAGAAAAACGTGCAGATGAAATGTGTAAGGCCGAACGTCTGTATCGCGAAGGCAAACTGCCTAAACGCGTATGCCACTGTGATACGAAAGTGAACAACATGATGTTCGACGAAGATGGTAAAGTGCTCTGCGTAATCGATCTCGATACAGTAATGCCAAGCTTTATCTTCTCCGACTATGGAGACTTCCTGCGCACAGGAGCCAATACCGGAGATGAAGACGATAAGAATCTGGACAATGTCAATTTCAATATGGAGATATTCAAAGCATTTACTAAGGGATATCTGGAAGGAGCCGGTTCATTCCTTACTCCGATCGAAATAGAGAACCTGCCTTATGCAGCCGCTCTCTTCCCTTACATGCAATGTGTACGCTTCCTGGCAGACTATATCAACGGCGATACTTACTATAAGATCAAGTATCCCGAACACAACCTGGTACGTACCAAAGCACAGTTCAAACTATTGCAAAGCGTAGAAGAACATACCCCCGAAATGGAGGCATACATCAAAGAGTGTCTGGGATAAACTTCCCATCCTTCCAGGTGTAAACTATTGAACGGCGGAGAAACGGTTTCAGTTTTTCCGCCGTTTCTTTTTCCATATATTCCGGAGTTGTCAAAGTAAAAGTCAATGTCCCATTCTCTTTGGACAGTTCTGCTTGCATCAAAGTCATATCCGCTTGCAGGCGGGCATCGATAAAGTCATAGTCGGTAGAATCGGAAGAGGTGAAGAAATCATTCATCTGAGGAACCGACGGCAAAAAGTCGGTGGCGGGAAGCTCTTTCCAGTCCGTGGTATAGAACCGGATATGACTGTCGCATGCCGGAGCGCAAACTATAGAAACGGCGCAAACCACTTTCGTTGTGTCATTCAACGGCAATAACTTCATCTGCCAATTGCTTGCGTCAGACATTTGCAGAGACACATAATCGGGACTTAACTCCGTCATCTCCGACTTGCCCCCGAAACGGTTGGTCACCTGAGCTTTCATTTTACTTTCAATAAAATCAATACAATCTGCCCGGTTCACTGATGACAGCAACGGACAAAGCGAGTCAGGTATATTCACAAACACCGTTTTAGCTTCCTGTGCTCCGACAGAAAAGGAAGAAGAAATACCCAGAATAAATAACAGGAGGGTAAGAGTAGACTTTTTCATATCTGATAATCTTGTTTCTTTACGTTCTTATTTAGTTCCCAAATATAGGAATATCATTCCTATTAACACCAGAATAAGGTCAATCGCTTTGCTTTTTAAATTCTTTTCACGGAACACCATAGCACCGAAAAGGAAAGATACAATCACACTTCCCCGTCTAACCATCGAGACAATCGAAATCATGGAATCTTCATAGCTCAATGCATAGAAGTAAACAAAATCGGCAGCACAGAGAAAGATGGAAATAAAAATGATAGCCCAATCCCAACGGAACGGAGTAGATGACTTACGTTTCGGCCACCAAAGAAGCGCAAGAATGGGACACATAATAAACATTTGGTACACATTATACCACGACTGTACGACCATGGGAGGCAGCTGCTTCATCAGGTATTTATCATACAAGCCACTTACCGCACCCGCTACGGCTGCTAGAATAATGAAAAGTATCCACTTGTTATGTTTAAAGTCAATACCTTCCTTCTTCCCCGAACGACTCAGCATAAAAAAAGAAATAATGGCTAACATCACGCCGATCCACTGATAGAGATTCAAGCGCTCGCCAAATACCAGCATGGCTCCCACAAGCACCATTACGGGACGGGTGGCATTAATCGGTCCTACAATAGTAATAGGCAGATGTTTCATCCCGAAATATCCGAGTATCCACGAGGAAAGAACAATAAATGATTTAATAATAATAAATTTATGTACTTCCCATCCCACCACCGGTACATCGAGCATAGTACCCCCCAGCACTCCGGGCGCAAATGCCGACAACAAAATAAAAGGAAGAAATATAAGGCTGGAAAAAAGTGTATTGAAGAACAACACCGGTAAAACCGCATTGTCTTTCAACGCTTTCTTTTTAAACACGTCATAAAAGCCCAGCAATGTCGCTGAGAGAAAAGCAAGAAGTAACCACATAATAGAATTCTTTAAATTAGAAGCTATAGGCTTATTCGAATATCTCCTGAGGATATTCTACATTAACCAGGAAGAGGGCATTTCCGGGAGCTGAAGTACCGGCTTTACAGCGATTCTGCTGCTCTATTATTTTACGGAAGTCAACGACTGACAGTTTGCCACGCCCCACTTCCAGAAGCGTACCGACAATGGCACGTACCATATTACGCAAAAAGCGGTCCGCCTGGATGGTAAACACCCAGGTATATTCATCCTCCTGAGTCCATTCGGCATGCATAATCTTACAAATATTGGTTTTTACATCTGTATGCAACTTACTAAAACTCGTAAAGTCCGAATAATGAAATAATGTCAGGGCTGCCTCATTCATCTTTTGAAAGTCGAGCGGATTATGTATCCGATAACGATATTGACGATTGAACGGGAATTTTACAGTAGTGATGTAATACTTGTAAGTACGTGCTGTTGCATCGAACCTTGCATGAGCATCCGGCTTTACCCGACAGACCTTATAGACCGAAATATCCTGCGGCAAAAGACGATTCAGCTTCTCAGCTACTTTATCCACATCCAAAGGTTCACCTTCGTAGTCGAAGTGGGCAACCATCAGAGAGGCATGTACCCCGGCATCGGTCCGTCCCGCCCCAATCACTTCCGTATCTTTCCTCAGGAAGGTGGCAAGTGCCTTCATCAGACATTCTTGTATACTGATTCCGTTAGGCTGAATCTGCCATCCATGATAATGGGTGCCATCATAGGCTAAATAAATAAAATATCTTTGCACGCTCATTCCGTTCACTTGGTTTTTGCGTGCAAAGATACTGCTTTAATTGATAATTCAGAATGGATACTTATCAATAATTAATTGCTTTATTTGACCCACACATTCATTATCTCACCGATATACATCGTATGCAAAGATTTATCCTTCCATGCTTCTTTCAACTCCGGAGTATCAAAGGCTCCGGGAGTGATCGGCTGGGATAACATCTTCTTACATTCTATGATCATCCATGCTTCAGAGAAAGCTTTACTGCCCGAAGGAGTAGTAAGAGGAGTCAATCCGGCGCCTTTCACTTTATCAACATCCTCGCCACTATGACTACCGCAATATTTCAAAGCATCCCGATAAGTCTCTGTATAAAAGCTGATAGTATATGTATCATTCTTTTCCATCAATTGATAAGTATAGCGTGTAGGATAAATAAAACAGAATGAAACCGGCTTATTATAGAGATACCCCAGTCCGCCCCAGCTGGCTGTCATCATGTTGTATTTATCTTCCGTACCGGCTGTAATCAACATCCAATCTTCAGAGAGCATTTTAATGATATTACCCGGAATCTTATCAGCAGGAATATGTTTATACCCTGCCATAGCTCCCTGCTCCACAGCCTTTGGAAATTCCCGATCGAACACTTCCGGAGTAACTTTAGGTTCTTTTGCCAATAGAGGAACCTCTGATTTTGCTCCTCCCAGCGTTTTCGTAACCTGCTCCGTCAAGTCATCAAACAGATCGATTGTTTTGATACGGAGTTTTCCATATTTGGCAACCACTTTCGTTTTGGCTTTATTCAATCCGGTCTCATCCGTGATCCAATCTTCCGCCTCCATCTCTGTATCATCACCATGAAAATAAGAAATGTTGTACATCTCCATCTTACAGGAACCGTCCAGGCAGTTAATCACCAGCCGGTATTTAATAGTAGCACGATCCAAGAAGAAGCTATTCGTTGCCGAAAGTTGCAAATACTCTTCACCCAAACATGCAATCTGCCCTTTTTTCTCATCAAAATAGGCGACTCTCCCCTTCTGTCCTTTTGAAGGTGTAAAACGCTTCTCTGCCCATTTTAACAAAGCATCATAGATCTGCCGTTTCGACATATCGGAAGCTTGAATTACTTCTGCAAAAATGACTTTTCCGTTGACTACGGGTACTGCACCGGCCAGATACTTACTGTTATCTTCCTGTGCACAAAGAAGCATAGGACAACAGGCCAAAAGGAACAATAGAATTCTCTTCATACATTTATAAGTGTTTTTACAGAGGCGGATTTCACTCTGAAATCTTCACGTTTGTCACTCGTTCCAACAAGAATCGATCTTTATTCCAGTGGAAAGGCTTAAACTCTGTATTGGTTTTGATCACATTGTTACGGAATATCAACCCATCTACAGATTTTGCATAAAGAATCGGTGCATCAAACGTATCGAATTCATTATCCTCAATCACGATACCTCCATCTTTACCACCATGGAAGTACTTTTGCTGATCTTTCAGATTAGGTATTTCCGGATAGATAGAGATTACTGCATTGGTAAACTGGAACATATTAGTAAGCGCATTGATAAAACGATTGCGACGAATGGTGACATCACGGCAAGCACCTGTCTCAAACCAGCCATTGCAATCGCCACACAGCAATATAGCCGTACCGGAAGTATGGTCAAACAAATTGTCCTCCACCACCGTCTTTTTAGGAGTACTGAATAGTGTACCGCGAGCGCGATTATTACGAATCGTATTACCGGCAAATAACACTTCAGGGGTCCATGTCAGGTTTTCAATACCAAAGCCACTTTTTTCGTTAATAGCAGGATCGATTGCCTCTTTAAAAGTAATGCTGAACTCACGGGCACCTTGTATCTCACCCTTATCATACGGACGAATGGCAGTAATCTGATTCTGCTTGCCAATCAACTCCATTGTTTCCGAACGTACAAACTGAACATCGTCACCCGGACGTGCCCATTCAAAGCCCCAGGATTGATCGTGCATATAACGTCCTATCAGCGTATGATCATCCACACGCTTGATGACTTTCAAATACGTACCATGTACATTAATGGCATCATCCATCATTCCTTCATACAAACCATTCTTTGAAACAATCTTTCCCTTACATCCGGAAAAGTGCGTAGCATCTGCCTGCGTTGTAAAATAGCGCGGATCATTATCGCCTTTCAGGCAGACTCCAAAACCATCAAGCGTAATATCTTCGCAAAGCTGTGCCAGCAATCCCATACCTTCGGCATAATGTACTTTGACATCCAGCAAGGAAGTATTCACATCATGTGACATGAAAATGCCCGGAGTCGGACGTCCCCATCCACGCATAGCCACCACTGTGCCGGGCACCAGACGTGCATCTTTCCACTTTGGAGAGCAAATCCGGCGGGGAGCCACTTCAAAAGCTCCCTTGGTAGGACAACCGATATCACTGGTATTATATACCACATGTTTCGTTTTGCCATCGAAAGCAATGCCCCATGAATATCTCATCACCCAGCCTTCACCCAGTCCTTCGAATACCGAATCCTTGCTGATGCGGTAATCGACCCATGGTGCAGGTTCGAACGTGATTCCTTTTTCCGGATCATTCTCTACCACTTGTACTTGAGCAATATGGGGCTGTTCAAAATCAATGCTAAAGTTTTTCAATACACAATTCTCCGAACGAAGCAAAGAAACCGGAATCATTCTTCCATAGAACACAAATTCGGAACCCTGCCCGTCAATAGTCAGGTTTTTCATATCCTCCAAGGCAATCCCCACTTTTTTAGGATTGTCCTGGTCGTGATTGGAAATATAATATTCACGCACGGTAGAACCCGCTTCATGAAAATTGTAACGTCCGGCAGGAAAACGAAGTATCACTTTTTCCCCATCACGGCATTCAGCTTTAATCTTCGCTATGGCCTTACGAACCACAGGAGACGCATTTTTCTTACTATTAGCTTTCAAGCCAAACTGGGAAATGTCATAAACACGCTCTTGTGCACAAACATCCGACACGGATAAAGAGAGCAACAGACTCAGAGCAAAGAGTAGGATTGTCTTCATAGTTTTTTCTATTTCTGTTTAATAATTTAGGGTACAAATATACATTCATTTTCCGATTCTTCCATTTTTTTATTAGTTTACCTTTGCATATAAAAATCAAAGGTGTATATTTGGGAACTATATCTATAAAATAAATCATTAAACACCTATTGCCATGAGTAGTAATATTTTCCTCACCATTGCTATTGTCACAACAGGCATCTTCGCAGTACAATTTATCTTATCTATATTTTTTGGTGATATCGATGCAGATGCTGACATCGACACAGATATCAGCAGTGTGGTTTCTTTTAAGGGATTAACTCACTTTGGGATAGGATTCGGTTGGTATATGTATCTGCAGCATAACACCGAGATACAGACCTACCTGACGGGTGTCGCCATCGGACTCATATTTGTATTTGCCGTTTGGTTCTTATATAAAAAGGCTTACCAACTACAGCAGACCACACATTCGGAAAGAACAGAACAATTGGTAGGAAGAGAATGCACTATTTATTTCAAACAGAACGAAAAGAAGTACACTGTGCAGATCAGTCGTGACGGAGCCATGAGAGAAATCGATGTTGTCACGGAATCGGGTAAATCATACCAGACGGGAGATAAAGCAACAATTACTGCTTATAAAGATGGAACTTTATATATTCAATAATTAATAAACTCAAAAAAGAGAACTATGACCCAGGAAATGATGATCATGGCTGCCATACTTGTGGCGGTAATCTTAATTACATTTATCGGTATTCTTTCACGCTACCGCAAATGTAAAAGTGACGAAGTATTAGTAGTATATGGTAAGACAGGTGGAGATAAGAAATCGGCAAAGTTATATCATGGTGGTGCCGCCTTTGTATGGCCTATTGTACAAGGATATGAATTCTTGTCAATGAAACCCATGCAGATAGACTGCAAGCTGACAGGAGCACTTTCGGCTCAAAACATCCGTGTAGATGTACCCACTACTATCACAGTAGCTATCAGCACAGATCCCGAAGTAATGCAAAATGCGGCTGAGCGTATGTTGGGATTGACCATGGACGATAAACAAAACCTGATTACAGATGTGGTTTACGGACAGATGCGTCTGGTTATTGCCGACATGACAATTGAAGAGTTGAACTCCGACCGTGATAAATTTCTTTCCAAAGTAAAAGACAACATCGATACAGAACTCCGCAAATTCGGTTTATACCTGATGAATATCAACATCAGCGATATTCGTGATGCTGCCAACTATATTGTCAACTTAGGAAAAGAGGCCGAAAGTAAAGCGCAGAACGAAGCTCAGGCCAATATTGAAGAACAGGAAAAACTGGGTGCTATCAAGATTGCCAACCAGATAAAAGAACGCGAAACCAAAGTGGCCGAAACCCGTAAAGACCAAGACATTGCCATTGCGGAAACCAAGAAGTTGCAAGAAATCTCTGTAGCCAACGCTGATAAAGACCGTATCTCTCAGGTTGCTATTGCCAATGCGGAGAAGGAATCACAGGTAGCCAAAGCGGAAGCTGAAAAAAACATCCGGATAGAACAGGCCAATACCGAAAAAGAAAGCCGCATTGCGGAACTGAATTCCGACATGGAAATCAAACAGGCAGAAGCACAAAAGAAAGCTGCCATCGGACGAAACGAAGCACAAAAAGAGATTGCGTTGTCTAACTCCGAACTAGCTGTAACCCAAGCTAATGCCGATAAACAAGCCGGTGAGGCATCCGCTAAATCGGAAGCTGCCGTGCAAACCGCTAAGGAAATAGCACAAAAAGAAGTGGAAGAGGCGAAAGCACGTAAAGTGGAATCATCTCTGAAAGCAGAAAAGATAGTTCCGGCAGAGGTTGCCCGCCAAGAGGCCATCTTACAGGCAGAAGCCGTAGCTGAGAAAATCACTCGCGAAGCGGAAGCACGTGCCAAAGCGACACTGGCACAAGCTGAAGCAGAAGCAAAAGCCATTCAATTAAAACTTGAAGCGGAGGCTGAAGGTAAGAAACGTTCATTGCTGGCCGAGGCAGAAGGTTTTGAAGCCATGGTTAAAGCAGCCGAATCGAATCCGGCGATTGCTATCCAATACAAGATGGTAGATCAGTGGAAAGAAATAGCAGGCGAACAGGTAAAAGCCTTCGAACATATAAACTTAGGCAATATCACTGTCTTCGACGGAGGAAATGGGGGCACGAGCAACTTCCTGAACACATTGGTGAAAACTGTTGCGCCGAGTTTGGGCGTGTTAGACAAATTACCTATCGGAGAAACAGTGAAAAATATGATTCATCCGGAAGAAAAGAAAGAAGAAACAGAGAAAAAATGAACCATAAATAAGTAGTAAACGATGAATAGGCTGAGCGCAGCCCGTTCATCGTTGATTCGTTCATCGTTCACCGTTTCTCACACTTAGCGTGTTGTTATGTGAAAACATCCCTGTTTCAATTCGTACTTTACATAACATTTATCCGCCTTACGAACATCCCGCAAGACTTCGGCCAATACCAGCTTTAAAGTATCAGCACTCACATCCTGAAGAGGACGTCCATCCTCATCTTCCACTTTCTTAAACCGTTTCCAACTCACATCGAATGTAGTTCCGTAAAAATGGCAAGAATTCTTCGATGCATTCCCATTTCGACGACGCAAGCGTTTTACATCATTCTCCGTCCGAAGTACGGAAGTTACAATAATTTTATTCGGATTGAGCCCCTTAGCAGTCAATGAATCCAGGAAATTTGCCCCTATCGTATCGAGTAACGCACTGGCGCGCGGCACTAAATAAGGAATAGAATGAGTGAGTGAATCTACCACATAAAAGTCATTATCGACAATATGAACTAACTTTCCATCCATCTCTTCCGCTTCTTCGCGCGAAGCCAATGGTGCAATGCCCCACGCATGTGCTGCTTTTAACTGTACATCATTCAGATCTCCAAACGAACGTTTATAGCTCACCACTCCTTTAATATTGCGCGGTTCGTTAAGCTTAAGAGACATGTCTTTCTTTTTGCAACCCGCCAGACAAGGCAATATAAAGCATAAAAAGATAGAAATTACAAAGTGGCTCCTGCACTTAGATTGATTCATAATTAGTCTTTTTTATAAGTTCCCAGAGTGCAAATATACTGGAATTGTCTTTTTCAGGAAAGAGCATCGCAAATTAATTCGGCAAGAATCTGCAAAGTATGAGAACGATTCATTAAATTTGCAGTCCATTTCACAGCATATGCGTGAACCTTTAAATTGATTCAATGATAGAAAAACTGATAGTTCTTGAGGATATTGATCCGGTCATCTTTTACGGCGTAAACAACGCCAACATACAATTAATAAAAGCTTTGTATCCAAAGCTACGCATTGTTGCCCGAGGCAATGTCATCAAAGTGCTGGGCGATGAGGAAGAAATGTGCGCTTTTGAGGAAAATATCACCAAGCTTGAAAAATATTGTGCCGAATACAATTCGCTGAAAGAAGAAGTCATTATCGACATCATTAAAGGTAATGCACCACAAGCTGAAAAAGCGGGAAATGTTATTGTATTCAGCGTCACAGGGAAACCCATCATTCCACGTAGCGAAAACCAACTGAAATTAGTGGAGGGGTTTGCCAAAAACGACATGGTATTTGCTATCGGACCGGCCGGTTCGGGCAAGACTTATACAGCGATCGCTCTGGCCGTTCGTGCACTGAAGAACAAAGAAATCAAGAAAATAATTCTCAGTCGCCCCGCGGTAGAAGCCGGTGAAAAGTTAGGCTTTCTTCCCGGAGATATGAAAGATAAAATCGATCCGTATCTACAACCACTCTATGATGCTTTACAAGACATGATTCCGGCAGCCAAGCTGAAGGAATATATGGAACTGAACATCATTCAGATCGCTCCGCTCGCTTTTATGCGCGGACGTACACTCAATGACGCAGTAGTCATCCTGGACGAAGCCCAAAACACCACTACCCAACAAATTAAAATGTTCCTCACCCGTATGGGAATGAATACCAAGATGATCATTACCGGTGACATGACCCAGATCGATCTTCCGGCCTCACAAACATCGGGATTGGTACAGGCATTGCGTATTCTAAAAGGAGTGAAAGGAATCAGCTTTGTCGAACTGAATAAAAAAGACATTGTGCGACACAAGCTTGTAGAACGTATCGTGGACGCTTACGAAAAGTTCGATAAGGAAAAGAAAGCCGAACGGGAAAAATTAAACGGTGAACGGCTTACAATAAGTAAAGAACGGCAAAACGTTGGTAATTTGTAATTCATAATTATATAAAAGTATGAAAGCATTAACAAAAACAGATTTCAACTTTCCGGGACAAAAAAGTGTGTACCACGGAAAAGTGCGTGATGTGTACAACATCAATGGCGAACAACTCGTAATGGTAGCTACCGACCGTATTTCGGCCTTTGATGTAGTGTTGCCCGAAGGTATCCCTTATAAAGGACAAATGCTGAATCAGATTGCAGCAAAATTCTTGGATGCAACCACAGACATCTGTCCGAACTGGAAACTCGCCACTCCCGACCCAATGGTTACAGTGGGAGTACTCTGCGAAGGTTTCCCGGTAGAAATGATCGTACGTGGCTATCTTTGCGGAAGCGCATGGCGTGCTTACAAAAACGGCGTACGCGAAATCTGTGGCGTAAAACTTCCTGAAGGTATGAAAGAGAACCAAAAGTTCCCTGAACCGATCGTCACTCCGACTACAAAAGCAGAAATGGGATTGCACGATGAAGATATCTCCAAAGAAGAAATCCTGGCTCAGGGACTGGCTACTCCGGAAGAATATGCCATCCTCGAAAAATATACATTAGCTTTGTTCAAACGTGGTACCGAAATAGCAGCGGAACGCGGTTTAATCTTGGTAGACACCAAATATGAATTTGGAAAGCACAACGGTACCATCTATCTGATGGACGAAATCCATACTCCGGACTCAAGCCGTTATTTCTACGCTGAAGGTTATCAGGAACGTTTTGAAAAAGGCGAAGCACAGAAACAACTTTCCAAAGAATTTGTACGTGAATGGTTGATGGAAAACGGTTTCCAAGGCAAAGAAGGACAGAAAGTTCCTGAAATGACTCCTGCTATTGTGGAAAGCATCAGCGAGCGTTATATCGAGCTGTTTGAAAACATCACCGGCGAAAAATTCGTGAAAGAGGATACCAGCAACATTGCTGAACGTATCGAAAAGAACGTAATGGCATTCCTTGCAAAATAGGAAACCTGAATCAGAAACGAATTAAGATTCACTACAGAGTATACGGAGTGTGCGGAACGTGCAGACTGTTACGATCCATAAAACTCTGTAAACTCCGTAGTGAATAAAATCGAATAAAAGAATGAACTACCCACAAGAAAAGATCAAACCTTATAGCAACGATGGGAAAAAGAGCGAACAGGTAGAACAAATGTTCGACAACATTGCCCCTGCATACGACCAGTTGAATCATACTCTATCGTTAGGGATCGACCGGAGCTGGCGGCGAAAGGCAATCAATTGGCTCAAACCTTTCCGTCCGCAACAAATAATGGATGTAGCAACCGGCACCGGTGATTTTGCTATCTTGGCATGCCATGAATTGCAACCCGAACAACTGATCGGAACAGACATTTCTGAAGGAATGATGAATGTGGGACGTGAAAAGGTAAAAAAGGAAGGTCTTTCCGAAAAAATATCTTTTGCAAGGGAAGACTGTACCTCTCTCTCGTTTGCCGACAACCGTTTCGACGCTATCACCGTCGCTTTTGGTATCCGTAATTTTGAAGATTTGGATAAAGGACTTTCTGAAATGTACCGTGTCCTCAAAACAGGCGGACATTTAGTCATTCTCGAACTGACAACTCCGGATCGTTTTCCGATGAAGCAAATGTTTACCATTTATTCTAAGATAGTTATCCCGACTCTCGGCAAATTATTATCAAAAGACAACAGTGCTTACAGCTATCTACCCCAAACGATCAAAGCTTTTCCCCAAGGAGAAGTTATGAAAAATGTTATTTCACGGGTGGGTTTCAGCCAAGTTCAGTTCAGGCGGCTGACATTTGGTATCTGTACACTTTATACGGCTACGAAATAAATATTAATTTAACATCTTCCCCCTTTATGCAAAAGTACGGTTTAATTGGCTATCCACTGAAACATTCGTTTTCTATCGGCTTTTTCAATGAAAAATTCAAATCTGAAGGCATAGATGCCGAATATGTAAACTTCGAAATTCCTGAAATCAATGATTTTATGGAGGTGATCGAAGAGAACCCCAATCTGTGCGGACTAAATGTGACAATCCCTTATAAAGAGCAGGTAATCCCCTTCCTTGATGAATTGGATAAAGACACTGCAAAAATCGGTGCGGTCAATGTTATTAAAATAATTCGTACCCCTAAAAGAAAAATAAAGCTGGTGGGATATAATTCTGATATTATAGGATTCAGCCAGTCCATTCAGCCCTTGTTGCAACCTTATCATAAAAAAGCCTTAATCCTGGGTACCGGCGGTTCGTCAAAAGCGATTTATCATGGCCTGAAGAATCTGGGTATCGACAGTGTTTTCGTATCACGCACCAAGAAAGAAGGTATGCTGACTTACGAAGAATTGACACCGGAAGTTATGGCAGAGCATACGGTGATTGTAAACTGTACCCCGGTAGGTATGTATCCGAAAGTAGACTTCTGTCCTGCCATACCTTATGAGTTGCTAACCCCAAACCATTTACTCTACGATTTGTTATATAATCCTAACATTACTCTTTTCATGAAGAAAGGAGAAGAGCATGGGGCAGTAACCAAAAATGGGCTTGAAATGCTACTATTACAAGCGTTTGCCGCATGGGAAATATGGAATAAGTAAATGAAAAAGGGAATTAAGATAGGCGTCATAACATTATTATTGCTGCTTACCGGATGTACGATAGGCGGAAGTTTTTTCATGCTCAATTATTCGCTTCGTCCGGAAGCGAAGATACGTGCCAAAAATGCTGACTCCTATCCTTTCATGTACAAGAATTATCCTTTTCTGCGTCCCTGGGTGGATAGTCTCAATCAGGCTCATGCACTTCGGGACACTTTTGTTTTAAATCCGGAAGGTATCCGGCTACATGCTTATTACATTGCAGCTCCGCAACCAACCAAAAAGACGGCAGTCATTGTACATGGTTATACAGACAATGCCATTCGCATGTTTATGATAGGTTATCTGTATAACCATGATTTGCAATACAATGTACTATTGCCCGACCTTCAACATCAGGGGGAGAGTGGTGGTCCCGCCATCCAGATGGGCTGGAAAGACCGCCTGGACGTAATGCAATGGATGCACATCGCCAACCAGATTTACGGGGACAGTACCCAAATGGTAGTACACGGTATTTCAATGGGAGGAGCTACCACCATGATGGTTTCGGGAGAGGCACAACCTTATTTCGTAAAATGTTTCGTTGAGGACTGTGGTTACACCAGTGTATGGGATGAATTTTCACATGAACTGAAATCGAGTTTTCACCTCCCGTCATTCCCACTGATGAATACAACCAGCTGGCTATGCCAGAAAAAATACGGATGGAATTTTGAAGAAGCCTCCTCTTTGAATCAAGTAAAAAAAAGTCATCTACCGATGTTTTTCATTCACGGTGACAAAGACACATACGTGCCTACATGGATGGTCTATCCTCTTTATGAAGCCAAATCGGCTCCAAAGCAACTCTGGATTGTACCGGGAGCTGCACATGCCGTATCTTATAAAGAGAACAAGGAAGAATACACCCGGAAAGTCAAAGAATTTACAGACCGCTACATTCACTGATATGAAACAGATACTCACATACCTGCTCTTTATATGGATACTCCTCCCATTAAAAGCAGAAGAAAAAATATATACCGTAGACAACATCCCTAAAGTGCACTTGCAGAACAAGATGCAGTATGTTTGTAATCCTGCCGGCATCTTGTCACAGCAAGCTTGTGACGAAATAGATGCAATGCTATATGCACTGGAACAGCAGACGGGGATTGAAACAGTTGTTGCCATAGTGCCATCGATCGGAGATAAAGATTGCTTTGAATTCTCCCATCAGCTACTCAATCAATGGGGAGTAGGCAAAAAAGGTAAAGATAACGGACTGGTTATCTTATTGGTTACCGATCAGCGCTGTATCCAGTTTTATACCGGATACGGATTGGAAGGCATTCTGCCTGATGCCATATGCAAACGTATACAAATGCAAGAGATGATCCCCTATCTCAAGAAAGGAGAGTGGAACCAAGGAATGCTGGCAGGAGTAAAAGCTGTATGCCAGCGCTTGGACGGCTCGATGGTAAACGATGATGAAGGTCGTGGAGAAGAAGGGATATCTGTCTCCATGCTTCTCGTTGTCATCTTAGGTTTTATTACGATAGCGGGAGTGGTCGGCATACTGGCAGTACGTGCAAGTACCCGTTGCCCTAAATGTGGTAAACATCAACTCCAGCGCAGTAGTACGAAATTGATATCGAACCGTAATGGAGTAAAGACCGAGGACATTATATATACCTGCCGCAATTGCGGACATACTGTAGTCCGACGCCAACAATCGTATGACGACAATTACCGGGGACGCGGAGGAGGAGGTCCTTTCATCGGAGGATTCGGAGGAGGAAGTTTTGGATCCGGTGGTGGAGGCGGTTTCAGCGGTGGAAGCTTCGGAGGCGGTTCCGGTGGCGGTGGAGGTGCCGGCTCACGTTTCTAAAAAATCAATCCATAAAATATGCGAATCCGGAATTAAAGTTTATGCTCCCTCTGATTTGCATGAGTCATTAATCAGTAATACAAAAAGAAACAATATGAAAAAGTCAGTTATTATCCTTATTGCCGTAGTGGCAGTTATCATTATCTGGGCTATCAGTGCCTATAACGGACTGGTATCCATGGACGAGAATGTAAGTAGCCAGTGGGCTAACGTAGAGACACAATATCAGCGCCGTGCAGATCTGATCCCCAATCTGGTCAACACGGTTAAAGGATATGCTTCGCACGAAAAAGAGACTCTCGAAGGAGTTGTAGAGGCTCGTAGTAAAGCTACCCAGATCAAAGTAGATGCCAACGATCTCACTCCGGAGAAGTTAGCCGAATATCAGAAAGCACAGGGAGCCGTCACATCCGCATTGGGCAAGCTGCTTGCCATTACCGAAAATTATCCGGACCTGAAAGCTAATCAAAACTTCCTTGAGTTACAAGCACAACTGGAAGGTACAGAAAACCGGATCAACGTTGCCCGCAAAAACTTTAACGATGCTGCACAAGCATACAATACATCTATCCGCCGTTTCCCCAAAAGCATCTTTGCTTCTGTATTCGGCTTCGAGAAACGTACCTATTTCGAAGCCGCCGAAGGAACGGAAAAAGCGCCGGAAGTAAAATTCTGATCGGTCACACACATTTTTTCTCACAGGCAATGATTGTTAATGCACGATCTTACCCCAAAAAGGAGATTGTCTTCAAATAGAAAAACGAGACAGCATTACTTATTATTTGCAAGTTCCGATATAAAAATCCCCCTGCTTTGGCCTTAGTCGATCACGATACAAGGCAAGAGTCAGGGGATTTTTACATTCCCACATTCTCCATATTTCTCTTAAAACCCATTTCAGGCCCAGTCATTTTCGTGACATACAATTTTGATAGAAAAGTGGCATCCACTCAGGATATTAATTACAAAACAAAATATTTTTTTGTCTATATTCCTAAAGCAGCGGTAGAAAATCTATTTCAGGCGGCAACTAAAGTCCATCTTTAACCGTCAAAACAAAGAATCGTCGAAAGAGCTTCCTTTCCCCACAAACAATTCAGAAACGGTACACAAAATTCTTTTAAACTTTTCATTTCAAACTTCAAATTAAAGAATGTACCCTCTCCCCCATCATATTACCGGATCGTTATATCCTCCAATTTGTTGGCTATAAGGAAAAAAAGCTGTACTTTTGCCGTTGTATACAAAATCCAAATAACTCATGAGTAATCAACGATACATGATGCGAGGCGTCAGCGCATCAAAAGAAGATGTGCACAATGCCATCAAGAACATCGACAAAGGAATTTTTCCACAAGCATTCTGTAAAATAATCCCTGATATTTTGGGTGGGGACCCCGAATATTGTAATATCATGCATGCTGATGGTGCAGGAACCAAATCGAGCCTGGCCTATATGTATTGGAAAGAAACGGGAGATCTCTCCGTTTGGAAGGGTATTGCACAAGATGCACTGATCATGAACATAGACGACCTGCTTTGTGTGGGTGCCGTTGACAATATTCTTGTATCCTCTACTATCGGACGTAACAAGTTGCTTATCCCCGGAGAAGTAATTTCCGCCATCATTAACGGAACAGACGAATTGCTGGCCGAACTTCGTGAAATGGGAGTAGGCGTATATGCCACCGGAGGTGAAACAGCCGATGTAGGTGATCTCGTCCGCACTATTATCGTAGACAGTACAGTGACATGCCGCATGAAACGTGCAGATGTTATCAACAATGCCAATATCCGTCCGGGAGATGTCATTGTGGGACTTGCCTCTCATGGACAGGCCACTTATGAAAAAGAATATAATGGCGGTATGGGCAGCAATGGACTGACTTCCGCCCGTCATGATGTATTCGCCAAGTATCTGGCTGAGAAATATCCCGAAAGCTATGACGCCGCAGTACCTGAGGAACTGGTTTATTCGGGCGGACTAAAACTGACAGATACAGTAGAAGGATCTCCGATCGATGCCGGGAAACTCGTACTCTCTCCTACCCGCACCTACGCACCGGTAGTGAAAAAATTGCTTGATGCACTGCGTCCCGAGATTCACGGAATGGTGCACTGTTCAGGTGGGGCACAAACGAAAGTATTGCACTTTGTAGGCGACGTACGTGTAGTCAAAGATAACCTTTTCCCTGTACCTCCATTGTTCAGAACCATTCAGGAACAAAGCGGTACCGACTGGGCTGAAATGTATAAGGTATTCAACATGGGACACCGCCTCGAAGTATATCTCTCTCCGGAACATGCAGCCGAAGTGATCACCATCAGTGACTCCTTCGGTATCCCGGCACAAATTGTGGGACGTATTGAAGAGAGTGATAAAAAAGAACTGATTATCAAAAGTGAATTCGGTGAATTCAGATATTAATGTATAGGAAAGAATCGATCTGTAAAATCACAAATCCCAGAGAAATAGAAGAAAAAGAAATAGATGGCAGACAACAATAGTATATTAGAAAAGCTCGACGGCCTTGTAGCCCGTTTCGAAGAGGTGTCTACCCTTATTACTGACCCGGCAGTGATTGCCGACCAGAAACGATACGTAAAACTGACCAAAGAATACAAGGAGCTGGACGACTTGATGAAAGCCCGTAAAGAATACATGCAACTACTGGCTAACATCGAAGAAGCTAAAGATATTCTCTCAAACGAATCGGATGCTGATATGAGAGAAATGGCAAAAGAGGAAATGGACAACAGCCAGGAGCGTCTCCCTGTATTGGAAGAGGAAATCAAATTATTACTGGTACCGGCCGACCCTCAGGATGGTAAGAATGCCATTCTTGAAATACGTGGCGGTACAGGTGGTGATGAAGCTGCGATCTTCGCAGGCGACCTTTTCCGGATGTACGCCAAATTCTGTGAAACGAAAGGTTGGAAAATGGAAGTATCCAGTGCCAATGAAGGCGCTGCCGGCGGATATAAGGAGATCATTTGCAGCGTTACAGGCGATAATGTATACGGTACACTAAAATACGAATCGGGAGTACACCGTGTTCAACGAGTACCTGCAACAGAGACCCAGGGACGTGTACACACTTCGGCAGCCTCGGTAGCCGTACTACCCGAAGCCGAAGAGTTCGATGTAGTGATCAACGAAGGTGAAATCAAATGGGATACTTTCCGTTCCGGAGGTGCAGGTGGACAGAACGTCAACAAGGTTGAATCAGGTGTCCGTTTGCGCTACATTTGGAAGAATCCGAATACAGGAGTAGCAGAAGAGATCTTAATTGAATGTACCGAAACCCGCGACCAACCGAAAAACAAAGAGCGCGCCCTGGCACGCCTCCGTACGTTTATCTATGACAAGGAACATCAGAAGTATATCGACGATATTGCTTCAAAGCGTAAAACAATGGTTTCGACAGGTGACCGTTCGGCTAAAATCCGCACTTATAATTATCCGCAGGGACGCATCACCGACCACCGCATCAACTATACCATTTATAACCTGGCTGCCTTTATGGACGGCGATATTCAGGAATGTATCGATAAACTGACTGTGGCCGAAAATGCGGAGCGCTTGAAAGAGAGTGAATTGTAACGGACGGTTACTTCAATTGTAAATCGTAAATTTGTAAATTAAGTAAAGATGAACAAGCAATCATTATTTGAAAACATCAAACGCAAAAAATCATTTCTTTGCGTAGGACTTGACACAGATATCAAGAAGATACCCGATCACCTGTTGGATGATCCGGATCCCATCTTCGCTTTCAATAAAGCAATTGTCGATGCAACGGCTGACTATTGCATCGCTTATAAACCCAATCTGGCCTTCTACGAAAGTATGGGTGTAAAAGGATGGATCGCTTTTGAAAAGACCGTGAACTACATCAAGGAGAATTATCCCAATCAGTTTATCATCGCCGATGCCAAACGTGGTGACATAGGCAATACCTCAGCAATGTATGCCCGTACTTTCTTCGAGGAACTGGACATCGACTCTGTCACTGTAGCTCCTTATATGGGAGAAGACAGCGTTACTCCATTCCTGTCTTATGAAGGCAAGTGGGTAATCTTACTGGCACTGACTTCAAATAAAGGTTCTCATGACTTCCAGCTGACAGAAGATGCCAACGGCGAACGTCTGTTCGAAAAAGTGCTAAAAAAATCACAGGAATGGGCTAACGACGAACAAATGATGTATGTAGTAGGTGCCACTCAGGGACGTGCTTTCGAAGATATTCGTAAAATTGTCCCCAATCACTTCCTCTTGGTCCCGGGTATCGGTGCTCAGGGAGGTTCTCTCGAAGAAGTATGCAAATATGGTATGAACAGCACCTGTGGACTTATTGTGAATTCCTCTCGCGGAATTATTTATGTAGATAAAACAGAGAATTTTGCCGCTGCCGCCCGTGCTGCTGCCAAAGAAGTGCAAGAGCAAATGGCAGAACAGCTGAAAGCTATTTTATAATGCCTCACGAACGGAAGATTATCAATGATCCGGTATTCGGGTTTATCAACATACCAAAGGGGTTGCTGTACGACATCGTACGGCATCCCCTTTTGCAGCGCTTAAACCGCATCAAGCAAGTAGGACTTTCGTCTGTTGTTTATCCCGGTGCACAGCATACCCGCTTTCAACACTCTCTGGGTGCCTTCTACCTGATGAGCGAGGCCATCACACAACTGGCTTCCAAAGGTAACTTTATATTCGACAGTGAAGCCGAAGCCGTACAGGCAGCCATCCTGTTGCACGACATCGGTCACGGTCCTTTCTCGCATGTACTTGAAGATACCATTGTCAAAGGAGTATCTCACGAAGAAATCTCTTTGATGCTGATGGAGCGGATGAACAGGGAGATGAACGGACAGCTGAGTTTGGCTATCCAGATATTCAAAGATGAATATCCCAAACGTTTCTTACATCAGTTAGTAAGCGGACAACTGGACATGGACCGTTTAGATTACCTGCGTCGTGATAGCTTCTACACCGGAGTCTCGGAAGGAAACATCGGTTCGGCCCGTATCATCAAAATGCTCGATGTGGCAGACGATCATCTGGTAGTGGAATCCAAAGGAATCTATTCCATAGAAAATTTCCTGACTGCAAGGCGATTGATGTATTGGCAGGTTTATCTGCACAAAACATCGGTAGCTTATGAACGAATGTTGATCAGTGCCCTGTTACGTGCCAAAGAACTCGCTTCGAAAGGAGTCGAATTATTTGCTTCACCGGCATTGAAATTTTTTCTGTATAATCACATCGATCCGGAAGTGTTTTACAATAACCCGGACTGTCTGGAGAACTTTATTCAATTGGACGATAATGACATCTGGACAGCTTTAAAGGTATGGAGTACCCACACGGATAAGGTTTTATCTACATTAAGCCTGGGTATGATTAATCGCAACATCTTCAAGGTGGAGATATGCTCCGAACCTATTAGTGAAGAACGAAAAAAAGAATTGACTTTACTGATCAGCCGACAATTAGGCATTACTCTTTCCGAAGCGGACTATTTTGTCTCTACCCCCAGTATCGAAAAGAACATGTATGATTCGGCTGATGACAGCATTGATATTATTTATAAGGACGGAACAATAAAAAATATTGCAGAAGCATCGGACATGCTAAACATTTCATTGCTCTCTAAAAAGGTAAAGAAATACTATATCTGCTACTTGCGTTGGGATAGATAAGTATAAAATATTCATCAAAGAGTAAGGATATATAAAAAAAAAGTCCGTTATTTGCGTACTAATTAAATTTTAAAGTAAGATTATGGAGTTCTCGGCTAAGCAAATTGCAGCATTTATCCAAGGGGAAATTATAGGTGACGAAAACGCTACTGTACATACATTCGCAAAGATAGAAGAAGGAATACCAGGCGCTATCTCTTTCCTTTCCAATCCGAAATATACACCTTATATATATGAGACTAAAGCTAGCATTGTGTTGGTGAACAAAGATTTTACTCCCGAACAAGAAGTAAAAGCAACGTTAATCAAAGTAGACAATGCTTACGAGAGCCTTGCCAAGTTGCTCAATCTGTATGAAATGAGCAAACCCAAAAGAACCGGTATTGACGAACGTGCCTATGTAGCGGAAACCGCTAAAATAGGAAAAGACGTATATATAGCTCCTTTCGCTTGCATCGGTGATCATGCGGAAGTAGGAGACAACACAGTGATTCATCCGCATGCCACTGTGGGAGGTGGTGCCAAGATAGGCAGCAATTGTATCCTGTACGCCAACTCGACTGTATACCATGATTGCCGGGTAGGTAATAACTGTATTCTGCATGCGGGATGCGTGATCGGAGCAGACGGTTTCGGTTTTGCCCCTACCCCACAAGGATACGAAAAAATTCCCCAAATCGGTATTGTTATCCTGGAAGACAATGTAGAAGTCGGCGCCAATACTTGCATCGACCGTGCAACCATGGGAGCAACCGTTATTCATAGCGGAGTAAAGTTGGACAATCTGGTCCAGATAGCCCACAACGATGAAATAGGTTCGCATACCGTCATGGCTGCCCAAGTGGGCATCGCAGGTTCTACCAAGGTAGGCGAATGGTGTATGTTCGGCGGACAAGTAGGCATTGCCGGACATCTCAAAATAGGCAATCAAGTGAATCTGGGAGCCCAATCGGGTGTTCCCGGAAATATAAAATCCGGTAGCCAACTTATCGGAACTCCCCCTATGGAGCTAAAACAATTTTTCAAAGCATCCATTGTACAAAAAAGCCTTCCGGAGATGCAGATTGAGTTACGCAATCTCCGCAAAGAAATAGAAGAATTAAAACAACAATTAAATAAGTAACCAATGCTGAAACAAAAAACTCTGAAAGAGAGCTTTTCACTGAGAGGAAAAGGTCTTCACACTGGACTTGACCTGACTGTTACGTTTAACCCCGCCCCGGATAACCATGGCTACAAAATACAGCGTACGGATCTGGAAGGGCAACCCATTATCGATGCCGTAGCCGACAATGTAGGTGAAACGACAAGAGGGACCGTGCTGTCAAAAAATGGAGTAAAAGTAAGCACAGTTGAACATGGAATGGCAGCTCTATATGCCTTGGGCATCGATAACTGTCTGATCCAAGTCAACGGACCGGAATTTCCGATTCTGGACGGAAGTGCACAATATTATGTACAAGAAATAGAGAAAGTAGGAATCGAAGAACAAAATGCCGTTAAAGATTTCTATATCATCAAATCAAAAATAGAATTCCGTGACGAGGAGACAGGATCGTCTATCATCGTACTTCCTGATGAGAACTTCAGCCTGAACGTATTGGTATCTTACGATTCAACCATCATCCCCAACCAGTTTGCCACACTGGAGGATATGAAAAAGTTCAAAGATGAAATTGCCCCCAGCCGTACCTTTGTATTTGTCCGTGAAATCGAGCCACTGTTGTCGGCCGGACTCATCAAGGGTGGCGATCTGGACAATGCCATCGTTATCTACGAACGTGAAATGTCCCAGGAAAACTATGACAAGCTGGCCGACGTCATGAGAGTCCCTCACATGGATGCCAAGCTGTTGGGATACATTAACCACAAACCTCTGGTATGGCCCAACGAATGTGCCCGCCATAAATTGTTGGATGTCATCGGCGATCTTGCTCTGATCGGTAAACCCATTAAAGGAAGAATCATTGCTACGCGTCCCGGACACACCATCAATAATAAATTCGCACGTCAGATGCGCAAAGAAATTCGCCTGCACGAGATACAGGCGCCTACCTATGATTGCAACCGTGCTCCGATTATGGATGTGAACCGCATCCGTGAACTACTCCCCCACCGTTATCCATTCCAATTGGTAGATAAGGTGATCGAAATTGGTGCCAACTACATTGTCGGTGTAAAAAACGTAACCTCCAACGAACCCTTCTTTCAGGGACACTTCCCTCAGGAACCTGTGATGCCAGGTGTACTGCAAATTGAAGCAATGGCTCAAATCGGCGGATTACTCGTTCTGAATTCAGTAGATGAGCCGGAGCGTTATTCTACTTATTTCATGAAAATCGATGGTGTGAAGTTCCGTCAGAAGGTAGTTCCGGGCGATACCCTGATATTCCGTGTTGAGTTATTGGCTCCTATCCGCCGGGGCATTTCAACCATGAAAGGCTATGCTTTCGTTGGTGAAAAAGTAGTCTGTGAATGCGAATTCATGGCTCAAATAGTAAAAAACAAATAATTTATTAAGCATGATAAGTCCCTTAGCGTATATTCATCCCGAAGCAAAAATCGGTGAAAACGTAGAGATAGCTCCTTTTGTGTACATTGATAGAAATGTAGTCATCGGAGATAACAATAAAATTATGGCTAATGCCAACATCCTGTACGGTTCACGTATCGGTAACGGAAATACAATCTTTCCGGGAGCCGTTATCGGAGCAATCCCACAAGATTTGAAATTCAAAGGTGAAGAAAGTACAGCCGAAATAGGTGACAATAACCTGATTCGTGAAAACGTGACCATCAACCGAGGTACAGCAGCTAAAGGCAGAACCATTGTAGGTAACAACAACCTATTGATGGAAGGCGTCCATGTGGCCCACGATGCATTGATCGGCAACGGTTGTATCGTTGGTAACTCCACCAAAATGGCCGGAGAAATCATCATCGATGACAATGCCATCATCAGTGCCAATGTGTTAATGCACCAATTTTGCCGGGTAGGCGGATACGTCATGATTCAGGGAGGATGCCGTTTCAGTAAAGACATTCCTCCGTATATCATAGCCGGACGCGAACCTATCGCTTACAGTGGAATCAACATCATCGGACTCCGTCGTCGTGGTTTTTCGAACGAGATTATAGAGAATATCCACAATGCCTACCGCATCATTTATCAAAGCGGACTCAACACTTCGGATGCTCTCACAAAGGTTGAAGCAGAAGTGCCGGCCAGCCCCGAAATAGAATACATCGTTGATTTTATTCGCAACTCGGAACGGGGAATTATCAGGTAAATAAATAGAAATCAATAAGAAGAGGAGGATGTTTTCCAAGCATCCTCCTTTTTTGTGGAATAAACCCAGCCATCTTATTTGCAATCTTTCGGTTTTTTATTACTTTTACGCCATCAATAAAACAGTAACAACTATGATATACAGATTTACCATTATATCTGATGAGGTTGACGATTTCGTCAGAGAGATACAGATTGACCCGGAAGCTACTTTCTTCGATCTTCATGAAGCTATCCTGAAAGCAGCAAACTATACAAACGACCAGATGACTTCTTTCTTTATCTGTGATGATGACTGGGAAAAAGAAAAAGAAATTACACTGGAAGAGATGGACAATAATCCGGAAATGGACAGCTGGATTATGAAAGAGACCCGCCTCAACGAGTTGATTGAAGATGAAAAGCAAAAATTGCTTTACGTATTCGATTACATGACTGAACGTTGTTTCTTCATCGAATTGTCCGAAATCATCACCGGAAAAGAAATAAAAGGTGCTAAATGTACTAAGAAATCGGGTGAAGCCCCCAAGCAAACAGTCGATTTCGAAGAGATGGCAGCCGGAGGAGGCTCACTCGATCTGGATGAAAACTTCTACGGTGACCAGGACTTCGATATGGAAGACTTTGATGCCGAAGGATTTGATGTAAATGACGGTGCAGCCGGAGGTGGAAGTTCATACGACGAAGATAAATTTTGAATAATATGCCCATGTGACCACATCCGGTGGGTTATGACATCTTACTACCCGCCCCCTATGCTGTCACATGGGTACATTATCACATGACCAATCGTTATGACTGCCAAAACTTTAATTGTACTTATAGGTCCTACAGGTGTAGGAAAAACGGAGTTAAGCCTCCGCATAGCAGAATATTTCAAGACGAGTATCATTTCGTCTGACTCCCGACAGTTATACGCCGAACTTAAGATAGGAACGGCTGCTCCGACCCCGGAGCAATTAAAACGGGTTCCACACTACTTTGTAGGTACCCTGCAACTTACCGATTATTACAGTGCCGCCCAATACGAGACGGAAGTAATGAGTGTTCTCGAACAGTTATTTCAACAACATCATGTCGTCCTGCTCACCGGAGGCTCTATGATGTATGTGGATGCCATCTGCAAAGGCATTGATGACATACCGACAGTAGATGCCGAGACTCGTGAGCTCTTGCTACATAAATATGACACAGAAGGACTCGATAATCTCTGTGCCGAACTGAAGCTACTGGATCCGGAGTACTATAAAATTGTAGATTTAAAAAATCCCAAACGGGTCATCCACGCCTTGGAGATCTGTTACATGACAGGGAAAACTTATACCTCTTTCCGTACACAACAAAAAAAGGAACGCCCGTTCCACATCCTAAAAATAGGACTGACGCGAGATCGCGCCGAATTATATGATCGCATCAACCGTCGTGTAGACCAGATGATGGACGAAGGATTGCTGGAAGAAGCCCGCTCCGTATATGCCCACCGAGAGTTGAACTCCCTGAACACTGTAGGCTATAAGGAAATATTTAAATATCTGGATGGAGAGTGGGATCTTGACTTCGCTATCGAAAAAATAAAACAGAACTCACGTATCTACTCACGCAAACAAATGACCTGGTTCAAACGGGATGAAGAGATCAGATGGTTCCATCCTGAACAAGAGAAAGAAATATTATCGTATCTTCAGGCCTCAATTAAATAAACAGGTTTATATAGAAGATAAATTCTTAACAAAGAAGAGAAAAAAGCCGGATAAAATAAAAAGAGTTGCAAAGGAAGCGTTATTACATAATATTTTTAGTATCTTTATCGATAATAAGAATATCCCTTAAAAGTTAACACTATGCGAAAACGAGTACTTTTCTTACCCGGCATTGCAGCACCCATTGTCTTGCGCATAATCACTACAATTAAATTCAATCTTCAATTTTTTATCCAATATCGGGGCATTGACACCAATCGGATACGAATATAATAATGGATATAATCGCATGCGAATATGATTTTAGTGCAGATATTAGTCAAAGACCTCTTTAATATGATAAAAAAAATATTTTTCTCCAGCTTCCTATTGATTATAATGTTCTGCGGATGTATGACCCAGAATGAAATAACAGGTTCGGTCGCAAAGTTAGAAACAGTAGAAAAAGTAGTGGATGACACTCTTTTCCTAAAAAATCCTCAAGTCTTCTGCTTGGAAACCAAAGACAATGCATTGATAAAGCGTATAAATCGGGTAATAGAATGGAAAAACACCTATTATATTTTAGATAAATCCATGAAGCAAGTGTTGGCTTTCAATGACAAAGGCAGACACCTATTTACCATACACCGTGTAGGGATAGGTAAAGGAGAATATGGAAGCATACTGGATATAGCCATAGACAGGCAAAATGAAAATTTAGTATTCCTGGCTGACCCGACCTCACTGATATATTATGACTTACAAGGAAACTTCATTAAAACTACCAAACTACAAGGATACTATCATTCAATAGCAATTGACAACGGAGTGACATATTTAGAAAATGCCACATATATTAATAATCAGTTATCCACATCGTCCATCACAGTAATAGCCCCGGACAACCAAAAGACTGAACTATTAAAACCACTCCAAGAAATAGCTCCTTATTGTTTTATCGGAGGAAGCCGGCTGAATGGAACCACTCCTATTGTATTTACCAGAAAATTCGATAACACCATCTACCAACTGGAAGACGGAAAGATAACCCCTTACTACTCTTTCGATTTTATGAACGAGAATTTTCCGGAAGCTGCTAAAGACAAAGAATACACCTGTCGTGAGCTTAATAAGTTCACCTGGGATCGATATGTATATTTAATGGCTAATGTGGCAAATGCTCCCCAGTATTTAATGTTCAGTACGAATCTGTTCGGTGTATATGTATTTGATAAAACGCAAAACAAATTATTGAAATACAATAAGATACGAAATACGGGATACCAAACAGACTTACACCAATACATACCGGTAGAAGGAGCCAACAACCGTGTATTCTTCACGGTTTATCCTACGACCCTGTTCAGCCTCAAAGCTATCGTAGACAATCATCCATCTTTCAAGGATAAAATGTCCGATAAACTATATAAATTGACAGAATCATTGGACAGCGACTCTAATCCTGTCATTTTCAGCTATCAGATAAAATAAATATTTGACAATAGGATATATCTCCAACGCCACCGATTACCCAAACGGTTATCCCGGTTTACGTAATCGGTGGTAAACAAACTGTTATCTCTCTTTTATTTTTCCAGATTCTCCAGATCGATTTCCACGATCAGCTCTGTTCCTTTTCCCGGAGCAGAGTTCAAAGTCAGAGTTCCCCTCAGGTTTTCCACACGCTCTTTTATGATAGTAAGACCAATTCCCGTCTTCCCGGTCTGTTGCTCAAATCCTCTTCCATTATCCGAAACTGTCAATTTCACCTTGTTATCTTCCCGCACCAGGATAATCTTCACCAACGTGGCTTGTGCATGCTTCAACGAGTTACCAACAGCTTCCTGTACAATTCGATAGATCTCCAGCGACACCTTCTGCGATAAATTGTCAAAGTTATCCTCCGGTTCGAGCAACAGCTCCAGTTCGGTCTGCCCCGGCTGATTATGCTGATATACATAATCCTGAAGAATCTCCGATAACGAAGCGTATTTGAAAATAGGTGGCATCAGGTCATGCGAAATGCCCCGTACTTCCGCTTGCAAAGTTTGTAACGTGTCCATGATCTCCTCACAACTACTTGTTCCATCGGTGATTTTCATCTTGATGGCCAATAATTCATTGGAAACATTATCATGAAGTTCCTTCGCCAATCGCTTTCTTTCCACCTCAAGACCTTCCAGATAATATTGAACTTTACGCTGTTGCGCTTCATGCACTAAAGACTGGAACTCCCGTTCCCTTTCCTCAAGTTTTGTCTTCTGCAACTTAACCAGAAGTTCAGCTTCCTGCTGCTTTAGTTTGGCAATCTGCAACATTCCTTCATGAATACGCTGGCGCGAACGATAGCGTTTCAAAAGTAAAAAGATAGTGACCAGTGCCAGAACAATAAGAATGGCCGAAAGAATATTAATCCGTCGGTTCTTTTCGTTAATAGCGGACAATTGCTCCACAACCCGTTCCTTTTCATTCAGATTATATTGTGTCCGTAATTTCTGGATCGTCTTATTGCTATTTTTGTCAAACAAGCGAGTTTCATATTTCAGTGAATTACGGGCTGCCTCCAAAGCCTTATTATAAAGTTCCTGCTTCTCGTATACCTTAGCCAACAGTGTATAGAATTCAATCAAAGCATGATAGTAATCCACCTCCTGCTCTTCATCCATCCGCTTCAACTCACGCAATCCGTCCTGTAAATGTTGTTCAGCCAATTCATAATCTGCCTGATAATAGGCAATTACTCCCGAAACATAACTGACCGAAACATTGGCGTCAATCTTTTTAGGATTCATCAGTTTCTTACCCGTTTCAAAGCACTGTTCGGCTTCCTTGATTTTTCCCGCCTCACTGTAAACTATTGCCTGGTGCAAATAATTGTCGGATATGACATATCCCACGTCATAAGGATTTTCAGTGGATGTGTAGACCTTAAAAGCCTCCTGGTTATACTTCGTTACAGAATCCAGTAAATCCACCCGGTGTTCATTCTGATATAAGGCATAAAAGTATTTCGCCTTTATGGTCCACTTCAATATCTGCTGAAAAGGGAAGTCTACCGGTAAGTCTTTCATCGCTTCCGACAATTCATGTAATCCCTCATCATCTTGCCACATCGAGTAAATGATAGACAGATCATAATAAATCTCCGTTAAGATGGCCGGCTTCATTTCATTGCGATTAAAATACTCAGCAGCCTGATAATAATTCTCATGTGCCTGTTCCATCAGGTTCTTATCCGAATAATAGATTCCGGCAATGTAGTGCATCATACCGGAAATATTGTTGTTTTCAAACTTTCCCTTATTCATAAAAGCACTGTCCAGATAGTTTTTAGCCTCAGTCATATGTCCAAGTTGATTTTCGAACATGGCTACAATGGAATAAAGACGGGTAATGACCGCCTTATCCTCCACCTCTTTCGCTTCCGGAATCAATTGCTTCAGCACGGCAATCTGATGCTCCCGTGAAAGATATTCGATATCCCCGGTCATATAATAACGTTCCATCAAAGGAATCTTTTTATTTTTCATCAGATTCATTATCGAATCATACTGTGCGGCATCGTCTTGTGCATCGGCCGCTATAACGCAGCAAAATAGAAATAAAAAAACGGATAATAATCTCTTCATAAATACATAATGGTTAAAGTGTAATCCTCCGACTCGGAATAAACATGGCTTCAGAGTCCAAACAGTTCGTTATATCGTTGGCTAATATACGAATCTATTTCATTATATAATTGATAAAGTTCTTTCAAATCGATATTTTCCCGTTTTTTTCCATCCTTCCGACCGGGGATAGAAGGCTTGTCCTCCATGGTGAGTTTTGACACATTGGTCTGTGGGAGTAGCACCCCACAATAAATATTTTTTAGTCTGCCGGATTCAATGTCACGTTTACCTCCGGAGCCACAGCCTTTTCAACTGTTGTCATGCCCGTATATGAAATACGGAGCATAGCGTTCTTGGGAGCCAAAAGAACAAAACGTCCATAAGCATCAGACATTGTTCCCGAGACGGTTCCCGAAATAAATACAGATGCCCCCGCCAATGGCTTATCCAGATGATCTTTGACCACTCCTACAACCTTCACCCCGTCTTCCGGATCCGAAGCAGAAAGAGACAGCACATTTTGCACATCCTTTCCTTTCAGTGTAATCAGAATTACGCCATGTTTGGCCTTATCTCCATATATGGCTGTCGACGCTTCGTCTTTCAGAACACTGATAGACTCAATCATATCCGGATTGATATCCCGTTGCATCTGCTCGCCGGTTATCTCTTTTCCATCCACAAGGATCAAGGGCTGAGGTTGAGAACCGGCATTTCTAACCGAAAACAAATCCATCCCGCTTCTTTTCATCCCATCCGTTATGGTTACTTTCGAGTGCGTAGGTACCGTTTCCAACCGGGATACTTCAAAAGCTTCTTCTTTCGGAGCATCTTTTTTCACAGTATCTTTCAACACCTCAACCTTTTTTTCAGGCACTTTAGTCCCTACTATTTGCACGAAATCATTCACTTTCACGGCCGAGATTTCATCCATCTTACCCGAAATCTCAGGACGGGCAAATGCAGTCACAGCAATGGCGGCCAAAGGAAGTACATACAAGTACTTCAATCGTGCCCATGGATTTGACTTTTCTTTTAACATCATAGTGATACGTTTTTTAAGTTTACTGTGATTAAAGCTGTTGGCCATAGAGTAGAGCCTTGTGCCAACAGCTTTTTTTATCAGTAGCAACTGATATTGCCTGGCATTAACTCCCTCTCTGATAACAGACTCATCCGCTTCATACTCATGAATATTCTGAAGTTCCTGCTTTAATAGCCAGGAAGCCGGATTGAACCATTGAAAGAAAATACAGATATCGGCAATCAGCAAATCGACAGAGTGACGATTACGAACATGTGCTGCCTCATGAATGAGTATCTCTCTGCCATCCTCCTCCAAATCCACTTTAGAGATAACAATATACTTCATCCAGCTGAAAGGTGAAATCTTTTGTTGATGAATCACTAAGGTCATTCCGTTTTCCATCTTCTCTTTCTCCCCTGACCTCAGCAGCATCAACAGACGCCCCAAAGAATAAATATGCCGGCAGGCGAAAAAGAGAACTCCTGATAAATAAACCATCAAAAGAATCTGTATGCCGGATAAAGTCACCGCTTCGGCAGGTGTCACCTCCGATACCGGCATATCTGCCATCATCAATAATTGTTCGATAGTAAGCATCGTCTGATGTACTTCTGTCTGTTCGATAGTAGTCAGTTGAACAAGAGGCAACAACAGAGACAGCAACAACAGAGTCAACAGAGCGATCCTGTTAAATCGGTGAAATGTCTCCTTGCTCAATAACAAGCGGTAAAACAGATAAAAACCTGCCAGGCAAACAGAAGACTTTACTATATAAACGAAAAAGAGTCCCATCATATCCGCATCATTTAATTATTCTTCGTTCTTTTGCTCCACCTCCTGAATCAACTTCTTGAGGTCGTCAAGCGAAATATCTTCTTCCTTCACCAATGACGACACAGCACTGAGATACGAATTATTGAAATACTTGCTAATTACACTTTTCAGCGTACGTTTACTAAAGTCCGATTCGCTGACTACCGCATAATACTGATAGGTATTGCCATAAGTATGATGTGCTAAAAAGCCCTTCTCTTCCAATCCGCGCACAATTGTAGACAAAGTATTGAAATGTGGTCTTGGCTCATCATAAAATGCCAGTATCTCTTTCACAAACAAAGGACCCTTCTCCCAGAAAAATCCCATAATCTCTTCTTCTTTTGCTGTTAATCTTTTCATAACCTTTTCTTCATTTGAACACAAATAACGAAAAGATTTAGTTCAAAAACTAATTTCAGCAGTTAATTAAAACTAAAGCGGATAGTTTCATGATAAAGCATATACAGCAAAACATTACCAGCCGATAAAGTGTTATTTCATACATTTTTTAACCGTTTGCTATGCTAAATCAAAAATAATTCTCACCTTTGTGATGCGTTATATAATTTTTTAAGCAGAGATAGAGAAATAAATATTTCTTTGTCTTACTTTAGCTACGGGCATATGATCGTATATGTCCGCAGCTTTTGGATAAAACGGCTCTGTCCCCGTGTCCAACTCCGTAATGGGTTGGCATATATTTATTTCTTGCTCTGCATGAAATTATATAACGCAAACGGGTCAGCAGGGCCGTTCATTTTTCCCTGCCTATTACGTTTAAGCCATGGGCAAACCTATTATCAGAATTTTATATTTCCAACGCCGGGGAATCGACGCCAATGGTTATTACAGATTGAATTACATCATTCAGCGAGGCAGAAAGATTCTATACTATGCCACAGAAACCAAGGACTTTGAATATTCAGACTGTTTCACTTCTTCCTGTTTAGCCGAACGGAAAGAAACGATTCTCGATACAGCCCAATACATCTTCAAAGTTCACAAGGTGAGATATTCCCGCCTGATACTAAGTCCAAGCTACTCATATATCACTAAGTATAAATCCCGTATCCGGCAGATCTGCACCGCCACCCGATTTTGTAAATCAGACATCATTTGGACGATGTGTCCCCGGAGTTTCATACCTATTTCAAAGATTCCATTTTCATTTTAGTTTTTTCTTTCAGTTTGAACCTTTATATACATTCTTAAATCCAGATCTCTACAACAAACTCAACCAGTTGATGCGAACCGCTGTTTCTTTATTGCCCCCCGTAAAGAGCAGCGGTTCTTTTTATCCTGCCAATTAAGTAAATAAACATCTTAATTTTGCTATACTTATAAAGCATCGTATATCAATATCTTACTTCTTATCTCAGCACCTTTATCCCGGTCCGCGTACCGGGGCTTATGGGCTCAGGTACACGGGACGAAATAAGGACTGCACCATTTCCTAATTAAACAACGAAAAAACAAAATACTTTAAAAGGTATATTTGCTTAAGAAGTGTGCAATCTATATCTGTAGCTCAGATACTTACGTGAAATATCACCTTAAAACAGAGGGTGGAAGATGAAAGATCGATTTTTTGGGGGTTCTTCTTCAAATTTGATGGTAAGTTTTCTTTTACTCATGGAATCTAATTCAGTTTTCGGAAGGGTAAGCCCTCGTTTATAGTTGACAAAAAAGCAGGTATCCCGGTTTTCGCCCGAAGAGTCCATCCGTGAGGTGAAGAAGCTAATCTTAGACTAAAACTTCTGAAAATCAACGTCTTAAAAAAGTAAGATTTCTATCCTCAAAAGCTTTGTTTTAACACAGAGTTAAAGCTTGTTCTTTGGATGTGAATAAGAAGTTCTTTAAATGCAAAAGACTTGTTATTTGCGCACAAGAACCTGACAACCGGCAAAAGACGTTAACAATGTTAATTGAAAAAAGGTATAAGGATGAAGATACCGGTTCAGACGGCGTAAACTCACTTCCGAAACTTAAGTTATCTTATTCAGCCGGTGTCTGTTTTTTCTTATTAAAGCAAGCAAAAAGGACAATTATCAACTTGGAAATAAAGAAATAAAGAATTTACCACCAAATTTGAAGAAGAACCATCTTTTGCAGGAGATGGTATTTCAAATCAGGAGCGTGAATGCGTAGGGTTACGCAAGAGGGCAAGCGTTTCAGGTATCCGCAACAACGATACGGCATATTTTCAGCTGCTTGCATACGTTTCCCGAAATTATCATGTACCTTTGTACTCCCGTTTATAGAATTACTTGATTATGAACCTGAATACTCCGGTAGAGATTCCATCTGGATTCACCCCCATCAGCCATGCCCAGCAACTGCTGATTATGGGTTCCTGCTTTGCAGAGAACATCGGTACCCTGCTTGCTGAAAATAAATTCCGGATCGATATCAATCCATTCGGTATCTTATATAATCCACGATCCATCTCAATGGCTTTGCGCGAAATCATCAGCCAAAAGCAATACAAAGCATCCGATCTGTTTCTGCATCGTGAATGTTGGCACAGCCCGATGCATCACGGCTCTTTCTCCGCCGCCACCCTTGCAGACACCTTACGGAATATCCAATCCCGTGTGGAACAGGCACATAAAGAGCTGAAACAACTTGACCGGCTTATGCTGACCTTCGGCACCGCATACGTATACGAACAAAAAGAGACAGGAAAGGTAGTGGCCAACTGTCACAAATTGCCTGAAAAGAATTTTATACGCCGCCGCCTTGAGATAGACGAGATAGTAGAAGACTATACCCTGCTATTGGACGAATTGATCTCTTTGAATCCTCAACTAAAGATCTTGTTCACAGTCAGCCCCATTCGCCACATACGAGACGGAATGCATGCCAACCAACTCAGTAAAAGCGTGCTGCTGCTTGCCATCGACCGACTGATGCAACGTTATCCACAGGTCACTTGCTACTTTCCTTCTTATGAAATAGTATTGGATGAACTTCGGGACTATCGCTTCTATGCAGATGACATGGTACACCCATCCATGTTGACCGTCAATTATCTATGGGAGCGTTTTTCGGAGACTTTCTTCACCCCCGAAACCCAAAGCCTAATCAAAGAGTGTGAAACGATACGAAAAGCGATTGCGCACAAACCTTTCCATCCCGAGTCGGAAGAGCATAAAAGATTTTTAGGACAAATTGTGTTAAAAATAGAACGACTTAACGGAAAATACCCGTACTTAGATTTCGAAAAAGAAACAAACATGTGCCGATTGGCGCTTCAATAAATGTGCAAATATGCCAATGCTTTAATATTATGTCATATACAATTGAATCAATCGTTGAAAAAATAGGTGCACGGCGTCTGGGAAACAAGCCTGCTGCCATCGACTGGCTACTGACTGACAGCCGTTCGTTATGCTTTCCGGAAGAGACCCTCTTTTTTGCCATTCCCACCAAAAGGAACAACGGCGCACGCTACATCCCTGACCTTTATGAACGGGGAGTGCGCAATTTTGTAGTCACAAGCGAAGATTTCAAAGGGCTCACCATGGACAGTGAGCAACTAAAAGTGACAATGGCTCAGGAATGCAATTTCCTTATTGTCCCCAATACTTTAAAAGCACTTCAGAAATTGGCCGAACAACACCGTGGTTCTTTCCAGATTCCGGTAGTCGGCATTACGGGCAGCAATGGAAAGACCATTGTAAAAGAATGGCTTCACCAATTGCTCAGCCCCGACCGGGTTATCGTGCGTTCACCGCGCAGCTACAATTCGCAAATCGGTGTCCCGCTGTCAGTCTGGCAAATGAACGAGGAATCCGAACTGGGCATTTTCGAAGCCGGCATTTCGGAAATGGGCGAAATGCGTCCGTTACAGAATATGATTAAGCCGACAATAGGCATCCTGACCAACATTGGCGGAGCACATCAGGAAAACTTCTTTTCACTGCAAGAGAAGTGCATGGAAAAACTAAGCCTGTTTAAAGATTGCGACGTAGTCATTTACAATGGCGACAACGAAATGATAAGCAACTGCGTAGGAAAGTCAATGCTGACTGCCCGTGAAATCGCATGGAGCATGAGGGATATCGAACGTCCGCTCTATATCAGCAGGGTTGAGAAGAAAGAAGATCATACCGTCATCTCCTACCGCTATCTGGAGATGGACAATACATTCTGTATTCCCTTTATCGATGATGCTTCCATAGAGAACTCACTGAACTGCCTCGCTGCCTGCCTGTACCTGATGGTACCGGCCGACCAGATCACCGAACGAATGGCCAGGCTCGAACCTGTAGCGATGCGCCTTGAAGTAAAAGACGGAAAGAACAACTGTATCTTGATCAATGACAGTTATAATTCGGACCTTGCTTCGCTGGATATCGCTCTCGACTTTCTTTACCGGCGTTCGCAGTCAAAAGGCCTAAAGCGCACTTTGATCCTTTCGGATATCCTGGAAACCGGACAAAGCACGACAACACTCTACCGCAAAGTGGCACAACTGGTTCACAGCCGCGGCATTGAAAAGATTATCGGTGTAGGTGCCGAAATATCCTCATGCGCATCAAAGTTTGATATAGAAAAATATTTCTTCCCCGATACCAAGGCACTTCTGGCATCAGATGTAATTAAGAAACTCAGAAATGAAATCATCCTGATAAAAGGCTCCCGCAACTTCGGTTTCGACCTCGTTTCGGAAGAACTGGAACTGAAAGTACACGAAACCATCCTGGAAGTAAACCTGGGAGCTATGGTAGCCAACCTGAATCACTACCGCTCGATGCTCAAACCGGAAACTAAAATGGTGTGCATGGTGAAAGCGTCTGCTTATGGAGCAGGTTCGTACGAAATAGCCAAAACCCTTCAGGAGCATCACGCTGACTATCTGGCAGTGGCCGTAGCCGATGAAGGTTCCGACCTTCGCAAAGCAGGGATCACAGCCTCCATTATCATCATGGATCCCGAACTGACCGCTTTCAAAACCATGTTCGACTATAAACTGGAACCGGAAGTATACAATTTCCATTTACTCGACGCATTGATAAAAGCCGCCGAAAAAGAAGGTATCACCAACTTCCCCATTCACGTAAAACTGGATACGGGTATGCACCGATTGGGATTCGAAGAGAAAGACATCCCGCAACTGATTCGCCGGTTAAAGAACCAGAATGCACTGATCCCCCGCTCTGTCTTTTCCCATTTCGTAGGCAGTGATTCTGCCCAGTTCGACGCTTTTACCCGGCAGCAAATAGAACGATATGAAAAGATGTCAAAGGAACTGCAAGATGCATTTCCGCACAAAATACTGCGCCATATCTGCAACACAGCCGGTATCGAACGCTTCCCCGGTGCACAGTTCGACATGGTTCGTCTTGGCATCGGACTGTATGGAATCAGTCCGATCGATAACTCAATCATCAACAACGTGAGTACCTTGAAAACAACGATTCTCCAAATACGGGACGTGGCGGAAGAAGATACTGTAGGTTATAGCCGCAAAGGGCATCTGATACGCCCCTCACGTATCGCTGCTATACCCATCGGATATGCCGACGGCCTGAACCGCCATTTGGGATGCGGACATGGCTATTGCCTTGTCAATGGCAAAAAAGCCCCATACGTAGGAAATATCTGCATGGATGTGTGCATGATCGACGTAACGGATATTGATTGTAGAGAAGGTGATCAAGCTATCATCTTCGGTGACGAATTACCGATTACCGTCTTATCGGATGCGCTCGAAACCATCCCTTATGAAGTATTGACAGGTATTTCAACCCGGGTCAAGAGAGTATATTATCAAGATTAACTCCAAAAGATTCAGTCGGAAAAGTGAAAAGTAACGGACATTAACCTCCTTCAGCTTTTCACTTTTCGTTTTTATGAGCCCGGTTTTCGCTTTTATGATTCTGCCTTTCTTTTTTCATTCAAAATAGTCTATCTTTGCACACAAACTAATACAATACCGTTATGACAAACCTTTTTTTATTAGGATTCATGCCCAGTGGTTCCGAATGGATTATCATCCTGTTGGTTATACTCTTGCTTTTTGGTGGTAAAAAGATTCCCGAACTGATGCGCGGGCTCGGCAAAGGAGTGAAAAGTTTTAAAGAAGGGGTGAATGAAGCCAAAGAGGAAATAAACAAAGCAAAAGAAGAAATCGACGAACCGGAAAACAAAGAAAAGAAAGATAACTGATATCCTGTTTTGTTTCCGTCTCTTACATGAAATGAAAATAGAACGAAAGTAAATTTCAACCGCCTTTCTCTTAATAATGGCAGAAATTAAAGAACTGACTTTTTGGGATCACCTGGATGAACTGCGCCGGGTGCTGTTTCGAATTATAGGTGTATGGTTTGTTTTGGCTGTAGGCTATTTCATTGCTATGCCCTATCTGTTCGACCATGTCATTCTGGCTCCCTGCCACAACGATTTCATCTTTTACCATCTTCTGCGGGACATCGGACAGGCATTCGACCTTACCGATGACTTCTTTACCCGTGAGTTTAAAGTCAAGCTGGTAAATATCAATCTGGCAGCACCTTTTTTTATCCACATGTCCACCGCTTTCTGGATGTCTGTAGTCACTGCCACACCTTATTTGTTTTTCGAGATATGGCGTTTCATCCGTCCTGCCCTTTACCCTAATGAACGGAAAGGAGTCCGCAAAGCCCTGACCATCGGCACGGTCATGTTTTTTATCGGAGTCCTTTTAGGTTATTTCATGGTCTATCCGCTCACCCTTCGTTTTCTCTCTACCTATCAACTCAGCGTAGAAATAGAGAATCAGATCTCCCTGAACTCTTACATCGACAATTTTATGATGCTGGTGCTCTGCATGGGGCTGGCTTTCGAACTACCTTTGGTAACCTGGTTGCTTTCCTTGCTTGGATTGGTAAACAAATCATTCTTACGAAAATACCGGAGACATGCCATTGTCCTGATTGTCATCGCTGCTGCTGTCATTACTCCAACAGGAGACCCTTTCACACTCAGCATCGTAGCTATTCCCCTCTATCTGCTTTATGAAATGAGCATATTGATGATTAAAGACAAAAACCGCTCGTAGATCCTGATTACCTACTCTTCTTTGCATATATCAGTTTCTCTCGATACGGCTTGAATATCAAGCCACAATTCATTTATTCCATTATCATACAAGAAAAAAGCATACTTCTTGATTCATACTAACTATACTTTCCATATATTTGCAGTATTCAACACACATCACATCTTTAATGATGAAAATAAAAAAACGATAAGACAATACGAAATTATGATTAATACTTTAACATCGTTGAGATTCATATTTGCAATAATGGTTTTTGGAGCACATTGCTATGTTATAGACAATGTTTTCAATACCCATTTTTTCAAAGAGGGATTTGTAGGCGTCAGCTTCTTTTTTGTGCTAAGCGGCTTTATTATAGCATATAATTATCAAGAGAAACTGAAAGACAACAAAATAGACAAACGCTCTTTCTGGGTAGCACGCATTGCGCGTATTTATCCTTTACATTGGCTGACATTGTTTATTGCTGCTATTTTAGGGAGTTACGTTATAGCATCGGGAACTTTAGATTGGCTTAAGCATTTCTTAGCTTCGCTCACTTTGACAAATGCTTATATTCCCAGAGCCGACTACTTTTTCTCTTTCAACAGCCCTTCATGGAGTTTATGCTGTGAACAGCTTTTTTACATCTGCTTCCCATTCCTTATACCTTTAGCAAAAAATTACAAGTATTTGCTTTCTGTTTTTGGAATTGTAGCGATACTAATGGTCGTCGGCATGTACTTTACTCCGGAAGATGAAATAAAAGGCTTCTGGTACGTCAATCCAATTACCCGATTTCCGGATTTCATTGTCGGCATGTTACTGTTCCAATTGTATGAACGCTTGAAAAACAAGAATATCACTGCCTTGCAAGGAAGTATCATTGAAATCTCATCTATTATCTTATTTTTAATTTTCTACCTCTATGCCGCCGATATACCTAAAGTATACCGATATTCATGTTATTATTGGCTCCCTGTTGCGGTGATTCTGATTAGTTTTTCACTTCAGAAAGGTATCTTTTCCCGCATTTTATCCAACCGTTTTCTAGTGATAGGGGGAGAAATCAGTTACAGTTTTTATTTGATCCATCTATTTGTCTTACTGACATATTCAGAATGGCAAAAAGAAAATAATCTTCATACGGAATGGTACATTTCCGTCCCGATTCTATTCAGTATCATCATTCTATTAAGCCTGCTTTCTTACTACTATTTTGAGAAGCCTATGAATAAACGAGTAAAAACATTACTAAACAGATAGTTCACAAAACAAGTTGCCTACAGAAACTCCGATATCGAAGTAATGATACTTTCGTACACATTTTCATCCGTCCGCATGAAAATCCGGGAATTATCATGTATTTTTGCTGTATGGAAAATGAGGTAAACGAATCTTTTGAAATCCTGCTTGCAGCCTGTCGGACAGCAAACAGCAATCTGGCGGTGGCTTACAAACAGTTGCGTGATTTGCTCGAACGATTGTGCCGGGCACAAATGCAGGATGAAAGTCTTCAGATGACTGACCTTTCGGCACGGATCAGTTTTGTATCGGCACGGGCAGGGCTGACAATTGTTGAACAAAACCGATTACACACTTTTCGCCTGACCTCAAACGCTATTCTCAATCGAAAAGAGGAACCTGTACGCGAAAAGTTACTGCGGGATGCCAAGACACTTGCCTTCTTTATACGTAAACTTTACGAAGTCGAGATTCCCGGCGAACTCTACCACTTACTGCCGCGTGCCGACGCAACTTACCTCGTAGCACCTCCGGCTAAAAAGCGAATAGAGCGAATGCGTGTATGCTATCAATATGCCGACGAGCAGTATCTATATGTAACTCCGGTCGATACCATTGCTGACGAATATCTGAGGATACGTTATAATGTGCCGCAGATCAACGAGGAGTTTGCTCAAACCTGCGAAATTTTATGGTGTCATGCACAACTCAACCTACTTGATGTGGCCATTGACGAAACCGGTGTCCTGACTCCTTCGTTCATCGTCCTCGAACCGGATTACTTAATCGACATCAGTTCGTTGGCAGAATGTTTTCGTGATTACGGACATCATCCCGCCAACTATGTACTGGCCCGCCTCCAACCCATCGACAATGCCCGGCCATTATTACTGGGAAACATTGCCAACCTTTTCCTGGACGAATGGATTCATGCAGAAAACGAACCGGACTACAGAGAGTGTATGCAAAAAGCCTTTCGCCGTTACCCGATTGAACTGGCTGCCTGCACCGACCTACGTGACAGAGAGAAGGAACGACAGTTCTTTGACGATTGCAAACTACACTTCGAACATATCCGCGAAGTGGTGACAGACACCTTCCGTGCGCCGGGCTATGAATTGGATAAGACTGATGCAGTGCTCGAGCCCTCGTACATTTGCGAAGCATTGGGACTGCAAGGACGATTGGACTACATGCAGCGTGACATGTCATCGTTTATTGAGATGAAATCGGGGAAAGCAGACGAATTCTCCATCCGCAACAAAGTAGAGCCCAAAGAAAACAATAAAGTACAAATGCTGCTCTACCAGGCAGTGCTGCAATACTCGATGGGAATGGACCATCACCGGGTAAAAGCCTATCTGCTCTACACACGCTACCCTTTACTTTATCCGGCACGTCCGTCGTGGGCCATGGTGCGCCGGATCATCAATCTGCGCAACCGGATCGTATCTGATGAATATGGAATCCAGTTACGAAACAGTGTGGAGTATACCGCCTCCAAACTCCAAGCCATACGTTCCGACATACTCAACGAACGAGGATTATCCGGCCGGTTTTGGGAACAATATCTCCGCCCGTCCATCGATAATCTATCGCAGAAACTGGCTTCACTTACCCCGCTGGAACAGTCGTACTTCTACGCACTCTATAATTTCATAACCAAAGAGTTGTATACTTCCAAGTCCGGAGACGTCGATTACGAAGGACGTACCGGCGCAGCCGCCCTGTGGCTATCTACCCTGACAGAGAAATGTGAAGCCGGTGAGATTCTTTACGATCTGCGCATCAAAGAGAATCATGCTGCCGATGAACATAAAGCATATATCCTCCTTGAGCAAAGGAAAGAGGGATACGGAGAAAATAAACTATCCCCGGAACCTAACGAAATATCCTCTGAGGTAGAAAAAGGAGCACAGGCCTTGCCTAATTTCCGTCAGGGGGATGCCATTGTACTTTATGAACGCAACCGGAACGAAGATAACGTCACCAATAAGATGGTATTCAAAGGCAATATCGAGTTCATCACAGAAGAAGAGATAGGTATACGCCTGCGTGCCACTCAGCAGAATAGTTCCGTGCTTCCGCCGGACAGCCTCTATGCAATAGAGCACGACACAATGGATACTACCTTCCGGAGCATGTACCAGGCATTATCGGCTTTCGCTTCGGCAACCAAAGAACGGCGTGATCTTTTATTGGCACAACGAACGCCCGAATTCGAGTACGGGCTTGACAAACAGATTCTAACCGCCCCGGACGATTTTACACGGGTCACACTAAAAGCACTGGCTGCCAAAGACTTTTTCCTATTGGTAGGACCGCCGGGAACGGGCAAGACCTCATGCGCCTTGAAAAAAATGGTGGAAACTTTCCATTGCGAAGCGCAGACCCAAATCCTCCTGCTCTCGTATACAAACCGGGCTGTGGACGAAATCTGCAAAGCCATCTCATCCATTCGGCCGGAGGTTGACTTTATTCGTGTCGGCAGTGAGCTGTCTTGTGACGAAGCTTACCGGCATCATCTGATTGAAAACGAACTTTCTCTTTGTACCCGCCGCTCGGAAGTAGCAGAACGCATCGCCCGTTGCCGTATTTTTGTAGGCACAGTTGCTTCCATCTCCGGAAAACCCGAACTGTTCCGCCTGAAGAGATTCGATGTAGCCATTATCGATGAAGCGACCCAAATCCTGGAACCTCAACTATTAGGTATCCTATGTGCCCGGAGCGAAAATGGAGAGAATGCCGTCGGCAAGTTCATACTGATCGGTGATCATAAACAATTGCCTGCCGTCGTATTGCAAAATACCGAACAATCGGAAATCTACGATGAAGGCTTACGTAGCGCCGGACTGAAAAATCTCAAGGATTCTCTTTTCGAACGCCTCTACCGCACCCTGCAAACCTCTTCCGAGGATCTCTTTCCCGACTCAGCATCGGTATCGGCTCCGAACCATCGCTCCTTCGACATGCTTTGCAAACAAGGACGTATGCATCCGGAAGTAGCTCATTTTGCCAATCAGGCATTTTATGAAGGACGCCTGTTACCGGTGGGATTGCCTCATCAAATGGAAGACAACCAAGATGTGCAACGAATGGTTTTTCTACCTTCCGAACCCGAACCTCAAGGTACATCGGCCAAAGTCAACCATTCCGAAGCACGGATCGTCGCCCGAATCGCAGCCGACGTTTACCAGCAATATGGTGGAACATTCGACGGAATGCGTACTCTGGGTATCATTACTCCCTATCGGAGTCAGATTGCATTAATAAGAAAAGAGATTGTCAAAATGGGTATTCCGGAACTAAACTCCATTTTAGTCGATACGGTAGAAAGGTTTCAAGGCAGCGAACGGGATGTGATAATCTATTCTTTCTGTGTGAACTATCCTTATCAACTCCGTTTCCTTTCCAACCTGACAGAGGAAAACGGAGTATTCATAGATCGAAAACTAAATGTCGCATTGACAAGAGCACGCAAGCAAATGTTCATCACCGGGGTTCCCCGATTATTGGAACAAAACCCGATTTATGACAGTTTGATAAAATTAATAAAACAATAGGAACCGTTATCTTAATTTTGCAGTCCTTAGCTTTTATTCTTTCTTTCTGAACTTCGTTAACACCTCAGTATATTGCAAACCGCTATATTTGCACTACGTTTTTTTCATAGAGATTTAGATTTAAGGTTAGAAGAATTGTGGAAGTCGTGAGACTTCCCTTTTTTTCATCTTAAAGTTTGCTTTCTTTTTGAGCAAAAGCATAAAAAGAAAGTAAACCTAAAAAGGGGTCAGTAGATTTTTAGTGGGGATAAATTTGTAATCTAATTGAATAGTTCTTTACTTTACAGCATGGAAAACGATTATTTGAGCATGTTGGCCAGTATTGTACTGCCCACACAGATATTGGATTACTTCTCCATAGTCGGTATATCGCAGACTTCTACGGAAATCCACATCAGTCTGGACGAGAAGATGCATCCGGAGCTAAGCAAGGACGTACACTTTGAATCCAAAGGTTTTATGGAAGCGGTAAGCGTGACGGATTTCCCGATACGTGACCACAAAGTGATTCTGAAGATCCGTCGCAGGCGGTGGACAGACACGCGCACGGGCAAGAGTTTCAGCATCCCGATAGACCTTGACATTGTAGCCAAAGGGACTCGTTACTCCAAGGAATTTGGAGCTTTTTTAAAAGAAACGTATGGAGACGTCCCCCGTGACCTGCCATACGCTTGAGGAGTTCTATCACATCGACGGGCATACGTTTGAGAAGCAATACAAGGAAGTGCTGAGCGGTTTCCGGCAGTGGGAGCAGTTGGAACATGCAGATAAATGGCTGCTGTTCCCGGAGAATATCGGCCCTTGTCTGGCTATCGACGAATCCTCGCTATCCAATGGTGAGCTGTACACGTTTGTAACCAACCGTGAGGTCCGCACGCGGGAGCAATCCTTGGTTGCCGTCGTTGCAGGTACAAAAGCGGAGGACGTAATCGCTGTCCTGCAACGGATTGACGAGGAGCATCGCAATGCTGTCGAGGAGGTCACGCTTGACTTGTCGGACTCCATGCGCAAGATCGTGCGTACGGCATTCCCTAAAGCCAGCCGGGTCATCGACCGCTTCCATATCCAGAAACTGGCTTGTGATGCCGTACAGGAGCTGCGCATCAAACACCGTTGGGATGCCATGCAGCAGGCTAATGATGAGATGGAGGAAGCCAGACAAAACGGTAAGGAGTATATCCCGTACCGCTATCCCAATGGAGACACCCGCAAGGAACTGCTTATACGCTCGCGTTATCTCCTGTTCAAGTCTGCCGACAAATGGACCGACAGGCAAAAGCAAAGGGCTGCGATACTGTTTGAAGAATACCCGGACATCAAAACGGCATACGGACTGTGCCATTCCCTGCGGATGATCTTTGCCAAAAACACAATCAAGGATGCCGCACGCCTGTCCATGGCACGCTGGTACAACAAAGTCGAAGAAGCGGGATTCCGCTCCTTTAATGTCATCGCAGCCACCTTCTATGAGCATTATGATGAGATACTCAACTTCTACAACAACCGTTCCTCAAATGCACTTGCTGAATCATTCAATGCTAAAATCAAACTCTTTAGAGCGAATCTCAGGGGAGTTGTTGACAAGAAGTTTTTCTTATTCCGCATTGCGAACTTATATGCATATCCCCACTAAAAATCTACTGACCCCTAAAAAGCCCCTTCGTGAGAAGAGGCTTTTTTTTATGCTTCCATTCGGCAGATACAGGGTTCGATCATCTCCTTATGGCTTTGAACGGGTCACCGCAGTGAATCTTAATTCACTATAATTATTCCTCCCACACCAGATAGGCCGAAACCAACCAGTGGTTCAATTTATTGCCATCCACAGCCTGAGCTTCGGGAATACTGACTGTAAAAGTATGCTTGCCGGGAGCAAGTGTACCGATAACAGCCTCTTCGGGTACAACATCCGAACCGGGACACCAGTTGGAACGGGATAGGTCTGAAGAAGCCAGAGGTTCTTCCACTTCTTTCTCCGTATATCCTTTCTCACCAATATAAGAAGCCAAGCGCTTAATCAACCAAACACCGGTAGCCGGATTGAAACGACGGAAAGAAGCACAATCATCACGCCAAGGGATGAAGTTGAGCACCTCTTTTCCATCTACAGAAATGATATTGCGTTTTTGCACGAATTCATCCCCGCCGCTATGTCCGCCATGTCCGGTCACTATATATTTTAACCGGATATTTTTGGCACCTTTCGGAACTGTAAAATCAGTAGATACATCTCTCCGGGCAAAGATATCGGGATAACTTTGTCCCATGTAGTAAACCGTATTCATCAACGGCTCCACATGACGTTTTGGAAGTACGTCACAAGCCAGACGACTCTCTTTTACGTCGATATCCACATTGACCAAATACCCTTCAGAAGTCCATGTATCGATATAAATACCGACATAGGCTTCGCCTTCAAGCAACGGATAAAGATCGGTTATATCTTGTTGCCAGGTGACATTACTTTCCCATTTGGGGATATAGACCGGACGACGTTTACTGCTCAGCGAATCATTATTATTGCTATAGTGTCCTACACCGAACGGAGTCATGAAACGCATCAGCTCCACTGTGGGTAAATAATCCTTTCCGGGAACAATACCTACCATTTTCTCCAGCTTCAAACTATCTACCGAAGGAAACTTCATGCCGTCACGGGCAATAGTCAGTAGGTTAATAGCCGATGATTTAGGCAATACAAAGCAAGAACCCGATTTGTCCCAACGATCTCCATTGGAGGCGAGGGTTACTTTCAGGCTTACCGACACATTTCGTTTGTATTCGGGAAGAGTAATCTTTTTCAGAATGATACGTCCGTTGACCAAATGGTATACGCCCGTACCATCTGCTTCATTATAATTATCAGGATACGTATCGGGAGAGAAACGCACATTCACATTTTCAAAAACCGGAATATGAAGATCGCCTTTAGCGGGCAGATTTTTATGCCCGCCCGCCCATACCGGAACAGAAAGGAATAAAGAAACGAATAAAGAAGTTAATCTGATATTCATAAGAATTTATTTTTTTATTTAGTTACTTTCAATCACTTGTCCCACTCCGCGATAAAGCTTGATAGGGCCGTCCAGCAATACGGCAATCACAGTGATCTGCTCATCCTGTACACGTTCGGGTATATCAATATAGAGGTTTCCGGGCACCTCGCTCCAGTAGTTCTTATTATAAACCTTATATGGCAGCATAGCTCCATTCCCCACTACCCATACACGATTTACCTTATTGACAAGACCTTTCACTTCGATCGGGCCATTAGGCTTATAGGGTAAATAGAGGTAAAGGATGTCACCCGCTTTATTCAGTGTGGTATATCCCTGAAAATGTTCGCACGGGATGCCGGCACGTGTTTCGTAGATAGCTTCTTTATGCTTCTTAGTCCAACGGCCGAATTCTTTCAAAACAGCAATCTGTTCGGCAGGAATAGTTCCATCTTCCTTCGGACCAATATCCAATAGCAGATTCCCTCCCATACTGAGACAATCGACAAAAGTACGCAACAGCATAAACGGAGTCTTATAATTAGTGTCGGCATGCTGATACCCCCATGAATCGTTCATGGTCATACAAAGCTCCCAATACTTGTCGGCAGGACGTACTACAGGAACTCCCTGCTCGGGTGTAGCATAATCGCCATACCCCTGAATACGGGAGTTTACTATAACATTCGGGTTAGTAGAACGCAACAGGTTGATGATACCCTTCGAATCCCAAGCCTCAGCAGTTTGTTCCCAGTCTCCGTCAAACCAGTAAAGATCAGGTTTCCAAGTTTTGTTTAACTCGGAAAGCTGTCCAAAATTAAACTTAACAAACTTAGCCCAACGATCCGGATCGTTTTTGTAACGTACTTCCGTACGGGTTTTGTTGGGATAGTCCGGATGCGACCAGTCAAGCAGCGAATAGTAGAACCCGAGCTTCAGCCCTTGTTTACGTACTTCCTTCACAAAAGGAGCAATCAGGTCACGCCCGGCAGGAGTACTTTTCACAGTACTGAGGTCACCCGCCTTCGTATCCCAAAGAGCTACGCCATCATGATGCTTGGTGGTAATGACCGTATAACGTGCACCACTTTCTTTAATCAGTTTCACCCACTCCTGAGGATTATAGGCCGATGCCGTAAAGCCTTTTTCCTGAGCCATATACTCTTCATAAGGAAGATAGTTATTGAAGAATGACCAGCTCTCTGATACTCCGTTCACGGCATAGATTCCCCAATGGATAAAGATTCCTAACTTGGCCTGGGCAAACCATTCCATTCTTTTCTCTTTCTGAGCAGCAGTTTCTTCAGTAGAAGCAGTTTGGGCTTTCAGCCCGAATCCTAGGAGAAACAAGGCAATAAGGGTAATGATCAATCGGTTGTTTTTCATTTTATCTCAATTATATTTTGTCTCAATTAAGGCAAAGATAAAATATCTATCTTAAAATACAAAATAAAAGGAAGAACATAAAAGCAAGCCGATTCTTCCGGCCTCACCCACCAACCGAGACACATACGGAGTCAGCACTCCAAACAAATCACTAATATTTTACAATTACAATCTTACAAAGAATATATCCCCTGCACATATATTCAGATTCATCCGAAGAAAAAGAGCTATAACAGCCACCTCCTCCCAATTATAGAACAAACATAGTCGTGTGCGAAAACGATAATTATTGTGTTCGATAACGAAATTATTATTCCTTTTAGTGTATTTATCATAAAAAGATCCCTTGAAGCATCAAATTAAATAGCAGTTATTATTGGATAAAATCAAATAATGTGTATTTTTGGTCCGAAATTAAACCTGAAAATTTTAAATCAAATAGTATGAGTACACTCCAAAATGCAATGGGGAAAATGACAAACTACAGATGGACGATTTGCGCCATGTTATTTTTCGCAACAACTATAAACTACCTTGATCGCCAAGTACTATCGCTGACCTGGGACGAATTTATCAAACCCGAATTTCATTGGAACGAGTCACATTATGGCATCATTACTGCTGTCTTTTCTATTGTATATGCCATTTGTATGCTGTTTGCTGGCCGGTTTATCGACTGGATGGGAACAAAGAAAGGTTACCTTTGGTCCATCGGTATATGGTCGGCCGGTGCCTGCCTTCACGCTTTCTGTGGAATTATAACCGAAGAATATGTAGGAATGCATAGCGCAGCCGAACTAATTGCTGCTACCGGTGATGTAGTAGTGGTACTTGCCACCATAAGCATGTATTGTTTTTTAGTCGCACGCTGTATTTTAGCACTCGGTGAAGCCGGCAATTTTCCGGCTGCCATTAAAGTTACCGCCGAATATTTCCCGAAAAAAGACCGGGCTTACGCTACTTCCATTTTTAATGCCGGAGCTTCTATCGGTGCCCTGATTGCCCCTCTCAGCATTCCATTACTGGCTAAAGCCTGGGGATGGGAAATGGCATTCGTCATCATCGGTGCTCTTGGCTTCGTGTGGATGGGATTTTGGGTATTCATGTACACAGCTCCCTCTAAAAACAAATTTGTAAACTCAGCCGAACTCGAATATATCGAGCAAGACAAACATGAAACCTACACAGCAACTGTAAAAGAGAACGAGGAAAAGAAAAGTATGACTTTCCGGCAATGTTTCACCTACAGACAAACCTGGGCATTTGCATTCGGTAAGTTTATGACGGATGGAGTGTGGTGGTTCTTCCTTTTTTGGGCACCTTCTTACCTGAATACCCAGTTCGACATCAAAACCTCCGAAGGATTGGGAAGAGCATTGATCTTTACACTTTACGCTATAACAATGTTATCGATCTATGGAGGGAAACTCCCTACGATCATCATTCATAAAACCGGGCTAAACCCGTATGCCGCACGTATGAGAGCTATGCTGATCTTTGCATTCTTTCCTCTGTTGGTATTACTTGCCCAGCCATTAGGAACCATCTCTCCCTGGTTTCCGGTTATTATGATCGGTATCGGGGGAGCTGCCCACCAATCATGGTCGGCTAATATTTTTTCTACCGTAGGCGATATGTTTCCTAAAAGCGCCATTGCCAGCATCACCGGTATTGGCGGTATGGCAGGAGGAGTAGGTTCTATGATTCTCCAGTATTCAGCCGGCGAGCTGTTTGTACATGCCGACAAAACTCAAATGGTATTTATGGGCTTTATCGGGAAACCGGCTGGTTATTTCGTTATCTTTTGTATCTGCTCGGTAGCCTACCTGATTGGATGGATCGTTATGAAGGCATTAGTTCCTAAATATAAACCCATTATCCTGAATTAAAAACCAACTTAAAAGAAGGATTAACTTTTAGGAATGAAGTCGAAAGTCTTTCTCAACACAGATCAACAGATTACAGTAACCTACAATGTGCAGATTATCAATCCGGCCGATCTTCTCATAGTGTAATCTGTTAATCTGTGATGAGCTTTCTTTCCTTCAAATTTATTCATTTATTCTCCATATATTTTGAAGGGGGCACACCAAATTGTTCCGTAAAGTGCTTCCTTAATGTCCGGGCATCACTGAATCCTACTTTTTCGGAAATCTCCTGAATGGAGTAACGATTCTCCATAATCAACGAAGCAGCCTTACTCACCCGCACACTCCGGATCATATCGACCACAGATAACTCACTGCGTTGCTTTACCTTCCGGTATAAAGTAGGCTGGCTCATGTGAAGTTGTTCGGCCAACATCTTAACGTTGAAGTTCTCATTAGACAGATTCTTCTCAACCACGTGAATGAGTTTTTGTATAAATTCGTCATCCGCCTCTTCATCTTCAACCGATTCTCGTTTCAACATCAATGCTTTGGTATAAATGCGTTTCAGACGTTCGCGCTGAAGAATCAGGTTCTCTACCTTTGCTTTCAATACTTCCGGATTGAAAGGCTTCATCATATAGTCATCCGCCCCACTATAAGATCCTTGCAATACATCTGCATCTTCTGCCTTGGCCGTCAACATCAGGATAGGAATATGAGCGGTCTCTTGCCGTTCACGTATCTCCCGGCAACAGGCAAACCCATCTTTAACCGGCATCATTACATCCGAGATAATCAGATCGGGTATCTCATTGGTAGCAATCCGGACCCCTTCCTCACCATCAGCCGCTTCAAGTACCGTGTATTTTGTCACAAACAAAGAGCGAATATACTGACGGACATCTACATTATCTTCAACAATCAGCAATGTTTTCTTTGTGACCGGAACTCCTTCTTCCAATTTTTCCTGTACAGATAGAGGTTGAAACTGCGGTTCCGTTTCATGCCCGCGATAATCTACTATTTCATATAAATCACCAGTAAAGTGAGATTTACCTTCCGGTATCAATAATACGAATGTAGAACCTTTTCCCGGCTCACTATCAAGAATGACCTGTCCATGATGCAGATCCATCGTATTTTTCACAATCCGCAGTCCAATGCCTACTTTAGTAGAGAAAGCCGGTGAATTATCACCCGTAATGAAAGAGTCAAAAATGCGCTTCTGAAACTCATCCGGTATTCCCTCACCCGTATCCGATACTGTTATCTGGCAAAAAGGCTTTCCATCCTGTTCCATACGGGTAAGAGTGAGCAATACCTCTCCATTGGGAGAAGTGTATTTAAAAGCATTAGATAGTAGATTTCCGACCGACGAAGTTATTTTCTCCGTATCTATCCATAGGAAAACAGGATCTTCCGGAAGTCTTACCTGAAATGTACATCCTTTTATCCCTGCCATTTGGCGAAAAGACTCTGCTACTTCTCTCACTAGCTCCACAATATCCGCTTCTGACAAACGCAGTTTCACCATCCCGGCCTCTATTTTTTGTACATAGAGCAACTGATCGACCAGTGTATGTAGCGAGGAGCTGTTTTTATACATGGTATATAGCTTGCTATACAGTGGATCGGATGCCTTTATGTGTTCCAATAATTCCTGTAATGGGGCAAGAATCAAGGTTAGCGGCGTACGTAGTTCATGTGCCGCACTTGTAAAAAAGTTCTCACGCTCCATCCGGATTTGTCGCTCTTTCTCACGCTCTAAGTTTACTGACAGAAGTTCATGTTCCATGCGCATTTCACGTTCCATACGCATCTGACGATGTTTGACAAGACGAATCAAATAAGCCACACCACCGGCCAATAACAGTAAAATAAATAATCGGAAAGGCAATGTACGACTCCAATGCGGTAGAATATGTATTTGGAGTGATGTAACCTTTCCATCTTTCCCGTCAGGATAAATATTCTTCACTTCAAATGTATAATCCCCTTCGGGTAAGTTCATATAAGTAGCCTTCTCTCCATCATTAGAAACCAACCAATGCGTCTGATATGGTAATAAGCGGTAATTGTACTTCTGTTGTTCCTCTGCATAAGAAAGATTATTAAAAGATAAAACAAAGTCACGATTTTCATTATTCAAAGTAATCGAACTAGTATATGAAATGCCTTCTGCCAATACAGTCTGCCCATTTATTTTATCCCCAATCCCTACAGGACGACCATCTACCTCAAGTCCAGTAATAAGAACCTGATCTTCATCCAAATGACCATCCACGTCATCCGGATCAAAATAAGTGAGCGATTTATTATTGCCAAAAAATAGTGTATTATCAGCAAGTAATGCCGAACGATTGCTTCCACTTATATAATAATTATAAAAAAGGTGCTGATGCCTACTGTAACGAGAGACTCCCGAATTACTTCCCAACCAAATATGTCCTCGGTTATCTTCGACCAGACATCCTATAAAATTACTACATAATCCATTTCTAGTTGTATAATACTCACGTATTGCATCCTTTTTAGGTGAAAGAATAGCGAAACCATCCATATAACCTACATATACATTACCATCAGAAGATACTAACAAAGAACGAACCGAATTATTTTTGATATTCGCTTTCTTCTCATAGCCTGTCTCTAAAGACATCTCTCCTCTAGAATCAATTTTCAATTTGCAAACTCCTGCATTACTTGTACCTAACCATATAGTTCCGTCCTTCGTGCCGGCAATAGCTCGTATACAAATAGGAGTAGGGTCCTTAAACAAAATCTCAATAGGGATTTTTATGCAAAATCCAGAATCTATATTCAATTTCCAAACTCCATCATTAGTACCTACCCATAAATTTCGATTAGTATCCCAATATAATGCCCAAATTGACACAGTATTCACTTTACCTCTATCTTGTAAAAAATGTAATCGAAATTGTTTTGTTGCCTCATTATATGAAGTTAATGTTCCATCCCTATTTCCAAACCAAAGTGAACCTCTATTATCATTAATGGCACAAAGAACTGTATTTTTACTTTGAATATCCGGAGTACCAACCCTAGTAAAATTCATTCGTCTTCCTGGTTCAAAAGGTTGCTCACTTTTCATAATCCCTTGATGAAACGTAGCCATCCAAACATATTTTCTATTATCCATGACTATACCACAAATTTCATTATGCCTCTCTTGATGAAATTGGTTATAAAATTGTGACCGTAGATCAGAATAAATCACTCCTCCCCCATTAGTACCTATCCAAACAATCCCGCTGGGGTCGTAATACGCTGAAATCATTCTTGTTTCTAAGTTGCGGTGAAGTTGTGAAGCTGTATTATAGTATATTTCTGTCATCATTCTTTTCGGATCATTCTTATCCTGAAATAATAAAGTATACCCACTCCAAGTCACTGCAAGATAACGATTATTATTAATTGGAATAACTTGAAAAACATCTGTATGGGATAGACTGTTTTCTTTATTATTTTCCTTATAAGTAATTCTGTCTATATACCCAGAAGAAACGTAATAACGCAGAATACCGTGTCCAATAGTAGAAACCCATACCACTCCCTTATCATATAATACCGAAGTTGCATCCCAAGTTTTATTTTTCCACAAAGATATCTTTTTAGATTTCTCCGAAGATTCAGGCTGAAACAATAGCAAATTTCCTTGCTGTGTAACCAAACATAACATTTCATGATTATCAGTATAACACATTGCACAGAAATTATCACCAGAATCAATCAAATCTTTATACTGTTTCTCACATTTCAATTTAATCTGAACAACCTCTCCTTTCTCATTTTTAACTTCTTCCTGTGTATATAGATATAATTTATTCCCTGACAGTCCCCAAAAAGAGTTATTATCTATAGGTAATAAGTGAGAGACATGTACAGAACTATAATCCGTTGCATGGACGATCGGTATAAATTTCTCCAGCGACCGAGCAAAACAATATAAAGTATTTCCAGCGATAACTCCCAAATATCGATCTGACATCTCTACAATTTCGGAAACATACATATACGCTGGTGAAGAAGAGAAGTTTTTTATTAATTTACCATCATAACGGCTCAAGCCATTATTAGTACCAAACCACATAAAGCCATCCCGATCTTTGTAGATAGATGTAATAGTATTATCCGCCAGCCCATCCTGCATGGTTAACAGACGAATATCTCTATCAAAAAAAGCATAACCAGAAACGACCGGACAATTACATATAAACAAAACCAATAAAAAGAGATTTAGCTTCTTCATATTAATAATCAATTTATTGCAAAAGAACGAAATAAAGCCTAAACATACAAAAGAGATTCAAAAAAAACATGGTATTGAATTAAACGTGTATGCTGAATGATATAGACATGCCCCTACGTAATCTCTCAATCCCTGTACATTTGCCATGTAATTAAACCTTATGTATAACTTTAAATAAGAAACGAATGAAAAAAATTTCAATCTTATTCATGTTGTTGCTTGGCATTACTACATTATATGCACAGCAATTGAACATTACGGGTACTGTGATTGACAAAAAGCTCAATGAGCCAATCATCGGTGCCACAGTCCAAGTAAAAGGGACGAACAATGGATCCATCACGGACATGGAAGGTAAGTTTTCTCTAAAAAACGTTAGCAAAGGAGGTATACTGACTGTTTCCTACATAGGTTACACCACTCAGTCAATTCCTCTCAATGGTACACAAACATCCTTCAGGATTGAGTTAAGTGAAGATTCAAAAACTCTTGATGAAGTAGTGGTAGTAGGCTTCGGTACTCAGAAAAAAGTAAATCTGACCGGAGCGGTTACAAGTGTAGATACCAAAGCACTAGCATCACGTCCGGTATCACAAGTCGGTCAAGCCCTGCAAGGTGTAGTTCCAGGCTTAAATCTATCGACTCCTGATTTAGGGGGACAGTTGGGACAAACAATGAACGTAAACATCCGCGGAACAGGAACCATTGGTAAAGGATCAAGTGCCTCACCACTTATACTGATTGATGGAATGGAAGGCAATATGAATAATCTGAATCCAGAAGATATTGAAAATATCTCTGTCTTGAAAGATGCTGCTTCTTCTTCCATCTATGGTTCACGTGCTGCATTCGGTGTTATCTTAATCACTACAAAGAAAGGAAAAGCGGGCAAAATGCAAGTGAACTATAACAATAGTTTCCGCTATTCCGGACCAACCAGCCTTCCTAATCAACTTGATTCCTATCGTTTTGCCAATTATTTCAATGATGCAGCCATTAATCAAGGAGGAAGTGTGATCTTTGATGAAGAGACCATTGACCGTATCCAAAAGTATATGGCAGGCGAGATTACAACCACCACCATAGCTAACGGTACCAACTGGCATTTCCACGAAAAAGCAAATGATAACGTAAACTGGTGGAAAAAACATTTTCAATGGGCCTGGTCAAACGAACATAATATCAGTTTAAATGGAGGAACAGAGAAGTTACAATACTATGTTTCAGGGAGCTACTTAAACCAAGATGGTAATCTTCGTTATGGAAATGATAATTATAAACGTTACAACGCAACAGCAAAAGTCAATACCCAAATCAACAAATATGTAGATTTCAACATTAATACCAAATTTGTTCGTTTTGATCTTGACAATCCAGTATATCTTGAGGAAGGTGGACTTCTTTATCATGACATTGCACGTATGTGGCCTATGATGCCTTTTAAAGATCCGAACGGTTATTATATGAGAAATGGAAAACTCAATCAATTGACTGACGGTGGACGTGCCAAAACACATAATGACAATATTTATCTTCAGGGACAATTAGTTATTCATCCGCTAAAAGGATGGAATATCTATGCAGAAGCAGGTATGAGAGTCATCAACCAAAATAAGCAAACCAACCTTAATCCAATCTATGAGCACGACGTAAACGGTAATCCATTAGCATTGGCTTTCAGCGGAAGTTACTCACCAGGATCTTCATTTGCACGTTCAGCATACCACAATAGTAACTTTTATACGACAAGTGTGTACACCGATTACACATTACAAATAAAAGATCATTATTTCAAAGCTTTAGTCGGAATGAATACCGAAGAATATGTATATCGCGAACTTGCCGCACAACGTCCTGACGTGATTAGTAGTCTCATTCCAGAAATTAGTGCAGCAACGGGAGAAGATAAAATCAATAGTTCAAAATACAATGATTGGTCTACAGCCGGGTTCTTCGGACGTCTCAACTACAGTTACAAAGACCGCTACATGGCTGAAGTAAATGTTCGTTACGATGGATCATCCCGCTTTTTAAAAGATCAACGTTGGAATGTATTTCCTTCTTTCTCTTTGGGATGGAACTTAGCACGTGAATCATTCTTTGAACCAATTAACAACATTATTAATACACTAAAACCCCGCGTATCATGGGGTATGCTCGGTAACCAGAACACAGACTCTTACTATCCGTTCTATTTAACACAAAGTGTAACAGCCAATGGTGGCAATTGGCTAATGGACGGCAGTAGACCAACAACAGCCGGAGTTCCTGGAATGGTCAGCAGTACACTCACATGGGAAAAAATCTATAATACCAATTTAGGCATCGACCTTGGTATGTTCAACAATCGTCTGAACATGACTTTTGAATACTTCATACGTAGAACGAAAGACATGGTAGGCCCTGCAGCCGAAGTCGGTGCAATATTAGGAACTGCTCTGCCAAATACCAATAATGCTGAGTTGAAAAATAAAGGATGGGAACTACAGGCCAATTGGAGAGATAATATTGGAAAAGTTAACTATAATATAGGATTTAACCTTTCTGACAACCGCGCCAAAGTAATTTCATATCCAAACGCTTCTAAAGCCCTATGGGATTCTAATGGAAATACTCTTTATTACAACGGAATGACTATCGGGGAAATTTGGGGGTATGAAACTGAAGGTATTGCCCAAACAGACGCACAGATGACCGAATGGCTGGCTAGCAATGATCAGAGTAAAATAGGTTCAGTTTGGGGTGCAGGTGATATCATGTATCGAGACCTTAATGGTGATGGTATAGTAGACAAAGGAAACAGTACTGCCACAGACCATGGTGATTTAAAGAAAATCGGAAATAGCACTCCACGCCTTCGTTTCGGTTTAAGCTTAGGAGCTGACTGGAAGGGTTTCGATATTCAAATGTTTTTCCAAGGAGTCATGAAACGTGATTTATGGTTGAGCGGACCAATGTTCTGGGGAGCAGATGGAGGAGAATGGCAATCAGTAGGTTTTGACGAACATCTTGATTATTTCCGTCCTGAAAATACAACTTCTATATTCGGAGCAAATTTGAACTCCTACTATCCCAAAGCCTACTTAGGAGACAAAGGAAACAAAAACAAGCAAACTCAAACGCGTTATCTGCAAAATGGTGCTTACATGCGTATGAAAAATCTGCAAATAGGATATACATTCCCCAAAGCTTGGATGAATAAAGCAAAAATTGAAAAGCTCCGCATTTATGTCAGTGGAGAGAATTTATTCACAATCAGTGGTATTGCCGATATGTTCGATCCAGAAGCAACAGCCGGTAACGGATTTAGCAACGGAAAGACTTATCCGCTGTCAAAGACTATTTCATTTGGATTAAATATTACTCTTTAAAAAGCAAGAACAATGAAAAAGAATCTATTATATATTTTTAGTTTAGCAAGTGTTTTATGCTCTTGCAATGACTTTCTCGACAAAGAGCCACTAGATGCCGTACCTACCGACAAATATCTTTTGGCAGAAAGCGATTTAGCAGCCTATTCGGCTAATCTATATGATCAACTTCCATCCCACACTCCAGGCCAATACAGTATGGGAGTATTTGCAACAGACAATAATAGTGACAACCAAGCAGCAAGTAATCCAAACGGTTCATTTGTAAAGGGAGAAACACGTGTGGCTCAAAGTGGAGGTGCTTGGGATTTTGGGAAAATCCGGAATGTCAATTATTTCATCAATAAGGTACGTCCCCGACTGGAAGCCGGCGAACTTAGTGGAGTAGAAGCTAACAATATGCACTATCTGGGAGAGATGTATTTCTTTCGCGCTTATATTTACTTTACTAAATTAGTTGCACTCGGTGATTTCCCTATCTTAAAACATTGGATTTCGGAAGATTATGAAACAGTTAGAGAGGCAAGTAAACGGCGCCCACGCAATGAAGTAGCACGTTTCATCATACAAGATTTAGATTCTGCTTACTATTATATGAAAGCAACCCCACCAATGAGCAATCGCCTAACCAAAGACTGTGCTGCCCTCATGAAAAGTCGTGTGGCATTATTTGAAGGTACTTGGGAAAAATACCACAAAGGGACCGCACGTGTACCAGGAGGTCCGGGATGGCCAGGAGCAAACAAAGATTATTTAAAGGACTTCACTATCAATATTGATTCTGAAATTAAATACTTCCTGACAGAAGCTAAAACTGCCGCTCAAATAGTAGCTGATAAATACACTTTATTTAACGATTATCCGTCGTTATTCAACAGCCAATCATTAGCTAACGCTTCGGAAGTGTTATTATGGAGAGCCTACGACGCCAGTTTAACTCCGGCAGTCAACCATTTTGTTGTCGGTTACATCCAACGCAATGGAGGTGGGAATACCGGATGGACTCGTAGTATGATGCAAAGTTATTTGATGGAAAATGGCTTGCCAATATACGCAAACAATTCTGGTTATCAAGGAGATAAAACTTATGAAGCAGTTGCAACCAATCGTGATCCACGACTGATTTATAATACTTTATTACCTGGAGATCTCTTATCTGAAGGAGGAAGTAACATTGAATATCTAGTCAAAGGATATGGTTATTATTATCGTGCACCAATTGTACTTGGACAGGACGAAAACAAATGTCCCACCGGCTATTCAGTAAAAAAGGGATTAGCAACAGATGCCGCACAAGGACCTACACTCCCATCAACTACAGCCTGTGTCATATTCCGTGCAGCAGAGGCATACTTGAATTATATGGAAGCTGATTATGAACTGAATAACTCGCTTGATGCCAACAGTTCCAAATACTGGAAAGCTTTACGAAATCGAGCAGGAATGGATACCGATTTTCAAAAAACAATAGACGCTACAGATCTGAGTAAAGAGATCGATTTTGCCCGCTATTCAGGTTCTGAATTTGTTTCAACCACTTTGTATAATATTCGTCGGGAACGTCGCATCGAATTTGCGGCCGAAGGATTACGCCTAAATGATCTGAAACGCTGGCGTGCATTAGACATGATGCAAGGTTATCACGTAGAAGGATTCGATTTATGGAGTGAAAATTATCAACGTTACAAAACTCCTAGCCCAATACCAGTTGCAGACGTCACTCTCTCTGTCATTAATCTGATTGAATCAGGTAACAATAATGCTAATGTATCAGCTAAATCAGAAAGTCGGTACTTACGTCCTTACCGGATCAATACAAACAACATTGCATACAATGGCTATAATTGGAACCAAAATAAATATTTAAATCCAATTGCTTTTGACCACTTCCGTCTGACGACAGCAGAAGAAGGATCAACCGACTATACAACCTCTACGATTTATCAAAATCCAGGATGGAAGATAGAAACGAGCAGTCTCCCTGAAGGAGATTAGTTTTCAGTAGATTAAATATCTTACTCAAGACAAGATCTCCTCCCCCAAAAAAGGAGGAGATCTTATTATTTTCAATAAAAATTGTATTCTACCCAAAAAAGAGTAACTTTACAGCATTATGAAAAATATCATCCCTCAAGCACTGCTTACCATGCCTATTTTGAGCACTGGACTACAAGCACAAGAAAAGCAACCGACTCCCAATCTAGTCTTCATCATGGCCGACCAATATCGTGGAGATGCCATCGGTTGCATCGGTAAAGAACCTGTAAAGACTCCCCACCTGGACAAGCTTGCCTCCGAAGGAATTAACTTCACCAATGCTATCAGTAGTTATCCGGTATCATCGCCGGCAAGAGGAATGCTAATGACCGGTATGTATCCCATTGGCAGTAAAGTAACCGGGAACTGTAACTCCGAAACCGCTCCTTACGGAGTGGAACTTTCCCAAAACGCCCGCTGTTGGAGCGATGTGCTTAAAGATCAGGGATACAATATGGGATACATCGGAAAGTGGCATCTGGATGCACCCTACAAGCCCTATGTAGACACTTACAATAATCGCGGGAAAGTGGCATGGAACGAATGGTGTCCACCCGAACGTCGCCACGGTTTCGACCATTGGATAGCTTATGGAACATATGATTACCATTTGAAACCGATGTACTGGAATACCACTGCTCCACGAGACAGCTTCTATTATGTCAACCAATGGGGTCCGGAATACGAGGCAAGCAAAGCTATCGAATACATCAACGGACAGAAAGACCAAAAACAACCGTTTGCATTGGTGGTATCGATGAATCCTCCACACACGGGATATGAATTGGTGCCGGACCGATATAAAGAGATATACAAAGATCTGGATGTAGAGGCGCTTTGCAAAGGACGTCCCGATATCCCGGCCAAAGGTACGGAAATGGGAGACTACTTCCGAAATAACATCCGGAACTATTATGCCTGCATCACCGGTGTAGACGAAAATGTAGGGCGAATCATCGAGGCCCTTAAACAAAATAATTTATTTGATAATACGATCGTGGTCTTTACCTCTGACCATGGAATCTGTATGGGTGCTCACGAAAATGCCGGAAAAGATATCTTCTATGAAGAGTCTATGCGTATCCCCATGATTCTATCTTGGCCGGATCAAATAAAACCACGTAAAAGCGACCCGTTGATGATTGCTTTTGCCGACCTATACCCCACACTCCTGTCAATGATGGGATTCAGTAAAGAAATCCCGGAAACAGTACAGACATTCGACCTGTCCAATGAAGTACTGACCGGAAAAAACAAAAAAGATCTTGTACAACCATACTATTTCGTAAAATTCGATAACCATGCAACAGGTTATCGCGGACTCCGTACCGACCGATATACATATGCCGTACACGCAACAGACGGAAAGATCGATAATGTCATTCTTTTCGACCGTACCAATGATCCTCATGAAATGAATAACATTGCCAGCCAACAATTGAAACTTACCCATACATTTAACCGGCAACTGAAAACATGGCTTGAAAAGACCAATGACCCATTTGCCCAATATATAAAACTTAAATAATCATGAACAGAATCAACACCACCCTACTCTTACTTTTTTGCTCAGTCTATTGCTTGGCGCAACAGGCTACTATCCCCGTTCCCAAGCCCTTTCAGTTGAAATGGCATCAAGCGGAAATGGGAGCCGTATTCCATTATGATCTGCATGTGTTCGACGGAGTACGCTACGGACAAGGCAACAACCGCATCAATCCGATAGAAGATTACAACATATTCAACCCTACGGAACTAAACACAGACCAGTGGGTGCTGGCAGCCAAAGCAGCCGGATGTAAGTTTGCCGTACTGACTGCCACTCATGAAACCGGTTTCGGTCTCTGGCAGAGTGACGTAAATCCTTATTGCCTCAAAGCCGTAAAATGGAGAGACGGCAAAGGGGATATCGTCCGTGACTTTGTCAACTCTTGCCGCAAATACGGCTTACAACCGGGTATCTACATCGGTATCCGGTGGAATTCTCTTTTGGGCATACATAACTTTAAGGCAGAAGGAGAAGGAGAATTTGCTCACAACCGGCAAGCATGGTACAAACGACTGTGTGAAAAGATGGTGACCGAACTTTGTACCCGTTATGGAGATCTATACATGATTTGGTTTGACGGCGGCGCCGATGATCCTCGTGGAGACGGACCGGACGTAGAGCCTATTGTGAATAAATATCAGCCTAATTGCCTGTTCTATCATAATATAGATCGTGCAGATTTCCGTTGGGGTGGTTCCGAGACCGGTACCGTAGGTTATCCCTGCTGGTCCACCTTCCCCGCTCCCTGTTCACATCACAAACGGATAGAAAGCAATGTCGATCAAATCGAACTGTTGAAGCATGGCGACAAAGATGGAAAATACTGGGTACCGGCCATGGCAGATACTCCTTTACGTGGAGCCAACGGACGTCACGAATGGTTCTGGGAACCGGATGACGAAAACAACATCTATCCATTGAACGAACTAATGGATAAATATGAAAAATCAGTAGGACGGAACGCTACCCTGATTTTAGGCCTGACACCCGACCCGAACGGATTAATACCTACAGGAGACGAACAACGCCTGAAAGAATTCGGTACAGAAATCAATCGTCGCTTCTCTTCTCCAATAGCCCAGATATCGGGACAGAAAAAAAGTTTGACCTTGAAACTGGACAAAAAGCAACCGGTAAACTACTGCATCATTCAAGAAAACATACAGAACGGAGAACGTATCCGCCAATATAAAGTAGAAGCCAAGGTAAATGGAAAGTGGCAAACAGTTTGTTCCGGAGAATCTGTCGGACACAAACGCATCGAAAAATTCGATCCGGTAGAAGCTACGGCATTACGGCTAACCGTACTGCAATCCATTGCATTACCCGATATTATCAATTTCAGTGCTTTTTCTGTCAACTAATTCATACGCATGAAAAGATATTTCATCATAAGTTTGCTTACTTTGGCAAGTACGGTCGCTCCTTTGACGGCTGTATTTGCCCAAAGTTCTTTTATCTACGAAAAAGGTAAATCGTTTAAAGATGTAAACGCCTCTCCAATGCCTCAGACCATCCGCCTGGACAGAACGGCAGAACCGGTCATTTATGAGAATGCAGTTCCTGAGAATGCAACCACTATATGCTACCGCATCCAACTGCCGTCTTATGTACGGGGGACATTCTTCAGTCGGGATTCCCGCCCCGGAGATTACGAATGGCCCAACAATACCAATCGTCTCTTACCTTGGATGTTCAATCATCTGACAGACCTTACCCGGGACGACTATCCGGGTATTCCTTCCAACGCACGTCCTTCTACACTGGGAGACGCTTTATTGTTGCAACTGACCGATGGAAGCTATCTATTCACCAAAGCAATAGCGGGTGATAACAGCCTCAGCTGGTTTCAGGTAAATACCGACGGCTCGCTCAATTTATATGTATCGACATTGGGAACCGACCGGCTCGAACACAAAGTACCTGTAGCACTGGTTCAAAGTGCCGGCAACATCTATCAGGTATTCCAGCAGGCTTACGAAACCCTGATATCCGACCGGAACGTATCGGCCCTGCAAAAGCGCACGGAAAAGAACTATTTTGAGGCTCTGAACTATCTGGGATGGTGTACTTGGGAACATTACCATTTCGATATTGATGAAACAAAAATCCTGAATGACCTGGATGCCATCGAAACCTCCGGAGTTCCTGTACGTTACGTACTGATCGACGATGGTCACCTGGCCAACAAGAATCGTCAACTGACAAGTTTTACCCCCGATCCCCAACGTTTCCCGAACGGATGGGCTCCGATCATGGCACACAAAAACAAAGATAAAATACGTTGGATAGGATTGTGGTATGCCCTCTCCGGATATTGGATGGGAATCTCCCCCGATAATGATTTTCCAACCCATGTAAAAAACAGCCTCTATTCTTTCAATGGAAGTCTTTTGCCCGGTAAAAGCACCCCGAATATCGACACGTTCTACCAGTATTATGTTCACTCTCTGAAAACCCATGGATTCGATTTTCTTAAAGTAGACAATCAGGCATTCACCTTACCACTTTACATGGGCTCTACTGAAGTCGTACGTCAGGCGAAAGAGTGTAATCTGGCATTGGAAAAGCAAACTCACGCACAGCAGGTGGGACTGATGAACTGCATGGCTCAAAACGTACTTAACACGGACCACACCCTGCATAGCGGAGTTGCCCGTGTCAGCATTGACTATAAGAAATACAATGAGAACATGGCAAAGTCGCATCTCTTCCAGTCATACACCAACACATTACTGCAAGGGCAAACCGTATGGCCGGATCACGATATGTTTCATTCCAGCGATACGATCTGTGGCAGTTTGATGGCTCGTTCCAAGGCTATTTCAGGCGGCCCGGTCTACCTGTCCGATTCTCCGAAAGAATTTGTAAAAGAGAATATTTTCCCACTGATCGATAAAGAGGGCAAAATATTCCGCCCGGAAGCCCCTGCCATTCCGACCCCGGAATCGGTACTGACCAATCCACTGCAAGACGGAAAGGCATACCGGGTATTCGCTCCTACCGGTGACGAGGCTGTATCCGTCATTTGTTATAACCTCAACACCTCACCCAAACACCGGAAAGTAACCGCCGAAATAGACCCGAAGGATTATCTGTTACGCGAAACACTGACCGGCAAACCAACACCTCAACAAAAACGAGTGATTCTATTCGATTGGAATAATCGGACAGCCACTGAACTGACCGGTAAACAGACTGTAGAACTGGATGGCTTTACCGACCGTCTATTCCATCTCTGTCCGATCCATGACGGATGGGCCGTTATCGGGATACAGGAAAAATATCTGTCACCTGCGGCCGTCCGGATTCTATCTTCGACACCGGACAAATTGGTTCTCAATGTATTTTCTCCGGGAACTCTGAAAATATGGACAGAGAACTCCGGAAAACAAGAACTGAGAAACATTCAGGTAAAGGAAACCGGAAAAATGACCATCAGAAAATAATCCTCTAATATATAATTACGATGAATAAGAAAATAATTATCCCCCTCGCACTGGCTCCATTGGCTGCCCCGGCTCTGCAAGCCCAGCACCAGCAGCCGAACGGACGTACGGACACACGCCCCAACATCATTCTCTTCATGGTAGACGACATGGGCTGGCAAGATACATCCCTGCCTTTCTGGACCCAAAAGACACACTACAACGAGGTATACGAAACTCCTAATATGGAGCGCCTTGCCAAACAAGGTATGATGTTCACCCAAGCCTATGCCAGCAGTATCAGTTCGCCCACCCGCTGTAGCCTGATTACAGGAACTAACGCCGCGCGTCACCGGGTAACCAACTGGACATATCCCAAAGGCCAGCAAACAGACCGCCCGAGCGATGTATTCAATGTAGCGGACTGGAATGTAAACGGGGTTTGCCAGGTTCCCAATATCGACCACACGTTTCAGGCAACCTCACTGGCAGAAATCCTGAAAGACAATGGCTACCACACGATTCATTGTGGGAAAGCACATTTCGGCGCCGTCAACACTCCGGGAGAAAGTCCTTATCACATGGGCTTTGAAGTCAACATAGCCGGACATGCAGGAGGCGGATTGGCAAGCTACCTGGGTGAAAATAATTACGGAAACCGGACGGACGGTAAACCGAATCCCTGGTTTGCCGTTCCGGGATTAGAGAAATACTGGGGAACCGATACTTTCGTCAGTGAAGCTCTGACGCTCGAAGCTATCAAAGCACTCGATCATGCCAAAGAATACAATCAGCCTTTCTTCCTCTACATGGCTCACTACGCTATCCATGTTCCGATCGATAAAGACAAACGCTTCTATCAAAAATATATCAATAAAGGATTGACTCCCAAAGAAGCTGCTTATGCGGCCCTGATCGAAGGTATGGACAAAAGTCTGGGTGACCTGATGGACTGGCTGGATAAAAACGGAGAAGCAGACAATACCATCGTCATCTTTATGAGCGACAACGGCGGTCTGTCGAGCGAACCGGAATGGCGTGACGGAAAACTGCACACGCAGAACTCTCCTCTCAACAGTGGGAAAGGATCGGCTTACGAAGGCGGTGTACGCGAACCGATGATCGTCCGCTGGCCGGGAGTTGTAAAACCGGATACCAAATGTGATAAATATTTAATTATCGAGGACTTCTATCCGACCATACTCGAGATGGCACAAATCAAACATTATAAGACGGTACAGCCGATCGATGGAATTAGTTTTATGCCTCTGCTGACGCATACCGGTGATCCGTCCAAAGGACGCAGCCTGCACTGGAACTTCCCTAATCATTGGGGAAACGACGGTCCCGGCATCGGCCCGACTTGTACCGTACGCAAAGGTGACTGGAAGTTGATTTACTACTATGACAGCGGTAAAAAAGAGTTGTTCAATATTCCGGAAGATATAGGAGAAAAGAATGACCTGGCAGCCCTACATCCGGACATTGTGAAAAGCTTATCTAAAGAGCTGGGTGACTATTTGCGCAAAGTAGGCGGCCAACGCCCTTCATTCAAAGCAACCGGAAAGCCATGCCCATGGCCGGACGAAATCAAATAACCGAGCGAATATAATTACTTTTTATAGAGAGGAGAACCAAAGACATTACACATCTTTCGATTCTCCTTTCTGTTTTCTATCAAACAATAGACAAAATAGTTTCCGCCTTGTCTACTATATAATCCGGACAGAATGATTCAAGCTCCGTACGGGGGCGGAATCCCCACGTGACTCCACAGGAAGTAACTCCGCTATTGATAGCCGTCTGCATATCCACTCCCGAATCGCCGACATACAGCACTTCGTCTTTCGAAACACCGGCAATCCGCAAAATATCATGCACCACAGCAGGATCCGGCTTCACCTTCACTCCCTCACGCTGCCCAAATACAGCAACAAACCGGATTCCCGGGAAATAATGTGCTATCAGCTTCTCGGTGGCTGCCTGATATTTGTTGGAAGCCACGGCCAATTGATAACCTTTATGCTGCAATGTTTCCAACAATTCCGGAATTCCCGGATAAGGGCGACTCTCGTCGGCATTATGCCGGTCGTAATGCAAAAGAAATTCTTTACGAACGCGGAGCACATTCTCCTCGGTTTTCTCTCCTTCGGGTAATGCACGCTCAAACAATTTGTTGATGCCGTTACCCACCATGAAGTTATAGGAAGCGACTTCATGAGTCGGATATCCCAAAGTTTGCAGAGCATGATTCGTACTATGTGCCAAATCAGCAATGGTATTCAATAAAGTACCATCCAAATCGAATATTATCAGTTTCTTCATATCTTTATACCTCTATGTTTACGACAAAGATACGGATAATTCAGCGGTAACTTTACTGCCATCCCACCTACAAGCTTTATAATAATTGTTAACGGAAAAACAGAATCAGTCCGAAAAACTTCTTTTTCAAAGAAAATATTTTAAGTTTGTGAAATAGCAACAAAAAGGGAAGAATTTGAACTTAAAAACTGAAAAGGAGACGCTTATGGGATCAAAGAAAACAGACTTAATGCGTATTTCATATTTTGTAGCCATCGTGATATTGGTATGTCTGATAGGTAATCTCAAAGACCTTTGGCTACAATCGTGGACCGACCTGATCATCTATCTGATAGTCCTGTTTGCCGCCGCCGAATGTCTGTTCAGTACATTTGCACGTATCCGTGCGGTCGGAGAGCAAAAACAGCCCCGTTGGCTGACTTCTATCTCCCTGCTGATTTACGGAATCTTTTTCCTCGGAACTCTATTTTTTATCGGAGATTTCTTAATAAACAAGTTATGATAAAGAAAAATCTACTCAAAGGAATCTGCCTGCTATGGCTATTGCTGGCAGTAACTCCTGTATTGCAAGCCCAGGATCGTGCGCAACAGGCATCCGAACTTCTCGACCGGCTGATTGCAGGCCAAGGAGACAGTGTGTATGTACATCTGGACGATAACATCCGGAAAATGCTTTCCGTAGAGATGTTGAACGGACTGTTCAAGCAATTGGAACAACAAGCAGGTAAGTATCAGTCGCACGGAGAGTGGAAAACCGAACCAATAAACGGTATGACTGTTTATTATTGCGACGTTAAGTTCGAACGCTTACCACTGCGTTTTCTCACAGCGTTCAATCCGGACGGAAAGGTGAATACCATTCGTTTCGTACCTGTTCCGCCTGAAAAGACCACTCCCCCGACGACATCGGTACAAGATAAAATAAAAGAGACAGACATACAGGTTTGTACGGGGAATTTCAAGCTTCCCGGCACACTGACTCTTCCTAAAAACGGCAAAGATCTGCCGGTAGTCATTTTGGTACATGGCTCGGGGGCCAGCGACCGGGACGAAACGGTAGGGGCCAATAAACCTTTTCGGGACCTCGCGTATGGACTGGCCGAGCGTGGAATAGCCGTGATCCGTTATGACAAGCGCACCAAAGTATATGGAGCCGACAGCGCACCTGCAGGCAAAGAAATTACTTTCGATGAAGAATCAGTGGATGATGCCCTTTCGGCAATTAAACTTGCCCGTTCCATACCGACAATAAATCCCGAACGGATCTACATTCTCGGACATAGCCTGGGAGGCACCTTGGCTCCCCGCATCGTCCAACGTAGCGATAAAGTTCCGGCAGGGATTATTCTGCTTGCCGGTGCAGCCCGTCCACTCGAAGATCTGTTTATAAGTCAGGTGAAGTTTCTCGCCTCTGCACTCCCATCGACTAAAGATATTGAAAAGGAAATAGCCGAATTACAGAAACAAGTGGACAACGTGAAAAGGCTGGGTACAGACACATTCGACATTACAACTCCTTTGCCCATGAATCTCTCTCAAGCTTACTGGATGCTTGCCAATCAATATAAACCTTTGGAAGTGGTCCGAAAACTGACTCTCCCCATACTTGTCCTTCAAGGCGAACGTGATTATCAGGTCACCATGCAAGATTTCGAATTATGGCAATCCGCCCTGGCAAAGCATCCGAATGCGATATTTAAATCTTATCCCCGACTCAATCATCTGTTTCAGGAAGGAGAAGGGAAGTCAACCCCTCTTGAATACAGCCGTCCCTCCTCTATTCCTTCTTACGTGACGGATGACATTGCAGCTTTCATCAACCGACCCAAGCCCGGTAACTGATGACAACGGAAACAACAGTTCCAACAAACAAGCGTTATTTATCCGTACAAGATCACCCATCCCCCATCCTTCTCAATCGCCCCTTCCTTTTTTGAAAATCGGCATCGGTATCATTGTGGTTTTGATAAATACCATCTATCATCACACCCGGACAAGCAGGATAGCAGAAAAACTAGAAACAACAACGATCCACTCTGTATCAACAACTTAAACGACTTCACTTTCAGTATATAAAATGCTTGATTTAACAGAGTGTTAAAACAAGTGTTTTGTTTGCAAAGAACAAGTCTTTTAAACACAAAACACTTCTTCTTTGCCAACAAAAAGAAAACACCCGAAAAACCGCATTAACAATGTTAACGAAAAAGGAGAGCACATTTATAAGTCCATAAGGTTGTCAGTCCGCCTCCCTTTCCACTCTTACTTATTAAATTTCCAATCAAAAAGATGCTCCTTCCGCTTTCTTTTACTAAATTTGCATTTAAATTTGCCCGAATCATGAAGAATGAACCAACATATAGCTTGCTAAACGCCATCAATTATCCCAAAGACCTGCGCCAACTGAGCGTAGATCAATTGCCGGAGGTATGCGAGGAATTAAGGCAGGACATCATTAAGGAACTATCGTGCAACCCGGGACACTTCGCTGCCAGCCTCGGTGTGGTAGAACTGACTGTAGCACTGCACTATGTGTACAACACTCCTTATGATCGTATTGTCTGGGATGTGGGACATCAGGCCTACGGACACAAGATACTGACCGGACGGCGTGAAGCTTTCTCTACCAACCGTAAACTGGGCGGTATCCGTCCTTTTCCCTCACCGGAAGAGAGTGAATATGACACATTCACTTGCGGTCATGCCTCCAACTCCATCTCGGCAGCGTTGGGTATGGCAGTGGCAGCCGAGAGAAAAGGAGAAAAAGACCGCCATGTAGTAGCCGTTATCGGTGACGGATCCATGAGCGGAGGACTTGCTTTCGAAGGATTGAACAATGCTTCATCGACTGCGAACAACCTGCTTATCATACTCAATGATAATGACATGGCCATCGACCGCAGCGTAGGCGGCATGAAACAATATCTGTTCAATCTCACTACTTCGAACCGATACAACCAACTGCGTTTCAAGACATCCCGCCTGTTATTCAAAATGGGATTGCTCAATGAAGAACGTCGGAAGGCCTTGATAAGATTGGGAAACAGCCTGAAATCTCTGGCAGCCCAACAGCAGAATATCTTCGAAGGAATGAATATCCGATACTTCGGTCCCATCGACGGACACGATGTAAAAAACATAGCCCGTATCCTGCATGATATTAAAGATATGCAGGGACCAAAGATTCTACACCTCCACACCATCAAAGGAAAGGGATTTGGTCCGGCAGAAAAACAGGCCACTATATGGCATGCCCCGGGTAAGTTCGATCCGGTAACAGGAAAACGTATTGTAGCCAATACGGACGGGATGCCTCCCCTGTTTCAGGATGTATTCGGGCATACGCTGGTAGAACTGGCGGAAAAGAACAAACGGATCATGGGAGTCACCCCTGCCATGCCGAGCGGTTGCTCCATGAACATGCTGATGGATCGTATGCCGGATCGCGCCTTTGACGTAGGCATTGCCGAAGGACATGCCGTGACCTTCTCCGGAGGTATGGCAAAAGACGGATTACTGCCCTTCTGCAACATCTATTCCTCGTTTATGCAGCGGGCTTACGATAACATTATCCATGACGTAGCGATACAAAAACTAAATGTAGTATTCTGTCTTGACCGCGCCGGACTGGTAGGTGAAGACGGTCCTACGCACCACGGTGTGTTCGACATGGCTTATCTGCGCCCGATCCCCAACCTGACTATCTCGTCACCGATGGACGAACATGAGTTGCGGCGCTTGATGTATACTGCCCAATTGCCCGACAAAGGGCCTTTTGCCATCCGTTATCCGCGCGGGCGGGGTTCGTTGGTGGACTGGGAATGTCCGTTGGAAGAGATTCCGGTGGGAAAAGGACGGAAACTAAAGGACGGAAACGATCTGGCAGTAATTACAATCGGCCCTATCGGCAAGTTGGCTGCCCGTGCCATCGAACGTGCTGAAGCAGATACCGGCATTTCCGTAGCGCATTATGACCTTCGTTTCCTCAAGCCGCTCGATGAAGAGCTACTGCACGAAGTCGGCAAAAAGTTCCGCCATATCGTAACGATAGAAGATGGAATCATTAAAGGAGGTATGGGATGCGCCATACTCGAATTTATGGCCGATAACGGATATTATCCCGAAATCAGGCGCATCGGTGTACCGGATCAGTTCATTGAACACGGATCGGTGCAGCAACTCTACCACTTGTGCGGGATGGATGAAGAAGGAATTTACAAGGTAATTACTAAAAACGAATTACGAATGGATGCTCCTGTGGAAAGCTGCATGGCTACCCATTCTTAATCCCCCAATACGCAATAGAACCGCAATTTGCAATCACAATGAAGATAATTATTGCTGGTGCCGGAGCTGTAGGCACCCATTTGGCTAAATTACTCTCACGCGAGAAACAGGACATCATCCTGATGGACGATGACGAAGAGAAACTAAGTACGCTTAGTTCTAACTTCGACCTGATGACTGTTACGGCCTCTCCTTCGTCCATATCAGGACTGAAAGAGGTAGGCATCAAAGAGGCAGACCTCTTTATCGCCGTCACTCCCGATGAAAGCCGGAATATGACCGCATGCATGCTTGCCACCAATCTGGGAGCCGAAAAGACAGTAGCCCGCATCGACAATTACGAATACCTGCTGCCAAAGAACAAAGAGTTCTTCCAGAAACTGGGTGTCGACTCCCTTATTTACCCGGAAATGCTGGCTGCCAAGGAGATCGTATCGTCCATGCGTATGAGTTGGGTGCGCCAATGGTGGGAATTTTGCGGAGGATCACTTATCCTGATCGGTACAAAGATGCGTGAAAAAGCCGAAATACTGAATGTCACGCTGGCCGAACTAGGTGCGCCGGATATTCCCTATCACGTAGTAGCCATCAAACGGGGTACCGAAACCATTATCCCCCGTGGAGACGATACCATCAAACTGCACGATATCGTATACTTCACCACTACCCGGAAATACATCCCTTACATCCGAAAAATTGCCGGAAAGGAAGAATATGCCGACGTACGCAATGTGATGATTATGGGCGGCAGCCGCATCGCAGTCCGTACAGCACAATATGTACCGGATTACATGCAGGTAAAAATTGTGGATAACGACATAAACCGCTGTAACCGCCTGACAGAGTTGCTCGATGATAAGACCATGATTATCAACGGAGACGGACGGGATATGGACCTGTTGATTGAAGAGGGACTGAAGAACACGGAAGCTTTCGTAGCCTTGACCGGTAACTCTGAGACCAATATCCTGGCCTGCCTTGCCGCCAAACGCATGGGAGTGAGCAAAACAGTGGCGGAAGTGGAAAATATCGATTACATCGGTATGGCGGAAAGCCTGGACATCGGCACGGTAATCAATAAAAAAATGATTGCCGCCAGCCACATCTACCAGATGATGCTCGATGCAGACGTTTCGAATGTGAAGTGCCTGACCTTTGCCAATGCGGACGTAGCAGAATTCACAGTACCCGAAAACGCCAAAATTACCAAAAACAAAGTGAAAGACCTGGGACTGCCCAAAGGGACCACTATCGGTGGCCTGATCCGCAACGGAGAAGGTATACTGGTTACGGGTGATACCCTTATTCAGGCAGGTGACCACGTCGTCGTATTCTGCCTCAGCATGATGATCAAGAAGATAGAAAAGTACTTTAATTGATGGTATGATAAACTCTAAAATGATATATCGCATCACAGGTTTCCTCTTACTGATAGAGACAGGCCTGTTACTTTGCTGTGCAGGTGTTTCGCTGATATACCGCGAGGATGACCTGAGCAGTTTCCTGTTGTCGGCAGGATTGACTACTTTAGTCGCCATCCTTCTGCTGGCTCTTGGCAAAGGAGCCGAAAAACAACTTAACCGCCGAGACGGATATGTCATTGTCAGTGTAGCATGGGTCGTGTTTTCCTTATTTGGAATGCTCCCGTTCTACCTCAGCCATTATATACCAAGCATAACCAATGCCTTCTTCGAAACGATGTCCGGATTCAGTAGTACCGGAGCCACCATTCTCGACGATATCGAAGCACTGCCCCACGGACTTCTCTTCTGGCGAAGCATGACACAGTGGATAGGCGGATTGGGCATTGTCTTTTTTACCATTGCCGTACTGCCCATTTTCGGTGTGAGCGGCGTACAACTCTTTGCCGCCGAAGCCAGCGGGCCTACCTACGATAAAGTACATCCCCGTATCGGTGTGACGGCCAAATGGATATGGACTATCTATGCCGGACTGACAGCCATTGAAGTGATTCTTCTGTTATTCGGAGGCATGGGACTGTTCGACAGTATCTGCCACTCATTTGCCACGACCGGTACAGGAGGTTATTCTACCAAGCAAGACAGCATAGCCTATTACAATTCACCTTATATAGAATATGTGATAGGTGTTTTTATGTTTCTCTCCGGAATCAACTTTACGCTACTTCTCCTGCTATTTACCGGTAAACTGAAGAAAGTATCTCAAAATGCCGAGTTAAAGTGGTACGTGATGTCAGTGATTCTCTTTACCGCATTCATTGCGGCAGTGCTCTACCGCACCACCCCGATGGGAGCTGAGGAATCTTTCCGCAAAGCCTTTTTTCAAGTAGCTTCGCTGCATACTTCCACCGGATTTGTAACAGCCGACTACATGCAATGGGTACCGGTACTTTGGGGTACCCTGACTGTCATCATGCTGATAGGTGCCTGTGCCGGAAGCACCACAGGAGGTATGAAATGCATCCGAATGGTGATTCTGGCCAAAGTGTCACGAAATGAATTTAAACACATCGTACATCCGAACGCCGTACTTCCGGTGCGGGTGAACAAACAGGTCATTTCTCCTGCCATCCTGTCGACGGTACTGGCATTCTCATTCATCTATGCCGTCATCATCATTGTCAGTGTACTGTTGATGCTGGCAATGGGCGTAGGTTTCACAGAATCTATCGGGACGGTGATTTCAAGTATCGGAAATATGGGACCGGGATTGGGGAGCTGCGGTCCGGCCTATTCATGGGACGGACTCCCTGATCTGGCCAAATGGTTATTGTCGTTCCTGATGTTACTGGGACGTCTGGAACTATTCACCGTCTTACTTTTATTCAGTTCTGACTTTTGGAAAAGGAATTAGAAACAAGTAAAGAAGCTTCATTGTTGTATCATACAAGATAATATATAGTAGAGGGGGGGGCAGAGATCGGTTGATAATCCCTCCAACTTCTGACTCCCTTGATTTATTAAAAAACCTTTTTTGTCACGTGGAGTTTGCAAAAGAGATAAAATTAAATTCTATATTTGCAACCGTTTAAGAAATAGGAATGAAACAAAACTTAAAATATTATATAATAATAGTGCTTGCCGTGCTGCTTCATTCGGTAACGATGAAAGTGGCAAACACCTCTTATATAATAGAAGATCCGGACCAGGAAGAATGTTTCATTTCGCAAGCTACTCCTGCAAGCCGGAATATCCTGGAACGCTTTCATTTCTATTGCACCATTATGCCCTGTGAAATGGGGCATGCAGATATTTCTCATGTACCAACGGACAAAAGTTTTATCCGTCCTGAAATGATCTTTCATAAATACAGAATGAGAAATAATCCTTTTTCTGTCCATTCAAATCACTCACATACATACAATCCGTCTGATCCACTGACCTACTATGTCTACGGATTAAGGAAAATCATCATTTAAAGAGTCACAAGCCACGAGTAGCCATGCTATCATGTAAACTGTTTCACTGATAGCTGTCAATACTCTTTCAATCAGTTGTCACTCAGAGGTGTGTCAACTTATTGCTTACTTCAGATTATTCAATCTAAACATACTATTGGATTATGAATTTTACATTGTTAGTTGTCGTTCTGCTGACCGCAATTGCCTTTGTCGGTGTGGTGATAGCCCTTTCAAACGCTATCTCGCCGCGGTCGTATAATGCACAAAAGTTCGAAGCGTATGAATGTGGTATCCCTACGCGCGGTAAATCATGGATGCAGTTCCGTGTAGGGTACTACCTGTTTGCCATTCTGTTTCTGATGTTCGATGTCGAAACAGTATTTCTGTTTCCCTGGGCCGTCATAGCCCGTGACCTGGGACCTCAGGGATTGATTAGTATTCTCTTCTTTTTAGTTGTGTTGGTTCTGGGCCTTGCCTATGCCTGGAAGAAAGGAGCACTGGAATGGAAATAATGAAAAAGCCTAAAATAAAGTCTATCCCGTATGAAGACTTCATCGACAACGAATCGTTGGAAAAGATGGTCAAAGAACTCAATGAAGGCGGTGCAAACGTCTTTGTGGGAGTACTTGACGATCTTATCAACTGGGGACGCAGCAACTCGCTGTGGCCACTTACTTTCGCAACCAGCTGTTGCGGTATCGAATTCATGGCACTGGGTGCCGCGCGTTACGACATGGCCCGCTTCGGGTTTGAAGTAGCCCGTGCCAGTCCGCGCCAAGCCGACATGATCATGGTATGCGGCACCATTACCAACAAAATGGCTCCGGTACTGAAACGTCTGTATGATCAGATGGCAGATCCCAAATATGTAATTGCCGTAGGAGGATGTGCAGTAAGCGGAGGCCCGTTTCGCAAATCCTATCATGTGGTGAACGGAGTAGACAAGATTCTCCCGGTCGATGTATATATTCCCGGATGCCCTCCCCGCCCGGAAGCATTTTATTACGGTATGATGCAACTGCAACGGAAAGTGAAGATAGAGAAATTCTTCGGAGGAGTAAACCGGAAAGAGAAAAAACCTGAAGGGAAATGAATCTGCTTTAATTAGTAAAATATGGAAGAAATAAAATACATAGAACCCGCAGCACTACACGACGAAATGCTGCGTCTGCGTAACGAAAAACAGATGGACTTCCTCGAAAGCCTAACGGGTATGGACTGGGGAGTGGCAGACGAAGGTGACGCACCGAACGTAACCCGGGGACTTGGAGTAGTCTATCATCTGGAATCGACCGTAACCGGCGAACGCATCGCGATAAAAACATCCACAAATAACCGAGAAACTCCGGAAATACCTTCCGTCAGTGACATCTGGAAAGCGGCCGACTTCAACGAGCGTGAAGTTTTCGACTATTACGGCATTGTATTCATCGGACATCCCGACATGCGACGTCTTTATCTGCGTAATGACTGGGTAGGCCATCCGATGCGTAAAGATAACAACCCGGAGAAAGACAATCCGCTACGTATGGACAATGAAGAGACGTATGATACGACCCGGGAAATAGAGCTGAATCCGGACGGAACGTATCAAACTCAGGAGAATGTGATCTTCGATGACCGTGAATACGTAGTCAACATCGGGCCACAGCACCCGGCAACCCACGGAGTGATGCGCTTCCGCGTCTCACTTGAAGGCGAAACCATCAAAAAGCTCGACGCCAACTGCGGATATATACACCGTGGGATCGAGAAGATGAACGAAAGCCTCACCTATCCGCAGACTTTGGCACTGACCGACCGACTTGATTATCTGGGAGCACACCAGAACCGCCATGCACTTTGCATGTGCATCGAGAAAGCAATGGGTATCGAGGTCAGCGAACGCGTGAAATACATCCGTACCATCATGGACGAACTTCAGCGTATCGACTCTCACCTCCTATTCTACTCCTGTCTTGCCATGGACCTGGGCGCATTGACAGCCTTCTTTTACGGATTCCGTGACCGTGAAATGATTCTGGATATGTTCGAAGAAACTTGCGGCGGACGTTTGATAATGAACTACAATACCATTGGAGGCGTACAGGCAGACCTGCACCCGAACTTCATCCCGAGAGTAAAGAAGTTCATCCCTTACCTGCGTGGAATCATCCACGAATATCACGACGTATTCACCGGCAATGTCATTGCCAGGCAACGTCTGAAAGGTGTAGGGGTGCTGAGTCGCGAAGATGCCATTTCTTTCGGATGTACCGGTGGAACAGGCCGTGCCAGCGGCTGGGCATGTGATGTACGCAAACGTATGCCTTACGGCGTATACGATAAGGTGGATTTTAAAGAAATCGTTTATACCGAAGGCGACTCTTTTGCCCGTTACATGGTGCGTATGGACGAAATCATGGAGAGCCTGAACATTATCGAGCAATTGATTGACAATATTCCGGAAGGACCGATACAGGAGAAAATGAAACCCATCATCCGGGTACCGGAAGGAAGTTACTATACCGCCGTTGAAGGCAGCCGCGGTGAATTCGGAGTGTTCCTCGAGAGTCATGGCGACAAGACACCTTACCGTTTGCACTACCGTTCGACGGGGTTGCCACTGGTTTCGGCTGTCGATACCATCTGCCGGGGAGCTAAGATTGCCGACCTGATCGCTATCGGCGGAACGCTGGATTATGTGGTACCGGACATCGACAGATAAGAAAGCCCTGACGGCTCTTATCCTAAATCCGGATCACTCCAATCGTAAATAGTAAATCGTCTAATCGTAAATATAGTATATGTTTGACTTTAGTATAATAACAAGTTGGATACACCAGACATTAACCTCCGTCATGCCGGAGGGATTGGCTGTATTCATAGAATGTGTCGTTATCGGGGTGTGCATTGTGGCTTTGTACGCCATACTTGCCATTCTCCTTATTTATATGGAACGCAAGGTGTGCGGTTTCTTCCAGTGCCGACTGGGTCCGAACCGCGTAGGAAAGTGGGGAAGCATCCAGGTGCTCTGCGATGTGCTCAAGATGCTGACCAAAGAGATCATCGAACTGAAGCATTCGGACAAATTCCTTTATAACCTGGCTCCGTTCATGGTGATTATCGCCTCATTTCTCACCTTTTCGTGCCTGCCTATCAGTAAAGGGCTGGAAGTGCTGGACTTCAACGTAGGTGTCTTCTTCCTGTTGGCAGCTTCGAGCATAGGCGTAGTGGGTATCCTGCTGGCCGGCTGGGGTTCGAACAATAAGTTCTCACTGATCGGTGCTATGCGAAGCGGTGCACAAATCATCAGTTATGAATTGTCTGTCGGACTTAGTATTCTCACAATGGTGGTCCTGATGGGTACCATGCAGTTTTCTGAGATTGTGGAAAGTCAGGCTAACGGATGGTTTATCTTCAAAGGACACATCCCGGCCCTGATCGCTTTCGTTATCTATCTGATAGCCGGCAACGCAGAATGTAACCGTGGTCCGTTCGACCTTCCCGAAGCGGAAAGTGAACTGACGGCAGGATACCATACCGAGTATTCGGGTATGCACTTCGGCTTCTTTTATCTGGCCGAATACCTGAATATGTTCATCGTAGCTGCCGTAGCCGCTACCATCTTCCTGGGAGGCTGGATGCCGCTGCACATTGTCGGGCTGGACGGATTCAATGCAGTGATGGATTATATTCCGGGATTCATCTGGTTCTTCGGAAAGGCATTCTTCGTAGTGTTCCTGCTGATGTGGATCAAATGGACTTTCCCGCGTCTGCGTATTGACCAGATACTAAACCTGGAATGGAAATATTTGGTACCAATTTCAATGGTCAATCTGGTAATCATGGTATTAATCGTAGTCTTCGGACTGCACTTCTAACCCGGAGGGCTGAAAGATGAAAAATGAAGAATATACATATCTAGGCGGCCTGATGCAAGGCATCGGCTCCCTGCTGACGGGTATGAAAACCACCATCAAGGTATATTTTCGAAAGAAAGTGACCGAACAATACCCGGAGAACCGCGCCGAACTCAAAATGTTCGACCGCTTTCGCGGTACATTGAACATGCCTCACAACGAAAACAATGAGCACCGTTGTGTAGCCTGTGGGTTGTGTCAGATGGCATGCCCCAATGATACCATTAAAGTGACCAGCGAAACCATTGAAACCGAAGAGGGCAAAAAGAAGAAAATACTGGCAAAGTATGAATACGACCTTGGTTCGTGTATCTTCTGCCAGCTCTGTGTCAACGCTTGCCCACACGACGCAATCACCTTCGACCAGGTATTTGAGCATGCCGTATTCGACCGGACCAAACTTGTCCTGCAACTCAACCGCGAAGGAAGTAAAGTAATCGAAAAGAAAAAAGAATAAAAGAATATGGGACTTACACTTGAAACAGTAGTATTCTACTTTCTGGCAGTGTTCATCATTGCCATGTCCATACTGACAGTGACCACGCAGCGTATCGTGCGTTCGGCCACTTACCTGCTGTTCGTGCTTTTCGGCACAGCAGGTATCTACTTTCTGTTAGGATACACTTTCCTCGGATCGGTACAGATCATGGTCTATGCCGGAGGTATCGTGGTGCTCTATGTATTCTCCATCCTACTGACGAGTGGAGAAGGCGACCGGGCCGCTCACCTGAAACGAAGTAAATTCCTGGCAGGGCTTGTCACTACGATTATAGGTGCAATCCTGGTGCTCTTCATTACACTGACACACAAATTTGTGCCGACAAGCGATCCGGAACCTGTAGAAATCAGTATCAAGACCATCGGACATGCTTTGTTAAGCAGTGGTAAATATGGATATGTATTGCCTTTTGAAGCAGTCAGCATTCTGTTGCTGGCCTGTATCGTGGGCGGATTATTAATTGCACGTAAAAGATAGGACGATATGATGATACACATGGAATATTACCTGGTGGTTTCTACCATCATGATGTTTGCGGGAATATATGGGTTCTTCACCCGCCGCAACACACTTGCTATCCTCATCTCTGTAGAACTGATGCTGAATGCTACAGATATCAACTTTGCCGTATTTAACCGTTTCCTTTTTCCCGGAGAGCTCGAAGGGTATTTCTTTGCCCTGTTCTCCATTGCCATCTCGGCAGCGGAAACGGCTATCGCTATCGCCATCATGATTAATATTTACCGGAATATACGTAGTATTCAAGTAAAGAATCTGGATGAATTAAAGTGGTAAATACGTCATTATGATCATAGAAATAATAACTAAATTATGGAATATACAATTCTGATCCTTCTTCTCCCCTTCCTCTCCTTCCTGGCATTAGGGATAGGAGGCAAGTGGATGAGCCACCGAACAGCGGGCACCATAGGCACGCTGGTATTGGCAGCAGTGACAGTACTCTCGTACGTCACGGCCGTACATTACTTCTCGGCACCCCGTCTGGCAGACGGAACGTTTGCCACACTCATTCCTTATAACTTTGAATGGCTTCCGTTCACGGAAACACTAACGTTCAACCTGGGCATTTTGCTCGACCCCATCTCGGTGATGATGCTGATCGTAATTTCTACAGTCAGCCTGATGGTACATATCTACTCTTTCGGCTATATGAAAGGCGAACGGGGATTCCAGCGCTACTACGCATTCTTATCCTTATTCACCATGTCTATGCTCGGACTGGTAGTGGCAACCAACATTTTCCAGATGTACTTATTCTGGGAGTTGGTAGGTGTATCTTCTTACCTCCTGATCGGTTTCTACTATACCCGTCCGGCTGCTATTGCCGCCAGTAAAAAAGCATTCATCGTGACTCGCTTTGCCGACCTGGGCTTCCTGATCGGTATCCTGATATACGGATACTACGGAGGTACTTTCGGATTTACTCCCGACACAGTTTCAATGTTGAGCGGTGGCGCCGGTATGTTACCTCTGGCACTCGGGCTGATGTTTGTCGGCGGTGCCGGCAAGAGTGCCATGTTCCCGTTGCATATCTGGTTACCGGACGCCATGGAAGGTCCGACTCCCGTCAGTGCACTGATTCATGCCGCCACCATGGTAGTAGCCGGCGTTTACCTGGTGGCACGCATGTTCCCGCTTTTCATCGAATATGCTCCGGACGTACTCCACCTGATTGGTTGGGTAGGTGCTTTCACCGCTTTTTATGCTGCCAGCGTGGCTTGCGTACAGAGTGACATCAAGCGTGTACTTGCTTTCTCGACCATCTCACAAATCGGATTTATGATCGTGGCACTGGGTGTTTGTACCTCTTCCGATCCGCATCACGGAGGGTTGGGATACATGGCCGGCATGTTCCACCTTTTCACACACGCCATGTTCAAGGCCTTGCTCTTCCTGGGTGCAGGCAGCATTATCCATGCCGTTCACTCCAACGAGATGTCGGCTATGGGAGGATTACGCAAATACATGCCGATCACGCATATCACCTTCCTGATAGCTTGTCTCGCCATTGCAGGTATTCCTCCGTTCTCGGGTTTCTTCTCCAAAGATGAAATTCTGGCAGCTTGCTTCCAGTATAGCCCGACAATGGGTTGGGTGATGACCGTCATCGCAGCTATGACCGCCTTTTATATGTTCCGTCTCTACTACGGCATCTTCTGGGGTGGCACAGCACCGGGGCAAAAGTCGACAAGCGATGGTACAAGCCACGTACATACTCCCCACGAATCTCCCCTGACCATGACTGTTCCGTTAATCTTCCTGGCCGCCGTCACTTGCGTGGCCGGTTTTATTCCTTTCGGACATTTCATCAGCTCCAACGGTGAATCGTATACCATCCATCTTGAGACATCAGTAGCCGTCACAAGTGTAGTGATTGCTGTGGCGTCCATCGTCCTGGCCACTTGCATGTACCTGCGTCAGCAGCAACCTCTGGCAGATAAACTTGCCAAACGTTTTGCCGGACTGCACCGTGCAGCCTATCATCGTTTCTACATCGACGAGGTGTATCAGTTCATCACACACCGGATTATCTTCCGTTGCATCTCTACACCGATCGCCTGGTTCGACCGCCACGTGGTAGACGGATTCTTCAACTTCATAGCCTGGGGTACCCATGCTACAAGCGATGAGATACGGGGATTGCAAAGTGGACGTGTACAGCAATACGCTTATGTATTCCTGCTCGGAGCGCTGATACTTATCTTAATATTAATCTTATAAAGCACAAAAGATATGAACTTTTTATCCTTATTCGTACTCATTCCTCTGCTGATGCTTGGCGGGTTATACCTTGCCAAAAGCATTAAGGCCATCCGTGGAGTGATGGTAGCGGGAAGTACGGCGTTGCTGATCCTGAGTGTTGTGCTGACGTTCCTTTATTTGGGCGAGCGCCAGGCAGGAGCTACAGCCGAGATGTTGTTCCGTGCCGATACGGTATGGTATGCACCGCTTCACATAGCCTACTCGGTGGGAGTAGACGGAATATCGGTAGCGATGCTGCTGCTTAGCGCTGTCATCGTGTTCACTGGCACCTTTGCCTCCTGGAAGTTGCAGCCGCTGACAAAAGAATATTTCCTGTGGTTCACCCTCCTGTCGATGGGAGTATTCGGTTTCTTTATCTCCATCGACTTATTCACCATGTTCATGTTCTACGAAATCGCATTGATACCGATGTACTTACTCATCGGTGTATGGGGTTCGGGACGCAAAGAATATGCAGCCATGAAGCTGACCCTGATGCTAATGGGTGGTTCGGCATTCTTGCTGATCGGTATTCTGGGTATCTTCTTCGGTGCCGGCGGAACAACCATGAACATTCTTGAAATAGCTCAACTGCATAACATTCCGTTTGCGCAGCAATGCATCTGGTTTCCGCTCACTTTCCTGGGATTCGGTGTGCTGGGAGCACTCTTTCCCTTCCATACCTGGAGTCCTGACGGTCATGCCTCGGCACCAACTGCTGTCTCTATGCTGCATGCCGGCGTATTGATGAAGCTCGGAGGCTACGGTTGTTTCCGCATCGCCATGTACCTGATGCCGGAAGCTGCAAACGAACTGGGTTGGATCTTCCTGATCCTGACAGGTATCTCCGTTGTATACGGTGCTTTCAGTGCTTGCGTACAGACAGACCTGAAGTACATCAACGCATACTCTTCCGTAAGCCACTGCGGCCTTGTGCTCTTCGCTATCCTGATGATGAACCAGACAGCAGCTACCGGAGCGGTGCTTCAGATGCTCAGCCACGGATTAATGACAGCTCTGTTCTTCGCCCTCATCGGTATGATATACGGACGTACCCATACCCGTGACGTACGCGAGCTGAACGGACTGATGAAAGTGATGCCGTTTCTCAGTGTCTGCTATGTGATTGCCGGACTTGCCAACCTGGGTCTTCCGGGACTTAGCGGCTTCGTAGCCGAGATGACTATCTTCGTCGGTTCATTCCAGAACTTCGATGTATTCCATCGTACACTGACCATCATCGCTTGCTCGTCCATCGTGATCACGGCAGTCTATATCCTCCGACTGGTAGGTAAGATTCTATATGGAACGTGTACCAACAAACATCATCTGGCACTGACGGATGCAACCTGGGACGAGCGCTTTGCCGTCATCTGTCTCATCATTTGTGTCGCCGGACTGGGTATGGCTCCTTTCTGGGTCAGCCACATGATTGGCGAGAGTGTATTGCCCGTTGTTTCACACTTAATACCCTAAAAGAAGATGGATTATTCACAATTTCTATATATGAAAGAGGAGCTGTCACTGATAGCAGTTATCCTCATCCTGTTTGTTGTCGACCTGTTTACCTGTCCGGACCAAAAAGGTGCCACTCCTAAGGTGAACGTCAGGTCGCTCACCTTGCCGGCTGTGATCCTGATGACCCTCCACACCGTAATCAACCTCTTTCCCGGAACTCCGGCAGAGGCTTTCGGCGGAATGTATCAGTACACACCGATGCAAACCATCATCAAGGCAGTGCTCAACGTAGGTACCATCATCGTGCTACTGATGGCCCATGAATGGTTGAAACGCGAAGACACCCGCATCAAGCAGGGAGAGTTCTATGTACTGACACTCTCTACCCTGCTGGGTATGTACTTTATGATTTCTGCGGGACATTTCCTGATGTTCTTCATCGGATTGGAAATGGCAAGTATCCCGATGGCCGCACTGGTGGCATTCGATAAATATCGTCATCACTCCGCAGAAGCAGGTGCCAAGTACATCCTGACCGCACTGTTCTCAAGTGCATTGCTGCTATTCGGTCTTTCAATGATATACGGTACGTCCGGTACGCTCTATTTCAATGACCTCCCCGGACACATCACAGGCAATATGCTTCAGATTATGGCATTCGTGTTCTTTTTTGCCGGCATGGGATTCAAAATCTCATTGGTTCCTTTCCACCTCTGGACAGCCGACGTATACGAAGGAGCGCCTACAGCCGTAACCTCTTATTTAAGTGTGATTTCCAAAGGATCGGCAGCTTTCGTGCTGATGACCATCCTGATGAAAGTGTTCGCACCGATGGTGGCACAATGGCAGGAAGTGTTGTTCTGGGTAACCATTGCTTCCATCACCATTGCCAACCTCTTTGCTATCCGCCAACAGAACCTGAAACGTTTCATGGCATTCTCCGCTATCTCCCAAGCGGGATACATCATGCTGGGTGTCATCGGAGGTAGTGAAATGGGAATGACTGCCCTGGTTTATTATGTACTGGTTTATCTGGCAGCAAACTTAGGCGTATTTGCAGTCATCTCAATTGTGGAACAACGTAGCAACAAAGTGGAGATAGACGACTATAACGGACTGTACAAGACCAATCCCAAACTGGCTTTTATCATGACCCTTGCCCTGTTCTCACTGGCCGGTATCCCTCCGTTTGCGGGTTTCTTCTCAAAGTTCTTCATTTTCATGGCTGCATTCAACAGCGGATTCCATCTATTGGTATTCATTGCCCTGATCAATACAGTCGTATCGCTTTACTACTACTTGCTGATTGTAAAGGCCATGTATATCAATCCCAATGAAGAACCGATCCCCACTTTCCGCAGTGATAACTACACCAAAGTGAGTCTCGTACTTTGTACTTTGGGTATCATAGCTCTGGGTATTGCAAGTTGCATCTATCAGGGAATTGACAAGTTCTCATTCGGAATGGGAATGTAAAAACGGTAAACGATCAGCTATAAACAACAAACGGTGAACAGGCATACAATATAGTATGTGTTGTTCACCGTTTGTTGTTTATAGCCGGACCGTCTATCAATCGTTAACGATTGACTGTTCGCTGTTAATATAGGGAATGGTGAACCAGAAACGGGACCCTTTCCCTTCTTCCGAGTCCACTCCTATGACGCCGCCCAGCTGCTCCACAATACTTTTACAGATGGAGAGTCCGAGCCCGGTTCCGTGAATAAAGCTGTTCAGCTTCACAAAGCGTTCAAAGATATGCGTCAGTTGCTCTTTAGAGATTCCGATTCCCGTGTCGCTTACATAAAACTCCACACCCTCTTCCTTCTTTTCATATCCCACATGGATGCTGCCCGAGGAGGTAAACTTCAGGGCATTGTTCACGAAATTGGAGATGACCTGATGCAACCGGTTCCGGTCACTTATCACAGTGCAATCCGAAGGATGCGGATCGAATACTAATTCAACTCCCTGGGGAACCTTTATCTGAGAGCTGCGAACGATATCTTCACAAAGCATATTCACATCCGTCTCCCCGTAGGTGAACTCAAACGTACCGGCCTCAATCTTCGATAAGTCCAGGATGTCCGAGATCAGCTGCAGCAGCAAGTCATTATTCTCTTGTACGATCTTGATGTATTCGCAGCGTTCCTCCATGTCTTCCGTATCGACCAAGAGGCCCGAGAAACCGACAATCGCATTGAGTGGTGTACGTATCTCGTGACTCATATTCGCCAGGAAAGCGCTCTTCAGCCGATCCATGGTTTCCGCTTTCTCTTTCGCCTCGATAAGCATGGCTTCCGTCTCCTTCAGTTCCGTAATATCATAATTAATGCCGATAATCTCCACCTCCCCATGCTCCGGTTCAAACTTGGTCACTACCACATTCATCCGTACCCAGTTCCACTCGTTGGTAGCGCCGGGTTTCAGGATACGCATTTCGCTACGGAAGTCCTTCTCTTCACCCGCCAATACCTTCTCGTAAAAGTCAAAGACCTTCTGCCGGTCTTCAGGATGCATCTTATCATAAACGCCCACAACGGATGAAAGCGGAATATCCTCCGTCTCACCCATATTCTTAAACCACTGTTTGATGGCATAGCCACGTTTACTCAGCAGGTTCAGTTTGGCATAACCTACTTTTGCATAGTCCGATATCAAAAGGAAGAAGTTCTCAAAATCACGGATACGGTTAATGGCATCGATACGCTCCGTATTATCGATGTTGATCAGCACATAGCCGTTGAAGTTCCCTTGGCTGTCAAAGAGTTTACTGACCTTTGTATACAGCTCAATTATATTACTTTTATCGGAATGGTAGTAATCGGAAGCCTTATTAAAAGAGTAGTTCAGTCTGAAATCGACCAGGTCTTCGTTCCGTACCCGTTCTCTGATTTCAAGAGGCACATTCGGATTCTCAAAGAAATTGACTCCCATTACATCGGCTTTATCTTTTACACCAAAGGTTTCCATATCCCAGTTGTTCAAGTCGAGCAAATTGCCATCCTTATCGTAAATCTCCACTCCCGCGGGAATATTGGCAAAGATATTCTTGAAAAGCTTCTCACTGCGATCCAAAGCCCTATGGGCACGAATCGTCTCCGTAGAGTCCAGAAACAGAGCGACCACCTCGTCCTTTTCCGGAGAATACACGATGCAATGGGAACTGCGCTGGGTGCGATGGAAGTAGACATCAGTCTCTTTGTGCACACTGCCCTCCATCACATCGAGAAGATAATCCACCTTGGCCTTAAAGTCCGCATGCAACTCGCTGGCAAGGCATCCCACGTAATCGGAAAGAGGCATTCCTATGAGTTCCGAACTCAAATCATTGGCATCGGCTATCCGGTAATCACAAGGTAGTCCGGCAGCATCCCGGACCATAGTCATACGTATATACCCCATCGGCATGAAGCGGAACAGATTACGCAAAAAAGAACGTTCGCGCACAGCTTCGTCTTTCGCTTTACGCAGCTCGATACAGATGCTGATGATATTGGCAAGAGACGATAACCATTGGAAGTCTTCATTATTCCAGTTGCGATAATTCTTCACCAGATCGATCCCCATATACCCCCATACATGTTCGCCGGCTATCAGCGGAGTGATCATCAGTGACTTGATGTTCTGGCGGTTCAGGATCGCATATTCCGCTTTTGCATGTTTCGGAAGCTGGTCCAATGAATCCAGTATCACCGGTTTACCCGACAGGGTCTGCTGCCTCCACCAAGGTAAACTGTCAGTCGGGATACGTTGCAGGCTATCGATCTCCGGCAACACTCCTTCGGCCACCACCTCGTAGGTACAGTCCTGATAGCGGTAATATTCATCATATTCAAAGATATACACGCGTCCCCCATGAAAAAGATCGAGGATATCCTTCAATATCTCCATGATACAGAGGTCCACACTATCATCTTTGAGAAAGCGTAAGAGTGAATGGGAAATGGAGTTCTGCCTGTACAGCAAGTCGTTGACACGCTCCAGAACCCGCTCGGAAGTATCATTGGGAGCTTCTACCCGCTGCATGATACCGAATGAAACGACTCCCCTGCCCGGTATTTCTTCACGCTCCCCCAAACGGGTGTGCAACCACACGATTCCCTCTTTGGAGTGAATAGGGAAAGTCTGTTCATAAAACTCCCTATGGATGGAAGCATTGAACTCCCGGACTATCTGTTCCTGATAATCCTCACGTACCCGTCTCCTGAAGTCCGTAAAAGATATGGTATTTCCTTCAAGTCCCAATAAATCGCAGAGGTATTCTGAGCATACATAATGCCCGGCTGTGAAATCAGCTTCCCACCATCCGAGTTGCGCCATGGAGGCCATTTGCCGAAATCGTTCAATATCGTTATCCATAAAAGTAGTTTACAGTGGTATATGTTTGTTTGCTGTAAGTACGCAAATTTAAGAAATTATCCATTCACACCAAGAGAATGGATTAAATATTTGTGGCAAGCAGACGCTGAGAGCAGCACTGCGGAAAGGGTACACAGGAATGTAACACAGATGTTAACGAATCGTATAGGGCATGTATCACCCCCGTAACCTGAATCGTGCAACTTTGCACCGACAGAAAAACGTAGATAAAAAGACATGAAACAACAAATCGGGAGACTTCTCTCCACTCTTCTTCTCGCAACATTTTCCTTAGGAATCACAGCAGGGGTCATCCAGGGAACCATCATTGATAAACAGACCAAAGAACCCCTGACCGGAGCTACCGTACAGATTGCCGGAACCACGACCGGAACCGTAGCCGATGTAGACGGTAACTACACACTGACGCTAAGCAACGGCACCTATACCATTGAAGTGAAATATATAGGATATAAAACACTCCGGATGAATGAAGTGAAAGTGAAAGCCGATGCGACACTGAACTTTGAACTGGAAGTAGACGCGCAAACGCTGGACGCCGTCACCGTAGTGGCCCGGAAAAACCTGGAAGGCGAAAAGGCTTTACTGCAAGAGAGACAGAAAGCAACGCTTGCCATCGAAAACATGGGAGCCAAAGAGATGACCCTGAAAGGTATATCGAACGTACAGGACGGAGTCAAGAAAATAACCGGTATCTCCATTGCAAGCGCCGGACAGCTGATAGTACGCGGACTGGGTGACCGGTACAGCACGACCACCCTGAACGGTTTGCCCATCGCCTCGCCCAACCCGGACAACAAGCTGATTCCGCTCGACCTCTTCCCGGCCTCTACCGTAAAGAACATCACCGTCAGTAAAGTATATGCCGCCGGAGCCTTTGCCGACTATTCGGGCGCACATATCGACATCAGCACCAAGGAGAACACGGGAAGTGACTTTTTCTCCATCGGCTTCAACGTGGGCGGACGCTTCAACACTGTCGGAAAAGATTTCTATTATAGCGACCGGAAAGGCGGACTCTTCAGTACGGGAAACCTCAGGAATAAAGACCGGATTCTGGCTATGGGTAAAAGCGAGTTCCGCGATTATGCCCGCAACAATGACCCGTTCGGCACAAACTTCGCCATCAGCAAGCACCGTTCACTACCCGAATTCGGTGGTAACCTGGGAGGAGGCAAGAGCTGGACACTCCCCAACGGAAACCGTCTGAGCGTGCTTGCCTCGGTAGGTGTCAGCAACGAAAACCAAATCTTGAAAGACGCCTACGTGACCACTATGACCGCTCAGGGCACACACCTCGACAAGTTCAATTATGACAGTTATTCCAGCGCACTGAAAATAGCCGGATTGGGCAACATCGGCTACTCGTTCCGGCAGGCGGACCACATCAACTTCACCGTGTTCTATGCACGCAATGCCATCAACGACTACATGTCCCGCGAGGGGATCGATGCCGAAAAGAACAACATCACATCGAGCAACAGCGTTTTCCATGCCTACTCACTACTGAACAACCAGTTGCTGGGACACCACGAACTGACTTCTCAGTGGGATGTAAACTGGAGCGCTTCGTACGGACTGACCAACAGTGACGAACCGGATCGCCGGCAGGTGGTCTTCTTCCGTAACGAAGGCAGCGATAAGCTGAACCTCTTTAAACTCAACCAGACTACCAACCGCTACTTCGGAGAACTGCAAGAGAGAGAGATTGTAGGAGATCTGCGCACCTCGTACAAATGGGGAGATGCGAACCTGATTCGTGTGGGAGGTACTTACAAAAGCAAAAAACGCGACTTTGAAAGCGTGAACTTCTACTACGATATCAATGCCTTGAACGCTGACGTCACCAACATTTATGATACCAACGGATATCTGAATCAGGAAAACATAGCCAACGGGACGATAAAAGCCAACATCGATGCACAGCCCCGTTACAACTACTACGCCGGAATGGATGTGTGGGCAGGGTTTGCAGAAATAGAGTACTACCCGATGGAATCTCTGTTGGTCAACGTGGGACTGCGCTACGAGCAGGCCAAACAATGGGTACGCTATTGGACGGACGGCGGACAGGAGAAGAAAACGAACCTGGACAAAGGCGACTTCTTCCCGGCACTGAACCTGAAGTACAGCCTGAACGAAACCAACAGCCTGCGCCTCTCCGTATCACGCACTGTCACCCGCCCTTCATTTATCGAAATGGCTCCGTTCCTCTACCAGGAATCTTACGGAAGTGCCTATATCCGCGGTAACAACGAACTGAAGAACGCTTATAATTATAACATCGACCTGCGCTATGATTTCTTTCCGAAACGCAACAACGGGGATATGTTCTCTGTCACGGGTTATTTCAAAAAACTGAAATCGCCGATTGAACAGACTCAGGAGTCTTCGGGCGGCACAGTGATCCGCTCTTTCCGCAACGCCGAAGACGGAATAGCCACAGGAGTGGAAATAGAATTCCGCAAAGAACTGTTCAAGAACTTCCGTATCGGAGCCAACGGTTCATACATGTACACAAACGTCATATTGCCCGAAGGCGGGGTATATACCGACTCGGAACGCGCTCTGCAAGGAGCCTCTCCGTTCCTGATCAATGCAGATCTCAGCTACACTCCTCAACTGAGAGGAGAAAGCGACCTGACACTGGCACTGGTTTACAATGTGCAAGGCCCGCGCATCGAGACAGTAGGTATCTACGGAACAGGTAACATCAAGCAACAAACCCTGCACACGATGGACTTCATAGCAAGCTATGCCATCAACAAACACCTGAGCCTGCGCCTGCAGATGAAAGACTTGCTGAACAGTACCATCCGCTTCAAACAGGAGCTGCCGGCAACGGGACAAAAGGTGGAAGTAGAATCATTCCGTCCGGGAACCCATGCAGAAATAGGAGTCTCGTACAGATTCTAAAGCTCGCCACAGGGCCACACAGAGTATTTATATGAATAATCAAACAGATAGTATAAACCTAAAACAGTATGAATATGAAAACGAATTATCTAAAACTCAACTCTTGGGCCGTAGCAGCCCTGATGGGAATGTGTTCACTTGCAGCTTGTAGTGACGACAACAGCGGCGAAGGCGGCGGAAACGGCGACAGCGAAGAGGTGATCGCCAACAACGGAACACTGAAAGGAAGCGTAGACGGGTCGAAAACCGTCATCCTGACCAAAGGCTACAACTTCTCCCTTGACGGAGAATATATCGTCAAAGCCGGTTCTACCCTGAAGATCGGCGAAGGTGTGACAATCAGCGCCAAAAGCGATGATGCCACCATCGACTACATCCTCGTGGAACAGGGAGCCAAGATCGAAGCGGTAGGTACTGCCTCCGCACCGATTGTCATGACTGCCGATACCAAAGAACCGGGAGCATGGGGCGGCATCCACATTTGCGGCAAAGCCCCGATCAACATCGGATCGACCGGTAAATCGGAAGTCGGAGATGCCGCTTACGGTGGTTCCGATCCGGCGGACAACTCGGGTATCCTGAAGTACATTCGCCTGGAATACGCCGGATACAAGTTCACTACGGAAAAGGAGTGTAACGGCTTCACCTTCTATGGTGTAGGAAACGGTACGACCCTCGAATACCTCGAAGCATACAAAGGTACCGACGACGGCTTCGAATGGTTCGGAGGTACGGTCAATGCCAAATATCTGGTATCGGTGAGCAACAGCGACGATTCATTCGACTGGACAGAGGGATGGAGCGGAAAAGGGCAGTTCTTTGTCGCCTACCAGGAAGATCCCGCCACTTTGGGATATACATGCGACTGCCTGATCGAGGCCGACAACTATGACAAGAATATGGATGCCGCTCCGATCTCATGCCCGACACTGGCCAACCTGACACTGATAGGCGCCAACAACGACGAAGGCAAAAGAGGCATCCGCCTGCGTGCCGGAACTCAGGCCAAGATCTACAATGCACTCGTTACAGGCAAGGCCAATAACCTGACTACCGAAACAGAACAGACCGAGAAATTCCTGATCGACGGTCCTTCGGTACTGAACTACATCGCTATCGCGGGAGATATCAAGGCAAGCGGTGACGGCGGTTACTCTTCTGCCCTGTTCACAGCCGAAGGCAATCACAATGCCATCAACCAGACTTTGAACTTCAGCAATATCTTTATCGGAACACAGGACGGAGGAGCCGACCTGTCAGCAGACAGCTTCTTTGAAAAAGCGGCTTATAAAGGTGCAGTGAAAGCAGACAATGAATGGACCAAAGGTTGGACCAAGTTATAAATCACGTATACACTCACAGAATGAAGCACCGGACAGTCCTGCTGGCCCGGTGCTTTACCTGTTTTTCAAACTATGGACAGATACAGACTAAAGATTATCGCATTGACAGCACTGGTGTGCCTGACCGGCAGCAGCTGTACGGACGACGAGAACAACGGACAGGGCAATAACATTATTTATGGTGAGAATATCATCGGAAACGGAGAACAGACCTTCGAGATAAAAGATCATCAATACCTGAAACGGGGCACTTACCTGATGAAGGGATGGTGTTACGTCACTTACGGTTCGACGCTGACCATTGAAGCGGGCACCGTTATCAAAGGAGACAAGGAAACCCGCGCCGCCCTGATTGTAGAACCTGGCGGGAAACTGATTGCCAGGGGAACGGTAGATGCTCCCATCGTATTCACCTCCGAAATGCCCACCGGGAAACGAAAACCGGGTGACTGGGGAGGATTGATTTTATGTGGTTATGCCCGGAACAATGAAGACATCATGCAGATAGAGGGAGGCCCGCGTACCATGCACGGAGGTCCGAACAACGCGGATAATTCGGGCGTCCTGAGCTACGTCCGTGTAGAGTTTGCGGGATATCCGTTCAAGAAAAACCAGGAGATCAACGGCATCACCTTCGGTTCGGTAGGAAACGGCACGCAAATAGACCACCTGCAAGTATCGTATGCCAACGACGATGCCTTCGAATGGTTCGGCGGAACGGTTCATGCGGAATATCTGGTGGCCTATCACTGCTGGGACGACGATTTCGACATAGACAACGGCTATAGTGGCACATGCCGGCATCTGCTGGGCATCCGCCATCCGCGAATAGCGGACATCACAGGTTCTCATGCCTTCGAATGCAGCAATAATGGCACGAACACTCCTGCGACACCTACCACAGCCGCCACCTTTGAAGATGTCACGATCTATGGCCCTGCCTCAGGGGATGCCTCGTTCGTAAATCATCCCGACTTTATCAATGGCGGCGGCCTCCGGCCGGAGAATGAAAGCATGCTCGGGCTATTCGGCGCGGCACTGTATATGGGCAACAACACATCGGTGACTTTCCGGAACTGCCGGATCAGCGGATATCCGTCGGACATGGAGGGCACACCGGCCTCAGCGGATAACGTAGTATTCAGCGAAAGGGAAGAAACCGGTTATCCGGAGTGGACCCAAGGATGGTGTAACTTCAACCCGCAAGAGACAGAGTATTGAATTCACCACAGAGTCTTATTCATTGCCGCTTAACAGAGCGGTTTTGACATTCTGTCCAAATGATATTTCAATCCTCTCAGATTGCTTTCTTTCGGCCCGAGGGAAAGGCACTCTGCGAAAAACGCCTCCTATGGCAATCCGGTATGATTGCTTTCGTAGGCCAAACAAGCCAAAGACAAACAAAACCGCACTACTTTACAGAGGACAGGCAACCGATAGACAGTGATACCCCTCTAAACACAACTTTTTATCACTTCCGCTTTGTTCATCTCAGAGTAGTAACCGGAAAGATTCCGTCCACTTTTGAGCCTCCGATCGGAAACAATAGGAGTAATCCGGAAAAACATTAGGAGATATTTCGAAAAGAAGTAAGCATTTTCGGGAAACGCTTACTTCTTTCGGAGCAAATGCTTGCTTCTTTTCTCCGAAACTCCGGCCTATTCTCATCAAATCCCGGCTTTCGGAGCCCCGGACCTTGGCTTTCCGGAGCAGAAAGTCCTTTTGTCGGGCTTTTCTTCTCCCAGACGGACCTGAAAAAAGAAATGCGCTGTTTGCCAAACAGCGCATTTCATATCTTTTTGAAAGAAGAATCGAATATAATCTATCAGAATGATTCATAAAAGGAGTTACTGTTAGCGACGATCGCTATACACTCCATCTCGATCAGCCAGGCAGGCCGGCATACAGCAGCAACAACAAATTGTATCGGTGTATCAGGAAAGCGTTTGGCAAACAAAGCGCGCACAACCGGATAATCCGAAGCGTCCCGCAGATAAACAATCATCTGCGCCACATCCTCAAAACCGGCTTTGCCCTCTTCGAGCAACTTCTCTACATTTTCCCACATCCGCCGGGTCTGTTCCCGGACATCACCTACATGAACCACTTCACCGCGATGATCGATACTCGCCGTACCGCTGATAAAGAGATGACGACGGTCGCCATACTCCACGGAAGTTCCCCGTTCGAAAGTCACTCCATACAAGGCTGTCGGGCTGAGATGAGACAGCGCATGCAGGTAAGTCACCTGTCCCGGCTGCAATCCTTTTACCGCATAGGCATCAAACAGCACATGTATCTTCGGATCGGCATGCCGTCCCTCTATGCCGGTACTGGCTATATAATGGGTCGATTCGGTCAGTCCCTGCCCCAGAAAGTTTTCACGGCGTGCCTTGACAATGCCGGCATAATTCACATCCACGTTCTGCACAAAGATCCAGGTACGGATGCAATCGGAAGCCAGCGTACAGCCTTTTCCTACCAGATCGGCTTCATAAGATTTCAACAAGGTTTTCATCTGCCGCTCCGATTTGCCGCAAGACACACCCGCACCGGCTGTCCAGTAATGCTTGTAAGCGACATTCGGTTCGGAGGTCAGATAGACCCACAAAGCAATCTTACTTCCATCCAACGGGGGCTGTTGCACGACAGAGACAGCGCACGACGGCTCTTTCTGCAAGACAACCTGCAAAGCCTCCCACTGATTGGCGGCATCACTCAGGAAGTAACGGCAAAACACGGGTACCATTCCCCTGATTTTCACCTTCCTGCTCAGTATCCTATGGTATGCTTTACGAATGGCCGTCAGCTGCTCTTCATAACTCCCCGCTTCCGGATCGACATGAAACATCAAATGCGCCTCTCTCGTTCCTCCCTCACCCCCAAAAAGGGAATATTCAACAGTAGTCCTTAAATACTCTATTCTATGTTTTCTGTATTCCATATTCTTACTCATATTTTATTTCACTTTAACTCGCTCCTTCGACATCAGCCCTTTGGCCATCTCCCGCTTGTCCCATTGCACCGGAGCAGACACAAACTCGGGAACATTATACGAATAGATCAACTGATCGTAGAACGTATACGGATCTTGCTGAGGCAGCAGGAAAGGTTTCCCTATACGCCCCTGTCCGTCCACCGAGGAGATATAAAGGCGGGTGTACAACCCGTCACCTCTCCGGCTGCTGAACACAAACCAATGTGAATTGCTGCTCCAGTTGTGATAGCTTTCCGTGTCGTCACTGTTCACCTCCTCCAGGTTACGATAGGCTCCGGTCTTCAAATCCAGCAGCCAGAGATCGGCCTCTTTGTGCCAGATGGAGAAGTTCCCATAATCGGAAAGCGTGAACATCAGGTATTTTCCGTCGAACGAAGGTTTGGGGAAAGAGATACTTTTGTCCAGCGTGCGGGCTGAGATCAACGTATCGATCCGGTCGCCGAACGTTCCGTCTTCGGGATGGAAAGCAATGCTGCACAAGCTGTATTTCACGTCTTTGTATCGGACAGGCATCTCTTTCTGCCCGGCCGAACAGAAATAAAGCGTTCGTCCGTCGGGCGAGAATGCCGGAAAAGTTTCAAACGAAGCCGTACTCAGCAAAGGAGTAGTCAGTATCCGATGGGACCGGGGATGATAAACCACCACATCCGAAGCCTGGTCGAATACCTCTATCGGCTTCTTTCCTCCCAGATGAAAGGCCTGATTGGTTTTGTTCACCGAATAAGCAATGTATTCGCCCGAAGGATGCCAGTACGGATAGACACAGGCCGACAATTGCCCGTCGGCTTTGGTATCGAGAAATTCCAACCGATCTCCTGTGTCGATTACAGTGGCTCCATGCCCGCCTCTTACATGTACGCTCGACGGTGTGGGCTCCGTCCGGTTGAAAGCATGGCAATTGATGCAGGCGGCCGTCACCTGCGTGTTCTCAAATAAAGGAGTCTGGCGGAATGTTGAAAGTTCACGTTCGTAGATCCCCATCTTGCTGTACACTTCATATCCGGGTGCGAGCAAACGGTATACCAACCCGTAATCGATCGGGAAAGGACTGACATATATCGGAAACGGACGATACTCTTTCCACTTCTTCCCCTGGCGGACAGAGACTTTCACCTCGATGCTGTCTCCCTTATTACTTTCAAGAAGTTCGTGCCATTGCTTGGCGGGAATGTCTACCAATCTTCCATTCAGCCGTACAGGCTTTCCTTTCGTACCGGCAATCACGACATCAACCGCCTCTACCCCATCGTCCGTCACCCGGAAGTTAAGCGGGGCAATGGTAGAGGGAATGGTAACCCCGACATAATCGGGGAATATCGATGGCAATGTATCCACCCTGGCAGGGGATGTCACCTTCTCTTGACAAGCTGCAAACAAGAAGAGCAGCCCTATCATGCTAAAACAGTATTTTATCTTTTCCATCTTATCTAAAGTCTGCATAAAACCAATATGTATCTCCGAATCGGGCAGACAATGCATCTGCCGAACGGGCAGATGTGAAAATCTGTGCGTATTCTCTCAATCTATTCTCTGTCTGCGGGTCTATCTTCCAGGGAATTGTATCTGTTGCAGTGTGTTTACTCATAAGCCAATAGAACAACAACGCTTCCTGATAGCCCTTGGGAACGGAAGAATATCCCAGATCGGCTCCCAAAGGATAATAATGCACAAAACGTCCCACATCCTTCTTCAAGAGTGTACAAGCCATCAAATACTCATACGCCATCCGGTTGCGGGGATTTGCATGAAGCAGGAACTCCAATGTCATCTCCGGCAGGTCAAGGTTAAAGAAGAAATCGGTTCGCGGAGTAAGCCTCCTCAATCTCCCGTATTCCGGATGTGCATTGACCCGGTCTTCATCATTCAGGCAAGCCAGAGTTTCAGTAGCCCAATCTTTATAAAAGAGGGTATGCTGCAAGATACGCAGATACTTCCGGGCCACTTCGTACCTGCCATTAATCAAATTGGTCTCAGCAAGCCTTTTAAAACAACGCACACTCTTCCGGTAATCCGGAACGGCCTCCATAGCCTCGAAGACAAACTGCTGCGCCACATTGACCAATCCCAGGTAATAATAAGGTTCACCGGCTACCAAAGGAATGGTGAAGTCGTTGACAAATGACATCAGTAGTCCTTCCTTCCCCCGCTGGTAAAAACTAAACATACGTTCCGGCAGCTGCCCTTTCATTGCTAAAGCCAAATTGAGACAAGAAACCGACATCGGTGTATCGGGTGCTTTCTTTTCCGCCATCGCAATCACTTCATCCCATTCTTGCATGCGCACATGATAATCATACCCCATCACTTCCTCTTTATTCAACCCGATACCGTATTTGCCATACAGATTCAAAACAAACAACATCAGGATAAATTGCAGAACCCATGCTCCCGAGTAGTATCTCCAAGTCATCTTCTCGGGCAAACGAGCTACCAATAACGGTACCAGAATCACAGCCAGCCAGGCTATCACCTGCATTTGTGGAAAGACTAATGGAAAACGATAACTTCCGATCGCCCACAACAGGCGGTCGGCCGGATATGGAAATACAGCCAAGGATATCCAATAGGTCACTCCGGCAATTCCCAATGTACCTCCCACCAGAATCCACCAAGGCAGACGCCTACCGGCAAACCGGCAAAACTCAGTTATCCATATCAATGGAATGAAAAGCCATGCACATCCTCCCGCCAGCAGATAAAGCAGCGGAATGCCGACTCCCCAATAAATCAGGCGTATCCGCCTATTCTCAATAAATGTATATCCGATGAGTGCTCCCAGCACCATTCCCACAGAGATGGCTCCGGAAAGAAGAAAATTCTCGTCGCAGAACAGAATAAAGAAACATAAAGAAGGTAGCAGAGTAAGCGGATACCATGCCGGGTGTCCGCCCAGGCGGTTTGCAATCCAAACCATCAACCTGTGAATACCCCCTATTGCACCGGTCAAGATAGCGGCTCCCGCCCACGAATAATAATAGAATTGGGTGAGAAAGCCTCCCAGATAGTCCGCCATTCCCCCGGGATGGGATACTTGTTCGACAAAATAGTCGGATGTAAAGAGAAACATCTGGAATTGTTCCTGATAATGCAGATGGTAGGAGTAGTATACTCCGAAGAAAATGAAGACACCTGCTCCCAATAAGATGGACAAAAGCAGGTTTATTCTTTTGACGTGCTTGTTTTTCATATTCGGTAAATTGTGCCCAAAAGTACAAAAAGTTTGGAAAACAATCTAACGAAACAGGAAACAATACAGTTATTCGCCCAACAGCTCGATGCACATACGTCCGTTATGATAAGGACATTTCCAGAAGCCGGCCTTATCATCATCCCGGTTCAGGCTACCGTCGGCACGAAGGCTCCAGAACCATTCGCCATGCACATCGTCAGTCAAATGCCGTTTAATAAACTCCCAGCAGTCGATGGAATGTTGCAAAGCCCCTCGATCACCGAAATATCGGAACAGGTTATAGTATCCGACTACGGTTTCGGCTTGTACCCACCAATGGTAGTCGCCGTCGATGTGTCCGGTAGTGAGATTCTTTTCATATATCATTCCTCCGTCGGAAGTAAGTCCTTCGGATGCAGCCGCAGCTATCTTCTTTACAACAGGTTCTATCTCCGCAATGAGTCCGGCGTCTCCCAATACTCGGGCGGCTTCATGCAACAACCATGAGGCTTCGATATCATGTCCATAAGAGACGACCGGGTATTTGCTTTGCCAGTCGTTATCGAAAAAGAGTTGTAAATGGGATGTGTCCTTATCCAGTATCTTCTCTGTAAAAAGTCCCACAGCTTTGATGGGCTGAAGAACGGTTATTGTGAAGCGCTTACCCGTGAATGGAACGAAATAGCCGATATGCAGATGGGTATTCATAGTCTTGCGTTCATTCGCATCTTTCTCGCTGAGGCGCATATCGGCTATTTCGTTCCATTCACGGGTAAGCGCTTCACAATAACCGTTCTTCAGCCCATCAAAGCTGTGGGACTCTATATCATTGAATAAACGGACGGCATACATCAATGCTTCCGGATCTCCAGTAGCCCGATGGAACTCGCTCAGTCCGTAAATGGCAAAGCCGATGGCATAAATCTGTTTCTTGGTATCCAGCGGCTCACCTCTATAATTGAGTGACCAGTAGACCCCTCCGAACTCGGAATCATAAAAGTGGTCGATAAGGTATCGTTTGGCACGGTTTGCCATCTCTTTGTACTCCTCTCTATCCAGCAGACGATAGGCAGCAGAATAAGTCCATAAAATACGCGCATTCAGAATAGCCCCTTTATCGGCCCGGGGCATTAATTCCTCCTGTCCGGTGATGCGTCCGTAAAATCCACCGTTCTCCTGATCTACCATCCGTTCCATCCAGTAAGGAAGAATACGGGTAGTAAGCTCTTTCTGCATTTCTTGTTTAAGAATCTCGTCCATATGATGTCTGAATTATGATTGAATAGCCTTTCTTCTCTTCTCCAACTCTGAAGTCACCTCTCTCATCTTCTTCTCCGACAGCGGATACATACTGATAAAAACGACGGACAGAACTGTTCCGACAGCGGGCAACCAGCTGAGAAACATCTTAATCCCATGAATAGCCTCTACACTCTGCACTTCGTTGGCACGAAAGCCGAAGTAAGCCAACAACCAACCGGTCAGTGCACTTCCGATAGCCCAACCGAACTTCTGGCTCATGGACGAAGACGAAAAGATCAGACCTGTAGCCCGGTTGCCGGTCTTCAGTTCCGAATAGTCAGCACAGTCGGCGTACATGGACCAGAGCAAAGGGAAAATACTTCCGGCACAGATACTGATCAGCACCTGAAAAACAAAAATCAGGGTGATGTCTCCTTTCCCAAACCAATAAAAGATAACGGAAAGGAGAGTAGCCAGACTCATGGCTCCCATGTATGTGTTTTTTTTGCCAATACGGTTACTGACCGGAGCTGCAAGAATCACTCCCACAATATTGGCAGCCTGTCCCACTGCCAGATAAAGGCCGCTCAGCACAAAAGAAACGCCAAAGAAGGAAACCGTGGAGTAATCCTCTTCCACAACAAAGTACTTGAAGTAATAAACCGTAGCTCCGTCACGAATAGAATTGAATACCAAAGCTGCCACTCCGGCTCCGAGCAGAATCCACCACGGACGGTTGTGAAGCAAATCTTTCAAATCGTCTTTCAGGGAGTTTTGTACTTCCCTGATCGGTTTTACCCGTTCACGTGTCAAGGCGAAACAAAGATAAAACAGAGCCGCACACATCACAGCAATCACCACCACACTCAACATCCATCCCCGTTGCTCGTCTTCTGCACCACCAAACAGGTTGACCATCGGCATGAAGAGCAGCAAAGCAATAAAACTGCCGATATAGGCAAAAGTCATACGGTAAGTGGACAGGGTATTCCGTTCTTTCGGGTCAGGACTTATCACTCCCAGCAGTGAAGCATAAGGCACATTGATAGCCGAATATACCATCATCATCAAAGAATAGGTGATGTAGGCATAGACCAGTTTTCCGGTATCATTCAACTCCGGAGTGGTGAAAGTAAAAATACCAATCAGTGCAAAAGGAACGGCAAGATACAGCAGATAAGGACGAAATTTCCCCCAGCGGGTCTGTGTGCGATCGGCAATCACTCCCACGATCGGATCGAAAGCCGAATCCCATACCCGGGTAATCAGAAACATGGTTCCTACCACGGCAGCAGGCAAGCCGAATACATCGGTATAAAAAATCATCAGATAGGACCCGAACAGTTTCCAGAACATGGACGAAGCCATATCGCCCAGTCCGTAACCGATCTTCTCTTTCAGTGTAATCATGGCAGTCATTCTATTCTTGGTTTTCTTATTTCATCAATCTCAGATTTCGTTCAATCAGGTTTTTCAGTATCTCTACCGAAGCTGAGGAAGAAAAGCCGTCCTGAGGAGTGTGCAGGCAGTAATCCACCAACCGTTCGATAGTTGAGGTAGCTACATGCATACGGGTGTCCGACGAAGCATAGTAGATAAATACTTTTCCGTCATCGTCGGCTATCCAACCATTCGAAAAAAGCACATTCGACACATCCCCAATGCGCTCTTCTCCTACCGGAGCCATAAAGTACCCCGCCGGAGAAGCTATCAGCCGGGTGGGATCATCCAACGATGTCATATACATATACAATACATACCTGAGCCCGGCAGCACAATTGCGTACTCCGTGTGCCAGATGAAGCCATCCCTGAGGAGTCTTGATAGGATGCGGTCCTTCACCGTTCTTCACCTCCTTGATGGTATGATAATATCGTTTGTCGATGATCTTCTCTTCTCCAACCTCGGCATGGGTTATATCGTCAATCAATGCCCATCCGATACCACCTCCGCTACCGGTATCGATAAATCCGTCTTGCGGACGGGTATAAAGTGCATACTTTCCATCCACAAACTCGGGATGCAGCACCACATTACGTTGCTGACTCTTTGTTTTCAGATCCGGCAGACGTTCCCAATTTTTCAGGTCTTTGGTACGGGCAATGCCGGCAGTGGCTGTAGCTGACGATAAATCACCTATGGGAGCATTGTCATCGTGCCGTTCGGCACAAAAGATGCCATATATCCACCCATCTTCATGGGCAGTGAGACGCATATCGTATACATTGGTTGCAGGAACCACATCTTCGGGTAAGGTCACCGGATACTCCCAGAAGCGGAAATTATCAATACCGTTCGGGCTTTCGGCAACAGCAAAAAAAGATTTGCGGTCTGCTCCCTCCACTCTCACCAACATCAGGTACTTCCCATCCCACTTAATGGCTCCGGCATTCAACGTCGCATTCATACCGATACGTTCCATCAAAAAAGGATTCGTCTCCTCGTTCAGGTCGTATCGCCAGAAGACAGGAGTATGCGCTGCAGTCAGTACAGGGTAACGGTAACGCGTAATCACTCCGTTTCCCTCTTCTACCGGTTCATTCTTACGCATCAGCAGTGCTTCATGCCCGGCAAGCAATTTAGCAACTTTATCATTAAACAGACTCATAATGGACAGTGTTTTTATCGTTATTTATTTGATTTTCTATTTATAAAGGTTCTTCACGTCCGACACAAACAGAGTTTTCGGTTCACGGTAGAACTTCACAAAGTCATCGGCGGACACCTGTCCGGGATAAGGAGCATAATAGTGGTTTACCCTTTCACGTGCATTGCGCCACACCAACACATAACTGATAGGATACTTGCTGATTACCGGATAGAGAGTCTGTGTCCACCAGACAGAATCGGGAATAGCCTCGAAACCGGTTTCGGTAATGGCTATAGGCTTATCGTGCGCCTTACCTACTTCAGTCAGGATAGCAAGCGACTTATCCAATTGCTCCATATATTGTGTCCGGTCGAACTGATAGGTGTCAAAGCCCACCAGATCGATGATATCATCTCCCGGATAACGCTCCAGATAAGCAGTCGAATCTTTGGGTTCCGATCCCGGTGAATAAGCATAAAGCAGGTTCTTTACTCCCCGGGCATGCATACGATCATGCGTCATCCGCCAAAGAGCCTTATACTGGTCGGCCGTGCAAAGATTTTGTCCCCACCAGAACCAACTGCCGGTATGCTCGTGCCAAGGACGGAAAATAACCGGTATTTTTGTACCTTCTTCCGTCTCCAAAGTATTCATAAAGGCTGCAACAGCATCGAGCCAACTTATAAATTTCGCATGATGTACACCACCGGGCAGTATGGAAGCTACAACCGTCGTATCACTCACATCCCACGCATCTTTACCGGTCAAGGGGTTATCGAGATGCCAGCTAAAAGAAACCACTCCTCCCCTTTTATATTGATTAATCGTCTCCTGACGTATTTTGCGAAACGGCACGTTATCCAGACTTTTCTCTCTTTCCAGTTCAATGTGGCCCAGATCAAACGACATGACAGCCGGATAATCACCACACACACTTTTCACGTCACTGCGATCTTCGTCACCTTCCCAGCCGACACCGTAAAGCGGATCGTCATGATGACCAAACATAATCCCCTGTGTGGGAACCTTCCGTAGATTATTCAGTAAATTCACTGTTTCCGCCGTTCGCAGAGTGTCGACAGTCGAATCCGCTCCTGTTTTCTTTCCGGAAGGTGAACAGGCACCCAATCCTGCCAATAGCAGTGCACCTGTAGCTAATATCTTTATTCTCTTTATCATAATTCGTTTATTTAACGATGAATACTATGCAAAAGTACGAGGGTTCCCCCTTGAAAACAAGTACAATATTATCCAATACTGGTATTATCATTCACCTACCCTTATTGTACTTCTCTACAGCCAGATAAAAGGCCTGAATATTGTCAAAAGGTACTTCGGGCGGAGTATCGCAACCGGTGGATATAATAAAGTTAGCGTATTCTCCGGTACAGGTCAGAAGTTCTTCTGTCCGTGCAAAAACATCTTCAGGCGTCAGTACCCTGAACACTCCTACAGGGTCCAGATTACCCATCACCCATACATCCGAAGGGCATTCCCGGAGAGCAGTTATCATATCCGCTTTATTTCCGAAATGATACCCTTTAGCACCGGTAGCCAGCATAGCAGCAGTGCAATGTCCGGTGTTACCGCAATTATGCAGAATAACTGCAAACGAATCATCCTGGACAGCATCGATAATACGTTTCACATAGACCGAAGAATAGCGTTGACAATCTTCATTCGAAAGAAGTCCGGCAGCCGGTTCCGCCATAATAACACCGGCCACTCCGGTCTCTTTGATAGCCAGACAATAACGGAGAATGAATTCCGTGCATTTCTCCAGTAAAAGCAGAACAGTATCGGGCTCGGTATAGATAGCCATCATAATTTCCGTCATATCGTATAGACGACCTGCCAGAGAATAGGGACCGATACAACCGGCCAGCACGGGCTTGTCTATTTCTTCTGCTGCCAGGCGGTCGGCCAGCAAATACTGAGGCATGCGTCCCGATTCGACCGAAGGAATCTGCAAAGCCTCAACATCTGCATATCCAGTGAGCAAACGTCCGCAAACACTGGGTACTTCATTGGGGGACATACTAAGTCGAGCTCCAAAAGCTTCTGCTTCCACGGTAAGATCCATAATAGTGGTACAAGCCGCCGATTGCGGAAAACATTCGTTCAATGCACGGATAGCGTGATAATGAATTTCACCGTTCGTTACGGCATCCGATACCTGTTTCCCTAACAATTCAATACCCGGATGGGTCATAATGGGGATGGCTACCCGTTTTCCTGATACTAATTTATCTTTTATATATAGTGATAGTTCCATAACATTCTATCTGTTTAGTTTATTTCTGTTTTTATAGCAATCGGCTTTGCCGCATAGTTCGCATCCATATTTCCGTTTGACAATACATGGACCATAAGCAATAATACCACTGACCGATTTAATAGGCGACATCAGCGAAGAATCACTCAATCGGACCCCGCAGGGAAATTCAGGCAAGCAGCTGAAAAGCAACTGCTGTTGCGTGACGTGCCATCCGCAATAACCGGGACTGTAAGGATGACTGACTCCGTATCCCAAAGGAAACATTCGGGATTCCACTTTCCGGCATACTTCACGGACAACTGCTTCAGCAATTGCCGAACCGTAAGCATCCAGAAGAAATTCGCGTAAGATGTCTCCCTGACTGCCTATCCTATGCTGAAAAGCCTCAAACTCGTACCCCGCAGTAGCAACAAAGAGTACATAGCCCGCAGCATCTTTAAGATAAGGAGTTATAACAGATCCTGTTTTCAGAGAAATACCGTTTACTCCCACCTCACAAGTACCGGCCGGCTCGGCATCGAACAGAGCATACAGAAAGCGGGGTGTACAAATTCCGGCAATCTCTGTTTCCAATGCATCAGATATTGCCTGTATCTCCGCATCAGGCACGTAACCGGCTCCCATTGAAAGATTAATATCCTCCGGATCGAGTCTCAACGAAGTGAAAGGCAGACACTCTTCAACAATATGGGAATTCATCAGTGGCATATTCAACAGGCGTTTATCAACTTCTTGGCCATTATTACGGCTGCATTGGCATTACTGGTATAGGCATCGGCACCGATAGATTTGGCAAAGGCATCGCTGACAGGTGCTCCTCCTACCATTACTTTTACTTTTCCTCTCAACCCGGAGGTTTCAAGGGCATCGATCACTTCCTTCATGTAATTCATGGTAGTGGTGAGCAGTGCGGACATGCAAATAATATCTGCCTTATTTTCCAATGCCGCAGAAATGAATTTATCACTCGATACATCCACTCCCAGATTGATGACTTCAAACCCACATCCTTCAAACATCGAAGCAACCAAGTTCTTACCTATATCATGCAAATCCCCTTTTACCGTACCAATCACAATCCGACCGATATACGAATTGACCTGCCCTTGCATCAGTGGTTTGAGTATATCGAGGGCACCACGCATGGCACGGGCGCTCATCAAGAGGTTCGGAACAAACACTTGTCCCGATTCAAAACGTGCTCCAATGGCTTCCATGGCTTTAATCATATATTCATTAATGATTTCCTGGGGTGCTGCTCCTCCGGCAACAGCTTCCCGAGTAACACTGACTGCCTGTTCCAATTTACCGGCCAAAATGGCTTCATATAATTCATTGAGGTTGTTCATAGCTTTTATCATTTATAAGATTAATAATATATAGATACTCTTTCTTAAAGATTACCTAACATAAATTTATTGTACAGCGAGATGATTTTACGATTTGCCAACCGATCTATCAGGGGACTTTAAGAGAATTTCAAAGCCATCTGATGATCAATACAGGCAAAACATGGTAGGAATAGTATTTTCTGAAGATTATCAAGAGATATCCTTTAGAGCACCGAACATCGCAACTACATTGTCTACCGGAACATTGGCCTGAACATTATGGACAGCATTGAAAACAAAACCTCCGTCACGGCCCAATATCTCACACTGCCCCATTACATGGCGACGTATCTCATCGGGAGTACCGAAAGGCAGTATCTTTTGCGTATCTACCCCACCGCCCCAAAAGGTCAATTGACTGCCGAATTCCTCTTTCAATCTTCTGGAATCCATGTCTTTGGCATTAATCTGAACCGGATTGATAATATCAAATCCGGCTTCGATCAATCCGGGTAGAATCGGGATAATAGCTCCACAGGAATGCTTAAAGATTTTCCAGGTAGTATGTTGATGTATCCAATCATTCATCCGTCGATAGTGTGGTAACCAAAGCTCACGGAAGGTATCTATAGAGCAAAACTGTGATTCCTGGGAACCGAAATCGGTCCCACATGTCAACACCACATCTATCTTATCTCCTAATGCAGCCCAGAGTTTTTCATAATTGGCAATGGCAATGTCGATCTCTTTCTCAAATACCTGATGCAAATAGTCCTGCCGCATAGCAGTAGACATATACCATTCTACCACACTACGAATCCCCTTGGGCTGCTTCAATCCCATACCGGGAACAAAAGCAACATCCCCCAGAGCCGTTCCCCCGAAACTGGCAACAACAGCTCTGCCGGTCTGATATGCCTTGTCTGCCTCAGCACAGTAATAAGCCAGATCATTCTCTGTCAATAGCCCGAACTCTTCTACATTGTCTTCCGGGTCCAAACGATCTTCTTCAATGGGCTGCTGACGCTCAATAGCATTAATGAAATAACATCCTTTGGGCATCACGGCACTGGGGGGATAATTTTGATCCCCACCGGCATACACATATACATCTCCCCGCATATCAGGAGTTAAATCCATTGCTTCAGGCACCAACACCCGTTGCCCCCAAGGGGTCGTCTGTTCGTGCATACGAGTCGTATCCAAATCGAAGATATCTTTGGGTCCACCTATACCTATACAGTCTACTCCGATCTTTTCGGCTAGTTCCGCATCTATCTCTCCTAACATCTGAAAAGCATCTACAATCTTCACCGGACGGGGTGCCAGTCCATAATAGTTTCTTAGCGCTTCCACAATACGGCAATGGATACCCGTGACTGCTGTAGACCCGAAATCAACCGGTATACTACCTGCATTCTGATGATTGAGTGCACAACGCACTTTATCTCTTGATCTGTTCATGACGTTTACATTTTAAAAGTATATTTTCGGTTTATCTCAAATGCTTGTCGGCAGGCAATATCCTCGGAAGAGCCTCCCACCATTATTGTAAAGCGTCCCGGTTCGACCACCCATTCCCCCTCTTGCATATACAGAGCCAATGACTTCTTATCAAGAGTAAAAGTTACTTCTCGGGATTCACCAGCCTTCAGGTGAATACGGCTGAACGCCCGTAACTGCTTGGCAGGAGTCGTAAAACTGCTTACGTCATCCTGGAAATAGAGTTGTGCCACTTCATCACCATCTGCAGTACCCTGATTTTGTATGGTTACTGTTACATCTACCCGGCAATCATCACTTCCTTCAGTTACCTGCACTTTCATATCCGTATAGGAAAAAGTTGTATAACTAAGACCATAACCGAAAGGATAACGAGGAGTACCCGGTTCTTCAACATATCGGCTACGATTTCCTTTCCGTCTTGTATTGTAGTATACCGGCAACTGACCGACCGAACGTGGCACAGAAAGAGTGAGACGTCCTGCGGGATTGTAATCACCGAAAAGCACATCGGCCACAGCATTCCCTCCCTGCATGCCCGGATACCAGGCATCCACAATTGCCTCTGCCTCTTGAATAGCTCCCTCCATCAATAACGGACGCCCTTTAATCAATACCAATACCACCGGTTTACCCAACCTGGAGATTTCTTCCAACAACTCCAGTTGTCTTCCCATAAGATGAAGTGTGGCTCGATCATAGCCTTCGCCACTTTCCATATCACTGATCTGATTTATAGTGACTTTTGCCGCACCGGTTTCTTCATATTCCGAGGAAAAATCCCGGGCACTCGATCCTCCCATCACCATTACTACGGCATCGGCATTACGGGCTGTTTCTATAGCATCTTTAAATCCGGTACGGGAAGAATCACGCACTGCACACCCCTTGGCATACAGCACACGAGTTTCTTTAGAGACCTTTTGTCGAATTCCATCCAAGACTGTCACTACAGTCCCATCGGCTTGAGGAGCAGTATAGTCTCCAAGCATATTATACACATTATCGGCATTGGGACCTATAACAGCAAGGGTACGAATATCCTTCTTCAACGGCAACAGCTTGTCCTTATTCTTAAGCAGAACGATTGACTGACGGGCTACTTCACGAGCCAGTCCGGTATGTTCGGAAGAGGCAACAAGTTGTACTGCCTGCTTTTCATCTACAAATGGATCATCAAACAATCCCATTTGGAATTTGAGAGATAAAATGCGACGTACCGCCTTATCTATCGTTGCTACAGCAACATCCCCTCTTTTGACCGCAGCAACCAACTGCTCAGCATAGACATTCGTTCCCAAATCACTATCCACTCCGGCATTCACGGCCTTTATGGCCGCCTCATAGTCATTGCCGGCAACACCATGTTCCCGTAATCCTCCGACAGCATACAAATCGGACACGACAAAACCTTTGAATTGCCAACGATCTTTCAGGATATCCGTTAACAAATAACGACTTCCGGTACATGGATTTCCGTCTATTTCATTGTATGAACTCATCACAGACAATGCCCCGGCACCTACCGCCTCACGAAAAGGAGGAAAGATAGCCTCTTCCAGTTCGCGCTCGCCTATATGGGCAGTACCTCCGTTATGTCCGCCTTCCGTCCAGCCATACGAAGCAAAATGTTTGAGGGTCGCTATCACGCTTTTACCGTCGTTTAATGTCTCTCCCTGAAAACCACGTACCAGAGCAGTTCCCATCACCCCATTCAGATAAGGATCTTCTCCATAAGTTTCCTCTACACGCGACCAACGCGGATCACGGGCCAAGTCGAGTACCGGTCCATAGCCGATGTGTGCTCCCTGAGCACTTGCTTCAATAGCAATGACACGTCCCATCTGCCGGATCAGTTCCGGATTCCAGGTACTTGCCTGACCGATGGAAGTCGGAAATACTGTTGTACCAATCGCCATGTGGCCATGCGGACATTCTTCCGCCAGAAACAGCGGAATACCCAAACGGCTATGTTCTATGACGTAAGATTGAAGACGATTGGACGCTCGGGCAGCCAGCGAAGGATTGAGTCCGGTATGCAACGTACGTTGCGTCCACGGATCAGCCCGCATAAAACCCCAGAGCGATCCGATATGGTACTCTCCGATTTCTTTCTCCAACTGAGGGGTCAGGCGGATGTCCTCTCCCACCCGTTCGTACATGGGCCACCCCAATGAAGTAAGCATCTGTCCTACCTTTTCCTCCAAAGTCATCTGTGACAAAAGATGCTCCACACGATACTCCACAGGAGCAGAAGGGTTTTCATAAGTGTCCATCCGCCCATTCTTATTCAGGTCATAAAAATGCAAGCGCGTCACTTTGTCTTTTTTCTTCCCGAATGTGTTTTTAGCCCGAACCGGAAAAATAAAAAACACACTCAACATCAAAAAGCATATTAATTTCATTTTCATTGTTTCTGAATTATCTGGTTAATATCACTTACCGCCTCCTTTATCATATTTATCGTCGAATCTGTTGCATAAACCGAATTCAGCCCTTGTTCCTCCTGCCTGGGATCTCCCATATAGTCATCTCCCCTTTGCCAAAAGAGATGTTGAGGTTCCGCAAATCCACCCCATGCCCAGAAGTTACATCCTTGGAAAACACCCTTTTCGGCAGCATGCTTTTCGACGATATCAAACACAGCTCTGTAATACCGGTCCCGCTGAACAGTGGAAGTATTCGAAGTAAACTTCACACTGTCTCTCGGTAAACCAAACTCTTCAAGTACCAGCGGCTTGTTTATCTTAAAAGCTTCCTGCACATGCATATCGATATAAGAGCAGGTGTTTTCTATTGCCTGCTCGATGGTACCCGGAATATCTTTCTTATCGATCCATCCCCAATTATTCGGCCAAATATGAATCGTAGTATAATCAACATTCGCATCGGCATGGATAGAAGTCCAAAGTGACAAATCCCCCTCACAACCGGCCATTCCTTCCGATCCAATAGAAACCAGATGGTTAGAATCCATAGATTTAATAAGAGCAGCGCAATCGGCAATCCAGGCTGCAAAACTCTTTTTATTGTCCTCACCGAACGGACGGGGTTCATTACCTATCTGCCAAGACATAATTGCAGGATCTTCACTATATTTTTTTCCAGTATACCGATTGACACGATTTACAACGTGAGTAATATGATCCCGGAACAAATGGTGTGCTTTTTCCGACTTAGCATATTGTGCCACATAATTCGAAAAAGCATCCCATCCGGCTACATTCGGCATAGGCACTTCACCATGTCCCGCCCAATAAAGATACTGGGAATATCCGCCCGACCACTCCCAGCTGTTATTCAGGAAAAGTACGGCATACATATCCCGTTTATCCAACTCCGACAGGAAGAAATCGAGCCCGTCAAAAATAGTATCATTATACACACCGGCTTCCACCTGAAGTGCAGGCTCAGCTTTCGTCGGAATCCCATCTTTTCCGTCTGCTCCAACAAGAGCACGCAAATTGTTAATACCAAGAGCCTTCAAATAATCCAGTTCACGAAGTAATCTCTCCCGGTTACCTCCCTGTCCCTGTGACCCCAAAATAGCTCCATACCAAAAATTAGTTCCTATATAATAATAGGGTTTTCCATTCACCGTCAGACGTCCGTTTGACACACGGACAAAGGGATCAGGAGAAACCTGAGGAGAAGTGCACGCCCCAAGCACAATCAACAAGGTTAATAGGATAGTCGATAGGATTTTCATAATCATCAGATATTTTATTTATAAGATTCTTTCCACCCTGAAAGTGATATTGCAAAGATAGACGTTGGATGGATGTATACCTAATACTATCTTAGCATTCCATGATATTATTTATAAGCAGGTTCAGTGCCAAGTATAAAAATTAGGAATTTCATCAGCGAAGAGCACCAAAGTGTCCCTCTTAAACCGACAAAAATCGGCTGCTGCCGGATGTCCTTTATAAGGAGAAAACCCCGACCAAGTGCATACATAATTCAAGGCTACCCCTTCCGAACGCAGAATAGATAACAATTGTGTATACCACAATGAATCACGTGTCTGTGTACCTGTCTCAGTAATGGCAGAAAGTTTTCCATGCTTTTGCGCATATTGTGTAAGGATACAGGCTTTCAGAACTACCAGGGAGGTATCTCCCCCATCCGGACGAAAATCCCAATAATTATCCATACCTACAACATCTACATATTTGTCTCCCGGATAACGTTCCAGATATTCGGCCTCAGTAGTGAAACCACAGTCCGGAGAAAATGCATATAAAAAGTTATGCACCTCTAAAGAATCTCTGAGATAAGTGACTGTAAACCGATACAATTTTTTAAATTCTTCAACCGAACAATGATTTTTTCCCCACCAAAACCAATTACCATCAAACTCATGCCAAGGACGGAATATGATCGGAATCAACTCTCCGTCATCGCCCTTTGCATTGTGTGCAAAATCAGCAATGATCTTCAAATCGGCTTTGAAGGTAGCATGATAAGAACCTCCCGGCAAGATATGACGAACCACTTGTGTTGTATCATAAAAATTTCCTCCGGTCACCGGATTATAATAATGCCAACAGAACGTAATAACATTTCCCCGATTATATGCAACATGGAATTTTTCCTGTATGTAATTCAATTCTTTTGTTTCCCAACTGCGAGGATTCGTAAAATGAAGGAAATCAAAACTAGCCAAAGCAGGATAAGCCCCCGTCACATCATACGCATCACATCGGTTTGCCTCATCCCTCCAGCGTGTACTATCCGAATCGAACCCATCCATTTCATAATTATGTTGTCCATAAACCACCCGTTTTCCGGTCAGTTGCCGCAAGTTATAGAACAATGCCGCCGTATGTTCAGTTGCTCTCGTATCAACCAACATCAATCTGGTTTCTGTCAAGAGGTTCCTTCGCGAAGATATGCAAGACAGGATGCATACTACAATAACAATATATATTCCAATTCTTTTCATTAATAATCTATTTGAATGATTTCTGATGCCTCACTTTCATGATCCCAAAAGGATACGGAAGTCACGCAATAATAATAAGTTCCTTTCAGAGAAGTCCCGTCGAAATCAAATCCATTATCGGCAAAACTCTGTGTATTTCCCGCTACAAACGTCACAAACGTATCTGCTCCGATTTTAAAATCAGGAGTTCTGCTACGATAGATGCGATACATTTCCACATTTGGCACACGACTCCAAAACATACGTTTACCACAAATTGGTTTTATCATCGGAACTTCGGGTTTATCATCTCCCAGTACCTCAGTTACTACCACCGTATGATTCCGAGCCGGAGCCGAACCCGGATAGCAAAATACATTGTCAGAATCTGAAACCGAAATGTAGTATTCTATTCCCTGACGCGTAATCTCAGAAGCAGGTAAGGTTAATGTGAAGACACCTCTGGTCCGGTGCTTAAATGGTATTTTTTTCCACACTTTCTCTCCTGTTCTCCGATAGTGAAATATCCCGGATACAAATTCCGGTAACCGATTTTCAACGACTGAAAACCGAATGTGCAACGGAGTTCCCTCCATTATTGAAGTCAACGGGGAATTAATCACAATAACCGGAGCTTCCCGGTCAGCACTCCCGGCCAGACAATCGGCAGGTATTCCCAAAGGGCTTTTATGCCCTTCAATATCCACTGCATATACCGTATACGAAGCTGCTCCATGAAACTTATCCTGATAACAATTCACATCAGACGCCAATGTATCAATCTCTTCTCCATTACGACAAACCACGAAGGAACTTACTGCCGGCTCTTCATTACGCCAACTAATCTGTGTTCCCTCAAGAGTACCTTTAGCTATAATATGCGAAGGAGCCTGTACCCGTTGCTGTTTACGTAGCTGGTTGATCTTCTCTACATAGTTCTGTTTCACAAATCGATTCTGAGTACTCATAATGTTTCCATAGGAAGAAATATCTTCAATACGATACAAAAAGCTACGCGCCCATTCATCCATTTTCCCCGGTAAATCATTCCATTGATAATTTTCAAAATCAGTATTCAAAGCTATATGGCATGCTGCTCCATGAATACGTGCTCGTAATCGGGAGAGACGCAATTGTTGAAGTACATCCGAAGTAACGGCCATACAACTATCAATTGTTTTCAGCTGTTTATCAGCTAATTTCCCAGCTTTGGCTATTACATTAAAAGGTTGAAAACGAACATAAAGCGTATGAACACCTTTTAACCCTTTCACCGGAACGGTCAATGATTTCCAGGATTGCCAACCTTCCGTGTTCTTTACTTCAAACCGAGCGATAACAGGTCCTCCCAATCGATCCAGATAAACAGTAGCAACACCACCCGAAGATGCAGAAGCAATCCGTATGGACATTCGTTCGGGACTATTACTAAAATCAACTGCCGGATACTGCAACCAGTCATCAGCCATAATATATCCCACGCACTCTCCTCCTTCATCACAAGGAGCATTTTTTGTACCTTTTTTCTCTGCATATCCGGTGGCCTTTATCTCCACATCCTTTCCATTCTTTCCCCCAAAAGTCATCGAATAAAGATTCATCAACGGATAAGTATGTACCATCTGATTAAATCCGGGTGTTTCCTGACACTCACCGAAATCGGTAGCAAAAGGTTCGTTTTGATCGATAATGTCAGTAATGGCATCCACTGCATTTTCTCCATAATTGGCAAGTGCAAAATCCCGATACACTTTCTCCGAAGAGTCCAGCACTTCATGATTATACCAAGGAGCCTTACTGATATACCACATCTTTGGAGAAATAGCATCCGCCAATCTCCATGTCAGCGCATAAAATCCGTTCATATTGGCAGAAGCATCTCCAAAGGCCCGGATTGTTTCCGAAAGATCTACATTATAAGGATAGTAATACTCAGAACTGTTAAAATCACGTTCCAGCCAGGGACATCCCCAGTATTCACGATTTCCATAAACACTTCCCGGCTCAAAAGCGGCCGAATAGTAAGATATAGGGGCACAAATGACATCTTCAGGCAGACTATTCACCGATTCCGCAGTTAGCCCCCAGCCCGATACAGCTATACGGGTAAAAGGCGACTTCCGCTTCATCTCTTCATAAAATCCATCAAAGACTCTTCGCCAACGGGCATAAAAAGCCTCATTTTTCTGACCTTCGGATTGAAAACAAAGCAGATAGTCCAATTCCGGATACTCACGAGCTATTTCTGCGACCTGTACCTTTATCAAGTCTTTGTTATCCGGTTCAGACTGATATTCCGGCAAAACGACATCAATATCTAACCCTAAACCTATTTTTACACCACGTAAGTGTGCATAGGCAATCACCTTACGGAATATAGTTGCTCCTTTCTCTTTGATCTGACCATTCGTCAACGTTTCATTATGCAAGCCATAGTCTGCCCCAAAATCATAATCATCATAAACTTCAGATGCCCCGAAAAGATATTCGTTGATATTCCATCCGGGACAGCCCCATCCGTGTCCTGTCTTTATGGTAGGCATCCATCCACGCGATAAATGCCCTTTGTATTCAAAATTATGAAACAGTTCATTATGTCCGCAAAACCCGTTATAGTTATGAATCATAATGAAGTTCATACGCATCCGTGCTGCCTGATCTATGATGTAACGCCAATCATCCCAAGAATAAATGGTAGCCGATTGCGGAAAATTAGTCCAGGGAAGGAATCCACGGATAGCCACTGTCGGAGTTCGTTCATCTTGAATCAACGGTATTCTCGTCTGAACCTCTTTCTTATCAGGATATACATCTCCATTCATATAGAAACGCATTCCTAAGTGATCTTCCAGCAACCCATATACACCATAAAGCAATCCATTGGCATCAACACCTGCAATGACAACCAATTCCCTGCCTTTTTCTTTTACTGTCCGAATGACATATCCCTGCTCTCCCGGCATGGACTTCAGAGGTAATACTCCTTTGTCTCTCCAAGACTTCACTAACGGATGATCCAGTCTTGTCAGAACAAATTCCGTTTTCCTGTCCGGTACTTCTTCATGATCGATGGACAACAAGCGTCCGGACAGCTGATAATAATACCGCTGAAGTTCTACCGCCGCATATTCTTCAATCGGCGTAGCAGAAGCTGTTAACAAAATCTGTGCTTTGACAGCCGATGCTGCCATCCCCAAAATTAAGATAGCCAGCAGGTGATATGCCATTCGTTTCATTTTTCTTTTATTTTGTTTTCCAGATAAATTTTAAGATCATTATATTCGCGCCACACACGTTAATTCAAAGAGCTAAGTACTCCCAATTCTCCACGAGAATGAACACGTTCCATATAAGTATCAAACATTTCTTTAACAGGGGCTGAAACTAACAGCCGATATGCGTCCATATACTCCTGCGAACCATTTATTTCCTCACCTTGCACTTCCTTCTTTTTTAAGATAAAAGCAGGCATCATAGCCCGATCTACCTCACCCAACAACAGCTCAAAACGGAACATTGCTATGAAACGTTTCAGATTCTCCCGTTTCTCTCCTCTTAACTTTTTCAATAACGATTCTCCCGAAGACACCAACTCTTGTCGTATTCGCACATTATTTTCATCTAATAATCCCCATTCCGGAGTATATGCATAAAATTCCGGCGACGGTACATTCCATTGAATCTGTTCACGATCCATTCTGGCAAGTAAAGGAGTCATTTCTTTTGCGGCTTCTTCCCCAAATTCCTCTGTCAGATATCGGTCATACAATTGATCTACACTCTCGTCAGCACCCTTATCCGAAGCAAAACGGGCAAACGTTCGAAAATTAAAACGGGGTTCCTCTGTACGCCAGTGAATAGCAATTACTCCGTCCAGATTTTGTTCGGCAGCAAGCTTTACCTGTTCACGCATCATATTGACCCTCGGCTGAAAATGCCAGAGTTGATGATCCCCCTCCAACCAGGGTACAGCCCAAACACTACGGTTTCGGGCAATCTCTTCCAAGAAATCAGGTTGCGGACTTTTTCCTAAATCCGGATTAAGGCAACTGAAAATAATATCTTGTGGTAAGGCCCTATCCAGTCCTTTCAATAAAGAAGGCAACTGATGTCCCCCTCCCCAACCACCAAGGATTAACTTTGCACGAGAGCCTTTTGATTTCAAATGTTTATAAGTCAATTTCATGTATTCCAATGCCCATACCCCGACAAAACGAGCCGATGAATCGGCAGCCTCTTTAAAGAGTGCCTGATTCTCTTGATAAGCCCGGGCAAAGGGTTTATCTCTAAGTGCTTTCTGAACATCGACACCCATAAATGAATGTTCATTCAGCCACATCCAGATATAATCGATATCCGGATAAGTGTTTAGGATATCATCAATTGCCGCATAATGTATCTCGGCAGCTATCTGACTTTTCGGATTGGGGATCATATTCGATTCACCTGCCCAATAAAAACAATCTCCGGCTACATTCAAAGAAAAATATTCGGGAGGGATCACTCCGAATTCAAATCCCATAGCCATTCGGATTCCCCGTTCATGTGCCATCTTCAGAACATCCCTCATCAAGGACTGAGCTTTTTCATAATGTTCCCGAGAAGAATGTGATGTTATCGAACCATTATTGCCAAAAGCTTCTGCACCAACAGGCAATTGAAATATCTTTCCCGTATCAAAAGCAAAGTCTTTCACAGCCATCGGAAGATATCCCCAACGGGCTGTCATCGAATTATCAAAACAAGCTTGCGGAAGAATATTTTTATATTCTATTTTTATCATAGGTTCCACATAGGTGGCATAGCGTTCTCCACCACCAGTATAATTATGAAAACCAATAAAATTGATACCATTCTTCCGGCATTCATCCAGATAAATCCGGTAATCCGACAGATTCCAGGAAGTAGGTCCCGATAGAAAATTATGCCAGGGCAACACTCCCCTGATATTAAATTTGTCTTGTGCCTGGATTTCCAGGCAGATAAACAAAGCAATAAACAGATATTGAATTTTTCGCATTATCATTTTTGTTAGATTTATATTGCAAGCTGAGTTAAAAAGAGGGATAGTTCCATAAAAACTTCCCTCTTTTACCAACTCTACCCTACATCAAGCAGATTATAATCTGCTTTTTGCTAAGCACACCTTAATCTTTGGGAACGATACGGAAATTATCAAAACAGATATCCGTATCTTCCGCCCAACTATTACCCATAATCTGCAGGACTCCATCATTAGGAATATCTCCTTTCCACATCTCTCCCAGATCAATAGAAACGGTTTTCCATTCTCCATTTGTATTCAGAGCAAGTCCCGATGCAAAAGGTTCCCAATCGTAATTGATCTGTGAAAAATAGAAACGAATCTGCCTTTTAGTCAATGGTTTGATTGTATTTACTTCAAACTTCAGCAAATATTTATTTTGATCGGCAATAACCTCCGGAGAATATTCGACAGCACACTGTGCAATAGTAGTCACCTCGTTCCAGTCCCAATCGTTCGCATCCCCTTTATTGATCTTGAAACGGGAGAAGTATCCACTGTACGGAGCAGGCACAGGACCATCTATCACATATTTACTACCTCCCCAACCGGTAAACGGATCAAAGTCACACAGCATGTTGCCTTTTTCCATATATTTACCTGGAACCGTTACCTCTCCACAAACCGGACTGACTAATTTAACTTTTGATCCCATTACAGCATCTTCCGGCAATACAAAACTCAAGCTGTTGCCCGTTGATTTTGTAATTTTCACTTCTTTACCACCAAAGAACAGTTGTCCCGATTCGGTCGTTATCTCATAAAGATCGAAATAATCGCCGACTACTTTCATTGTATCACCGGCCGGTGTAAATTCATTGAACATTCCATTCACTTCCAATTCGGGGATAAACACTGATATCGGAGCTGTCACTGTAGAATTTCCACTCCCTAAAGTTATCAGATTATTTATTTCCCCCGGAATCACTCTTGGAATCGGAAAAGTAATTTCTCCGGAAGTGATGTATGCGTCTTTCAAATCAACCTGCACATCATTCACCAGAATTGAATTAACAGCATTCAGTCCCGTACCTTGCACTATGATGTACTGTGCAAGATTAGCCTGATCAATGCCCTGCTCACGGTCAAGTACGGTAGATACCCTTGTAACCGCCAAAGGAGCATATTCCACTTCATCGTCCTCACATGATGCAAAAAGCCCACAGCCCAGCATCACCCACACGAATAAAATATATCTAAATGTTTTCATTGCATCTTCAATTTTAAATGTTACGAATGTATTCATTACCATCCCGGATTATTAGAATCAATCTTATCATTAGAGTTCACTTCACTGGTAGGTATCGGATAAAGAAGATTTCGTTCCAAACGACGTTTAGTCACATTATGCTCATCCATATCGATAGCATTCATCACATCCAGATAGATACCCCAACGGAAAAGATCATAACGGCGGTCAGCTTCATAGGCCAATTCGCGGGCACGCTCTTCCAGTACAGCCGAACGGAATTCATCCTGATTCATTCCGGAGAACGGAGTGGCATGTGCACGCGTACGAATGCGGTTCACCTGATTATAGGCCTCAGCGTCCGGCCCACCATTCAATTCATTGACAGCCTCAGCATAAATCAACATGATATCCGGCAAACGGAGTAACGGAAAGTGAAAATCACTGTTTTTTTGTTTCCGGTCTGTAACAAAAGTAAATTTTGTCAACTTCGCCAATGTCCACCCCTGACCTTCATGATAGACTTCCGTACCATCAAAAGCATTGCCCTGACTGTCATATACCTCCTTATTCTCCACTTTATCTGCATACCAACGGGGATAATAGTTATAGATAACCTTACCATTGGATATACCATCCGACGCATATCGATGAATAACTCCATCGACAATACGCGTATCCTGTTCTTCGAAAAGCAGATACCAGTGATCGCGCATACCATACCAGTTACCTTCCATCGTACCGTCTTCTTTGAAAATGCCCACATAATCCTGACAGATCGTGTTTCCAAAGTCCTTATCACCGCTGATGGCCTGTGCCATCCAGATGTGTTCTCCCTTATTACGGTTTCCTATGGCCCATACGTCCATATAATTATCAAACAGGGTATATTCGTTTATCACCTCCCAAGCTTTGTCACGTGCCAACGCATAATACTTGGCCGGATCAAAAGACTCATAACCTGCAACAGTCTTTGCAATGTGCGTGATAGATTGTGGTTCAAATATATTCGGATCTCCTCCCTTAACCACGATAGGCACACCGGACATCGCCCCGGAAGCCATAGTAACATATACCTTCGCCAACAATGCTTTAGCAGCTCCATTTGAAGCATGCCCCACCACGAAACCTGCATCATCTTTTGAGTACATACCTTCAGCCTGTTCCAACAATTCGATAATATGTGCATATACATCCGAAACCGATGCACGAGGTTGACTCATAGCTTCTCCTTCCGAAATGGATTTCCGGAAAATAGGTACAGGACCGTAATTTCTCACCAAATTAAAATAAGCCCATGCTTTAAGGAAACAGAGTTGAGCTAAAGCATCCTGTTTACTCTCCTGGCTCAGATTACTCATTGCCGAAATCTTGGATATACCCAGATTTGCCCGGTGGATTAACGTATAACTACCTTGCCACATGTGGTCTATCCCCCAAAAACCTTGTGGGTTTCCCGCTCCCACATTACCGAATGCCCATGAAGCTCCTGATGCGTAGTCACAGTCCATATTGGTCAGGTAAAGATAAGATCCCGGAGCAATAAAGCTGGTGATCACCGTATTATAGGCTCCTGTCACGAGCTGAGAAGCTGCACTTTCACTGTCGCCCAACTGCTCAGGCGACACAAAATCATAGGCCTTTTCATCCAGTAAATCATTGCATGAACATGCCAACAAGACCGTCCATAACAATAAAAACGATTTGAATATTATTTTTTTCATGACTTTTCTTGATTTGAGTTAAACATCAGAATGTACATTGTAAACCAAATGAGAAGGTGCGACTGCTTGGATATGAGAATAAGTCTACACCACGACGGGAAGCATCACTTCCGAAAGAATTTACATCCGGATCATACCAACTATATCCCGAAATGGTAAATACATTACTAACGGAAGCAAACAGATTGATAGATTCGATTCCTTTGAATGGAGAAATAAACTTATAGCCCAGATTAATGTTCTTCATTCTCAGATAAGATCCATCTTCTACATAGCGGTCGGACAACTTCATTGTTCTCCCATAGCCGGCATAAGCTTTCGGCCATTTGGCATTCTCCCGATTTTCGGGTGTCCAACGGGATTCATATATATTCTGAGGAATATTACCAATACCACTCATAGTCACTTCAAGCAAGTTTGCATTAAAAATATCACCTCCGACACAGCCTTGCAGGAAAAAACTCAAAGAGAAATTCTTATAAGTAAAATTGTGAGTCATACCAAACGTAAAGTCCGGATTCGTGTCACCAATTACCTGACGATCGGCATTCGTAATACCGGCTACCCCATCAAAATCCTTATATTTTACCTCACCTACCATTGCTTTACATACAGCCTCCGACTCTTTTGCATAGAACGGATCAGCTCTCACCTCAGCTATATTATCATAAAAGCCGTCTTCCACAAATCCATAAATGGTTCCGATCGGCATTCCGTTACGCTGTAAGAACACATTATCAGCCTTACTCCATCCTTGAGCAAACTGATCGCCCGGAAGACCACTGATTTTATTACGATTAAAAGAAATATTAGCATCAAAGTCCCAATTGAGATTCTTTCCGGTGATTGCATAAAATTTTCCCGTAATTTCAAGTCCTTTATTGGTTACGTTACCAAAATTTGTCGTCATATTTGAAAAACCTGTACTTTGGGGTATCTGTATATTCTGTAACAAATCAGATGTTTTCTTATAATACAGATCAATAGTCAGATTAATTCTATTCTGGAAGAAACCCATATCCACTCCTACATTATACTGGCTGGTAGTTTCCCACTTCAGGTCCGGATTGGCCGGTCCTCTCCAAGTCAGATTGGCAAATCCACTGGCAAGTGCACCATTAATTGGATAATTGGCCACAGTCAGATAGTCACGGGTAGCATATGCCCCAATCGCCTGATTACCTGTTTGTCCATAACTTGCACGGAATTTCAGGTTACTAAACACATTCAGATCTTTAATAAACTGTTCTTCTGATGCTCTCCAGGCAATAGCCCCTGAAGCAAAGTTCGACCATTTATTACCAGGCGCAAACTTACTGGAACCATCTCGGCGGAAAGAGGCAGTAAACAGATATTTATTCATCAGATTATAGTTGGCACGTCCCAAAAAGGAAACCAAAGAAGTCATTCCTCGCCCGCTAGTCGGTTTCTGAGGATTCACAGCAGCACTCATATCAAAATCTTCTGTCAAGTCTTGCGGAAATCCGGTAGCTACCATTGCCTTATTACCATAATCCCCTCTTTCATAAGAGAAAGCTGCGACTACATTTAGCGAATGATTCCTATTAAAGGTCTTATTATAAGTTGCCATCGTTTCAAGTACCAGGTTTTTCGACCAGTTATCTGCCTTGGAAGCATATCCGTTTGTCGGATCTTTACCTTCTACTGTTTCCCTGTTGTAATACACATCACGTTCATTGATATTGTAGGAGAAACCAACATTCTGACGAACCTTCAAATCTTTGTACGGAGTGATCTCTACAAATGAAGAAGAAAAGAAACTGTTCGTTGTCAGTTCATCTTTAGCAGCACGTGTATATACATAAGGATTAGAAGAGAACCAGTTCAACTGGGCATTATTCGTTTCATCATCCAGCGGAGCGGTAGCCGGATAAAATAAAGCACCACGAATAATACCGTCACTGACAGAATTCGTTTTAGCAAGTTTATTCAGCGAATTGGTAAAACTCATATTCGTACCTATTTCAATCCATTCATGTACTTTACGAGCCAAGTTCGCACGGAATGAATAACGTTTGTATCCGGAGTTATGAATGATACCACTCTGATCCAAAATATTACCGGAGATTGCATAATATCCTTTATCATTCGAACCGTTCACGCTCAGATTGTATTCCTGGGAAAATGCTGTTTCAAATACTTCATCCTGCCAATTTACGCTAGGATATGTACCATTCCGATAGTCCTCCGGTCCAGGAGAATAAACAGATTCACCGGTACTGGGATCTACTTTGGAAGTACCCGGATATGGAATTGCTTCATTCGCATTCTCGTATTCATTAAACATCTGCGCTGCTTCATTCCTATACATCGCATATGCATATCCATCCAACATATCCAATTTCTTCACTACTTTCGATATTCCGAAATTAGCACTGAAGCTGATATTATCTTTTCCTTTTGCACCACGTTTGGTAGTAATCAATACCACACCATTTGCGCCACGCGATCCATAGATGGCTGTGGCAGAGGCATCTTTCAAGATCTCAATAGATTCGATATCCGACGGATTAATTGTCGAAAGCGGATTGGCTGTCTGCATCATACCGTCTTTGCCTGTTCCCGGCATTCCACTACTGGTAAAAGGAATACCATCCACGATATAAAGCGGTTCGGTAGAGGTGGAGAATGAATTAGCACCACGAATCTGAATACTTACCCCGGCTCCGGGAGCACCATCATTCTGGTTAACCTGCACACCTGCAATACGCCCTTGGAGTCCCTGATTAATACTAATCGGGTTTGTTTTCATTAAATCTTCACTTTTGATGCTGGTGACCGAACCAGTCAAGTCACTCTTCTTCATGGAGCCATAGCCTATAACTACTACTTCATCCAGTAGTTCAGTATCCTCTTTCATGGTCACATTGAGCACTTTTTGTCCGGGTTTTAAAGTGATCTCCTGTTCTTTATAACCTACACACGAAAAGACCAATACATTCTTACCATTTGGGACGTTAACACTATACTTACCGTCCACATTGGCAATAGAACCGGTTCCGGCACCTTTAACCAGAACATTGGCTCCGATCAATGGAGATCCATCGTTAGCATCGGTAATTACACCTGTAACAATGGTTTGCTGAGCCATCATATGGCCACTCATTAAGAGTGCCATCAGAAACAACATCATGTTCTTCATACTATTACACTGATTTTAAATGATTAATTTTGTGATAATGCAAAAATAGAGTCAACCGGCAGAACAAACAAATATGATTTTATCATTCACTTATGCAATTCAAACAAACACTCTTTATTCGCTTTTTGCCTTTAATGTATCCGTTATTCCACCATAGTTTATCTAAAAGACGAAATTGAGACTTATTTCATCCCAATATCGGGGAACTTTCTCAAATGTAAAATTAGTGCAGTTATTATTAACAATCCAGTATTATTTTATCTGATACTGATACAATAATCAGCACACCCTCTACATCAGAGAACAAGTACATACAGAAATCACCTTCAAACAATCTTTCCTTAAAAAACAACTACTACCCCAGAACCTGTAAAAACTAACTTTACCTTATCTTAACCTCAAAACCTTTCGTAATACCTTTCGCCAACCCCGGTTGTCCGGAACCGATAAACAAAGTATACTTTCCGGAAAGCATCCTCCATTTCCCATCTTCCCAAACTGATAACTCCCGGGGAGCTATAGTAAAATCCACTTTCTTTTTCTCACCTGAAGCAAGTTTTACTTTTTTAAATGCCACTAATTTTTTCAACGGATATGTGTAAACAGGAGTATTCTCCCTCGAAACATAGACTTGGACCACTTCTTCTCCTGCTAACTGACCTGAATTGGATAACTCAACCGAACATTGTAAAATCGCATCCGACTGCAAAGTATCATTCCCTTGTATATTATCGAACTCAAAAGATGTATAACTCAATCCATGGCCGAAACCATATAAAGGTTCCCCTTTCATATAACGATAAGTACGCCCTTTCCACATATCAAAATCCAGTATATCCGGTAACTGTTCTTCGGTTTTGTAGATAGTCATAGGCAACTTACCCGACGGATTTTCATTTCCAAACAGCAAATTGGCCAAAGCCCTACCCGCTTCCTGTCCCGGATACCAAGCCTGCATAATAGCCGGTATATGTGTATCCGCCCATTCGGAAGTCAACGGATTTCCCGTGTGGAAAACCAATACAATTCTTGGATTCACCTGATAAATCTCTTTTAGAAGCTTCTCTTGTTCCTCCGGTAAATAAATAGAAGGCATATCATGGTTTTCTCGTGCCATTTTTTCATCACTACCCAAAGCTACAAGTACTATATCTGCCCCTTTTACCACTTGCGCTATAGAATCCGCAGAGGTTCCCATTCCGTTCAGATAAGTGACTTTCCCTTTTTTACCTATCAGCTCCTTCACTCCTTTCAAAAGGCTAACCGAATAAGGAGGCTGTCCGCTATATCCCCCCAAATAATTGTAATCGGCAAACGGTCCTACTACGGCTACAGATTTAATCTTTTCTTTATTTAAAGGTAACAAAGCATCGTTTTTCAATAGCACGACCGACTTAACAGCAGCCTCATAAGCAAGTTCTGCAAATTTCTTTCCTGCCAATAGTTTCTTATCATAATGATTATATGGGACAAGTTCCATCGGATCAAACTCTCCCAACTTAAACCGTGCCGTTAATACTCTTGTCAAAGCCCGGTCAATAGCAGCTTCTGAAATTAATCCTTGTTCTACCGCTTGAACAAGTTTTTCCTTATAAGTAGTACCACATTCCAGATCACAACCACTGTTTACTCCTAAAGCAGCTGCCTCCTCCAGCGAATTTACCACCCGGTGCTGCCAATTCATCACCCCAATAGCCCCGCAATCAGAAACTACAAATCCATCGAATCCCCATTCTTTTCTCAGCACATCATCGAGTAACCAATGCGAACCGCTGGGTGGTACTCCGTTAAAAGCATTATAAGCTGTCATCACCGATTGTGCGTTTGCCTCTTTCACACAAGCCTCGTAAGCGGGGAAATAATATTCATATAGCTGTTTCGTCGGTATTTGTGAAGAACTGGAGAAACGATTGTTCTCTTCGTTATTGGCCACAAAATGTTTGATTGTTGCGACAGTTTTCAGATAAGTCGGATGATCCCCCTGTAAGCCTTTAACAAAAGCCACTCCAAGTCGCGAAGTCAGATGCGGATCTTCACCATAAGTCTCTTCATTTCTTCCCCAGCGTGGATCACGCGCCATGTTTATAGTAGGCGACCAGTAAGTGAGCCCTTTTCCTATCTCCAGATATTTCAACCGTGCCTCCGTAGAAATAGCAGAAGCCACCCGTTTGACTAACACCGTATCCCAGGTAGAAGCCAGATTAATGGCTTGCGGAAAGACTGTCACTTCACCGGCACGAGCCACTCCGTGAAGACATTCATTCCAATAATTATAAGCAGGAAGATTCAACCGCGGAATGCTATCACTTTCGCTCACCAACTGAGCTACCTTCTCTGCCAATGTCATCTGTTGAATCAGCGTCCTTACACGAACTGCGACCGGTTGCGACAAATCTCCGATAATCCTCTCTTTTACACCACGGACTTCCACTTTTCCTCCTGCATTAAAAGCCGGACAATCCTCACACCCTCCATTGTCCTGAGCCCTCAACATTATACCTGTAGAAAGTAGAATCCCTATCATTACTATTTTTGTTTGCATGTCTTTCATATTCTGTCTCCACTGTTTTTAGTTCATACGCTTTTCAATAATGCAAAATTATCGGGATTCCATCAAACCATCCAGTATTATTTTATCCATTCATAATACAATTATTATTTTGATAACCTATGTTGCTCCATAAATCGATTATCTTTGCATCATAGTTAATCTTCAAAAGATCTCAGCATATGATCAATCCTATTTATTCAGCCGATAAAGCAAGATACTCCGGTGGGATGAAGTACCGTCGTTGCGGTAAAAGCGGTATACTGTTACCGGAAGTTTCTCTGGGCCTCTGGCATAATTTTGGTGATGTTGACACATTAGCCAACAGCCTTCGGATGGCTCACTTTGCATTCGACAAAGGTATCACACATTTCGACCTGGCTAATAACTACGGTCCCTCTTACGGCTCAGCTGAAGAAACGTTCGGACTCATCATGAAGAAATCCTTTATGCCCTATCGGGATGAACTATTCATATCCACCAAAGCCGGCCATGATATGTGGGAAGGTCCTTACGGAAATTGGGGCTCCCGAAAATACCTGATGAGCAGTCTCAACCAGAGTTTAAAACGTATGAATCTGGAGTATGTCGATATTTTCTATACCCATCGTTACGACCCCGAAACTCCACTTGAAGAAACTCTTCAGACGCTCGTCGATATTGTCCGGCAAGGTAAAGCCCTCTACATCGGTATATCCAAATACCCCAAAGAAAAGGCAGAGTTCGCCTACCGATATCTGGAAGAACGAGACGTGCATTGTCTACTCTATCAGGGACGATACAACCTGTTTAACCGCGAACCGGAAGAACAAGGCATTCTGCAACAAGCCAAAGAAAATGGTACGGGCTTTATCGCCTTTTCTCCTCTGGCTCAAGGTCTGCTCACCAACCGGTATCTAAATGGAATTCCGGAAGACTCAAGAATAGCCCGCGGAGGTTTCCTGAAGAAAGAGCAATTGACCGAGCAAGTATTCAATAAAATCAAAGCATTGAATGAAGTGGCAGGTAGTCGGGGACAGACCTTAGCCGAAATGGCATTGGCCTGGGTCTTGAAAGATGATCTGGTAACCTCTGTTATCGTCGGCGCGAGCTCCGTCAAGCAACTGGAAGACAATCTGAAAGTGACGGAAAACTGTAAGTTCAGTACAGACGAGATTCAACGTATCGGGAACATTCTTCAATGAACTCTTTTTCACCACAGATTAACAGATCACACAGATGTGTAATATTCAGATTATCATATGGAATTTAGAGTCAATCCACGACCCAACAATCAATATTCCTTGTTTTCGAGCTAAAGTTCACTCCTGCCTTTAGCAGTTGACGGGGATCATTGGCAAACGGAGCGGCATATCCCTTTTCTTCTATCTGTTTCAAAGCCTCTTCCGCACTCCCGTCAAATTTGAACTCCATCACATAAATGTATCGGTCTGTCTTCAAAACCATATCGATGCGCCCGTTAGAAGTATGATACTCCGCTTGGACATAAAAACCAAGTAACTTATAAACAATAAAAAGAACATTCTGATAATGCAACTCCAAGTCACGTACCAGTTCATAAGGAGTATCGGCGAAGAAACTTTGCAGACGGCGAAAGAAAGCATCACAATCTCCCTGTTCCACTTCAGAAACGAATCTGGTTATATGAAACCCTGTTTGTCCTTTATCAATATTTGCATAAAAAGGAAGTAAATACCTGATAAATCCTTCCTCTACTTCCCGATTGGGAAATCCCAGACGGTAGATATCAAAACGTTCATCATACCCTTTTATCGTCAGATAGCCACTCTGATAAATCACCGGCAGAAGATTCTTCGAAGTAGAATCTATGCAATTCAGCATATCTGATGTCGCCTCATCGTGTGCCAGCTGTTGCAAGTCATATTTATCACGCAGTAAAAGTTTTACCAAATAAGACGGAGTACCTGTTTCGAACCAGTAACTGCCAAACTTCATCTTATAAAAAGTATTCAGTATACTGAACGGATTATATAAACCGATAGAATTTTCCGTGAAATGATAACCATCATACCGTTCCTTCAGCTCCCGGCAAGCATCTTCGTACGACATCTTTTGATATTTCGCCAACTGACGAATTTCCGGTTCCAGATAATGATGGATTTCCTTTTCTGTAATTCCACACAACTCCACATAAGGTTCGTCCATGGAGATATCGTTCAGATTATTCAGGTCACTAAACACACTTACCTTACCAAACTTGGTAACTCCCGTCAAAAGGGCAAAGCGGATATACCCGTCCATCGTTTTCAGCACAGAATAAAAACCTTTCAGTGTATCACGATACTTCTCTCCCAACTCCTCATTACCGATAGCCTGCAACATCGGTTTATCATATTCATCAATCAAAATCACCACCCGCTGCCCCGACTGTTCACAGGCACGCTGTACAATACCCTTGAAACGCAAAGGAATAGAAGTTTCAGAAGGAGCAGTCCCGTACACCATTTCCCATTTAGCCAACGTATCGTTCAATATTCGATCCAGGCTTTCGGGCGTATCATACTTTTCGGTGTTCAGATCCAGATGTAAAATCGGATATTTTATCCAATCTTTTTCCAACTCCTCCATAGCCAAACCACGAAACAAGTCCTTTTTCCCTTGAAAATAAGCTTCAAGAGTAGATATCAGCAGACTCTTGCCAAAGCGACGGGGACGGCTCAGGAAATAATATGAACCCGTTTTTACCAATCTACAGACTAATGCAGTCTTATCTATATAAAGATAGCCTTCCCTACGTATTTTCTCAAAGTTCTGTATCCCAATCGGGTAAAGTTTAGCCATAACACATTTCTATTAATCGTTTCACTCACAAATATACAAGATTATTCTTAATTATCGGTTTTGCTAACCATAATAATAAATGCCGGTACCCATTCTTCCGAACAGATACCGGCATTTATTTTTTCAACCGAAACGATCGGTCAACTATCAGAGCAATCCCTGCCCTCCTATCACTCCTGCAATGGCGCTTGCCACAGCTATAATCACCTTTAAAAGGATATTCCAGCTATTCTTCTTCATGTATTTATCTGATTAAAGTTATTATGCAGTCGGATCATCCACAATGTCTCCATCACCATTACCGGAATCATGACCGCCCGAAGTGCCGATACTGCCTATCTTCTGAAACTCAACACCCTGAAGCAATGCACGGGTAGTGCCAATAGCGGCAGGCCGGGTATATTCCGGTGTGAAGTGACAGAGAAGAGCCCCCACCTGGTTCGGATTGACATCCTCCTCTTTGTCTACTCCCCTCCCCCGGCTACGCGCCTTCATCGTAAAAGTACCCAACCCTTCCAAGCGTACCGTCTTACTGTTCAATAACTCGCTACGCATTGCCGTCATTAAGTTCCGGACCACATTATGCACATCACCCGGGGTCAATGACGACTTCTCCGCAATCATCTCTGCCAGTTGCTGGGTGGACACCGTTTTACCTATCTTCACCAGATTCAAATGCCACTTCTTGTCACCGGCCTTAGTTGCCATGGTCGATTGTACTGCTCTATAAAATAAAGTCATATTCCTAATCTCCTTTTGTTCATGTTATTACTACTAATTTTATTCACATTTCGTTGATCAACATTGCAAAGGTGGACATTTACAGGAAGATGACAAAGGAAAACAGGGCATCTGGAACCGATCACTCAGGGAAAGTTATAAGTATCATATTATCAACAGTTTCAACGCATGTACAAAACCTAATCTACACCGACTTTCTCTGACAGATCCACCTGTGTTAGTCCAGTTTCCCTACGCATTTGTTTTACGTATTCTGCTATCGTTTGATTTTCCATATTATACCTGTTGGGGCACAAGTATAATAAAAGACTCCCACTTTTATACCCGATATGGTATAAAAGCGGGAGCACAGTATTTATTTATACCCCAACGGGTATACTTTTACATATCTTGTCTGATCGTATCTACTACTCTCTTGATATCTTCATCCATCAATGTCGGTCCTGAAGGCAGACAAAGCCCGATATCAAATAAGTGTTCACTCGTACCGTTTCCATAGAATGGAGCATCTACAAATACAGGCTGAAGATGCATAGGCTTCCATAACGGACGAGTCTCTATATTCTCAGCATCCAGTTTCAAACGAATGTCCTCACGAGTCTTACCGGCAACACTCGGATCAACCAAGATACAAGTTAACCAGAAATTTGAATCAAACCTCCCATCAGGGTTTTGAAGAACCGTTATACCGGGAACGTCCTTAAGCAACTCCGTATAAAGAGTATGTATAGCCCGTCTTCGGGCAACATGTTCATCGAGGACAAACATCTGCCCACGGCCGATACCCGCACAAATATTACTCATCCGATAGTTGTAACCGATGTGGGTATGCTGGTAATGCGGAGCGGCATCACGAGCCTGCGTCGCATAGAACTTTGTTTGCCGGGCCTCTTCCTCCGTGCGACAAATCAGAGCACCTCCACCGGAAGTGGTAATCATCTTATTCCCATTGAAAGAAAGCGCTGCCAGTTCGCCAAAGGTTCCACATCTCTGTCCGTTCAATTCCGAACCCAAAGCCTCGGCAGCATCTTCCAGAACCGGAATTCCATAACGACCGGCAATCTCCATGATCTCGTCCATCTTAGCAGGCATACCGTAAAGGTGAACGGGAATGATCGCTTTCGGCAACCTGCCCGTCTTACGCAAACGGTCCTTTATGGCCTCCTCGAGCAATACCGGATCCATATTCCAGGTATCCTTCTCACTGTCCACAAAAACAGGTTTGGCCTCCAGATAAGAAATCGGATTGGCAGAGGCCGCAAAAGTAAAGCTTTGGCAGATCACTTCATCACCGGGTTTTACATCCAGAAGAATCAAGCCCAAGTGAAGTGCAGCCGTTCCAGCACTCAAGGCCACCACATGGCGGTCTTCATGTAAGTATTCGGCCAAAGATTGCTCAAAAGCATCCACGTTAGGCCCCAAAGGGACAACCCAGTTCGTATCAAAGGCCTCTTTTATAAAGTCTTGCTCACGGCCACCCATGTGAGCAAGCGAAAGCCAGATTCGCTTATTCATAACGAAATTATCTATGTTTATTGTAAGCACTCAATTTAGGGCATACCCCTTTGAAAGAACACATTACTGTGCCCTAAACTGAGTTTTGTTAATAAATTAGTTTTGAATTTAACATTGGCTTGGAGCCAAAGTGATTTTATCAGGAACCATGTTAACATAATCCCTGCATCCGTTAAAGATATTTTTGAAAAAAGTTCCGATGAAGTTCCAAATAGAACTACCATGAAGCTTTGCCGTTCCAATCACACTGCGATATGTAGCAGCCATTTCAGCACCAGCTCACTACCGTAATGAAGTGAATTGTTTCGTTGAGTAGTCAACTTTCGAATGGTGCGCTCAGCAAGACTGTTGTCTATCGGAAGTTCCCCATCATCTAAGAAAGCAAATATCTCTTTCCAGAATCGATTCAGATAATTAAGAGCTTCAATATAATACTGACTTCTATATTCTGAATCCTTTGATAGCTCACTATCCAACACCACAGCTTTACATAATTATAAAAATTTGTTCACAGCGAAGATAGACCTTTCAATCAATAGCCAATTTTTGACTGCTTACAATTATGCGATTTCCTCACATAGTGGGGAATAAAAAGAAAAGAAAGAAGCTTATAAATCTTTTCCAAGTATTGTGTAAATAATGATTTTGATGTCATTCCAGAAGGACCAATTATCCAAATATTCTATATTGATTCTCACTTTATCAGGGAACAGTACTTCATCATTATATTTTTGAGGGTTTTCCTGTTCTGCCAGCAGTTCTTCTTCATCCCTATATTTCAGGCTGGCCGGTCCAGTGATTCCTGGTTTCAGCAGGAGCATTCTTCTATCATCACCTTCTAATTTGTCCGCATAACCGGGAACATCAGGACGTGGACCGACAAAACTCATATCACCTATCAATACATTCCATAATTCCAGCAATTCATCCAACTTATATTTCCGTAACTTGGCCCCCAAAGGGGTAATACGGTTTTCTCCTCTTACAGAAACGGAACTTCCCGAATGGCTGACAGTCATAGATCGGAATTTGTACATGGTAAACAATTTCCCGTGTCGTCCGACCCTTCTCTGCTTGAATATCACAGGACCACCGGGCATCTTGATGCGGATCAGAATACCAACTATAATCAAAATAGGAAACAAGAAAATTAGACCGAAAAACGAAGCGGTACGGTCAAAAATGGATTTTAGGAACATGTACTTATAATATCTACTGAACCTTACTTATTTCTTTGGCAGGAACACCAACCACTACAGAATTATCTGCAACAGATTTATTTACCAAACTGCATGCTCCCACAACGGCATTTCTTCCAATTACTATCCCATCATCACTACGGGCAATTATAGAAGAGTTCATACCAATATAAGCACCATCTCTTATAACCAATTTGTTATGACCTTGCTTTCGACCATGACAAGCAAAGAACACTCCATAAGAAATAATTACATCATCGCCTATTTCAATCAAATCATAACACATGTCATCCAAATAACAACGCATTCCGATAAAGGTGTTTTTACCTATTTTATAACCGCACCATCTATAGCATTGTACTCTCAAATTAGAAAAAGGAATGGTAGGTATCAATACTGCTGAAAACCATTTCCTTATTGGCTTTAAAATTATTGTCAATAAAGAATAGTAACAATAGTAAGGAGGAGGTTCCTTATAAACTTTACGCCATAAGTAAGAGTAAAAGGTCTCTTTACGTATATTAGTCATCATTCAAATTCTTTTTAATACAGCATGCAACACATACCCACAAAAACAATACATCGCATATAAAACAGACAATCCCTCAATCTTTCGATATACTTTCCAGACATCCTTTGCGGCTTTCCATTTTTTTGCAGTATTGGAAGTTGAAACCAAGCGATAGCCTGCCAAAGTCTCCTTCATGCCATATGCTTTAAATCCTCGCTTCATAATCAACAGCCACAAGGCCATATCATGGCTGCTTTTTATTAAAGGCATTCTAAAGTCACCGGTCTGTTTCCTGTCAATTATTACTGTCAGACAGCCAATTATCGTATTTCGCAAGTATTGATGATAAGTCAAAGAAGTAGGAACTCTCACAATATTCCCTATTTTTCTTCCATCCTCTTCCATCACATAATAATTAGAAAATGTAAAAGCGTAAGAATTTTCTTCCATAAAAGCCAGCTGCTTCTTCAGTTTATCCTCCTCCCACACATCGTCACTATCCAAAAAAGCGATATATTGCCCTTTTGCCTGTCCTATAGCAACATTCCGGGCAGCGGCTGCCCCTACATTCTTTTCTAACGGAAACAACCTGACCCTTTTGTCTATATCAACAAACTTCTGTGCTATCCTTACAGAATTATCCATTGAACAGTCATCCACTATTAATAACTCCCAGTTCGAATATGCCTGTAAAAAAACAGAATTAATACTTTCAGCAATAAACCGTGAAGCATTATACGATGGCATTATTATAGATACCAGCCCCTCTGTCATAACAATTATCCTATTTTTAAGTAAGCAATACCTCCCAATTCCGAGGCACTAAATACATTTCTTCCGTCTATCAGTACCTGCATTTCTTTCATAGCCTTCTTTGTGACTCCCCAGCTTGGCATGCGGAACTTTTTCCATTCTGTTACATGAAAAATATCATCCGCATCAATCACTGTATCATACATATTCTTCCCGTATGAGATCACACCCCAATACGTCGTTTACATTCATCCATTGCCACCGGAACGTATGCACAAATCTCACAGCCTTCTTTCAACAGACTATCAATCAACACCAATGCTGGTGCCTCTCGTATGTCATCAGCTTCAGGCTTGAAAGCAAGTCCCCAAATAGCTACCTTTTCCCTTTTATATCCCCATTAAAATAATTCTCAAATTCCTCAAATAAAATATTCTTTTGACTTTCATTCACTGCTTCCACTGCATTCAGTACCCTCATATCATATCCGTTCTTCACAGCAGTTTTTATTAAAGCCTTCACATCTTTCGGAAAGCAAGAACCACCATAAGCACAACCTAGGTATAAAAATTTACTACCTATACGGCTATCCGCACCATATTTACATTTGCTCCTACTAACTCACATAAATTAGCAATGTCATTCATGAAACTAATACGGGTAGCCAACGTTGAATTAGCTGCATATTTATCCATTTCAGCCGAGGAAATATCCATAAAATCACACCGGAATTATTCAATAGTCCATAATTATTTTCGCTGCCATACAACGAACTTGGTATAATTTGCTCCTGACTCTTGGCAGAATTCCTCCAAATCCATACCATTGGTACAAAGCTCGTAAAGAGTTTGCACTTTCTTGAAATTTGTTTTGTAATTTAGCATTTTCCTTATTCTTTTAGGTTATGACGCAAAGGTACTACACTTTTACCTATCAAAAAAAGGTGGTAAGTGGGGACGTTTACGAAGCGATTGAGTTCTTATCTATCTTTCGCTTCGATAATCACTGTTCCAGACTCAAGTACTTCGAGCGAATACCATTGACCAGCAGATATCTGAATGGTATTTCTATTATTTCCTTAATTTTCGTGAAACATCTCAACCAGTTTCTGTTAAATACAAGTTCTTATTTTACCCACCCAAAACTCTTTAATTCATGAGCAAATATCTTGCTATATTCATGGGCTCCTTTCTCGTTCATGTGTGAATTATCTTGAAAGTAAAGATAATTACCGCAAAACCCCTTTTCCTTAATATGTGATATAAAGGGAACACCGTATTTCGTTGCAATTCTACGAGCCTCATCATAATAACAAGATTCTAATGGTATGTACATTGGACTAACGACAAAAAGAAAGGGAATATCAAGGTCTCTACACTCTTGTACCATTTCTTCTAATAAAATAGACTTTTTCAAATCTACAACAGGCGGAGTGGTGTCTAGTTTAAAAGTTGTACCTTGTTTCATTGTTGTATGCAAAGGTGCAAATCCCTTAAGGTTGTCTCTATATGTTATATTATCCAATAGATATGCGATAGATGCAGAGTTTTCTTTATACAGATTAGACCTGAGGGTTAAACGGGTATTTTTATCTACAAACCGATCAACAATGTTTTTAACATTGGGTTCGGCATAATAAGGTTTCAAATATCTTAAATACTGCGTATAACTAATATCCATCAAGTAGTCATATCCTGGTGTTACTTCATATATAACCAGTTTTGGGTTATATCTAGAAAGAATCATCTTTAACCTTGCAGCAGCAAGAATGGACCCATTACCTTCTTCTCCGCAATTATAACAACTCATTTGAGTAGAATCTTCAATCACTGTAGGCATGTAGTGATGAATAGCACGTGATGATCCTAAAATAATTATATCATCAGTACATTCTTTCATAATATGATAGTTGTTCTGGGTACTCCCTCCTTTTGCGTTTTTTTTAAGTGTATCGAAAACGAGCCCAGAAAAAAAGTCTATGAAAACAAAAAGAAAGACAAAAGAAATTGCTTTTATAATAAACTTTTTCATTAACGTTAAAAACTTACATATATAAACTGAGAATTATCATGTACACCAAACAGCACAAAGCCTAAAGCAAGGAATAAATAAGTCGCCCATCTTATCACAACATATTCTTCTGCCTTTCTTAAAAATAATGGGCAATACTCTTGTATGAATTCAAATATTATTAAAGGAATCAAACCCAACACAAGATATGCCAGCATTACAACTCCAACCATATTAAAATCGAAATGACAAAATGAAGATAATATTTTCTTAATAAAAGCCATAGAATCAGACAATGATGGCATTCGAAAGAAAATCCATGCAAAATTAACCAGTAAGAAAGTAACAATTATTCTACAAAATCTCAATAATGTGAGATGATGCTTTATTTGTTTCAACTCTTTCTTAATTATATCACCAAACAATGCTTTTTCCATAATCTGGAATAGACCATGAAGCGCACCCCATACTATGAATGTCCAATTTGCACCATGCCAAAGTCCAGACACAAAAAAAGTAACTAAAATATTAAAATAGTTTCTTATTTTAGAACAACGACTTCCGCCTAGATTTATGTATATATGAGATGTTAGCCACCTTGTTAATGAAATATGCCATCTTCTCCAAAACTCAGTTACAGAAGCTGCCAAATAAGGTCTTTTAAAATTATTTACAATTTTAAAACCTAATAAACTAGCAACACCTACTGCCATAAACGAATAGCCAGCAAAATCCGCATATATCTGTAATGTATAAAGGATACTAGCTAACAGACAATTGATAGCGGGGAAACTATCTATTGCCGAATATACAGAATCTACGTAAATACCTGCTCTATCTGCGATTACGGACTTTATAAATAGTCCCCACAAGAGAAAAAGTAAGCCATGACGGGCTTGTATATAATCAAACTTCTGTTTCTTTTTGAATTGAGGCAAAATATCTTTTGCAGTGCTGATTGGCCCAGATGTGATTTGAGGGAAGAAACTTACAAAAAGTGCATAATCTAGGAAATTCTTTTCAATTGGAACACGCTTGTGGTAAACATCCAGCAAGTAACCAACGGCTTGGAAGGTAAAAAATGAAATACCTACAGGTATAGCCCAGTTGAGCCCTGGTAATTCGAAGTGCAAGCCAGCAGATTCTAGTAAGGAGGTAATACTGTAATTAAGGAAATTATAATACTTATAAACCAACAATGGGAGCAAACCCAAAATAGCAAAGCACCAGCAAAGTGCCTTCTTACGCTTTGAACTATAATCATCTAAACCGTAATCCTCTTGCACAAGAACTGCCCCCATATAGGTAATAGCAGTAACTCCAAACAATACTAGAGCAAACGATGGTTTCCAATTAAGGTATAGTAGATAGCTTACTAATAATAGAAAAATATTCCTTATCCGTATCAATTGAGTGGGTACCAGCCAATATAGTATGAAAATAACGAGAAATACAATAGCAAATCCGAAAGTGTTTATCAACATAATTTATTATCTTCGAGAAATTTATGGTATACAGATAATGTTTGTCTAGCGGCATTATCCCAAGAATATAGTTTTTTTAATCGTGACAAGTGTTTTCGCATCTCCATTTCCGGCAAATCTTGATTAATGTATTCTTGGATCCTATGCTTTAACGATTCGGCATCATTTGTCTTGAAAAAGAAACTCTTCGCAATAGCATCATCTATATCTACTGACAATGTTTCAACAAATGATGGCAAATCTGCACAAATAACTAATTTCTCAAAATATATACTCAACAGTAATACTCCACTTTGAGATATGGCACGATATGGCAGAACAATGATATCAGCCTGTTGGATTCTCGTATGCAACACTGTTTCCTCAAGAAAATAAGGCGTCCAGTTTGCCATATTGAATGTATCTTTTCTATCTATTTCCTCCTTGTATCTTGCACTCACCTGCCCAATTAGTTCCAATTCTATTTTATCTCTGTACTCTTTACCAAGAAGATTAACCGCTTCCACCAATAAATCTGTACCTTTGTAATATGAGTGCAACCCAAACTGTAAAATTTTTATATTGCAATTATTCCCGCCACCAATATAACTATAACCAGAATTAGGTACAAAAACGCCATGCCAGCAAACGTTTGTTTTGTTATAATCAATTCTAAATGTTGCACATAATTCTTTTCTACTTACTTCCGTATGTACAATAAATGAATCCAAATACTTTGACACGGTCATGAATCTTTTTTCATACGATTTCTTTTGAGTATTGCTTATATTGTGAGGATACAAATTATGGACTGTTAATACGAAAGACGTATTCGGACTTAATATTTTCATTATCTTTAACATATATCGCTCAACTCCACAAAATTCCAAAAATGGAAGCCATTGAAAATGTAAAATATCAGGATGTTTAACGATTACAACACTAATGACAATCAAGTAATTAACTAATCCCTCAAACAATTTCAGAAGTCGTTTGATTTTGCTTGTACTACTTTTATATTTTTTAGGTATAAGACAAGCCAAACCCTCGGAGGGAAGCAATAAACGGCAATCAAAAGGCAAGGCTTTCAAAGCATTATAAAGAGCCTCATCGTATAGAGGCACTTTACCTGACAAATCTACAATATATGCCATATTATCTAGGAGGAGCTAATTTCCTTTTTTTAAAGCTTAGAAAGAATTTATAAATATTATCTAAGCATTTCTCAATCAAATTATAAAATGTAGGATACTTCATGTCTATAGAACGAATTCCAGAATACATTCTTGATCGCATCCTTTTTACTTCCCCTCCTGTTATAATCTCATTTATAGGGGATACATATCTTACAGGATTTTGTAGAATACTTTCAATTTCAAGTGTTATAATCGGATTATCCTTTAGGCTGTAAAAAAACTCTTTTTTAAGCAAAGGGAAATCAAAAAAACGATCATATAAATAATGAAATATCTTTGCTTCACGAATGTAACAGAAACAATACCTTCCCTGACAGTTCCATTTACCATCCAGAACATGAATCGGGTTATTGAATTCTTTATTGACACAAGCTAAAGACGGCTGATCAAAATAAACGTTTCGCCCCACACCTTGTTTCCAACGTTTTAACCAAGATGCGAAGAACTCTCGATTAAATAAAGTATCTTTTACTAGCATTACTCCGCTATTAAAATACTCATCTGAATCATGCGGATTCCCACCTAATCGTCTCATCGTTTCAATATGATTTACTCGCCCAAAATCATCCTTAAAAGGCCTATTTCGCTCGTAAACAGCAGCTAAGTCATACTCGCATCTATCGATATCACTCAGATCACCAAGGATAATTGTATCCGTATCAATATATAGGAAATCACCATCTACATAGTTACGCATATTAGTTTTTAATATACGAGATTTCTCTTTATTACTCAGATTTTGGTCTAGGTCTATCACAACTGGCTCTGAAATAAGAGAAAGGAGTACAGCTCGCTTATCTTTCAGACCATAATATGTTAGATTATCCATTAAAACTGTAATATTTGTTGAGCCATTTGTACGAAGAAGTGATTGTATCGATAGAAACGTTTGTTCCCAAAAAATATCATTTTCATTGCTTACAAGCACATATAATACTTTTGTTCTCATATGATGTAATATTAAAAACCATAATGGTCATAACCACGTCCAAAAAGCCAAGTTTTATAAGGTAAGACTCTATTGGTTTCCGCAGCGAACTGATTTAGCAATAACAAAAAAAGCACAAAGCTAGCAACATAAAGCATAATTTTGAATTCTTTTCTCTTACCGAGAGACGGTATACTTTCTATTACACGTGGAAAGAAAAGCATAACCGTAGCATTCATATAGAATCCGATGCGGGATATTGCAGGAAGCCAGAAAACGCCCAAATATAGAATCAAGGCTCCCACATTTAAATTAAAATATAATTTACTTAACTCATCATCCTTTAGGTATTTTCGGAACTTAACATATACACCAATAACGGCAAGAGCCTTAAGTACATTTAAAATCGAGATTCTGCCTGTATCATAAACGCTATCCTCATAGCTTTCATAGAATAGAAAAGCATAGGATCTTAATAAAGGTTGCAAGGAAATCAATAAAATAATAAACAGACAAATAGGCAGTATATGCTTTTTCGTTAGTGTCATCTTATTTGACAAATAATAAATAGGAATACAAACAACAGCACTTTTATGAATAGTTGCAGACAGCAGAACTATTATTATAAACCATATGTATTTTCTTTTTATTATAAGAGGCAATGTACATAGAACTACGGCTAAAGCAAAATAATTTCTGATTGTATTAAACGTTATAAAATAATATCCCCATGTCAGGAATATGTAGACACTCATAAATTTATTTGTGCTCTGTCTCCAAATAGCCAATAAGTAAAAAAAGACTGTCAAAACGGCAAAAACGATTATTACAAAGCGAGGATTGGTATCATATCTTTCCAAGAATAAAACAACCCATTGAAAGCCAGGCTCCATATACGTTAGTTTACCCATTTGGATACGTTCAATATGGAGGATATAGCTATTATAGTCGCATCCACAATCGTCTCGGATAGCTGAAAAAAAAGCGAGAATTAAAAAAGATACAAAAAAACCACTTGCCCGTTTATATGATTTTTTTTTACAAATTACTAATCTTTGTTCTCCTCTAGTTGCTATATGTAGATAAAAGCAAACTACAAACAAAAGGGCTATATAAATCATTGTTTATATTGGTATGGGGTTAGTTCCATATACATAGAACAAAGTCTTTCGGAGACATTTGACCATGAACATAAAAGACGAACTATAGGTTTATTTTTGGCTGCACAATCTTTTTTATTCTTAATGTCACTAATTACACTAGTTAAATTTCTCGTTAGCTGAGACTTCGATGTTTCCGTGTAATCTATACCATATTCTGATTTTAAGAACTTATAGGGCAACCATTCGCCAATTATAATAATATTTCCTGTGTAGAAATACTCCATAGTAGAAGATGAAAAAGAATCAGATATTTGCATATTTATATAAATATCTGAATTCATACGCAATAATGCCAATTCTTCTAAACTTAGCAAACGCGTCATACAAGTATAACTGAAGTTCACAGAATCAAGTTTTTTCTCAACATCTGCCCTAACAGAATCGTCTGATGCATATGTCATAGGAAAGACAACATGTATTTTTTCTTTAACAGAATCATCAAGCATTTCTAACGCTCGAATCATCAATTCATGCTGCTGTCCTTTACGGGCATTATATCCACAGGTGATTATTATTTTGCCATCAACATTGCAACCATAAAATTTATTTCTATCTATACTTTTCCTTGTATTAACAAGTTCATCTATTTGATTAAACAACCCTATACCATAATTGCATACCTTTATCTTGGTTTTATAATCATTATAATAATTAAGGAAATCATTTTTTACATTTATAGTCTCCAGATGGATAGCATCTATTAAATCAATATATTTTCTTCTTCTTTCCTTTGTTGAATCACTCACACGATAGAAATCAGACCCCCAAAAAGAGATTACTTGCTTTATCCCAACATTTTTCCCATATACAATTAATTTATCATAAATAACATCAGAATAGAAATTATAATCTACAACATCAAAGTCCCCAAAAATAGAACCTATTGATTTAGATAGAAGATAGTATGAGTGGAACACAATTTTTTGAGCAATTGGAGAATGCATAATTAGGCGCCACCGTTCAAGATGGTTTATAACTGTTCTAAACTCAGCACTATCTAACGTGTAATAATCCCAAGTATTCTTATTTAAGGCAAAAGTTTTTATCCCCTTAAAATGCAAATTATCAACACACCCCTTAATCAATGAAGCCTGGTTCTCCGTTGGATACAATATTAAGACTTTCATCCTATCTAACATTAATCATTCGCAAATACTCAGGCCATTCACCCATATCTCTCCATGCGTGTTCGCTTACAGGGAAGCAACCGACACGACCTCCACGCACCTTCACCTTCTCCATGAGATGGGTGATGTGGAAAAACTCGCCTTCAGGAATTTCATCAATCAATTCCGGATTGAGGATATACACACCAGTATTGATCATATAGGTCTGCTCGGGTTTCTCCTTCAGCCCTGTCATAAGGCCATTCTCTCCGGTCTCAATCACACCGTAAGGGATGCGGATGCTCTTGACTGCAGTAACTATGGTAATATCATTGTTGTTTTGCTGATGGTACTCATATACGTCACGATAGTCCTGATCAATAACTATATCACAATTGCTGACAAAGAAAGGTGTGGTAATCTTCCCCTTCAAAAGTGATACACTACCGATAGTCCCTAGAGGTTTAGTTTCCTCGAATAACTCGATGTTATACTTGTGGTCGAGTTGGTCAAGGTAGAAACGCATCATGTCGCTCTTGTAATTAACTGACATGTAGAATTGCTTGCTGCCAATACTCTCAAACTGATCCATGATTTCCTCTAGGATAGTTTTGTCTCCAATTGGAATCAGAGGCTTAGGGATTACATTAGTTATAGGTTTTAGACGTGTACCTTTGCCTCCTGCCATGATGACTACAGAAAGCTCTATCTTCTCACGATTTTCAGCGATTGTAGTTTCTGTGAAGACATCATGCCAGAACAATATATCTACAATTTCGCCATTGTTATTCAGCACAGGCATACAGTCGATGAGCTCTGCCATCATGACCTCCTTGATATGCTCTATCGAATCTTTATCAGAAGCATAGATTTTATTTCTATCCAATATGGTTGAAACAGCATCAGTAAGGGTTGAATGACGGATGATTGCACGCTGTATGTCACCAATGGTCAAGATACAATCAAACTTATCTCCGTCAAAGACGAAGACAAGTTTGGTGCGATGACCATCCATTTTTCTCAATGCAGAAATAATAGTGTCATTGACGCTTATTATTTTATTTTGAATCTTAGATGTATTGTTCATGGAAATCCCCTTTCCTATTTCTTACAGTCTTACGCTTGACGGAATATTAACCACACGATCGGCAAACCAGATGGTATTCTTGAGGCCATCGTTCTCGCAATGCTCGAACATTGGCAAACGGGTCATGAGCTCCCAAATAGGACGGGTCATGACCTTGTTGTCATTGGTCTGCTGCAGGAAGTCAAGTTGTGCTTCCTTGTCCTTGAGGATCACTACGTTGAGCCAGTAGTTTGAGAAGCAGTTCTCTGGTTCGTTGAAGAACTCAATATCGTCCACATTCTTGAAGAACTCAGCGTATGCCGCTGCCACTGCACGTTTGCCGGCAATGTAAACATCAAGGTTCTCCAACTGAGCGCAACCAAGGGCTGCATTGATATTAGGCATACGGTAGTTGTAGCCGATGTGGTCGTGGCGGAACTCCCAACGATGTGGTACCTTAGCTTGAGTGGTGATGTGCTTGGCATACGCACCCAACTCCTCGTCATTGAATAGCATCATACCGCCACCACCAGTGGTGATGGTCTTGTTGCCGTTGAACGAAACTGCACCTACCTTGCCGAATGTACCGGTGTGCTTGCCATTGTAGAGCGAACCGATAGACTCGGCTGCATCCTCCACAAGTTGAATGTGATACTCCTCGCAAACAGCTGCCAGTTCCTCTATGCGGACAGGATGTCCGAAAGTGTGCATAGGTACACAAGCCTTCACTCTGCGACCAGTGTTCTTGTTGTAACACTGGCCATTGCGAATCTCTGCATTCTTGGCAAACCACTTCTTGATGGCATCAGGCGAGAGTCCCATGGTGCTCTTATCGACATCAATGAACACTGGGTGCGCACCAATGTACGAGAGGGCGTTGCAGGTGGCAATGAAGGTAAGCGCTTGAGTGAGCACCTCATCGTCACGCTCCACGCCCGAGAGCATAAGCGCCATGTGGAGGGCATTGGTACCACTTACACAAACAACTGCACGCTTACATCCAGTGTAGCGAGCCATATCATCCTCAAAACGATCAACAAACTTGCCCACTGACGACACGAAAGTGGTGTCAATACACTCTTCGAGATACTTCTTCTCGTTACCAATGAACTTTGGAACGGCAAGGGGTGTGAATTCCTGGTTGCCGTAAAGATCTTTTATGAAGTTAATTATTTTACTATAGCCTGCCATAATGATTACATTTTCTGATCCAAATTTTTACCTTTCTCCTCGTGTTCAAAGTTAGGGATGAAGCCCTTGATTGCGGTTACGATTTCTGCCTTTGTGAAGTCGTCCTTGTGGAAGATGCCCTCTAATTCAGTGAAAAACTCATTGACCTCATTCATCGGTCTGCGGGTGCTTTCGCACACCACACCAAGGCTAGTGAAGCGATCCATGTCAATCTTCTCTCCTGGTACATAGAACTCCTCGTATGCCTTCTCACCAGTGGTGTCACTCTTGAAGTAAACCACCGGATAGGTATCGGAATCGTATGGCATCTGAGCAGCAAACTTCTTTGCCTCGGCATCAGTGGTGAACTCCTTCTTGGCATAGCCTTCCTCCTCAACAAACTTGTCGCAGATGGTTGAGAAAGTCAGCATCTGTTCCTCGCCCAATTTAGGAAAAAAGATTTCTCCTGGTTTGCCTAAGATGCAAGCCAACATACAGATCTGACCGCTCTCCTCAAGCGATACAAAGTAGCGGAGAACATCGGATGGAGCAACGAGCGGCTGCTTCTTCTGGAGGCGATGTATCCAACCGTCAGGTAATGAACCGTTGGAGAAAGCCACATTGGCAAAGCGTGCGGTAGTGATCTTAAAATATTGGTTGTATGCCATCACGAGATCTTCCATAATGCGCTTGCTGGCACCCATGATGTTGACTGGATTTGCAGCCTTATCGGTTGACACACAGAAGAAGTGCTTTGGTGGATATACAGTCAACAAATCCATCAACTTCTTTGCCTTGATATCGTTGTTCTCGATAAGCGCCTGCACAGAGTACTTATCCTTCTCGGAACGTACGTGCTTATGGGCAGAGAAGTTGGCAACGATATCAAAGCCCTTCTCATCACGGAAGATACGCTCGAAGATTGGATCGGCAAAGTTGAGGGTGTAAGTGCGGAACTCCTCAGGCACGTACATTCCGTCAATAGAACGGAGGTCGCGCGTGAGTTCGGCAAGCCCATTCTCGTTAAGGTCGATCACAACGAGCTTGGCAGGTCGGAATCGACAGATAGCACGAATGTAGCTGGAACCAATGGAACCTGCTCCACCAATGACGCATACTGACTTACCCTCAATCTCGCAGGTAAGCATCTCTCGGTTTGCCTCAATGTCATCCTCGAACATACTGTGAGGACGCATAATGACATTGTCGGCTATGAATTTGTCAAGTACAAACATTGTCTTTAACTATTTAGGAAAGAGGCAATCTTATTCACCACTTTGTATAATAGGTATTGATTATTTCTAATTAAATTTATTTGAAGCCTTGAAAAAAAACTAAAGTACACATATTTGTCAATCTCCGGGAAAAGAGTGCAACATATTTTTCTTTCATTTTTTCTCATAAGAGGATAGTATTTCAATACATGAAGTTTACCTCTCATTATTGCGTCTAAATAGCATATAGAATCTGGTTTATCTTTGAAGAATTCTGTTTGGATCTCAAATGCCTTCTTCATATCCGATACAGCTTTAATTTTTTTTTGAGCTGAATAGGAGTTAATATTTGCCGTGTTGTAATAGTATACAAAATCAGGGATATAGGTTGTTTTTTCAGAATTGTATAAAAGTCGAGGTGTAGCTACATAGTCTTCACCGTCATCCAAGCCTTCCTCAAAATATGAAAATCCTTGTTGTCTGAACAATGTCGATCTATACAATTTCCCCCACAACGCTACATGTTTCTCTATGCTTAAGCTTTTACATATGTCGTCTATTTTATCTTCTGGAAGCTCTCTAAATACCTTTTCCGGCTGAATATCTCTTGCATCATTAAAAAAGTTACCAATTACTATATCTGAATTTTCCTCAATGGCGCTTTTGATAAGGATTCCTATAGCATGAATAGGTAAATAATCGTCCGAATCAACGAATGTAATAAACTCTCCTGTTGCATTCTTTAATGCTGTTATTCTACTCGCTGCTAAACCGCCATTTTTCTCATGGTTTATTATCTTGATAGATCCCTTTTTTTCTTCATATTCTTTAATAAGTTTGTTCAAGATAACCATACTGCTGTCCTTAGTACAATCATTTACAAATATATATTCAATATCTGTGAATGATTGTTCAAGCAAGGATCTTACACATCTTTCTATATATTTCTCAACTCCGTATATAGGTACTAAGATTGAAACCTTTATATTTTTAACTTCCATCGCAAATATTGTTGTTTATAACTATTTCCTTATCTTATTTTTTATAAAATCAACTATTCCAATTCTGTCATCAAGGTATTTAATGGAATAAATCAATAACAATGAAAGAATAATGATTTGCAACAAAAAGGAAACCATGATATTTTCTTGAAATGAGACTATAATAAGTACATAAAATAGGAAAACAACACAAATATACTGAAGCAATAACCTTGTGCCTATCCTATATTGATACCTCCTTTTAGTTGCAAATAATATCATAATGGAATACAACAGATTAGTTACATTTACACTTAATGCTAATCCGATTAGGCCTCCATAAATATAGCCAATTGAATACAATATTAGTCTTAAAAAGCTACTAAGAATTCCCTCATAAAAGAAAAAAAATTTTTTATCACCCTTAGCAAAAGAAATATGACCAATTGGATAAGAAAAAATTTGCATTAATGAACCAACGCATAATAATTTAATAACACTTACTATTACGAGAAACTCATTGGTTAGGAGAATCTTAATAATTAAATTAGAAAATACTATCATTAGTGCTAATATGGGAGTTCCTAAACCAAACAATACTTCCGACTGTTTATTTACAGTACTAATCATTTCTTCACGATTATCACAGACTTTTGCTAATCTAGGATAATAGTCAGCAGTCATTGCTGCAAAAATCAGGGATACAGACTGAGTAGTTATATTTACAGCAGCTTGAAAAAATCCGATATCCTCAACATTGCCGAATCTTGTAATTATAGTATTGATAAAATAGTTAACTCCTGTACCTATCAAAACACTAATCGTAAGTACAATCCCCATTGAGACCATATCTTTACCCTCACGTAATGACTCTTTTATACTTAATTTAGTAGAAGGTAGTTTCATACGCTGGACTGGTATTCTTACGCAAACCATACACACTAAAGAAGTAATAATAATATTGGGTACAATACCATCAACACCCCATAAATAGTATAAACCAGCTGATACGACTAATCCAAGAATTGAATTTGTAATAGAAATTATTGCTAATGTTTTTAGTTTCCTAAAACCCTGTAATATGGCAATATAATGTTGAAATTGCAATTGAAAAAGGACATACAAAGACAAGAACCCATAATTGATTGTATAATCATAGCACTTAAAAGACAACATACTCAAAATCGGGCTTAAAAGCAATGTAATAACAACACCTAATCCATAGGAAAAATAGAAGCAGTTATTAATAACGGTTAATCGATGCGCAATAAGTTTTTCATCGCCAGAGGTAGCTATTGATATATTCCTTACAGAGGAGTCTTTTAATCCAAGTCCAGCAAAGTTTTGTATAAAAACCAGGGAAGATGTGTAAAGGGAGTTTATACCCATTCCCTTGGCACCTATAAGTATGGAGACTAATTTTAATCTTATTAACCCTACCAGCACCTGGATAATCTGGGTACCACCAAATATAGCAGTTCCTTTAAATATTTCTTTATACGAGGAAGCCATTATATAAACAATAATTTAGTACGGATAATCAAAATATGTATAACCAATTTCAATCCATACCCCTTAGCATACTTTATTTGAAATCTTTTAAGAGTATCTTTTATGAGTCCACAGCCCTCGTTAACAATATTCTTATTATTTCTATTCTTGTTATCTCTTAAAAATCTTAGCATGCTATTTATCACACCTACAGTGCTTCCACACAATCTCTTGTATTCGACAGATCTTCCATAATTCTGACCAATAAAAGGAAGCAAACCTCGAACGGTATTTATCAAATATTTTTCCCTATTAAAGTTTCGCGATTTCCCGACAGAGTTTGGATTATAAAGATATAAGTAATCCGCCCTACAAAAAGCAACTTTTTTGCAATTAAGGAGAAACAACCTACTATCATATTCATCAGTAAAATCTTCGAAATTTGGATCAGTAACAGAATTATTACATAATATTTGTTTTCTCATCAAAGCACCATTTATAGCAAATTCCCACCTACCTATAGTATGTGAGACAGCTTCTTTTCCATTATAGATTTTAGTGTAATCGAAATTATCTACTGGGCACTTCATGTATATTTTATCCTCTGTATCAAGATGCACCATAGTTGTACCTACAAAATCAGCATCAGTTTCATATTGCCTATTCCAAACATTTTCTACATAATTCTCTGCTATAGAATCGTCAGAATCAACAGGAATAATGAACTCACCATCAGCCCTATAAAAACAATTGTCTCTAGATTGTTTTACCGTAGGAACGTGTTCTATAGTATATGCTTTTATTCTTGAGTCTTCATGAGCATGTTTTTCTATAATATCCCAAGAATTGTCTGTTGAGCCGTTATTTACTACAACAATTTCCAGATTTGGATACTTTTGAGCTCTCGCACTCAAAATACATTTATCTATAAATTTAGCTGTGTTATAAACAGGGATTACTATTGAAATTAAAGGTTTTTCCATTATCCTAGATTTAAATTGTCTTCAACCAATCCATGGTAAATTTTGTTCCTTCAGCAAAGCTTACTTCAGGAATGAAACCACAATCGTTTTTGATCTTTTCAATAGAGAATGTGTCCAATGGCATATTTGTACCTGTGAAAGGAACATCTCCAAACAATGGTGTACTTTCAGAACCACACGCCCCTACCATCTCCAGAATGAACTCTTTCAGTGGTTTTGCATCGCCAGAATCAATCGTATACTCACAATATGGCTTACCTTTATCTGCTACCAGATAGAAATCCTTGGCTACATCTGTCACATACACAAAGTTGTAATTCTGTGTAGTCGCTGTAAACTGGAGTGGTTCACCGTTAATAATTTTACGAAGAGTCGAGTTCACGAATCTTGGTGAGAAATCGCCCACACCATAGGTATTCGTAATCATAGACCACACCAATTCAATTCCGCTATTTACGGCAACAGTCTTACACATACAATATGCAATGTACTTACCCATGCCATAGATATAGCCCATTCCTGGTTTGCTTCCCTGTGCGTGTATAGTAGCCTCAACCTCATACTCCATGATAGAACCGGCACACACAAAACGTGCACAACCTAGTTCCCTTGTAGCCTTCATGCACTCAACAGTATTGAGTACATTCTACATCTGGAGTTTGTAATCAAAACGAGCATCTCCAGCAGAACCTGCCCATGCGAAATGAATAAAAGTATCATAAACACCCTTCTCAATACCATCAAGCATATCCTTGGTATCAGAGATGTCATACTACATGTATTTGAGGCTAGGATGTTCTTCCAATCCGCGTGCTGACGGGCCCCTATAAAGAGCTAGAACAGTCTTACCCTCATTAAGAAAATACTTAACAGTATAACTTCCAACAAATCCGCCAGCACCTGTGATAATTACATTTTTCATTATGCTGCGAATTTATGTGTTGACTTAATACTGTTTAATATAACGTATGTAGCAGAAGTCTTTTTACAGTGTATATAATTGAGGATCAGAATTTCACACACTCGTATTATCTTCTGATAACCAATGGATTGTATTCATTATACCTGTATCAAAATTTGTTTTAATATAGTTGCCAATAGCCTCAACGAGATCTGAATTATCAAACATCTCCATTGAGTACTTGATGCCATCATCAGGACGGATACCAATACCTACCTTGTCGGCAAAACCTGCAAGTTCGCCAATGCGAAGAAGATAGTCCTTCAAAATGCGAGGATTGCCAGAACCGATGTAATAGAAAGATTTCTTGGTATCGTTTACTCCAAGGCGATAAACAGCCTCAATAAGGTCATCCACATAGATGAAGTCGTATGGTTGGAGAGCAGGACCGAAGGTTGCTTCCTTACCTGCCATCAGCTCGCTAAGGGTATAACTTACAAGGTTACCGGTCTTATTGCCAATACCATAGATGTTTGAGAACTGCATCCAAACGAAAGGCAATCCGATATTCTTGCAATAGTCCTCAACAATCAACCGACAAGCGTGCTTTGCCACACCATACATCATACCGCCAGAAGTCTTCTCTAAGTCAGGAAGGCTATAGGTTGCATTCTCTGCCACTGTACCTGCACAGAGGAGTTTCTTTACACCCATCTGCTTGCATACATTAGCACAATCAACAGCCATCTGAATGTTGACAAGCTGAACCGTCGGATCTGCCTTTTCCGCACCATTCACACCCCTCCAAGCAAGGTGGTAGAATGCGTCATACTCACCAACAGGAATCTTGTCTGCAAGGGTTGCGTCAACACCAGACTCTATCTTTGTAATGAAACCTGATTCTGGCAATCGTGGAAGTGCAAAGCTCATATCCACAGCCAAGACCTTGACACCTTTATTAATAAGTATCTTAATAAGCGAACTACCTATAAAGCCATTGGCTCCAGTTACTATAGTACCCTTCATTTATTAAACTGGTTACACGTTGAAGTTGTACTCAATCTCGTCTATTTCCTTGCGATCGCCTTCAGATGGGGCGTGTACTTCAGGTATCAAATCCATCAGCATAGATGTCTGCTCTGAATCTGCTCCTGCAAATGCCATCCACAGTCCAGGTGCTACAGTAAGACGCTGGTAGTTGCCATTTGGTGTGAGAAGCACCTCCTGGAACTCGCCCTTTGTTGTACTACCTTCACGATCATCAAAGATAACGAACTTGACAGCACCACTTACTACCACAAGGTTAAGCACATACCGATTATGACGCTTCCAACCTTTGACAGCATGAGGTTTGACCTGAGTAAAGTAAGCTTCACCAAAGCCTACAAATCCTTCGTCTGTAGCTTTGAAAGCATGCCAAAGGTCACCATTTGGCACGCTTATCTGCTTCAGCGGATGTAAAGAAACACCTTCTATCATAATGCCCACTCCAAATTCTGCTTCTTTGCAGCCTCAACATACTCGTTGATCTGCTTTTCGGTAAGTGCAAACATATTCTTGTCTTTCTCTACATAGAAGGCACGATACCACTCGGCTATGAAGTTAACGCACTCCTCATAGTGGAGGGTTGAATGCCAGTGAAGGCATGCCAAAGCCTTGTCGCAATTCAGTTTCAGGAGAGTTGCCTCCTCGAATGGAACATTGCCTGTGAGCTTTACAACCTTATCCTTGTCAAGCCCCCAGAGAGTTGCCAAATCCTGAACCAGTTCGAATACAGTCTTGGTCTGTTCTGCACGAGGGCCAAAGTTGTATGGCTCTCCATTCACGCTCTTGCCTTCAGCAAGGTACTGAGCCAAAGTAAGATATCCCGAAAGTGGTTCGAGTACATGCTGCCAAGGACGAGTAGCCTTTGGCGAACGGATCTCAACGGTCTCATCCTGTGAGAATGCCTTCACGCAATCCACAATGATGCGATCCTTTGCCCAGTCGCCACCACCGATTACGTTACCTGCACGTGTCACACCAAACTTGATGTTAGGCATCTTCTTGATGAACGAATGCCAATAGCTCTTGATGACCAGTTCAGCAGCACCTTTCGAACCCGAATAGATGTCCTTGCCACCCATGCCGTCTGTCTCGCGATAACCCCAAATCCATTCTACATTGTCGTAAGCCTTGTCAGATGTGATGAGGATACAGGTACAATCCCAGTCGATTTTCATAATTGCCTCACAAACAGCAGCTGTACCCACGATGTTGGTGGTCATAGTATCAAAAGGTTCACGATAGGAAGTAAGTACCAGAGCCTGAGCAGCCAAGTGGATGAGGAAGTCAGGACGAACCTCCTGCACATATGCGTTGAACTCCTCCTTGTTGCGGATGTCGCCATAATGCTGATGAATCTTCTCCTCCAACTTCAGCGTCTCGAACATTGATGGGTTGGTCGGCACACTCAGTGAGTATCCAAACACATCTGCTCCCATCATGTTGAACCAAGTTGACAACCATGATCCCTTGAAACCGGTGTTACCAGCTACCAAGACCTTCTTACCATTGAAAATGTTGTTAAATGCCATATTTTGTTTCTTTTATATATACTTATTTTGCATAATCAGGAATCTCTGGGATAGTACGTTCCCACTTCTTCCAAGGTGCTTTGTTCTCCGCAAGCAGCTTCTCTAACATTGACTTCTCGCGGATGTTATCCATACACTGCCAAAAACCTGTATGAACATATGACATCAACTGTCCTAGATTAGCAAGTTCTACCAAAGCGGTTTTCTCGAACACACATGAATCTCCGTCTAGCAAGTCAAAAACCTCTGGCTGGAGCACCATATAGCCTGCATTAATAGGCGCACCATCACTTGCATTCTTCTCACGGAATGCACGTACAGCCTGATCCTTGGTGATATCCAGCACACCTTTATCCTGGACCATCTTGACAGCAGTGAGGGTTGCGAGCTTACCGTGTGACTTATGGAACTCAACGAGTTTGTCAATCTCCACATCACACACGCCATCACCATAGGTCATCAAGAATGGCTCGTTGCCCACGTACTTTTGGATACGCTTAATACGTCCGCCAGTCATGGTGTTGTAGCCTGTATCGACAACAGTCACCTTCCAAGGTTCCATATTGGTTTGGTGAACGGTCATCTCATTCTTACCATTACGGTAATCAAAGGTCACATCAGAGTTATGCAGGAAGTAGTTGGCGAACCACTCCTTGATATACTCCTGCTTGTAACCGGCGCAGATTATAAACTCAGTATGTCCGTAATAGGCATACTCCTCCATGATATGCCAGAGGATAGGCATACCACCGATCTCAATCATCGGTTTTGGTTTGAACTGAGATTCCTCAGATATGCGGGAGCCGAAGCCTCCAGCTAAAAGGACGACTTTCATATAGCGAATTAGGGTGTCCAATTTGATGTACCCACTTTCTAAACCAAAACCTCTTGAAATGCGCTTGCATAAAGGCTTTGCGATAGTATCCTTGGGGTACTCTTCAAATATCTTTGTTTTATTCGGTTTTTAATTGAGCTCCAAGTCAGAACAAGTTGATTAACGTAGAGAAACCATAACTTCCCAAAATCACTGCTACTGTACATAAAATTATTTTTTTAATGTGCAGCAAAGGTAAAATCTAATCGGAAACAAGTCAAGACGTCATTTTTGGACGCTGCCCAAAGTGTCTATGCATTCGAACGACTAATATTATCTAGAAGATTTTAGTCTCTACGGAAAATATCACGTGTAAATACCTTCTCCTCCACATCATCCAAGCAGGCGTCGTAACGGTTGGCGATGATGGCATCACTCATCTCTTTGAATTTGATCAAGTCGTTCACCACCATGCTGCCAAAGAATGATGTACCGTCTTCCAGGGCGGGTTCATAAATGATGATCTGAGCCCCTTTGGCCTTGATACGTTTCATCACACCTTGTATGGAAGACTGGCGGAAATTGTCGGAGTTCGATTTCATCGTGAGACGGAACACACCCACCACAGTAGGTTGTTCCCGCTGCGCATCCCACTGGCTGGAAGCGGTGTAATAACCGGCTTTCCGCAACACCTGGTCGGCGATAAAATCCTTACGGGTGCGGTTGCTCTCCACGATGGCCGACATCATGCTCTGGGGGACATCCGCATAGTTGGCGAGCAATTGTTTGGTATCTTTGGGCAGGCAGTAACCGCCGTAGCCGAAACTCGGATTGTTGTAATGGATACCGATACGGGGGTCGAGTCCCACACCTTCTATGATGGACTGGGCATCCAAGCCTTTTACTTCAGCGTATGTGTCAAGTTCGTTGAAGTAGCTGACACGGAGAGCGAGATAAGTATTGGCGAAAAGTTTCACCGCTTCCGCTTCCTTGATGCCCATAAAAAGGGTCGGGATATCTTCTTTTATTGCTCCTTCTTGCAGTAAAGCTGCAAACGTTTTGGCGGCTTGCACGAGCATGGGTACATCGGTTACTGCCCGGATGGCTTGGTTCTCAGCGTCAAAACAGCTACCGTTCATCATCTTCGGAGAGCCTACGATGATGCGGCTGGGATAGAGGTTATCGTAAAGTGCCTTGCTCTCGCGAAGGAACTCGGGAGAGAAAAGCAGGTTGAGACGTTTGGCGCCACGCTGTGCGTACTTGACGTAAAGACTGCGGCAATAGCCCACAGGGATGGTGGATTTGATCACCATCACGGCATCGGAATTAACACGGAGTACCAGGTCGATGACATCTTCTATGTGATGGGTATCGAAATAATTCTTTACCGGATCGTAGTTCGTGGGGGCGGCAATAACAACAAAGTCAGCATCCGCATAGGCGGAAGTCCCATCAAGGGTAGCCGAAAGACGTAATGGTTTCTCTGCCAGATACTGCTCAATATAATCGTCCTGAATAGGAGAAATCTTCCGGTTGATCTTATCGACCTTTTCGGGAACGACATCAACTGCCACTACTTCGTGATGCTGTGACAGCAACGTGGCAATGCTCATTCCAACGTAGCCCGTTCCGGCTACGGCTATTTTGATATCTTTAAATTCGCGCATAAGGACTGCTTATTTTTTATTCACTTTCTATTCTTCAACATACTCCCACGGATAAGGATTATCCACCACAGTCTGAAACTCGTTGATAGCCTCTTGCTGCTCAGTAGTAAGTGACACCGAATCCCAAGAAGCGATAATTGTACGGGCTTCGTCAGCCAAAGGCTCGTCGAATACCTCACCATAGCAGGCGGTAAGCAGACGAAGCTTCAATAGTGAAGCGGGAAGAGTATCGAGGATATCCCAGCAACGATCTAATATCTTCTGGACATGTTTGCGCTTTTCTCCGTGGTCAATGAACGATGCGTTGTAACCCATTAGGAGAGCGAGACAGACAGAGGCCTGTTCTTCAACCGTGGAACCTTGGACACCGGAATTATACAATGTTGTGGTCAAGCGGTAAACTTCATTGTTACGGCGGGACAAGTCATCGCTGTAAATGGGACTCCCGTCCATGCCCAAATACATCAGATCGTGCGCGGCACGCTGAAGGGAAGCTACTTCTTCGGAAAGAGTCATAATAAATTTGAATTATGAATTATTTGATTACTTCTATAAGATCAGGGTGAATAGTGGCCATGGCAACAGCTATGACACCTTGTATAGCAATAACTACGCGACGATCCCGGGCACCTTTCACTTTCAGGAAAACACCTTCCTGACCCTCGAAGTCACCACCCGTAATACGGACTTTGGTTCCTTTGGACAAGTTGAGTTCATCGGGTTGAAAGTATAAAAGATGGTCACTGTAAGTACCGGCTACAGCGATGAAACGCTGCATTTCATTGTCGGGGATAATTATCTTCTTGCCGCTACGGGTATCGGTGATATATTGCAAATAAGCAACCATAGACTTGACACGCTTCACTTCGGAAGGACAAGCATGAATAAAAATCAGATTGTGAATGATAGGAACCAAAACACGGACTTTTTTTCCTTTCTTTATACTTATCTTATATTGCATAGGAACAAAACAGCCCAAGTTCTCTTTCGCAAGCAACCGCATAGCGTCAGTCTCTCGACGATAAGTGGCACGCATAGCGAACCATATTTCGGTCTCTTTTTCCACTTCCATTATACGATTATTTCAGAAAAGGACATTCTCCCGGGGCTTTGAACTTCTTACATACACCTGAAATTCAATCACTTGCGAGTACTTTATGTAATATACGGCAAGCTTTGTACTCTCTTGCCACGGTTTCTTGTAGTTACTCATTACCTATCTGGTAAGAAACTATAAACAAACGAATTATACTAAAAAAACGTGTTTTTAAACGTTCGTCTATTTGAACACTATTTTTGTATTCATTTTTTCAGTATCGAAACATAAAAGCAGACAGATAAAAAAGAGATTTTTATCCATAGATATCTATCTAGAAATTAATATATTAAGGTAGAAAGGCAAGAGTGCAAATCTTTTTTTTAATTAAACATTTTGCTATTATGAAAATACCCCTTATCTTTGCGTTCAAATAGACGAACGTTTTTTGAAACATCTCTCCTTAAACAAATTATCTCACTATAAGCCAACAGCTTACCTCCAAAAAGAAATTAAACTCCACAATTTATCTTATATTTGTAAGTTTACTAAATTTTTCGTTCATACCTTTGCAACATTTTATACAAATAAAAATCACTAAAATTAAAAAGATTATGAACTACGAAAACAAACAACAAGAAGAAAAAAAAAGAATTCAAAAAAAACAAAACGGACAACAAGCAAATCTCTGACAATAGAGACCTTAAGTCAAACAGAGGACGAAAAAAGGAGAAACCCATACAAGGGATTGTTTTGAAACACTACGAATGCTTAAAGCTACTAATCACACTCTATCAAGATGGGGCAATGGGTATAAAAAAGGAGACATCACAAGTTGCATTAGCACGATATATAGACGACAAAAAACTATTAGGGAATATTCGAAATGGAATATTCATTCCATTGAAGTTCAGCACTATTCTAAAGGAAACAAACACCATCTGGAACGAAATGCTACGAGATAAATCCATTGGCATAAAATAGACAAGAAAACACACCATGAATTATTATACTCCAACCTAATCGGCAAACACTCTACCTTCGGGCCGACAAACAATTTATAAACTTTAAAATCATTATAATATGAAGAAGTTGAAAAGCCCGGCATCACAAAGTGAAGCCATGAAACTGAGATGGAAAAAACGGATCGTCTTCGAGAAAGGATACACCGAGTCGTGCGCCGAATGGATGGCAGAACGACTTGAAGCACTCCTGGACCATATGCAATATGGACATGCGACGGTAGCTTACCGAAAACAAAACGGGAGTTTCCAACTGGTGAAAGCAACATTGATTTACTACGAAGCGGAGTTCCGTAAGAAGTATGATCCCACAAAAATAGAAGGCGCAGTAGTCTACTGGAATGTGGACGAACAGCGATGGACGACATTCCAGGTGGAGAACTTCATGGAGTGGAGACCGATCGTATAGGGCGCCACCACAGATTACACGGATTTTCACCGATGAATGATTTCTATTTTGAGGAATCAAGTGAAAACGTCTTTGGGAATCCGGGGTAATTTGTGGTAAATGTATTATTGAAAGTACAAACAACTAATCTAAAAAAACAAATATGGCAATAGCATACGACGGGATCAATTATTTTCCGGTGGGCGTAAACTTCATGGAAGAGAACGCAATGGAAGTGATAGAAGCAAAATATGGAATAAAAGGGTCGGCAATTGTGCTGAAACTGATGTGTAAGATTTACAAGGAGGGATACTACATACGATGGGATGAAGAACAATGCCTGATTTTCGCAAACAAGGCAGGAAGAGAGGTGCAGGCAGAAGAGGTGCAGGGGATCATCGAGATTCTGTTCACCAAAGGAATACTGGACAGAAACAGTTATCAGGAAAACGGAATACTGACTTCGGAAAGTATACAGAAAGTATGGATGGAAGCGACAAAGCGAAGGAAAAGAGAGTTGTCGGAGCTCCCTTACCTGATGGTGAAACTGGAAAAAGAAAATGGAAAAGCCGACACTCCCCCGGCACTACAAGAAATTCAGCAACCAGAGCTGTTCAAAAAGGAAAAAACACCTGTTAACCCGAAAAATGTAGTACATCATGTAGCCGTTGACGCAAAAAATGCATGCAATTCCGGACAAAGTAAAGTAAAAGAAAAGAAAGCAGAGGAAAATAAAGAATTTCCCCCCTCAGCTCCCCCCAAAGGGGAGGAAGAAGAGCGGAAGGGGGATTCTGCTTATCTCCCGATACCGGGATACGCCTTCAATACAATGACGCACAATTACTCGGGACTGATGGACACGCTAAAGAGATTGAGCATTACCGACACCGGGGAAGTAAACTCCATACTCAGGCTGTCGGACTATGGGAGGAAGGGAACGACGGTATGGAAACTGATTGCCAACACTTGCTGGAGCGACATCGGAGCCAAAGGAAGATACCTGATAGCGGCGCTAAACAAGACGAAAAGAAGGTAGCAGAGAGTGTCAGTCCCCTATTTGTAGTTGACAAAAAAGCAAATATACAGGCTTTTGACCAGAAAGGGATTCAGCGAAACAAAGAAGTAAAAAGTGTGCTTAACGAACTAAAACACAGTGTTTTTAAAGCACAAGATTTCTCTCGCCCAAAGCTTTGTTTTAACGCTACGTTAAAGCTTGTTCTTTAAATGCAAATAGCAAGTGTTTTCAATGCAAAAGGCTTGTTATTTGCACACAAGAATAAAATAACGGAGAAATGGCGTTAACAATGTTAATTGAGAAACACTCTACAAACAAAAAGAAATCTCTGTCATTCTAAAATCAAAAGTACAAATAGCCGTAATCAAATTCCCAATATATTGTGAATTTCATGATGAAGGTACATAACTCAAGCCACAAAAAGCTCAAATTCACAATATATTGGGAATTTCCTTGCTTATCAAACAAATACTTAGTATTTTTGTTTCAAATTCACAATATATTGGGAATATGAAACAAATTGGAATACAGATTCGCCAACGAAGAAAAATGTTGGGTATAAATCAGCAAACACTTGCCGATTTAGCACAAATCAGTATCAATACTATAACAAAAATTGAAAATGGAGAAATAAATATTAATTTTCAAAAGCTCTATGCCATATTGGAGGTATTAGGATTAGAACTTTCTCTGAAAATTAAAAATAAGGAGGGATATCTATGAGACAAGGAGTCGTATACTTGAATAAAGAACGGGTAGGCATTATTACGGAATTATCTTCTAACGAATATAAATTTCGCTATGATGACGAATATTTCAATGATCCATCAAAGCCCTCCATAAGCCTGACATTGACAAAACAACAACAGGAATATACTTCCCATTATCTATTTCCTTTTTTTGCCAACATGCTGTCAGAAGGGCACAACCGCATCGTTCAGGCAAGATTATTGCAGATTGATGAAAAAGATGATTTTGGTATTTTATTAGCTACAGCACATACCGACACGGCTGGGGCTGTAACCATAAAACCTCTCGACTATGATTGAATTAACTTGCTGTCCTTCTACTTTACAAAAGGGATTCTCAACCTATTCGCCTGTTGCATTGAAAGAGCTGTTCAATAGCCAAAAGGTAAACCATATACTGCCATACAATGGCATGGACAATAATGAAACGGAACAAAAAGAATTTCAGGATAACAACAAACACATGTCTATATCCGGAGCTCAACAAAAATACTCTCTTGTAGTAGATAATGGGCAAATGAGACTATCACTGGAACAGGAGCAAGCCACATTGTTACTTAAAACCAAACTTTCTGAATATGCCAACAAAGAGATAAGTCCGGCCAATGAACACTTAACCATGCAAATAGCCTCGCAAGTTTACAATATTCCTACAGCAGCCAATGGGCTCTGTTTTTTTCAAAATGATGAACCTGCCTATATCACACGACGTTTTGACATTGCACCCAATGGAAGAAAATTCAGAAAAGAAGATTTTGCTTCTTTAGCCGGAATATCAAAGGGGAATAAAGGTCCCAACTACAAATATGATGTATTAAGTTATGAAGAGATGGCGGATATTATCAAACAGTACGTCTCAGCATCATCTGTAGAGGTTCTAAAATTCTTTCGATTAGTTATTTTCAACTTCCTTTTTTCAAATGGAGATGCTCATGCTAAAAATTTCTCTTTGTTAGAAACTCCTTCTGGAGATTTTATACTTGCTCCGGCATATGATTTGCTAAATACCAGACTGCATATTTTTGATGATCATGTATTTGCTTTACAACGTGGCTTGTTTAAAGAGAATACGTTAAACGGAAATGACGGTGCGGTTACAGGAAAAGAATTCATAGAATTTGGTATCCGCATCGGCATTCCCCCCAAAAGAGTTCATAAAGAGCTAATAAGCTTTTGCCAAAAGGCAGAACAAGTACAAGATTTAGTCGAAAAATCATTTTTACCGAATCAATTAAAGAAACAATATTTACTCCATTACCAAATGAGAAAAGATTCCTATCTTTCGGTAGGCATTCCTACATAAAATTATACCAGTTTCTTTTTCTTCCTGTAGTTTTCACGAAACTCTTTGGGCGAACATTCTTTCTTTTTCTTGAAGATCCGATTGAAATTAGAAAGATTATTAAACCCGCATTCATAACAGATTTCAGCAATAGACATAGTAGAATCAACCAGCAGGCGGGCAGCAAACCCCAAACGAATGTCAATGATATAGTCCGAAAGATTCTTACCGGTACGCAATTTAAAGAAGCGACTGAAAGATACCGGAGTCATTCCTACCATATCAGCCAGCTGATTCAGGCGGATCTCTTCCTGATAATGGGCATTAATATATTCCTGCACTTTCTGCACACGGCGGCTATCCGAATGAATGCCGATTTTCGCGAAGGAAGAACTTGACAACGTACGGGCCTCTTCATTGAAAAGTGACAGTTCATAAAGTATGGTCAAGAACTTGATGACAGCATAAAACCCCTGTTTCTCGGATGCCAGCGTATCGAGAAGGGGATAAATTTTCAGGATGGCGGACATCGGAAAACAAAGACCTTTCTGAGCTTTCTCAAGCATATCACGAATAGAATCGAACTGATTCTTATTGATAAAACTTTTGAAGAAAAGATCGGAAGAGAACTGAATCGTTATTTCACGGATCTCTTTTGAATGGCAATCGTGCTGCTCCCAGACATGTTCCAAATCCTTTCCGGTAATCAGAACCAAATCATAATCACTGATCACTTCTGCCGAATCACCGACGATCCGTCGCACACCGGCTGCTTTCTCCGTAAAGTTCAGCTCAAATTCGGCATGATTGTGAATGGGATAAGTAAACTCCGTTTTATACCGTTCGGCAATGTAGAAACAATCCTTATCGGACAGCGGAGTGATCTCCCGAATAATGTTGCTTTGTAGTGCATTCATAGCTAATATAGTATTATTAGCCACAAATATAACACACTTTTTTAATTTCTTCTATTCCACTCCCGAAAATCTTCTCCCGTAGGATTCTGGAATACGCGCAAACCAAATTCCGGAACAATGGCAAGCAGATGATCGAATACATCGGCCTGAATTCCTTCGTAAGGTACCCACTCTTTCACAGCAGAAAAAAAGTAAAGTTCGACCGGAATACCTTGTTCGGTGGGCTGAAGATACCGTACCATACAAGTGAGGTTCTTATTGACATCGGGAAGACTTTTCAAGTAGTTGGTCAGATAGGCACGGAATACTCCGAGATTGGTCTGGCGTCGCCCATTGACCAAAATAGAGTTGTCTATGTGATGTTCTTTATTATACTCTTTCACCACCTGCTCGGTCTGCTCCACATAATCGGTCAACAATTGGATTTTCTTATATTTAGCCAACATTTCGGGGGTACAGAATCTTACACTGTTCATATCGATATTGATAGAACGCTTCACACGCCGTCCACCGGACTCTTGCATACCCCGCCAATTCTGAAAAGAATCGCTGACCAGCAGATAGGGAGGGATGGTAGTGATGGTATTGTCCCAATTGCGCACCTTCACCGTATTGAGCGTCACTTCAATCACCGTACCGTCGGCTCCGTATTTGGGCATAGCGATCCAGTCACCTACTTTCAGCATATTATTTGCAGAAAGTTGAATGCCGGACACAAATCCCATGATACTGTCTTTAAACACCAACATCAGGATGGCAGCCGAAGCACCAAGCCCGGTGAGCAATACCATCGGAGATTTATCTATCAATACACTGATAACAACAATTCCTCCAATGAAAAATAGTATCACTTGTGCCGTTTGCAACAAACCTTTCAATGGTCGATCACGAAACTGTTCTCGCTCACTGTATACATGATAAACAGCCGACAGAAATGCACTGATAAAACGCAGAAAAACCGCAATGATATAAATCATGCAGATACGACGGATAAAATCGAGGGCACTTACATTCGGAATAGCCAAAGGAATCAACACATAAATAATGATGGGAGGGACAAGATGACTGAGGTAAATCAAAACTTTACGGTCGAACACAATATCATCCCAGGTTGCTTTGGTCTTTTTCACTAGTTTAGCAACTACTCTTAAAAGAATGTTACGACAAATAAGATCGGCTAAAAAGGCAATGCCAATAATCAGTACCAGTGTCATAATGGGACCGACTTCACTGGAGTCAAATCCCCAGGAAACGAATAAGTCATTTATTTTTTCGGTTATCTGTTCCATATAAAAACTCTTTTATGTCTTCTTTCAACCATTGATAAAGGTATAAATCTTTGTAAGCACTATTTTTGCGAAGCATTACCTCCACATTGACCTGACTGTTTTGATAACAAGTCAGTTCATTATGAAATTGTTCGTCATGTTCCGCCAATTTTTTGATTTCTTGTTCCCGTTCGCGTCGCAGGGCTGTACAAACGGGAGTCAATACTTTCATCACGACATTGTCCATGATGTGATGCCCCTGAATAAACAGATATGTTGTATCAGGAAGCACTCCAAGTCCTTTTAATTCGACCGATAACTTATCGACCTCTTCGATACCTTGTGGAAAACGCGTGGATAACTCAGAAAGTTTAGACGTTACCGAACGCCTCACTGCCTCCAAAGAACGTTCCGGATGCCTCAAGCTGACATCGTGCAAACGAACACAGGCATTAAATTCACTCATAGTAAACGTATAAGTATCATGACGACGATAAAACCAGACAGACCACAGGAAAAGCGGATAAGCAATCTGAGAGTATCGTTTCATAAACTCATTGAAGTCAATCAGGTGTCTGTCGTTCAAAGTGGCTTGCACACAGACCTCATGCAAGCTATCGGCATAACAATGATAGTTTTCAATAGCATAAGCATAGGTCTGAAAAATATATCTATTACGATTAATTTTACGTGAAGTAGCAGTAGCTCCTTGCAACAAAAAGTCATAATCGCTATCCACACAGGCAATCAGACTTTTGCCTAACTCGGCCGTATTAAGGGTATTCATCAGTACCATTTTCTTGCCTTTAGCCAAAGATGTAGCCGAAGGAAGCATCACCTGAAAATAATGTTCTTCGTCCTCAAACTCCTCAAGCAGTGTACGCCAGAAAGCTACATCGTCATAACTCTCAACATAAGCTACAATCCGGCGGCGCGCCTTTTTAGAGTATAACTTATGAGCAGCATTGAAATAGGAAGAAGTCAGATTGTCTTTGAGACTGATTGCCATAGGTCGTGTTTTAGTTAAATGCTACTTATAGCTGGTTGCAATATCACTTACTTCGGTCACAGCATCGAGCCATCCTTCCATGATCACTGCAGGAGAATGTGTCGTTAGTATAATCTGCACATTCGGATTCAGTTCACGGATCATCGATATCAGCTTTTGCTGCCATTCGATATGCAAAGAAGCTTCGGGCTCGTCCATGAACAATACGCAATGGGCATTATCCTGTACAAGTACAGTAAGCAGAATAACTAACATCTGCTTTTCACCGGAAGAAAGTTTATAAGGAAACAGAAGTTCACCATCCTGATAGAAAGCAATATCATTGCGTCTACGGTCTATTTTTTTACGGGTATAGCTGAATAGTTCGTCAACCATGTCTTGAAAACGACGTTTAGCAATGGAAAGCGTGGCTGCTTTACTACGTTCTTCCTCGTTATTGCTGCTCAACAGCTCGATCATCTTATTGCCTATATTGACTTGATAATCCAGATAACGGCGCTGCAACAGATAGAGTTGCCAGTCGAGTTCGGACTTTACATTCTTATCTGCCATACGGGCTGTGAAATCCCCCATAATAAGCGGACGATCGTAACTACGGATAACATCATAAGGAATGTAAGTAGCTTCGGGATTGTCGAAAAAGATATGTACTCCGTTTTTTTCATCACTCTTCACTTCACCCGACAGTTGCTCGAGATACCCGACCGATCGATTCAGGATAGTGGTTTTTCCAACTCCATTGATTCCGGATAGTATATTGACATCCGGACGAAGGTCCCAGACTATATTGAAACGGTCCCATAATCCGTCTATTTCAATTCGTTTGATATAATTGGCTGATAGTTCCATAAATGGTTGCATTTAAATTAAACAAATATAGAAAATTCAAACGATAAATTGGTTACTTTTGCATCAGTTTTCAATAAAGGTAACATTTTCGGTATGGAGATTGATAAGAATCTGAAAGGACACGCATTGGCATTTACAGCCAACGTGATGTGGGGGCTGATGTCCCCCATCGGTAAATCGGCATTGGCAGAGTTCTCAGCGCTTTCGGTAACCACCTTCCGCATGGTAGGTGCCGCAGCAGCTTTCTGGATACTTTCCGCTTTCTGCAAACAAGAGCAGGTAGGACACCGTGACATGGTGAAGATTTTTTTTGCTTCTCTGTTTGCCCTTGTTTTCAATCAGGGGATATTTATATTCGGATTGTCTCTCACTTCTCCGATAGACGCATCTATCGTAACAACAACTTCACCTATCATCACCATGATTGTGGCAGCTATCTATCTGAAAGAACCGGTTACCAACAAAAAGGTTTTGGGCATCTTTATCGGAGCAATGGGAGCGTTAATCTTAATTCTAAGCAGTCAGGCAGTAAGTGCAGGAGGAGGAAGCATTTGGGGAGATTTACTTTGCATGATTGCGCAACTTAGCTTCTCCATCTATTTAACCGTATTCAAAGGGTTATCCCAACGCTATTCGGCCATCACGATTAATAAGTGGATGTTTATCTATGCATCCATCTGTTATATTCCTTTCTCATACCAGGATATAGCAAGCATTAAATGGGACAGCATTTCGACAGCCGCCATCTATCAAGTACTTTATGTGGTACTATGTGGAAGTTTCATTGCTTACATCTGCATCATGACCGCGCAAAAACTAATGCGCCCTACAGTAGTAAGCATGTATAATTATGTACAGCCTATTGTTGCTTCTATTGCTGCTATTTTAATGGGAATCGGAAGCTTCGGCTGGGAAAAAGGGGTTGCGATCGCATTGGTATTTCTTGGAGTCTACTTTGTGACTCAAAGTAAATCGAAAGCAGATTTGGAAGGTGTGTCATAACTCACCACAGAATTTTGACACACCTTTATCATTATTTCAGATCTTCAAAATAGGTATCGAGTAGGCTCTTGGCAGCAACAAAAGAGGTTAGATTTCCCCTGAGCACTTGTTGCTCCTTTTCTTGTAACATCGATTCGATCTTGGCATTATGATAGAAACTGTCACGTAACTGTTCATTGATGCTTTCATACATCCAGTATTTACTTTGTTCGTTACGGCGGTATTCAAAATAGCCATTACCTTTCACAAAATCGATATACTCATACACCATATCCCATATTTCCTTTACCCCAAGATTGTAGAATCCGGAATATGTGAGTACACGCGGTGTCCATCCGGAATCGGGAGCGGGAAAAAGATGCAAAGCATTACGGAACTGAGCAGCGGCCAACTTGGCTTTATCGATATTGCTACCATCAGCCTTATTAATCACAATACCATCTGCCATTTCCATGATACCGCGTTTAATACCTTGAAGTTCGTCTCCCGTACCGGCCAACTGAATCAACAGAAAGAAATCGACCATCGAGTGAACAGCCGTTTCACTCTGTCCCACTCCCACCGTCTCTACAAATATCTTATCGAAGCCGGCCGCTTCACACAGAATGATTGTTTCACGGGTTTTACGGGCTACTCCTCCCAAAGAACCGGCGGAAGGGCTGGGACGTATAAATGATTTAGGATGCACTGAAAGCTGCTCCATACGGGTTTTATCACCCAAAATACTTCCTTTGCTGCGTTCACTGCTCGGGTCGATGGCTAAAACCGCTAACTTACCTCCCTTTTCGAGAACGTGCAATCCAAAGACATCAATCGAGGTGCTTTTACCGGCTCCCGGTACACCACTGATACCTACACGGATTGAATTTCCGGAATAAGGCAGACATTTTTCAATAACTTCCTGGGCAGTAGCTTGATGTTCAGGACGCACACTTTCTACCAAAGTCACAGCCTGACTCAAGATCGTCACATCTCCCTTGACAATTCCCTCCACAAACTCACTAACCGACAATTGACGCTTCTTTACCTTCCGTTTCAGATAAGGATTTACAGATGACGGTTGTTCAATGCCTGCATTCACAACCAAACCTTTATACGCTTCGTTATTCTCAGGATGTTCCATGGCAGATATTAATTATGTGATTCGTTATTCGTAGCTTTTACATCGATCTCCACTTTCGGTTGCACCGGATCATTGGTGATCATCAGGATACGTAAATGTCTCTTTTTCTTTCCAAGGTTCTTTTTCAGAACAGTCACCCTCAACCGAGTACTTTCACCCGGTTGCAGTACAGTTTTTTTCAAAGCAACCCCCACTGCCGGATTAAACACTTGCAGTTTGCTAATTTGCAGAGGAGATTTACCTGTATTAGTGATAACAATGTCTCGTCTGGCTTTGTTTTTCTTGGCCAGCACCTGACTTAAATCAATCTTAGATTCGGACAGGCGAATAACAGGAGCGACCGCCTTATCCTGTTCGGTCATTCCTGAAAAGTCCGGAAGAAGGACTGCTGACACAGGTATTTCGTTCTCTTCACCCACTTTATCACCGGCAAAACGAGCCAGATAAACAGAAGACTGGGTCAAGCCCAAATCCATTAGTTGTTTGGTGTCGAGTGTGAGAGTAATGGTTCCTTTCTTACCCTTTAAAAGGACGGTCGGATTAGTTTCCATTTTCAGATAAGGCGGAAGGTGCATCAATACAGGTTCGTATGGACGATCGGAAAGATTGACTACTCCTAATGTGATTACCAGTTTCTCTCCACTGTGTGCATCCGGAAAATCAATATCTGTACGATCAATCCGGATTTGCCCGATTGCATAAGGATGTGTTTTAGTAAAGTCCTTGATTTCCTGAACCACCTCCCCGTCAAAATTCAGATAAACCAAACTAGGCTGTGCATTGCTGTAAATGCCGATTGACTTATTGAAATGCCCTAGCGCTTTAGCATCAAACGTAGCACTAACTGTTCCTTTTTCTCCGGGAGCAATCGGAGTTTTCGTCCAGTTAGCAACCGAACAGGCACAAGAAGTGGTAACATTAGTCAGTACCAAAGGTTTATCACCTGTATTGGTAATAGTATATTCTACAGAAACCGGACGTTTCCATTCGATTTGTCCGAAATGATGGGTCTCCTTATTAGAAGAGATACGAGGTTGAGCTACAGCCGATAAAGTAATAGTAAGTAAAGTAAATATGAAGAGTAAACTACGTTTCATTCGTCTCTGTTTTATAATTATTAGTTGTTTAGAGTACAAAAATAGGGGTTTTCAGTGAGATTCTGCCATTGATTACATATTTTTAAGCACAAGACATGATAGCATACTTCTTTTGTAAATACTCTTAAAGCAACTATTTACCACTATCCATTAACATAGATATGGCTTTCTCGTATTGCTGCCATGACTGCTTATTACGTAAAGGGTTTCCCAACCATACTACCTTATTTGAGCGGTCTATAACGAAATCTTGATATAAAGGATTATCAAAAATACCATTTTCTTTTTTAAAACATCCCAATGAATCAAAAAATATCGGATAACTGACATGCATTTGTCTAAACACCTCATTAACAGTAAAAGTATCTTTTTCATGCACAATCATAAGAACTCCTGTATGCGTATCCAGCAACCGACGCTTATTTGTTTTCATATATTGCATCTTCTCCAAACTACAAGGTGTACAATTACCCGAATCGACATAAGATATCAGTAAAAATTGGTCTTTAAAAGCCTTATTACCAACCGTATTAAAGTTTTTATCGGAAAAGATAATTTCTTTTCCGATAAAAGCTTCTAGTTCCGGATATACGTTTTTCTTTTTACCACAGGATAATAGAACAATGGTGCAGAACATCAGACTAAGAATTCCAAGCTTTCCCATCAATACTTCATTTACTAAGCCAGGAAACGTCATAAGCCCAAATCGAATCATCTTCACCCTGAGCGTACAATCTATTATTTTGAGGATCTAAAGTGATCCAAGAGATCTCCTTATCCAACTGTATCTTATATACGGGCCGCCCTTCCCAATCGAAGACATGGACAGTCTTTGATTTAAAAGGATACTTACCTCCCATTTCTGCCTGATCAATATAAAGGGCAAATATATATCGTGAATTCACAGCCGCACTTGTATAATAATAGCGTATGCACTCAAGATTTTGTTCTATATCACTGAAGTCAAGCGTATCATCCATCCTGTACCCTACTTGTTTTCCTGACTTTACATCTAATATGGTGATCTGGGCAACCCGCTGCATGGCAATGGCCACTTTAGTCTGATCTGGATGTATATAACTATGATTAGCGTAAAACATGCCACTCAGAACATCATATTTATCATCCTTCAAAATAACCGGTCGGTTGAACAACTTATATTCCTTCACTTTATTCCCCAAAGAATCTTTATATAAATAAAATTTGCGCGGAATATATTCTTTACCTTTGGAATACTGTTCCTCACACTGATTTTGCCCTAATATATATCCATCTTTCAAAAAGAACAGGGTAGTAGCCGGGTAAACGAAATATTTATTCCAATCCATGGGAATAATAGCATCGCAAACAGTAGCTCCTGTCTCTATAGACTTTGTAATATTCAATAATCTAGCTGATTTGGCATTATCTCTGACCCATAACTTCAATTCGCCATTCTCCCTTATAAACTGCTGAGAGTTTTTACAGGATAAATAGTCATTTGGCCCTTGCCCTTTGGGACATAAAGAAGCGATATGTTTGCCACTATTCACACTAAATACATACATCCAGCAATCACTATATTTATGCGAAGTAAAAAACAATAATGAGTCATACGCTAATACTGAACCGTCATAAATATCTTCAAGCTCTACTTTTACCGGAGACAACAAAGTATCGTTATCAAACGATTTGATAACTGTTATATCACCATTAAAGTAAAGATCCGTCTCTTCTTTACAAGCAAAAAAAACAAATCCGACCATGAAAAGGATTAAAATAAACCTATTCTTCCATTTATTTTTTAAAACCATCATTCTAACATGTATTAGTTAACTATCTCGTACAATAAAGAAAACTATATATCCAATCTTTGTGACCTTCGGTAGTACCAGATGGACAACGGTAAATAACGCTTTCGGTAGTTCCTGAATTACACACCAAATAATACTCTCCCGTAGAATCATCTTTTGTAAATTCACTGGAGCTTACACACTTTTTTATCGTAGTTGATGGATTATCCTCATTCCCTATACCATCGCCTTCAGCATTAGCAAGAGATTCAACATTTGCCAATGCAATATCTCTGGCGTTCTTTTTATTATCTACGAATTTAAGAAACACAACTCCTGCTAAAGCAGAGAAACAAAGCACTGTTAGAATAGTAAATAATTTTTTTATTTTCATAAAAATAGATTTAAGGTTTAACAATCATATCCTACAAAGATAAGTTTTATTTGCAACAAAAACCATTTTAATAAAAATATTATAATATAATTCAAAGATTATAAACTAAAAATAAAAAAGAGATGCAGATACTTACATAATCCAAGTATCTGCATCTTAAAAAAGACAGAGTTCTATTTACTGAGAAACTTCGTAACGGGCAGAAGCTGAATGGGCAGCATATTCGGGTGCATAGGCACTTTGAATAGTAGCAATTCCTGCTTCATAACTTCCCGCACGATCTACACGATAACTGTATTCTAAAACATAAGTCCCCTTATTCAAAGTATCGAAGAAGAAATCGGTAGAAGCATCTTTTACTGCAACATAACAACCGACATCACCGACATTACGATATCCGGACAGGACCTCTACCGGTTCAAGACAAGCAGCACGTTGATCTTTCAATTGTACAAAGTCCATTGTACGATCGAGACGAACGGTCAGACGAACAACTACTTTATCACCAACCTTTAATTGAGTTTTACCGATAACCGGCTGTAACCGGCGATTATTATTAACAATCGTCTCTACATACAATTTCTTATCAACATTCAACCCACTTCCCTGGCGGACCACTTTATCAAGATTCTCTTCGAACTGTGCATAAACTGCTCCCCAGGCAATACCCGGATCTCTCTTTTCAACGATAATCTCATCGGTATTCACGGTCTTCTTATCGGTAAAAGTCTTTTTGATATAGCCTAATCCCGGAACAGTCGTCTTGGCAGGACTTATCGTTTCTAAAACTTCATTGCCAAGGACAATACGCACGTCTCCCTGATTATCCAATAAATTAGTACCCCGGTAAAGCAAAGCATAAACAGCATTGGCTGTAGCTACCGGAGAGTCCCACTGTTGAGTTTGCTTCTGTTTTAAAAGCCACATTTTCATTTCTTCAACAATCGTGGCATTGCTGCCTACCATCTCAAAAGCCTCCATTACATCAACATGGGCAGGCACTTTTAAGTTATTCCAAGCATACGGACTATCAGTCCTATCAAAGAACATGCCTTGCTCGTCTGTTTGAGTAAGATATTCTTTGAGAGATGCCATAAACTCCTGAGCTTCTTTTACCTTACCTGCCTTCTGTAATACAATAGCCGACCAGGCCTTCTCGGTGACGGATTGTTGAGACAATGATGGAGCAACTTTGGATAGGAAGTAATCATAACCTTCTTTCGCCGATGCCGGAACTTTCTCGCCAGAGATAGCAATCAAATAGAGATACTTCAATGCACTTCGTGAAATTCCCTCTGATTTATTGCCAACCTTTTCTGCCTCACGGATAGAACGATATTCCTGCAAGGCTTCTTTATGGAGATAACCGAAAGCTGCTTGTTGCATATCCAGCGCTCCTCCCTCCAGTGGCTTCCCTGTAAGCAGGGCTATACGTGCATTCTGTTCTACAATGAAGTCGGTGACAAAAAGACTTCCGTCCATTCCTTTATACCAGCTCCACGAACCATCAGGTAACTGGAGTTCCTTTAATTTCAACAAAGCTGCTGTATTACTGTTACGGATATTATTCAAATCGAATAAAGTGGCAATACGCTCTTTTTGTTCGCTTTCCGAAGTCGCTTCCATCACCCAAGGAGATTCAGAAAGAAGGATATTCTTCACTTCCTGATTTTTTTGCAAATTACTCAAGAAGCTTTCTTTAGTGCCTCCCTGGAGTTTCCAACTATCAAATATTGCCTGAATACGTGGCTGAGCATTCATGATATAAGAAGCCATTGTATTGGCATACCAGGAAGTAGCCCACGAAATAGCATCATCATTCCGAGGTTGTGATAGTGCCGGTAATGCTTGCACTGCATACCAAGCCGGATTGGAAGTAAACTCTACAGTTAAACGGCGGTTGGTCGCAGTCTTACTATGGTGATTGAACAGATCGGCCAAAGAAAAAGTACGTGTTTGCTCGCCACGAACAGGCATGGGCAAAGTCTCTGTCAAGTTCTCCTTATCACTGAGAACCGGAAGCAAATGCTGCTCTCCATCACTGAAATTTCCTCCTTCGGCAATCATCCGGCATCCCAAAAGTTCATATTTATCAGTTACTATGAACAAGAAACTTACACCGACACTCTGTCCGGCTCCGGCATTAAATTTCTTCTGTTGGGTCGATATTACCTGATCTGTCATTGGATCGAAAAGTACCAGTTTCACAGTACCAGACAGATTTTTACCGGTCAGATTACTAACAGAAGCAGCCATGGAAGTGTGATCTCCTACCCGGACAAACCGAGGTAGATTCGGAGTAAGCATAAACTCTTTACTGGTAACAGCAGTAGCATCCATCTGCCCTGTCATCATATCTTGTGTATGAGCATATCCTCGGAAATTCCAGGTCGTGAGACTTTGAGGCATACGGAAAGAGAAACTGACCTCACCCTGAACGTTCGTGTGAAGCTGCGGATAAAAGAAGGCAGTTTCCGCAAAGTCGGTACGTAACTCTATATCTGTTGTCCTACCCATATCGGCATTGTCCATTGACATTGCCATTCCGCTCTCTTCCGTAACAGGAACCATTTCAGATTCAAAAACGACATCGGCTACGGCAGCGCTCTTCATTTGTGGTTTTGCAGCACCCATTCCGCGCAGACGTGCATATCGGGTAGTCGGAGCAGCATCATTGGTGACCGACAACATTTCGGCAACCGCATATAAAACCGGAGGCAAGTCAAAATGATCATAGCTAAACGGAGGCACCTTCAAATCAGTCCGGCGGAAACCAAAATAAAAATAGTTTGAGCCAACATAATCTCTCCTCCAACGAGCAATGGGGACAGAAAGTTGATAATGTAATTGCAATGACTGGTTGGTCTTCCAAATTTTATCCAAAGAGGCATCATACATAGTAGCCAGCATTTCGGCCAAAACAGGTGATTTCTGTGGATTACGGATAGTTAGTTTCCATTCCTCTTCCTGCCCGGGACGTAATTTATCACGGAATACATCCCAACGCATATTCAAGTTATGATCGGGCAAACGTTTTATCAGGCTTACCTCCTGTTCGTAAACAACACCTTTACGAACAAATACAAAGGTAATACCCAAACCATTCCCGTAGGCTTCCCGATACGGATATTCAAAACGAACAAGAGAATCGGACAAATGAAGAAGCTTACTCTCCAGATGCTTATTACCACAGAACACATCCATTAAGACATAAGTATCTTTTTCGGAAGTACCAAAATAGAACAGGGCAGGATGTGCTGCATCAAACCGGGTATTCACTTCATAACACCACAAAGGCATAGATACCGGAGGACGCTTATCATCGGAAGCAAAAAGAATCACTACCTTTTCCGCATCTACCTTACGGCCTTGATCATCTTTCACCGAAGCTACAAGTTTGTAAGCACCTGAAGGAAGTTTTTTCCAATCGGACAACAAGATCTCTTCATTGGACCTAAACGAACCGGAAAGAGCCGGTTGATCGGAAACGTCCTGTTCTTTCAAGGGTTTTGATTTCTGATAATCGGAAATCAAAAACAACCGGTAACTGCCTTCGACACTGACCGGTTTACGATCCAGATTATTTACCCGAAAAGTCGCTTTCACAGAATCATCCTTGCAAATCAGTCCGGATATATCAGCAAACAATAACAAAGAGGTCTTTCCTGCCCGCAGACTTGTTTCTGAAGTTTGCGTTTCACCTGCGACATTGGTTACTGAAAGCTGCACTTTATAGTCATAATATAAAGAGGTATTATCACCGTCTCCCAAATCGGGATTCGAAGTGTCTGGTTTCAGATCCACAGGAATTTCGAAGTTTCCATCTACTCCCAAACGGACAGTGTCAGAGGCCAAAATAACCGGATTCATCCCCCACATCCGCCAAGTATACAATGAGCGGGTAATGGTATAAGCAACAGGAATATCCTGTAACGGCACACCACTGAAAGTTTTTACACTCCCTTTCAACTCGACACGATCTCCCAACCGATAACTTTCAGTCACCGGCTCAAAAGTAATATCAAATGTAGGACGTTTGTAATCCTCTACACGAATGGAACGAAATCCGTTTTGAGTATTCAAACTGAAAGTACCGTTCAAACAAACGGACGGTAAAACAAATTCTGCGGTGAAAGATCCAAAATCATTGGTACGCAGCTTCTTTGCACTGATTTCTTGCCCATTGGCATCCGAAAGAGTCAGCGTATATTCCTGTCCCGCAATCACATGGGCAGAGTCAGGATACTGTTCATAGGCAATGCCTTTTACATAGACAGTCTGCCCCGGACGATAAACAGAACGGTCGGTAAGCAAAGTTACCACAGAAACAGGTTTTGAATGGTCTGCAAAATTATAATCTCCTCCCCATAAATACATCTGCGGCATAGCTGTATCATTCCCTTTGGCAGCAGTCAGATACCTGTATTTTTCCGATGAAGCAAACTGTACTTTTCCTTCGGTATTGGTAGTGGCTGTCAGAAGTTGTTTGTTCTGTCGATCGAAGAATGAAAGAACAACACCCTGCAAAGGCTGGCCACTCATAGCATCGAGAATAGCTACCTCACTCAGATTAGAAGGTAGAGATCGGGTAAGAACTTTAAAGCAAGTAGAATAGAGAAATTTTGAAACATTGGAACGAACCTTAACACCCGGAATAACACGGAGGGCGTACAGTCCTGTTTCAGGTGCCTTTATGTGGTAGATGGAATCTTTCACTTTATAGTCATCCGACGGGAAGAGAACATAATGTTCCGATGAAAGTAAACGTCCATGTTTTTTTAGAAATGCGTCATTGGGTGCTTCCACCGTATTCGGACGTGCCGGTAAATTAATTGCATACAACTCTACCGTAAAGTCTTTCAAATTTTTAAAGCTGACTTTTAAATCAAACTCCTCACCCGGATAAACTGTTGACGGGGATTGTACTGTCAGATCGGGACGCAGAATTTCTTGCTTCAGTTCTTTCAGAGCATTGATGCGGCGATAGTCCGGATAGCGAGAGATAGCCTCTTCGCACAATTGTAACGCAGAAGCGGGCACTCCTGCATCCATTGCCGCCTGTGCCTTGAGCAAATAAACTTCTGCACAGACATCATGTGACTTATTTTCGGCAATCAGTTTGTCCAGTGCAGCCAAATAAGGATCCTGTGTCAAGCCAAGTTTCCCCTCCGGAGCACGATAAGGCCGAAAATCGATATCAGTAAGCCTCTTCCACTGCAAATAATCCAAAGTAGTAAGCAACAGAGCATCGTGATTATCAGTCCGACGATATGAATTCATCATATGCTGATAAATTTCTTCAATGCGTACATTTATTAAAGAATCACGGCCAAATCCGGACAGATTCTCCAATGAAGTAATGGCACGGGAAGCCAACAAATGATACATATCATGATGATAGTAATCACTGGTTACTCCAAGTTCCACAAAAGGAATGTAGCTTCGGGAGGAAGTATCGAGCAGTAGCAAAGAGTCTTGAAATGTTACGGCTATTTCTGTCATTACTTTAGTTACAAACTGATTCTTACTCCACTCCCGGATATCAACAGAGGGAGCTTCTTCTTCCAAATCCGTACGTTGATTCAGTTTCCAACGGTTTTGGGAAGCATAATCTGCATACATACTACCGATAAGCGAATGCAGGATTGCACGGTCCAATGGCTTGTCCGTAGTCACCGCCCACTGCTCTAAGCCATTCAACGACACGTAAAAGCTATCCGGAGTAATCTCTTCCCTAAATTTCATCTGCCAAATATAAGCTTTCAGCATTTGAGGAGAATTCTTCTCTGCTTTAGCTTTTTGATAAATTTCACCGGTTAATCGGACAACTGTTTGGGGCAAACTTTTCTGCTGGGCCTGCTCCACTTGCTTCCATAATCTATCGTATGATTGAGCATATGTCCATGACATCATCCCCATAGAAAGTAACACGATAATACAAATCAGTTTAATTCTCATATATTAAAAGTTTAAGTATCAATACATAATTAACAAAGTAACAAATTAAAGTTTAAAGATTTGTTCTTTTTAGCTTAAAAAAAGAGAACAGGGCAAACGTGATACGATTATTAATGGTTCTAATTAATCTCTTTTAACACAAAAATCAAAATAGCAAAACTTTTTCGGGTATCTTTGTAATAAGAACCATTTATCTAATCACAAACTAAGGCACAACATTTTATGAAAAACCGACATTACTTAAGGCACATACTGGCCATTACTGCGTTATTATTCAATGGAGAAACCATTTACTCGCAAACTTATCCAATAGAAAACTACTTAAAAGCAGCAGGAGACTATGTTACTATTTACAATGGTGAAATCGAATTAACATACAGTCTTGCCCAATACGACAATCTTCCCTATTTTCAAGGTGATGAATTTACCACAGGAGAGATTATCTTCAAAGGAAACCGATACCCGGGACTGGATCTTCATTTGGATTTACACAAAGACCAACTTTGTGCACTGACTCCTGACAGCCATTACAGCATGATTATCAATAATGAAGGAATCGAACAAGTCAACCTGCACAATACTACATTTATCTATTTCCGTCCGACAAAGAAGACAGATCTCAATAAGGGATTTTACGAATTACTACAAGACGGAAAGCGACTGAGACTGCTGGCACGAAAAACATACTCCGTTGCTCAGATCAACGTAGAAAAAATAGCCAAAACCCGCAAACATCAAACTGAATATTTCATATACGGAGTAAAATATTATCTGGAATACAATGGGATATATTATCCCGTCAGTAACAACAAGTCGTTTGCCAAGATCTTTCCGGAGCAACATAAACTGATAAAACGTTACGCACGAAAACATAAACTTAATTTTCGCCATGACGCTGATGCCTCATTAATCGCTCTTACTAACTTTTGTGAAGAATTGATAGACCAAAAACAAACACGATGAAAAAAAGTACATACTTATGGATGTTGCCCCTACTATTTGCATGGCCGCAACAAATGACGGCTCAACACCCCCTCTCACTTCCTGCCGACAGTATAACTATTGACTCCTTATTGGAGACTGTAGAAAAAAATACACCCTATAGGGTTTTCAGCACTATTAGTGCTCCTTTCAAGGTTTTGGTGAAAGGAAAAGCTTCACCCCTGCAACAATTAAAAGAAGCACTTGAGCCGACTCCCTATAAATTGTCAGTATCCGGAAACAATTTATTCGTGCTAAAAGAGCAGGAACTCATCACGCTATTACCTGCTAAACTGACTGGAGAACCGGAAAAAGGCGAAAGTTATTATGGTGACGTATATACTTACCTAAGCGGAGAACCTGAAAAGGCATCTTCAGAAAACAAAGTGTATAATGTGGGAGATGTACGAATCAAGCAACCACCACGAAAAGCGGTACTCAAAGGGCAAGTTACTAACTTTAAAACCGGTGAGCCCATGATAGGCATCAATCTGATTTTAAAGGACCCATGGATTGCGACGACAACAGATGTTAAGGGAAACTTTACTCTTGAACTTCCTACCGGACACAAACAAATTGATATCAAAGGACTTAACATTAAAGATACCCGTCGACAAATTATGCTTTACAGTGATGGTACACTGGACATCGAACTTGAAGAAACTACACATATGCTGGACGAAGTAACCATTACTTCCGGACGTATACAAAATGTGAAAAGTACGCAATTAGGTGCAGAAACACTGCGTCCAACCCAATTGAAGAATATCCCGATGGCCTTGGGAGAAGTAGACATTTTAAAGATGGTACAGGCTTTACCCGGTGTAAAAACAGTAGGTGAAGCTTCAAGCGGCTTCAACGTACGTGGTGGAGCTACCGACCAGAATCTAATTCTGCTAAATGACGGAACCATCTATAACCCGAACCATTTATTCGGCTTTTTTGCAGCCTTCAATTCAGATATGGTAAAAGAAGCCGAGATATATAAAAGCAGCATCCCGGCACAATATGGTGGACGTATTTCATCCATTCTGGATATCACCGGTAAAGAAGCCAATAAAGAAAAATTCACCGGTTCGGCCGGTATCGGTCTGGTAACGAGTAAACTGAATCTGGAGATTCCGATTATCAAAGACAGAACGTCTGTATTACTAAGTGGGCGTACTACGTATTCTGACTGGATCATGAAGCAGCTTCCGGAGAAAAGCGGATACAAAAACGGTACCGCCGGCTTTTATGATTTGGCTACTATTGTGGCACATAAATTCAATGACAAACATAGTCTTAATGTCTACGGATACTATAGTCATGACCGTTTCGCTTTCAATTCAAACGAAAAATACGGCTACAATAATCTCAATGCTTCCGCACGATGGAGAGCTGTATTTAACGAAAAACTGATAGGATACTTCTCCGCCGGATACGATCATTACGATTACAATAACCGCGAGACCGTCAATGCATCAGCTGCTTATAAACTTTCATTTGATATTAATCAGTATTTTGTCAAAGCAGACTTCACAAACATACTGGCCGATAAGCACACGCTCAACTTTGGTTTCAAGTCCATGCTCTATCATATCAATTCGGGCACTTATGAACCTGAAGGAAGTGAATCATTTGTAAAAAAGGACGTTTTACAAAAGGATAAAGCCTTGGAAACGGCATTTTATTTAGGTGATGAATGGGAAATCACTCCCAAACTATCGGTCAACGCTGGTATCCGTTACTCACTGTTCAGTGCACTCGGTCCACGTTCGTACTATCAATATGCATCAGGCATGCTCCCACACGAATCGACCATAACGGACACTATCACTGCAGGAGCAGGAAAATTCATGAAGACTTATCATGGGCCGGAATTCCGGTTATCCGCCCGGTATGCTTTCACAGATAATTTCTCGGTCAAAGCCGGATTTAACTCGATGCGGCAATATATCCATAAGTTGTCGAACACTGTCATTATGTCGCCAACGGATACATGGAAGTTGAGCGATGTGAACATCAAACCCCAAAGAGGCTGGCAAGCCGCAGCCGGACTTTATCTAAATTCTCCGAGTGGCATCTGGGAATATTCTGTGGAAGGATATTACAAACGAATGTCCGATTACCTGGATTATCGTGGAGGAGCAAAGCTACTTATGAACCACCATATTGAAACTGACGTCATCAACACGCAGGGACATGCTTATGGCGTAGAATTGCAGGTAAAAAAACAAGTCGGTAAGCTCAACGGATGGATGAGTTACACGTATTCACGTACCTTCTTGAGACAGAATGATAAACGAATTGAGAAACCGGTGAATAACGGTGACTGGTATCCTACAGAATACGATAAGCCTCACGACTTTAAGTTTGTAGGTAATTACAAATTTACGCATCGATACAGTATGTCAATCAACGTGGATTATAGCACAGGACGCCCCACTACCATACCTGCCGGACAGTATTATGATGAATCAACGCAATCGATGCGAGTTTACTATACGGAAAGAAACTCATACCGCATACCGGATTACTTTCGTACAGATATCTCTTTTAATATAGAACCCAGCCATCATCTGACCCTGTTGACACATAGTTCTATTTCGATTGGGGTATACAATGTAACCGGAAGAAAGAATGTGTATTCTATTTATTATATGCCGGAAGAAGGACAAATAAAAGGATACCAAATGTCTATTTTCGGAGTTCCGATTCCTTTCATTACGTATAACATAAAATTCTAACACCATGCTGAAATCAAAATATAAAATCTATCTGTTACTACTCTGCCTGACAGGTTGTGTTTCAGAATACAACGCACAACTACCTTCTTCCGATGAAGAATTGCTGGTAGTAACCGGCGACATTATCGCTAATACAGAAGCCATATTCTCATTAAGCAAAAGTATTCCACTATCCGAAGACATGCCGGAAGATTATCGAAACATTTATGCCAGAATTGCTGTAGTAGGCAGCGACGGCTATCGAAGTGATTTCGGAACGGCTCTTGGTGATGGTAAATACCAGGTCAGTATCGGTGAATTGCAGGATGATGTATCCTACGGAATAGAGATAGAATACGACGGAGAGATTTATACCTCGTCTCCTTCCACACCGATGGTATCTTCTGAAATAGACAGTGTTTCGTGGATACAACCAGAACCTGAACAAGCACTTTCTATACGGGTATCGACCCATGGTGATCCCGGAAAAACTCAATACTACATGTGGAACTATCGGGAAGACTGGGAGATAAGAGCCAGCTACATTACAACTTGCTACTTTGATCCGGATATGAACCGCATCTATGAAGACAGCAATTATCCAACTTTCTATTGTTGGAAAAAGGAAATATCAAGAAATATATTGATTGGCTCTACGGAAAAGTTGAAAGAACATCTGATCATAAATAATAAGCTACTTGATGTGCCGGTCAATGAAGACAGATTCACTGTACTATACAGCATACAGGTACAGCAACGGGCATTGAGTAAAGAGGGATATGAATATTACTTGAATGTACAGCAACAGAATGAAGAAATGGGAGGAATCTTTACTCCACAACCCTCTGAAATCCAAGGAAACATTAGTTGTATCAGTCAGCCTGGACGAAGGACGATCGGTTATGTAGGCGTCTATAAAAACATCTCTGAAAAGAGAATATACATTCATCCCAACGAAATTAAACGTCCTCCTCTATACAGTGGCTGTGAAGAAGTGTCGGATAGCGAAATGGATGAACAGGGCTATAGCACATATCTGATAAGATACCTTGTCGGTTATCGTCCAGTCGGTACAGGCACTCACATTGACCACTGGGCCCTACGGAGATGTACAGAATGTGAAGCCAACGGAGGAAGTAAAAACAAGCCTTCATTCTGGCCCAACGATCATCAATAACTTAAACAAAAGGAGGCAATTATGAAACGGATTTTCACACTATATCTCTTTATCTTATTCTGTCTGATTTTGCAAGCACAAGAAGAATTATATGAACGGGTATACGTACATACGGATAAAACGTGTTATTTGGCCGGTGAAGAAGTATGGCTCAAATTTTATACTATTGACACACATTTTCGCCCATCTTCTTTCAGCAAAGTGGGATACATAGAAATATCGAATACTGAACGGCCTAAAGCACAACTTAAACTGGCACTTGACAATGGGAGCGGTTCGGGCAAAGTCAAGATTCCTACAGACGCTCCTTCGGGAATTTATGAATTGACCGGATACACACGATATATGAGGAATGAAGGAGAAAAAGTGTTCTTCAGAAAATCCATTGCTGTAATTAACACTTTCCGAGTATCAGACTCCGATCCTATTGAACTAGCGGATTCTGCCGAGATATATCCGAAAGGGAAACCGGCTACCACCGAAAATATTCATATAAAAACTTCCCGGTCGAACTACAACACACGCCAACTCGTAGAATTGACCATTAATAGACTACCGGATGAAGTATCCGATCTTACTGTCTCGGTAAGCCGTAATGATTCACTGGTAACCCTCCCGCCTCTTGAAGAATCCACCTGGAGAAAACAAGTGACCGCTACTCCCGGAACATTTTCCGGAAAATGGATACCGGAATATGAAGGGCATATCATCTGCGGACAGATAGAAAGCCCTACAGGAGAAACATTGAAGCAAGTACAAAATGAACCTATATCAGCCGACATCGCTTTCGTAGGAAAAGATATACGATATGTGCAAGGACAAGTGGAATCGGGAGGAAATACACTGTTCTACACAAGCCATGTATATGGAACGAACGATGTAGTAGCCGCTGCATGGAACATTAACGGGGAACCGTTCAGAATGAACATCTTATCACCCTTCAGTGAAAAGTTACCCCAAAACTTGCCATCATTAAAACTCTATCGGAATAAAAAACGACTGTTGGAAAGGAGCATAGGTATACAGCTGCAGCAAGTCACAGTGCTCGATTCATTGGATCATGCCATTCCTCTGCAATCTTGTTATGGACTTCAACCTTATCTGAATTACAATTTGGATGAATACACACGATTCAATACAATGACAGAAACTTTCGTGGAATTCGTACGCAGTGTGATAATACGTAAAGTTAATGGAAAACGTAGATTAAGAGTACTCAAAGAAGGAGAAAAAAGATTCAATATCGGAAATACATTGGTACTGCTGGACGGTGTTCCCATTCATGACCATGAGGATATTTTAAAATATAATCCCAGATTGGTGAAGAAAATCGAAATATATAACGGCCGTTATGGATTTGGTGGTGAAGTATTCGAATGCATGATTTCACTTACTACCCAAAGAGGAGACTTACCTTCCATACAGCTTAGTGACGATTCACGACTAACGGTTTACGAGTGTCCGCAACTGCCTGTTACATTTAAGATGCCTGAATATAAAGACGCTACTGACAAAAAATCACGTAGACCGGATTTCCGCCATACGCTATACTGGAATCCCTCTGTAGAGACAGAAGCAGGAATAGATACCACACTTTCATTCTATACTTCTGACCTTGAAGGAGAATTTAAGGTGGTAGTGGAAGGCTTCACATTAAAAGGAGAGCTGATCAGAGGCGAGGTAAACTTCCATGTGAAAAAATGACCCGGCCTCAAAACTCAACGACACGAAACAAACTTGAGTCAAAATAAAAAAAGTGGGGAACACTTTTATTTAGTGTATCCCCACTTCATCATTTCATTTCTGCCGGCTTCTCTCAAACATCTTTCCAGCAGATGCATTACTACTTTTTTCATTGCTTTAAATACTAATAATAATTACCTTAATTAATACACACTGAAAACCTGAAGGGAAAAACGCTTAGAGCGTCACATATCCCCAAATGTTAGGATTGGCATTAGCCAAATTCTTTAATAAACTTCTTACAATCTTCATAATCTTTTTACCTTAAAAACTGTTACCTAAAAACTTTGTCATCCTATTTTTTTATGTTTTACAACACAAAAGTAAAGCCAAAACAGATACGTTGTACTCAAAAGCAAGATGAAAACATGTTTTAAAACACATTTCTTGATGTATATCAAGAAAAAGAGTCCCGGATGGTAATCAAAAGACAAAACAGGACAATAAGGGAGTCAAAAAGACAGGCTGCAACTGACAATATCTCACATCCGAATGACAGGCCGTCATAAAGTAGACAGGAAAAAAGATAGTTTTCAAAAGTAGAAAAGACACTAAAAAGAAAAGAGGAAAGCGTTTACACCACGCTTACCTCTTTTCACTATCAATGGACTTTATTTATTTCATTGGAGTCTGCTCCAAAGTAGCAATTAAAAAGTCATAGAATTTTTGAACTGTCGGAATCAAAGCTCTTTCATCGGGAGAATGCGGAGAGCGTAATGTTGGCCCAAATGAAATCATATCCAACCCAGGAATAATAGCTCCGATGATGCCACATTCCAATCCGGCATGAATTACTTTCACTGCCGGTTCTGTACCAAACTGCTTCTTGTAAGATTCCTTCATAGCATGTAAAATCGGAGAATTAATATCGGGTTGCCATCCGGAATAGCCTCCGGTCATCTCTACCTTCATACCTGCCATAGAAAAACAACATTCCAAACTGGTAGTCAGACATTCCTTCATACTGTCACTGGAACTGCGCGCAAGGATTTTGAAAGAGGCTTTACCTTCACCAATATTGATGATAGCTAAATTTGAAGAGGTTTCCACGGTATCGGGAATAGTAGGAATCATACGCATCACACCATTCTGGCAAGCAAAAATAGCATCGATCAGATTATCCTGGATTTCTTCAGGAACTTCTCCAGCAGGTAATTCTACCCGTTCTGCAGTAAAGCTGATAGGAGTTTCGATCGCTTTGAACTCTTCATTGAAAAGGTCTTCACAATATTTCACCAAAGCCAACAATTCTTCTTCATTTTCAGCAGGAATAGTCACTACAGCATGTGCCTCGCGAGGTATGGCATTCCGCATATTTCCGCCTTCCCAGCTTGCCAGGCGGGCTTCATAAGTTGCTACTGCCTCACGTATAAAACGTACCAACAATTTGTTGGCATTGGCACGTCCCTGATTAATCTCCAATCCGGAATGTCCTCCACGAAGACCTTTCAGATTCACTCTAATAGCGATATCACCTTCTTCCGGAGCAACTTCCTTATATTCAAGAGAAGCAGTTACATCCATACCACCAGCACAGCCAATATAAAGTTCACCTTCATCTTCAGAATCAAGATTAAGCAATATTTCGCCATTCACCGTACCCGGTTTTAAGCCAAAAGCACCATACATGCCCGTTTCTTCATCTTTCGTAATCAAAGCCTCCAATGGCCCGTGTTTTAGATTCTGATCTTCAAGAACAGCCATGATAGCAGCTACACCCAAACCATTATCGGCCCCCAATGTAGTACCTTTCGCTTTTACCCATTCACCATCTATATAAGTTTCGATCGGATCTTTCTCAAAATCGTGAACTGTATCGTTATTTTTCTGCGGAACCATATCCATATGTGCCTGAAGGATAACTCCTTTACGATTCTCCATCCCCGGAGTGGCGGGTTTACGGATAATCACATTACCGGCATCATCCACAAAAGTTTTCAATCCAAGACTATTACCGAAGTTTACCAGAAATTCGGTAATTTTTTCCATATGTCCCGATGGGCGGGGAATCTGTGTCAAAGAATAAAAGTGCTTCCATACATTTTGTGGAGCTAAATCAAGAATTGTGCTCATAAATGAATTATTTATAGGTTTTAAATCAATTTCTACAGGTCAAAGCTACTAAAAAGAATGGAAAAGAAAGAATTACCGGAAGAAATTCAAATAAAAAAAGTTCAAAAAGCGGATTCAGAGATTAAATATATATCTTTCGGTACATACAATATTTAATCCGCCCCGTCACTTCCGGTGTAAAAAAGAAATAGTCACCAATCCATAAACACCCAATAAAATAACCAGTAGAGTCTGGATGCCATGAACAATTAGTGCAAAAATCCCTGCATCCGTCGCATTTACCCCGTAAAGCATCATCATGGTAATAACGGCAAAATGCCATGGACCGGCTCCATTCGGAGTAGGCACAATTACAGCAAAGGTGCCTCCAACAAACATAACCAATGCAGCAAGTAAGCCCAAATGTGCCGTAAAAGCAAAACAATAAAAAGTGAAATAAAAATGCAGGAAATAGCTAAGCCATATCAAAAAACTATAGAGTAGAAAAAGCGGAAGGTTCTTCACATTACGCAGTGACATAATTCCTTCACAAACATTAAGCACAACTCCTTTCACTTTCTCAAAGAAAGAAAGCGTACGAATCAGATAGTAGAGAAGTACAATAACTCCGATTGTACAAAATAAAATAATGTAAAACCAGACAGAAGTAAGTAAATGCATGAATGAGGGGATTTTCGTTCCGGTTTGCTCAAGGAAGGTAACAAACACAGGCATTTGCAATAGAACCGTGACGCCGGTAATCAAAAGAATAGTCACAGTATCTACCAGACGTTCGGTAACCACAGTTCCTAAAGATTTAGCAAAAGAAACGTTGTCATACTTAGCAAGTACCCCGCAACGACTCACCTCACCTACCCTCGGTACAACCAAACTAGCTGCATACGAAATGAAAATGGCATCAACACAATCCCTTCTTCGGGGAAATGCTCCCAAAGGCTCCAGCGTCTGGCGCCAACGCCAACCACGAAATACCTGTGCAAATATGCCGAAAAGAAGCGAGAAAGCCATCCACCACCAGTTTGTGCCATGTTGCAAAACTTCCGTAGCCTTCACAAAATCGAAGTCACGATAGACCCAATATAAGATAAAGCCTCCCAAAACCAATGGTAAGATAAGTTTCAGTGCCTTTTTTATTAGTTTCTTCATCCCTAATTCTTTATTCTTCATTTAAAAGAATTACCTTTGTCTGCTGCAAAAGTAGTTATTTAGTTGATAAATGAAATTAGTAAAGCCTAAAAAGTTTCTCGGACAACATTTCCTGAAAGACCTGAAAGTGGCACAGGACATTGCCGATACAGTAGATACATTCCCCGATTTGCCAATTTTGGAAGTCGGGCCGGGAATGGGTGTGCTCACTCAGTTTCTTGTTAAGAAAGAACGGTTGGTAAAAGTTGTAGAGGTAGACTACGAATCAGTAGCCTATTTGCGAGAAGCCTATCCGTCATTGGAAGATAATATCATCGAGGATGACTTCCTGAAAATGAACTTACAACGTTTGTTCGACGGACATCCTTTCGTCTTAACTGGAAACTACCCTTACAACATATCCAGCCAAATTTTCTTCAAAATGCTGGATAACAAGGATCTGATCCCCTGCTGTACTGGAATGATTCAAAAAGAAGTAGCCGAACGCATCGCCGCCGGACCGGGTAGTAAAACGTATGGTATACTCAGCGTTCTGATACAGGCCTGGTATCGGGTAGAATATCTGTTTACAGTAAATGAACAGGTGTTCAATCCACCTCCCAAAGTGAAAAGCGCAGTCATACGAATGACACGCAACGAGACACAAGAGCTCGGTTGTGACCCCAAGCTATTTAAACAAATTGTAAAAACAACTTTCAACCAGCGTCGAAAGACATTACGAAATTCAATCAAACCGATTTTAGGTAAAGATTGCCCGTTGACAGAAGACGCCCTGTTTAATAAACGACCGGAACAACTATCGGTACAAGAGTTTATCCACCTGACAAATCAGGTGGAACAAGCACTAAAAGTTCCGATAGAACCAGTTTCTCAGATAGAAAATCCATAAAGAACCAACCGGATTATCGGACTGAACTAACAAAGTAGGAAATGTAATATACAAAACTTGTCTTCCTTATTATTATAGGAAGTTAAGTAAGGCTGTAATTATGAACGAAGAATACATTGACAACGTAAAAGAACTTATCGAAGAAAAAGATGCCGATAAGGTAAAAGAGCTTCTTATCGACCTACACCCTGCTGACATAGCGGAATTGTGTAACGAGTTGAACCCGGAAGAAGCCCGCTTCGTCTACCGATTACTTGATAATGAAACAGCTGCGGATGTACTTGTCGAAATGGATGAAGACGTTCGTAAAGAGTTTCTCGACATCCTGCCATCAGAAACTATTGCCAAACGCTTCGTTGACTATATGGATACGGACGACGCAGTAGACCTGATGCGTGAACTGGATGAGGATAAACAGGAAGAAATACTTTCGCACATTGAAGACATCGAGCAGGCAGGAGACATTGTCGACCTGCTGAAGTATGATGAAAATACTGCCGGTGGTTTGATGGGTACGGAAATGGTAACCGTCAACGAAAACTGGAGTATGCCCGAATGTCTGAAAGAGATGCGCCAACAAGCCGAAGAACTCGACGATATCTACTATGTATATGTAATAGATGATGATGAACGCCTTCGCGGAATATTTCCACTGAAAAAGATGATCACATCTCCCTCTGTATCTAAAGTAAAACATGTAATGCAGAAGGATCCTATCTCAGTACACGTAGACACCCCTATCGATGAAGTGGCACAAATTATTGAGAAATATGACTTGGTTGCCATTCCTGTTCTTGACAGTATAGGCCGACTAGTAGGACAAATCACCGTAGATGACGTCATGGACGAAGTTCGTGAACAATCAGAACGTGACTACCAGTTAGCATCCGGTCTTTCTCAAGATGTAGAAACAGACGATAATGTACTCCGCCAGACTACTGCCCGCTTACCTTGGTTGTTAATCGGTATGATTGGAGGTATTGGCAACTCTATGATATTGGGGAACTTTGATTCTACTTTTGCCGCGCATCCCGAAATGGCACTTTACATTCCATTGATTGGTGGTACAGGCGGAAACGTAGGAACTCAATCGTCAGCTCTCGTCGTACAAGGCTTGGCCAACAGTTCCCTTGACGCCAAAAATACTTTCAAGCAAGTCAGCAAAGAAGCCGTAGTTGCCTTGATCAATGCTACGATCATCTCTTTATTGGTATATACCTATAATTTTATCCGCTTCGGAGCAACCGCCACAGTCACTTATTCGGTATCTATCAGTCTGTTCTCAGTAGTGATGTTTGCCTCCATCTTCGGTACTTTGGTTCCAATGACACTCGAAAAGATGAAAATAGATCCGGCCATAGCTACAGGACCGTTTATTGCCATTACGAACGATATCATCGGCATGATGATGTATATGGGGATTACGGTGTTATTATCGTAAAAAATGGCTCAATTAAAAAAAAATAAAGGAAAATAGTATGAAGTAATCATTTTATTTCATTAATTTGTGATCTAATGGATTTAAAGACAAATCCTGTTTTCCTAAAAACGAATATACAATGATGGACTCTCATGACACTAACCAACCTTTGAAACAAGGGGAATTAGAAGAAGAAAAAAAAGCAGTTGAGGTTTCTGAAGAAATTACAGAAACTCCGGCTGAAGAAACTATTGTGGAAAAACCGACAGAAAATGCTTCGAAACTAAGCACTAAAGAAGAGGTGCTGCTCCGGTTAAAAGAAGTTGCCCAAGATGCTGAAAATGCAAACAAGCAAGAACTGGATGGTTTAAAGCAAACTTTCTATAAAATTCATAATGCCGAAATCGAGGCTGCGAAAAAAACGTTCGTAGAGAATGGTGGTGCCGAAGAAGAATTTATTGCTCAGCCCAGTGGCGTGGAAGAAGAATTCAAAAGTTTGATGGCAGCTATTAAAGAAAAAAGAAGTGCCTTGGCAGCTGAGATTGAAAAGCAAAAGGAAGAAAATCTACAAGTTAAACTATCGATTATCGAAGAGTTGAAAGAGTTAGTGGAATCACCCGATGACGCCAACAAATCCTACAACGAATTTAAAAAGCTACAGCAGCAGTGGAACGAAGTGAAATTGGTGCCACAAGCTAAAGTGAACGAGTTATGGAAGAACTACCAGTTGCATGTTGAAAAGTTCTATGATATATTAAAACTGAATAATGAATTCAGAGAATACGACTTCAGAAAAAACCTGGAGATTAAAACACATCTCTGTGAAGCTGCCGAAAAGTTGGCCGATGAACAAGATGTAGTCTCCGCTTTCCATCAATTACAGAAACTACATCAGGAGTTCCGTGACACCGGTCCTGTCGCCAAAGAATTACGTGACGAAATATGGAATCGCTTTAAAGCCGCTTCTACAGCCGTCAACCGTCGCCATCAGCAGCATTTCGAAGCTCTAAAAGAGACTGAACAACATAATTTGGATCAGAAAACAGTTATCTGTGAAATAGTAGAAGCTATTGAGTTTGACCAATTGAAAACATTTGCGGCATGGGAAACCAAGACACAAGAGGTGATCGCCCTGCAAAACAAATGGAAAACAATTGGTTTTGCTCCGCAGAAAATGAACGTGAAAATCTTTGAGCGTTTCCGTAAAGCTTGTGACGAATTCTTTAAAAAGAAAGGAGAATTCTTCAAGTTGCTGAAAGAGGGTATGAATGCTAATCTGGAAAAGAAAAAGGCATTGTGCGAAAAAGCAGAATCTCTGAAAGATAGTACAGAATGGAAAGAAACGGCTGAAATCTTAACCAAGCTCCAAAAGGAATGGAAAACAATTGGCCCTGTTTCTAAAAAATACTCGGACGCTGTTTGGAAACGTTTCATTACTGCATGTGATTACTTCTTTGAGCAAAAAGGCAAGGCCACTTCTTCTCAACGTTCTGTAGAACAAGAGAATCTAGAAAAGAAGAAGGCAATCATTGCCCGCTTAACTGCTATTGACGAAACGACGGATGCCGATGAAGCAAGCAAAGAGGTTCGTGAATTGATGAAAGAATGGAATGGTATCGGACATGTACCGTTTAAAGAGAAAGACAGGCTTTATAAACAATATCACGGTTTGATTGACCAACTTTTCGATCGATTTAATATCAGTGCATCGAACAAGAAACTGAGTAATTTCAAGTCTTCTATCGGCAATATTCAAAGTGGAGGCTCCCAGTCACTCTACCGTGAACGTGAGAAATTAGTCCGTACATACGAAAACATGAAAAATGAACTCCAAACTTATGAAAATAATTTGGGCTTCCTGACTACCTCTTCCAAGAAAGGAAATAGTCTTTTGACAGAAATCAACCGCAAGGTGGAAAAATTAAAATCCGACTTAGAATTAGTATTGCAGAAAATAAAAGTAATCGATGAATCAATCAAAGAAGAATAAAGGAAAATAATTTTAGTTCTATGTAAAAGGCGTATCAAAGGGATTTTGAATCTCTTTGATACGCCTTTTCTAAATTCAAGTGTTACACATTAAAAACAGGCATAAACATTCCCCATTTACCTACATAATATCAACAGATTATATTATTTCGTTTGAAAGAACGATAAGAAACGGTTCTCTGCCACCGAAGATATTACCGAACAACTGTTTTATCAAAAAGACTTAAAAGGATAAAAAATCCCTCTAAAACCGTAGTTTTAGAGGGATTTTACTTATTTATAATGTGAATTTGTTGGGCTATCTGGACTCGAACCAGAAATGACAGGACCAGAATCTGTAGTGTTACCATTACACCATAGCCCAATGTGACTTACGATCAACATCTCTTGTTTCTCGTTTGCGGTTGCAAAGGTACAAAGTTTTTTTTAATCACAAATACTTTTCGCTCTTTTTTTCTAAAAAAATATCTAATATGCCGGATTCCAAAGAGATGCATCCCTAAAAAAAAACAAAAAATGAAATAGATTTAGCACATTACTTTCATTGATACAATAAATCAGCGTATATTTGTAAAAAATATCACGTTTATGACAAGAAAACAAAGAATCCCCTTTCCTTGTTATAAACAGAAACTGAACATTGATTATTTAATTTCAACCTATAAATGAACGAAACGAAAGTATTAATAGAAAAGATAACCGAAGGTATACAAGAAAAAAAAGGTAAAAACATTGTCATAGCAGACCTGACAAACATAGACGACACGATATGCAAATACTTTGTAATCTGTCAGGGGAACTCTCCCAGCCAGGTCATTGCCATTGTAGATTCCATAAAAGAATTTACCCGCAAAGGTGCCGGCACCAAACCCTCTGCCATCGACGGACAGCGAAATGCAGAATGGGTAGCTATGGACTTTTCAGATGTATTAGTACATGTATTCCTACCGGAAGCCAGAAACTTTTATAATTTGGAGCACCTGTGGGCAGATGCCAAGTTAACTACAATTCCCGACATTGATTAATCTATCAGTATGGACAATAACAGCAAGAAACCCAACAATAAAGTAAATATGCCCAAGTTCAATCTGAACTGGATGTATATGATTATCGCCCTAATGCTTTTAGGGCTGTATTTCGCTAACGGAAGCAGTTCTGTCAGTAAGAACATCTCTTACGATGAGTTCCAGCAGTACGTACGTGACGGCTATGTAAGTAAAGTGATCGGTTATGATGATAATTCGGTCGAGATTTATATCAAACCCCAGTACGTAGGAACCGTATTCAAACAAGATTCCACCCGTGTAGGCCGGAATCCGATGATCACTACGGAAGCCCCTTCACGCGAGAACCTGGATAACTTTCTACAAAAAGAAAAAGAGGAGACGCACTTTGACGGTTCTGTCAGCTATGATAAGAAAAAAGACTATTTCAGTGCAATACTTTGGAATGTACTGCCGATTGTCTTCCTGATTGCTTTATGGATATTCTTCATGCGACGCATGGGCAGTGGTGCCAGCGGAGGTGCAGGCGGAGTATTCAATGTAGGAAAGTCGAAAGCCCAGCTTTTTGAAAAAGGCGGTTCCATCAAAGTAACTTTCAAAGATGTAGCCGGACTGGCAGAAGCCAAACAAGAAGTAGAAGAAATTGTGGAATTCCTGAAAGAACCCCAGAAATATACCGACCTGGGAGGTAAAATTCCTAAAGGCGCTCTATTGGTGGGCCCTCCGGGAACAGGTAAAACGTTGCTTGCGAAAGCTGTGGCCGGTGAAGCCAATGTACCTTTCTTCTCTTTGGCCGGTTCCGATTTCGTTGAAATGTTTGTCGGTGTAGGTGCATCCCGTGTACGCGACCTCTTCAAACAAGCTAAAGAGAAAGCTCCTTGTATCGTTTTCATCGACGAGATTGATGCTGTAGGACGTGCTCGCGGTAAGAATCCTGCAATGGGCGGAAATGATGAACGTGAAAATACGTTGAACCAGTTGCTGACGGAAATGGATGGTTTCGGCTCAAATAGCGGTGTTATTATCCTGGCAGCCACCAACCGTGTGGATGTACTAGACAAGGCATTGCTCCGTGCCGGACGTTTCGACCGACAAATCCATGTAGATTTACCTGATCTGAACGAACGTAAAGAAGTATTTGGCGTACACTTGCGCCCCATCAAAATAGACGATACGGTAGATGTAGACTTACTGGCACGCCAGACACCCGGATTTTCGGGTGCAGACATTGCCAATGTATGTAATGAAGCTGCTCTGATCGCCGCGCGTCACGGAAAGAAATTCGTAGGCAAGCAAGACTTTCTGGACGCAGTAGACCGTATTATCGGCGGACTTGAAAAGAAAACAAAGATTACTACGGAAGCCGAACGTCGGTCTATTGCCCTGCACGAGGCCGGACACGCCAGCATTTCCTGGTTATTGGAATATGCCAATCCATTGATTAAGGTAACTATCGTCCCCCGCGGACGGGCCTTGGGCGCTGCCTGGTATCTGCCGGAAGAAAGACAGATCACGACTAAAGAGCAAATGCTCGACGAGATGTGTGCTACTTTGGGCGGGCGTGCTGCCGAAGACCTTTTCATCGGCCGTGTATCAAGCGGAGCTGCTAACGATCTTGAGCGCGTAACCAAACAGGCGTATGGCATGATCGCATATTTGGGTATGAGTGAAAAGCTACCCAATTTATGCTATTATAATAATGATGAGTATTCATTCCAGCGTCCATATAGTGAAAAAACTGCCGAACTGATTGACGAAGAGGTCAAAAGAATGGTAAACGAACAGTATGAACGTGCCAAACAGATTCTCTCGGAACACAAAGAGCAACACAACGAATTGGCACAGCTACTGATCGATAAAGAAGTCATCTTTGCTGAGGATGTAGAACGTATCTTTGGAAAACGTCCTTGGGCTTCTCGTTCGGAGGAAATCATGGCAGCCAATAACAAACAAGAAAACGCCGTTCATCCTGCAGATGGAGAAGATGTAGACACAACTACTCCGCAAGCAACAGAGTCTCAAGAGGGCAATACGCAACAAGAGTCAGCGGCATCACAAAACTAAAAACGTAGCAACACCTTGAAGAACAACTTTTTACAACGCGCCATAACAGGAATATTATTCGTAGCCATCATAGTGGGTTGTATACTATATGATCCACTGGCTTTCGGCACTCTTTTTGTCATTGTCAGCGCTCTGACTATACGCGAATTCGGACATCTCGTCAACCAATCGGGAGAGGTAAGCATCAACCGGACTATCACCATGTTGGGAGGAGCTTATCTGTTTCTGGCCATTATGGGTTTCTGTATCGACGCTGCCGGTTCTAAAATATTTATTCCTTACCTGATATTAATCATTTATCTGATGGTAAGCGAGTTATATCTCAAAAAGAAGAATCCGGTTTTAAACTGGGCTTACTCCATGCTGAGCCAGATGTACATCGCGCTTCCCTTTGCCATGCTGAATGTGCTTGCTTTCCAGAATGATCCGGAAGCAAGCAGCGTATCATACAATCCGATATTGCCTCTATCCATCTTTGTCTTTTTATGGCTGAATGATACGGGGGCATATTGTTTCGGATCACTTTTCGGCAAACACCGCCTGTTTGAACGCATATCACCTAAAAAATCATGGGAAGGTTCCATTGGCGGAGGTATTGTAGCCATTGCCTCTTCATTTGTTTTTGCCTACTACTTCCCCATCATGACATCGGCAGAATGGGCGGGACTGGCATTGGTAGTTGTCATTTTCGGGACTTGGGGTGACCTGACAGAGTCTCTGCTGAAACGCCAATTGCAGATTAAAGATTCAGGAAGTATTCTACCCGGACATGGAGGTATGCTCGATCGCTTCGACAGTTCACTTATGGCTATACCGGCAGGCGTTATTTACCTATATGCACTGACATTGGTCTAAAGCAGACAAAAAAATAAGTCACAAAAAAAACAACGGGCTACAAACACCAAGTACCCTGCAAAAGATAGCAGAAATTTATTGTTTGTAGCCCGTTATTCTTTTAACTAACCTTCTTTTATTTTATTTGCACTTCATCCGAAAGCGTCACCTGCTTTGCTTCCTCCGGCATTGACTGGCCCTTTAAGTTAAAGACCACTTCCGTTTCCCCGTCCTTTACGGAATTCAATTTCACTTTAATGCCTTTCTTACCGGTCAGATCCAATGAATTCAAGTTGAAAGATACGGCACCATTCGCCTGGCGAGCGGTCACATCATCGTATGTATTATAGCGAAATTCCAAATGGATGTATCCATCATCCTCTCCCTCAGCAACTGTAGCCCGCATATCACGAACCAGACTGACAAGATGCTTCTCCTTAACCGGTAAATTCTGACGGAAAATGACATTCAGGTATCCCCCGCCAATCCACATCATATCCTTGTTAACCCAAACCGGATCATTCCCAAATTCCGATTCATTCTCAGCCGTCAAATCTTCTACCTGTTTGGTCAAGACATTATAATTATGCTCTACCTTCACAGCATGATCATATCCTTCATAATTATCGTAAAGTGGGTTGAAGTAAGTAATCACCCGTTGCCCGTCTATCGGCTTATAAAATGGAATAGCAGTTGCAGCCGGCCAAAGAGTTCCCCAACGGTCAGCATTCAGCGAATAAGTGTCGCCACCGACCACACGTACCGTAGCCCAATCTACCGCTATATCTCCCAATGAATAGCCATCATTATCGTCACACGATTGCAATGCCGGCAGCATCAGTGTCAACATTGCCATCCAAAGTAGTTTTATTTTTTTCATCTCTTTTTTTAGTTAATCCTTATATCCTATAAATAAAAAAACCGGGCATTTACTGCACCGGTCTCCTGTTTATTATTGAATAAAAAACTATTTTTTAAGCAATTTCACCATTTCACGAGCTGCATGCCGGGGGGCTCCGGCCGGTCCGAGTAACCGTGCCATCTCTTCGTAACCGTCCAACATTTTGCGACGATAATCCTCCCGAAACAGCAAACACTCCAATTCGGCCCGCATATTCTCTACCGTCATCGTATCGGCCACCAACTCCCTGACAACTTCACGTCCGGCAATCAGATTGACCAACGAGATAAACTTCACCTTCAAAATATGCCTTCGGAGAAAAGACACCAATTTGCCCACCGGAGTATGATAACAAACCACCTGAGGAACACGGAAAAGAGCTGTCTCGAGAGTAGCCGTACCGGAAGTAACCAAGGCAACATCCGCCTGTTGGAGCAAACGATAAGTCCGGTCAAAAATCACCGCCAGTTCCGTTCCTTTTACAAATTTGGCATAGTATTCCGGAGAAATGCCCGGAGCAGCTGCCAGCACAAGCTGATAACCGGGAAAAGCTGAAGCAGCCCGGATCATATCGGGCAGATTATCCTTAATCTCCTGTTTTCTGCTACCTGCAAGCAAAGCTATGATAGGTTTATCTGCCAATTCACTATCGGCAATAAAATCAGCAAAGGACTCCTGATGCGACGCCTTGAAGGCGGTCACCTCATCTACCGTCGGATTTCCCACATAATGAATGGGATATCGATGTCCCTTGAAAAATCCTACCTCAAAAGGAAGTATGGAAAAAAGCTCGTCCACATCTCTTTTTATATTCTTGATCCGATACTCTTTCCATGCCCAAATCTTGGGAGAGATATAATAATAAACTGGTATCTTTGTTTTCGCATGCACAAACTTAGCAATATCGAGATTAAAGCCCGGATAATCCACCAGAATGACCACATCGGGCGACCACGCCACGATGTCCTCCTTGCATCTCTTCATGTTGGCAAAAATGGTCGGCAAATGTAGCAGCACAGGGATAAACCCCATGTAGGCCAACTCTTTATAATGCTTCACCATTGTTCCTCCCACGGCAGCCATCAAATCACCGCCAAAGAAGCGAAATTCAGCTTCCGGGTCTTCCTCTTTCAGTGCAGCCATCAAGTGGGAAGCATGCAAATCGCCCGAAGCCTCGCCAACAATCAGATAATATTTCATAATTCCCAGGATTTCAGTTCATCCATAAAATGATAAGCGGTCATATCCACTACAGTAGGTGTAATCGCTACGTATCCATTAGCCAGTGCCCAGTGATCATTCTTTTCGTTTTCCGGTTCATGATCGATAAATTCTCCGGTTAACCAATAGAAATTCGCATCGTCTCTCCGGGGGCAAGCCTGCCATTCTCCGCTCCAATGTCCTTTGGCCTGTTCGCAGATTCTCACCCCTTTTATCTCCTGAGTATTAGGAAAATTCACATTGAGGCAAGTCAGTGGCGGAAGTCCTTTCTCAAGCACCATCGCAGCTATTCTCCGGACATAAGGTCCTGCTGCATCAAAATCAGCTCCGGGGGCGTGGTCACAAATAGAGAAACCGATAGAAGGAATCCCATTGAGACAACCTTCGATCACGATCCCCATCGTACCGGAATAGTGCACATTGGTAGCGGAATTGTCACCATGGTTGATTCCACCAACAACCAGGTCCGGCTTCCGGTCGAGTATCTGATTCCGTGCCAGTTTTATGCAGTCGGTCGGTGTACCGGAACATTTATAAACAGTCAGTCCCACATCTTTCTTTAATAACTGATAGTGCACCGGCTGTGTCACCGTCAATGCACATCCACTGCCGGAACGAGGGGCATCCGGGGCCATTACCACTATCTCGCCCAGCGGGCGGAGGAATTTTATCAGTTCACTAATACCTTTTGCCATGATGCCGTCGTCATTGGAGACGAGGATCAGAGGTCTTTTATTTTCCATACAATCTACCTTATCTGTTATTTTATGTTTTCGAAATGCACAAAAGTAACAAAAAGAACTTGTATCGACAACAGAACCAAATAGGAAAGCGAAAGTCTCTTCATTTTCCATAGATGATAACTATAAAAGAGAGGAATAAAAACATCCGGGTGTTTTACACAACAACATCCGGATGTTTTAAGATAGAACATGGGGATGTTATTATCCAAAACATGGGGATGTTTTTCCACTTCTCTTTTCATGTAAACCCAGAAAGGGTCTGATGTTTAGCCATGCAGACTACCCGTTTACAAATCTTAATCTTCTGCAAGTGAGTAAAAAAAGGAATCGATATTCAATTTTAATACGTATATTTGCAAGCTAAAAAGAGAAAAAATGCCCGTATCTCACCTGGCAGTTATTAACAAAACAGGTGACTTATCAACAGATTAAGCAAAGTTTCTATTTTTTAGTAGGCGCTCTGAGGATTTATCACTTATTTCGCTGCCAATAAATTTAGATAATATGGGAAAAATAATTGCTTTGGCCAATCAAAAAGGTGGTGTAGGAAAAACAACGACTACGATTAACCTCGCAGCTTCGCTGGCTACGCTCGAAAAGAAAGTACTGGTTGTTGATGCAGACCCACAGGCAAATGCCTCTTCCGGATTGGGAGTCGACATCAAGCAATCTGAATGTACTATCTACGAATGCATTATCGACAGAGCCAACGTACAGGACGCTATTCATGACACCGAAATTGATTCGTTGAAAGTCATTTCATCGCACATTAATCTCGTAGGCGCCGAAATAGAAATGCTAAATCTCAAAAACCGCGAAAAGATACTGAAAGAAGTGCTGACTCCGTTAAAGGAAGAGTATGATTATATTTTGATAGACTGCTCTCCTTCGCTGGGACTGATCACAATCAACGCCCTCACGGCGGCCGATTCGGTGATTATCCCCGTACAAGCGGAATATTTTGCCCTTGAGGGAATCAGCAAACTGCTGAATACCATCAAGATCATCAAATCGAAACTGAACCCGGCACTCGAAATAGAAGGTTTTCTGCTGACCATGTACGACTCACGTCTGCGTCAAGCCAACCAAATCTATGATGAAGTGAAACGCCACTTCCAGGAACTGGTGTTCAAAACCGTCATCCAGCGTAACGTAAAACTGAGTGAAGCCCCCAGCTACGGCCTCCCCACCATCTTATATGATGCAGAGTCCACCGGAGCGAAAAATCATTTGGCGCTGGCTAAAGAACTAATAAGCAGAAACAGTAAATAAACGAAGATATGGCAACACAGAGAAGAAATGCATTAGGCCGCGGGCTAGACGCCCTACTCTCCATGGAAGAGGTGAAAACCGAAGGTTCTTCGTCTATTAACGAAATAGAACTGTCGAAAATCTCCGTCAACCCCAACCAACCACGCCGTGAGTTTGATGAAACGGCACTGGAGGAGTTGGCCGATTCGATCAGAGAAATAGGAATTATCCAACCCATCACCTTACGTAAAGTCTCGAACGACGAGTACCAGATTATTGCCGGAGAACGCCGCTACCGCGCCTCTCAGAAAGCCGGACTGGATACTATTCCCGCATATATCCGGACAGCCGATGATGAAAACGTGATGGAAATGGCGCTGATAGAGAATATCCAGCGCGAGGATCTTAATTCAGTGGAAATCGCACTGGCCTACCAGCACCTGATAGAGCAATATGACCTGACACAGGAACGGCTGAGTGAACGTGTCGGCAAGAAGCGTACGACCATTGCCAACTATCTGCGCCTGCTAAAACTGCCGGCACCGATACAAATGGCCCTGCAAAACAAGCAGATAGACATGGGACATGCCCGGGCACTGATCACATTAGGCGATCCGAAACTACAAGTTAAAATATTCGAAGAGATTCTGGAACACGGATACTCCGTTCGCAAAGTAGAAGAGATCGTGAAATCGCTGAGCGAGGGAGAAGCCGTAAAGAGCGGAACCAAAAAGATAACCCCGAAACGGGCCAAACTGCCCGAAGAATTCAATATGCTGAAACAGCACCTTTCGGGATTCTTTAACACCAAGGTACAACTGACCTGTTCTGAAAAGGGAAAAGGAAAAATAAGCATCCCCTTCAGTAATGAAGAAGAGTTGGAACGTATCATGGAAATCTTCGATTCACTGAAGAAATAAATGGCAAAAAAAACTAAAACATACCCGTTATACATTGCCCTGCTTCTCTGTTTCTTTCAGGTAGCAGGGATTGATGTGTATGCACAGGAGCCTGTCAAAGTATCCCAAGACTCCATTTCTCCGGTACGCGAAGCCCCCAAAGCACGGGCACGCCGCCATCGCGAGCCGGTCGTTTCTACTCCGGCCACCGACAGTGTGAAAGTGGAGAAAGCAGTCGTCCTCCCACCGATAGACAGTTTGGAGAACCTGAAACCCGCTATCGTTACGGCAGACAGCCTGGAGGAAGTCAACCGACAGAACCTGGAAAGGATAGAAACACCCGTCATGCCATCGGTCGTAAAGGCAGATAGCCTGCCACCCGTCATGCCCAAGAAGCTTTTCGTACCTAATCCGACGAAAGCCACCTGGTATGCCATCGTATTTCCGGGCGGAGGACAAATTTATAACCGCAAATACTGGAAGTTACCTATTATATATGGTGGATTTGCCGGATGTGCTTACGCATTGAGCTGGAACGGGAAAATGTATAAAGACTATGCTCAGGCGTATATGGATATTATGGATAACAATCCTAATACCAACAGTTTTCAGGATTTGCTTCCTCCGAATCATAACTATACCGATACGCAACTGAAAGACCTGCTCCGCAAACGAAAGGACACATACCGGCGCTATCGGGATCTCAGTATATTCGCCGTCATCGGTGTATATCTGATTTCCATCATCGACGCCTATGTGGATGCGGAACTATCGAATTTCGACATATCACCCGACCTGAGTATGAGGGTGGAACCTACTATTATAAATAACAACCCGTTGCAACCCGGCAGCAAGTCGGTAGGCGTGCAATGCAGCCTCAGATTTTAACCCATGAAGATTGAACAAATAAGAATGAAGAAATTAGCAAACTATTGCCCCCTGATTTTATTATTTTTGTTTGCCACACCCAAGGTAAACGCACAGAGTGTAGACGTAGTGATTCGCGACAACGGCAAAGAACGCCAAGAGAGCATCGAGCTTCCCAAAAGTATGACTTATCCTCTCGATAGCCTGCTCAACGACTGGAAAGCCAAGAATTATATCGACTTAGGAAAAGACTGCAGTACAGCGGAGATCAACCCGCTGTTCAGCGACTCCGTATACATCGACCGCCTATCACGCATGCCGACCGTTATGGAAATGCCATACAACGAAATTGTACGTAAATTTATTGATATGTATGCCGGACGCCTGCGGAATCAAGTCTCTTTTATGTTGAGTGCCTGCAACTTCTATATGCCTATCTTTGAGGAGGCCCTCGATGCGTATAATTTACCATTGGAATTGAAATATCTGCCTATTATCGAATCGGCCTTGAACCCGTCGGCAGTATCGCGCGCCGGTGCAGGAGGCTTGTGGCAGTTCATGATCGGAACCGGCAAAATGTACGGTCTGGAGTCAAACAGCCTGGTGGACGACCGTCGTGACCCGATAAAAGCAACCTGGGCAGCAGCACGCTACCTGAAGGATCTATATGACATTTATCATGACTGGAATCTTGTGATTGCGGCTTACAACTGCGGACCGGGCACTATCAACAAAGCCATCCGCCGCTCGGGAGGAGAAACCGACTATTGGAGTATTTATAATTATCTGCCCAAAGAAACAAGAGGTTACGTACCGGCATTTATCGCCGCGAACTATGTAATGACCTATTACTGTGATCACAACATCTGCCCGATGGAAACCAATATTCCCGAAAGCACTGATACGATTCAAGTTAACAAAAACCTCCATTTCCAGCAGATCGCCGACTTATGCAACGTCCCAATGGACCAAATCAGAAGTCTCAATCCACAATATAAAAAAGAAATCATACCGGGCGAAAGCAAGTCGTACACACTGCGCCTTCCACAAAACGCGGTCAGTTCGTTCATCGACCGTCAGGATACGATTTATGCCCACCGTGCCGGCGAACTGTTCAAGAATCGGCGTACAGTGGCCATCAGGGACGACAGTTCAGCCTCCAAGAGGAGAGGTAGCTCTGCCAAAGCCGGCAGTGGTACACCCACTTACTATAAAATCAAAAACGGGGATACCCTGGGAGCCATTGCGGCAAAATATGGTGTACGCGTAAAAGATCTTCAAAACTGGAACGGATTGCGGGGAACTAACATTTCCGCAGGAAAACGTTTGAAAATATACAAATAAATCGCCTTTCGCTTGCCTGATGTTTAAATTTGATTATTTTTGCAGAAAAGGAACGAAAGGACTAAATTATGGACACTGAGAACCAGAAAGAAATAGCTGAAGAGCAGATGATTGAACAAGCGTTTCAGGAATTGCTGAACGATTATCTTGCTACCAAGCACCGCAAACGTATTGAGATTATAACCAAGGCCTTCAATTTCGCCAATCAGGCACATAAAGGCATCAAACGACGCTCGGGGGAACCGTATATCATGCACCCCATTGCCGTCGCGAAGATCGTATGCAATGAAATAGGCCTTGGCTCGACTTCCATTTGTGCCGCTTTGCTGCACGATGTTGTCGAGGACACCGATTATACAGTAGAAGATATCGAAAATATCTTCGGGGCCAAGATTGCACAGATTGTCGACGGACTGACCAAAATCTCCGGAGGTATTTTTGGTGACCGGGCTTCGGCACAAGCAGAAAACTTCAAGAAACTCCTGCTCACCATGTCTGATGATATCCGGGTGATCCTGATCAAGATTGCCGACCGCCTGCACAACATGCGTACACTCGGTTCCATGTTGCCCAACAAGCAATATAAGATTGCAGGCGAAACCCTTTATATTTACGCCCCTCTTGCCAATCGCCTGGGACTGTATAAGATCAAGACGGAACTGGAAAACCTCAGTTTCAAATATGAACATCCTGAAGAATATCAGGAGATTGAAGAAAAGCTGAACGCAACAGCCGCCGAACGCGATAAGGTATTCAACGAATTCACCGCTCCCATACGCGAGCAGTTGGATAAAATGGGATTAAAATATCGAATCCTGGCACGTGTGAAGTCCATCTACTCTATCTGGAACAAGATGCAGACCAAGCATGTTCCTTTCGAAGAGATTTATGATCTTCTGGCTGTACGGATCATTTTCGAACCACGCAACATAGACGAGGAACTGAACGACTGTTTCGATATTTATGTTTCTATCTCCAAAATCTATAAACCGCATCCCGACCGTCTGCGCGACTGGGTGAGCCACCCCAAAGCTAACGGATACCAGGCACTGCACGTCACTTTGATGGGCAATAATGGCCAGTGGATCGAAGTCCAGATACGCAGTGAGCGGATGAACGATGTAGCCGAACAGGGATTTGCCGCTCACTGGAAATATAAAGAAGGAGGAGGCAGCGAAGACGAAGGCGAACTGGAGAAATGGTTGCGTACCATTAAAGAGATACTCGACGATCCGCAGCCGGATGCCATCGACTTTCTCGATACAATCAAATTAAACTTATTCGCCTCGGAGATCTTTGTCTTCACCCCGAAAGGAGAGCTCAAAACCATGCCGCAGAACTCCACTGCCCTAGATTTCGCCTTCTCACTGCACACGGATATAGGAAGCCACTGTATAGGTGCCAAAGTGAATCATAAACTGGTACCGCTAAGCCATAAGCTGCAAAGTGGTGACCAAGTGGAAATCCTGACATCCAAATCACAGCGTGTACAGCCCCAATGGGAAGTGTTTGCCACTACTGCACGTGCAAGAGCTAAGATTGCGGCTATTCTGCGTAAGGAACGAAAAACCTTCCAGAAAGAAGGAGAAGAATTGTTGAATGAATTCTTTAAGAAAGAAGAGATCCGCCCGGAGGCAGCCGTCATCGAGAAGTTGTGCAAACTGCATAACATGAAGAACGAAGAAGAGTTTCTTGTAGCCATCGGTAACAAAACCATCGTTCTGGGAGATGCCGACAAAAATGAACTGAAAGAGAAACAAAGCAGCAACTGGATGAAGTATCTGACTTTCTCTTTTGGCAATAATAAGGATAAACAGCAGGAGGAAAAAGAACCGCAGGAAAAGGAAAAAATCAACACCAAACAAATTCTCAAACTGACGGAAGATGCCCTGCAAAAGAAATATATCATGGCCGAATGTTGTCATCCCATCCCCGGTGACGACGTACTGGGATACATGGACGAGAATGACCGCATCATCATCCACAAGCGTCAATGTCCGGTAGCGGCCAAACTGAAAAGCAGCTACGGCAACCGCATCATTGCCACTGAATGGGATACACACAAGAAGCTTTCGTTCCTAGTATACATTTATATTAAAGGAATAGATAATGTAGGGCTGCTGAATGAAATTACACAAGTTATTTCACGCCAGCTTAATGTGAATATCCGGAAACTGGATATGGAAACGGACGATGGCATTTTCGAAGGAAAGGTCCAATTGTATGTGCACGATGTGGAAGATGTAAAAGCTATTTGCAACAACCTGCGCAAGATTCCGAATATAAAGTCGGTGACACGTGTAGAAAACTAACAAAACAATAAATTAAATAACGGGAAGAGGAGCAATGAGTGCTTGAACAATCACTCATTGCTCCTCTTCCCGTCTTGTTGAAAACCCATCCAAAGCATCCCTCATTCCGATCAACTCTTGACGAATCTGCTTCAAACGGTCGATAATTTCAAAATTCCGGATCGTCGCTTCCCTGTTATCTTTCAGTTTCTGGCGAGCTCCGGGCAGAGTCATTCCTCTTTCTTTCACCAAATGATAGATCAGGCGAATGGTTTCCACATCCTCTTTCCTATACTGGCGCACGCCACGACTCCCTTTCTTTGGGGATATCTGCGGGAACTCCTTTTCCCAGAAACGAAGCAACGATTCGTTGACATCAAACATTTGGGCAACTTCACTGATAGAGTAATATAATTTCAGGTCTCTCTCCGTATTTTGCATGATTTTCTTCTCTTTTAGTCAAATACTTTACCGTGGTTGGCGGCAATCTGAATCATCCGTTCATAATCTTCCGCACTCAAATCCATAAAGTAATAGTTCACCGGATTGACCACCTGTCCTTTGACGTGCACTTCGTAATGCAAATGCGGACCGGTACTCTTTCCCGTACTTCCTACCCCGGCTATAACTTCACCACGCACGACCTTTTTACCCAGTTTAGTACGAAACTCCTGTAAATGGGCGTAGCGGGTACGATATCCGAAGCCATGGTCAATCTCGACAGTATTGCCATAACCGGTCTCCCATCCCATTTTCACAACCGTACCATCACCCGTGGCATACACGTCCGTACCCGGATGCGCCGAGAAGTCCATGCCGGCATGAAATTTCGTTGTTCCGTAGATGGGGTCAATCCGTGTCCCATAACCGGATGCTGTCTTCCGAAGGTCCTTATTGGATATAGGCTGGATGGCGGGAATACATTTCAGCATCTGATCATGATTTTTACACATTGCCACTACATCGTCAAATGACTTGGACTGGATATAAAGCTGTTTGCTCAGTACATCCACCTTTTGGGTAGTGTTGATCACCAACTTTGAGTTAGCCATATCCATCAATTGTTCGTAACGGTTCGTACCACCATAACCGGCCTGACGAATAGCCGGTGAAACAGGATCGGCCATAAAAATCACTCTATAGAGGTTATCATCACGCTGCTGGATATCCTGAAGCACCCCCATCGCCTCGTCAAGACGACGAGAGAGTACGTTATATTGCGCCAAGAGTTGGCTATTTTCTTTCCGCAACTCCTTCTCTGAGGGAGAACCGAAAATCAGTAACAGAATGATGAAACTGCCGGCTCCCAGTCCCATTCCTATAAAAAGACGGCGGAGAATGCTCAGCGCCCGTTGTCGGACAGTCGGATAAATCCGGTCATAAGTCTGCGTTTGCGGATTATAGATGTAGTAAACTTTGCGCATCTTATAAATATTTCGCTTGTTAATACGGCAAAAATAATAAAAACAAGCTATCTTTGCACTGCTTTTTTCAGAATATTAACCTCAACAATAGATATATAGAAGTATGTTGACTGCAAAAGAAACCAGAGATTCGTTTAAGAATTTCTTCGAGTCAAAAGGACATCAGATTGTTCCTTCGGCTCCAATGGTGATTAAAGATGACCCCACCCTGATGTTTACCAATGCAGGGATGAACCAGTTTAAAGATATTATTTTGGGTAACCACCCGGCGAAATACCACAGAGTCGCGGACTCACAAAAGTGCCTTCGTGTAAGCGGCAAGCACAATGACCTTGAAGAAGTAGGACACGATACCTACCATCACACCATGTTCGAAATGCTGGGTAACTGGTCGTTCGGTGATTACTTCAAGAAAGAAGCCATCAGTTGGGCATGGGAATATCTGGTAGACGTCCTGAAACTGAATCCGGAACACCTGTATGCAACAGTATTCGAAGGTAGCCCGGAAGAGGACCTGGAGCGTGATAACGAGGCCGCCTCTTACTGGGAGCAATACTTGCCTAAAGACCATATCATAAACGGAAACAAACATGATAACTTTTGGGAAATGGGTGATACAGGCCCTTGCGGTCCGTGTTCGGAGATCCACATCGACCTCCGTCCTGCAGAAGAGCGTGCCAAGATTTCAGGACGCGACTTGGTGAACCACGATCATCCCCAGGTTATCGAAATCTGGAATCTTGTATTCATGCAATACAACCGCAAAGCCGACAGCACTCTTGAGCCGCTTCCGGCGAAAGTGATCGATACCGGTATGGGATTCGAACGCCTGTGCATGGCTTTGCAGGGTAAAACATCCAATTACGACACGGACGTATTCCAGCCGTTGATTAAAGCAATCGCCCAAATGGCCGGAACGGAATATGGCAAAAATGAACAGAACGACATTGCTATGCGTGTTATTGCCGACCACATCCGTACCATTGCGTTCTCAATTACTGACGGACAATTGCCTTCGAATGCCAAGGCCGGTTACGTGATTCGTCGTATCCTGCGTCGTGCCGTTCGTTACGGATATACATTCCTTGGACAGAAACAGGCATTTATGTACAAATTGCTTCCGGTTCTGATTGACAGCATGGGAGATGCCTATCCGGAACTGATTGCTCAAAAAGAGTTGATCGAAAAGGTTATCAAAGAAGAAGAAGAATCATTCCTCCGTACTTTGGAAACCGGTATCCGCCTGCTTGATAAAACAATGGCTGACACCAAAGCTAACGGAAAGACTGAAATCAGCGGTAAAGACGCTTTCACATTATATGATACATTCGGTTTCCCACTCGACCTGACAGAGTTGATTCTGCGTGAAAATGGTATGACAGTCAATGTCGAAGAGTTCGATGCCGAAATGCAACAGCAGAAACAACGTGCCCGCAATGCAGCTGCCATAGAGACAGGTGACTGGATCATACTGAAAGAAGGAACTACTGAATTTGTAGGTTACGATTACACGGAATACGAAACCTCCATCCTGCGTTATCGCCAGGTGAAACAGAAAAACCAAACTCTGTATCAGATCGTACTGGACTACACTCCGTTCTATGCAGAGAGCGGTGGCCAGGTAGGTGATACCGGTGTATTGGTAAACGAATTCGAGACTATCGAAGTAATCGACACCAAGAAAGAAAATAATCTTCCGATACATATTACGAAGAAACTGCCCGAACATCCGGAAGCTCCGATGATGGCATGTGTAGACACAGACAAACGTGCCGCTTGTGCAGCCAATCACTCGGCTACCCACTTGCTGGACGAAGCGCTCCGTGAAGTTTTAGGCGAACATGTAGAGCAGAAAGGATCATTGGTTACACCGGACTCTCTGCGTTTTGACTTCTCTCACTTCCAGAAAGTGACAGACGAAGAACTCCGCAAAGTAGAGCATCTGGTAAACGCCAAGATACGTGCCAATGTTCCATTACAGGAACACCGCAACATCCCTATCGAAGAAGCGAAAGAACTGGGCGCAATCGCCCTGTTCGGCGAGAAATATGGTGACCACGTACGTGTTATCCAGTTTGGCTCATCCATTGAATTCTGTGGAGGTACCCACGTTGCCGCTACCGGAAATATCGGTATGGTAAAAATTATCTCTGAGAGTTCGGTAGCTGCCGGTGTACGCCGTATCGAAGCATATACCGGAGCTCGCGTAGAAGAAATGCTGGATACGATCCAGGATACTTTGAGCGACTTGAAAGCTCTTTTCAACAATGCTCCCGACCTTGGTGTGGCCATTCGCAAGTATATCGACGAAAACGCAGGACTGAAAAAACAGGTGGAAGACTTCATGAAAGAAAAAGAAGCTGCCGTCAAAGAACGCCTGCTGAAAAATGTACAAGAGATTAACGGCATTAAAGTCATTAAGTTCTGCTTGCCGATGCCCGCCGAAGTAGTGAAGAACATCGCTTTCCAACTTCGTGGTGAAATTACAGAAAATCTCTTCTTTGTAGCCGGAACAGTAGATGCCAATAAACCAATGCTGACTGTTATGATCAGTGACAACCTGGTTGCCGGCGGACTGAAAGCAGGTAATCTGGTGAAAGAAGCTGCCAAACTGATTCAGGGTGGCGGTGGCGGTCAACCTCACTTCGCAACAGCCGGTGGCAAGAATCCGGACGGACTGAACGCTGCTGTTGAGAAGGTACTGGAACTGGCAGGAATCTAAAGGGGCCGACTCTTACGAGTGGGTACCACGCTATCCGAAAGTTCCCATATAAAGTTAGAAGTCAGATTAAACATCATAGACTCTCCGAGTAAAGAGTCCGGTACTGCACCGGACTCTTTCTATTTTATTCCCCTTCATCGAATGTCCATATCACAAACTCACTTTATCCCCCGGAAAGAGCAAGAATGATCTTGTTTATTCTACTCCTTCTACTACAGTAACGGAGAAGAGTGGACAGACTCAGCCTCATCCGAGATTCTTGATCGCCCGAAACTCTTTTGGAGAGATACCCGTATTCTTTTTAAAGAAATGCGTCAAATAGGATTGGTCCGGAAAATGCAGTTGCTCAGCTATTTCTGTTACAGATAAACGAGGCTCATTCAACAGCACTTTTATTTCGGCCACCAACTGTTCATCAATAAGCTGTTTAGGCTTCTTTCCATCTAAATGCCGAACTGTAATTTTATGCAGGTAACGAGACGATATACAAAGTTTTTCGGCATAAAAAGCTACCTGATGTTCATGCATACTATATTCACGGATCAATTGCATAAACCGATGGCAAAGTAATTGCGTACGACTATATTGCTTACTGACAGCCAATTTTTCCGGAATCGTATTAAACAGCCACATAAGCAGACTTTGCAAAAAGTTGTGCTCTTGTTGTCCCCTGAACTGGGGCATCGGTTCGGTAAACAACATTTGTGCCATATCCATCCACAAATTGATCTGCCGCCAGGTCTTCTGACTCCGTTCGTCAGCAGTATGATGGTAACAGGGATGTTCGTGAGTATAATTAAAGTAAGGTGTATCGATAGGTAACATGGCATTTAAAAATGCTTCTTTAGGAAACATCAACATTTTCACCTGTAAATCTCCGGAAGTTTCGAGCACTTGCAGCAAACCGCCGGTCAGGAAGATCAATTCTGTCTGTTCATTGAATATATATTTCTGCACACCGGTAGAGACAACGGCTTCTCCCTGCGTACAAATCAGATAGATACCACACCGGAAATGGTATGGGGCCGATATCAAAGAGGCCAGGTCGGTCTCTTCATATCGGATCGTTTTTGTATCGGCAAGCAATCGGTCTGTTTTCATAAAAGTCTGTTTTAGGCAACAAATGTAGGTTTATTTTTGATATTCGGGCTATTTTGTTCTGAAAACAACATGTTTTGTACAGATTAGCCTATATTCGATTCCTAACAGATGGAGTAATTTTGCAACCGTATTGATCAAAGAGAATAGCAATGACTGACAGACAGAATTCCAGACGGTTCTTATTATTATTTTTAGGTGTATTAAGTGCTTTCGGCCCTTTTATAATGGACATGTATTTGCCTACCTTACCGGCTATGGCAGATTTTTTCCACACTTCATCTTCTATGGTACAATTGGGACTCACCACCAGCATGATTGGCTTGGCTGCCGGACAATTAATTTTCGGTCCCTTGAGTGACAAGTGCGGGCGACGTCCTCCATTACTTCTGGCCATGATTCTGTTCCTGCTCGCTACGGTGGGATGCATCTTTTCACATACCATTTCACAATTTGTGACATCCCGATTCTTACAAGGCATTGCCGGAGCAGGTGGTGTAGTGATTTCCCGCTCCATAGCTACCGACGAGTATTCGGGACAGCAACTGGCCGGCATGCTTGCCGTTATCGGCGGAATAAATGGAATAGCTACAGTCATCGCCCCTATCGGAGGAGGTATACTGGCTCAGATAACAAGCTGGCAAGGCATCTTTATCTGCTTATTCTTTATGGGAGTGGTTCTCCTATCCGGAAGCTTACATTTGAACGAATCACTTCCGGCAAAACACAGACAGACTGTGAGTTGGCAAGACTTATACCATAGTTTCGGAGAAGTCCTCCGCAACCGCCGCTATGTAGGCTACGTCCTGCAATATGGTTTCACTATGGGAATACTGTTTGTCAATATCTCTTCTGCACCATTCATCATGCAACAACACTACGGACTCTCTCCTCTATCCTTCAGCCTCTGTTTCGGAATCAATGCGATAGCAATGGTTATCTTTTCAGCCATATCGATAAAATTACCTACCATGGAACGGGCTTTATATATAGGAAGCCGGGGCATGCTGTCAGTATCTGCACTATTGATGGTATTCTTGTCCTTGGGATGTGATTTTTGGATCTACGAGTTATTGATCTTCGCTCTACTCTCGATGATTGGCATGACTTTTACAGCATCCAACACCTTGGCCATGGAGTGTGAGCGACGGAATGCAGGCATTGCTTCGGCACTTTTGGGAGCCACCGGGTTTGCATTCGGAGGTATTGTATCGCCATTGGTAAGTTTAGGAGATATGATGACCTCTACCGGAATATTGTTTTTAGCAGGTTCTGCCTGTGCCTATGCATGCACCCGATATGTACTGTCACAATCCGTTCAACCCTCCGGAGTGCTATATCATTGAAAGTTACTATGGCGTTCTTTCCTGACAAAACGCTAAAAGGAGATTTAAAATCCAATGCAACCGACTAAAGATAAAGTCAAAGCATACCATAAGCCATGATTCACTAACAAACAGATACTTAAGATTCAAGATGTTAATTGAAAACCAAAGGATCCTGCCTTTAAAACCAACAATCCTTTGGCTTTTAAAGCAACGGTTCTCCTCTTTTCAACCTATAAGAACTCCATCCAAATCATCTCATACGTTCGATTGTACGCCGGGGAACAGATGTATTTTATCTATACATCCCGTTTTTCAAAACATTAAGAAGGGATCACTGAAACGGAAAGCATATTATCTCCCCCGGCTGTTTATAATGCCCCCTCCGCCCTCATGATAACGAGTCGAAATACAAAAAGACGAATCAATCAGCACACAAGCTCTTTCGTTTTACATTTATATTCTCTACCTTTGCACACTAAATCAATCAATTACTTAAAAAACTCTAACCCAAGCCGCATGAAAGTACTTTTTCATTCACTATTTATTCTTTTATTTGTTTTCACTGCCTGTACGTCTACCCCTAAACAGGCAACTATTGACTATACCCAATATGTAAACCCATTTATCGGAACCGATTTCACCGGTAATACCTATCCCGGAGCACAAGTCCCTTTCGGCATGGTACAACTTAGTCCGGACAACGGACTTCCCGGCTGGGACCGTATCTCCGGATATTTTTATCCCGATAGCACTATTGCCGGATTCAGCCATACCCACCTTTCTGGTACGGGGGCAGGCGACTTATATGACATCTCTTTTATGCCCGTCACCCTGCCTTATAAAGAAGCAGAAACTCCGTTAGGTATTTACTCCAAATTTTCCCATCAGGACGAAAGTGCCACGGCAGGATATTACCAGGTACTGCTGAAAGATTACGGCATCAACGTCGAATTGACGGCAACCGAACGATGCGGCATTCAGCGTTACACTTTTCCTGAAGCCAAAGCCGCTATCTTTCTCAACCTGAAAAAAGCTATGAATTGGGACTTTACCAATGATTCGCACATCGAAGTTATCGACTCGGTAACCATTCAGGGATACCGCTTCTCCGACGGATGGGCACGCGACCAGCATGTCTATTTCCGTACACGCTTCTCTAAACCTTTTACAGCCGTTCAAATGGATACAACTGCCATCCTGAAAGACGGAAAACGAATGGGTACGGCTACCATAGCCCGATTCGATTTCGACACACAAAAAGGAGAGCAAATACTTGTCAACACAGCCCTTTCCGGTGTCAGCATGGAAGGAGCAGCTCAAAATCTGGCAGCCGAAGTTCCGGAGGATAATTTCGATAAATATCGTGAGGCTGCACGGGACAACTGGAACCGGCAACTCTCTAAAATCGCAGTCAAAGGCGACCATAAGGACGATTGGGTAAACTTCTACACCGCACTCTATCACACCATGCTTGCTCCTACCATTTATAGCGATGTCGACGGTTCGTATTACGGTCCGGACAAAAAGATTCATCACACAGACGGATGGGTAAACTACAGTACTTTCTCTTTATGGGATACATACCGCGCCGCACATCCTCTATTTACCTATACCGAACCCGAACGTACCAACGATATGGTTCAATCATTTCTGGCTTTCTACGAACAGAACGGACGCCTGCCGGTTTGGAATTTCTACGGTAGTGAAACAGATATGATGATTGGCTATCATGCCGTTCCGGTCATCGTGGATGCTTATCTGAAAGGTATTGGAAACTTTGATCCGAAAAAGGCATTGGAAGCTTGTGTAGCCACTGCCAACCTGGACAATTACCGCGGAATTGGTGCTTATAAAGAACTGGGATATGTTCCTTTCAATGAAAAAGATAGTTATAATGCCGAAAACTGGTCGTTATCCAAAACACTTGAATACGCTTATGATGATTACTGCATTGCCCGCATGGCAGAAAAACTGGGAAAGAAAGAGATTGCGGACGAATTCTATAAGCGGTCGCAAAACTATCGTAACGTATACAATCCAGCAACCTCGTTCATGCAACCTCGTGATGACAAGGGAGAATTTCAGAAAGACTTTAAAGCAGATGCTTATACACCGCATATCTGCGAAAGTAACGGTTGGCAATATTTCTGGTCGGTACAGCATGACATAGACGGACTGATCGGTCTGACAGGCGGAAAAGAACGTTTTGCACAAAAGCTGGACAGCATGTTCACCTTCCATCCTTCGGCCGACGACGAACTTCCGCTCTTCAGTACCGGAATGATAGGCCAATATGCTCACGGAAACGAACCGAGCCATCACGTCATCTACCTTTATAATGCGGTAGACCAACCCTGGAAAACCCAGGAGTATGTGGCAAAAGTAATGAACGAACTCTACCTGAACAGCCCTGCCGGACTCTGCGGAAACGAAGACTGCGGCCAGATGTCGGCTTGGTATGTATTCAGCGCCATGGGATTCTATCCGGTAAATCCGATAAGCGGTCAATATGAAATAGGTACTCCCCTTTTCCCGGAAGTGCAACTGCACCTTGACAACGGGAAAACATTCACTGTCAAAGCTCCGGCTGTCAGCAAAGAAAATATCTATATCCGATCAACCAAACTGAATGGAAAACCCTATGATAAAAGTTACATTACTCATGAACAGATTATGAGTGGTGCAACCCTTGAGTTTGAAATGGGAAAGGAGAAAGTTACGAGTGATCAATAACTTGTAGCCCGCAACCCCAAAACCAGCAGCTAAAAAAGATGGACGACACATTTGATATAACCTACAAAGCCCTGTTCCGGAGGTACTATCCGAACCTGATGTTCTACGCCACCCGCCTGGTGGGCGATGAAGAAGCAGAAGATGTGGTACAGGATGTATTCGTGGAACTGTGGAAACGAAGAGATTCCATGGTAATAGGCGACCAGATCCAAGCCTTCCTCTATCGGGCGGTATATACCCGGGCCTTGAATGTGCTGAAACATCGCAGCATAGAGGACGGATATTGCGCTGCTGTGGAAGAAATCAACCAAAAACGAGCGGAATTCTATCAGCCGGACAACAACGAAGTAATCCGGCGGATAGAAGACCGCGAATTGCGAAACGAAATCTACCAAGCCATTAACGAGCTACCGGACAAATGCAAGGAAGTGTTTAAGTTGAGCTATCTGCACGAAATGAAGAATAAAGAAATAGCCGATGTGATGGGAGTCTCTTTACGTACGGTAGAAGCCCACATGTACAAGGCACTGAAGTTCCTACGAAACCGTCTCGGCCATTTATGGTTTTTATTTCTACTATTTTTTATCAAATAGATAAGTGTTTTTAAAGATTTAGTTGTTTCTATTATATAATGAAAAAGAAAAGATGAATAATCTGAGCGAAGACATATTAATGAGATATCTGACAGGCGAATGTTCTGACGAAGATTTTGCCAGAGTGAACGCTTGGATCAAAGAATCAGACGATAATGCCCGCCGACTTTTCCGAATGGAAGAGGTATATCATTTGGGCAGACACGACAGCTTTCCGGATCAGAAAAAAGTTGCCCGGGCAGAAGCACGACTATACAAGAAACTGGCTCAGGAAGATGCACATAGCCGCAAAGTGATCAGAATGCACCAATGGATGCGATATGCCGCTATCATCGTGCTCGCACTGATGATAGGCACCGGAGGCGGATACCTGTACTATCAGGCCGATCCGACCCGGAATATGATAACGGCCTCGTCCACGGATGGCAAAGTGAAAGAAGTGATGTTGCCCGATGGCACAAAAGTATGGCTCAATCAATCGGCCACCCTGAGATATCCCAAGAAATTCTCAGAATCCGAAAGAGATGTATATCTCAATGGAGAAGCTTATTTCGAAGTCACTAAAAACCGTCGGTGTCCTTTCGTTGTAGAAAGTGAGGCTATGCGTATCAAAGTGTTGGGAACCACTTTCAATTTCAAGTGCGACAAGAGTCACAAACTGGCAGAAGCAACCTTGATCGAAGGAGAAATAGAAGTGAGAGGAAACCACGATGAAGGAATGATTATTCTTTCGCCCGGACAAAAGGCCGAACTGAATAAAACAACCCGCAGACTGGTGGTGAAGCAAGTAGATGCCAAATTGGATGCCGTATGGCACAATGACCTGATCCCGTTTGAACAGGCGGACATTTTTGTCATCACCCGGACATTAGAACGCTTTTATGATGTGAAAATCATTCTTTCACCCGACATTAAGTCCGACAAAACTTACTCGGGTGTATTGAAGAAAAAAGATAATATAGAGTCTGTACTCCAATCGTTGGACAACTCTATACCTATCAATTATAAGATTGTGGGAGACAATATCTTTATTTCTTCACGTAACAAGTGAGCAACCAATTAAAATAAACATACAGTACCATGAAATTTAAAACATTCCTGGCGGGATGTTTAGGAGGCTTATTGTCTCTGAACTCCTGCACAAACTCGCCGGACATGACTGATTACGCAGCCTATGTCAACCCATTTATCGGTACAGGCGGACACGGTCATACTTTTCCGGGCGCCATTGTCCCCCATGGCATGATTTCTCCCAGCCCAGACACCCGCATAGATGGGTGGGATGCCTGCTCGGGATATTATTACGCAGATTCCACCATCAACGGATTCTCACACACCCATTTGAGCGGAACTGGTTGTTGCGACTATGGAGATGTACTACTGATGCCTACGGTGGGCGAACAAAAGTACCTCCCCACAGGTTCACAGAGCCAGCAGATGGCTTATGCTTCTGCCTTTTCACATCAGAATGAGACTGCCGAACCGGGCTATTACTCAGTCTTCCTGGATACTTATCAAGTAAAAGCCGAACTGACTGCAAGCAAACGGGCAGCTATCCACAGGTATACTTTTCCTGAAAGTAAAGAAGCAGGATTCATCCTCGACTTGGACTACAGTCTGCAACGGCAGACCAACAAAGAGATGGAAATAGAGGTCATCAGCCCCACTGAAATCTGCGGCCGTAAAAAGACCATGTACTGGGCTTTCGACCAATATATCAACTTTTATGCAAAATTCTCGAAACCTTTCACCTACACGTTGGTGACTGATTCGATGGCACTCGACGATGGAGGCAGACTGCTGCCTACCTGTAAAGCATTACTTCACTTTGACACGACCAAAGACGAACAAGTGTTTGTCAAAGTCGGAATCTCTGCTGTGGACATAGAGGGTGCACGCAAAAATGTAGAAACTGAAATACCAGACTGGGATTTTGACGGAGTACGTAAAGACGCACGCAAAGCGTGGAATGAAACGTTATCGAAGATTGATATTACTACCAATGATAAAAATGACAAAACCATCTTCTATACCGCACTCTACCACACTGCCATTAGCCCGAATCTGTTTACGGACGTAGACGGACGTTATCTGGGTATGGATCTGCAAGTACATCAAGGAGATACACTGAATCCGATGTATACCATTTTTTCTTTATGGGATACCTTCCGTGCACTGCATCCGCTAATGACCATTATAGATCCGGATCTGAACAATGCTTTCATCCGTTCACTGATCAAAAAGCATCAGGAGGGGGGCATTTTCCCAATGTGGGACATGGCTTCCAACTATACCGGTACAATGATTGGTTACCATGCCGTTCCCGTCATTGTAGATGCATATATGAAAGGCGATCGTAATTTCGACATCCAAGAAGCTTACCGAGCCTGCGTGCGTGCGGCAGAATATGATACAACAGGAATCAAATGCCCCGATCTGGTGTTACCCCATCTGATGCCGAAAGCCAAATATTATAAAAACTCAATCGGCTACGTACCGTGTGATCGCGAAAACGAATCGGTCGCCAAGGCCTTGGAGTACGCTTATGACGACTGGTGTATTTCAGTATTTGCCGATGCATTGAACGACTACGACACCCGGGACAAATACGCACGTTTCGCAAAAGCCTACGAGTTTTACTTCGATCCGGGAACCCGCTTTATGCGCGGATTGGACAGTAAGGGCGAATGGCGCACTCCCTTCAATCCACGTTCTTCAACTCACCGCAACGATGATTATTGTGAAGGGACTGCCTGGCAATGGACCTGGTTCGTTCCACACGACATCGAAGGATTGGTAAAACTAATGGGCGGCGAAGATGCCTTCATCGGTAAACTGGATTCTCTGTTTACCGCCGACTCTTCACTGGAAGGCGAAACAACCTCCTCGGACATCAGCGGACTGATCGGACAATATGCCCACGGCAACGAACCCAGCCACCACGTGATTCATATGTACAACTATGTGAACCGTCCGTGGAGGACGCAAGAATTGGTAGACAGCGTATACCGTAGCCAATATGCCGATGCCGTAGACGGACTGTCGGGAAATGAAGATTGCGGACAAATGTCGGCTTGGTATGTACTCAATTCTATGGGATTCTATCAGGTATGTCCGGGGAAACCGGTTTATTCTATCGGACGCCCCGCATTCGATAAAGCCGTAGTAAACCTGCCCGATGGCAAAAAGTTTACAGTGATAGCTAAGAATAACTCGAAAAAGAATAAGTATATCAAAAGCATGACACTGAACGGAAAACCATTGGATAAACCATTCTTTACGCATGACGATATCATAGCAGGCAGTACGTTGGAAATAGAAATGACAGACCGGCGGACCCAACCCTAAGAAAGTACTCTGTTTCATCACAGATTATACGAATATGTAGCCTACACGGCACCGATGATAGAAAATATATAATATCCATATAGCAATACACTTATCCACACCATGAGAAAAATTCTTTTGACCGCTTGCCTTATAGCTTGCTCACTAATGGCTGAGGCCAAAGACTGGACCCAATACGTAAACCCACTGATGGGAACGCAGTCTTCTTTCGAATTATCAACCGGGAACACCTATCCCGCTATTGCACGTCCGTGGGGAATGAACTTCTGGACACCGCAAACGGGCAAGATGGGGGACGGATGGCAATACACGTATACAGCCAACAAAATCAGGGGATTCAAGCAAACCCACCAACCCAGCCCATGGATCAATGATTACGGACAATTCTCCATCATGCCCGTCACAGGCAAACTTGAGTTTGATGAAGAAAAACGTGCCAGTTGGTTCAGTCATAAAGGTGAAATAGCAACTCCTTCCTACTATAAAGTATATTTGGCCGAGCACGATGTAGTGACCGAAATGACTCCGACAGAACGTGCGGTTCTGTTCCGTTTCACCTTTCCCGAAAACGAACACTCGTACATTGTAGTAGACGCATTCGACAAGGGTTCCTACGTAAAAGTAATTCCGGAAGAGAACAAGATAATCGGCTACACCACCCGTAACAGTGGTGGAGTGCCCGAGAATTTCAAGAACTACTTCGTTATCGAGTTCGACAAACCTTTCACTTACAAAGGCACTTTTGCAGACAAAAAGCTGGAAGAAGGCAACTTGGAGCAGAAAACCGACCATACGGGAGCCATCATTGGTTTCAGTACCCGTAAAGGTGAAATCGTGCATGCCCGTATAGCTTCTTCGTTCATTAGTTTTGAACAAGCGGCTCAGAACCTTAAAGAATTGGGTAACGACTCTTTTGAGCAACTTGCACAAAAAGGGAATGATGCCTGGAACAATGTATTAGGTAAAATAGAAGTAGAAGGCGGCAATCTGGACCAGTACCGTACATTCTACTCCTGCCTCTACCGTTCTCTGCTATTTCCCCGCAAATTCTATGAGTTTACGGCAGACGGGCAACCGATTCATTATAGTCCTTACAACGGTCAGGTACTCCCCGGATATATGTACACCGATACAGGATTTTGGGATACATTCCGTTGTTTGTTTCCATTCCTGAACCTGATGTACCCATCGGTAAACAAAGAAATACAAGAAGGACTTATCAATACTTATAAGGAAAGTGGTTTCTTTCCGGAATGGGCGAGTCCCGGACACAGAGGTTGTATGATAGGCAATAACTCTGCTTCAGTATTGGTAGACGCCTATATGAAAGGAGTAAAGGTAGACGATGTGAAAACTCTGTATGAAGGGCTGATTCACGGTACAGAGAATGTACATCCGGAAGTCTCTTCTACCGGACGCTTGGGGTATCAGTATTACAATAAGCTGGGCTACGTACCCTATGACGTGAAAATCAATGAAAATACAGCCCGCACATTAGAATACGCTTACGATGACTGGTGCATCTACCAACTGGCTAAAGCCCTGAACCGACCGAAAAAAGAAATTGAACTATTTGCCAAACGTGCCATGAACTACCGGAATGTATTCGACAAAGAAAGCAAACTGATGCGTGGCCGTAATGAAAACGGCCAGTTCCAGTCACCATTCTCTCCGTTGAAGTGGGGAGATGCATTCACAGAAGGTAACAGCTGGCATTACTCCTGGTCGGTATTTCACGACCCGCAAGGATTAATCGATCTGATGGGAGGCAAAAAGATGTTTATCACGATGCTGGACTCCGTATTTGCAGTTCCTCCTGTATTCGACGACAGTTATTATGGACAGGTGATCCATGAAATCCGCGAAATGACCGTGATGAACATGGGTAACTATGCACACGGCAACCAACCGATACAGCACATGATTTACTTGTACAATTATGCCGGACAGCCCTGGAAAGCGCAATACTGGCTTCGTCAAGTAATGGACCGCATGTATACTCCGGGCCCTGACGGTTACTGTGGCGACGAGGACAACGGACAGACCTCTGCCTGGTATGTATTCTCAGCCCTCGGATTCTATCCGGTATGTCCAGGAACAGATGAGTATGTCATTGGAGCCCCTCTATTCAAAAAGGCAACGCTACACTTTGAAAATGGCAATAATCTTGTGATCGATGCACAGAATAACAGTAAGGAGAATCTTTATATCGAATCCCTCCAGGTCAACGGGCAAGAATCACCCCGGAACTATCTGAAACATGCCGATCTGCTGCAAGGCGGAACCATTGAATTCAAAATGGGTTCACACCCCAACCTCAACAGAGGCATCAACGATGATGATGCCCCCTATTCATTCTCCAAGATGAAATAGTCCTCTCTCTTTAGACAACTCATATCCCCTGAGGGTGCATACCCAGAATCCAATACGGATACACGTACGCATCCTCAGGGACATATAAAATAATTCTCAAAAAAGTTAGTAACTGAAGTAAGTGTTTCTTTCGGGACACTTGTTTTATTAACATCAAGGGTACAAAAGCCGTTGACTTATATTATAAATACAATGCTTAAACCTTGTATGTTTTTAAAGTTAACTAATTAATTTAATTATAGTCAATGAAAAACAAAATCCTATTTCAAAGACCCAGGCTGCTCAAAGCATCGCTGGTTCTTCTTTTAGCTGCCGCTCCTATCCAGTGGTCATTTGCACAATTCACATTTTCAACTTCCCGCACTACATTGGGGCAAGTCATCAAAACGGTGCAATCTCAGTCTAAGTATCAATTCTTTTATGATGACCAATCGTCAAACATGCCGATTGAGAATCTGAACGTAAAGAATGTAAGCCTGGAACAACTGTTGAATACTGCGCTCAAAGGCAAAAACCTGACATACAAAATCGAGGATAATATTGTTTATCTGTCCCAGGCTTCCAAACAACAGGATCCGGTTCAGGCATCAGCCAAACGTCAGATCAGCGGTACGGTTGTAGATGCTAACGGTGAGGCGCTGATCGGCGTCAATGTATCTGTTAAGGGTACCAGCACAGGAGCCATTACCGACCTGGAGGGTAAATACACCCTGACTGTCAATGATCCGAAAGCTGAAATCGTATTCTCCTATATCGGATACAAACAACAAGTGTTGCCCGCTAAAGAAAGCATTCTGAATGTAACGATGAGTGAAGATACCCAGATGATCAGTGAAGTGGTTGTAACCGCTTTGGGCATCAAACGTGAGAAGAAAATGTTAGGATATGCCGTACAGGAAATCAAAGGCGACCAACTGAACCAGACAGGGGATCCTTCAGTGACCAGTGCATTGCAAGGTAAAGTAGCCGGTCTGCAAATGAATACAGCCGGAACTGGCCTGGGTGGTTCTACCAAGATTACAATCCGCGGTAACTCTTCTCTCGCAGATAACAACCAGCCGCTCTGGATTGTAGACGGTGTACCGTTCAGTGACAATAATAACTCGGATGCTACCTATTACGGTGGTGTCGACCGTGGTGGTTCGTCCGTCGATATCAACCCGGAAGATATTGAATCGATCTCTGTACTGAAAGGTCCGAATGCCGCCGCTCTCTACGGTTCGCGTGCCGGTAACGGTGTGATCTTGGTCACAACCAAAAAAGGTAGCAAGAAAGATGGATTCGGAGTACGCTATAGCGGCAACTTCACTTGGAGCCAGGTAGCCGAAACTCTTGAAATGCAAGATCGTTACGGACAGGGCCACATTGTGACTCAGGATGAAAACAAGAATCCTCTGTCTCAATATTATGCCAAATATGATCCGACAGACTCTTCCAGTTGGGGACCGGTATTGGACGGAAGCATGCAGAAAGCCTGGAACGGCGATACCTATGCATTCTCTAAATACGGCAACAAACTGAAAGATTACTTCGATACCGGTTTCGCGCAAAACCACAATGTATCGGTGAGCAACGTAACAGATAAATCGCACTTTCGTGCTTCTTTCGGCAGCTCGAACAATAAGGGCGTATTCCCGAACGAGAAGCTCAACCGAATCAACCTCGACCTGAATGCCGGAATGGAAATGAACAAATATCTCTCTATGGACGGAAAGATTTCACTTTCACGTACCAAAGCAGAAGATCGTCCTTACTTCGGTACTTACGGAGCAATCGCTCAATTGATGGGTATTCCTAACAATATTCGCCTGAACGACCTGAAACAATATTCGACAGATGGCAATGCACACGTAAACTGGACAGGTCCTACTGCCGGTATCCGTAACCCTTATTACGTCCTGAACCAGCGCCACAACTCTGACGAACGTTGGAGAGCATTCGGATATTATGGAATGAAAATCAACTTTACTGACTGGTTGCACTTGTCTGCCAAATATGCATTCGATTATTATCGTACCCGAATCGAAGAAACGAACGCAGGTGACGGTATCAACGGTGAGAGCAGTATCAAAGATATCACCGATGACGAAATGAACCGCGAGGAACAGAACTTCTTCGAATCGAACGCAGAAATCGTATTGATGGGTGACAAACAGCTGACTGACAATTTCCGTTTGGGATTCACGGTAGGTGGTAACTTCATGTACCAGAATTATGAATCACTGAATGCCGGCGTACGCAATATGCTGGATAAGGGACAATGGATTTTCAATGCAGCCAATATGCTGAACACTGCCGGAGAAACCGGACATGAACGCGCAACAAATTCAGTATTCGGATCTTTGCAACTCTCTTGGAAAGAATATCTGTCACTGGACTTGACTGCCCGTAACGACTGGTCGTCTACACTGCCGAAGAAGAACAACTCTTTCTTCTACCCGTCTGCCAACTTAAGTTTTGTCGTTTCTGATTTTGTCCGTTCACTGGACAAAACACTGCCCAACTGGCTGACTTTCGCCAAGGTACGTTTGTCTGCCGCACAAGTAGGTAAAGATACGGACCCGTATCAGTTATACAATACGTACGGATTTAAATTTGAAAAAGGTGAGCTGATTCCAAGCAAATCGAACGTGAAAATGAACGACCAGCTGAAACCGGAAATCTCTTCTTCTTACGAAGCAGGTTTGGATATGAAGTTCCTCAACAACCGTTTAGGATTTGACTTTACCTATTATTATAGCCGCACGAAGAACCAGATCATGAAAGTGCCCGCCGCTGCTCCCTGGAGTGGAGGTAAATGGGTCAATGCCGGTCTGATCACCAACAAAGGTTTCGAAATGATGATCTACTCTACACCGGTACAATTGAAAGACTTCTCTTTCGATCTGAATGTCAATCTGGCCAAGAATGTATCGAACGTAGAAAAACTGGCTGACGGTGTAGACTACATCTACTTCAATGGCGACTCTAACTTCCCGATCAACGTAGGTGCACGCCCGGGTCACAAATTGGGTGAAATCTATGCCAAGACTCTCTACAAACGTGACGAACAGGGCAACATCATTATAAATAAAGAGAACGGCTTGCCTATGACGACCACAGATGCTGACGAACGCCTGGCTAAACCTATCGGCAACATCCAGCCTAACTTGCTGATGTCTGTATCTCCGTCGTTCACCTACAAAGGCTTTACACTGTCGGCCATGTTCGATATGAAATTCGGTGGCGATATCATCTCTATCTCCGAAATGAACGCAACAGGCTCGGGTATGGCTAAACGTACTATGAATCGTGGAGAAAGCGATAACTTTATGATGATCTTCCCGGGTGTATACGAAGACGGAACACCCAATACTCAGAAGATCTCAGCATCCAACTATTACGGAGCACAGAACGCAGAAGACTTTATCTATGATGCTTCTTTCATCAAGCTGAAGGAACTGGCCATCGGCTATACATTCCCCAAAAGCATGCTGAAGAAAACGCCGATCAACTCGCTGAATGTTTCGTTCGTAGCACGTAACCTGGCTTATCTGTTGAAACATACTCCGGGAACAAGTCCGGAAGGTGGTTACGACACAACCATGTTCTCTCAAGCCATCGACTTTATGGCTGTACCTTATACCCGTACATTCGGATTCTCAGTTAACCTTGGTTTCTAATTTTATAAATTAAAGATATAGTATGAAAATCAAAATATACAAATCGCTTGCCATGTGCACTCTCCTGTTAGGACTGGCTGCATGTAATGATTTCGAAGAAATGAATACCGATCCCTACGCACCGGTATACGATCCGGAAATAATCGGTGCCACACCTGACGGAATCGATATCGACTACGAACTGACACCCAGTGCACTGAAAAGCCTTCAAGGCACGGAAAGCGCCATCGGTTCGGTGTTCGCCAACCTGACTTACGAAGGACTGTATAATGATTATCAGGTTACGACCAACCTGACTCATGACATCTACGCTGCTTACTTTGCCAACAACGTTAGCGGATTCGTGACCAACTCGCCTACCTACGGTTATAACGACGGATGGTCCAAAAGACGCTGGGAGCACTTCTACGATAACCGCACTGTAGAAGAATACAGTCAGTTGATCAAAACATTCTGGTTCTGCGGAAAAGAACGCTATCACAATGCGTTCTATATGACCCGTATCTACTACGCATTCCTGATCTCTATGCAAACAGACACTTATGGAGCCATTCCATTGGAATACTACGTAAAAGGTGCAATGCCCACAGACGAGAAAGTGAAATACATGGATCAGAAAGATGTATACGACGTTATCTTTAAAATGCTCGATCAGGCCATCACTGCACTGCACAACACTCCTTCTACTGCACAATACAGCCTGGGTGAAAACGACAAGTGCTTTGGAGGCGACAAAGACAAATGGCTTCGTTTTGCCAATACCCTTCGTTTACGATTGGCACTACGTGTATCGAATGTAGATCCCCAACTTGCTAAAGAACAGGGTGAGAAAGCCATGGCCGACCCTGCCGGATTGATGCAAAACGATGATGATAATATGAAGCAGACTCCCAAATACTCGTACATCACGGGTGGTAACGAAAACATCTACACACTTCTGTACAACTGGAGTGCTAACGTAGTGTTATCCAAAGAAATGGAACGAGCTTATAAAGAACAATCGACCATTCTCGACCCACGTTGCGAAATATTGTGGTGGAGACCGACCGCTCTTGAGGACCTGAACCAAACCGAACCCAAAGAAGACATGACAAAAGACTTCAATGGTTGCGAAAACGGTGAGACTTCATTGGGAGGAAGCTACACAACGACTTATTCTCCAAGCCGTGTATTCATCAAGCAAGATCAGAAAAAACTCGACCGCAAACATTGGTGGTGTTATGCACGCGAAATAGTATGGCTGGGTTACTCCGAAAGCCTGTTCCTTCGGGCAGAAGCCGCTCTCCGAGGATGGGCCGGTGCTAAAGGTACCGCTGAAGATCTCTATAAGGAAGGCATTGAAGCTTCCTTCAACTACTATCAGATTGGTGCTGACGAGGAAGGACAAGAAAAGATCAGCAAATACATGGAAGGATTGAAAGGCTTACAAGCCTTCAAGAGTGGTGACAGAGAAGCACAGTTGGAACAAATCATCACCCAGAAATGGATTGCCGTATATCCCAACGGTAACGAAGGATGGGCAGAGTTCCGCCGTACAGACTATCCCCGCTATATGAAAACACCTAAAGGAGGCAACAACTCAGGGGGTGAAGTTGCAAACGGGAAGTTCATCAAACGCCTGAGATACCCGGACAGTGAAGTATCTAACCCGAACCGTCCGAAAGATGTAGATACACAGGGAACTCGTTTATGGTGGGACGTAGCCGACACCAATGATGATGGAGGCAATTACGTTACCCCAAACAACTTCCGCTAAACAACGAGATTCATATTCATGCACTGACAATAAATTAAGTTACACAAAAGAAACAGGGAGCCCGAGATGGGTTCTCTGTCTTATTTATAGTCCGGTCACTCTATTTGCTCTTCCGGATAATTCACCAGATAGAGAGTTTTCGATGCACGCGTAAAAGCTGTATACAGCCAACGGAAATAATCAGGTGTCAGATACTCATCCGACATATACCCCTGGTCAAGAAAAACATTTTGCCATTGCCCGCCCTGCGCCTTATGACAGGTCACCGCATAAGCGTATTTCACCTGTAGAGCATTGTAGTGTGGGTCAGCTTTCATTTTTTTCATTCGCTCCCGCTTGACGGTGATGTCCACATAGTCTTCAAGTACAGAATAAAAAAGCCGGTCGTTTTCTGTTTTGGGTAAAGCAGGTGCATCCGAATGAAGCGTATCAAGCAACAAATTAGCTTCCAACTCAAAGTCATTTTGATCGGGAAACGCAAGAAGTACTTCAGCAAACCTGAAACCATACAGTTCACGAGTACGCCTCACCCGACGAACCACAGCAATCTCTCCGTTCGCTATAAAATCCATTTCTTTATACTTCTCTGTCCAGAAGTAATTATTCTTCGCTACCATGAGTAAGTCACCCGTATTCAGTTCATCTTCCCTGTAAAGAATCTGAGCACGTATACCTTTATTATATATATTAGCCCGTTTATTGGAACGGCATACCACAATCGTCTCGTCCATTCCGTCTTTTTCGTAGCAGCCGGTCAGGGTATCGATCAACTCGTCGCCACGTACCACCTGTATATCCGGAAATCCGCTTACTTTTATCTTAGGCAGCGAAAAACACTCGTCTTCAGCAATCAACTGCCGAATCTGAGTGGCATTCCATAAAATACCGGACGACTGAACCTGACGTACCACCTGTGTGAGATCAACCTCTATGACATTCAGTCCATATCCTTTCAATGCCTCGGTAGCAAGTGCCGGACTTTGCTCTTCTCCTACCGGAGGCAACTGAGCCGTATCTCCCATCAACAATAAACGACACCCTACACCGGAATAGACAAACTCCACCAAATCATCCAACAGACGTCCGGTACCGAACATCGAACCGGACAAACCTTCATTCGAAATCATGGAAGCCTCATCTACAATATATAATGTATGAGTAGTCAGATTATCATTAATTGAAAAATTACTTACTTCATTCGAAAAAGACTGCTGCCTGTATATCTTTTTATGAATGGTAAAAGCCGGGTGTCCTGCGTAAGCAGAAAATACTTTAGCCGCTCTTCCCGTAGGAGCCAGTAAAACCGATTTCTGTTGTAACTTATCCATCGCTTTCACTAAGGCCCCGACAAGAGAAGTCTTTCCTGTTCCCGCATATCCACGAAGCACAAAAACCGTATCATTAACCGTAGAAAGTAGAAACTCCGAAAGAGATTTTACAGCTATTTCTTGCTCAAAAGTTGGCTGATAAGAAAAATTTTCCTTAATTTGCCGCTCTAAATAGTTATTTATCATTTTTGTACGAGAAAAAAGTTACAAGAACTATCGTTAATTAGATTTATTTATTTTATTTTTGCGCTACGAATATAAACTAAAAAAAACATATTTATCATGAAAACAGTATTTAATATCGTACTAGGTGTATGCGCCATTGCTTTGGTTTACATTTGCTATGCTAGTATCATGGGTCCTATCAACTTCGAAAAAGCTAAAAAGCACAGAGACAAAGCAGTTGTTGCCCGCTTGATTGATATTCGTAAAGCTCAGGCAGAATATCGTAACATTTACAAGCAGTATACTGCAAGCTTTGACACACTGATCGATTTCGTTAAGACACAAAAGATTCCTTTCGTATCTAAAGAAGGCGTATTGAGCGACAAGCAGCTGGAAGACGGTATGACTGAAAAGAAAGCCATGGCTCTGATCAACAAGGCTAAAAAGACTAACAACTGGAAAGAAGTTGAAGCTGCCGGCCTGATGGGCTTCAAACGTGATACAATATGGGTTGCCGTAACAGATACGATCTACGATAAGTCATTCAATGCAGACTCTTTGAGATATGTTCCGTTCGGTAATGGTGCACAGTTCGAAATGTACACTAAAAACGATACAACTAAATCAGGAGCTCCTATCTTCTTGTTCCAGGCCAACACTCCATATGATGTATACTTGAACGGACTTGACAAGCAAGAAATTGCAAACTTGAAAGACCTTCAGGTTAAATTGGGTAAATATGCCGGTTTGATGGTAGGTTCTATCGATACTCCTAACAACGGCGCAGGTAACTGGGAATAATCCGAATATGCCCGATAGAGCAATTGCAGAAACGATTGACTTTGGTAAATCGGAACAATATACATTGTCCATCCGTCTTAGTACGGATGGATTTTCTTTTTCTATCTACAATCCGATTCACGATAGTTCGCTCTCTTTCTTTGAGAAGGAGGTCGAGGCTTCATTATCTCTTACAGCCAATCTCAAACAGGCTTTCCGTGAATTGGACTTTCTGAATCATACTTACAAACGGGTAAACATTCTGATGGCAGACAAGCGTTTCACCCTAATCCCCCTTGAACTGTTTGAGGATGATCAGTCCGAAATGATATTCTACCATAACCACACTCCCAAAGAAAATGAAACGGTAAAATATAATATTTTAAAAAAGAATAATGCCGTAATCATCTTCGGCATGGATAAAAGTACTTGCCAATTCTTATCCGATCAGTATCCCGAAGCAAGATTTTATTCACAAGCAGCTCCATTAGCAGAATATTTTTCGGCGAAAAGCAGATTAGGCAACAGTAAAAAGATATATGCTTCTATTCGCCGTGATGCCATCGACTTTTTCTGTTATGAGCGTGGGCATCTGCTTCTTGCCAATTCATTTGAATGTCGCAAAACAGGTGACCGAATCTACTACCTACTCTATCTCTGGAAGCAGTTGAATTTTGATCAGGAACGGGACGAACTTCACCTGACAGGTGCATTTTATGATAAAGAGAAACTAATGCAGGAGTTACGTAAATACATACAGCAGGTATTCATAATGAACCCTGCAAGCAATATTGACATGCAAGCCTTATTAACATGCGAGTAATCAGCGGAATATATAAAAGAAGAAGATTTGATGTGCCCAGAACCTTCAAGGCACGTCCGACAACAGATTTTGCCAAAGAGAATCTGTTTAATGTATTATCCAATTACATAGATTTTGAAGAGGGCATTGTTGCTCTCGATCTGTTTGCCGGTACAGGCAGTATCAGTATAGAGCTGGTTTCACGTGGGTGTGACCGCGTCATCAGTGTGGAGAAAGACGGAGCCCATCATGCTTTCATCAGCAAAATCATGAAAGAGGTGCAAACAGACAAATGCCTGCCTATCCGTGGAGATGTATTTAAATTCATAAATGGCAGTCATGAACGGTTTGATTTCATTTTTGCCGATCCTCCCTATGAACTAAAAGAGTTGGAAACAATTCCGGATTTAATTTTCAAGAACAACCTGCTGAAAGAGGATGGCCTGTTTGTTCTGGAACATGGCAAAAAGAATAACTTTGAAGATCATCCCCACTTTATAGAAAGAAGGGTATACGGAAGTGTCAATTTTTCCTTCTTCAGATAGATTGAAGAAGGTTTTCCTTATAGCAACGGAGCCAATAATCGAACTACAGACTCCATTGCCTTCTGACGCGAAGAACGTTTTTCCCAGCTCTTCAGGAAAATCTGAGTACTTTCCCGCTGATCCTGCAAGAAAATCTCCCGCATCTGCAATGCTGTCTCCATATCATACATAAAGGCATTTACTTCAAAATTATGTTCAAAACTACGGAAATCGAGATTGGTAGACCCCACTGTCGAAAGCATATCATCCGAAACCATTAATTTAGAATGCAGGAAACCCTTTTTATAAAAATAGACCTTGACTCCTGCACGCAATACATCTGCCAGATAAGAACAGGAGCCCAAATGTGTAACACGATTATCCGCATGCTCAGGCAACATTAACCGGATATCTACTCCCGCCAATGCAGCAGTCTGCATTGCACCCAAAATTTGTTCGGTAGGTAAGAAGTAAGGCGTCTGCATATAGAAATATTTCTTAGCACCGGATATGGCTACTGTCAACCCTTGCATAATCTCTTTCCAGGGACCGATCGGTTCACTTGTCACAATCTGTACCAAAGAATTGCCATAAGCTTCTATCTTAGGAAAGTAGCGCGAAGCAGTGATCAGAGTGCGATCCACGAAATACCAATCGAGCAAAAAAGCAGTCTGAAGACCATGTACCGCTTTTCCTTCAAGCAATATATGCGTATCTCTCCAGATTCCCCACGAAAAGCCACGCATATAACGTTCGGCAAGATTCATTCCACCGATAAATCCAATACGTCCGTCAATCACCACAATCTTCCGGTGATTGCGATAATTCACTTTACTCGTAAACAAGGGAAAACGGACCTTCAAAAAACTGCGTACCTCAATTCCTGCATCTCTCATCTCTTCGAAAAAGCGATGAGGAACATGCCAACATCCTACATCGTCATAGATCACACGCACCTCGACTCCCTCCCGCGCTTTCTCGATCAGTACATCACGTACCAATCGTCCCACAGGATCATCCTCAAAGATGTAATATTCCATATGAATATGAAGCCTCGCCTTTTGCAACTCTCTCAACAGAGCTTGTAGTTTAGAATATCCGCCAGTGTAAATATCGACCCGATTTCCCTCAAACGGAAAAGCCTGGTTCGTATTCTGGAACAGCTGTATCAGCCGTTCATATTCCTTCGGCGTTTCACAGCAGTTCTGCGCCAAATACTCTGCCATCGGTTTTTTGAGCAAACGGTCATAACTTTTCTTACCGATAATCTTCTCACGCCTTTGGCTACGCCCAAAAAAGAAATAGAAAACCAACCCTACAACCGGAAGAAACATCAGGATCAGAATCCATGCCATTGTCTTCACCGGATTACGATTGTCGAGAATCACGATGACAATCGTACCGATAATAGCCCCGAAATAAATAATATCAAAGGCAACGGTAGCTATTACACTTGCTATGTAGTTCCAATCTATCATATTCGCCCTCCGCGGATTATACAAAGAACAAATGTATGGAAAATATCGGATACGAACAACAACTGTCCCGATTCAAAACGATAATCCCTCCGGACCGATACAAAATTAAAGAGATTTTGCATCTGTCCGGAGGGAAGTTGCCTGTGTTAACAAGATATCTTATTAAAAGCGGGGATGTCCGCCACCAAAGCCACCGCCGGGACCTCTACCGGGTCCACCAAAACCTCTTCTACCACTATTCATCATCTTTTCTCGAGCAGCTTTACTGCCGAAGATATTCAGACGGTAGATAAAGTGTACCATACAGTAACTATTAATACCGTTATATTCGGATACCGAACGCATATCGGCTGACAATGAACGGCTGATGTTACTCTGTTGTCTCAAAATATCATAAACCTCAAAACTAACAGTAGCAGCACCTTTCAGCAATGACTGGGCAAGTTGTGCATTCCAGATAAGTTCGTCACGGTTCATGCTTGAGTCACGATAGCCGCGACGACTTTGATTGGCGATGTTTGTAGCCAAAGTCATTTTCCAAGGCATCGTAATATTGGTACTTGCTCCATAAGAATATGTATAAGGTTCCTGATTGTTCTCCGGACGAAGTTTATTGCGTTCGGCTGTGTAATTGATCGAACCGTTCAAAGAAAATTCAAACCAATCATTGCGATAGGAACCTGTTACTCTCTCACCTAATGTCAGGCCTGTACTTGTATTTCTATCATTGTTTTTCGTATCCTGATTATAAAGGAACGCCACATTATTCTGGTAGTTCACATTAGTGAAAGTATTAATCGTATACTTCTTATTCTTTAAAGCTGTATTGAAACCGAACATACCAAACGCATTCCAATTACCATTGATATTCTCCGGTCGTGTAATCAATCCACCGGTTTCTTCATTATAGCGAGTACTGTTACTGATGCTGTTCTGTGTAGCTGTAAAGCTAAAGTGAGTCATGATTCCACGCTGTTTCTCTGCATTATATGTGTTATAGAACAAACGCATCGTATGTGCAAAAGAAGGCTTCAATCCGGGATTACCCATACGTATATTCAACGGATTGGAGTTATCGGTTATAGGCAATAAGTTCTCCATAGTAGGCTGATTGCTACGTCCCCGATAGGTGAAACGCAACTGACTAACTTTTGAGAAACGGAAACGCAAGTCCATATTCGGTGCGAAATTGAATACAGTACGTGTTGTATCAATCATATAGTCTCCTTTTTTATAAGACAAGGTAGAATTCTGTGGTTGGAAAGACATACCCACATTCAACTGATACTTCGGACGAATGAAACGCAACCCCACTGAAGCGTCATGGTTATAATAACGATATTCAGCATTCTTGCTCAAGCTGTCCACTGCATGAGACTCATACCCGGAAGGGAGAGCTCCGCCGATAGCCCAGTCCGGATAATCGAGCAAATCGAACGTGGTCTTGTCACTCTTGCTATATTTATACTGAAACTGATAACTGAACTGCAAGAAAGTGGCCTTGGCAATGGGTTCGCTATAAGTCACTTGGGCCGTATAGTTATAGTTGCGTGTAGGAGTTGTAATATATTGATTACGATATAGGATAGAGTCACCTCCCAAATGATTCAGCAATTGGTAATAACGTGTTTCAGACTGTGTATACTGATCGTTATCATTATCACCATATCCAAAGACTCCACGGAAAGTCAGGTTACGTCCTCTATTATTCAATTTTCGGTTAACCTGTAAAGTGGCGTTTCCCGAAAGACTTTTGCCTTTAGACAACGAAGCACTATTGGTGGCATTCACACGAATGTCTTTCAACGGATCGTCAGACAAATTATCAAAATTCAGATAATCATTTGGATTTACGATCAGATTGAAAGGATCTTCATTGAAAGTGCCCGATTCAGAGCGAGAAGCATTATTTGTCCTCCCATAGAAGAAATTAGGGCGAAAGATAATATTTGTCAAAGTATCCGGTTTCCATTCCATACGGAAGTCAGCATTCAGGTTTGTTCCTTTATTCCGGTTCTTATTATTCGAATTAGAATATGAATTGCCATTCTGAAGGAAACGTTCGGAAGAATTGATACTTGAGATATCAGCATCCTGGAAGTTATATCGTACACTACCTCCCAGTTCTAGCTTATTGGTCTGGGTCGCAAAGTTGGCACCCAACATTTTAGTAGCATTCAAGCCATTGTTACTACGCCAGCGCGGACCGCCACCCCCTCCGGAGAATCCCTGATCATTTACATTATTCGCCGAGCCTATAATAGAGAACTGGGTTTTATCGACAAAGCGGTTCAGCATCATTCGTCCGGTATAGCGATCTTTAGTACCGGCTCCCAAATCTGCATTACCAAACCATCCCTGATTCATCCCTTTTTTCACTGTCAAGTCGAGTACCGTTTCTTCTTCACCGTCATCAATCCCCGTCACACGTGCCAGATCCGACTTTTTATCATAAGTTTTCAGTTTATCGACCATGTCTACCGGAAGATTCTTCAAACCGGTTTTCACGTCTCCACCGAAAAACTCCTTACCATCAACCATAATTTTCTTCAGATCCTTACCATTGATTTTCACATTACCGTCATCATCAATTTCAGCGCCCGGAAGTTTCTTGACCAATTCTTCCAACATAGCCCCCTCAGGTGTACGGTAAGCACTGGAATTGTACATTAACGTATCTTCTACAACCGTCACTTGCGGAGCTTCTGCTACCACAACCGCTTCTTGCAGCATGACAGCATCAGTTGCCAGTTCAATATTCCCCATCTTTTTTGCAGGAACATTAGCTGTTAGCTGCACAGGAATAATTTTGGTGACATACCCGATGAAAGATACTTTAAGCAGATATTTTCCCGGTTTCTGCTTGGATAAAGAAAAGTAGCCTTGTGTCGAAGTGGTCATACCCGCTACCTGAGCACTGTCAGGGAGAGATAATAACTGCACAGCAGCGAGTTCGACCGGTTCCTTCGTACCGGCCTCTATTACACGGCCCGATACGGTTACAATTTTGTTTTGCGCATAAGTGGATAGGGTAGCTGTCAGCAGCAACACCGTCCAGATCAATAGTTTCTTCATTTGCCTGTAGGTTGAATAATAACAATCGTTTGTTTGACAACCTTCAAAGCAAAAGGTTTAATTTAAACACAATTATCTTTTAAAGATTTTATCGATTCGCGCTTTTTGCATACCAAATTCAAGGCAGAGTACATTGATAATAAGAAAAATAAGAAAAGAAGAGGTATCTACGGTCATGATATCTCCTGTTGCTACCCGATAAAGCATCCCGCCAAACAAAAAAAGTACAGTCAGAAAAATAGCATTACGAGTAGCTTTGTTCCGTATAATCTCTGTTTCACGACCTTCATTACGTGATAAAGCAAAAATAATCATCATTGCTCCCAATATCATCAGCAGTTTAATACACTCTTTATAAAATAATAAGTTACTGTCCGTTACCATTCCCTGCATCAATAACAGGAATGGAATAAACATAGAAATAACAAGAATCACATATCCTAAAGGACGGCAGAATACAGGTAATAATGCTTTCATCTTATCTAAATTTAATGTCACAAAGATAGCTTTTTCTCACAAACAGAACCCCATGTTTTACATTTTTAAGTGCTAAGTTTCACTATTTATCTCCGAACTCCTATCTTTGCAGTACATAAAAAAACATAGAACCATTATGAGTAAACAAGAAGTCATCCTTTGTGAAGATCTGGAAAGTAGTCTTAAACGTGCCATCGACAACTGCCCACACGACCGCCTGTTCATTCTCACTGACGATCATACTCACCGTCTCTGCCTTTCTCAACTGGCAGGCTTATCAATCCTGAAAGATGCTGTCGAAATCACCATCGGAGCCGAAGACGTACATAAAACACTCGAAACCCTGGCCTCTGTCTGGCAGGTATTAAGTGAAAAAGGCGCTACCCGTCACTCGCTCCTCATCAATCTCGGGGGCGGAATGGTCACTGATTTAGGTGGATTTGCAGCCGCAACCTTCAAACGCGGCATTGCCTATATCAATATTCCCACCACCCTGCTGGCAATGGTAGATGCTTCTGTTGGCGGGAAAACCGGCATTAATTTCAACGGATTGAAAAACGAGATAGGTGCCTTTGCACCGGCAGCCAGTGTATTAATCGAAACAGAGTTTCTCCGTACACTCGATGCACATAATTTCTTTTCGGGATACGCCGAGATGCTAAAACACGGACTGATCAGCAACACCTCTCACTGGGCTGAACTGCTTGCATTCGATACGGAGAAGATGGATTACGGATATCTGAAAAAATTGGTAGGCCACTCCGTACAAGTGAAAGAAGATATAGTGGAACAAGATCCATTCGAACACGGCATCCGCAAAGCATTAAACCTGGGACATACCGTAGGACACGCTTTCGAAAGTCTGGCGCTTGCTGAGAATCGTCCGGTTCTTCACGGATATGCCGTAGCTTGGGGCATTGTTTGTGAACTCTATCTATCACATCTCAAAGCCGGCTTCCCAAAGGAGAAAATGCGTCAGACCATCCAATTTATAAAAGATAATTATGGAGCTTTCCACTTCGACTGTAAGCAATACGACCGTTTATACGAATTCATGCAACATGATAAGAAAAACAGTGCAGGTGTCATAAATTTCACACTCCTAAAGGAAATCGGCGATATCAGTATCAACCGGACAGCAGATAAAGATACCATTTTCGAAATGTTCGACTTCTATCGGGAATGTATGGGAATGTAGAAAATAAGATAAATGAAACAAAGAGTTACCTCCAATCACATCGAACGATTGCAACCCAATGAAATATTCGTTTTCGGCAGCAATCTGTCCGGGCATCATGGCGGTGGCGCCGCCCTTTTGGCAATGAACAAATGGGGTGCCATCTGGGGACAAGGTGTAGGTTTGCAAGGACAAACTTACGGAATACCGACCATGCAGGGTGGAGTAGAAACAATCCGCCCTTATGTAGACGAATTTATTCAATTTGCAAATAAACATCCGGAAATGACTTTTCTGGTTACGGAAATAGGATGTGGCATAGCCGGATTTACTCCTCAAGAAATAGCTCCACTATTTGCTAAAGCCACAACTACAGAGAATATCCACCTCCCACAACGGTTCTGGGATTTATTAGAAAGAATCCCATAACACATTATTTATCAAAAGATTATATTGTTAATTATTTATTTCTAAAAGATTAGTTTTAACGCTCTGTTAAAACTAATCTTTTAGAAACAGATCACTTGTTCTTTGTTGATAAAGAACAAGTGATTTGCAAAAAAGACGTTCAACCTAAAACTTTCAAATTAACAATGTTAATTAGATTTCTACTTCCCCGAGCGCTTCCTTAGCAAGAAAAAACAAATTAAAAGAAATAAACCATCCGAATATTTTGCTTATTCAAAATAAAATTCTACTTTTGCATCCGCAATTCGGGGTGTAGCTCAGCCCGGTTAGAGTACGCGTCTGGGGGTAATGAAATGAGCAAAGATTAGAAACATTACAATACAATATAAATCAAGGAGTTAAGCAAATACTTAACTCCTTATTTTTTACCTGCGAATAAAATTTGATTAAAGTTTTCGGACAAATTGGTGCAAATTCATCCAAAAACTTCTCCCAATCATTCCATTTGTATTTATTTGCCATACAAGGAAGAATAAAAATATCCCTCACCAAGAACTTCCTCCGCCTCCTTACATCCAAGTTCAGCAGCTTCTTGATAAAATTTATAGGCTACTTCCAAATCTACGGTTTCACCATATAAACCTTTATGGTAAATCTCCCCTGTTAAATACAACGCATACGGACTCCTTTTTTCCCTCAAATCAGATAATACACTCAAGGCAGACCGCACACACAATGGTTTTCTTGATTCCCCACCATAAAGAAATAGATTAAAAGCTTCCCACAGTGCATCTTCGTCAACGAATGCAAGTTCCTTAAATCCATCTTTAGAAAATAATGCCGCACACCTAAAAAACTCGGCAGCCTCCAAAGGGTCTTTCTCTAAATCGGGAGCTCCATACTTATAAAGATACGCAAATGTAATGTCTGCTTTACCATGCCCTAAATTCCTTGCTTGGTTTAAATAAAACATTGCTTTATGTGTATTTTGCTCCACGTTTTGCCCTTTCAAATACATCATTCCTAACTTGAAGGCTGCTTCCGGGTCTGTATCCGTATTCTTAATGAGATTAAACAAACCGCTCTTACAATGACCAATTGTAAAGCCATAAGCTTTTGATGTTTCTATTATCATAATTTTATATTTTTAGATTTATACTTTTTAACTCACCACTACATATCTCGTTTAAAACGAAACATAAACATTAAGGCAAAGGAATTGGTCCGTCACGTATTAAATGATTGTTACTAAATAATTTTATTTTTCTCATGCTTTCAATATTCTATTCAGTCGTATAACGAAGAAATTGAAAACCACTTCTGTTAATTTATGGTTAATAAATTCGTATTGGAAGTTAATAAATATCAATACCGAAAACTGAAAACAATCTTAAAATCAAATGAATTGTTATAGGAAGTTTGCAATTTAAAGAATCTTTTGCCTCTCTATTAGAAACAAACCCAATATAACAAACAGGGTAGGACAACTATTGCCCTACCCCTATCTTATACGCTCCGTTAGAAGCCTCATTGTTGTTATCTACTTGTATATTGAATATACCTCAATAGGAACTGTATCTACTATACCATGTTTTACATAGCTTAAAGAAACAAGTTTTTCATCTACAGTTTTCCAATACAAAGAATACTTTCCTTTTTTCACAATGTTATCCTCAACTATCTTTCTTATTTCTTTAGGTGCTTCTATTTGATTGGAATCATTCCACAAAGAACTTCTATATGGATATTTAAAATACAAATAAGAATTTTCTTTTTTATCATAAAGCACAGAACATTCATGCTCTTTTATTTTTAACTTGGGATGAAATGTCATACTAAAGAACACTTTACCATTAACAACTTTCGCAGTCTTCCCACTTGTGCTTGACGGTTCGTATTCTATTTTACCATGTAATTGCTCATTTTGCAGCTTTGCATTCAATACAACTTCATCCTTTTGAATGACTGTAATTTGTTTATTAGTGTCAATAACAGCAATATAAGTATGGAAAGAATGGGGCTGTAAATTAAATGATTTAACCTCACCAGCATTGTCGAAGAACTCCTTAACAACTTGTTGTTTTAGACTGTCTTGTAGGTATTGAACTCCATACAGATAAAGTTCTTCGAGTTTATTTCGGGCTGCATTTTCTGCTTTCTGTTTAGCAACTTTTTCCTCTATCCTTTTACGTCTTTCAAGGGTATCTTTTATTGGATAGACAGATAAACTCCCCGAGCCACTTATATGTAGTTCAATTAGCTTATCCTTTTCAAACGTTTCACTTTGCATCTGCCCATAGTTATCAAGGAAACGACTTAGTTTTGTAGAAGTCATTACAATGGCTTCCGCCATGTTTCCAATTTCAAAGCCTGTATAAACATATCTTCCATTATCCATGCCTTTATAACTGAGGCTTAACGAATATTTTACATAGCCATATCTAAACTCCATTCCATAGGAGTTCTTCTTTTCTGAATAACTAATTTCAAGTGTGTTACCACCGTATATCGGTTTACCCGTATAGGGATTAGGGCACAGATAATCGGGATATTCAAATGCCTTAATAGAAGTGGATTTTTGAGCATAAGCAGAAAGAACCATTATTACGCTCAACAGAAACAGTAAAGTTCTTTTCATAATACTGTGATTTACTTTCCACAGCCCCGACAGGAAAGGTTTATATAAAAAGATAGCGTGAGGCTGTTAGAATTATCTGTTTTAGAGGCTCTGGTAAACCCGTGGTACAAGATAAAACGACACCCCACGCCAAGCTATATATATCATTGATATATACAAGATTAGCATGAGCGTTTGTATCGTCTATCCCTGTACCACATGAAATTTTACCAGAATTTCTAAAACGGGATAAAGCTAAACGCTTCCTTTAATTAATATGTCACCAACAAGTCTTTAACCTGTTAGCGGGACAAATGTAATCAATTTCCAGCGTTCTACAAACGTTTTTCGGGGTGTCATGGAACAAATTTACTCATTTATTGATAGTTCACAAGATTTTAGGGAGAGAACTCCGATGAGGCTTTTGCACATTGGGACATCTAAACTTTGACAGATACCCTTAAACAGCCTCATCATCGTAGCTATAATCCCAAACGCACTTTGCTTATTGATTATATTCCACTTATTTTTAGGTACTGCATGATATTTTCATTACCTGCATTGCAAGCCCTCTATGACGTAATGCCCTGTCATTACATAAGTTTATCATCATACAGTGAAGATTTAAGAGTGTTGCATCCCCTTTACTTACAACCTGTATTCATTCTATCGACCGAGCATAACCACCTCATCACATAAAATTATATAACCTCGTATTAGAGCGTTTAAGCCATTATTACACCCCACCGAATACTTTTATTGTATTTGATAAGTTTTTGGCTGTGCACGACCAATAGACACCTCATTTAAAAGATAAGGCTTGATAATCACCCGAAGAGTAAACTTAGGAAAGTGGAGTTTACACCCTTTGATGATTACCAAGCCTTATTTTATTAGGAAGAGGATTAACAGGCAGTACTAAATATCCGATGTTCCTCTGCAATACTCATACCGTCTGCCGACTGTTCTAACAACCAAACGAGATACTTTTCTATTTTGCCTGTTAGTTCTTCCATTAGGCTGGAGGTCTTGAAGTGTTCTTTTTGCCACTTTATTGCCTCTTGGATTCTTTTTTGGAATTGAGTATGCAGAATCCTATCTTCGGGCAGACGATTTTTTCGATTCTTAAATAGGATATATTTCATATAATAAGACAAGTTTTGTCCCTCGTTTGCAATACAAATACACCATTTATCAAAGTCTTTGGCACTCTTTAAAGTGTCAAACTCTACATCCCAGCAATCATCAGGTAGCTTATCTATATCTTCGTAATATCCAAACCACTCTGCTACTAACTTCCAAAATACATATTTATCCCATAGTTCATTAGCCGTAATACCTTTTCCAAACAGCTCAAACAATTCATCTATTCCAAGTGTCATTTCATACCTTAACAAGTAGTTCGACAGGCTATTTCTACCCACTTTGGGTAACTCTCTCTTCTTTTTAGCCTCCGACATCTTATCATAAAACTTTATCCGTGTACCTTCATAGTCAAAATATGCAGTTCCACTTCTCTCACCACTCCACTGGTTAGGAATAAATTTCTTTATTCCGCTTAACTTCCTCAAATAAGATATAGGAGGTTGAGACATTTCAAAATTATGGGCAAACTCCAAAGACTCCACCTCTGCATTATACATTGGTACGCCCAGTTCTTCGCTCAACATCATAATACATCGTTCTGCATCCTTCAATGACATAGTACGTGTATTATGCCCCCATAAGCATTTAGGAAGACTGCCCTCAAATGATACATACGTTTCAGTGGCTATAACTTTACGTCCACGCCATTTTCCACTACCACCTGTATCATCACCCCTATATTGAGATAATGCTAAACGAGCCACAACATCCTGCCACCTATAATTAGATGGCAGTGCCCATGCGCATAGCTTTAATTTGATTTTATCATACATGGCTATGAATTAAAATGTATTTAGAATGTTATACAAAATTGAGTTTATTAATTATTTACGAAGACGTGCAGCAAATCCCAACTCCATACTTTCAATGAATTCCTGCTTAGTTTCTTGCCTTTTAGCCATCATCCACGCTATTATTTCATCACGCCTAAATCTTAGTATTCGCCCACTTTCCGCACGATAACAAGGTATCTCCTTATGACTTGTCAACTTATAAATTGTATGTTTGGACTGCCCAATCAACTCACTACAAATATCAATGCCGAATACCTCCGGATAATCTTCCATCCGTTTTAGAGGTCTATTGTTCTTCTGTTTTTCGCCTTTACCCTCTGACGGTACTGTTCCCAGCATAGTACAAATTATTTCCCGTAACGACCTTATTTGAGCCAAAACATAATATTCCCACTCGTTTCTTAAAAACTCCATATCATTATACAACCATGCGCTTTCCACAGAATCACGATGATGTTCATTAATGAAACCGTACTTTGCTATTGCACCATACAGGAAATCTTTTGCTAAAATAATTTTTCCCTCTTTCTGCAAGTAGGCTTCTTCATTATAGATATCATCCAACTCTTGACTACTCATTTTTAATTCTCCCTGAACTACAGACTTTACCTTTACTTCATAAGTAGAAATAAAATATTTGCTTTTCCACATAATAATAGCTGCATCAACAACCTTTAATGCCTGTCGGAGTTTTCCTTTATCCCCATCCGTCAACCGCTTCACATAGACAAACAACCAACTTTCACGGACTGCTGCTTCCCCTCTGAGCGACTTGTTTATCAAGTCGCCCAAAGGCATTCCATAATGAATAAACATACCTATAATATTTTTACGACTTTATCCAAAACACTTGTAGAGAAACTGGCAAGATATGTAGCCGTTGTCGTAAGATTACTATGTCCCAGGGCTTGGCTTATTATTTCACGGGGAATATCATTGCCTTGCAAAGTCATGGCCATTGTGTGTCGTGCTGTGTAAGTTGTCAAGTTCAATGAAATTCCTAAAGTCTTACCCATTTTTTTCAAATTGGCATTAATACGTTTGTATCGGCAACGCACATGCTCATACAGTTGTTCGCCATCATACTCTTTAGTAATAATAGGAAGTAAATACTTGCCTGTTTGAGGTGTGTTTGCCTTAAACCATTCCAATAGCTCCTCTATGGCAGGAATAACGAATATTTTTATCGGTTTTACATTCTTGGCATTTTTTGTCTTTTGCCGTTTATACACGATATGCGTTCCTGTTGCCAACACTTCAAGATTGTCTGTTGTCAGGTTTGCCATATCAACAAAACTCATACCTAAACAATAATAAGAAAATAGGTATATCCGACGGGCACGCTCCAATACAAAATTTTGTTGAGGCGAGTTCTTTATCAACTCCAATTCTGTTGGCAGTAAATAGCGTTTTGCCGTTTCCTCCGCCAGCTTGTTGATTTCAAAACCACCTTTGCCAAACGGATAAGTGTTGTTTGAGGCTGCTTTTTCTTTAATGGCTTTATTGATTACTGCACGCAATGTTTTTAAAGTGTGCATACGGGTGTTTCCACAACAACCATTCTTTTCCATAGCCATATTTAAGCGATTGATGTATTTCACGTCTATTTCTGAAAACAAACGTTCTTTTGCCTTAGAGTCATATTTGCAAAACAGGTGCAAGTCACGCTCATAAACCTTTCCATTACCGATGTGACCTGTAGACTTTAAATCCTCCACCTGCTTCACCCAATAATCATAGATTTTTCCTTGTCTCGAAATTCCCAAAAATTCTTCTTCAAATTGGTTTAGTGTCCAATCCACCTGTGCTTTCATAAACTTATTCACCACTTCATTTTTACGTTCCTCGCAACTAATCAACCAGTTGTTATACGACTCATAGTTGGGGTTCACTCGTTTGTCCCTTTTAAATCGGTCCGCATTTGTATCCCACTCATTTTCAAAGGCGGACAATTTTAAATCAATGTATTTTAGTTTACCTCTTTTAGTGATGCGTAAACAAACAGGGTTACTCCCATCTTTTCTTTTGTTACTCGTGTGGAGTACAATACGAAACTTTGCCATAATCTTCTTTCTTTTTTTAATTAATAATACAGTTCTCTATGAGTGCAACGTAAAAATTCAATCCACGATTAAATTTTTGACGAGTAAAATTAACCTATTAAGATTTATTAACAATGAACACACGGAAAGTTTCTTTCAATATACGTCAACCCCATACTAATAATGAGAAATGTAGTAGCAAGATATATTCCTATTTTGTATCTATCTTCGATTAAAGTTTGATTAAAGTTTTAGGGTAAAATAATCCTATTCCATACAAAAGACGATAGACTAAATACAAATAGCCGAACAGAACAAAAGCCTTAAGCAATTAAAGTATTGTTTAGAAACAATTCTAAATAGCAGTAAGTAAAGCCATCATAAAACACTAATAATAAAGACCATACAAAACATACCATAGAATACAACAAATAAAAAGCAATCAATTTATTTGCAGATTAAAAATAAAGCACTACCTTTGCATCCGCAATTCGGGGTGTAGCTCAGCCCGGTTAGAGTACGCGTCTGGGGGGCGTGTGGTCGCTGGTTCGAATCCAGTCACCCCGACTAACCACAAAGCATTGATAATTGTAAGATTATCGATGCTTTTTTCTTTTAGAATACTTCAGAACTATCATACGGTGCAGACGTAGGTGCTCCCCCAAACAGGATATTTAACCGGGATTTATGTTTTATCAAACAGTACCGGATATCGGATATTAAAAGAAATGTTGAATATTCAATGCAGTTGCACGGATTCTTTCCGTTTGTTGCTCAGTATCTCAAGTTTTTTTCTATCTTTGCGTCAAATAAAGCAGCGCCCTGAAAATCAATGAAATATTTCTATTATGAATAATGCTGCACATAAAAAAGACAACACAAAGAACATCTTATTAATAAAAAACTCAAACAGAAAATGAAACGCATTGTTTTTTTAGATTATGTACGCGTATTTGCGTGCTTTCTCGTTATGATTGTACACTCCAGTGAAAACTTTTACGGTGCCGCCGGATCCACGGACATGGCCGGACCGCAATCTTATTTAGCCAGTGAAGCAGACCGCTTATGGGTAGCTGTATACGATGGCTTTTCACGCATGGCAGTACCATTATTCATGATTGTCTCCGCCTTTCTCCTTGCTCCGATGAAAGAAGAACAAACTACATGGCAATTTTATCGCCAGCGATTCCTTCGTATCATACCACCATTTTTCATATTCATGATACTATACAGCACCTTACCAATGTTGTGGGGACAGATAAACGGAGAGACATCATTAACGGATCTATCACGAATTTTCTTGAACTTCCCGACACTTGCAGGACATCTGTGGTTTATGTATCCTCTAATCAGTCTTTATCTATTCATACCTATAATATCTCCATGGCTGAGAAAAGCTTCGGCAAAAGAAGAACGCTTCTTCATAGGGTTGTTTCTGTTATCAACATGCATCCCATATCTCAACCGTTGGTGTGGTGAAGTATGGGGACAATGTTTCTGGAACGAATATCACATGCTATGGTACTTCTCAGGCTATCTGGGTTACCTCGTGCTGGCACATTATATACATACTCACCTTACGTGGAGTCGTTCAAAACGCTTCATCATAGGAACCATTTTAATGGTTATCGGAGCCGTATTAACCATCTATTCATTCTATAGCCAGGCTATACCCGGTGAGACTCTTTCCACTCCGGTAATAGAAATAGGATGGGCCTTCTGTACAATCAACTGTGTACTGCTCACAGCGGGTACATTCCTCATGTTTACGTGTATCAATAGCTCAAAAGCTCCACGAATCATAACAGAAATGTCAAAGCTCAGCTACGGTATGTATCTAATGCATATCTTCTGGCTAGGATTATGGGCAACAGTATTTAAGTATACCCTGGCACTGCCTACTGTTGCCGCTATACCATGCATTGCAGTCAGTACATTTATCTGTTGCTTCATAACTTCAAAACTCATTTCATTCATACCGGGCAGCAAATGGATCATAGGATGAACATTTGAGTATGGCTACTTCCATAAAATCGGATACGCCCCATATGTAATAGTCCCATGTAGACGATTTATATTCAGACATGTACAAATCTGAACCTGACAGAATTCTCTTTAAATAGATAAATAGCAATTGAGCCCCTGATCGGAATATACCGGCCAGGGGCTCAACTTTAAATATAAAAGAAAGGAGAGCTAAGCACACAGCTTAACTCCCTCTATCTTATTGAGTTACTTTCTTATTTCTTATAAACCTTCAGATTTGTAATCTTACTATCAAACTTTCCGGCTTTCTCTAGCGGGAAGACTAAAGTGCGAACATAATTCATAGAATCTTTCCCGGCATTATAGTAAAGTTTTTGAGTATTCATTTCCTCTACTACCTGTCCATTGATAAGTAGACGGGTCGACTTATTGTCACCACTAATACCGATGGTTGCTTTCTCACCTTTGTGGATACGGTGACTAAATGTATTCAAATAACCGTCACGGGCAAAACCCAACATGCCACGGATCGGATCGGAAAGATAAAATACGGCATCCGGCGAACGGAACAGTTCCGTACCCTTTGCTTCATTGGCTCCGTCAATATCAAATGTTACCAGATAATCGTAACCGATTTCACGGTGAGGAGTCTCGCTATTGGGAGCAACGGAAGCCTGTTCATACACCAATCCCGGTGTAGTACCGATACGGCCGAGTTGATTAACACCCGGAGCCTCACTGATGCCATTGCGTTGTTTATCAAAGTCAGCATACGGAACAGATACATCTTTTCCGGTCCACATCTTCACAGCCAAAGTCTGCAAAGCCGGATAAACGCGGTGATGAATATCTTTTGTCGAGATGCCATTGCCTACATGATCGTTCCATACGGCAAACATACCGCCGAGGATAGACGGATCTTTCTCCGGGAAAACAGCCTTTCCAATCTGTACAGGAGTCCAATTTTCGTACAAATACTTCGTGTTCAGATAATCATAATAGTATCCGGCAGCCGGAACAATGTATACCAGCCCGTCAGGAATACTAATCAATTTATAGCCTTGCTCTATCATGTCTTTCGGGTTGGCATAGCCATTGTACCAAGCACTCATGATCACATTCTCCGATTTCACCGGTGTATCACCTTTGGCATGCGTCAGTGCTCCCCATACACAAGCCTGTTTGCCAAAGCTCTCTACATAGCGGATATAATGGTCGGTGAAAGCACGGAACTTCTCTACTACATCTTTTTTCTTATTTGAGTATTCGTCAGTACCGATATGCACTTTCTTTCCACGGAATACAGGTTCGTCCCCTTCCAGATACTCCTTAAAGAGTCCATCCATAAACTTATACGTTTCAGGATTAAACAGATCGAGATGGTCCATGCCGTACTCTTTACTGCCGATCTCCGGTTTATAATGTGTAAAGGCAAGAGTATGCGCCGGAGCATCAATCTCGGGAATGATTTCTACGTAAAGGTTCTCAGCCAACTTTTGTAAATCGATAAATTCACGCTTGGTGTAATAGCCGTCTTCGGCAGCCAAACCCGGATAAGTATCCGACTCCAAACGGAAGGCTGCATAAGTTTTCGACCAATCGTGCCCGAAGAACTGTTTAAAGCCATTATCATTCAAGTGAATCTGCAAAGTATTCATCTTGTAATAAGCCATAATCTTCACATAATCCTGAAGGAAAGAAAGAGGAATAAACTTTCGACCGCAATCTATCATAAAGCCACGCATAGCGTAGTCCGGAAAGTCACGTAAAGTACCTTTCGGGAACTGATGATTTTCGCTCTGTTCCGCAATCTGAAGCAGCGTACGGGTTCCCCAATATACCCCTATGCTTTCGGGAGCAGTCAGCAAGATACGATCGGTAACTTTCACCGTATAGCCTTCTTTGCCCAACTTCTTATCTGCACGAATGGCAAGAATAACATCACCGGCTCCGCCTTTGCCTTGTACTACCTCCGGTTTGTGACCGAACATCGTTTCACAGTCATCGGCCAGCATACGGGCAATGCGCAATAGTTCCGGCTGATTGGCAGGACAGACTATTTTTGTTGTTTCAGTCGGTACAAATGCCCCTTCGGCACCTTTCCACTCTTTCAGTTCGGGAATCACAAAAGGTTTGGGATTAACAACTGCACTAACGCCGGGGCAAACCAGGCATAGTGCCACAAGAATCATAAAGAATCGGTTAACAAATTTCATATCGTGTCGTTATAAAAGGGTTAATTCAACCGGACATCCGATTGTGATACCAAAAGTAGTGTAAATCTACCGATTCTCCAACATTCTGTCTAAAATAAAAGAATGTTGGCACCCCGACAGACAAAAAGATCTATCTGCCGAAGTGCCAACGTGGGATCATTGTTTCCGCTGAAACGGTGACCTCATCACAAACAAAACAAACATCAAGCTGATGGGAATCATCAACTTGCTACAGAAGTCCTTCTCAGGGAACCTCACGGTCACTCATCCGTAGATTTTAAATATGATTGTCGGATAAATTGGGGATAGTAAACCAGAAAGTCGATCCTTCTCCAACTTCCGATTCCACTCCAATCGTTCCGTGCATACGCTCAATAATAATTTTACAAAGGGACAATCCCAATCCAAGCCCTTGGGTAAAGCTATCAAGTTTCACAAATCGTTCAAATATCACTTCCTTTTTATCGTTAGGAATACCACATCCGGTATCCGTCACATAAAACCTAATTTGACCATTCTCTTTCTCTTGATACCCCCAACGAACGGTCCCCTTTGTTGTAAATTTAATAGCATTATCCAATAAGTGCTCCAATATCTGTATCAGCCTGTCCCGATCTGTATAGATGTGAGCATTCGACTGCTCCCGATCCCAAGCCAAAACCAGGTTGTTCGTTTCTGCTTTGGGAACATACGTCAATTCCATCTCTTTCATCAATGAATCGAGGACTACATCCGAACCGACTATGTCCATAACGCCCGACTCAATATTGGAGAGATCGATAACATCGTTCATCAATCGCAAAAGATGCTCCGTATTACTCTGTATCAATCCGATATACTCCTGCTGCTCTTTTTCGTCATCTATGATAGAGAGCAAAGATGCAAAACCTACAATCGCATTCAACGGTGTACGTATCTCATGGTTCATATTAGCAATCAATGCCGATTTCAACCGATTGGCTTCTTCTGCTTTCTCTTTAGCTGCGGTCAGTTCTTCTTCCATAACCTTTCGCCTGGTAATGGACATCAGCGATCCCTCTACAGTCAACAGTCTGCCATTTTCATCAACTTTCCCGGGAATGGCATGCATTTCCAACCACTCCAATACGAATCCCTCTCTCTTTTTAGCCCAGAAACGAAGTTCGACCACCACTTTCTTCATTTTGCCTTTCAGTATCCCCCGACAAGCTTCAATCACCCGAAGGCGGTCTTCCTTATAGATACCTTGATAAACACGCGCTATAGAAACCGGAAACGAATCATTATGAAAAATCTCCCATCCTGCAGGATCGTCCGACGGACGGGCATCAAACCATACCATATGCTCTGCCAATTCCCACTTCCATGGAAAAACTTCCGCGACCCCAAGCGTCATTAACAACTTGCGGTTCACTTCATTCAGCATCTGCTGAGTCCGCAACAGTTCGGTTTGTTTTTCTTGTTTCATTTAAGCCACTATTTATCGATGCATACGATATTCTGTAAGTGTCATTCCTGTGTGCTTTCTAAAAAAACGCCCCAGCGACGACTGGTTCGCAAAGTTCGTTTTAATAGATATCTCCTGTATATTCATGGTAGAGTTCTTCAACATGGCTTTGATCTCCAATATGGCATACTCTACAATCCAATCTTTTGCTGTCTTTCCGCTCGCCTCTTTTATCACCATTGACAGATACTTGGAAGTGATGCATAACTTATCGGCATAGAAAGCGACATCCTTGTGTTCCCGGTAATGCTGCATAATTAAACAGAAAAAATCATGCGCCAGCTTACTCTTACCCATATCCGATCCCCCTTTCATCAAATGAGACTTGCTGTAATATTCGTTATAGATATCCAGATAAAAGATTCTCAGTAACAACAATACAGACTCCCTCCTGAAAAAATGGGTAGGGTCTTTTGCCCGCTGTGAGAGTGATCCATAAAAAAGTTTGAACCGCTCAATCTCTTCTCCTGTCAATTCATACCAATAATGGCTTCTCATGTAAACAAAGAAAAGAGGAGAAAAACGACTGAACCCACTCAACGTATCATCAAAAAGTGCACGCGACAGCACAACTATATTACAAAGAAAATCATGACTTAGTTCGGTTATCGAAACCAACTGACCCGGCAGAATAACCGCCAGTTCATTCTTAGCAAGAATATGAATATTATCAAAGATACAGATCTTGGCAGTACCTCTCAAACACAAAATGATCATCCCAACTTCGGTGTAGGACGGAACAGACGTCACACGAATGTGCTTCATGTTCTCACAAACCATAAGTTCATCCCCCAATAAAGTCGTAGTATAACCATCCGTTATCAATTTCTCACTATCCCTGTTTGGCATCAGAATCCTTTCTTTGTTGATACAAAAGTAAAATAACTACATTAACCCCGTAACTACACAAGTCTTTTGGTATCATATTACAGAAATATGGAGCTACTTCTTGACATTTTTTTATAAACAAAATGTCCTTAGGACCTTAAACAACCTATTTTTTAGCTGTTTGTTCGCTTCGTTAATGTATATTGGATTCCGTTCATATCTTTAATATTTTAGGAAGAGGATAGAGGCAAAAAAGAATAGATTTCCTATTTTTGCAACCGAATATAACTATAGAAATAAAGACCATGCGTTATCTACTCTCAGCGCCTTCGCAGATAAAGGCCACTATCCAGCTTCCGGCATCCAAAAGTATCAGCAATCGTGCCCTTATCATCCATGCTCTGTCAAAAGGAGACGATGTGCTTTCGAACTTGTCCGACTGCGATGATACGCAGGTGATGATAAAAGCTCTGACCGAAGGTAATGAAGTGATTGATATTCTTGCGGCCGGAACGGCCATGCGCTTTCTGACGGCTTATCTGAGCAGTACTCCGGGTATCCATACCATCACCGGAACGGAACGGATGCAGCAACGCCCCATACAGATATTAGTGAACGCCTTGCGCGAACTGGGAGCCCATATAGAATATGTTCGGAATGAGGGTTTCCCCCCCTTACGGATTGAGGGTACAGAGCTCACGGGCAGCGAAATCACCCTAAAGGGCAATGTGAGTTCACAATACATATCAGCCCTGTTGATGATCGGTCCGGTACTGAAAAACGGTCTGCAACTCCGGTTGACCGGAGAAATCGTTTCACGACCTTACATCAACCTGACTTTGCAATTGATGAAAGATTTCGGCGCCTCGGCTTCGTGGACATCCGACCAGAGTATCCAGGTTGATCCACAACCTTACCACTGCCTTCCGTTTACCGTCGAAAGCGACTGGAGTGCAGCTTCTTACTGGTATCAGATAGCTGCCCTGTCTCCCCAAGCAGATATAGAACTGACCGGACTGTTCCGCCACAGTTATCAGGGTGACAGCCGCGGAGCAGAAGTATTTGCCCGCCTGGGAGTGGCAACCGAATATACGGAAACAGGTATACGACTGAAGAAGAATGGCACATGTGTCGAACGGCTGGATGAAGATTTTGTCGATATTCCCGACCTGGCACAGACCTTTGTTGTGACTTGTGCACTGCTCAATGTGCCTTTCCGCTTCACCGGGCTGCAAAGCCTCAAAATAAAAGAGACAGACCGGATCGAAGCCCTTAAAACAGAGATGAAAAAGCTCGGGTATATATTGCATGACAAAAACGACAGTATCCTTTCCTGGGACGGTGAACGCGTGGAACAACAGACATGTCCCGTTATCAAGACTTACGAGGATCATCGCATGGCTATGGCTTTTGCTCCGGCAGCAATTCATTATCCGACAATACAAATAGACGAACCTCAAGTAGTCTCCAAATCATACCCCGGATATTGGGACGATTTGCGCAAAGCCGGTTTCGGCATCAAGGTCGGAGAAGAATAAGATAGACAAGACCTTTGCGAGACACACTTCGAAAGATATTGCGCCCTGCTCTCTCAAAGTTCCGACTTTGAGGAGCAGGGCGCAAAACTTCAAACAGATTCAACATCCGCAACGACCATCGGTCTCCTTGTCCGGATAACAATCCTTATCTCAATGGTTCCATTCGGAAAGAATAACTATAAACCGTATCCTTCCGGATTTCATAATGGGGACGCGGTCCCGGTCCGCAACTGGCATTGCCCAATCCACGCTGAATGCAATCTAAATTGAGAACAACCTCCGCACGGCGGATATCAGACAAATCATGTCCATATTTTACCTGCCATAAATCTTTATCCGTGTAATGTTGGGCACTGAAATCCAACGTATCCGTTGCGGTGATCCTGAGTCCTTTCCCTTGTCCGTCTGTCAACGCCAGCCAGTGTGTATCTGTGCGTCCGCCCATTGTTTGCGCCCGCGCATAATGCTCGGCCATATCCGTAACAGTCGTTTTGTAGCGTCCCATGTAGGCTGCGTTCTTCCGGTCACGATAGTTCTCCATCGGACCGCGGCCATACCATTCGACTTGTTCCAGTGAAGGATTGAGGAACATTTGCAAGCCCAGACGAGGTAGATCGAAATTATTTTCTGTCGTAAAGTCGGCTGCCACATCGACCCTGCCGTTACTGTAAACCCGGTATCTGACTGTATACGGTATATTGACTTGCCCAACTTTGACCTCTATCTGAGACTGAACAGACGCCGACTTTCCGTCTTCCGCCAGTTTCCAGTCAAAACCACGCAATGCAACCACAGGCTGAATCCATTCGCGAGGATCATTACTGATGGAACGATACCAGTTCAACGCCGGTCCTTGCTGACCGTGTATCATGTTTTGTCCGTCATATCGGAGACCAATCATCATGCCTGTCTTTGAATCAAATGAGATCTCGGTACCCGGAGCACGGAAACGGATGTACTGACGTTCTTCTACCACCTGCAGGGAAGCGGAGAGTTCCGGAACCTCCGTTTTCTGTTTTCTTTCTCTTAGTAAGAACTGCTCCGTTGCCACTACATGTCCGGCTTTAGCCCAGACGCAGTCATGCTTCAACTTCACTTCCAAGTTGATGTGGTAATCGGCATCTTCCGTCAAGTGACGGAGATAAGGGATATGGATCGTACGGTGTTCACCCGGCTTGCCGTCAGGCAACCCGAACTCCTCTTCCGCAACAGGCACCCCGTCTTTGAGGATGACATAACGCAGGTTGAAATGACGCATATTCAGGAATGAATAATGATTGCGTAACCCCACATTGTTCTCTCCCACTTCTTCAAAAGTCATATATTGGTATACCTTTTTCACTTCCCATAACTTAGGAGTAACTCTACGGTCGGGTGTCACCAGTCCGTTACAACAAAAATCATTGTCGTTGGGACGATCACCGAAGCTGCCCCCGAAATAATAACGGTCCGGCGCTTCTCCGGGTTTATTGATGCCTTGATCCACCCAGTCCCAGATACAACCTCCGATCATGCGTTTAGACTGATTGGCAATATAGTCCCAATATTCTTCCAGGTTACCGACAGCATTTCCCATGGCATGTGCATACTCACATAGAAAGAAAGGTTTATTGCGCGGCTCGTTGTCCTGAGCTATCATACTTTCGATGGATGGATACATCCGTGAGTCCATATCGGCAACATCATTCATTCCTTCATAATGGATGAACCGTGCGTCAATCTCTCTGGCAGCCTGATAAGCGGCCTCGAAATTGGGTCCTCCGCCCGATTCATTCCCCATCGACCAGAAGATTACGGAAGGATGGTTCTTGTCCCGTTCCACCATACGTACCACCCGGTCGACAAAGGCTTCTTTCCAACTTTCCCGCTTGGTCAGCATCATGTTGCCATGACATTCCAGATCCGCTTCGTCCATTACGTAAAGTCCATAGTAGTCAAACAGAGCATACATCTTCGGATCATTCGGATAATGACTGGTACGAATGGTGTTCAGGTTGAAACGCTTAAAGAGAAGAATATCCTCTATCATGCTTTCTACAGGTACCGCTTTACCGAAACGGGGATGAATATCGTGACGATTGGCACCCTTGAACAACACCAATGCATCATTGATATATACTTTATTGTCACGTATTTCAATTTTGCGGAAACCATATTGCTGGGTAGTTGCCTCGAGCACCTTGCCGGAAGCATCCAGCAATTCCAGATTCACAGTATACAGATAAGGTGTTTCGGCGCTCCAGAGTTGGGGATCACGAATACTTGCTTTTGCAGGCAGACAGATCTCTTTTCCGGCAGCCAGGTTACCGGCCGCAGTTGTAAACGTACGCAAAGTTTTGCCACCGGCATCCAGCAGAGCTATGCGCACGGAGGCATTCACAGCAGACTTGCCATAGTTCTTCACGTCTGCTTTGACACATAAGTCGGCCTTGTCGAAACGGTCACTGATGACAGAAGTAAGATGCACGTCGCGCAGGCGAAGTTTCGGAGTCGCCACCAGATAGACATCCCGGTGGATACCGCTCAGGCGGAACATATCCTGGTCTTCCAGATAGCTGCCGTCACTCCAGCGATACACTTCGACTGCCAATATGTTTTTACCCGGCTTCACATACTGTGTGATGTTGAACTCGGCATCGTTGTTGGCACCCTGGCTATACCCGACTTTCTTACCATTAATCCACAGATACATAGCACTGTACACTCCGTCGAAGTGGATAAACACTTCTTTATTCTTCCAGTCGGCCGGCAGAGAGAATTCCCTCCGATAGGAACCTACCGCATTAGGCTCTTTCTCTACCGTATATCCTCTCTGTCCCTGTATAAAGGGCGGATTGTTGCGTATCGGATAGGTGATATTGGTATAGATGGGGGTTCCGTATCCCAGCATCTCCCAATTGGAAGGAACCGGAATCTCTTTCCAGGCAGACACGTCATAGCCCGGTTTATAGAAATCCACCGGACGTTCGGAAGGTTGCTTCACCCAATGAAACTTCCAGTCACCATTCAGCAACAGATAACGGGAAGACTGATTGCGTATCCAAGGACGGGTGTACGAAGGATCGCTCTTCATCTCTTCCGTATCGGCAAAGGGGACAAACGTAGAACGCCCCTCTTCTTTGTTAACGGCAAATATCCGTTCATTCTCCCAGTCATTATCGCTCCGGGTTTTAAAAGCCTCAGCCACCACTTTCAGATTCGATTTCACGATTTTCCATTGCTGGCTTATTTTCTGCGCATCCGGTTTGAGCTGGTAAACCGGCTCGGCCACAAGACCGGCATCCGGGAAACCCAGGTTATAACCACTCGCTACACTGGTGAACAAATAATTCCCATTGGGCAAAGCCGTGATACGCCATTGCTGATTGGGATTTTCTTTATTAGGGTCCCATTGGATGACCGGACACTCCTTGCTTCCATTGCCGCTATTGTCGATTCCCAGTTCGGTGAGCGGACTGACAATGGAGTAGCAGCCGTCACCACAAGGAATCAGATTCCAGACCTGCGACTCTTTATGGGGTTCCTTTTTAGAAATAAATATCTTACCACCTAAATCCAGACTCTCCTGATTGTCCAGGACAAGTCCGTTCTGGGTATGGATCTCGTAGCTTTGCTTCGGATCGAACTCCTGGGCACGAACCATTCCTACTGCCGACCACAGAGCAACGCTTACCAGAAACAGATGTTTAAAATTTAGCATACTATTGATATTAAGAAAAGGCAGGGAAGAAAACCAAGGGCTGTATCCGCCAACAAAACCTATGTCTGCCTGTGTGATACAGCCCAAACCTATATTCAACCCAACTACCTATTGTTTTTACTGAAATAAAGCCGATTGTTTGTACACTCCGAATGTATGGATAGCAGGACAGGCAAATCCGTCGAGGATACGAAGACGTACCTGTTTGGCTTTTACCGGTTCGAAACGTACGATCCATTTATACCCCACCGTCTGCTTATCGGTTGCTTCCGGTATCGGGGTCCAGTTACGGCCATCATTAGAGTATTCCACACTCCACTTCGTCGTGCGGTGTCCCAATTCGATCACTTCCTGAATCATCAGGCAGTCGAACTCTGTCTGCCGGGGAAGAGTGAAAACGATGTCCGAGGTTTTGGCTCCGTCTCGGCCAGCAAAATAAGTTTCCTTATTGTTGTCCGTCAGGAACTCCGGACGGAATTTACCTCCGCGTCCGTTCGTTGCTTTCACCTTGGCCTTAGCCAACAGATTGTTTCCGAAGGTTTCATCCAATCCCTGCTTCAACAAGGCAGCATGAAGTGAATCGGTAGGATGAATCAGTCCGCGACGATCAGGCGGGAAGTTGAGCAGCAACACACTGTTGTGACCGACAGAAGTGCAATAAATATCCCAAAGTTCCTTTACGCTTTTCACGCGGCTGTCTTCCTCAGCATGATAAAACCAACTGGGACGGATCGATACATCGGTTTCGGCAGGGATATATGCATCACCGCCTTTTACTCCTTCGTTCAGCCCTTCATAGTTCTTCCATTCATCTCTGACGCATACAGAGTCGGTAGTCGACCAACAAGGATCACCGGCTTTGCCGGACTCATTTCCCATCCAACGCACATCGGCAAAAGGATACGAGTTCTTGGTCCCGAAAATGACACAGTCCGGTTGCTTCTCTCGCACAATCTTATACCAATGAGTATAGACGGGAGTAGTCAGTTCGTCTGCTCCGGCACCGTCCCACCAAGTTTCCCAGACTTTTCCATAGTCACCCATCAATTCTTCCAACTGGTGACCATAATACTGCTTGTACTTCTCCGTAGTATAAAGGGGAGAAAGATGCTCGTGCCGGTCGTGCGGACCCAGATAGATGCCCGCCTTAATGCCATACTCCTCGCAAGCATCCACAAACTCGCGCACAACGTCTCCCTTTCCATTCTTCCAGGCAGAGTTCTTCACTCCATAATCCGTATATTTACTGGGCCAAAGGCAAAACCCATCGGCATGTTTGGCTGTAATGATGGCACTGGGGATACCGGCCGACTGAAGGGTACGCATCCACTGTCCGCAATCGAGGGCCGTAGGATTGAATATAGCTGCCGGAGCACGTCCGTCCCCTTCGTTTACATACTCCTCAAAGGTATTGATCCCGAAGTGAAAGAAAGCGATCATCTCCCGGTTATACCACTCTACCTGTCTCGCACTGGGAGTCAGCCCGTAGGGTTCGGGGGCCTTTTGCCCCCATACAGGTACCGCTACAGCAGCGATTCCCGCCGCTAAAAAGAAATTTCTTAGATTCATGTGTTCGTCTATTTTACAGTTTTGTATATCAGAATAAATTAAGTTCGCTTATCGTCACATGCGGTCCGCCGTTCACGGCCGTGATGGTTACCTTCAGGTAGCGTCCATCTACAGCAGCGGGCAGGAAGGATCGGAACTCACCCTGTGCCGGAATATCCGTAAACTTAGCGGCTACCGTCCAGGTGGCATTATCATCGCTCACTTCCACAGTCACCTCTTTCGGCCCGTCATACCCCTCTTCACGTGCCTGGCAAGCGAATCCCTGGATATGGGTTGTTTTCTTCAGGTCAATAACAATCCAGTGAGGTGGTTGCGGATGCTGAGTACTCCAGTCGGTACCCCAGAAAGTATTCAGATCGCCATCCAGACAAGCTTCTTTCAGTCCGCTGTGTCCCCAATCGCCCTCTTTCGGCTCTTCGGACGAAGCACTCAATGCTTCCCATCCGGTGCGGTCGAGCAACTCCATGTTGCTGGCATCCATCGAACCTCTGAAGATGAAGTAGATGGTCTGACAGCAATGATCGGCTACCGCTCCCTCCACCGAAGTAATGCTTACGGGCAGCAGATACTCCTTGAACGCCTCGATGTTACCTTTTGCATGAACCGTGATTACAGCTTCCTCAGACTTCGGTGTCCCGGCTTTTACCAATACCTCTTCAGTCAGGTCGTAAGCGGCTTCCGGCAGCAGTTCATATTCGGTTCCGTTCTTCGCGTTATACTCGCCTACCTTGCCCGGATCGGCTTGCAGATGTACCACAGCATCATTAGGCAGTCCGTATTCCGTCAGTTGCGGATAGGTTTCGGGAGTAACGGCCACATTAAAAGTCTGCACATACGGCTCGTCTTCAATGTAGAAATTGGCTTTCACGGCAGTTCCCGCATCGGGTATGTAGATGGTCAGGTCGCTGTCATTGTCACTGCATCCCACTGTGCAGCAGAATCCGGCAGCCAGAATGGCTGCCTTCAGTATGTTCTGTTTCATGATTCTTCTCATTTTAAATGTTTATTCCCATCCGGGATTATTGGGTAACAAGTTCGGATTCATCGTTGTCTCGTCGATAGGCAACGGATGCAGATAGAGTTTATCGTCCCATTTGCGGGTTGTTCTGTCCGGATAAACAATCAGCAGATTGTCTTGCGTCAATTCACGGGAGAAGGAGTCGTACTGCTCTTTCAGCTTATCCGATACTTTCATTCCAAGCATACTCTTCGGTGCTTCCAGCAACTTGCCGGCTTTCCAGCGTACAATGTCATCCCAACGGAAGCCTTCGCCTACCAACTCGACTGCACGCTCGCGGCGGATTTCGTAAAGCAGCGGAGAGAGTTCATAACCATAATCCGGCCAGTTCGGATCGGTGAAACCGACATTTACTTTCAGATGCGGCATTTCTACACGGTCTCTCAGTTCATTGACAGTCTGGTCCAATACCTCCTGGGTACATTCACCCAGTTCGGCTTTCGCCTCGGCATAGTTCAACAGCACCTCGGCATAACGGAAGATAAACACATCCAGTGTAGACTGCCCGATGTTCCACTGTTCGGGATCGGTAGAGTGATACTTCATCACGTAATATCCGGTAGTACAATATTTGGTATCTATTATGGGAAGAGCATTGAACTGCTTCGTACCGTCGCTCAGCACCTTAAAAGGAAGTTCCGGATTATCGATCGTCTGGCGCAGGCGCGGATCACGCTGCATCAACTCATCCATCGGCATGTCGGCCTCCTCGTATCCCGGACTGACTGCGGTGGGCAGACCATCGGCACATAGGTATTGTTCGAACATGGCACGGCTCAAACCTGTATACGACTCTTCCATCTGGCGGGTGTTGTTGTGCATCAATAGCTTGGTGATATAAACCCTGGGCATGATACACTCGCTATTGGAGGCTAAATCTTCCTGTACAAACAGGTTGTAATAATCCTGTAAAGGCTTATCGGTCTTATAGATGGAGTAACCTCCCTCTTCGATCACCTGTGCGGCTGCATCAGCTGCTTCACGATACAACTCTTCGTAGTCGCCCAGTCCGTGATACTTACGGAAAGACGCTTCGTAGAGGCAAGCTCTCGACTTGAAAGCCAGCGCAGCATACTTATGCATATTGCCGGTTTTGGTTTCATTAGGCTTCGGAAGGTGTTCGATGGCAAAATCGAGATCTTCCAGGATGTGTGTGAACACGACTTTTCTGGAATCACGTCCCTTGTACAGTTCTTCGGAGTCCATCTGCAACTCGGTTTCATACCAGGGCACATCGCCAAAGCGTTTCACTTTGTACACATACTCCCAGGCACGGAAGAAGCGGACCACGGCTACCGAACGGTTAATCTGGCTTTCATCCCCTTTCACCTGTTTGTAACGAGCCATAAAATAGTTGCAGGAACGGATGTTTCCCCAGTCTCCATTTCCCCATCCGCCACCGGAAGTAGGAATCGTTTCAAGATTGAAGATCCAGGTCTTCGGTTTCTCGTTCACGTAACAGTCCGATTCATCATCGGCACCGGGTCCCTGCGCCCCCGGTAAAATACCGTAAAAGCCGTTGGCATAAAGTTCAAGGTCTTGTACACTTGTCCAGAATTTCGGATCCGAGAGAGAATCTTCGGGATACAAGTCCAGTAAATCGGAGCAGGAAGAGAACATGGAAGTACATGCCACTGCCGCTATCAGTAATATCTTATTCTTTTTCATAATCGTTATCGTATTAGAGGGTAATGTTTAATCCGAATGAAACAGACTTAGTCAGCGGATAAGTGCTGAGACTTACTGTTTCGGGGTCGTATATGTCAAACAGGTGATCGAACGTCAGCAGGTTTTGTCCGCTTACGTAGAAACGCACATGATCTATCTTCCACTTGGCCAGGAGCGCTTTCGGCAAAGAATATCCCAATGTGATAGACTTCAGGCGCAGATAAGCGGCATTCTGGAGATAACGGGTCTGCGTTTCACGGTTACCGGTCACGTTGTCGTAGGTAGACCGGGGGAAGTAAGCATTGCGGTTATCTTCGGTCCATGAGTCGAGTGCATGTTTGAAAGGTACATGCCATTCGTTGCCGAAGCCCCAGAACTGGTTGCCTCCTAACACTACATCCTTCTTGCCGATGCCCTGGAAGAATACATCAAAGTCAAAGTCGCGCCATTGCAATCCGCCTTTAATACCATAACTGTAACGCGGTTCGCTGTTACCGATAATCTTTTGGTCACCCGGATCGTCAAGCGTATTCTTTCCCTTGTTTATCTTGCCGTCACCGTTCAGGTCTTTGTACTTCACATCACCCGGATACCAGCCACCGCCATAGATCTCCGACTGATCGGCATGGGCACTTACCTCTTCTGCCGACTGGAAAAGTCCTTCGGTTACCAATCCCCAGATCTCACCCCACTTTTTGCCTACATAATGGGTAGAGAGCAAATTCTGCGGATTATTGAACTTCGTGATTTCTGCCTGATAGTCGGACAATACGAAACTTACGTCATACGAAAAGTCTTTGTTCACCCGGTCTCTCCATCCCATTGAAAGTTCCCAACCGGTTGTTTTCAGGTCGGCAGTATTGGCCTGCGGAGCTCCTGTTCCCAGTACGGCAGGAAGCGGTGTACCGTTGGTCACCATATCAAGTGTCTTCCGCATGTACCAGTCGAAGGTTCCATACAGGCGGCTGTTCAGCAATGCCCAGTCGAGACCCAAGTCAATCTGGCGTACAGTCTCCCAAGTCAGGTAAGGACTGACGATACCGCCGGGACTCACGCTGGCTATTTTCTTTCCGTCCACCAGGTATCCCATCTCGCCATTGGTGCCCATGGTAGCGATATAAGGATAGTCGCCGCCAACCGACTGATTGCCCAACGAACCATAAGAGGCCCTGATCTTGAGTTCATCTACAATCTTCTTGGCAGGTTCGAAGAAAGCCTCGCTCGAGATTCTCCAGGCAGCCGATACGGAGGGGAAGAACACGAAACGCTTGTCCTTGGGGAACTTGGAAGAACCGTCATAACGTCCGTTCAACTCCAGAAGATAGCGTTCATCGTAGTTATAATTGATACGGGCAAAATATCCCATAGTGGCCCAGGAGTGCTGGCCGCTCCCGTTGTACTTCTCTCCATAAGCCTGTCCCAGACCGGCAAGGTCATTACTGATCAGGTTCTCGCGTTCGGCATTGAACCAGCGGTAGCTCTTGGTTTCGTAATTATATCCCAGCAACAGTTTAATGTTGTGTTTACCCAAAGACTTGGAGTAGTCGGTATAGGCATTGAACGTCTGGTAATAGTTGTCGTCGGTGGTAAACTTCACGCGGCTCGGAGTGGTATGCGGGAATTCGGTTACAATGTCCGGATTGGCCGTATGCTCCAATATCTCTTTACCGTGCTGCTTCTTCGAGAGGATATACATATTATAGGTATAGTCCACATTGATGGTCCAGTCCTTCAGTGGAGTGATTTTTAAACCGCCGGTCAACCAAAGGTCGTTCTCCTTATTCTTGCGCTCGCCGGAAATGGACTGGGTAGCCACCATATTCGTCCAACTGCCCTGACCGGAAAAGTTTCCGTCCGGATGATATACCGGCATCATCGGGCGAAGGTCGGCACCGTAGAATGCACTGTTGATCTGTGCTGTCTCGTCACTGTTGTTACTTCCGTAAGGAGCATCCCGGTAAGTGTTGTTGTAGACGGTCTTCAACCGCACCTGCAACCAATTGGTGACGTCCGAAGTCAGGTTCAGGTTGACATTGAAACGGCGGTACTTATCGTCGTAATGTTTCAGTGTTCCCCCTTGGTCGAGGAAACCTATCGAACCGTAATAGGCGGTCTTGCCCGAACCTCCGTTGAGAGACAGGGTGTACTGCTGCATCAGGGTGTTGTCTTTGATGGTTTCATCTATCCAGTCGGTGTTGCCGCAATACAGATACTTGTTGGGATTGGACGGATCGATGAATACCGGCAGATTGTGTTTCGGGTCGGTATAATAGGCATAGATATGATCCATATAGTTCTTATCGTAGTAATCGCCTCCACCCGAGTTGCGGTTGGTCAGATTATGGAAATTGGCAAATGTCCACGAATCCATATACTCCGGTTTGCGTGTAGGCGAATTGATAGACCAGTTGGACGAGAACGAAATCTTGGCTTTCTCGTCTTTACCTTTCTTGGTGGTAATCAGCACGACACCATAGGCTGCCTGTGTTCCGTAAATAGAAGCCGAAGCCGCATCCTTCAATACCGATACGCTTTCCACATCGGCCGGATTGATCATGTTGGGATCCATCTGCACACCATCGACCAGTACCAAGGGTCCGGAAGAGTTTATAGATGTAGTACCACGAACGTTGAACCCGTATCCTTTGCCCGGCGCACCGTTGTCGGCGGAAATGTTCAGGTTACCGATCATACCCTGCAGTCCCTGGCTAAGATTGGTGATCGGGCGACTCTCCAATGTCTCTGCCGAAACACTGGCTACGGCTCCGGTGAGGTTGGCTTTCTTTTGTGTACCATAACCCACCACCACGACTTCGTCCAAGGTTTTGCTGTCCTCTTTCAGGGTGATCTGCAGACGGGTCTTTGCGGAAACGGTCACGACTTGTGTTTCCATTCCAATAAAGGAGATCTCAAGTTGCTCTCCCTGTTCCGCTTCAACCGAGAAGTTACCATCCATATCGGTGATTGCTCCACGTCCGGGAGCACCCTTTACCAATACAGAAGCCCCGGGAAGCGGAGAACCCGTGACGTCAAGAACACAACCGGTTATTTTCTGTTTCTGCTGTTCTACCTGCACCACTCCGGCAGATGCTGCATTGTAGCTGTGAGAAGCAAGGCAAGGTTGAAGTCCCATACCCGAAAGAAGGACAAACATCCCTGAAATCCTTACGGCTCTTTCTACTAATTTTCGTTCTCTCATAATAATAATGAATTAAAATTAACATTAGGAATCAAGCAAGGCGTTGCTGACTCTTTTTAACTAAAGACGAAAGCAAAGGTATCTCCATGGTCTTAAGAGAGGGATTAAATAAGGGTTAACGAAGCGATTAACCTCTCATATTTCTTGTTAACCCGGCCCTACAGCAGTCCAGACATTGACTTCCACTCATTAAAAAATACACAAAGATAGCACAAAGAAGAACCAAGGTTTCAGAAAGACAGCAAAAAGCCTTTTCCGTTGACGAGGTCTTCTTCCAAAAGAGCTCAACCGGAAGAGAAATACGGCAAGAACCGGGTTGTTGAACACGAAAAACCGGAGTAACCGACCTTCAAAGCCTCGATCGGAGATGAAAAGTACCTTACTTTTCGGAAAAAGAAGGAAGCATTTGGTCAGAAAGAAGTAAGCATTTTCGGAAAATGCTTACTTCTTTTCTAAATATCTCTATATGTTTTGGCAGTTATCATATATTGTTCCGGAACAAAGGCTCTGAGAGGCCCGTTCTACTTCCGGTTGGTCTGTTGAAGAAGTCCTGTTTGATGTATCAAAAGGACAGGCATTCTTCTCTAAAGCGAACACAAGGTATGCGAGGAGGCTCGTCACCGTCTTTAATTAGCAAGAACAGGTATCTATACCATCAGAAAGATAAACCGATAAACGAAATGGCGGCGTTTTTCCGGTCATGCCCCGCCCGACGGCCGAAAAAACCAAAAGCAGAGAGGTTGCTTTATCATTTTGACAAACTGACAATCGGGAGGGAGACTCAGACCTTGATGTCAGCGAAAGCTATGCCGTACTCCTCGTTCATCACCCGTCTATAATCTTTCGTAAACGCGGCATAACGCCTGATGGCTTCCTCTTGGTTGTTCTGCTTCCGAAGGGCACAAACGGTATAAGCAAGTGCCAGTTCCGACAAAGGATCGGCTATAAAGAGAATGTTACAAAGACGGATGACGATACTGAACCGGGCATCCCGGTAAGCCAGTTCCAACTGGCCGGGCAGAAGAGAATGGATCAGCGTTTCCACTTTCTGTTTGTAGTAATCGAAAAGGTCGGACTCGGCGGCGGGTATGAACTTACCCCGCAAAAGTATTTCCAACCATTCCGCACGTATGGCACCGGGAGTCTCTTTCTTCTTTTTCTCCGGAGAGGTAAGGTTCATCAGACGAATGTAATCGCAATAAAACTCTTCGCCAAACACCATGCAGAAGTATCCGTTGCGGTATACAAGTTCAATGCCGTCCACATCCTGCAATATCTTCCTCACATGATTCATGGAAACTCCTTTGAGGTTCTTCACATTGCTGCCGGACTTATCGGGCCAGAATATCTGATTCATGTCAGACGAAAGCACTCCCCTCTTGCCTACACTGTTCAGCAGAATATACAAAAAGATAGTACGCAGCTTGGGACTGAGCATATAGGTAATGTCACGTCCGGCATTATCGAGAATGGTAAACATGCCGAAAAGGAAAATAGCATTCTTGTCGGGCGGCAATACGGCCGGCAATTCTTCCCACTCGGAAGGCTCTTTCTCAACTTCTTCTTCTTTCACTTCCGGTGACTCCACAGCCGGAACTTCCGATATATCGGACACTTCTTCCGGACGTACTCCGGCAGATGCGGTCTCGGCAGACGTCCTGTCCCGCCTCCGCTTATGGTGCATGATGCCCCATACACAGGCCGCCAACAATAATACTCCACCCACGACTGCTCCCAGCAGACCGGCATTCAGGGTATTCCGCCTCCGGCTATAGTATTCCACATCGTCCAATGTAACCGGCGGAGCAGACAGGGAGTATAGACGGGTAGTCACTTGCCCGTGCTTCTCGAACTCTTGGACGGAACAATAGAACTCATTTAATTCTTCATTGAAGTATAGATTGGCGTTGGTAGCAATCTCTTCCGAAACAATGGGAATACTGTCTCCCACCGCTTCACACTCACCGTCACGCACAGACAACCGGTACAACTGCAAAGTGGAATTGGGCAGATATTCGGGATATCCCAGGAGGAACAGGTGTTTTTCATCGGCAGAGAGTATCATATTACGGGGTACCACCCGATTGACCGCCGGTGCTTTCGCTTCCCAGAGTTTCTGCACCGAACGGGTCTGCATATCTATCCGGTATAAATCGTACAGATAGTTGCGCCCTACATTCTGATCACCGGCTTCGTTGCCCATGCCTCCGTAGAGGTATACCCGCTTGTAATCATTGCTCACAGCCATGCCCGAAAAGTAACGGGGAATCACCCGGTCGCCGGAGAAGGCCAGTGTATCCCAACGACAGGTATTCAAATCGTACGCCAGGAACGTATTGCTGTATCTACGGCTTCCGTAACCGCCAAACAGGAAAAACTTTCTTTCGCCCGGATGAAAGAATCCGCAATGATGATGGAGCTGTTGGCAAAGATAGTCGGAACTGGCCGGACGCCACTCTTTGGTAGTAAGATCCAGCGCCGCCACCATGGCATCGCCATGCGAATCGGCCACTTCATAAGTGTACAGTTCACGGGATGCCTCATCCAGAAAGTTCATACCCAGGCGAAGCTGAACCGGAAGAGGGGTCTTATAAGGTGTCTTCGATAATTCGTGCGTGTAAAGGTCGAACGCGGACAGAGAGTCCTGATTAAAGAAGAGGATGTTCTGGTGTGTCTTGTCAAAGTTAAGACCGGAAGGCGTGGAAGAATAGTCCGTAAAAAGTTCTTTCCAGTAGTAGGACTGATTAATCAGCCACACAGGATTGGTGACCTGTCCCACAACATGTCCCCGGCTGTCGTGCACATCTTCTCCGCTGCTCTCGTTCAAAGGAAATATCATGATCTCTTCACCGTCGGTAAGAGACAAGTTACGGATGGCATACGAAGCCACATCCAGGATGTATTCGCATTTACCAAAATAAATATGCGGTGAGAATCCTGTCGGCTCCAGTCCCAGGTTGGAGATCTCCTTGCTCCGCTTGCCAATCGTAATTCGGGCACAGTCTGCGGGTATATCCAAAGCTATGGAAACAGGCAACCAGCGGTGATCATAGTCTTCCTTATCCAGTTCGAAAGTACAAAAGATACGTTTGCCGTCTTCGTTGAAGGAGAAAGAACAACGGTCGCCGGGTTTGTGCAGATACGTAAAACTATAAGTTTTCCCGGCATCCCGGTCTTCCAGATAAAGGATGTAACCGGGACTCTCCACATTCCGGACCAGATAATCAAAGGAGATACGGAAAGCGTTGGTGAAAGTGCGCTCGTGCCCTTCACGCAAAACAGAATAGGTGGCACGCTCACTAATCCGCTTTTCGTTCCCATAGAAAAGAAGTCCCTGCGAGAAGCAATCGACTATGCAAAGCCACATCATTCCGATAGCAAACAAACATCCCAACCTTCTCATATACTGTTCTTCGATAAATGCGTCATCCGTTTCATAGTGCAACAAAAATACGAAAAATTATAGAATTGGCAAACGTATGCGCCGATTAGTGCCCGTTGGAGTAAGAGTAAGGCAAGTCTTCCTTCTGAGTGCCGCGCCGGGAATCGGGCACGCTGTCCATCCATAACACCAGCTCTCCTCCGGAAGTAAGTTCACGGTGCGTCAGGTAGTTACGGGTAAATTCACTTTCATTGAGCAGGGCTTTCCCGATATACCGGTTCGCCGGGCTATTGCCTTCCGCCTTCACAGTGAAGTTCTTTCCGCCGGGCAAATGTAATGTCAGTTTCGGGAAGAGCGGAGATCCCATGGCATACTCCGGAACACCGGGACAAACCGGATAGAATCCCATGGCGGAAAAGACATACCAGGCGGAAGTCTGCCCATTATCTTCGTCACCGCAGTAGCCTTTGCTGCCGGAGTGATAAAGCTTATCCATCACTTCGCGGACGTGCTTCTGGGTCTTCCAGGGCCGGCCGATATAGTCGTATAGATAGATGGCATGTTGCACAGGTTGGTTGCCATGTGCATATTGCCCCATGTCAAGAGCCACCATCTCGGCTATCTCGTGGATAACAAAACCGTAAGTACCGTAATTATAGGTATTGGGAGCTGTAAACATAGAGTCGAGACGGGCTTCCATCGCTGTATGTCCTCCCATCAATCGAGACAAGCCTTCGGGATCATGAAGGACACTCCACGTCCAGTGCCAGGAACTGCCCTCCGTGAAAGGGCCTCCCCATTCCGTCGCGTCAAAAGCGTCTCTCCATTTCCCATTGGCATCTTTTGCCCACATGAATCCATAGTCGGGATAGTAAAGGTTCCGGTAGTTGAGGGCTTTCCGGTAATAGGTATCGGCAATCTCTTTCCGGCCAATGGAGTCGGCAAAACGTGCGACACACCAGTCGGCGTAAGCATATTCAAGGGTCTTGGCCGTGCCCTCGTGCACTTCGGGATAGGGAACATAGCCTAAACGGTCATAGTAACCGAATCCGTCACGTCCCACCGAACTGATTCCGGGATGCCGGGCCTCGGTCTGATGAATCATTGCTTCAAGAGCCTTCTCCGGACAGATGGTACGAATGCCTTTCATCCATGCGTCTATCAACAAGGAGATGGAATTATTACCAATCATACATTCCCGGTGGCCTGGACTCGCCCACTCGGGCATGAACCCACTTTCATCGTAAGCATTGAGGATGGATTGGGTAACCCGCTCGGAAACTTCCGGATATAATAAGGTAAACAAGGGATGGACGGCACGGAACGTATCCCAGAATCCATTATCGGTATACATATAGCCATCCTGTATCTTCCCATTGTAAGGACTGTAATAGACAGGTTTCCCCTGAGCGTCGAACTCATAAAATTCGCGGGGGAAGAGCAGGGTCCGGTAGAGGCAAGAGTAAAAGGTACGCAATTGCTCCTCGCTGCCTCCCTCCGCTTCAATTCGTCCCAGATAACTGTTCCATTGTTTTCGGGCTTCTTCTCTCACCTGGGCAAGGCTCTTGCCTCCCACTTCGCGACTGAAATTGACAAGCGCCTGTGCAGGACTTATGAACGAGGAGGCGGTACGGACGGTTAATTTCTCTCCCGCCGGCACATTAAACCTGAGGTAGGCACAAGTATAATCACTCTCCAACGTCGGCCGATGGCGCATCAGTGTATCTCCGTCATATACGCCTTCTTCTGCAATGGGATGGCTGAACTCTATTCGGAAATAGTTGGCAAAGTTATCCGGTACCCCGCCATTGTGATTACGCGCCACACCGGTCACGCACCGATTCTCCCGGTCAATCGTCAACGCACTTCCACCGTTGTAGGCATCCACAACGATATACTGGGCAGAGTCCTGCGGAAAAGTGACTTCGAATACCGCTCCGCGTGAAGTGGCGGAAAGTTCTGTCCGGAGTCCGTTGGCAAACGTAACGCTGTAACTGTAGGGAGCCGCCTCCTCTTGGGTATGTGAGAAAGGTACTCCCCGTTCTTTATGATCCATCTTCAGCACACCGGACAGCGGCATAATAGAGAAAGTACCGTAATCGTTAATCCACGGACTGGGCTGATGGGTCTGGCGGAACCCCCGTATCAGGCTGTCGGTATACGTGTACATCCAGCCGCTACCGTTCTCTCCGGTCTGCGGACTCCAGAAATTCATTCCCCAGGGAACCGCCACCGCAGGATAAGTATTCCCATGTGAAAAAGCATAAGTAGACTCCGTCCCCATCAGAGGATTCACATAGTCTACAGGGCTGAAAGACTCTTTTTGTTGTACACACGAAGCCAGTAAAAGGGCTGCACCGACAATTAGGATAGTTGAAAAATTCTTCCTCATAGCTTAATTTTATTTTCTAACAGAGGCTGTGGTGAAAAGAGTTTCGACACATCCCCCTTGCATTTTATTCAGGACGCAAAACTAATGAGGAAGGGTTAGGAGGAGGGTTAATTCCCGGTTAACCTTCTTGCAAAAAGTTATTAACCGGGACTATTTTCTTCTTGCGACCTGCAAATTGGATTGCCGTGCATAGCCAATCCTGAAATTAAGAGGTTTCGGATCACCCAGTTGATAGGCATCGCGCAATTCCGGCTGAAGATACTGAGAGAAAGTGGAGATCGGCTTGTAGAAGGTACCGTACAAAGTAACCGACCACACCTCCGGATCAAAACAGGACAACGGAATGGAAGAGTCATCTTGTACAATAGCAGACGATTTCTGAAGAATCGTCTCGCGTATGCGCGAAAAAGCAGGTTCGTGCATCAGATAGGAAGCCGACTTGACAAATGTTGCTGTGGTCTCCGCATCAAAACGGTCCATAAACGCCTGTAACGGTCGGTTGGCTTGCAACCCCTCGTTACTGATATCTGTACAGAAATAATAGAGGGTCTGCAATCGGGAAGCGCCCGGACGGAAAAACCGGACTTCCATCCCTGCACTGCATGTGTTCCGGATGGTATCCCCCTCTTTTCTTTCGAAAAGATCTCCGGTTTCCGATAACCACACTTCCTGAATGCTGACTATCTTACGGTTCCCCCGGGCCATCAATAACGAATAGATGGGGACAACCCCGTCGATGGTATCATTGGCCAGTTCCTTATCCATATCGTTAAAGAAACTCAGATTGAGTACGTTCGATACGGCATTCTGATACAACCGGTAAGTTTCGGCAGAAGGATGCTTCACTTTCGGAGCAGTGCCGGCAGGTTCCAACCCGATCAGTACATACGTGTCCATCTCGGGGAAGAACGCATTGGCAAACAGAAAGTCAGGACCGCCGAAAGGATAAAACAGAGTATGGCAACGAGTATTGATGTCTTCCAGTTCCGTCTGTGAGAAAGCTACCAGCCGGGGAGCCGTCTGCCGGAAAACATTCCATATCTGATCCATGTAACGGGCATGGTTCTTCCATTCCTTGGTCCGAGTCAGTGCGTAAAGCTTTCCGCTTGCTTTATCAACCGGCAAACCTGCAAGTACGCAAGACGCATCATTCAGGGCTTTATCAGGAACCAGCTTCGCAGAGTCATTGGAAGCAATCCTCACCCGGGAAGCATTTTTTCCTGCATTGCCGGAAGAGGCCGCCCCCTGACAACAAGCAAACAGCACTCCCAGCATAAAAGAAAGTAATACGGTTTTTACACAATTAGTTAGTTTAGTTTTCATTTCGTTCTTAATAATCCTTTTCGTTAGCCAGATTCCAGACGTTAAGGAAAGAGGCCTTAGATATTTCAACCACTTTATCCCAATTCAGACGGTCTGCATGGTCAGAAGGCTGATGGTAATCGGGATGACCGTCGGTATGATACCAAATGATGGGAATACCGACTTTGGCAAACGAGCCGTTATCACTTCCGCCCACCGGCTTGTCCCAAGGGCGGTAATTGGGTTCTAACTGCAAGCCGTACTTTTTAATGTCTTCTTTCAGCCAACGCCCGAAAGCCGGATTGGCTTCTGTATAGAAATAAACCACATGCTTGGGATTTTGCGGCTGATTGTTGCGGCCAATCATATCAAAGTTCAAATATCCTTTGACCTGCTTAATGAACGGACACTCCTGCACAAAGTATTTCGATCCGAGAAGCCCTTTCTCCTCTCCGTCCCAAAAAGCAAAAATTACATTCCGCTCCGGTTGCTGTCCGCTTACCACAAAGGCCTTGGCTATTTGCAACACCGCCGATACTCCGGAAGCATTATCATCGGCACCATTGTAGATCTGGTCGCCATCCAAAGCGGGATCAATGCCCAGATGGTCGAAATGTGCACCTACTATCACGTATTCATTCGTCTTCTTTCCGGGAATCATACCCAATACGTTGTTCATAGACAACTTCTGATGCACCACTTGTTTCAGTTTGGCAATGGAGTCAGGGTGCACTTCCAATCGTCCTTTCTGCTGGCGTTCTTTCCGGTAAGCATCAAACGGCTGATAATAGCTCTCGCCTAACGGACGGATACCCATTTCCTTCAATAGCGAAGCGATATACCGGGCAGCTACACGTGAACCGTGAAATCCGGCTTCACGTCCTTGAAGTTCATCATCGGCCAAAAATCCGATATAAGCCTCGGCAGCCTGGCGGTTAATACTTTTAAGCCCCTTTTCGACCGGGGTCTGAGCACATAAGGTAGTGGCAACACACCACATAAGGACAGTAATCAGGTGTTTTCTTTTCATGATCGGGATGTTTCTGTTTTAGTTCATTTAGCACATTGCAAGGACAAATATACGGAATAATACAAATTAATAAGTACCTTTGCGAAAATTTGATTCGTAATTATGTGGATACTTATAGTTGGTCTGGTGTTGCTCGCCATCGTGGCAATGATTGCCGGGTATATCCGCAACAAAAGACTGCAGAAGAAAATAGATAACGGAGAACTGGACAGTTTTCCGGAAGTAAAGGAAGTCGACGTAGAGTGCTGCGGACAGCACGAAGTTTGCGAACGTGACAGCCTGCTGGCTGCCGTCAGTAAACAGATAGAGTATTATGACGACGAAGAACTGGATACATTTATCGGCCGGGCACCCGAAGATTATACACCGGAAGAGGCGGATAAATTCCGCGATGTCTTTTATACAATGCAGGACACCGATGTAGCCGGATGGGTACGTAGCCTGCAACTGAGGGGGATCAGCCTTCCTGATGAAATAAAAGACGAAGTGTTTCTGGTAGTCGGCGAACGGAGAATCCATCCCTGATCCGTCTGTTCCCTCCACACTCCTAACTGCTGAACCGTATGAATTTACTACAATATACATTTTTTCAACACGCTCTCCTGGGGAGTCTTCTGGCAAGCATTGCCTGCGGCATTATCGGCACGTATATCGTGACTCGCCGGTTGGTGTTCATCAGCGGCGGTATCACCCATGCCTCTTTCGGCGGCATCGGACTGGGATTGTATGCAGGCATATCTCCCATTTTATCGGCTGCTGTCTTCTCCGTTTTATCGGCTTTCGGGGTAGAGTGGCTCAGTAAACGGAAAGACATGCGCGAAGATTCGGCCATAGCCATGTTCTGGACGCTGGGTATGGCACTGGGAATCATGTTCAGCTTTTTGTCACCGGGATTCGCACCCGATCTTTCAGCCTATCTGTTTGGCAATATCCTCACGATCACACAGACGGACTTACTCATGCTGGGCATTCTTGCCATCTTGCTGATCCTGTTCTTTACCCTGTTTATCCACCCGATCATATACGTGGCTTTCGATCGTGAATTTGCCCGTTCGCAAGGCATCCCGGTCGTAGTGCTGGAATATATCCTGATGATGTTCATTGCCCTGACCATCGTTTCCTGTCTGCGCATGGTGGGGATTGTACTGGCAATCTCGTTACTGACCATTCCGCAAATGACAGCCAACCTGTTTACGAACAAGTTTAAACGCATTATCTGGTTATCGATTGCCATCGGCTATCTGAGTTGCCTGGGAGGTCTACTGATCTCTTACCGCCTGAATGTTCCTTCGGGAGCATCCATCATCTTCTTTTCTATTCTTATCTATATTGCCTGTAAGATAGGAAAGAGCCTTTTCAGAAAGAAACAATAAACCAACATACAAGTATGGAAATCAAGATTCAATCACTGGAACAAATTCACGAAGCTGCCCGCGAGTTCATCTCAGCCATGGGCGATAACACGGTCTTTGCACTCTACGGAAAGATGGGAGCAGGTAAAACGACTTTTGTCAAGGCACTTTGCGAGGAGCTCGGAGTATCGGATGTCATCACTTCACCGACTTTTGCCATTGTAAACGAATACCGTTCGGACGAGAACGGAGAACTGATCTATCATTTTGACTTCTACCGGATCAAGAAGCTGAGCGAAGTATACGACATGGGATACGAAGACTACTTCTATAGCGGTGCACTTTGTTTCATCGAATGGCCGGAGCTGGTAGAAGAATTATTGCCGGGAGACGCCGTGAAAGTAACCATTGAGGAACTGGAGGACGGAACAAGAAAAATAGTGATCAACGACTAATCATCCGAAGAATGGCCCCTCAATATTTTGTACAGGGAATATTTGCCACCGCAGGGCTCATAGCCCTGCTGGCATCTATACTCAACTGGAACTGGTTTTTCACCGCTCAAAATGCACAACTGATCGTACGGAATGTCGGCAGAAGACGTGCCCGGCTGTTCTACGGACTACTGGGAGTCATTATGATAGGTATGGCTGTCTTCTTCTTCCTCAATACGCAACCCGTATCAGAGTAACTGGCGCGATTTCATTTCCAGATATTTATTGATCACATCAATCGACAGCTTATCAGGAGTTGTCAGCAGCGAGTAAATGCCATGCTGTTTCAAAGTTGACACAATCAGTCTCTTCTCGAACGCAAACTTCTCTGCGATGACGTGACGGTAATAGTCCTCGGTAGTCACCGACTTGCCCGCTATATACTCTTTCAGATCGGCATCCTCAAAGAATACAACCAATACTCTGTGTTGCCGGGCCAATTGTTGCAGGTAAACTAATTGCCGGTTCAGGCTGGTCATATTACTAAAATTGGTATAAAGCACCAGAAAGCTACGTTTATTCACATGCTTGCCCAAGTGCCCGCATAAGGCAGAAAAGTCCGTTTCACCAAATGTTGTTTCCTGTTTATAGAGGTTCTCAAGCAAAGTCTGCATCTGACCGACTTGCTTGGAAGCAGGAACAAACGTATCGAAATACTCGTTAAACGTAACCAGCCCGGCTTTATCGTCCTTCCGCATAGCTACATACGAAAGCACCAACGAGGCATTGATGGCATAGTCCAGCAATGTCATTCCACGGAAAGCCTGCTGCATCACACGCCCTTTATCGATCACGCTGTATATCTGTTGACTGCGCTCGTCCTGATAGACATTGACCATCAACTGATGACGGCGTGCACTGGCCTTCCAGTTTATGGTGCGATAATCGTCTCCCTTTACATACTCTTTGATTTGTTCAAACTCAGTCTGATGCCCAGCCCGACGAATACGCTTGATACCGAGTTCGGTCAGGTTATCGCTCATAGCCAGCAGCTCGTATCGATGGAGCATCAGGTAAGAAGGATATACCTTAACGGTTTCAGGTCTGCCACAGGTAGCCCTGCGGGATATTAATCCGATTCGGGTAGTCGTAAAAACGCGGATGAATCCGAAACCGTATTCTCCCCTGCGAGTCGGCCTCAACCGATAGGTAAGCGTCTTTCCCTCATTAGGTAAAAGCGACAGCTCGAAGTGTACATTCCTTTGCTGAAATATGACCGGCACTTCATCTATCACGATCAAACGGACGGGATAGGAATAACGGCTCTCTATACGCAGGCTGACTTCGTTATCATCACCGTTAGAAAAACGTCCGGCACACTGACGGAAAGCCTGGATACCCTTGGTGCGATACAACAGATATCCATCGAAAGCCAGAGCAAGCAGCAGCGCAAGCAGCCCTAACTGTCCGATGATAAACAGAGAACCGAACAGGTATCCGCCACCTAACAAGAGGATGACGACAAGGACGAGTATATAGAAACGTTTGGTCAGGAACATAATTATTTGGGTACTTCCACTTTATCAATCAACCGCTGAGTCACCTTGACAGGCGAATAACCTTCCATCTCTGCTTCCGCAGTCAGAATCAGGCGATGCTGCAACACATAAGGTGCTACAAACTTAATATCCTCCGGCGTTACGAAGTCACGTCCCTGTAAGAGAGCATAGGCTTTGGATGCCTGCAACATAGCCACCGAAGCACGGGGAGAAGCTCCCAGATACACAGCTTTACTGGTACGGGTTTGTTGGGCAATCAAGGCAATGTACTGAAGCAGAGTACGGTCAACAAATACCTTTTCCGTCAATCGACGAAGAGAAAGCAGTTCTTCACGGGTAATCACCGGTTGTATCTCTTCCAGTTTTACCAAGGCGGCATTAGTGTGATGGCGTTCCAGGATATTGATTTCTTCATCAAGTGACGGATAGTCCATGGTAATCTTCATCAGGAAACGGTCGAGTTGGGCCTCAGGCAACTTATAAGTTCCCTCCTGCTCCACCGGATTCTGGGTTGCCAGAATGGTATATAGTTCTCCCATCCGGTAAGTTGTTCCGTCGATACTGGCCTGACGTTCTTCCATGACTTCGAAAAGAGCGGACTGCGTTTTGGCGGGTGCACGGTTAATTTCGTCTACCAATATGATATTGGCAAAGACAGGTCCCCGATGGAAATCAAATTCATTGGTTTTCATATTGAAAACAGTCGTACCCAGGACGTCACTCGGCATCAGGTCGGGTGTAAACTGTACACGGCTGAAGTCGGCATCTATCAAACGGGCTGTCAGGCGGGCAAGTAAAGTCTTGGCTACTCCCGGCACTCCTTCTATCAAGACGTGACCGTTAGCCAAAATAGCTGTCAACACCAAATCGACAGTACGTTCCTGCCCCACAATAACGGAAGCGATCCGGCTTTTCAGTTCCTGCATCTTCTCTGAAAAAAGAGTCAAATCGGTACGCGGAGTTTCTTCTCCATGCATATCATTCATATTTTCTTCCATATTCTTTTTATTTATCAAATTCATATTTCATTCCTCCCACAGCTTTCTTCTTCCGAAAAAAGGTCAGGGTTGAGGCTTTTCTATCTCGTTCATCCCGTCAATCAGATCTTTCATCAACGTCTCGCCGACTTCCTGCTGCCCGCGAATCACGGGACGGAGCTTACGGAACAGATTCCGGACTTTTTCTTCATCAGTCCCTGTTTTCCGGGAAATCCGCCTAGACAAGGCATTGTCATCACTGTCATCTTCCACATCCACCTGAATATTCCTCCGCAGGCTCTCAGCAAAGTAAATAAACTTTTTGCGCACAAGATCAGCATGATTCTTCTTTTGATAATATAAAGTACCGATCAACTCGGCAAACTCGAGATTACGGTTTGCAGGCTCACGAATCACCGGAATAGCCCTTTGCCTTCTGCGGGCGGTAAATACCATAAAGAGCACCAATACCAGCATCGTCAGGTAAAGCGCCCACCTCAGAGGACGCTGGGAAAGGAAGTAACGAAAAGGAGATACCTCAACCTGTGCTCCCGCCCCATAGGCTTCGGTACGGACTACCGGTAAACCTTTCAGATGAGAAAGCAGACGGAAAAGGTAGGCTGCATTGTCGCCATCGAGCATTCCATAGTTGGTAAACAATAACGGAGTAGTGACCAAAACAATCTCTCCGCTCCCTACCGGACGACTAAGGGCCACGGGCGGAAAACAATCCGGCAAACTGTCATTGAACATTTGCATCGAATCAATCCGTTTGGTAGCTAACGGTAGAGACAACGAATCGTACTTTGTGAAGTAAATGCCACATAAATGAGGATAAAAACGAAAAGTACGCTTATCATATACTGCTGAATCCCCAATCCAGCAGACACTGTCACGCTCCAATAAATTGCCCGCATACTCTTTCATCCGTCTCGGATTAAAATAAGCATACGAATTGTCGAATCCCAACGTATCAGACAGCGAAGTACTGAAAGAGGAAGCGGCTATCAATATCTTGTTTCCCCTTTGGGCCAGATCGAGCAAAGCATTGAGATCGGCCTCCACCAGATTTACATGTTGAGTAATGACAAGAATACTCCGGCAGGAGTCACTGTCAGCAGCGAACTGATAGAACGTCTTGCGCGAAAGAGAATATCCATCCGGAAGAGAGGACTTCAAGACATCATCAAACACGGCACACCCCAGTGGCTGGTGATCATGTTGTGCAAAGGTGGGATTCCAGACGAATTTCTTCGGCAGATGAGATTCTACCACAAACATGATCAGCAAAAAGAGAACGATCCCGATAATAAACCAACGACTGCTTCTCATACATCCCCTCCCTTCCTGATTTGAGTTTGCAGAGCTGCCAGCTCTTCAAAAAGAGACTCGGAAGCGGGAAAATTACCATAACGTACCCGTAAGAAACCATGGGTCAGATTCCTGAAAGGAGTACGAAGTATCTCCTGCTTTACCTCATAAATATATTCTGTAGGAGTCTTATAAAGTTGCCAATCTATCCGGCCGTCATCGCTCAACAGTTTAAGGGTCTGCAAATAAAGCAGACGGATGGCCTCCCGGTAATCCTTGCGGTCTATGGCACGCCTGATCTCTGCATCAAAATCGACTCCGTAAATGGTATCTTCGTGGACACTATAGTTTACAGGACCTCTGCGTGAACGCATAAAAAGCTCGGGACGCTTTTTATAAAGAAACCAGAGGATCAGCAACAGGATGAGAATAGCAATAATAATCAGGATAATGCCGGAATACTCCTCAGCAAAACGACTTCCGAAAATGGCACGAAGTAACTTGGAGAGCTGCATACTGAGCCACCCGTAGATATCAATCTCAGGAGTCATCAGTTCACGGTTATAGTCATAATCCGGATTGGATTGCCAAAAAGCAACCCTTGCGGTATCGCAGACCAATGTATCAGCTTGCAACGTCATTTAAAGTCGATCATAATTGCTCAAATTTATCTATCTCGCTTTCTACCGAAATGCTATCTACCACCTCACTGGCATGACCGTATTGATATACCATACCAATCAAAGAAAATATCATAGAAAGATAGGCACCAAAAGTCTGGACGATAGCCAACAGGTAGACCATGAAACTATATCCGGCAGAGATGGTCAGTTCATTCTGTGTATCGCTCAGCATAAAGAAGTATTTTACGATAGTGGCAATATACCACGGAGTCGTAGTAACTCCCTGCAATACACTGGATATCAAACCCATGACCAGAGATACTAAAAAGACACCGCCCCATGTGGCAAATCCCAGACGGAAAGTTTTCCAGAAAGCTGCAAGAATGCCGATCTCCTCGAACAAGTAAATCGGAGTAAACAAGGCTAACGGCACTGCACAGGCTATCAGCAACGGAATAGTAAGCAAAAGCGTGAACGGAGAAGCTACAACCAGAATCCCCATAACAATGCCCACCACTATAGTAAGGCCTATACAGAACAGTACCATAACCAGCAGCCGTCTTATATTCTTGAACAGAAAAGGTTTCAAGTCGGCAAACGTCACACCGGCCAACCGTTCTTCGCGCTGATTATAAATCTGCATCAGTCCGTAAATAATAGAAGTCAGCAATATAGAACCTACCAGATAGCAGAGAAACATCAGTCCGTAATTTACCCAGAATTGCATTCCGATGGCCGCTAAAGAATTGGTCCCGGCCTCTTTGGCAGCTGCAATTCCCATTGCTCCTCCCATAATTCCATTCATGCTGATGGCTTGAATCAGACATAACGGCAGAATCAAATAGATACAGAACTTCAACATCGGTTTCCAGTTCTCTTTTATAAAGTCCATGGTCGCATTCAGTTTATCACCAAAAGGACGCTTCACATATAAAGCAATTTTAGGTTTTTGTGATTCCATGAGTTTTTCTGTTTGGTAAATAAATATAGTAATAGATAATAAATGACAGTGACAATAGAATGATGCCCAACCGCAAAACATCGGGTAATTCGGTATGACGCGTGATAAAACCTTCGATAAATCCGGCCATTATAAAGATAGGAACTGTACCTACTATAATTTTCAGCCCTTTCTTGGCTCCCCTCATAAAAGACTCTTTACGGGAATAAGTTCCGGGAAACAGCCACCCGTTTCCTAAAGCCAGCCCTGCAGCACCGGCTACGATAATGGCCCATATTTCCAAAGTCCCATGCAACCAGATCGCAAGCATGGATTCGCCCAACAAACCATGTTTAAAGAAAAAGGTCTGAAAAGCACCGAGCATCACTCCGTTATTAAACAGTAACCATCCTGTTCCAAAGCTGGTGAGCAACCCCATTGCAAAGACATTGAAAGAAACCATGATATTATTTAAAGTAATACCCAGAAACATAGGTACCTCTTCCGAACCGTTGTACACAGCCATCGGCTCACCACGCGCTATGTTATCAAGTGTCATATCCACATAGCCATTGCCCAGAATCAGGCGGACGAAGTTATCATCATTCGCTGCTGAAACAATGCCCACCAATACGCTGGCCAAAAAAATCAGGACCGAAACCAACAACTCTTTACGAGCATGGTACATCGTTTGCGGAACCTCTTGCGTCCAGAAAGTAAAGATACGGGTCCATTTCTCCTTCTTATTGCGATAAATCACATTATGAAGAGCCGAAGCCAGATTATTCAGATAAATAGTAATGCGGGAAGACGGATAATGAGTTTGTGCAAACGCGAGATCTGCCGTAAGTTCCGTATAAGCGTCGGCAAGACGGTCAGGAGTCAGTTTATCTGCCTGCTCCACCACCTTCTCAGTCTCTTTCCATTTCTCAATATTCCGACGTATAAACGTTACCTCTTTCATCCAACCGGTTCGGCTCCGGATAAGTTTTGTCCGAAACCGGAAGCAAAAGTAAGAGAATTATGATATATTTGCAACCAAAACCAAAAAATGTTTAACCGGAAATGACAGAATCGACTATGATTGTCACACTTTAGAAGAAATCGGATTAACTCTGCTTAAAAACAAATAGAATGACCATCATCACCGATGGAGAATCTTACATTCTGATAGTTGTAACCCATAATGACATTTTGTATTTCTGATGGAACTATACGCATCTATTTCCGATCTAGGTTGCGAGTAGTACCAAAAGAAGCCCTTATTTTGCCATTAGGCAAAACCGGAATGCCAGTCATTTCACCTTAGCTCGATCACAGAACCTGGAAACCACCATACGACACAAACACTTTGCTTTAATACTTTTCATTTTACATACACAAAGACAGATTACCAATACCCATGCCAAAGTACCAATTAGCATTGAAAAACATAACTTTCTTCTCTGTCTTTTACGAAATTAACTCCTTACGGACAAAACATTAACTTCTTACGGGCAAAAGACTAACTTCTTATCATTAAAACATTAACTTCTTTTCCCGAAAGAAGCTAATGTTTTAATGATAGAACCGGAATATTTACCCGAAAAGGCAAGAAAATCCGTATACAAATACTCTATTTATGTACTTTACTTCTCTATCAGGAAGATTTTGAGAATAGCGACTGTCACCAAAAGAGAGATAAAGATATCTTTTTCATGCAAAAACGCGAAAAAAAAATCTATTTGCGCGACTCCTTCTCTCTGAACGTACCCGAAATAAAACAACCAGCATCCTTTCACATCTGCTTGGTTGCAGTTCCGGATAAGTTTTGTCCGAAACCGGAAGCAAAAGTAAGAGAATTATGATATATTTGCAGCCGGAACCCAAATGTGTTTAATCAGAAATGGCAGAATCGACTATCATCACAGGACAATTCGTACGAATCAGTCAGGTACCCGCCAGCCTTGGCGAACGGATACTGGCTCGTATTATTGACTATTTTCTGCTGTTTATCTACATTCTTGCCACTTCTTATATATTGGGGAAACTCAATATACATGCTTTTTCCGGAAGTACTTTTTTCCTGTTGTTCCTGTTCATCTATCTGCCTGTACTATGTTACTCGTTACTTTGCGAAGTTTTTAACCAAGGACAGAGTGCCGGAAAGAAACTTATGAATATCCGTGTGGTAAAAGCAGACGGTACGACACCCAGCCTGAGCGCGTATCTGCTAAGGTGGTTGCTCTATGGGATAGACGTAACTATTACCGGAGGATTGGGCGTACTGGTCATACTATTGACCAAAAACAGCCAACGTTTGGGAGATCTGGCTGCCGGTACAATGGTAATTAAAGAAAAGAACTATCGCAAAATACAGGTAAGTCTTGACGAGTTCGATTATCTGACTAAAGGATATCATCCCAGTTTTCCATCAGCTGCCGACCTGTCTTTGGAACAAATAAACGTAATCAGTAAAGCATTAGAATTACATCATAAGGATCGGACAAGACATATCGCACAATTGGCACCCAAAGTTCGTGCCCTGCTATCTGTAGATCAAACAAATATAAACGATGAAAAATTTCTTCAGACCGTTGTAAGAGACTACCAATACTATGCATTAGAAGAAATTTAGTATATCTTATTTCGTAAAAACAGACTAAACCGGGCTTTTATTCATCCCACTTTCAAGCAAATATCCAGACTCCTATACACACCTGATGCTTCGAAAAAACATAATGCACTTTAGTAGGAGGAGAAGAATCAAGACGAAGTAAACTATCACACATACATGCAACAAAAAAGCGTGCAGAAGTGTTTCTACACGCTTTTTATCTCTTGGTTTACGAAGACTGGCTTACTCCACCTGTCCCAGAGAGTTGCCGTATTCCATTTCTCCCTGCACCACAAATAAGATATCTTCCGGGTCATATTCACCCACTTCATCTTTTTTGGCTTCTTTCACGATGAATTCTACTACCTGCTCCAAGTCGATGTCAACATAGCCGTCAGCATCGGGCTGAACATCCAGGATTCCGCTTTCAGAGTAGTACTCATCAATCAAATCGAGGAAATAGTACAACTCGTCTTCCGAAAACTTTTCCTTCAATTCCTGAGGCAAATAATTCCGGATGAACTCGATGGTCTTTTCATCATCGGCGTCATTTAACAAAAAATCGTCTTCCAGTCCCATAAACAAATATTTTTAATGAAAGTATATTATAATAATTTCTCAACTTTCTCTACAAATGCAGGTTTTCCTACGGCACCGACTTGTTTGTCTACCAATTCTCCATTCTTAAAAAATAGAACAGTAGGAATATTGCGGATACCAAATTCTGCAGGTAGATCACTGTTTTCGTCTACATCACATTTACCCATGATCACTTTTCCTTCATATTCTTTAGCCAGTTCATCGATGATAGGACCTACCATCTTACAAGGACCACACCAAGGAGCCCAAAAGTCAATAACAACCGGTGATCCTTCTGCGAGGATTTCCTTAAAGTTGTTGTCAGTAATCTCTAAAGCCATTTTCTATAATTATTAATTGTTAGTTATTAAGTATCTATCACTGTTATGCGGCAAAGATAATCAATTTATATGAAACGCAAGTTCGGGACGTTCCTTTAAATAGGAAATTAATTCTCTGCCAACCGAAAGTTTCACAGGACGGGAAATCAGGTCTACATACATCTTCCCCTCCGTATCCGTTACTTTGAAATAAAGTTCCGTATTTCCCGGGTGTTCTTTCGTTAAAGAAGCAAGCTCGGTTACCAAAGCCGAATTAAGTTCGGCAAGCGGAATCAGAATCGTAATCTTCTCTATCAGTTGTTCCTTGACATCGGGCAGCAATTCCATCGAAGTAATCTTGACATCAAGTTCATCGGGACGCCATTGTTTAGGTTGACAACGGGCTTTGATAAACAAGAAAGTACCTTCACCTAAATAGCCTTGGAAAGTAACCCAGTCATTTCCAAAGAAAGGAATCTCTGCCGAACCGGAATAATCTTCTATTTTAGCTATACCATAAGGATTTCCATTCTTACTGATACCCCGGCGGACACTGGTAACAATGCCTCCCATCGTAATCTCTCTTCCTGCCAAAGCCGATTTATCATCAAGCTCGCTCATATGTGTATTGCAAACATGTTCCAACACAATGGCATATTCATCAAGCGGATGTGCCGACAAATAAATACCTACCAGTTCGCGTTCCTTATTCAGTCTCTCCAAATCGTTCCAACGTTCCGCCGGTAGAATTTCGGGAGTCGCTATATCGATAACGTTATCTCCGCCGAACAAAGAATTAACGGCGGCAGCCTTATCAGCTTGGTAACGGTTGCCATAACGCATCAATGTCTCAAGAAAAGTCTCTCCTTTGCTGTTCACAGCAAAATACTGTTCACGCTTCAGTTCAGGAAAGCTATCGAATCCACCGGCAAGTGCCAGGCATTCCATATTTTTCTTGTTACAAGCATTCAGGTTGACACGCTGCACAAAGTCGAAGATACCTTTAAAGGGACCGTTCTCTTTTCGCTCCTCCATGATGCTTTGCACGGCAGCCTCACCCACACCTTTGACGGCTCCCAATCCGAAACGTATATTTCCATTCCGGTTTACGGTAAACTTCAGGTTACTTTCATTCACATCCGGTCCCAACGTCTGTACTCCCATCATTTTACACTCGTCCATCAGTTTGGTAATATCAGTGATATTCGACAAACTTCGGCTCATGACAGCAGCCATATATTCAGCCGGATAATTGGCTTTCAGATAAGCAGTCTGATAGGCAACCCAAGAATAACAGGTGGCATGTGATTTATTGAACGCATACGATGCAAATTTCTCCCAGTCCGCCCAAATCTTTTCAAGAACTTTCGGGTCGTGTCCGTTTTTCCTTCCGCCTTCTACAAACTTGGGTTTCATGTGATCCAACTTATCACGCAATTTTTTACCCATCGCTTTACGGAGGGCATCCGATTCACCACGCGTAAAGTCGGCCAGCAGACGTGACAAAAGCATGACCTGCTCCTGATAGACCGTAATACCGTATGTATCCTTCAGGTATTTCTCCATGACAGGAATATCATATTCAATAGGCTTACGTCCATGTTTACGATCAATAAAGTCAGGAATATAATCCATCGGACCCGGACGGTAAAGGGCATTCATCGCAATCAGGTCCTCAAACGTAGAAGGTTGCAACTCACGCAGGTACTTCTGCATACCGGCAGACTCAAACTGGAAAGTACCGATCGTTCGTCCGTCACTGTAAAGTTTATAAGTAGCCGGATCCTCGATTGAAATGGAATCGATATCCAGTTCCATTCCTTTACTCAAACGAATATTTTCGACAGCCTCCTTTATAATAGACAATGTTTTCAGCCCCAGAAAGTCCATCTTGATCAATCCGGTATCTTCGATCACCGAACCTTCATATTGGGTAACCAGCATCTTTTCGCCGGTCTCTTTATCATCAGCCGTGCTGACCGGTACCCAATCCGTGATATCATCACGACAAATAATAGTGCCACAGGCATGTACACCCGTTCCACGCACATTCCCCTCAAGCATCTTGGCATATTTCATCGTATCCCTCACCAAAGGATCGGGAGATGCTTCAGCCGCCTGCAATTCGGGCACATATTCTATGGCATTCTTCAGATTCAGTTTCTTATCCGGAATTTTATCCGGAACCAATTTGGCCAAGCGATCCGATTCGGCAAGCGGAAGTTTCTGGACACGGGCAACATCTTTGATAGCCAGTTTCGTAGCCATAGTACCATAGGTAATGATATGCGCCACCTTTTCCTGTCCATATTTCTCCGTCACCCAACGTAACACTTCGCCACGACCATCATCATCGAAGTCAATATCGATATCAGGCAATGAAATACGATCGGGATTCAAGAAACGCTCAAACAGCAAATCGTATTTGATCGGGTCTATTTTAGTGATCTGCAAACAATAGGCTACGGCAGAACCGGCAGCGGAACCACGTCCCGGACCAATGGAGACTCCCATATTACGCCCGGCGGCAATAAAATCTTGTACTATAAGAAAGTATCCCGGGAAACCCATGGTCTTCATAATATGTAATTCAAAGACCAGCCGCTCTTTGACCTCCGGTGACAACGGATCACCATAAAACTTCTTAGCTCCGTCGAAAGTCAGCTTTTTCAGATAGTCGGCTTCCAGTTTGATACGGTACAGTTTATCATAGCCTCCCAAACGTTTTATTTTATCTTTGGCTGCTTCCTCACTCAACACCACGTTGCCGTTTTCGTCTTGGGTGAACTCATCAAAAAGATCCTTTTCCGTATATTTTTGCCGATATCCTTCTTCTGTTCCAAAGTCCTCGGGGATTGCAAAAGTAGGCATAATCGGTGCGTGATCGATTGAATAATACTCTACTTTATCCAGAATCTCAAGTGTATTACTCAATGCTTCGGGCACATCGGCAAAGAGTTCATTCATCTCTGCCTTCGTCTTCATCCACTCTTGTTTCGTATAATACATCCGGTTCGGATCGTCGAGATCTTTTCCCGTACTCAAACAGATCAGCCGATCGTGCGCCTCAGCATGTTCTTCGTTGACAAAGTGAACATCATTCGTACAGATTAACTTGACATTATACTTTTTGGAGTATTCAATCAAATGCTTATTTACATTCACCTGCAACGGATAAGCTTCATGATTTGCTTTAGGCACTGTCGCTTTATGGCGCTGCATTTCCAGATAATAATCGTCTCCAAACAGGTTCTTATACCATTGGATGGCTTCTTCTGCTTCCGCCAACAATCCCTGAGTTATCTTTTTGGGCACTTCACCGCCCAAGCACGCAGAACAGATAATCAAACCTTCGTGATATTTCTCCAACTCGTTCCGGTCTGTACGGGGACGCATATAGTAACCTTTGGTCCATGCTCGCGAAACCAATTTTATCAGGTTATGATACCCCTTCTCGTTTTTGGCGAGCACAATCAGGTGATACCCGCTCTGGTCAGGCTTTCCCTCCTTTTTATCCATTGTACGGCGAGCCACATACATCTCACAGCCTATGATAGGCTTGAACAATCGCCCTTCCGCATCCGCTATTTTAGCTTTACAGTCAGCAATCTCGGCATCTTTATCCGCACACTCCACTTCACCGGCTTCAATAGCTGCAATCCGCTTCTTCAGGTCCTTTATTTCTCCTTTCGGACCTCCATTTTTCTTATTAACATAGTTCGTAAACTCTTTAATGGCGAACATGTTTCCATGGTCCGTAACGGCAATACCTTTCATCCCGTCTTTCATAGCCTTATCGACCAATGCACTGACACTGGCCTGACCATCCAGAAGAGAATATTGCGTATGGACGTGTAAATGAACGAAATCCTGCATAGTTATAGGTTGATAATTTGAAGCCATAAAATTACAATGTCTACAGCTACTAACAAAGATAAACTTCAAAAAGTTATCAACATAAGTCATTTCTACCTGCAAATGCTTGCTGGATTTTTAAAATAAGTATACTTTTGCGGATAATTATCATTAAATAGCGCAAATGGGTCGACTTAAGAAATTAAAAAAGATAAGAATTCACCGTGAAGGAACACATATTTTATGGGGTAGTTTTTTTCTGCTACTGATCATAAATCTGGCTCTTTACTGGGGAATTGATTGTAAAATACCATTCTATCTGGTGGCTTTGGTAAGTATCGTCGTCTATCTGTTGATGGTTAACTTTTTCCGTTGTCCCATCCGGCTTTTCGGACAGGATACAGAAAAGATTGTAGTTGCACCGGCAGACGGAAAAATCGTAGTCATCGAAGAAGTAGATGAACATGAATACTTCCACGATCGCCGCATTATGGTATCTATTTTCATGAGCATACTAAATGTACACGCCAACTGGTATCCGGTAGACGGAGTGGTCAAGAAAGTCACTCATGATAATGGTAAATTCATGAAAGCATGGCTTCCGAAAGCCAGTACAGAAAATGAACGTTCAATGATCGTCATCGAAACTCCTGAGGGAGTAGAGGTAATGGCACGGCAAATAGCCGGTGCAATGGCAAGACGTATTGTAACATATGCCGAACCGGGAGAAGAATGTTATATCGACGAGCATTTGGGATTCATAAAATTCGGTTCACGTGTAGATGTATATCTCCCGTTAGGCACAGAAATCTGTGTCAGCATGGGACAATTGACCACCGGTAACCAAACTGTTATCGCCAAATTAAAATAAGAAACAATAATGGCAAATGCTATAACCCGCCACATACCCAATACAGTAACCTGCCTGAACCTTTTTTCAGGCTGCATTGCCGGCGTGATGGCTTTTGAAGCTAAGTATGAACTAGCTTTTATCTTCATTATATTAAGTGCTGTCTTCGACTTTTTCGACGGCATGCTGGCACGACTGCTTCATGCATATTCTCCGATAGGAAAAGAACTCGACTCACTGGCGGATGACGTCAGTTTTGGAGTAGCCCCTTCTTTACTTGTTTTTTCATTTTTGAAAGAACCCGGATTGATATACCCCGACTTTCTGGCAGGATTAAGAGATTATATCCCTTATCTGGCATTCCTTATCTCTATTTTTTCTGCTTTACGTTTGGCTAATTTTAACGTAGACGAGCGGCAAACCAGTTCTTTCATAGGCCTTCCGGTACCGGCCAATGCCCTCTATTGGGGAGCGTTAATCGTAGGTGGCAAAGATTTTCTGCTGGCACATTGCAATGTTATATACCTTATTATAATGGTAATGCTCTTTTCATGGTTGCTTGTGGCTGAAATTCCCATGTTCTCTCTGAAATTCAAAAATCTTTCTTGGAAAGATAATAAGGTAAGTTTCATATTTCTGATTGTCTGCATTCCATTACTACTGTTTCTGGGTATCAGCGGATTCTCAGCAGTTATTGTGTGGTATATCATTCTTTCACTTTTAACAAGAAAAAATAAATAAACAATCCTTCTGGCACGTTTGTTGTACTACAAATTTTAAACAATGCATAAAACAAATAGCCCATGTTTCACATTTTAGGATTTTTATTCATTATTGTCATAGCCGTTATAATCATCGGATTGGCCCTTGTAGGCAGCGTATTAAGAGCCGTTTTCGGACTTGGAAAACGCTCGCCCTCGTCAGGTTCAGATCGTAACGGACCCAATAATAATTCAGGAAGCAGAAGATACTACCACCAAACTCAGGCCAATGATAAAGAAGAAATCATCACTGGGACAGGAGCCAAGCACAAAAAACTGTTTGATGATAACGAAGGAGAATACGTAGACTACGAAGAAATAAAAGAATAGGGACAGTGGTGAACTGTCACCTCCTCTTAGCAGCAAAAAAGTCTTTCATCAGCCCGGCGCACTCATCAGCCAATATTCCTTTGACAACAACTGTTTTAGGATGGAGTGCTTGCGGAGCATATCTCTGATAGCCTCTCTTATCATCTTCGGCACCAAACACCAGCTTTCCCGTTTGAGCCCAGGCAATAGCACCGGCACACATCACACAAGGTTCCACTGTGACATATAAAGTACATTCATTCAGATATTTCCCACCAAGAACATTGGCAGCGGCAGTAATGGCCTGCATTTCAGCATGGGCAGTCACGTCATTCAGTGTTTCAGTCAGGTTATGCGCACGGGCAATGATCCGCTCTTTACAGACCACTACAGCACCAACAGGGACTTCTCCTCTCTCTCCTGCTTTAACAGCCTCTATCAAGGCCTGCTTCATAAAATAAGAATCATCCAACATACGTCTAACGCCTCATATCGTGTTCACCAAAAAGAGTAGGATAATCCTCCTCCATATTTTTATGTATAAACATGAGAATCGTCTCACGAAGCCAGCGTGATTTATTCGTTATCTTATACTTATCCAGATAACGATCCACAATCTGCTGCTCATCTTCGCTCAGCAATATGCTCATCCGTCGTTCCCGCTTAGGTTCGTCCGGAGTTGCCTTATTACATTTTTTATCTCTCTTTCTCATATTCTTTGCAAATTTACTTTTACTTCTGTAATTTCAAAGAATAAAAAGAGTAAATTTGCAGAAATAATATGTCCGGTCGGCCGATACACATCCATGTTTTATCACCGGACCGACCTATAAATATAAAAATCTTCTTTATGGCAGAACACAACCTTTTAGGAAAAGCCGGAGAGGACGCCGCCGTCGACTATCTGGAACGGCATGACTACGTAATCCGGCATCGTAACTGGCGTAAAGGACATTTCGAACTGGACATTGTGGCAGCTAAAAACGGAGAACTGATTATTGTAGAAGTAAAAACCCGGAGCGATACGGACTTCGCACTTCCTCAAGACGCCGTCACTCCACAAAAAATCAGGCGCACTGTAATAGCAGCCGATACATATATCAAGTTATTCCAAATAGATGAACCTGTACGGTTTGATATTATCACCGTGATAGGCAAAACCGGAAATTTTAGAATTGAACATATAAAAGAGGCGTTTTATCCGCCATTATTTTAGAGTTTTATGAATATAGAATCAGCAAGAGAATACTGCCTCCGGAAAAAAGCAGTCACAGAATGCTTCCCATTCGACGAATATTCACTCGTCATGAAAGTAATGGATAAAATGTTCGCCCTGATCGATCTGGAAGGGGCCAATACGATTTCATTGAAATGTGATCCGGACTATGCCATCGAATTACGTGAGCACTATTCGGCCATCGAAGGAGCTTATCATTTTCACAAGAAGTATTGGAATCAAGTCTACTTTGACCGGGATGCGGATGACAAGCTGATCAAGCAACTGATAGATCATTCTTACGACGAAGTAATGAAGAAGTTTACCAAAAAATTACGTACCGAATATGATGCCCTGCCCTGAATCTTTCCCTGTCCCCCTTATTCATATTGCAAAAGCAGACTCCACCAACGGTTATTTAAATGCCCTCTGCGAAAAGGAGAAGGTTAGCGAACTGACCACAGTAGTGGCAGACTTCCAGACTGCAGGCAGAGGACAGCGCGGAAACAGTTGGGAATCGGAAGACGGAAAAAACCTGATGTTCAGCTTCGTGTTGTATCCAACTTTCTTGGAAGCACGTAAGCAATTCCTGCTTTCACAAATCGCCTCTTTAGCAGTTAAAGAGACACTTGATCTATATATAGGAGACGTTTCTATAAAATGGCCGAATGACATCTATTGGAAGGACAAAAAAATCTGCGGAATGCTGATTGAAAACGATCTGATGGGAATACATATCAGCCAGAGTATTGCAGGAGTAGGTATCAATATCAATCAGAAAGAATTTCACAGTTCTGCTCCCAATCCCATCTCAATCATACAGATCACCCACCGGGAGTCTGACCGTATGGAAATACTCGCACAAGTTCTTCAGCGGATAAAAGAATACTATAAGATCTTACAGGAAGGAGATATTGAATTTATCACCGATCGTTATCAGGCAGCTCTCTTCCGCAAAGAAGGCATACACTTTTATAAAGATTCAGAAGGAACATTTAATGCCGGAATTGTAGAAGTAGAAGCCGATGGTCATTTAGTTCTACAAGACGAGACGGGTAAGATCCGTCGATATCTATTTAAAGAAGTACAATACATTCTTTAAAATTGAGATTTAAAGTTTAAACCATTATCTTTGACCCTGTGTTCTTTATAAAAAAACATTCTTTTATGAAAACAGAATATTTATTCGTTATACTTTTAGTACTTATTGGTTTCAGTAGTTGTGAGGATTCCACCTCCGATGCTACACTTGAATTATCCCAATCAACTTTTGAAAACATCAGCAGTGACGGGGCTACTTTAACCGTAAACATTACCAGTAGTGACTCCTGGACAGCAGCAAGTTCTTCTACAGCATGTAATCTCGTTCCTAATCAAGGAACGAGCAATCAATCACTCAGCATTGTTGTGGAAGCTAACCTGGATGAAGCCGAAAGAAATATGACAGTTGTCGTTACTTCCGGCGGAATCAAGAAAACCATCAGCATTAGCCAGCAAGGAAGAAGTACAACAGCAGGTGAGTATCACTATAACCTCCCGGTTATTTTCCATGTACTATATAAAGATAAAAACAATCCTTTACAATACGTTAAACAAGACCGTTTAGCCAAAATATTAGATACAGTCAACAAGCTTTATAAAGATAAAACCAAAAGTGTGGATATGAACTTGACTTTTACGCTGGCTACTACTGATGAAGATGGGAAACCCTTATCAACTCCGGGAGTGAAATATGTTTTATGGGAGGAAAGTTACCCTATCGACTGTGATGTCTTCATGAATGACGAAACAGGTAAATATGTAAAATACATCTGGAACCGAATAACTATATCAACGTAATGGTATACAACTTCAAGGACGATGAGAGTACAAACAGTACCACACTGGGAATTGCACATATACCTTTTTCCACAGTAGGAAGCAATTATCTGGAAGGACTGAGCAAAACACAAAAATCTTATTTAGAGAAACAAAATCTGAAATTTCCATATAGTGTCTCCATCAACAGTTTATTCATTAATGACCAGTCAACTTCAACCCAATATAGTACAGCAGACATCACCGTAACATTAGCTCACGAATTAGGTCATTATCTGGGCTTACACCATGCTTTTTCTGAAAATGACGAAGGTATTTATGACGGTTGCTTTGATTCGGATTATTGTGACGACACCCCTACTTATAATAAAGTGGAGTATGACGCTGATTACGCCTACACCGCGAAGAATGATCCGGCAAACTTCACGTTTGACTATCTGGTAAAACGTAAAAATTGTAAGACCAATCAGACATTTACTTCTACTAATATTATGGATTATTCCGTAAGTTACTCAGACCGGTTTACCAACGACCAACGTTCCCGTATCCGTCACGTCCTGACATACAGTCCACTGATACCCGGCCCCAAACAAGGACAAACACAAACGCGTTCCGTTGTCGAAGGACCTATTGATTTACCCATACGCACAGCCCGGTAACAACATATAGAAAAAGAGGTGAACAGTTATCTGTTCACCTCTTTTTCTATAAGCTTTATTCTTTCTAATGTCTTTTGAGCTTCAGTAGAAGGGAATTGACTGATCACCTTTTGAAGATATTCCCTTGCCTTTCCGTATCCGGTACTCATCACACGGCTAAGACCATCACGATAGCGTGCATACTGCATCCGAGTGGGAGCACTAATCTTTTTATAATCTGCTTCTAACTGTTTTTTCTCTCTCTCCGCCTTCAAATAAAGATAATTACCGATAAAAATATTGGCTGCCAGATTATCCGCATCCAATGACAGTACTTTCCGGTAAGTCTCCAAAGCTTCAGACTCCCTCCCACGGCATACTTCCATCTCAGCACATGACACAAGACAATTAACATCATTCGGAGATTTTTGAAGCAACTCTTTGTAAAAAAGATACGCTTTGTCATAGCTGCGTGATTTTTTGTAATAAGCAGCCAGTTCCCGCCCTATCCTGGATGATACTTCCAGACTCTTATCCACACTTGTCCAATAGAACATTTCGGCTTTCTCTACATTGGTATTTACCGCTTGGCGGAACAAAGTAACAGCTTGGTCCCACTGTCTGTTATCAAGGGCAGCAGAGACCTTCTGCAAAGTCTCTCCCACCATCTGAGCCGAAAGCACAAACGGGAAAGAAAAGAGCAAGGAAAGAAATAAAGTCAAGGTTTTCATCTTCTTCATTTTTATTTAGTTAGGTCCCTACAAAGATAGTATTTATATTGTGTATTCCCAAGTCACATACTCACTATTATTTTCAATATTTGTGAGCCTGACCCTTTGTTATATTCAGAGCTTTCCCACACGCCGGCTCGCCGGAACTTTCATCCCATTACCTTTAACGGTGTAAATAGCATCCTGATCACTTTCCTGATAACATCTGCAATAATCAAAATAGACATAGGCAGGTACTTGATTTTCCATCACATTACCTCCCCATTCTCCTGCGGAACAAGAGAAATAAACCATTTGGTAAGCACTTGGCACTTGTTTGGGATCATCTTTCCGATTCACCCGACGGGTAACCTTACCATCTGTGTAGAAAATCAGTTCTTCGGGGGTCCATTCCACAGCAAATGTATGCTCTTTACTCTGAGCTTCATCCAATACAAAATACTTGGTAGACGAACGGTGTTCTTTAAATTGCCCACTTTTATCGTAATCCAGAGCTGCATGTTGCACTTCTGATTGCTGCTCCTCCATTGCTTGTTTTTTATACCAATGAAGTGTCTGAAAGATTTGTTTATCTTTAGGAATATATTCAAAAACATCAATTTCAGTTCCTTTTCCATACTTATCGGCTTCATCAAAATGTATCCAAAAAGCAGGCCAGTAACCTTCACCAATACAGTCTCTAAATGAAGCCTTTGTCTCATAATAACCATAACGTGCCATGAACCTGCCCAGTGATAAAATCCCACCGGTCATCACAACATTGTTTTGTGTCGGGTATTTAGAGACTTCCAAACGAAGTTCGCCACGCAACTCTTTGGTCCAATCCTCATGACACAGCACATAGTAAGGTTTCTCTTGATACATACCTCTACGGGTAAAAGGACTTCTTCTACTTCTCGTATCCCATTTTAAAGTATCTATCACTCCATCATCGAACTCATCATTAAACACTAAATGATACGTTCTACCCGTTATCGGCGATTTAAATACGGTAGGAATCTCTGATGGATGAAAACTCAACCTACCGGTTGTGTTCATACCTTTTCTGAGTTTGCCTTTAATCGCTTTAGGATTAAGTGTAATATTAATAGCTTCTGACGGAACAGTTTGTACTGAAGATGTCTTTAATGAAAGAATAGCCATACTATCATTTACGTCAACGTTAAAAGCTATTTCTTCCGCATTGCCAATCAACAAAAAAGCAGGTGCTTCTGTTTGCTTAAAATGTAATCCCTCGGGAAGTTTTACTACTAATTTCCCCCCATAACAGTTAGGCGTATTCGTTTCCATAAATCCAGTAGCCGCCTTGCCAAGCAAATCAATAAAAATATCATCCGCTTCGGAATAATCCCATTTCCACGTTATATCCTTAGACCCTGCATGCACATGAATGACTTGTAGTAATATACAAATCATTATTAGAATAAATTGCCTCATATGTTTTTCATTTAGTTATTAAATTCAAATTGATAATGCTACCTCGCTGCGATGTTTGTTAATTGTCTGTAAGATATCTTTCAATATGCAGACAAAAATAATATTAATTCCTGTATCGAGAACGTTGCGAACCAATATAATTACATGATTGTTCACATCATTTTCATATTCTCTGTTTTTCATGTAACTTTGCATGTCAATGAATAAACAAATGCACATCAGTAACGGAAACAAACGGATTCTGCAAATAGCCGTTCCCTCTATTATTTCCAATATCACAGTCCCGTTATTGGGACTGGTCGATGTCACTATTGTAGGACATCTGGGATCGGCCGCCTACATCGGAGCCATTGCTGTAGGTGGCATGCTGTTCAACATCATTTACTGGATATTCGGCTTTCTACGGATGGGCACCAGCGGCATGACTTCCCAAGCATTCGGACAACGTAATCTGGAAGAAGTAACAAAACTGCTTCTACGTTCAGTCGGCGTGGGATTGTTTATCGCACTCTGTCTGATGACTCTGCAATATCCCATCCAAAAAGCCGCATTTGCTTTCATACAGACTTCCGACGAAGTAGAACGTCTGGCCACTCTCTACTTCCGTATCTGCATCTGGGGGGCTCCTGCCATGCTCGGCCTTTACGGTTTTGCCGGCTGGTTCATCGGAATGCAGAATTCCCGTTTTCCGATGTATATCGCTATTACGCAGAATATTGTGAATATCCTGGCAAGTCTTTGTTTTGTATTCCTTTTCGGAATGAAAGTAGAAGGAGTAGCTCTCGGAACGCTTATAGCCCAATATGCAGGTTTCCTGATGGCTCTGCTTTTATGGCTACGTTATTATAAACAATTGCGGAAACGAGTCCATTGGAGAGGCATTTGGCAAAAACAAGCCATGTATCGGTTCTTTCAGGTAAATCGCGATATTTTTCTCCGTACTTTGTGCCTGGTAGCTGTAACGATGTTCTTCACCTCTGCCGGAGCCGCCCAAGGCGAAGTAGTACTGGCTGTAAACACTTTATTAATGCAGCTGTTTACCCTCTTTTCATATATTATGGATGGATTTGCCTATGCAGGCGAGGCACTTGCCGGTCGTTATATCGGCGCCGGTAATCGTATGGAGCTTCACCGTACCGTCCGACAGTTATTCGGATGGGGTGTCGGATTATCAGCCGGGTTCACCCTTCTTTACGGTATTGGTGGACAATCATTTCTGGAATTACTGACTAACGAATCATCCGTTATCCAGGAAGCCGACACTTACTTTTATTGGGTATTAGCCATTCCCCTTGCCGGATTTTCCGCCTTTTTATGGGATGGCATTTTCATAGGTGCCACCGCTACCCGCCAGATGCTTTTCTCCATGTTCATCGCTTCTGCCAGTTTTTTTCTTACCTATTACATCTTCCAAGGAGTAATGGGAAATCATGCCTTGTGGATGGCTTTTATTATCTACCTGTCGCTTCGCGGACTTGTACAAGCTTTTTTAGCAAAAAAGATAGTCCATTAAAAGGAATCGCGTATCTTTGCAAAAAAGTAAACCAACAATCAGAATCGTATGGCAAAATACAAAAGAGTCCTGTTGAAGCTCAGCGGTGAGAGCCTGATGGGAGAAAAGCAATACGGCATCGATGAAAAGCGATTGGCCGAATATGCCGCACAAATCAAAGAGATTCATGAACAAGGCGTACAAATCGGCATCGTTATCGGTGGTGGTAACATCTTCCGTGGACTGAGTGGAGCCAATAAAGGTTTCGATCGGGTAAAAGGTGACCAGATGGGTATGCTGGCCACAGTAATTAACAGCCTTGCCTTAAGTTCGGCATTAGTTGCGGCCGGTGTGAAAGCACGTGTACTTACAGCCGTACGCATGGAACCTATCGGTGAATTCTACAGTAAATGGAAAGCTATTGAATGCATGGAAAATGGCGAAATCGTCATCATGTCGGCAGGAACCGGGAATCCGTTTTTTACTACCGACACCGGCTCATCGCTTCGCGGTATCGAGATAGAAGCAGACGTCATGTTGAAAGGTACTCGCGTAGACGGTATCTATACTGCCGACCCGGAGAAAGATCCTACGGCAACCAAGTTCCACGACATCACTTACGATGAAGTGCTGAAACGAGGACTGAAAGTGATGGACTTGACAGCTACTTGTATGTGTAAGGAGAATAATCTGCCGATCGTAGTATTCGATATGGATACAGTAGGCAACCTGAAAAAAGTGATTACCGGAGAAGAAATCGGTACATTGGTACACAATTAACTTCATAAACTATACTTATTATCAACGGGTTAACAAGTAGATGGAATACTTCTACCTGTTAACCCGTTCTTCATTCTTCATCTTTCGCGTTCTACTTTGTTCGCCTTCTTTTTCTTACAGCAGACCTTTTATCATCAATAGCCCCGATAATCGGTATTACTACTCTCAGATATGGAAATGGACTTTCCCTCGAACGGCGTATGAGCATGGATATAATACCTAACCTATCCTCTAGCCTTTACTATCTTTATTTCTTGCGTTTTATCAACATAATCACCGAATTCGATTCTTCATTCAGTCCGGCAGCAATTTCTTTTAGCTTACCTTTCAGTTCTCCTTTTTCGTTTGCCTCGACAAGGTCTGAAGCATTTAAAGCACGACAGGTTACAATTTCTTCATCTACAGATTTTTCGGGTTGCTGTCCCAATGCAACCCGGTGTTTATTAGAAAAGTCATCATTATATACGGTATATTGAAATATTGCTTTTTCCTGTTTATCATACACTAAATCATTGGTCGGGAAACCTCTCCCCTTTTCAAAATTAAACTTCTTATCAAGAGTTTGCATAAAATAATACCGATCAGTGATAATGGTCGGAAAAAGAAATACTTTAGGATCCATAGAATGAATGGAAGGAGTCCGTACAATAAATGGACTGAGAGTGCCATCCGGTAAGTAATTGTATACTGTGTCAGATGATGTTTTCGTCAGCAGACAATTACCATCATGCGGGGTTATCAGAAAAAAACCTGGAGTCACTATCGCCTCATCTTTCGTCACAACCGGTGTCTCGAGTTCTTTGAAAGGAATTTGAATTTTTCGTGTAACACTTCCGTCTTTCTTGGAAATAAGTACATGGCATGATTCGTCGGTTTCTATCAATGGCAAATAACTTTTATAACCAATCAGATGATCCCGGTCATAGTCCGATAAAAACTCATAATAGCAGGTATCTGGAAATGGGAGACTTCTATTGAACTCTCCATATAAGTCATATACCAATATTTTCCTTGCAGGATAATCTACAACAAACATTTCGTTATTATCTTCATCCAGAACAATAGACGTAATATGCGAATATTCTTCACCACTTTGTCCCAAACGGTTAATCTTCCGTACCCCTTTACCAGTAGCCCTGTCAAACACAAAAATATTACCATCCATAATCCTGTTTGCAACCAACAGAATTTTCTTGCCGGTAGCTTTCACAATACCTTGAGTTATAAAATCGTCAGTAGTTTCCAACGGAACGTATTCCACATCCATAAAATCTTGAAGGATCAGTTCCTTTTTAGGATAATCCGCACTAACATCAACCGTGATGCAATCATCTGTCAGTTGTTTATTTCCTCCACATCCTGTCATTACAAACAGAGATATTACCAAAGCCGCATTGATCTTTTTCATTTTATCTATATTTAAGTACTTTTATCATGATTATTTACAGAAAGACAACTGTTCGACAGATGTAACCGATTAGTTGAGCAATTTATATAAAATATCCCAAAGATCAAAAGTTACTAATGAAAACATTCATTCAATAAGGTATTTAATGTGATTTACTAACACAATAAAAAGTAAATCATGAGACAGAAAACATTTCTTATTGCTCTGCCTCATACAAACGATCATACCTCCCTCCTAGCCGCCCATTACGATAATTATCAATAACACTACCATCTGTATTACACATTTCTCTATAGGGATAGTTGCAGATAATCAAAAAATAATCTACTTTTGTTTTCAAAATGAATCAAAGTGCCAATTTTATAAATACTTAATAAGATGGTAGACGTAAAAACGATTATCGAAGAATCACAAGAGAAGATGGATATGGCAGTGATGTATCTGGAAGAAGCACTGGCACACATCCGCGCCGGAAAAGCAAGCACACGCTTGCTGGATGGTATCCGTGTAGACTCTTACGGAAGCATGGTGCCCATCAGCAACGTAGCTGCCGTAACCACTCCCGATGCACGCAGCATCACGATTAAACCTTGGGATAAAAGCATGTTCCGGGTTATTGAAAAAGCCATTATAGACTCCGATCTCGGCATTATGCCGGAGAATAACGGTGAAATTATCCGCATCGGTATTCCACCTCTTACCGAGGAACGCCGTAAGCAACTCGCCAAACAATGTAAAGCTGAGGGTGAAACAGCCAAAGTCAGTATCCGTAACGCACGGCGCGACGGCATCGATGCACTGAAGAAAGCTGTAAAAGACGGTTTGGCTGAAGATGAACAAAAGAACGCAGAAGCTAAACTGCAGAAGGTTCATGACAAATACATTGCCAAAATTGAAGAAATGCTGGCTGAAAAGGACAAAGAAATTATGACCGTATAATTGAAATACAAGTTACGGGCTACCATACACATCTGTGTATAACGGCCTCAAAGTTTTCTTAATAGCCCGTAACTTGTAACTAGCTGCTTATAAAACATGAAGGGATTAGTAATAAAGAATACAGGTAGCTGGTATCAGGTGAAAACTGATGACGGGCAGCTGGTTGAATGTAAGATCAAAGGTAATTTTCGGCTGAAAGGCATACGGAGTACAAATCCCGTTGCCGTAGGTGACCGTGTACAAATCATACTCAATCAGGAAGGAACAGCCTTTATCAGTGAGATAGAAGATCGGAAAAATTACATCATCCGCCGTTCATCGAACCTTTCCAAACAATCACATATTCTTGCAGCCAATCTCGACCAATGTATGCTGGTGGTGACTGTTAACTATCCCGAAACTTCAACCACTTTTATCGACCGCTTTTTAGCATCGGCAGAAGCCTATCGGGTACCGGTGAAGATTCTTTTCAACAAAGTGGATGCTTATGATGAAGACGAATTGCATTATCTGGACAGCCTCATCACGCTCTATACCCAAATAGGTTACCCTTGTTTTAAAATATCCGCACTGACCGGTGAAGGAGTCGATGCCATACGCGAGGAACTGAAAGGCCGGGTAACCCTCTTCTCCGGACATTCGGGAGTGGGTAAATCAACCCTCATCAATGCCCTTGTTCCGGGGCTGGAAGTCAAGACTGCGGAAATATCAGCTTATCACAACAAGGGAATGCACACCACCACTTTCTCCGAAATGTTCCCTGTACCGGGAGACGGATACATTATCGACACTCCGGGAATCAAAGGTTTTGGTACTTTCGATATGGAAGAGGAAGAGATAGGTCACTACTTCCCCGAAATATTCAAAACTTCGGCAAACTGTAAATATGGAAACTGCACACACCGCCAAGAACCCGGTTGTGCTGTTCGGAAAGCAGTAGAAAAGCACTACATCAGCGAATCACGCTACACTTCCTATCTGAGTATGCTTGAGGATAAGGAGGAAGGAAAATACCGTGCGGCATACTGAAAATCATTTAACATTTATTTAATTAAACCTTTCCCTATCGTCTTAGTCTAACCTTTGAACAGACATATACTAATACTAAGACATGGATAAAAAGGTAAAATGGGGCATCGTCATCTTGGTTGGTGCCGGACTGATAGGTTGGGGAATTTACTCCCGACTTCCTAAAGCAAATGAAGAGTTGGCAGCAGCCGACAAAGTGATGACAGGCAAACAGATCAATAAAAGGGTTCTGAACGTAAACGCCAAAATCATAAAACCACAATTGCTGACAGACCAGATTCAAATCAGCGGTAGCTTGATGCCTGACGAGGAGGTGGATCTTTCTTTTGAGACTTCGGGAAAAATTGTTGAGATCAACTTTGACGAAGGAACAACCGTAAAGAAAGGACAACTACTGGCAAAAGTGAACGACCGGCAATTACAGGCCCAGTTGCAACGTCTTGTAGCTCAACTAAAACTTGCCGAAGACCGTGTGTTCCGCCAAAATGCTTTGCTCGAACGGGATGCCGTCAGTAAGGAAGCTTACGAGCAGGTAAAAACGGAACTGGCCACCCTGAATGCAGATATTGATTTGGTAAAAGCGAATATTGCCATGACCGAACTTCGCGCACCCTTCGACGGGGTGATCGGACTCCGGCAGGTCAGCGTCGGCTCTTATGCTTCACCTACTACCATCGTAGCCAAACTGACAAAAATCATTCCTCTGAAAATAGAGTTTTCCGTACCCGAGCGTTATGCCAGTCAGGTAAAAAAGGGAACTAACCTCAACTTCGAACTGGAAGGAAAGTTAAGCTCTTTCCCCGCAAAGGTATATGCCACCGAATCACGAATCGATCAGTCTACTCGTACACTGACCGTTCGTGCACTGTATGCTAACAGTAACGGGGCAATACTACCGGGACGTTACGCCAGCATCCAACTGAAAAAAGAAGAAATCCCGAATGCCATCGCCATCCCATCGGAGTCCATCGTACCTGAGATGGGTAAGGATAAAGTATTCCTCTATAAATCGGGTAAAGCCGAACCGGTAGAAATAACCGCAGGTATCCGTACCGAAGCTGAAGTACAAGTCATAAAGGGCCTACAAATGGGTGATACCATCATCACTTCGGGAACCCTTCAACTCCGTACAGGATTACCTGTCACACTGGATAATATCAATTAACTCCCGACCGCCTTATGAATATATCCGAATTAAGTATACGACGGCCAGTACTCTCAACGGTACTGACCATCATCATTTTGCTCTTTGGACTGATCGGGTACAACTACCTGGGTGTCCGGGAGTATCCATCCGTAGATAACCCTATTATTTCGGTGTCCTGCTCCTATCCGGGTGCAAATGCCGATGTCATCGAGAATCAGATCACCGAACCCCTGGAACAGAACATCAATGGTATTCCGGGCATCCGCTCACTCTCCAGTGTCAGTCAGCAGGGACAAAGCCGTATCACGGTAGAGTTTGAGCTTTCCGTCGACCTGGAAACAGCTGCCAATGACGTGCGTGACAAGGTATCACGCGCCCAACGTTATCTCCCGCGCGACTGTGACCCTCCTACCGTATCGAAAGCCGATGCCGATGCCACCCCTATCCTTATGGTGGCTTTGCAAAGCGACAAACGTTCTTTGCTGGAACTCAGTGAAATTGCCGACCTGACTGTAAAAGAACAGTTGCAAACGATCTCTGACGTAAGTAGTGTCTCCATTTGGGGAGAGAAACGATACTCCATGCGTTTATGGCTCGACCCCATCAAGATGTCCGGTTACGGGATCACTCCTATCGACGTGAAGAATGCGGTAGACAAAGAGAACGTGGAACTCCCTTCAGGTAGTATCGAAGGAAATACAACAGAACTTACCATCCGTACTTTGGGACTGATGCACACTGCAGAAGAGTTCAACAACCTGATCGTCAAAGAAGAGAACGACCGCATCATCCGTTTCAGTGATATCGGACGAGCCGAACTGGGCCCTGCCGACATCAAAAGCTACATGAAGATGAATGGTGTACCCATGGTGGGAATCGTTGTAATCCCCCAGCCGGGTGCCAACCATATAAAGATAGCCGATGCGGTATATGAACGCATGGAGAAGATGCAGAAGGACCTCCCGGAAGACGTGAAGTATTCTTACGGATTCGATAACACCAAATTCATCCGTGCCTCTATCAGCGAAGTGAAAGAAACCGTTTACGTAGCTTTCATCCTGGTTATCATTATTATCTTCCTTTTTCTGCGCGACTGGCGTGTTACACTGGTTCCCTGCATCGTGATTCCGGTATCGTTGATCGGTGCTTTCTTCGTTATGTATCTGGCGGACTTCTCCATCAACGTGCTCTCCATGCTGGCTGTTGTGCTGGCAGTGGGTCTGGTGGTGGACGACGCTATCGTAATGACGGAAAACATCTATGTCCGCATTGAGAAAGGTATGCCTCCGAAAGAGGCCGGCATCGAAGGGGCTAAAGAAATTTTCTTCGCTGTCATCTCTACCACCATTACGCTGGTTGCCGTATTCTTCCCCATCGTCTTTATGGAGGGGATGACAGGACGACTGTTCCGTGAATTTAGTATTGTTATTTCCGGTTCGGTTATCATCTCCTCTTTTGCGGCTCTGACCTTTACTCCGATGCTAGCCACCAAGTTACTGGTAAAACGGGAGAAACAGAACTGGTTCTATCTGAAAACAGAACCTTTCTTCGAAGGAATGAACCGCCTCTACAGTCGTTCACTGGCTGTTTTCCTCCATAAACGTTGGATTGCCCTGCCCTTTGTAGCAATTACCATTGGCATCATTGCCTTCTTGTGGAATTACATCCCGGCAGAAATGGCTCCGTTGGAAGACCGTTCACAAATCAGTATCAATACCCGTGGAGCCGAAGGTGTGACCTATGAATACATCCGGGACTATACGGAAGACATCAATGACCTCGTAGACTCGATTGTACCGGATGCCGAATCGGTAACCGCCCGTGTATCGAGTGGTAGCGGTAATGTGCGCATCACGCTGAAAGACATGAAAGACCGTGACTACACCCAGATGGATGTGGCTGAAAAACTGTCGGCAGCAGTACAGAAAAAGACGATGGCGCGTTCATTCGTCCAGCAGTCATCTTCTTTTGGCGGACGGCGTGGCGGTATGCCCGTCCAATACGTATTGCAGGCCACTAATATCGAAAAGCTACAGGAAGTACTGCCCAAATTCATGGCGAAGGTTTACGAGAACCCGGTATTCCAGATGGCAGACGTAGACCTGAAGTTCAGCAAGCCGGAGGCACGTATCAATATCAATCGCGACAAAGCCAGCATCATGGGGGTAAGTACACGTAACATCGCACAGACCCTGCAATACGGTCTGAGCGGACAGCGAATGGGCTACTTCTATATGAACGGCAAGCAATATGAGATCTTAGGAGAAATCAACCGCCAGCAACGTAACACACCTGCCAATCTGAAATCGATCTACATTCGTAGTGACAAAGGAGATATGGTGCAATTGGACAACCTGATTGAACTGACCGGTGGCATCGCGCCTCCGAAACTGTATCGTTACAATCGTTTCGTTTCGGCCACTGTTTCCGCCGGATTGGCCGAAGGAAAAACCATCGGACAAGGATTGGACGAAATGGACAAGATAGCCAAAGAGACGCTGGACGACACGTTCCGCACAGCATTGACCGGTGATTCGAAAGAATATCGCGAGAGTTCTTCAAGTCTGATGTTTGCTTTTATTCTGGCCATTGTACTGATTTACCTGATCCTGGCAGCACAGTTCGAGAGTTTTAAAGACCCGCTGATCATTATGCTGACCGTCCCCCTGGCTATTGCAGGCGCATTGGTATTCATGTATTTTGGAGGTATCACAATGAACATCTTCAGCCAGATCGGCATTATTATGCTGATTGGACTGGTGGCTAAAAACGGTATCCTGATCGTAGAGTTTGCCAACCTGAAACAAGAAACGGGTGAGGATAAGATGACAGCCATCAAAGATGCGGCGTTACAACGCCTGCGTCCTATCCTGATGACAAGTGCTTCTACCATCCTGGGATTAATCCCGCTGGCTTTCGCCTCGGGTGAAGGTTGCAACCAACGTATCGCAATGGGTACGGCTGTAGTAGGAGGTATGTTGGTATCTACCCTGCTGACCATGTACATCGTACCTGCCATTTACAGTTATATTTCGACGAACCGAAGTAATAAATTAAAGCAAGAATGAAACAGATCGTCTTATCTATCATAGCATTGTGCTGTGCTCCTTTTGCCATGCAGGCACAGCAGCCACAAATATATACCCTGAAATCCTGCCTGGAGTATGGACTTCAGAATAACTACTCCCTGCAAATAGTCCGCAATGAAGAGCAAGTGAGCAGGAACAACGCCACCCCGGGTAACGCAGGTTACCTGCCGACACTCGATTTTACGGCAGGCTACAAGGGGACAGTGGACAACACTAATACCAAGGTCCGGGCCACCGGAGAATCGGTAAAAGAAAACGGTGTCTTCGACCAAACCTTGAATGTGGGTCTGAACTTGAACTGGACCATCTTCGATGGCTTTAACATTACAGCCAATTACCAGAAACTGAAAGAGCTGCAACTACAGGGAGAAACCAATACCCGTATCGCCATCGAGGACCTGATAGCCAATCTGGCAGCCGAATATTACAACTATGTTCAGCAAAAAATCCGCTTGCAGAATTTCCGTTATGCGGTATCTTTGTCGAAAGAGCGCCTGCGAATCGTAGAAGAACGTTACCACATCGGTAACTTCTCCCGTCTGGACTATCAACAGGCAAAAGTGGACTTCAACGCCGACAGCGCCAAATACATGAAGCAACAGGAATTGCTGCATACCTCGCGCATCCAGTTAAACGAACTGATGGCCAACGAAGATGTGGATCAACCGCTCGTGATAGAAGACAGCATTATAAAAGTGAATGCCGGGCTTCGATTCGAAGAGTTGTGGAATGCTACCTTACTGACGAACGCGTCACTGTTGAAAGCTGAACAAAACAACACGCTCGCCATGCTGGACTATAAGAAAGTAAACTCGCGCAACTACCCTTACCTGAAGATGAATACCGGATACGGATATACCTTCAATAAGTACGATATTGCCGCTAATAGCCAAAGAGGTAATCTGGGAGCCAATTTTGGAGTAACGGTAGGCTTCAACATCTTCGATGGAAATCGCCGACGCGAAAAGAACAATGCACGCATTGCCATAAAAAACGCCCGCCTTCAACGTGAACAACTGGAACAAGGGCTTAAAGCAGACCTTAGCAATCTGTGGCAGGCCTACCAGAATAATCTGCAAATGCTGAAACTGGAACGACAGAATCTGGTAGCCGCCAAAGAGAATCACGAGATAGCTATGGAACGCTACATGCTAGGCAACCTTTCGGGTATCGAAATGCGGGAAGCGCAGAAAAGTTTGCTGGATGCTGAAGAACGCATACTTTCGGCTGAATACGATACCAAGTTATGTGAGATTTCACTTTTACAAATCAGTGGAAAGATCACGAAATACTTGGAATAGAATGGGAATATCCGCAGAATGGGTGAGATAAGCCACAAAAGTTTACACTCCTCTCCATACAAACATACGCCCCGTTAGTTTAAAGCCTAAGGCCTATCGGTTTAAAACCAAGATCCCTTTCCTTTGAAACCAACGGGGCTTTGGTTTTAAAGGTATTTTCACGTTGGTACAATACTATCTATCAGCACATTGTGAGTGAGACATTCGCCAAAGCAGGCTTCTCGATTCGCATCTTAATTACTGACAAAAAGAACTACAAACCCACTTCCGAGAGATGTGTCGAAACTCTTTTCACCACAGAGTAGCACAGAGTCTTTTTATGAATAATCAACAACTTAGAATCGGCTCAGTGTTACTCTGCGTCTTTTGTGGTGGGTTTTGACACCTCCTCAATCCCTAAAAGTGAACATCCTATGACCGTATGTGTTATGAATTAATTATCTTTGCAACTTCAAATAAATAGCTAAGTCTGGAAAAGAATTACCTATTCCAAATACAACCATAACCAGTAAAGAAAAAACAAGAAGATGGGATTATTCATAAAGAAACCCTTTGAAGCCCTATTGGCAGAGGCCAATGTGTCGGGCAGTAAATCATTAAAACGAGTATTAGGCCCCTGGAGTCTGGTAGCACTGGGCGTCGGTGTTATCATCGGAGCAGGACTCTTCTCAATCACCGGCACCGTAGCAGCGGGCTACACCGGACCGGCCATCACCCTTTCATTCGCCATAGCTGCACTCGGATGCTGCTTCGCAGGACTCTGCTACGCTGAGTTCGCTTCTATGATTCCGGTGGCAGGCAGTGCTTATACGTATTCATACGCCACCATGGGCGAACTGATAGCCTGGATCATCGGCTGGGATCTCGTTCTCGAATATACCGTAGCAGCCACTACCGTCAGTATCAGTTGGAGCCGATATCTCGTCGTCTTTCTTGAAGGACTCGATATACATCTGCCGCAAGCCCTGACCGCCTGCCCATGGGATGGGGGAATCGTCAATATCCCGGCGTTCCTGATCGTAGTGTTGATGAGCATCTTCCTGATTCGCGGAACAGAAGGCAGCTCCATCTTCAACGGCATCGTTGTATTTCTCAAAGTATCGGTGATCGCCATATTCGTTGTCCTGGGCTGGAAATATATCAATGCCGACAACTATACTCCATACATCCCCGCCAATACAGGTACACTTGGCGAATACGGTCTCTCGGGTGTCCTGCGTGGAGCCGCCATCGTTTTCTTTGCTTTCCTGGGATTCGATGCCGTCAGTACGGCTGCACAGGAAACAAAAAATCCGAAACGGAATATGCCGATCGGTATCCTGGTATCACTCTTGGTATGTACCGTACTTTATATGCTGTTTGCCCACGTAATGACAGGAGTAGCCCATTATACCGAATTTAGCGGCCAGCAGGGCATCGCACCGGTAGCCATTGCCATCGAACACATGGGACATGCCGATGCAACAGGCATCATTCACCCGGATTATCCGTGGCTGAACCGTGCCATCGTTCTTGCCATCCTGTTCGGCTATTGTTCGGTCATTATGGTTACTTTATTGGGGCAAAGCCGTGTTTTCCTGAGCATGAGCCATGACGGACTACTTCCCCCCTTCTTTTCACACATCAACGAGAAGTTCCGTACACCGGCGCGCAGCAACCTCCTGTTTATGCTGATAGTGGGCCTGCTAGCCGCATTTGTTCCGGCACGCCTGGCGGGAGAGATGACCAGCATTGGTACACTGATGGCTTTCACACTGGTATGCGCAGCCGTCCTCGTAGTGCGAAAGACCATGCCGAACGTACCCCGTTCATTTAAAACTCCGTTTGTGCCTCTCGTCCCCATTCTGGGAATACTCACTTGTCTGTGCATGATGCTTTTCCTTCCGGCCGATACCTGGATACGATTAGTACTGTGGATGCTGATCGGACTGGACATCTATGTCGGCTACGGCATGAAACACAGTAAACTGGAACATGGTGTGAAAAATCGCCGGGGACAATCGGCATTGAACATGATCGGCATTGCACTGTCTCTGCTTTGTGTCATTACCGGCTTATGGCATCAGCAGACTGTAGGTTGGAATGAAAGTAAAGTATTGCTGATCATCTCGTTTGTTTTCGCATTTACGCATTGTGCATATTATATGATGCGGATATGGAAAGGGACAACAAAACAAACGAATGACAACGGTTAACTCTGAGGAAAAGAGGTATATAAAACTGTTTTCACCACAGATTACACAGATTATCAAAAACAATGATCTGTGTAATCTGTGGTAGAAAAGTCTTATTCAACCGCTTGTATCACCTGCTTCGCTACTTCAATGCAGTCTCCTTCCGCCTCGGCAGAATAGGGATTGGCAGCTTTCGTCCAAGGTTCCTCTATGGCATAGAAATCAATTTCCGCAGGGGTCTTTCCCTCTATCCGCTGAGAAAGAAAGTCGAAATATAGTTTCCAACGCATGTAATAGAAATCTTTCAGCAAGCCGTTCCACTCTTTGTGAGCATAGTCTCGGAGACCACCGTAATCGGCCGCGTTCCGGTTACCCCAGGTCGTAATCTGTACACGGGCATTCCATTCGTACAATTCCTTTTCTTCGGGTGTATCACCCAACGCACGCGCCTCTTCAATCCACTTTCCTACTCGAAACTCCGGACGGGTTCCCAACAGTTTATCCTGCAACAAAATCAAGTCGAGGAACTTTCCCGATGCCAGTGCAAAGAGTTGTTTATCACCTGCACGATAAGCGGCAGTCACAGCTTTCTGCATCAGACGTCCCTTCTCTGCCAGTGCCTGGCGGACAATATCTACCAGATCGTATTCAAAATTATTGTTACCTTTAAAGCGATCGGCTACGGAAACCATCAGGCGGGCAGCTTCTATCACCTCCTGCGGACGGTAGTAATCTTTCATTTCCGACCAGCTGGACACCTGGTACACATCTTCCGCCGGACGGGCACAAAATACTGATTCGTGTGTCCCCTGCTGGGTCAGGTTCTTCGGCGAGTTATAAATAGAGTTCGCCAGATTGGTCCAGGCAGCCTGTACCACCGGATCATCAACGCCATAACGGGCTTTTACATACTCCTTCAGCCACTCTTCCTTCGTGAACCGGTCGGGACGCCAAGGCAGCTCCATCACCAGCTCGTACATCACCGGATTGTTTTCAATCCCTTCAGGAGTCATTCCCACCCCTTTCAGCGTAGCGCTTGCATGCGGATCGGCTTTGGCAAGATAGAAGTTATCGATCACATTGTCCATCTTTCCGTGCAATCCCACATTGCCACCATAATTCAAAAGCATACAATAGATCCAATCGTGCTGCCCGTATCCGTTCTTGCGATACCACTCGGAAGTAGAATCTCCCCACTGCGGACGGCACTCACTGGTCAGGTCAAGTATCAGCAAATCTCCAGCTTTCAGGTTCTCAATCATCTTGGGACGCGGATTTGCCTGCCAGGCCTGAGCCACCCAGACAGCCTTCGGATTGGCCTTCTTCATAGCTTTCATCACTGCCTTACCGGCTGCATCGAGGTCGACACCTGCAGTGTTTCCCCCTTCGTGAAAGGGGTCCATGGAGTAAAAGTTAGCTTTGCCGTACAGTTTCTCAAGTTCTTTGTAGTAAAGAGAAGAAATCTCCTCGAAACGCGGATCACTCGGTTGCAGGAACGCCGGACGACGGTAGCCGCACCATGTTCCCGGATCGGATACGTTCAGGCCGAGTTTCTCTTTCGCATTATGAGGTACCATGCCGCAATAGCCCGGAAGCACCGGCTCTATACCGTATTCGTGCATACGCTTCAGGATCTTTTTTTGCAAAGCAATCTGCCGGGTATACCAGCTGTCGGGATTGGGACCACCCCAACCTTCCAAGTTATTCATCAGCCACCAGGCAAAAAATCCCGGACCCGAAATGAATTCATTGATCTCTGTCTTGGTATATCCCAACTTATCAAGCACATTGTGCCACACAGCCTCAGCTCCGGTCACCGCCAAAGGAATATTGATGCCGTGCAGAGCCATCCAGTCAATCTCTTTCTCCCATCGGTTCCAATCCCAGAAAGCCATAGAGTAAGAGAAAGTACAATAATTCAGGTCGTAGCGGTAGGGCAATGTTGTTTCCCTGCGTTCTTTCTTTGTCACCGGCGGAAGTACAGCCGGCAGTTTCGCCTGCATTCCGTTCCATGAGAGATGAATACCTGCGTAATACTTCAGATACCAATTCAGCCCGGTGGCAATGCTTACATAGTTATTTCCACGAATAACGACTTTATCACCTTTCTGGTCGAGTTCAAAGAAGTCGGCATCGGACTTCACCTGCTCGATAATAAACTTCTTCGAAGCTCCTTTGTCAATGCGCTCCAACAATCCGGTTACCGGAGAAGCCATTGCCCAAGAAGCGACACAAAGTAAAATTGTTAATAGTATTGATTTACGATTCATAAATAATATGCTTTAATTACAGTTTTATCCCATAATCCATTTCGCCTTCTTGCCCAGCACACGATAGACAGTCCACACAATCAGCCACGAAGCACCGAAGGCAAAAACAGACGCCACTGGTATCTGAATGCCCAGAGGTACACCTAACGCACGTACCAACAGTACGGAAGGGCCGGTAAAGAAATAGTGTATCATATAGATGCCGAAACCACACAAAGTGAGGTTGGCAAGTGCCTTCCTGATCCCCTCCGAACGGAAATTCACCTTCTTGCAAAGCATAAACACGGGAATGGTCATCATCACTACATTCAGGGAACAATAAGTGAAGAAGAGTTCGAGCATCTCGTCGCTAAACTCCGGCAAAGCCGTGACGTAGCGGAAGCCGAAGAAGGTAACGGCATATCCTATTACAAACATCGGCAGACCGATTGCCAGGATCTTACCCAAAGACCAGTCAAGGTTGCGCAGATAGTGTCCCAACAACAGATAGCCATTGAAACCGGCAAAGTAATAAAGCATGCCGAACGCATTCCATGAACAGGTTCCCCAAAGGTATTGTGCCACAAACTGGTTGTAGTATGGCAACAACAGAGTGACAGCCCATGCACCGAGAAACCACAGCTTCGCCTTATCGGATGCTTTCTCCACCCAGGCAGAAAAGACGGGGAGGTAAAGATACAGACCGATCAGCAGGTAAATATACCACATGTGTACATCTACTATGGAGAAATTAAAAGGAATCTGAGCAATGTAGTCCAAAGAGACAGGCAGCGACTGACGCATCACTTCCTCGCCCGAATAAGGGAAAAAGTCTAGAATGACTTCCGGCTTGATGCCCAACACTCCGGTGATCCAGGGAAACAGATTGTAGATAACGGACCAGATCAGAAACGGCCACAGGACGCGCGGAATGCGTTTCTTATAAAAGACAGAGATCTCGCCGCGCACCGGAAGAAGCAGTGCTCCGGTAATCATCACGAACAGGGGGACGCAGGGACGAAGCAAGGCTCCGTAGATGGCACCCCAGAGTTTTATTTCGCCAATATTGGGCGCTGTGCCCGGATAAAAGTTAAAAGGGTCTGTGCAGTGACAACAGACAACGGTAAACATGGCTACGAAGCGGACAACGTCCAGCCAGACAATGTGTTGAGGATTCTTTTGTAGTTCCATCGGTGATTCGTTTTACTGATAATGATCAAGGTATTTATAATGAGAAAGGCATCTGTATAACACAGCATACAGACGCCTCTCACTCGAGTTAAAATGATAAACAACTATTATTAATAGTCACTTACCCATTTCTTATTTGTTGCTGCAAGAACCGCAACGGGGTTTTATCTGCTTAAAGAAGTCGTTACCCTTGTCATCTACAAGAATAAATGCGGGGAAGTCCTCTACTTCGATCTTCCAGATAGCTTCCATACCCAATTCCGGATATTCTACGCATTCGATGCTCTTGATATTGTTCTGGGCAAGGATAGCAGCCGGACCACCGATTGAACCAAGGTAGAAACCGCCATACTTCTTACAAGCATCGGTCACCTGCTGGCTACGGTTACCTTTTGCCAACATAATCATGCTGCCGCCATGGCTCTGGAACAAGTCCACATAGGGGTCCATACGTCCGGCAGTAGTCGGTCCCATCGAACCGCAAGCCATGCCGGCAGGAGTTTTAGCCGGACCGGCATAATAAATCGGATGGTCTTTGATATATTGGGGCAGATCTTCGCCGCGATCCAGACGTTCTTTCAGTTTAGCGTGAGCGATATCACGGCCTACGATGATCGTACCGTTGAGTGACAGACGTGTAGCTACCGGATATTTAGTCAGTTCCTTCAGGATATCCGCCATCGGCTGGTTCAGGTCGATCTTCACTACATCGCCTTCACCTGCACTACGCAGTTCTGCGGGAATCAGACTGCCCGGATTAGAATCGAGTTTTTCAATCCAGATACCGTCTTTATTGATCTTACATTTGATGTTACGGTCGGCAGAACAAGATACACCCAAGCCCACCGGACAAGAAGCTCCGTGACGGGGCAGACGGATGATACGTACATCGTGTGCCAGATATTTACCGCCAAACTGTGCTCCCAAACCGATCTTTTGGGCTTCGGCAAGTACCTCTTTCTCCAGTTCTACGTCACGGAAAGCACGACCATACTCATTACCGGTAGTCGGCAACTCGTCGTAATAGTGGGTAGAAGCCAGTTTCACAGTCAGCAGATTCTTTTCAGCCGAAGTACCGCCGATAACGAATGCAATATGATAAGGAGGACAAGCCGCTGTACCTAGTGTCTTCATCTTCTCAACCAGGAACGGAACCAGAGTGCCCGGATTCAGAATCGCTTTTGTCTCCTGATACAGATAAGTCTTATTGGCAGAACCACCACCCTTGGTCACACACAGGAATTTGTACTCCATGCCTTCCGTAGCCTCGATATCGATCTGGGCCGGCAGATTGCACTTCGTGTTCACCTCGTCGTACATGTTGAGCGGAGCATTCTGTGAATAACGCAGGTTTTCTTCCGTATATGTCTTGTAAACACCCAATGACAAAGCTTCTTCATCGCAATAGCCTGTCCATACCTGCTGTCCTTTTTCACCGTGGATGATAGCCGTACCGGTATCCTGGCAGAAAGGAAGTATACCTTTGGCAGCCACTTCAGCGTTGCGCAGGAAAGTCAATGCCACGTATTTGTCGTTTTCACTTGCTTCCGGGTCGCTCAGAATCTTCGCTACCTGCTCGTTGTGCGCACGGCGAAGCATGAAAGATACGTCGCGGAAAGCAGTATTAGCCATCGCTGTCAGACCTTCTTTCTGTACTTTCAGCACAGGTGTTCCTTCGAACTCGCTTACTGACACATAGTCTTTGGTAAGCAGATAATACTCGGTTTTATCTTCCCCATGTTCGAACATAGGTTGATACTTAAACGGAGGTGTTGCCATATCTCTTAATTTTATTACGTAATGTTAGTTAGTGAGGCAAAGGTAAGAATAGTTTTCCAAAGTATGAATAAAGTGGCAGATTTTGTCAAGAGCGGATTTACTTATTATTAACGTTCGGAAAATGTAAATGTGTCAAAACTCTTTTCACCACGGAGTATCACAAGGTCTTCAACAACTTAAAATCGCTTCTGTGTTACTCTGTGTCCTCTGTAGTGAGTTCTGACACATCCCCCATTCCGGAAGAGAGCCTCTCTTCTGCAAAAATCCCCGGACCTGGAGACACCGAAAGGCAGGGATACGATAGAAGAGGAAGCTTTGCAAGCCTCCTCTTCTATCGCATTCTAATTTGGATCTAAAAATGAATCTGTTGACAAAGATACCACATCGGAGTGCCAAAGCCAAGCATTCCGGTGATTATTTTAATTGTTTGCCCGGTACAACGGATAGGCTGCCTGCAATATCTTGTTCTTCAAAAGCGGTGAATAATCGGGACGCTCGTTCAGGAAGCGTACCACTTCTTCGTAAGCCGATGAACTGAGATGATTGCCCAGCAAAGCTGCCGCCCAATTTTTGGGAAAGAAAATATCTCCGGTGCGTTGTACCTCTTCCAGCACCTCCAGTCCCGGACGAATGTACTTCACCGACTGATCCTCACGCAACGGATGGTTCAGGTATCGAATGACAGCAGTCGTCCAAGGCTCTATCCGGCGGTTTTCTGCCGCCAGCAGGCTGTTGAACAGAGTATCGAGCCGCGCAGTGTCGGATACGGCTGCCCGTGAGATAAAGTCGAACTGCCGCAAACGATCCGGATCGTCAATACGTGCCCGCTGTGTGCGGAGTATCTGTTCGCTCTCCAAAGGCATGCGAATGGCCAGTTCGTAGGCTAAAGTTGTATAATCCTGTCGGTTCAGATGTTTGTCGGACTGCTGTTGCCACAAAATGTAGAGCTTCTTCACCATCGGTTCGGAAATGGCATTCTGCATGAAAAGGCGCATCAATTGTATCCGGCACGAAGGCAACGGATGATTCTGTGTCATCGTATAAATGCGGGCTTCTACTTCTGCCCGGTTTGCCGGAGCTATCTCCCACATGACATTCGCCAGATAACCACTGGCTGTAGAAGCCACCAAAGCGTTCTTCTCGGCCGGAAGCCCTGTTATCAGGCTGTTGACCCAGTCGTCCGCCGAGATGTGTTTGGCCAGATAATTTTCATAGAGCACCATCAGCAGCGATTGGCGGGCCGTATCATCTTCTATCTCCCACCAATGTGCCGCCAGCCAATGCAGAGCAGGCTCGTCGGGCACAAATACCCCATAGCCTCTGCCATCGGTATTGGGCAATACGCGCGAAGGCACAAACGGAAGTTGCATCCGGAACAGGGTATCTGTCATATTCACCCGGATCACCGAATCGCGCTCTCCGCAAAGAGTGACGGCAAAACGTTGCGGCCAGAGCAATCCCCGGTTGTAGGGATCGTGCTGGCGAATTTCCAGTTCTTGCCCATCTGTCCGGAAAGTTAACGTAGGCATCCCTTTCCGGTTCACCCATACATCACTGAAGGCGGCCAGGTCTTCGGCCGTCTTACTGTCCAGAATACGGATCAGGTCGTCCCAGGTGGCATTACCGTACGAGTAGGTCTTCAGGTACTCCTGTATACCACTCCGGAAATTGGCTTCCCCCATCTTGTCGACCAGTTTTTCCATCATCACGGGAGCCTTGTTATAGATGATCTGCCCATAGATCAATCCGGCATTACGCAAGTTATCAAGCGGTTGGCGGATGGCATTCGTCCCCATAGTACGATCCTCGGAAAGTGAAGCTGCCGTAAAGGTCTTGAGTTTATTCTGGGTGTGATTGATCTCCGGAAACAGGGGTTCGACAATCCGGGCTGCAAAATAGTTGGCAAAAACTTCTTTAGTCCATACGTCGTCAAACCAATCCATGGTAACCAAATCGCCAAACCACATGTGCGACGTTTCATGGGCAATCAGCTCAGCCCGATTCAACTCCTCGTCCGGCGTAGGGTGTTCACTCAGGAAAATCCCGTTATCATTATATAAGGTAGCCCCTGTATGTTCCATCCCGCCAAACTGAAAACCGGGCAGAACAATAAAATCGTACTTGGCAAACGGATATGCAATGCCGGTATACTCTTCAAGCCAATGGAGCGATGCCATCACCTGCCCGAAGACAATATCCAACTGGGCTACTTTCTTCGGATCGGTCTCCCGGTAATAAGCAGCGATGGTACGTCCGTCCCGGGTATACTCCCGACGCTCCAACTTTCCGGCTACAAACGAGAACAGGTACGTACTAAGAGGTTCGGTCGGTGCAAAACAGACGGTCTTACGATCGTCGGTTACCGTCTCACTCCGGATGTATGTATTAGAAACAGCTTTCCAGTCTGCGGGAAGTTCAAGCTGTAAAGTGAACTCCGCCTTCAAATTGGGCTGCTCAAAACAGGGGAATACGGTACGGGCACGGTCGGGAACCAGCAATGTGTAGAGGTATTCGTCGTTCCGGTTCAGTGACTGATTGCCGGCGGTGAAACGAATCCGTATTTCATTCGCTCCTTCCACTGTCGACGAAGCAGGCAGAATGATGTGCTCATTCTCAAAACGCACCTTGTCCACCGGCACTCCGTTGGCTATAACCTCTTTGATCTTCTCACGCTCTTCCCGAAAGTCTATCAGGACTTCCTGTCGGGAAGCCAAATCAAAGCGCAAGGTAATATCGCCCTCAATGGCAACCTCTTTCTGTCGCGGGATATTGAAACTAAGTTCATACTTCAGATTCTTAATCTGGGCCTTGCGGTGCCCGGCTAGTTCCCTGGAAACGCCGGCATCATAAAAACGAGGGTTCTTTTCTGCTGCCCGGTTACAACCGGACAGCAGAATGAACCCGATCATTCCAAATAAGATATGTATTTTCATAGTAAATATTATATAACTCGTACCCTCTCTCACGCCAATTGCCCGATGCGGTTAATCAGTTCTTCTCCCAAAGCGGTCTTATCATCAATATGCTTCAGCACGGCGGTAACAAACGGATTACTCTCAAAATCGCCGCGAACCTGACCGAAGTCGAGCTTCATTTCGTCACGTGAACCATCGGCACCAAAGCCCGTCATAGACGAAAGTGAGAACTCCTTGCGCGCATCATCGTATACCATGCGGTCAAGTCCTACCACCGCTTCACGCCAGGCGCGAACGATGGCGATGATATCTTTTGCTGTAATGGTTTCGGGATTCAAGCCATAAAATTCCTGTATCTTATGGTAAGCCCATGTCCATTCGTAAGTATAGTAATTATCGTGCATGGCGGCAAAACAGGCATTCATACTCTTCAGACGGTTAATCTCACCGCTTTCAATGCCGTCTATCAGCTTCTCCACTTCACTTTTGGGAGCAATCAAACCGGCAATATCCACCCATTCGCCTACCCCGATTTCCGTATCCGGCTTCAGACGCCGGCGTATCTCTTCATTATCTTTAAAGTTGATCCCTTCAAGACGCTTGATGATGGAGTTGCCAAGAAACTTATGGATGGCTATCTCGTAATAGCGTATACCGCTATTCAACGAGGAGTTTTTAATTTTGGCACTCTGATAAGAGTAGATTTCCGAAGTCTCGCCCGACACCCTCTTCAACTCTTTCAGGATAGAGCGTCCCTTAAACATCTTCTGAATGGTATACGGACTGAGAAGGTTATAGTTGATATAATCCAAACGGTTCGGGTCTGTACGTTTGTCACGTTTCGGCCACTTTTGGGCATCACGGATGGTACCCACACTACGCAGGTTGACTCCCGGAACCAGATACGTGGTATTCTGTTGCTCAATCAGGTAGGAGAAAGGCAGGTTCGATGTATCGGCATGGTTCACATGACGCCCCATCACCAGCGAAAAAGCGCCTACACGGGCCGGCCATAAGATGTATGAATCGGAAGTAGTCTTAGCTCCCCTTTCCAACGTTCCTTGATGAATCGGTCCCAGTTTATACATGTGATTGCTCTGATTCGATCCCGAACCGGCATTCATAAACGAGAACATACCGGCTATCAGTAAGGTCGATTTATGATGGGTGACGGTGTACGGCCCGGCAAAAATAGCACATGCTTCGCCGTTCTCTCCCTGGCAGTTGCTGAAGAACAGCGAGTCGGAAGCGGAATAATTATGCCCCAACTGACAGGCTTGTCCCACAAAACAACGGGTCAGCATGGCCCCGTCGTCGACATGGGAACCGGAGGAAATTATAAAATCATCGCAAATAACGCCGTGTCCGATATGCACCGGGGCAGACTCGTTACTGTTGATGCCCCCATTATACAGACGGCACGTCCCGCAGATCCGGCAGAAATCCCCGATACGCACATTCTTGATAGAACCGGTATTGAGAATCATCACATGGTTGCCGATGGTTCCCACCGCCGAAGCGTGTTTATTGGAATAATAGTCTGTAATCTCTTTCATCCGGCTGATCAGTTCCGGACGATGCCGGTAAAGAGCCAGGATATAGGCTTGATGGGCAGAGAGTTTGTCGTTAATCAGCACTTCACGACCTCCCGTCTCGTTCAGTACGGCAGTTTCTACTCCGTTGCCAAACTGAGTCAAGCCGTCCACCAGGATGATATCTACATTCTCAATGAAAGTATTGTTTCCTATTTCATAGTTGGCAATGTAGTTCTGGATGTTCTCGATACAGCAATTATCACCAACAGTCACATTATGCAGGGTGACATGTCTCAGGCCGGAATGTTTTTTGATTCCACCCGGCAGGATAAAATCCGAATGGAACACTCCCAGTTTCACCTCACCCGAGAAACGGGTGTGATGTACAAATTCGGTTGTGAACTCTTCGGCTACTGTAACCTTATTCCAGTCATCGGCCAGACACGACTGGCTCTTCAACTGAAGCACTTCATCTTCAGTCAGTCTACGGTAAATCTTTCCCATACTCCTCTTGTTACAAACTACAAATTACTCTTCTTCTTCGTAGGTCTGATAAAGAAAGTCATTATAGGGATACTTCTGTACGTGCAATTCTTTCACTCGCTGATAAACCACACTCTTCAGTTCGTCTATATTGATTTTCTCACGGGCGGAGATGAACAGGCAATTGTCCTCCATCTTGGCCATCCACGTTCTCATCAGTTCTTCAAGTGTCAAGTTTTCCTTTGTTTTGGGGGTAAGGTCGTCCGGCGCCTTTTCTACATAAGTATAGGCGTCTATCTTATTGAATATTAAAATCATCGGTTTCCCGCCTCCTCCGATATCGGCCAGCGTTTTGTTCACCACCTCAATCTGTTCTTCAAATCCGGGATGCGAAATATCTACTACATGAACCAACAAGTCGGCCTCACGTACTTCGTCGAGGGTCGACTTAAAGGAATCTACCAAGTCAGTAGGTAACTTACGGATAAACCCAACGGTATCGGAGAGCAAGAAAGGCAGATTATCGATAATCACCTTGCGCACCGTCGTATCGAGTGTGGCAAACAGCTTGTTCTCCGCAAAGACTTCACTCTTGGCCAACAGGTTCATCATGGTCGATTTGCCAACGTTGGTGTAACCCACCAAGGCCACACGGATCATACGCCCGCGGTTCTTGCGCTGGGTAGACTTCTGTTTATCTATTTCAGCAAGGCGTTCTTTAAGCAGCGACATACGGTTCAGGATGATACGGCGGTCCATCTCCAACTGGGTCTCACCCGGACCGCGAAGTCCTACCGAACCGCCTTTACCACTTCCGGAACCACCACCCTGACGCTCAAGGTGAGTCCAAAGGCGTTGCAGACGGGGCAACATATATTTATACTGGGCCAGCTCCACCTGAGTTTTAGCGTTGGCAGTCTGGGCACGCATGGCAAATATATCGAGAATCAGCGAAGTACGGTCCAGTATCTTCACCTTCAGTTCCGCTTCGATGTTACGTATCTGCTTGGCTGAAAGTTCGTCATCAAAAATGACCATTCCCACTTCCCGGTCTTCTTCAGCCTCTATCCTTATATATTCTTTTATTTCTTCCAGTTTTCCTTTCCCTACATAAGTCACTGAGTTAGCCGTCGGCAACTTCTGCGTAAACCTTTTCACTACTTCCGCCCCGGCTGTCTCAGCCAGAAATGCCAGTTCGTCGAGATACTCGTTAGTCTTGCGTTCATCTTGCGTCTGCGTAATGAGACCCACCAGAACAGCTGTTTCGACTTTGGCTTCGGATATTACAAATTCTTTCATTCTACTTTATACCTTATTATAATATGGCGACAAATATAGCTATTTTCGTAACATACTAAAAGAAAAAATCGCCCAAGTGTTTCTACCTGAGCGATTCTTTATTATTTATTGACTATTTATTTATTAATATCTTTATTGAGCAACAACTCAACCTGAGGTATGGGCCAAGTATATTTTTCATCGGACGGACCGACATTGATCGTCTCATTCTCGCCCACTTTAATGAAGTGTTCACCACGTCTCATAATGTCGATACCACGAATGCCCTCACCAATGAACTCAAGGCGCTTCTCATTGTAAATTGCCTCTTTCAGTGCATCACCCGACAGATTATCGATGTTCAACGGATCGGTAGCCGCATCCACCGAGCGGCCTCTGACTTGTTTCAACAGGCTTTTGGCCGTAGCTTCGCCCCCGGCTTTGTTTGCATAACACTCGGCAAGATCCAGCAATGTTTCGGCATAACGGAAGATGGGTACCCACTGCAATTTAGTTTTTGCATCCGTAAACTTCATCAACAAGTCTTTCTCTCCCTTAAAGGCTATGATACGCTTATCGGTAGCCAACGAATAATCAGGTTTTGACATAATCCCGCTCTTTGTATCGATCAGCATAATCTTGCCATCATAATAATATTCTGCCAATGACTGCTGAGTGTTCGGGATATTAGTGTCTGCCATTGGCAAAGAGAAGATGCTCTCCTGACTGAAGTACGGAGCCTTATAAATCAATGTTACGTCTTCCGGCAAACTATATCCGGTCACCAATTCTCCGGCTGTAATGGCTTTGTCCCATTCGTTCATTGCCATATAAACTCTCATCTTAAGCATGTTGGCAGCAGCCTGAGTAGCATGTGTGACCCCTGTATAAGTATTCACTTCGGTATCCAATGCCGAAATGTTCTCCAAGTCAGACAGAATGTGTTCATAAATCTGCTTTACCGTAGAGCGGGGCATATTGTTGTTTTCAGTTCCGGCTTCGGCAGTAAGACGCAACGGAACAGATTTTGCATCGGGATTCACAGAATACGGAGTCGGATACAAATTATTCAGATAGTAGTACGCCAAAGCCCTAACAAACTTAGCTTCCTGCACATAGCGGTCATAATTCTCACCGGCAACTTCCCTGGCACCTTCAAGAGACTGAAGGAAAGTATTTACTTTATTAATGGCCAGATAAGCGTATGTCCAAGTGTCAGCATTCTCTGCATCCGTAATGCCTACATTCATGTTGTAGGTATTGAACAAAGTCACCAGGTTGTTCGAGATATTAATAACATCATCTCCCCTGTTGTCAAACACCAGATAGGACTTACCTCCCATCAAGGACTTAGTCCCCGTGTTCTTGATTGCAGCATACAAGCCGTTCAGAGTTGCCTCGATTCGGGTAGGACTTGTGAAAATATCGTTCTCGTTTACATATAATGGAGGCTCCTGATCGAGGAAGCTGCTGCTGCAACTACCTAAAAAGAGAGAAGCACATAATGTCGAAAATAAAATTATCTTTTTCATTGTAGTTTCTTTTATCTGTTACTATAAAACCATATTAGAATGTCAGATTCACACCGATTGTATACGTACGTGCCTGAGGCAACGTATTCTTATCCGTACCACCTGACAAAGTCGCACTCTCTACGTTGGTTAGTGTCTCCGGATCCATACCGCTATAACCTGTAATCACGAACAGGTTCTGAGCCTGGACGTAAAGACGAAGTGCAGAGATTCCCACAGCTTTCGACCAGTTCTTTGTATTGAATGTATAGCCCAGTGACACATTCTTCAAACGTAAATAATCTCCTCTTTCCACTAAGTCGCTGATAGGCAATGCCGAACCATTAGAGTAATTATCACCGTATATCGGCATAGGATACTCTGCATGTGTGCGTTCCGGAGTCCAGTACTTCTTATATACATCTTTAGAGTTGTTCCAGTAACGCATATCGCTCACACTGGCTTTGGTTCCGTTATAAATCTTATTACCTCCCGAGAATTGGAAAAACAGAGAAAGGTCGAAACCTTTATACTTGAAGTTATTGGTCCAGCCACCGTACCAGGTAGGAAGTGTATTTCCACAATCAACAGGTTCAAATTCACCGGCATATTCTGTTCCATCTTCATAGAACCACCCCCCTTTTTCGAACATCAGTAAGGTTCTGTCACCTTCTGGAGTAATAAATACCCTACGCCCCGACTTGGGATCTACTCCGGCAGTTGGGTAGAGATACAGACGTCCGATAGATTTTCCCGGTACAGTGATATTCGTAATCTCTAAACCGCCATTATCCCCTTTCAGAATATTCTCTACACCGTCAGCCAGTGAGATCACCTTGTTCTTGTTAGTCGTAATGTTAAAGCTGGTTTCCCATGTAAACTGACTGTTTCTTATCACATCGGCCGAGACGGTCAGTTCAATACCGCTATTCTTCATCTTTCCGGCATTGGTAGTAATGATATTGCCCGGAATACCTTTGGACGGTGATTGAGGTACATCCAGAATCAAATCGGAAGACTTCGTATAATAGTAGTCAAAGTCCACACTGATTCTATCCAGCAATCGTGCATTGAAACCAATACTATATTTTTCCGAAGATTCCCATTTCAGGTTCGGATCGGCAATCTGAGCCAGGCCATAAGTACCGTTTATACCATAGTTGTAGCTTGAATAGAATGATTTCGAAGCATAATCGTAAATATCAGTGTTACCAACCACACCATAGCTTCCCTTTATCTTCAAGTCGTCGACTACATTACGCAAGGGTTTGAAGAACCCTTCCTCGGATACGCGCCATGCAGCGGAAACACCTCCGAAATTACCCCAACGATTCTTCTCACTCAAAGCGGAATAACCATCGCGACGGTAGTTAAGAGATACAATGTATTTAGAAGCATAATCATAGTTGATACGTCCGAAATAAGAGACCATGGTATTGTTGGACAAGCTACCACCGGCAGTTGCCGAACCAAAAGGACCTTGGAATACAACAAATTTATCATCTTGTAAATCTTTACGCTGTGCGGTCCAACGAGAGTTATTTCTTTCAGACGCTTCCGTACCGGCCAGCAAATTAAAGTTATTCTGTCCTAAAGAGAAATTATAAGTTGCCGTATTAGTCCAAGTCCATCTGTTGTTCTTGGTATTATAGGCATTTGCCAGACCTTTGCTATTTACTCCATCACCATGCAGCGGAGACCAGAAACGCTGTTCCTCAATACGTGCATAGTCCACACCATACTGAGTCTTCAATGACAGCCCCTTCAACGGAGTTGCTTCGGCATAAAATACTCCGATGAAACGGGTTACGTCAGAACTCAATCCATTGCCCAAAGACAAAATGGCAGCCGGATTAGAGAATGTACTGAATACCGTATTCCCTCCATAACCCAAACCTTGAGCCAGATAGTAGGGAGTACCATCTTCATTATACATCGGCAAGTTAGGCGCATTGATCAATGCCAGACGCGGAAATCCTCCTACCGCAAAGTTGGAACCTCTACGGGCAGCATCTACGTAAGATGTCGTTCCGGTTGTCACGTTGGTATTCATTCCAACCTTCAACCAGTCGGTTGCCTGCACGTTAATATTAGCCTTTACTCCCAAACGGTCATATTTATCACCTTTCACAATACCTTCTTGCGTTGTATAGTTACCGGATAGATAATACCGCACTTTATCCGATCCGCCACTTACAGCAACAGAGTGACTCTGTGACAATCCGTTTTGGAAGGCAGCATCTTTCCAGTCAGTATCTACATAGTTACCATTGGCATCTTTCATCATGTTAAACGCTTTGTTACCATAAGGAGAAACATAGCCGGTAGTCAGTGACAATTCATCTGTCCCATAACGGTTCTTTACGGCCAAATTCTTGAAGTCGACATATTCCTGTGCATTCATCATTTCATAGAAATCGGTTGCATTTGAGAAACCGACAAAACCATCATAGCTTACTTTGACTTTACCACTTTGTCCTTGCTTAGTGGTAATCAAGATAACTCCATTCGCAGCACGCGAACCATACAACGCAGCTGCCGCCGCATCCTTCAATACATCCATAGATACAATATCGGCCGGATTAATATCAGCCAGTGCGTTGGCATTAGCCAAATAAGAGAGATTGCCTGATTCGATAGGAACTCCATCGACAACATACAGAGGAGAAGTACCGGAAGTAATCGAGTTCACACCACGTACCCGCACAATCGGGGCCTGCCCTACACCTGCTGACGGAGTGGTGATACTAACACCTGACGCACGTCCCTGAAGCATCTGATCAAAACTTACACTTGGCACATCTTTCAAAGCGTCCGCTCTTACAGTAGATACAGATGCGGTCACCGTACGAGCACTTTGTGTTCCGTAAGCAACTACCACAACCTCGTCAAGTGCTTTTGAGTCTGTTTTTAATATTACTCTAATATTAGGTGCAATTGCTACCTCAGCGGTCTGCATACCAATATATGAAATCTGCAAAGTCTTTGCAGAACTGTAACACGATCTAACTTCTTTATAATGTGATTGTTATCAACGATAATTGAACTTGGTAGAAATATACAAATCTTGCGTTAGTATTCTGATAATCAATTAAATAATATAATCTAAAATTTTAAAAGACTTCATATGATACATTATATAGTACTCACAATACCTTGATAACAGTCTAAAGCTCAATGCTATAATGTTTGTTCATTTCAATAATAAATCTACCATTTTTATTCTTCAGATAATATCTCAATTTTACATGTATATATTTCTGATAAAATTTCTAATTGTAGAGAATTTTACCTTTCTTCAATTTTTGCACAAAATACATGTTGAATATTCTCTTAAATATCTTCTAATTTGAGAGGCTCTGTTCTTACTTTGTCCAGCATAATCATATAGATATAAATAATAAGACTACTATATCCAGTTTCAGATATAGTAGTCTTATTATTAAATGGTAAATACAGATTATATTTCCCTTGATTAATATCCTGTATTCTGCTGATCTTTCATTGACGGATTTGCATCAATTTCATCTTGAGGAATTGGTAATAAAGTCTTGTAGAAATCACGATTAAAGCTACGTGCTTCCTCTTTCAATGCTTGTTGCCAGCCTTGGTCTTCTTTCGATGTATAACGAATAACGGTTTCATTATTACGCATTGCATCAAAAAAGCGATGTCCTTCACCTATTAATTCTTTCCTTCTCTCTAATAAAACTCTATCTACTGTAACGGTTGTACCCTTTACTGTTTTATTCGGATTAGCCCGTTTAACAATTGCATCCAAATATTCTACAGCTTTATCATTCTGATTCCCTAGCTTGGCAGCAGCCTCTGCTGCATTTAAATATACCTCAGACAAACGGACTAACGGAACATTATTATAACGTAAATCGCTCAGTCCATCTGCTGGATATTTGTTCAGAAATACAGTATTTGTCCCATATAATTTCTTGAAATCTTTAGTGGTTGGAGCTAAAAACACACCCAAACGTACGTCATCCGGATCTTCATTAAGTAGATCGAGAAATTTTTTAGTGGCAATTATGTCTGCATACCCATCTTCATTATATAAGTAAGCAATACCTTCACGATCTGTCCAGTCTGTGGAACCGGTGATAGCTATTTCAAAAAGCATCTCGTTAGAATGAACTCCACTTATTTTACTCCATGCACCCACATATTCTTCATTCTTCCAAAGTTTATAAGGAGAATTTTTAATGATATCTTCAGCAACATCCAATGATTTTTGATTATCACCTTGAGTTAAGTATACTCTTGATAATAAAGCCTTTGCTGCCCATAAATTAATATATCCCGGGGTAGAAGATTCTGATAGCGCCTTAGAATTTATAGCTTCATTCAAATCTTTAATCACTTGTGTGTAGACCTCAGAAACTGTATTTCTGATTAACTTACTATCTGAACCTAATACTGTGGTAACCACAGGAATACCCAAAGAGTTGGGAGCATCAGGGGCTGTATATGTTTTACCGTATACACGTACCAAATCAAAATGAGCCATAGCCCGAGCAACTTTTGCTTCTGCTGCATATTGGGCAATAATATCCGCAGCCTCTTCTTTATCAGTCAGTTTTCCACTTTCTGCAGCTTCAATAATTCGGTTTGCGCGTCCAATCACAATATAAGGTGTTTGCCAGATACTGGGTGCATTATCAGCTGTTGAATAGGTCATATCATAACATAGCTGAGAACGGCTGCCGGACTTTTCCGTTTGCATATCTTCACCTCGTACCTCACCGTAATAAAACATACGGGCAGCATAATAGTCCTTAAAGTCGGATGTTCCTTTAATTATCTGATACATACCGGCGCGCACAGAAGAAAGGTCAGCACTTGTAGTGACAGCCTCATCTGCTTCGACTTGATCGCCTGGTTCTACATCCAACCAATTGTTTACACACGAAGATAGGCCGATGATTAAAGTAGCACCTATCAATGCTTTATATATTGTACTCTTCATACTTATTTTCTTTTTAGATTATTAAAAACCAATTTCGAGACCAAATGTATATGTTCTTAATGCAGGCATTTCGAAAGTACATAAACCATCTACCGGCATTTCGGGATCAACCAGCAAATCTTTTGATTTCCAAGTCAGCAGATTGTTAGCAGAGAAGTAAACCCTTGCTTTGGAGATACCCATCTTAGACAATAAGCCTTTGGGGGCAGAGAAACCCAATGACAGGTTTTTCAGACGGAGATAGTCAGTGGGCATCAACCAACGTGACGACAGTACACGTGAATTACCGTATTTAAATTTCGGTAATTTAGCATTGTCACCTTCCTGTTTCCACATATCTTCCAATTTATAGTATGAAGGAACTGCGCCATAAGACGTATAAGTACCGCCATTATCGTGTAGCCAAGTTGCATAATCTACTGCCTTCCCTCCTAATGAATAAGTCAGTGTCAGATTAAGGTCAATAAATTTCCATTTTACGAAATTGGTCAATCCTCCCTCTACTTTCGGATCATGATGCCCGACTATTACTTTCTGCGCTTCAGAAGTCAATGTTGTAGTCTCATTGGTTCCATCGTTTTTATAATACATCTCATTACCGGTTTTCGGATCAACTCCTGCATATTCAAACATGTAGTAAGAATAATATGGTTCACCTACTCGATGTATTAATGCGCCATCAATCTCATCTGTCTGAATACCATCCAGTTTGACCAGCTTATTCTTATTATGTCCAATGTTAAAAGTAGTTGTCCAGATCAAGTCCTGAGTCTGCATATTTGTTGATGACAGACTAATTTCAACACCTTTATTCTCTAATGAACCTACATTCTGCAAAGTAGTAGGGGCGAAACTTATTGGATCATAATAGCCTGGAACATACGAAATCCGTTTATTCATTAACAAATCATTTGTTTTACGCGTATAATAATCCAAAGTAAGGCTTAAACGATCCCAAAAGGTTAAATCCAACCCAAGATTAAAAGCTTTATTCTTTTCCCATTTCAAATCAGGACTACCAATACCGATAACTCCCATACCTGACTGGCCGTTATAAATTTGTCCGGCTCTATACATATTGATCATATAACTATAAAAAGTACTTGGTTGTGTCCCATTTACGCCATATGACAAACGGAGTTTACCATCTGTTATTACATTTTTTATAGACTCTAAAAATGATTCTTGCATAAATCTCCAAGATCCGGATATTGACCAAAAATTTCCCCAACGATTATCCCTTGACAAACGAGAACTTCCATCACGGCGATAACTAACGCCTGCATAGTATGTATTATCAAAATTATAATTTACACGTCCTAAGAAAGAAGTTAAACGAGATTTATCACGGTTACTATTAGAAGATGTTTCTCCTGCATTTGCTATTTCATTTTTATAGCCAGGATACTGAGAACCATGAGTATATACCCACGAGTCTGTGAAGTCTTCAGTTTCAAAACCAAGTAAAGCATCTAAATTATGCTTTTGAGCAAATGTTTTAATATAAGTCAACTGGGTTTGGGTTGTCAATGTTTCCAATGTTCGGTTATAACGTTGGAATACGCCATTGGAGGAACGTCCGTCATTACTACGTGAATCCCACCATACAGACTCTATTGAGGAAGTATAATCAAAGGCTATTTTTTCACGTAGTTTCAACTCATCCCAAAGAGTAACAGTGGCTGCCAAAGTATTGAAAGAACGAGTAATTGCATTACGATCATAATTATATGTCCGAGTTTGCACAGGATTTGCACCATTCGTTAAAGGAAAATTAGAACTAAATGTTCCATCCTCATTATAAGGTACAGTGGAAGGTGATGCAGTCCAAAAAGCATTCATGATAGGACTGGCAAAAGAAGTACCTTCATTAGTCATATTTTGAAGAATACGTGAAAATAAAGTAGAAGCTTCCACTTTTATACGTCCTGTTTCGTGAGAAAGATTTGCATTACCTGTCATGCGCTCTAAGCCGGATCGTGCAGTGATTCCTTCTTGCTTTGCATAAGCCAAAGATGTATAGAATTTGGTTTTTTCTGTTCCTCCCTGGGCACTGATTTCGTAATTTTGGTGACTGCCATTCTTGAATAAGATCTCTTTCCAATTAGTCCAACCATTAACTGGTTTTGCAGCAAAAGCATCAATATCATCTTCCAAGGCAATTTCAGCCTGAGCTGCAGTCATGCCTTCTTCATCCATATAATAGTTTTTCAAACCAAACTTAATCAGTTCACGCCGATCATCTCCATTTAAGGTCGGACGGTAATTAACTGCTATATTGGAAAATCCCCAGTCGCTACGGAAGTTGAACTGAGTCTTTCCTGTAGCTCCCCTTTTAGTGGTGATCACAATAACGCCATTAGCAGCACGTGAACCATATAAAGACGCTGCAGCAGCGTCTTTGATAACTGTTATCGATTCTATATCGTTACTGTTTAAAGTTGCCAATACATTGGTACCGGTACTATTATATCCTTCCCCCGTATTCGGAGTATTAAAAGCACTGATATTCCCTGACTGTACTGGAGTACCATCAATCACATATAAAGGATCATTTCCTGCATTCATGGAGCCCATTCCACGAATACGTACAGATGTAGTAGCTCCCGGTGCTCCTGAAAATGAACTGATTTGTACTCCCGGAATAGAACCTGCAAGTTTATCCTCAATGGCCATAGTCGGTATATCTTGTAACTTTTCTGTAGCCATAGTAGATGCCGCACCCGTAAAAGTTGATTTTTTAAAAGTACCATATCCTGTTACTACTACTTCATCAAGGACTTCAGTGTCTGGTTTTAATATAATTTTCACAACAGGCCTAATTGCTACCTCAGCGGTCTGCATACCAATATATGAAATCTGCAAAGTCTTTGCAGAACTACAATTATATCATAACTTCTTTATTATAAGAGTTTTATAGCAATACCGAGAACTTTTACCTATAATACAATATTAATGATTATATATCTGAATATCAATTACATATTATAAGAGCGCTAGTAATAAAAATCAAATAATCCCTATATCGATCTCCCACTATTGTAAATGTAATCCGCTTATTGTGAATGAAATATAGATTAAAAAGTATACGACTGAAAAAAGAATGTTATACTTAATAGTTCCAAACGAAAAAGAAGTCATAAAGCAGTCTATTATTATTATCTCACATAAATGGCTTAGAGATGAAAAAAGATAATTACTAATTTGATATTTATATAAAAGACAGAGAATACAAACCTAAATTTCTCCATAATGGGATTAATAAGCTTATGTATTTAATAAACAGCCAATTAAATCATTTACATTTTGCATGTAGGAAGTTAGTTTTAACGCAATGTTAAAACTAACTTCCTACATGCAAAGAATTAGTGATTTTCAATTAGAAAACAAGTTCTTTCTAGAAGCGATATTTGAGAACTGTGATTCGTGTTAACAATGTTAATAGTCAATACATTTACGTAAGACTCAAATCTTTGTTACATATAAGATACTTTGCGATTATTTTTAGACTTTTCTAAGTCTCTTACAATAGTTATGTCCATTATATTAGTATAAACCTGTGTTGTTTTCACACTTTTATGTCCCAATAGCTTTTGTACAGTAGTAATATTGACTCCACTGTATATTAATAATGTGGCATTGGTATGGCGAGCGGTATGGAACGAAATACGTTTATTTAGCCCTGATAATTTTGCTATGATCAATAGCTCCTTATTCACATTTGAATTATCTCTAAGCTTAAAAAAATCGGCAAGATCATCTTGATATTTATTCAAGACTTCTATTCCTTTCCCCTCAAATAAAAGATAAAGCGGAAGACGTACTTCCGTGTTCGTTTTCACAGATTTATAAATAAGCCAAGTTTCTTGATGCATTTTCACTATGTTTTCAGGGGATAAGTTGGTGAAGTCAGAATATCGTAATCCTGCATAACAACAAAAGAGGAAAGCATCTTTGGTCTTTTCCAGTTTAGTGAACCGTCCCCCCAATTCCAGACTTTCAATCTTTCCTAATTCCTCCGGAGAGAGGTGAGTATGATTATTCTCAACACTCTTGATCTTATATTTCCGAAAGGCATATTTCTGTATCTCCATATATTCTTTATTTATGGCTACATTAATATGACGCTTTAGATGTTTCATGTGTTTCGCAATTGTATTAGTATGATATCCTTTTTGCTGAAGATAGTGATCAAATGAGGATATAAATTCAAAAGTCAATTCAGAAAATGACACATCCTTCTTATAACTCCTTAATAATTCTAATGTTGAGAGATGATTGCGTTTTGTACTTTCCTTCAATGAAGATTTTGCTATTTCGTTGCGGAAAAATGCAATAAATGAAGTGCTGTCGTCTTGATTTTCCATAGAATTCTTTAATGAATCCAATGAAATCTGTTTCCCCTGTTGCCACAATCCCAACTCTTTCTTCTCTATTTCTGCCATAAACTCGTAAAGCATGTGATTGATAGCATCTGCATTAGGATGGTTCTTAACCATTCTCTTCTTAAAATCCCATTGATCGGGACTCAAGTAAACTTTGGTAGAGAAATATTTCTTTTTTCTGTTTAAATAGGCCTCAACCTGTACTAATGCCATACCCTTTTTATTCAGGCTCTTTTTCCTATTATACACCAAACTGTAAATAATTTTATCCATTTCCTTTATTTTTAATTAATACTATGGACAAATAAGACGTGCTTGGGTACTATATTAGAATTGAATAAGATTTAATATCTGCTAAAACCTGCTATTTTTTATATAGAAATAACTAATTCGACTTTTGAAAAAGTGGCTAATTTATATTTATAAAAACTTCCTTAACAGAAAAACAAGCATTATTTTAGCTCTTATTAAGGCTTAAACACACAAAAATATGCAAAAATGTATATGAATAGTGCCTGCAACATGTTAGCAATATAAACTCCGTTTACGTTTTTTAAGGCGGATTTCTATGTTATTAGACATAAAATCGAGCTTTTAGATAACGATTTGTTATATTTGCAAGGTTTTTTTATAAAAATGATTGTCCGTTTCATATTTCTTAATATATTTGCATTTTGTTAGAGTAAAGAAACAATTAATGTAAAGTTAAACTTTAAGAGAGAATTTATGAAAAGAAAATTAATGCTGTTATTGACTTGCCTTTTTATGGGTATAGGTCTAGTAACTGCCCAAACTCAGAAGGTAACAGGTGTTGTTATTTCTGAAGAAGACGGGCAACCAGTTGTTGGAGCCTCTGTATTGGCTAAAGGCACCACTGTAGGTGTTATTACTGATGTAGATGGTAAATTTACATTATCTGGTATACCAAGTTCTGCAAAGACTTTGCAGATTTCGTACATCGGAATGCAGACTGCTGAGGTAGCAATTGCACCGGTAATCAAAGTGATATTAAAGACTGATGCTAAGGCACTTGACGAAGTTGTAGTAACAGCAATGGGTATCTCAAAAGAGAAAAAAGCGTTAGGATATGCTGTGCAGGATGTTAAAGGAGATAAGCTGACTCAGGCTTCAAGCAGCAACCTTTCCAGCGCTTTGCAAGGTAAGGTTTCAGGAGTGGAAATATCTCCGTCATCAGGTATGCCGGGTGCTTCTTCTAAAATGACTATTCGCGGTTCACGTTCATTTACAGGAGATAATACTCCATTGTACGTAGTAGATGGTATGCCTATCTCATCATCTACTGACTTGGACACTTTCAACTCTGTTACAGGCTCCGACTATGCGAACCGTGCGGTAGATATCGACCCGAATGACATTGAGAGCATCAACATCCTGAAAGGCCAGGCTGCTTCTGCTCTGTATGGTATGCGTGCATCAAACGGTGTGGTAGTAATCACCACCAAGAGCGGTAAAGGCGCACGTAAAGGTAAACCGGAAGTTACAATCAATACAGGTCTTTCATTCGATAAGGTCTCTACCATGCCCGATTTCCAAAAAGAATTCGCACAAGGATTCAACGGTGCTTTTAGCCCGTCTGACTCTCGTTCATGGGGACCTCTGATTTCAGAACTTGCCAATGACCCTAAATATGGTGGTAACACAGACAACAGTTATACTCAGAAATTCGGAAAGCATCAGGGACAATATTATGTAGACCAACGTGCCAAGGCAGGACTGGACCCATGGGCTACTCCCCGTGCATACGACAATGCTAAAGATTTCTTCAATACAGGTGTTACCTGGAACAGCAGTGCAAACGTAGCACAAAGCCTTGATAAAGGAAGTTATTCTTTGTCATTAGGTAGCACTACAGCAAACGGTATTGTACCTTCAACCGGTATGGATCGTTATAATGCAAAACTGACTGCACAAGCTCAACTGAGCAAGAATTGGTCAACTGGTTTCAACGGAAACTTCGTTTATTCTAAAATCAAAAAACAGACCGGTGCCAACAATGGTATCATGGCAACGGTATACGGTGCACCGTCAAGCTATGATTTAGGCGGTATTCCTTCACACATAGACGGAGATCCTTATACTCAAAATACATACCGTTCTACAGGCGGTTTCGACGGTGCTTATTGGGCAGTTGAAAACAACTCTTTTAAAGAACGTACTCAACGTTTCTTCGGAAATGCGTTCGCTAAGTATTCTACCGATTTCGGTACAGAAAATCATAAACTGGATGTAAAATACCAGTTAGGTACCGATGCTTATACCACTAACTATACCGACACATGGGGATATGGACACTCCAACGGAACAGGTAGCATTGAAGAGCAAAGCGTTACAAACAATGAAATAAATTCATTGTTAACTGTTACTTATGACTGGAAAATCACTCCGGAACTTGATTTAAACGTGTTATATGGTAATGAATTAGTCGATAATTCTTCAAAATACAAATACAATCTCGGAAGTAACTTCAATTTCCCGGGATGGAACCATATAGCTAACGCATCAATCTATTCATCTACAGGAACCTATCATCGCGAGCGTACCGTTGGTAATTTTGGTAACATTTCATTAGCATACCGTAACATGTTGTATTTGAATGCAACTGTCCGCAATGATATTGTTTCGTCTATGCCACGCAACAACCGTTCATTCACTTATCCTTCAGTTTCACTCGGTTTCATTTTTACCGAACTGGAAGCATTGAAGAACGATGTTTTGACTTATGGTAAAATCCGTGCTTCTTATGCAGAAGTAGGTCAGGCAGGTACCTATTATCCTTCTTACTATAGAACACCGGTTTACGGCGGCGGATTCTCATCAGGTACTCCTATACAATATCCTATCGGATCAATCAGCTCATATATCCCATACTACAAGATTTATGATCCGAATCTGAAACCCCAAAACACCAAATCATACGAAATCGGTGCAGACTTCAGTTTCTGGAATGGTTTGATCTCACTGAATTACACCTATTCTCGCCAGAATGTGAAAGATCAGATTTTCGAAGTACCCTTGGCTACTTCTACCGGATATAGCGAATTGATCACCAATGGTGGTTCCGTACATACCAATTCACACGAAATCACTTTGAGTGTGAATCCAATTCAGACAAAGAACTTCAACTGGGATTTCGCATTTAACTTCTCAAAAATCGATAACTACGTTGATAAACTGGCGCCCGGTGTATCAAGCATCATGTTAGGAGGTTTTGTTGATCCGCAGGTACGTTTGAGCGCAGGAGACAAATTCCCGGTTATCTATGGTACAAGCTATCAAAGAAACGAGGAAGGCCAGATTGTTGTAGATGAAAACGGTATGCCGACATTAGGTGAAAACAGAGTATTAGGAAATGTATCTCCGGACTTCAGAATGGGCTTCAATACAACATTTGAATTCTACAAATTCCGTCTTTCGGCCGTACTCGATTGGAAACAAGGTGGATGCATGTATGCCGGATCCGTTTCAACACTCGATTATTACGGTGTTACTCAGAAATCAGCAAACTATCGTAAAGCAGATCACTTCTACTTTGAGAAACCGGCCGTTAAACAATTAGCCGACGGTTCTTATGCACCCAACGATATTAAGATCAGCGGTGAAAATGCTTATAACTATTTCGACAGACTGAGTACAATCTCTGAGGCCGGAGTATATGGTTCTTCATTCCTGAAACTACGTGAAATCGCCCTCAGCTATCCGGTACTGAATAAATCTTATTTAGGAGTTACAGTGAATGTCTTTGCACGTAACCTGTTGCTTTGGTCAGAAATGGATAATGGTATTGACCCCGAATCATCACAGGGAAACAACAACATGGCCGGTGCCTTTGAGCGTTTCTCTCTTCCGGGAACATCAAGCTATGGTTTTGGTATTACAGTTAAATTCTAAAAAGGACAAAAATGAAATCAATATTTAATTTATCAAAAGGTATCTTGTCTGTGGCATTGATTTCCGTTGCATTTGCTTCCTGCTCGGAAGACACAATGGACAACATCAATAAAGACAAAGACCATACAACCAGTGTTCCTGCCAAATTCATTTTGGCGGATGTAATCACAGCAACCGCATTTAGCAACATCGGAGGTGACTTTAATACATATTATTCTACTTATGTAGAACATATGGTTGGAGTGGATAACCAATTGGCAAATGCGGAGAAACGTAACGGAGAGCCCTCGGCATCCTCTACTTTTAACAATGTATGGGGTAATTTATACTCTACACTGAAGAATGCACGTATCGCTATTAATATCAGTTCTAATGAAGTCACGGGCAATTATACGACAAAAGGTATCGGTGAAGTATTGGCAGCAATTAATGCCGGACTGATCGCAGACTCATTCGGTGACACTCCTTTCAGCCAGGCTGCCCTTCCCGAATTAGCAAACGGACAACCTCAGTTTCTGACTCCGGAATTAGACAAACAGGAAGCAATTTATACTGCTATTATGGAATATCTGGATGCTGCAATTACCGATCTTCCCAAAGGCGATAAAAGTGATGAAATTGGAGAATATGACTTTATATATAAAGGTGATGGCGAAGCATGGCTAAAGCTCGCTTATGGATTGAAAGCACGTTATACAATGCGACTATTAGCCCGTTCCTCCTCAAAAGATGCCGATTTGCAAAAAATTCTGGAATATGTAGACAAATCATATACATCTATTGAAGAACAGGCTGCTTTCTCTATCTATAGTGCAACAAACTTAAATCCTCTATTTGACTTCCAATGGAGTCGCGACGGATTGGCTGCAAGTAAAAGTTACGCTGACAAGCTAATAGAACGCAATGACCCGAGATTACGCCGCATCTTCTGTATCGGACAAGGTAAGTTAACTGAAAACGAAAATGCTGTATCTATCCAAGTTACAGGTGCTGATGATCCGAGATTCCTGATGGCAGACAATGGTACGGCAGAGTCTGTTAAATACGAATATAACACTCCTATCTTCGTATACTCACAAACATGCCCGACCTTACTTATGAGCTATCATGAGTTACTCTTCCTGAAAGCTGAAGCATTAGCTCGGTTAAATAGAAAGGACGAGGCGGCCAATGCTTTAAAAGATGCTGTAGTAGCAGCCATTGCAAATGCCGAAACAGGAGTTTCAGCTGCATTCAACGCCCCTACAGTAAAAAGTTATGGAGGTGTTAAAGAAACTACTAAAGCGATTACAGCTACTGAAGCAGAAGAGTATTTCACAAACAATGTAAAACCATTGTTCGATGCCAATCCGGTAAAAGAGGTAATGGTACAGAAATATATTGCATTCCTTGGAGCTTTCGGCGAAACAACAGAATGTTACAACGATGTACGTCGTTTGAAAGCAATGGGTGAAGAGTACATCAAACTAGACAATCCCTATAAATTCCCGCTTCGTGCACCTTATGGAGCAGATGACGTAAGTGCAAACCCGAACGTAGAAGCAGCCTTCGGAAACGGTCAGTATGTATATACCGATCCAGTTTGGTGGGCCGGTGGTAGCCGCTAATTAAAAGAATACTTTCTAAAGTATTGACCCAATCGAAAAGAATGCCCGGATTGCACTATGTAATCCGGGCATTTTATTCCTTAAATAATATCCAATTCTTTATTTAAAGCAGCCCCTCTTTCAAGATACCTACCAATATCGGGTGTAATCCACTAACAAAACACTCGACTGCAATCACCATCAGGATAAGCCCCATCAAACGCATCATCACATTGTTTCCCGTTTCGCCCAACACTTTGACCAATCGGGTAGAAGCGCGCAATATCAGAAAAGTAATAAAATAAATCAAAGCAATAATGCCAATTAGCGTTCCCTTCATCTCAATCGTATGGGCATCTTCCATTAGCACGATAGCATTTGCTATTGCGCCCGGACCACAAAGCATCGGTATGGCAAGTGGAGTAATCGAAATATCATCCGCATAAGTTTTAATCTCTTCGTCTTTCAATTTCATTGGAGTATACCGGGCCTGCAACATATCAAAACCAATCTTAAAAATGATAACCCCACCTGCAATACGGAACCCATTGGTAGAAATACCAAAGAACTTAAAAAGGAATTGTCCGGCAAAAACAAATACCATTAAAGTGATAAACGAAACGAAAGTAGCACGGCGAACAACAGCTTGTCGCTCCTTATCAGTCATACCATGGGTCATGGTCAAAAAGACAGGCATTGTTCCCAAGGGGTTAGTCAACGTAAAGAAAGAGGTAAAACAGAGTAAAGCGAAAGGTAAGAGAGTGTCCATAGTTGTATTTTTATGCGTTCTATATTGAACGCAAAAATACAATATATCTATAAATGTTACAATAGTTCCATCAACTCTTTCAAATCAGTCACTAAATAAGTAGGACGGAACGGAAAATCGGCACGCCCGGACACATTATAATAGGCCTGATGCATCCCTATGCCATTGGCACCTGTAATATCCGCTTCCCAACTATCACCTATCATTAGCGATTCACGCAGTTCGGACTGTGTAGCCGACAAAGCAAAATAAAATATTTCCGGCCAAGGCTTCATCACCCCCAGATCCTCCGAAAGAATTATTTTATTAAAATAGGTATCGATACCTGACGAACGCATCTTGCGGGATTGCAACTCTCTAAAGCCATTTGAAAGAATATATAGATTATATTTGGGTGCCAAATACGAAAGTACCTCTTCTGCATACGGCATTAACCGACTTTTAGTAGGAATGATCGAGAAAAAATCATCAGAATAACGTTTTGCAAGCATTTCATTATCTATACCAACAGCTTGTAAAGGATATAAAAAACGCTGTCGGTTCAGTTCCTCTTTAGTCACCTGTCCGTTTCCGTACTCAACCCACAGCTCCGTATTCCGTCTTTGGTAAAGAGAATAAAAATGAGAGAACGAATCGAAATACTGTCCCAGTCTATATTTGTCATAAACTTCCTCAAACGTATCATACGCATTTTGGGAAAAGGCCCAAAGAGTATCATCCAAATCAAAAAACAGGTTCTTATATTTCATATTAAAGTATCGGGTACAGTTCAAAAAGAAGGCACGGACTACTTGCTGTGCAATCCGTGCCCTTATCAGCTATAATTATTTTATACAATTTACTTAACTTGGATAACCAAATACTTAGATACACTCCAGAATTCTTTCGGGTTTGTGATCTTCAGAGTCAACTGGCCCTTATCATCTTTAACCAGTTCATAAGATTTGGCAGGATGAGTGGTGAGTAACTCAGCACGTTTTGAATATAACTTAATCTCCTTAGTAGTACGGATGTCAATCTGAGTAAAATAATCCTTGTTAAAATCGGCACTTTTCAGCACATCTCCTTTTTCAAGAATCTTCTGAGTCTTAAGTTCCGACTTGGTACCGAACACAAACCATGCGCTATTAATTGCTTTATCCTGCTCAGCTACGGTCTTGGCTTTTGCTTCGTTCTCGGCAGCCAACGATTCTTTATCAGCAGTCAGACCGGTTACAGCGGCATCCAATTCCTGAATACGGATATTCTTAGAAGCCAATTCAGCCTGAAGTTCCTCAATACGTTGAGTTTTGGCAACCAATTCCTGAGTCAAAGACTCAACAGCCTTCTTCAGCTGTGCCGAATTATTCTTACTACTCTTCAACATAGCCTGCAATTTAGCGATCTGTGCCTTGTTCTCTTCCATCTGTTTTGTGATGAATTCGATATCAGATGCTATTTGCTGTTTTGCAGTAGCAGAGTTCTCAGAGATAGTTCCACGAGTCAAATCTACGCGACTCTCGGCTGCATTTATTTTACGGAATCCTTCCTGAACCTCATTGAAAGTACCCATCATTTCATCCAATTCGGCGTTCCTCTGGGTCAACTCCATCAAAAGAGAATCATTTTCTGCCTTCAGGTCTTTACTTCCACCACCCAGGCCGTTACACGAAGCCAACATAGCTGCGCATACTAATAAAATTGCTAACTTTTTCATACGATTACATTTTACGTTTTTAAATGAAGTTATTATTAATCGTCTATTCCTGCAAGTACAATCACAATCTCGCCCCGAGGGTCGGTAGCGGTAAAGTGTTCTATCAGTTCACTCAAAGTGCCGCGAACCGTTTCTTCGTGAATCTTTGAAATCTCACGAGATACAGACACTTGGCGCTCAGGCCCGAAATATTCGGCAAACTGTGTCAACGTCTTCAACAAACGATGGGGTGATTCATAAAATACCATCGTCCTGTGTTCATCTACCAGTGATTTTAACTTTGTCATGCGCCCCTTCTTCTGAGGCAAAAAGCCTTCGAAACAAAATTTCTCGTTTGGCAATCCCGACGCAACCAATGCCGGAACAAAAGCTGTAGCACCCGGCAAACATTGCACCTCGATACCGTTACGTACACATTCACGAACCACAAGAAAGCCCGGATCAGAGATTCCCGGCGTTCCAGCATCCGAAATCAAAGCGATTGTTTCGCCTGCCTTTATTCTATTAACAACACTCTCCACCGTTTTATGTTCATTAAACTTATGGTGGGATTGCATTACATTTTTAATTTCAAAGTGTTTCAGCAAGATTCCGGAAGTACGGGTATCTTCAGCCAGAATCAAGTCGGCCTCCTTCAGAACTTTAATAGCTCTGAATGTCATATCCTCCAAATTTCCGACCGGTGTCGGTACCACATATAGTTTTCCCATATCTCTCTTCAAATATTCATTATATAAAATGTTTCCTGAGAAGCTCTACAAAATCATTCATAGCTTCATTTTCTTCATCGACCTTGATCTTTGAAGACAGAAAAACAAGAGCTGCATCCAATGAACTCATTTCACCAATCTGATGCAACACATTATTCATCTGTTCCATACTTCCTCCGAACAATTCACGGGAGAAGCGAAACGAATCATTCAAGCTGATCGAACGACGCAAATCACCTGCAGTTTTGATACGTTCGGCCAAGATGGGTGAAGAAGCCACTCTAGTCTCAACTTTCACAGTCGGTTCCTCTGATTGTGGAACCGATACCGATTCGAATACTTCTTCTTTTTCATCAGCCACAGGATCAAGTTCCACAGTAGGTACCTGTTCGATAACCGCTTCAGACAAACTCAACGGCCCAGGCTCGACTGCCTCCTGGGAGTCTTCTGCTACTGCGGCTTCTTCGTTTTTTTCTGGAATGTCAGCCACAGTTTCTTTTAAAGCCGGGATTTCCACAACCTCTATTGTTTCCGTTACAGGTCTGTTCTCCGGACTTTCAGAAGCGTCGGCCGCTATCACAGGCTTTGCATCCAACAGCTCCAATAATGCATCCAGTCGTCCTCGCATTTGCACAATATTTCTTCGTGCCACTCCGCGCAAAACGGAATCCGGTTCGCGTGAAATGATTTCCATCAGGTACTTAAGCTCCTGAATATCCAGCTCTATGTCGTTCAGCAATGCTTGCATATCTACATCTGAATTTCTCTTTGAATGACTTGGCAAATGTAGAAATAAATAATGAAAAAACACTGAGAAGCCAATAAAACTATTACTTTTGCAAGCAATTATAACATACATCAGCATGGTATTATTTTCAGAAGATCATATACAAGAGACTAGAAGAAGAGGAAGAATCGAAGTAATTTGCGGCTCTATGTTTTCCGGAAAAACGGAAGAGTTGATTCGCCGCATGAAGCGGGCTAAGTTCGCTCGTCAACGTGTAGAGATATTCAAACCTGCCATTGACACCCGCTATTCGGAAGGCGACGTTGTTTCACACGACAGTAATTCCATTTCCTCCACACCCATTGACTCTTCTGCAAGCATTTTGCTCTTTACATCCGAAATAGATGTAGTAGGCATCGACGAGGCACAGTTCTTCGACAGTGGATTGATAGATGTATGCAATCAACTGGCCAATAACGGAGTGCGTGTCATTATAGCCGGATTGGACATGGATTTCAAAGGAGTTCCTTTTGGCCCGATGCCCGCTCTATGCGCTATTGCCGACGAAGTTTCGAAAGTACATGCCATCTGCGTGAAATGCGGACAGTTGGCTTCTTTTTCACACCGTACCGTAAAGAATGACAAACAAGTTTTACTGGGGGAAACAGCCCAATACGAGCCGCTCTGTCGGGAATGTTACCAACGCGCTTTACAAGAAGATCGAGAAAAATCATAAGGACCTCACGGCAGTAAAGCCAAGTCATACCGATGAGGTCGCACATCAAATATCAGGTTATCATGGAAAGGAAAAAAATTACATTTGATAGTTTCATACGCGGTTCTATCTGCTGTGCGCTCATTGTGGGATTACTCATACTTTTTAAAAGGCTCAGCGGTGTATTGCTACCTTTTTTCGTAGCATGGCTCATCGCTTATATGATTTACCCACTCGTCAAATTCTTCCAGTACAAATTACGTTTCAAAAGTAGAATCATTTCTATTTTCTGCGCGTTGTTCAGTATTACCATAGTGGGTATTTCCCTTTTCTATCTGCTGGTGCCTCCCATGCTTGCCGAAATGGGACGCATGAACGATCTACTGGTAACCTATCTGACCAATGGTACCTACAGTTCCGGCACTGTCCCTCCTACTCTTTCGGAGTTTATCCACAAGCACATTGACCTTCAGGCACTCAACCGTATCCTGAGTGAAGAGAATATAATGAATACCATTAAAGAAACGGTCCCTAAACTCTGGGCCCTTGTCGCGGAATCCATCAATATCCTGTTTAGTGTCTTTGCTTCTTTCATTATTCTATTATATGTAGTTTTTATTCTGCTCGACTATGAGTCTATAGCCGAAGGCTGGCTACACTTGCTTCCAGGTAAATACCGTACTTTCGCTTCCAATCTGGTGAATGATATTCAGGATGGCATGAACCGTTATTTCCGTGGGCAAGCCTTTGTTGCTTTTTGTGTAGGGATTTTGTTCAGCATTGGATTCCTGATCATTGATTTCCCGATGGCCATTGCTCTAGGGCTATTTATCGGAGCACTCAACATGGTACCCTACCTACAAATCATCGGCTTCCTGCCCACCATCGTACTTGCCATCCTTAAGGCTGCTGATACCGGTGAAAACTTCTGGGTAATTCTGGCAGGTGCTCTTATTGTATTCATCGTTGTCCAAGCCATTCAAGACGGTTTCCTTGTCCCTCGAATTATGGGAAAGATCACAGGACTCAACCCTGCTATTATTCTCTTATCCCTTTCCATTTGGGGATCTTTACTCGGAATGCTAGGCATGATCATAGCACTCCCACTCACCACTTTGATGTTGTCCTATTATCAGCGTTTCATTATCAACAAAGAAAAAATAAAATATGACAGACACGAAGTCACTGATAATCAATCAGCAGAGGAAAATACTAAAAAATAAATGAAACTTTTTTCATCCAAAAGCTTGCAAATATAAAAAAAGTCACTACCTTTGCACCCGCAATCAGGAAATAACTGATACGCAAATAAGGATTGATTCGCTAGCTCAGCAGGTAGAGCACAACACTTTTAATGTTGGGGTCCTGGGTTCGAGCCCCAGGCGGATCACTCAAACAAAAAGCAAAACAATGAAAACCGCTGATAATCAATCATTATCAGCGGTTTTTCTTTTTATCCATACCGCAAATTGAAGCAGAATACCGCATCTTACTGGAGGTGAAATAGGTGGACTTAATTTCCACATAAAAACAAGTCCACCTGATTGGATTATATTTCACTGATTCTCTGCGTTTTGCATAAAACAAACTCTTTTCAAAACATGTATTTTTACACCATCAAAAAAAGAAGAGTATGGCAATGCAAAGAAACTATTTTACGGTATTGTTTTTCCTGAAGAAATCAAAGCTGCTAAAAAATGGAGAAGCACCAATCTGTATGCGTATCACAATAAACGGAAAACGTGCAGAGGTACAAATCAAGCGAAGTATAGATGTTACAAAATGGAATACGCAAAAAGAATGCGCGATTGGCAGGGAAAAGAAGTATCAAGAAATAAACCACTATCTTGATACGATAAGAACTAAAATCCTTCAAATTCACCGTGAACTTGAGCAGGACGGTAAACCTATTACAGCAGATATTATAAAAAATATCTATTATGGAGAACACTCTACTCCCAAAATGCTGCTTGAAGTATTCCAGGAACACAATTCGGAATATCGGGAATTAATGAATAAGGAATATGCCGAAGGTACTGTACTTCGATACGAACGTACAGCAAGATATTTGAAGGAGTTTATCAGTGAACAGTATAAACTGGCTGATATTCCATTAAAATCAATCAACTATGAATTTATAACCAAATTCGAACATTTCATTAAAATACAGAAAAACTGTGCGCAAAATGCAACAGTGAAATATCTGAAGAATTTAAAGAAAATCATCAAAACTGCATTGATAAAGAAGTGGATAACTGATGATCCGTTTGCAGAAATACACTTCAAACAGACCAAGTGTAACCGTGAATTCTTAAACGAAATGGAACTTCGCAAAATCATCAATAAAGATTTTGATATTCAACGATTACAAACCGTAAGGGACATATTCATCTTCTGTTGCTTTACCGGTTTGGCTTTCACAGACGTAAAGAATCTGAAAAAGGAACACCTTGTACAGGCTGATAATGGTGAATGGTGGATAAGAAAAGCAAGGGAAAAGACCGATAATATGTGCGACATTCCATTGTTGGATATACCAAGACTTATTTTAGAGAAATATCAATCAAATCCAATCTGCAATGAAAAAGGATTATTACTTCCTGTTCCCAGCAACCAACGAATGAACAGTTATTTGAAAGAAATAGCTGATGTATGTGGTATTCAGAAGAATCTTTCCACACATATTGCAAGACATACATTTGCATCACTGGCTATTGCAAATAAGGTTTCCTTGGAATCCATTGCCAAAATGTTAGGACATACGGACATTCGTACAACTCGTATTTATGCCAAAATAATGAATTCTACCATTGCCAATGAAATGAAAGTACTGCAAAACAAGTTCGCAATATAATTTTCAACCATTATTTCATTTCTTACAGCAAATATCGCCCTTTGCCACTGACTGTGCAAGGCGGCCCTGTCGGGCTGGTTGGCTGGAAAAAAATCATCCTCGCTTCGCTCCGGTATTTTTTTCCGCCAAGCCTTGCACCGGTCATTGGCAAAGAACAGCCGGGCCAGTAAGAAATTGAAATACTGGCTCCACGGAGCCGGTCATGTCTAATTTAAATAAAAGAATATGACTGAAGAAGTTGGAAAGAAGGTATGTGAAGGTACAGTAGCAGACCTCATGAAGGACAAGACCGGAAAACAGACGGTTATCACGTTGACAAGAAAGAATGCTTACCGAGTGAAGAAAATCAGAGAACAAGGGACGGATGACGAAGCCGTCCTTTTTCATTTCCGTAAACGCTGTACGGGAATGGGCTCCTACGTACACACCATCGAAACGGCAGACGGGGAAACAGAACTGCATCCAAATGAATTTGAAAAATGGGAAGCTGTGGAATTCCTGTATCCCGGCTATCTGGAAGACCTGCTTGATGCTGCATACAACGCATACAGATGGAGTTCCTTCGAACCTGAAGCAAGGGCGGAAACAGACATCATGCAATATGAAAAACAACTTGTAGAGGATCTGAAACTGATTCCGGAAGAAAAGCAGAACGAGTATGTCAGTGCATACCATAGCAAGTTCTCTGCCTTGCTGGGCAGTCTCTCACGATGTGCCAGTCCGATGGTGACAGGGCCTGCCAAATTCAACTGTCAGCGCAACAACAAGGCCTTGGACGCATACCAGAACAGATTTGATGAATTTCATGACTGGCGTAACCGCTTCAAGGCTGCCATGGAAAGGATGAAAGAGGCTGCCAAACCGGAAGAACAGAAGCAGGAAGAGGCATGGAACCGTCTGAAGCGTGACATTGCAAGCAGCGCACAGACCATTCATGATATTGATACCGGTAAAGCAAGAGGATACAGCCGTGCCTTGTTTGTCAGCAGTATCCTTAATAAGGTAAGCACCTATGCAGGAAAAGGAGAAGTGGAAATCGTACAGAAAGCGGTGGACTTCATTACAGACTTCAATGCGCAATGCAAAAAACCGGTTATCACTCCGCGGAACCGTTTCTTCCAACTGCCGGAAATGGCACGCCAGGCCAGACTGAAACTTCAAGAAATCAGAGAACGGGAAAACCGTGAACTGAAATTTGAAGGCGGAACGCTGGTATGGAACTATGAGGCAGACCGCCTGCAAATCCTGTTTGACAGTATTCCGGATGACCAGAGGCGCAAGGAGCTGAAATCATACGGTTTCAAATGGTCGCCGAGATACCAGGCATGGCAACGGCAACTTACACAGAATGCCGTATATGCAGTCAAAAGAGTGTTGAACCTTCAAAACCTATAAGACATGAAAGACCGATTGAAATATGTAATCGATTCCCGATACTTCGACGGAACATGCCTGACAAGTATGAGTGACGGATTCCATAATGACTATGGTGAGGAAACAATCGAAGAACTGCGCATACGGGAAAACAATCCCTATCTGAAAGCAGTGACACCTTCTGATATAGACAAGAAGCTGCGGTTATACAATCAGTCCCTGTCCGAACCGTTCAAGGAAATCACTGAAGAAGACTACTATGACCTGCTGGATGTACTGCCACCCTTGCGCATGAGACAAAACTCGTTCTTTGTGGGAGAACCGTATTACGGAAATATGTACTCTTTCTGCTTTACCCGTCAAGGAAGATATTTCAAGGGCCTACGCTCCGTACTTACTCCGCAATCCGAACTGGACAGTCAGATAGACCGTCACATGGAAATCATCAACCGGAAAGCCGTGATCTCAAAAGAGGAAACAAGCAAAACGATCAGCGGAACCAGACTCATTCCCTATTATTTTTCACTGGACGGAAAACAGCCCGTATTCATCTGCAACCTTGTCATCCAATCAGATTCCAGACAAGCAAGGACGGACATGGCGAATACCCTGAAAAACCTTCGCCGGAACCATTATCAGTTCTATAAAGGAAAAGGACATTACGAAACTCCGGACGAACTGATAGACCATGTATCCAGAAATAAGCTCACCCTTGTTTCCGACAAACATTTCTTTCAATATCCTCCCGACAGGGAATCCGTAACTTTCATCGGACACATCAAGGAGACATCAGAGGAATTTCTTTTCCGGATCTATGACCGTGAATATTTCCTGTATCTCCTAAAAAGATTGAGGACCGTGAAAAAGGAGTCCGCACAGGATATAACAAATATCAAATTATAACATTCGGGGGAATGCGGTAAAATGACTGCCGTATTCCCTCATAAAAACAATACAAGTATGAACAAATCGAACACTCTATACTGGAAAACAGCCACAGATCCGGCTGAGCGCATTGAGGTCAGACTCGTCCTGAACAGTTATATCGACAATGATAATCTGTATGTAGGACTTGAATCCCGGTCTAAAAATAATCCGGAATGCTGGGAATCCTACACGGACATCACCGTCAACCTCAATTCCCTTCCCCCGTTCCATGCCTATGTGGACAACCGGGACTGCAACAGACATATGCATGATTTTCTGACCAGTAACAGAATAGCAGAACCTGCCGGATTTGAATATCAGGGATTCAGAATGTTCCGCTTCAATCCTGACAGGTTGAAGGAACTCGCACCCGAACAGTTCAAGACAATCAGCGCCAAACTGCCACCACAGGATGACATGATAAAGGACATCATCTATCAGGAAAGACATTTCCCTTTGAGAACTGTTCAAGACATTCACGGAATATATCTTGTTTCAAGCAAGGAACTGGAAGAATCTCTGATCGAAGGAGTACGGAACCTGGATGCTGCGGCAAATGAACTGCTGGATGGCATCTGCCTGTTCTGCTCCACACAGGAACTGCGCTATCTTACGGATGCAGAACTGATAGAAACAATCTACGCACAATAAAAAGGAGGAACAAATATGAAAACCGGAGACATTGTATTTCTGAGACGTCCCTATAAGGGATACCGTGCCGTCGAACTTATGGAAAGACTGGAATGCCGCTGGCTGGTCAGGATTGTCGAGAGCGGTCTTGAACTGGAGGTATATGAAGATGAACTTATATCAGAATTTTAATACGGATAAAGTGTTATGGAAAAATATCAGTTTGCATTCCATTCGGAAATAATCGGCTATACCTCACCCCATATCGGCGAGGTCAGAAAAGCCATACACAGAAAAGTGGAAAAGGAAAAGTCTGCCGCCATAAAGAATGATATTGAGCTGCACATGTACAAGGTGCATGACGGCATACCGGTTCTCCTTAACACCTGCTACCTGTATGATGAAAAAGGATGTATGGTACACGGAAGTATCAAGGGAACCAAGGATTATCTGCTTGAGACATGGAGATACCATACAAACAGACATTCCAAAGGTTTCAGTTCCACAAGAATCAGGCCCTACACGACAAGCAGGGCTTTTTCGTTTGTATAACTCTTAAAATCAGGAATCATGAACCAGACATTACAACTTACAGACTATATTCCACAGTATGTAAGCCTCTACTACGTGGACTACCGGGATGACCTTGATGAGCATGAAGACATCCAGGAGGAATGCATCCGTTCCAACAATATGGAAAAACTCTATGAAAAGGCATACGAATGGTATGAGGAACAGGAAAGCTCAAACATGCACGACTATCTGGAGGAGACAAGAAAGAATATGGAAGCGGACAATCTTGCCGGAGAGTTTGAAAAGTATGAAGATGAAATCAGGGAACTTATCTACGACCGGAACGATTCCGACCCGGTAAAGGACCTGATACGCAACTCGTCCGTCACTAATTTCTTCTATTCGCTCGGAGTGGAAATCAGCGGATATCGGACCGGTTGTTCACTGCGGGGAGAATCAGTCGCCATGGCCTGCCATAAGGTACGTCGCGCACTGCATCTGAAAAAGGGGCAGTTTGACGAGAAGATTGAAGAACTGGTAGAGAATGCCACATACGGCGGAGAACTGCGCATCTACTTCAACGCCATGTTTGACAGGCTCATCAGCAAAGACCCTGAGAACGATTTCAAAAGCATCCGTTTCCACGGGAATGTAATGGTGGCCATTGCCGACAGCCGGAACGGTTCCGGACATCATGTACGGATTCCGCTGGACATCACCTTCCCTTTCCGAAGGGAGAATCTGTTTGTCGATTCACAGGTACACTATTCCTATGCCAATGAAGTCTGCGGAATGACCAATGACTGGTGTGATTCCACAAAATGGGAAACGGGCATGATACCTTTTACCGGATCTGTCCGAAAAAGCCGGATGGCTGAATACAAGAAACAGGAAGCCGCTTACGAGCAGACATTCCGAAGCGGGAAATGCACCTTCGGTGACATGAACTACAAACGCCATCGTGACGTGCGGTATTCGAATGAATATCCTGCCGGATGCAGATGCCCTCATTGCGGTACTTTCTGGATTGACTGAAAAAACATTTACCAACCAATAAATTCAAACGATATGAAAATCTGCTGTTCACAAGAGCATTACGACAAGGTCGTACAGTATGCAAAATCAATCAATGACAAGACACTGGAAAACTGTCTTGAACGTCTAAAACAATGGGAGAAGAATGAGAACCGTCCATGCGAAATCGAACTCTATTACGACCATGCGCCTTATTCGTTCGGATTCTGCGAACGTTATCCGGACGGGAATACAGGCATTGTCGGAGGACTGCTGTATCATGGAAATCCGGACGAGTCCTTTGCCGTCACCATGGAACGTTTCCACGGATGGAGCATACATACCTGACATATATGCGACAGTCTGTATTGGGGAGCCTCATGCAATATGGGGTTCCCTTTTTTTATGCCGCAGACATGATGACAGCATCCTCATTTCTTGCTGCAAAAATAGCTGTTTGCCGCGCAACTCCCGCAAGGCGGCCCTGCCGGGCTGGTTGTCTGGAAAAAAATCATCCTCGCTTCGCTCCGGTATTTTTTTCCGCCAAGCCTTGCAGGGATGCGGGCAAACAGACAACAGGGACAACAAGAAATAAGAATGCCTGTACCTTACAGGCAGACAATGTATAACAATAAATATCAGAAGTCATGATTACAGACCAGAAGACACAGAACAGGCTTCACGCGGATACCGGAACGGAACTGTTCTCCATCAGACAAAGGAAGGAAGCCGTCACAAGGATGCTGGACATTCTGAAAGAGACTCCGGAATACCTGCAGGTTATGAACCATATACCGGCTTATGCCATGGATGACGATACGTCAGAATGGTGGAAATCGGAAGAATCGGAAAATTTCATGAACTCACTCCTGGAAGTGATGGAAAGCTATACTCCGGACGGATACAGGTTCGGACCGAAATCCGGCACGGCCGACCTTTACGGCTACTGGGAAAGCAAGACCGGACGGACAACCCTCTTCCATCTGCTTTTCAGTCTGGAAAGCGGATATGAATGGGGAAAAGGTCTTTCCCATGAGAAAACAGATGCATTCTACAAGGAAATAAAAGAGAAATTTCATGGAGAGGGATTCGACACGGACAGAACAGGCTGTACATCACAGGCCATGTATCTTGTAAAAGGAAAGACACGCCTGTACGTGCATCCGATGGAAATAAGCGGCTACTGTGAAACACTGCATATTCCACAGATTACAGCCATACTGAAAAAAGGAGGCTGTACATTCCGTCTTGTAAAGGATACGATAGCGGAAGAGGTGTATTCCTTCACCGATGAAGAAGAAATGGAATATTACCGTGCCAGATACGGAACATGCATCCACCGGAATATACTGGATGCCTTCAGCAACCGCCGGGCAGGAAAAGAGGACATACTTTCCATGATGGCATCACGGATAAATGTGGCGACGACATCACATCTGCACGGTATCGGATATGATTCGCCTGCATACAGGTTTGTGCATGAGGCATACGACAGACTGGTAAACAACGGAAAGCTGAAGGAGAATGTCCGGAAAATCGGTTGCTGCAACATCATAATGGCCATTTCAAATACCAACGCAATATGAGACTGAATTACAATGACATACTGCTTCTGGCAATATGGGAATACAACAGGAGACAGGACGAGGATCTGACCCTGGAACTGTTTCAGGAAACATTCGGACAGGTTCCCGGCGCACATTTCCATGACAAATGGGTGCATTATTACAACAGGAACCTGCTGATGATGGCCGCCTATTTCAGGGGTGAGGAAGAAAACGGCCAGAAATTCTGTGATATGATCACCCGACAGGTTGAACGCTATACACAAAACAGGAGGAGAACAGGATGAATACAAAGATACGATATGACCTTGACAGTCTTGAACTGGCAAACGGTGACTTCGGGTATCCCATTACAGAAAAGGAAGTACGGAAAGTGAACCGTATGCTGGAACTGATGGAGAATGTCCGAAGCAGGCAGATGTGCCCGACAGAAGGAGACTGCGTGGAATTTGTCTCACGTTCTGGTGACTATTTCGGAAAAGCTCATATAGAACGGATAACAGGAAAATATGCGGATATATGCCTGATACCGGAAACGGTATTCTGTTTCGATGACATGGGAAAAGCCGCCTATGATACCACCGGAAGTCCCTGGACGCAGGTCAATATCCGGAACATGAAACCCGCAGGTACAGAAATCCGCATATTCAGGACATGGGGATTCGGGAAGCGCAGCAGTACGGGCAGTCTAAGGTTCGATGCTCCGGTCAGGAAATGGGAATACAGAGAACCGAATCCGTTGTATGACGGTTACACCACCCGTAACTGGTTCCGCTATCATATCATGAAACACCGGGACAGGGAAAGGACAGGCGAATACACCTTCCGCAGCGATTCATTCACGCTGTACAGCCGGAGCGAGCTGGACGAGCTGGCCGCAATCCTGAAAGGCAGACTCTACAAGGGAATCCTGCCTGACTCTCTTGTACTTTGGGGATACCGCATGGATATTAAGGAAATATCACGTGAGCAGTGGAACGGTATGGGACAGCACGGACAAATCCGCATGAAATTCATGGGATACGGTCCGGTCAGAATCCACACGGACAATGAAAACCATACCGTAACAGTATACAGAATCAACGACAGTCTATAACCAATTATAAAATAAAGGAATATGGCACGATATGAAATCTCCAACGAAGTCAGGCCGCTCGACAGGCTCATCACAGGCTTTGCCTCCTCATGCGGCTATGAAATACAGACCGTATTCAACGACCTGCTGCGTTTCATCATCCACGGCTTCTCTCCGGGAGCACCGCCAATAAGCAACTGGAAATACAAGCGTCAGCAAAACGCCTCGTTCATGGAAATGACAGCCGAATGGACACGTATCATGCAGAAACAAATCGGCAGGTCGGGCTGGTTCGACGCTTTCGGTGAACTCTACATGGCTTACTGCTCAAAACCGGGACAGCAGGCAAACGGACAATTCTTCACGCCGTCACATATCTGTGAACTCATGGTCATGTGCGCGGCAGGTAAAAAAGAGACCGGACAGAGGATGGGAGACCCCACATGCGGCAGCGGAAGACTCCTGCTGGCATACCATGCGCACAATCCGGGAAACTATCTGGTCGGAGAAGACATCAGCCGGACCTGTTGCATGATGACCGTATGCAACATGCTCGTCCACGGGTGTGTCGGGGAAGTGATCTGTCATGACAGTCTCCAGCCGAAGGCATTCACCGACGGATGGAAAGTCAACCAGGCTCTGCCTTTGACGGGAATACCTTCTATAAGACGCATGAAGGAAGAGGAATACAGGAATCCTCTTCCGGAAAATATCGGACGCTTCAAAGAGGCAGTCCGTATCATCAACCTATTGGACAAATAATTACCAACCATTTAAAAATATAATTATGGAAGCTTTAGCAACATTGAACAATCAGAGACAGTTTGATTTCCAGAACAACGGAATCGAAGTAATGGACCTTGAAACACTACAGCGTACCTACAAGGAGAACGACATCTACGGCAATCCGGTAAGGGGAATCTACCACTACCAGGTCATCCAGCGCATGACGGACATCTGCCGCCGTCACAACCTGAACTACGAGGTGGAGGAAATCTTCGCCGCCCAGAACAAGAACCGGACACAGCCCGGAGTGGTCATCTTGCCGCAGGTGGAACAGACCTATGGAGAGAAGGCGGTAGAAGCACATGTACTGCGCAGAATATTCACAACCATCCGTATTCTGAACGGGGATACCGACGAACTGACAACCACACTCGTGGTAGCCTACCATCAGGACGGTATCCAGGCGGCAATAGGTCCCTGCGTACGTATCTGCCACAATCAGTGTATCCTTTCACCCGAACGAAGCGTTGCCAACTACGGTAAGGACAAGGTGACTACCGAGGAACTGTTCGGGAAGGTGGATGACTGGATGCGCAATTTTGAGCGTGACATGGATGCGGACAGAAGCCGAATCCAAAGGCTCAAGGAAAAGGTGTTGACACCCGGTGAATTATACATGATCATCGGTATGCTGACGGCTCTGCGTGTATCCCATGACAGTGCAGACAAAAGACTGGCATCACAGGTGGACACCTATCCGCTTAACCAGGGACAGATTTCCGTATTTACGGAAGAACTGCTCAAACTCTCACTTGAACAGCCACGCATTACAGCGTGGGATGTCTACAATGTAGCGACAGAAATCTACAAGCCTGGAAAGACTGATTTTCCTGCCATGATTCCACAAAATGGAGCAATGGCCGATTTCCTGCTTTCATATAACCAGAATTAGAATCTGAGACCGAAGACAACAGGCCCGGTTCCGTCACCAGCGGAATCGGGCTTTGTATTTTATTAACTGTAATAATCAGATAAGATATGGCAGCAAGTAACAGAAAAAAGGCTGAAATGTATATCCTTTTCAGCTGCAACGCATGGCACGAATACAGTTCATTCGAGCCAAAGGCGGTTTTCTCTTCCATAGAAAAGGCAGCAGACTTCCTACAAAAGAACAGAAGAAAACTGAAACTAGAGGAAGATGACGTCGAATGTTTCAGACAGCACAGTCAGACTCAGGGCAGGAATACCAATTACCTGGTACAGTCCTGTCCCTACAATCCAGTCCGTGCAAGAGACTTGGAATGACAAAGAATCCATTCATAAACAATCATATAAAAATATACGACTATGACAAATGATGAAAACACTTACATCGGAATGTCCCTGCCGGAAGGAATACGGTACATCACCGTTTTTGAAAAAGGGGATTTTGAAAACTGCGGAAGAATACTCAGGACATTCTATCGTACGGAAGACAGGGTGAGAAAATTGCTCGCTTTGGGAAACCTGCTCCATTTGGGAGGCAGTCTCTCATCAAATGAAAACAAGACAAGCTGTTGGCCTTTGAATAATGGGAATCCCATTCACGAAGCAAAGGAAATATCAGGCAAGGAAAAGTTCTTCCTGCTCGGTGACTGGACTTACCTGTATGAAAATGGCAGATGGTTTCTGGGCTATGAAGGAAAAATCTATGAAATCAGCAATCCTGAATTTTCTGTCTTTGTTCCCGACAAGGATCATACACCTTCCCCTCTGGACAAAGGACTTTCCTTTGCCGTAATCGGCGAAACGGGAAAACTGGAATTCACTCCGGAAATTGTCAACGGATGGGATACCTGGAAAAGCCTTCCCAAAAGAGTCAGTGAAAAAGGAAAAACGGTATATGTATTCCGCAAAACACAACTTATAAAAGTCATCAAACCTAAAAAACTGGAATCATGAAAGAAATCAATATGACAAAGGCTATATCATGTATGCCGGACAAATTCATCACAATGGAAATGGTTGAACTGGCCGCGACCGAACACCGTCCGGAACTGGTCAACTATCTGCCGGAGAAATATATTACTTCTGAAATACTTGACAGTATATTCAAAACAGATGATTACGGATGGCGTTCCTGGCAGCTTTCGAAGATACCTGAAGAAAAACGTAATCGCCAGATTTGTCTAAGGGCAATAAAGGCCGAAAAGAGTAATTTTCCTGACATACCGGAAAAATACAGGAACAGTGACATACTTGAATCGCTGTTCGCACACAGGAATTTCATGCACTACCTGCATCTGATACCTTCATCCTCATGGAACAACGGAACAGTCCGTGATGCAATATACTCCCTTTACCGTGACGTACAGCAAAACGGAGGTTACCGGTACTGTTCTGAGAGGTATGAACAGCAGTTCTTATATGAAACAAGCGTCATGCTTTCTTTCGTTCCGCGACAAGCCAAGGATTTCAGACTTTGGAAAGAACTGATCCATGACGGACGTATCGCAACCATGACTATCGACAAAATGATGCCTAAATGTTTCAAACAGGCAGCATACTACAAGGAATGGGCCATACGCTGTATCAAGGAAGTGGATACACGCTGGCTTGACTATGACACCGTATGGAAGGCCATCTGTCACAAGACAGGCAACCTGCATGGCATTTTCGATTCATACGGACATTACGAGTGGTTCTCCAAACATGCGGATGATGCCATGGCTGACAAAGCAATGGAGCTGGAACCTAACCTGTTTAACAAACTTCCCAGACGGTTCCGGACACCGGAAAGACTTATTCATACACTTGAAGTAAAAAGAGAAATCAACAGTTACAACTTCATTCTTGAACCGAACTTGATGACGAAAGAGGTTTGTATGGCACTGGCCAGAAGGGATTCGTTCTACCCTGATATTCCATCGGAACGCTGGAACAGGGAACTTGTGGAATATTTCACCGAACACGGAAACAGCATGTATTGGTTTCCTCAACTGCCGAAAAAACTACAGACCAGAAAACTTGCCGAGAAGGTTCTCAAGGAGAAGCCGCAATACTTCCATTATCTGCGGATGGAATTCATCACACCTGAAATGTCCAGGCTGTTATGTCAAAAAGACCAGGATAATATCCGTCATTTCAAGGAGCGTGTCATGGAGTTCCAGAAATATACAGGACTTCCAGCCGAATTCTATGGATGTGAAACGGATTTCGAGCATATCAGAGACCGTGATGACAGCCGCCGATACTGCCGTATAGGACTCGCTTACATCGCCTTACAAAAATGTAAACGCGGATGGCATGAAAGTGAATACTATCTCATCATGACACGCCATCCCAACCGATATATGCCTGCCGAAACAGTGTTCAGAAAACAAATTACCACATTCCACCGGACATGGCTGGAAAAGACAATATGTGACAACGACCCGCAATTCCGGATTCCGAAGATTCAAAAGGATTTGAAGGATGTACAGGCCATGCGGTATTATGAGGTGGAACATATTCGTACCATACTGGGTTGCGAAATATTCCGCAACTCTTTCATGGGACAGACAGTGGAATACTGTATCCTCAAGGACGGACTGACCTACCATGACAGGAACATGGAAAGGCTCGCTTCCGGCCTGCAATACAAGATCCGTCAATTGAAGGAGCAGGCTGTACTCCCCAAAGGTACTGATGACTCTATAGAAATCAATGCTGAAACGGTACACCGCAATATGGGGTATTGTCTGATCGGAATAGAAGCCTTTGCGGAAGACTACGGACTGGACATAGCCCGGACATATACCCTGAAAGAGCTGAAGGACGTTATCCATGAACAGGGATACAAGCCTTCACTGGAGAAATACAAAAAAGAAGTCCAACATCTAAATCTTATCTGAATATGAATATTTTCCAAAAAAGAATTGAAAACCTGTGCGATGAAATCATCGGCAGGATACTTGCACTGATGCAGGCAAACTCGGTTTCCGAAGTAATACTTAAAGACAATGACAATCCGGTTTACGTAATCTGGTTTGACAAGACCGGTGATCCGTGCGAATGCTCCGTACACAAGGTAACTGCCGTCGGAGAAGGAATCACACTTGAAGTCCATGATAAGATAACCGGAGAAAACTACAAGGTCACAAGCCGCCATGAGGCGGCTCTGGCCAATCCGGTATGGCTTAACGACATTCTGGAAGCCATGACAAACATCTTTCAGATAAAAAATACGGGACTGGAAGAAAATATTATATGTTGCAAATGTGGAGGAAATCATGTAGTCTGCAATGCCTTCATCAATCCGAATACAAAACAGTTCTATAATTATGATGATGAGTCATTCTTGTATGGATGGTGTGAGAAGTGTGACAATTATACCATTCTCTGCGACATAGAAACTGTAAAAAAGGATATGGAAAACGGTTTTAAGGAATTTGTCGAAACATACGGGAGAAAACCTGAACTTGCAGAGTGCGAAATTATATGGAAAGACAGCCTTAATACAGAATACGTAAACATCGCCCTCACGGATATACCTGAAGAATATGATAATACAATATTTTTCTACTGTAAAAGCCTCTCCGATTTGAAATCACTGGCTGACTACGGAAAAGAGGATTTCATAGTAACGGGTTACATCAATTTCACAGACTTGGGAAATAAAACATAAAATCTTTTTTATGTTCCAAAAGTTGCCTGATATGTAAACTTTTTATATATTTGCGTCATGAAACAGGAACGGATCATATCAGCATACAAGAATTATTTTATGGACTTTATCTCATCTCTCAGAAAAGAGGAAGCCCGTAAGATATACTACATTCTTGATATGCTGAAAGTACAGGAAAGGGTAAGCAGCAAGTTCGTAAAGTATCTGCGTGAAGAACTCTATGAAATCCGTGCTGAATATGGAGGCAATATCTTCCGGGTATTCTTCATATTTGATGACGGGAACATCGTAATCCTGTTCAACGGATTTCAGAAAAAGACACAGAAGACACCGCCTTCTGAAATAGAAAAAGCATTAAAGATAAAGGAGGAGTATTATGAAAGCAAGAAATGAAAACCTGACCAGCATCGATGCTATCATGGATGCGGAATTCGGCAAGCCGGGAACACCTGAACGTGAGGAGTTCCGTAAGGAGGCATACGCCTACTGCATGGGACAGATTATATGTGATGCCAGAAAGAAGGAAAAGATGACCCAGTCCGAACTGGCTGAAAAAATCGGAACCAACAAGTCCTATATCTCCAGAATAGAAAAAGGTATTGTAGATCCGGGTATCAGTACATTCTGCCGTATCATTGATGCGCTCGGATTGAAGATTGAAATTGTCAAACCGGTATTATAATGGAAAATTATCAGGAAAAAGCCAGGGAAAACTTTTACCGTAACCGTCCATACGGCATTCACATTGATTATGCCCGAAAAGGATTTGTACTGTTCAATCACTATACAAACAGTCTCGGAAAACAGGAAACCGGTTCCATCGAAGGACTTCCCCTTGAAAAGTTCGAGGATGTGGACGCGATACCATTGAACGGGAAAATTATAAAAAATGGTAACCGGACAACAGACATCTATTTCTATACAGACGATTCAAATCCTTACAAAAACATGAAGTTGGATATGGATGCTCTGAAACAGTATAATCGGTTCATTTATCCCCTGTCACTTTTTTTAGACAGGATATTATAACAAGACAGCCGTGAATCATGACAAATTCACGGCTGTCTTGTTTTCTATGGCATAAACAATAATCTGTATTCTTCTTTTCTTCTCCTTTCTATTGACGGAATTTTCTTTCCCTTATAGTGACAATATCGTATGAAGTCCGCATAAATGTCCCGGTTACCGGCTTCCAGTTTCCTTATCAACGTGCTTTTGGGTATCCTGCCATAACCGAGCAACTTATATGGTCCCACCTGGTATGCCAGACACGCGACGATCAGTGAATCTTTACCCAGATGTCGGAACAACGCACACATTTTCTTCAGATCCTTTCTCAGAATACTGTCTCCCTCACTTTCTGTCAGACATACGGGAAACTTTTCCCCTTTTCTGATACGGTGACCGTATGCAACATACGGATGATGTTCCGGACCATGCCATCCTTCATATTTCTTGATACACTTGACAGCCGTTTCCCAACGTGAGTCTTCCACATTCTCCTGTGCCCGCAGGGAAGTTACCGTCATGGCCAGTACCACCAACGGCAGTACTGACCTTAGAAGTCTAACGGTTATTATAGGGCACCTCCTTCCTGAACTGACAATGAATCTTCCACAGCATCCGTCTCTTCATCACCTGCATCGTTGAAGTCAAATTCCATTTCCGTCATGTTTCCCCAATTGTCCTCGACAACGACAATGAAGTTCTGCGCCTCGTCACATAGTGAAGTATAATACAGCCTGAACTTCCGGTCCTCCAGCAGATAACGGTCATTCGGCTTGAATTCAAGACCGTTGTCCAGTTTCAGGGAACCTTCCCCGTCATACTGGAAATAACGGATCGTATAGACCGTACCGTCAAAATCGCCCTCACTTTTGAGTTCACATCGTATTTCCGCCGTCTCATTCCTGTTCAGTTCCTTGGGAACCGGCATTGTTTCCACGGTAAACGGATAACTTTGCTGGATTTCCAGCTCGGATTCGCACGAGGTCAGTACAAGACTGACCAGACCTATGCAGAACATGGCAATCTTGCCTGCCAGCCCAAATCCTTTTCTCATATTCTTTTCTGTCTTCATTTGTTTTCCTTTGTTTTTGTCAGATATTCATTCAAGTCCTTAAATCCATCATACAGACCGGAACAGTCCATAACCTTATTCCCGAAATGTATGTTCAAAGTCTCCAGTGCTGTAATCCCGGCCTGGTCACGGTCAAGAAAGCACCGGATTTTGCCGTAACCCTCCAGAACGGCATACGACCGTTCCAGATTGGATACTGAGTTCAGCACCAGGCAGTCCTCGTCCGCCACAGTCCGCAATACCAATGCCGAAAGGAAATCCACAAATCCTTCAAACACACAGCACGTATCCTGTTTCTTTCCGGACAGGGACACACAGGAAATGTCCTTGGGAGAGATGCATCCCTTGAACATCGGGTTACGGAGTTCATAACCGCCGCTCCGGTTCATGAAGCCTATGGCAAAATACCGTTTGCCCCGTATTCCGTATGCAACTTCCTTGCAGAACCTCCCGGCTATGGCCGGATCAATGCCTCTCTCTTTCAGGTAGCTTTTCAATGCCTCATGACTCAGTTCCGTCACTTTCACGTCCTCGAATCCGGAAACGCGGGGTATCTTCTTACGTTCCTGTAAAAGCCGGAGGGGAAGGATGCCGGATTTCCCTGAAAGGAACTCCAGCTGTTCCATGAAACCGGTGCTTCCGGTCAGTTCTCCGGCAAGATGGAAGATGTCACCTCCCTTTCCGAGGCCAAAATCAAACCAGACATTCCGCTGCGTATCCACCTTGAAGGATGCGGTTCTCTCATTTCTGAAAGGGGATCTGAACCAGACATCATTTCCTTTACGGGATACAGGCATATGCCCCAGATCTTCAAGAAAACCGACAAGAGAAATCCGTCTAATCTGTTCCAGTTCCATAACCCGCTAATTTATCATAAAACGAATGCCGATTCCATATTGGGTATGGCAATATCCGAGACTTCCGCCCCACAGGAAACGCTCACGCAAGGAAGCCGTCAATGCCACACGGTCGGCAAGGTACAGTTCCATCTCCAGCGTCAGGGCACAGCCGTACACAAAGGCATCGCCGTTTTTCAGAGTGGCCCCGTCATAGAGTTTTTTATCGGACCAGTTTACCGTCTCATATCCGGCCAGTGCCGATCCTCCAAGATTGAGGAAGAACACTTTTCCCGCATCGGAAAGGAAATTCAGGTAATATCCACCTTCTGCCGTAAACTGCGCCGAAGGGATGGTCACATGACGGTAACCGTGTTTCATATGCAGGTATTCCGCTCCATATACCCATTTGTTCCCGCCTTTGGCATAACTTGAAAGTGTCATTCCCATATAGTATCCGTTATCGGAAGCCATACCTCCACGCATTTCCACACCCTGCATCCTTGGCAGAATCCGCTGGGCGTCTGCCTGCCCTACGGAAAGGACAAGCAGCAATGCCAGCATATACAATACTTTCGTTCTCATCGTACCTTCAGCTCATTGATGGTTTCCGCACGCACCAGGTCTTCGTTGACCACCTCAAAACTCTGGTGACGGCCGCCCTGTTTCTCATACATCTCCACAACCAGTTTCTTGTCGTCCGGTATCGTAAACTTGGGAAGGGCGAATACCGTGCATTCCGAATCCCTGCCGTTTACACGTGTCACATAATTATAGGCACGCAGCGGATAAATCACCTGCTCCTGCATGGCCGTACGCTTCATCACCTTTTTGTCAACCACCTTGAACGTAATGAAATCCACGTCAAAGGGCACGTTCGAGGAGTTCTTTACCTGGGTATGGAAATAAAGAAGGTCATTATGGGTGTACAGCCCTTTGAGCAGATACTGGATACCGAAACGCTTGCAGCCGATATGACGGATACGGCGCTTGTCATTCTCATACACGGATTTCATGATAAGACGTACCAGACGGGGTGACTCGTTATCCAGCTCGGTCAGATAGATTTCCATGGCATTGTTGGGACGGTTCACCGATTCTCCGTCATGGATGAAATCACACATCTCCACATTCAGCAGAAGCGGCTCGTCGGCATACTTCACGTTGAAGGTATAGAAGTTCCCGTCTTCGGTTATTACAGACATATTGGTCTCCTCCCTGAAATTGCGTGTCGTGGCCTTTACACGGATTACATTCTCGGCACCGTCGGCCTTGCCGGCTATCAGGTTTGTAGAACCGAGATCCACATACTTGACCGGAGCCGGGAAAATGACATGAACAGTCTTGTCATACGTTATTTCCAGTCCGTGCGGCGGAATCATCTGGCTGAAACCGATCTTGCGGGTCAGCCCCTCATAATAATCACCGCTACTCTGCTGCGCCCAGGCAGCCGATACGCCCAGCAAAAGGGCAAACATCATCAGAATCTTCTTCATGTGCTTTTGTTTAATGGTTGTCTTTTCTTTCATAGTTTCCTGTATTTCATTTTTCCGGTGAATGGAGCAGTACCCGGTGTCCGGCCTTCAAAGTAATCTTTACCGTACGCATCCGTTTGGATATGTACTGGGAAACGCCCTGTATCACACCTTTTCCCAGATCAGAGGCAATCTGCGCCCCGGCATCGGTGGAAATGTTGATGCTGCTGTTCATCGAGGTTCCCATATTGGCGGCAATCTCTCTGGCAGCGTCATATTCCAGTGAACCCGGCACCAGGATTCCCTGCTGTCCGTCAAGATCATAGACTTCCAGCTCCACCGGCAGGATAGTTCCCTTGTATTCCACGGCATTGACCATGATTTCCAGACGTTCACCCTGTATGCGTGTGCCACCTACCAGTACGGTCCCTTTCGGTATGAAACGTCCGGCAACGGACATGGGCTCGGTAAGCCGCAGGCGCAAGGCCTGTCCGTCGGATACGGTCTGCGTACCATGTACACAGGCGGCAATGGTATTGCCTTCCGTTACTGTCTTCCGTCCGACAGCCGTATTGAAACCGGCATTGCGTTCTCCCGAAAAGGCGGATATGAACTCTTCGTCGCTCATAGGTCTGGAAAGCGAGGATACCACCTCATTGTGGACCTGTTTCACCGGTATGGCCTTTTTGTCCTCCGCCTTTCTGACGGGAGAAGGAGTCTCCACTGCCTGACGGTTATTGTATTTGGCGGCCAGTTCGTAGGATTTTTCCATCAGGGCCATCTTTTCCTCCATGCCTGACAGTGGCTCCTGCTTCTGCTGCTGCATACGCTCCAGTTCTTCAACCCTTTCCAGAAGCCTTTCCTTTTCCCGATCGGTCCGCGGTTCATAGATGCTTCCCAGCGTACGGTTCATTTCACGGTAGGCTCCGGCTGAGGTACTGACCGGTCCGGCATTGCCTTTTTCTGTTTCCGTTTCCGTGTTTGTTTGCCTCTCCGGTATAATGTTATCGGGAAGACGGACACTGTCTTTCCGTTTCTCTTTGGCAAACATGGACTCCGCAGCTTCAAAGAATGTCTTCCTTTTCCTGCTTTCCTGTTCCATCAGGGCCTTTTCATAGGCATCCTTCTTGTTCCCTTCCAGGCGGCTGTCCTCGGGAGAAGGGATTTCCGTATTGAACCCCTGTCCTTTGTCCTGCCGCTCCCGTTCCTGCCCGGAAGGTGAGAATATCAGATAGAAACTTCCCAGACACAGCAGGAACATCAGCGGATACACCACAAATCCGGCACGTTTGCGTTTCTGTTCCTCACTCAGCGGCTTCCTGTCCTTTGAGGACCGGAGCCTGAACGGTTTCATCAGCCGTTCCATTACTTTCTTGACTTTTTCTTTCTCCATTTCTTACAATAGATTGAATGAACTCCATACGGAGTGAATCCTTTTCCATAAATTCCATTCCGGACTTCCGGTTCTTACTGCCCATAAACGGCCGGAATGCCGTATAGACACATGCGGCGGCAAACGGTACAAACAGTATCCAGAGGACGGCCTTGCGCTGTTTCGCGGTAAGTCTGTGACAGAACCCCCTGAGTTGAAGGTCCGCCTGTCTTGTCAGGTTCCTTTTCATCGCTCTACACTCCTTATGTCCTTGTTTTCCAGTATGGTCAGATGTTCGATGATAAAGCCGTTGGGGTTGTCATCGGAACGGGACGTATTCTGAAGCTGGCAGTCAGTCACCAGCGAACGTTCCGTCACATTACTCTCACGGATAATCATCTGGCGGGCATACGTCCTGGCCCTGTAGGGGTAGCCGGAAAAGTCGCAGACCACGCTGTCCACCCGTACCACCTGATTGATGTTGCCGGAAATGAGACGGTTATAATATCCTTTCTCGGCAAAATCCACATAGTAATGATAGGCGCTTTTGTCCGCCAGCTGCAAGGCACGGTTGATATTGTGCTCGATGGCATCCTTCTGTGGCGACAGCCCGAAAAAGAGCTCATGGAACCTTCTTACATGTTCCCTGGCTTCAGCCGGACGGTTCTGTGAAAGATCCTGTGAAAGGGCAAGCATCAGTGACTTGCCGCCATCGAGTACATAAATCTTCTCACGCTGTTTCTCCGCAAAGCGGTATGAGTTCCACAGGGCAAAGACGGTCACAAGCGTGCAGCATCCGACAAAGACCGCAAGCATCAGGCGTATCCGTCTGAAACTGCTTTCAATATTGGTCAGTGATTTGAATTCCATCTGTTTTCATTTTAATGTTCCTGTTCTGTCTATTTTCCACGCAGACGACCTCCGATATTTCCAAGTCCGGAACCTGCGGCACCGGCTGCAAAGCCTCCGGCCTTGGTCGCGGTACGGTTGATGTTGCGGTTGTAGTTTCCGGCACCGCCTGCCTGCACAATCCATCCGGCCACGGTCGGCACGGTAAAATATCCGATGATACCTATCAGCATGAAGATCACATATACCGAATTGGAGTTGTCCAGCGAATAGTTCGGGTTGTTCTGGAGCTCCAGGATGTCGTTCTGCAGCATGAGCACCTGAATCTTGGCCAGCATACAGCTGAAAAGGTCACTCACGGGAAGCCACAGATAGACGGAAATGTAACGTGTGAACCACTGACTGAGCGTGGATTGGAAACCGTCCCACACGCTGAAGGCAAAGGCAATGGGACCGAGGATGGACAATACCACCAGAAAAAAGGTCCTTACCGTATCTATCAGCAGGGATGCCGCGGCAAAAAGCAGTTCCAGCAGACTGCGGAAGGCATCACGGATATTCTTTTCCAGATTGTACATGCCCACTTCCATATACATGCCCATGCGGGTTGCCATGGCATCGGGCGACCATCCGAGCTCGTCCAGCTGACGGTCAAACTCCTCGTCGCTGACCAGATAGGCCGTTTCCGGATTACGGAGCATGGCTTCATGTTCCAGCCTGTCCTTCTGCTCACGGTACTGCTGCATGTCCATCGTCTGCCCCTCAAGCATCCTGTGGGTTCCCTGCACAATCGGACTCAGCACCGTATTCATCGTTCCGAGTACCAGGGTCGGGAAAAGCATGATGCAGATGCCTATCGCAAACGGACGCAGAAGCGGATACACGTCTATCGGTTCGGCACGGGCAAGCGACTGCCAGACACGGACGGCCACATAGAACAGGGCACCGAGTCCGGCAAGTCCCTTGGCCACATCCAGCATATCCTCACAAAGGGGCATCATTTCATTGTAAAGGCTCTCCAGAATGGTATGGAGATTCGAGAAATCCACGGATAACAATACCATAGGCTACCAGTATTTGGAGATGTCATTGCCATAGAGCTTCAGGACACGGTCAAGGTCATTCTTCTTGCGGGCACGCAGGAAACTCACGGCTATATTCCTGTTCGTATAGTAATTCACGAGATTGCGGTAACGGCGCATGCTGGCATGGCAGTCATCCACAACGTCCATACGGTCCTTGTCGGTCATGGAAAGGGTACTGACGTTAATTACCTGCCTGAGGTCCTGCAACACCCCGTTGCTCTCTTCAAGAAGCCTGGTATATCCGAAAGCGATGGCATCCAGCTCTTCGGGAGAGAAGTTCTCGTCACCCAGCATCTTCTGGAAATTGGTCACATAGATTTCCGACACGTCACCGACCATCAGGATGACCTCACTGACCTTACGGGCATCCTTCACCAGATTGTTTACGGACTTGAGGGCATCATAATACCTCTTGTACTGCTCGTAGATTTTCACGGTCTCAGCAAAATTCTTGGCGGTACTTGCTGCGGTGGATGAAGTGTGCACGATATTATCCGACATGTTGATGATACTCTGGGCAAGGTTTCCAGGATCTGTCACCACCCACTGTGCCCGTATCTGTCCGGCAAGAAAAAAGGTTCCTGCACAAAGCAGCAGCAGTCTTCTTCTCATGGACGCACCTCCTTCCTTACATAGTCACCGTTCGGAGAAAAGGTCAATACGTCAGCCGCCTCATTGTAGGCGATGTCTATGCGGTAGCCGGTATTGATGAACAGGTTCCCGTTTTCCTCCACAAGCAGATAGGTTTCCGGCCTCAGTTTACGCGCCTTGCCGCTACGGGCGAAGACCGTCACCTTGTAGGCGTCCCCTTCCTTATATATAAGGACATCGGGCTTGCCTTCCACACTGCTCCATGAACCGCACAGGCGGTCACAGTCCTTGAACCTGCTTTCACTACAGCTCTGCAGCAGCAGTGATGCCGCCCCGATCAGGCAGGCGGCCAGTCTGTACAACTGTCTGTTTTTCATGTCTTGTCTTTTTTTAATGATGTTGTTCTTGTTTTACTGAATCTTTCAAAGTCCCATCTTTCGTTCCTTCGGCTTAGGACTGACCGGAATGCGGACTTTCCCGGAAAGCCTGTCTTTGCAGGCTGGCTTCCGGCATTCCTTTCGGATAGTGGTGTCGTCCTTTTTGTTTGGGGGCTTCAGGCCGACCATGGTTTCAAACCTGGCATAAAGTTCCTTATAGGCCTTTTCTGCCTGTTGCCGTCTGATTTCATCCGGGGAATTCCGGTCAATGCCGTATTTCATGAGAAAACCGGAATTGATGAAAGGACTGTCAATATTCTTCGGGTTGGCTATGAAACCTCCAAGCTTTTCCAGTTCTCCATACAGCTTGTCGAGATACTGTACGGGAGGAGGGGAACAAAGCCGCTCGAAAACCTTCTCCACAGCATGTGTCAGTCTTACATCGACCTCTACGGCATCAGGTATCTCGCCTCTGAGCCTTCTTTCCCTGTAATCTTCCGGTTCCATACTTTCAAGCCGGTGATACAGCTCATAGTCCTCTGAAAATCCGTAATGTTCACGGATATCCTTCGGTATGTCCCATCCGTTCATCAGGGACCAGTAGAGACATTCGATTGTTTCCTTACGCTTTCTTTCATCCGATTCAAAACTGTCATTCATAACCGTCATGCTTTACCGTTTGACCTTTTCCTTTCCCTTCTCATTTCCGCAATGCGTTTCACGGCCAGTTCCAGATTTCCGCCCAGTTCCTTGGCCAGCTTCTGCAATTCCAGCTTTTCCGACTCTTCCGTGGTATATACGGCATATTCCTCATCGCTGACTTCCGTGGCATACACGGCCGAGTGGGTACCGCCAAGACCGATCCAGACCTCACGGTAGAAACGTCCGGGATGGTTGGCCTGGTTAATGGACAGGATCTGTCCGCGTTCCTTGTCGGTCAGTCCGAGAAGCCGCTGGATATGGTCGAACTTGTTCATGTATTTCCGCTGGTCAAGAAGAATCTTGCAGTCACTGTTGTTGATGATAGCTTCCTTCACGACAGGGGAACTGATAATGTCATCCACTTCCTGGGTGACCACGACAGCCTCCCCGAAATATTTTCTGACGGTCTTAAAGAGATACTTTATGTACTCACTCATATTGGCGGACATCAGGGCTTTCCAGCATTCCTCAATGAGTATCATCTTGCGGATACCTTTCAAACGGCGCATCTTGGCGATGAAGGTTTCCATGATTATCAGCGTGACCACGGGCAGAAGCACCTTGTTTCCGCTGATATTGTCCAGTTCAAATACGATAAAGCGCTTGTTGGTAAGATCCAGTTCCTTGTCCGAATTAAGCAGGAAATCATAATCACCGCCACGGTAGAACGGTTCCAGCACGTTCAGGAAACCGTCGATGTCAAAATCTTTCTCACGGACTTTCTTCTCCTCAATCATCCGGCGGTAGTCATCACGCACAAACTCGTAGAATCCGTTGAAATCGGGTCTGACATCCCTGTTTTCCATTATCCTGCGGATGTATGCGTTCACCGCTCCCGAAAGGGCCACTTCCTCCGAACGCCTTGGGGATTCATCCTCACGTTTCCAGAGTGTGAGTATCAGTGTCTTGATGCTTTCACGCTTTTCCACGTCAAACTCCCCGGAATCCGTATAGAACGGATTGAAGGCGATGGGATTGTCCTCCTCATAGGTAATATAGATACCGTCCTCTCCATGTGTCCGGTCATGAATCAGGCTGCAAAGTCCCTGATAGCTGTTTCCGGTATCCACCAGCAGGATATGGGTACCCTGTTCATAATACTGGCGGACAAGGTGGTTCGTAAAGAAGGATTTACCGCTGCCGGAGGGACCGAGTATGAACTTGTTGCGGTTGGTGATGATTCCCTTGCGCATGGGCAGGTCACTGATGTCCAGATGAAGCGGTACGCCGCTCTGCCTGTCCGTCATACGGATACCGAACGGGCTGGGCGAACTGCGGTAATTCGTTTCCGAAGCAAACAGGCAGACAGCCTGTTCCAGAAAGGTATAGAAACTTTCCTCAGCCGGAAAATCGCCCGCATTGCCGGGAATACCAGACCAGTACAGCACCGGGGTATCTATCGTGTTGTAATGGGGTACGCATCCCATCAGGGCAAGCTGGCTGCCGGTATCGTTCTTGATACGCCTGAGCTCTTCCTCGTCTTCCGCCCAGGCCAGTACGTTACAGTGGCACCGTACCGGAACAAGCCCTTTCGTATGCGCCTCGTCAAGATACATTTCTGCCCATTCATAGTTCACGGCATTGCTGCGGCTGTATTTCGACAGGGACAGCATGTTGCGTGAAGTCTTTTCCATGCGTTGCAGGATTTCCTGCGCGTCATCGATGAACACATACTGCGAATAGACATGGTTGCATGAAAGCAGAAGTCCTACCGGAGCCGCAAACGAAAGACGGCAGTCGCTACGGTCCGTGGACAAGCGCTCATAACGCATGTCCGTGCCCACACTGCCGGGAAGGTCTTCCGTATCGGAAAGCACATGCAGGCAAAGACGTTTGTCACCGATGCGCATACGTTTCGGATCAAGGCAGATGTCCTGCAATACGGGGTGCGTGTCCTCCATTCCGAGAGTCAGGTATCTTTCAATCAGACCGGGACATTCTTCCGTCCCGACTACCTCTTCCGTCCTGAGACGCTTCATCCTGACATGCCCCGAATCGTTCATGATACGCTCGAACTGCTCCACCGCCTCCAGAAATTTCACGACCGAATCCCAGTCCGTGATTTCCTTGGGAAGGATATAGCCACGGCAAAGGGTACTGAAATCACTGCGACGGCGGGCACGTTCGCGTGTGGTCTTTGTCAGGTACAGGAAGCAGCGGTGCCTGAGATACGGGCGTTCGTTGAAATGACGCTCATAGCTGCGAGACAGGAAACTTTCCGTCCCGTCTCCTTCGCTCCGGTAGTTTTCCTTGACGAACCAGTCCTGCTTGTACACGACAGAATAATTGGGAAGCACCTTCATGGCCTTTACCCAGGTACCGTGAATGGCTTCATATTCCGCTGCCGTCACCGTGTACAGTTCAGGCAGCTCGACCTCGAAGGCTACCGTAATGTCCGCATCCTTGCTTACGATGCAGTTGTTTTCCACGGCCAGAATCGGGAATCTGTCTTCCAGATCACAGGCCTTCAATACACTTCTCATTTCTTTCTCTTCTTTTTGGTTAATGCTCTGAATATTCTGCGGCGGGCTGACAGATAGCGCGGATGGCGCTTCTCGGCCAGCATCTTCATCAGCCCGTGCTCACCGTAGCGGGCATTCATGCGGAAGGTCAGCCATACGGCCAGGGAACCGGATACCGCTCCGAAAGACAGGCATACCAGCTGGCTGACACCGGCCATATACAGGACAACCACCGCAAGAAAGACCGATACAAGGCCTCCGGCAAAAAAGAACAGGTACTGTGATTTCAAGCCCTTGAACTCAATCGGACGGCCTGCCCCCTTGTTGATACGGTAATCCATGGCTTACAGGAAGAAGGAACGGAGAATGGTGGCGGCCACAATCAGGAAGATGCAGGCGAAGAACCAGCTCGCCGCAGTCTTGGACGTATCGGGATCGCCGCTGCTGAACTTGCCATACGTCTTGATACCGCCGACCAGACCGAGTACGGCTCCGATGGCATAACATAATTTGGTGGCCGGATCAAAATACGAGGTCATAAGGCTGGTAGCCTCATTGATGCCGGCAAGACCCTGTCCCTGTGCGAAAGCACCTGCCGTTGCCAGCACACACAATACTGATAAAAGGATTCTTTTTCTCATTGTCGAATCATTTTGGGGTTTGACATAAATTTTGAATTCGACTGCAAATATATAAGGCTTAAGCCGCTGTGATACAACACTGTCATCAGGTGTCACCATATGTCACCATATGTCATTCAGGAAGCCTTACAGACATAAAAAAAAGCACCCCGAAAAGATTTCCGGGATGCCTGGACATTGCGGTATCAGATATATTTCCGCCAGTCGTCAGACGGCTCATTTCCATCCTTGACTTTAAGAGGTTTGGGATTGCCGTCCTCGTCAAGATACTTTTCTATCAGTTCCTCAACAATCGCGGAATTCTCCATATTGGAAAGGAACACGTCAATCAGGCTGGTCTGCCGGATGGAAAAAAGGACACGGGCTGCCTGTACGGCTTTTTCTTCATCAGCATCCTTCTGATGTGCCAGATATTCGCCGAGTACTTCCATGTCCCTGCTGGAAAGGACCGGTGATACGGATTCCACTTCGGGAGACTCCGCATCAAGGTCTTCCTGGACTTCCTGCAGGAGTTTCATCTTTTCCAATTGAAGATTGCACTCCACATCTTCCTGCTGCACGTCCTCCTCTTCACCGATAAAATTCCTTTCAAGAGGCTGGCTCATGAAAGGAGCAGCAGTCTTTCCGGCATTCTCGTCAAGATAGACATAACGGGTATTTCCCATCACTTCTGCATCTGGAGCCGCGGATTCCGTTCCGCCGGTTTCTTTCCTTTCCTTCTTTACGCAAGGTCTGGCATAAAGCAGGGTACAGATGGCTCCGATACGTTTTTTCCAGCCATAAACACGGAACAGCAAATAGCCTATACAGGCAATACGTACACACAGGTATATCAGTTCTTCCATAAAGAATCCTTATAAAGAAAGCGTTCAAGTTCATCCTTCAGCAATTCTCCGTGGCGTTTCAAATGTTCCTCTACGATATTGCTCACATAGACTGAAACACTCATGCCGGGAGCCATAAACGGGATAAGGCGGCTTGCCTTGTCATACAGATAGCCACGGATACGTATCTGCCGACCGTTCCCGACGGGAACATCGTTCAGATAGACACGGCAGTATTCGGGAAAGCGGTTCGCTATTCCTATTTTCTCTTTCAATTCCCTGACCTGTTCTTTCAGTGAGCAAATCCTTTTGGACAGCACATAAACACAAAACAGCAGAATGCCGCATACCAATACGGCAACAGTCAATAAAATCCACATCATTTTCAGAATGTTTTTGGGGTTTTGCGGCGAAACAGCTCGCCAAGCTCTTCACTGTAAGTCTCAAGATGGTGTGCCAGCACATTATCCAAAAAAGCGGGCACACTCATGTCATCACTCAGAAGGGGAAGGATACGCGCCAGCCTGCAATACATGTCATAGCTGATATAGGTCTGCTTTCTGTGTACGGACTTCTTTCTGTCCAGAAACAGTTCCTTATACATTTCCACCTTCTCTTCCAGTCCGGGATCGGCGCGAATCGTCTTGCGGGACTTTTCCTGTCCCTGTGTCTTTACTTCCGGCACATTTTTTTCCTTTTCTGTGACAGGAAGAACATTCTCGCCGACATCTGCTCCAGATTTACCACAGGAAATGGATTCACTGGCCATCATGTCCTTCAAGGCATCCTCATCCACCTTGAATATCTCTCTTTTCTTTGCCATAGTTCTTATCCCGGAAATATGATACGTTCCATCTCCTGGGCAAAAGCCTCAAGACGGCTGTCTTTCAGTAGTGATTCGGAAGGAGGAAGAAGGGTGCAGCGGAAATGCTGTCTGGAAGAAGGTGTCATTTCCTTGTTGAAGCGTTCAAGATCCGGAAGTACGGTTTCAAAGACCTTCAACCCCATACGGAGCACTATTGCATTATACATTACATACAATTCCTTGGAAGTACGGCTGTCCATACGGTTCCAGAATAAACGTATGTCCTTCAGGGGAGCTTCCGGATGCTGTCCGATAAAATCCTGAACGGTCGATACAAAGGAAAGGCTGCTCTGCATGACCATACGGTCCTTTACAATGGGAGTAAAGATAAAATCCATGTTCATGACGGACTCAAATACACCACGGGAGTTCACCGTTCCGGGAAGATCGAAGAATATCAGGTCATAGTCGCCTTCCAGTTTGCCGGGAATCTCTGCGGCTGCCTCCGGCGTGGAAGTGACGATCGGATAGGCCTTACGGGAACCGTCTTCAAACTGACGGCAGAAAAGTCGCTGGTGATACTCGCTTTTCTCAAGGTTCTTCAAATCCCTTCCCCTCAGTTTTTCCAGACTGAACTGGGGATAGTCACAGTCAACGACAGCAACTTTCAGACCTCTTACATAATTAAAATAACTGGCAAGAACCGCTGTTACCGTGGACTTGCCCACACCGCCTTTCTGATTGCTGAAGGCGACAAGAATCGGACGTTTGTTCATACCTCTTGTTTTTGGGGTTAATATTCACTTTTTTCTTTCACTAATCCAACAATGGCATTACGCTATTGTGATACCGGCATAACCGTTTAAGGACATGCTGCAATAATCCTGTGCATATATACATTGTAATATTATTGCACTATTATGTTGCCATATTATTATGTCCTTATGTTATTGCACTATTATGTTGCCATGTTATTGTGTCCTTATGTTATTACACTATTATGTTGCCATGTTATTATGTCCTTATGTTATTGCCCTATTATGTTATTATGTCCTTATGTTATTACACTATTATGTTGCCATGTTATTGTGTCCTTATGTTATTGCCCTATTATGTTGTTATGTTATTATGTCCTTATGTTATTGCCCTATTATGTTATTGCAATATTGCACGCTTAAACCGCGTCAAAAATAAGGTCTTTCAGGCATACAGGTAATATGTAGCCTGCACCATGACATCAGATGTCATCAGATGTCTTTATATGTCATACAATCCACTATTTCACAACTGTTTACACGGTCATAATTTTGCAAAGTCAGAACCGATAGACGGCTTGGAACATCTTCCGACGGACAGCAGTACTCCGCTCACGTCGCGCAGCAATCCGCCGGAGGTGGATTCTCTGTTCAAACGAACAGAGCAAGTTGTGTTTTTGTACGACAGAAATTATTCTGCCATACAAAAACCAACTTGCCCTCCCTAACGGTCGGGGGATTTTCCTCCAAAGTCGGAAAATCTGACGGAGAAAGCAAAACAACCCAAAAGCAGAAAAGCATGGAGAAAAAACAGGCAAGAAGGACAGGCAGAAAACCGAAGACTGATCCGGCGGACTACAAGTACAATTTCCGTCTGAACGCACAGGAGAAAAGCAGATTTGAGAAACTGTTTCTGGAATCCGGAGCAAGGGACAGGACAATCTTTATCAAGAAATCAATCTTTTCAGAACAGCTGAAGGTAATCAAGGTGGACAAGGTTTCCATGGACTATTACATCCGGCTCGGGGAATTTTACAGACAATTCCAGGCAATAGGCAACAATTACAATCAGGTCGTAAGGGCCGTACAGAAAAACTTCGGGGAAAAAAGGGCGATGTCCCTGCTTTACAAACTTGAAAAGGCTACCCTGGAACTGATACTGCTCAACAAGCAGATTATGGCATTAACCAAAGAATATGAAAAGAAATGGTTGCAAAGATAAGTCACGGGGCAAGCCTTTACGGAGCACTGTCCTATAACCATGAAAAGGTTTTTCAAGGTACGGCGGAAATCCTGTCAGGACACCGGATGATTTCCGACCGCCCGGGACTGCCGAGCGGGGACATGCGTCTGGCTCTCCTTTCATTTGAAAACCATCTGACGGCAAACAGGAGGACGGACAAACCGGTCCTGCATATCGCCCTAAGTCCGGCACCGGAAGACAGGCTGGACAATGACAGGCTGGCGGAACTGGCAGAGAAATACATGCAGAAAATGGGATACGGTGACCAGCCGTTCATCGTGTACAGACATGGCGATACCTGCAACACGCACGTACATATCGTGAGTGTATGTATTGACGATGAAGGAAGAAAAATCAATGACTCCTATGAGCACCGCCGTTCCATGACTGCCTGCCGGGAACTGGAACAGGAATTCGGACTGCGTAACAGTGCGGATGCGGAAAGACGGAATCCGAAAGCGGAACTGAAAAAGGTCGATGCCTCACAGGGGGATATACGCCATCAGATAGGAAACACACTGAAGGCCGTACTGGAAAGCTACCGTTTCCAGACTTTCGGAGAGTATTCCGCACTGCTTTCCACACTGAACATTGAAGCCCGACAGGTTCGGGGCGATTACATGGGAACACCCTATACGGGTATCATCTATTCGGCTACAGACGACAGCGGTAAAGTGGTCAGCCCTCCGATAAAAAGTGCAAGGTTCGGCAAGCGTTTCGGAAATACGGGACTGTCCGAACGTATGTTACGGCATACACAGGACTTCAAGGAAGGCAGATGGGCTCCTGCCATATCCGGCAAGGTAGTATGGGCCATGCGTAACGCAAAATCTGAACAGGAATTCAGGGAACTGCTGAAACAGGAGCACATTGATGTGGTATTCCGAAGGAACGATACCGGACGTATCTATGGCGTCACATTCATAGACCATGAACGACGCGAGGCGTTCAACGGTTCACGTATGGGAAAGGAGTTTTCTGCCAACGTATTCAACGATCTTGTCTGCTGGTGGGAAGGAATACCCTGGCAGGAGAGACAACAGTCCGGTCCGGAGGAACTTTGGAAACGATACGGTCATCGTATGGAAGAAGGCAGTGCGCTTGAACAGGCGGCAGGCATATTCTCCTTTGAGGCAAATCCGGCAGTCGATTACGAGGAAGAAGCGTTCCGTCGCCGCATGAAACGGAAAAAGAAACCACAGAAGCGCAAATCACGCGGTATCTGATCAATCAAAATGAGTCAACAACAGGGGGAACAACGGATTCCCCCACAATCATCTACATCATTATGCAACAGGAAGACGATTTGAGAGCCCTTGCCAAGATTATGGAATTCGGCAGGGCAGTCAGTATTTTTATTCTGGTAGTCCACGTTTATGTGTACTGCTATCCCAGTATGAGTGCCTGGCATCTGAATCTGGATGTCATAGACCGGATACTGATGAACTTTGACAGGACAACCGGTATATTCGGCTGTATCCTTTGGACAAAACTGATGGCAGTTCTTCTGCTGGCCATATCCTGTATGGGTACTATCGGAGTCAAGGGTGAGAAAATAACCTGGCAGCGTATATGGGCGGTACTTACTGCCGGAGCTGTTCTTTTTTTCATGAACTGGTGGCTGCTGGAACTGCCTTTTCCGCACGAAGCTATTACTGCCTTGTATGTAGTAACTCTCGCAGCCGGTTATCTATGCCTGCTCATGGCGGGACTGTGGATCAGCAGGCTTTACAGGCATAACCTGATGGAGGACGTGTTCAATATGGAAAACGAATCCTTCATGCAGGAGACAAGGCTGATGGAGAATGAATATTCTGTCAATCTGCCTACCAGATTCCAGTATGGCGGCAAGCTCAACGACGGATGGATCAACGTAGTCAATCCTTTCCGTGCGACCATCGTATTGGGAACACCGGGTTCAGGTAAATCCTATGCAGTGGTAAACAACTACATCAAACAGATGATTTCCAAAGGTTTTAGTACCTATATATATGATTATAAATTTGATGACCTTTCCACCATTGCCTACAACACCTTGTTGCACAATATGGACAAATACAAGATAAAGCCGCATTTCTACGTCATCAACTTCGATGATCCGCACCGTTCACACCGCTGCAATCCCATCAATCCGGAGTTCATGACGGACATCTCTGACGCATACGAAGCAAGCTATACCATTATGCTCAACTTAAACCGCACCTGGATTGAAAAGCAGGGTGATTTCTTTGTAGAGTCCCCGATTATCCTGCTGGCAGCCATTATATGGTATCTCAAAATATTCAAAGGCGGTATCTACTGCACGTTCCCTCATGCCGTGGAACTGCTGAACAAGCCTTACTCAGATTTGTTTACCATATTGACTTCCTATCCGGAACTGGAGAACTACCTTTCTCCTTTCATGGATGCATGGAAAGGCGGGGCACAGGATCAGCTCCAGGGCCAGATAGCTTCAGCGAAAATTCCGCTTACCAGAATGATTTCTCCACAGTTGTACTGGGTCATGACAGGTAATGATTTTTCTCTGGACATTAATAATCCGAAGGAGCCTAAAATCCTTTGTGTAGGCAATAATCCGGACCGACAGAACATCTATTCCGCTGCACTCGGACTGTATAATTCCAGAATCGTCAAGCTGATAAACAAGAAAGGACAGCTTAAAAGCACGGTCATTATAGATGAGCTTCCAACCATCTATTTCCGAGGACTGGACAACCTGATTGCAACGGCACGTTCCAACAAAGTGGCAGTCTGTCTGGGATTTCAGGACTTCAGCCAGCTTAACCGTGACTACGGTGAAAAGGAAAGCAAGGTAATTCAAAATACAGTCGGCAACATATTCAGCGGTCAGGTGGTAGGTGAAACGGCCAAGACACTTTCCGAACGTTTCGGTAAGATTTTACAGAAACGGCAGTCTATATCCATCAACCGTCAGGATGTTTCCACATCCATTAATACCCAGCTGGATTCTCTGATTCCTGCATCCAAGATTTCCAACCTATCACAGGGTACGTTTGTCGGTTCCGTGTCGGATAATTTCGGTGAGAAAATAGACCAGAAGATTTTCCATGCGGAAATTATCGTGGACCATGCCAAAGTAAGTGCGGAAGAAAAGGCTTATAAAAAAATCCCGGTTATCAACACGTTCAAGGACAGTGAAGGGAATGACATCATGCTCCAGCAGATACAGCGTAATTATGACCAGATAAAGGCGGATGCCCAGGCTATCATCAACGATGAAATGGAACGTATAAAGAACGACCCGGAACTATGTGAACGGCTGGGAATAGAAAGTGTAGAAGAGGAGAGAAGAAAAGCTGAATAGATACAGAATGACAAATAAATCCTGAATCAATTTGATTTTCAGGGAACATTCCTTATCTTTGAACTTGAAATAGAACATAACGGCGGATTACGGGATGTTTTCCGTCGATTATATACATAAGTCGCAAGATGCCCAAAGCTGGAATCTGGTAAATTTCAAAAATTGTAAAGGCTATTGCGTGAGGCTTATGCTATACCCTATAGCGTGAGCCCATGCGTATCTTTACAATGGGTTTACCAGACCCTCAGCTTTGGATTCTGCATGGGTTTCATGCTTTTTTAATAAGCTGAGGTATGGCAAAAGTACAGATTATTATGCCCGTCACATTGGACGGTTTCCTGCCGGACAAAAATGAGAAACTGATGGTATGGCTCAATACAGACCGGAACGGCTTCCCTTATTGGGAAGAGCGGGCTACATTCAACATGTATCCGCATTACGGCATGCTTGACTTGATGGATGCAAAAGAGAGACGAGACAATAACTGTACCTTCTTTATGAAAGTACAGGACGAAAAAAGTGCCGAATATGCTGGTGGAGTATTTCTCTTCCGACTCGCAGATGAACTGGTCATTTACCTGCTTCCAATATCATACAAAAGTGGGAAAAACATAACTGGAAAGATTCAATTCGGACAATGGACTTTACGTGAGTCCAAAACATTCCGAAACAATGTATGCAGACTGGTATACAGCCTTAAAGAATAAAGATTACTTCAGATCAAGTTTCTTCATTTTCTTGTACAGGGCTGTACGACTGCAACCGAGTTCCGCTGCTGTCTTGCTGACATTACCATGATTTTTATCAAGCAGATTTCGTATCCTTTCCTTTTCCTGAATGATACGAATATCCGGATTGTCACTACAATCTACATTGTCCAGTCCCAAGTCACAGACATCCAATAATGCATTATCCGCAACAATTACCGCACGTTTGATCTTTGCGTTCAATTCCCGCACATTACCCGGCCAGTCATATCCCAACATACATGCTTTTGCTTCTTCGGTAAATCCCTCATTCTTGACACGTATTCTGCCGGAATGTTCTTTCCTGAAAAATTCGGCAAGCGGAAGAATATCATCTTTACAATCTTTTAATGGCGGTTGAACAATTTCGAGTTCTGCAAGGCGATAATACAAATCCTCACGAAAACGACCTTCCTGCACAGCCTTTTCCATATCCTCATTGGTGGCAGATACGATACGCACGTCAATATGCTTGACTTTATCACTTCCAACAGGATTAAACTCCTTTTCCTGAAGAACCCGAAGGAGAAGAATCTGCATGGAATACGGCATATTACCGACTTCATCCAGAAATAAGGTTCCTCCATTGGCCGTTTCAAAATATCCCTTCCTATCAGCAACTGCTCCGGTAAAGGCACCCTTGACCGCACCAAAAAATTCAGAAGCCTGTAAATCGTTAGGTATACTTCCACAATTGACAGCAACGAAAGGTTTATCACGTCTGTCACTATAACGGTGGATCATCTGGGCTATCACTTCCTTACCGCTTCCGCTCGGACCGAGTATCAGAACTGAAAGTTCAGAAGATGCCACACGACGAGCCAGTGAAGCGGCTTTTCTGGCAGCTTCACTGGTACGTTCAACAAAAGAACGCTCTTTACGTACAATAACTGGCTGCTTAAGCATACTATGTACTAATTCTATCAGTAGCTCTTGATGAACAGGCTTTTGCAAATAATCCTTAGCACCGAGTTTGATAGCACGGACTGCATCCGTGATACAGGCATAATCTGTCATGACAATAAATGGAACTTCCATCTTAGAACGCATCATCCATTCCAGAAGACTAATACCATCACCTTCCGGCAGACGTACGTCTCCCAATACAAGATTGATTTCGTTTTTCTTCAGAATACTACGTGCACCGGGTTCATCTATAGCTGTCAATACTTCGTAACCGGCCTTCTGCAGCCATTTTTCAATCATTCCGCAAAGTATCATATTGTCTTCAACTATCAGAATTTTCATATCTTTTCAGTTCATTTTCTGTTTCATTAATTAATTTTTCAATCCACTCTATAATCTGGATAGCATTTTCACAAATAACATCATCACTAATATCCACATCGTGTAACTTTTCTTGAAAATCACGCAACAACTGTTCCTTTTCAAGCATTTCCCATACAGGCATCATTCGATGTATTGTTTTTCTCATGGATTCACGATTGGTTGTCTTTATGGCTGTTTTAAGTTCCTCAATTTCTTTTCTTGATTCCATGATAACAAGAGACATCATATGTTCATGATCATCTGTACTATCCAACAAGCAGGAAAAGTCAAAATCTCCAGTTTGAGAAACTTTTATTTGAGACATAATGGTTGATAAAAAAGTAAGTAATGCATGGATGTTGAACGGCTTATGAATGCAACCCGCAAATCCTTCTTTTTCATAGATTCCGGAATTTCCGTCACCACGGGCAGTCATGACTGCAACAGGAATGGTTCTTGAATTTCCTATGTCTGAATTTCTAAGTAGTTTTAATAGAGCGAACCCATCGATATCCGGCATTTGTACATCAGTAAGTATCATATCATAATCTGATTGTCTAATAGCTGTTACTACATCCCGTACATTCATACAGGTCGTACAAGTTATACCATTACGCCCAAGCATGTCTTCCACTATTTTTAGCAATATAGGATCATCATCCACAACAAGTACATTTTTCGGCAAAATGGTTATAGACTCACTATAAGAATTACATTCGTCCACAAGCTCATCCGTTTCTGGTAAAAGAAATTCAAGTTTGAACACGCTCCCCTTACCAAGCTTACTTTCTACATTTATTGTTCCATCAAGGACTTTAACTAGTCCCTTAGTCAGAAAAAGACCTAAACCGAAACCTTCTGAATTAACATTCTGCGCAGCACGTTCAAAGGGAGAAAATATTTTTTTAAGCGTCTCTTCATCCATTCCAATACCTGTATCCCTTATTTCAATCAACAGTTTCCCTTCTAAATATTCAGTATGGAAACAGACATTTCCTTTGGATGTAAACTTGATGGCGTTTGTAAGCAGATTGTCTAGTACTTGTTCAAGTTTGTCCGCGTCTCCTTTTACAGTTACATTTGAACCATTATGTTCCGAATATAGAATCAGACCTTTTGAAACCGATTTACGGGAGAATTCATCTGAAATGCGCAGCAAAAAACGATTTAGATGAAAAGGTGCATCATTACGTAAGCTACCGACGTCATTAATCCGGTAAGCATCCATCAGGTCGTTAACTAAATGTAGGACGTGTTGGCAAGAATGACGGATGTCATCTAAATAGATTTCGCGCTTTTTCTTTTCTCGCGTTTCCGAAACCAAATCGGCACAGTTATGTATATTACCAAGTGGGCCTCGTACATCATGAGAAATAGTTAAAATAATTTGCTTGCGCATTTCAAGTAAATCTACATTCTCTTTAATAACCTGTTTTAATTTTCGTTTAATCGTTTCTTCTTTATTAAAATCCGAACGTATAATAAAAAAGGAGAGCAATAATAAAATAATAGCTATGATTATAATTATAGAGAATAAGCGAAAAGCCGTTTTTTGAGCATTTATAATTTCTTTATTATATTCAATAAAATTCTTTTGAATATCATCATCTAAAACACATAAAAGCTCGCTTAATTGATTATTTATCAATTTATTTTTCATGATTAAACTATCTGATTCCATCTCTATCTGAATCAGATAATTTTTATGATCTATATTTGTTTTTTTCTTTAATTCTGAATATTCTATCACATAATATGGTTCTTGAATTGTTTCGGTTTTTCCAAAAAATCCAGCTAAACCTTTCTTCTTTCTCGTTACTGTTCGTGTTTTTAAACTCTTTTTAGGAATTTGGGATTCAAAAAATAAACTGTCTGACTTCTCTTTGGACTTAATAGTTCTCATGATATGCAAAAGAGAATATTCTTTTTGCTCTAACATATTACATAAAGAATCAACTTGCTCAATCTGGATAAAACCATTACAATGTATTTTTATATCTTGTAAAATACTATCTGTAAACAAACGATTCCTTTGATATTCTAAATAGTCTCTATAATTCCATGTAAATACAGACTCACTTAAAGATGATAATTTATTGACATATAAAGGTAAAACAAATATTTTGTTATGAACTAAATTTATTTGATATTGCTTATTATTTATGTCCTCTAGCTTAATCTTCTGATATATAAAAATTAAAGATATACATGCTATAATAAAAAAAACAATAATGTATCCAAATATAACTCTTCCATATAATTTTGAATCATTGATTTTCATATTTATAATATGTGTTTAATTTTCTGTATCGTAAATCAGCACAAATTATTCGTTTTTCTACATTTATGAGTATCAGCAAACCGTATCTCATAAAATATTATTATAGATGAGTTTCCTTTAAAAAGTACATTCTTTCAAATTTACCCCCTCTCAGAGGCATTTGTAAGGCGTTAAAATCTATAAAATACTTTTTGTAGTAGATAAATCAGTAATCTTCCAAGTCATGAATACTTGCAATATTCATAGAAAGGTATCTCTCTCCTGTATCAGGCAATAATACTACAATCCTTTTACCTTTATAATTGCAGTTTTGAGCTACTTGTACTGCAACAGAAACAGCTGCTCCTGAAGAAATACCAACAAGAAGTCCTTCTTTCCTTGCCAAATCTCGCATCATTTTAAAAGCATCATTATCATTTATCTGAATTATTTTATCAATATAACTCCTCTCTATAATTTCAGGTATAAATCCTGCACCAATGCCTTGTATCTTATGCGGACCAGCTACTCCTCCAGACAAAACAGGTGAACCTTTTGGCTCTACTGCTATTATTTCTATTTCAGGACTCTTCTCTTTTAATCTTTTACCAATACCGGTAATACTTCCTCCTGTTCCGACACAAGAGATAAAGACATCAAACTTTCCTGCATCTTCAATAATCTCATTTGCTGTTGTCATATAGTGAATATCAGGGTTGGCGGGATTTTTGAATTGCTGTAATATGACAGATCCTTTTATTTGAGAATTTAATTCTTCTGCTTTTGCTATCGCACCTTTCATACCTTCACTTCCCGGTGTCAAAACCAACTCACTGCCGAATGCTTTGAGAAGTTTCCTTCTTTCTATACTCATAGTTTCCGGCATAGTAAGAATGACTTTATATCCTTTTAGGGCTGCAATCCAAGCCATACCGATTCCGGTATTCCCGCTTGTAGGTTCAATGATTGTACCATCTTTTTTTAATTTTCCGGAAGTTTCCGCTGCTTCAATCATAGCATAGGCTGCCCTGTCCTTTACACTGCCTCCCGGATTGAAATATTCCACTTTGGCTATGATTTCCGTTCCGTATTCATCTTTATATATATTAGAAAGCCGCACCAATGGAGTCTTACCTATAAGCTGCAGCAAATTGTCCTTTATATTGCTCATATTTATCAGATTATTTTTTCTGTACTCTTTTTCCGTATGGTTCCACATCTTCTGTTACCCAGAGATTACCCCCGATAACAGCCCCCCTGCCGATTGTTATACGCCCCAATATGGTAGCATTTGAATATACCGTCACATTATCCTCCAATATGGGGTGGCGTGGTATTCCCTTTATCGGATTTCCGTTTTCGTCAGTCGGGAAACTTTTTGCACCGAGTGTGACACCCTGATACAGTGTGACGTGATTCCCGATGATACAAGTCTGCCCTATCACGATACCGGTTCCATGATCTATATTGAAATATTCTCCTATCTCAGCCCCCGGATGAATATCTATCCCTGTCTCAAAATGGGCAAGCTCACTGATAATTCTCGGTATGAGCGGTATCTCCATTTTATATAGTTCGTGGGCAATCCTGTGGTTTGAAATGGCTCTGATGGCAGGATAGCAGGATATTATCTCCCCGATACAGGTCGCTGCCGGATCTCCGTCAAAGGCTGCATGAATGTCCGTTGCCAGCACCCTTCTCATTTCGGGAAGGCTCCGTATGAACCTCTCGGCATACTTTCTTGCCGTCTGGCAGCAGGGAGTTCCCTTTATCCTTTCCTTCATGTTCTCATTTCCGAAGAGCATACCCGCCTGTATCTGCTGCGTCAGGATATAGCTCAGCTTCTCCAGTGTCACCCCAAGATGAAATGTGAGTGTCTGGCTGTTTACCGTATGATTTCCATAATATCCCGGAAACAGGACTGCACGGCAAAGTTCTATTATCTCATGTATGGCTTTACCTGAAGGTATCGGGTCTCCTTCTTCATATTTGATGAAAAGTTCAGGGAATGATGAATGATCCGCCAACTTTTCAACAACTTCTCCGATGTATGTAATATGTTCCATGTGATTATATATATTTAAATCGTAAATATACGTTGATTAAACCTATAATAAAAAGGATAGGTCATATCCTTTTTATTGTCTGCACTGTCTTTAAAATCCCAAAGCCTTGATCATCTTATGGTTCAGGTGTCTGTTCTTGCCCTTGAACGGATAACAGTGTATATGTATGGCAGGATTGAAGTTCATTTCAATGATCGCATAGTTATCCGGTGTGGCAGGAGCATGAATATCCTGTATCATCATATCCAGTCCGGTAATCTTCACGTTCAGAGCTTTTGCAGCTTCCACAGCAATAGCCTTGTACGAATCGTCTATATCGTCTGTAAAATCTATGCTGTCTCCTCCCGTACTGATATTGGAGTTCTCACGAAGATAGACCACTTCCCTCTCTTTGGGTACAGTGTTGAAATCCATTCCCTGCTGCTTCAGAAACATTTCTTCCTCACGCCCCTTTCTGATTTTCTCCAAAGGGGTGCGATATCCTTTACCTCTGAGCGGATCTTCATTCTTCATGTCTATCAGTTGTCCGATATTCAGAACACCGTCACCCGTCACATTTGCCGGAACACGGTGAAGGATACCTACCACTTCATCATTGATGATGAATATCCTGAATTCCCTTCCCGGTATGAACTTCTCTATAAGCACCGTGTTGTCATGCTCAAAGGCTATCTGCAAGGCTGCCTTGAAGTCCGTTTCATCATAGTTGTGCTTCAGTATGGTTATACCCAATCCGAAATTGGTGGACTTAGGCTTGATTACCACAGGTTTCCCTGCATACAGGCGGTAGTCTGCCATACCTGCCTCCGGTGACGTGTATTCATAACCGCCCGGCACGCTTATTCCGGCACGTTCCAGCACCTTCTTCGTTACCACCTTATTTTCCATCATCAGTACAGACACGTATGAGTCCAGAGAGGTCTTGGTTGCCTGCATCACATATTCTTCCTTTTTACCGTCAAACAGACGTATGAAATTTTCCTTACGGTCAAGTATTTCAAAACCTATCCCTTTAAGTATTGCAGCCTTCAGCAGAAGCTGTGTGGACATTTCCATATCCTCCAGTCCATGAAATCTGTAACCTCCGCTTATGGTGGTTTCCCTATACTGTCTTGCCTTTTCCAGATGGAACGGTACAAACCCCACCCTGTTTATGCTCTCATACAGTACCATGCCTATACGCTTCTCAGGATTCTGTACAAGGTACAGATTATGCTGCATCTCCTGACGGTAGATTTCATCGTCAAGCACCCCATATTCTGAGAGAATTCTCTCCATATCTTCTAAAATAGAAGTAGCTTTCTGCTGTACAGTGGTCGAGCAGCATTTCAACTCCTTCTTTTCGTCTCTTCCATAGCATGAAGCCATATCCTGATTACGTGTTGCCCTTTGCAGTTCTTCCTCCGTAAGACTTCCGTTCTCCTCCTTCAGCAGAGAATAGACAAGCAGAAGGTGAGAAAAATAAATGGCACTTGCACATACCCCCGATTTTGTAAACGGGTCAAGATCCACAATTCGTACCTCAATGTAAGAAGGAGAACCATTATCCTTTTCCAGAAACTTGATACGGACCGGAAGATAAAGCTCGTGAGGTCCGTCAATACGGTTTTCCCTTATCAGTTTGTCAATAGACATATTATAGGCTTCAAGTGAGGAATAATCGATGAAGAACTCCTCACGGTTACGATACCCTAATGGACTTGTCCTCAGACTGAGGCTTACCCCACACTTCATGGGCTGCTTTTCTCCCGTTTTAAGCGAAATCACATTCAGGGTTTCTTCTGCAAGCGGAGATTCACCGTACAGCCAGATAAAAAGCCAGCGGTATTTGAGAAAGTTCCTTACCACACGAAAATATACCGTTTCCCTGACCTCCTCCATAGAGCTACCGCAAACACCGCTTTTTAGCAGAACGTCCATCAGTTTTTCCGAAAAAGAGAAATTGAAGTGTATTCCCGAAATAAGCTGCCTTTCCTTTCCGTAGGTTCCGGCAAGTTTCTGACGGTAATACTCCTTGTCCTTAAACTCTCCCGAATAATGTGCAATGGGTATCTCCTGATTCTCCTTCAATACAGGAGGAAGGCTCTGAGGCCAGAGAAGCTCATCGCCGATATTCTCCGTAACCACATCGTGCAGCGTTTCCATAAATCCCAAAGCCTCTCCTACACTTGGCAGCGGCGGAGTTATCATTTCCACCTGACTCTCTGAAAAGTCGGTGGTTATATAAGGGTGCTTCCCCTTGTCGCCAAATACTGCCGGGTGTGGAGTCAGGGCAAGCGTACCGTCCTGATTGACCCTGACATTTTCCTTTTCAAGTCCGAAACACCCCTCTCTAAGCAGATGGCTGTTCTGTTTAAGTATAAAGCAAAAATCCTGTGTATTCATATACTGCTATATTGTATGTTTGATTCTTCAAGTTCCTTTTCCCTTTTTCTATATAATAGATAAAGTACAATGCCCTTTATCACGCTAGTAAGCGATATGCTCCACCAGACACCATCTATTCCCATTCCCATACTTTTGCCAAGCAGAAGGGCAAGAGGTATCCTCATTGTGGTGAACACGATGCTCACGGTTGCAGGATATTTGGTAAGCCCCTGTCCGGTATAAGCCCCCGAAGTGAGAATTTCAAGTGTGGCAAACAGCTGTGAGAAGCCGACTATACGCAGATAGGCACTGCCTATTTCTATGGTGGCAGCCTCCTTCACGAAAAATGACAGTATGGTTTCCGGGAAAGCTAAAAATATGAATGTGGCAGGTATGGAAATACAATATCCAAGCCTGATGCTTGTACGATAGCATTTCCTAATCATATCCGTATTCCTTTCCCCGTAATATTGCCCTATCAGTATGGAGGTTGCCTGCATAAGACCGTTCATAAGAAGAAACGAAAGCGACTCTATCTGAAGACCCAGCTTCTGTGCGGCTATTGCATCTGTTCCCCATATACTTACTATACGCCCGATGGCTATACCGATAAGCGAGAACAAAATACGCTGCATGGCAGGTGCTGTGCCTATTCCAAGTATTTTCCTGAGAAACTTGCGGGGTACCGCTTTTATACTCAAGGTAAGTTCAAGCCTATGTCTGAGAAGATATATCGCATACATCATGGCACCCCACTGTGAAAATGCCGTAGCCCATGCCGCACCTTCCACTCCCAGTCCGAAATAAAATATAAACAGAGGGTCAAGAATGATATTGACGATATTCCCATAAAGTACCGCCCTGAACGAGAACTGTGTCTTTCCGTGTGCGTCTATAATGGCGGTAAACAAAAGGTTCATAAACATGATAAGAACAGTGATACTGCTTATCCTCAGATAGTTCTGAGCCATCGTGTTTACTTCCGGTCTTTCGATATTGAAAAGGGATATAAGAGGCTCTGCCAGCATAAAGACGAACAGGGCATAGAATATCCCCAACACGAATGTACTGCGTATTCCGCATGATATGAAGTGTTGTATTCTGTCCTTCTTTTCAGCCCCTATACTGTGTGAAACCGATACCATGGTACCAATGGTTATCACGCTTATCAAAGACCAACCCAACTTGATATAAAATCCGGCTGTTCCAACAGCAGCCACTTCTCCGCTTCCCAATTTCCCGACCCAAAACATATCTGTAATATCGTATGAAATCTGAAGACAGGATGATAATATGATAGGGATTGCTATTCTCAATAGTGATTTTCTTTTTTCTCTTTTTGCTGATGTCTGTTCCATATTTCTAATTTTATATCGTAAAAATACGATACATTATACCAATAAAAAAACTCTTAATCAAATCATAAGAGTTCGGAAAACAGTTTCTTTGCCAAAAGCAGGTTCTCACGATTAATACGATAGCAAACCTTCGGTGGAGCTATCTCACCGTCTATCAGACCTACATCTTTCAGCACCTTCAAATGCTGTGATATGGTAGATTGTGCGATTGGCAGTTCCGTTGTCAAGTCCCCACAATAACAACATGCATTGTGGTTAGCCAACAACCTTACGATTGCTATTCGTGCCGGGTGGCTCAGAGCTTTTGCAAAACGGGCTGCCAAAATATCTTTTTCCTCAAATTCTTCAGCTTTACTAAATGCCATAATATTTTCATTGTTTTATATCGCAAATATACGATATGTTTTTTATCAACTAACCCCCTGATATGAATTTTATGTTTTTTTAATGTACAGACGCACGAAGCCCCCGGAGAGTTACCCCGCCGGAGGCTTTTTATCAGAAGAATTTTCTTGTATTGTTTGCAATCCGTACAAGGCTCAACATTACAGGCACTTCTACCAGAACACCTACCACTGTTGCAAGTGCAGCTCCGGACTGAATACCGAACAGCGATATGGCGACAGCAACGGCAAGTTCAAAGAAATTACTTGCGCCAATCATACCTGCCGGAGCAGCTACGTTATGTGGCAGTCCTGAAGCCTTTGACCAGCCGTATGCAAGCAAGAATATAAAGAATGTCTGTATAATCAGGGGTACTGCAATCAATAGAATATGCAGTGGGTTTACAAGGATTGTTTCACCTTGAAACGAAAACAGAATTATCAATGTGAGCAATAGTCCGATTATAGTAGCATTGTCGAACTTCTTTATAAATACATTATTAAAATAGTCTTCTCCCTTTTTCGATATTACAGTACGGCGTGTAATTACACCACCTGCAAGAGGTATGACCACAAACAAAATTACAGAAAGTGTAAGCGTGTCCCAAGGAATGGTTATTCCGCCAACACCGAGAAGAAAAGCCACTATCGGAGCAAAAGTCACCAGAATAAGCAAGTCATTCACTGCTACCTGTACCAGCGTATAGGCAGCATCGCCTTTAGTAAGATAGCTCCATACAAATACCATAGCTGTACAGGGTGCAGCACCCAACAGTACGGCTCCGGCTAGATATTCACCAGCCAGTGCTTCCGGTATCCACTGTTTGAATATAACAAAGAAGAATATCCATGCTATGCCGAACATCGTAAACGGTTTTATCAGCCAGTTTACAATACAAGTGATAAACACTCCTTTAGGTTTCTTTCCAACATTCTTAATACTCTGAAAATCCACCTTCATCATCATGGGATAAATCATCAGCCATATAAGAATGGCTACCGGTATGGATACATTCGCATATTCAAACTTACCGAGTGTTTCGGGTATGGCAGGAAACCATTGTCCTATTGCTATTCCTACTACAATGCAGATAGCCACCCACACTGTTAGGTATCGTTCAAAAAAACCTATTCCTTTTTTCTCTTTTTCCATATCCTTATTTTTTAGCAGTTGCCACCGCAAGAGCATTTTGGCAATACTTCTTTTCTGATTTCAGTAATGTAGAAACGGGCAAAGGCATTTCTGATTTCGTCACGCACACGGCGAAACTCCGAGTCAATAAACTCCAGTGTACCTGTTGCGTGTGAAGGATCGTCAAAGCCGATATGAAGACGTTTTCCTACTTTTCCTATGAATGTAGGACAGCTTTCATTTGCATCTCCGCATACAGTTATTACATAATCCCATTCCTGATTGATATAGGTGTTTACATGTGTCGGAATATGTGAACTGATGTCTATTCCTACCTCTTTCATCATTTCCATAGCCTTGGAGTTTACCTGAACGGCTGGTTCCGTTCCGCCGGAATATACCTCTAAATTTTTGTCAAATGACTGCAAAAATCCGTGAGCCATCTGGCTGCGGCAACTGTTTCCTGTACAAAGTATCAATACTTTCATTTCAAATAGTTTTTTAATTTGTTGATTTATATTTTACATTCTATACTCATAAGCAGGTAGTTTTCACGTTTCCCACTTTTTGCCTTCCAACTTTGGTAGTTTGGAGATATTCTGACTTGTTTAATCGGAGCATATTCAAAACCTCCTATAATGGTATGTCCTTCCTTAACTGTATTTTGGTTTTCTTCGGTTGCGTCCAATAAGTCGAATCTTCCATACAGATGTATTTTTGAATTTATTTTTATGGTAGTGTAAACCGAATATCCGTTTACATCTGTTTCCGGTGAAAATTTATAGTTGAAAGCACGGTTATATTCTGCACCGAAAGAAAACCTGCTGTGGCTGTACCCCGCAAAGGCTGCAATTGAATACTGATCTTTCTGATTTCCAGAAACCGACTTCATATACTCCGGTGTATTGTATATGTCGCCATACAGTCTGAACATAAATCCTTTTACCGGTTTTAAAGTTAGTCCGGCTCCGTATTTGTAATTGTTGTCCATATTCTTAAACTTACGCCCCTCTCCGTTTGTCAGAGCCATATCAGCAGATATGACAGGTGAAAATTCATATCCTGCTACAATTCCTATATCTTCACAAAAGGCTATTCCATATTCTTCCTGAAAAGATTTAAAGATATACCTATGTCCCCAGAAATTTTCCTGTTCCGAGAACTGCTTCAGATTTACCAGTCCGGCAGACACAAAAAATCCCTTCCCTTTCCAGTCTATCTGTGCGTTCTTCAAATATCCGTTGAATTTGGTATTTCCGTTTTCATCTGCCATTGTTTCCACATTCATAAGAATTTTTGCAGAAAAACCTTTTGTAAAAAATCCTTCATATCCTACAAAAGCACGGTCAAGGTTGAATCCGCTATTCTCGTTGCAGTGTCCGACCCCTGCCTTGTAGTTGGCAAAGAGGGTTAGTATGGGTTTGCCGGAAAATAATTTTTCATCATTTTGTGCAAAAGTCGGTTGAATGAAAATGGCGGCCATCATAATTGATGAACACCATTTTATAATACTTCTCATATTCATTTTTTTATAAAATGTAATTAAACAGATAACCGGATAGTATAATGAAGAAAGCAACTGTGCCAAAAAAGATACCAATCAGTTTCCATGTCATTACTTTTTTGAGTAAGGTTGCTTCCGGTAATGATAGCCCGACAACGGCCATCATAAAGGCAATGGCTGTTCCCATAGGGATACCTTTTGCTACAAATACCTCGATAACCGGAACGATACCTGCGGCATTGGCATACATCGGTACGGCAAGAATTACGGAAAGAGGAACTGCATACCAGTTGTCTTTCGACATATATTGCTCAAAGAAACCTTCCGGTACAAAGCCGTGCATAAAAGCACCTATACCTATACCTATAAGGATATAGACAAGTACGCCGCTTACTATCTTCCACGAATCACGGATAATGGTTGGCAGTCTTTTTATAAAGGTTGTATGGTCTTTTTCCCATTCCTCGCTTTGTACTGAAGAATTGGCTTGTATTTGCTTTACCCAGTCGCTGAGATAGGGTGCAAGCTTCATTTTTCCGAGGACGAAACCGCCGATAACTCCAAGCAATATACCACTAATCACATAAATCAGAGTAACCTTCAGTCCGAAAGAACCTAAGAACATGGCAACGGCAACCTCATTCACCAATGGTGAGGTTATCAGAAAAGCAAAGGTTACTCCCAACGGAATACCTCCCTTTACAAACCCGATGAACAACGGAATGGAGGAACAAGAACAGAACGGGGTTATTGCTCCGAAAATCGAAGCCAACAGGTACTGAAGTCCGTACATTTTGTGTGTTACCAGATAATTTCTCAAACGCTCTATCGGGAAATAGGCATTAATAATTCCCATTAGTACGCTGATGAAAAACAAGAGGATTAAAATCTTTATAGTGTCATAAAAAAAGAAGTTTACGGCCACTCCTATCGGAGTGTCGGCACTCAGTCCGAACAGTCCGTAAACAAGCCAGTCTGCAAAATCCTGTATCATATTTTAATTGTTTTTATTCGTCTAAATACGAACATTGTTCCAGTTAAAAAAGCGGCAGATACAACCGTTATGGCATCTGCCGCTCATCGTTAAATAACTCTGTTTATCAGATACCAAGAAGTTTCTTTACATCACTTTCTGTCGGCACCTGCCCTTTCATCTTCACTACTTCGTCAATGACAACGGCAGGTGTAGTCATGATGTTGTAGTTCATCATTTCCATGATGTCGTCCACCTTGGTCAGTTTTGCATCGATGTTGTTTTCTTTCAATACCTTCTCAATTACATTATAGGTTGATTTACATTTGGCACAACCCGGACCTAATACTTTAATTTCCATATTCGTAAATATTTTATTTGTTATCAAATCTGTTTTACAGATACATTATCCAGCAATAATAGATGCCGATGATGATGAATACCACACCTACAATAAGGTTCATCCATTTCTGCACCTTCTGCATCTTACCGTAGAAACTTCCCATCTGCTGTACACTGAAAGCAAGAATCCATGCAACGGCAAGTACAGGCAGGGCTGTGGCAATAGCGAATACCACCGGCAGCAGATAACCGGCTGTAGCCGTTGCAGACATCGGTATAAGCATACCGAAATAGAAAACTCCGCTTGTCGGACAGAAAGCCAGGGCAAAGAGTATTCCAATCATCAGGGCACCCCATCCGCCTTTCCTGGCGAGACCTTCCGCATTTCCGTTAAACCCGAATTTCGGAAGATTAAGTTTGTCACCAAAGAGCATGAACAGGCCTATTACAAGCAGAAGCGGACCAAGAACGAGTTCACCCCATGTCCCGATAGTCTTCTGAATACCGAACATGCTGGAACCTTCTTTAAGAATCATAATCAGTACCACTCCGAGCAGGGTGTATGAAAGGACACGTCCCAACGTATAAAGCAGACCGTTCCGGAAAATGCGTTTCCTGTTTTCAATGTCTTTTCCGATAAATCCGATGGCCGCTATATTTGTTGCAAGCGGACAAGGTGATAGTGCGGTCAGCAGTCCTAGTAAGAATGCCGTAAGAACGGGAGTAGAGCTGTTATCCAGCAATGTCTGTAACCAATCCATAGCCCTATATATTATTTCAACATTTCATTTACAGATTTCACTACACCTGCCTTGAATACATCCGGTGACTTACGGGCGTTTCCGAAAGCAAATTCTGTCATGTTCTCGTATGTCTCCTGTCCGTTCTTATACTTAACGATAAACAATGATGACCAGGTTACTTCATACTTTTCAGCTATCTTCTCATTTTCTTTCTTGCTGATATCTATTACCTTAAAAACGACCTCACCTTTTTTGATCTGCTCGGCAAAACTTTCTTCCATCGCAGCTTTTGTGTTGCTTTCGATAGCCATACAGGTTGCGCAACGCTGCTTTCCATGAAAATACAATACTTCTACATGGTCTTTTACTGTCACTTCTTTTTGAGTCTGTGCTTCAGTTCCGTTCTTTGCGTTCATGTTGCAAGAGATAAAGGCGAAACATACAGCAATTAAGAATAAAATCTTTTTCGGGTCAGTAGATTTTTAGTGGGGATATGCATATAAGTTCGCAATGCGGAATAAGAAAAACTTCTTGTCAACAACTCCCCTGAGATTCGCTCTAAAGAGTTTGATTTTAGCATTGAATGATTCAGCAAGTGCATTTGAGGAACGGTTGTTGTAGAAGTTGAGTATCTCATCATAATGCTCATAGAAGGTGGCTGCGATGACATTAAAGGAGCGGAATCCCGCTTCTTCGACTTTGTTGTACCAGCGTGCCATGGACAGGCGTGCGGCATCCTTGATTGTGTTTTTGGCAAAGATCATCCGCAGGGAATGGCACAGTCCGTATGCCGTTTTGATGTCCGGGTATTCTTCAAACAGTATCGCAGCCCTTTGCTTTTGCCTGTCGGTCCATTTGTCGGCAGACTTGAACAGGAGATAACGCGAGCGTATAAGCAGTTCCTTGCGGGTGTCTCCATTGGGATAGCGGTACGGGATATACTCCTTACCGTTTTGTCTGGCTTCCTCCATCTCATCATTAGCCTGCTGCATGGCATCCCAACGGTGTTTGATGCGCAGCTCCTGTACGGCATCACAAGCCAGTTTCTGGATATGGAAGCGGTCGATGACCCGGCTGGCTTTAGGGAATGCCGTACGCACGATCTTGCGCATGGAGTCCGACAAGTCAAGCGTGACCTCCTCGACAGCATTGCGATGCTCCTCGTCAATCCGTTGCAGGACAGCGATTACGTCCTCCGCTTTTGTACCTGCAACGACGGCAACCAAGGATTGCTCCCGCGTGCGGACCTCACGGTTGGTTACAAACGTGTACAGCTCACCATTGGATAGCGAGGATTCGTCGATAGCCAGACAAGGGCCGATATTCTCCGGGAACAGCAGCCATTTATCTGCATGTTCCAACTGCTCCCACTGCCGGAAACCGCTCAGCACTTCCTTGTATTGCTTCTCAAACGTATGCCCGTCGATGTGATAGAACTCCTCAAGCGTATGGCAGGTCACGGGGGACGTCTCCATACGTTTCTTTTAAAAAAGCTCCAAATTCCTTGGAGTAACGAGTCCCTTTGGCTACAATGTCAAGGTCTATCGGGATGCTGAAACTCTTGCCCGTGCGCGTGTCTGTCCACCGCCTGCGACGGATCTTCAGAATCACTTTGTGGTCACGTATCGGGAAATCCGTCACGCTTACCGCTTCCATAAAACCTTTGGATTCAAAGTGTACGTCCTTGCTTAGCTCCGGATGCATCTTCTCGTCCAGACTGATGTGGATTTCCGTAGAAGTCTGCGATATACCGACTATGGAGAAGTAATCCAATATCTGTGTGGGCAGTACAATACTGGCCAACATGCTCAAATAATCGTTTTCCATGCTGTAAAGTAAAGAACTATTCAATTAGATTACAAATTTATCCCCACTAAAAATCTACTGACCCTCTTTTTCATGTCTTTCTATTTTTATTGTTAGTTATTCGCAAAACTACGAACTTTCTTGTCAAAAAAAAGAGCTTACTTACAGCAGCCCTCTTTCTTGCATATAGGTTGGCCAAGAAAATCTGCAAACATCTTTTTTGCTGTTTCCCAGTTTTCCTTGTTGATACAGTATTTTACTTTCGGTGTTTCTGTCTCCCCTTGGATAAGTCCGGCTTCTTTCAACTCCTTCAGATGCTGAGATACCGTAGCCTTTGCAATGGGAAGTTCCTCATGAATATCACCGAAAAAGCAACATTCCTGAGATGCCAGGAACTGGAGTATGGCTATACGTGCCGGATGTCCCATCGCTTTTGCAAAACGGGCTAACTTCTCCTGCTCCTCTGTATACTTCTTTTTTATCATTTCTATCCCTCTTTCTGTTTGTTGTTCGCAAAAGTACGAATATATTTCAATAAATCAAATGAATTATCATATTTTAATCTTTTAAACACTTGTTATCCCTTCCATCAAATATAAATCCCAATCCTGATTTGCCAGCCGCATTTATTCCTTTTTTCAGGAGAATTTTCCTTATGGCTTACGCCATGAAAATTCACCTGAAAAAGAATGCGGCGGCAAACGGATTAGAATTAAAGAAAAGATTACAGGGATTAACTGCGACCGACGTGACGCATAGCCGTAAATCAAAGGCGGCTATCCTTATATTCCATATATGGCCTCATAAATACTGTGAAAATGCATCTTCCCAAATAACAAAACATAGTCTGCTTATCAAATCCCGAAATAAGACAGGGATTTCAACTCCCTCCGATCTGCATAGTCCGGTGGCTTTGCTATGCTTTTATTCCAACTCTTCCTACTTCTTTTCATTCTTTTTTCTACTGTTTCTACATTCTTTCCTATCTCAGGTATGACATCTGATGACATCTGATGACATCTAATGACATCTATTTATAAATCAATCATTTATTCAATTTATCACTTTACATTTGGACTGTGAAACAAATCAAGTAATCACTCAAAACAAAAGATTATGGCACAAGAAAACAGTCCTGACAAGGAAAAAAGGCAAGGCCGGACAAAGAAACCGGAAAAGCCTTATGTGGAACAAATTGACGAGCTTTTGCTGGTACATAACAAGAACGACCCCAAGGAGGGTTTGGGAGTGGTCAGCAAGGCAGACGAGAAAGGTAATTATCAGACGGTTACACCGGAGGAGAAGAATGAGAACTCATTCCTGAAATTCGACAAGAATTCGAGTATTCTCGAAAACTTTATCAAGAATTTTTGGAGCCAGCTGAAGGAGCCTACGCATTTCAGGCTTATCCGTATGACCTTCAATGATTACAAGCAGAACAAACAGGCTCTCAAGGATTTGGCCGAAGGTAAGAATACAGACGCGGTAAAGGAGTTTCTGAAACGCTATGAAATCGTACCGAAGGCAAACAATCAGAAAAACAGTCAAACAAAAGAGGAGGAAACAACAATGGCAAAGAAGCAGGAACAGACAACGCAGGCTCAGCCTGAACAGGTATCACAGGTGGAAGCTGCCGCACAGGGGCGCGAACAGCAGGAACCGCAACGCCAGCAGACACCCACGTACCGCTACAACGAGAATATGATTAACTGGGAGGAACTGGGTAAGTTCGGCATATCCAAGGAAATGCTGGAGCAGTCCGGACAGCTTGACGGCATGCTGAAAGGATACAAGACCAACAGGACAATGCCGCTGACACTCAACATTCCTGGGGTACTGACTGCCAAGCTGGACGCACGCCTTTCATTCATATCCAACGGCGGGCAGGTCATGCTGGGCATCCACGGTATCAGAAAGGAACCGGAACTGGACCGTCCTTATTTCGGACATATCTTCACGGAAGAGGACAAGAAGAACCTGCGTGAAAGTGGAAACATGGGACGCGTGGCTGACCTTAACCTGCGTGGTAACACAACTGAGCCGTGTTTGATTTCCATCGACAAGAATACCAACGAACTGGTAGCCGTCCGACAGGAGCATGTCTATATCCCGAATGAAATCAAAGGGGTAACCCTGACTCCGGACGAAATTCAGAAACTGAAAAACGGAGAACAGATATTCGTAGAGGGAATGAAATCCAATCAGGGTAAAGAGTTTAATGCCAATCTGCAATACAGTGCAGAAAGAAGAGGCATCGAATTTATCTTCCCGAAAGACCAGGCCTTCAATCAGCAGACGCTCGGCGGGGTACCGCTTTCCCCCATGCAGCTCAAAGCGTTGAATGAAGGACATACCATCCTTGTAGAGGATATGAAGCGAAAGAACGGCGAACTGTTTTCCTCCTTCGTTACCATGGATAAGGTAACAGGCGGGCTCCAATATACACGCCACAATCCGGAAACGGGAGAAATCTACATACCGAAGGAAATCTGTTCGGTACAGCTCACACCGGAAGATAAGGAAGCGTTACGCAAAGGGCAGCCCATCTATCTTGAGAACATGATCAACCGTAAAGGTGAGGAATTCTCGTCATTCGTCAAGCTGGACCTGGCAAGTGGAAGACCACAGTATTCCAGAACTCCGGACGGTTTCAACGAACGACAGGCACCTACCATCCCGGCTGAGGTTTACGGACACCTGCTTTCGGCACAGGAAAGAGCAAATCTTCAGGACGGAAAGGCCATCCTTGTAACGGGTATGAAAGGTCCCAACGGCAAACCGTTTGATTCCTATCTGAAAGTAAACGCAAACACCGGACAGCTGCAATATTTCCAGGAAAATCCGGATGTGCGCCGCAATACCTCACAGCGTGCTTCACAGACTGACAATACCCAGCAGCAGGAACAGAAGAAGGGAGCAAAACAGGCTGTCTGACCTGAACGGGATTCAAATCATTCAAATCATCAATTACTAAAAAAGGAAAGAACATGAACAAGACCAATCATCATATCTACAAGGCTGAACAAATCGACTGGGAGAAACTGGAATCGGTAGGTATCAGCAGATCGCAAATTGAAAAGGACGGAAACATGGACCTGCTCCTTCAGGGAGAGGAAACCAATGTCATGTCCATTAAAATCAAGACTCCTGTATTTTCACTTACAATGGATGCCACACTCAGTCTGATTGAAGACGAGAATGGAAATCCGGTCATCAGCATAAACGGTATCAACCCTTCAGGTGAATAAATAAGAATCCATAATGTATCATCTCTCTTTCCATACGGACTTACCGTATGGAAAGATATAAAAAACAGAATTTATCATGATTGCCATATTAACAGACAAACCAAGTGTAGGAAAAGAAATCGGAAGAATCATCGGTGCAACCAGAGTAAGAAACGGATATGTGGAAGGAAACGGCTACATGGTTACGTGGACTTTCGGGAACATGCTGTCACTGGCCATGCCGAAGGACTACGGAACCCAGAAGCTGGAACGGAATGACTTTCCTTTCATCCCGTCCGAATTTGAGCTGATGGTACGTCATACACGCACCGAGAACGGATGGATACCGGACATTGATGCCGTGCTCCAGCTTAAAGTAATCGAGAGAGTGTTTCAGGCATGTGACACCATCATTGCGGCTACCGATGCCAGCCGTGACGGGGAAATGACATTCCGCTATGTATATCAATACCTGAACTGTACACAGCCCTGTTTCCGTCTGTGGATTTCATCTCTTACCGACGAGTCTGTGCGTAAAGGCATGGAAAACCTGAAGCCGGACAGTTGCTACAACAGCCTGTTCCTTGCTGCCGACAGCCGCAACAAGGCGGACTGGATTCTCGGAATCAACGCCAGCTATGCCATGTGCAAGGCGACGGGCCTCGGCAACAATTCCCTTGGACGGGTGCAGACACCGGTACTGGCTGCCATCAGCAGACGCTACCGTGAAAGGGAAAACCATATTTCATCGGACAGCTGGCCCATCTACATCAGCCTGCAAAAGGACGGCATCCTCTTCAAGATGCGCCGCACACAGGATCTTCCCGACAAAGAATCCGCAACAATGTTTTTCCAGGACTGCAAACTGGCACATCAGGCACAGATCACAGGTATCAGTCACAGCGTTAAGGAAATACTTCCACCGGATCTGCTTGACCTGACACAACTTCAGAAGGAAGCGAACATCCGCTATGGTTATACCGCATCAGAGGTGTATGACATCGCACAGTCCCTTTATGAAAAGAAACTGATTTCCTACCCAAGGACTTCCAGCCGTTATCTGACGGAGGATGTGTTTGACTCGCTTTCACCAATCATGGCACGTCTGCTATCATGGGAGCTGTTCCCTGCCGCTAAAGGAACTGGAGGTATTGACATATCCAGTTTGTCCCGCCACGTAATAAGTGCAGAAAAAGCCAATGTACATCATGCCATCATCATTACAGGTATCCGTCCCGGAAATATGTCCGAAAAGGAAATGCAGGTTTACAGACTTGTAGCCGGAAGGATGCTCGAAGCATTCATGGCTCCATGCCGCATAGAAACGACAAATGTTGAAGCGGTCTGTGCCGCACAGCATTTCAAGGTCGAACAAACAAGAATCATTGAAGCCGGCTGGCATGATGTGTTCATGTGTTCCGACATGATCCCGACATCGGGGTATTCCGTCAAAGAACTCCCAAAAATGGAGAAAGGTGATACCCTGAATGTATGCGGATGCAACATGGTACACAAGAAACAGCTGCCGGTAAATCCGTTCACGGATGCAGAACTGGTGGAATACATGGAACAGAACGGACTGGGTACGGTATCCTCACGTACCAATATCATCCGTACACTGGTTAACCGTAAGTATATCCGTTATTCAGGGAAATATATCGTTCCGACCCCGAAAGGCATGTTCACCTACGAAACCATCCGTGGAAAGAAAATTGCGGACACTTCACTCACCGCAGACTGGGAAAAACAGCTGGCCGGACTTGAAAGCGGAATGATAACCGGACAGGACTTCCTGAACAGGATCAGGACTCTCGCCAAGGAAATGACTGATGACATTTTCAACACCTATTCCACAAAAGAAGAATAACATCTATACCTAATCAACCAAGAGAATGCAGGCCGGAAGGTCTGCATTTTTTGTATCCGTACAGAAAAGATTCTGTTTTTCCGCTTTTAAGCGGCAAAGGTCTTGGATTGCCTGCCTTTTGCCGCAAGGCTGCCCTGAAGGGCTTGGCTGGACAGGAAAAAATCATCCTCGCTACGCTCCGGTATTTTTTCCTGCCAGGCCTTGCGCAAAAAGGCAATCCAAGAGGCCGGAGGCCTATAAAATCGGGAAAACACATCCCGATGGGATTATTCATTCATAAAATTAAGGATTATGAAACTACAGATTATCAGAAAGATTGGCAGACATGCAACAGCGATATTCCTGATTACCGGAATATGTCTGCTGACAAGCAAAGGGATTGTCCCCACCGGGATGATTACGCTGCTGTTGCTTGCAGGAGGATTCTTCGGTTTCCTGTTCAGGATACTGGTCATTATTTTCAAGATTCTTATTCTTCTGTTCATTGTAGGATTATTTGTCGCATAACCCAAAATATAAATATACATATATGGAAACAGTTGCTATAACTTCACAAGCTCCTGTCATGCCGACTGCATGGCCACAAGGCGAACATATCAGACCGGTCAAAAGACGTCTGCCCAATACAGTTGATGAACCTAAAAACATCGGCTACTATCTGGAATCGCTACGTGATATTTCCAGCAATCCGGACAGAGAGAATATTCTGAAAGAATTCTTCAAGGAAACTTATGTATAACCATAAAATTTTTCAATTATGTTTTTTCAATCAATTTATCAGATGATTACAGCAGGTACGGATCTGAATATCAATATCCGTAAAGTGGATAACAGCCTGAGTGTGGCAGTCATGCCAAGGCGGAACAGCCTGAAAGAGGATACACGGCAAAACATGGTGCCATTGGTCGTGAACGGAACACCGGCAGAACTGGATATGGGCTTCCTGCAGACCATACTCCAACCGATACAGAAGGTACAGGGACTGCTTGTCAATGCGGAAAATTTCGAGAAACAGGCAGAAAAGGCTACATCACAGGCCAAATCATCCAAAACTCCAACAGTACCGGCTGAATCAAAGGAAGCCAGGGAAAAACGTGAAAAGATGGAAAAGCTCCTCAAGAAGGCTGATGATGCAACTGCCGCAAAAAGGTTCTCCGAAGCAATGACATGGCTGAAACAGGCACGAGTGCTGGCTCCTTCAGAAAAACAGAAGGAGATTGACGAAAAGATGCAGGAAGTACAGAAACAGGCCAGCGAAGGAAGTCTGTTCGGTATGGCAGAGGAACCGGAGCCGGTAATTCCCCAACCACAAGGCAATATGAACGGTCAGTCACAGCCCGGTATGCAAACAAGCATATTCCCAGAACAGCAGACCCATACTATGAATCCTGAACCTGTCATGCAATCTGCTCCACAACAGATTCCACAGGGAATGCCTCAACCGGTATATGGAATGAACGGAGCATATATCCAACCTGCTCCAAACCGCCCCGTAATGCAAGGAACAGGTATGCCACAAGGAGCTACAATGCAGCCCTATCCGCAGCAGCCGGCTTACCAGCCTGAGACGGCTCCTTATCCACAACAACAGGTACGGCAGCCGACAAACGACCATATACCGAACAGAACAGCACAGGTACAGAACGGAAACGGACGGGAATACCAAACTGCACCGGCAGCCCATGATACATTCTGCTTCGATCCGGAAGACGAGAATGACAGGGAACTTCTAAGAGAGGACCCGTATGCGGAATATCCGGATTTTCCGGCTGAGTACCGTATGAAGGACGAGGCACAGGTAGAAATGGTATACTGCTGATTATAAAAATAAATGATTTGTAAAACCAATAAACAATAAACAATATGGCACTGGAAATTAAAGGAATGAAAAGAGTATTCAAGATGAAGAAGAACAGTCAGGAAATCGTACTGGATGATCCGAACGTAAACATGTCTCCGGCTGAAGTAATGGATTTCTATTCAATGAACTATCCGGAACTGACCACCGCGACCGTACATGGGCCTGAAATCGAGGACGACCGGGCGGTATATGAATTCAAGACAACCATCGGAGTGAAAGGGTAAGGACATGAAAAAAGGACAACGTAAAAATAAGAAACCATGTACACAACTTACGGAACGGGCTTTGGAAAATTTAGCCAGACTTATCATATCGGAACTCGAAAATACGGACATAAGCCGGGGCATCAGGAGCAGAAAGAAAAGAAAACTCCCTCCCGCAGAAAGCCTCATGGTTTTCTGAACACAAGAATACCTTCCATCGCCCCCGATCTGTATGTGGAGAATGACAGGGATGTAACGGTAAATGTCACCACCAAAGAGAATCTTGATTTCCTGTACCGTTCAGCCATGAAGTATGCGCAGCTCCTGGATGTGGAGCTGCCATACCATCCTACAGGCAGGACTTCCATAAGAGAAAAAATATGCCTGCTATATAATGCGCTGGATTCCATAGTATCTCATCATGTAAATCTGGAACTTGTCGGTGACAGGCTCCAGTTCTGTATCTATCATTTCCATGAATGGCCTGATTACACCCTGTTCCTGATACCGATAGATTTTACAGAAAAACTGAAAGGTGAAATCAAAAGGATCACACTGGAGTTCATCAGAAGGTTCATCAAGTATCACAGGATGATGGATATAACCGATACCCCTTATTTTGAGATGTCGGAAGTCTGTATCGATTATGTGGACTTTGAACAGCTCGATGAGGAAGAGAAAAAGGATTTGTACAGAAAGGAAAAGCTTTTCAGGTCATATGAGAAAGGGAGAATCCACAGGAAACTGTGCCGGATGCACTCCAAGGCTTTCTGCAGGAATCTGGAAGAACATATCCGCAACTGTAATCCTTCCAGCAATAAGGAAAAAAGACTTTTGGAACTGATTACTGAAGGGATGTTCCTGATTGCAAAAGACAGTCCTCATATCTTGAATTATGATTATGACTATGCAAGCGAAAAGGAAAGGGATTTCGAACCGCCACCGCTCGAATATCAGATTCTACTTACCTATTCCATTACGGATACGGTTACCAAAGACATGGAAAGCTGTTTCAGTACTGACTGTCAGGAAACATATAACCAGACTCCCGTATCATTTACCTTCATCACACCGGAAACTGAAAAACTGTTCAGACCAGAGAATTATCCGGAACGGTTCTCAAAATGGTTTGAGAAATTTGTAGAACATGTTACCTATAATTTATAAACATCATGAATGAACTGACCCAGAACATACAGAAAATGATGGTGCCGAAAGCTGCTATCATAGCCTACAAATATGAAGACAGAAGAAATTCTGACACCAGGTACTTCATAGAATTGCGTCCCATCGGGAAAAGCGGACAGATGGGGGCAGGTATCCCCGTCACATACGAATTCATGAATACCCTGCTGGAATCCTATACGGAGGAAATGAGCGGGATACCGGCAGGCAGAGTCCCCGAAAACATGCTGGCCTGCAATCCAAGAAAAGGACAGGAAGAATATATCTGGTACAATCCGCCCGGAAAAAGACAGATGTTCTTTCACAAGGATCTCAATATACAGGACGGCATGTTCAATCTGCCGGGAATTGTCTACCATGTAAAAAACGGAAGCATGGACGTATTCGCCTTCAAGGGAAAACGTCCGGTGGAGACGACTCCGCTGTTCCGTGCCCCGTTCTTCAACGTGACCGGATCAAGTGTCTGCCTTGGCAGCAGTTCTTTGGAAAAGCCACAAAACCCGACTTTCCTTTCCCTGCTGGAATACTGGGAAAAACGGTTCTGGCTGACTGAATTCTCCCATCTGGGAGGAAATGTGAATCCTACCGTTTCAAATCTTGTCATCGTTACCGAGAACATAAGAAACAATCCGTTCGACATGAACGAACTCAAGCCCATGAATAAAAAACTTAAAGACATACTTCCATGAAAAAGATACATTTTACCGACCGCTACCTGCTCAATCCGCGTCATCCGGTAACGGTATTCGTCATCGGAGCAGGAGGTACCGGCTCACAAGTGATAACCAATCTGGCACGCATGAGCATGGCACTTCAGGCATTGGGCCATCCCGGACTACATGTCACCGTATTCGATCCCGACACAGTAAGCCAGGCCAATATAGGACGCCAGCTTTTCAGTGAAACAGAACTGGGACTGAACAAAGCCGTATCACTAGTCACACGCATCAACCGTTTCTTCGGATACGCATGGACTGCCGAACCGCAATGTTTTCCTACCAGGAATTTTTCTGAAGACAGCACAGCAAATATCATCATTACCTGTACGGACAATATACGCTCACGTCTTACGCTTTGGAAGTTCCTGAAGAAAGTCCGCAAAGAAAACTTCAGTGACCATTCGGCTCCCATATACTGGATGGATTTCGGGAACAGCCAGACAAAAGGACAGGTCATCATCGGGACGGTACGTGAGAAAGTTCTCCAACCTTCTTCACAGGAATATATTCCCATGCCTAAAATGAATGTCATCACCGAGGAAGTGGACTATGCAAAAATCAAGGAAAAAGAATCGGGACCAAGCTGTTCTCTGGCGGAAGCCCTGGAAAAACAGGATTTGTTCATTAACTCCACACTGGCACATATCGGATGTGACATATTATGGAGAATGTTCAAGGAAGGAAAGACACTGTATCGCGGTGCCTATGTCAATCTGGAGACATTGAAAGTGACCGCAATCCCAGTATAATGCATAAGTGACCGTATCATCTTTCCATCAGAATACGGTCACTTATTCTATTTGCTACTTATTATTTACTACGTTCTTACCTCGCTGGAGCAGGAAACTCTGTATCTCTGAGGCGAGATAGAATGATTTCCCGTTCTTTTCAACCGAGTAATATTTAATCTTGCCCTCTTGCCTGTAACGTGCCAGAGTTCTTTGTGACACACCAAGGAGTTCTGCCAGATCCACATTATCAAGCAGTTTATCCCCATTCATACATTCTTTCAGACGGTTCATCTGATCCAGTTTCTTTTCAATGCGGGCAAATCCCTCTACCATGGTTCCTATCAGTCTTTCGAGTATCTCATTATCTATATATGACATAATTCCAATATTATAAGTGAATAAATCGATACTCTTTTCGTGCGCACTCAAGAGTATATACTTATAGTAGTGAAAATAGTATGCCTAAATCTGAGATAAAGATTAATAAGTTTGCTAACCGTTGATAATCAGGTGCATAAAATTCTTTACTTAATATTTAGTGTAAACTAAAAGTGTAAACTATATAATAAAGAATTGGAAACCGGTTAACACAGCCACCAACAATGACATCTGATGCTACCTGACGACACCTAATGACAACATTTTGTATCATATAAATATTCAAAATACATTTGTACAAACTCAACTTTTTTGGATATGGAAATCATTGGAATTGAAACAGCTACATATGAAAAGACATTAAAGGAAATTGAAAACTTCCTTGATACCATTGATAAATTGATTACAGCTTCTTCACAGAAAACAATAGGGGAATGGTTGGATAACCAAGAAGTTTGCCTGATCCTCAAAATTTCTCCCAGAACATTACAGAATCTTAGAGATACAGACCAAATCTCTTATTCTCAAATTGGAAAAAAGATTTATTATAAAAAAGAAGATATTCAGAAGTTCATTGAAAAACACAACAGAAAATTATGAGCAAAGTAATTACCCAAGATAATGAGCAAGTTATTCAGATATACAATAGGTTAAAAGATACACTAACAAGACTCGAAGATATTCTGAAGAACAACAACCCAACACTTAATGGGCATAGATATATGAATGATGCAGAATTGGCAAATTACCTTAAAGTATCAAGACGCACTTTACAAGAATATAGAAATAATGGAATCTTATCCTATTATCAGATTGGAGGTAAAATTTTATATCGGGAATCTGATATAGAAGAACTTCTTAAGAAAAACAGACAGGAAGCATTCCGTTAAACATTTCTTGGAATTTTCGTTGATTTTCAAAGCAAAAATCCGTATCTTTGCAGTACTGACAAAGAGTTGTATATCAGTGCAGAACAAAGAAGTTCAATCGAGGTGAAATAGGTGGACTAAATGATAAACAGCAAGATAAGTAACTGATTATTAGCGATAAAAAATATAAGGTTCCGCCCCCAGGCGGATCACTGAGAACAAAAGAAAAATCAATCAAATCCCTGATAATCAAGCATTATCAGGGATTTCTTTTTTCTGGTAGGTGGCAGAAAATAGCCGTTTCAAGCATATTATCGGTGGATAAAATCAAAATTAAGACTTGCAGCAATCTGATTTTCAAAATATTACAAAAAACAACAACAGTACCTTTTAGGTATTTTCCAATCTCACCGGAACTCTAAACAAATTGCACGAAAATCAACAAAAAGATTTCAGTATCCATAAAGGAAATAGAGAAACTGATCTCCGAAAAGGAAACAGTAGTGGAATATCCTCTTTTCAGTCCGGACAAATAGCAGTTCTTATAGACGAACTTTACCACAACTTATGTGATAGACCTCAGCCTACGGAGAAAATACCGCAAAGAATAACAAATGTGAAGGAGGAGTTGAGACAGCCTATTCAAGAACCGGACAATCGGCTACATCTGTATTCCAAAGGAGTAAGTCCGAACTTTCGCTTGAAAGCAGTAGAGAAATGAGCATGATATTCATAACCGACACACGCCCCAATCTCCTGTATCGTCTTACTGCTGTCCAATAGATAGCGACAAGCCATCTTCATGCGATACTCAAAGATGTGACCAAATACGGTTGTACCAAATACTGTCTTAAATCCTCGCTTAAGCGTACATTCATTGGTACCCACCCGCAATGCCAGCTGGTGAAGTGACGGAGGATTTAGATATTCCTGCTCAATAATGGCCCTAGCATGATGAATTTTATCACATGTTATCCCGATAGTACATGAGCAATGAAGATAATTTTCTTCTTCCTGCCCGGCCAAAAAAAGTGAAAGGATCTCCCGTATCTTAGCATCTGCATACATAGATGCCATATTGCCATTGAGCTGTGAAAATCTGATATCGTGTAACGCTTTATAAACACCCGGACCAAACGGACGATTTTTCCGGTACGCCCTGTACTGACCATCACAAAGGACGGTTTCAAAATCTTTACCGCCCAACAAATCGGGATAGTGTATGGCAAGTTCACGGAGATAATCATGTGACAGCATGATTTCCATCATATGGAATGGCGTGTTTTTAGGAAAGTGAACACAAGAGTCTACCCCGTCACATTTTAACAAATTGGCATCTCCTTTATTCCACTCCTCACTTCGGATTACAGAATTATAACAACAGGTAGCATGCCCTGCAAAAGTGGCACAAAACCAAACGGCATGATAGTCGTCAGCCCGAGTATATATTTTAATAGGTTCTTCACTGGATATATGTTGATCCATAATCGAAAACAACGGAGTAGATATCTCTTCAAATGTCGCTTTCAAATACGTATTGTCAATCCGGTAGTTATTTTTTTCCGTCCGTTTTCCTTTTACGATGTTCGGCATGGGCCATTCCAACACCATTTCACACAAATCATGTTTCATTAACCGAGTAACCATCATTATTCCTTTAAGTTAAAGTCAAGTTCCTTTTCGCGTAAGCAGTAAAAGCCGATAAGGCTCTACTTTTGTCCCCAATTGGAGAACTAATACAAAATTACGATAACCCATACATCGGTACAATCCCCATTAATAGGTAAATTACAGTAAATCATAAACATCAACCCAAAACATAAAAACTAAATATGAAAGTAAATTTATCCGAAGTTCCCGAAACTCTGTTTATCACCTTACGGGTACAGGCTGCCGAAACCGCCAAGCCTAACAGTAGCACCAGGGCCCCTTATACCATTGAAGTTCGACCGACATTTATCGAAATAAGGAGAGAAAGCCATGAAATATAGGATACTTGTTTTAACCGCCATCCTGTTTACCGCATGCAACTTACTTCATGCACAAGTGCAGACAGGAAAATTAAGCGGAGTCATCATAGATGCCAATAATGAAGAAACACTGGTGGGGGCCAATATATACGTAGAGTCACTGAAAAAAGGGACTTCCACCGATAAGAACGGTGAATTTTCAATAGAAGTCCCTGCGGGACACTATCGAATTGTTATCTCCTATATGGGATATCGTACCCGACAAGAAGAGGTCAGAATCTCCGAATTGAAAACCAAGAAGTTAGTGATTCGTCTAGAACCGGAAACTCAGTCGTTGGGTGAAGTTGTCGTCACAGCCAAAAGCGAAGCCCGCCAACTGCGCGAACAGGCTATGCCCATGTCAGTGATAAGTATGCAACAGTTGCAGGGAACAGTCAGTAATGTTCAGGATGTTCTGTCGAAAACGGTAGGTGTAACTATCCGCAACACAGGAGGGGTAGGCAGTTCATCCCGTGTTTCCGTACGTGGGTTAGAGGGAAAACGCATCGGCTTTTTCATAGACGGTAGCCCGATGAATGACAATTCAGACTTCATCGATATCAATGACATACCGGTAGACATGATCGACCGAATCGAAATCTACAAAGGAGTGGTACCGGCCAGGTTTGGCGGCTCTTCTGTGGGGGGAGCCGTAAATATTGTCATCAGAGAGTATCCGCCTAAATACCTCGATGCCAGTTACAGTATCGAAAGTTTTAACACACACAAACTTTCGTTAGTGACCAAACGCAACATCGCTACCAAAGGATTAGAATTCGGAGGCGGAGGATTCTATACTTACTCTGACAATAACTATAAGATGGAATCTCCTTTTGAAGAAGGGCTTATCATTAAGCGCAACCATGACAAATTCAAGAAACTGGCTGTTGCAGGTAGCCTGAAAGCTCGTAAATGGTGGTTTGATTTGGTAGAGTTCGAACCTGTCTTTATACACACTTTCAAAGAGATACAAGGTATTGAATATAATATTGAGAAAGCCCACACTTACTCAGACGCCTTCATTTTCGCCAACAAACTGGAAAAAGAAAACTTCCTGACAGAAGGGCTAGATATGGAATCGAATCTGGCCTATGCCTACACGGTATTCCACATGGTGGATACCGCTGCTTACCGATACAACTGGGACGGTACGACTTATCCTGCTGTATCCGAATATGGAGGAGAGATAGGCAAATGGGCCTCGAATGCCAGAAACGAGAAACACACCATCACCCACAAGTTGCATCTGAACTATGTGATCAATAATAATCATTCTATCAACTTGAACTCACTGTTCAGTTTCGCATCCGGACACCCGAAAGATGACCTGAAAAATAAAGTTGTTGGTTATAAAACCAATTTCAGAAGTACGATGGCAAGCTGGATTGCCGGACTGGGATACGATTTCCGCACCGACAATGATATCTTCCTGAATTCGCTCAACGTGAAATATTATATGTATGGTATGAATACTCACATGAGCAGTATCATGTCTTCGGAAGCCGAGAAAGTGGATATGTTGAAACGGGATTTTGGCATCAGCAACGCTCTACGCTATAGATTTACTCCGGATTTCATGGGTAAACTCTCGGTAGGATATGACGTACGCCTGCCGGCCGAAAGCGAACTTTTGGGTGACGGATATACAGTCGCCCCTTCCGGAAACCTGCTTCCTGAACGCAATACAAGCGTAAACCTGGGTTTTCTTTTAGACCGCACCGGAAAGGATGCCAGCAACTTACAGGTAGAAGTAAATACCTTCTATGGATATCTTGAGAATATGATCCGGTTTACAGGAGGATATCTCCAGTCTCAATATCAAAACTTCGGAAAAATGCGTACCCTTGGAGTTGAAGTAGAGGTCAAGGCGGACTTGACTCATTGGCTTTACGGCTACTGCAACATGACCTACCAGGACTTACGGGATGTGCGGAAATTTGAACCGAATACCCATATAACCAACCCGACCAAAGGTAGTCGGATGCCTAACATTCCCTACCTTCTGGCAAATGCCGGACTAGAATATCATAAAGAGAATCTGTTCGGAGGCAAGGGACAGAACACCCGTATCTTTACAGACGGTTCTTTTGTTGAAGAATATTTCTACGATTTTGAACAAAGCCGGTTTCAGGAACGGAGAATTCCACGCACCTTCTCGGCCAATATCGGAATAGAACACAGCTTTATGAACGGACGGTTCATCATTTCGGCACGAATGAATAATCTGACTGATGCTCGAATGATGTCTGAGTTCAATCGTCCCCTACCCGGACGTAACTGGGGAGTAAGGTTAAGATATGTATTGAAATGAAACAAGATTATTTATTTTAAAAACCCAAAAACTATGAAGATTAGAAATTTGATGCTGGCACTTGCCGGCACTGCACTCGTATTTTCTGCATGCGAAAAAGATCCGAACCCTAAAGTCCCGACCACCGATGCCAACATCGCTCTGGCAACCATCCTGCCCAATCCCGACGGAATGACAGGAGCAGCTTACCTGCAACTGATCCGTGACGAGTTTCCACAAAATACAAATAACAACAACGGAATTCCCATTCCGTACGGAGGATCATACCCGATTATCGAAGGGAACGATATTTTCGTTTTTCCGGGATACATGGGCGATAGCAAGAACGAGTTAGTGAAATATACACGGAACAACGGGCAGCTGTCAAGAACGGGAACAATGAAATTGCCACCCAACTCTTCCGCCACCAATATCGTTTTTGCGTCTACCGGCAAAGCTTATCTATCCATGGCAGGATTAGGCAAGATCGCTATCTTCGATCCCACTACCATGACACAGCAAGGAGAGATAGACCTGACTTCATTAGGAGTATCCGACAGCAATCCGGATCCATCCGCCATGTTACTGCGCGACGGACTCCTATTCGTAGGCCTCAGCCAGATGGTGGGTGGATGGATTCCCCCACAGGATCGCCCGTACAGCGACATTGCCATCATTGACACCCAAACGGATAAGTTGCTGAAAATGATAACAGACAAGACCAGCGGCATCTCTATGCCAACCCGCCCAATCGACCGCTATTCCATCTTCATGGACGAGAAGAAAGACATCTACATTTCGTGTATGGGAGGCTTTGGTATGGTCAAAGGGCATAATGCCGGAGTTCTGCGTATCAAAGCCGGAGAAACGGAGTTCGACCCGACTTATCAATGGACAATCACAGGAGCCGCCATCAGCGGAGAAGAAAAGACTGCCGGATTTATCTCCGCCATCCGGTATGTAGGTAATGGAAAAGCGTATGCTTACATCAATATGCCGGGTTACTACAAACCGGGAGAACAAGGACACACAGCCATCGCCGATCTTGCAGTGGAAATAGATCTGTACAATAAAACCATGAAAAAAGTGCAAGGACTTGACTTGTCCAACGGTTTCGGGGTTATGCTTTCCCTTTATAAAGGGAGTATGTTGATAGGTAACTCATCGGCTAAAGCAAAAGGTATCTACTCACTGGATATACAGACAGGTGAAGTGTCTAAAGAACCGATACTGACCACGGTAGGCAATCCGATATTATGTTACTATTTTGAAAAATAAGGATAGTCACCTTTGGATGATTTTAAGAAAGAAGTGCTCTTGCAGGATACACAGAGTTACCGTATCTTTGCAGCCGTTTTAAAAAAAGAATAATTATGGAACTTCCTGAAGATCCGATGATGCTGTTTAGCGTCATCAACATGAAACTTCGCGATTGCTATGCATCGCTCGACGAACTCTGTGAAGATATGAATATCAGCAAGGACATACTGATCGGAAAACTGGAATCGATCGGGTTCGAATACAATGCCGAACAAAATAAGTTCTGGTAAATGTGCCATATACCTGAAATCGCCACAGATTGAAAGTATGTCGAAACTCGCACTCATCACAGCTTACACGGATTTATACTAATAAATATCATTAGCTATCAATAGGTTAAATTCGTTCTGTGGAACTCTATGTTACTCTGCAATGAGTTTCGGCACACTCCAAATCTATGGCGAAAAGGTTATCCCCGCCTTTTATTATTTATTGGTGAAACGGAACCAATTAAAATCGGTATATCCGTCTTCTCCCGCTTTCTCCTTACTAAAATTGAATAAGGCAAAACGATTGGCAGTCCAGACCAGCCCAAGCCCCATACTAAGTTCATTACCGATGGCAAGTATTTCCTTCCCATCGGTAATGTAATAGAAAAAACCGCTTCCAAATCACGCAATACATCGTCCACATTCACTTTGCTGGTAGATAGAGTAAACCTGTTATTCAATAGGATGGAATCACGCACCACAAAATGAACATCATACTGCCGTTCCATGACCTTTATAATATCTCTCAGCGGAGTAAGATAAAAATTCAGGCTATTGGAACGCCAGGATGAGATCTGGCTCATATCATCCGGTTTGGTTATCTGGCAAATTCCGGATGTCCGGTTGTATTCGGCACTTTCACCCGGTACGAGAGGATATTCCTTGTTCTTGATATCTTTCAACAGCACGCCTCCTTCTTCCAAGGTGACCCATACATTGGGTTCTGACGGATATGCCTTTACATTAAATTTAGTTCCGGTGACCTTTACTTCAACACCTTTCAAATCGACGATAAACGGACGCTTCTTATCCTTAGCGACCACAAAAAAGCCTTCTTCCCATAACTCCACACTCCGACTGAACAGACCGAACTTCCTGGGATACCGCAAACGGGTATCCGAATTCAACTGTATAACTGTTCCATCTTGCAGAACAACCTGCACTTGCTCTCCGCAAGGAACCTTTAACTCAGCATATTCTGTGGCAGAAAAGACTCCGGTTCTGTCAGCCAGAAACCAAAGAGATATACTAAGGAATAAAAAAGGAATCAATACCGCTGTCGCTATCAGTCCACGACGATAAGAAACTATTTTTTTCTCAGGTTTTATTTGCCCGATGAAGCGTTCCCACATCCGTTCTTCCGGCACCGGATGGTCTAACCATTCCCGGGCCCGTTCTTCGATGAGCCGTGCAGACTCGCTCTCCAAACGCCCCGACAAAAATTCGCTACCCTCTTCTGTAGCAAACCATTCCGCAACCAATCCCGCTTCTTCCACAGAAGCTCCGTTATTGAGCACTTTATCTATAATCGCATCATCTATTTTCATTTCGACTTTTCTTTATCTAATAATAAAAACACTTCATCAACTTAAAAGTATGAGTTGCTGCTCACTCTAAAAAATGAATCCACAATACATGAAGTAATACAATTAACGATTCAATTTCCGCACGGAGTATCTTAATGGCCTGAGTATAATGGGACTTTACGGTAGGCACCGTGATATGCATCTCGTCCGCTATTTCCTGGTTAGAAAGTCCCTTTTCTATTTTCAGGCGGCATATTTTCTGTTTTTGAGGAGGTAGTTTACCGATGGTAGTCCGAAGATGTTCCCTGAAATCTTTATCTTCAAAATTCTTCAGGAAACTGTCGTCCGCTTCTTCGTTCCGTTGAGCCATCTCGTAATGCTTTTCAAAGACAATCTGCCGATGTCTCAACTCGTTCATAATGTAGTTTTTCAGGATGGTGAACAACAGGCTTCTGATGCCGGATTGAAATTCAAAATCGGAACGTTGCTCCCGCAATTTCATAAAAGTATATTGCACTGCGTCTTCAGCCTCTTCACCCGATTTTAATACCGATAAGCCAGCGCATACAACAAGCGGTTATACCGTTCGAAAACAGTAACAAAAGCGTGCTCGCTGCCTTTACGGAGTTCAGCATACAGTTTCTGGTCAAAATCTAAAAATTGATTTATTATCGAATATTTCTCACTTGGTGATCTAAGGTCCTGCTTTTAGAAGTGGTAAAAATAAGAAAAAACAGTTTGAACCTTATCCTCTTTGAGAATGTTTTAACTGTAGAATCTTAAAACAATAACGGTTATGGAGAAATATCTTATTCACAGTAATGAGCTGCACCTGATCGATCAAGAAAGAATCCACCAGGCAGTAGAGCAGATGGTAGAGTCATTGGATATGGCCGCCGGATCTACATTCAGTTTTGACCTTTACAAAGTGGTGGAAACCTATTTCAAGGATCTGGATAAACGGAGAGAGATAAACCATCTGTTAGGCATCACAGACAACACGTATGATCCTACAGAAGATTTCGGAGTGTGTTAATTGGTTAAATATAAATTTGCAAAAAGAGGTTGTGTCAAAAATGCTGGCATAACCTTTTTTTACGTTTTACAGTCCTGCTATATTTTCTTTTGGCTATGCCGCTTTTTTCTCATTCATTTGGTAACAAGTTGCTATATTTCCGTTGTATCGGGTTATAAATAGCCCCATAAATATATATTTAGCAAGTGTAATAAGTCTTTCTCCTGCTTTTCGCATTTTTGCACACATCTTTTTGATATTAAACGCTATGGCAAAGAAAGCAAAGTCCATTGTCACCTTGTCTTCTCCCACATGCCGGAACCTTCTGTATGCCATATTGTATTTCATCTGTCCGAAAACGGCTTCCGGTTCTATGCACCGCCTGCCTCTATGCCTGACTCCTTCTTCTGAGAGCAACCTTTCCCGGACCTGCCGTTTGTATTGGTTTAACCGGTGGTTGACTTCTATAATACGGTTCCCCTGTGCTTTAAAACAACTGCCACGTAAAGGACACCCTCCGCATCTTTGTGCCTTATATCGGACACTTTCGGTGATGTATCCGCTCGCCGTTTTGTCACGTTTGGTTCCTATGCGGTTCATATGTTGCCCCATCGGACAAACGTAATAATTCCCCCCGCATTGTAATGGAGACTTTCCGCATGGAACGGGTTGGGGGTATAACGGGAACGCTGCTCCTTATGGAAGTAGTTGTACTTGACAAAGCCTTCTATCCCGTTCTCCTGCATGAACCGGTAATTTTCTTCCGAGTCGTAACCGGAACCTGCCACACCGATACCCGGTAAGCGGTTATAGCGGTGCCGGAAAAAGTCGAAGAAAGGGATTAGAGTCAACGTATCAGTAGGGTTGGGAAACAACCGGAAGTCTATGATGAATTGGTTTTCAGTACCTGTTTTAAATTATACCCGGGCTTGGGAAAGTCTGGGCTTTGCGCATAAAAAAGGTTGTGCCAACGTTTTGACACCTCATGGAATAGTGTTGCTTTATAATCAGATATGACCTGGAAAACATGTAATTTACCCTAATAGTATATTATTGGTTTTCAACAGCCTCCCACTGCAAAATTTCTGTGCATCTTTTGCAGTGGCACTGCAAACAATATGCAGCAACTTTGCAGTAAACACACATGTAGTTGCATCAAAAAAACTCATCTGGAAAAAAAGAACAGGTCCATTAGCAATACTATTCGATGTTATTTGATAAGAATTTCTCAAATTCTCAAATAATTTATAACTTTACCGCCCAATTATTGTCAATCTCTACTAAAAAGAATGATTTTATCCTTTGTACCGATATGATTGCAGACGACATTTTATTGTTAAAACTTATACAATCTAAAGATGAGCACGCTTTCAAATATTTATTTGATTTGTATTTCGTGCCCCTCTGTCGCTATGCGCATTTATATCTGACCGATGCACAAGAAGAGGAAGAACTCGTTCTTGACATCTACATGCATCTATGGGAACATAGTGCCCAAATCAACCTGACCTTATCATTGAAAGCCTATCTATTCCAAGCGGTACGCAACCGGTGCCTCAACTTCTTGCGGGATAAAAAGTCTACACTTTCGCTTGAAGAAGCAGGTGACATCGCCAACAATGAAACTACCTCTACGCTTGAAATGGAAGAATTGACTTTTCTGATACAGGAAGCTATTTGTGCATTACCCGACAAATGCCAGCAGGTATTCCGACTGAGTCGCGAAGGGAACAAAACCAATCAAGAAATAGCTGATGAACTGAACATATCAGTAAAAACCGTAGAGGCACAAATCACCAAATCCCTTAAACGTATAAAAAACTTTCTTGACAGCAAATATGTTTATTTGTTTTAAGAAACGAGCAAACATACCTTATCAATACCCTTCATTCTGTTCCAGCTTATCATTTAAATCCCTGTATTTCTGCGGAATAGGCAGGTATCGATTATAAGGAGCAAAGCTACGTGGTTCTATCAAGACCTTTCTGTTCGGATTTACCACCGCCCGCTTATAAGGATTAGCTTCAGCATAATCAATAGTTCCCATAGGACGCAACAAATCGCCATTCAGCAGGGTTTCTGCCAACATCTTCCCCGCAGCGTCCCTCCAACGGAGGATATCGGCACGACGAAGCCCTTCACCAGCCATTTCTATGGAACGCTCTCGTCGAATCAGCTCACGCAGCTTATCCTGAGTATTGTACTTAGCCACATCCACATGGGGCATGCCCACACGATTACGAATAAGATTCAACTTATCATATACATCATCGGACGGACCATTCAGTTCATTCTCTGCCTCAGCATAGCACAACAGTACTTCGGCATAACGAAAAAGGACAGTATTGATACCCGTATCCCATATATTGTAATATTGGGACATGGGAAACAGATACTTACCCCACGTCAAGGCTGTCTTGGAAGAGTTATTGGCAGCAATAGGATGATTCTTGTTCTTATCGTTCTCATCTACCTTTCCATCTCCATTCACATCCCAAGGCAGGAACTCATCCATGGTATTCAGCACCTCAACCGTACCATTCTCCCTTACCCAGTCCATGCCGGGAAAGGCTATGGTCATTGCTAAGCGGGGATCTCGGTTGGCAAACGGATGCTCGGGATCATAATAATTACCTGCCTCTTCTTTGGTCAAGCCGTTGTCCATTTCGTAGCAATCCACCAAGTTCCATGAAGGAACCATAGACGACCATCCCCCGTCCATATTGTTATACATGGAGCCTATCCATCCATTACCATCAAAATTCTCAATGTGCTGAACGGCTGCAATCACCTCCTTGGAATCTTTTCCTTCCAATCTGAACAGGCGCGCATAATCTTTTTCCAATTCAAACTTACCCATGTCAATAATGGCTTGTGCCGCCTCCTTAGCCCGATTGTACTTAGCATAATAGAGGGCATGACGCATTTTCACAGCCAATGCCGTGGCGCGGTCGATATAACCCGGACCACTCGCTTTGTCCTCCATAAACATAGGGATAGCCGCATCCAGTTCATCCTCAATGAATTTATTCACTTCTGCCTCCGTATTGCGAGGAACCATCGCTTCCTCTCGCGAAGTATAAGAATCGATGATGGGCACTCCGCCATAATGCCAATTCTTGTTGAAATAATCGTACGCACGGATTACTTTCACTTGTGCCATCATGTCCCTCTTCCTGGCTTCGTCGGCAAACGTCACAGCTTCCATGTTTTTCAGAAAATCATTGCAACTGCGAATCTTTCCAAAAGTATAATAATCGGCAACCTCTTTCAGTCCGGCAGCCATCGAACCGTTGCCTATGCTCTGGTAGTGGTCCCACAGGAAATTGCTGTATCCGAAATCAGAGGCGCAATCCCAATAGTAGATACCTTTTTCGTCAATCCAATCATCATAACAACCCACCAAGAACTTCTCGGCATCCTGTTCCGTTTTCCAAGTATTGGATGGATCTAGGGCATCGTTAGGGGCAGTATCCAGGAATCCCGAGCAGGAGGAGATGAGTATCCCCCAAACACCTGCCAACATATATATCCATATTCTTTTCATATATCCGTTAAGTATTGACTATCCATTTTCAAAACGTAATGTTCACTCCAAAGGCGTGACTTCGGTTGATGGGGAATCCGTAAAGGTTGCCAAGCTCCGGATCGGCTTCAACCATCATCTTATGAAATGTCAGTAAGTTTTCACCGGAATAGTAAACGCGCAGATTTTCAACACCCATCGATTTCAATATCTTCTTGGGAAGCGTATATCCTAATTGCAGGTTCTTCAACCGGAGATAGCTGCCGTCTTGCAACCAAAAGTCAGAATACTCCAGATTGTTCGAGGTCTTACCCACCGCGATACGCGGCATCTTGGCATCCCTGTTATCGGGAGTCCAGGCATCCAGCCAAATGTTATTAGGATGACAATCATCACCGCTCCATTCACCACCAAATCCGTTGATATCAATCATACGCTTCACATCAGCCACTCCCGTCAACATGACGGAGCAGTCAATACTCTTATAACCGGCACTCAGATTCAAGCCAAATGTATAAGAGGGGTTGGAAGAACCGCACAGCACACGGTCGTCAGCATTAATCAAGCCATCTTCATTGGTATCCATATAAATCAAGTCGCCCGCCTTAAAATCTCTCTTGAAAGGGTAGCCTGCATCGTTCTTATGCTTCTCTTGCCACCTCTTGGCTTCTTCGTCGGATTGGAAGAAACCGCCAGTCTTATACAGACGATACGTACCGTATGCCGCACCAACCTGCTTCACTTTTAAATCTCCATCCGCCAACGATTGTACCCCATCCAAATACAAGACCTTATTCTTATTATAAGCTAAGTTGGCAGACACTCCAAACGACCAGTCGTCCCAGCTTTCATTGTAGTTCAGGGTCAGTTCTACCCCGCGGTTCACCATGGCACCCACGTTGTCCTTGTAAGCTCCTAAACCGAATTCGGCAGGAACCGGCACATCCATGATGATACCCGTAGTCTTGCGGTCGTAATAGTCAAGCCCCACAGTCAGCTTACCAAAAAGAGTGGCATCAATCCCCACTCCCCATGTACGGGCCTTCTCCCAAGAGATGGTAGCTATTTTATAATTCTTCTGATGATAGCCCGTCTGCAAACTTCCGTTGAGGGAATAATGAGCATCCAAGTCGTAGCTATTCATCCAAGGATAAAAGTCGCTCAAAGCCGACTGGTTGCCTAAATTTCCGTAAGATCCTCTGATTTTCAAATCGGTCAGCCATCCTACAGCCTCCTCCATAAACGCCTCCTCACTGATGCGCCATGCAGCAGAGAAAGAGGGGAAATATCCCCAACGGTGCCCTTTAGCAAAACGGGAAGAGGCATCAGCACGGATATTTGCCTCGAACAGGTACTTGCCTGCATAATCGTAGTTAACGCGCCCAAACCAGGAAATCATCGCCAACTCGCGGGAATAACCGCTATTTTTCATAGTGGCAGCATCACCGGCATTCATATCCGTCAGGTCGTTGTTAGGAAAGTTGCTGCGCTCTGCCTTGCTTTCATTATAGGTATATTTCTCCGTATGCCAACCTGCCAAGGTCTTCAGTCCGTGCCGCCCGAAGCGTTTGTCGTAGTTCAGCAGGACATCGAATGTGGCGCGATGCCAGCCATAATAGTTTTCGTTCAGTCGATTGGGATCGCTCTTTTTGTTAGGGTTGTATTGGATAAACTTTCTGAAAGCCTTGTAGTGCTGCCGGTTGTTGACGTATGCACCGGTCAAGGTAGCCACCAATCCATTAAACAGCGTATAGTCAGCCGACAAGATACCGGAGAAATTCTGATTCTCGCGCCTCACCGTCTGGTCCACATCCAGCCATGCAATAGGGCTTCCGTCCGAAATAGTTCCCCAAGTACCGTCTTCGTAGCGTGCCACAATCCAAGGAGCCATTTTGCCCAAACGCATCACAATCTGCTCGGAACCGTCTTCACCATACGAAGAGTTAGGGTCGGTATAATCATTGTTGATGTATGCCATGTTGACATGTACGTTCAAACGGGAATTCAGTTTAACGTCCAGATTGGTGCGTCCGTTGAATTGCTGGCGGGCAGCATTGGGCAATGTGCCCTCTTGCTTCAGGTAGCCTATGGACATCAGGTATTTCAAATAATCCGTACCACCACTCACGTTCATGTTGTGAGAATGCTGGATACCAGTACGGTAAGCCAAATCATACCAGTCAGTATTAGGATAATTGTAAGGATCGGAACCATCTTTGAACTTTTCATACACTTTTCCATCTCCCACCGTATCAAAGTGAGGCGGTCTTCCATACTCCACGAGCGCCTTATCATAGAAGCGTGCATAGTCGTAAGAGCTCATGAGGTCTTGCAACATGGTAGGATTTTGCAGGCTGACATAGCCGTTGTAGATGATGCGCGGCTTCCCCGTCTTTCCGCGTTTGGTGGTGATAAGGATAACGCCGTTGGAGGCTTTTGAACCATAAATGGCTGCCGAAGCAGCGTCTTTCAATACAGAGACACTCTCAACGTCGTTGGGATCGATGGAATTCAGCGTGCCGGTCTCCAGCCCGTCCACCAGGATATAAGGGTTGGCATCATTTAACGTGCCGATACCTCGCACACGGATAACTCCCCCATCCTGTCCCGGACGACCTTCACCGGAAACAATGGTCACTCCCGGCATCCAGCCTTGAATGCCGATGGAAACATTCTGTATCGGACGGTTTTCCAGCACTTGCCCCTCTACCTGGCTCACAGCTCCGGTCAAATTGATTTTCTTCTGTGTGCCATAGCCCACCACGACTATTTCTTGCAATGCTATCGCATCTACTTCCATCTTGACCGAAAGCAGACTTCCACCCTTTACCTTAATTTTCTGTTGTTTATATCCGATGAAAGAAACCACGATGCTTGCGTCGGGAGGGGCTTCCAAAGCAAAATATCCCTCTATGTCGGTGACGGTTCCCTTCGTTGTGCCCTCCACCATCACGTTGGCACCGATGATTGCCGCACCCTCCTCGTCCAGCACCTTGCCACGTACCCTGATACCCAGCAGAGGCAGGAAATCGTCTTGATTGAAAATAGCTATCTGGGTATTGATAATATCGAATGACAAACGAATGGGTCTCAGCATCTTGTCTAAGGCTACGGACAATTTCTCGTCTTTACACTCCAAGCTTACCTTCTGCTCCACCCTCACCTGGGTAGCGTCGTAAAAGAATGTATAACCGATGGACTGTTCGATGCGCCACATCGCCTCCGACAACGAAATGTCCGAAAAAGAAGCTGTAATCCTTTTCTCTTGCGCCTGTACCGAAAGATTCAGCATGCAGAGCAACAATAGGAATAGCACAATGCAGTTTCTTTGAATCATATAGTATGTTTAAGGTCAATGGTTCGTTTCCCTATTTCTTTCCTTTCCCCTCCTTATTTTCCCATTTCTGATTGATAACCAACACATTATTATCATCAAAGTGATAGGCTATGGGATTGATGCGCGCCATAATCCGAACAATCTCCTCCAACGTCTCATTACGCAACGTAAAAGTATATCGATACTTGTCCTCTAACTCGTCATCCACCTTTATCTCTACATCGTATCGTTTGCTCAAAATCCGGCAAACCTCTCCTAAAGTCTTGTTCGATACGAAGAATTCATCTTGTATCCACATCTTCTCGAGCGCCACATCGCCTGCATCTATAGCCAGCCGATTGTTTTTCTTGTCATATACTGCAATCTCTCCGGGCTTTAGGAAGACCAGTCCCGCGCGGGTCTCCAACGAAACCGAACCTTCCATCAGGCTGACTCTGCTCTCGGCAGCTCCATCCGGAGATGCCACATTGAACTTAGTGCCGTGCACCCTCACCTGCATGCCCTCGGTGTGCACAATGAAAGGCTTCCGTTTATCCTTTGCCACTTCAAAATAGGCTTCACCCGACAGCCTCACCGAGCGGTCGCGATCCCTGAAATCGTTACCGTATGCCAGTGTTGTATTAGCCTGGAGCCATACTCCAGTGCCATCCGGCAGAAATATTTTCGACTTGCCGTCCATGCTGGTATATACCTGCTCGCCCATCGGCTGCCTGCCCATAGAGACACCCCAATAATAGCTCATGCCTACGGACAACACCAGTACAACACAAGCAGCGGCTATATAGCGATAGAGACTGCGGAGTGTGAATGTCTTTCCCGAAGCCTTCTCTTGCAATACTTCCACCTGCGGTTTCCCAGCCTTGCCTATCCGTGCCGAAAGCACTTTCCAATAATACTCCTTATCGGGTGTATAATCGCTCGTCTTCTCCTGTACCCTCTTCCACACGACATTCAAATCTTCCATGACCGACCGGCACTCCGGCCGTTCCGCCCAACTCATCAAGCGTGCGTCGTCTTTCTCCGAAATTTCTTGTTTGAATTTAGAGATTATCAGTTCCCAAGGAATATTTTCCTGCTTCATAATTGAATACGTAATTACCTGTCTATACTTAGACGACACAAAAATAGACATTAACCCTTATTCCCGCAACATTTTTTAGGATATATCTGTCCGTCAAGGGCCATTATTTGCATTTGCCGGGCTTTCCAAAGAGATATGACCACCCGTTTATCCTATTACATCCTATCATTCAGTTCGTTCAGCCTACATCTCCATGCGCCTGTTCAAAATATCCTCCCAACATACTTCAAAAAGCAGAAGTTTCAGCCCGACAACCGATGGATAACAACCAAGCAGCCAAAGCTGAAACTTCTGCTAGAGTATAAATACAAATCCTGTTTACAATCCTACGTGTTCTTTCTCGTTGAGATAGTGTTCGGGACTACGATCGCGCTCACCGTTGTAGTTCCATTCTATTTCATCCACGTACTCTTTGCCATTCTTCATGGCAACGGCTTTGAGCGTATTCTTGCCATCGGCAAGGGTGACGTTATCGAAGACAAAATGTACGACAGTGTATCCTTGGCGGATGCCGGTAAGTTCTTTGCCATTGAGGTACACTTTCGGCGTTCCGATGTTGGAGTAAACGGTAACGGTGGTGTTTTTGCGTTCACGCTGCGTGTTGCGGCGTTGCGTCAGATATACCGTCGGTTCTTTGCTCCAGTTGGCTTTATACCAATAATAAGAGTCTTTCTTTATCTTACGGTCGAAAGTTATCAGGCCTTTTGTGTTTTGTGCAAGGATGTCGGTGCGGTCGTTCATCGGTGTGCAGAAGTCGAACATGTTCCAAAGATAGGAAGCAAGAATCACCGGATGGTTGGCAATTACGCTCCACTGATATTCGTGAAACTTTGTCTGATATTCTTCAGGGTAATAGTTGCCCCAAGCGTTGAGCGATTCGCCCAAGATTTCCGTATGATGCTCGACATTAGCTTCCGCACCATATTCAGAGAAGATAAGACGGAGGTCGGAATAATTCTTTGTCAGTCCGTCCACCCACTTGTCTATGTCCTTGATGCGACCTTCATACCAACCGTAGTAACGGTTCATCGCTTGAATGTCAGCATTCAAGTTGACAGAATGTTCCACGTGTCCATATCCGTTCACAGACACCGTATATCGGTACGGGTCTTCTGTCTTTGCAAGGTCGTGTAGTTCGGCAGTGAGTTGTGCAGTGTAGGGCGTAGGACTATACACCTCGTTGTGAAGCCCCCATACATAGATGGAAGGATGGTTGTAACTCTGGCGAATCATTTCACGCAACTGGCTTTTGGCATTTTCGGCTTCCTCTCCTGTCACTTGGTTGACGAATGGAATCTCTGCCCAAATCACCAGACCAAGTGAGTCGCAACGCGAGTAAAGGTAGTCGCTCTGTTGGTAGTGGGCAAAGCGCACGGTAGTGGCACCAATCTCCATGATGTCGGCAAGGTCGTTATCGTGGTGTTTGTTGGTCAGTGCACTGCCCAGTCCCAGGTAATCTTGGTGGCGACATACACCATACATCGGATACTTTTCTCCGTTAAGGTAAAAGCCTTTGCCTGCTACCATTTCATAATGACGAACACCGAGCGGCTGCACCACTTCATCGATGGTTTTGCCATCCTTCACAAGACGGGCTACTACCTTATAAAGATACGGGTCTTCGCGTCCCTGCCAAAGATGTGGATTTTTTAAGCGGAAGTCGGCGGTAAAGGGTTGTGAGCCTTGCGGAGTAAGGTTGATTTCTTTTACATTCTTTGCCACTTGCTTGCCTTCCTGTGTATAGATGACAGTTTCGAGCGATACGCTTGTAGCGTGCAAATCGGCATTATCAAGCTTTACGTTGACACTGATGTCGGCACTTTTCTTCGTAACATTTGTTTGCGACACATACACGCCGGGCGAAGCATTATCGGTCACGGTGATGTTGCTTTTCTCGGTCACAATGAGCTGCACGGGACGGTAGATGCCGCCGTACACGCCAAAGAGCCGGTGATTGACAGGGATGACGTCCGGACGTTGCTCATTATTAGCAAGCACAACAATCTCATTCACCTCACCATACTTCAATGCTTCGCTTATCTCAATAGCAAAGGCAGAATATGCCCCCTTATGGGTACCAAGCATACGCTTGTTGACATAAACTTTCGCACACGCTCCCACGCCCTCAAAGCGAAGGAACACACGTTTACTCTTCAGCTCGGTGGGGCAGTCGAATTGTTTGCGATAGTAGGCTTCGCCTTGGTAAAAGCGGTCATAGCCACTCTGCATATCTTTATTGTTCCAAGTATGGGGAATGCTTACCGGTTGCCACTTTCCGTCCCATTTGGCCGTGGCAAGAATCGTTTCATCAGGATATTTGCCTCGCTGAAACTCCCACCCGTCGCAAAACGACTTTACTTCGCGGGCATTTGTGCCCACTGTTGCGAGCAGCCCCAAACAGATTGACAAAATTTTTCTCTTCATTTCCTTATTCTTCTTTAGTATCATTAGTAATTGATGGTGAAGGTTCACCACACAGAGTGATTCACTCCTCTATTTAAACACTATCTTATCGGAAAGCGACAACGATGAATTACCATTGTTTTTCAGTTCAAACACAACCACTGTATTTTCGCCTTCCTTCAAGTTACCGGCAGGTACTTGAATGGACTGCTGCAGATTGTTTTCCCAATAGGTTCCCACAAATTCATTGTTCACCCATACTTCGCCCATTCCCCAACCGGACATATTGAGGTGCACTTCGCGGGAAGCGTCCAACGAAAAAGTCCCTTTAAAGAAACCAGGCATTTCGGTAGGCTTGAATGCTTCGTAAATGAGTTCGCCCACTGCGCATTCTTTCACCTCAATGGGAGTCATCGTCCAACCGTCCAGTTCATTGTCGGCATACGTGATTACTCCCCAAAGTCCGCGTGTATTGTCAAGAATTTCCGGTCCGTACGTAATGCGTCCGATGTTCTCCACGTAGAGTTGCAGTTTATGTGTTCCTTCGGGCAACGCAAGTGTCAGCTCTTTATGTGTGTCCGAGAGTTCACCGTAGCGTTTTTCGCCCACATACACTGCGGCATAGTCACGTATGTTCTCCACAGCCAGTACCGCTTCTTCCCCGTTGGCTTCCACCTCTGTCTCGTAAAGTAAATAGCCACCGGATACCATGTCCATATCGTTCATTGAAAGGGGAACATCATTGTCTTGTGCTTCACCGAATATCTGCGCGAGACCGGCCATTTCGGTTATCTCAATTTGCTGCGCACGTACCGGTGCGGCAAAAGCCAATGCCGCACCGAGCAGAAGTACACAAACTATTGCTTGTTTCCTCATAAAATTTTATTTTGTCTTGTTACTTTTCTTGTTGTTTTTCTTCAGTATCGTCTCCATGAATGATTCGTCAAGTTCCACTGTGGGATTGAAAGCATCACTCTTCACGTAGTTATCAATACTCTTCAGCAATTGATGGGCAGCAATGCGCTTCTCCCAGTCTTTCTTCGTGTCCATGGTCAACACAAGGAGCTTACCGCCATTCATCTTGGCTTCGAAAGCGATGCCCAGTTTCTTATTGCTGTCGTAAGAGTCGATGGTTTGGATGAAAGGACGCAATTCGCGCGGTGTATCCTGCATCTCCATTACCCTGCAATAATTAATTATGTCCCACCACTGCCAGTCGAGGTTACTGTCGGTAACAAACTCCTTGAGTGCAGGATGGTCTTTATGAATGAGGCAACCGAGAGTCATCGGATCCCACTTGAACATCAGCGGATTCCAGAAATGATTATGAAAATCGCCTTTGCGACCGCCCACCTTATTGAAAGGAGGTATATAAACCACCTTCTTGCCTGCCTTGAGATAGGTTCGAACGCTGTCGTTCCACTCACTGGCATAATATACTTCATCGGAAGATTGCATCAAGTTCTCCTGCTTAGGGTAGAGCCACAAGCTCCAGTCGTTTGCCACTTCTTTGCCTACACGCAACGAGACGGTAAGATGCTTCGGAGAATCGGTTTCCGGCATTTGGAAGCTGAATTCGCCCATGGGGAAAACACCATGATTACCGAGCGTATTGCCTTTGAGTGAACCGGATTTCACTACCTTGCCAGTATCATCGGTCACTGTCCATTTCACTTTTGCCCCTTTCAGCGATTTGTCGCTGTAGTTATACACCTCGGCTTTGCCTGTAAAGGTCTCACCCGGTACGAAAGTACGTTTGCCGAAACGAAGCAGTGCCACAGTAGGTGCACAAAATTTACGGAACTCATCGGGCGTTACAGCTCCTTTCGAATTCCAAAAGGGGTCGAGTATGCCTACGCAAGAATAGCCTTGTTCGGGAAGGTCGGTGATAGAAAGCAATTGGAAACCACCAGAGGTGGAAGTACGAAGCTGTGCCTCTATACAATCCTTATATTCAATGGCAGTTTGCTTGCTCGACACGCGGAAGAAGTCGTCAGCGAGGTCAAGCATGCCATTTTCCTCCAGTTGGTCGCGGAATATCTCAAAATTGCGGGCTTCAACGGGGCAATCCTTATAGAGTTCTATCTCCTTAAAATTAGGATAAGCGCAACGTTGTCCTACTTCGTGCGAAAGTACGGGCACATCGATTTCCGTTCCTTTCCGGATGTCCCAGTCCGTGTAAGGCTTTCCGCTGTAAGTGGTGGCACTACCCTTATCGGTGGCATGCGTGGTATAGAACTGGTCACTCTTCACGCGTTTGCGGGCCGTAGAGCCGCTGTATAGATGGCGGCTGTCCATGGCACGACCGGTAGCCGTAAGTTCTTCCACAAAATCGAAGTCACCGCTGATTTCGTTTCCGTTACAATAGAGTATAAACGACGGATGGTTACCATATTCCTTCAGGATGGCTTTGATTTCGCGGCGGAAGAAGTCAAAACGTTTTTCCCAGTCATCCTTACGTTCGCAGTCGGCACCCCAAAGCGGCATTTCCACTTCGAAGTAGACACCGAGCTTGTCTGCTGCACGGAAAGCTGCTTTCGTAGGACACCAAGAGTGGAAGCGGACGTGATTCATGCCGTGTTGCTTAAGGATACCGAGCATGCGCTCCCACGAAGCATCGTCCACAGGGCAGTAGCCGGTTTTGGGAAATACGGCGTTGTCCACCGTACCTCGCAAGTGAATGGGATTACCATTCACCAGCACATGATGCTTGCCTTGTGCCACTTCACGCATACCGAAGGTCACTTCCCTTTCGTGCCGATAGCTGTCTTTATCGTCCTTCGTTTCGAGAGAACAGGTTATCTTATAGAGGTTAGGGTGGAATTCATCCCAAAGGCGAATGTCCTTACCCAGCGGAATAATACTTTCAAACTCTATTTCCTCCTCTTTTCCACTTACAGGAATGGCCTTTGTCAACTCATAATTCTCACCGGCAATATTGAATACAGCCTGTCCGCCTATAACTTTCTTCGTGTGATTCTTGATTTTCATCTTGACCGTTACTTGCTTGTTGGTCACATCAGGATACACTTGCATGTCGTCTACGTAAACCGGATCAACCGCCACAAGCTTGATGTCGCCCAGAATTCCGTTCCAGTTAATCTGAGTAAATTCGGTATGGGCGTGGTTCCATTTATGTGTTTGATATTGAAAGCGGTTATCCACACATACCGTAAGCAGATGCTTCTCACCGGGCTTTACGTGCTTGGTGATGTCATGGTTGTGTGGCACGCTGATGTAGTCCTTTTGGCTGGCAGCTTCTCCACCGAAATAAGTGAGGTCGGCTTTACATATATATACAGAACTAAGCCAATGTGTACGTTCAAAGTACAGGAAAATTTGCTTTCCTTTCCATTCTTTCGGAATATCAATTTCACGTTGATACCAGGCAGGCCCCATATACTCGTACTTTCGGGTCAGACGGTCAATGTGCCGGTAGGGGCACTTCCATCCTATTTGGTAATCGTCCGTGATACCCGGAAGTTCTATTTTGTCTTGCAGGCGGTGCAGATAACGATAGTCCAGCGAAGCAACTTTTGTACGGAAGTCCATAAAGTCCGCTTGGAATCCCCAGGTTCCGGAGAGATCCATTTCTTCTGTTTGGGCTGAAGCATTAAATGACATAGCCATGCCAAATACTACGAGCAACGAACGTTTTAAAAAAGGAATCATAATAATAATCAATTAGGTTAGTTAACAATTTAAATTTCGCCATTTCCTGTGCTATATCTGTATGACACAGAAACGAACGTTATCCCTTATCCCTACCCCTGTTTTTTTATAATTTCTCACATTTGCATGGTTGAAGTAGATACTCAACATCACATAATCAATACAGCGAAATCTCTCCCAATCCGGCACGTCCTTCGGAAACACCTTCAATGGTGAGGCGCAGATATTTGACATAGCGGTCCACGGTCATCGGCTTAAATTCCCAACCGGTACACTCCCGTTCGTACAAAGTCACCCATTCTTTTCCATCCTTAGAAGTCTCCACCTTGTGTTTATACGAGGAGCTGTCTTTCTGAAATACGATACGGCTTGCCGTTACCCACGTCGTTTTCTCCAATTCCACCACGATGATGTGAGGCAGATGTCCGTCGCCCGCAATCCACCAGGAGCGGTCGTCATTGTCCGTGATGTTCGATACGGGATAACCTTCCTGAGTGCTTTCCGTCTTGACAGATGCAATCTTCAAGCGTGGTTTCTTCAGCACGCGTTGCTGCCAGGACGAGGGTTTCACCACCACGTTGTCCTCTTCCTTGCCCAGGAAAGGGGCGTGTTCACCATCCCTCAGGCTGTTGCCTTCAAAGGCTTTGGTCTGCACTTCCGCCTTTCCAGCCATCAGCCCGTCTGCCGTGGCTTCCACCACAATCTTGCCCGCCTTACCGGTAGTGCGCACAAAGGCAAAGCCCACACCACCTTCCACCTCCTGCGGATTGATGCCGATGCGGCGGATGGTATCGCCTACCAACACTCCCTCACCGGAAACGCGGATGGCGACCTTCTGACGTGAGTTGGAGACCAGAGTACCGTTCTTGTCACACACCTTGAAGTAAACGGGAATCATGTCCGAGCCGTCTGCCACCGGCACAATGCCATCCGTCTTGATATCCACCACCAAGCGGTCGGCAGCTTCGGGAGTACGCACACTGTGCGTGGCCACTACCTTGCCATCAATCAAAGCTTCTGCCTTCAACATGCCTTTCTCATATCCTCCGGCATCGAAGATGAAAAGCGGACTGCCGCCTTTCTCCACGATAGAGCGATAAAGCAGCGTCCGTTCCTCACGGGTCTGCGTGCCTATCAGCTTGTCATTGCGGTAGAGGCGTACTTCGTCGCAATTAGAAAAGACAGTTATCTGATTCGTCGAAGAAAAGAACTCTTCCGCCATATTATAAGAGGCAACGAACACCATCGGTCCCTCATACAGTCCCGACTGGGAAATAGACTTGTCACGCATACTCTGCAACATATAATAACTGAACTTGGGGTAGCGATTCATATCCACCACGCCACAATACATTGTTTCGTCCTCGCTGCCGCGGGCATAGTCGTTGTAGCTCCACAAGAAGTGACCGCCCATATTAGGATTGGCATCCAACATACACCAGTCGAAATAACCATTGCCATTTAACTGCTCGATGCGACTGAAGCATTGACGCAGTTGTTCCTGTTCGTTCTCTTTGAGACTGACACGGGGTTTAGGACCGGCACCGTCGCCCCACTCGCGGGTAAACACCGGCTTGATGGCAATAAAGTCTTCGGGGAAGTTACTCATCACATCACCATTCTTGGGATAGCCCTTCACCTGTTTGTAGAAGACATCATAGCAGTGTTCCATATCGGCATGTCCCAAATAGTCGCCAGCTGTGTACATCTGGTCACCGGGCATTTCGGCATGCGCCATCTTCTGCAAATCTTCGGCCAAAGAGACGGGATAGCGCGACTCGTTCAAAGCCGTCTCCCACAACACCACAGAGGGATGGTTGCGGTCGCGGCGAATCATTTTCCTGCCCACATCGAAAAGGCGGTTTACAAAAGTGGTATCAGGATTGAAGAATTGCCAGCCCGGTATGCACTCCACCACCAAGAGGCCATAACGGTCGCATGCATCCAGGAAAGCCGGATCCGACGGATAGTGGGCTGCACGCACGGCGTTATACCCTCCACGCTTCAAGTTGAGCACATCGCGCACCTGCATGGAGTTGGAGGCAGCATCGCCCACGTTGGGGAAAGCTTGATGGCGGTTGGCACCGCGCATATAGAGGTGCTTGCCGTTGATGAAGAATCCCTCTTCGGCGGTATAGCGGATGGTGCGGATGCCCACTTGCTCCGTAGTCTCATCTACGACTTGAGTGCCTTTCAGCACCTGCGTGCGCAAGGTGTAGAGGGAGGGATGATAGGGATGCCAAAGAGCCGGAGACGCTACTGCGAAATCCTGTTCCGCAGTCTGTCCCCTCTGTGCTTTCACGGCAAGTGGGGTCGTTGCCTCCGCTACCACCTTGCCGGTAGAATCGCACAATTGAGACAGCAGTTGAAGCTCCGCATCCTCTTCTGTCAAGTTGCGCACATGGGTAGCCACGTGCACCGTTGCCTTTTCTTCGGAAACTTCCGGGAAAGTAACAAACTGTCCTCCACCAGCTACAATATCTTCCTGCAACGGGTCTGTGATATAGATTTTATCGGTAATCACCATCCGCACATCGCGATAGATGCCGCTGTAGTAGTAGAAGTCCATCCGTTCCTGCGGTTTCCCCGGAGGAGTCAGCTTATCATATTCTGCCGACACTCGGACAGCAAGGACATTGGTACCTTTACGGTCGATACGGTCGGTGATATCTGCTACAAATCCCATGTAGCCTCCATGGTGTTCGGTTATCTTCTCACCGTTGAGATAAACCTCACAATTAGTCATTACACCTTCAAACTCCACCACCACACGCTTGTCTCTTGCCTGCGCGGGCATCTTGAAGTAGCGGCGATACCAGCCCACCCCATCGTAAATGGAGTTTCCACCACAATGCTTGGTTTCCAACTGCATGATATGGGGCAGGCTGACAGGCATCCAAGCCGTAACATCGGCATCAGCCGCCGCACCATTTTCCACATCTCCCCGGAAGAATGCCCATCCGGTGTTCATGTCAATCACTTGACGAGTGTCCTTATCTGTGGTGCAAGCTGTGCAACACAAGCAGAATAAAACAAATAGAAATAACAATAATTTTGAGTGATTCATACTAATATAACAGGTTAATTGTTTTTAGAAAAGCGCGCAAATTCCCGTGCGTCCAAATCCACCTCCTCTACAATAAATTCCGGTAGATTGTACGAAAACGGCAAATCATCATAGAAATTCGGAGTGCGTTGTGGCAGCACAAACGGTTTCGACGGTCTGCCTTCCGCATCCACATAAACCAGATAGGGACGTGTATAAAGCCCATCCATACGTCGACTGCTGAATACCGTCCATCGTCCGTTATCACTCCATGAATGGTAACTTTCCACGTCATCACTATTTGCCGGCTGCATATCGATAAACTCGCCCTTGTGCAAATCAAACATCTGCAAGTCGGCATCTTTATGCCAGATAGAGAAGTTGCCATAAGAAGAAGTGGTGAACATCAAGAAGCGACCATCCGGCGAAACGCGCGGAAAAGAGACACTACTACCCATGGAGCGACTGTGATAGATAGTGTCCACACGAGTGCCGAAACTGAGCGTCTCTATATCGAAGTCGATAGCGCACAAGTTGTACTTCACCGACTTAAAATCTTCTGGCATACGCTCTACGGCATGAGCGGAACAAAAATAGAGCCGCTTACCGTCGGGCGAAAAGTGCGGAAAAGTCTCGAATGCCGACGAAGAGAACAACACAGAGTCTACCAGTACCTTTTTCTGAAGAACATCATACAACACTATGTCCGACTCGCTGTCATACACCTCTACCCGATTAGGGTTGTTACGATGAAACTCCTGGCGGGTCTTATTCACAGAAAAAGCCACCACGCGACCGGACGGATGCCACGAAGGATAAACCAGCGACTTTACGTGTGGGTCATCTCCTAATTTCACCTTTTCCGGGATGCCATTGTCTATCAGGTAAGTTCCTCCGAGGTCTGCCCTCATGTGGAACAACATCTTCTGCAGCTTGCGATTCAAGAAAGTATGGCAGTTCATGCAGTTATGCTGGGTAAGGTCGTTTTCGATGATGCTTTTCTGCTGATAAGTAGTGATATCCCGCTGATAAATGCCCATTTTGTTCCACAACACATATCCAGGTTCTATCAACCGGTAAGCCAGATAGCGGTCAGCCGGTTCTACAGCCACCTGCCAATGGAAAGGAGCATAGCACTGCCACAAGCCTTCTACTTTCCGATAGACCAGAACTTCTATTTGTTTGCCTGTCGCCGTGTCAAGCAGTTCTTTCCAGTCCTCTTCGTCAAAGAGGAAGTTGCCTTTGCGGTCTGCACGGGTCACCATATTTTTCTCTCCACACTTCAACACGGCCAATGCTTCGACACCCGACTCATAGTCTGCCAACTGAAAACGTAGAGGAGCTATTTGCGGAGGAATGGTCACATCTACATAATCTGGAGTAATGGTTGGCAAAGTATCCAACGGCTGCGCCTCCCGAGGTTCTTTACTGCCGGAGCAAGCAGCAAGTACAAATAATAAAACGGATAAAAGAACAATACGCATCTTATTTCTTATTTATGACAATGATACAAACAGGTAGTAATACCAAAATGTATTTCCAAACTCAGCCCGGAGTGTAGCCGATGAAGCCTTGTTCTCTTTCAGCCGCTCCATTTGATGTTTGAAAGCTTTAAACTGCCCGGCTACAGCCTGCGATACAAGATTTTGCGACGAACATACTTGCGGATTCGTCTCTTGTATCAACACAATGGCCTGTTGCAACAACAACGGTACGGGAGTCAGCCCCGGACCACCGCCATACGTCTCGCCCAGGTAGGCTAAGGTATTCAAGTCTTTGGAAAGCAGTGCATAGCCCAATAAGTATTGGAAAGAGGTGGGATAATCGGGGTTAGACTCCACAATGTCCAATAAGTTCCTTACCGGATGAACACTGCATAACCCATCAAGCGCTGCCACACAACGGTATCGGGGACCCAATTCAGCATCGGCACGCACCGCTTCATCATTGCCAACCAATCGCTTCAGCCTCTCCGCTTCCGCACGATAGCCGTAGCTCTGCAACAACGGACGCAGATACTTGGCAGCCACCCGGTGATGTCCCAATATCAAATTGGTCTTGACCAAACGCAACAATAGGCGAGGATTGACCGCCCATTCCGAAGCAACCATTCCCTCGAACGCCATCCGTTGTGCCTGCGCCACATTGCCCATTGCCCAATACACATCACTAAGCAATGACGAAGTATCTATAGTGCGGTTCCAATCCATGCAAAGACCTTTACTGCCTGGCTGTTTACTATCGAAAAGGTAATCGCCCAGTAGTTTCTTTTCTGCCAAAGCTAAGTTCTTGTAACCGGCATGCAGTGGATATCTGCCCGTATTGAGCGGAGTTGCTACAATCTTGCCCCAAGCACCGTCTCGGCTGTATGTATTTACTTGTTCTGTGATGTATTGTGCATAGGTGATGCCGGTTCTGAACCCGACATAGAGCACACCGAACGCCAATGCTGTTTGCAGCAGCACGCTGACTGTTTGCAAGCGGTGTGACATATTTTTTTTTAAATAACCCGACAAGGTTGTTATCAATACTACCGTCGGTAAAGCTGCCCACACATAGTAGGAAACAGCTTGCGCCTGCAATCGCGACGAATAGTAGGCATCGGGCGTGAAAAGCACTCTTGACTCGCCTCCCTTGCCGGCCCAATAATAGAGTATGGCGGGCAACAGGCTTACCGGGAGTAGCAGGTAGTATTTCCGTAAGGATGAACGGGCGACACACTCGTAAACCAGCGCCGACAAAACGGTCATCTCATACATGGGACCTGCCAAATAGAAACCCAGCCAGCTCACCGCCAACAAGTAAACTACCCTTACCACACTGCGAGGCAGGCAGAGATAGAGATAAAAAGAGTAAATGGAAAGCAGAAACGCCAACGTTTCTTCCAAATGATGATTGGAGTCAAGCTCGGCAACCAACGGCAACATACCGACAACCAACCAAAGAAGAGGGAAACTGCGCCGGGGAGCCAAATGACGGCATATCCCCCGAAGCCCCATACAAGCAAGCAGTGCCAACAGAGCTGAAATCAATGCCCCCGCATGCGGATGTATATAATACTGTATGAGGAAAGAAGCCGCATAGAAAGCCGGACCACCGGGATAAGAGAAATGTTCTTGAGCGTATTCAGCACTGAAGCGGAACAACCGGAATTGCTCTATAAAGCGAAAATGATACGCAAAGACCGAATCTAAAAACAAAAACAGCCCCACACCGATGCAAAGCCATATCACGGATAGGCATAACCGAGGACTCTCCTGTAAATAGTTTTTCTTCATACTCGATTTAATAGTAGTGGAATAAAAAAGGCAAGGGTATATAAAGTGATATATTCAATTCCACTCCACACACTCCTCACCTTATTCTTTTTGATTGGAGAATCCCCATTCAAAGAATTCTCCAATTTTAATCATTAATAACCCGGATTCTGTTCCAGCTTATCGTTCACATCTCTATACTTCTGCGGAATAGGCAAATATCTGTTATGGGGCGCAAAGCCGCGTGGCTCAATCAGTTCCTTTTTATTGCTAATCACAGCACGTTTATAAGGATCGTTCTCAGCATAGTCTATTTTACCAGCAGGACGCTCCATAGCAACATTCAACAACGTCTCGGCCAGCATCTTGCCGGAGGCATCTTTCCAACGGAGGATGTCAGCGCGACGGAACCCCTCACCAGCCAGCTCTATCGAACGCTCGCGGCGAATCAGATTGCGAAGTGTCTCACGGCTGCCGTATTTGCTCTCGTCAACAGAAGGCATACCCACACGCTTACGGATAAGGTTCAGCTTATCATAGACATCCGAAGAGGGACCGTTCAATTCATTCTCGGCCTCGGCATAGCTCAACAGAACCTCGGCATAACGGAAAAGAATCGTATTGGTGTTGGTATCCCACATGTTATTATACTGGGTCATGGGGAAAAGGTACTTGCCCCACGTCAGACCGGTCTTGGAAGAGTTGTTAGCGGCGGTAGGATAGTTCTTGTTCTTGTCATTTTCGTCAATCTTTCCGTCTTTGTTCACGTCCCAAGGAAGAACCTCGTCAAGAGTGTTGAGAATTTCCGTATCACCATTGTCCTTTACCCAGTCCATACCCGGGAAAGCGATACTCATGGCAAGACGAGGGTCACGGTTGGCAAACGGATGGGAAGGATCGTAATACGCGCCAGCCTCTTCTTTGGTCAAACCGTTATCCATCTCATAGGCATCCACCAGATTCCATGAAGGGACCATGGATGACCAGCCGCCATCAGCATTGTTGTACATGGTACCTATCCAGCCGTTACCGTAATAATTTTCAATATGCTGAACGGACGCGATAATCTCTTTGGAGTCTCTACCCTCCAACTTGAACAGGCGCGCATAATCTTCTTCCAAGTCAAACTTATCCATGGAGATAATAGCCTGCGCAGCCTCTTTTGCACGCTCGTAATTGCCGTAATAAAGAGCATGACGCATCTTTACGGCCAAGGCCGTGGCACGGTCGATGTAGCCAGAGGTGCTTGCCTTGTCTTCCAAAAACATGGGAATAGCAGCATCCAGCTCGTCTTCGATAAATTTATTGACTTCTGCTTCCGTATTACGCGGAACAATAGCCTCCTCACGCGAAGTATAAGAATCGATGATAGGCACTCCACCATATTGCCAGTTCTTATTAAAATAGTCGTAAGCACGAATCACTTTTACCTGAGCCATCATGTCTTTCTTTTTTGCTTCATCAGCAAACTGTACATCTTCAATATTGATCAAAAAGTCATTACAGCTACGGATCTTTCCAAAGTTATAATAATCGGCTACCTCCTTCAAACCGGCAGCCATCGTACCGTTACCGATGCTCTGGTAATTGTCCCACAAAAAGTTACTATAACCGAAGTCGGAGGCACAATCCCAATAGAAGATACCTTTTTCGTCAATCCAGCCATCGTAACAGCCTGTCAGGAACTTCGCTGCATCATCTTCCGTCTTCCAAGTGTTGGAAGGAGCCAATGCGTCATAGGGTACGGTATCTAAAAAATCCGAACAGGAGGAAGTGGCAAGCAAGGAAACACCTGCCATCATGTATGTAATTATTCGTTTCATATTTTTCTATGCTTATTTAAGTTCAACATTTTAGAATGTAATGTTCACACCGATGGCATGAGTCTGGTTTATCGGGAAACTATAGAGGCTGCCAAGTTCGGGGTCGGCATCAATCATCATTTTATGGAACGTCAGGAGATTCTCGCCCGAATAATAGACACGGATGTTTTCAATACCCCATGACTTCACTGTATTCTTGGGAAGTGTATAGCCGAACTGAACATTCTTCAAACGTACATAACTGCCGTCCTGCAACCAAAAATCGGAATTCTCAAGATTGTTTGAAGTTTTACTCACGGCAATGCGAGGCATCTTGGCGTTCTTGTTATCCGGAGTCCAAGCATCCAACCAGATATTGTTGGGATGAACATCGTCACCGCTCCATTCCCCGCCAAATCCGTTCGTATCAATCATACGCTTGACACCGGCTACTCCCGTGAACATCATAGAAAGGTCAAAATTCTTATAGCCTGCATTCAAGTTCAGTCCGAACGTATAGGAAGGGTCGGAAGAACCGCACAATACACGGTCGTCGGTATTAAACAAGCCGTCACCGTTTGCATCGGAATAAATCAAGTCGCCTGCCTTGAAGTTCTTTTTGAAAGGATAACCAGGATCATTTTTATGCTTATCCTGCCATGCTTTAGCTTCCGCATCGGACTGGAAGAAACCCTCCGTCTTATACAGACGATACGTATTGAAGGCCTCGCCTACCTGACGTATTTTCAAGTCACCGTCCACCAACGAAGATACACCGTCCAAATCCAGAATCTTATTCTTGTTGTAAGCCAGGTTGGCAGTAACGCCAAATGACCAGTCGCCCCATTTATCATTATAGCTTACGGTCAATTCCATACCACGGTTCACCATAGAGCCCACATTGTCCTTGTAAGCACCTAAACCGAATTCGGGGGGAACCGGCACGTCCATAATGATACCCGTAGTCTTGCGGTCGTAGTAATCGAAAGCCACAGTCACTTTGTCCAAAAGAGTAGCATCGAAACCTACTCCCCATGTGCGGGCCTTTTCCCAAGAAATAGTAGCAATCTTATAATTCTTTTGATAATAGCCTGGCTGCAAACTTCCACCGAACGGATACTTAGCGGACAAGTCATAATTGTTCATCCAGGGGTAGTAATCGTTCAAGGCCGACTGATTACCCAAGTTACCATAAGAAGCACGGAGCTTCAAGTTGGTCAACCACTCTCTTGCATCTTTCATAAACTCTTCTTCGCTGATACGCCATGCACCGGAGAAAGAGGGGAAATAGCCCCAACGATGGCCTTCGGCAAAACGGGAAGAGGCATCGGCACGAATATTTGCCTCAAACAGATACTTGCCTGCATAGTCGTAATTGATACGACCAAACCAGGAAATCATGGCCAATTCGCGAGAAAGCCCACTGTTCTTTTGCGTGGAGGCATCACCGGCATTCATATCCGTAAGGTCATTGTTCGGGAAATTCTTACGTTCAGCCTTTGTTTCATTATAGGTATATTTCTCCGTATGCCAACCTGCCATCGCCTTCAAACCATGAAGTCCGAATTGTTTGTCATAGTTCAGCAAAGCGTCGAAAGTGGCGCGATGCCAGCCATAGTAGTCTTCATTCAGCTTGTTAGGGTCACTCTTCTTATTGGCGTTGTATTGGATGAACTTTTGGAAAGCCTTGTAGTGTTGTTGGTTGTTGACATAAGAACCGGTCAGTGTGGCTACCAATCCATCTACAATCTTGTAGTCAGCCGACAGCGTACCCGAGAAGTTCTGATTTTCACGTCTCACCGTTTGGTCCACATCCAACCAAGCCAACGGGCTACCGTCCGAGAACGTGCCCCAAGTGCCATCTTCGTAACGACCCACAATCCAGGGAGCCATCTTGCCCAGACGCATCACAATCTGTCCGGAACCACTGCCACCGTATGAAGAATTCGGTTCAGAATAATCATTGTTGATATAAGCCATGTTGACACGTACATTCAGACGGGAATTCAACTTCACATCCAGGTTCATACGTCCATTGAACTGTTGGCGTTCAGCGTTGGGCAACGTACCATCCTGATGCAAATAGCCCACAGAGGCCATGTATTTCAGGTTATCCGTACCTCCACTCACATTCACGTTATGATTGTGCTGGAATCCGGTGCGGTAAGCCAAGTCATACCAATCTGTATTGGGATAGTTATAAGGATCCGATCCGTCTCTAAACTTCTCATAAATCTTTCCGTCACCCACTTTGTCAAAACGAGGTTCCAAACCATACTCCACACGGGCCTTGTCATACAGGCGAGCATAATCGTATGAACTCATCAGGTCTTGCAACATAGTTGGATTCTGTATGCTGACATAACCGTTATAGTTGATACGCGGCTTACCGCTCTTACCACGTTTGGTCGTAATCAAGATTACACCATTAGATGCTTTTGAACCGTAAATGGCAGCCGAAGCGGCATCTTTCAACACAGAGATACTCTCAATATCGTTAGGGTCCACGGAGTTCAATGTACCGGTTTCCAAACCATCTACCAGGATATAAGGGTCGGCAGAGTTCAGCGTACCCACACCACGCACACGGATGGTACCTCCATCTTGTCCGGGCAGACCGCTACCAGCCACTACCGTAACCCCCGGCATCAAGCCTTGAATGCCGGTAGAAAGATTCTGTATCGGGCGACTTTCCAACATTTTGCTATCCACTTGTGCCACCGAACCGGTCATATTGACTTTCTTCTGTGTGCCATAGCCCACTACTACAACTTCTTCCAATAATTGTGTATCTTCCTGCAGTTTCACAGTTAGCGAAGGCTGTCCGGTATACTTAATTTCCTGTGTTGCATATCCTATAAAAGAAATCTGAAGAATGTCACCCTCATTTACATTCAAGGTGAAATTACCATCCAAATCCGTTACGACACCGTTTGTTGTACCTTTTACTACTACCGACACACCTACCAATGGGCCAAATGCATCATTAACGGTTCCTTTCAAAGTTTTTTGTTGCTGAGAGGTTGCGGTCACAGAAGTTACTGCATTGTCTGCCGCATACACCGTTCCACCGGAACAAAGAGCTGCTGTCAATAGCAAGGAACTGACCGTTCTTACGATTTTAAACATACTTATTAGATTTTAATTAATTAAAGATTTAAGGCCGTGCAACCCCGTTTAAAAGGATGCACAAAACCTTGTTTCAACTATATGACACAAAAAAGAGGAGTAACCCTTACTCTACACTGAAAAATATTTTATTCATATTCATTGGCGGAATGAAATTCAGACTTTATTACTCAATTCCGCCACCGGGTAAAAGAAGATGCAGATGGGGAAAGAAAGAGCGGAAAAAAAATACCCAACAAGATGGGAAAGAATTCCCTCCTTATTGGGAAAAAGTTCCCATTACGATGGGAAAAAAGTCCCACCATAGTAGGAACAGGTGGGACTCCTTATACACTATCAATCAGGCTATTGAGAATCGGTTTACTATTTCCCATGAAAACGGAACCAATTGAAGTCGGCAAATCCTCCCTCGCCCTCGGCACTTGTGGAGAAGTTGAACAGTGCAAAGCGATTTGCCGTCCAGTACAAGCCCAAATTCATCTTCAGCACATCGCCGATGGGACGGAAAGTGACACCGTCCAAGCTATAATAGAAGCGGGCGGTGAAATCCTTGTCGGTGACACGTGCCTTTATCCACACTTTGTCTTGCTTGAGGTTCTCAATGGCAGTTTCTATAATCTTACCGTCGTTGCACATCACCAGTTTGCGATTGCCGCTTTCCTGCTGCACGGCTACGTAGGCGTATGGGAACTGAAATACACCGAAGCCCGCCACGTTTCCGTCTTTCAGTCCAGCAAGTTCCATCTCTACCACTCCTTCGGAGCTGGGGCCCTGGACGCGTTGTGTCAGTGTGTTGCGCGCACTCTTGAGGTCGGTTGCCAGCGAAGCTTTCAGACGCATGTAGCCCGGACGCTCGGTCAACGACCACTTGGCGTTGTCCGGGTTGTGGTTCCACTGCCATTGCAAACCCAAACGTTTGGCGCTGAACTCATCCGTAGTGGCAGGCGACTGTATCTTGTATGTCTTTCCCACTTCCGGTTTCTTGTAAGTGATGGCGTCTTTGCCATCGACACCCAGCATGGGCCAACCATCTTTCCACGTCACCGGCACTAAGTAAGGAACACGTCCTATCGCTCCTCTGTCTTGCATGATGATGAACCACCAGTCACCGTTTTTCAGCTGCACCATTCCTCCCTGGTGCAAGCCATTGGGCGGGTAGGAGCTGTCGTCCTGCATGATGACCTTATGCTCGTAAGGCCCGTAGATGTTCTTGGAACGAAGGCAAACCTGCCATCCTTCAGTGCCACCTGCCGGACAAGTGATATAGTACATACCGTTTATCTTATAGACATGCGAACCCTCCATGCCGGCGCTTTTACCCGAACCATGGCTATCGTCCACTCCTTTGTTCCAGATTTCAACAGCCTCTTTCTTTACAGAGCGAGCATCGGCATTCAGTTCGGTCACGTACAATTTGCGCTGTCCGTGCACTACATATACCTTGCCATCATCATCGAAAAACAATCCCGGGTCGTAAAGATATTCCGGAAAGATGGTCCGCTTCCACGGTCCTTCCGGTTTCTCGGCTTCGCAGACGGAGAAGTGTCCGGTCTCCCTGCCCCAACCGTAAGGGGTGCAGAAAGCCACATAGAACTTCCCGTTATGATAGCGCAGGGAATTTGCCCACGAACCGTTCAAGTAGAGATTTCCTCCCTGCATGTCATAGCGTGGGTCTTCATCATAACGGTCCACGGCATAGCCCACAATTTCCCAATTCACCAGATCCTTCGATTTGGCTACCGGAGAACCCGGCACATAGTGCATACTGGTGGATACTAAATAAAAATCATCGCCCACGCGGATTACATCCGGGTCGGGCCAGTCGCCCCACATCAGGGGATTGGTAAATGTACCGTCACCGTTGTCCGGTGTCCATACTTGTTGTGCTTCCAGCGGAAGTATTGATATGCCGCAAAGGCACATAGCCAACAGGGTATTCTTAATATTCATAACCAATTATTATTTATTAAAAATGTTCTATCTTTCAGTTTTCCTCCTATCTGCCCCATAGCATCTCCGTATCATCTCCCTACCTATACAGACGGAGCAGATAGGGAGAAGGTAGGAAGAAGATAGATTTTTTTCTATTTTTCAGATTTTACTTCTATTTCCTTATTTCTGCCATATTCCGGTAAGGAGCTATCTCCATGGCTTTCAATACAGCTCCATTGGCAGTCTGGCGCAATCCTATTACCAGCACGTTCTTCTTTCCTCCACCGAAATTAAGCCAGCATTCAGGCAAGAAGAACTCACGTTGCGGACCGGCTTCCCAGTGGCGTCCAATATTGTTTCCGTTCAGCCACATATAGCCATTGCCCGAGGCATTGATGCGTGCCAGCCAGGGAATCCATTCGCCTTTCTTCTGGCCAGGCAGTTCAAACTCTATCCGGTACCAAATGAACAATCCGTCCGGCTCGGCTTTCGGCTGTACGCCGTTTCCTTTGGCAGGAATCTCACAGGTCACGTCCAACGATACGTTTTGCCAATCCTGCGGTGCGAATTGCGGCAGATTCCATCCTTGGGCCACTCCGGCTGCATCTGCCGCATACTCCCACTCCAGGGGATGAGTCAAGGCTGTTTCGGTCAGTGACAAACCAGCCTCTCTGATACCGGACAATTCTTCCATAGGCACGTAACCATGAGCATGACCCAGGTTTTCATAGACAACCAGGATTTCATTGTCACCCTCCTTCAGTAAGCCCGATACGTCGAAACGGTTGTCGTACTCGTCCGGACGGATGCGTTCGAAGCAGTCGCGTGTGGTCCAGGACTGCGCATCGGCTCTGTCGGGGAAGAGACGTTTCGCCTGCTTTCCGTTCACCGCTACTGATACAATGTCACGAGTAAACATATTGAATAAGAGGAAACGTTCTTCGGCAACTTGACGGGAGGTCAGGCTGACTTGCGCACGGTACAGGCTGTAACGGAAATCATTGACACCCAAGTCGGGTAATGATACCAAGCGAGGGAGTTGCTTCCAGTCTGCCTTGGCAAAGGCATCTTCCTTTTTCAAGGCAGAAGCAATGCGTACCGGTTGGGGAAGTTTGGCAGGGCGCAAGGGGCGTATCTGCTCCTGCGGCCACCATTCGCCTTTCGTTTCCGGCTTTCCGGCAGGAATCACCAACACTTTCGTACCCAACGCAGGCAGGTCGTAGGAAACGTTGATGGGAGAAACGGTGACAGAGTCGGTATCCGCAGCTTCCGAAGCTGCTATCAACACCTTCTCGCCATGCTGGTTGATGTTATACATCGGTGTGGCAGGGCGATTCATCTTACCCGGCAACAAGCGTACCTTTCCACGAATGGCATTTTCGGGGTCTGTGTTGTGCAGAAAGACAAAGCGTGTTCCGTCCACCGCTACGCGTACACCGCCGAAGAGCGACTTCGCTCCACCCTCCATGGCACAAGGACCGCCTTCGGAACGGACCAATTGCGGCTCGAATGCCTGGATGAACTGCCCGATGGCCTTTGCCTCAAAGTATTTGTCGCTCCGCGCACCATTCTCGCGTATGGCTGCATTGTAGTCATAGCTGGTCGTCATGCCTCGTGCTCCCCAACCGGCAAAATGGGTACCGCCAAAGAACATGTAATAGTTGATGCCACCTGCACCTCCTAATAAGGACATCAAGCCCACCGCCTTGAAGTGGCGGGCATCGGAATAATGGTCTTCGCTCAATCTACCGGTCACCAACGAGAACCATCCGCCTTGGAGTTCCGTCACAAATCCAGGTGCATCCGGTTGCTCCTTCCTAAGGTTCGCCATGCGATACGCGCAGTCGGGAGCTGAAGAAAGTCCTACATAATAGTTGTCGCTGTCAAAAACCTGAGACAATTCCACATCTTCGCTGCTACGGCACTCATTGGTCAGACAGGTAAAGATAGGAATATCCATCCCACTTTTCCGTACAGACTGGTATAGTGCTTTCAACAGTTTTTCCTTACCGTAACATCCATGATGGTTATACTCGTTTTCAATCTGAATCAGGATAATTCCCTTTTCGCCCACCGGCTTGCGCGTGATTTGCTCGTCGGCCAACGCTTTGCAAACGGCATCAAACCAATGTTGCGACCAGCTGATGTGGCGATGGTCCGCACTTCTCAACCAGAAGTCGTCCATTCCGCCCGGACAGAACTTTGCCAACCAACGCGGATATCCTCCTCCCGAATACTCAGCGCAAATGAAAGGCCCCGGACGAACGATGGTATAGAGTCCAAACTCCTCTTGCGCCATCTTCAGCCAACGCTTCACATCGGAGAAGTCAAAGTGGCTATTATCGTTTAAGCCGGACGGCATGATTCTCTCATGCCAGTTCCAAGGCACGTATGTCTCCACCGTATTGAATCCGGCTTCCTTGATTTGACGGAAACGGTCTCTCCATAATTCTTCCGGACAACGGAAGTAATGGAAAGCTGCACTATAAATAAAAATGTCTTTTCCCTCAATGGTCATGCACGAACCATCATACCGAACCCTTTCGGGTTGGAGGAATTTCTTTTCTGGCTTTGCAGCCTGTTGCGTAGTCTGTGCCATGATTGCCAAGCTGTTAAAAGCGACTAAAGCAAACAGCACACACTTCAAGATACACTTGTTTTTCATGTTCTTAGTATAAAATAATTAATATAATATCATATTTCACGACCTCAACGTTTCGGACAGAACTCCAATACACCACCCTCCAACAAATCACTGATTTTCACAAAGGGAGAATCGAGCGCTTTACCATTCAAACACACATCATCCAATGTATGATACGACTCCAAACCTTTGGCACGTATTTTCAATACTCGCTTATTGGGAAGTTGAAGACGTATCTCCTCAAAATGAGGAATACCCAACGCGTACATACCCGATGCCGGAGTGACGGGATAAAAGCCCAATGCACTAAAAAGATACCACGCTGACATCTGCCCGCAATCATCGTTACCGGACAGGCCGTCGGGAGCGTTCTTATAGTTATCTTTCAGAATGGTCCGAAGGCGGGACTGGGTCTTGTCCAACCGATTGCAATAGTTATACAAATAGGCATAATGATGCCCCGGTTCATTGTCGTGACGGTAATGCTTTTCATCAAAATTCCGGTCCAAGAGCTGCATGAAAGCGTCACTGCCTCCCATCAAGTCAATCATTCCGGGCACATCTTGCATCACACAGAAGCGGTAGGTCCAATTGGCCCCTTCGGTAAATCCCACATGGGCTTGGTCCCACGTACCATCTGCCTTACGGGCTTGGAAGAATTTCAGCTCCGAGTTGTACAGATGTTTATAGTTGGCAGCGCGCTTCATCAAATCGACATAATCATCCGTATGTCCCAACCCTTTTGCCATTTGGGCAATACAATAATCATCCAAAGCAAACTCCAGGGTACGCGCCACGGACTCGTATGTACAATCGGAAGCTACGTATCCTTTGTGCAAATAGTTGGTCAGTCCACCACGTGCTTCGTATTGCCCGTTCCAAAGTGCTCTGTCGCCCCATTTGCTCTTATCGTCATAGAGTGGAGGTACATAGGCATCCTTGCGGATGGCTTTGTAGGCCTGCTCCACGTCATAGTTACGGAAACCGTTCACGTAGGCATCAGCAATGACTGCATCCGCATGGGTACCAATCATGATATTGGTGTAAGTGGGGTTGGGCCATTTAGGAATCCAGCCGCCTTCCTCGTACATTTGTACCAACGAGGTTATCATGTCATCAACACGTTCCGAAGCTACTAATTGCAGCCAAGGATGTTCGGCTCTGAAGGTGTCCCACAAGGAATAGGCATTGTAAGAAACTCCTTCATGCACTTTCCCGTCGAACGGGCTATAGTATCTGCCATATTCCGAGAACTCACGGGGATATTGAAGCGTATGGAAGAAAGCAGTATAGAAAACAACGCGGTCGTCTTCCGTACCGCCTTTCAGCTTAATCTTGGAAAGGGAGCGATTCCAGGCTGTATGGACTTTCTTTACTGTCTGCCCGAAAGAGGCTGTTTTCTGAATCTCTTTGGCAAGATTTTCTCCGGCTTGTTCAAAACTGATGAAAGAGCTGCCAATCCGCAGCTCCATCATTTCCGTACCGGCAGGAAATGCCACATATCCGCCTGCGGAGGTTCCTGCTTCCTGAGTTTTCCCTGCGGTCACAAGAGAGTCCTTCCAAACGCCATAGTCGGCAAAATCAGCAGAAAACTTCAATACATAGTACCCTCTTAAATCAGGAGTTTCCGGTCCTAAATGGGCATCATGCCTGTCTTCGTTGTAGATGTGTATTTCTCTCTTTTCAGGAAATATCTCAATGCCGCCTCCCCGCTTGCCTCGTCCGGCTTCGAGGTACAAGAGAGCTTTCTCCTGCTTGGGATATCTGAAACGGAAGAACGAGGCACGCGAAGTGGCTGTCAGTTCGGTGGCAATCTGCTGCTGCTCTCCACCTTCCGAAGTGGTCACTTTATAATAATAAGGAGTAAGCACTTCTTGGGTACGGTCCAGTCTGACTCCCCGTTCCGATGGTTTCAGTTTGAGCGAGCCGCATTGGGGCATCAGGGTCATATAGCCATAATCGCCCATCCAGACAGCGGGTTGGTGGGTAGCCATAAAACCCAACAACAGAGAATCCTTGTTGTGATACATCGTCCGTGAAATACCGTTGATACGGGTGACGGGACACCATTGTGTCATGCCAAAAGGGGTAGTGACGGCAGGCACGGTTCCTCCATATTCGGTGCGATGCTCACCATCTGTACCAATACGCATGTTGACGTAATCTATCGGTTGCTGCGCATACATGTCCGAGAGGCCGAACAAGCAGACAACCAGGAGTGAAAGTAAATAATACATGTATTTCATATTTGCAAAGGTCATAGTTATGTGAAGTGATTCTTTTGATTTGCCGATGGAATCATCGTGCCGTGTTTCCACAACACACCGATTCCGCACGCTCGACAAACCCTTACAGTAATATAACAAATCTCATTCTGTTGAACTTTCATTTTGTGTTATATTCATACGTTTTAAAGGTTAGAAGAATTGAAGACCAGTTTTCGATTTCAATCATTATATATAAACTACCTATTGATTTTAAAAAACACTTTACCTTCAAGAGACTTTGTTTTTACTGATATTATTGATATTTGATGTGCAGGAGGCAAGAGTTTATCAACTCCTGCCATACAACACTTACTATTTAATAACGGAACGCCTGTTTATTGACATATACCGAGAAATCTTTAATCATCCCCGGATTACCTTTCTCAAACGATGGCAAGTAACGCAATCCCGTCACCGTTTTCACCTCACCCAAATCAATTACCACCTGATGCGGATAAGGGATTCTTTTTTGGGTCATCCAGCAGGTGGATTCTTGCTGGTCGTATATCTTGTCGGCAGTAGCGTTGACCCCGTAAGTTTCTTCGCTATCGGCATAGCGTATTCTCCATTGTTCGCGGGGAATGGGCTTGCCATCAGCTCCTAATATCTCCAACTCGGCAAGGGTGGCCTCTGTCTTACCATCTTGCGCCGACAAGGCTTCCAAACAGAAATATTGTCCTTGTGCTGATTGGGTGAACTTCACCTCCTGCCATCCGGCAACGGGTGCAAAAGCTCCTTTATAGACCGGCGTTTCTTGAGATAAATCCAACGTATCTCCTTTCTGGCGATTCTTTCTCTCCTTCTCACGCAGTATATCCAGCACCGGGGTCTTCAGACCTTTGACAACAGCCTCCGACGGTCCTTTCAAATCGAGTACGATGATTTCATTCTTTCCTTTCTTCAACCAGCATCCAGGCAAGAACAACGTTTGTTGGGGACCGATTTCCCAAAAACGGCCTAAAGCATGTCCATTTACCCAAACCATACCTTTCCCCCAAGTACTCATGTCAATAAACGTATCTCCGGTCTTTGTCAGGTTGAAAGTCGCCTTGTAGTAAGCAGGGCCTTCCGGACGGCTATTAGACGAATACTTTTTGCGGGCGGCAAATTTATAATCCACGGGAATGCTGTATACTTTCCAGTTCTTGAGAGTAACAGCCTGTTTGTCCGGCTTGATAAGCTCCACCTTCTCAGTGATGCCTTTCCGGTCGTGAACGGTGCTTCCAAAGTTGACCCGTCCCATGGCTTCAACCCATATATCCAATTGTGTGCCTTCCGGCAGTTGCGGCAGAATCACTTGATTGTCGTCCTTCCGGCGGTCCAGATAACCGAGCAATTTGCCATCAGCATATATCTGTGCCCAGTCGTGTGCTTCGGTAATGCGGAGAAGCGTATTGGCTTCTGTAGCAGGCAACGTGGTACGGTAGAGAATGCTTCCCCATCCTTGGTTGAAGTCTTCCATCGGCTTCACCTGTTCGCTTTGAACAAAATCGGGCAGTTGCTCAAAAAGGGGAGCTGCCGCATTCAGTTCCACGGCGGGTATTTCGATGACGGGGAACGGTTCGGGAACGGGACACTCCTTCTCCTCAGGACTGCGGTATTTGCCAAGAAGCTCCTGCAAAAGGTAATACTTGGGAGTGGTCCACCCGGCTTCGCTAATGGGAGCATCATAATCGTATGAAGAACACATGGCAGAATAGGTAGGAGAATTGGCACCTCCCCAATGACCGAAGGTGGTACCTCCATGTGTCATATAAAGACTAAAAGAGATGTTCCGGTCGAGCATATCCTTGATACCTTCCACCATTTTCTCGGCCGGACGGGTCTCGTGCTTCCTGCCCCAATGGTCAAACCAACCCGACCAGAACTCACTGCACATGAGTGGAGTATCAGGACGTACGGTAGAGAGTTTCTTGAATTCCTTATCGATATTGGCACCTGTACCGAAGTTCAGCGTCCAAAGCAAATCGTCCAAAGCATTCAGCTCAAACGTAGAGTCCCAATCGCACTGGAAAAGTACGGACTTGTCGAAACCTGCACGACACACAATGTCACGGATGGCTGTCATATAAGGTTTGTCAACCCCGTATCCGCCAAACTCATTCTCTACCTGCACCATGATGATATTACCACCGTTGGCCAACTGGAGGGGAGCCAGTTGCTTACCCAATTCCTTCATAAAGATTTCCGTACGCTCCATGAAATAAGGGTTCAACGAACGCACTTTCATATCTTTCTCTTTGAGCAACCACCAAGGCAGTCCGCCCATCTCCCATTCCGCACACGCATACGGACCAGGACGCAGGATGATATACATGCCATGTTTCTGAGCCAATTTACAAAACTTAGCCACATTCTTTTCACCGGAAAAGTCGAATTTCCCTTCCTGTTGTTCATGGTAGTTCCAAAACATATACAAACAGATGGTATTCATACCAAGCGCCTTGCACATCAAGATTCGGTGTTCCCAATAGGGTTCCGGAATGCGTGCATAGTGCAACTCCGCAGCTTTTACTACAAAGGGGTTGCCATTCAGCAAGAATGTACGTTTACCTACCTCGAAGGTTTCTTTGGGAGTGACCGCATACATCGGCCAACTCATCAACAACAGAAGAAAAAGAAGAATTTTGTTTTTCATAAGTCTGCATTTATATGTTCACATAACCTATGACACAAAAAAACAACCCAACCCTTACTGCTTTAAGTCTTTTTATATTCTTCTTGAGGAATGTTTGAAAACAATAGTTGATTGAGAAAGGAGAACAGACATGGTTATAGAAAGAAAATCAAAATAATTTCTCAGATTCCATTTTTTATATCTTTCTTTGCATTTGGAAAGTTATTTCATATAGAATATGAAAAACATTATCCACAACTTATACTTACCAGTGGTTTGTTGCCTAATAAGCTACTCATCAGTCAATGGGCAGAAAACCTATAATGACTCTATCATTCACGCCGACAGCACCGCTGCCATAGTCACCTCCATCGACCAGCGGTTCAGTAAAGGCAAAGTATAGTTGAAAGACCACAAGCGATTCTTCCAATGACAACACCGGATACATCATCTTGCAGGCAGACACCTGCATCGCCATAACCGAAGAAAAAGAAGGGCAATGGAAAGACTTTATGGGAATGTACAAGCCTGAGACATTAAAAAGCAAGATGTTTTCCATTTATCTCAAACACTGTCAGAACATGCCTGCATCATATATTTATCTGATACTTCCTGCCACGACACAACAGAAAGCCCGTAGCTTTAATAGCAAATCTATTCACATTGTACGCAATGACGAAACTGCACAAGCGGTTGTTATCAAAGATTTATGTTACGTAAGCATTTATCAGCCGATGGAAATACAAATAGACGGTCTTAGACCGATTACCCTATCAGAACCGAGGACTTACATTATCCATACGAAAAAGGGGGAATTTGCTGCAGCAAGTCCTTTTATAATTGCTGACAAATAAGCTATCACACTAAATTCTATTTCTATTTACACAAAATATTTATAGCACCATAGTAAGTACAAAAAAACGGGGTTGTGTCAGCATTTTGACACAACCCCGTTTTGAATATTCATCAATTCGGAGCCTGATGAACCGTAAGTTGCGGGAAGGGAAAATTGATGCCTTTTTCATTGAACGTAGCATAAATCGTCTTGTTTATGTCGAAATAAACGCCCCAATAATCGCCACTCTCCACCCAAACACGGACTACAACATTCACACTACTGGCATCCAGCGCATGCAGAGCTATAAACGGAGCAGGATCATTGAGAATACGCTTATCGGCGGTCAGCACCTCACGTACCACTTTTTCCACCTTATTATAGTCTTCACCATAATCGACGCCAAAGATCCATTCAACGCGGCGGGTCTTCTGGTTACTATAGTTAGTCACCACTCCACTGCTTAAAGCCCCGTTGGGCACATAGATGAGCTTGTTGTCGGCAGTTGTCAGGATTGTATGGAATATCTGAATTTCCTTGACCGTACCGGAAACACTTTGTGCTTCGATCCAGTCGCCTACCTTATAGGGTTTGAACAGTAAAATGACCAGTCCGCCGGCAAAATTTTGCAAATTACCGGAAAGCGCCATACCGACAGCCACACCGGCAGAAGCCAGCAAAGCAGCAAACGAAGTCGTCTCGACGCCCAATGCGCCTACCACGGAAACAATTAATAGTACGGTAAGAAGGATATTAACGAGACTCTTTACAAAAGTCTTGATACTGATATCCACGTTTCTCTTATCCATCACCCGGCCGACCAGACGGTTCAGCATCCGGATCAGAAAACGTCCGACCAAAAATACAATGACCGCTTTCAGAATATGTCCTCCGGCCTGTATGCCCGAGTCTATCAGTTGTTGGGTGATCAGTCCCAACTTATCGAGCCCGTCTGCCTGGGCTATAGCCTGGTCCAGCTTCTCAGCCGCCACTTGCAGGGAATCGGCGACTTGTTGTGTAGTTTGGAATAGTAGCATAATAATACAATTTTAGAGTTTGTCCATTTAATAACAGCGGACAAAGCTACAATGTTTTTATCAAATAGCGAAGTGTTTCTTGCTTTACACAAGCAAAAAGCGTAAATTTGCCGCCGATTCACTTAGTAGGGGTGCCTTAACATGACGGGCTGAGAACATACCCTTTGACCTGATCCGGGTAATGCCGGCGTAGAGAAAAACAAATTAGCAACATGAAAAAGATGATTTTTGCCGGCTGTCTGATGGCCGGAGCAAGTGTCTTCGCGCAAGCGGGCGAGACAGACAGCTTGAAAGTAGTAAATCTGCAAGAGGTGCAGATAGTATCCACACGTGCCACTTCAAAAACCCCGGTGGCATTCACCAACGTTTCGAAAGAAGAACTCAAAAAGCAGAACTTCGGGCAAGACATCCCTTTTCTGCTCAGTATGACTCCTTCGGCACTGACCACCAGTGATGCCGGAGCAGGTATCGGTTACACCACACTGCGCGTACGGGGAACAGACGGGACACGCATCAACATCACAGCCAACGGAATCCCGATGAATGATGCCGAAAGCCATACACTCTTCTGGGTAAATATGCCCGACTTTGCTTCGTCCGTAAAGGATATACAGGTGCAGCGCGGTGCGGGTACATCGACCAACGGCGCAGGCGCTTTCGGAGCCAGTGTCAATATGCAGACGGAAGGTATTTCAATGCAACCTTATGCCGAAATAAACGCCTCGTACGGTAGCTTCAACGCTCACAAAGAGACAGTAAAATTCGGGACGGGACTGCTGAAGGATCATTGGGCATTCGATGCCCGCCTGTCCAACATCGGTACGGACGGATACATAGACCGGGCATCAGTAGACCTGTACTCTTTCTACGCACAGGGTGGATATTTTGCCGACAATACTTCGGTGAAGTTCATCACCTTCGGCGGTAAAGAAAAGACGTATCATGCCTGGAATTATGCAACTAAGGAAGAGATGAAGAAATATGGCCGACGCTTCAACTCATGCGGCATGTACACAGATGACGACGGACACATCCGCTTTTACAAAGACCAGACGGACAACTACCTGCAAATGAACTATCAGCTCTTGCTGAATCATACTTTCTCGGCAGCATGGAACCTGAATGCGGCACTCCATTATACAAAGGGGGACGGCTACTATCAGGAGTATAAAGAGGATCGCAGCCTGAAAGAGTATCGCCTGCATCCGTTTATGTACGACGAAAAGGAAGTGGAAAAAAGCGACCTGATCCGGCAGAAGAAGATGGACAATCACTTTGGCGGCGGCGTATTCTCGGTGAACTACCGGAATGAGAAGCTGGACGCTTCGCTGGGCGGCGCACTGAACTACTACGACGGATGGCACTTCGGACGGGTGATCTGGGTGAAGAACTATATCGGCGAGTTGCTGCCCGACCACGAATATTACCGTAACAAAGCCAAGAAGACGGACGGGAACCTCTATCTGAAAGCCAACTACAACCTGGTGGCAGGCCTCAACGCGTATGCCGACCTGCAATACCGCTACATCAACTATAAGATACACGGTGACAATGACAAGTACGATTACAACACTGACGGACTGCAAAAGCTCGCAGTCAACGATCACTTCAACTTTTTCAACCCGAAAGCCGGACTGAACTGGGATATCGACTCCAACAACCGGGTTTACGCCTCTTTCTCCGTTGCCCAGAAAGAACCTACACGAAACAACTATACCGACGGTAACGCAGACGAATATCCGAAGGCGGAAAAACTGTACGACTACGAACTGGGGTATACCTACCGCAACACATGGTTGAGCGCCGGAGTCAACTTCTACTATATGGATTACAAGGACCAGTTGGTGCTGACCGGAGAATTGAACGAAATAGGCGAAGCCATGGCACGCAACGTGCCGGACAGTTACCGGACGGGCGTAGAACTGATGCTAGGAGTTAAGCCATGCCGATGGTTCCAATGGGACATCAACGGTACGCTGAGCAAGAACCGGGTGAAAAACTTCACCGAAAAACTGTACGAAGACGAGTGGAAGAACCCGATCGAAGTGGAACATGGTAACACCCCGATCGCTTTCTCTCCGGACTTTATACTGAATAATCGTTTCTCGTTCAACCACAAAGGATTCGAAGCCGCCCTCCAGTCACAGTACGTCAGCAAGCAGTATATGAGCAATGCCAAGCAAGCAGAGCAGACACTCGATGCTTATTTTGTGAGCAACCTCAATCTGGCATATACATTCCAATTGCGACACGTGAAGTCGGTTACAGTGGGATTCACCATCTACAACCTCTTCAACGAAAAGTATGAAAACAACGGGTATGCCGGAAGCGGCTATACGCTGAAGGACGGCAAGCCCGAACGCTATAATTATGCCGGCTATGCCGCCCAGGCCGGTACAAACGTAATGGGTAACCTCTCGATCCGCTTCTAAGCCATGAACTATCTCGAAATCACAGGTGCCCTTGTCGGGCTGATTTACCTTTGGCTGGAATACCGGGCAAGCATTTATCTCTGGATAGCGGGCATCATCATGCCGGCCATCTATATCTTTGTGTACTACCAAGCAGGATTGTATGCCGACTTCGGCATCAATATCTACTATCTGCTCGCGGCCGCCTACGGCTGGATGGTCTGGATGCGGGGAAGCGAAAAAGAGACCCGGGCCGAGTTGCCCATCACGCACACACCCTTGAAAAGATACCTCCCCCTATTGCTGGTATTCCTAGCAGCCTTCTTCGGCATCGCCTGGATACTGATCCGGTTTACGGACAGCAACGTCCCCTGGCTCGACTCGTTCACCACGGCGCTGAGCATCATCGGCATGTGGATGCTGGCACGCAAGTACGTCGAACAGTGGTGGGCATGGATCGTAGTCGACGTGGTATGTTGCGGACTCTACATCTATAAAGAGCTTTATTTCACATCCGCTCTTTACGGACTTTACTCAATAATCGCTATCTTTGGCTACTTTAAATGGAAACAAATGATGCATTATGAAAGTAAATGATATCGAGATGGACGCCGTGATACTTGGCAACGGCGAATATCCGACCCACTCAATGCCGGAAACCATGCTGATTATGGCGCCTTACGTGGTGTGCTGCGACGGGTCCGCCGACGAACACATCCGAAGGGGATTTACACCCGATGCCATCATCGGCGACGGAGACTCGCTCTCACCGGAGAACAAGGAACGGTTCAGGACCATCTTCCACCAGATAGACGACCAGGAGACGAACGATCAGACCAAAGCGGTACACTTCCTGCTCGACCAAGGCAAAAAAACAATCATCCTCGTGGGTGCAACCGGTAAACGGGAAGACCATACCCTGGGAAACATCAGTCTGCTGATAGACTATATGAAAGCAGGAGCGCAGGTAACGATGCTGACGGACCACGGAATGTTTATTCCGGCATCGGGGCGGAACTGTTTCAAGTCATATCCCGGACAGCAAATCTCCATCTTCAACTTCAACGCCACCGGACTGAGGGCCGATGGGCTGGTATATCCGCTCAGTGACTTCAGTAACTGGTGGCAGGGTACGCTGAACGAAGCGACAGGCACCGAATTTACGATCCATGCGGAGGGAGACTACTTGGTTTATCTGAATTACTGACTGGTTTCTCCTTCGTCTCGGCCACTTCGACCAGATAGACACTGACGCAGATCATACCGATGGCAATGGTCTGCGACCAGCTGAAGCGGTCCTGTCCTACGAGTAGAGAGACGATGGTTGCCACGATCAGTATCAAATACCCATAGATGGCCACCACGGTAGTCTTCAGATATTTCAGTCCGATCGGTACCAACAGGTAGCTGACAACCGTAGGGAATATCAGGACAAAGAGGAGCACCGACAGCGGAAACCAGTGTAACGGCCCGGAAAATACCGGAGCATGGAAACCGGTGACAGCCGAAACGACGATGCTTGAAAAAGCCGCTCCGGCAAAGGTATACTTCAATACTGTAAACATTCCGACCGACTTCAGTATTCGGTTACTTGCCACCAGATAGACAGCATAGGCGATCGAACTCAACAGGCAGAGCATATTGCCTGTCAGGGCGTCCGAAGCCAGATCGTCACTCTTCTGAGCCAGAATGCAAAGAATGGCTCCGCCGAGTCCGAGGGAGATACCGGCTATCTTCATCGCACTGATCTTCTCCTTGAAGAAGACCACGGCGATCACAAACACCCAGATAGGCTGCAAACTGGTGAAAATGGAACTCGAGACCGGAGTCGTTTTACTCAACCCCATCAGATAAAGAAACATGAAACCATAGATGCCCAAGGCTCCCAGGAGAAAAAGGAATATTTTTTCTTTCCGGGTGGAAATTTCGGGCTTGACAAACATCCCGATGATCCAGAAAGCAATGGCGGCAAACACGCACCGGAGGGTAACTCCCGAAAGGGGACTGACCCATACGGGAAGCAGATATTTCAACGCATTCATGTTCAATCCGCTAAAGGTTTTGGAAACCACCATACTCAGATTGGCCTCCACTTTCTTATTCTTCATCATACGAGGGTTATTTTTTATTCCCGTACAACAAAAGAGGGAGACGGAAAGTTCGGAGAAAGAAGGACGATAAAGTCCGGAGCGGAAAGCAGATTACGATTATTTAGTTTTACACTAAAAACAGACTTTCACCCGCATGCGGAACGAAGAAAATCCGCGGGCGGGCGGAAGCGAAACCGGAGATGCCTGCGGGCAAAAAAAGTGGCGGGAGTTTTTTAAAAAAGTCCCGCCACTCCCCCCCAGAAGTATCTCTGAGACCGTTTTCACAAACAATTTCCCGTCAGCATCTCCATCCGGGAAAAGAGCCGCCGGCTGTGGGAAAAGCATATTTCACCATAGAAAGCGCAAAGCATTCACATTAATAATCCATAACAAAAGTCATCTACATCACCCTGTGCCCTCAAGGGAGAGTCTCTACTTGCCCAGCAGATAGCTCTTGAAATCAGCAAACTCCTTCGTCATCGGCAAACTTTTCTTTTCGCCTTTCATAAAAGCCCGGAGCTTAGCAGGTATTTCGACCTCGGTACCAATGATGCTCTCCACCGTTTGCAGGAATTTGGCCGGATGGGCCGTTTCGAGGAATACGCCTGTCTCACCCGGCTGCAAGCCTTCCTCCAATGCACGGTAACCGCATGCTCCATGAGGATCGAGCAGATAACCCGTCTGCTGCCAGCACGCTTTCACGCTTTCACGAATCTGCTCGTCGGTGTACGTCGTTCCGGATATCTCGGCAGCGATGGCTGCATGCGAACCGCCATACAGGTCGAGCACACGGGCAAAGTTGCTCGGATCACCCACATCCATCGCATTGGCAATGGTGGCAACGGACGGACGGGGATTGTACTGTCCTGTCTGCAAATATTGATAGAAAATATCATTCTTATTGTTGGCGGCGATAAAACGGCGGACGGGCAAGCCCATCTTTTTGCCGAACAAGCCTGCAGTAATGTTACCAAAGTTTCCGCTCGGCACACAGATGACGACATTCTCTGCCCGGCCGGCCTTCTTCAATTGCGCATAGGCATAAAAATAATAGAATGCCTGCGGCAGGAAACGTGCCACGTTGATAGAGTTAGCCGAGGTCAGCAACAACTGTTCGTTCAATTCCTGATCCATAAAGGCTGCTTTCACCAGCGCCTGGCAGTCGTCAAACGTTCCATCCACCTCCAGGGCTGTAATATTCCGCCCCAGCGTAGTGAACTGTTTTTCCTGTATCTCGCTGACTTTTCCCTTCGGATAGAGCACATACACATGAATACCCTCTACCCCCAAAAAGCCATTGGCTACCGCACTACCGGTATCTCCGGAAGTGGCAACGAGCACATTCACCTGTTTCCGCCCCTCTTTCCGGATGAAGTATCCCAACAAACGGGCCATAAACCGTCCACCTACATCTTTAAAAGCCAATGTAGGACCGTGGAAAAGCTCCAGGGAATAGATGTTCTCCTTCACCGGCACCAACGGGACATCAAAATTCAACGTATCATAAACAATCTCTTTCAGCGTTTCTGCCGGAACATCTTCTCCAAAGAAAGCATCTGCCACCCGGTAAGCGATTTCCCGGAAAGAAAGATTCTCTATCTCGTCATAAAACTCTTGAGGCAAGGGTTTGATGGTCATGGGCATGAATAGCCCCTTATCAGAAGCAAGTCCTTTGACTACCGCTTCTTCAAGCGAAGCAAGCGGAGCTTGTTTGTTAGTACTATAATATTTCATGGGTATTTTTATAAATGGTTTCGGAGTCGGTGCACCACAGAGTCCCACAGAGTTTTAAGTTCTTATTATATGTGCTTAAGAGATAAAAAATTCTCTGTGAAACTCTGTGTAATCTGTGGTGAACAAACTCTGTTCCTATTCCTTAACGGTTCATAAACTCTTTAATAAATTCATCCTCTTTCAGCAATCCGTAACTGCCCTCCACTGCTGCAACTTCATCGAAGGTCTGCACGCTGTCCGGCTCGATACCCGGATACCAGATAAAAAACGGGACCGGCTCGTTGGTATGCGTACGCAGTTCGCAGGGAGTAGGATGATCGGGTAATACGGCAATCGCTACCGGCTCTTCCCACTCCTTCACAGCCTCGTAGATAGGACCTACGGCACGGCTATCCAGGTTTTCAATCGTTTTCAGTTTCAGCGCCACATCACCCTCATGACCGGCTTCGTCACTGGCTTCAATGTGCAGATAGACAAAGTCGTCCGTTTTCAGGGCCTCCAGTGCGGCGGCCACTTTATTCTCGTAATTGGTATCGTACAGCCCCGTTGCCCCTTCTACCGCAATACGGCGCAGCCCGGCATAATATCCGATACCGTTGATCAGATCGACGGCCGAGATGACAGCTCCCCTCTTCACTTGCGGGAAGGTGTCGGACAGACGTTCCATTTGCGGACGGTAACCCGGGCTCCACGGCCAGATGCTGTTGGCAGGGTCTTTCCCCTCAGCCATCCGCTTCAGGTTCAGCGGATGATCTTTCAGCAGTTCCTGAGACTTCAGGATCAGTTCATTGAGCAGGCTAGCAGTCTCTTCGGCCTCCGGTACCAAAGGTTTCACCATCAGCGGACGGAAAGGCTTCAAAGGCACATCGTGCGGAGGGGTGCAGTCGAGTTGCTTGTTTCCGCCTTTCACCACCAGCAGATGGCGGTATTGCACCCCGGTATGAAACCTCACCCGGTCGTCCCCCAGTTTCTCCTGAAGGTATTGAATCAACACATCCGCCTCTTCTGTTGTGATATGCCCTGCCGAATGATTCTTCAGGATATCTCCTTCCGTACAAATCAGATTGCAACGCATTGCCATCTCGCCCGGCTGCAAATCGACACCGATGCTGGCAGCCTCGAGTGGTCCGCGCCCTTCGTATACTTTCGGAAGATTGTATCCCAGAACCGACATATTGGCTACTTCACTTCCCGGATGGAACCCGTCGGCTACGGTTATCAACCGTCCGTTCCGTCCCATACGGGCCAGTTTATCCATATAAGGCGTTTTTGCATATTGCAGGAGCGTCTTGTCTCCCAACGACTTTACAGCCCAGTCGGCCATTCCGTCACCCAGTATGATGATGTGTTTCATAAGCTTCTTTTTTATACGTTTGCAATGCTCATAATGTCAGCAAATACACCGGCCGCTGTCACTCCGGCACCCGCACCGTATCCCTGAATCATCATCGGATATTCTTTATAGCGTTCGGTGGTGAGCAAGATGATGTTATTGCTGCCTTCCAGTCCGTAGAAAGGATGGTTGCGGTCCACTTCCTGCAAACCGACGGATGCTTTGCCGTTCTCCAGCTTGGCAACGAAACGCCAATGTTTATTCTCACTCTCGAGCACCTTGCGGCGAGCTTCGAAATCAGCATCCAGACTAGGCACTTTTTTCCAGAAGTCTTCCAGCGAACCTTCAAAGAAGTCATTCGGTACGAAAAGATTCTTCTCCACGTCTTCCTGTTCCAGCTTGTATCCGGCCTCACGCGCCAGGATCACGAGCTTACGGATCACGTCCTTACCGCTCAGGTCGATGCGCGGATCGGGTTCCGAATAACGCTCTTCCTGCGCCATCTTGATGGTACGGCTGAAGGGAACATCGGCACTGATCTTATTGAAAATATAGTTCAGCGTACCCGAAAGCACTGCCTCGATCTTCAGAATCTTATCACCGCTATGTATCAGGTCATTGATGGTATTGATAATCGGAAGTCCGGCCCCCACGTTGGTTTCAAACAGATATTTCACACCACGCTGGCGGGCTATCAGCTTCAGTTCACGGTAATTCTCGTAAGCCGATGAAGCAGCAATCTTATTGGCCGCCACCACAGAAATGTTATGTTGCAGGAAGTCCTTATATAGAGAGGCTATGTCCGGACTGGCCGTACAATCCACAAATACCGAATTGAATATATTCATGCCGATAATCTCGTCACGTATAGTATCCAGCGAACTGTCCACTCCCTTCTCTTTCAGCTCTTCGCGATAGTTGGCCAGATCGAATCCGGCACGGCTGAACATCGCCTTCGTCGCATCGATAATACCTACCACATGGAGTTTCAGGCCATTTTCCACCATCAGCTTCTTCTGCTGCTGGCGGATCTGCTCGACAAGACTTCCTCCCACCGTGCCCACACCGCAGATAAAGAGGTTGAGCACCTGATATTCGGAGAGGAAGAACGAGTCGTGAATCACATTCAGCGATTTACGCAACGACTTTGAATCGACAACAAACGAGATGTTGGTCTCGGAAGCTCCCTGTGCACAGGCTATCACATTGATGCCATTTCGTCCCAGCGTACCGAACAGCTTTCCGGCAATGCCCGGCGTATGTTTCATGTTCTCACCCACGATAGCTACCGTAGCCAGGTTCTTCTCTGCCTGGATAGGCGAAATCTCACCCATTTCGATCTCTTTGGCAAACTCTTCGTTCAGCACTTCGCAAGCCAGATCGGCATCGGCATTACGTACACCGATAGAGGTACTGTTCTCCGATGAAGCCTGCGAAACGAGGAACACACTGATTCCATTCTTTGCCAGCGCCTTAAAGATGCGGTAGTTGACACCGATCACGCCCACCATACCTAAACCCTGTACGGTAATCAGGCTCGTGTCGTTGATGGACGAAATCCCTTTGATGGCTTTGCTCTTCGTGTGGTCTACGTGTTGTTTGATCACCGTTCCCCGGGCATCCGGGTTGAAAGTATTCTTAATCAGGATCGGTATGTTTTTGTGACATACCGGATAGATGGTAGGCGGATACACCACTTTTGCACCGAAATTACAAAGTTCGGTAGCCTCTACATAAGTCAGCTCGCTGATAGTATAGGCCGTACTGATCACACGCGGGTCGGCTGTCATGAAGCCGTCTACATCCGTCCAAATCTCCAGACTATCGGCATCGAGAGCTGCGGCAATAACAGCTGCGGTATAGTCGGAACCGCCCCTGCCCAGATTCGTTACGTCTCCCGAAACCTTATCCGAAGAGATGAATCCGGGTACCAGCGAAACCCGGGGGATTTCTTTGAAAGCCTCCCGCACCAACCGATTGGTCAGTTCCGTGTCCAGTGTATGTTTATTATGTTTCTTTTCTGTCTTGATAAAAGTACGTGAGTCGAACCATACAGCCCCTTGGATCAGTCTTGACGCAATCAGTGAAGACAGACGTTCACCATAACTGACAATGGTATCGGACGTTTTCGGAGAAAGATCTTTAATCAGATAAATACCCTGAAAGATATCTTTCAGTTCGTCGAGCAATTCATTCACCTGATAGTGCAACAGGGTCTGAGTCTCTCCGGCAGGAATCACTCCCTGCACCATCTCTTCATGGCGACGAACTATTTCCCGGTATGCCCCTTCGTAAGCTGCATCACCCATGGCGGCCATTCGGGAGGTACTGATCAACTGGTCAGTGATCCCGCCCAATGCAGACACTACTACGATTACCGGTTCACCGGCAGACTCTACGATTTTCTTTACGCTTAAAATGCTGTTCACGGAACCTACGGACGTTCCGCCGAATTTCATTACTTTCATGCAGATACTTATTTAATGGAATGCCTTGTACGCTCTTTCAGGCATACAAAACCATCTTTGTTGATACGAATAATAAAATATAAAATTGAGTTTTGCTTACTTCCTGTAAGCGTGAATCACGTAGATACACATCATACTATATATTAACCCCTAGGGGTCATCCCCATTGTCCCCTGTGTCCCAATCATGGTACACATCGATGTGACTGTATGTGGATAGCATTGCATCATTGTTTCTGTTTCTACGTTCGATTTTGATAAGATGTTGCAAAAATAAGAATAATTTCATTCAATCTATCACTTTTTGCGATTATTTTGCGATAAAAGCACAGAAAGCCCCAGAAAGAGGGGTAAAAATGTAACATAGAACAATTACATTTTTATAGTGCCCATTGCTTTTTCTCCGGATAAAGCGGATCACTTTCTTGACACTTTGCTGCCATTTACAAGATATATCATTATCTTTGCAACGATACATTCTTCATTTAAGGACTATGAACCCATCAGACACTTCCATATTGTTAATATATACGGGCGGAACCATCGGTATGATAGAAAACCCTGAAACCGGAGCACTCGAAAACTTCAATTTCGAGCAATTGCAGAAGCATGTACCCGAACTTCAGAAGTTTACCTTCCCGATAGACTCTTACCAATTCGATCCGCCTATGGACTCTTCGGACATGGAACCGGAAGCCTGGAGGAAACTGGTACACGTCATCAGTGAACACTACCACCAGTACACCGGCTTTGTCATCCTGCATGGTACGGATACGATGGCCTTCACCGCTTCAGCCCTCAGCTTCATGCTCGAAGGACTCGACAAACCGGTTATCCTGACAGGTTCACAACTGCCCATAGGAGTGCTTCGTACCGATGGCAAGGAGAATCTGATGACCAGCATCGAAATAGCATCGGCACGCGACAGAAGCGGTAATCCCATGGTTCCTGAAGTATGTATATTTTTCGAGAACCGGTTAATGCGTGGCAATCGTACGACCAAAATGAGTGCGGAGAATTTCAACGCCTTCCGTTCGTTCAATTATCCGGTACTGGCAGAGGCAGGGATACATATTAAATACAACAATGTGCAGATTCACATTGAAGGGGAGAAACGCGAACTGCATCCTCACTATCTGCTGGACACCAATATAGCTATCCTCAAACTCTTTCCGGGCATACAAGAGAACGTCGTAACCGCTACACTCGCCATCGAAGGATTGAAGGCAGTGGTACTCGAAACGTATGGTTCGGGCAACGCTTCCCGCAAGGAGTGGTTTCTGCGGAGGCTTCGTGATGCCAGCGAACGGGGTGTTGTCATTGTCAACGTAACCCAATGTAGCGCCGGTAGCGTAGAGATGGAACGTTACGAAACGGGATATCATCTGCTGAAGGCGGGCATCGTCAGTGGACACGACAGTACTACCGAATCGGCCGTAACAAAACTGATGTTTCTGTTAGGACACGGATATTCGCCGGACGAAGTACACCGGAGGATGAACGAGTCGATGGCAGGAGAGATTAGTATCGATTTGTCAAAATGATATTCAGGAGGCCTCAGAATCCGTTTTTCCGAACAGATACCGACGGAGTACAAAAAAAACGCATCCACGCCATTCGGGCAATTATCAGTTTGACAGGTATATTCAGAATTTCTCGCCAAAAGTCAAAACAATACCTCTTCGTACTATCTCCGACAACGCCCGGAAGCAAAAACAGATTCTTTATGCCATCTCGCGGCAGTATCCGCCAAGGGGCAAAGCAGACGGAAAGATACCGGAAAATCCTTTAAGGCAAGGCTCTCCTTTCAAGAAACGAAGCCTCTGTCTACAGGAAGTTAACACTCTATTTGCAGGAAGTTAACATCGTATTCCGATGAAGTTAACAGTTTATCGGCACGAAGTTAATAATCCGGAGATCCAAACCCCAATAAACCGATAACAGAAGTGACGGATATGCAGTTATCCGGGAGTATTTATCCGGATTCCATTTCCGGATCACTGTCTTTCTACACAGAGCTTGTCAGCGAAACCGCATGATACGCTCCATAGAGTCAGTAATCCATCCATTTCACTGACAATCGGTCAAGGGCTTTATCAAAAAGAAAAACGACTTCACGGGGTTCAGGAGTCAAAAGCTATATTCTGTTTGGCAGAAAAAGACGAAATGCGTAACTTTGAGACCTATTTATCAAGAGATCAATGGCAAAAGAGAAAACCGTTTATGTATGCAGTAACTGCGGACAGGAATCACCCAAATGGGTGGGCAAATGTCCTTCGTGTGGCGAATGGAATACCTATGTAGAAGAGATTGTCCGCAAGGAAGTTCCGAATAAACGTCCGGTATCTGGCATCGAATCGCCCAAAGCCAAGCCCGTCACCCTGAGCGAGATCGAAGCAGATGAAGAACCCCGCATCGACATGCACGACGAGGAGCTGAACCGGGTGCTGGGAGGCGGGCTGGTACCCGGATCGCTGGTACTGATCGGTGGCGAACCCGGCATCGGGAAGTCCACACTGGTGCTTCAAACCGTGCTCCACATGCCTGAGCGGAGGATACTCTACATCTCGGGAGAAGAGAGCGCAAGGCAACTGAAACTTCGTGCCGACCGGTTAACCCGAACTTCGAGCGACTGTCTGATTGTCTGCGAAACATCGTTGGAACAGATCTATGTACATATCAAGAATACACGTCCGGACCTAGTAATCATCGACTCCATACAGACGATATCGACCGAAAGCATCGAATCGTCACCGGGAAGCATCGCGCAAGTCCGGGAGTGCTCGGCATCCATCCTCCGTTTTGCCAAAGAGACGCATACCCCGGTGTTGCTGATCGGGCATATCAACAAAGAAGGCAGCATTGCCGGACCGAAGGTTCTAGAGCACATCGTAGACACCGTACTCCAATTCGAGGGAGACCAGCATTATATGTACCGTATCCTGCGCAGCATCAAGAACCGCTTTGGAAGTACCGCTGAATTGGGCATCTATGAGATGCGTCAAGACGGGCTTCGCCAAGTCAGCAACCCTTCGGAATTGTTACTGTCGCAGGACCACGAAGGCATGAGCGGGGTAGCCATCGCATCTGCCATCGAAGGGGTAAGACCCTTCCTGATAGAGACGCAAGCACTTGTCAGCTCTGCGGTTTACGGCAATCCGCAACGTTCGGCAACGGGATTCGATATTCGCCGCATGAACATGCTGCTGGCCGTATTAGAGAAACGTGTCGGATTTAAGCTGGCACAAAAAGATGTCTTTCTAAATATTGCCGGAGGACTGAAGGTTAACGACCCTGCCATCGACCTGGCTGTTATCAGTGCCATCCTTTCATCCAATATGGATGCTGCCATCGAACCTGAGGTTTGCATGGCCGGAGAAATCGGATTATCCGGTGAAATCCGTCCGGTAAACCGGATCGAACAACGTATCGGTGAAGCTGAGAAGCTCGGGTTCAAACGGTTCATCCTACCTAAATACAACATGCAGGGCATCGATACAAAGAAGCTGAGGATAGAACTGGTTCCGGTAAGAAAGGTGGAAGAAGCATTCCGGACGCTCTTCGGGTGAGTTCACCACAGAGAACACGGAGTCACACAGAGTTCTTACCATTAAACATTAAAACATGGAGATAAATGAATTAACAGGACTGATACTAAAGAAAGCTTATGAAGTACATACTGTTTTAGGACCCGGATTACTAGAAAGTGCTTATGAAGAATGCTTATGCTACGAATTAATCCAATGTGGATTAAACGTAGAAAAACAGAAAGCACTACCCGTAGTATATAAAAACATTAAAGTAGATGCAGGTTACAGATTGGATATTGTAGTCAACAATGCTGTTATAATAGAGATAAAAGCTGTAGAAGAATTACATCCCGTTCACACCGCACAGCTAATAACCTATTTAAAACTATCAGGAATCAAATATGGCCTGCTTATCAATTTTAATGTAAGAAGCCTCAAAGAAGGCATCAGAAGATATATTGTTTAATTAAAAAAGACTCAGTGAAACTCTGTGTCACTCTGTGGTAAACCATGATACAAGAATACCAACTCCGCATCCTCCCCGAAATTGCCGCCAGCGAGCAGCAACTCAAAGCATACCTTTCACAGGAGAAAGGACTGAATCAGCGCGATATTACCGCCCTGCGTACACTGAAACGGAGTATCGATGCCCGCCAACGCACGATCTACGTCAATCTCAAAGTTCGGGTATACCTGAACGAAATGCCTAAGGACGATGAGTACGAACATACTATATATAATAATGTGGAAGGAAAACCGCAGGTTATTGTGGTAGGTGCAGGCCCCGGAGGACTGTTTGCCGCATTACGGCTGATAGAACTGGGGCTGCGTCCTGTCGTCGTGGAGCGTGGCAAGGATGTGCGCGAACGTAAGAAAGACCTGGCACAGATCAGCCGGGAGCATCGGGTAGACCCGGAATCGAACTACAGTTTCGGTGAAGGAGGAGCCGGTGCATACTCGGACGGAAAGCTGTATACCCGAAGCAAGAAGCGCGGGAATGTGGACAAGATACTCAATGTATTCTGCCAACATGGTGCTTCTACGGCCATTCTGGTAGACGCCCACCCGCATATCGGCACGGACAAGCTGCCACGGGTGATAGAGAATATGCGCAATACGATTATTGAATGTGGAGGCGAAGTACACTTCAAGACACGGATGGATGCATTGATCATCGAACAGGGAGAAGTGAAAGGAATAGAGACGAATACGGGCGAAACATTCCTCGGTCCGGTCATCCTGGCAACAGGTCATTCGGCAAGAGATGTATATCGCTGGCTGGCCGCCAACAACGTGACTATCGAAGCCAAAGGAATAGCCGTCGGAGTGCGTCTGGAACATCCTGCAGGATTGATAGACCAAATACAATACCACAACCGGAGCGGAAGAGGTAAATACCTGCCGGCTGCCGAATACAGTTTCGTCACACAAGTGGACGGCCGCGGAGTATACAGTTTCTGCATGTGTCCCGGGGGATTCATCGTACCGGCGGCCAGCGGTCCCGAACAGGTAGTAGTCAACGGAATGTCGCCATCCAATCGCGGATCCCGGTGGAGTAACTCGGGAATGGTGGTGGAGATACAACCGGAAGACATCATCAACGATAAACGGTTAACGGTAAACAATGAAGCAGAAGAAACCTTCCCCGAACTGGCTGTGCTGCACTTCCAGGAAGAGTTGGAACGCCAGTGTTGGTTGCAAGGAGGCAGACGCCAAACGGCACCCGCACAACGCATGGTGGACTTTACACGCAAGAAACTGAGTTACGACTTGCCGGAGTCTTCGTACAGCCCCGGATTGATATCCTCTCCCTTGCATTTCTGGATGCCGGAATTCATTGCCGGACGACTGTCACAAGGCTTCCAACAGTTCGGGCGCAGCAGCCACGGTTTCCTGACCAACGAAGCCGTGATGATAGGGGTAGAAACCCGTACCTCTTCTCCGGTCCGCATCGTACGAGACAAGGATACCCTGCAACACATCACCTTACGCGGTCTCTTCCCCTGTGGCGAAGGAGCCGGTTATGCGGGCGGCATCGTCTCGGCGGGAATCGATGGAGAACGATGCGCAGAAGCAGTAGCACAATTTATGAATCCATAGACTTATGATGAATCACCAACCAGAAATAGCTATCGTAGAGGCGAACACCCTCACCAGCCTGGGACTGAAAACAATCCTGGAGAGAATGATCCCCATGGCAGTCATCCGCACGTTCCATAGCTTCGGCGAACTGACAGATGACACCCCGGACATGTATGCCCACTACTTCATCTCGGCACAGATTTATGTGGAGCACAACGCTTTCTTCCTCCCCCGAAAGCGGAAAACCATCGTGTTGGCGGGAGACAGCCACCAGTTCCAACTCTCCGGCGTCCCCATACTCAACATCTACCAGGCAGAGGAACAGTTGGTGAAAGACATCCTAAAGCTCCACCAGCATGCACATCATGACGGCTATCCGGTAAAGGACATGCCTCCTACCCCGCCGACCACCGGACACGAACTCTCGGCACGCGAAATCGAGGTTCTGGTCCTGATCACCAAAGGACTGATCAACAAAGAGATCGCGGACAAACTGAATATCGGCCTGACCACCGTAATCACGCATCGGAAGAACATTACCGAAAAGCTGGGCATCAAATCGGTTTCGGGCCTAACCATCTATGCGGTGATGAACGGGTATGTGGAGGCAGACCGCATATAGCGAACTATGTGGTGAATCCATGGTGAAAGCATATATCCTAATAAATGAGGATTGCCGTTTAACATTTTTTGCTGCATCTTTGCAAACGAATCAATGAAAAGATACAGCACATGAAGAAAAACAGTATTCTTATTGCCCTTGCCCTCTTTTCTGCCGGTGGCACATGGGCTGAAGAGCTTCCGAAAGACACACTGAAAGTGATAGATGTGGAAGAGATTGTAGTCATCGCAGCTCCGAAAGAAAACCGCAAACTACGCGAACAGCCAACCGCGGTAACCATGCTCTCACAACAGGATATGCAGGCCAATCAGGTGAACTCCATCAAGAGCCTGACGGCACTTGTTCCGAATATCTTCATCCCCGACTATGGCTCGAAACTGACTTCCGCCATCTACATCCGTGGGATCGGTTCACGCATCAATACACCGTCAGTAGGTTTGTACGTAGACAATGTCCCTTACATCGACAAATCAGCTTTCGACTTCAACTATGCCGACATTGAGCGCATCGACGTGTTGCGCGGTCCGCAGGGAACCCTCTATGGACGCAACACCATGGGAGGACTGATCAAGGTACACACCAAATCGCCTTTCAGTTATCAAGGCACCGACCTTCGACTGAGTGCCGGGACTTACGATAATTACAATGCTTCCGTGACTCACTATCACCGCATGTCGAATCAGTTTGCCTTCTCCACCGGAGCATTTTATGAATACGGAGGAGGCTTTTTCAAGAATACCTACCTTAACAAAAAGATAGACAAAAGCCAAGCTGCCGGAGGACGGTTCCGAGGCATCTACCTGCCCAGCGAGAACATGAAGCTGGACTTGAACGTCAGCTATGAGTACAGCGATCAGGGAGGATATGCTTACGGAGCTTATGACAAGCACACGGGAACCTACCTGAAACCGGCCTACAATGATCCCAGCAGTTACTATCGCAATCTGCTGAATGCAGGGTTGAATCTGGAATATCAGGGAGACCACTTCACACTGAGTTCGGTAACGGGACTGCAACACTTACGTGACCGTATGTTTATCGATCAAGACTTCTCTCCTGCCAATATCTATGTGCTGGAACAGAAGCAGAAGCTGACCACGATCTCCGAAGAAATCGTCCTCAAATCGAAATCCGGACGACGCTGGGAATGGACCACAGGTGCCTTTGGGTTCTATCAGTGGCTCACCACCAACGGGCCGGTTACATTCAAGGAAGACGGGGTGACAGAAATGCTGGAGAAAGGCATCAACAGTCACTTCCCCGATCTCTCGGCGATGGGAATGAAAATGAACCTGGACATCACGAACCCTACGTTGTTGGTGGACGGACGCTTCCACACACCGATCCTCAGTGGAGCAGTCTATCATCAGTCCACCTTCCGTGACTTGCTGATAAAAGGGCTTTCGGCTACCGTAGGACTACGTCTGGACTACGAAAAGAACTGGATGAAATACAACTCGGGCAGTACCATTGACTATCAGTTCAACATGACAAGCCCTTTCATGCCTGTACGCCTGGAACAGACCAGTTCACCACGCCTGAACGGCAAGTTCAGCAACGACTATCTGCAGCTATTACCCAAGTTCGCCCTGCAATACGAATGGAAGAAGGGTAACAACGTATATGCCACCGTATCACGCGGATACCGTTCGGGAGGATACAATATACAGATGTTCTCGGATCTGATACAAGGTAATATGCAAAACGACATGCAGGGACAGATCAAGGCAGGCACGAAACAGATCTTCGACCGCCTCGTGACTCAAGGCATGCCACAGGCCATCGCAGACCGCATCTTGTCGAATATTCCGGATGCGAGTGAGAATGCGGATCCGAAATCATCGACCATCTACAAGCCCGAATATTCCTGGAATTACGAAGTGGGCAGTCACCTCACTCTGTGGGAAGGTAAGCTATGGATGGATCTTGCCGCCTTCCTGATGGATACGCGTGATCAGCAAATCGCCCAGTTTGCCAAAAGCGGATTGGGGCGTATTACGGTCAATGCCGGCAAAAGCCGGAGCTATGGGGCTGAAGCGGCACTGCGTGCTAACCTGACCGATGCTCTCAGCATGAACGCAAGCTACGGATATACGTATGCCACGTTCACCGATTATAAAACCATCGACCGGGGACAAAATGAAATCAGCTATGACGGCAATTATGTACCTTTCGTACCGAAACATACTCTCAACGTGGGTGGGCAATACATCTTCCGCATTGCTCCCCGCCACTGGCTGGACCATGTACAGGTGAACGTGAATTATAATGGTGCCGGACGCATCTACTGGACAGAGCAAAACGATGTAAGCCAGTCATTCTACGGAACGCTGAATAGCCGTGTCAGCCTGGCGAAGGGGAACGGACAAATCGACTTCTGGGTTCGCAATGCGCTGGATAAGAAGTATGCTACTTTCTACTTCGAATCAATGGGCAACGGATTTATGCAGAAAGGACGTCCGGTACACTTCGGGGTAGACATAAGATGCCGATTCTAATATAATAAAACCAGACATAAGATCGACTAATTTTTAGTTTAAAAGGTAAGGGGTGTTGGTTTAAAACCAATGCCCCTTACCTCTCTGGGTAAACTCCTCTTGGTTTTAAACCAACGGAGAGTACCTCCCCAACATTCATACCACATTCCCGATTTATTCGTTAACAGCCCCACAGTGAGGACATTGCCCCTTCTCCCGAAGCTTCTGTCCACAGTTCCCACAACGGTATTTATAGCCGGAGCCTCTACGTACTTTCTTTACAAAAAGCCAGATGAAACAGGCCAGAAAGAAATAGCCGATATAGATGTGAGTGGTGAGAATAAAGAAGAAGTAACAAAAAATGCAGCACGACATCAGTCCCAGCAAGTAGAAAACAGCAGCGGCAGGAGTAAGCTGACGGAACAGATCATCAAGTACGGCCAAAGTGACGATGATAAACAGCCAAATGCCGGTCAGGAATACCGAAAGAATGAAAGGCACCTTGAACGGAGACAAGGTGGGATTGAAGTAAAAATGCTCCCAGGTGTCGGGTACAAACACCTGCATCGTCTCGTAGACTGTAGCGCTGAATGCCATCAACAGGCAAAGAAACAACGGATAGACGCTGTCGATATCATTAAAGTAAACCATCTGTAACCGCTTCTTCATAAAAGCACGGAGCAGATAGACCCCGACAAACAAGGCGAATATGAAAACGAAATATGAAGCGTGGGTATCGCTGAACAGATGGATGAACTGCGAAATACTATCAGTCGGTACGAACGAACGCACCAACTCTTTATTGCGTACCCACCCCTGCACTTCCTGAGAATGGGCTACTTTTACCCAAATACTGTCTACACTGTCCTGCGGATGGACAGAAAACTCTGCCACAACCACACGGTCACCTTTATACAGATTGACATAGGCATCCTTCAACGGAAGATATTCCAGACGAACCGAATCGTCCAACACCTCCAGGTTCGTATTCCACGTATAATGATACTTGGAAAGGTAAGTCAGAGAGTCTTTGGTCTTCCGGCTCATTCCCTCCGCCGGAAGATCGGGCAGGGAATAACGGCAAGAGGCCAACAGAACCATGACCACCGAACAACACAAGGCTACGCAGAACCGGACCTTCTCTCTCATACGGCATTCACTTTCATTTGGCAGTTCTTACAGTCAAACTCCAGGCGGAAGCGTTTACCATCTGTCGACACCAGGTAATAAGGCTCACGGTACGGAGAGCGTTCCCGTTGATGGACAGGACACCATCCCATGCTGTAGCGCAGGCAATGTTTGCAAAACATCAATACCGCCTTTTCTGCCGGTGCCCGCTCAAAAGCAGGAGCGATGCTTGCCACGCCGTGCCCGGTATAGAAAGAAACGGCTTGTGCATTCATCACATTTCCCAGATAGGTAAGCGTGCTTTGTGGAAAGGCATGAGCGGTAGGTTTCAGTACAAATAATTCCCTCCGATAATTGATACGGCGGGCGGAAATCAGTTTCTCAACGGCCTGCCGGCGAAAATCGGCGAGTACCGAAGCAGGTAGAAACCAGTTCCCGGCAAAATCGATATCGATGCGTACCGCTTCGAAAGGGGTGTTGCCAAACTTAGCCAACTGTGTTTTCAAATTCTCTTCCTGTGGTGTACGTGCCGGCTCTTTCTCACGTGCCAGAGACAGGGTTACACTGTTATCATCTTCATCTGTCAGTGTCAGGGCGAATCCGAAAGGAGTATCCGTCAATCGGACAGACACAGCTATCCTGCGCTCGGACGACTTACGAGCCAGAATCTTTTCGAACTCCTGATCGAAATTTCGATATAACACCGTACGGGGCTTGATACGGGGCATCTCCTGCGGATAAAGCTTATTGCCCTCCACCCGGTTGATGCGGAAGCCTTGCAGCCTGCCTTGCTCATCAATGTAGCACACCCCGTCACCGTTATTAAAAGATTTCAATCCCGCTACGGTCAGATAGTTTCCTCTTGCCTCTTTCATCGTACCCATCTCCTCGCCCAACGACTTAGGGGTGTCGAACGAAAAAACGTCCTTGGTACGTCCATGCAGGTAATAATGGGTAAAGCCCCGGCTGAAACTCTTGTCGAGCTGAGGGTTAAAGGCATAACGGCAACTCCCGGACGAGGCACGCGCGTACTCTTTGCGGCGGGCAAAGATGGCATCCAGCTTCCGGCGATAGGCAGCCGTCACATTCTTTACATAAGAGACATCCTTCAGTCGTCCCTCTATCTTGAAAGAAGAGGCACCGGCATCGAGCAGTGCTTCCAATTCGTCACTCTGATTGAGGTCTTTGAGTGAAAGGAGGTGCTTGTCCTTCACGATCACCCGTCCCTCAGCATCGACCAGACTGAACGGCAAACGGCAAAACTGGGCACATTCGCCCCGGTTGGCGCTACGCCCGAAACAAGCCTGACTGACATAACACTGCCCGCTATAGCTGACGCAGAGAGCTCCATGCACGAATATTTCCAAAGGTACATCCGGACAAGCTTCGTGTATCTTGCTGATCTCACGCAGCGAAAGTTCGCGCGCCAACACCACTTGCCGGAAACCGGCATCAGCCAGAAATCGCACCTTCTCCACCGTACGGTTATCCATCTGGGTACTGGCGTGCAGCGGAATAGGCGGCAGATTCAGGCCGGTGATTCCCATATCCTGCACAATCAGTGCATCTACACCGGCACGGAACAAAGCCCAAATCATCTTCTCCGTCTCTTGCAGTTCTTCATCTTTCAAGATAGTATTGACTGTCACATAAATCCGGGCATTGTACAGATGGGCATACTCTACCAAAGCAGCTATGTCCTCCAATGAATTGACTGCCGCCGCGCGGGCACCAAACTTCGGCGCACCGATATACACAGCATCCGCTCCATGATCAATAGCAGCTATGCCACATTCCAGATTTTTGGCCGGAGCCAGCAATTCTATTTTACGTTGTTTTATCATCGGATATCTTCAATATTATAAGGAGTCTCCTGATAGACGAAATAGTTCAGCCAATTGGAGAACAACAGGTTGGCATGTCCGCGCCAACGCACCAGTGGTCCTTTGTCCGGATCATCATTCACGTAATAGTTACGGGGAATCTCGATGGGAAGCCCTTTCGAAACATCCCGGCGATATTCCGTATCCAGTGTCAGTGGAGAGTACTCGGAGTGCCCGGTAACAAAAAACTCACGTCCGCCACGGGCTACCACCATATATACCCCCGAATCATCCGACTCGGAAAGTAATGTCAATTCCGGTACTTTCAGTATATCTTCCTTTCGCACTTCCGTATGCCGGCTATGGGGCACATAGAATTCATCATCGAAGCCACGGAAGATGGGATGCAGCGGAAGCAGCGTGCGATGCTTGAAAATGCCGAACATTTTCTTATCCAAAGCATACTTGGGGATACCGTAATGATGATACAGTCCCGCCTGTGCTGCCCAACAAATATAGAGTGTGGAGGTGACATGGGTACGTGCCCAGTCGAATATCTCCGTTATTTCATCCCAATAGTTCACTTCCTCAAACTCCATTTGCTCTACCGGTGCACCGGTGATAATCATACCGTCATACCTGTCTTCTCTCATCTTGTCGAAGTCGGTATAAAATGTTTTCATGTGCTCTATCGGTGTATTCTTCGAGGTGTGGCTTTTAATCTTCATAAAAGAAATTTCCACCTGAAGCGGAGTGTTTGAGAGTAAACGCACCAAGTCTGTTTCTGTCGTAATCTTCAACGGCATCAGGTTGAGGATAACAATTCGTAGCGGACGGATGTCTTGTTGTGTTGCGCGGGAGTTATCTATCACAAAGATATTCTCCTCTTTTAATAGTTCTATCGCAGGAAGCTTATCGGGTAAATTTAAAGGCATAATTGCATACGTATTTAATAATCAATGCAAAAATAGTGTTTTCCTTATTTAGAAGATATACAAATTAAAACATTTTAATCAAAAACGATACCAACTAATGATTAAAAACTCTATTTTTGTACCTACAAATTAGTACTAATAATTAAAATATCAAACAAAATGGCTTACGTAATTAGTGAAGATTGTATTGCTTGCGGAACTTGTATTGACGAGTGTCCGGTTGGCGCTATCTCTGAAGGTGATATTTACTCAATTGATCCTGAGCAGTGTACAGATTGTGGTACTTGCGCAGATGTATGTCCTTCTGAAGCAATTCACCCAGCTGAATAATACAATCCCCAACAACAAAGATAAAGGCTGCCTTCCTAATGGAAAGCAGCCTTTATTTATTTCTTTTCAGACGTTTGGCAAATTATAACCGCGTCTTCAATCGATAACTTCCCGAAGGAAAACTAAAGACAGCATAACTACCTTCCATCCGGAGAAAAGTCCCCCCCTCTCCGACGATCCGCTTCTTTTCTTTCGGATCAATACTTTTATCTGCTACCGGCACATAAACCAAAGCAGAAGTATTGCACGGCACCGAGATATCCCAACAGAACGAACCGTCCTCTTTTTTCCAATGACTTCTCACCTCACCGTAGATAGAGTGAAACGAAGTATTCACAAAATCGAGGCCATCTACCGGGTAAGGCTTTAGCTGTATCTGTTTAAAACCGACACTCCCGGGAGCATTGCTGATACCTCCCAGATAGCCATATGCCCATACAATCAGATCGCCCAACAGCATCACATGGTTGGCAGAATTCATAGCCGGGTCAGCTGTATTACCATTCCACAACTCCCAGATTGTGGTTGCCCCATTATCTACCATATATCCCCAACTCGGATAAGTCCGGTTAGTCGCTATCCGATAGGCGAGGTCAGTTCTTCCATAATCCGATAGTCCGCGCATCAACTGCTGGATACCGACCAGGCCGGTACTGACATGCCCATTGAAATCTTTCGTTGTTTTCTCAACTATATTCCGGAACACGACTTCCTTATAAGCCTCAGGAACCATGCCGAACCGCAGGGAAAGGATATTTGCAGTAACTGTATTGTTGCTATAATACCCCAATTCCGTATGAAGGTATTTTGAATTAAAAGCTTCTTTAACCAGTTCACTCTCTTTCCGAAAATTTTCAGCATCCTGCGGATAACCGGCCAACGCTGCAAACCGTACCATCAAATTGGACAAATAATAATAAAAGGTTGTTCCCAGCACCGCAGCTTCCGTGATACGTGAAGGATCTTTAGAGTGGATCAGTTCGGGAGATTCGGGAGGCATACACCAGTCTCCAAAATTATCTTTCGTCATAATATGATCTACCATATACTTATCTTTCATATAACGCATCCACTTCTTCATCGAAGGATAATGTTTGATGATGGGTTGTTTATCGCCAAACTGATCATAAAGCATATTTACTATGATTAAATAGGCACCGGGCCAGGTCATATTGTCAGTGCAAACGTCCCAGTAGTTAGGAGCCACATCGGGTACAGCTCCATTTTCTTTCTGCGCCTGTTCAATATCATCGAGCCATTTGGCGTAAAGAAGATGATTATTAAAAATATAACTTTCTCCTTGCGAACCAACCGCACGGTCACCCAGCCACCCCATACGTTCGTCACGCTGCGGACAGTCGGTAGGCATGCCGCGATAATTACCACGTATACCCCAATAAGCGTTCTTGTAAATCCTGTTGATCATCGGGTCGGAGGTTTCCAGATTACCCGTAGTCTCCATTTCATCATAAATCACTTGTCCCTCGAAGTCGGATAGAGAAGGTTTTTCCCTGAAACCCGTCAATTCAACAAAACGAAATCCATGATAAGTAAAAGTCGGTTGCCACTCTTCCATAGAATTTCCCTTTAAGATATAGGTATCTGCCGAATGTGCCGTTCGCAGATTTGCCGTATAAATAGAACCGTCTTTCTGCAACAACTCGGCAAAACGCAGTTTTAACGTATCGCCGGATTGCCCCTTTATTTTCATGCGAAGCCAACCGACCATATTTTGTCCCATATCCAGAATATATACTCCGGGAGCCGATTCGGTAATACCGATAGGTTTCACGGTATCCATCACTTTCATATTACGATTGAGTTGGGCCTCCAACTTTCCTTCCGGCAGGCTTACAACTTCTGCCTGAAGCCATTTCGTATCATCAAACGGATATGTATTCCATCCCGGCATCTCTTTTCTTGCATCATACTCTTCACCGTCAAACTCATTATTTGTCCCAATGGGACCTTCGGCCGTTATTTTCCAGGAAGCATCGCTCGCAATCACCCGTTTCTCTCCATCTTCATAGTATACCTCAAGTTGGGCAATCATTTTAGGTACATCAAAATGGCGCACTCCCGGCATACGCATCGAAGTATACCGTCCGTTGCCCAAGATGACACCGATGGCATTAGCTCCCTTTAATAATTGTCCGGTCACATCAAACCGATTATACTTCACCGATTTGGAATAATCCGTAGGCGTAGGAGCCAATACCTGATCTCCAATCTTCTTTCCGTTAATATAGGCCTCATAAAATCCTAATCCGCAAATGTACAGGGTAGCCTTTCTCACTTTCTTCGAGTTCAAATTGAAAGGTTTGCGCAGATAACGGGCAGGGACTCGCGTATTCCCCTCCAGTTTATCTTGTGGAAAAGCTCTCCCTATCCACACAGCCTGCCAGTCCGACGGATGCAACAGTCCCATCTCCCAACTGGCAGGTTCACTCCAAGCGGAAATACCTTTATTGGTTTTTACCCTCACTTTCCAATAACATTGGGTACGGCTATCGAGCATATCGCCGCCATACGAAATATATGCGGACTGATCGGACGCCACATCACCCGTATCCCACAAATCACCTTCTTCCCGGTTTAATTTCTCCAACGAAGTGGATACGAGGATATGGTAGGAGACTTGTCTTACATCTCTCACATCAGATAAAATCTCCCAACTCAAACGGGGAGAGGGACAATCAATGTTTTGGGGATTTACAAGCATCTCGGTTTTCAGACAGGAGATACTCACTTGAGCCTTCTTACCGGATACGGCGAGACTCATGCTTAAGAATAAGCAGATAAAAAAAATGTTCTTCATGTGTTGTGTATATTTTGTGTTGTAATGTCTCTTTAGAGAACAGAGTATCGAAACCAAATACTCTAAAAGTAAAGAAGGATGCACCTTTTCACAGATAACACCCTCCTTTTTTATCTGATTGGCTGAATCTTATTTCAACTTCGCCAATGCTTCTTTAATACGGCGAATTGCTTCAACGATATTTTCATCGCTGGTAGCATAACTCATGCGAATGCATTCAGGAGCTCCGAAAAAAGTACCGCCTACACATGCTACGTGAGCATCTTCAAGCAGATACATCGCCAGATCATCCGAATTCTCAATCTTACGGTCACCCGCTGATTTACCAAAGAAAGAACTGCATTTAGGGAACAGGTAGAAAGCACCTTCCGGTACATTTACCTCAAATCCGGGAACTTCCTTTGCCAATTTTACAATCAGGTCACGACGACGTTCGAAGGCTTGACGCATCTCCTCAACCGGAGCCTGAGAACCTGTATAAGCAGCCTCGGCAGCCTTCTGAGATACCGAACAAGGGCCTGAAGTATACTGTCCCTGAAGTTTATTGCAAGCCTTCACAATCCATTCCGGACCGGCTATGAACCCAATTCTCCATCCGGTCATCGCATACGCCTTTGACACACCGTTAACAATCACGGTACGGTCTTTCATTTCGGGGAACTGAGCAATGCTCTGATGTTTTCCGATATAATTGATGTGTTCATAGATCTCGTCGGCAACGACTATGATTTGTGGATACTTTGCCAACACAGCAGCCAAACCGGCCAATTCTTCTTTGCTGTAAACCGAACCGGTCGGGTTAGACGGTGAGCAAAGTATCAATGCTTTGGTTTTGGGAGTAATGGCAGCTTCCAGTTGCGCAGGAGTAATTTTGAAATCCTGTTCGATACCGGCAGTCACAATCACCGGCGTACCTTCTGCCAGTTTCACCATTTCAGGATAGCTTACCCAATAAGGAGCAGGTACAATGACCTCGTCACCCGGATTCACCAACACCATAATAGTGTTACATACAGATTGTTTTGCCCCATTTGCACAAGAAATCTGAGCGGCTGTATATTCCAGACCGTTTTCTTTCTTCAGTTTCTCTACGATAGCATTACGCAAAGCCGGATAACCCGGAACCGGAGAGTAGCGAGAGAAGTTGTCATCTACCGCTTTCTTGGCAGCTTCTTTGATGTGGTCGGGAGTATTGAAGTCAGGTTCTCCCACACTGAGGTTAATTACATCAACACCCTGAGCTTTCAGCTCAGCACTTTTTTGCGACATAGCAAGAGTCGCCGAGGGCGACAAGCTGTTCAAACGGTCTGATAGTTGGTTCATTTCGTATCTATTTTATTGTTGTTGAGTGAATTTGATTGCAAAATAAACTATAATATTTGATATATGAAAGCAAATAGACAGTTTACTTATTAAAATGAAGCGTATGACCCATTCTATCTTTCTTAGTCTTCAGGTAGCGTTCATTATAAGGATTCGGCTTAATCTCAATTCCCACATTCTCGGTAATCTCTAACCCATAGGCTTCCAGACCGATACGTTTCACCGGATTGTTAGTCATCAGTTTCATCTTCTTCACTCCGATCTCACGCAAAATCTGTGCACCGACTCCATAATCACGTTCATCGGCATCAAAACCCAAATGGAGATTGGCATCTACCGTGTCATAACCTTCTTCCTGAAGTTTATAAGCAGCAATCTTATTCATCAGGCCGATGCCACGACCTTCCTGATTCATGTAAACGATCACCCCTTTACCGGCAGCCTCAATCATTTCCATAGCTTTGTGAAGCTGTTCACCACACTCACAACGACATGAACCAAAGATATCACCCGTCATACAAGAAGAGTGCACACGCACCAGAATCGGTTCGTCTGTATCCCAGGTTCCCTTTATCAATGCAATGTGTTCCATTCCATTTGATTTCTGGCGGAAAGGTATCAGACGGAAATGCCCGAACTGTGTAGGCATATCCACTTCAACACCTCTATCGACAATAGACTCCATCTGGAGACGATAAGCAATCAGATCTTTAATGGAGATTATTTTCAATCCGAAGCGACGGGCTACTTCTACCAACTGAGGCAGACGGGCCATGGTGCCGTCTTCATTGATAATTTCGATCAATGCAGCGGCAGGATATAATCCGGCAAGCTTAGCCAGATCGACACTTGCCTCGGTATGACCTGCACGACGAAGTACCCCGCGAGAGCGGGCACGCAAAGGATTGATATGTCCCGGACGCCCCAGGTCGGCAGGTTTTGTCTTCGGATCAGCCAAAGCGCGAATAGTCATTGCACGGTCATGCATGGAAACTCCGGTTGTACACCCCTCAAGCAAGTCGACAGTAACAGTAAACGGAGTTTCGTAAATTGAAGTGTTGGACGACACCTGCATATCCAGTTCCAACTCAGCGCAACGTTCTTCTGTGATTGGAGCACAAAGTACTCCACGACCGTGAGTCAGCATGAAATTTACTTTTTCCGGAGTAATCTTCTCGGCAGCAATAATGAAATCACCTTCATTTTCACGATCTTCATCATCTACCACAATTACAAAATTACCTTCTTTGAAGTCAGCTATCGCCTCTTCAATGGTATTCAGTCTGATTGGTTCCATACTTTTATATCTTGTTTTCGTTATTAATATCTTTTATTGTCAATTCCACATCCCGGTTCAATGCGATAATCCGCTCCATGTCTTTATTCAGACGTATACGAAAAGCCCAAATCCGGAAATAAAAGAACAGACCAATAGGAATCACAATTCCTATTGCCATATTAAGCCAATAATTATGGAATGGGCGCACATGCGCATTTACAGGGATAATCGGATATTTTTCCAACTTCTGAAGTAGTATCAGTGAACGGGTATTAGACATCTCATCAACCAATGCTTCCATACGGCTGTTTATAGCGATAATTTCCTGATCTTGCCCGCCGGACATCCACAGGCTAAAATAATTGGGTGCCTTGGCCAATCGGTTCTTTTGCATATAAGCCCTACACTCCTCTGAAAGGCCATTCAAATCGAACGGAAGACGTTGATAATCCGGATCATGAATAATAACTTCCTTCTTGGACAGATGTCGGACACTACGTACCCCAAACACTCTTTTGAACCAAGAGATATATACATCCGTATTCAATACAACGGAGTCTTTATTCGATTTATAAGTCAGGAAATATCCAAGCGGAGCCAGAATGGCAGAACTCATCCACATCCCCATCCACACAATCCACTTTCCATCACGGGCCATTTTATAACCCGTGTTGTCTATTATATAGTAAATAATAAAGGTAAGTACGGAAACAATAACAGGCATTCCCAATCCACCTTTACGAATAATCCCTCCCAAAGGTGCACCAATGAAAAAGAATAAAAGACAGGATAGAGAAATCGTGATCTTCCGGTGCCATTCTATTTTATGTTTCCTTATACTGAAGTCATTCTGGGTCATCGTAAAGCTCTTAAATCCCCAGTCACTCGACAGATTCTCTGTACGCCCAACAGCTGATGCTATAATCTTCTGCTTATTCATCAACGTAGCAGCCTCAAACAGACTATCTACATTATAGTCACGAATCTGCGCTTCCTGCATTTTCAAGGTATCTTCTTTCGTCAATCCGACTGCTGTACGATAGGGTCCCTTACTTGCTTCAACAAAATACTGTCTTCCGATACTATCGGCCAATACGGTCATAGAATCGATAGATGCCTGTATTTTTATCATATCTTTGGTAGTGGACTGATTGCTCATGATGCTGGCATCAGCCATATTAAAATCTGAGTCGAACTGAATAATCGAATGCTTTTCCCGGAAAGACTCACGACGGTAAGGAACATTCTTCGAACTCATGCTCTGTGCTTTCAGATTCTCAAACATCTCGCCGCTGTACAGATGCAAGTAGAGATGCTGTTTATCAGCGGTCATTTCCAAACGTCCCGAATCAGCAACTATAATGCGAGCATTATCAAAGTTGTTGGAGAAATCATAAATGATCACATCATAAAGCATACCCGTTTTACGGTCTTTCCTTTGTACTTTCAGGTTATAACCATCTATTTCATCATAGAAAACTCCTTCGGGAATATCAACTTCAGGAGATTTCTGCTTCATCGAAATAAGCAGGGTTCCCAACTTGGCTTGCGCCTGCGGACCGATGACGTTCTGGAAATAAAAGGATACACAACAAATGGCAAAGACGAGAACAATAAGCGGGCGCATGATTTTAAGTAATGAAATCCCCGCCGCTTTCATGGCAAGCAACTCAAAACGTTCACCAAAATTACCAAATGTTATCAAAGAAGCCAACAACACTGCCAAGGGTAGTGACATCGGTACCAAACTCAACGCAGAATAAAAGAAGAATTGAGCCAGTACACTCATCTCCAACCCTTTTCCCACCAATTCGTCTACATACTTCCACAAAAACTGCATCATGAAGATGAAGAGGCAGATGAAAAATGTACCGACAAAGAGTAATAAAAAACTCTTTATTATAAAAATATCTAATCTTTTTATGCGTAGCATCTTAATAGTTTCATGCAATTAAGATACAAAATTAGCACAAAAAAAGGAGTGCGAAAAATTTTTGGTCGAAAGTTAACTAAAAACCACATGTTCTTCGTAACTTACTCACCTGAGAATCCCACAATTCCTTCAAATCATCCGCTTCATCCGCTTCAGAAAAGTCAGTAATTTCGAGCACATAGTCACCCGTCAATTCATTATAACTCATCTTAATTTCAAAATAGTCCCTTTCATTTTCGTCATCAAGCCAGTGGAAACGAATGAACGAATATGCCCGAATCGCAACAATACCAGCCTGACGCTGTTCGGTTTTGCCCCAACAAAAGGTCACCGTTTTATCATCTGATACTACTTTGTCTGCGAACCAGTCCTCCAAACCGGTAGGTGTGCTAATTGCTGACCAAAGAATATTTTTAGAGGTCGCATTCAGAAGGTATTCCAAATGTATTTTCTCTTTTTTCATAGCTTCATTCATTATTGATTGTGTGTGCCAAGATAAATACTTTTTTCTAATTACAAGGCATAATTAATTCACTTTCTTCATTACATCTCTTCTTTCCGGGTCAGGAACAGCCTGTCCATCGTACTTTCAAAGATCTTTTTTTTAAGTTAAACACAAAAAAGATAGAAAATGTTTTGGAGATTAAAAAAAAGGCTCTATCTTTGCACCCGCAATCGAGAAACAATGGCGGGATAGCTCAGCTGGTTAGAGCGCATGATTCATAATCATGAGGTCCCCGGTTCAATCCCGGGTCCCGCTACTAAAAGAAAATTAGCGTTTAGGAGGCTTCCACTCTTGGGCGCTTTTTTATTGCCACATACTCTCCTATAGTTAGATTCTTAACACAGTTATCAACATAGTTATTAACAGATATGCACCAAAGTTATTAACAGGTTAACAGATTACAATTCAATAAATTAAGTATTTTACCTCCATATCAATCAACTAGCTTTTCAAAAGGTTATCAACAAGCTGGAAAATACTCAATTTTTCCATTTCAACATTCAAAAGCATTACAAACTCCGTTGCTCACCTTATGAAATAAAAAAGTGACTAACAGATCCCAAAGAATATATTGTATATCAAAACAAAACATTTATTTTTGCATAAATCATGATGCTACAGATACTAAAAATAGAGACACATGACCAAGCTAAAAAGTGTAACAGCTTAAAATAATAAAAAGAAAAGTACTTTCAGAGAGCCATTCTTTGCGTATCAGCAGCCGTCTGATGTAACATAGTGAACTAATCTTGAGAGTTATTTATGATATTAACCTGAAACCCAGTATAGATGTAAATATAGTATTAGGGATATAATTTAAAGAATAACAAAAATGGAGATATTTAGAAATTTAACCGTTGTCCTTGCCATAACTACCTTGGTGGCTTGTAATGATGTTACGATAGAAGGCTCTTGGGTGGAATCGGTTCCCGGAATATCTAATTTAAAACAAGGATTCACGCTTGAAGCAAACGGAAGTGCTTCTTCCATCAATATGGCCACTTTGAAATATGAGAAATGGAAGAAAGAAGGAAACTTATTACTCCTTTCCGGTATAAGCATCGGCAACCACCAAAGTATATCCTTTACAGATACACTAACAGTAGAGCAATTGACTCAGGACAGTTTGATTCTCAAAAAAGGCGAGTTGGTTTTGAGGTATTCCAAGACGAATGAAATACCAGACGAAGAAGCTATACCGACACCGGACACTCCTACCCAAAAACTTTTGTCCGTAAAAGGTAAATTGATCATCGGACATGAAACACGTTCTTTCACTTCAGAAGGGGATTCCACTGATTATTGGATTGTTGATAAAACAGGAGAACTCCTACAAAAGTATGATGGTGAAACAAAAGGAATCAAAAATGGAACACCTGTATATGTGGAATTAGAAGTTATTGATATGGGTAAATCAGACGAAGGCTTTGCCGCCGATTATGCCGGTGTTTATCATGTCATGAAAATCAATAAAATAACTGTAAAATAACACCTTACACCAAAATTGCACAAAGCATGGAAAAAAGGGGAAACAACCTAATTGTCGATAAAAAAAAGCAAATGCGTGGAACGTAAAGAAATAGAAAATCATTGATTAGTATCCAATTCATACCTACGAGTGCCTTAGGCAAATCTCAAATTCCATTAACACCCAGAAATCAGCGTTTAAGAAATTTAGACTCTTAAACGCTGTTTTATTGCCTAACATTTCCAGACACTTAATTCCCCCACGCAGTTGTCAACAAAGTTATTAACATAGTTATCAACAGATACCAACCGAAGTTATCAACAGGATAATTCACTATTAAACAATGAATTATCAATCCAAATACAACCTACAACATCACCATGTATAGTTTCACCCTAACACATTGTTTTTTTTCAAATACACCTACACTATAGATCGCGGTTACTATATGATCTCATTCATCAAAAAGGTACTTCTCATCACGTCTTTGACCTTTAAGCAAATTACTGATAAACTAAATTCAGCATCAGGAAAAGACATATCTAAATGTATCCTGGCTTGAAACAGTCAAGGAACAACACAACAGTCGATATCCTAGAGAATTTCAACAAAGTAGTTTCCACCTCCAAACGAATGTACTAATATAACAAGCATACGGATTCGACTTCAAAAGAGACAAATAAAGAAGAAGAAGTTGAACTTACAATATGTTACTTATTATCAATCTGTTAACGTTCTCCCTTTTGTATTTGGAAAACACCTGATTTAACAGTATGTTAAAATAAGTTCTTTAATAATAGAAAACAAGTCTTTGAGATGCTAAAGACTTGTTTTTTGCCGGTAAAAAAAGAATGAAAGAGAAATGCCATTAACAATGTTAATGAAAACAATACTGCGCTTCTATGCACTTCTGAATATTCGGAAAGTAATACGATCTCAATTCAAAAAGAATAGAAACGCAGTATGCCCAAGAAAACTATTTTAAATTTAAATTGCTCCTTACAGAAACAATGGCCGGTTTAGCCGGTGTAACGGTTTTTTGAGTACAATAATCAAATACAGCCGATTTATCTCCACTAAATGACTTCCATTTCAAAGTCAACGGAACCGTTTTTCCATTCGTATCCGGAAGTCCCACCAGCTTAAAGGCTACCAAACCATCACCAACCGTACCATATGTATCGCCATATGCATTATGGCGAAACTCAACCTCATATGGGTCAGACGGATTTTGCCCCAACAATAAATTTACGAAATGGGCTTTATTATAATCACCCCATTTTGTTCTGAATCGTAGGGTCAAATAACCATCTTCCGCAATAGTCACCCAATCGTTTACTATTTCCACGGGATCTGTTCCATAAACAACGTCATTTTCTGATCCTAAATCCGGGGCAATCGATTTCGTCAAAATACTATCTATCCAGTTCACCTGTACCGCCTTATCATATCTGCCACCAGACTCACTCACTTCATCATAATTCACCAATGCCCTGACTTCTTTATCTCCAAAAGGTGAAGAGGACATATTGGTCGGCAACAAAGTCGTGCTATCATTCAGCTGTAAGAAGAATGAACCATCAGTCGCATTTTTCACCGTAACAAGAGCATTAGGAAATCCTTCCACATAATAATACTTATCATTGTCATCCAGACAAGACTGTAAACCGGCAGAACAAACAACTGCCACTGCAATCATAACTCCTTTATTCAAGCATGAACAGATCTTCATAATAAATTTCTTTTTTCGTTAGATATTCAAAATATGTTCTCTCTACTTATAGAAATAGAATATTCATAGAAAGCCTGCATGCAAGAATGTTAATTAAAAATAATATTAACGGCAAAGAGTTGTTTCAGGTCCTAAATATGACCTTTTGAGCCCACCCATATCAATAACGATTTTCTGAATCACAGTTCCGGGATCTCCACAGCGAATCTGCAATGTATGCTTACCGGGGGCCTTTACATAAAGAGTGGATTTATTCACTCTACAATTTTTCAGCACACTGTCATACCAGATCTGGGAATATTCTATGGCTGAAGTGGATGGAGTAGAAATAGATCCGTCATCGATACGGACACTATATTTGGTATCCGAATTGGTATGCTCCGGTAGTTTATAATCCCGATCAGCATGCAAAGGGAAAGTGGGCAGTACGTAGGTATACACATCAACCATTCCAGCATTGAAAGTATAAAAATCATATTCCACTCTAGGCACCTCGGACGAACGATACATCTGTAAGGGAGCTATCGGACTTCCTATTTGCAAGGCAGCACCTTCAAAGCCCAAACCGGGAAGTACACTCATCTTGACATCTTCACTCTCAAACTTACGGTGGAAGGCTGTAGCGGGCAGAGATACGTAGCCATTTTCCTCTATGAAAAGTCCTTGTAATTCGTCGCGTACCGGAGTCTTCGGATTGAATACGGAAACAAGCACCCGTTCTTTCTGCATTCCGGAAGAGAACTCAATAAATCCTGTGACTTTCTCTCCTGATGGTACTTTATTCCAATCGATCGATACTTGGATACGATCTTCAGTACGAGTACTGCCCGACTGACGAGACAAAACGATCCACTCGTCAGAAAGTTCCGATTTCCAGTCCAACATTCCTCCCCCCTGATTATAAACATCGATCCAGTGACTTTTACGGGAGTAAGTATTGAACACGGGTAAAGCCCGGAAACTAAAACCTCCCCGATTCAACTGCTCACTTTCTACCTGAACGGCCAACTTCGGATCGCCCGTTGCCACATAACTTTCTTCCATCAATGGAAGCATAAAATAGGAACTGCTTCCATCATAATTTTGTCTTAGTGACATCATGTATTTCCATTTGCCGTCCAGGAGCGAATTATATCCGTCGGTAATAATCTCCAAACTATCGTGACAAGTCGTTGCTTCTCTCTTCAGATCATCGGCAGCAGCACGTTTCTGACGAACATATTGCCGATAAAGCTGACCGGTCATATTCATACGATTCATCAGTTCGGCCCCTTTCACCGGATAATACAACAACTGATACAGCGCCGGTTTTGCCTTTTTATCTACAGTTGCCAACATTTCCTCTGCTTTTTTACCGATCCGCCGGTACTCAGCCAAACGCCTCCCGGCTTCATTGTAATTTATAAAAGAAAACTCGGTATCGGTACGTTTTTCACCTCCACCCCAATAGTTATTCCAGTATCCCCACCCCATGTATTCCGGTTTTCTGGAAAAAGCCAAATTTATATGTGAGCAGGTAATGTCTTTCAATGTATCGTAATATTGTTCTCCGAAGATTTTTGCCAACCAACGGGCAGGATAAGTATGCACATTATTTTCGTTGAATTGGTCGATATCATAAGCCATATCGAGAAAAAACGATACTTGTGCCTCAGCCCCTTTCAGGTCTCCACAGTTTGCCAACCAGATACGGTCGGCCGTAGTATCATACGCTTTGCGAAGCTCTTCATACATTAATGCCGGAGGAGTGGTACTAAACCATAAATAGCTATGAGGTACACCGAGGTAAGAAATATGATAGTATACACCTGCACGTCCTGTACGTTTTTGTTCTTGAGGGCCACTCAAACGCTTCATATAGCCAAAATTATCATCCGCCCAGATAATGGTCACATCATCCGGCAGTTCCAATCCATTCGAGTAGATTTCCAGCACCTCTTTATAAGGGGTGAATGCCTGCGGGATAGTTTCGGCAGGCTTATCAATATGCCGGGTTAGCAGGCTTCTCTGGTCTTTCAAAGCATTCTCCAGCATTTTCACTTTCTCTTTCATCGGTACGTCTCCTCCACCCATGGCAGCATCGTGCAATCCTCTCAAGGCTAATGTGTATACATTCTCATAAGCACAATTTTTTTTCACACGATTGCCCAAAACTTCATTAATCTTATCCTTATTAGCATTATAATCCCAGGGTCCCATAGTCTTGCTATGCCACTCGCTGGCCGTATTCAACAATAAGGGTTCACAATGGCTGGAGCCCATAACAATGGCAAACGTATCTGCTACGAGCTTATTCTCGGGAATCTGATAAAAAGCGGTAGATACGGGATGCATTGCCGGAGCCAGATGATTAGCTTTCAAACGCAGTAACAGTTCACAAATCTTCGCATAGGTACGGGGGCCAATATTACCGCGTTCTTTCTCAAAGGTCTTAGCAGCCCAGGGTTTCAGCCCCCAATCTTCATCGTTCAGGAAAATACCCCTATATTTCACGGAAGGTGTTTTAGAATATGTGGGCGGAGCATCTACATACAAAGCCTTGTGCGTTTTTACCGGGACATCACCCCACCAATACCAAGGGGATACTCCCATCATTTCGGAAATAGAGAACAGGCCATAAGCCGCTCCCCGCCGATCACTCCCTGCTATAACCAATGCTTTGGCTACTCCTGCAGAAGGGTTGTCGACAGTCTGAATCAAATACCGTTCCCAAGCACCCTGCAATGGCCGGATATCAATTTTTCTTTTTTGCGCCAACTCACGGATCCATTGATTCTTTTCAATGGTTCCGACAATAACCAGAGCTTTGGCTCTTTCCCTTTTTTGAATCAGTTCAGGCTTTTGACCGGTCACCATTTGAATATCGCGGGCAAACAATTCTGCCGATCTCTTGATAACAAGCGCATCATTCATATCGTAATAAATCTTAGCCCGTGTTTTCGCAGTAGTCAAAGCAAAACCGGTTTTACTTTTAGGAAGTCGTTCTTGTACACGAATCTGTGCATAAGAAATGCAGGCACAAAATAGTGCTGCCAATAAAAATAAATGTCTCATTTTGTGTTTATGTTAGTGTTTTTTCATTTTATGCAAAGATACGTATTCCTACTATTTTTCAAGCTTACTACAGAAACTGTTTCTCATAAAAATATCCCATACACTCACAAACTGAAACATATCGTATGTTTCGTCTTATGAGTATATGGGATTAACAGGAGTTATTGTAAAGTCAATAACCGAACTGCCCAAAAGCCCAATTGCAATATCCTTCAGGCAAAGAACAGATTTTACCATCGAAAGACACAGAAAAAGAATGCTTCAAGTTGCAATGTAGATTCACGATCTGTTTCTCGTCTGCCTTTACAGTCAATGTATTCCCCTTCCGGGTTACACGGCAATTGTATCCTACGACTTCTCCATTCGGACGTTCTATGACAAAAGCGTTAGTCAGAACAGCTTCACCGATACATTTAAATAATTCGTGCACATCATTATCCTGAGTATTGACCGTCTGCCAATCGCTAATCATATTGACATATTGCTCACCAATAACAAACTTACGGGTATCATATAATTTCGGATGCGGATTACCAAAACTAAGATCAGAAAAATCCAGTTTAGTATCAGCGCTACACGCCTGTTCTACTTCAAGATGCGGATCGACAACAAAAGCCCAACGCAGCTGCCCCGTTTTATAATCAATCAAATTGGCAAAAGCTCCCATCGCATTAAATGTTTGTTCCAGCCATTTCTCGTCGCCTGTCAGCAGATAAGCATAATAAGTAGCATACGCACGCCATCCGCTCCAGCCATGGGGTGAATTAAACATATTGGGAAGCATCTGTACATCGTATTGCGCTTCCCAATAACGCATAGTTCCTTGCCGACGCCGCCCATCGGGTACACGGAGTTGAGTAAGGCAATCATGGCTGTTCAGTATCTTCAACATTGCATCGGTATAATATTTACGTGCAACAGCATCTTGCTCGATGACTCCCATCATACCTATCTGTAAAGCTGAACAAGAAATCATGCCGTCTTCAAAGGTCAATTCTCCCTCTGTCTGAAAATCTCCTTGTGACGCAACCAGTTGGTCAACCGCCTTTTTTGCAGACAGGAAATGACGGTCGGCACATGTTCTCCAAAACAAATCCTGTTCACCCAATTTACGTTCGAGGACAGCCAGTTCCAAAACACTTTTAGCGATATAGATCACACTGGTATAGACTGTTCCATGATTATAATATGCACCATTTTCGCGCTGGGAGGTCGCGATCATCCAGTCAGCCAACTTCGACGCCTTTTTCAGATCTTCCAAATCTCCCTGTGCCTCATATTTATCTACCAGCATTCCAATAGTAGTAGAGGTATTTTGAATACGTGTCTTAAAATACAACGGTTCCACTTTTACCGAATCATGCAATTTGTTGTAAAGCCGATCAAAATAATTGCTCAATTGCTTATCCAATGACTCATTCGGGAAATAACGGGCAGCAAGAAAAGCCGAATAGAACCCATACCAACTCTCAGCATGTGACGTCGGTTTCTGATGATAACGGGCTGCATTCTCACGTGCCTTTTCCATCACCCATTGCCAAGGATGATGTACTGTCCATATCGCTTCGGCAACTTTATTGCCCGAACGGACAGAAAGGGTATAGAGACCTGCATCTTCCAACCGGACTTTTCCTATCCAACGATTCCCTTTGGTTTTAGTCAGTACGACAGGCAGTTCTTTTCCGGCATCATTGGTCACCTTTACGTTAGGATTATCGGCAGTAAGTGTGAACGATGCTTCCTCACGTGCAGCATGCGAAGTCTGACGGATATCAATCAAAGGAATATCCGAAACTCGAGCAATGGCATGTTCCAGATTGTCCAAATTACCCACATTGACAAATGTAAAAATCCACTCTTTACTTTCCCCCTGTTTCAGTTCATACAGATTCTGCGGATGACGTGCCGGCAAAGGCAATTCATTCAATAAATCGAGATTTAATGATTCGATGCGATGCCCCATAAACCAAAATGGGGCCGGATCCTGATAGCCCAGATTATAATCTACACTCCAGGATGCTACAGGCTGCTGTGATACAAGTCCCAATGTATGTCCGGAAGGGGTTTGAAGATAGCCATAAAAATGGGTCTTTTCGTTTCTCATCAAGGTTGGAAAGTATTTACCAAACCAATCCGGAAATTTATCCATATAGGTATCGATGCCCAACTTCAGACCGGCCTTCTGAGGTTGATAAGGCACCGGTGAGTTGTTTGTCAGCTTTACCCTTAATGCAGGTTGACCATGATCTTTTATATATGATATCCGGCAAAGAACTCCGTCTATCTCGCTCCGATAGGAGGCGTATCCATCCGGAATCCAGGATGCACGCACTTCTTTACCTTCCCGTTTTGCATAAAAGGATGGACCGGCATGTTCTCCTTCACGAAAGAAAGGTATGGTATCATTTCGTTTTTCACCTTTAAATATTAGTTGTTCGGCACATCCGGTTTCTGAAATTTTCCACTCCCAATCAGAGTGCTTCAAAACAATTTGTGCCGCCCCCCTCAAGCTAAAGCTCAACAGTCCGAGCAATAAGATTGTAACACGTATTCTCTTAAAAAGCATGATTTAATTTTTCAATTCTAATTGTGCAAGAACGGACTTCGGCAATTTAGAAATCATAAGACGTCTCCATGACACATTGCGAAATCCGTTCTGAATTAATTTATAATAATCTCTTAAGAAGCATTAGTATCCTTCATTCTGAATGACCTGACCACTGCTTTCCGTTATGACACTCTGTGGCAAAGGCATCAGGTTCATATACTCTTTTGCGGTAGTCGATCCTTTGTATTTGATAGCATAGTCGATATACAATCCATAGCGGATCAGATCACTGCGACGACAGCCCTCACCCCATAATTCATGCCCACGTTCTTTAAGAACAGCTCCAAGAAAATCGTCCAGTGAGGTAAAATCACTCAACTGATAAGCAGCCAGTCCTGCACGTGTATGTACATCATTCAGACGGTCCACAGCTTCCTGAGTAACCGCATTATTACTACGTGCCAATGCCTCAGCCATCAGAGTCAATACATCGGCATAACGGTAAACAACCACATCGACTTCACTATTTTCACTGGTTTGTGTCGGATCTTCTCCATATTTGATGGGTAAAGCCCCTTTATCCAAATACTCACCGGGATTAGTTTCATTGTATGTCACTCCATCTGTTCCTACATATTCACTACAGATAACTTCCAGGCGCTTGTCTTTAGGATCGAAACTGTGGTAAAACTGCCATGGCATACGATAACCATTCCATTTTTGTATGTTCGGATTAGTTGTAGGATAGTTGCTTGGCAACACATGCGCATGCCACATTTGTTCGTTTACTCCTCTGGTTTCAATGCATGAAAAGATCATTTCATCATTACCTTCATTGTCTAAAGTAAAAATGTCCTTATAATTAGTAACCAACGAATATCCACATTTCATGACTTCTCTGCCACATTCCACAGCCTTGCCCCATTCTTTTTCATGCATATAAAGTTTCATCAACACCGTATATGCCAGTCCTTTGGTGAACCGTCCAAAGTTCTCATCAGATTTACTATATTTAGCAGGAAGTACCTCAGCTGCCGCTTTCAAGTCATCTTCAATCAACTTCACTGTTTCCTCTTTTGAAGAACGGGGTACAATAACCTTTTGGGTAGGATTCTGTAAAACTTCTAATGAAGGAATCTGAATAGGGCCATACAAGTCGTAAAGAATATATGCCAACCATCCACGCCCACAACGTGTTTCGGCAATTAAACGTGTTTTTTCCTCTTCTTTCATATCAATACCAGAGATACGGTCTAATGTCAATGTCATCTTTCCGATATGATTCGCCCATGTTCCGTAAAAAGAAGTAGGAATATCAGAGGTAGCAGTGAAATTCAACTGTAATACAGCCGGCCACCACGAATCTCCCCATTTACAATCCAATAGGTCGGTAGACATATCTGTATTAGAGGCCAAACCACCTTTAGCACATTGAAATAATCCGCTATACCCGTCTGCACGGAACGGACCGTAAGCTGCTGCAATAACCAATGCATCAGCATCATCTGCATTAGTAGGAAATATAGTTGTATTAATTGAGTCATATGATTCGGATTCCAGGTTAATGCAAGAGCCTAATAAACCAATTACTGTGATAAACAGGGAAAATATATAAATTATCTTTTTCATATCATTCTTTATTTTTTTATTGCTTAGAAAGTAATATCCAGACCAATACTAAAACTACGTACATTGGGATATGCCCAATAAGAATCATCTGTTTCCACATCCAAACCATCATACGGAGTAATAGTAAACAAGTTGTTCACATCGGCGTAGATACGTACATTGGAAACCAGTTTCTTTGCCGACTTAACAGGCAATGTATATCCCAGCGTAATATTGCGACAGCGAATAAACCAGCTCTTTTCCAAGAAATAGTCTCCATATCCATAATTACTCATATACTGAAAATAACCCGGCATCTTACCCGATGTATTATCATGCGACCACACTTCTTTGGCCGAAGTAGGCATGTTATAACCGCGATATAAGTTATTCACCCCGGTCATTGTTCCTGAACCGACAATCCAATAATCTTTATAAGAACCACTCTTTAATAAATCCAACTGACCATAGAAATAAACATTCAAGTCGAAATTCTTATAACGGAAAGTATTATTCAATCCCAGTAAATAACCCGGATCACTACAACCTTTAAACACAGCGTCCGCATAATCTATCTTTCCATCGGGCTTTCCAGTCCTCAATGGAATGCCATGTTTGTCGGTCTTATAAGTTCCGTCTTCATTGTATGCGTATCCATCAATATCTTTTAATTTCACCTGTCCCGGTATAGCCCCCGGCATCCAGGATACTTCCTCCCCCGGCTGAATCAACCCGTCAGACAAATACATATAGTATCCTCTTAACGGAGCATTATACATATCGTATGGATTCGGGCTCCAATTCTCATCACGTTCTTTCCACTTATCACGATAGAACGAGAAAGTAAAATCGGTATTCCAACTAAAATCTTTTGTATCAAAATTCTTTGTATTGATTGTCAACTCAAATCCCTGACTCTGCGTTTTACCGATATTGGCAGCAATCGAACCTACTTCATTATACGAAAGTACACTACGGGAACTAAGCAAATCAGAAACTACCTTATGAAAGTATTCTGCAGTTACATTAAAACGATTGTTTAAGAACCCCAGATCCAATCCTACATTCCACTCGGTTGTAGTCTCCCATTTTAAATCCGGATTACCGATCTGACTGACATAGACTCCTGTATATTCTTTATTACCGAAAACTTTATTATATCCTGTACCATAATAAGTGACTGATTTATCTCCGATATTCGAGTTACCTGTTTGTCCGTAACTTAATCTTAACTTACCGTTAGAGAGCACTTTATCCAAATTCAAAGACCGGGCAAAGTTTTCCTCCGTAAATCTCCAGCCCAGAGCCACAGAAGGGAAATATCCCCAACGGTTATTTTTTGCAAAGTTAGAGGCACCATCAGCACGAAGAGTGGCGGTCACCAAGTAACGATCTTTATAGGTATAATTTACACGACCGAAGAAAGAGGCCATTTCACTTTTAGAAGCGGAGGAACCAACCCATGGTTTTTCATAAGTACCTGCACCCAGATTATTAAACAGAAAGGCATCTGTCAGAAATCCTTGGTTACCCGCATTGAGATACTTACTGGTGAATCTTTGAAAAGAGTATCCAACCAAAGCATTCAGATTATGATCACCCAAACGTTTTGCATAATTGGCAGTTAGTTCTAACAAATAATCAGACCTGTCATATTGCCCGATGTCTGCACGGCCATCAGCCTTTTCTCCGTAAAGAGTTGTTTTAGGCATGTATACCTCACGACGCTGATAGTTACGATCGATACCAAAACTGGCTTTCAATGTGAGCTCATTGATTGGTTTGATTTCAACAAACGGAGTAGCCAGGAAACGTTCTTTAGTCGTCTGATCACTGATCTCAAGTAGCGAAACAGGATTTGGAATATAAGCAGCCTGTTGGTTCAGACTGTAATCACCATTTTCATCTTTCACAGACAATAGTGGACTAAACTGAGCAGCAGACACTAAAATACTGGCATATTCATTTTGCCCTGCTCCCAACGGAACATTGTCCAATGTATTACGACTCACTGTCAGGTTGATACCTACTTTTGCATATTTACTGAGCTTCTGATCCAGATTTACACGGCCAGTATAACGCGACATGCCATTATTCTTTACAATGCCCTTTTGATTAAAGAAGTTACCAGAAATCAGATATTTGGTATACTCCGTACCTCCATTGATTGAGATATTATGCTGTGTCTGAAAACCCGTACGAGTAATACGATCATACCAATCTGTATCATTTACCGGATTCGCAATATCCGCATCCGAATATTTGGGATGATATGCACTGCCGGCCTCCGATTCATTTTTACCACCATAAATGCCGACTTTATTATCATACATCCACTTTTCTTTAAACCAGCGGTTAGACTGAATCATAAAATCCTGTGCATCCAGCATTTCATATTTAGTAGCCATAGTCTGCACAGTGGCAGATCCTGAATAGGTAACTTTCGGTTTACCCTCTTTTCCCCGTTTGGTTGTAATGATAATAACACCACTGCCCGCACGTGCACCGTAAATAGCAGTAGAACTGGCATCCTTCAATACTTCAATTGATTCGATATCATTGGGGTTGATCGAGGCCAATATATTGTCAGTCGTACCATTATCACTGTTATAACCGACACTCACATTACCTGCATTACTTACAGGAAATCCATCCACAATAATCAACGGATCATTGCCTGCTCCGGTCGAAGCAGCTCCACGAATCCGAAACGTTGTGCCGCCACCAGGCTGGGCACTGATTGTATTTACCTGTAAACCTGCTGCTTTTCCGGCTAACGCATGGCTCACTGTAGATATCGTACTTAGGGGAGTATCGTCCATCTTCACTGATGCTACTGCACCGGTCAGGTCCTTTTTCTTCATTGTACCATAACCTACGACAACAACCTCATCCAAGGTTTTAGTATCTTCTTTCAGTAACACAGCCAATTGGTCCCGGTTTTTTACAGCAACATCCTGCTGTACATATCCAATATAGGTGATCTGCAATACTGCGTTACCCGGCACTTCCAACTCAAAACTTCCGTTCATATCGGTGATCACGCCTGTTGCCGTACCCTTTACCAATACGTTTGCTCCGATAATCGCTTCACCGCTGGCATCTTTCACAACTCCTTTTACCTTTTTGACTTTTGAAGCCGGCTTTTGTTCCACGGGAACAATCACAATGTAGTTACCGTTCTTTTTGTACGTATAACCCGTATCTTTCAGGATAGTTGCCAATATCTCCAGTACTTCGGTTTCTTTTTGATTCAACGAAACTTTACGAGAAACATTCAGGTGTGAATCATTATAAGCGATTTTATACTTCGAAGATGCTTCGATCTTTTCAAACGCTTGTTTCAACGACACTGTTCCATCCCGAAATGTTACTTTTTGGGCATGTACTTGCAGAGAACCCGCCAACATCAAACCAAGGCAAAAAGCTGCCACTCGGATTGATCGATTTTTGTTCATAATATTATTTTTTTTAGTTAAACAATAGCCGTCCTTTGGCGGCTTTTACAATAGGACAGTCTGTTGTTTAACTACACCCAACGATATAATGTTAACAAATAATAATATAGGCCAAGCCTTAATCTATATAAATATCTTTCCCCTCTATCTGGTATTCAAGTCCAGGGATCATTTCTTTAATCAACATCATAATATTCTCGATGGACTCATTAGGATAGAAATGAATAGTCAGATTATTGGATTGATAAATAGAAGTCTGCAAATGTACCTGAACCGAATAGGTACGTTCTATAGTCTGTATCACTTCTTTGAATGGACTATTACTGAAATACAAACCTCCACCTCTCCAATCAGAATAATCAGAAGCCTTCACGCGTTTTCTCTCTATATGTCCGGTGGACGGAATATAAACAATCTGATCATCCGGCTCCAACAAATAGGATGAATCGAAACGATTCAGCGACATACGGATAGATCCTTCTTCCAAAGTAGTCACTACCTTATCTATATTCGGATAAGCGTTTATATTGAATTCCGTACCAAGTACACTTACAGAAACAGAGTTCGTTTTTACAATAAATGGGCATTCTTTATCTTTTGTCACCGAGAAATAGCCTTCACCAGCCAGATAGACCTCACGTTCGTTTCCTATAAACGCAGACGGATAGATCAGCAAAGAACCGGAATTAAGCCAAACTTTCGATCGATCGGGTAAAGTGACTTGCTCCCGTTTTCCATTACTAACATAATATTGAATGAAAGTCACATTGCTAAGTTCGTTCTTAATGATAAGAGTTTCTTTGTATAAGTAAGCGGAACCGAACAATAGTAATAAGGGGACGATGATAGAAGCAGCAATCCAACTCCATCGGGGAATACGAAAATGCGAAAAAGAAGATTCCGATTTTAAAGAATCTCCTCCAATCTGTTGTTCCAGCTTTTCAAAAGCTCTCAGCGTTTGATGTTCATCCGCCTGTGGAAAACCGATCTGTTCCCAAATACCGGACAAGACCTCTTCTTTCTCTTGTCCGTTGTTTGTATCGGCCAGTCGTTGATGTACTCTTTCCACCACTCCGTCCGATGCCGGATAATGAAAAAAGTAAGTAATTATATTTTTTAAATAACTCATTCTACCACTAATTTATAATAGGACGCATAAATCCGGATATATCCCCAACCGTATTAACATAAATAGAGAAATATAAAGAATAACAAAGCATTTTTCAGTTCTTTCAACGCTAAGTTAAGATGGTTCTCAACAGTTTTTTTACTAATCTGCAACTTCTCCGCTATTTCTGCATTGGTCAGTCCGGCCTCCCGATTCAACCGAAAAATCATTTGCCGTTGAGGAGGCATATTCTCCACCACCATATCAATCAATAGCTGCAAGTCTTTAGCAACCAACTCTTCATAAGGAGTTGTGTCTGTAGACTCTTCTACCCATTCTGTCCCCTGACTATCCTGACGATTCTGCCGGGAACGCAAATAATTGAAAGTTGTATTTTTAGTCAAGACATACAGATAGGTTCCGAACACTTCTACTTCACAAAATTTCTCACGGTGCGTCCACAGTTTGAGAAAAACTTCTTGTGTCAAATCTTCGGCTTCACTCTCCGATTTAACCAGTCCCATTATAAAAGAGCGCACCTTCGGATAATAACGCATAAACAATGCCTTAAACGCTATATGGCTTCCTTGGGAGAATTGGGAGACCAGTAATTTTTCTTCTGCGATTTCAGAATGCATTATTATCCACTTAAAAGATTAACTTAGACAAGTATCATATTATATATCAATACGTCGGCAAAAATAATAAAAAACCTTAATATAATAATGTCATAAGTAGTTTTTCTAGGAAAAAGTCCCACAGAATCACAAGTCTATCTCCATAATTTCCAGCATTATCATGCCTTCAACCTTATCACAAAGCAACTCCCCTTACCCGGTTCGCTCTGTACGGTCAATGTCCCTCCATGTGCTTCTACAAAGTCTTTCGAAATGGACAATCCCAAACCGCTACCCTGAACTTTAGTTCCCGGTACACGGAAATAACGATCAAAAATGCTTTGGTGATATCTTGGATCGATTCCTTTGCCAAAGTCTTGCACATAGAGCTCGATATACTCTTTTTTATGCCTTACGCCATCAAGGCCAATCAGGTACAGGCTGATAAGTTTAATATACAAATAGAAGTTGACTATCCTCAAGAGAAGATACCCAAGCTATTTTTTCACTATCTACAAACAGTTTCGGTATCTTCTCTTGAGGATAGTCAACTTCTATTTGTATATTAAACTTATCAGCCTGTACCTGATTGGCCTTGATGGCGTACTCAATCAGTTCGATAGGTTTCGTAATTTTAGGCATCATTTGAAGCTTGCCGGCTTCCACCTGCGTCATGTTCAGTAACTCTCCGGTAATATCGAGTAAGCGCTGGCTATTGTCCCTTATATTCTTCGATAATTGTTCTTGTTCGCCATTCAAAGAGCCCACTCTTTTGTCCTCCAGCAATTGAAGACTCATCATTATGGCAGAAATAGGAGTCTTCAGTTCGTGGGAAATGGTAGAGATAAAAGTGGTTTTTGCAGAATCGAGTTCTTTGAACTCTGTAATATTTTTCAGCAAGATAACGTCTCCCAGGTTTCGAGCCTCTCCTTCTTCTGCCGCCGCATTCTCAATCGGAATATACGAGGCTTGGAAATAGCTTTCTTTATTGTCCGCATAGATTTTTAAAGGTTCATTCTTCTCACCGGGAGTCACCAACTCACGTATCAGCCTGCGAAGCAAATCATTCTTCAGAGAAAGTTCTTCGGCGGACTTCCGGATTACATTCTCACGCTTCATATTGAGTACATTCAATGCTTCATTATTGATAAAAAGAATTTCCCGTTCGGTATTTAAGCCGATAATCGGCTCATGAATACTGTTAACAACGGCTTCAAGGAATTTTTTTGCAGAAAGAATATCAGCCAATGTACTGTCACGATACTCTGTCAGTTTCTCAGCCATGCGGTTAAAACTATCCGAAACTTCCCTGAACTCTTCGTATCCTCTCATATCCAATCTCTTTTCATAATTATGATTGGCTATTTCCAAGATACCACAAGTCAGTTCTTTTACCGGCCTATTAATAGAACGGGGTAGCCAGATAAGCAGGACCAAACCCGTGAGGATACAAATGCCACCTGTTACGGAGATCCATAAGAGCGCACGCTCCAAAGCAGGCATGGCAACCGGACTATCAGGTTCCGTGGCCGTTAGAATCTGAAGGTTTACTACTGAAAGTGTTACCAGTAAAATAATCATTCCGGCCAATATTCCAATGCCGAAAAGTAGTTTGGTTTTTATATTCATAATGGATAACTAAGACTAAATCATTTTTTTATGCAAGTATAATCAAATCTATGTTCGCTTGTGCCAGATTATTTAAAAATCTGCGATATTTCAGCACGCTACACAATGCTCCCGGCAGGCGAAGGCCTGGGGAACCCATGCAAACAGTGGATATCTGTTTCTCCTTACAAACCTGCACAATGCTGCCTAATATATCTTTCGACTGTACCTGGACGACTTCCCCACCCAACTCAGTCACCAACTTAAAATGATTCAGCAGATGTCTCTGGCTGGCCAAATCGATACGTTCCATGCTTTCTTTGGGAACTTGTACGTAAAGAGCGACAAACGAGGTATTATATCGGGTAGCCAAACGGGCTACTTTCCTTATAATACGGCGGGGCGTCTTCTCTTGGCTACTGATGCACGCCATAAACTTTTCATGACGAACTCCCAAACCAATACCCATCACAACCTCATTCTCTACTTTCTTTTCCACTCGCAAGGCAACCTCCTTCAGTGCAAGTTCACGGAGTTGCAGGATATTCTCGGTCTTAAAGAAATTATTGAGTGCAGTCTGTATTTTTTCCGGCTTATATATCTTTCCTGCTTTAAGTCTGGTTATCAGTTCTTCGGCCGTAAGATCAATATTTACGACCTCATCGGCCTCTTGAAGAACGCTATCGGGAATACGTTCCTTCACTTCAATACCTGCGATATCTTGCACCTCTTCATTCACACTCTCGATGTGCTGAATGTTGACTGCCGAAATCACATTAATCCCTTCATCAAGCAGTGTCATCACATCTTGCCAACGTTTCTCATTCAAGCTTCCTTCCACATTGGTATGTGCCAGTTCGTCTACAATTACAATTTCGGGATGAATACGGATAATCGCTTCCAGATCCATCTCCTCGAGCTCTTTCCCCTTATAAAACAGTTTCCTGCGCCGGATAACAGGTAAACCTTTCAACAGGGCTTCCGTCCCGGCACGACCATGTGTCTCAATATATCCGATCCGGACATCCACCCCGTTATCAATCAGATCATGTGCTTCCTGGAGCATCCGGTACGATTTGCCCACACCGGCAATCATACCGATATAAACCTTAAACTTGCCACGACGGGATTTTTTTATCAAGTCGAGGAAATGCTGTACACTTTCTTCTCTATCCATCTTTTCTTCAATTTTTATACTGCATAACCCGTAACAGTATCGCTACTGCCACGGGTTGACTAACCACTTTTTAAATTCCTAAGTTATATCTGATTTCATGGCTTTAAAGTAATACCAAACACTAAATGCGCATCTTCCATACGGGGATTCCAAACAGCCTGTGCAAATACAGGCAAAGCAAACTTATCAGTGAACCTGATCTGAGTAGTTCCTTTCAAAGCAACATTGGTTACGGCAAACCCATCACAATTGTATTGGGGAGCGGCATAAGGAACCATTCCACACGTTACGTTTAAATCCACCATTCTCACTCTGAAGGGATAGTTGAATTCAACATAAGACGAATAATTCTGGCCTCCCTCCGCATTCTTATCTTGCCCTGCAAACATGGTATACCATGCAACAGACAAAGGAAATGTTTCGGACTGCACAGTATAAGCCACTCCTGCCTCAAAGTGGTGAGCCGTTTCATGACTCTTAAAATTAAAGTATTTACGTGCTCCCTGTCCTGCCCACCACAAGTCGGCAACCGATACGGTCAGACCGGAACGACCTAATGTGTATGCAGCCGTCAGATCGATCTCCTTGGCGGCAGCTCCTGCCGAAGCAGAAGTTCCGTCAAAATCGGTGGAGCCCCATGCGGTCAATGAAAAGTTTCCGACACTAAATCCCAAAGTCGGCTGGATACTCGCTCCTGTCTGATACATTCCGCGCCAGACATATGAACTTACGAGATCTCCCTGAACATTAAACTGTTGGGCATTCGCGTTCATACTTCCCCAGAAGCACATCATTCCAATCACCATCAAGGCTAAAATCGTGTTTTTATTTATGACATTTTTCATCTTTACTTTCTATCTGTTTTTTAACTCTTCCAGAGCTATATTCAACTTTAATACATTTACTTTCTCGGTTCCGAATATTCCCAGCAACGGCTTCTCTACAGCTTTATCTACGACTCTTCTCACCTCTTCCACATCCATGCCACGTGCCTGCGCCACTCTTTTCACTTGTACATAAGCACTCTGTGGAGTGATGTCCGGATCCAGTCCCGAGGCACTGGCTGTCACCATCTCGGCAGGTACATCCTTGCGTGCCAGATACGGATGATGAATGAGGAAAGTATCGATGCGTGCCTCCACCTCTGCCAGATATTCAGGATTGGTCGGCCCTTTATTGCTACCTGCCGAACTGGTTGCATCATAGCCATCACCGGCACATGAGGGGCGTCCCCAAAAATATTTTTCTTCCGTAAAAGTCTGTCCTACATTGGCAGCCCCTACCACTTTTCCGTTTAAGGTAACTACTTCTGCATTTCCCCGGTTAGGACCGGCTACCTGTGCAAACAGCCACAGCACGAGGATATAAAATACAGAGAAGAATACACAAAAGACGAGAGTTATCTTGATAGATTTTAATAATGTTTTCATTGCTTAAATATTTAAAAGAATAAACTGACAACCAAATCGATTAACTTGATTCCGACAAAGGGAACGATCACTCCTCCTAACCCATAGATTAAAAGGTTCCGACGGAGCAAAGCCGATGCACCGATCGGTTTATATTGTACTCCTTTCAGCGCCAATGGTATCAGGATAGGGATAATGATGGCATTGAATATGACAGCAGAGAGTATAGCACTTTCCGGACTATGCAGATTCATAATATTGAGCGCACCCAACTCTGGAATAGCCACCATAAACAAAGCAGGTACAATGGCAAAGTATTTTGCCACATCGTTGGCAATAGAGAAAGTAGTCAGGGTTCCACGAGTCATCAGCAACTGCTTTCCGATTTCCACAATCTCTATCAATTTAGTCGGGTCATTATCGAGGTCGACCATATTGCCGGCCTCCTTGGCTGCCTGCGTACCGCTATTCATTGCCACACCGACATTTGCCTGCGCCAATGCAGGAGCATCATTCGTTCCGTCTCCCATCATCGCCACCAACTTACCGGACTGTTGTTCTTTACGGATGTATTCCATCTTGTCTTCAGGCTTTGCCTCAGCTATAAAGTCGTCCACTCCCGCCTTTTCAGCAATGTACTTGGCGGTCAAAGGATTGTCACCGGTTACCATCACTGTCTTCACTCCCATCTTGCGCAGACGTTCAAAACGTTCCTGAATGCCCGGTTTTATAATATCCTGCAACTCGATAACTCCGGTCACCTTCCGGTCGACACACACTACCAGCGGTGTACCTCCATTACCAGAGATCTCACTGATCACTTCTTCTATTTCTTTCGGGAATTTATTCCCGGCTGCTTCCGTAATCTTACGGATCGCATCGAACGCTCCTTTACGTATCTGTGTGCCATCGGCCAGATCAACACCCGAACATTTGGTTTCAGCCGTAAACTGAATCATCCGGGCACCGGCCGTCTGAAGACTCCGCATCCGTACCCCCGATTCACGTCCTAACTCTACAATAGATTTACCCTCGGGCGTCTCGTCCGAAAGCGAAGCCAACAGACAGGTTGTTACAAACTCCCGCGGACCGACTCCCGGTGCCGAATGGAATTTCGTTGCCCTGCGGTTACCAATCGTAATAGTACCGGTTTTATCAAGCAACAGTGTATCGATATCTCCTGCCGTCTCCACCGCTTTACCCGACTTTGTAATCACATTGGCACGCAATGCACGATCCATACCGGCAATACCGATGGCAGAAAGTAATCCTCCGATAGTAGTCGGAATCAAACAGACAAACAGAGAGAGGATGGCTGCAATCGAGATAGCTGTTCCCGGATGTTCAAGACTGGTATAGTCAGCAAACGGGATCAGAGTAACACATACGATGACAAAGACCAGTGTAAAGCCTGCCAACAAAATGGTCAGGGCTATCTCGTTCGGCGTCTTCTGCCTGCTTGCGCCTTCGACCAACGCAATCATTTTGTCAAGAAAGCTTTCGCCCGGTTGCTGTGTGACCAATACCTTGATATGATCTGAAAGCACTTTGGTACCACCGGTCACAGAGCTTTTATCTCCACCCGCCTCACGGATCACCGGAGCAGATTCACCGGTAATGGCACTTTCGTCAATGGAAGCCAATCCTTCAATAATCTCTCCATCGGCAGGGATCGTATCACCGGCTTCACAAACAAAAACATCCCCCTTCTTCAGTTTAGAACTACTTACGGTCTGAACCTTGTCTCCTATTACCAGTTTAGCAGGAGTCTCTTCACGCGTTTTGCGTAAGCTGTCGGCTTGTGCTTTACCACGGGCTTCGGCTATTGCTTCAGCAAAATTGGCAAACAACAAGGTCACAAACAAAATTAAGAACACACACAAATTATATCCGAAAGTACCATATTCCGGAGTGAAGAGAGAGAGTAACGTTACCACCAGCATAATAACGGTAACCACTTCTACCGTAAACATAATCGGGTTCTTTATCATCATTCGCGGATTCAACTTCACAAACGACTGCCTGATACTTTCTATTACTTGCTCCTTTTGAAACATAGAAGCTGACATCTTATTTTTCATAACTTTATTATCCTGCTATTCTTATAAACTTAAATGTTCGGCGATTGTACTCAACGCATGTACAGGGAAGAAAGACAAAGCTGCAACAATGAAAATGACGGCAAAAGTCATTACTGCAAAAGTCACAGTATCCGTTTTCAAGGTACCGGCACTCTCGGGAATAAACTTTTTTTGAGCCAATAGTCCTGCAATGGCTACCTGTCCGACAATCGGAATAAACCGACTCAGGATAAGTACAATGCCACATGTCCAGTTCCAGAAATATGTATTATCACCCAGTCCCTCGAAACCCGAACCATTGTTGGCAGCCGATGAGGTGTATTCGTAAAGCTGCTCGCTGAGACCATGAAATCCGAGATTGTTCAGCCATCCGCCCTCACTCTCCACAAAATCGGGGTGATGTGTATAGACGTAACTTGAGATGGCTGTAAATACCAGAATTACAAACGGATGCAACAAAGCGACGAAGGTTGCTATTTTCATTTCCCGGGCTTCTACCTTCTTACCCAGAAATTCCGGCGTACGCCCCACCATCAGTCCGCTGATAAAAACGGCCATGATAATAAAGGTATAATAGTTCAGCCATCCTACACCAACACCGCCAAACCAAGTATTGATCTGCATATTCAGCATCTCGACCATTCCACTGAGCGGCATAGTCGAATCGTGCATCCCATTGACCGAACCATTGGAAGTAACCGTTGTGGTGACACTCCATAGGGCTGTGGCTCCGGCTCCAAGCCGTACCTCTTTTCCTTCCATCGCACCATGATCCTGGGCAATTCCCATTTCGCTGATACGCGGATTACCTCCCATCTCCTGACCGACATTGATAAAGACACCTGCCAGATAAGCAAACAGCATCACTCCAAAGATACTATATCCCAACTTCCTGCGATTGGTATAAAAGCCCAAGGCCAATACCATCGCCATCGGAATGATCAGGATCGACCAACACTCTACCATATTAGTCAGATAGGTAGGATTCTCCAACGGATGCGAAGAATTGACACCAAAATAACCACCACCATTGGTTCCTAATTGTTTAATGGGAACAATCGCAGCCGTAGGTCCCTGGGATACCATCTGCTCCTGTCCTTCGAGTGTAGTCAGTTGCATCCGACCGTCAAAGCCCATCGGTGTTCCCTGCAAAATCAGAATGAAACCTACCACCAATGAAAGCGGTAACAGAATACGTGTGCAACTGATCACCAGAAAGTGCCAAAAGTTACCAATCGTTTGAGTGCTCTTGGCAGCCATACTTTTCATAACTCCGGCCATGGCAGCCATTCCTGTGGCAGCAGTGATAAACTGGAACAGCATGATGACAAACAATTGAGTGAAATAAGTCAGACCACTCTCACCGCTGTAGTGTTGCAAATTACAGTTTACCATAAAACTGATGCAAGTATTGAATGCCTGGTCAGGTGTTTGAGCCCCGTTTCCGTCGGGATTGAGCGGAAGCCAACCTTGCGATACCAGTAACACCATTCCCCATACAAACCAAAATGCATTCAGGATCAGTAACGCCTTGAGGAACTGTTTCCAGTTCATCTCCTCCTGCGGATTAATACCACATATCTTATAAATCACTCGCTCTATAGGCGCTATGAAGTCCGACCAAGTCTTCTCTCCCTTATAAACCCGGGCTATGTAACGTCCCAACGGATAAGCTAATACCACCATCAGGACAATCTGCACCGCCACTCCTAAAATTTCTGTATTCATTGCTTTATTTTCAAATTAAAACTTCTCTGGACGAATGAGCACATACGTCAAATAACTGAAAAGTATGATACCTACTACAAATAGTGTTGTGTACATAAAATAAATTCTCCTCTCTAAATTGTTTCAAACCAGTCAACGCATTTCCAAAATAGCCAGAAGCAGGCAAACCCGCTCAACAGGCAGAAAATAAATGAAACTGTTATTCCCATGTTTTTTACCTTTTAATTAAAATGTTTATACTTATGTTTTTTACCTGTAACTCTTCATGCCAAATGCGTGCCAGAAACAGTCAAGGATAAGATAAGTCACTATCATACAGAGATATAAAACAAATAGGGTATCTTCGTCTTGTACGAAGATACCCTATCATTATGAAAAGGTTCGTTTTATTTTGAAAAGGAAAGAAGCATAAAACTCAGGCAACGATATTCACGCGCGACTCAGAGCTTATATTCTTCTATTTTTCGGTATAAAGTAGTCAATCCGATTTTCAGTAAACGTGCTGCTTCTGTTTTATTGCCTTTAGTATACTCCAATACCCTCGCTATATGCCTGCGTTCCATAGCCGAAAGTTCAAAGCTGCCCGGCATTCCTTCGTCGGATTTCTCGTAGTGGCTGTTCTGTATTTCCAACGGGAGATCGTCTACATCCAGACGGTCGCCCTCACAAACGATCAGGCTGCGTTCGATTACATTACGTAATTCGCGGATATTTCCTTTCCAGGGTTGTTGGCATAGGGCCTCCAGATAAGCGGGAGCAATCCTATTGACCGGATGTGAAAGTTTTTCGGAGAAGGAACGGACAAACGATTCAGCCAGTATCTTAATATCTCCCGTACGTTCACGCAAAGGCGGAAGATGTACCTGAAACACGGAGAGCCGATAGAACAGATCTTCACGAAAACGTCCCACAGCTATCTCGGCAGGTAAATTACGGTTTGTAGCAGCAATGATACGCACATCAATGTGGGTCGGCTTCGTGTCACCTATCTTGATGTATTCGCCGGTTTCGAGGATACGCAACAGCTTGGCTTGCAACTCAAAAGCCATCTCACCGATTTCATCCAAAAAGATTGTTCCGTTATTGGCTTCTTCAAAAAGTCCCTTCTTATCTTTCAACGCACCGGTAAAGGAACCCGCCTTATGCCCGAACATCTCGCTCTCCAGCAACTCTTTACTAAACGAAGAGCAGTTAACTGCCACAAAGTTTTGCCGGGCACGCTTACTACTATAATGTATGGACTGGGCAAACACCTCTTTTCCGGTTCCCGTCTCACCCGTCAGCAATACAGGTACATCAGTCACCGATACCTTACGGGCTAACGAAACCGCTTCTTTCAATGCTTTCGATTCACCGAGTATGGAATCGAACGAATACATCAGTCCCATCTTCTTCTCCAGTTTGTCCAGGCGGATATTCATCCGTGCCTTTTCTACAGCGCGACTGATCAGGGGAATGATTTTATTGTTATCATCCCCCTTCGTTATGTAATCGAAAGCTCCGTTCTTGATTGCTTGCACACCATCAGGTATGTTTCCATGTGCCGTCAGCAGAATAATCTCTACTCCCGGAGATTTTTTCTTCATCTCCGTCACCAGATCCACCCCGTTTCCATCCGGCAGAAATACATCACACAAAGCCACGTCGGGCATTTGAAGTTCCAATTGTCTGAGTGCTGTCTTACAATCGCCGGCCTGACACACTTCGTAACCTTCAAGTTCCATCATACGTGCCAGCAGACCACGAATCTGCACTTCGTCATCAATAATCAGAATTTTACTCATATCTGATAAGTTAAAATGTGAATGGTAAAAAACAGGGTGTGCAAATATAATGGTTTTCTGCTACAACGCAAATGATCGGACTGCTGAAAAATAAAATTCCGAATGGCATGTCTTTTGAACTTTTATTCATGACCCAGCGCCCGATAATCTTCCCTACCCCTTTTTTGATCGCTCAGAAGCGGTTTTTAACGGGTAAGGAATCATCTGAACAGGCAAATGCCACCTTTTCATTTTGATAAAACAAACTAAAATGAAAAGGAGACAGATAAGAAAAAAGAATCGTATAACTAAAAAAAATAGAGAAATGAAAATCTACAAATTCGGTAAGATTCCCACAGGCTCAGTACAGGAAATGAAAGGAATGCTCCGCCTGATTGACAACAGTATCCCCAAAATAATCGTTCTGTCCGCCACTACAGAGACTACGGAACGTCTGGCCGGAATAGTTGCCCATCTTTTCAACAGAGATACAGAACAGGCGCATGACGAGATAAGCAGGCTTGAATTCAGGTTTATCGATTTCGCCAACGAACTATTCAATGACGAATCGATCAAGCAACAGGCGGTCGATTCCATCATCGATCGTTTCCGGACTCTATGGAACTTTACCCGCCAACGTTTTACATCTGTCGACGAGAAAGACATACTGGCGCAGGGAGAATTTATCAGCAGTATGCTAGTCAGCCTCTATCTGAAAGAGCAGGGAATCAACAACCGACTACTCAACAGCCTCGACTTCATGCGACTGGCTCCGGAAGAAGAACCGGACATGGAATACATCGGTACAAAGCTACACTTGCTCTTGGCAGAGCATAAGTCGACCAATGTATTTCTTACTCAAGGACATCTTTGCCGGAATGCTTACAACGAAACCTGTTACTTGAAACAAGGCGGAGATGATGTTTCAGCCACACTGATCGGAGCCGCTCTTCAGGCACAAGAAGTATGTCTGTGGACAGACAGCAAAGAGTTGCACAGTTGTGACCCGCGCTTTGTGAAGCATCCGGCAATGGTGAAGCAGCTCAGTTTCGACGAAGCCGAGCAACTGGCCTATTGCGGCTGGACGGGATTCAACCCTCACTGCATCCTGCCCGCAAGAGAAAACAACATACCGATACGTTTGCTATGTTCGATGGAGCCTGCAGAAGGAGGAACTTTGATTTCAAATTCACAAAGCGGAGAAAACATAAAGGCCATTACCGCCAGAGACAATATTTATTACATTAAATTCCAATCGAACCGAACGTTACGCCCCTATCTGTTCATCAGCAAAATATTCGATACTTTTGCCAAATACCACACTTCCCTGTGCCTGTTCGCCTCGTCCGGTTCTGATGTATCTGTTGCCATCAACGACAAAGAGCGTTTATCGCATATACTCCACGAACTCTCACGATATGCAGTCACGGTGGTAAAAGACCACATGTGCATCCTTTCGGCCATAGGTAACATGCAGTGGCAATGCGCCGGATTTGAAGCCCGAATCATAAATGCTTTGGCCACCATCCCGATCCGAATGATCTCTTATGGCAGTAATAACAACAATGTTTCACTTGTCATCAGGGCAGAAGATAAGAGAGAAGCATTGCAACGACTGAACGACACGCTGTTCGCTCCCTGCCATGCAAATCCTTCTCAGATACATGTTCCGACATTAAAACACAGTTAGCAAAACACTACGGGCCGGCAGTCTTCTCCTTTAATGGGAGATTGAACAACATGGGGATGTTTGGGTGCAAAACATCCCCATGTTGTATATAAGAACATCCCCATGTTATCACACACAACATCCCCATGTTTTAATATCTAACATACCTGTATCACTCCACAGACGATAAGGAGATAGTAGTATATCTTTTGGTGTAACTGCACTTCCGTAAGTAAGATAACCCATACTTGTTAATTTTTTAAGCTTTTCCATGAACCTTTTTAAGTCGGCAAACGTTTATTTCCATAGGAAACTATTTTAAAACGAAAATATATTCAAATGAAGATTATTATTATTGGAGGCGTAGCAGGAGGAGCTACTACTGCAGCCCGTATCAGACGTTCGGACGAAACAGCGGAAATCATCTTGTTGGAAAAAGGAAAGTACATATCTTATGCCAACTGCGGACTGCCCTATTATATAGGGGACGTTATCGAAGAGCGTGAGAAACTATTCGTACAGACTCCCGAAGCTTTCGGAGTACGTTTCAGGGTAGACGTGCGTACCGAGAATGAAGTTATTTTTATCGACCGGAAGAAAAAGACAGTAACCGTCCGCCTTAAGAGTGAAGACACTTACGAGGAGAGTTATGACAAACTGTTAATATCCACCGGTGCATCTCCTGTACGCCCACCATTACCGGGCATTGACTCAACCGGCATCTTTACTTTGCGGAATGTAGCAGACACCGACCGCATTAAAGCATATGTCAACAATCGGCCTCCCCGCCGGGCTGTCGTGATCGGGGCCGGATTCATCGGACTGGAAATGGCAGAAAACCTGCATGCACTGGGAGCGCAAGTATCTATTGTCGAGATGGGCAACCAGGTGATGGCACCTATTGACTTTTCAATGGCAGCACTGGTTCATCAACATTTGATGGAGAAAGGTGTCAACTTATACCTGGAGCAAGCTGTCGCATCGTTTGAGCAAGCAGGCAAAGAAGTGAAGGTAGTCTTCAAGAACGGACAATCCATCCTGGCGGATATCGTGATTCTATCTATCGGCGTGCGCCCGGAGACAACGCTGGCAAGAGCTGCCGAACTTACGATCGGTGAAGCGGGAGGTATCGCAGTAAATGATTATTTGCAGACTTCCGACGAGTCGATCTATGCCATCGGTGATGCCATTGAATTCCGCCATCCCATTACGGGCAAACCTTGGCTGAACTATCTTGCCGGACCCGCCAACCGACAGGGACGTATTGTTGCCGACAACCTGCTGGGTGCACAGATTCCTTATGAAGGAGCCATCGGTACCTCCATCGCAAAAGTATTTGACATGACAGTAGCCTCAACCGGACTTCCGGGAAAGCGGTTAAAGCAGGCGGGCATTGTATATGCATCTTCAACCACTCATCCGGCCTCGCATGCAGGATACTATCCGGACGCTATGCCGATGAGTATCAAAATAACCTTCGATCCCCAAACAGGCAAGTTGTATGGCGGCCAAATTGTGGGGTATGATGGCGTGGACAAACGAATTGACGAACTTTCTCTTGTCATCAAACACGAGGGAACGATCTATGACCTGATGAAAGTGGAGCAGGCGTATGCACCTCCTTTCTCTTCGGCAAAGGACCCCGTAGCCATCGCCGGTTATGTAGCCGAAAACATCATCCTCGGCAGAGTAAAACCCGTATACTGGCGCGACCTGAGAGATATCGAACTGAAAGATGTGTTCCTGCTGGATGTGCGTACACCAGACGAATTTGCATTGGGTTCACTGCCCGGAGCAGTAAATATACCATTGGATGAAATACGTGACCGTATTGCTGAACTTCCTTCGAACAAGCCAATCTACACCTTCTGCGCCGTAGGGCTGAGAGGATATCTTGCTTACCGCATCCTGATCCAGCACGGTTTCAAAGAAGTATATAACCTCTCCGGCGGATTGAAGACCTATCGTGCTGCTACCGCTCCCATCATCTTGCACGAAAATGAAGAAACAGACGACACGCCTTCTGCGCAAGACAGCCCGGCGAAACCTTCTGTGGGAGCTGAGGCACCCCAAACTACAACGGCTGCAAATCCTAAGACAATCCGGGTGGATGCCTGCGGATTACAATGTCCGGGCCCGGTCCTAAAGATGAAGAAAACAATGGATACGCTTGTTCCGGGCGAGAGAGTTGAAATTGTGGCTACAGACCCGGGATTCTCGCGGGATGCTGCCGCATGGTGCAACTCTACCGGAAATAAATTTATCTCCAAGGATAGTACCGGTGGGAAATCGGTAGTAGTCATTGAGAAAGGCGAACCCCAGGCTTGTAACCTGACTACGACATGTGACAGCAAAGGTAAAACTCTGATTATGTTCAGTGACGACTTGGACAAGGCACTTGCCACTTTCGTCCTGGCCAACGGCGCAGCTGCCACCGGACAAAAAGTAACTATCTTCTTTACTTTCTGGGGGCTGAATGTGATTAAGAAATTGCATAAGCCCAAAGTGGAGAAAGACATTTTCGGCAAGATGTTTGGTACAATGCTCCCATCCAGTTCGCTGAAACTGAAACTTTCTAAAATGAGCATGGGAGGTATGGGTGGAAAGATGATGCGATACATCATGCACCGGAAAGGCATCGACTCACTGGAATCCCTACGGCAGCAGGCTCTGGAGAACGGGGTGGAGTTTATTGCTTGCCAAATGTCGATGGATGTGATGGGAGTAAAACGTGAAGAGTTGCTTGATGAAGTTACGGTAGGCGGAGTAGCCACTTATATGGAACGTGCCGATAATGCTAACATCAATCTGTTTATTTAATAAGGAAGTATGAATACAATATGTAAGATGCGCGATATCTACAAAGCACTCTCCATTTTCGAAACGGCATTTGAAGAGGTGTATGGAATATCGCTGAACGAAGCAATGGTGCTATGTGCGTTGCGCGAAGCCGGAAAGGAAATTACCTCGACTGCTATAGCCGAACGAACGGAAATGGCTCCGTCGCATACGTCGAAAGTCATCCGTGCGGTAGAAGATAAAGGACTCATCCGACGGGCATTGGGTGAAGTAGACAAACGCCAGATGTACTTCAGCCTCACAGAGGCAGGCAAGAAGCGTTTAAACGAACTGGATCTGGACAAAGTAGAGATACCGGAAATGTTAAAACCACTGATATAAGTTTGTAACATCAGAGGTCACCACAGGTTACACGGATTATCACAGATCACCCATACAGACAGTCATCCATTTGACCTTCATCTGTACAGGTTTGTGTAATCTGTGGTGAAAACACCTCTGTAACTTTTCTATTCATCTACAAAGGGGCAAGAATGGGATCACTCTTCCAACCACTTCTTTATCAACCCGATGGCTTCTTCTTTCTCTTTTTGAGGCAAAGTGTGAATACGAGCCATGTGGCTACCCTTCGGCTGTACAAACACATGAATATTCTTTTTTCCCTTCAGCCAGGTGACTCCGGCTGCTGTCCACGGATCATACTGCCCATAAATAAAAATCATTTTCGGATCATTCTCTTTCAAAAAACGGGTTATCTTGTAACTCAGAGTCTCGTCAAATTCCATATCTGCAAGCTCTTCGGGGATCATCAAACGGCGAAGATAATCTTTACTTGTTCCAATTGAAAGATACTCCCGGAACGGACGAATATCATATCCATAATATCCCAATTCACGTGCCGCCTGGACAAAGAACGAAGTATTAGATCCCTCTTTCACAAAATAGGACGGTGCACTGATAGCAACCAAATGATCGAACAGCTCCTTGTCTGAAGCAGAAACTGACGGAATCCGGCTGACCGGAATACCCCACTGCCAAAGTGAAAAAGAATACTCAAGCACCGTATAATCATAAATGTCCTCTACAGGCGCACGGAACTGCAACTTCCTCACCGAACAGTATTTTTTAAAGTGAGGCAGTAAAGCAGCTTTACGCTTCAATACCTCCATCTGGAAATCTTCCACCTTTTGACGATCATCGGGCATAGCTACTGTTCGCAGAAAAGGCTCATGACGCCCATCTTCGACCGAACGGCAAAGTGGAGCCACATAAGGAACCGTAATATCTATATCATCCGGAAAGTAAGTACGATAAAGCATCGCTGTCTGTCCTCCTTTACTGATTCCGGTAGCAATCCATTTTCCCGGATAAATGGAACGAAAAGCCTCACGAATAGCATGCAGATCCCTGGCAGAATTCCAGGCTGTCAGATACTTCCAGTCTTTCGGTTTAGGGGTCGATTCAAGGAAATAGCGATGTTCTACTGCAATGATATTGGTATTGAACAGCTTAGACAGTTCCTCGTAATATCCGGGATTCAAGGAACGAGCAGCTCCGTAGCCTTCAGTTACCATCAGTGTCGGCCGGTCATATCCCACATGCGCAACGATAACCCGCTGGCTGAAAGATCCTTTTTCGGGATGACTATGATCTAATGGCTGTTTGAAACGTAACAAATACTTTTCCGCAAAGAGAGAGGTCTCTAACGATTGGGTACGGATGATAAGGGTAATTGTATTCAACTTCGTCAGCAAATCCGACTTTGCTGATAAAGGAAGAGTTATGGACAGCAAAAGAATGAAAAGGGAAAGTGTCTGCCAGATGCGTAGGTTCTTCATATTTATTTCGGTTTTAATTTTGTACAAAGATAGATCTTTCACCAAAGCCTCCAAGTAATCATACTGCATTTTAACATTATTCTTTGCGAACCTTTTAACAAGAGTCTTGTTATTTTCTGCAAACGCCTTAAGGTACCAGGGCAAGATTTTTTTAATTAACCTAAACATTATAAAGATATGAAGAGATTAATTCCCATCTTATTGGCGGTCTTTGCATTCGCAGCCTGCGAAAAAGACCCTGACATGGACAAATTGGACAATGACTATTTGGTTTACACCAACTACGACAAGAAAGCTGACTTCAAACAATTCAGCACGTACTACATCCCTGACAGCGTTCTCGTCATCGGAGATAAAAAAGATCCGGAATACTGGAAAGGTGAAGCAGCAGAAGCTATCATCAATGCGTACAAAGAAAACCTGAATAGTAAAGGTTTTACATATACAGACAATAAAGATGCTGCCGACCTGGGTATACAGGTAAGTTACGTTCAAAGTACTTATTACTTCACCGATTACGGACAACCTGAGTGGTGGTGGAACTATCCCGGATACTGGGATGCACCTTACTGGGGTAATTGGGGCGGCTGGTATTATCCGTATGTTGTAAACTATAGCATTACAACCAACTCATTCCTTACTGAGATTATGAACCTGAAAGCTCCTGAGGGTGAAAAACAAAAACTCCCCGTTTTGTGGAGCAGCTTCCTGAGCGGACCTGCAAGCTATTCCGGTAAAGTGAACCAAACTCTGGTTGTTCGCGCAATCAATCAGTCGTTTGCACAGTCACCCTATCTCACTAACAAATAATTTAATCAAGAACCGTTATGAAAACAATGAAATATATTTCTCTTAGAGTACTGGCCATAGCGGCCCTTGCTCTGGCCTTTGCCATGCCGGCCAAGGCACAGTTATCAGATAATGGATACGCTAACGTGGACTGGCAGTTCAACGCACCACTGAAAAATCACTTTGCCGATAAAGCCAGCGGATGGGGTATGAACTTCGAAGGCGGTTACTTTGTGACTCCTAATCTCGGACTCGGACTCTTTATGAACTACAGCAGTAACCACGAATACTTCCCACGCGCAACTTTCCCTGTTGGCGAAGGAACCGTGAATACTGACCAGCAACATACCATCTTCCAGTTACCTTTTGGTGCCGCTGCACGTTATCAAATGAATCGTGGCGGAGCATGGCAACCTTATTTCGGTGTCAAGCTGGGTGCCAATTATGCGAAAGTACGTTCTAACTACAATATGTTCGAAACCCGCGATAATACTTGGGGATTCTACGTATCACCGGAAATCGGTCTTAACGTATACCCTTGGGCTTACGGTCCGGGTCTGCATATCGCCGTTTACTACAGCTATGCTACCAACAAGGCCAATGTGCTGACTTACAATGTAGACAAGCTGAACAACTTCGGCTTCAGGGTAGGTCTTGCCTTCTAAAAAGAGCAGAGGTACCTGACTATATATACAAAAGAGGCTGTTATATCACATGACAGCCTCTTCCTTTTTAAAAGCAATACATAGTATGCTTGCCTTTCATTTGACAACTTTATCAATCACTATTTATCTAAATAAAGGCCAATTGGAATCTTCTATATGGGCTTCTTTCATAATCGCTTTCAATTCATCCGCTTTCTCGGGATATTGATTCAGCACATTGTACTTCTCCGACGGATCAGAAGCCAGGTTGTATAATTCGTAATAGGGCTTATTTCCCCGTATATTCATGTGAACAAGCTTCCAGTCACCTTTGCGGACTGCCTGACGCCCATTCATCTCAAGAAATTCGAAATAAAGATATTCATGTTCTTTCTGTCCTTTACGGTTTTGTAACAGAGGAAGTATACTGACACCATCCATATTCCGGGTATCCGCTTTCGGATTCAACACTTCCCTGAAAGTGGGCATTAAGTCCCAGAATGAACACATGAAATCGGTTTCCGTACTGGGTTGTACGTGTCCGGGCCACGATATGATCATGGGTACACGGATACCACCTTCGTACACGTCACGTTTATACCCGCGCCATATGCCATTACTGTTGAAAAAGTCCGGATCGGCACCACCCTCCATATGAGGACCATTATCACTCGAAAAGATGATAATGGTATTATCGTATACTCCCATATCTTTCAACTTCTGTACAATCTGCCCTACATATACATCCAACCGATAGACCATTGCAGCAAATGTAGCGTGCGGATAGAACTGAGTACAATACCCTCCTTTACGGAAAGCAGGACTTCCAGGCTCCACTCCACGATAAGGCTTCTCGGGGTACTTCCCACGAAACTTCTTAATAATACTATCTTCAGGTACTATCAGTTCGGCATGCGGAATAATGGTAGGATACCACATAAAGAAAGGTTGATCTTTCTCCTTAGTGGCTTCATCCAGAAAAGCCAATGCTTTAGAGTGAATCAGGTCCTGCGAATAAGTACCCTTCCCATATTGCACATTGAGATTATTGTCCGGCAAATCTACCCGTTTATCGTTGTCCCACAAATGATCGGGATAATAGCTGTGTGCCAGCAACTGGCAATTATATCCGTAAAACTGATCGATTCCCTGTTTGTAAGGGTCCCCCGCGGAACCGATATAGCCAAGCCCCCATTTACCAAAGGCACCTGTACGATAACCGGCATTACGGAAATCATTGAAAATAGTCTGTGAGTTTTCCGGCAATGGGAATTGTCCTTCCGGAGCAAGCTCTTTATTTCCACGGATAGCCGTATGCCCGCTATGGGTTCCGGTTATCAGACACGAACGTGAGGGAGCACTAACCGTTGTTCCCGAATAACATTGGGTAAAACGCATTCCGTTCTGTGCCAACCGGTCGATATTAGGAGTCTCAAACTTTTCCTGCCCATAACAGCTTAAGTCTCCGTATCCCAAATCGTCAGCCAATATGAAAACGACATTCGGACGGGTTTGTTCCTTTGCTTTCTTCTGCCGGGCCAACGCCTGCTGTGTAGAAGCCATTCCCACGAGCAGTGCACTTCCGAGTAATAATTTCTGATTCATAATGTTCATTTAAAGTTTTCAAAACAAAAAGAAGAGAATGTTTCAAAAGCCTCCTTACCACAGATCACTCAGATTATAACAGACTATCCATGCGGATAACCTATATTTTACTATTTCATCCGTGTAATCTGTGGTGCCTTTGACACATTCCCTTCTTCTCAAAATTTAATTAAAAAGAACGGCTACAGATCCTTTTATTCCCATCCCGGGTTTTGTGTCAAGTTAGGATTAAGAGCTATTTCTTCTAACGGAACCTGATAGAGATAATATTTCTCCAGCCAGCCTTTTCCTTCCTTCAACGGATCGTTGAATAGATAGATATACCCTTCGGTCATCGATCCGTTCGCCCCGTCTGAAGTTCCGGTCATTTCGTTGAGCAACGTCAGTGAGCTGAGTTCCGTCTTTGAAATCCACATACCTTTCTGCTGCATATTGACGAACCAAGGAGCCATTCTCCAGCGACGTACATCATAAAAACCAAATCCTTCGCCCATCAATTCGATAATACGTTCACGACGGATTTCCCATAATACCGGATCAACGAGTATGCCGTTATCATTTCCTTTCGGATAATATTTTCCACGTTTCGGGTCAAAGTTACCATCAATCTGGGCTACTACCATATCGGCTACACCGGCACGTTTACGCAACTTGTTGATCGTCTCGTCGGCAATGGTTTGTGTAAATTGATTCGTTTCGAACATAGCCTCTGCATAGTTCAACAAGACCTCTTCAATTTTAAAGACAGGTTTGTCGGCAGTATTCACCTGGGCATTATTATAGTTTTCCTCCCAATTATCCCAGTTCTTCCATACATAATATCCCGAACGGGAAGCCACATAGGCATGCGGTCCATATTTCTTTCCTTCAATTGTGTATTGTGCGCCCCCTTGCAGGTTAGGAACACGACGTACCAATGAAGCACTCCAGTTTTGTCCCGGCAAGCGCTTCATGCCAATACCCGGATTACTGCACGACTCGTTAGCTCCCATGATATCAATATATTCGCGATCGGCAGGATCACTGGTATAAGACCATGTGGAATAATCCCCCTTACCATCTTTTACCTTATAAGGCGGCATGATGGTGTGATACATACGCGGGTCACGATTGCGGAAAGTAGCATAAATATCCTTATCTCCCTGATATTGGTCTGAATGGGAAATAGTCTTGCCATCCTTACACAAATACAAGTCTACCGTTCCCTGATGCATTTCTATATCATGTGAAGAGGTGTGTTCATAATAGCACGAATGTCCGGGTTTAATGGTTTCCAGCCACTGCTGATACAGAATGACTCCCTGTACCTTACTCAGATCCTCTGTTGTCCACATTTCACCATATCCGGCTGCCGGCTGTCCGTCGGTACCATAATATAATGTAGGATAATCCGCCATCAACAGCTTCGATACACGGATACATTCATCGAAGTATTTGTCATAACTACCCAATTCATGATATTTGCGCCAAGTTGCTTCGCGAAGTGTGAAACGTGAAAGAGCCGCACGTACACAATCACGGTTGATAGTATTCGAACCGTCCTTTTTCTCGTAAACGGACGCATCACCGATATTTTGTTCGGCCCATTGCAAGCGCTCCAGGACTTTATCAGCCACTTCCAGACGAGGCATCCGCGTTCCGTAAGCTTCTTCAGAGGTTTCGTCCAGTGGTTTATCGATCCAAGGCACATCACCGAAACGGTCTATCAACTCCATATACCAAAATGAGTGGAAGAAATATCCAACAGCTTTCCAGTGATTCTTTTCAGCTTCTGTCATATCAGAATCATCCACATGCGAAAGCATCAGGTTGATACGGCGAATGAATGTAGAGAAGTTCCATCCATTACCCGACGTAGCATTGGTCACTGTCTGGAACGCATATTTATTCTGACTGCTGGCTCCACGCTGATTCAGGTATCCGGCATACACATCACCCATATAGTGAGAGTTACGCCCGATTGCCGTTGTAGAAGTGGCGATGTTCGTATTAGAGAACATTTCATAACATGGCCACATAAAGGCCTTAAAATTGTCATACGACTTGAATGCATTTTCTTCCGTCAGGCTGGTTACAGGATATTTCTCAAGGAAGCTATCGTTGCATCCCGCCAGTATCATCCCTGTAAAGAGGGTTAAAAACAATAATATCTTTTTCATATTCATGTATCAGATTAGAGTTTATAATGTGATATTTATACCGAACGAAACTGTACGGAATGCCGGATAGTTCCATTCTATTCTCTCCGGGTCGATACCCGAAGGCAAAGAGGTGAAAGTAGCTACGTTTTCAACACTGACAAACGCCTTCATTTGTGAAAGGAAGATCTGAGACAACCACTTCTTTGGTAAATTGTAAGACAAAGTGATGTTCTTAATACGGAGATAAGAAGCATCAGACAAGTATTTGTCGCTCTGACGGAGGTTTGAACCGGAATTACCTCGGTTACCATACAGACGAGGATACTTCGCATTCGGATTGACTGCGGTCCAGTCACCGTTGTCGGGATCTTTAGGCATCCAGTAATCACTCAAACCGTCAAACAACGGAATGAAGTTATCACCGTTCATCGGGAAAGTCAAGACATTCGAAATCCAGTAATCACGCTTTCCTGTTCCCTGAAGGATAACATTGAGGTCGAAACCGGCATAGTTAGCTCCCAGATTGATACCATACTGATAACGCGGAGTCGTATTACCGATCACTTTACGGTCACCCGGATTGTCGAATGTATTGTCACCACTGGTAATTACATTAGTAGAACTTTCATCATCACGGAGGTTTTTGAATTTCACATCACCCGGACGTACGTTATAACCATTGATCGAGGTTATTCCCTCTTTCAGTTTCCAGGATGATGTATCTTCGAAATCGTCCACAGAATAATAACCATCGGCTACATAGCCCCATATCTCTCCCATCACCTGTCCGGGATAGAAACTGCTCAGCAACTTGGTGGTTGCATTATCATCGTATTTGGTAATTTTCGATTTATAATCCGACAGGTTGAATCCCAAACGATATCCCACCTTACCGATCTGGTCACGCCAGTTCAAGCTCAACTCCCAGCCTCGTGTACGCATATCGGCAGTATTCTGATAAGGAGCACTTGCACCTACGACAGCCGGTAGCTGCACACCCGGAGCAAGCATGCCGTTAGTGTTACGCTGATACCATTCAAATACACCATTCAGGCGATTGTTGAATAAGTTAATATCAAGTCCGACATTGACCGTACCTACTTTCTCCCATGTAAAGTTCTGGCTTACCAAAGCCGGCAACGAGCTGATAGAGGTGACATACGTATTATCGATAATCCAGGAAGTAGATTTATTGCTGACACTCATTGTCGGAGTGAAAGTATACGGATTCACATTCTGGTTACCGATCACACCATATGATGCGCGAATCTTCAATCCGTCCAACCAGTTACGGGTAGACTCCATAAACTTCTCCTGAGCGATCTGCCAACCGGCTGATACAGAAGGGAAGAAACCGAAACGAGAGCTCTTCGGGAATTTAGAAGAACCGTCATAACGTCCGTTCACTTCCAGCAAATATTTGTCCTGATAATTATAGTTGACTCTAAAGAATCCACCACGTACGGCATATTCACTGTATGAGTCGGTAGCCTTGATGGTGCCGGTTCCCGATCCCATGGCCGGTACGTCTATCACCGCCTGATTGTAAGAATAAGCATCCAATGTTTCCTGATAGCTCGACTCCTGGTTGAATCCTGCCATTACTTTGAAATTATGGTCACCGAATTTCTTACTATATGTAGCGTAAACGTTGATAGCGTTATAATTCGTATGCTGTTTGTACTTTCTCAGATAATCGTCTACAAATGATTTTGAACTTCCTCCCTGAATGGTAGTATAGTCATACTGTCCTGTATACCAGTGGTAATCATAGATGTTTTTATCAAATGTATATTCAAATACAGCTTCCAGTCCCTTTAGTGGTTTCAATATGGATTTCAGGAAGATACGCGGATTGTCATTATTATTGTTTACCGGATTCGACAACAAGATCTGGTTGCGTGGAGTGAACAAAGGAAGATCCTCGTTTGCCAACGTATTGACTGATGCCGGCAGATCTCCTTCCGGATAATATGAAACCAAACGGGTATTATACACACCTCCCATTCCACCGGGTGAAGTCTGTAGACTATGTGCATAGCTCATAGTCACTTCCTGAGTGAACCAGTTAGTTACATCTGCCGAAATAAAGGTATTGATATTCATACGTTCAAACTTATCACGATCGGACACCAATACACCGTCATTCGAAGTATATCCACCCGAAATACGATAACGCAGTTTGTCCGTACCTCCTGAAGCGGAAATATTATGAGTCATCTGGAAACTGGTCTCCATAAAGTTCTTATAAAGATCTTTTTCATTCAAATAGTATGGTACACCGGATTCATCCATATAAATACCGTCTCCCACCGTATTGAAAGCAGAAGGGTTCTTCTGGTATTCACTCAGATATTCCATCCATTTGCTGACACTTGGCGAACCGAGCGACCAATAGGCATCTGAATATCCACAATCCAGATAAGCTTGCAGATAGTCCATCAGCGGAGCCTGTTTAGGCAGATTGACAGCTGTTCCGAAAGCAAAGTTATTGTTGTAATTCAATGAGAACTTAGCAGCACCTTTAGGACGTTTAGTCGTAACGACAATTACACCACCGGCTGCACGTGCACCATAGATAGCTGCTGAAGCTGCATCCTTCAGTACACTGATTGACTCGATATCTTCGGGGTTTACCATATCGAGGTCACCTTCCACATTATCAATCAATACGAGTGGCTTAATGGTGTTTCCGTATGAACCGTCCGAGTTCTTGACACCCACCGAATAGGCTCCACGAATCTGGAACGACTTGCTGGTTCCGGGAGCATTACCTCCATTAGATACAAACAGTCCCGGCACGGCTCCCTGAAGAGCATCAGATGCATTCAAAATAGGACGGTCACCCAGTACCTCATCCATTTTCACAGAAGATACGGCTCCGGTCAGATTCGCTTTCTTCTGCGAACCATAACCTACTACCACTACTTCTTCCAGCGCCTGGGTATCATCCATCATAACCACTTTCAGTGAGGTTTGATTAGTTATCTTAATATTTTGTGTTATGTATCCTATATACGAAATACTGATCACAGCATTAGGATGGACCGAAAGAGAGAATTTACCATTGATATCGGTAATCGTACCATTGGAAGGGTTTCCTTTTTCTAAAACAGTAGCACCAATAATAGGTTCACCGACAGCATCGGTCAGTGTACCGGTAATCTTCCTTGCTTGCTGAACAGCAGCTACAGACTGGTTCTCATAAGTCTCTAAAGACGTAGCGAACACATAGTTCGGAGAGAGCAGGCCGGCAGAAATGCCAAGTCCTATCAGAACTTTCCGAAAGGAGTTAGGGGAAATTGGAGAGCATTTTCTCATAAGTATTAATATTTAATTGGTTTTTAGATAGTGGGATAGGACTAATTGAGAAGACTTCTATATGTGTCTGTTTACCCTCTTGATCCTACTTTTCTACCTGTATTAGATTTAACTTTCGAAGACAAAGTTAACTGTATTTTTTATAAATACAATAAACAATACTAAAAAATAATATAAAATAATTCTTTTATTGATTTGTTTTTCCGCCTAATATAAATGATAAAGTAATATAAAAAGAAAAGTAATCCTTTCATGTCATTTTAAGTTCTGATAGAACTTAGAGTAGAGCACTCATTTTACTATTAATTTTAATACTTTTCTCCATCCCTGACTATTCTCAAACTTATTTCTTTACATTTAGAAAGTGAAACCCATATTTATAACCTGAATATCCCGGTGGATCAATAGTACTAAATAGAAATATCAGCATATCAAACATCATGAACCATAGGACGTTATACACAAATTCCTGACGGAGCAACGCTCTATCAGGAATTGATGTATAATAGACCTATATATGTAATGATTACTTTTCTTTCATCGCTTCGTAAATCGTTTCTTGAATTTTTTCCCTAATCTCAAGTTTAGATAATTTGTTCACCCAAGCATCGGGATAGGTACGATTACTAAGAAATACATAAATCAAGCCATTGTCGGGATCTACCCAGGCACAAGTTCCTGTAAATCCGGTATGCCCATAAACAGTAACCGGAACAGAAGCAGCGCACGGACTTTTACTTTCATTCACCACATCCGGCTTATCAAAACCTAAACCGCGACGGCTGATTTTAGACTTTTCGGTAGTGAATAGAGCACAAGTTTCCTTGCTGAGATAACGTCTTCCATCCAACTCACCTCCATCGAGCAACATCTGATAAATACGTCCGACTTCACGAGCATTAGAGAAAAGCCCCGCATTACCCGAAATTCCCCCCTGGAAAGCAGCCGACTCATCATGGACAAATCCCTGCAAAGTAGTCTTACGCAGGAAACGGTCTACTGCAGAAGGTACTACCTCTTTTTTATCGAAGTAACGCAACGGCAGATAGGCAGTATGTTCCAATCCCATCGGCTGATAGAACTCTTGCCATAAATATTCATCCATCGGTTTTCCACTAAGCTCTTCTGCAAGCATCTGCAACAAGATAAACCCGACATCACTATAACGATAACTCTTGTCTTTTAACGGTGCTTCGGCTATTTTCTTCCGTATCTCTTCACGGAACGACCGGTTCAACCATAAACTGTCACAAACCTGAAGAGTATAATCACCGTTCTTCTCTTTAGACGCCATCCCCTTATTAAACCGGAATCTTGGATTTCCCCAGGTACGGACACCCAACCGTACCGTATGTAAGGCATCTTTCGACTGCTTGAACAGCGAACCTTTATAGCTTTTCCCGTCAATGGCCTCCTGATAGAAAAGCAGACCGGAAGGTAAGCCAGACTGATGCAAGAGCAATTCACGAATGGTCAGGTTCTCTTTATTCGTCTTGCGCAGGAAAGGCAGATAATCTGAAACTTTATCGGTCAGATTGAAACGACCTTTATCATAAAGCTTCATTATGGCCAACAACGTTCCTGTTGTTTTAGACAGAGAAGCCAAATCATAAATATCCGTCGGCTTCACTTTCTCGCTATTTGCATCTGTATGGTATCCGAAGCACCGATCATACAAAGCTTTGCCATCCTTCATCACCAGAACCTGACAACCGGGATAAGCTCCCTCCTTGATTCCCTCCAAAGCAATCGTGTCGATACGGCGAAGCACTTCCGATTTCATTCCATATTCTTCGGGTACAAAGTGGAAAGGCGTATGCGGAGTAATCGTAACACCCGAACCGGTAGGAAACAATCCGCCAATACTGGCCGACAGTCTTCCATCTGCCGTTGCTTTACCGAAAAGTAAATCAGCCACACGTTCCTGAACGTCGTCACGAGAGGCATGAGCCAATACCACAGCCTCAGCAGCCGATACAGCCCGCTGTATCTGTAACATCGACTTAGCCGGCGTATAGAATACATATATCACAGGAGATTCCGGAGCAAACTTGGCGAAAAACGACTGATAGGAAGCAAGGCGCTGCTCTGTCACAGTAACGATAACACGCCGGTAGGCGGCAAGAGAGTCACGCAACTTTTGTTGCTCGGCTTCCGGCAGATCTTTACGCAATTGAAAACGGGCAAATGAAGTATACTTTTTCATTTTGCGGTCAAAAGGCTCAATCTCTTCCGGTTTGCCTACATTCAGTATGGCCGCCTCTTTCAGATCGGGATGCAAAGGCAATACATCATTTTTATTATTCAGCACAGTAATTGCAGCCAGATTCAGCCTGCTAATCAAATCACGTGTCTGAGGTGTATTAATACGGGTTCCCAATCCCGATAGTTTCACAAACGGTTTACGTTCCAGCCCCAAAATATATTTGTAAGTGAGTACTTTCCGACATTTTGCATTAATTTCTTCTTCCGGAAGTTCTCCTTTTTCCACCGCTTCCAATACAGCGTCCATTTCTTCTTTCAGCCTGCGGGGAGCCAGCACCATATCATTACCGGCTTGCAAAGCTTGCAAACATACGCTCTTATTGCCGGCAACTCCCTTCATAGCAAGGGCATCGGTAAAGATAAGTCCCTTAAATGCCAATTCCTCGGTCAGAAGTCCATAAACCACATTACGGGATAAGGATGAAGGCAAATCACCTATAGGCTCGATGACAGGTACCTGCAAGTGTCCTACCATCATACCACTGACCCCGGCACGAATAGCTTCTTTAAAAGGATACAGTTCAACACTGTCCAGGCGCTCACGCGTAAATGGTAACACAGGCAGTGCCTTATGAGAATCCACGTCCGTATCACCATGTCCCGGGAAATGCTTGCAGACAGAAAGGACTTTACCACTCTCCAGCCCCGAAGCGTAAGCAATCACCTTATCGGCCACTTTCACCGGATCTTCACCAAACGAACGGGTATTGATGACCGGATTGTCCGGATTGATATTCACATCTGCCACCGGAGCAAAATTGACTTGCACTCCCATCTCACGACACTGTCGGGCCATCTCCCGCCCATATTCATAAATCAAACGGTTGTCTTGGATACATCCTAATACCATGTTTCTCGGAAAGACAGGAGTACCACGCAAACGCATGGAAAGCCCCCATTCACCATCAAAGGTAATCAGCAGCGGACAGCGGGCCATCCGTTGCGCTTCGTTGGTCAATGTAGCCTGATTCTGTATCTTTCCGCCGGAAAAAAGTAATCCACCGACTTTATAAGTATGAACCGCATCACGCAACAACTGCATATTACGCTTGGTCTGCACGGGCGCAATGGTGTAAATAAACAATTGCCCCACCTTCTCTCTCAGATTCATCCGATTGTAGACAGAATCTACCCAGTGACAGCACTTTTCGTCCTGGGAAGCCTGATAAAGCAACAAAGGTTCTATAGGAGCAGACATACCGGGAGGAGTATGAAAAACCTCACGGACAGGGGCATCCATAGAAGCAGGAACTTTCGCTCCTACTCCCAAAAGCGCTGATACAACTAAACCAGCCAATAAATATCTTCTTTTCATTTTATATTGTAAAAAGCCATTCACTTCCACTATTCCGGTGTATATAACGACTGATAAATCACTTCCTGGACTGCTTGTCGTATCTTCATGCTGTTCAGCTTTCCATTCCAGGCATCGGGACAAAGACGATTACTCAGGAAGATATAGACCAGGTCGTTCTCCGGATCAACCCAAGCACAAGTACCCGTAAAGCCGGTATGCCCGTAAACAGAAGCCGGAGCCGAAGAAGCACAGGCATTTGCCTTCGGATCCTTCAGATTAGGTTTGTCATACCCCAGTCCACGATGACTGACAGCTGATTTCTCCGTAGTAAATATACGGCAGGTTTCCGGCCGAAGATAGCGTTTTCCATCCAGTTCACCCTCATTCAGAATCATCTGATAGATTTTTCCCAACTCTTGGGCCGTTGAAAACAATCCGGCATTGCCACTTACGCCTCCCATAAAGGCGGCAGCTTCATCATGCACATATCCGCAAAGATCCTGCCGACGTAAGTAATCATTGGCAGCAGTCGGCATAATATCCGCTTTCTTATAACGGTTTAAAGGTTGGAACAATGTATGTTCCAATCCCATAGGCCGATAAAACTCTGAAACTAAATAAGCATCGAGTGTCTTGCCGGTAACGGCTTCCACCACCTGTTGCAACAGGATAAATCCGATATCACTATATACAAAACGTTTACGGTCGAGTTCCGACTGCGCAATACTCTTCATCATCGCAGCTTTAAATTTCTTGTCCAGCCACAATCCATCGGCTATCTGCAACGTATGCCCGGAGGTTTTTGTTGCAGAAACCAATCCTTTCTTAAACTTGAAATCGGAACAGGCATAAGTATATTCTCCCATACGGGTATGGTGCCACTCGTCTACAAATCCTTGTGTAAAAGGGCCGGTCACCGAGTATTCATCGATTGCATCACGATAAAAACGAATATAAGGCACCAGTCCGGATTCATGTAACAACAGTTCCCTGATTGTGATATTCTTTTTGTTCGTAGCCCGCAAAACAGGCACGTATTTAGAGACAGCATCTGTCAACTCGATCCGTCCCTGATCATAGAGTTTCATCACGGCCAGCAGTGTGGCACTGGTTTTAGTCAATGAAGCGAGATCGAAAAGGTCGGTCGCCCGTACCGGAGTAGTGTCTGTTACAGAGTGAGTGCCGAAACATTTATCATATACCGGTTGTCCATGCCGCAATACCAACACCTGGCATCCGGGAAAGGCTTTCGCCGCCAGCCCGGCAGCTACCACCGAGTCTATCCGGTGGAGTCTGTATGATTTCAAACCATAATCTTCGGGTGCTATGCCCGCTGGGCTACCGGATATCACATCTACACCGGAACCGGCTGCAAATGTATTGCCGATACGCATGGATAAACGTCCCGTTGCCGAAGCTTTGCCCAATATCACATCGGCTACATAGCGTTGCAAATCCTCCTCACCGGAATGTGCCAGGACAACAGCAGCCGAACGGGCGGCAGCCTCTTCAAGCGACGCCAATGCCCGATAGGAAGTAAAGAAAGCGTAGACCACAGGAGCTTGGGGCCTGAACCCGGCAAAAAACGAACGATACTCACCCGCTTCTTTATCCTGCACCGTTATACAGACAACCACCCTCCGATAGTTTCCCAGTTCTTTCACTATCTTCCGCCGCTCTTCTTCCCCGGTATTTTTATCCATCCGGAATGTTTTTAATGGTAATTCACTACGTAACCCCTCGATGAAAGAAGCATCGCTGCCTTCATCTCCCACTGTTAATACGGCTATCTCACCCTTTGTTGCAGTAAGAGGAAGGATCTGAAAATAATTCCCAAGTACGGTCACTGCCGACGTACGCAGCTTGGTTACCAAAGCCTGCGCTTCAGGAGTATGAATACGGTCACTCAATCCGTCTACCGGAATCATCGGTCGCCTGCTTAATCCCAAACGATATTTATACGCCAGAATTCTACGGCATTTCGCATCTATTTCTTCCATCGTGAGGCGTCCGTCTTTTATGGCTTGCACCACACTCTCTTGTGCTTTTTCTACATTTTGCTGTACCAGCACCATATCATTACCGGCCTTCAGAGCCTTCACTGTTACATCCGATTCGGCAGCTACTCCTTTCATGGCGAGCGCATCGGTAAATACCAATCCATTGAATCCCAACTCTCCTCTCAATAGATCCGTCACAATGCTATGTGACAATGAAGAAGGGGTGATCCGGTCAGGTTCTAAGGCCGGCACTTGTAAGTGTCCCACCATCACACCTCCCAATCCTGCCTGAATGGCTTCTTTAAAAGGATACAGTTCCACACTGTCCAGCCGTGCACGATTATAATAAACGGCAGGCAATGCCTGGTGTGAGTCGACATCCGTGTCACCATGTCCCGGGAAATGCTTGGAGACAGACAAAATGCCACCGGTCTCCAATCCACGCCCATAAGCTATTACTTTCTCAGCCACAGTTTTCGGATTTTCACCAAACGAACGGACATGGATGACCGGATTTTCAGGATTGGTATTAACATCCGCATCCGGAGCAAAATTAACGTGCGCACCTATCTCACGAAGCTCACGCGCCACTTCCTGCCCATAAGCCTCAATCAAGGTATTGTCGCTGATACAGCCCAATGCCGCATTACGTGGAAACACCGGTGTATTTTCCAATCGCATGGCGAGTCCCCACTCACCATCAAAGGTAATCATTAATGGAATTTTCGACTGGCGTTGCGCATAGTTGGTCAGGTTTGCCTGATCTTCTACTGTTCCTTCAGAGTACAGAAAGGCCCCGACTTTGAACTTGCGGGTCAGTTTGCCCACTAACTTTTCAGTATCTTTATCTGCTCGTGGAGCCAGGGTATAAACAAATAATTGCCCGACTTTATCTTTCAGTTTCATACGGGAGAGCGTCTGCTCTACCCATTCTTTGCAATGTGTATCTTCCTGTACAGGCAGAAGTCCTGCAGCTTGTTGTGCCCACAAAGTGCCTGCACTCAGCAGAAACACAACTGTTAGTAGTTGTTTTAGCATAGTTTGTCTGGGAGGTATTTCATAGACGGTATTTCAGGAATCCGCCACAGATTTTTACAACGTCCTCTTATTTCTTTTTTTCAAGTGTTAAGTCCATCTGCCCTACATAGATACCACTCTTACCGGTATGCATCAGCGACACATTCTTGCCATCCATATTGAGGAGAGTCTTGGGGCCTTTCATGAATGTATGCGAATGGCCTCCGAGAATAACATCGATATTACGTGTTTTAGGGATCAACTGATTCTCGTCATACTGCACACCCAGATGAGAAAGACAAACCACTACGTCACATCCCTCTTTTTCTTTCAGGACAGCAGCCACTTCGTTCGCTACAGTTACCGGATCATTGTAAACCACTCCTACACACTTATTGGCTTGTACCATGCCTTCAAGCTGGCAACCCAATCCCAAAACTCCGATCTTGACACCGTCTCTTTCAAAGACGACATACGGTTTCACCAAGTCTTTAAGCACCGTAGCACTTACATCATAATTAGCGCAAACCACCGGAAAATCAGCCATCCGGAATAAACGGGCCATATTATCCAGATCAAAATCAAATTCGTGATTACCGATAGTCATGGCATCATACTTCATTTCGTTCATCATCTTCACTTCGACTTCACCCTGGAACATATTATAATAAGGTGTCCCCTGCGAAATGTCTCCGCAATCGAACAATAACATATCAGGATGCTCTTTGCGGAACTCCTTCACAAATGTGGCACGACGTACGAATCCGCCTTTATCATAATTCCGGTCACCTTCCTGATTGATAGGTTCCAGGCGGCTATGCACATCACTGGTCTGCAGAAGAATCAGCTTTTTATCCTGCTGCCCAAATGCAGAAAAAGAAATAAAGAGAATAAAAAAGAAAGTTAGAAGTGTCTTTTCCTTGGAAAAGAACGTATGTTTTTTATTGATTGGGAATATCATAATTTACTGGATTTTATCGTTTTATAATCTATAACGTTTTTATTTCACAGTGATTCTGCCATCCAGTGCCGAAGTGATCTTCTTTCCGGCAGCAGTCTGCTGTCTCACGTAATCAAGAAAAAGCCCGCGTAACGTGGCTCCCTCGGGACACACACGATCATCAGCCTGCAGGAAAGCCTCCATACTTCCATTACCGTCAGCCAGATAATCGATTGTCGCCACGGTATACAGCTTATTGTCATCGATCGGCTGGCCGCCCACCGTAGCATTCAGTAATTTTCCATCCTTGGTAATTTCCATCCGGATACCGCTCACCCCTTCTCCTTTCAACGATGCAATGCTTGTGAGCAATGCTTTCAGGTGTGTTCCTTTCATCTTCATTACACAAAGCGAATTTTCGAATGGCAATATCTCATATACCGTTCCCACCGTAATATCTCCGGCAGGCAAAATATTACGCAATCCTCCCATATTCACCAGTCCCATGTCTGCCGGCTTGTCCTGCACCTTGGTTGCAGCCTGACGCAATACTTCCGCTACAAGATTAGAAAGCAAGCTCTCGGGATGTCCTTTGTCCATCTTCTGCTCGCTGCTGCCAATCACCTCATACATCATATTGTCTATTTTTTCTTTATAAGGCTTTAATATTGCCACGGCATCTGCATCGGGATGGGTGTCCCATTTGGCGTCAATGTCAATCATCCTTCCCTCTACTTTGGCAATCTGGTAATCGGTTTTTGCCATCTCATGCGTCGACTGACAAGAACTAAATGTCAGCAACCCCGCCAGAATGAATCCTGAAATAATCTTTGCGTAATTTTGTTTCATATCCTTAAGTACTTAATAATGCTACAAATATACAAAAACATTTGGCTATCCGGCAAATAATTCGTTACTTTGCACCGCTTTCGCGCAATCGCTGTCAGGAGAGAGTTACCTGGTATGTTGCGTTGTAACGATAAAACAATTTAATAATAAACAACAATGGATTTAATTAAAATTGCAGAAGAAGCATTCGCTACCGGAAAACAGCACCCGAGCTTCAAAGCAGGAGACACTGTAACAGTAGCATATCGTATTATCGAAGGTAACAAAGAGCGTGTACAGTTGTACCGCGGTGTTGTTATCAAAATTGCAGGTCACGGAGAAAAGAAACGTTTTACTGTACGTAAAATGTCAGGAACCGTAGGCGTAGAAAGAATTTTCCCGATCGAATCACCGGCTATCGACAGCATTGAAGTGAACAAGGTTGGTAAAGTACGTCGCGCTAAACTGTACTACCTGCGTGCTCTTACCGGCAAAAAAGCTAGAATCAAAGAAAAAAGAGTTAACGGCTAATCAGCCCTGCTCTCCGATTCGAGATAAAAAAGAGGGAATCTTCCGGCAAGATTTCCTCTTTTTTATTCGTAACACAAGACAAGTATCACTCCTACCTTTTCCGACAAAAAGACGCTAAATCTTATAAAATAGAATCATTATACTCTCCTTTCAAACAATTTGCTAACCACCCCTTTCTCAAACAAAGAGCTTCTGTGGATCTTTTTGCATAAAAAAAGAATAAGAAAAGAGTATTCATGCAGAATTTGATCACTTTGAGACTATATATACAGAAAAAGACGAAAGAGATTATTAATTTCGTCCAAGTCTTTTGTTAATAACGTCCGAGTCTTTTATTAATAAAGTCGAAACGAATCATTAACTTCCTCCAAAGGAGGTATGAATAGTCTAAAATCAAAGCTATTTTTCACTTATTGGCTCCGGTTACAGAGAAGTATCCTAAGTAGCATTTCGAAGTTCAGTTACAAGATTCGCTATCACACGAAACAAAATAAAAGAATATTCCCTTCTTCCGGTGAGAATTAAGCTCAATAAGACATCTTTTTGAGCTGCCGGAAATCAGCTGAAATTCATTTTTTCCACGGATCTCAAACCAAAGACCGGAATATGCCCTCCTTGAAACGATAGAAAATACAAAATGACATCTTTGACAAAACGATATTGGAGTACATCCCGAAGCTCCCGCCCGTACAGACAAAAAAAGCTCCGGAATGACTTCCGGAGCTTTCGCTAAATAATCACTTTAATAGGACGTTTAGTCTCTCAAGTCTTTCAGTTCCCAAGCCAATGCACTGGCACCCAGCACAGCAGCGTCAGAGTCCTTCAACTCAGAAACGAGCAATTTTGCTTTACCTTTGTAAATGTTCAGAAGGTTATTCTCCATGGCTTTCATAATCGGCTTCATAATGTAATCACCCGATTTTGCCAAACCACCGAACAGGATAATAGCTTCCGGACTCGAGAAAGCAATAGCGTCTGCCAATGCTTCACCCAGAATATTACCTGTAAATTCGAAAATCTCCTGAGCCAGTTTATCTCCCTGTACGGCTGCATCGTATACATCTTTCGATACAATGCTCTCAGCCGGGATATTACGCAACAAGCTGGCATCGGTACGTGCAGCGAGGAATTCGCGTGCAGTGCGTGCCACACCTGTAGCCGAGCAGTAAGTTTCCAGACAGCCCTTGCGTCCGCAACCACAGATACGTCCGTCACGACGAACAATCACGTGACCGAGTTCGCCTGCAAAACCGTCATGACCGTAAACCACCTGTCCGTTGATAACGATACCACTACCGACACCTGTTCCCAGAGTAATCATGATAAAATCTTTCATACCGCGGGCAGCTCCGTAAGTCATTTCGCCCACTGCGGCAGCATTAGCATCGTTTGTCAAGGCAGTCGGTATACCCAAGCGTTCTTCGAACATAGAAGCCAACGGCAATACACCTTTCCAAGGCAAGTTAGGAGCAAATTCAATGGTTCCGGTATAATAGTTCCCATTAGGAGCGCCAATGCCGATACCCTTTATTTTATCCACCCCGCCATTTGCGATAATCAACGGCAGAAGATTTTTGCATACTTCATCTGCATATTCTTCTACTGTAGGATATACTTGAGTTTTCACTGCACCGCTTGCTATAATAGTTCCGCGCGCGTCAACAATTCCAAAGACAGTGTTTGTTCCGCCAATGTCAATACCCACCACATAGGGCTTCTCCATGCTTGAATTCATGATACTCTTATTTAAAGGGTTAGTTAATATTAAATGTTTATTGCACACAAATTACGTAAAGAAGATTGAGTCTACAAAATCTTTTTTTAAAAAAGTTCACTTCGTTTGCAACTTTTCGTATCAGCCGTACGTCTAATAGAACAAATCATAAGAAATTTGAAACTAAATAGATGAAACTGTGATACACTTAAAAGACATTAACAAAACCTACAACAACGGAGCCCCACTCCATGTACTCAAAGGCATCAATCTCGACATCGAGCGGGGTGAATTCGTTTCCATCATGGGAGCATCAGGTTCCGGCAAGTCTACTTTACTCAATATACTAGGTATATTGGATAATTACGATAACGGAGAGTATTACCTCAACAACGTGCTGATTAAGGACCTGAGCGAAACTAAATCCGCGGAATACCGCAACCGGATGATCGGTTTCATCTTCCAGTCATTCAACCTGATTTCATTTAAAAATGCAGTGGAAAACGTCGCACTGCCTCTGTTTTACCAGGGAGTAAGCCGGAAAAAACGTAATGCCATGGCCATGGAGTACCTCGACAAGCTGGGACTCAAGGATTGGGCACATCACATGCCCAATGAAATGAGTGGAGGTCAGAAACAACGTGTAGCCATTGCCCGTGCCTTGATTACACAGCCTCAGATTATTCTGGCCGACGAACCTACCGGTGCATTGGACAGTAAGACGTCCGTAGAGGTGATGCAAATACTGAAAGACCTGCACAAGACCGGAATGACCATTGTCGTAGTCACCCACGAAAGTGGAGTTGCCAATCAGACAGATAAAATTATCCACATCAAGGATGGTATAATCGAACGGATTGAAGAGAACCTGAATCATGATGCCTCACCATTCGGCAAGGATGGATACATGAAATAAAAACAGATATAAATATGATTGACATTTGGCAAGAAATATACGGTACCATCAAGCGGAACAAACTCCGTACGTTACTGACCGGATTCGCCGTAGCATGGGGCATCTTCATGCTGATAGTGCTGTTGGGAGCCGGAAACGGACTGATCCATGCTTTTGAAAAGTCATCATCGGCACGGGCGCTGAACTCCATAAAAATATATCCGGGATGGACAGGGAAACCTTACGACGGATTAAAAGAAGGACGACGCATCCAGTTGGACAATAAGGACCTGGATGCCACCATGGAGCACTTCAGCGACAACATCATCAGTGTAGGTGCCAGCCAATGGCAAAGTAATGTAAACCTGAGTTACGGACAGGAGTACGTTAACCTTTCACTGGAAGGTGTGTATCCGAACTTTACCGAAGTGGAATCCGTAAAATCGACAGACGGACGGTTCATCAATGACATCGATCTCAAAGAACGACGGAAAGTAATTGTACTGCATACCAAAACGGCTGAAATCCTTTTCGGAAAAAGCAAAACAGAACCTATCGGAAAGTTTGTAAATGCCGGTGGAGTCTCTTATCAAGTCGTAGGCCTTTACACCGATCCGGGCGATCAGGGAAGCAGCGAGGCTTATATTCCTTTCTCCACCTTACAGGTAATCTACAACAAAGGTGATAAACTGAATAACCTGACCTTCACCACCAAAGGGCTCACCACCATTGAGACAAACGAAGCATTCGAGGCAGCCTATCGCAAAGTAATGGGCGCCAAACACCGTTTTGACCCATCGGACAACAGCGCACTGTGGATATGGAACCGTTTTACCAATTATCTACAGTCACAAAACGCTATGGGCATCTTGCGTACAGCCATCTGGGTGATCGGCATCTTCACATTGCTGAGTGGTATCGTAGGCGTATCGAACATTATGCTGATCACAGTAAAAGAGAGGACACGTGAGTTTGGTATCCGCAAAGCATTGGGTGCCAAACCATTCTCTATCCTGTGGTTGATAATCGTGGAAAGCGTGACCATCACAACACTATTCGGATACATCGGGATGGTAGCCGGAATCGCCGCTACCGAATGGATGAATAAAGTGGCCGGAGAACAAACCGTAGATGTAGGAATGTTTTCGGAAACCGTATTCCTGAATCCGACGGTGGATATCAGCATTGCCATACAAGCCACGCTGACCTTGGTCGTTGCAGGAACACTGGCAGGATTCTTCCCGGCAAAGAAAGCAGTGAGTATCAGACCTATTGAAGCACTTAGAGCAGATTGATTATGAGAGTAGATATGGATACGTGCGAGGAAATCCTCGTCACGATAACAAGAAACAAAACACGAAGCCTGCTGACGGCATTCGGAGTATTCTGGGGCATCTTCATGCTGGTGGCCCTGATGGGAGGCGGACAAGGAATGCAGGAGATGATGCAAGCCGAATTTGAAGGCTTCGCAACCAACTCGGGTTTCATGGCCTCACAAAAGACAGGAGAGGCTTACAAGGGATTCCGCAAAGGACGCTATTGGGATATTGAAAACGCAGATATTGAACGAATCCGCAAAAAAGTAAAAGACATCGATGTAATCACTCCATCGATAGCCCGCTGGGGATCGACAGCCATTTATGGAGAGAAAAAGTACGATTGCAGCGTGAAAGGGCTTTATCCGGACTATGCAAAGATTGAAAACCAGGATATGGCTTACGGAAGATTTATCAACGACGTAGACGTACGCGAGGGACGCAAAGTGTGCGTTATCGGCAAACGTGTTTACGAGAGCCTTTTCAACCCGGGCGAAGATCCTTGTGGTAAATATGTACGGGTAGACGGCATTTATTATCAGGTGATAGGCATGTGTGTGTCCGAAGGAAACATGAACATCCAGGGCCGGGCTTCGGAAGCCGTTGTGCTACCTTTCAGTACGATGCAGCAAGCCTACAACATGGGAAAACGTATCGACGTGATATGCTATACCGTGAAACCGGGGAAAAAGGTAAGCGACCTTGAACCGGAGATAGAAGCCATCCTTAAAGAGGCCCATTATATATCGCCGGATGACAAACAGGCAGTTATGAAACTGAATGCGGAGGCCATGTTCTCAATGATGGATAATCTGTTTACCGGTATCCATGTATTGATCTGGATGGTAGGCTTGGGCACTCTGCTGGCAGGGGCTATCGGTGTATCGAACATCATGATGGTGACCGTGAAGGAACGGACCACCGAAATAGGTATCCGGCGTGCCATCGGTGCCCGTCCGAAAGACATTTTACAACAGATTTTATCAGAAAGTATGGTATTGACTACCATTGCAGGCATGGCCGGCATCTCTTTTGGTGTACTGATCCTGCAATTAATGGAAATAGGCGTCAACTCCGGTAAGGACCATTATTCCCACTTCCAGGTGTCTTTTGGTATGGCTATCGGAACCTGCCTGTTACTGGTGACGCTGGGACTACTCGCCGGACTGGCACCCGCTTACAGGGCAATGGCTATCCGACCGATAGAAGCTATCAGGGATGAATAAAGTACGATCTTTCTCTGTCTCCCGCACAAAAAAGGACGACAAGACAGCATCGGTTAACAAAGAATACACAGTCAAGATAGAAAATAATAATTCAAAATATAAAACAAGATGAAAAAGTATCTGAAAATTACATTACTGGTAGTGGTAGCCGCCATCTTCATTGGGACATTCATTTTCCTGTACCAGAAATCAAAGCCTAAAACAACCGTATATGAAACCATTACCCCAGAGATTGCGGATCTGGAAAAGACTACGGTTGCCACCGGCAAAGTAGAGCCGCGAGACGAAGTACTCATTAAACCGCAAATATCGGGTATCATATCCGAAGTATACAAAGAGGCCGGGCAGACCATTAAGCAAGGTGAAGTAATCGCTAAAGTAAAAGTCATCCCGGAACTGGGACAATTGAACTCAGCCGAAAGCCGTGTACGTGTGGCAGAGATCAGTACCGCGCAAGCCGAAACAGATCATGAACGTATCAAGAAGCTTTATAACGACAAGTTAATCAGCAGAGAAGATTACGAAAAAAGCGAAGTAGAAATAAAGAAAGCACGTGAAGAATTGCAAACTGCAAAAGATGCACTGGAGATTATAAAAGAAGGTATCACCAAAAACAGCGCTTCCTTCAGCAGTACGCTGATTCGTTCGACCATCGACGGATTGATTCTGGACGTACCGATCAAAGTAGGTAACTCGGTAATCATGAGTAATACGTTTAATGACGGTACGACTATTGCCACAGTAGCCAATATGAACGATCTGATCTTCAAAGGCAAGATTGACGAAACAGAAGTGGGACGTATCCATGAAGGTATGCCGGTGAAACTGACTATCGGAGCTTTACAAAATCTTACATTCGATGCCGAACTGGAATATATTTCTCCGAAAGGTGTAGAAGAGAACGGAGCCAATCAGTTCGAAATTAAAGCGGCCGTTCATGCACCGGACTCTGTACAAATCCGTTCCGGATATTCCGCCAATGCAGAAATCGTGCTTCAACGTGCGCAAAAAGTTCTGGCAGTTCCCGAAGGCATTATCGAATTCAGTGGCGACAGTACGTTTGTATGGGTAATGACCGATAGTATACCCGAACAGAAGTTTGAACGCCGCCAGATCAAAACCGGCATGAGTGACGGTATCAAACTGGAAATCAAGGAAGGTCTGACCGGAAAGGAAAAAGTAAGAGCTTCGGAAAAGAAAGACAAATAAACCTCTCGTATAATATAGGGAAAGTATGAATCACCAACAATGCATAATATGAGAAATAAAATATTGATCAACTTATTGATACTGACCGGACTGTCAGCTTACACTGCACAGGCACAGGAAGGATGGACTTTACGCCGGTGTATCGATTATGCCATTGAGCATAATATCAATGTACAACAAACGGCAAACTCGGCCGAACAGAGTAAAGTGGAGGTGAATACCGCCAAATGGGCACGCTTACCCAACCTTAGCGGCAGTGCTTCGCAAAATTGGAGTTGGGGACGTACAGCATCGCCGGTAGATAACACCTATAATGATATCAACAGCGGTAGCAGTAGCTTCAGCCTGGGTACGAATATTCCGTTATTCACCGGTCTGGAATTACCGAACCAGTATGCACTTACCAAACTAAACCTGAAAGCAGCAATCGAAGACCTGAATAAAGCAAAAGAAGATTTGGCAATCAATGTCACTTCCGCTTACCTGCAAGTGCTTTTTAATCAAGAGTTAAGCAAAGTGGCACAAAGTCAGGTAGGACTCAGCAAAGAACAACTGAACCGCATCACACGCTTGCATGAAGTAGGAAAAGCTTCTCCCGCCGAAGTTGCCGAAGCCAAAGCTCGCGTTGCACAAGATGAGATGAGTGCGGTACAGGCTGACAACAATTACCGGTTAGCTCTACTCGATTTAAGTCAATTGCTTGAACTTCCGACTCCGGAGAACTTCTCACTTGCCACACCGGATACGGAGTTGGAATTCTCTCCCCTTACTTCACCCGACGAAATCTATAACCAGGCCATGCTCTACAAACCGGGCATCAAAGCAGCCGAATATCGTCTTGAAGGTAGCGAAAAGAATGTCCGCATAGCAAAAAGCAGTTACTATCCGCAATTGTCCTTCTCTGCAGGATTAGGTACAAACTTCTATACGGTAAATGGTAACGCCGGTTCAAATTTTGGCAACCAAATGAAGAACAACCTGAATAAATATGCCGGATTCAGTCTGAACATACCTTTATTCAATCGCCTGGCCACTCGCAACCGTGTACGCACTGCGCGCCTGCAACAAACCAATCTGGCATTGCAACTGGACAATACCAAGAAGGTATTATATAAAGAAATCCAACAAGCATGGTACAATGCCATAGCTGCCGAGAGCAAGTTTAAGTCAAGTGAGTCGGCAGTAGAAGCCAGCCAAGAGTCCTTCCGCCTGATGAGTGAAAAGTTCGACAATGGAAAAGCGACCTCGGTCGAGTACAATGAATCCAAACTAAATCTGACTAAAGCATTGTCCGACCGGATTCAGGCCAAATATGACTATCTGTTCCGTACAAAGATTCTGGACTTTTACAAAGGACAGCCCATTGAGTAAGAGAAGTTATTATTATTGTAAGTGATAGGGGTGGAACAATGGTTCTACCCTTATTTTTTATTACCTTTCAGGCCATATAAAAATAAAGGGCGAAATTCCCATTCCACCCTTTACCAATCAAAATTACAATCTAAGAATGAGCTATACCACGACCGGACAACTCACTCCTTCATTGTTATACAAGTAATGTGCCAAAAACATAACTTCCTAATAATCAAAGATTCTAAGAAGGAAAAAGATGTTCGACAACGAACACCTCACCTACATTTGCGGACACTATAAAAAAGGAGCAAGTGAAACATACGATAGCAGACAATATCCCCGGGAAAGAAGCAAAACAGAAATACTCACAACTATTAATCCTCTTTTGCTTTTTTTTTCATACCTTGCGGCACTTTTAGATCATACAGAAAAATATCCCGGAACACAGTATACAAGAATGGACGACTTAAATATCAACAGTTTTAACGCTCTCTATACTCTTTATTACAGGAAGTCTTTCTTGTTTGCCAAATCGTATGTACACGACGAACAGGTAGCAGAAGACATTGCGGCCGAAGCACTGATCAAATTGTGGGAAAAACTGAAAACTGATATCATAAATTCCCCTCAGGCCATGTTACTCACCATTCTGAAAAATAAATCACTGGATTACTTACGTCTGGAACAAAACAAACTGAATGCTATGTCCGAGTTGAGTGAACTTTATGTTCGCGAACTGGATATTCGTGTATCCAGCCTGGAAGCTTGTGACCCGTCAGAGATTTTTTCCGAAGAAGTTAACCAAATTATCCAAGCCACCCTACGCACACTCCCGGAACAAACCCGAAGAGTCTTTAAAATGAGTCGTTTCGAGAATAAAATGAATAAGGAAATAGCTGAAAATCTGGGCATCACAGTCAAAGGAGTGGAATATCACATATCAAAGGCGCTTAAAGAATTCCGGATTTCACTCAAAGATTATCTTCCCTTGTTTTACTTCTTTTTCTATTTCCACTAAAAAAAATCAAGAAACAGACTAGGGTTGTATTCACTTCTATCGTCTTATAGATGTAACGGAGTAAAAAACGTTCATCAAGAACTCGTATAAATTATGAATCAAGAGATACTAAACAGATATCTTACAGGAGATGCCAGTGCGGAAGAAAAGCAAATGGTAGTCCGATGGCTGGATGCCGATCCACAACACATGCGTGAGTATCTTGCCCTGAGAAAGTTGCACGACATCACCCTTTGGCAAGAGAAACCGGCAGCAACGGTTGATAAAAAGAAATGGCTGACACTTCCTTATATCAGGGAGTTCATTAAAATAGCCGCTATTTTCCTCATAGCAGTTACCTCTGTTTATTTCCTGGCTCCGGAGAGAGGAAGAGATACACCTGATTTGAAAGCAATACATGTCCCATCAGGACAACGGGCAGAATTAACATTAGGTGACGGAACCCGAGTATGCCTGAATTCAAATACGACACTTACGTTTCCCGACCACTTCGACCGGAAAGAGCGTAGAGTGACACTGGACGGTGAAGGTTATTTCCAGGTGGCAAAAAATGAAAAGAAACCCTTCATCGTACAAGCCAAAGAATATGAAGTAAGAGTATTGGGTACCGAATTTAATGTGATGATGTATAAAGATCAGGACTTTTTCGAAACAGTCTTGCTGAAAGGCTCGGTAGAAGTAAACGAAACCACTACCGGCAGGAAAGTAAAACTGCAACCCAACGAACGGTTATTCGGCAAAGCCGGTCAACTCCGGAAAGAGAGTATCAGCGAGTGGAACCGGGCATTATGGATGCAAGGAATCCTTTATTTCGACAATACGCGCATGGACGAAATTATCCGCCAGTTAGGTCTATACTATGATGTAAAATTCATTTTGGAAAAAGAGTCCCTGGCAAATGTACGGTTCACCGGAAAATTTCGTATCAGAGACGGTGTAGAACACGTATTAAAGGTGCTTCAACTGAAATGTAAATTCACCTATCAACGGGATGAAGACAGTAATACCATTACTATAAATTAAAAACAAGTATTAACTTTAAACTAAAAACAGAGACCAATGAAAACATAAGAACAAAAAGAGCCGAAAGTGGTGGCACACTTCCGGCTCCGGGTTAACAACACCCCAGTCTGCGAAAACTTAGTGAGTATTAATTAACACAGTGTACAAATGTATGAAAAACACTCTGATAAAAACAAGTAAAATCGTAAATAAATCAATTTCACATACTATGAAAATGATAGTTTTATTCCTTTTCGTTTTCATCTCGGGAGTATTCGCCGGCAATGCGAACTCTCAGGAAACAAAGGTATCTATCTCGAAAAACAATAAACCGATACGGGAAATCCTGGGCGAAATCGAACGCCAGACAGATTACCTGTTCGTATATTCCGAGAAGGAGGTAGATGTAAATCAACGCAAAACCGTCAATGTAAGTCAGCAACGGGTAGCTGATGTACTTTCTTCTCTATTCCGTAGCACCAATGTAGGTTATGCCATGGAAGGACACAACATCATGCTGATGGCAAAAACAACTCAAACAGACGCTGCACAGCAAAAACGTCATATTACAGGAGTGGTGAAAGACATCAAAGGAGAAACTATCATCGGAGCCAACATCATGATAAAGGGCACAGGTACAGGTGTGAGTACTAATATCGACGGAGAATTTTCCATCGAAGCAGCTGCCGGTGAGGAACTGATTGTTTCTTTCATCGGATACCTGACACAAACTATCAAAATCGATTCACAAAAAACGCTCAATATCAAATTACTGGAAGACACTAAAACACTGGAAGAAGTTGTCGTAGTAGGTTACACCGTACAGACGAAGTCGGCCGTAACCGGATCGGTAGCCGTAGTGAAAGCCGATAAATTGAAAGACGTAAACACACTGGAAGTAGGAAGTATGCTCCAAGGAAAAGTATCCGGCGTATATGTCTCAGGTTCATCCGGCGAACCGGGGCATGCCAGCAAAATCCGTATTCGTGGTAAAGGCACACTGAACTCGTCTGTCTCTCCACTTTGGGTAGTCGACGGTGTGATTGTAGGTGAGGATCCGGGACTGAACCCGAACGAGATAGACAATATCAGTGTGCTGAAAGATGGTTCGGCTACCGCATTGTACGGTTCGCGTGCCGCCAACGGTGTTATTGTAGTAACCACCAAAAGAGGCGAATATGATGCCAACAAATATAGTGTATCGGTCAATGCCGGTGTATCCTTACTATCGACCGGGCGCCTTGAGATGATGAATTCACAAGAACTTTATGACTATCAGAAATCCTGGAACAATCAGTCGTGGTTCACAGAAGAACTTCTGAAACACAACACAGACTGGTTTAAAGAAGCTTCCAAACCGGGATTATATACCAACGCAAACATTACCTATACCGGAAGCAGCGGTCGTATGCGTTCCTTTGTTATGGCAGACTACTACCGCGAAGAGGGAGCCATTAAGGACTTTACATTGGACCGCTTCACTTTCCGTTCCAACAATGATGTGAAGTTTACAGACCGCTTCACCATGTCAACCAAGATTTCAGGTTCGCTCTCACGTACAGACAGTCAGCAACGCAGCGTGTACAACACTTATCTCTACCTCCCTTGGGATTTCCCTTACAATGAAGACGGTTCTATCCGCTCGGGACAAGAACAAGACTGGAGAGGACGTGACGGAATCAACGACATGTATGACCTGCAATGGAACTGGAGCCGTTCGAAAAAACTGACGGTTGACGGAACCATTAATTTCAATTATCAGATTACGGATTGGTTGCGTTTCGAGTCAAACAACTATATTCGCTATATCAGTAACCGCTCCGAGAGCTACACGGACAAGCGTTCGCGTTCGGGGCAATCGGACAAAGGGTCGTTATCCAACTCTAATTCACTACTGACCAAGCAATTCACCAACCAAATGATACGTTTTGAGAAATCATTCGGCAAACACAAAGTCAACGCACTGGGAGCTTACGAATATACCCGCCACTTTTACGAATCGACTTCCGCCGAAGGACGAGGCATACAGCCCGGCAGAGAGATTCTGGACGTAACAACCGGTATTAAATCCATCGGTGGATACAAAGACGCCATTGCCACCCAATCGGCACTGTTCAATGCCAACTACGACTATGATAACCGCTACATGGGACAAGTATCGTATCGCATGGACGAATCATCTTGTTTCGGTAAAAACAATCGTATGGGACACTTCTTCACAGTCAGTGGCGGCTGGAATATCCAGAACGAAACTTTTTTCGAATCTCTTCGTGAGTCTGTCAACCAACTAAAAGTGAGAGTCAGTTATGGTTCTCTGGGTAACACTCCCGGAGCATACTACGGACACTACCCGCTCTATTCTTCAATGATGTATAATGACGAAGTAGCTTACTTCCCTTCACAGATGGGGAATGCCGACCTGTCGTGGGAGAAATGTTACACCACCAATATCGGTATCGACGCACGGTTCTTCGATCGCTTCGGAGTCACCATCGACCTGTACAATAAAAACACCTCGGACTTACTGTACTATGCCCCGCTACCCAATATATCAGGCTACACCGGACAATATAAAAATGTAGGTGCCATCAATAATAAAGGCCTCGAAATCAGTCTTAATGCAGATGTCATCCGTACCTCAAAATTCCAGTGGACCAGTGACTTCAACATTGGATTCAACCGAAACCGGGTTACCGAACTTTATGGAGGGAAACCGGAACTGAAGGGATTGAAACGCCTGGAAGAAGGGCGGGATATGGATGAATGGTATCTGAGAGAATGGGCCGGTGTAGATCCTGCTAACGGTTCTCCATTGTGGTATACCACCGATGAGAATGGCAAACGCACAACTACCGACTCTTACAATAAAGCCGACCGTGTATATTGTGGTTCTGCCGCACCGAAGTTTACCGGTGGATGGATGAATTCATTTAGCTATAAAGGTTTTACACTGACTGCCAACTTCGACTTTGTATACGGGAACCTGCTTTATAACCAATCCCGCGAATTGCTCGATTCCGACGGTGCTTATGCCGACTACAATTCAATGAAACTGAAAAGCGGCTGGAAACGCTGGGAAAAAGAAGGAGACATCGCCACGCATCCGAAAGCCATTAACGGAGGTAACAAAAACTCTAACAAATCGTCTTCACGCTATTTGGAGAAAGGCAATTACTTCAGCTTGCGCAACTTATCACTGGGGTATTCCATACCGGAGAAGTTATGCGGGAAACTGGGCTTGCAACGGGTCAACGTCTCTTGCAGTGCTGATAATCTATTCACGCTTACCCCATTCTCGGGGGTATCTCCCCAATTGTCGGACAGCAGTACCGACGGTTATGCAGGTACTATCTATCCGTTGAGCAGAAGAATCGTGCTCGGCCTTAATGTTTCATTCTAAAAAATCACGTCATATTATGAAAATCAAACATATCGTATCTTGCTTTTTCGTTTCTCTGATCGGACTTTCGGCTTGCTCCATAGAGGAACTCCCCTACAACCAACTGACAGAGGACGAGCTGGATGGCAGTTATGAATCTCTGCTGTCTGCCACCCGTGGTAACTATGCCGTATTTAAACAGACAGCCTTCCACCAGGGGTGGCACTATGCAGGCGAGTTGGCCAGTGATAACGTTTCGTTGAGCGGAGTGTCGTCGGATGCATTAATGTATATCTACAACTACCAGCGCATCACGGACAACTACCATATGTCGAACATGTGGGGATGGGCCTACCGCTCCATCATCAACTCCAACAAGATACTTGAGAAAGCACAGGAAGGAGAGAGCAAAGAGATGGACCAGCTGATTGGCGAAAACTACTTCCTCAGGGGATGGCTGGAATTTGTACTGGTCAATGTCTTCGGGCGCCCTTACAATCAGTCACCGGAAACCAACCTCGGGGTTCCCCTGAAACTGACGGCAGACATAAACGACTATCCAATGCGCTCTACCGTAAAGGAATCTTACGAGCAAATCCTGAAAGACCTGAAGAAAGCAGAAACACTGCTGAATTCGGAGTCGAACATCTACGCCGGTCCCAGTGCAGCCAAGGCTCTGTTGTCACGCGTCTATCTGTACATGGGTAACAATAAGCTGGCTGCCGAATACGCTACCGAAGTAATCGAAAGTTCAGGACGTACTTTACTGGAAGGAGAAGCTTATGCTACAGCCAATGTTTTGGTACCGGAAGATAATCCGGAAATCATCTTTGCCATCCGTTGTACTAAAGATAAAGACGACTACGGTTGGAACTCTATCGGAGGCTTTTATGCCAATATCGATGGGGTAGGCTGGGGAGAGTTGTATGCTTCCGAACCACTCCGGGATGCGTATGCGGAATATCCGGAGGACTTGCGCTCACGATATATCGTTCCGCAATACCTGAAAGATGACGAGACAGGTGAATATCGTAAAGAATTTATCTATATCGAATCCTCCGAAGAAGATGGAGTCCCCAGAAAGTATTACCGCTGGAACGAAATCATAGAAGAAAACGGAAACTACCGGATCAAAGATGCCTATTTGTCGAAGTATGAATACAAAGACACACTGACCATGAAGCAGGATGCCGGAGGCTATTACGTAGAATCGAGACTGAAATCGGGTAAAGACAATCCCACCCCGGGCACATACGAAAAACATTACGTGACCATCCAAAATCTGATGGCAAAACGCAATGACTATCCGAAGTACTACGTATACAAATGCTCCAAACAAGAAAACCAACCCCAGCTGTGGTCACCAACTGTTCTCCGTCTGGGCGAAATGTACCTGAACCGTGCGGAAGCCTATGCCAAAGAACCGGCATTGGGTGATGCTTTGGCAGACCTCAACGTAATCCGTACCCGGGCACACATACCCGCACTTTCGGCCGGTGACATGAAACCCGGTAAAACCATGTTGGAATATGTATTGGAGGAACGCCGCAAGGAGTTGGCTTTCGAAGGACATCGCCGCTTCGACATCTTCCGCAACGGACTGACCATGAACCGTACCTATCCGGGCACTCACGACCGTGGAGCCGCAACTTCGGTCCGCCTGACCATTTCAGCTGACGATCCGGCAGCAATCGAATTCATCCCTCAACGTGAGATCGATTCATATCCGGGAGTCTTGGAACAGAATCCATAAAGGGAGAAACATCCGGTGGACCCTTGTCCGAGTATACGAGGGTCTGCCGGATAAAAAGAAGATATAGAGATAACCTGAACAGTTCATTTAACAAAAATAAAAACGACATGAGAAACATCCAACGAACCATCCTTTGGATAGCCGGGCTACTCTTTTGCCTGCCATCCTCCAGTTCAAACCCAGTAGTCATAGGCAATAGCCGTTTTACCTTTATCACCGACCATCTGGTACGTATGGAATACGCACAGCAGGGAAAGTTCCTGAACGACTCTACCCTCTTCGCTGTAGACCGTACCCCCAGATGTACCGAAGTAAAAGTAGAGCGTAAAGAAGGCAACCGTTACATCATGACCACTCCCGCCATGCGTGTCGAGTATTACAATGACGGATTTCCCTTCGGACAAACCAACTTGTTTGTCTATTTCCGAAACGGAGACTCCCCTAAAGAAAAACGTTGGTACATAGCCAGCCGCCAAAGCCGGAATCTATTGGGAGCAGTGACAACGCTTGATGACGTAGAAGGTCCCATCGACCGCCAGGAAGGGTTATTGAGCCGGGACGGCTGGTATCTGATTAACGATACCGGTAAGGAAGTCCTAAAAAACGGATGGGTGGCGACACGTGACCGTAACCATGTTCAGGATCTGTATTTGTTTGTTTACGGCAATGACTACAAGGCAGCCTTGAAATCACTTCAGGCAGTCAGCGGACCATCACCGATGACCCGCAAATATGTACACGGATCTTGGTATTGCCGCTGGTGGAACTACACAGACGAAGATTATCGCCAGTTGGTACGGGAATATCGTGAACACGACTTTCCCCTCGATATCATGGTGTTCGATATGGGATGGCATACACAAAATGCCAAAGTCGGAACCGGACATGCCGGCACACGGGGTTGGACAGGCTATAGCTGGAACCGTAAACTGATTCCCGAACCGGAGAAACTGATAAAAGACTTCAAAGACGATCATATCTACGTAGTACTGAACGAACATCCACACGACGGCATCCGTCCGCACGAAGATAGTTATCAAGCTTTTGTACGAGATTTGGGAGTCGATACCCAGCAAACAGGTGTACCCCTGTTTGACGCAGGTGACCGTGACTATATGAATGCTTTCATGAAACATGCTCATCAGGAAAGTGATTCCATGGGAGTAGCCTTCTGGTGGCTCGACTGGCAACAAGATTATCTATATCCTCTGGTACGGGGAACAAATATGAAACATCTTCCCTGGATGAATCACATCTATTATAATTATTCGTCCGGTAACCACCTTCGCGGTGCAGGTTTCAGCCGTTGGGCCGGATGGGGCGACCATCGTCACCCGATTCAATTCTCCGGTGATGCTGTGGGCAACTGGGACTTACTCCGCTTTGAGGTCGACCTGACTACCACCAGCGGCAATGCAGGTTGTTTCTTCTGGGCACATGACCTTGGCGGATTCTACGACGGAACCGACCCGGAACTTTACACTCGCTGGACACAGTTCGGATTGCTGAATTCTTCACTCCGCATCCACTCGGTGTACGACGAAAAACTCGACCGCCGTCCCTGGCTCTGGGGCGTAGAAGCAGAAAAGGCAATGCACCGGATTTACCACCTACGCTCTCAACTGATGCCCTACATCTACTCTTCCGTCCGCCAATGCCATACAGATATGTTACCACTTAACCGGGGAATGTACATTGAATATCCGGACGAAGAAAAAGCCTATCACTATCCGGGACAATTTCTCTTCGGTGACCTCTTGTTGGGTGCTCCCATCACCGCCAAGGGAGAAGGAGAAAAAAAGATAGCCACACAAGAGGTCTGGCTGCCCGGTGGAACCGACTGGTATAATTTCTTCACCGGAGAAAGACAAGAAGGCGGGCAAGTGATCAAAACGAAAAGCCCGCTGGAACAATTTCCATTGTTCATCAAGGGAGGTTGTCCTCTGCCGATGCAGCCTTATACGGAACGAATGTGTTCCACCCCGCTCACAGAATTGATCGTACGTTGTTATCCGGGCAAAGAAGGAGCAAACAATACTTATATCCTGTACGAAGACGACGGACTGACCCAAGACTACCTGCAAGGAAAGTATGCCACCACACGCCTCAACTATCAGAAGTCAGGGGGACAGACGATCATCACTGTATCTCCGGTAGAAGGGACTTATGAAGGACAGCCCCGAAAACGTGCCTACCGGATCGAACTGCCGGGGATTCCGGTACAGGCCCGTGTGTCGGTAAACGGCAAAAAGGCTCGAACAGCTCCCAATCAAGAATTAAACGGAGTTATCGTACCGATTAAGGTAATGGATATCCATAAACCGGTTGTAATCAAAATACAATAATAATACGGCCTTTTCCCACTCTCCTCCCCCACAAAGCAGATTGGAAAAACCAATAGCAATTCCTACCCGCCAGTTGGGAAAGTAGCGGGATAAGGCCCCCAAATAAAGTACAATGCTAAAAAGAACATTTATATTAATCTGCCTTGTCCTGAGCTTTTGTTCACTGCCAGCGCAAGAACTGATTCAGGTTACGACACGCAACACAGCACTTGTTTTCAGGGTTGCCAATCAGTCACTAAGACAAGTTTATTATGGGCCACGTCTGGCAGACACCGATGTATTACAGAAACAGGGCAATAACTTTCCGGCATATTCGACTTATGGAATGGGAGAACAAAACGAAGTGGCCCTTCATGCAGTACATGCAGACGGTAATACCTCTACACTACTGAACTTTGAAAACGTGAAACAAGAGTCTCCGGAACCCGGCATAACACTGACTACGATTTCACTGAAAGACCCGCTATATCCTTTTCAAGTGAAACTTTTCTATAAGGCATACGAAGAGAGCGACCTTATAGAACAATGGACTATATATCAGCATACTGAAAAGAAACCGGTAACACTTTACCAGTTTGCTTCCGCACAGCTCTCCTTTAAATCTTCCTCCTACCGACTCACTCACTTTGCCGGTGACTGGGCCGGAGAATGCAACATGAGTGAAGTAGAACTGACAGAAGGCATCAAAGTGATAGATTCCAAATTAGGAACCCGTGCCACATTCTTTGCTCATCCCATGTGTCTGCTATCCCTGAACGGACGGATGACTGAAGACAATGGAGAAGTGATAGGGATGGCTCTGGCATGGCCTGCCAACTTCAAGTTGGAGTTTGAAAAAAACAACAATCAGGAACTCCGTGTACTTGCCGGAATGAATCCGTACGCATCACACTACAAACTTAAAAAAGGCGATGTATTCCAAACTCCTTCGTTCCTCTACACATACAGTACAAAAGGAAACGGACAGGTCAGTCGTAATTTCCACCGTTGGGCACGTAAATATGGTTTACGCCACGGAGAAAATTCACGTTATACCCTGATGAACAACTGGGAAGCCACTTACTTCAACTTTAACGAACCCAAACTGAAATCAATTATAGAAGATGCTGCAGGGATGGGCTTCGAACTCTTCCTGCTGGACGACGGATGGTTTGGACAGAAACATCCCCGCAACAATGATGACGCAGGACTTGGCGACTGGGTGGTAAACAAAGAAAAACTTCCCAACGGACTGGGATGGCTGGTAAAACAATGTACGGATAATGATATCAAGTTCGGTATCTGGGTGGAACCTGAAATGGTAAACCCCAAAAGTGAACTATTCGAAAAACATCCTGACTGGGTAATCCAGCAACCGGGACGTGAACATATTCTCTTTCGCCGGCAACTGGTACTCGACCTATCGAATCCCGAAGTACAAGAGTTTGTATATAAGAGTGTACACGACATTCTGAAAGATAACCCTCAGATAGCTTTTGTGAAATGGGACTGTAACCGTGCTGTAACCAACCCGGGATCCACTTATTTACCTGCCGACGAACAGTCACACATATGGATCGAATACGGACGGGGATTACTGAATGTTTTTAAGAAAGTACGCGATTCACATCCCGACGTACACTTTATGCTTTGTTCTGGTGGAGGAGGCCGTCTGGATTACGGTTCACTGCGCTACTTCGAGGAATACTGGCCCAGCGATAATACCGATGCCTTGCAACGTATCCTTATTCAATGGGGCAATTCACAGTTCTTTCCCTCGATAGCAATGTGTTGCCATGTTTCTGCCAGTCCGAATCATCAGACCGGGCGCACTACTCCACTGAAATTCCGCTTTGACGTAGCTATGCAGGGAGCTTTGGGAATGGATTTACAACCGTCCACCATGAATGAAAAAGAAGTAATCTTTGCCAAAGAGGCTATCAAGACTTACGAAAGTATCCGTAACATAGTGTTTACAGGCGACCTGTACCGTATTTTATCTCCTTACGAAGGTAACCGCACCTCCATGATGTATGTATTGCCGGACAAGAGTCGTGCCGTATTCTATGCTTACCAATTAAAATCACATATCGGTGAAGTTAGTGCTCCGATGCGTTTCAAAGGTCTGAGTCCCGACAAGAAATACAACGTGAAAGAATTGAACATCTATCCGGGAAGCCGTGCTGCAACAGGGTCAGCCAACGGACAATCTTTCAGTGGCGATTTCCTGATGAATCAAGGCTTGCCTATTGGTTTATCCGGTGATTACAGTAGCGCTGTCATTGAGTTGGAACAGCAGTAGCCGACAAGAGGTTGTTTCATAACTCACCACAGATTACACAGATTTACATAGATAAATATTATTGGTTATCAGTAGATTTAAAATCGTTTTGTGTAAATCGGTGTAATCTATGGTGAATACGAGTTTTGACACATTTACATTTGCAGTAATAGCAATCCGGCTATAAGTGTTTATTATTGATCGATTCCAAATGAAGCCACAATGATATTTTTTTCATCCAAAGAATTAGGATTACGAACCGTTATCCCATATTCGCCCACCGGCTTTTCTTTCAATGTGATCAGATAAGAACTTTCTCCATATTTTTTAGCTGTATACGGAAGTAGTTCCAGATTATTGCTAGAGGCTCCTCCAAATGTACTCAAAGAAGATAACTCGGCCTTACGTACCTTCTTACCCGTTTCGAACTGAAAGATATTAATAATAGACATTGGATCGGTATTGTTGTCCACAGCTCTCACAATCAACTTAAAATCATCTCCCTGATGTAATCGTACCTGAGCGCTAGGACCATCTACATTTATCTTTGTTTTCACTTTACCCATACCTACCAAATATATCGAAGCATTGGCTTTTGTTTTGATTTTAACAGTAGCTTTTTCCAGCGGAGTCGTGCTGTTATCCGGATTTAACACTAACACCTCACCTATAAAATCAGGTTCGGTAACCGTCTCTTGTGCATAACTACCTGTACAGAACAGAATGCTTATCAAAAATAATAATTTAATTCTCATACTTGTCGTTGTTTTTAAATTAAAATAATCTACAAATATATCTATTATTCACAATTTTTCCTATAAGAGTCAGTTACATTATTTCTCAAATCCGGCAAGTTCTTTCTTCACAATCCAATATCCAACTCTTGACTCTGAAATACCCGGCTTCACTTTATGGTTACATATCAACTCGTCATCCACTATCGCAGATTCTAAATAATAAAAACAACAGGCGTCATCTCCATCCAATTTACGGGCCAATTCTATGATATGTGTAGATATCAAAAAACGGCTATATGCCTTTGCTTTCAACACCTCTGCTACGGCAACCGATGCCTCAAAAGCATCCCGCGCATTGGTTCCCCTAAACAATTCATCGAAAAGTACAAAACAGTGATGCCCCTTGTTAATCTGTTCCAGCACCTCTTTTACTCTCAATACTTCCGCATAGAAATGGCTGCGACCATCTCTCAGAGAATCCGGCAGATTGATAGAAGTAAAAATACCATCGAACATAGGACAAACCATCGAGGAAGCCGGTACCGGAAATCCGGCATGAGCCAACCATACAGCAGATGCTATTGCCTTCAAAGTCGTGGATTTACCCGCCATATTCGACCCGGTAAAGATGCAGATATTCCCATTCTCCATCTCCCAATCGTTCGCTACAGCATCTTTCACTTGCGGATGATAGAAATTGCACAGCATAAACTTGCTATCATTAGTAAAAGAAGGAAAGCACCAACCTTTCGTCACTGCTGTCCGATGCACGGTACGAATGGCATCCAGTTGATATACAATAGAAAGAAGAGCTGCAATGGTATGATTTCGTCGATAACGGAAAATGTAATCCAAACGGTCGGTCCGGTAAAAGCTATCTTCCTGCCCGCAGGAATCAACCTTTTTTCCCAATTCCGTAGCCTGATAGATCTCTGAGATAGTGGCGACAATGTTACGGATCAACCGGGGAGAGAGTGCCGTCACATGATCTGCAAAAGTTTTCAGCTCCAACAAAACGTTTTCAAGCAACTTCGTTCCCCTACGGATGACATAACGCTCGGGAGTAGCCCTGAAATGCCGGAAGATATATGAAAAGGCAGATTCCAAATAGCTCACTCTCGTCGGACGATCTCCCTGGCTGAGATAAAACTCAATGAAATCCAGTTCTTCCCTACAAATACGTATCTCCGGAAAGTCCGGATAGCGGATCGCTTCCTGCCTTTCGTGCAATGCTTTCCAATCAGACAAAGGGTGAACCAGCCACTCTTCCAGACACCTCTTTCCTCCATCACTTTCCGTCATGTCAAAGAGCGAGAAAAGAGTTTTCTCGCCATACGTACTTTCCACAATTCCTAAGTCATTGAGGGTCTGTCGATCTGTTCGCAACTTTTTCACGGTACCTCCTATGATAGATTTCCCAAAGATAGAATATTTTTCCGGGAATAGCACTATTCATCCTCTGGGAATTGTATAACTTTGCAGCCGATAAATCCATAGTTTACATATTGAAATGGGAAAATATCGCACGAAAGGGAGCATTGCTCTCATCATTACAGGAAGTGTCCTGATCCTCGTACTGGCAGGTTTATATCTGGGGCGTAACGGAATTCTCTGCCGGACGGCCGACAAACGAATACTATATGCCGAACAAAAATACGGATTATCTATCTGCTATGAGGACCTGCGAATGAAAGGATTAAACGAAATCGAACTGAAAAATCTCTCTATAGTTCCCCGCAACCGGGATACCCTTCTCACCCTGCATACTTTGAACATGCACCTCAACTTTTGGAAATTGATTCGGGGAAAAATTGAAGTGCGTAATGTAACCGTCGACCAACTGAAGGCCTCATTTATAAAAGCAGACAGCATGGCGAATTATGATTTTCTCTTCTTGAAAAGAAAACGGGAGACTTCATCCGGACAGGTTCAGACCGACTATGCCCACAGAATAAACCGGATACTGAATCTTTTCTATGGCTTCCTGCCGGAAAACGGGACCTTGTGTAAAATAGACATTACTGAACGGAAAGACCGTAACTTCGTAAACATCCATATTCCCAAACTAACGGTCCGGCAAAATCATTTTCGCTCGGATATCGAAGTACATGAAGACTCGACAACCCAACATTGGACCACCTGCGGAAAAGTAAACCGCAGCAGCCATACCCTGAAAGCAGAACTCTATGCACAACAGAACAACAAAATCACCCTACCCTACCTCAAACGCCGTTTCGATGCCGATATTCGGCTGGATACCCTGACTTATAGCCTGACAAAATCGGAAGAGAATGGCGGACAGGTTCAGTTGACCGGGCAAGCGGCTGTCAGTGGACTCGAAGTATATCACAAGGCTCTTTCTCCTGAAACGGTCAATCTGGATCGTGGTCAAGTATCTTACCGGATTCTTGTAGGCAAAGAATCCGCCGAACTGGATAGTACTACTGTGGTACGGTTCAATCAAATGCAGTTTCGCCCTTACCTGAAAGCCGAAAAGAAAAAACAGCAATGGCATTTCACAGCAGCCGTAGACAAACCCTGGTTTCCGGCAGACCAATTGTTCGGTTCACTTCCCAAAGGATTATTCAGTAACCTGGAAGGTATAAAGACAAGTGGCGAACTGGCCTATCACTTTTTTCTGGATGCAAATTTTGCCCTGTTGGATAGTCTGAAATTGGAATCGGAACTGAAGGAAAGGAATTTCCGCATTGTAAACTACGGGGTCACAGATCTTGGTAAAATGTCGGAAGAATTTATCTATACGGCTTACGAAAACGGCCAACCGGTACGTACTTTTCCAATCGGCCTTTCCTGGGAACATTTCACACCATTGGACAGCATCTCTCCGTTGTTGCAAATGTCTGTGATGCAAAGTGAAGACGGAGCTTTCTACTTCCACCGGGGATTCCTTCTTGAAGCCATGCGCGAAGCGTTGATACAAGATCTGAAAGTGAAACGTTTTGCCCGCGGAGGGAGTACCATCACCATGCAGTTGGTGAAAAACGTATTTCTGAATCGAAACAAAAACATAGCCCGCAAACTGGAAGAAGCTCTGATTGTCTGGCTGATAGAGACAGAACGCCTTACCTCCAAAGAACGAATGTACGAAGTATATCTGAATATAGTAGAATGGGGACCGCTCGTTTATGGAGTGCAGGAAGCAGCAACCTATTATTTTAAAAAGCGCCCGTCTCAACTGACAGCCGAAGAATCTATTTTTCTGGCTTCCATTATTCCAAAGCCGAAGCATTTCCGGAATTCGTTTAACAATGATATGCAACTGAAGGAGAGCCTGGAAGGCTATTACCGTTTAATAACCGAACGATTAGTGAAAAAAGGAATCATCAGTGAAGTGGCAGCCGACAGTATCCGCCCGGAAATTAATGTAACCGGCGAGGCAAAGAAAGATCTGCAAAGAGACAGCATACAATAGTTTGCCAAAGCCTCGAAGCCAAGACAAGAGGTAGATGTTCTGACCTCTTATCCTGACTGGTTCAACTTCTGAAATTTTAAAGAAATAATACGGAAACAGAAAGGAAAGGCAAATAGCACTTATCTTTCTCTGTTCCCCCTCTCTGCAGAGCGGGATGAAGTACTACGGCTATTGCTACGTTTGCTATCCGTACGCTCCGGTGTTGCTCTATGAGGAGTAGATATGTTTTCACTCTTCCGGACAGTATTCGTCCTCCGGTTATTTTCCGTACTTCTGGTTCCTCTGCCGGTACGGGTAACATTCCCAGGAGTCACTCTGTTGTTATCCCGTGAAGCTGAGCTTTCTCTTTGGGACACTCCTCTTCTCACCTCATCTCTCCGTCCCGAATTGGAACGTATGGTTACCGATCCGAAATCGGAACGGCGATGCGTGTTATAATTTCGATGATCTCTTATACTGTGCGAACCCGAATAGAAATCATGTCGATAGCGTCCGCGATAATAGCTGTTATGATAATGAGTACGATAGTGTCCACCGCAATAGCTGTTATAGTGGTACGGTTTGCCAAAGTAGAAATGATTATGGTTTGTATACCGAATATAGATACGAAAACTCCAACTGCCACCACTGGCATAAACCGGTCGATAAAAATAATCGACCCCTATAAAACGGCGATACTGTGAAGCAGTCAGCACCCAACGCAAATCATCATTACGAATGTCCAGGGTACGATAGTATTTATCGAGTGCCCACTCTTCTCCCCTTATCACATCGTCCATCAGATAACGAATGGAGTAAATAAAATCGTAATTGATTTCGTATACATCATTATATTGCCCTGTGCTCAGGTTCAGTTCATAGGCCATCTTATCGGTCAGGAAACGAGTCTCCTTGCGAATGCGGCTATTGCTCATGGCTGCCATACTCACACTGCTTATAGCAGTGATTCCTATGACCAAAAAGAATATCAATATTCGTTTCATATCTTAAGTCTATTTAATTCTATTATAGTTCCTCACAAAGTTCTTCACCGTATCCTGATTCGACAGAAAATCCAATCCGTCTATTGCTGCGGAAAAATTATCTTTATCCACTACGCTCGGATAAAGTATCTTCAGTACCTTAGTCCGATCATCATCAAAGCTATAAAGTTTTATCAATCTGCAGCATTGCTCTGATGTAAATCCGGTAGAGCGGGTTGCTTTCTCAATGAAATCTGTCCGGTCCGAATCAAAAGTTTTACTCTTTACATCATTTAAAAAGCGGGCAAACTCATCGTTTCTCATGGCTCTATAGTCACAAGCGGGAGCTATGTCCGAAGCAGTGACTGTACCACCTATGCCTAAAGAAAAGGAAGGGGCAGGAGGAGCAGTCGGTGCACCGTCTCTAAACGAATCCAACCCAACAACACGGTTGTCGATAAAGTTAACACAAATCACCGAATGCCCTGCTTTGGAAAGATACCCGCGATATTCCCACTCTTCCATTGCTCCATCAAAGCGTCTGTAATTGGGCTTTCCAAGAATCGCCTTCACTTCCTGTTGTGTCATTCCTTTCTGGATACTCATTAGCTGACTGTTTTTGAAGTTTAAGATCAAGCCTGCACAACTACTCATAACAACAAGCAAGATTAATATCGCCGAAACATGTATTTTTTTCATAATTCTTATAGGTTTTAGTTACGTTGATTATGGTATTTTCTCACAAATTCGTTCATCTTGTTTTTATCCGACTGAAAAGTGAGGCTTTCGATGACCAGATAGAAATTGGGTTTATCAACAATCCGTGGATACATAGCCTGCATCAGTTTTATCTTTTCACTATCGAAACTGAACAGATTTACTAATTGGAGACATTGGTCGGAAGTGAAGCCTGTCGAAACAAGTGTAGTTTCAATCAGCTTGTTACGGTCTGAGTCGAAATGTTTGTCTTTCACAGTTCTCAGAAAACGGTCGAACTCTGTACGGTTCATCACTACATCATAGCCGGGACGCACCGGACGATCGGGACAGAAATCAGGACGATCATTATAGCCCACCCGAATATCCCTGATATTCATACCGGGATTTGAGACCCATTCCTGAAACAGCAAGTCGCCTTTCACACTTTGTCCGGTACGTGGTATATAACGTACTGCATATACTTCTATCCGGTGCCTGCCCGAATAATTAGCAATGAAACAAGTCTCCGTCGGAGTGCAGATTTGCTCGCCATCCACAAAGACAAGAATCGCTTCACCTGAGCTTTGGATATTTATTCCGCTGATTCTTCCGGCTTGTGCAACAAATGCAACAAACAAGAAACAAAGAGTTATGATTACTTTTCGCATGTCGTTTAGTTTTTATTGTTTCTAATATCACAAAAATAGGGTGAGGAAACTCCCCACCCTAATGATTCTGTCTATTCATACGTAGGGTTTTCCCTATTCAACTTAGGGACGTACCAACTCGATGCCGTCTTCATGAAGAAGAATCAGACGCTTCTTGTACAAATCGCCAACGGCCTTCTTGAATGTCTTCTTACTAACACCGAACGTGTCATAAATCTCCTCGGCAGGACTCTTATCTGTAAGTCCAATCCATCCCCCATGCTCTGTGATGTAGCGATGAAGTGTCTTTGAAAAATCATCTATCTTTTCAAAGCCCGGCTTCTGGAGAATCAGATCTATCTTGCCATCTTCGCGTACCTGCTTGACGTATGCTTTCAGTACATCGCCGGTATGTAAAGTCTGAAATATTTCACTATCATACAGCAAGCCGCTATACATATTCTCAATAATAGCCTTAAACCCGAGGTCTGTCTTCTGCCAGATAAGGATGTTCACTTCTTCACCAGGCTGATAAGCAGCTTTCTCTTTAGATAAGTAACGGTCTACTTTGGCCGAAGCTACGATCCGAAAACTTTCATCATCAATATGGGCATGGATAACGTATTTATTCCCTACCTGCATCTTCATCTTCTGCTCGCTGAAAGGGACAAACAGATCCTTCATCAATCCCCAGTTAAGAAAAGCTCCGAACTGGTTGACCCACGATACTTCCAGGCAGGCAAACTCCCCTACTTGTACCAAAGGTGTCAATGTAGTAGCTATTAACCGTTCTTCATTATCCAGATAAAGGAAGACGTTCAACCAGTCTCCCAACTTACAATCTTCGGGTACATAGCGGGTGGGCAACAGGATTTCTCCCTCTTCTCCCCCATCCAGATACATACCGAAATCGACCTGCTTGACTACCTCAAGCTGGTTGAATTTTCCTAATTCAATGCTCATAATCTTCATTCTGTTTACTGCAAAGATAAATAAAAAACAGACGTAAGAATGATTAGCCGCCGAAAAACATATTGCCGCATCTGCTTGTTATCATTGGCAAATGATAACTTTTCATTATAGCGCAAAACTTTTTTCGATAAACAACCTGCACATAAACAAGTTATCTTTGCATCGGAAACAAAAAAACAAAGCAATTGTCGAATTAAAAAAGATATAAATTATGGAATTCTTAACCAACGAAAAACTTACGATTGTAGGAGCTGCCGGAATGATTGGCTCTAACATGGCACAGACTGCCTTAATGATGAAACTGACTCCGAACATCTGCCTGTACGACCCCTATGCACCCGCTTTGGAAGGCGTGGCTGAAGAGTTGTATCACTGTGCGTTCGAGGGGGTAAACCTGACCTACACTTCAGACATCAAAGAAGCTTTGTCGGGAGCCAAATACATTGTGTCCTCCGGTGGTGCTGCCCGTAAAGCAGGCATGACCCGTGAAGATTTACTGAAAGGTAATGCAGAAATCGCCGCCCAGTTTGGTAAAGATATCCGCCAATATTGCCCGGACGTAAAACATGTGGTTGTCGTATTCAATCCTGCCGATATCACCGGATTGATTGTCTTACTCTATGCCGGACTGAAACCGTCACAAGTATCAACATTAGCAGCTTTGGACAGTACACGTCTGCAAAACGAACTAGTGAAATACCTTCATATTCCCGCATCTGAAATAGTGAATTGCCGTACGTATGGCGGACACGGAGAACAGATGGCCGTATTCGCTTCTACCACCAAAGTACAAGGTGAAGCGCTTACTAAAATTATAGATACTCCACGTATGCCTATGCAGGATTGGGAAGACCTGAAAGTACGCGTCATCCAAGGTGGAAAGCATATCATCGACCTGCGCGGGCGCTCTTCATTCCAAAGTCCGGCCTATCTGTCTATCGAAATGATTGCAGCAGCCATGGGCGGACAACCTTTCCGCTGGCCGGCAGGAACGTACGTATCCGACAAAAAGTTCGATCATATCCTGATGGCAATGGAGACTTCTATCACGAAAGAAGGTGTAAGCTATAAGGAAATACAGGGAACTCCCGAAGAGAAAAAAGAAATGGAAGAGAGCTACGCTCACTTATGCAAATTACGTGATGAAGTGATCGCTATGGGTATCCTTCCGGAAATCAATAAATGGCATGAACTGAACAAGCATATTAACTGATGACATCATACAAAGTTTAATTTAGTTGGGATACTGCCTGTCTGCTACGTACAGATGGGCAGTATTTTTTAGGCATACTTATTCCTGAACAGTTATTTTGGCTTACTTTCGTCAGCTGCCTCCAATTGTTTATAATACTCCTCTTTCTCTTTGTTCTTTTTTTGAATCAGGCTGGTGACATAAACCGTAAAGATCGGGAACATCATCATACCCAGTGCCGCCAGCAACACCGAAAGTACACGTCCCGTCACGGTGACAGCAATAATATTGGAACCTACCGTAGTCACATCCATAAATGCCCACCAAAGCGCATCTCCGTAACCGGTCACCAAGGGATTGACCTTGTGTTCGAGTACAAAAAAAGCCAGGCTTGAAAAGTAAACAGTAGCAAGCAACATAGTCAGATAGGAAACAAACAGTCCGGAAGCCTTATTATAAGTAAGCCACCCCACCACAATAGCCATCGCATAGCCGCCTCGAACCAAAGGAACAAAACGAATCATATAAGTCACTTCGGGTGAAAAAGTCCATCCCATATAGGATATAATATTCTGGTAAGGTATCGCCACCAACAAAAAGATGAAATGCGTACTAAGATAGTGCCACTTATTTTTCGAAAGAAACAACTCGAGAATGAAATCGAACAGAAATAAGACACAAATCCATAGCTGAACTTTCATATAAACCGATTGGGTATAAAAAGGGATACCCTTAAACGTATCTATCGAGATGCTGATGACCAGAAACAGGGAAAGCAGCAGGATGATGACATGTAAAATGCCGTAAATCCCTTTCTTCCGCAAAGCAAAATCAGAAAGAGCCATTTTCATAAGCGCTGATATTTTATAGGTTATTTTATTATGCAGAAGGAACAAGAGTCCTACACGATTTGTTTGATACCCACCCGGATTCAATAGAGGAACCGGTGATTTCACTCTTCACCGATGTTAATTAACCAAGTTTGACGTTAGTAAACTAAAACATCTCACGTTAAACGTTGTTATAGACACTGACTTAAAAATATTTTTCACTTAAAACCTTAACTTATGGCAAATATTAAACAAGCAGTGAAACTAGGGGTATTCACCCTGGCGATCATGAACGTAACGGCAGTAGTATCCCTACGCGGACTTCCTGCCGAGGCCGTATATGGAATGAGTTCGGCCTTCTATTATCTTTTCGCAGCTATCGTATTCCTTATTCCGACATCACTCGTTGCGGCGGAATTGGCTGCCATGTTCCAGGACAAACAGGGTGGTGTGTTCCGTTGGGTAGGCGAAGCGTACGGAAAGAAATTGGGATTCCTTGCCATCTGGGTACAATGGATTGAAAGTACGATCTGGTATCCGACTGTATTGACATTCGGTGCTGTATCTATCGCTTTCATCGGAATGAATGATACACACGACATGACACTGGCCAGCAACAAATACTATACACTGGCCGTTGTGCTTATCATTTATTGGCTGGCTACCTTCATCTCACTGAAAGGAATGGGATGGGTAGGTAAAGTAGCTAAAATAGGCGGTATGGTGGGAACCATCATCCCCGCTGCCCTGCTGATTATCCTGGGTATTGTTTACTTGGCATCCGGAGGGCATTCCAACCTTGACTTCCATAGCAGCTTCTTCCCCGACCTTACGAATTTCGATAACGTGGTATTAGCGGCAAGTATCTTCCTCTTTTATGCCGGTATGGAAATGGGCGGTATCCACGTAAAGGATATGCAAAACCCTTCAAAGAACTATCCGAAAGCAGTATTTATCGGTGCACTTATTACTGTAATCATCTTCGTCTTGGGTACATTCTCACTAGGTATCATTATCCCGGCCAAAGATATCAGCCTGACACAGAGTTTACTTGTTGGCTTCGACAACTATTTTAGATATATCCATGCATCCTGGTTATCACCGATCATCGCCATTGCTCTTGCATTCGGTGTGTTGGCAGGTGTATTGACATGGGTTGCCGGTCCGTCCAAAGGTATCTTTGCCGTAGGTAAGGCCGGTTATATGCCTCCGTTCTTCCAGAAAACCAATAAATTGGGTGTACAGAAAAATATCCTGTTCGTTCAGGGTGGTGCTGTTACCGTATTGAGCCTTCTGTTTGTGGTTATGCCTTCCGTACAGAGCTTCTATCAGATCTTGTCACAGCTGACAGTTATTCTTTATCTGGTGATGTACTTACTCATGTTCTCTGGTGCCATCTACCTGCGCTATAATATGAAGAAAGCTAACCGTCCGTTCCGTATCGGTAAAAAAGGTAACGGCTTGATGTGGATCGTCGGCGGCCTCGGTTTCCTCGGTTCATTACTGGCGTTTATCCTCAGCTTTATCCCGCCCAGCCAGATTTCTACAGGTAGCAACACGGTATGGTTCTCTGTATTGATTATCGGTGCTTTGGTTGTTGTGATTGCTCCGTTTATCATTTATGCAGCTAAAAAGCCATCATGGGCTGACCCGAACAGTACTTTCGAACCGTTCCACTGGGAAACACAAGCTAAACCACAAGTTGCTCCGGCAACAGCAACTACCGCCGGTCCGGCAACAAGCAGCACTACCACTGTCGGTAGTACAACTTCTGCCCCATCGACAGGTTCCGGCTCTGTTTCATCCGATAAGGACACCCCACAGAAACAAAGTTAAAAGTGTATCTATCTACCTGAATGAAAGAGGTTGTATCCGAAAGTTTATTCTATATTCTACCGGATACAACCTCTTATTTTTCATAAATCTGCTCAGGATTTCAAAGGAAGGGTAAACCAGAAGGTAGATCCTTTTGTCACTTCCGATTCGACTCCCATTTCTCCCCCCAGATTCTGTACGATAGTTTGTGAAAGAGTCAGTCCCAGCCCTGTTCCGGGTACTTCATGGTCCAATTTGGTAAATCGGTCGAATATTTTATCCTGTTCTCCGGCAGGAATGCCAATACCTGTATCAGAAACATAAAAGTAAATCTCGTCCTCTCCTTGGGGACGACATCCGAAACAAATCTCCCCACTGTGGGTAAACTTCATCGCATTATGTACCAGATTTGTGATTATCTGTACGATACGATGTTGCTCGGAATAAATGATCCATTCATCTGTTCCTGCCTCACAATTCAGTTTAATTTCGGGCTTGTCTTTCAGACGTATGTTTAAAATGCCATGCAGACCACACAACAAATCGTTTACATCAAATTCGGAATAATGGAAATCCAGGCTACCCGACTCTATTTTTGAAAGGTCGAGTACATCCGTCACTATCTGCAATAAACGATCATTGTTTTCCGCTACAATATCCAGATACATCTTTTTTTCCGTATCATCATCCGCAGAAGCCAACAAACCGGAAAAACCGACAATCGCATTCAGTGGGGTACGAATTTCATGACTCATATTAGCTATAAAAGCAGATTTCAACTTTTCGGCAGAAACAGCGTTCTCTTTTTCAATATTCAGCAACCGCTGCATATTCTTCAATTCAGTAATATCATAGACAGTCAGTAACATCTGTTCGTGACCTTCATTATTCAAGTAAGTACCCGAGACAGAAACATCACAAGGAATAATCTGTTGATGATCCGAACTGAGCAGCCTCATGGATGCTTCTAATTTATGGAAACCCTTTTTATGGCAGAATGCATTCTCAATAGTATGGCGAATCATGCAATTTTCGCAATTTTTATGTGCCCCGCATCCTCCGCCACTACGAACAGCGTTTTTACAATTCAGCAGATCACCGACTCTACCGGAGGACGCAGGCTCTTCTAAGATTCCACTCAAATCATAATAATTGGTCCTTATCACCACCAAGTCACTATTTATCAAGATAAAGCAAGCGTTCATACTACGTAAAATCGTATCTGATTCCTTGGTTTGAGCCACCCATTCGTTCTTTTGCACACTTATCTTTCTCCACAAATACCAATATCTGGCACAAATAAAAAGAATAATGATTATAAAGACGCTAAAGATAATGTAGATCATCATATACTTCTAACTGGAAATCTTATTTGTTTTGTTTGTTATGAACATGTCCGCAGTTACCCGCTACATAATTTTGCGGTAAAGATAAGGAAATAGCATTATACATATAATAAAGACAAACGTTTATTTTATTGAGGATGACCACATTTTAAGAAACCTTTTCTTCCGGTTGCATCTATGCATATTCATACAGTCTCTAACCCAAAGATACTAAGTCTTACAGATTTTCATACATCTTCTTTGTCTACTGTCCATTCCTAATTTCATTAATTCACCGACAGAAACGTATTAATATCATTTTCGTTGAAGAAAGACGTAAGATCATCGTAAAATCAAAACAAGAAAAAAGATTTCCACTCCCTTTGGACAAATATTTCATATTTTCTTTGCCAAACTATTGCAGTATTAAAAATTATACCTATCTTTGCACCCGCAATCACAAAGGTGCCATAGCTCAGTTGGTAGAGCAAAGGACTGAAAATCCTTGTGTCCCCGGTTCGATTCCTGGTGGCACCACTTTGCAAGTAGCGGAATGTAGCGCAGTTGGTAGCGCACTACGTTCGGGACGTAGGGGTCGGGCGTTCGAGTCGCCTCATTCCGACATTCGCACAAACAAGCCACTCTATTTGAGTGGCTTGTTTGTTTTTAAGAAAAAGAATCGGAATTAAAGGATTGTGGCTTAGTTTGAAAACTTGGGATCATACCTAAATTCTGAGAGAATTCCCGGATCAATCTGAATTCCTCTTTTTACTTTCACCCAAAAAATTACTCCCCCCCTAAATTATATATCACTTCCAATCCAAATTCTGCATATTTCTACATCACATGCTATTTTTATGTATAAAAAGAGTAAAAAAACAGCTTTTTATGCATACTATTTCCAAAATATTGCATACTTTTGCGCCATTCTTAGAATAATTATACAAGATGAAGAAGAAAGCAAATCGGTTAGACGCCATCAAAATGATTATCTCCAGTAAGGAAGTAGGTTCACAGGAAGAACTCTTGCAAGAATTAGGTCAGGAAGGATTTGAACTGACACAAGCTACTCTTTCACGTGACCTGAAACAACTGAAAGTGGCCAAAGCCGCCAGCATGAACGGAAGATATGTATACGTATTACCCAACGACATCATGTACAAACGTGTCGGCGACCAGAGTGCCAGTGAAATGTTGATGAACAATGGCTTCATTTCCCTTCAGTTTTCCGGAAATAACGCAGTAATCAAAACTCGCCCCGGCTATGCCAGCAGCATGGCTTACGACATCGACAACCGTGAATCTGACACCATTTTGGGAACAATTGCCGGAGACGATACCATTATGTTGGTACTACGTGAAGGGGCAACGCCCACTGCCGTACGACATTTCCTGTCTCTCATTATTCCGAATATCAACTAACTAACAACAATTATACTCTATACTAAATCAACAATGGACACTCAACAAATAGATGTTATGGTAGCCGACGCCTCGCATGAGGTTTACGTTGACACTATTTTGGAGACAATCAGAAACGCAGCAAAAGTACGCGGAACCGGAATAGCAGAACGTACACACGAGTACGTAGCCACCAAAATGAAAGAAGGAAAAGCAATCATAGCTCTTTGCGGAGATGTATTTGCCGGATTTACCTACATTGAATCATGGGGAAACAAGCAATACGTTGCTACTTCAGGATTGATCGTACACCCTGACTTCCGGGGATTAGGACTGGCCAAACGTATCAAACAAGCCTCTTTCCAATTGGCTCGTTTACGATGGCCCAGAGCTAAAATATTCAGTCTGACCAGCGGCGCAGCCGTGATGAAAATGAATACGGAATTGGGATATGTACCGGTCACTTTTAACGAGCTGACCGACGACGAAGCCTTTTGGAAAGGATGTGAAGGGTGCATAAACCATGAAATACTGATGGCGAAGGACCGTAAATTCTGCATCTGCACCGCTATGCTATATGATCCGACAGATCCGCATAACATAAAAAAAGAACAAGAAAGAAATAACATTTAAAATATACAGCACTATGGAACAGAAAAAGAAAGTAGTGGTTGCATTCAGCGGAGGCCTCGATACCTCTTTCACTGTAATGTACCTGGCCAAGGAAAAAGGATATGAAGTGTATGCAGCGTGTGCCAACACAGGTGGCTTCAGCGAAGAACAACTGAAACAGAATGAAGAGAATGCCTACAAACTGGGTGCTGTGAAATATGTCACACTCGACGTCACTCAGGAATATTACGAAAAAAGTTTGAAATATATGATATTCGGTAACGTACTACGTAACGGTACCTATCCTATTTCTGTCAGCTCCGAACGTATTTTCCAGGCATTGGCCATCGCACGCTATGCGAAAGAGATTGGTGCGGAAGCCATTGCACACGGTTCGACAGGAGCCGGTAACGACCAGATTCGTTTCGACATGACATTCCTTGTCATGACTCCGGGCGTAGAAATTATTACGCTGACCCGCGATATGGCACTCAGCCGTCAGGAAGAAATCGACTACTTGAACAAAAATGGCTTCGAAGCAGACTTTACAAAACTAAAATACTCTTATAATGTCGGACTATGGGGTACTTCAATCTGCGGCGGAGAAATTCTAGACAGTGCACAAGGATTGCCCGAAACGGCCTACCTGAAGCAAGTAACGAAAGAGGGAAGTGAACTTCTGCGCCTTGAATTTAAGAATGGTGAACTTCACGCCGTGAATGGAGAAGTGTTCGAAGATAAAATTGCCGCCATCCAAAAAGTGGAAGAGATAGGTGCTGCTTACGGTATTGGCCGTGATATGCATGTAGGTGATACTATCATCGGTATCAAAGGACGTGTAGGATTCGAAGCCGCCGCTCCAATGTTGATCATCGGTGCACACCGTTTCCTTGAGAAATACACATTGAGCAAATGGCAACAATATTGGAAAGATCAGGTAGCTAACTGGTATGGTATGTTCCTTCATGAAAGCCAATACCTGGAACCGGTGATGCGTGATATCGAAGCAATGCTTCAAGAATCACAACGTAATGTGAACGGTACAGCCATCCTTGAGCTCCGTCCGTTGTCATTCTCTACTGTCGGTGTAGAATCACAAGACGACCTGGTAAAGACCAAGTTTGGTGAATATGGAGAAATGCAAAAGGGTTGGACGGCCGAAGATGCAAAAGGCTTCATCAAGGTGACTTCTACCCCACTACGTGTTTACTATGCTAACCATAAGGACGAAGAGGTATGATAAAAGCAGGAATCATTGGTGGAGCAGGATATACAGCAGGCGAACTTATCCGCCTGCTTATCAATCATCCCGAGACTGAAATCGTATTTATCAACAGTACCAGTAACGCCGGAAACAAAATTACTGATGTACACGAGGGACTTTACGGAGAGTGTGACCTGGCTTTTACAGACGAACTTCCGTTGGAAGACATCGATGTACTGTTCTTCTGTACAGCCCATGGGGATACGAAGAAATTTATGGAAAGCCATAATATCCCGGAGGAACTGAAAATTATAGACCTTTCAATGGATTATCGCATAGCTTCACCGGATCATGACTTCATATACGGTCTGCCGGAACTAAATCGTCGTGCAACCTGCACAGCAAAGCATGTGGCTAATCCGGGATGTTTCGCAACTTGCATCCAGCTGGGACTGCTCCCACTGGCAAAACACCTGATGCTAAATGAGGACGTAATGGTAAACGCCATTACAGGAAGCACGGGAGCGGGAGTAAAACCCGGTGCAACCAGTCATTTCAGCTGGCGTAACAACAATATGAGTGTATACAAAGCTTTCGAACACCAGCACGTTCCTGAAATCAAGCAATCGCTGAAACAACTCCAGAACAGTTTTGATGCGGAAATTGATTTTATCCCTTATCGCGGCGATTTCCCCCGCGGCATCTTTGCCACTTTGGTAGTGAAAACAAAAGTAGCATTGGAAGAGATCGTACGCATGTATGAGGAATATTATGCCAAAGATTCGTTTGTCCACATCGTTGATAAAAACATAGATCTCAAACAGGTAGTAAATACCAATAAATGTCTGATTCACCTGGAAAAACACGGCGATAAATTACTGATCATTTCTTGCATCGACAATTTATTGAAAGGTGCATCCGGACAGGCTGTCCACAACATGAACCTGATGTTTAACCTGGAGGAAACGGTAGGCCTGCGCCTCAAGCCCTCTGCATTCTAAGAAGAAACAATGAACTTATTTGATGTATATCCACTTTTCGATATAAACATAATAAAAGGAAAGGGTTGTCACGTCTGGGACGAGAATGGAACCGAATACCTGGATCTTTATGGAGGCCATGCCGTTATCTCTATCGGACATGCTCATCCCCATTATGTTGACATGATTAGCAAGCAGGTGGCAACCCTGGGCTTCTATTCAAACTCCGTAATCAACAAGCTGCAACAACAGGTAGCCGAACGTCTCGGAAAAATATCCGGGTATGAAGATTATTCCCTATTCCTGATAAACAGTGGTGCCGAAGCAAATGAAAACGCGTTGAAACTGGCTTCGTTCCATAACGGACGTACCAAAGTGATCTCTTTTGGGAAAGCTTTTCACGGACGCACTTCACTAGCAGTCGAGGCCACAGATAATCCTAAAATTATAGCTCCGATCAATGCCAACGGACACATCACCTACCTTCCGCTAAATGACATAGAGGCTGCGAAAACCGAATTGGCAAAAGAAGATATTTGTGCTGTCATCATTGAAGGTATACAGGGAGTTGGCGGTATCAAAATACCGACTCCCGAATTCCTGCAAGAGCTCCGCAAAGCCTGTACAGAACACGGAACAATCCTGATTCTGGATGAAATACAAAGCGGTTACGGACGTAGTGGCAAATTCTTCGCTCACCAATATGCCGGAATCAAACCGGATATTATTACAGTTGCCAAAGGAATCGGAAACGGATTCCCGATGGCCGGAGTACTGATCAGTCCTATGTTTACACCCGTATATGGCATGCTTGGAACAACTTTCGGGGGCAATCATCTGGCTTGCTCGGCTGCATTGGCAGTAATGGATGTCATCGAACAGGAGAATTTAGTAGAAAATGCAGCCAACATCGGCTCCTATCTGCTGGAAGAACTGAAAAAATTCAAGGAAATCAAAGAAGTGCGCGGATGCGGATTAATGATCGGAATGGAATTTGACCAACCGGTAAAGGAAATCCGGAGCCGCCTGATCCACGAACAAAAAGTATTTACCGGTGCCAGCGGTACGAACGTAATCCGATTGTTGCCTCCTCTCTGCCTCAGCAAAGAGGAAGCCGATGAATTCCTCGCCCGGCTAAGAAAAGTACTCGGTTAATAATCAGCATCCTTATAAGGAAAGTGAAAAAGTGAAAATACCTGCCACGTTTGCTCGTATTTTCACTTTTTACTTATACCTTTGTCAGAAACAGACTAAATAATTATATAATATGAAAGTAGCTATCATTGGTGCAGGAAATATGGGGGGCTCCATTGCCTGCGGACTGGCAAAAGGTAAGCTGATTCCGGCTTCCGATATAATAGTATCCAACCCCAGCATTGGAAAGCTGGAAGCACTAAAGAAAGAATTTCCTTCTATTGCTATCACTCGCAATAATGCTGAAGCTGCTACTGGTGCTGATATCGTGATTCTAGCTGTGAAACCTTGGCTGATCAGAGGTGTACTCCGAGAAATGAAACTAAGAAGCAAACAGATTCTGGTCTCTGTTGCCGCCGGTATCAGTTTCGAACAATTGGCTCATGATGTAGTAGAACCTGAAATGCCAATGTTCCGTATTGTCCCCAACACAGCTATCAGTGAATTACAGAGCATGACACTGATTGCTTCGCGAAATGCCGGCCAAGAATTAGAAACACTGATGGTCAATCTATTCAGCGAGATGGGTATGGCAATGATTTTGCCTGAAGACAAATTGGAAGCGGCTACCGCCCTGACTTCCTGCGGTATCGCTTACGTGCTGAAATATATTCAGGCTGCCATGCAAGCGGGCATCGAAATGGGAATCCGACCATCGGATGCCATGGATATGATTGCCCAATCTGTAAAAGGTGCCGCCGAACTGATACTGAACAATGACACCCATCCAAGCGTTGAGATCGACAAAGTGACTACACCCGGCGGAATTACCATTAAAGGCATCAACGAACTGGAGCATAATGGATTCACCTCTGCCATCATTAAAGCAATGAAAGCATCAAGATAGTGGCCGGACACTGTAATCACAAAATATAAAACAAATAATCACTAAACACTAAAATTGATATGGACGACCAAATTAAACAAATAGCAGAACGTCTGCGCGGATTACGTGACGTACTCGAACTGACGGCCGAAGACATCGCCCGTGATTGCGAGATTTCAGCGGAAGAATATCGCCTCGCAGAAACGGGAGATTACGACATTTCAGTGAGTATGCTGCAAAAAATCGCACGTAAATACGGAATCGCTCTCGACGCTCTGATGTTTGGCGAAGAGCCCAAGATGAGTAGTTACTTCCTGACCCGTGCAGGAAAAGGAACCAGTATTGAGCGCACAAAGGCTTATAAATACCAGTCACTGGCAGCAGGTTTTATGAACCGGAATGCCGACCCGTTCATTGTAACTGTCGAACCCAAACCCGACATCGAGCCGATACACTATAACAGTCATAGCGGACAGGAATTCAACCTGGTACTTGAAGGCCGCATGATGATCAGTATAGATGGAAAAGACTTGATATTAAACGAAGGGGACAGCCTGTACTTCAATTCAAAACTACCTCATGGAATGAAAGCACTCGACGGGAAAACAGTACGTTTCCTGGCAGTAATCATGTAATTATTTAAATAAACAAGATGATAGATAGATTTTTATCTCAAACTTCCTTCAGTTCACAGGAAGACTTTGTGAAAAACTTAAAGATACACGTTCCGGACAACTTCAACTTCGGATATGACATAGTGGATGCCTGGGCTGCCGAACAACCAGACAAACCGGCCTTATTATGGACTAATGACAAAGGTGAACACCACCAGTTCTCTTTTGCGGATATGAAACAATATACTGACCGGACAGCCTCTTATTTTCAGAGCCTGGGTATCGGACATGGTGATATGGTCATGCTGATATTGAAACGACGCTATGAATTCTGGTTCAGCATCATTGCCCTGCACAAACTAGGGGCAGTCGTTATTCCGGCTACACACCTGCTAACCAAGAAAGACATTGTATACCGTTGCAATGCAGCCGACATAAAAATGATTGTGGCTGCCGGAGAAGAAGTGGTCACCAAACACATAATAGATGCTATGCCGGACTCTCCTACTGTAAAGCATTTAGTTAGCGTAGGGCCCGAAATACCCGAAGGATTTGATGACTTCCATCAGGGCATCGAGCATGCGGCGCCTTTCGTAAAGCCGGAACATCCGAACACCAACGATGACATTTCACTGATGTACTTCACCAGCGGAACAACCGGAGAGCCTAAGATGGTTGCACACGACTTCACTTATCCATTGGGGCATATCGTAACCGGTAGTTTCTGGCACAATCTGAAAGAAAACAGCCTCCATCTCACCATTGCCGACACCGGCTGGGGAAAAGCAGTGTGGGGAAAGCTCTACGGACAATGGATTGCCGGAGCAAATGTATTCGTGTATGATCATGAAAAGTTCACTCCTGCCGATATATTGGAAAAGATACAAAATTACCATGTCACTTCACTCTGTGCCCCTCCCACCATTTTCCGTTTCCTCATCCACGAAGACCTGACGAAATATGACCTTTCGTCATTGGAATATTGCACCATTGCAGGTGAGGCCTTGAATCCGGCTGTTTTCGACACATTCAAAAAGTTAACAGGCATCAAACTGATGGAAGGCTTCGGACAGACCGAGACTACACTGACAGTAGCCACTTTCCCATGGATGGAACCCAAACCGGGAAGTATGGGGGTGCCCAATCCACAATACAATGTTGATCTGATCGATTACGAAGGACGGTCGGTAGAAGCCGGAGAGCAAGGACAGATCGTAATCCGGACTGACAAAGGAAAGCCACTGGGACTGTTCAAAGAATACTATCGGGACGCCTCGCGTACACACGAAGCATGGCACGACGGAATATACTACACTGGCGACGTAGCCTGGAAAGATGAAGACGGTTATCTATGGTTCGTGGGACGCGCCGATGACGTAATCAAAAGTTCCGGTTACCGTATCGGTCCGTTCGAAGTGGAAAGTGCATTGATGACACATCCCGCCGTAGTAGAATGTGCCATAACCGGCGTTCCCGACGAAATACGCGGACAGGTAGTGAAAGCTACCATCGTTCTGGCCAAAGAGTATCGTGAACGCAAAGGGGAAGACTTGGTAAAAGAGCTCCAGAATCATGTGAAGAAAGTCACAGCTCCTTATAAATATCCACGCGTCATCGAATTTGTCGACGAATTGCCTAAGACCATTAGCGGTAAAATCCGACGAGTGGAAATTCGGAAGAATGACGAGAAATAATCATGTCTCAAAAACAACAAAAAACAATCAAATACGAAATTGAGCAAACGTTTGCAACAAAAGTGTTATAATCTGAACAGAAATTGTTCTTAAATGAACAAACAACCTGCTATATTTGCATCCGTAACCATTAAACAATTAAGAGCAAATGATAGTAAGCAGAAAGATTTCTCAGATTGAAGTGTTCGCGGGCAGTCCATGGGAAGTAGCAAGTGTCAAAAGCCTCCTGAAAGCCGCATCTATCGAAGTGGCTATGAAAGACAAAGGTATAGGCAGCATATTGCTTTCCGTTCCATGTGAATATTACACGGCAGCGATGCGGGTAATCGGCGGCCGGACAGCTTCATAAATGGTTTGTTAGATTAGGTTTGATTAGGAAAGTAAAGCCGGAATGTATCGTGTTGCATTCCGGCTTTTTTTTGATTGACAGCACTTATATTCCATTAGTACCACTTTTGTTCTCACAAAAGAATGACGCTTCTTACCGTTAAAGACCTACTATCGTATAAGTGCTTCCTTTTCGGGTAATAAATGAACAGACATTGTTTTGTTCTTTCACGGAGACGGGTTTTCCATTCTCGGTGACCCGAAGTCTTCTTCCCCTCCAAGGATTGCTCAGTCTGCATATCCCTCCTTTCTCACTAAAGATTTTCAGACCGCCCACTGACGTTCCGTCATAATCGGCAGAAACGAGAAAGGCTCCTTTTGCTCTAAGCCTCGTAAACGCAGCCGGTGTTTGTGTCCAACATGGAAAAAGATAGATGACACCCTCCACCGTTTGGAGCATCATTGAGTTTACCGTCTCTATAACAGCAGTTTTCTCAGTACAATGATGCCCGTCGATAATCAGAAAATTAGTTCCGGCCGTTTTTATCAAAGTCTTCATATTTTCCAATAAGAGATCGGGATCAAATCTGATACGGGCCCCCATCACAAAAGCACTCAATCCCAATTCGTTCATCGTATTGGTAAATCCCTTTTGAGAAACCTCATAATAATACAATGTGTTTCGGGCTATCTGCAAGGCTGTAGAGTCCGAATGTAAATTCAGTATTTCACAGGGATAGGCAGCATGCAGCTGTATGGCATGGCTTGGCAAATCCCATCCGGCCTCGTTCTTCGCATAGACAGGCAAGCCTTGATTAGGTGTTTTGGTCGGCATTATCACCTTATACTCTGGAAGATGAGACAAAATGTCGTTCCATTTCTTCCGTCGTTTTTGATCTACTCCCAACAACTTACTGTACCTCACTAACAAACCGAACGTCTGTTTCACAAAAGCTAAATCGGAAGGAGGGTTCAGATCCCACGAATCCTCGTGTCCTCCTGTCGTTATGGTATAACGATATGATTTGCCGTATGTCTCCTTCTGCATATAGTCTTCATAAAAATCGCCACAAAGACGAATATAAGGATACGCCCGATACCGTAAAAAGTTCAAATCACCGGTGTATTCATAATACCAACTGAACAGAGGAACATTGAACGGAGCATTCATGGTTTGTTGCCAATAATAATTATAAAATACCCCGATACCCAAGGCCCCCACAGGAAATAGTATTCCCCTGCAAGACTTTCCTTCCCATGATGGATGCATAATTCCCATTTCTTCCTTTGCCCGCCGTTTTCCTTCGGGTATCAGCAACTCTATCGTTTTATAGAAAGGCAAGGCTATTTCCGGACGATTGGATGAAAAAGCACTATAGAATCCCGCTTGACTGTTATAGTTCAGGTGAATATCACCATGGTACATCATTTTGTCATCCATATTCCAGACTCCATACATGCCACCGGATACCGGTGAATGTTCGTTATAGGCAGAAGCTAGTAAATAAATGGACGACAAGTAGTGACGATTCAACAACTCGTCATTCGTTTCCACATACGAACGGGTCCACATATCTTTCCACCATGCTTTTTTCGCCATTTTCAATTGAGTCACATCCGCTTTATTTAAAGTCAACAGTTTGTTATAGGCCGTTGGCAGTTGCGGATCATTTCCTTTTCCACCTCCCGAAACATATACCACAACGAGAAGCGTATCGGAAGCTGTCAGCTGAAAATTTGATCGGACCATCGACTCGGACAGGCATTCCGGTTTAGACATAACTCCCACTATTTTAGTGGATATACCGGCACAAGAAATCCATCTCACCGCATCAATCTTCGTTTGCCGAGTGACTTGAGCTATTTGTCCATTCACCTGTGCTGTAGTTGTATAAGAAGCAGATTGATTATCAGCATAAGTATCTACCGAAATAGGAACCGGAGTTTTTGAAGAGGTGGTCAACTCAGTTATTATCATATTTTCATTCACTCCCATCCAACTGACCATTTTAACCTGCTGAGCAGTAGCAGTAGTCATTCGTAACTCACTATTTAACTGGTCCATCTGATAACTAAATCCGGAAGGGTCCGCCCGGTTGACTGTGACAAAGCCGGAATATACCGGAGAGTTTACAGTGATATTCACCCCGCCAATGGGCAAAGCAGCCGGACCACTGCCTGCCCAGTCTGTCCAGCCATCCGTGACAAAATCCACTTTCGATATCTTTAATGTCTGACTATTGTCCGATGTAAATGCCACTACCCCTACATCTCCATTCCCCATATAGGGGCCTAAAGGAGCATGATTGCTCTGAATACTGCTATAACTGAAAGGTTTATGCCATGTTGCCGTAAGCAGTGCCTTTTTTTGTTCAAAGAAGAGCGAATCCTTTGACGAATCAGCATACAATAAGTTATTTTGCGAATGTATCGATAAGCTATAGCTTAGAAACAGAAAGAGAAACTTTAACTTCATATTTAATGCGTGTGTGTTTAACAGTCGATTATACTTCTCAGTAATACAAATCACTGATAATTAGAACATATATAAAAGTTTCAATATCCTTTTTACAAAAAGACAAAGGTTTATTACAAAAGTAGTACTTTTTTAGGGATAAAAAAGAAGAACAATCTCAAGAAAGTCCATGCAATAGTCTAAAAGCATAAAGATCCTCAGAAGCATTTTCAAAAGAGAATACAATAACCCGACTAAAGTAATTCACATTAGAAGTGTGATACGTAATCCCAGTCTCAATTTATGGATCGGAATTAAAAAGAAAATGATCTTAACCAATATAACCTTATCCCAATTACCATTCCGATAGAGCATAACGATTCTTTTCTTCTTTACAAATCATAAACCAAACAACTGTATTTGTCCCTACTCTTAAGACATTGTATTCAAGTCTATTATAATGAATCTCAATATCTTTATCTCAGCCCTGGTACGCGAGCTCATGGTCTCCGGTATGCGGACCTATGGGCACAGATACGTGGGCTCATGAGCACAGGTAGCAGGGACAGGATAAAGAACAGAGTATTTTCGACTAAACAATAAAAGAAAACAAGATGCTTTAAACAACGTATTTAGTTAATTAATATGCCTCTTAATATTGTGAATCAGCACATTATCGATTATAAGGTTCTCTAATATTCAGGTGGAAGATAGAAGATACGGGTAGAAGATAAACGGACTAAAAACGCGATCTTCCACCCATTCATCACATTGACTATTAAGGGAGTAAGTATAAAAAGGTAGAAGATGGAAGATCGAAATGTATTTTTGTAGGAGACGCTAATATACGCACGGAGAACATGAACTTTTTCTATATATTGTCTATAATAAATTTAAAAAGCCTCGTAAGCATTTGACTTACAAGGCTTCTGGCTAGACGCTCGTACTCGAAGCGGGACTTGAACCCGCACAGCCGCAATGGCCAAAGGATTTTAAGTCCTTCGTGTCTACCATTCCACCATTCGAGCATCCTTTCAAAGAGAGCGGAAAACGAGACTCGAACTCGCGACCCTAACCTTGGCAAGGTTATGCTCTACCAACTGAGCTATTTCCGCATTTTTTCAACGGGTGCAAAGATAAGTAGTTTCTACCTTTCTGCCAAACTTTTTCCGATGAAAATATTTCAATAAAGGTGGAAAAGGATATTTTATAATCAAAGACCATGCAAAAGAGATAACTCTATGCATGGTCTGGATGGATCATTTACGCCCCAACAAGGTCTTCTCCGCCTGTTCCATACCTTGAAAGTTGAAACCCTCGATGGTACGTTGCATCAATGCGGAAATCTCATCATTACACAAATTGCCAATACTTCCTTCATGGGTGTGATGTACTTGCTTGTCATGCGAAAAGTGACCGGCTTCAATATCCAGCCCTACTTTCTTATAAGCATCCCGGAATGGCATACCTTCACGTGCCAGACGATTCACCTCTTCTACACTAAAAATAAAAAGGTATTTATCATCATCGAGGATATGCTCGTTCACCTTAATTTCATTCATGATATAGGTAGTCATCTGCAGACAATCTTTCAACTCCTGAAAAGCCGGTAAAAAGACTTCCTTTATAATCTGTAAATCACGGAAATATCCGGAAGGCAGATTATTGGCAATCATCATAATCTGCTGCGGCAGCGATTGTAACTTATTACATTTGGCACGTGTCAGTTCGAACACATCCGGATTCTTTTTATGTGGCATAATGCTTGATCCGGTTGTACATTCATCCGGCAACTTCACGAAACCAAAATTCTGGCTATTGAACATACAAGCATCAAAAGCCAATTTAGAAATCGTTCCTGCAAGCGTAGCCAAGGCAAAAGCGACATTGCGTTCCATCTTTCCACGTCCCATCTGGGCATACACTACATTATAGTTTAAAGAATCGAATCCCAGCAATTCCGTAGTCATCGTGCGGTTCAGCGGGAATGAAGAGCCATATCCGGCAGCGGAGCCCAAAGGATTCTTATTGCACATCTTAAAAGCAGCCTGCAGGAAAAGCATATCATCTACCAAACTCTCAGCATACGCTCCAAACCAAAGCCCGAACGAAGAAGGCATCGCAATTTGCAAATGAGTATAACCCGGCATCAGAACATTCTTGTAACGCTCACTTTGACGAATCAGAACATGAAACAATTGCTCTACAGCCTCTGCTACTTCTCTGATCTGAGTACGAGTGAAAAGTTTCAGATCAAGCAACACCTGATCATTACGAGAACGCCCGCTATGAATCTTCTTACCGACATCACCCAAACGACGCGTAAGCATCAGTTCTACCTGCGAGTGCACGTCTTCAACTCCTTCTTCTATTACAAACTCGCCTCTCTCCGCAGAAGCATATATATCTTTCAGTTCGGTCAGCAACTGAGCTAATTCCTCCTTTGTGAGCAATCCGATACTTTCGAGCATCGTGATATGAGCCATCGAACCAAGTACATCATGCTTTGCAAGATAAAGATCCATCTCACGGTCACGTCCAACGGTAAATCGCTCTATATCCTTATTTACCTCAACTGATTTTTCCCAAAGTTTCTGTGCCATAGCTATTAATATTGTATCATAGATAACATATCAGCCATCTTTTCCAATCCTTCATTCAAAGGTTTCTGTACCATCGCTTTCATAAACGGATTGATTTCCAGCCCAATAGTTACCTTTAGTTTACATTCTTCTTCGGATACAGCCACAAGCTGAATCCACATATTAAAAGGTAGAGGCGAATTGGTAGTCTCAAACTTAATACATTTACTGGGTTCCCGTTCAATAATTCTCAGGGTCAGTTGTCCTACAGGATCCACATTGAAACTAAGTGTATCAGTATCGAAACTCATATTTTTCACTTTGTCTTCGGGCAAACGATCTTTAATAGTTTCCAGGTTACTAAGATCGGCAAGTTTCTCGTACACACGTTCCTGGCTATAAGGTATCACCTTGACACTACTTTCAAATTTAGTCATCTTATTTATCTTACTTATAAAGAAAAAAGAAGAACAATCCGAACAGATTCTGTCCGAATGGCTCTTCTTTCTATATTTTAATCATCAAAAAAATCAGTTTTATTTTCCGGTTTCCCAATGAGCCGGATCCTTGCGCCATTCGTTTAACGTTGCAATGTCTTCTTCTTCAATATAACCGGTACGAAGTGCAACATCTAACACAGCTTCATAATTAGTCAATGTTACCAAAGGCACTTTAGCATCTTTAAAGGCCTGTTCGGCAACAGGAAATCCGTAAGTATAAGCAGCTACCATACCAATAACTTCGCAACCATCCCGACGAATAGCTTCTACAGCTTTTAAACTGCTTCCACCGGTAGAGATTAAATCTTCCACAACAACGACTTTCATTCCCGGACGAAGTTCGCCTTCGATAAGATTTTCCAGACCATGGTCTTTCGGGGTAGAGCGAACATACACGAACGGAAGATTCAATGCATCAGCCACTAAAGCCCCTTGAGGGATAGCCCCCGTCGCAACTCCGGCAATAGCATCTACCTGTCCGAAACGTTCCAGAACCAAACGTGTAATCTCGAACTTAACAAAACTACGAAGAGAAGGATAAGAAAGGGTTTTACGATTGTCGCAGTAAAACGGTGATTTCCATCCGGAAGCCCATGTAAACGGATTTGCCGGTTGAAGCTTAATAGCTTTAATCTTCAACAACTTCTCGGCGAATAATCTCTCTAAATTTTTCATAACTAAACTAACTATGATAATTACAGGATGCAAAAATACGGAAATGGAACGAGACTAAAAAGAAGAATCCGTATTATTTTTTTGTTATTTGTCACTTACTCTTCTTCTACCTGCACACAGCGACGGATATCGTCCATTTCAAATCCTCTACTCATGGCAAAACGAATCAATTTCCCATTCAGCTCGAATTCATCTTTGGCATGTATACTTTTACGTTTTGCTGCTATCAGATCTCCTAAAATCGCAAGATATTCTTCCCGGTCAATGTCATTCAGATACCTGTAAGTTACCTCACGAGGAATTTTTTTCATATACAGAGCTTGTGTAATCTTCATTTTACCCCATTTGGCAAAACGGAACTTATCGTTGACAAACGCTCTACAATAACGTTCTTCATCAATAAACTTCTCGACAACAAGACGATCGATGATTCGGTTAATCACTTCATAAGGTAAGCCCCATTTCTGGAGTTTTTCATTCACTTCGGCTTTACAATGTTCGGCTGCGGAACAATAGGCAGCCATGCGATTTAACGCTTCTTCTTCTGTTATTGTATTCATCGTTTGGCGGTTACAATTCGATCATTACCCGATATATCTTTTATCAAACGGAGTTCTTCGTACCCTTGTTCGTGCAGCATTTGGAGAACCTCTTCACCATAAGCCCGATTGATCTCAAAATAGAGCCTGCCGTGCAGGCGTAACATTTTTCTTCCTAAAGATGCGATACGCCGATAAAAGCGCAACGGATCATTGTCCGGCACAAAAAGGGCCAGTCTGGGCTCCCAATCTAACACATTGGGTTCCATTTCGTTTTTTTCGCTCTCTGTAACATAAGGAGGATTACTGACAATCATATCATATTGATCATCACCAACAGGTTCTGCAGACAGAACATCCATTTTCTCAAAATGCACTCCGGCCTTCAATTCCTGATTATTCTCCCCGGCAATGGCAAGAGCCTCTTCCGATACGTCCCATGCGGTGACCACAGCCTGCGGAATATGTTTAGCCAGACTGATGGCAATACACCCGCTACCGGTTCCTATATCCAGCAAACGGGTACCGGTTGCAGCTTCTTTCACTATCAGATCAACCAGCTCCTCAGTTTCAGGACGAGGAATCAACACACCCGGAGCTACCCGAAACATAGACCCATAAAAACAGGTTTCGCCCTGAATATATTGGATCGGCTCGTTTTTCTTCAATCGTTCGACAATGCTTTCTAAATCACACTGCTCGTTTGCAGATAATGTTATATCTTTGCCCAGATAATAATCAATAGCATCCTGACCCAGCAGATCACAACAAATGATTTTTGTGAGACTCCTGAGTTCTCCCGGTGGATAAATATCGTGTAAAGACTGGCGGATATAAGTGGTGACGTGGTTCATTCTCCTTATTTTGGGGTGCAAAAGTACAAATAATATAGCTATCAGCCTAAAAGATGAAAGAAGAAAAATACATGAGGCGTTGCATCCAACTGGCAAAAAACGGTCTTTGCAACGTATCTCCCAATCCAATGGTAGGAGCTGTCATCGTATGTGAAGGACAAATAATCGGTGAAGGCTATCACATCCGTTGCGGAGAAGCACATGCCGAAGTCAATGCGATCCGCTCTGTAAAGGATCCGTCTTTACTGAAACACAGTACTATATATGTAAGTCTCGAGCCTTGCTCCCACCATGGAAAAACTCCCCCATGCGCTGATTTAATCATAGAGAAACAAATTCCCAGGATTGTAATCGGATGCCAAGACCCATTTTCCAAAGTAGCAGGCAAAGGAATCCAAAAGTTACGGGATGCCGGATGCGAAGTCATTGTCGGAGTTCTGGAAACGGAATGTCGCGAACTTATACGGAAATTTATCACTTTCCATACCCTTCACCGCCCTTACATCGTTTTGAAATGGGCAGAATCAGCCGATGGTTTCATCGACCTGGAACGTACGGAAGGACAACCTGTCATATTATCGACTCCTCTCACTTCCATGCTGGTACACAAAAAAAGAGCAGAGTCGGACGCTATCATGGTCGGTACGCGAACCGCACTACTGGACAATCCGGCACTCACGGTACGCAACTGGTACGGACACAATCCGGTGCGAATAGTGATGGACCGTAATCATTCACTCCCTCAAACCTCCCATTTGTCGGATAACAGCGTATCTACGCTCGTTTTTACGGAACATCCCCGTGCCGGAAAAGAAAACCTGGAATACATCACACTCAATTACCAGACAGATATTCTGCCACAAATATTGTCTGCCCTCTATCAACGCAACCTACAGTCGCTGATGATAGAAGGAGGAAGGATTCTTCTGGAGTCATTTATCCGTTCCGGAATATGGGATGAAGTCATCATAGAAAAGAGCGATAAACTGCTTTATTCCGGTGTTAAAGCACCTGAAATAAGCGATAAAATTAGTTATTCGGAAGAAAAACATTTCTGTACGACCTTCAGGCATTACTTGAAGAGAAATACCTAAATTCGCTGCATTCAAGGAGTTTTATATCGACAAAATCGAGCAGATTATCTATAATTTTATATAAAACTTCCCTTCAATGTTCAATATAGAGAAAAATGTTCCTATTTTTGCAACTTGTAAATAAACACAATCTTTCAAATGAGAATAAAGTTTTTATCAGTAATTGTAAGTTTCTTCCTTGTATCGTTTGCCGTTACTTCGTGCCTTGACACAGAAGAAATTGAATATAGCCCGGATGCTACCATACACGCATTTGCACTTGACACCATACATGGGGTAAACTATAAATTTACAATTGACCAACTTGGTCCCGATGGAGTAGGACTTATTTATAACCAGGATTCACTACCTGTAGGCTCCGATACAATTATTGACCGTATTCTTATCAAGACACTGACCACAACTTCCGGAATAATCACTGCCAAAAACGCAGAGGGTCAGGATACTCTGTTCAACTATTCCGATTCTATCGACTTCAGAGGCACTATGCAAAAACCGATGAGAATAAAAGTGTGGGCTGCCGACATGCAATATACCAAAGAGTATACTATTTCGGTACGCGTACATCAACAGGACCCGGATTCCATGAACTGGACCAAAATGACAGATAACTTCGCAAACTATAGCGGATATCAGAAATCAGTTACCCTGAATGAAGATCTGTTGATCTATACATCGAATACGACTGCATACAAATCATCCGGAGATGTTATCAGTAAAGGAAGAAGCTGGACACCAGTATCCATAACAGGGCTTCCGGACAACACCAAGCTTTCCTCCATTATTTCTTTCGGCGGAAAACTATATGCCACAAACGGTGAAAGTGCATACGTTTCATCTGATGGAGCATTATGGAATGTTGCAACCGATTTGAATAAAAACGGTAAAGTAGAGATGCTGATCGCCCCTTTCCCGAAAAATGAAGGTAATCTGCTGGGTATCTCCGGAATTGCCGGTATTATTAATAATGGTAATCAATCTACATTTGCCATAACTAATCCTGAAGCAACAGCGTGGAACATTGGTTCCGAAACAGTAGGTGCGGACTTCCCCTTGGAGAATTTGTCTGCAACTTCTTACCTGACAGCAACAGGAATCCAGACAATAGCCGTAATGGGTAACAATCGTAATGCAAACGATACGACTTCCATCGCATGGACCTCACAAGACGGTTTGCTTTGGATACCTTTAAAAACTTCCTCGAGTACCGCCTATTGTCCGAAACTGGATAATCCGTCTTTCTTCTATTATGATAATGCTTTTCTGGCATTCGGAGGAAATTTTGAAACGATCTATACATCGGAAGCAGGTATTGCCTGGTATAAAGCCAACAAGAAAATCTTCCTGCCGGCCGAATTCAAAGACAGAGGAAACAATTACTCAACTGTAGTAGACAAAAATAACTTTATCTGGGTAATATGGAGTAACGGTGGTGCCAACGAAGTATGGCGCGGACGAATCAATAAATTTGGTTTTAAAAGACAGAACAACAACTAACGAAATGTCCTATAAAGAACAAATAGATTTAAACCGGATACCTAAGCATGTAGCAATTATCATGGATGGTAACGGACGGTGGGCCAAACTACGCGGACACGAACGGAGTTTTGGACATCAGGCCGGAGCCGAGACTGTGCATATCATTACTGAAGAGGCAGCCAGGTTAGGAATCAAATTCCTTACTTTATATACCTTTTCTACAGAAAACTGGAACCGGCCTTCGGACGAAGTCGCTGCATTGATGAGCCTCCTTTTCGACTCTATCGAAGAGGAAACATTTATGAAAAACAATATCAGTTTCCGTATCATCGGAGACATCAACAAACTACCTGAGAATGTACGGGAGCGCCTGAATGCTTGTGTAGAACATACTTCCAAGAATACAGGTATGTGCCTGATACTTGCCCTCAGTTATTCTGCCAGATGGGAAATAACCGAAGCTACACGGCAGATTGCCACATTGGTACAAAATGGAGAAATGAACCCTGAAGAAATTACTTCAGAAAGCATTCGGACACATCTGACAACCAACTTTATGCCCGACCCGGATTTGCTGATCCGGACAGGCGGAGAGGTTCGTTTAAGCAATTATCTGCTTTGGCAATGTGCTTATTCGGAGCTCTATTTCTGTGAAACTTTCTGGCCCGACTTTAAGGAAGAAGAATTGTGCAAGGCTATCTGTGACTACCAGAAACGCGAACGCAGATTCGGAAAAACCAGCGAACAAATCAGTTAACTCAAAACTTAATTATAACATAAATGCATTATCGTATTTCCTTCATATTCGTAACGTTTATCAGCCTGTTTTGCTTTGCATTGCCGGGCGTAGCACAAGATGCTAACACTGACGAATCAAAACCCGTTATCATGTATTCCGGGACACCGAAAAAATATGAAATAGCCGACATCAAAGTCGAAGGTGTCAAGAACTACGAAGATTATGTTCTTATCGGACTGTCCGGACTCTCTGTAGGACAAACCATTACTGTACCGGGAGATGAAATCACAGGTGCAATCAAACGCTACTGGCGTCATGGTCTGTTCTCTAATGTATCGATTACCGCTGAAAAAATAGAAGGTAATAAAATATGGTTAAAGATCACTTTGGCCCAACGCCCACGCATTTCCGATATACGCTATCACGGTGTGAAAAAGTCGGAACGTGAAGACCTGCAAACAAAACTGGGCATGATAAAGGGTAGTCAGATCACTCCGAACCTGGTAGACCGTGCGAAAGTTTTAAGTAAACGCTATTTCGACGATAAGGGATTTAAGAATGCTGAAATCACTATCACCCAAAGAGATGATCCTGCCAATGAAAATCAGGTATTAGTCGATATCGACATCGATAAGAAAGAAAAGGTAAAAGTACATGCCATCACTTTTGCCGGCAACCACGCCATCAAGACATCTAAGCTGAAACGCGTGATGAAGAAGACAAACGAAAAAGGAAAACTGCTGAACTTATTCCGCACCAAGAAGTTTGTCAACGAGAAATATGAAGAGGACAAACAGTTGATTATTGATAAGTATAACGAATTGGGTTACCGCGATGCACGCATTGTGAAAGACAGTGTATCCAAATTTGACGATAAGACCGTAGACGTATTCATCGAACTGGAAGAAGGCGATAAATATTATCTCCGCAACGTTACATGGGTAGGTAATACGCTTTACCCTTCAGAGCAATTGAACTACATGCTCCGCATGAAGAAAGGGGATGTATATAACCAGAAATTGTTAAATGAACGCTTATCAACCGACGAAGATGCTATCGGTAACCTCTATTATAATAATGGTTATCTGTTCTATACACTGGATCCGGTGGAAGTAAACATAGATAATGACTCCATTGACTTGGAAATGAGAATTTTTGAAGGTCGGCAAGCCAGTATCAACAAGATCAAGATCAATGGTAATGACCGTTTGTACGAAAACGTTGTCCGCCGTGAACTCCGTACTCGTCCGGGTGAGTTGTTCAGCCGCGAGGACCTGATGCGTTCTATGCGTGAAATCCAGCAAATGGGACACTTCGACCCGGAAAACATCAAGCCGGATATCCAGCCGGACCCTGTAAACGGAACGGTAGATATCGCTTACGATCTTGTATCGAAAGCAAATGACCAGGTAGAGTTCTCTGCCGGTTGGGGACAAACAGGTGTTATCGGTAAGTTAAGTCTGAAGTTTACGAACTTCTCTTTGGCGAACCTGTTGCATCCGGGAGAAAATTATCGCGGTATCCTGCCTCAAGGCGACGGACAGACACTGACCATCAGTGGACAAACCAATGCACAATACTATCAACAGTATAGCATTTCGTTCTTTGATCCCTGGTTCGGAGGTAAACGCCCGAATTCATTCTCTCTGTCGGCATTCTTCTCCGTACAGACCGATATCAGTAGCCGTTACTACAATTCAAGCTACTATAACAACTACTACAACAGTTATTACAGCGGCTTGGGTGGCTACGGTATGTACAATTATGGTAACTATAACAATTACGAGAACTATTATGACCCGGATAAGTCAATCAAAATGTGGGGTCTGTCAGCAGGATGGGGTAAACGTCTGAACTGGCCGGATGACTACTTCCAGCTTTCAGCCGAACTCTCTTACCAGAGATATATCTTGAAAGACTGGCAATACTTCCCGGTGACCAACGGTAAATGTAATGACCTGAGTATCGGCTTGACATTGGCCCGCGCCTCTTACGATAACCCGATCTATCCCCGTAGTGGTTCTGACTTCTCGCTGTCCGTACAGTTCACACCACCTTACTCATTGTTCGATGGAGTAGACTACAGCAAGTACAACGAGTACAACCAGAACGATATGAACAAGATGCATAAATGGGTAGAATACCACAAGTGGAAATTCAAAGCAAAAACATACATCCCATTGCTGAACCCGACTGTAGTGAAAAAGACTCCGGTATTAATGACACGTGTTGAATTCGGTATATTGGGTCACTACAACAAATATAAGAAATCACCGTTCGGTACATTCGATGTCGGTGGTGACGGTATGACCGGATATTCAAGCTACGCAACTGAGAGTGTCGCCCTCCGTGGTTATGAAAACAGTTCTTTAACTCCGTACCGCGGACAAGAAGGTTATGCTTATACCCGTATCGGATTTGAATTAAGATATCCGCTAATGCTGGAAACAAGTACCAATATTTATGCGTTAACATTCCTGGAAGCCGGTAATGCTTGGCATGATGTGAAAAACTTCAATCCGTTCGACCTGAAACGTTCGGCAGGTGTGGGTGTCCGCATCTTCCTTCCGATGATTGGTATGATGGGTATCGACTGGGCATACGGTTTCGACAAAGTACTTGGCGACAAGAGCGCAGGTGGAAGCAGATTCCATTTCGTATTGGGCCAGGAATTCTAATTGTTTCACTAAAAACTAAGCGTTATGAAAAAGTCTGTTCTATTTATCATCTTGCTGTTTGCCGTAGGTATGACAGCCCAAGCACAAAAGTTTGCCCTGATCGATATGGAGTATATCCTGAAGAACATTCCGGCTTACGAACGTGCCAACGAACAATTGAGCCAGGCAACCAAACAGTGGCAGGGTGAAGTCGAAGTATTAGCTAAAGAGGCACAAACGATGTTTAAGGACTATCAAGCTGCATCTGCTAAACTGACGGCCGCACAAAAGACCCAGAAAGAAGATGCCATCGTAGAAAAAGAAAAAGCTGCTTCAGAGCTCAAACGTAAATACTTTGGTCCAGAAGGTGAACTTTTTAAGAAAAGAGAAGAGTTAATGAAGCCTATTCAAGACGAAATATACAATGCGGTAAAAGCTGTAGCAGAGGAAAACGGTTATGCAGTAGTGGTAGACAGAGCATCTGCTTCAAGCATTATTTTTGCCACTCCCCGCATTGATGTAAGCAATGAAGTGCTGGCGAAATTAGGATATTCAAATTAATTTCATACATTTGCACCCGATAACTTAAAAGTAATCATTCAAATAAATAATAAAACTATGCTTAAAAAAATTGCACTTTTAATGATGTTAATACTCCCGATGGGCGTATTTGCACAAAATCTTAAATTCGGTCACATCAATGCGATGGAAATTGTTTCGGCCATGCCGGAATATACCAAAGCACAATCTGAGTTACAAGCATTGAACAAACAACTCGGACAAGACTTACAGAGATCTCAGGAAGAATTCAGCAAGAAATACCAGGAATTCATGCAGCAAAAAGACTCTCTTCCTGCTGTCATTGCAGAAAGAAGACAAAAAGAGTTGGAAGACATGATGCAGAGACAAGAACAATTCCAGGCTAAGGCTCAGCAGGATATGGAAAAAGCCAACAATGACCTGATGGCTCCGGTATATAAGAAGCTGGATGACGCTATCAAAGCAGTAGGTGCAGCAGAAGGTGTTATCTACATTTTCGATATGGCACGTACTCCGATACCTTACGTAAACGAAGCTCAAAGCATTAACCTGACTCCGAAAGTAAAAACCCAATTGGGCATCAAATAAGAGTTAAGAGCAATAAGTTACGAGCTACAAGCTACAAGTACCATGCAAAATGCGTTATGACTTGTTACTTGTAGCTCGTAACTTTTTAACCATATCCCCATTATGAAACAATCCCTTCCATACCAACCTGGTCCTATCGGTGTATTCGACTCCGGATACGGTGGGCTGACCATCCTGAGCAAAATCAGGGAAGCGCTGCCGGAATACGATTACATCTATCTGGGCGACAATGCACGGACTCCTTATGGGACCCGTTCTTTTGAAATCGTATACGAGTTCACCTTACAGGCTGTCAACAAATTGTTTGAGATGGGCTGTCATCTGGTGATACTTGCTTGCAACACAGCCTCGGCCAAGGCACTGAGAACCATACAAATGAACGACCTTCCGAATATAGATCCGGACCGGAGGGTGCTAGGAGTCATTCGCCCAACTGCAGAGTGTATCGGCAGTATGACCCAAACGCGCCATGTAGGAATATTGGCTACAGCCGGTACCATCAAATCAGAATCATATCCGCTTGAAGTGCATAAGTTGTTTGAGGATATCAAAGTAAGCGGAGAAGCTTGTCCCATGTGGGTTCCACTGGTTGAAAACAATGAAGCCAGCGGCGAAGGAGCCGACTTCTTTATTCGTAAATACATCGACAACCTACTTGCCAAAGACCGGCAGATAGACACCCTTGTTCTGGGATGCACCCATTACCCGATACTATTGCCCAAGATACAAAAATTCATTCCCCAAGGAGTGAAAGTGGTGGCACAGGGAGAATATGTGGCTACCAGTCTGAAAGATTACCTTCACCGTCATCCCGAAATGGACATGAAGTGCACTCGGGAAGGTAAATGCCGCTTTTACACCACAGAGGCCGAAGACAAATTTATTGAATCAGCCTCCATGTTCCTCAACGAGAACATTACAGTGCAACGAATAACTTTAGAATAATCTATCGGTAAAACAACTTTATCTAAGTTCTTTTTGTTATATTTGTAAGAGATAAACACATTATATCCCTACCATTATGAAAGAAGATAAAGACACCCGCGTAGTAGAAGTCTTCACCGGTTCGCCTTGGGAAGCAGAGTTCATCAAAGGATTGCTCGAAAGCAATGGAATAGAATCTATCCTGAAAGACGGAGGTGGGCTCGCAGCTTTGGCACCTTACTACATCGGACAGGAAATAGCTGTCCTCGTCAATGAAGACGATTATGAAAATGCAATGGAAATAGTGAGAAACCGCGAAAAGGCAAACGAATAAATTCCCCCCGATCTCCTCTCTGCCATACAGACATTCTCTTTCAAGATATCCGTATGGGAGAGGTAACATATCGACAAAAATCCATATATTTGTGCTTTCAAATCGTCAGCATAATGAAAAAGGAGTTTACACGAATAGCCATAAAAGTGGGAAGTAACGTACTGACCCGACAGGACGGAACACTGGATGTCACCCGGATGTCTGCGCTAACCGATCAGATAGCCGCCTTGCATAAAGCCGGAGTAGAGGTGATTCTTATCTCTTCGGGAGCTGTTGCCTCGGGACGAAGCGAAATACGTACCCCCAGGAAACTCGACAGCGTAGATCAGCGTCAATTATTCTCGGCAGTGGGTCAAGCCAAACTCATTAACCGATATTACGAGCTGTTCCGCGATCATGGCATTGCTGTAGGACAGGTACTCACCACCAAAGAGAATTTTGGTACACGCCGTCATTACCTCAACCAGAAAAACTGCATGACGGTGATGCTTGAGAACGGCGTCATTCCTATCGTCAACGAGAACGACACCATCTCCGTCACCGAACTGATGTTCACAGACAATGACGAACTGTCGGGCCTCATCGCCTCAATGATGAATGCACAGGCCCTTATCATCCTGAGTAACATCGACGGCATTTATAACGGTTCCCCTTCCGATCCGGACTCATTAGTGATCCGGGAGATTGGACAGGGAAAAGACCTGAGTAACTACATTCAGACCAGCAAATCAAGTTTCGGGAGAGGAGGCATGCTGACCAAAACCAACATTGCCCGCAAAGTGGCAGATGAAGGTATTACAGTAATTATTGCCAATGGCAAACGCGACAACATCCTCATCGACCTCATAGAGCATCCCGAAGAGACGGTTTGCACTCGTTTTATCCCCGCATCCCAACCCGTATCGAGTATCAAGAAATGGATAGCTCACAGCGAAGGTTTCGCTAAGGGAGAGATACATATCAATGAACAGGCTACCGAAGTGTTGAACTCCGACAAGGCAGTCAGCATTCTTCCCGTCGGAATCACCCGCATTGAAGGAGAATTTGAGAAAGACGACATCGTGCGCATCATTGATTACCGGGGTACTCCGGTAGGTGTAGGCAAAGTCAACTGTGACTCTATGCAGGCACGGGACTCCATCGGAAAACATGGAAAAAAAGCAGTAGTCCATTATGACTACCTTTACATTGAATAAACGAACTGCATTATGAATCTGAATGATACTTTTGCTGCCGTACAGGCAGCCGGCCGCCATCTGGCACTATTACCCGACGATCGGATCAACCAAATACTGAATGCCGTGGCAGAAGCTGCTTTGGAACAGACTTCCTACATCCTCTCTGAGAACCGGAAAGATCTGGAACGGATGTCACCCGACAATCCGAAATACGACCGACTGAGGTTGACCGAAGAACGACTTCGAGGAATCGCTTCCGATATACGCAACGTGGCCACTCTCCCCTCTCCTCTGGGCAGGATATTGAAAGAGAGCATTCGTCCCAATGGCATGAGACTCACTAAGATAAGTGTTCCTTTCGGGGTCATCGGCATCATTTACGAAGCTCGTCCCAATGTCAGCTTCGACGTTTTTTCGCTTTGCCTGAAAAGCGGTAACGCCTGTATCCTGAAAGGGGGAAGCGATGCTGACTATTCGAATCGTGCCATCGTAGAAGTGATACACCAAGTACTCCGACAGTTTAACATAGACACTCACATGGTCGAGTTGCTACCGGCCGACCGTGAAGCAACCCGGGAACTGCTGCACGCTGCCGGATACGTAGATCTGATCATTCCTCGCGGCAGTAGCGCCCTGATTAACTTTGTACGGCAAAATGCTACTATACCGGTAATAGAAACCGGTGCAGGCATCTGCCATACCTACTTTGACGAATACGGAGATACGGCCAAGGGAGCTGCCATCATCCATAATGCCAAGACACGCCGCGTGAGTGTTTGCAATGCACTCGATTGCGTGATTGTTCACGAAAGCAGATTGTCCGATCTGCCTCTCCTTTGTGAAAAGCTCAAAGCCGACAAGGTGATTATCTATGCAGATCCGTCAGCCTATCAGGCACTCGAGGGACACTATCCTGCCGGGTTGCTGAAACCTGCCACCCCCGAGAGCTTCGGAACTGAATTTCTGGACTACAAAATGGCAATCAAAACTGTGAATAGTTTTGAGAACGCACTCGGACATATCCAGGAATACAGCTCACGACATAGCGAAAGTATCGTCACCGAAAACCCGGAACGCGCCGCACTTTTCACCCGCATGGTAGATGCAGCCTGTGTATATACCAATGTATCTACCGCTTTCACCGACGGAGCACAATTCGGGCTGGGAGCAGAAATCGGCATCAGCACACAAAAGTTGCATGCCCGCGGACCGATGGGATTGGAAGAGATCACTTCCTACAAATGGATCATAGAGGGTGACGGACAGACACGTCAGTGATACTTTCGGCGAAAGTCAGGAAAATAATCGGTTCAAAGCTTGACTTAACCTCCGGATTGTACTATCTTTGTAGACACAATCATACCATAGATTCAATTTAAAATGCGATAATGGGGAAAGGCTCTTGCTTCTCCCCTTTCTTTTTTTACAGCCGGTACCCCTCGTGAACAGAGCCGGGATTACGCTTCAACAGAGCCGGGGTTTCTTGTCGGAAGAGCCTGCGTTCCGACCCAAAGACGGTTGATCCCTCTACCCTTCCGACTGCATCCGGGCCTACACCACCGGACAAGATTCGAAAAGTATAAATAGTATAATCCGGAGAGCGCTTATGTTAAGGAAGCGTAAACTTACTCTTGACAAAAACGGAGGCAATTATGCAAATTATTAGTAATACGAGAACAAAACGCCTTGCTATTCCTTATAAAAAACATTATATTTGTAAATGAACTCCAAACCTATCCCATTATGAAGCAAACAGCCTATATATACCTGCTCACCCTTTCTTGCCTTCTCTGCGCATGCAATAGAGAAAACAGAACAAATTTGCCACAACCCCAAGTCACCGGTGTAGCAGATTCACTGGAAACGGTGCCTCCGGAAGAGAAGCCCAAAGCCATCTCCGCAGAACAGATAGAGATCAAGAAAGATTTGCTCTATGATAAATATACTCTTGAAGATACGTATCCGTACAAAGATACGACCCGCAGTTTTCAATGGGATAAGATCAAAGAACGCCTGGCACTGCTCGAAAACATTCAGCAGACACCCTCGCAATGGGGCATCTTGCAGAACTATAAGAACCGGAACGGCGAGGCTCCATTGGTACGCCATTACAAACGGAATGCCTATAAACGCATTGCCGACACGCTGGGCATAGAGCGCTACCAGTCCGTCCCGCTCTATTTGCTCACCGATACGCTTGTGCCCGAACGTTATGGAGAAGACGGTTCGCTGGTCCGCTTCCTGGCCGACGGAGAGAATTTCGTCAAGGTATCCCCTATCTATATTGGCGAAGAGTGGTATGTACCCAAGAGGTACGTCAAAGTGCTCCCGGATACGACACACTTCATCAAAACAATCATGATAGATCGAAGAGACCAGAACATAATGACTTTGGAACAAACCGGTGAAGCCCAATGGACCGTACGGAGTATGAACCCCGCCACTACCGGAAGGCATCGCCCTCCGTATGCACAAGAGACACCATTAGGGATATTCGTCCTACAGGAAAAAAAGACACGCATGATATTCCTCAAAGACGGTTCCACCGCCACCGGAGGTTTTGCGCCTTATGCCAGCCGATTCTCAGACGGAGGATACATTCACGGAGTCCCGGTAAACGAGCCCCGTAAAGCACTTATAGAGTACAGCCCGTCTCTGGGCACCACGCCCCGCTCGCACATGTGTGTACGGAATGCAACATCACATTCCAAGTTTATTTTCGACTGGGCTCCTGTAAATGAGACAATTATTTTTGTTTTGGAATAGAAATCCGTATCTTTGCGCCGTTATTTTCTCAGTTTCCTATGCAAAAAGTATTTCTATTCCTCCTATTGTTTCTGCTCCCACTGGCAGAAGTACCCAACCATGCACCGGCCAGTGAGCCTGTTTCTGTAGCCTCTACTCCGGAAACAGACGAAATAGATCAACTGTTCGATGATATGCAGCTGGACGGGATTGTCAGCTATACAGCTTTCCGACAGGCAGTGACCGGCTATCAGAAAATCGAGCAGAAAAGCAAGTCCATCATGACCCTGATCGATTTTTCAAAACCATCTACCGAGAAGCGCCTTTACGTGCTCGATATGAAAAACAAAAAGTTGCTATATACTTCCGTCGTATCACACGGCAAAAATAGCGGAGGAAACTATGCAACCTCATTCTCCAATAAAAACGGTTCGTACAAAAGTTCGCTTGGCTTTTACCTGACCGAAAACACTTATCAGGGACGCAACGGTTACTCCCTGGTGCTGAACGGGCTGGAAAAAGGAATTAACGACCAAGCCAAACAACGCGCCATCGTGATGCATGGTGCCGCATATGCCAATCCCAACATCACCGCTTCTGCCGGACGCTTGGGACGGAGCCTCGGATGCCCCGCCTTGCCGCAAGCACTCGCCAAACCGATTATCGACACAATCAAAAAAGGTAGTGTGCTCTTTATCTACGCCAACAACAAGGACTATCTGGCCAACAGCACCTTCCTGTCTCCACGGCAGACGGAGTATCTTTCGTGGGCGCAGCCTGCCAATTGAAAATTTTATCATACCTTTGCGGAAAGGTATATTCATTCTAACAAAGACAATTATGAAGAAATTTACTTGCGTACAAGACATCGGCGACCTGAAATCAGCCCTTGCCGAATCATTCGAGATCAAGAAAGACCGGTTCAAATATGTAGAACTGGGACGTAATAAAACTCTATTGATGATCTTCTTTAACTCCAGCCTCCGCACCCGTCTCAGCACCCAGAAAGCTGCTCTCAACCTGGGTATGAACGTAATTGTACTGGACATCAATCAAGGGGCCTGGAAACTGGAAACCGAACGCGGCGTCATCATGGACGGTGACAAACCGGAACATCTGCTGGAAGCCATCCCGGTGATGGGATGTTATTGTGACATCATCGGTGTACGTTCGTTTGCCCGCTTCGAAAGCCGTGAGTATGACTATAATGAAGTGATCATCAATCAGTTCATACAACATTCCGGACGCCCGGTGTTCTCTATGGAAGCAGCTACCCGTCATCCGTTGCAGAGCTTTGCCGACCTGATCACCATCGAAGAATACAAAAAGACAGCCCGCCCTAAAGTAGTAATGACCTGGGCTCCCCATCCGCGGCCATTGCCACAGGCAGTGCCCAACTCGTTTGCCGAATGGATGAATGCCACAGACTATGAGTTTGTCATCACCCACCCCGAAGGTTACGAACTCGATCCGAAGTTTGTAGGAAACGCACGGGTAGAATATGATCAGATGAAAGCTTTCGAAGGAGCCGACTTTATATATGCCAAGAACTGGGCAGCTTATACAGGCGACAACTACGGACAGATTCTGAGTACAGACCGTAATTGGACCGTAGGCGACCGTCAGATGGCCGTCACCAATAATGCCTACTTCATGCACTGCCTCCCTGTAAGACGGAATATGATTGTGACGGATGATGTTATCGAGAGTCCGCAATCCATTGTCATCCCGGAAGCCGCAAACCGTGAAATCTCGGCGACAGTGGTACTGAAAAGACTGCTGGAAAATCTACCATAACGATTTTTGAACGATCCATAATAAATGATCAACGACGAACGATAATAATACACACCCTGTTCATCGTTGATCATTCATTGTTCAATAATCGTTCATTCTTATTTCTCCACTTTCTCGCCTGCTTCCTGCCAGGCATTGAATCCTTTATCCAATTCGTACACTTTATATCCTTTCTCACTGAGAATGGCAGCCGCCTTCTTGCTTCGCTTGCCACTGCGGCAATATAAAGCCACCGGTTTATCTTTTTGAAGTGTGGAGTCTGCCATAACCGCAAACGAATCATCGAGCACATTGATATTGATCGTCCCCGGAATGTGGCCTTCCGAATATTCAGCCATGGTACGGACATCCAGCCGTTGCACACTTGCATCCTCAATCAGCGAAGCAAACTCCTTCACCGGCACTGTCTTGAAATCCCCTTTCGACTGCTGGCAAGAAAAGAGAGAAGACAAAAGAAAACATATTCCCATAAGCATTGAATTCATTTTCGACATATAATTAGTAATTAATGGTTAAGTGACTGGGTACGTATTCAAACTGATAGGTCTGCACCTCCCCGTCATACGTATGAAAACTGAAATAAATGATCACTGATTCCCCGATATCGGACGTGTACTGCCTCAACGGTACCGAGACATAAGCCCGCTTGGCATAAGCCTCCACATCTCCCCCATCGTCATGATAGAGCATTAAATGGACTTTCAGCTTTCCGGTTACAGCATCCCGCTCCACAGACTCCTGAATGAAATGAAACGTATGCCGCGCATTCTGTGCCCGGATAGAGAGAGTCATATTCAGATAATCACGCCCCATCCAGATACTGAGCATATCAACCGGATCGAATTTCAAGCCATTCCGGAACTCCCCGGCAGGCAGCGGAACCGGAGAAACCGTATTAGCTAATGCATAAATGCGTATCTCTTTCCGCCCTCCTACCGACGAAAGCACTTCGTAATTGCTCACCACACGGCTAGAGGAATTGGGTAACAGCTCCGATCCCGTGCGGTCCTCCGCCACGACCAGACGTTCTCCCTTATCCGTAACCAACGTTTGCAACCGACCGTCTGCTCCCGACTCTGCAGTCAGAAACTCCAACCTCACGGAAGGGTAAGGAGCAGCATCATTTTCGTTACAGGAAAACAGGAAGACGGAAAACAATACAGACAGGACGATATGTAACGTCCATATTCTCATTGACGAGCGGCCAAATAGTTGGTCAACGGATTGGCATACATCAACAACAGCTTTTCACGCAAGAAAGAAATATCTTTGTTGGGAATTTCTATCTTTTCAAGCTGCTTCTCCACATAAGCCTCAAAACGTTCCTTCTCGGCCAACGTATAGTGGGATTCAAAATCATTCTTACCAGTCAACAGATCGTGAGCTACATAATTGCCCGGATAAAGACGGTAATTGCTATGAATGCGCTGATCGATCCACGTAGAGATACGTGCAAACAACTCTGGTTTCGGTAAAGAGCGATCTACTGTCGAAAGCAGGTCATTGAGGCAAGCTCCCGTCTGGAAATGCACCCGGCCTTTATAGCCAAACAAACCGGTCTGCATATTTTTCAGGTCATCTGCCATCGTTTTCTTATAGCCCTCTATATCACGCTTCAGCTGGAACTCCTGTGCTTTCAGGTAATCGCAGGGATCATATTCGTAGGAAATAGCGAGAGGAGCAATATTCATCTCCATCAGACGGCTGACCACATCCCCTTCGCCCCCCATTGCCAGCATCTTGAGTACACTGTCCTGAGTACGGTCGTTAGAGTCTTTGGCACGTCCTTCACGTTGTGCAATCCAGATGGACTGATTCTTTTCTCCGATTGTATAGTGCATATAACGGGACATGCGGGCAGACGACTCAAGCATTTGCCTCATGGTCAGTGCACGCTGCACGATAAATGATTTATTGACCCGGACAAACTTCTTGATCCACGGATAAATCAGCAGATTATCGCCAATGGCAATCTCCACCGTATCCATCCCCTGGTCGACTAACAATACAGATAAGAAACCGGAATCAAGAATGATGTCACGGTGATTCGAGATGTAGGTGTATGCTTTGCTCTTGTCCGGAATAGCCGTATGATCCAATGAAATACCATCCGTACAGTCGCCTGCAAGTTTCCATAGCAAACCGTAGCAAAAGGTTTTCTGAAATTCCAGTTTCGTTCTACAGGCACGCATCTTTTGTGCCAGCATCTCAAAGGGTACATCCGGTATCACCCCGGCAACCACCTTCTGAAAAGCCGGATCGGCAATCAGTTCTTCGAAAACCCCGGAGAGTTCTTCGTCGTTGTAAGGACGGATTTCATCAAACTCTGTTGTATTCATAGCTTTTATTCTTTTATAAACTACAAGTGACGAGCAACGAGTTACAGGTAATCAACGATAAGCTACAAAGGCTGCACCGCTCTATCCCGTACGGAATCGGTGCGGCTTGCCGACTGTAGCTCGTGGCCCGCAGCTTACAGCTAAAATTTATTTTCTATAATATCAGTCATCACGTCTTTTATATCCAGTCCGGCAGCACGCACCTGCTGGGGAATAAAACTGGTAGCGGTCATACCCGGTGTGGTATTCACCTCCAGAAGATTGATCTTCTCACCTTCCGTAATGATATAGTCCACTCGAATAATGCCGGAACATCCCAATATATCGTAAATAGCCGAGGTTAAAGTCTGGACACGCCGGGTCAGTTCTTCCGATATACGTGCCGGAGTGATCTCGTCCACCTGTCCGTTGTACTTTGCATCGTAATCGAAGAATTCATTATGTGTCACGACCTCGGTCAACGGAAAGACTACCGATTTTTCTTTCGTCTTATAACAACCGCAAGTCAATTCTGTTCCGCCCATAAAGGCTTCTATCATCACTTCCTCAGCTTCACTGAAAGCCTTGGCAATGGCAGGTTGAATCTGTTCGCGCGTCTTCACCTTAGTCACACCAAAGCTGGATCCTCCCAGATTGGGTTTGATAAAGCAAGGCAGGCCAATTTTTTCCACCACATCTTCATCGGAGACAGCCTGTCCCTGACGTAGCAACAACGATTCGGAGATACGCACACCAAATGCTTTGAGATACTGGTTGCAGACAAATTTATCGTAAGTGATGGCAGCGGCCAGTACGCCACAACATGAATACGGAATACGCATCATGTCGAAATAGCCCTGCAAACGTCCATCCTCTCCCGGTGTTCCGTGAATGGTGATATAAGCAAAGTCGAACACGACCTTCTCCGCCCCATTCATAAAACTAAAGTCGTTTCTGTCCACAGGTGTTTTACTTCCGTCCGGCAATTGCACTTCCCAACGCCGACCTTCCATTTCTACGATGTACAAATTATACTTCTCCTTATCAATAAAGGAGTAAATGCCCTGTGCACTACGCAGGGAAACTACGATTTCGGAGGTATCGCCTCCTGCCACAATGGCAATGTTGCGTTTCATTCTAAATCTCTGTTACTAATATAACCTCTCCACTTCTCTATCAACCGGGTCATGTCGTCCGGCAACTCCGAAGTAAAATGCATCTCTTCGCCAGTGACGGGATGCACAAACCCCAGCGTCATGGCGTGCAAAGCCTGCCGCGGACAAGTGTCGAAGCAATTGTTTACAAATTGTTTGTATTTACTAAAGTGAGTCCCTTTCAGGATTTCGTGACCGCCATACCGCTCGTCATTGAAGAGTACATGACCGATATGCTTCATGTGCACACGTATCTGATGCGTACGCCCGGTTTCAAGAATACATTCCACCAAAGTGACATATCCCAGACGTTCAAGCACCCGGTAGTGGGTGACGGCATGTTTCCCTTGGGTAGGATCGGGCATAACGGCCATTTGCATCCGGTCTTTCGGATTGCGGGCAATACTGCCTACGATGGTACCTTCATCCTGATCGACAATGCCCCATACCAGTGCGCGGTATCTGCGTTTAGTAGTTTTATTAAAGAATTGGACGCCCAGATTGGTTTTGGCATCCGGTGTCTTAGCGATAACCAGTAATCCGGAAGTATCTTTATCGATGCGGTGCACCAACCCCACATGTGGGTCGTTGGCATCGTAATCGGGGTTATCCTTGAGATGCCAGGCGATGGCATTGACCAACGTACCATGATAGTTTCCGTGTCCCGGATGCACCACCAGTCCGGCCGGCTTATTCACCACCATCAGGTATTTATCTTCATAGACAATATGAAGTGGAATATCCTCCGGAATAATCTCATTGTCATAACGGGGACGATCCATCATCACCGTAATCACATCCAGAGGTTTCACTTTATAGCTGCTCTTCACCGGTTTGCCATTGGCCATGACAAAACCGTCTTCAGCCGCTTTCTGTATGCGATTGCGCGAAGCATTAACGATGCGTTCAAACAAATATTTATCGACCCTGACCATTGCCTGCCCTTTATCCACTACCACGCGGAAATGTTCATAGAGCTGGTTTTCGTCACCTACGGGTTCTATATCATCCAATTCATCCTGTTCAATATCGTCAGGCAATTCTTCTATCATGCGTTTTTTCTACGTATACGTTTCTTATATTAAAACCAGGAATCATCATCTGTTCCGGAATCCTCAACAGACATAGCAGCATTTTCCACCATATCGACAGAATCGGTTGCGGTAGACTGCACTCCGTCACCTACCATCAGAGTCAGCGTAGCGCCGATGGGAGCTTTATCTCCAATCTGCAATTGGCGTCCCTGATAGATCACGCCATATACCCAGTCCTTCTCTCCGCTCACCATCCGGTTTTCGGTAAGTTTAAAGCCTGCGGCGATCAACTTTGCCTGCGCCTGACGCACGGAACTGTTATCGGCCACATCAGGCACCACACTCAAAGGAGTACTGAGGGTATTTATTGTCAGATAGATTGTTCGTCCTTCTTTCACTTTCTGCCCGACCGACGGGTTAAGATCCAGGATAATGCCGGAAGGTTTATTTTTTACGTAACTGGAGTCGGACACCACACAAGTCAGTCCATGATTCCGGAACATCTTTTCCGCTTCGCTTACAGACATTCCTTTTACGTCGGGCACTATTACAGCTTCGCCATGGCGTGTGTATATATCCAGTCCTTTAAGTGTGCCAACCACTATGAGCACAGCCACTACAACCATGGCTATGATGTTTATCCAGAAGAATCTATTGGCCTTGAAAGAAAAAAATTCTTTTATCGTCATAATTATAAGCTGTTAATGCGGACAAAGATACTATTTTCGTTACACAGTATCACAGACTTTCACCGAGTTTTTAAAAAAGCGTATCAAAACCCTCTCTTTGGGTTTTCCACCTTGCGCCTGATACCGTAATCAAATTGGAACCGGTTCTAAAACAAAAAGAAGCAAAGGAATCCTCCTTCACTTCTTCTTATTCGTTTGCAATGGCTAATACTTATGCCTTCACTCCGTTGTATTCGTCAGAAACAGTCAGTTTCTTACGACCTTTAGCGCGACGTGCAGCCAATACTCTACGGCCGTTAGCTGTAGCCATTCTCTCACGGAAACCGTGTTTGTTTTTTCTCTTTCTGTTAGAGGGTTGAAATGTTCTTTTCATTACTGTATCTTGTTTTTATGTTATTACTTCTACGGATTCGGGCTGCAAAAATAGGCACTTTTTTTAAATAAACCAAGAGTTAAGTCATTTTTAGTCAAAACATTTTGTGTTTTTTGCCGATTTAGATTACTTTTGCACCCGAAAAGGTTCAAAGATAACTCAATAATAATCTATAAAATAAAGAATATCAAGTATGATTAATGCTCAAGACATCAAGAACGGAACTTGTATCCGCATGGATGGCAAACTGTATTTCTGTATCGAATTCCTCCACGTTAAACCGGGTAAAGGTAACACCTTCATGCGTACAAAACTGAAAGATGTAGTAAGCGGCTACGTTCTCGAACGTCGCTTCAATATCGGTGAGAAGCTGGAAGACGTACGCGTTGAACGTCGTCCCTATCAGTACCTGTACAAAGAAGGTGAAGATTATATCTTCATGAATCAGGAAACATTCGATCAACACCCGATCGCTCACGACCTGATCAACGGTGTAGATTTCTTGCTGGAAGGTGCAGTAGTAGAAGTTGTATCGGATGCATCTACCGAAACCGTGCTTTATGCTGATATGCCTATCAAAGTTCAGATGAAAGTTACTTATACAGAACCGGGCTTGAAAGGCGACACTGCTACCAACACCTTGAAACCGGCTACTGTAGAATCAGGTGCAACCGTTCGTGTCCCGCTGTTTATCAGTGAAGGCGAAACAATCGAGATCGATACTCGTGACGGTTCTTACGTAGGTCGTGTGAAAGCATAAGTATACACAGACTCATTAACACAGCCTCCCTGCATTCTGCCGGAATATCCGGTTGGAATGCAGGGAGTTCTATTTTATCGCCACCTTTCATCCCCCCAAAGCACAAAGACTACAGAGATTGGAACTACGATATATGCATATCTAAAAGAGAGAAAAACTCTATGACCTCCCCGTCCCCTACGATAAGACAAATTCAACCATTCTACAGAAATCTTTACCAAACTTCCGGAAAGAAGCCTGAAAACATCGAAAGTGGAGAAGCCGCGCTCCTATCTTCAAAGGCTGTACCCACTACCTTTAAAAACCAAAGGCTTCCTGGTTTTCAACCAACACCACTTTGCCCCCAAAGGTATTCAAGACAAAGCATAATGGACAAAAAGAGTGCATTAAAAGAGATTATCGGAAAATAATAATTTATCTTTGCCAATATTAAATATGAAGATTAACTATACATATATGATGCGATACTCCGTTATTATTCCCGTTTACAACCGTCCCGACGAAGTGGACGAACTATTGCAAAGCCTGACAGCCCAACACTTCAAGGATTTCGAAGTCGTGGTTGTGGAAGACGGATCATCTGTCCCTTGCGAAAAGATAGTGAACCAATACCAGGGAAAGTTGGATATACATTACTACAACAAACCGAACTCCGGTCCCGGACAAACCCGTAATTACGGTGCCGAACGTAGCAACGGCGAATATCTCATCATACTGGATTCGGACTGTATCTTGCCCGAAGGATATCTCGATGCAGTAGAGAAAGAACTGCAGACCGCCCCGGCCGATGCCTTTGGAGGGCCGGACCGGGCACATAGTTCTTTCACCGATATACAAAAAGCCATTAATTACTCCATGACTTCTTTCTTCACCACGGGAGGCATCCGCGGAGGCAAAAAGAAAATGGATAAATTCTATCCGAGAAGTTTCAACATGGGTGTCCGCCGGGAGGTTTATCAGGCATTAGGAGGTTTCTCCAATATGCGTTTCGGCGAAGACATCGATTTCAGTATCCGCATATTCAAGGGAGGATACCAATGCCGTCTCTTTCCCGATGCCTGGGTATACCACAAACGACGTACGGATTTTAAGAAATTCTTCAAGCAAGTGCACAACTCCGGTATTGCACGTATCAATCTCTACAAAAAATATCCCGAATCGTTGAAAGTCGTCCATTTGCTGCCGGCTGTATTCACGTTAGGAGTTGCACTTCTACTATTATGCACTCCCTTTTGCTTGTTCAGCCTCGTCCCGATTCTGCTTTATGCCTTACTGGTCTGCCTGGATTCTGCGCTGCAAAACAAAAGCTTACGCATCGGCATCTATTCCATCGCTGCTTCTTTCATCCAACTTATCGGATACGGCACAGGATTCTGGCGTGCCTGGTGGGAACGCTGTATACTGGGAAGGAACGAATTTGAGGCTTTCCGCAAGAACTTCTATAAATAAAGATGCTTCACCCGCAAAACACATTAAATCATGAACAAACAGAAACTAAACATCAAGCAGTGGTCCAAAGCCGATCGGCCACGCGAAAAAATGATGGCAAAAGGTTCCGAAGCATTGAGCGACGCTGAACTATTGGGCATCCTGATAGGTTCGGGCAATACGGAAGAGAGTGCCGTTGAACTGATGAGAAGAATACTTGCCACTTGCGACAACAACCTGAATGAACTGGGGAAATGGGAAGTACGGAACTTTTCTTCATTCAAAGGCATGGGACCGGCCAAAAGCCTCACCATCATGGCCGCTCTGGAACTAGGCAAGCGGCGTAAACTGCAGGAAAGCAAAGAACGGGAACAGATCAGATGTTCAGAGGACATCTACAAGCTGTTCCATCCACTGATGTGTGATCTGCCGCAAGAAGAGTTCTGGATTCTGCTTCTGAACCAAGCATGTAAAGTAATCAACAAATTACGTATCAGTACAGGAGGCATTGACGGAACTTATGCCGATGTACGCACCATCTTACGAGAAGCACTGATAGGACGTGCCACACAAATAGCCCTGATTCATAATCACCCATCGGGCCATGCGAAGCCCAGCCAAGAGGACAAACGCCTGACGGGCGCCATACAAAAAGCGTCGCAAACGATGAACATCACCTTGGTGGATCATGTCATTGTCTGCGACGGTTGCTTTTATAGTTTTGCTGACGAAGGGCTTATCTGACCCGGCATAACGATTGGAATCCGGAAAAGTTAAAGTTGGGTTTCTCCTTCGATATAGTTCTCAAGAAACAGGTTCTCACCATCGAACACAGCATAAGAGAAGAAGTTGATCCAGTCCCCCAAGATAAGTATTCGCGCCGTAGCACTCAACATCAGGTCAAGTTCGATATGGCGATGACCGTAAATAAAGAAGTTAATATTAGGATGACTTTTCAAGTATTCCTTGGTATAAAGCACCAGAAACTCTTTATTTTCTCCCATATAATCCGGTTCTTTTCCACCCTCACGCTTCAGCCGGCTGTGTTTGGCCCAATTCAATCCCAAGTCAATGCTCCATCGGGGATGAATCGCAGAGAACAAAGTCTGTAACGTACGACTATGGAACATAGTACGTAGCAACTTGAACTTTTTATCCGGATCTCCCAGCCCGTCACCATGTGCCAGGTAGAACTCTTTTCCATAAATCTCAGTGGTAACCGGTTCACGATGAATCGTCACCCCACACTCCTTAGTCAGATAGTCGCCGCACCAGATATCATGATTTCCCGTAAAGAAATGCACCTCTACTCCCATATCAGTCAGTTCGGAGAGTTTCCCTAAAAAACGGGTATAACCTTTGGGAACAACCAAACGGAACTCATACCAAAAGTCGAACATATCGCCCAGCAGATATACTGCGGCAGCTTTGTGCTTAATGCTGTCGAGAAAATTGACCAGGCGCCGCTCCTGCGTACGTCCATGCTCTATGGCACGTGACCCCAAGTGGGCATCAGAAAGGAAATATACGTTTTTCATACTGTAAGAATGGATCGTTTAAGAATAGAGGTAAACTGACAATGGTTACAAAAAGCCCAATTCCAACTTAGCCTCTTCGCTCATCATATCTTTATCCCACTCCGGCTCAAAAACCAGATTGATTGTGGCAGAGTTTACCCCGTCAATCGACTCTACTTTCTGACGTACATCTTCCATAATGAAATCTGCCGCAGGACAGTTAGGAGCAGTCAAGGTCATATCAATAGATACTTCTCCATCCTCGGAAACATCTATTTTGTAAATCAGTCCCAGATCGTATACGTTTACCGGAATTTCGGGATCGAATACGGTTTTGAGCATATCTACTATCTTTTCTTCTATTTCAAACTTAGTCATATCTGTATTTCTTTGAAAATTCATAAGACAAAGCTAAAGAAATTCTTTGAAAGATAGAGAATATTGAGGATAAATTAACGGGTTATTTATACCCACCGGCTTTTGCGATGCGTTTCGGTATCTCCGTATTATCCATTTTACCGATGAACAGATCGGAACCGGCACCGATAGCAAATACCGGCACATATCCTGCAGAATGTCCGCCGCTTGTCCAGCCTACCATAGCGATTTGATCCATCACTTCTTTGGCTTTAGCAGCCATCGGCTCAGTCTTGGCATACATACTTTCGGCAAATTCCACTTTATTTCTTACAAATGACTTTTCATATTCGTCACGCAGTTTCTTCTCTTGCTCCCAGGTGATAGGAAGTACAGACCAGAAGCCCATCTCTTCGGACAGCAGATTCTTAATGTCTTCCCAAGCTACATGATTGTTCTTAGCTTTGCGCAAATCACTGATCTTTTTAGAGAGTACTTCGGCAGATGCTTTCTGGTTCTCAAGTGCTTTGAGATTCAAGGCATACTTTCCGGTTCCCAATGCGATACCTCCTGTTTCATGGTCGGCAGTTACCACAATCAAAGTTTCTTTCGGGTGTTTCTTGTAAAACTCATAAGCAACTTTGATGGCATTATCCATATCCGCCACTTCGTGGAACACCGTAGCGGCATCATTCCCGTGACAAGCCCAGTCTATCTTACCCCCTTCTACCATCAGAAAGAAACCTTTGTTTTTGCCTTTAGTCAAAAAGTCAATGGCGCTTTCTGTAATCTGTGCCAGAGTCAGGTCTCCTTCTTTACTATCGATAGCATAAGGCAAAGAGCCCGTATCGGCACCTTCTTCTTGAATCAATATCATCTTACCTGCCGCAGCAGCTTTGGCTTTATAATCGTTATACCCACGAGCAATGGTGTAACCGGCTTCTTCAAACATCGGGAAAATGCTAGGAGCTTCTTTCTTATCATAAGTAGTGGTTGGTTTCAGGAAACCGGCACCGGCATAAAAATCAAAACCTGCTTTAGGAAGATCGGTAGCTATTTCATAATACATATTCCGATCCGGCTGATGTGCGTAGAAAGCAGCAGGAGTAGCATGATCGACACTGACACTGGTGGTAACTCCCACCCTTTTACCGGCTTTCTTTGCTTTCTCGGCAACTGTCTGCAAAGGATTCTTCTGATCATCCATCCCAATGGAACCATTATAAGTCTTTTCGCCGGTGGAAAGAGCAGTTCCCGCAGCCGAAGAATCAGTCACGGAATTAGTGGCAGAGAAAGTAGTAGCCATTGTCCCCACCGGGAACTGTGTAAAAAGCAAAGGCTCTACACCAATGCGGCCCTTCTGGATTTCGGCACGATACATTTCCGTACCATTCACTTGATTGACACCCATTCCATCACCAATGAAATAGAAAACATATTTTGCCTGAGCATTGGCTATAACTGCCACACAGACAAAAAGAAAGAAATAAAAAAGTCGTTTCATTCTTGTACTATTTTAAGTTTATTCGAGTTAGTGATAGCAAAGATAAAAATTTTAAAAAGAAGAAAAGGAGAAAGAGATATGAATATTCTGTTAAATAGATCACCGAGCATCAATTACCCTTCAACCCAAACTGCCATCTCTAACCTGCCTCATATAAAAAAGCCGGAAAACAGAGAGTAGATCTCCGCCTCCGGCTTTTATCTATAATTACTTATCAACCTTTATTTATCCAAGATAGCCATTGTATCAGAAGCAATCAGCAATTCTTCATCAGTCGGGATCACTACTACCTTCACTCTTGAATCATCAGTTGAGATAATAGCCTCTTCACCGCGAACTTTGTTCTTTTCCGGATCGAGTTTCACACCCAGGAATTCCAGTCCTTCACAAACACCGGCACGGCAAGTCGCCTGATTTTCACCAACACCACCTGTGAACAGAATAACATCGACCCCACCCAAAGCAGCGGCATACGCACCAATATATTTCTTAATGCGATAGAAGTACATCTGTTCAGTCAGGATAGCCTGCGGATCACCTTTGGCAACGGCAGCTTCCAAGTCACGCATATCACTTGAGCCGTTCATCATACCGGCTACACCACTTTTCTTATTCAGCAGGTTAGAGATACCCGTAGTAGTCAGGCCCTCTTTATCCATGATGAATGTAACAGCTCCGGCATCGATATCACCGGAACGAGTACCCATCATCAATCCTTCCAACGGTGTCAGTCCCATAGAAGTATCGATACACTTACCATCTTTGATAGCAGCAATCGAACCACCATTACCGATATGGCAAGTAATCAGTTTCAAACCTTCCGGTTTAATTCCCAGGTATTCGCATACGCGCTGAGAAACATAACGGTGAGAAGTTCCGTGGAAACCATAACGGCGCACACCATACTTCTTGTACAATTCGTAAGGAATAGCATACAGATATGCATGCTCCGGCATAGTCTGGTGGAATGCAGTATCGAATACACCGATTTGCGGAACATTCGGCAGAATAGCTGTAATGGCGTCAACTCCTTTTAGGTTAGCAGGATTGTGGAGAGGTGCCAGATCATTGCAGGCAGCAAAAGCCTCAAGCACTTCCTTAGTCAGCAGTACTGATTTACTGAAGCGTTCACCTCCGTGCACCATACGATGACCTACGGCATTGATTTCTTCGAGTGATTGGATAGCACCATATTCGGGACTTACCAGTGTATTCAAGATGAATTCCACACCTACGGTATGTTCGGGGATATCCTTCTCCAAAATTTTCTTTTCACCATTCGGCAAAGTCAATTTCAGGAATGAATCTTTCAAACCGATCTTTTCGATACCACCCTGGGCAATCACTTCTTTGCTGTCCATATCGAACAGCTTGTATTTGATAGATGAACTACCACAGTTCAATACTAAAACTTTCATATCTGATTTTCGATTTAATTATTTACCATTCTTTGCAGCAATCGCCTGATTAGCTGTGATTGCAATCATTCTGTATACGTCTTCAATAGAGCATCCGCGTGAAAGGTCGTTCACCGGACGTGCAATACCTTGAAGAATCGGTCCTACCGCGTCGGCATGCCCCAAGCGCTGAACCAGTTTATAAGAAATATTACCAACTTCCAAACTAGGAACAATCAGTACATTAGCCTCGCCGGCAACCGGAGACCCCGGAGCTTTGCTTGCACCTACCGAAGGCACTAATGCAGCGTCTGCCTGCATTTCACCGTCGATATTCAAATCCGGTGCCATTTCTTTAGCTAATTTCAATGCCTCTACCACCTTATCCACGTTCTCATGTTTTGCCGAACCTTTAGTAGAGAAACTAAGCATTGCCACTTTCGGTTCAGCAATTCCTGCTACAGCCTGTGCCGTACGTGCAGTACAAACAGCGATCTGTGCCAACTGCGAAGCATCCGGAACCGGAGTTACGGCTACGTCACCCATCACCAGCAAACCATTCTGACCACATTCCGGAGCATGTGTCAACAACAACATAGCACCCGAAACACATGTAATTCCCGGAGAAGTCTTAATAATCTGAAGTGCCGGACGAAGTACATCACCCGTAGTGTTGCGGGCACCTGCCAACTGACCGTCAGCATCGCCACTTTTAATGATCAGACAACCCAAGTACAACGGATCGAGCACCAACTTACGGGCTTCTTCGATAGTCATACCTTTTTTCTTACGAAGCTCGCACAATAACTGCGCATATTCTTCTTTCTTTGGATGGTTCTCAGGATCTATAATAGTAGCCCTATTAATATTTCCGAGTCCCCATTTGACAGCAGCTGCATTAATTTCTTCCGGGTTACCCAAAAGAATCAAATCTGCAACTTCATCTGTCAAAATCTGGTTAGCAGCTTTTAAAGTACGTTCTTCCGTACCTTCGGGAAGGACAATGCGCTGACGATTTGCTTGCGCACGCGCAACGATAGAGTTAATTAAATTAAGCATAGATATTTAATATTGTATATAAATTCAGTAGGGTGTGTTATTTCACGCCGCAAAAGTACACAATATTGCAATATCAACATTGCAATTCGGGGTATTTTTTACCCCGAACTTGCAATTATTATAATATTTAACACTAGCGGATTATTTCCGGGGGTACACTCTTGAAACGATCCATACACATTCCTATCGGAGCACCGATATAAGTCGGATCACAAATAAGATATTTTTTACCATCCAACAGAATGTAATCACCCGAAATATCTTCGTTGAACCGTACAGCCGAAGCGATATGATTCGGATAGTCGAGCAACACAGCATCCAGTCCCAACAAATCTTTCACCAAGTTAGAAAACAGAATGGCTCGATCCTCACAATCACAAGCCGGATAATAAAAATTTTCGTCCATGAAGAAAGGCTTTTCATACCCAAATTGTTCACCATCCGTCTGATATTGGAATGAATTCTGCACAAAATCAATCAGGATATTCGCAGCATCTTTCTCCGATTTCCCCTTTATTGCCGCCTGCAAAGGCGGGTAAAGAGCACTCTTCAACTCCTTGCTCATAGGGGTTTTGTAGTAAACAGCAACTTCACATTGCGGATAGTCCTTATAGAAATCCATCAGGTTCTTATTGACTGCCGTATTGACTTTAAGGAGAGATTTTTCGGATGGAGACACTGTCTTGCTAAACTCCTGCATGCCGAATTGAGGCACGGCGCTCAGATCCATACATACCAGATTCTTCGCATTGGCAAAATCCTGACTATATGTATAAACAGCCATTGACCCACCTTTATCCGCCTCAAAGACATAGTACTTCACACCTTTGAAGGTAATATAAGGTATGCCGAAAATAGTTCCTGCCGGAGCCACCAATAATTTCAATTTATCGTTTATCTTGGACAAACGCACCTTATATCCACATTTATTGAGGATGAACATCTGCAGAAAAGCTACATCGTCTTTTTGGGCAACACCACACACCTGCACTCCCAACTGCTTGATGAACATTAAAAATGCCCAGTCGTTCATCTGATGCTCCTTCTTTAAACGAATACAATCGTTAATCAACTGTTCATGATCGGCTTTACACAAACGACTCCAGGCACCTGCCACTTTACTTTCGCTTGTTCCGCCCAATTCAAAACCGTCAATCACGTCTGTAGCCACTTCAAACCGTGTTCCATAAAACTCAATCGCATTGCGATGCGCTGAACTTCCGGGCAACGGAGCTGGGATATCTACCTTTACAGGGGTATAAGGTTTGCCCGGAACATAAACACCCGGAGCCGGTTTATCAGCCACTGCCGGCAGCTCCGGCTTCTTGACTTCCACATTCACTTTGCCTCCTACACCCGGTTTATCGGCTATGGGTATCTTAGGCACCGCCGGCTTAATCTCTACCGGAGCAGGAACCGGCTTTTTTTTATCAAAAAGTGTCGGTTTCACCGGTTCCGGCCGAGTGGGCATCGAATCCCCCATAGAGGCATTATACTTTTGCCACGCTTCTTTCAGGAAAGTGGCAAACTCTTCGTCTGCTTTATTCTTAAATTCTTTATATTCTTTTTGCTGTTTCTCTTGAAAAGTATCAAACTCCTTCTGATAGTTCACGTCCTGTGCTGTGATAACGGACGGTATCAGAAAAAGTGAAGCAAAAACGAAAGAAAAGTAATGTTTCGTTTTCATCATAATAAGTGATTAATGATTAACGGTCAGTGATTCGGGAATCACTATTTTATCAATACCATATCATAAAAAGCACAACGCTGAACCGCCGGGATAGAGTACACCCACTCCAATACATTCTGATAAGTGACTTCTTTGGTAAATGGGATATCTTCCTTGGTAGCCACCATCATCATATTTATCTTCTCGCTTTCCTTACCATGCTGCTTTTCCATACGATAGTCGACAGCATTACTAAAAGGAATCGCATATTCTTTACCGGCTTTCAACAATGTATTCGGTTCATAACTGTTAGGATAAAGCAGAGCCCCCCCATTACTGTCGAACCAGAAAAACTTCAAGTATGAATCCGTACCATGTATAGTCAGCTTACAGTGAAACACATCCCCTTCACGATAGAGTGTTTCCACTCCTTTCACCTCAAGGGCATACGAACTATCCGACTTGTCCTCTTTCCGAACCTCGGCGTCAATGGTCACTACCTTATACAAGCTACGGGTATCCATGTCCCAAACCTCTTCAACTTTTTTATTAGTAACATTCACCATTCCCCCGATAGCCAGCACATTCATTTGCGAATAAGCTTCATGAAGCTCCTGGCCGTCTTCCTGGGTGATCTGGCCAAATACCGACCACACATTTTCCATCACACCCGCTTTCTGCAGAGCAGCTTTCTTCGCTTCCATGAAAGCCCTCTCTTCCGCCTGCTTCAATGTGATGTCATCGCTAACCTGCCAACGCCCCTGTACGCCTTTCACCTTCACGGGTTTCTGTGCATAAAGAGCGTTGGCGGCAGTCAGTAAAAGTATAGCTAAAATTCCTAATAGCCTGTTTACGTTCATTCAGTTTGCCTATTTATATTAAAACTTACTGAGCGAGTTTATCCAGTTCCTTAGCCAATTCCGGTGATTTTTTAGCCAATTCTTCGCTAAGTGCTTTGACAGCTACTTTGTTTGCAGCTTCCAGGCTATAACCGATGGTTACCATTACCTCTACATTTTTGTTAGGCAACGTTCTATATACTTCAACCAAAGGAATAGTACGTCCCAGCGTTCCACTGATAATACTCTTACCGGCAGCTACTGCGCTCGACAGACTGGCAGCTTCCTCCTGCCCCATATCGTCATTGGCTACTTTCGATTCGATCAACTGTGTAACCTTTGTCTGAACCTGTCCGGCGATATCAATCTTGGCCGTGTTGGTAGCCTGCATAGCTGCAGCCGACTGGTTTCCACCAATCACTCTTGATGTGGCAATATACCAGTATGGATTGCCATTCATATCAATTTCCATCTGTTTTTCCCATGAATTCTCCAGTTGTTTGTCCAACGGTAACTTTCCTACCGGAGTCTTGAATCCTTCTTTCGTCAGTTCCTTCGCTTGTTTGCGTGCTTCTTTAATGGCTTTTTTCTGCAAATCTTTGTTGATTACTTTTTCATCTTTCTGAATAGCTTTATAAGCCTTACCTGTCGCTTTTTCTTGTGCAAGTGCATTTAAAGAAATCATCATTGCGAGTGTTGCGAAAACACTGATTAACAAACTCTTTTTCATATCAATTCTGTTTTTAGTGGTTAATATTCGTTATGTATATTCGTTTTTCACTTTGCAAAAATATATAAAGTAATCCATTTCGTTTACTTTTTCTTTATTTTTTTGTAGTTCCCCACTGTTAAATAAGAATCTTCGTGCCTTATTAGTTGCTACCCTAACTCTATTTTTCATAACTTTGCAACGTTTTCAAAAATCAATAGGTAATAGTATGATACGTCAGTGTGCCATTTTATTTGGCTGTTTGGCTTTGGGTGAATTGATTGTTTATCTCACGGGGATTAAGCTCCCGTCCAGCATCATCGGGATGTTGCTGCTCACCCTCTTTTTGAAATTAGGTTGGATCAAATTGCATTGGGTGCAGGGAATGTCCGACTTTCTAGTTGCTAATCTTGGTTTTTTCTTTATTCCTCCGGGAGTAGCCCTGATGTTATATTTCGACATCATTGCGGCACAGTTCTGGCCGATTGTGATAGCTACTCTAGTCAGTACCCTTCTTGTGCTTGTCATCACCGGATGGGTCCATCAATTAACACGTAAACTCAAATGAATTATTTAGAAAATGAATTCTTCCTGCTGGCAATCACTTTCGGGATTTACTTCTTTGCCAAGCTTTTACAAAAAAAGACAGGAATACTCCTACTCAATCCCATCTTGTTGACTATTGCAGTCATCATCATTTTCCTTAAACTGACAAATATCTCCTTCGAAACTTACAATCAGGGCGGACACTTGATTGAATTCTGGCTAAAGCCCGCAGTCGTAGCTCTTGGAGTTCCTCTATACCTGCAACTCGAAACGATTAAGAAGCAGCTGCTTCCTATCATTCTGTCCCAATTGGCCGGCTGCATCGTAGGCGTTATTTCAGTCGTATTGATAGCTAAGCTTATGGGAGCCTCACAGGAAGTCATCCTGTCACTTGCTCCCAAATCAGTCACCACTCCGATTGCAATGGAGGTAACCAAGACATTGGGTGGAATCCCGTCTCTGACAGCAGCAGTAGTTGTTTGTGTGGGTTTACTGGGTGCAGTATTAGGTTTCAAAACGATGAAGATCATGCATGTAGGCAGCCCTATCGCGCAAGGACTTTCGATGGGTACGGCCGCTCATGCCGTCGGCACCTCAACAGCCATGGATATCAGCAGTAAATACGGTGCCTATGCAAGCCTCGGTTTAACCCTCAACGGTATTTTTACTGCATTGTTGACCCCAACTATTCTGCGATTATTAGGAATTCTCTAACAAAATAGCTTTATCTTTGTTATATATAAACAGTTAAAAGGAAATAACAACTTTATGATCGCATTCAGAGATATAACGATCCAAGACAAGGATACCATCACAGCCTACACGATGAATAGTTGCCGTCGCAACTGCGACCTCTCTTTTTCCAACTTATGCAGTTGGCGGTTCTTGTATCACACCAAGTTTGCCATTATCAATAACTTTCTGGTTTTCAAATTCTGGGCCGGCGATGAATTGGCCTATATGATGCCGGTTGGTGAAGGCAATCTTGAAGAAGTACTGAACGAACTGATTGAAGATGCCCGACAGGAGGGTGAACCTTTCTGCATGTTGGGAGTCTGCTCATGTATGCGCGAAGATCTCGAGGCCATTATGCCCGGTCAGTTTGGCTTTACGGTTGACCGTGATTATGCCGATTATATTTATTTACGTAGTGATCTCGCAACACTGAAAGGAAAAAAATTCCAGTCCAAACGGAATCACATTAACAAATTCCGCAATACATATCCTGACTATGAGTATTCTCCGATCACCAAAGACCGAATACAGGAATGCCTGGAGTTAGAAGCCAAATGGTGCAAAGCCAATGACTGCGACCAACAGGAAGGGACCGGAAACGAGCGACGTGCCCTGATCTACGCTCTCAATCATTTCGAAGAGTTAGGACTGACGGGAGGTATCCTGCACGTCAATGGACAGATTGTAGCCTTCACTTTCGGCATGCCGATCAATAAAGAAACTTTCGGTGTACATGTAGAAAAAGCAGATACCAGCATCGATGGCGCTTATGCCATGATCAATTACGAATTTGCCAATCACATCCCCGAACAATATATTTACATCAACAGAGAAGAAGATTTAGGAATAGAAGGGTTACGCAAAGCCAAGCTTTCGTACCACCCGGAAACTATTTTGGAGAAATATATGGCTTGCCTGAAAGAGCAGCCTGTAGAAATGATAAAATGGTAGCATAATCCAATGATAAAGGAGCAGGTAAAATCATTATGGAAACTTTGTTTCGATGATAGCGAGGCATTCATCGAACTTTACTTCCGGCTTCGTTACAATAACGAAGTCAACTTAGCCATTCAAAGTGGCGAAGAAGTGATTGCTGCGCTCCAAATGCTCCCTTATCCAATGACATTCTGCAATAAAATAGTACCTACTTCGTATATCTCCGGTGCGTGTACGCATCCCGATTACCGTGCGAAAGGAGTGATGCGGGAGTTATTATCACAGAGTTTTGCCCGCATGCTCCGTAACGGTGTTCTGTTTAGTACATTGATTCCTGCCGAACCCTGGCTATTCGGTTATTACGCCAAAACAGGCTATACTCCCGCTTTCCGTATCTCCCACAAAGTCTTCTCACTTTCAGAGTTGACCATTGATCCGGAACCGGATACCATGATTGAAGAAACGACGGAATATCAAGAAGATTATTATCAATATCTGACCGGCAAGCTATCCGAACGTGCCTGTTGTTTACAACATACGCCTACAGATTTTAAAGTAGTCCTTGCCGATCTTGCCTTGACACAAAATACCGTTCTCATTGCCCGGAAGGATAATCGAGTAACGGGTATAGCTGTTGTCTATAAACACGATGATAGCTCGTATATCAACGAGTTGTTTGCTGACAATGAGGCTGTCCGGGCACAATTACTCTACCGGGCCGGACTAAGAAACGGCACTGAACGGATTATTCTTCAACTTCCCCCTGTAGAATCCCTGCCAAGTGTCCCATTAGGAATGGCACGCATCATTGATGCCCGGGCAGTTCTTCAACTCTATGCAGCAGGTTGTCCCGAAGTGGAAATGAATATCGAACTGACTGACGAACAGCTTTCGGTCAATAACGGTTATTACTATCTCTGCAAAGGAAAATGTATGACCAGTGAAGTCCGCTTACCCGGAGTACATACCCGAATGACCATTGCCGAATTATCGGAAAAGATACTGGATGAAATGCAGCCGTATATGAGCTTGATGATGAATTAGAGTTTTCCCTTCTTTCATTATAGATTACGCAAAACACTGACACACAAATATATACTTTTTCGGAAGAACAATTGTCTTAATCCGGTAAGTTGTTATAAATCAAATGCAAAATATTGTCTTCCATTTTTATAAATAAAGACCTGCTCTTCGCGTCCCTTTGTGCGATTCCTCAACCATAGCAGAGCATTTTGTGGCACCAGAAAATCAATTTCTCTTTCTGTAGCCACCTTGCTGCCTAACGACTTCCATCCATTTATTCCGTCCTGATAGAATAACTCATAATTATCCCCGGGCCAAATGTAATTATCATCGTTACGCGGAGAAAAAACAATTCTTTCGATCAGCGTACTTTCCCCCAAATCATAGGCCAGATAACAAGATGTATCACGTGCCTGAAAATAAGTCAGTATATTACCATCTGTAACATACTCTAATTTTGCAATCGGTTCTATACTGTTTATCCTCCTCAACCGGACCTTCTCCTTACAGAATGAATCCTTAAACAGTGCCAGTTCCGCCAACTCCATTCTTTTCCCTATCGGAGCAACATAACGAACATATCTATACTTCTTTCTTAGAAGCGGAGTCAACACATAATAATTAGTGGTAAGCGTATCCTCAAATTGCCATAACAGATCCGCCTGCATAAATGACAAATCATCAGCTGCTTCAACTTTTGCCCCTATGATAGCTCGATAAGCCCATTCCGCAATCGTCTTTTGCTGAGGCATTTTCCGCTTTAATATAGCTTCCTCCATCAAATCGATATTGGGTTTCAACAAAACAAACCCACCCCCCGTTTTAGATATAAACGGATATCCTGCCGGATACAGTTTTCCTCCATCTCCCTGATAAAGAGTCTGATAAATCACATCGGGTTCTATATCCCGGAAAGTAACCTTACCAGCATTACCAAGTGCCATATCTATAGGAATCCATCCGCCGGGACTAAATATCCCTAAGTAGATATATTGCTCTCCAGACATTTGTATCGGTATTGTCGTATCATTACTTCCAAAATATTCAGATGTCACATCTTTCACAAATCGATTCTTAAGCACAGGAGATAATTGCCTGTTTCCCGAAGTTCCGGAGTTTTTATCCGCCTGCATACCGAAACAATAGCGATACACCTTCCCCTTTTTCCTTCCGTCATGCCGTAAGGTATCACGTGACGCTTCAAACTCATTAAATCCGAATTGAAGAAAAGTTCCCGTTGTGTCACGCAACATCGTCCAACAATGATAATGTTGATAATCGGGTGAATAAACAAAATAGTCGGTCGCAACAGGAATTCCACAAGCACGCATAGCATATATTGTCAGGTCGCATGCTTCACGACAATAACCAATCCGGTTATGATAAAGAAAAACAGCATTCAAGTGAGGTACCCGAAAATCAGTATTGTAGATGTAATACAGCTTTCTCAGTTTCCCGTCAATGATCTTAGAAGCTTCAATAACATCACTCCCCTTATAAAGAGAATCGAGTAGAGTTCCATAATCTTCATAATACAATTTACGCCAATCCGATAAAGGTTCATCGGCTATTCTGTAAGGTAATATCAGTTCGCAAAAATCATCGAACGGCAAATTTCTATTCCAAGGATATTTCCTCCAAACTTCAAAAGCCAGGTCTATATTATCTATCAAATATTCCGCAGTTATCACTTGGGCGTCATATATCTTGGAGAGAGAGTTAAAAGACATTCTGTTCCATTTATTCTTCTCCCTTTTAGATATAGGACGTCCTTCACAAACCCCAACTAATAAATGGTGAATAGAATCGAGTTCATCTCCTTCATAAGAATACCATCCCGGCATATTACGAATTAAAAAACGAGCTGCCTCCAATTTTTCCGGATCAGTTCTATAATGTTCTAATACCTTTTCAAGCTCCACGCGATTATCGCCGGCAAAATCCAAAGCATATTCCAGCTGCTTCTCTTTCTCCGATCGACAAGCTGCTAAGATTAAGGCTAACAGGATAAACAATACATATTTCATAGTTAAAACGGTTTTATTCTTCCCCATAACAAACCCAGTAGTCATTTTAACCTCAAAAGGCTAAGTATCGCAGTTTGCTCATTTATCTCCTGTTGCTGATAAGCGGACGGAAATGCATCATCCGGGAATTCATCTGTATAAACTGTCACAAATGTATTAGGGATATTAGATGAAACCGGACGTCCCATTTCCGAATATCCAGGAATATCCATCTTGGTCAAATTTCCTTGCTCTATCCGCCCATCCTTCTTAAAATAGACAGACCACATTCCCTTATTTGCTGAATTAAAAGACCAAAGAGAGAAAACAAGATTCTTTCCATCCACTGTAAAAAGACTGTATGTGCACTCCTCTTTCGTTTCGTACAATTCCCGGTCCGAGCAGTGAAAATCCGCCAACATAGGCAAATTGGACTTCTGCCTCATGGTTCTTACCACCGTATCATTCACAGCATCATATTGATAATAGCTTCCATCTACCGGATTATAGATTTTTATAGTTCCATCCTCTTGAGCACACAGCGTATTCCAATAGGAGTTCTTGCAAGGAGTCCCTTTTTCATATTCTAATAAGTTCTTCACTCTTCTCCCTTTCTGATCCAGAATCCAAAGCCCTTTACAGTTTTCAGACTGAGAAGGACGATGGCAGAGAAAACGGCCATCCGGCAACTCAACAACATCATTGAAAACAAGAGAATAAGGGAAGCTCAACGAATGAAGAAATTTTCCATCAAAACTGTAAGAATAAATCGTTCGTTTACCCATATCACAGACATAAACACAATCCTTTCCCACGAAAAAAGAATCCATCTCTCTATACTCTCCCGGTCCCTCACCCCGCTGACCAATCGCATTCAAAAAAGTACCATTCTTGCTAAATCGAAATGCCATTTCTTGCTTTCTATCCGAAATGTAATAACAAGAATCTTTTGAAATTACATTATCGACCATACCCCAAAAATAAGGAGAAGGTAATTGCAGCCTGACAGACTCAATGGTGTCCACCAATACAGACATCGGCAGATATGGATTAGAAATAGACAGATCAACGGTCATTTCAAATCCCTTATCAACCTGTTTCCGACAAGATGAAACACAATATATAAACAATATTCCCACTACAATTAAACTGAAATTTTTCATAATATAAAAATTATAACCAGTAAATACCGCCATAACCAAACATACAATTCTCTTCTTCCTCCTATTTTTTTTAACCGATAGCGATATAACGAATCTTTCACCACTCATAAAACGACAAAAGAAGTACTTTTTTCACTATCTGTGAAAACAAATGGAAATATATCGGCAGGAAGACTAAATCCATATATGGTGTGAATCATTAATCTAGCGCATAACATATTATTTTCCATCCACTTGAACTATTTTTCACAGCAGCAAACAAACTCTGTTGGGTACTATCCACTGCAATATAATAAGCATCAGTATCTAACGAATATTTTTTAATCGGATTACCATCCCAGTCAAAAACCAATACGGTATCTGATTTTCGGCTATTTTCGTACATTTTTTTATCAGAGTACAAAGCATAAACATACTTAGAGGTAGCGCTAAGATCTATATAACCCGTCTGAGTATTTTCTGTTAGATCGACATAATAAATACCTTCTTCATTAACGGGTTTATTGATTGGATCTCCCAACCTCAACGATTTTATCAACTCAATTTTATTGTTTACTATTTCAAAAAAGTCTATGTTGGACGAGAAGTTAATTGAACCGGCAAATGTATGTTTCTCAGGGTTCATTACTAAATTTCCTTGATTAGAAAGATATCTGGTATATGTTTGAAAAGCGCTATCCGCAGTATTATACACATCCACACCGTAATCCAGCACACTGTCATTTTTGTTAAATAACAGATATTGGTAACGGGATTTATATGTCCCGGCACACAAAAAAGTCGTATCATCTATCGCTATGAGTTTTGAAATCTGTGCCTCCGGAATTTTATATTGCGCCAGACGTACCGGTGAACCATCCTTCTTGCGACTGTTGCGTAAAGAGTCAAGACTGTATTTCATCACAATGCGTGTTTGGTCATCAAAAACAGTGAAATCGCTTTCCGTTAAGTAGCCATAACAGGGTGAAGGCAGTTCAGCCGGCCCCTGTCCGATAGTCCCAAAACGAGCGATATATTCACCTGATTTTTTGTCAAACAGCGTATAGCAACATCCCGAGTGATAGTCATTAACTATGAGATTCTTTCCGTCACAACTTAATCCCTCTATTATTGCTATAGAATCTTCATTAACATAAAAGTCCTTCTTTGGAGACAGAGATTGGGATTCAGAAAACAATTCCAAAACTGTATGGGATTTCTCTTTTTCGCATCCTCCCAAGATACACATAGATAACAAGAGGAGTAAGGTGAAGCTTAAATACGGTCGTTTGATCATGGTTCAATATTATTAAATATTTTCTATAAAAGGCTGTTGCAAAAGCCGGATAGTTTTTTTTATTTATTTAGCTAAAAATCATTATCTTACCATTGCAAGAAGATAAATCCTATAACAAGCGCCAAGATAGTATTTAAAGATTTAATCTCCAATCAGAATGTCCTTTTTTCTTTTCATAATTATTATTTCTAAGATATTTATTCTTTTACAGGATAATAAAATATCAATGGATTAGAATTCTCTATCAAATTCTTCAGTTCTAAAATCCTATCCAAACTCTCATTCACTTGTCCCGATCGCACTAACGACAAAAACAAAGATATAGTGTACATATCAAGACAACCATACACTCCCTTCTCGTCATAAGTTATCAAATTAGGAATGATATGTACATCGTCCCCCTTCACCCTGTACACCCAATCATCAACACACCCATTGAATATAGAACAAGAGTCCCGAGACGCACTCAATAAACCATAATAAATTTGGTAACCTTTCTGATACTTAAAAAGATAATCATTCAAACAACTTTAAAAAGAGAATCAACTTCTCCATCTTTTAATTGATAATCATTATTATCCCCTTCAGGAGGAGGAAAGTCTAAGTCGCATTGCCCAAACGTTTCCTTTCGATAGCACTTTAAAAGCCCAAAAAACTTTCATTTTCCAATTGGCACTTTCCAGTATTGAAAAAGAGAGTAATTCCCCCATCCCCCAAAAGATTGCAACCGGAACTACTTTAAATGAAGAATCTGAAGTACCGGATTCGCTGTATCATCTTCACTCCTTAACCAAAACGTCAATGTATTATTATCTGAAGCAGAGGCTTTTCCATCATATTCAATTCCGTCTATGTCATTTTTAGTTTCCTTCCCTACTAATGCGAAATCACCTTCTTTAGAATAAAATATGATTCTTACCCCATATTTATTACACCAGTACGTCGCAAAAATCCACTGGGATGTTTCAATATAGTTAGTTCTTAAAAAATCAAGCATATTGCGTATCGAAGTCTCCTTATTATAACTTCCGATAGGTTTTGGCTCGATAACTATCGGATAAGCTTTTATCAATTTGCCAGATTGGTAGTGATATACTGTATTCTCCAGACAGGGAGCCATAAAGCCCACAATACCATCAAAAACAGATAATTCCCAATTATCAGAAAAGTTATTAAAAAGATACTTATCATCTCTTGCTATAAGCTTAGAAGTAAACTTTCCCATAGCATCAACCAAATAAATACCAGCCAAGCTATCCACTTCACCAGAGCGAGAGAACACATAATTATTATCTTCCAATCTTACAAAATCCGAAGGTGAAGTATCTAACTTAACTCTTTTGACAAAACTCCCATCCAAACCATAGAACAAAATAGATTGTGTCCAACTGTCTAATAACAAAACATGTTCCTTTTTTCTGTCGTAATCAAACTGACTAAGGTTCACATACTCTTCAGGGCCATCCCCTTTTCTGTCTATTTTAGTAAGATAATGTCCTTCCTTATCAAAAATCCAAACTACCGGAAGGATTTTATCCAAGACTAAAATATATTTATCACTTATTATAACATCCTTAATAGAACCAACAAGGCACTGGTCTGTTGTCTCCAATGATATATAACTTATAGAATCTACAAAAGAAGAATAATTCAAAGTGTCTTGTACATTGGATAATAAATCAATCACAATTTGTTCTCGTAAGCGATTCTCTTTCCGATGACATGACGCACATAGAACAATACAAATAGACAATGCTAACAGTTTATAGTCTCCCATATTTATTATATTAAAGATACCTGCCATTCCACTATGGTTCAAGCTTCAACAACAGGTATCCTATTGAGTAAATCTATAATAATTACAAATTACTTGCAAGTACCCCAAGTAGAAGTATACTTACACTCATCTTGAGGATAATTTCTCTCACAAGTATTTCCTATTATCGCTCCATTTTTATTATAACAGTTTTTCATTTTATATCCATAGGCTGTATTCGAATCAGCTTCACCTACACTAGCTAATGCTTCCACATTTGCCAAAGCAATATCCGAAATCAGTACCGTTCTTTGAACTTTACAGACATTATAGCCAGTAAATGCTGCTATCATCACTAAAGCAAATGCAATCATTATTTTTGTTTTCATTTTTGTTTTCATTTTTTAGCCGATTATTACTTCGTTAACTCCGCTTATCATTTCCACGGAAAAGCAATCCAATTACCTTCTAAATCAAACTTTTTCCATAGGCTAACATTCTCCATAATTTTTTAAGGTTAACTATTAGTATTCTTCATCAATCGCATTACCCCGAATCTTCAAACGTATTGGAGAGGTGGGAGTATTACAATATACAGTAATGGTCTTCTCAAAATGTTCGGGATGTTCTGCACGGTAAGTAACCTGAATATCGGCAGACTTCCCTGAAGGTACAGGCTCCTTGCTGTAAGTGACGGATGTACAGCCACACGAAGCATTTATGTCCTCGATAATCAGAAGATGATCGCCAAGATTCCGCAAACTAAAAGTAGCGGTCTGGGGAATTTTCCAATCAAAATCGCCCATTTCATCGAGTTTTTTATCCAAAACTACTTTTGTTTGGGAAGAGGTAGCGACTCCGGTTTGCTGTCCGGCAATAATTTGCAAATAAAGGTCACGCACCTTTTTATTATGGACAGGATTACCAATCGCAAGCACCTTGTTCTGACTGTCCAAAAGGAAAGTTTGAAAGTTCACATCCGAAGGGAAATGATTCAAAGCGTCAAAATCACCCTTTTCATCGATAAAAACCGGATAAAGGAATCGATCTCTCTTCAATAGAAAAGAGATTTCTTTTTTGTTTTTCGGATGGAAAGCAAAAAGAAAAGATACTTTCCCAGCGGCTACAGTGTCGACCATAGAAATTAAACGTTTCCATGTAGGAAGTTGCAATTTACAACCGGTACAGCCCACCGAATCCACGTAAGTCATTATAGTATATTCATTTTGAGGAAACGAATAACCGGCACTGTCCTTTCCCAAAACACTGAATGTCATATCAGCGGGATAGACAATCGTTCTACCCTCCCATTCGTGAATCAAACGGGATATTTGCTGCTCTTTGGTCTCTTTACATGAGCAAAGTGCCATCAGAAAGCATAAATAGCCGATAAGTTTAATGGGACGGCCCATTATTCTTCACGGTATACTACTTCAACTTTCAGATATGTGAACGGACAGTCCACAGATCCGTCACCGAAACAGGCTATTTCTCCATCCGGGAACGACTCTCCTGTAGCCAAAGCCTCCACATTTTGTAACAGTAAACCGGCTTCTTGCACCTTTCCTTCTTTTCTCACAGAAACAAGACCTATTAGCAATAGCCCGATAAGTCCAATAGTAATTTTTGCGTTTTTCATACTCTATGTTTTTATTGCAAAGGTATGGCTTATCCCGCCCACCGCCAGTGAGAAAGACTGATTTCTCACTGATTTTTCACTGATTTCTTACTATTTTCTAAACTAAAGTGGAGTTGATAGCCTCCATTTACCAAGGTAACGCTAAGATTAGCCCCTATTATCCTTAAATCGGTACGTAAATCAGTTATCAGTCGGTTCCTGCGTTCCATAAAAGAATCGACATTATCCAATTCTTTCCAGAATAGTTTTTTCAGATCTTCATTCAACAACAAATGGCCGGGTGCTTTAAGAAATGCCAACAATACCTCAGCAACTTGTTTTCGGAGTATACAAGTCTGATCATGATAAGTGATACTCCTCTGCAGATAATCAAATGTAAGTCCATCGACCTCCCAAACAAATTCACCTTTTTGTTGAGCAAGTGGTTGCGACGATTCAACATGATTATCTTCTATTCTGGACCCGGATAAAATTCGAACAAGAAAGAGACGAACACTCGGAATATAAAACAAACAAAAGATCAGCGAGAAAAGGACATAACTCCAAGTACGAATATTATTCCAATGCGCTTTTAAAATAACGTCCACCCAAAAAGGTCTTATAAAAGCATCCATTTTTATGCAATAACCGACTCCTGTACTATAGGCTAATAAAAAACAATCAGGTTCATTTAACCCACTCGACACTGATATCCGCTCTCCATCCTTTAGAGAATTTATTAGTTTTATTCCGGTCTTAGCACGGATGCCATCCATACGAAGCTTCAACTGCCATTTCTGATTCAGAGAATCTACATGAATAGGGTTTCGTTCTATCAGGAAAGATTGCTTGGCTTTCTGTATAAAAGATGTATCCGCATAAACAGTATCAATGGCAAATTGACATACATTGCAAGTCCCACTTTTATCTGTAAGGGTTACTTTCTTATGCTTTGTTTGTTTCTTTCCGGTAGCGTACGCATGATTGGGATTCAATTTTCGGAATCTATATTCCAGATCTTCATCAATTGTCCGCAACAAGAGTTTTTGTGCACTTGCATTTACAACAGGCAGGCCCATACGATAAAGATAGGATCCCAAAGTAATTGTAATCCCTACCCAAAGTAAAGCCAATAAGATACTATAGATAAATTTCATTGTTCATCATTTTCTTCTGCAAAGAAAATCAAAAAAAGAGTTGATAACAAATAAAATATTATTTTTCTACCGCCAGTTTCATCTATAAATCTTATCAATAACAGTCTGGTATTATCCAACTGGGGCACATGCAAATATACTATTGGTTCATTGCTCTTCACACAATTTCCTAAAGCCCTTATTCCCTGCGCAAATAAAGAAGAAAACAACTTGATTTCCCCCCCATATCACAAACCTTTATGAACAAGATAATTACCATTTTTCATACGATCTCTACTCCGCCCCGCATACCGGGGCTCATCGGCCCACATACTCGGGCTATTGGGCACAGACATGCGGGCCCGAATAAGATTCAGACCATTTTCACTAAAGTAAGTTTTCTTTTACTCATGGAATCTAATTCAGTTTTCGGAAGTGTAAGCCCTCTTTTATAGTTGACAAAAAAGCAAGTATCCCGGCTTTCGCCCGAAGAGTCCATCCGTGAGGTGAAGAAGCTAATCTTAGACTAAACCATCTGAAAATCAATGTCTTTAAAAAGTAAGATTTCTGTCCTCAAAAGCTTTGTTTTAACACAGAGTTAAAGCTTGTTCTTTGGATGTGAATAAGAAGTTCTTTAAATGCAAAAGACTTGTTATTTGCGCACAAGAACCTGACAACCTGCAAAAGACGTTAACAATGTTAATTGAAGAAAGGTGTAAGAATGAAGATACCGGTTCAGACAGCGTAAATTCACTTCCGGAACTTGAGCTATCTTATTCAGCCGGTATCTGTTTTTTCTTATTAAAGCAGGCAAAAAGGACAATTATCAACTTGAAAATAAAGAAATAAAGAATTTACCAGCAAATTTGAAGAAGAACCATTTTTTGTATGAGAGCGTGATATTTAGCTTTCCTTTGTCAGCAGGCTTTCCAGTTCTTCGGCACTCTGCCGCAAATAGAACTGACCGCGCCATGCCACAGAGATGGCTCCGGTTTCTTCGGAAACAATGATGGCCAAAGCGTCCGAAACCTGCGATATACCCATTGCCGCCCGGTGGCGAAGTCCCAATTCTTTGGGTATGTCTAGGTTGTGGGATACCGGAAGAATACATCCGGCCGCTTTAATACGTTTTTTACTGATTACCATTGCGCCATCATGCAAAGGGCTGTTTTTAAAGAAAATGTTCTCAATCAGCCGCTGGTTAATATTGGCATCGATAATTTCACCGGTACGAATGACATCGTCAAGCGGTACATTACGCTCCATAACAATCAAAGCTCCTACTTTCTGCTTTCCCATACTGATGCAAGCCATCACAATCGGCATGATATCATCATGCTGGAGTTTTTCTTTTTTGTTGCCGGTAAGGAAGCGTACCAAGGCACTAGCGTGCTGGTGCGACCCCAGGGTCAGCAAAAAGCGCCTGATTTCATCCTGAAACAGAACAATCAGCGCCAAGACTCCCACACTCACCAATTTGTCGAAAATGGAGCCCAGGAGCTTCATCTCGAGCACCTGCGATACAACCAGCCAAATAAGGATAAACACCAGGATACCGGTGAACACATTAATAGATCCGGAGGCTTTCATCAGCTTATAAGTGTAATAAAGCAGGAAAGCCACTAACAGGATATCAATAAAATCTTTTATGCCAAATTCAAAAAACACGGGACTAAAGTATTAAGGGTTAAGTATACGGGTATCAGGAACAAGCCGATACACTTTTTAATTTCTCTATCAGCCGAACCGACTCGACAGCTTCACGCACATCATGTACACGGAGAATATCGGCACCTTTCATCAAAGCTACCGTATCGAGTACTGTTGTCCCGTTGAGTGCTTCCTGCGGTGTGGTTCCAAACAAACGATAAATCATCGACTTGCGGGAAACTCCCACCAACAAGGGAAGTTCGAAAATGCCGAACTCTTCCAGATGCGCCATCAGTTCGTAGTTATGCTCCAACGTTTTGCCGAAGCCGAAACCGGGATCGAGAATAATGTCTTTCACTCCCAAGTCACGCAATTGCTGTACTTTTCGGGCAAAATAGATGAAGACCTCTTTCAGCAAATTTTCATAATGGGGCTCCTTTTGCATGTTTTGAGGAGTACCTTGCATGTGCATCATAATGTAAGGTACATTCAGGCGAGCCACCGTCGGAAACATCTGTTCGTCCATCTCACCCGCCGAAATGTCATTGATAATAGCTACTCCGTACTCCTTCACACATTCCTCAGCCACTCCGGCACGGAATGTGTCAACTGAAATGATAGCACTCGGATGATTCCGGTTCAATATTTCCAGACCGGTACGCAAACGCCGCATTTCTTCTTCGGGCGAGATGTGTCCGGCATTCGGACGTGCCGAATAAGCTCCTATATCAATCATAGAGGCCCCTTCATCAAGTATCTGACGGGCACGTGCAGCAATATCGGCTTCTGTCCGGCTTCGGCTACCTGCATAAAAAGAATCGGGTGTAACATTGAGTATACCCATAACCTGCGGAATGGAAAGATCAAGTAAACGACCGTTCACATTCAGGCTTTTGAAAATCGTTGAATCCATTTTCTGTTATTACGGTTGATTGACGCAAAGATAAAGAAAAATAAATGTCCTAATGCTATCAGCACACTAAAAATAAAGTTATCTTTGCAGCTATCAAGACTACTCAAAAATATGTCCTCCAAACCATACCGTCACTTCATAGCACTCCTGCTGGTTTTGTTTTGTTCGCGATTCGAAGCCCAAGCCGAAGACCTGTTCGCTAAAACGGACAGTACTCTTCAACAATACTTGATCAGATGTAAGGCACAAATCAAAGATCCGGACTTTCTGCAAACAAATGATACTCTTACGCGCATGGCTCAAGAAAAAAATGACAAACGGATGCAGGTGATTGCCGTGGCCCTGAAACTGGATTATTACTACTATCAAAACAATCCGGACAGTATCCTTGTCATGGTAGACCGCGTGAAGAAAATCAGCCGAAGGAATAATGAACTGAAATATTTCTACTTTGCATGGGGAAGCCGATTGATTATCTATTATATCAAACAACACCAAACCAACACTGCCATTTACGAAGCCCGGAAAATGCTTCAGTCAGCGGAGGCTGATAATTTCATTCCCGGAATCGTACAATGTTACCGTACACTGGGGACGATCTACATGACTCAATCGAATCCTAAACTGGCTTATGAAAACTTCCGGAAACAAATAGCCCTGATTGAAGAAAATGAAATAGAAGATATCAATCTGCCCACTCAATATGCTTCACTCGCCCAATGCGCTCTTGAAATGCACCGCCCCGACGAAGCGCTGAAAGCACTGGAAAAAGGATCGAAATGTACCAGGAGTTCATATCAGATATTCACTGTACAGAAAGCCTATATTCTATATTATCTGGAAACAAAAGAATACGAAAAAGCCCGGAAAACACTTGTGGAGTTGGAGCAATTGTTCGAAAAAGATAAATCACTCACACTCTATAAAAGCGGATTATTCTATATACAGATAGAATACTACCGGAACACCGGACAGTACCGGAAAGCACTTAACGTGATAGAAGAGATCAAGAATGATTCATCGAGCATTAACAAATACCTGGACTATACACTCACCCAAAAACAAGGCGACATCTATTGGGAAATGAACCAGAAGGCCCGGGCTGCCCAATATTATCGGGATTATATCCTGGCAACAGACTCCATCCGAAGCCAGGAAATACAAAACTCAACCAACGAGTTCTATACCATTATGGAAGTAGAACAGCTACACAAAGAAAAAAATGAACTACTGCTGCACATGCAGGAAGAAAAATTGCAGAAAATCAATATCGCACTTGTCTCGCTGGTCATTATTCTGGTGGCAGGAACGATGTTACTTTTCCACATCTCAAAGTTGAATAAAAAACTGAAGAGATCGGAAGCCAAAGTGATACAGCAGAACAAAGAATTGGTAGAAAACGGAGAAGAATTACGCAAAGCCAAAGAACAGGCGGAAAACGCAAGCCGGATGAAAACAACTTTTATCCAGAGTATGTCACACGAAATTCGCACTCCTCTTAATTCAATCGTCGGATTCTCTCAGGTACTGAGCAACTATTTCAAAGAAGAAGATAATGATGAAATCAGAGAGTTCGCCTCGATCATCGAAATCAGCAGCAGCAATTTACTGCGGCTGATCAATGACGTACTCGACATCTCTTACCTAGACCAGTCGGAAATATTGCCCTACGATAAGCCCGAAGACATCAACAATTGTTGCCTGCTCAGCATCGAACGAACCCGGAACAGTATAAAGAAAGAGGTATCACTCCGTTTCGAACCGTCATGCGGACCACTTATGATATTGACCAACCCGGAAAGGGTAGCGCAGATACTGACCCACTTGCTACACAACGCAATTAAATTCACTGACAAGGGGAATATCACGCTGGCTTACACCATCTCGCCCACAGAAAAACAGATTGTATATACCGTTACCGATACAGGGAAAGGTATCCCAGTGGAGCAACAAGAGTATGTATTCGAACGTTTTGCCAAGCTGAACGATTTTTCGCAAGGAACAGGGTTAGGGCTTCCCATCTGTCGGATTATTGCCGAAAAGCTAGGAGGTAGCCTCATCATAGATAAGACTTATACCAAGGGATGCCGCTTCATACTTACATTGCCGCTGATAAAAGCAGACTGATAATACCCCAAAAAGGTTGCCCCTCAGGCGGAAACCGCCCTCGGAGCAACCTAAACAAAAAAACGGTAAAGCGTTACCGCTACTTCTAATCGACGATGGTCACTCTCGCACCATTGAATACATTCAATCCCAATTTGTTCATGATGTACTTAATGGCCAACTGTGCTTTCACCGAGTTACCCGAGCCATCCAAAGGAGGAGCAAAGGCAGATACACCGAATACACCCGGCAATACTCCCATCACACCACCACCTACACCGGTCTTGGCAGGAATACCTGAAGTATACATCCAGTCACCCGAATGTTCGTAGAAGCCTACGGTAGCAATCATAGATGTGATTTTAGGAGTCAGTTCGGCATCGAACACCTGCTTTTTAGTCACAGGATTCACACCGCCATTGGCAACCGTACCGGCAGCCACCGACAACATCTGTGCAGTTACCCCCAAAGAGCACTGGCGAGTATAAAGGTCCAGTGACATATTGGGATCGTCATAGATACGATTATAGTTCTTCAGTAACCAGGCAATAGAACGGTTATTGAAATTGGTAGCTGTCTCCGACTTATAGAGTTCTTCGATCAACTGTGGAGCAGAACCGCAAAGATCGGTAATGTTCTGTACGATAGCGTCCCATTTCTTATCTGAATTACCAATTGGAGTCACCATGGAACAAGCCGAGATGGCTCCGGCATTTACCAACGGAGTAGACGGATGGTCATTCTCCAACAAGATGGCAATGATAGAGTTAAAAGGAAGTCCGGTAGCATCCGCACCGATCATCTCAAGCACTTTCTGTGCCCCGTATTGGCGGAGAATCAGAATGGCTGTATGCACTTTAGATACGGATTCAATACCGAAACGATAATCAAAGTCACCCACGGTAATGGTCTGACCGTTCAGCAGGCAGACACTGATACCAAAAAGGTTTTTGTCTATATTGGCCAGATAAGGAATATAATCGGCATTCTTACCGCCTGTATTACCCTTTACCTGTTCGTAGGCCTGCTGCACAACCTCTTTTATTTGGGAAATAGATATTTTTTTGTCCATACTAATTCATATTATTTATTTCTTGGCAGCTTGTGGTTTACCGGTATGGTTAAATACTTTGGCTTCTACCGGCAGATTCTTCTCCTGGGCAATACGAGTGGATGTCGGATATTCCAGTTTTTCCAGTTCGGCAATAGCATTCTTAATGTCGCCCAGCAACATGTCGGCCATATCACGACTGAATCCCTGACGGACAACGACACGCATAACCACATAATCTTGCAGCTTGGCAGGCAATGTATATGCTGGAACCATCCAGCCATGCTGAGCCAGCTTATCCTGCAAATCGTAAAGAGTCCATTTGGCGTTCTTTGCATATTCCGGTTTCATGTACCAAATGAACAACGGGTTTACTACATCTTCCGAGTAGTTGACGAACGGAGTCATCTTAGCAATCTGGCTGTGGATGTATTTGGCAATCTGCAAAGAGTTGTATTGTACTTCCTTGTATCCCTGGAATCCTAAACGAATAAATTGATAATATTGTCCCAAAATCTGAGCTGCAGGACGAGAGAAGTTCAAACCTACCTGAGTAATGTTAGCTCCTAAGTAGTTTACGCTGAAAGCCATTTCTTCGGGCAGATATTCTTTGCCTTTCCAGACAACCCAACCCAAACCCGGATATACGAGACCGAACTTATGGCCGGATACACTGATGGAAAGAACCCATTTCAGACGGAAGTCCCATTTGGTATCAGGATACAGGAACGGCAGGATGAAACCACCGCTGGCAGCGTCTACGTGAATAGGAATATCATAACCGGTTTTAGCGTTATACGCATCGAGGGCTTTGTCAAGGGCTTCAACATCATCGTTCAGACCGGTCCATGTAACCCCTTGGATTGGAACTACACAGATTGTATTTTCATCACACATCTTCAGGGCTTCTTCCGGGTCAAGTGTGGTCTTGTCCAGCGTCAAAGGCACCTGACGCATCTCAATCTGCCACAACTGAGCAAATTTTTCCCAAACAACCTGGAAACCGGTTGAAATGACAAAGTTAGGTTTATCAAATGGTTTACCCTGGGCCTGACGTTTTTTGCGCCAACGCAACCAGGCAGCTACACCACCCAACATACAAGCTTCTGAAGAACCGATAGCCAATGCACCGGTTTTCCAGGTATCTTTTTCCGGAGAGTTCCACAAATTAGCAACGATATTGATACATTTACCGTTCATCACAGCAATGCGAGGATATTCTGTCTCATCAATGTAGTTGATATTGATAGCTTCGTTCATCAGCTTCGTTGCATAATCATCCATATAAGTAGTCACGAATGTAGCAAGATTCAGACGGGGCTGAGTTTGAGCAAAAGTTTCGTCCTTCACCATCTGATAGGCGATTTCCGGAGTAGTAGGACCATCAGGTATTTTCTCTACCGGAGAGGGTTGTAACATTCTGTTTGAACCAAATGCTTCTGTTTTAGCATCACCTTTTCTGAAATTTAAATCTTCCATAATTACTCTTATTTTTAATTAGGTTTAGGCGATGGGGATTTTCCCCGTCGAATTTCCCACAACAACAGTGAGAGGATATGAAAGTTCTTCGGTTTTACATTATTTGGGGTTTATTAAAAAGGGGGGCGACGGAAAAGTTAATAAGTTATCTCCAGCCCTAATAGGAAGATATCCCAACACACTTTCTGCTGCTTGTGTGCCGAACATTCTAACGGATCGTTTGTTCTTCACACACCTAAACTTTATAATACCTATATAACTATGCGTATTCAAACTGGCCATGGGACTATTCCCCTTATTACCCTCATCGGCATCTGGTCTATCTCGGCCCTGAATGCCCTACCGGGGCTGGCGGTTTCTCCTATTCTGGGGAAGCTCTCCGCCATCTTTCCACACTCCACCGAACTGGACATACAAATGCTTTCGTCTCTGCCTTCACTATTGATTATCCCATTTATCCTTTTGGCAGGTAAACTGACGGAACGGGTCAATTTCATCCGTCTGCTCCAAGCCGGACTTGCCATCTTTGCTCTAAGCGGAGTGCTCTACCTGCTGTCGGGACAGATGTGGCAACTGATTGCCGTGAGTGCCTTACTGGGAGTAGGCTCCGGACTGATCGTCCCGCTATCCACCGGATTAATCTCCAAATACTTCGTAGGTTCATACCGTGTGAAACAGTTCGGATTAAGTTCGGCCATCACCAACATAACACTGGTAGTAGCTACGGCAGTAACCGGATACCTTGCTGAAGTCAACTGGCATCTCCCATTCGTCGTCTATCTGCTTCCAATCATTTCACTCGTACTCTCGGTATATCTGCAACGCAGCATGGCAAGCGAAGGCAGTACCTCGCTTACCAACGACAAAGCCCCGGCAGACAAAGAAGAAGATGTAGATACCGGTAACAGCAAATACGGCATTCACATTCGCCATCTTGCAGGCATTATGGGTGTTTACGGACTGGCTACCTTTCTGGTACTGGTAGTCAGTTTCAACCTGCCATTCCTGATGGAAGAATATCATTTCACCAGTGGTAACTCCGGTATTATGATTTCTCTCTTCTTTCTGGCTATCATGACTCCCGGCTTTTTTCTGAACCGGATCGTAGGCACTCTGAAAGAGAAAACAAAGTTCTACAGTTTTTTGAGTATCGGCATCGGACTGGCACTGATCTGGATCTCACCCAAAGAATGGGTGATAGCTCCGGGATGTATCCTGGTCGGGCTGGGGTACGGAGTTATCCAACCTGTTGTCTACAACCAGACAACCCATACGGCTATTTCACGCAAAGTGACACTGGCACTGGCATTCGTAATGGCGATGAACTATCTTGCCATCCTGCTATGTCCCTTCATTATCGACTTCTTCCAGTCGACTGTATTCCACATCAAATCTCAGCAGTTTGCTTTTGTATTCAATCTATGCATCAGCATCGTAATGCTTGTCATTTCCTATACCAAGCGAAATTCTTTCTTGTTTAATGATAATCTGAAATAGAAAATGTAATTTTGCACCCACAACAGAGAAAAACCGATTATTATGAAACTTTCTGCTCTCTACCAGATATTCCTGGATTGTGCCGTAGTGACCACCGACAGCCGCAACTGCCCTGCAGGTTCACTGTTTATTGCCCTGAAAGGCGAATCATTCAATGGAAACGCTTTTGCAGCTCAAGCATTAAAAGACGGCTGTGCATACGCCATCGTAGATGAAGCCGAATATGCTCCGGAAAACAACAGACATATCATTCTGGTGGACAATTGCCTGCAAACCCTTCAGCAACTGGCTAATTATCATCGCCGCCAACTGGGTACAAAAGTGATCGGCATTACCGGAACCAACGGGAAAACAACCACTAAAGAGCTGATTTCTGCTGTCTTGTCGAAATCTCACAATGTACTCTACACAGAAGGAAACCTAAACAACCACATTGGAGTGCCCATGACTCTGCTTCGCCTAAAAGCAGAACATGAACTGGCAGTGATCGAAATGGGAGCTAATCATCCCGGAGAGATAAAATTTCTGGTACACATTGCCGAGCCGGATTATGGAATTATCACCAATGTGGGAAAAGCGCATCTGGAAGGATTCGGTTCCTTCGAAGGAGTGATCCGCACCAAAGGAGAATTATATGACTATCTCCGTGAAAAGGAAGATTCTACCGTCTTTATACACCATGATAATGCTTATCTGATGGACATCGCTCATGGCCTGAATCTGATTCCCTACGGAAGTGAAGACGCACTTTATGTAAACGGACATGTGACCGGGAATTCCCCTTATCTGACTTTCGAATGGAAAGCAGGCAAAGATGGTGACTTGCACAAAGTGCAAACTCAACTTATCGGCGAATATAACTTCCCAAATGCGTTGGCCGCCGTTACTATCGGTCGGTTCTTTGGAGTGGAAGCCGGAAAAATAGATGAAGCACTAGCCGGATATACTCCCCGCAACAACCGTTCACAACTAAAAAAAACCGCGGATAATACACTAATTATAGACGCCTACAATGCCAATCCGACCAGCATGATGGCAGCTCTGCAGAACTTCCGCAATATGACTGTGAAAAAGAAAATGCTGATATTAGGCGATATGCGTGAATTGGGGGCGGAAAGTGCAGCTGAACACCACAAAATCGTGGACTTCCTGCAAGAATGTTCTTTTGAGAAAGTCCTGCTGGTTGGAGAACAATTTACAGCAACTCATCCTCCTTATCACACCTATGCCAATGCACAGGAAGTGATAAAGGAACTGCAAACGGAAAAGCCTAAAGACTACACCATCCTGATCAAAGGATCGAATGGTATCAAATTGAGCACGGTTGTTGAATTTTTATAAAAGTCTACTTTTTACTTAACATACGTGGACGGATAATAAAATATCCTATCAGACTGGCCAATACCGCACCTGTGGTATTGGCTGCAAAGTCCATCCAGTCTCCCCCACGATAGGTCGTACAATATTCCTGCAACAATTCTACACATCCGCTGAACAACACCGGACAAATGAATGCTCCTACCCAAGCATGCCACACCGGAGTGTGGTCTCTACGGTGTGCCCGTAAAAACTCCAGCCATAGCATACCGGACATGCCAAAGTACATACAAATATGAACGACCTTATCGATATTAGGAATTTTACTAATCTCCGTTGAAGGAGGTTTGAAGAACGACAGATAGATGACCGCAAGAATGATAAAGAGCGATACGGGATATTTCTTAATATACGATAGCATACCTAAATAAATTACAGATGAATCGCAAATATAAGGAACATTTTCTATATTTGCACGTTTAAAGCGAGAAAATCTATCGAATTGTAAGATAACATATACTTTTTATGACAAAAAAAGAAAGAGGAAACTTTGGTAGTAAACTGGGTGTGATATTAGCTTCTGCAGGGTCAGCCGTCGGACTGGGCAATATATGGAGATTCCCTTATGAAACGGGAAATCATGGAGGAGCTGCTTTTATTCTTATTTATCTGGGATGCATCCTCCTACTCGGACTACCGATTATGATAGCTGAATTTTTAATCGGACGGCACTCACAGGCTAATACTGCCCGTGCTTACCAGATACTGGCTCCCGGCACTCAATGGCGTTGGGTAGGACGAATGGGAGTTTTGGCAGGATTCCTTATTCTTGGCTATTACTCTGTAGTGGCCGGATGGACATTAGAATATATATTCGAAGCTGTCAGCAACAGTTTTGCAGGTAAAACTCCGGCGGAGTTCATCTCTTCTTTCCAAAGTTTCTCCAGCAATCCCTGGCGTCCGGCCCTATGGCTCACGTTATTCTTACTCGCTACCCATTTCATCATCGTGAAAGGGGTAGAGAAGGGAATCGAAAAATCATCTAAAATTATGATGCCGACCCTCTTCATCATTATCTTAATACTGGTGGGATGCTCTGTCACTTTGCCGGGAGCGGGCAAAGGCATAGAGTTTCTGCTAAAACCAGATTTCAGTAAAGTAGATGGCAATGTATTTCTGGGAGCTATGGGGCAAGCGTTCTTCTCACTCAGCCTTGGAATGGGATGCCTGTGTACCTATGCCTCCTATTTCAGCAAAAACACCAACCTCACCCGAACGGCTTTCAGCGTAGGAATCATCGACACATTTGTCGCTGTACTAGCCGGTTTTATCATCTTTCCTGCAGCGTTTTCGGTAGGAATTCAACCGGACGCCGGACCCAGTTTAATTTTTATAACCCTTCCTAACGTGTTCCAACAGGCTTTCAGCGGAATACCGATACTGGCATATATTTTTTCAGTGATGTTCTACGTATTGCTGGCGCTGGCAGCTCTGACTTCTACCATCTCATTGCACGAAGTGGTTACGGCCTACCTGCACGAAGAGTTCAACTTTACAAGGGGAAAAGCTGCCCGGTTAGTGACGACAGGTTGTATTCTGTTAGGGATACTCTGTTCACTCTCTCTGGGAGTTACCAAGGAGTTCACCATCTTCGGACTGGGTATGTTCGACTTGTTCGACTTCGTAACTGCCAAACTGATGTTGCCATTGGGCGGATTACTCATTTCCATTTTTACCGGATGGTATCTGGATAAGAAACTCGTTTGGTCGGAAATCACGAATAACGGTACCCTGAAAATTCCTACCTATAAACTGATTATCTTTATTCTGAAATACGTAGCCCCGATTGCCATTTCAGTGATCTTCATTAATGAACTGGGGCTACTGAAATAAAAATGTGGAAAGACTTCTTTTACTTCACACGTGCAGAACGGCAAGGTATCCTGATACTTGCCGTTTTGTGTATTCTCGTATTTGTGGCCGGATGGTTGATCCCTGTCAAAGAGAACACGGCAAAAAACGATACGGAAAAGTTTAAAAAGGAATATGCCGGTTTTATGTCCTCCATCCGCGAAAAAGAACAAAAGATATATTCACACAATAACCGCTTTCAGCCCCCACGAACAGTCCGTCTGACTACATTTGACCCTAATATCACCGACTCTGTTGGATTCCTTGATTTGGGACTGCCGGCATGGATGGCAAAGAACATCCTAAAGTATCGAAATAAAGGTGGAAAATTCCGTCGGGCGGAAGACTTCCGAAAAGTATACGGATTAACGCAGGAACAATACGAAATGCTCCTACCTTATATTCATATAGCTACGCTCGCAAAGCCCAAAGATACACTTCGCCTCTATACCCGAAAGATAGAAGAAGACACACTGAAATTTTTTAAATATGCAGCCGGAACAGTAGTCGAACTGAACAGTGCAGACACAACGGAACTGAAGAAGATCCCCGGTATAGGTAGTGGAATTGCCCGGATGATAACAGGATATCGCAACCGTTTAGGAGGATTTTATGATATAGCACAATTGAAGGAGATACATCTCGATGTAGAAAAGCTCCGCCCCTGGTTTAACGTGGCAACCGGCAATACCCGACGACTGAATATCAACCGAACCGGTATCGAAAGGCTCAAAGCTCATCCTTACATCAACTTCTACCAAGCCAAAATAATCGTAGAATACAGAAAAAAGAAAGGAATATTAAAAAGTCTGAAGCAACTTTCTCTCTACGAAGAGTTTACGCCTCAAGATCTGGAGCGAATCAGCCACTACATCTGTTTTGAGTAATCAAATGATATTTCCATCTACCATATGGATCGTACGGTCGGTGATTTTTGCTAATGCTTCATCATGGGTCACGATCACAAAAGTCTGTCCGAAACGATTTCTCAAGTCAAAAAAGAGTTGATGCAATTCTTCCTTATTATGGGAATCCAAGCTTCCGGAAGGTTCATCGGCCAAGATAACTGCCGGTTGGTTGATCAATGCACGGGCTACAGCTACCCGCTGTTTCTCTCCGCCGGAGAGTTCATTCGGTTTATGAGATGCCCGTTCCTTCAATCCCATAAAATCAAGAATCTCCATAGCACGCATCGAAGCTTCCTTAGTCGGCACTCCGGCTATAAATGCAGGAATCATTACATTTTCAAGTGCCGTGAACTCCGGTAACAACTGATGGAACTGAAAGACAAATCCAATGTGTTTGTTACGGAAAGCGGAAAGCTCTTTCTCCTTCATCCGGCTTACATTGGTACCGTCAATGTTTATCATCCCCGCATCGGGACTGTCCAAAGTACCCATTATCTGAAGCAAAGTAGTCTTCCCCGCTCCACTGGGTCCCACGATGCTTACCACTTCTCCTTGGGTTATCTCCAAATCTATCCCTTTCAATACTTGTAAAGAGCCGAAACTCTTGGTTATACCTTCTAGATGAATCATAATCTTACAATCTTTTGATAACGTACTCTGCCAAATAACAACCAAACACCGCCGGCATATAGCTCACAGTTCCGCAAGTGGATTTCTTGTTCCTCTCATCATCAGTCAGCAATACTGCTTTCGAATCCGCCTGTTCCGTACTGAACACCACGGGAAGCTTACGCTTTACCCCCATTTTTTGCAAACGCTTCCGGACGGCCTTGCTAAGACCACAATGATAAGTATCCCAAAGGTCGGCAAAACGCACTTGTGTAATATCACTCTTTGCTCCTGCACCCATACTCGATATTATTTTAATGCGTCGCTGAAGAGCATGATAAATCAGATAACACTTTGGACTTATGGTGTCAATGGCATCGACTATAAAATCATAACGTGCAGCATCCAGCAGTTCGGGTATGTTATCGTCTTTCAGATAAACAGGCAATACAGTCAACTCTATTTCCGGATTAATATCTCTGAAACGTGCTTCCAACACCTTCGCTTTTTCCATACCCAAAGTGGCATGAGTAGCCGGCAACTGGCGGTTAATATTAGTGGGCTGTACAATATCAGCATCTACTATTGTCATTCGCCCTACGCCTGCACGACAAATCATTTCGGCTGCATAAGCACCTACTCCTCCTAATCCGACAACCAACACATGCGATTTCCGCAAGCGTTCCATCTTCTCCGCTCCTAAAAGGAGTTCCGTTCTCTGTTGCCAGTTCTCCATTAATTCTTCTTTAACCATTTATAGAACCATTTACCTACCTTATCGTAATGTTGAGACTCGTTGTAGCCACGCGGATCAGAGAATGAAACAATTTCCTGTGGTTCACCAAACTGATCGGGATACAATATAATCAGACTGTTGTTTGAGAAATATTTTCCGAGCTGATTGGGTAGACGTTCGAATGAAGGGTCGTATGAGATAGATCCGCGCCGTGCACTAATAACCACCAACAGATGGTCAAAATTTACCTGCCCGGTCAGCAGAAGCAGATCGTCCCACTCGTCCAACCTGGAAAATTCAGTGGGTGTACTACCATGCTTCTTCTTTACCAACTGCTGCAGCCGCATCAGGGTTTGCTCGTTGGCAAAGAAATGTACCCGACATCCTAAAAGACTTCCCATGCGGCAGAAGTGCTCTACCCATTTGGAAAATCCGGTTTCATATTCAGCCTTTGGCGGCACAGCAATAATAATACGCCGAAGTGTATTGACGGGCATTAAGAATTTGGCGATGATCACTTCCCGATGGGTACCTTTCAGCAAGCTTTCGGCCAGATTACCAAAAAATGAATCGACAATATTTGCCTTACGGTGCAAACCGATCACTACATCTGTAGCATCGTACTCCTTAATGGTATGAATAATGCCCGAAGCAATATTAAGATCATAACGACTCACCATATTGACCGAAACATCGGCAGAAGCAGCAATCATTGCCGCCTTTTCCAGATTCCGCTTACCCTGTAACTCCTTATTTTCCGAATTGTTATTATCATTGATTACATTGAGCGCAATCAATTCTCTTTTCTGTTTAGTATCTCTGATGACCAAGGCAAGATTAATCAGATCTTCAATGGTATCCGGATTTGCTACCGGAATCAGAATCTGCTCCTGTTCTGTCTTCTCTTTATTATCTTCAAACTGCATCTCTTCGTGCAGAGCAAAACGCCTTGCCGAACGTTCGGTTACAAGCGAACTGATGACGCACGTAAAGAGAATCATGACTACCGTGCCATTGAGCACATCGTCATTCAGCAACCGCTCTCCATTTTCCATAATGATTTCATGCCCTATCAATACTGCTGCCAGCGTAGCAGCAGCCTGCGCATTGCTCAAACCGAACATCATGCTTCGTTCATTGGGCTGCATATGATAAATCTTCTGTGTGATCCAAGCTGCCAACCATTTACTTAGAGTAGCGAATACGGTCATCACTACGGCAACCTTTAGAGCTTCACCACCGGTAAACAGGGTACGGACATCGATTATCATCCCCACACCAATCAGGAAATATGGAATAAACAAGGCATTTCCGACAAACTCCAACCGATTCATCAAAGGAGAAACATGCGGAATCAAGCGATTCAAGACAAGTCCGGCAAGAAAAGCTCCCAAAATACCCTCCATACCGACAAACTCCATCAAACCACTACCTAAAAAGACCATCGCGAGTACAAAGACAAATTGCATTACGCTATCATCGTACTTACGGAAAAACCATCGACCGATACGCGGGAAGAAGAAAACGATCAGAAAACTCAAAAATGCAACTTTCACCACTAACAGAACCCAAAACATACCGTCGACAGTTCCTTTGTACATACCACCAATGACGGCAAGAATAATCAAAGCCAACGTAACCGTTACCGCCGTACCGCCGATGGTTATATTTACACTCCTGAGTCTGGACAATCCATAACGGCTGATAATGGGATAGGCAATCAGTGTATGGGAAGCATACATACTGGCGAGTAATACCGCTGTAGTAAATCCATATCCCAGCAATTCCATACTACTCCATACCCCCAATGCCATCGGAATGATAAATGTAAACCATCCGAAGACCAATCCTTTTGTCCGGTTCTTCTTAAAATCCTCCATATCCATTTCCAGCCCGGCCAGAAACATGATATAATAGAGTCCTACTTTTCCGAACAATTCGAAACTACTGTCCCGCTCGAGAACATTAAAGCCATATTCACCGATAACCACTCCGGCCAAAATCATGCCGATAATATGAGGTATATGCAGACGTCCTAATATCATCGGTGCGAAAAGAATAATGATCAAAACCAAGAAAAACACCCACGTGGGGTCTGTTATCGGGAGTTGTAAACTGAGGTCAAACCAATGCATATATCAGTATTTTTGTATTTATCTGCAAAATAACAAAAAAGTTATCACACCGCCAATTCATAAGGAAAGAGATTTTCAAAGAGAAATCTTCTCTCTAAAATGCTGATTATATTGCAAAATGTTATAATTTTGCAGCCAAATCCTTACGATTGGCTTGAATTGTAAGGAGAGTATTCACATAAAAACAAAAGAAAAAGATGAAAGTAGCTATTGTTGGCGTAAGCGGAGCCGTAGGACAAGAGTTTCTACGCGTGCTCGATGAGAGAAATTTCCCGTTGGACGAGTTAGTTTTGTTCGGTTCTAAACGTAGTGCCGGAACTAAATATACTTTCCGCGGTAAACAGATCGAGGTCAAACTTCTGCAACACAACGATGACTTTAAAGGGGTGGACATTGCTTTCACTTCGGCTGGTGCAGGCACGTCTAAAGAGTTTGAGAAGACTATTACCCAGTATGGTGCGGTAATGATCGATAACTCCAGCGCTTTCCGTATGGATGCCGATGTACCCTTGGTAGTGCCCGAAGTAAATGCAGCTGATGCTAAAGATCGTCCACGTGGTGTGATTGCCAACCCGAATTGCACAACCATTCAGATGGTTGTCGCACTGAAAGCCATCGAAGAGCTTTCTCATATAAAAACTGTGCATGTATCTACTTACCAGGCAGCGAGCGGTGCCGGTGCAGCAGCTATGGACGAACTCTACGAACAGTATCGTCAGGTTTTAGCCAATGAACCTGTCACTGTTGAAAAGTTTGCGTATCAGCTGGCCTTCAACCTGATTCCTCAAATTGATGTATTCACAGAAAACGGATATACGAAAGAGGAAATGAAAATGTATAACGAAACACGCAAAATCATGCACTCTGACGTGAAAGTAAGTGCTACTTGTGTACGTGTTCCGGCACTTCGTGCTCACTCTGAAAGTATTTGGGTGGAAACAGAACGTCCTATTTCGATAGAAGAAGCTCGTGAAGCTTTTGCCAAAGGTGAAGGATTGGTATTGCAAGACAATCCTGCCGAGAAAGAATATCCGATGCCCTTGTTCCTGGCAGGCAAAGATCCCGTTTATGTAGGTCGTATCCGTAAAGACCTGACCAATGACTGTGGATTAACCTTCTGGATTGTAGGTGATCAAATCAAAAAAGGAGCCGCACTGAATGCTGTCCAGATTGCCGAATATCTGATTAAAGAAGGAAATATCGGATAAATTAAAATCCGGATTTAACCGCAGATAACCATTATAAGATTTAATATTTCAATTCATCTCAGCCAGGTAGTCAATCCGGCTGAGATTTTCTTTTTATAAACTTCATACAATCTATTAAATAAGAATGATTTGATCAGGTCCGACACAAGGATAAAAACAAAAGATTGTTCCGCACAAGCATTCAAAGAGGGAACTACATTTCCGAATGCATTTATTTGATATGAAAAAACTTTCCGATCAAAACAAATCAAATTACAAAAAATATTATATATTTGTATCCAAATCAAAAAGGCTGCGAAATGAAACTTATTGCGGAAAGTGGTTCTACAAGAACGGAATGGGCATTGGTTGAAGACAATCATCTCGTACAACGTGTGTTTACCGAAGGGCTAAACCCTTTCTTCCAGACTAGAAGAGAAATTAGCAGAAGCGTCAGGTTGGGACTACCGGAATCATTCTTCAAAAAAAAACTGGATCAAGTATATTACTATGGTGCCGGATGCAGTTCATATGAAAAGAAAAATATCTTAGGTGCCTCTTTAGTGGCACAATTCAAAACTCCCATTCAGGTTGAAAGCGATTTGCTGGCAGCAGCTCGTGGTTTATTTAAATGTGAAGCCGGAATTGCCTGTATCTTGGGTACCGGATCAAATTCCTGTTTTTACGATGGTAAAATTATAGTCAAAAATGTGAAAGCTGCCGGATATATTTTAGGAGATGAAGGCAGTGGAGCCGTTCTTGGAAAACTTTTTTTAGCCGACCTTCTTAAAGGACTAGCTCCCAAAGAATTGGCAAATGAATTTCATGAGAAGTTTCGTATCTCGGTCAATGATGTCATGGAATCTGTATATAATCTTCCTTTCCCTAATCGTTTTTTAGGAACCATTGCGTATTTCTTAGGAGATTATATGGATAATGAATATGTATATAACCTATTAACTAACAATCTCCGTAGTTTCTTTAACCGCAACGTATGCCAATACGATTATATAAACTATCCCATCCGCTTTGTAGGCTCACTAGCTTATGCGTATCCAGATATTTTACAAGAAGTAGCACAGGAATTCGGAGTAGAGATAGATGTTATAGAAGAGACACCTATGAATGGTTTAATCGAGTTTCACTCCATGAACATCGAAGAGTCCTAAAAGCGCGCACAATATCTAAAAAATATTTCTAAACCTTAAGAACCATCGCTTATAAATGTATTCACAGATCATTTTTATAAAACAGAGAAGCGTCATAATGTGAATATACAAATATAAATCTAAATTATATAAAATATTTGTTCTTGATATTAAAATAAAATATATCTTTGCCATAGTAGAACTCCAAAGAGTTTCTAAACCTTTGTTAATAATAAACAATTTATCTCTTAAAAGAATCAACAAAGCCAATTGATATTAATTAAACTGGCCAAAAACAAGGATTAACAGGACTTATTAAAAACAAATAGAGATAACATAAAAATTAAAACCTTTAAATGAAATGCCTATGATAAATAATTATCCAAACCAAGGATAGCTTAGCCTACCCTCCTATTTTACCTTTACCTGCATTTTCCTGAGAAATCAAATGAAAAACAAAACAATTAAATCATCTATCTTTTATGAATGAAGATCGCAAGAAACGAGGATTAGCGAACAGCAACCTCCTTATAGCCATGGCTATTACTGCCTTAATTATAGGTAGCAGCAATGCAATGGCTAATCAAACTGCTTCCGGCAGTAGTTACAAGGTGACTGAACAAATGCAAATACAAACCGTGACGGGTGTAGTAGTAGATGCAAACGGCGAACCGATTATTGGTGCCAGTGTCGTAGAGAAAGGGACAACCAATGGGATTGTAACCGACATGGATGGCAAATTTTCACTAAATGTAAAAGTAGGTACCACTCTGCAAATCACATTTGTAGGATACCAACCGCAAGATGTGAAAGCAACTAAAAGCATGAAAGTTGTCCTGAAAGAGGACAACGAATTACTAGATGAAGTGGTAGTGGTAGGTTATGGAACCCAGAAAAAGGCAAACCTTACCGGAGCAGTATCCACTGTAGATGTCAGCAAGACTTTGGAAGCCCGTCCACAATCCGATGTGTCTAAAGCTCTGCAAGGTGTAGTACCGGGATTGACCATCACTAATACCAGTGGAAAACTAAACAGCAAACCAACCATGACTATCCGTGGTACCGGAACACTGAGTAACAGTGCAACCAGTAACCCGCTTATTGTCGTAGATGGTGTGCCAATGGACGATATCTCATATTTAAATACACAGGATATCGATAATATATCTGTTTTGAAAGATGCAGCCTCCACTTCTATCTATGGTACAAGAGCAGCATTTGGTGTTATATTAGTAACAACAAAATCTGCAAAGAAAACAGATAAAGTCACAATCAATTATACCAATAATTTCTCCTGGGATACACCAACCATACTTCCGAACTATCCGGATGTAGCTACACAGGCCAGAGCTTTGCGTGCGGCCAACACTCGTGCCAATCTCGAGAATGAATTGTTCGGTATGTACATGGATGACAATTTCATAGCAAAAGCTGAAGCTTGGAAACAAAGACACGGAGGTAAAAAAGCCGGATATCGCGAAATGATTCCGGGTGATGATTTTGATTTGGGAGAAGATGGTAGCGCACTATATTATGCAGATTGGGACGTGGTTGGAATTATGTTTCGAGACTGGAAACCCGCACAAAGTCACAATATATCAATACAGGGAACCAGTGGAAAAACATCCTATTTTTTGTCCGTTGGCTATAATCACGAGGAAGGAGTAATGACATTCAACCCGGATAAGTTGAATAAATACAACGCTAATATGAATGTCACTTCCGACATAACAAATTGGTTACAAATCGGTGGCCGCTTCAGTTATAGTGACAAGGCATACACCACCCCTAATACCCGCCGTAATACTTATACGTATATGTGGCGCTGGGGAAGTTTCTTCGGTCCTTATGGTACTTATCAGGGAATCGATATGAAAAATGATATCGCATACCTTAAACAAGCAGGAGATGACAAGACTAATGACTCGTATACTCGTATAGGTGCCTTCTTAAAAGCAACTATTATCAAAGGGTTAACCTTAAATGCCGATTATACATTTAATATCAACAATAAAACGACCAAATCAGTAGGATTACCCGTAATATGTTGGAACTCTTGGGGAGGTAAACTAAATACTCCTACTACCACAGCAGGAGCTAATGGAGATACATGGGTATATCAGAATTCAGTCCGCGACAATTCTTACGCATTAAATGTATTCGCTAATTACGAACTAACAGTTGCAAAAGACCACCATTTCAACTTTATGATCGGTGCCAATGCTGAAGAAGGTGAATATCAGAATCATTGGTCACAACGTAAAGGGCTATTGGATGATAAACTACCTGAATTCAACCTGGCAACAGGAGATCAAACTGTAGGTGGAACGCATAACGAATGGGGTACTGCCGGATGGTTCGGACGCATCAACTATGATTATAACGGTATCTGGTTGTTGGAATTGAACGGACGATACGACGGTTCATCCAAATTCCCATCAAGTGATCGCTGGGCATTCTTCCCTTCCGGCTCTGTAGGCTATCGTATCAGTGAGGAAAAATTCTTCGGGCCCATCAAAAAAGTAGTCAGCAACACCAAAATACGTGCCTCATATGGTGAAATCGGTAACCAGGCAGTAGGTAGCAACATGTACATTTCAACTGTCTCAAAACGAACAGACGGCAATACACACTGGTTGAACGGCAGTAACAAAGTGGTAGCTTACGATCTTCCTTCTTTGGTCTCTCCGACCTTAAAATGGGAACGTATTCAAACACTGGATATCGGTGGTGATTTTGGTTTCTTCAATAACGAATTGAACATATCTTTTGACTGGTACCAACGCACAACCAAAGATATGTTAGCACCGGGTCAGACAATGCCGGACGTGCTAGGTGCAGGTGCACCGAAAATCAATGCAGGTACCTTACGCACACGTGGTTGGGAATTAAGTATTGATTGGCGTCATCATTTCAATGAAGTAAACGTATATGCCAATGCCAGTATAGGTGATTTCAAGACTGTCATCACCAAATGGGATAACGACAGCCAACTCTTGAATGAAAACTATAGCGGTAAAGTATATGGAGATATATGGGGATTTGAGACCGATCGATATTTTACAAAAGACGATTTTAACGCTGACGGTTCTTATAAAGAAGGGATTGCTTCTCAGAAAAAATTAGAACAAGACGGATTTGTTTACGGTCCGGGGGATATTAAATTTAAAGATCTGAATAACGACAAAGAAATTAATGGAGGTGAAGGTACGGTAAAAGATCACGGAGACTTAAAGGTGATTGGTAATACCACTCCCCGTTACCAGTACGGCTTTCGTCTGGGTGGCGAATGGAAAGGAATAGATATTGATATGTTCTTTCAAGGTGTAGGCAAATGTGATGCATGGACACAATCAGCTTTCGTAATGCCAATGATGCGTGGTGCCGATGCGATTTATGCAAATCAAGCTAATTATTGGACAGATGAAAATCCGGACCCTAATGCTGATTTCCCACGCATGTGGCCGGGTAATGCAGGAAAAGGTACAGTCAGCGTACTTGATTTAGGTAATCATAACTTCTATCCGCAAAGTAAATACCTGGTAAACATGGCCTATCTACGTTTCAAAAATTTGACTATAGGATATACCTTACCAAAAGATTGGACACGTAAAGTTTACATGGATAAAGTACGCGTTTATTTCAGTGCTAATAATATTTGCGAACTTATAAATAAGAGTAATGCTCCTGTAGACCCGGAAGTAAATACTTCTGAAGCTATAGCCAATGGTGGAAGCAGTGATTACGGCAATGGAACTTGGGGACGAGTAGACCCGATGTATCGTACCGTATCGTTCGGTTTACAAGTTACTTTCTAATATACCATAAACAATTAATAGCGAATTATATGAAAAAAATTAAATATATAGCATGTCTGCTGTCATTGGCTGTAGTATCCGGTTGTGACAGTATCTTAGACAAAGGTCCTCTGGACTCTTTTACCAATGATAACTTTTGGACCGGTGAAGGAAATATATCAGGATATGCAAATGCATTCTACGAACAATTCTTAGGATATGGTAACGGCAATGGTTACGGTGATTTCTATTTCAAGACATTATCTGACGATCAAGCCGGAATGAGCTTTGCCAAATGGACTTATCCGGACAATGCACCCTCAACAAGTGCTACCTGGAAAAATGGCTGGATTGAGGTTCGCCGCGCTAACATTATGCTCGAGAATGTACCGACAGTTGCTTCATTGGACGAAGCAACCAAAAATCATTGGCTCGGAGTAGCCCGCTTAATGAGAGCTTGGCAATACTATCACTTAGTACGTATGTATGGTAATCTACCTTGGATAGACAAAGCACTTAACATCAATGATGAAGGAGAAATATATGGCAACCGCGAGGATCGGGATATGGTGATGGACAAAGTGCTGGAAGATCTGGACTTTGCGGTAACCAATATCAAAGATATTTCCAGTAAAACGACTTGGAGCCGTTCATTAGCCAACGCAATGAAAGCTGAGGTATGCCTCTACGAAGGCACTTTTCGTAAATATCGCAAAAATGAAGATGGACAGCAAGCCCCCGATGCAACAGGTGCTGCCAGGTACCTCACAGCCTGCAAAGAAGCATGTCTGGCCGTTATGAGCAAAGGTTATAAATTAAACACCTCCTATCAAGGGAATTATAACTCGACAGATTTAAGCAGTAATCCGGAAATGATTTTATACAAAGCATACAAAGAAGGATTACTCATGCACTCCACTATCGACTACACATGCTCATCCACTCAAATCAGCGGTATGAGTAAAAATGCGTTCGAATCCTACCTATTTAAAGATGGTAAGCCCATGGCATTGACTTCTTTGAATAAAAGTGACGAAGCACCTTTCCAATACGGACATTTATCTTTAAAAGACATTCTCGCTGTCCGGGATAAACGACTGGCCCAAACAATTGATACAGTACTCCTGTATAATGGCAGAGGATTTACACGATTTAACACCGGCATGGAATCAACTTCTTCGACAGGTTATGGAGTGGCTAAATACGATAATGAAGCTATCCCGGAAGGTTTTAGAAGTCAATCAGGAAAGAATTATACTCATGCTCCTTTATTTTGGTTGTCAGTAATTTATTTAAATTATGCGGAAGCCTGCGCTGAATTAGGTAATATCACTCAAGATGACTTGGATAAATCTATCAACTTACTAAAAGACCGTGCTGGATTACCACATCTAAACCCTATCGTCGGTTTCAGTGATCCTGCAAATAACCATGGGGTTAGCGATTTAATCTGGGAGATTCGTCGTGAACGCCGTTGTGAACTGATGTTCGATAATGATAACCGATATTGGGATTTAATACGTTGGCATCAACTCGATAAATTGGATACAACCAAATACCCCGATATCATCTTAGGTGCTAACGTAGCCAATGACATGGATGGTTGTGAGGCCAATAAAGTTGGTAAATATATTGACGGAAGTAAAGATGGTAGTCGTATATACGATAAAAAACATTATTTATATCCGATTCCAACAGGACAAATAGCTTTAAATCCACAATTAGCCCCCAATAATCCGGGTTGGTAATCAACCATACCTGGTAAATACAGAGATTCTTCCTGTTTCCATAGTCTTGATAACTATGGAATTAGGAAGAATTTTACACCTTTAGCTAAAAAGTTTTACTCTGTAACAACCAATCTGTAAATTATCAATTATAATATAAAATATTTCTAAATAATTGTTTTTGATATTAAAATAAAAAGTATCTTTGCTACAACAAGAACTTCCTCCTAATACTATTTTTATGAAAAAGATCCTACTCATAGTCGTCTTATTATGTAGTACTCTCTTTGCTCAAGCACAAAAGAGCGATGTAATTATAGGTGCTGAGCAGACTAAAGCATATTTTCCAATTCTAAAAAATAAACGAATTGCTATATTTTCCAATCACACCGGAATGGTGGGAAATAAGCACTTGCTGGATATATTATTGGAAAACAACTTTAATGTAGTTGCAATTTTTTCACCAGAACATGGTTTCCGTGGAAATGCTGATGCCGGCGAACATGTATCCAGTACAATCGATTCAAAAACAGGAGTACCCATTCTTTCTCTTTACAACGGAAAGTCGAAGAAACCGAGTGAAGCCTCCATGAAAAAGTTCGATATATTGATTGTAGACATACAAGATGTGGGGTTACGCTTCTACACTTATTATATATCTATGGTGCGTTTGATGGATGCCTGCGCAGAATATGACCGCAAAATACTGATTCTGGACCGACCAAATCCAAATGGCCATTATGTTGACGGACCAATATTGGATATGAAATATAAATCGGGAGTAGGCGGATTACCTATCCCCATTGTACACGGAATGACACTAGGCGAACTTGCCTTGATGGTCAATGGCGAACGATGGCTACCTTCTTCACGAATTTGCGACGTGACCGTCATTCCTTGTAAGAACTATACACACCAGACAATGTATCGCCTGCCCATTCCTCCTTCACCTAACTTACCGAACATGAAAGCGATTTATCTATACCCTTCCATCTGTCTTTTCGAAGGGACTCCAGTAAGCTTGGGACGTGGCACCACTCTACCTTTTCAAGTATACGGCCATCCTAATATGACTGGATACAATTACAATTTCACTCCCCGTAGTATTCCAGGAGCAAAAAATCCGCCGCAACTTAACAAATTATGCCACGGAGTAAACTTGAGTAATCTTAGTGACGAAGAAATTTGGAAACAAGGAATAAACTTAGACTACTTAATTGACGCCTATCATAATCTGAATATGGGAGATCGTTTTTTCAGACCTTTTTTTGAATTACTGGTCGGTACCGACTATGTACGTAAAATGATAGAAGGAGGTAAAAGTGCTGATGAAATAAAAGCAAGATGGAAAAGAGATGTCGAAAGGTTCAAGATACAACGAAAGCCTTATCTACTCTATCAAGACAACTGACTAGCCCTAATAAAATATTTCATTCATTAATCTGAAAAGCATGACACCTGTAGCGGTATTAATCACTATTGCCTCCTACTTCCTGATCCTGTTTACCATTTCGTACATTGCAGGAAGAAAGGCTGATAACGAAGGCTTCTTTGTGGGTAACCGCAAATCAGCTTGGTATGTAGTGGCTTTCGCCATGATCGGCTCCAGCATATCAGGAGTTACTTTTGTATCAGTTCCGGGTATGGTAGGCATCAGTAATTTTTCATATCTACAGATGGTATTGGGATTTGTAACCGGACAAATTATTATCGCCTTTGTTCTGATACCCTTATTCTACCGGATGAACCTTGTATCTATTTATGAATACTTAGAAAACCGTTTCGGTACCTCTTCTTATAAAACAGGTGCATGGTTCTTCTTCATTTCCAAAATATTGGGAGCAGCCGTACGTTTATACCTCGTATGTCTCACATTGCAACTTCTGGTTTTTGAACCTTTCCACATGCCTTTCATCATGAATGTAATTCTCACTGTGGCATTGGTTTGGCTCTACACATTCCGCGGAGGAGTTAAATCGTTGATCTGGACCGATTCACTGAAAACATTCTGTCTGATAGTATCTGTTGTATTATGCATTTACTACATTTCCACTGATCTTAAGCTCAGTTTCACAGAAATGTTTTCCACTGTTTCAGATAGTGTTTTGTCACACATGTTCTTTTTCGATAACGTGAATGACAAACGTTACTTCTTCAAGCAGTTTTTGGCCGGTGTGTTTACAATGATAGCTATGACAGGACTCGACCAAGACATGATGCAGCGTAATCTGAGTTGCAAAAACTTTAAAGACTCACAAAAGAATATGATTACCAGTGGCATTTCCCAATTTTTTATCATTCTTTTATTTCTAATGCTGGGGGTACTGCTCTATACATTCACATCACACCAAGGTATCACAAATCCGGCAAATGTTAAGTTTTCAAAGTTATACCCTGCTATTGAAAATACTCTTTATCTTTGCATCAAAGATAAGATAAACAATGAAAAGAGTTATAGGTTACATTCGTGTTTCTACTGATAATCAAGACCTAGAAAGACAAAGAGTGTTGATTAGAAAATATTGTGAGAATAAGGGGTACTCTCTGTTAAGAATAGAAGAAGACTATGCCATATCTGGAACAGTCAGCAACAGAAACGGATTGAACAGTATTCTAAACATTACCAATAGCGTTGCTGACATGGTAGTAGTTAGTGAGTTGTCTAGACTGTCACGTCAAGATGATATATTTGAAACTTTGACACAGATTCACACAATCATTAGAAACGTGGATTTAGTAATACTGGACGAACCAGACAAAGTATATGAAGCAGGAAAAACTATCATTCTTTCTGATTTTTTAATGCTGGCAATCAAAGCCTATGGAGCAGCGGATGAAAGAAAGAAAATAGTAAGCCGTATGACTACAGGTAAAGACAGTAAAGTACAAGCGTTTCCGTTAATGCTTACAGACAGTAATATACCAACTGGCTTTAAGGCAGTGCCCAATCCGAATTATATAAAGGGAGCAACCCCAAAAATGCTATTGGTGGAAGATGAGGAACGTATGCAGTTAGTCAGAGATATATTTAACTATGTGGCAAACGGTCTTTCTCTAGGAAAAACGGCAGAAAAACTGAATATGCTTGGATATAGGACAGCAAGAAACAAACCGTTCTATGAACAGTCTATCAGAACAATTATAAATGATTCCATTTATAACGGTGTCAGATATTGGAAAGGCATGAAACTGAAACTTCCCGTAAAATTCGTATCAGATGAAATCTGGAATCTGGCACACAAGAAAGTGCAGGAGAACAAGAATTATAGCGGTGAGGCACAAAAACATTATAACCCGTTGAAAGGTATTATCAAGTGTCCTTGTGGACAAACCTCAATGTATGGCAGAACCTCATCCTGCATCACCTATAGATGTCTTGACAGAATAAAGATGGGAATAAAAAGCTCATGTACCAATGTTGGCATAAAGGCTGAAACTTTAATATATGCGGTGTGGAAAGATGCCAGACTTAGAACTCTGGATGAAACTTACCAAGCCAAGAGCAATGAGAAAATAGCAGAAATAGAAGCTGAAAATATAAAACTGACACAAAGCATAAAAGAAAAGGATTCTGAAATAGCCAAACTACAGTCTGATTTGAAAACAGTCATAGACAATGTTATGGCTTCCACCAATATCGCAATAGTCAAGGCATTGAATGGCAAGGCGGATTCAATAGACAGCCAGATAAAGAGTATAGAAGCGGAAAAGAAAGCCATTGATGAAGAAATTGCATCCAATAACAGAAGAATAGCGGATGAAATAAAGAGCCAGTCCAGAAAAGAACTTGACAGCCTTTCTCTGGAGGGCAAGGGAGAAATGTTCAGAGAGTTACTTAGTAAAGTAGTCTATTATTCCGTTTCTTTAAATAGCGGATTCATAGTCATTACTTATAAGAATGACTTGGAAACTATCATTGTGTATCATAACAGAAACAAGCCTTTTTTATGGGCACTTCCTATTACTTTCAGATTCAACAAGGTAAAACGTACTGTAATAGTTCCAACTTTACCAGAGCAACCTAGAATGACTTCTTTTGTCTTGGAACGTATAAAAGAGAAAGAATACACATTTAAACAGTTGCAGGAAAGTTTCAATCTGGAAGAATGGAAAATATAAAGAAAGTCCATAATTTGCAGACTTTTCTGTTATTTTGCAATATAACTAATAATGAATGTACCATGCCAGAAGAAAAACTATATCAGATAGAGGAACTTCCAGATTTGAAAGTAAATTGGACTGAAAGCTGCAAATGCCTAAATGAGCCACTATTAGAGTATGTGTGGGAAGTAGCCAACCACTTCCTGCCTAGTTATGAAGAAACAGATAAGGGAATGATACCCGTAGAATCTTCCGCACCTGCTATATTCTCCAATAGATATTTTGAAAGAAATCTGACTATTGAAGAAAAATATAAGAGAGCCAAAGAGATGGGTATGTGTAATACAACCTTTGAACAATACTCACAATCAAAAAATAGATATAGACCTTTAGATGTCCGTTTCAAGAATGAATATCTGAAATCAGAAGAAATCTTGGACGTATTAAACTCATATCATATAGATATTAGCAAATTCTGGTATCTAGCACTTTTTATAAAAGATGTGGTACTGGATAAATGCGTTGATGCCATGCCTGCTGAAACATCTAATGAACGGATTCAAGAATTGGTAGGTAGAATAAATGAAATGCCCAATGAAAAAAATGCCGAATTAATCTTCAAACTAGAGGGGAAACAAAAATATGTCATAGCAGACAAACCTACAATTAAGGAAATCGGAGTAGCCTTAGTCGTATATAAAAAACTTATGGAGAACAACGGACTCAACAGAGGGCAACTTGACTTAAAGAAAATGCTAAATGAAAAAGTTACCATAGACAAAACTCCCATGTATGCTTTGTTCACTAAAATGATGAAGTTTTTTTTAACTCCTTACACAGCAATGCCACCTTACCCCAAGTCTATAGACAAAATGTTGCTTATTTCCAGAATGATAAAGATATTGGGACTATCAGATGATGAAAGATTCTATCAAGAATGCGACCTTGCCACTAATGAAAAGAGGAACTTCTTGAAAAACCTTATTAGAAGATATGAAAATTATAAATATACTACCATTGGTGTCATTTATGGCTAATACGGAACAGACCCATTTTTAAGTGTTTAAGATTGGTGTGTTGAAAATCGTTCTCTTTTAACACACTTGTAATTATTTGATAATCAGAATATTAAATATTGTCCGATTCAAAATATTGTTTACCTTTGCACCGTCTTACAGGAGATAGGGACGAAAGTTGAAGAGAGTTCTTCACTGGGTAGCCCAACAAAAAGGATATGGAAACTTTAATAGGTATTGAAGGCTTATTTGAAAGTATTAAAAGTTTGTTGGTACGGAATTTGAAAGAAGAAGCCAAGAGATTGCGAACTGACAAAGGGGTAATAAATAATGTCTATCTGACTAGCTGTAAGCTATTCCCTTTGACTATAGGTCTGGTACAGCAGATATGTGACAAGATATGTGAAAGTGGGCAGTTCGTGGATGAACTAGAACATCTAACTGGTGGGAGGGCACTTAACCCACAAATATATTGTTCTCTCACAGGGGATAGGATAGATTTCAATTTACTCTATCACTCATAAAACGGTAAACCGTATATTCATAAAAGCCTGTTGGAAAATTTCCGACAGGCTTTTTGCATTATATTGTTTGAATCAGTATTCCACTGGTTCACAAGGGCAGCAGGATAATTGACTGCCTTTTTTATCTACTAGGTAAGTTATATAGTACCTACTTCGGTATATCTACTAGTCGCTAATATACAACCATTTAACTATCTGTTCCGAATATTGCCTATTCGTCAATAGCCATAAATATAAACTATTGTCAAAAGAAGTTCTTAAAGTCACCATCCTTATCTGTTAGCTTACTGACAGAAGAAAATAACGGCAATATGGCGATATAGGTAAGCTGGCTATAGAAAGTGCCCCTTTGATTAGGTACACCGCCCAGAGGTGAGTATAATCGTACAGAGATAAAAAGATTGGAATTACCACGAGCAGGGGTATAACCAGAATTACATAAAGTAACTCAAACACCATAGATTTTACAGTATATAATGAAACTAACTTAAAACAATTCAATTATGAAGTATTACACCTTTGAAGAGTTAAAACAGATGGCTTTTAGTGAGGGCATTACCGGCAACAAGGTGACTATCGGTATATGGGCTAAAATGAAAGGCTTTCTAAAGAAAAAGAAGCAGATGAACAAGTAGCGTATTACACTATATTTCAAGATTGGCAATATTAAATGAGTGCTATCTATAAATGATAGCATATTTTTTATTTTTAGGTGGAACTTTTTTTCACCGAGCTTTCCTTAGAATAAATTATATGACAGGTATATAAAAAGCTAGCATATAAAGAAATAGATGGTATGAAGTAATAAAGATGATAAATCATAGTCCAAGATAACAAAAGTGGAACATTTTTCTATAAATGTATCATAAAGGTGATATTTCTATAGAAAGCTAAAAATGAATATCAATGAAGAATATAATAGAATTTGGAGAGGGGATTACCTACCTCAATGAAGTGACAGAATATAAATTAAACGGAATACTGATTAAAGACAAGTTTAGTTTGCCCAATGGCATATTTAACAAGGTACTTACAGGATGTGGTGGTACTACTATAGCCTTGGAGGATAACAGAAAGACGATTATATGCAGTCCCAGAATAACATTACTTAAAAACAAACATGGGCAATATCCTAACACTATGTTGGTTATTGGCGGAATTAATAAGTCCGAAATAGTCAACTACATTAATAATATTGATATACCCAAAATATTAGTTACCTATGATAGCTTGTATAAGGTATTGGATATTATAACAGATATAGATAACTGGCATATAGTAGTGGATGAATTTCAATGCGTATTAACAGACAGCAGTTTGAAGTCTGTTACGGAGATGAATTTTCTGCATGGGCTTACAGGGATTAAGAATATTACTTTTATGTCTGCCACACCATTACTGAATAAATATATAAGTCAGATGGATATACTAAAAGATATGCCTTATTATGAATGCAAGTTCACTGATACATATAAGGTCAATGTGTTCAGAAGAAAGGTGAATAAGCCTATAAACAAGGGAATTGAAATAATAGAAATGTATCAGAAAGGTAATTTTCCGGCATTGGAAACAGGTGAAACAAGCAGGGAAGCCGTCATATACCTTAATTCAGTAAACAACATCATTTCATTAGTCAAGACAACAAAACTACAAAGTAATGATGTCAATATTATATGTGCTGAAAATGAAGACAACAGGACTAAAATTAAAAAGAGCTTGGGAAATGGTTTTGATATAGGCAGAATACCGCTAAAAGATGAAAAGCCCAAACTTATCACGTTATGCACTTCCACTGCCTATTTTGGAGTGGATATGTATTCTGGTAATGCACTTACATTCGTCATAAGTGACTGTAACAAGATAAATACCACTGTGGATATAAGTACAGAACTGGTTCAAATAGCAGGAAGACTAAGAAATGCGGACAACCCGTTTAGATATTATATATACTTTATTTATAATACAAACAGGGAAGAACTTGATGATATTGAATTTAATAATATGATAGATACTAAAACTACTGTTACATTATAGGAGATAGAGAGTTATAACAATGCTCCTAAAGAGTTAAAGGAAAAACTTATCAGAGATAACAGACGAAATATATCCATAATGAAATTTGAAGACAGCTATACCTATTATACTGGAACAAAGTTCGCATTTAATAAAATGGCATACCTCAATGATATATTTGTTTATGATACGCAAAGGAATAATTATCAAGACGGTATTGCTGTAAAGAAATCAATTAATGAAACAAGAAATTTGCAGACTTTAGGGAATCAGAAATTTAGTGCAGTAACCAAACAGTTGGATATAATAACAGGTAATGAAAGTTTTGAGGACTTGATGAAATCATATTGTGAAGCAAAATAGAATAAATATAGTTTTGCTATTTTCTATATAGAACAAAAAGATATTAACATAAAGCATTATTATGATATGCTTGGAAGCAAACGAATCAAGTCATTAAGTTATAAAGAAAGCAATTTGAAGAATGAGATAAAGAACAAGAACAATGACAGTAAAGTAATACATGAACTGGATAAACTTAATATCAATACGTTTATAGAATGTTCAAAACTAAAATTTATCTTACAGGATATTTATAATAAGCTGGGGTTGAAGAAAACGGCAAAAGCTACAGATATAACGAGATATTATGTTAATTCTATCCTTGTATCAAAACGTATTAATGGGAAGAAATATAAAGGATATGAACTACATAAATAATTAAGTAGATAACACATATAAACATTTAAATCTATATAATTATGAGCTTAAATATCAAAAATGGGGATATGTATAAGTTTATTGATTATACTTGGAATCCCATCAAAGGCAAATGCCTGCACGATTGCAGCTATTGTTACATGAAAACAATACCACAGTATCAGCACCTCTTATTGGCAGAGAATGAGTTTAAAACAGACTTGGGAAATGGAAACCGTATTTTCATTGGTAGTTCTACAGATGCGTTTGCGGAAGATGTTCCGTCTGAATGGATAGTACGAATTTTGGATTATTGTTATCAGAATCATAATGCGGAAGCCCCCAACGCTTATCTATTACAGTCCAAGAACCCCAAGAGGTTTTTGGAGTTCATCGACCATCCGATTATGGAACGTGTAATATTCTGCACGACCATTGAAACCAACCGTTTCTATCCGGAGATAATGAACAAAGCTCCAAGAATTGAGGAACGGGTGGAAGCTATGGAAGAGATAGCAAGGCTTGGACGCCCCACAATGATAACGGCAGAACCTTTGATGCAGTTTGACCATGAAGAAATGGTGTCTTTTATCAGAAGATGCAGCCCCAAGTTGGTGAATATCGGAAAGGAGAGCAAAGGGAGGGTCAAGCTGCCAGAGCCTACCCAAGAAGAAGTCCAGCAACTCATTGCGGAACTGAAATCGTTTGCCAATGTGAACGTGAAAGACAACGCTTTGATATGGCGCAAGTAACGGCAGAGAAAGAAAGTTGGAGGAAACCTGCAATATGGCGGAATCCAACTTTCGTTTTTTATTAGAGTTATATAGCCTATACTTTATAATATTCCACATACAGCCAATGATATTAAAAAGACTACCTGATTAAAGAATCACCTATATGCAGTTTAGCTAAAAATCAAGAGAACAGATATATAAGGTACTTAATACAGAAGTCCCCCTCCCCATTCAGCCAGTGACCTAAAATATATAAGAGTGGCTGTAGCGACGGTCTACAACCCGATTAGTCCCCCCTCTGTATATTGATATAAAAAAGAATTATTAATCATTTAAACTTTTATCAATATGAGAAATTTAGTTATCATGCCAACAGAGAAAAGAACTTTGAATTTAGGTGAGTATGCAGAAGAAGCCACTATAATTGTGGAAGAAACTGCAAAGCCTAGTGTTACCTTTTTGGAAGCAAATACAGATTCTATCACACTGGAAGAACTTGCAAACAAATGTGTTGTGCCTACTTGGGCAAACCAAGAATTAACCATTGCACACCAAGACTTTATTTCTTGTGTGCATGAAGCTGCAAGTACATTCTATGCAGGTGAAAAGATGAGCTTTCCAGAAATAAGAGTTTCACATATAGTACGTGGTAGAATACCGTCCGCACTAGGCAAGAAAGCAAGTGAACTGTTAGAATGTGAAAAGACACAATTCTATCAAAGGCTTGCATTTGCTTTTACTGTTCCAACTATTTTTGAAACAATAAGAGGGCAAAAACTTGAATTGTGCATAGGTGGGGTAAGAAATTACAGTGACTTGAATCTGTACCGTTCTTCCAAAGGCTTGGAGAAATTTTCTTGTTTTATAGGTTGGAGAATGAAAATTTGTTCTAATCAAATTCTTACTGGTGAGGGTGTGAGATTCAACATGGAAGTAACCAATATCAATGAGCTTTACAGAAATGTACTGGAATTGTTTAACAGCTTCAATGCAGCCAAAGAAATACATTTGATGCAAACATTATCAGACACTTATCTATCTGAAACACAGTTTGCACAAGTGGTAGGCAGAATGAGAATGTATCAAGCACTTTCACCAGCAAGACAGAAAGCAATACCAAGACTTTTAATCACTGACAGCCAAATAAATAGTGTGTGTCGTGATTATTACACAAATGAAGTGTTTGGAGTGAAAGATAATGCTATATCTCTTTTTGATTTTCATAATTTACTCACCCAAGCAAATAAGATGAGTTATGTGGACGCTTATTTACAACGTGGGGTAAATGCTACAGAGGTAAGTGTTGGATTAAACAATGTATTACAAGGACTGGATAATAAATATTCTTGGTTCTTGGGCTAAACTAACTAATAGGGCATCTATTTATTAGGTGTCCTTTTTTTATTCACTTAAAAATACTACAAAATGAATGATAATGAAAAACTAGTACTATGGAGCATACTAGTAGTACTGTTACTAATAATAATTGGTATTATAAATCCCTTTTTGCTGATACTGATTTTATCCATCTTTATTTATATACAATCATAAATACTCACTAATATACAAAGTGAATGTTTTGCTATAAATCAACATGTTAGCTAATTGGCTAGTATATTGGTAATGGTGAAACATTCACTTTTATTTATTTACATATAAAACAGAACATTATGAGTTTAAAATATTCAAGCACTACAGCAGATTATTTAGTTTGGTCTGATGCAATGAATTTAATAAGAAAATTGGCTAAAGATGGGAATTACAAAATTTCACTTCTTATAGCTTTAGGGTGTTTCACAGGTTTAAGAATATCTGATATTCTAGCTTTGAGATGGAAACAGATATTAAATACCAGTGAATTTACAGTAATAGAGAAAAAGACAAATAAGGTGAGAACTATTAGGATAAATGCCCAACTTGGGCAGCACATTAAAGAATGTTATGAACAGATAAAGCCAATAGGGATTAACTCACCTATTTTAGTGAGCCAAAAAGGAACTGTTTTCACTATCCAAAGAATCAATGTGATACTAAAAGAGGTGAAAAAGAAGTACAAATTAAAGATTAAGAACTTTAGCTGTCATTCACTTAGAAAGACTTTTGGCAGACAAGTTTATAATATGAATAGTGATAATTCAGAACTAGCCTTAGTTAAACTTATGGAACTGTTTAATCATTCCAGTGTAACCATTACTAAAAGATATTTAGGTTTAAGGCAGGAAGAACTACTAAATACTTATGACTGTCTAAGTTTCTAATCTATTGGAATGTGACAAAGTTTGAAATTTCTGAACCATTTACAGAAATAGAAAGTTTTGTCACATTCTGATAGTCCTATGCAATCCAGTTCCGAAATGAAGTGAAAACTGTCTTTTTAAAAAGGCATGGTACGGCTTGTAGTTTATGGTATGTGTGATTTTTGGGAACTACTAATAAGGTTTGAATGGTCGTGCCAATCTGCAATATTAGCTATAATCTTTCTAGCTAACAGTAAGTATGAGTTCCGTCTTATATGCCCACCTCTAATTTTTACACCGCAATGAAGCTACAACTAAAAGAAGCTGATACTAGCTAATTACTTACTACAGATATGTTTTGGAACACTTGGAACTGCATTTATCAGTGTTTTATCTTTAGCTATTCAAAACCTTTCATTAACTTTGCAGCAATTTCAGAGGTCTTAATGTGTTAAGACACTGGAAGGACATATTTTAGTAAAAGGGCGTTTAGCAAAGTTATCCTTCACTTGAATCTGGACAATTCTTGACTGTGGATAATGAGCAAGAAGCGTCTGCGTCTATGGTATTTTATATCCTAGCTATAGGAATATCATATCATTAGGCGTGGACTTTGCTTATTATACAGTCAGGGCAGTCCAGAGCCTAAGTGGAATAATAAGTTAAAGTTTCCACGCCTTATTTTTATCCGCTTCTATCTGGAAACTGGGAAGCATGGATTTAAACAAGATGAAAGCCTACTTATTGGATATTCCTAACAGATACAACAGATTCAGTAAAAATCTGGATGTTAAGACTATTCTATGTAATAAGTCTTGGTTGATATTTAATGATTCTGGAGATAAGGAGTTATATATCTTTCAAGAAAACGGCTCTCTAATTACCTCTGTAAATGGTAGTGTTATAAATGCTACGTGGCAATATATTTCTGCGAACAATTCCTTAGTAATTTCTTTCAAAGAACAATCTTATATGCTTCATCCATCATTCAAGGATGATGTTATATTTGCCTTGCAACAAGATGGAACAGAGAGGTTTGTCTTTATGATAGAAGAAAATCAAAGCAACTTCTTTCATCCAAAATCACTAAAAGAGCTTACCGCCTATTTTGAGAACAAAGAGCGTAGAAGTATAGAAGAAAGGCAGCAAGAAAAAAGAATCTTGTTGAAACAACAAGAAACCAAACAAAAAGAAAGAAGAGAATTTCAGATAGACCAGAAAAGACGAAGAAAAGAGGAAGAACGAGAAGAGGAAATTTTGAAGAGTTGTAACTATTACTTAAAATTCGGCATAATTGCAGGGAGTATATTCGTGATATATACAGTTCTGTTTATTATTTATTATCCTCCAACACATAGCCTTAGAAGTTTTATAGATATGCTTTTTACATTCTGTTCTTCAATATTACTTTTTAGTATCATTGCTATGATAATTGATATTAGATTAAGAAGCAGAATACTTAGACGCTATAAATAATATCCAGTGATTTAATCAACATAATTAATAACTTAAATATCAAACAGAAATGAAAACTTTTAGATTAATTGGAATGGCTTTATTAGCCGTAGTAATGAGCATGAATTTCACTTCTTGCAGTGATGATGAACCTAGTAAAAATGATGATGGTGTGATTACCAATCAAAAACAACTTGTTGAATTAAGAATGACATACGAAGATGAGGTATCTATTACTGAATATTCCTACGATAGCAATGGTAAGCTAGTATCAGCTACAAACACAGAACGATACGATGGTAGTACACACACCAGTACTTATACAGTCACTTGGGGAGCAAACAAAATCATTGAAAGCAGAAATGGAGAGGCAATCACATATACATTAGAAAATGGATTGATAACACATACTTCTGATAGTGACGGAGGAGATTTAGATAATACAGACTTTACTTATAATGCAAACAATCAGCTAGTAAAATTGCAATATGACGAAGAGGACTATCTGTCTTACACATGGCAAGGTGAAAAATTAACTAAAATGGCATGGAGCTTTAGCGATGAAGATATTCACGAATTGTCTTATAGCGGAAAAACTTGTAAAGGCTATCTCCCGATAATGGTATGGAGTGTGGATGATTTGCGTCCGTTATTAGAAGCACATCCCGAATTGGCAGGAATGAGATGCAACCAGCTTCCAGACAAAGTATATAGTAAAGATGAATACAACGAAGAAACAGAACAATATACCTATACATTTGATAAAGACGGATATGTGGAAAGCTGTACTGAGGTATCTACCTACAAACGCTTAGACATTGATGATACAAGGACGGAAACCACAATTTATACTTTCAAATGGGAATAGTCTAGTGAAACTATAACTAATGCAAAAAGCCAACCTACCCATTTGAAGTATGCACTTCAAACAACGGATAAGTTGGCTTTTATTATATCTATTCTATTCAGTTGATTTCAAACATGGCATTTAACTTAATTTCTCTATCCTTATCCCATAAGGATTTAGTTATACGATACTTACCTTTTGTTATAGGATAATATTCAATAGGAAAACTAAAACAATAGTAGTAAGCAGCAAGAAAAGGCAATTCTGCAAAATAATTAGTATGTTTTTTCTTGTCAAGTATTATCCATTGGCTATTTTCCCATTTTTCCAAGTTCCAAGCTGAATCATAGCCCAAAGAAAGATGTTTCGGATTTGATACAATAGCAAAAACTTCTTTAGTTTCTACAGTATAATGTCCTTTTATTATTTCCATCTGGATTTTTGATTTTAATGTGTCACTACAATATACAAGACTTGAACCGGATTCTTTGATAGTAAAACATTCAACTGAATTATTTACTGTTTGCTGTGTGCATCCTACAAATACAAAAATGCAAATGATAATATGTATAATATTAAATTTCATATATTCAAAATTTTATAATAAGCTATACTGCATATTCATTCTTCTATTGATTTAATAACACTATCTGTTTTTAAAACATTATCGTCATTAGGTAGTTTAAATATTACTGGAAATGCCATCTTAACTTTAACGGGTACTCCATTTAGTTTTCCAGCTTTCCATTTAGGCATAATTGAGACAATCCGTAATGCTTCTTTATCTAAAGAGGGTGATATACTTTTTAGTATTTTAGGTTGTGTTATTGAACCGCTTTCATCTATAACAGCTTGTATTACAACTTTTCCTTGTATTTTCTTTTCCAATGCTTCACTTGGATATTGCAGATTATCATAGATAAAATCTAACACTGCTTTATTCCCTTTGGGAAACTCTGGCGGTATATCTGTTGCTATTTGATAAATATCTGTTTTTTCCTCTTCTACCACTGGCACATATTTAATAGACACTGGTGTTTCATAATTCACATGAATAGTTTCTGCATTCGGTACATCAATAGTTTCTGCAATCGGCTTTACTATTTGAATACTGTCAAAGTTTACCATTCCCTTTTTGGAAGATTTACTAGTGCAACCAATAACAAGACAGCTAAATAATATAAAATGCAATATTCGGATTCTCATAAACATAAAGCTTTAAATAACACATTACCATCTTCAAATATAGCAAAAATCATTATAAAAACTAGCGTAAAATATGAATTATGAGATTCTATCCCAAAAACAGATAATTAAGGCAACAAAAAAGCGATACTTGGCACAATACCAAATATCGCTTTTTTCAGTTCTGAACACTTAAATTATTAACATCATCTTTTAGACTTCACCGTAGGGATAAGCCCGATAGTAGAGAAATAGTTTCGCATTATTTCTCTGTTAACAATAGGTTTCTTTATTAATTTTTTCATAGCTATAAAATTTTAAGTTTCACATATACAACAGTATTCTGGATTACAGAAGAATCAAAATGAAAGCATACGATATATTTCGTAATATACTGTATTTCTTTATTTTAAGCAAGGTATAACTTTGAAAAGTCAAATAAGAGCGACGAACTCTTCCCCATGATCGCTACAGGAGGGTATTTTCCTACGATCGTAGGCATCTTATTCATTATTGGACTGATTTCATCCGCTTATTCTGCGGCCGGGTCGGCCTTAACAGCACTGACAACCTCGTTCACTGTAGATATCTTGGGAATCAAAGGAAAGACGGAAGACACTGTACGAAAAACACGTAAGAAGGTACATGTCGGCATGGCCATAGTCATGGGAATTGTCATTTTCATATTCAACTTACTGAATAACACCAGTGTCATCGATGCTGTTTATATCCTTGCCAGTTATACCTATGGCCCCATCCTGGGATTGTTTGCTTTTGGCATTCTCACAAAAAGACAAGTACGCGATCGATACATCCCATTAGTATCTATCCTTTCACCCATCCTCTGCTTCATTTTACAAAAAAATTCGGAGACTTGGTTTCACGGCTATCAATTCAGTTATGAGCTATTGATATTCAATGCCTTGTTTACTTTTATAGGTCTGTGCTTTTTGATTAAAAAAACAATTAACTTAACATAATAATGAAACCAATCCTTACCTCCCTGATTCTGCTGCTTACAGCCGGCTTATTCCCACAAGCCGCAGCAACCCAAGAGCTATCTAAGGAACTTCGTTCGCAGATAGGAGACTTTCTGAATGAAACTGCCCGGAAAGAAATCTCTGTAGGCAAAATCCATATCGATTCTGTTAATACAGAAGGAAATGACTTGATACTTTTCGCTAACATAAACTGTTCGTATATTCCCTTCCGCACAGACAATGTTACTAAAATTTACCAAGACATCAAAGCATTACTCCCTCTAGAGCTAGCAAAACGCAAGTTACAGATCCGGACAGACCACCATGCCATCGAAGAGCTAATTCCTCTGGCACTTCGTAATACAAGAGGGAGAAAAATTCCGACATTTAGTTACAAAGCAGATACACCTCTGATTACCCGATTATCTGTTCCTTATACCCCCACAAACGGATTGCAAAACCGTCACATTGCTCTATGGCAAAGTCACGGCTTTTATTACGAATCCAAATTGGCTCGCTGGGAATGGCAACGTGCACGAATCTTTCAGACTGTAGAGGACCTTTATACTCAGAGTTATGTACTTCCATTTCTTGTTCCAATGCTCGAAAATGCCGGTGCAACAGTACTTCTTCCTCGAGAAAGAGACCCACAAACTGTTGAAATCATTGTCGACAACGATAGATGCAGAGACGGACATTCGGTTTATTCAGAATTAAACGGAAGTAAAATGTGGAAAAACGGGGAAGCAGCAGGATTCGCCCACTTAAAGAGAACGTATAAAGACTTCGAAAATCCTTTTCGTGAAGGTACCTACCGTCAAGTAGAAACCACCAAAAAAGGAACTGTAAGCGTTGCCGAATGGATACCTGAAATTCCTCGGGCAGGACGGTATGCCGTATACATTTCTTATAAAACAGTAAATAACAGCACGGAAGATGCCCTTTATACTGTCTATCACCAAGGCGGTAAATCACAATTCAAGGTAAATCAACAGATGGGTGGAGGGACTTGGATTTACTTGGGAACCTTTAGCTTCGGTATCGGTAAAACAAATTGTAAAATCGTCCTTAGTAACCAATCGGCCAAAGAAGGACGCTTGGTAACAGCTGATGCAGTAAAGATAGGCGGCGGTTACGGCAATATTGCCCGAAGTATCTCCGAAGAAGGAGTTACGGTAAATACAAAAAGTTCGGACACAATGATAACCGATACCTATCATCCGAAAGCTCAGGTGAACTATCCATACGAGATTAGTGGCTATCCTCGTTTCTGCGAAGCAGCCCGATACTGGATGCAATGGGCCGGCATACCAGACAGTGTTTATTCAGACAGTCACGGTAAGAACGACTATACAGACGATTACAAGTCACGTGGAATTTGGGTGAATTACCTCGCAGGAGGTTCTGCTGCCAACCCTACAGAAAAAGGACTAAACATCCCGGTGGACATGGCTTTTGCTTTCCATTCGGATGCCGGTACCACTTATGGTGACACAATTATCGGCACACTCGGTATCTTTCATACTTCGGCTTATAATGGTGCATATGCAAACGGTGCCTCACGATATGCCTCACGTGATTTATGCGATCTGGTACAATCAAATATCGTGAAAGATGTCCGTACCTTGTATGAACCCGAATGGACACGCCGGGGAATGTGGAATCAATCTTATTACGAAGCACGTGTACCGCGAGTACCAACAATGTTATTAGAATTATTGTCACACCAAAACTTTGCCGACATGCGTTACGGACTTGATCCTCGTTTCCGCTTCACTGTCAGTCGTGCCATTTACAAAGGAATTCTACAATTCATCTGTTCCCAATATAAAATGGAGTACGTAGTACAACCTTTACCCGTCGATCACATGAGTCTCCGCTTTGAAGAAGGCAACCGAATCAAACTTTCCTGGCAACCGGTAGACGATCCGCTGGAAACCACCGCAAAAGCCGACCAGTATATTGTGTATACGCGTATCGGGGACAGCGACTTCGATAATGGTGTGATTGTAAATTCTCCAACCTATCAAACGGTTATCCCTTCAGGGGTGGTTTGCAGTTTCAAAGTGACCGCCTTAAACAAAGGAGGGGAAAGCTTTCCATCAGAAATCCTTTCTATCGGAAAAACTTTTAACGACAAAGGAACTGTATTGATCATAAACGGATTTGACCGGGTCTGTGCTCCCGCAGATTTTACGGCAGACGCAGATACTTTAGCCGGATTCTTAGACGAGCTAGACCACGGAGTACCCTACAAAACCGACATAAGTTACATCGGTCCGATGAAAGAGTTTCGCCGACAGATACCATGGATGGATGACGACGCCTCCGGATTTGGTGATAGTTACGGTACACACGAAACAATGGTAATTGCCGGTAATACATTTGACTACCCTGCTATACACGGAGAAGCGATTTTGAAAGCAGGCTACTCGTTTACATCTTGCAGTGACGAAAGTATCGTCCATCCAGACTCTTCTCCTAAAGAGAGAGAAACACAAATCTGTATGAATGACTATAAATACGTAGATCTTATATTAGGGAAACAATGCCAGACAAAAATGGGACGTGGTGGAATCCGCCCATTGGAATTTAAAACATTTAGTAAAGAGATGCAGAATGCCATCACAAACTACTGCCAGGCAGGAGGTAATTTCTTCGTATCAGGCGCCTATGTGGCATCGGACTTATGGGATAATCGTCTGGTGAAAGCCAATGAAGAAGACAAAAAGTTTGCTATGGAGGTATTGAAATACAAATGGCGTGTAGGACAGGCTGCCCGCAACGGAAAAGTGAAAAGTGTAGCCTCTCCATTCCCGGAAATCACAGGAAGCTACACTTATTATCAAGATCTAAACCCGGAATCATATGTCGTAGAGTCGCCAGATGCTCTTGAACCGGCTGCACAAGGTGCATTCACTATACTGCGATATTCGGAAAACAATCTGAGTGCCGGCATAGCTTATAAAGGGAATTATAAAACCTGCGTACTGGGATTCCCATTCGAAGCGATACGTACAGTCACAGAAAGAGAACTATTGATGAAAGCCATATTGACTTTCTTCGAACACTAAAACAGAAGATTCTTAACCTCCTTTTTATAAGGAGGTTACCCACAGGATCTAAAGTTATATAAACAGTAAAGTTATAACAAATAAAATCATCATCTATGAATAGAAGACTTTCTATATTCGTAATCATTTTGTTTTTCCTGTTACCTGTTGCCGCACGGGCACAGGTAACAGGTTCTTTCCGCTTCGCACAGTTGACAGACATACATCTCAATCCCAACAATCCGAAGCCGACAGAAGACTTGAAACGTTCCGTCGAACAAATTAACGCCACACCGGGAGTAGACTTTGTATTAGTCACTGGAGACCTTACCGAAGAGGGTGATCGCACGACCATGTTAGTTGTAAAATCTATCCTGGACCGACTGAAAGTGAAATATTACGTTATACCGGGCAACCACGAAACAAAGTGGAGTGATTCAGGTTGCACTGCTTTCAGCGAAATATTCGGGGGAGAACGCTTTAAATTCGAACACAAAGGATTCTTGTTTTTAGGGTTTAATTCAGGACCACTGATGCGTATGGCCTACGGGCATGTAGTACCGCAAGACATCACATGGATGAAACAAGAAATGGATAAAGTTGGAAAAGATAAGCCTATAATCCTGGTCACCCATTATCCTATTCAGGATGGCGATGTGGACAATTGGTATGATGTTACCGATGCCGTACGTCCATACAATATCCGCACTTTTATCGGAGGACACTATCATCGTAATCGCTTCCTCTCATACGACGGTATACCAGGTATTCTTACCCGCTCAAACCTACGTGACAAAAACGGTTCAAGCGGCTATAGCATTTTTGATATCACTCCGGACTCTATCATTACTTACGAGCAACGCATAGATGAACCAATGAAACGCTGGACTGCCCTATCACTCACCAAATCTTATTATAACCGTACCGGAAAGGCAGTGAAATATCCCAGTTTTTCGGTGAATAAAGAGTATCCACAAGTAAAAATAGGCTGGCAGGTGCAGACCGGTGTCGGCATCTATTGTTCACCTGCCCTCTGGAAAGGCAGAGTTTATGTAGGTGATGACTTGGGTTTCCTAACTTGCTACACCCTGAAGGAAGGACGTAAATTATGGAGTTTCCAATCAGGGAAACGCATTGTGGGCACACCTGCCGCAACCGACGGGATTGTGGTTTTTGGCTCCGCTGACCACAACATCTACGGATTGGATGCTGTAACCGGTAAAGAACGCTGGAGGGTTACGGTTGCCCAACCGGTATTGGGAGCGGTAACTATTGAAAAAGGTATCGCTTACATAGGTGGCAGTGATTCCACTTTTCGCGCCATTCGTATCAAAAATGGTAAAGTAGTATGGACTTATACCGGTATCAAAGGTTACATCGAAACAAAACCTCTGGTAGAAGGTGACAAGGTCATATTCGGTGCATGGGACAATACTCTCTATGCTCTCAATAAATCCAACGGCAAGGAACTCTGGAAGTGGACCGGCGGACTGACCCGTATGCACTTCTCCCCTGCTGCCGTATGGCCTGTAGCAGCACATGGAAAAGTATTCATCACCGACCCACAACGTGCCATGACCGCTATCAGCCTAAAAACAGGAAAAACAGTTTGGCGTACCTTCCAGTCAATGGTTCGAGAAACAATCGGTCTATCCGCAAACAAAAATCAGATTTATAGCAAAACGATGAATGACAGTGTCGTATGCTATTCCACCATCAGCGACACTCCGAAAGAGATTTGGGCATCTAATGTAGGCTTTGGCTACGAACATGCTCCATCCATGCAGATGGAAAAAGACGGTATAGTATTCAGTAGTACCAAAGAAGGACTTATCTTTGCATTGGATGCAAGTACCGGACAAGTATTGTGGAAACATAAGATCGGCAATTCACTGATTAACACCGTACTCCCCATCAACCGCCATCAAGTACTGTTTACAGCCACCAGTGGTGAAACAGGCTTACTTGAGTGGAAAGAATAAAACAAATCAAAACATAAGCATATATGAAATCAACAATCAATTGCTTCATCCCTTACGCGGGAGCAGTACAAGCAGAAAGAACAGTTCAAGGATTACAAGCAACAGGTTTGGTGAAAAAAATCTACCTTCTTGTCACCTCACCCAGCTTCGATCCACTACCAGGATGCGAACTACTTTATGTAGACAAGCTTACCAACAGCGCCTCCATGTACGCCATTGCTACCTATTCGGATGCAAGCTACACATTACTTTATACCAAATATACATCACTTGAACTGGGACTATTTGCCCTTGAACGGATGATTCACATTGCCGAAGATTCGGCTGCCGGCATGGTATACGCCGACCATTATCAAGTGACAGAAGGTAAACAGAGTAATGCCCCGGTCATCGATTACCAGTTCGGAAGTCTCCGTGACGATTTCAACTTCGGTTCTGTCCTCCTTTTCAAAGCCTCAGCCTTGAAAGAAGCCGCCAAACGAATGAAATCCGACTATGACTTTGCCGGATTCTACGATCTGCGCCTTAAACTTTCACAGAAATATCCATTAGTACATATCAATGAATACCTTTATTCGGAAGTAGAAAACGACACCCGAAAAAGTGGTGAAAAAATATTCGACTATGTAGATCCTAAAAATCGTGACCGACAGATTGAGATGGAAGAGGCATGTACCGAACATCTGCAAGAGATAGGCGGTTATCTGAAGCCTGAATTCCAGAAAATAGAATTCAACACCGGCAACTTCCCATACGAAGCTTCTGTGATTATTCCGGTACGCAACCGTATTCGTACCATACGCGATGCCATCCGTTCTGTACTCAGCCAGAAAGCAGATTTCAAATTCAACCTGATCATTATCGACAATCACTCTACCGACGGTACCACCGAAGCCATTGATGAATTTAAAGACGATGAACGCCTGATCCACTTGATTCCCGAACGTAATGATTTGGGTATAGGCGGTTGCTGGAATCTGGGAGTTCACCATCCTCTTTGCGGTAAATTTGCTGTCCAACTTGACAGTGACGACGTATATGCCCACGACGGTACTTTGCAGGTCATGGTCAATGCATTTTACGAACAAAACTGTGCTATGGTAGTAGGCACCTATATGATGACAGATTTTGATATGAACATGATCGCTCCGGGCATTATTGATCACAAAGAATGGACACCAGAAAACGGGCGTAACAATGCACTACGCATCAACGGGTTAGGTGCTCCTCGTGCATTCTACACACCAATACTCCGTGAATTGAAGGTACCCAATACCAGCTATGGCGAAGATTACGCATTAGGACTGAATTTCTCACGCCAGTATCAGATCGGACGCGTATACGAAGTCGTTTATCTATGCCGCCGTTGGGATGATAACTCGGATGCCTCTCTCGACATCGTAAAGATGAATGCTCACAACCTTTACAAGGACCGCATACGCACTTGGGAATTACAGGCACGAATTGCATTAAATAAGAAACAAAGATGAACAAAGAAATAGAAACTCTACTGAGCGAACAGCTCTCCTCTTGGGAGACGGCACAAAACAATTACGCTGCCCTGAAACGGGTACGAATAAAAGATGTGAAAGTGAACGGTTGCCTGTACAGAATACAGTTCAACCCGGCACGTATTGTTTCTTCTGCTGCCAAAGTAGATAGTAAATCGATTCAAGAGCGTAAATGCTTCTTGTGTCCGGCCAATCTTCCACCGATGCAAAAAGGCATTCCTTTCGGAGAACACTACCAGATATTGGTCAACCCATTTCCTATCTTTCCCAAGCACTTGACAGTTCCCGAGCTACAACATGTTGAACAGCGTATCTTACATCGCTTTAGTGATATGCTCGACCTGGCTACTTATGCCGAAGATTATATAATCTTCTACAATGGTCCCCAATGTGGTGCATCGGCTCCCGACCATCTGCATTTTCAAGCAGGTAATAAAGGTTTTCTACCTATCGAACAAGAGTGGAAAGAGAAAAGAGGAGAGAAAGTAATCACCTGTAAAGATGCTACTCTTTGGGCACTAAACGATTACCCCCGTGCAACTCTGGTAATTGAGGCGGGAAGTAAAGAAACAGCTATCATGTTGTTCAATACCGTATACCAGGCCATGCCCTCAACATCGGGTGAAGATGAGCCTATGATGAATGTATTGGTATGGAAAGAACAGAAAAATTGGATTGTCTGCATCTTTCCCCGCAACAAACACCGTCCCTCCTGCTACACAGCCGAAGGGGATACCAATATCCTGATCAGCCCTGCATCAGTAGACATGGGGGGAGTGTTCATCACTCCACAAGAAAAGGATTTTGAAAAAATTACAGCAAATGATATTGCCGACATTCTCGGTGAAGTATGCCTGAGACCGGCAGCCTTCCGCATATTGATAGAACGCATAAAACAACAATTATGAAAGAACCCAAAGTACAGGTCGGCATTTTATTCGAACCTCAAATCAAATTCATACTGCTGACCCCCTATCATATCAACGGGGAAGAGGTCAGCGGCAAACAGGTTGTGACCTATGATAACGGACACATCCTCTGGCAAGGGCATTCATATGACGAACTGCTGTTTGAGCCCCTACACGAAAAAAGCGATGCTTTTGAACTGCAGGATGTCACCATCGGTATCAATTTTCATTGGGAACGAAAGGAAAACCAGCGTTTTATCGGAGCACTGAAAATTATTGTAGAAAATAAAAAGTTAACGGGAATCAACGTAATTCATGTGGAAGATTACCTGACCAGTGTGATCTCTTCTGAAATGAGTGCAACGGCAAGTCTGGAATTACTGAAAGCACATGCTGTGATTTCAAGAAGCTGGTTATTAGCGGGGCTTTCCCTACCCTATTCCAAAGATAGAGAAAAAAGTAATACCACTCCCGAGAAAGTACCCTACTCTACATCTTCTTTTCCACCCCTTGCACAAGAGGCCGAAAATAAAATTCTAATCCGCTGGTATGAACGTGACGCACATACTCACTTCGATGTCTGTGCCGACGATCATTGCCAACGTTACCAAGGTATTACCCGTGCCTCAACCGACATGGTGAGGCAAGCCATCTCTGCCACCCGAGGAAAGGTACTTATGTCGGAAGGAACTATTTGTGATGCGCGCTTCTCCAAATGTTGCGGTGGTGCTTTTGAAGAGTTTCAGTATTGTTGGGAAAATATCAGACATCCATACCTATCCAAACAAAGAGATAGCAAAAAAGCAACCGATCTACCCGATCTGTGTAAAGAAGCCGAAGCCGAGCGATGGATACGTACTTCTCCCGAAGCCTTCTGTAATACAAAAGACAAGAAAGTACTGTCTCAGGTACTGAATAACTATGATCAGGAAACTACCGACTTTTATCGTTGGAAAGTAGAATATGAACAGGAAGAACTGTCCAAACTGATTCTGAAACGCTCAGGAATTGACTACGGACAAATTCTCGACTTGGTACCAGTGGAACGGGGAACTTCCGGACGACTTGTCAGACTCAAAATAATAGGTACTAAACGGACCATGATCATTGGCAAAGAACTGGAAATACGTCGTACCCTCTCCCCATCACACCTCTATAGTTCTGCTTTCATCATTGATAAAGTAAACGTCACAAACGGAATACCGGATCGCTTTATCCTTACCGGGGCCGGATGGGGACACGGAGTAGGACTCTGTCAGATAGGAGCAGCCGTCATGGGCGAGCAAGGTTATACATACGACACCATCTTGCTGCATTATTACATCGGGGCAACGATGGATAAACTTTATTAAACACACACCATTATCATGAAAAACAAAAATATATCACCGTGGGCATGGATTCCGACTCTTTACTTTGCACAAGGATTACCTTATGTAGCCGTAATGACTATCTCGGTAATTATGTACAAAAATCTGGGTATCTCCAACACAGATATCGCTCTTTATACCTCTTGGCTCTATTTACCATGGGTTATCAAACCTTTCTGGAGTCCATTTGTCGACTTATTAAAAACCAAACGTTGGTGGATAGTCAGCATGCAGCTATTGGTAGGTGCCGGATTGGCAGGAATCGCTTTCACCATACCGATGTCAAACTTCTTCCAAACGACCCTTGCCATTTTTTGGCTAGTGGCATTCAGCTCGGCTACACATGATATTGCTGCAGACGGATTCTACATGTTGGCACTCAACGTACAGGACCAGGCACTTTATGTGGGTATCCGCAGCACTTTCTACCGCATTGCCACAATTGCCGGCCAAGGCTTGCTGGTGATGCTTGCAGGTGGACTTGAAATATGGACAGGCAGCATTAAGTATGGATGGAGTATCACGTTCTTTATTCTGGCAGGACTCTTCCTCGCTTTCTGTCTCTATCATAAATGTATATTGCCAAAGCCCGACAGCGATAAAGCAGTAGTAGGTGAAAATAGTGCCAGTGCTATTTTCAGTGGATTCATAGAAACCTTCGCTTCCTTCTTCCGCAAAAAACAAGCAGGAGTTGCTATCCTTTTCATGCTATTCTACCGTTTTCCGGAAGCACAATTAGTGAAACTTATCAACCCATTCCTACTTGATCCCATTGACAAAGGCGGACTGGGGTTGACAACAGCTGAAGTCGGATTGGTTTACGGTACTATCGGTATCATCGGGCTGACCTTGGGAGGCATTATCGGAGGTATCTGTGCAGCAAAAGGAGGACTTCAAAAGTGGCTTTGGCCAATGGCATGGAGCCTTTCATTGACTTGTCTCACCTTTGTATATCTAGGCTACTTCCAACCACAAAATTTTGTGATAATCAACCTATGTGTATTTATCGAGCAGTTCGGTTATGGCTTCGGGTTCACAGCCTACATGCTTTACCTCATTTACTACTCCGATGGTGAACATAAGACAGCACACTATGCGATCTGCACCGCTTTTATGGCATTGGGTATGATGCTGCCGGGTATGGCTGCCGGTTGGTTGCAGGAACTGATCGGATACGAAAACTTCTTTATCTGGGTAATGGTTTGTTGTACCGCGACAATAGCCGTATGCGCCTTTATTAAGATAGATCCCAACTATGGCAAGAAAGCAGAGGGTATTCCCCAAAAAACAAAATAAACCCATTTCTATTTACCGGATATTTAAAACATACTGAGAATATGACATATAGAAGAAGTATATTAAAGTTATTACTCACTTTTTTCGTCTTTATGACCTCCACTCTCCTCTCACGAGGAGCTGAACCGGGAGCAAGACCTCCGAGAATCCGTATAAAAACCGGAATTGAGGTCCTGAAAGAGCAAAACTTCAAATGCCTTGAAGGAAAGCGCGTAGGATTAATTACCAATCCGACCGGCGTTGACAATCATTTAATATCCACCATTGACATTCTGCACGAAGCACCCAATGTCAACTTGGTAGCCCTTTATGGCCCCGAACATGGTGTACGGGGTGATGTACACGCCGGTGATAAAGTAGATAACGCCAACGATTCCAGTACCGGATTGCCTGTTTATTCACTTTACGGCAAGACACGCAAGCCGACTCCCGAAATGCTAAAAGACATCGATGTGCTGGTATACGACATACAAGATATCGGTTGCCGTTCATTCACCTATATCAGTACGATGGGAGTAGCGATGGAAGCTGCCGCCGAAAATAACAAAGAATTTATCGTTCTCGATCGTCCCAATCCCATAGGCGGATTAAAAATTGAAGGAAATGTGGTAGAAGATGGATATATATCTTTTGTCAGCCAATTTAAAATTCCGTACCTTTACGGGCTTACTTGTGGCGAGTTGGCTCTGATGCTCAATGGCGAACAGATGTTGAGTAAACCATGCAACTTGCACGTTGTGAAAATGAAAGGCTGGAAGCGCAAGATGGACTACGTTCAGACAGGGCTGCAATGGATTCCTTCGTCTCCCCATATCCCGCATCCGCATTCCGCTTTCTTTTATCCGGTATCCGGGATACTCGGTGAACTAGGTTATATGTCAATTGGTGTAGGATACACCATTCCGTTCCAGATGTTTGCTGCCCCTTGGGTGGAAGCAGAGAAACTGGCAGATAACCTCAATCGCCTGCACCTGCCGGGAGTAATATTCCGGCCGATGCATCTCAAGCCTTTCTACTCAGTAGGTAAAGGAGAGCATCTGCAAGGAGTACAAGTGCATATTGTAGATTTTAACAAAGCCTCACTAAGCGAGATACAGTTTTACGTGATGCAGGAAGTAACCGCCCTCTATCCGGATCGTGCCGTATTCGACCATGCCGATAAAGAGCGCTTCCATATGTTCGATCTCGTCAGTGGCTCTAAAGAGATACGCGAGCGCTTCAGTCAACGCAACCGTTGGGAAGATGTCCGCGATTACTGGTACAAAGATGTCGACGACTTTCGACAGCTATCGCAAAAGTACTATTTATATAAATAAAAAACTGGGCTGAGTGCCGAACAAACAGAGAAACAATGAGAATGGAAAGAAACTACAGTGCGTTCTTGCAAGATATCGGACGATTTATCCCGCGAGACAGATTATTTACTGACGAACTCCATCGTTTGGCGTGGGGGACAGATGCCGGTTTCTATCGACTGATTCCTCAAATCGTAATTCATTCAATCAATGATGACGAAGTAATAGAAATCATCTATCTAGCCGACCGGTACAATATACCGGTTACTTTCCGTGCAGCAGGAACCAGTCTTTCGGGTCAAGCCATTAGTGACTCTGTTCTGATTATAGCCGGAAAAGGTTGGGAAAACTACGAGCTTTCACCCGACCACGAAAAAATCTATCTGGAGCCCGGCATTGTCGGACAGCGAGTAAACGAGATTTTAGCACCTTACGGACGTAAATTTGCCCCGGACCCGGCTTCTATAAAAAGTGCCATGGTGGGTGGAATCGTGATGAACAATGCTTCGGGTATGAACTGTGGAACACATGCCAACAGTGATAAAATGTTGCTATCTGTACATATCATATTTCCTGACGGATATTATCTCAATACAGATAGTCAGGAGTCACGTGAGAATTTTAAAGAAGATTATCCCGAATTCCTCCAGCGCATCTGCGAACTCCGTGACCAGATACGCAGTAACGAGAAGCTTAGCGCACGCATCCGCTACAAATATTCAATCAAGAACGTAACAGGCCTGAATATTCTACCGTTCCTCGTATACGACGATCCTTTCGACATTATCGCTCACCTGATGGTAGGTTCAGAAGGTACACTGGCTTTCCTTGCCGGTGTAACCATGAAAACAGAGTATGACTATCCGTATAAAGCCAGTGCCATGCTCTACTTCAGCGATATCAAAGAGGCATGCCGTGCAGTGGTAGCTATGAAAAGACTCGTCAACGCAAATGGAGAATGGATTGTAAAAGGTGCGGAATTACTCGACTGGAAATCCTTGGCTTCAGTCAATGATCCGACAGGAGAAGGGTTGACCGCTGTCCTGACCGAGACCAAAGCATGTACACAGGAAGAACTCAATCAGAATATCGCCATCATCGAGGAGGCATTAAAAGCATTCGATACATATATTCCGGTCCATTTTACGGATCAACCCGAAGAATATTCAAAATACTGGGCAATTCGGGCAGGTATTTTCCCATCTGTAGGTGGAACACGCCCTTCGGGAACGACTTGCCTGATCGAGGACGTTGCTTTTCATATCGAGGATCTTCCTGAAGCAACCGCCGAACTGCAACAGCTCATCGCCCGCCACGGATACGATGATGCCTGCATTTACGGTCATGCCCTGGAAGGCAATTACCATTTTATCATCAATCAGTCATTCAGCAATGAGGCTGAGGTAAAACGGTACGAAGCCCTGATGAATGATGTAATAGATTTGGTAGTAGGCAAATATGATGGTTCACTAAAAGCCGAACACGGCACAGGAAGAAATATGGCTCCATTTGTAGAATACGAATGGGGAGAAGAGGCCTACGCAATAATGAAAGAAGTAAAACAACTCTTCGACCCCAAAGGATTATTTAATCCGGGAGTTATCTTTAATGATGATCCTCAATGCCATATCAAGCACTTCAAACCCCTCTCTCCATTGACAATAGGACAAGATACCCAAGTAACCCGACAGATAGACCGGTGCATCGAATGTGGGTTCTGTGAAGTAAACTGCCTGTCATGCGGATTTACACTCTCCTCACGACAGCGTATCGTTATTCAAAGAGAGATCTCACGCTTGAAGAAAAGCGGTGAGAATCCCCAATTACTGGAAACGTTATCTGAGCTATACCGGTATTCTGGTAACCGGACTTGTGCCGGCGACGGTTTATGTGCTATGTCTTGTCCGATGGGTATCAATACCGGTGACCTGACCCACATCCTGCGTCAGGCTGAGTTTCCTCCCGGAAGTACCGGTTACAGAGCCGGTAAGTTTGCTGCCAATCATTTTGCAGGAATCAAAAGTACTTTGCGCCCAGTATTATCACTTGCCAATGCGGCACATAGTTTACTGGGTACATCAACAATGACCTCCATTACCCGGAAAATGCACAGTGCGTGGGGACTCCCACAATGGACACCAGCCATGCCCAAAAGCTATAAAATACGGAAAAGCGATCAGACTCCGGCAATGAATAACAAGGTAGTCTACTTTCCCAGTTGCATCAATCAAACGATGGGGCTGGCAAAAGATTCTCCTGTAGATCAACCTTTGGTAAAACAAATGCTCTCCCTGCTTCAAAAAGCCGGATACGAGGTCATCTTCCCTCCTAAAATGGAAAAACTCTGTTGCGGAACCATTTGGGAAAGCAAAGGTATGCTGGATATCGCCGACAGTAAATCGACCGAACTGGAAGCCGCTTTATGGGAAGCCAGCGAACAGGGACGTTATCCAGTGCTTTGTGACCAAAGTCCTTGCTTACACCGCATGCGTGCCACTATCCAAAAGATAAAGTTATATGAACCGGCAGAATTCATTTATACTTTCTTGCGGGACAAACTGGAATTTACCCCAACCGACCGACCGATTGCCATACACATCACATGTTCCATGCGCAAAATGGGATTGGCGAATATACTGATCTCACTCGCAAAGCTTTGCTCAACCCAAGTATTCATTCCGGAAGAGGTCGGTTGTTGTGGTTTTGCCGGAGACAAAGGATTCACGCAGCCGGAACTCAACACTTATGCTTTACGCAAGCTGCGTCCGCAATTGACGAAAGCCGGTATCGGTATCGGTTACTCAAATAGTCGTACCTGTGAAATCGGTCTCGCCACCAATACCGGTATCCCCTATGTATCGATTGCATATCTGGTCGATCAGTGTACCCGGCCTATAAAACAAGAAAATAACTTAACACTTAAATAAAAAACACAATGAATCAAACAGTCAACAAACGCCTACTCGCTCTTGATGTATTGCGAGGCATCACTATCGCAGGTATGATTATGGTCAACAACCCCGGCAGCTGGAGTTATGTATATGCTCCCCTTGGGCATGCGGCATGGATCGGCTTAACCCCGACCGATCTGGTATTTCCTTTCTTTATGTTTATCATGGGTATCTCTACCTACATTTCATTAAGAAAGTATAACTTTGAGTTCAGCCACTCGGCCGCTTTGAAAATCCTTAAAAGAACCATCGTAATCTTTGCCATTGGTTTGGGAATCGCATGGTTCTCCATGTTTTGCCGTACCTGGAATTCACTCTCCGGTGAAGATATTTCATTCTTCTCCCGTCTGTATGAGTCGGTCTGGACTTTCGGCCACATCCGCATTCTGGGTGTCATGCAGCGATTGGCGCTTTGCTACGGTGCAACAGCCATCATCGCTTTAATTATGAAGCACAAATATATCCCCTATCTGATTGCCATCCTGTTGATCGGCTATTTCATCATCCTGATCAACGGAAACGGATTCGAATACAACAGCAGTAACATCCTATCAATAGTAGACCGTACCGTATTGGGTGAAGCACATATGTACAAGGATAATGGCATTGATCCGGAAGGTCTGTTAAGTACCATCCCTTCTATCGCACACGTACTGATAGGTTTCTGTGTGGGTAAACTCCTGATGGAAGTAAAAGATATCCATGAAAAGATAGAGCGTCTGTTCCTCATTGGCACTATTCTCACTTTCGCCGGATTCCTGCTTAGCTACGGTTGTCCCATCAGCAAGAAGATATGGTCACCTACTTTCGCTATCGTCACCTGTGGGTTGGCATCCAGTTTCCTGGCATTACTTGTATGGATCATCGATGTGAGAGGCTATACACGCTGGAGCCGTTTCTTCGAATCATTCGGTGTCAACCCCTTATTTATTTATGTGATGGGAGCCGTTCTCTCCATTCTCCTGGGCAGCATACTGATACCTTATGACGGAGGTAGCATCAGCCTACACGGATTCGTGTACAACGCAATTCTTCAACCCGTGCTTGGAGACTATCCCGGTTCTCTGGCATTCGCAATCTTGTTCGTAGGGCTGAACTGGTGTATCGGATATATTTTGTATAAGAAAAAAATATATATAAAAATATGATATTAATAGCAGACAGTGGTTCTACCAAGACCGATTGGTGTGTGGTAGAACATGGACAGTTGATCCAACAGATTTTTACGAAAGGTACCAATCCTTTCTTTCAGTCTGAAGAAGAAATCAGTAATGAAATAGCAACTGCACTGATTCCTCAGTTAAAGACAAACAAGTTCGAGGCTGTTCATTTTTACGGAGCCGGTTGTGCTTTCCCCGACAAAATAGAGACAATGCGCAAAGCCATAGCCTCGCATCTGCAAGTCAGTGGAGAAATCGAGGTTAGTACGGATATGCTCGCTGCTGCCAGAAGTTTGTGCGGTCATCAACCGGGTATTGCCTGTATCATGGGTACAGGATCGAATTCATGTTATTACGATGGTAAAAACATTGTCACCAATGTATCTCCTTTAGGATTTATACTGGGTGATGAAGGCAGTGGTGCGGTATTGGGCAAACTGCTGGTAGGCGACATCCTTAAAAACCAGATGACTCCGGGACTTAAAGAAAAATTTCTGGAACAGTTCAATCTGACCCCCGCCGAAATCATCGACCGGGTGTATCGTAAACCATTCCCTAACCGTTTCCTTGCAAGTTTCTCCCCATTTTTAGTTCAACACCTTGACGAACCGGTCATACGTGAATTGGTCCTTAACAGCTTCAAGAAATTCCTGAAGCGCAACGTGATGCAATACGATTACCAGCACGCCCCGGTTCATTTCATCGGTTCTGTAGCATTCTATTACAGAGAGTTACTTTCCGAAGCATGTAAAATAATGGGAGTACACTTAGGAACCATTATCCAAAGTCCGATGGAAGGATTGATTAAGTTTCACGAGTAAAAATATGAATAAAGAACAAAAACATGAATAGTAATATAGAAAAATCAGATAAACCCTCCTTCATCAAAATCTCTGAGCAGCCCTCACTTTACGACGATCTTGAAAAGAAGTCGGTCCGCGAAATACTGGAAGACATCAATAAGGAAGACCAGAAAGTAGCTATTGCCGTACAGAAAGCAATTCCTCAAATAGAGAAACTAGTCACACAAATAGTTCCCCGAATGAAACAGGGGGGACGCATTTTCTATATGGGAGCCGGCACCAGCGGACGCCTCGGAGTACTCGACGCTTCAGAAATCCCACCTACCTTCGGTATGCCCCCCACATTAATTATTGGCCTGATAGCAGGCGGTGATACTGCTTTACGCAATCCGGTAGAAAACGCTGAAGATAATACTACCCGGGGCTGGGAAGAACTGACAGAACATAACATCAATGACAAAGATACGGTTATCGGTATTGCAGCCTCAGGCACCACCCCTTACGTAATCGGAGCTATGCATGCAGCCCGCGAGCATGGTATCCTGACCGGCTGCATCACCAGTAACCCGAACTCTCCAATGGCAGCAGAGGCCGATATCCCCATCGAAATGATCGTGGGTCCCGAATATGTAACGGGTAGTTCACGTATGAAATCGGGAACGGGACAAAAGATGATCCTGAATATGATCACAACCTCGGTAATGATTCAATTAGGACGCGTGAAAGGTAACAAAATGGTCAACATGCAACTCAGCAACCGGAAGCTCGTAGACCGTGGTACTCGTATGATTATTGAAGAACTCGGACTTGAATATGATAAAGCAAAAGCCTTGTTGCTGATGCACGGTTCCGTGAAAAAAGCAATAGATGCTTATAAAGCCGGATAACCGAACCACTCTAACCCACAATACCATTGAGCATGGAAAACAAAATCAACTTTTCTCCTCCCTCAACAAGAGAGGGGAAAGGTGTGAGGTTTTTACTCACTACCTTTTCAATATTGCTTTGTAGCCTGCAAGCTGTGGCACAATCTCTGCCACGTGTAGCTCCCGAACAAGTGGGCATGGACTCTCATCGCCTGTTACATGCCGATGAAGCTATTCACCGGGCAATCGATCACAAAGAAATACCGGGAGCCGTACTCGCTGTCATCCGTCATGGCAAAATGGCTTATCTCAAGGCTTATGGCAACAAACGAATCTATCCCAATGTAGAGCCGATGGAAATAAACACTGTTTTCGACATGGCTTCCTGCAGTAAATCTATGTCAACAGCTGTTTCGGTTATGATTCTGGTTGAACGAGGACAACTTCGTTTGCTCGATCGTGTCAGCTTTTACCTCCCCGACTTCCAGGAATGGCGGGGAGAAAACGGGGAGAAGAAGGATATTCGTATCATAGACCTTATGACACATACTTCAGGTCTCCCTCCTTATGCACCGGTATCCGAACTGCAGGAAAAATATGGTTCTCCCAACCCCAAAGGACTGATGGAGTATATTTCCACTTGCAAACGTGAATTTAAACCTCAGACGAAATTTCAGTATAGTTGCCTTAATTACATCACTTTGCAACATATCATCGAAACCATTACCGGGCAAAGCTTGCGAGACTTTGCAAAAGAAAATATCTTCGATATACTGGGAATGCAATACACGGATTATCTGCCCACCATACAACAGCAGGACGGAAAGTGGATCAATACGGTGCCCTGTCCCTGGATGGACCGGATTGCACCTACCGAAAAACAAAAAGACGGAAGCGTACTCTGCGGGCAAGTACACGATCCATTGGCACGTATCCTGAACGGAGGGATCTCCGGCAATGCAGGTATCTTCTCTAATGCAAATGACATTGGCATCCTCGCAGCCGCTCTTCTCAACGGAGGCGAATACAATGGTCACCGCATCCTCAGCCCGCTGGGAGTAAAAACCATGTGTACAGTTCCCCGTGAGCTAACTGCATTTGGCCGTACTCCGGGGTGGGATATTTTCTCTCCCTATGCCTCAAACAAGGGTGATCTTTTCAGTCCGAATACCTTTGGCCATACAGGATATACAGGAACTTCCATCATCATCGATCCGGACAACGACACGGCCGTCATTCTGCTGGTCAACGCTGTTCATCCGGAAGACCGGCATAGCATAGTCCGTCTCCGTTCGTTGGTAGCCAATGCAGTAGCCGCCTCTATCTGTCCTCCCGCACAGGTATATACAGATCATTATTACAAACGCTTCCTGCAATTTGAAACAGAAACACCCATCAGCCCCAAAGATATTGTGATGGTGGGCAACAGTCTCACGGAAAACGGTGGGAATTGGAGCAAGCGCCTAAATAAAAAAAACATAAGAAATCGGGGGATCATCGGTGACGAAGCATTGGGAATCTGTCAACGTCTTTTTCAGATCTTACCGGGGACTCCTCAAAAACTTTTCCTAATGGCCGGAATCAACGATGTGTCACACGACCTGAGCACCGATAGTGTAGTCACTTTGATAACCAAAGTCATTGAGAAAATCCAAACCGAATCACCACGCACCAAACTCTATATACAGAGTCTTCTGCCTATCAACGAATCGTTCGGACGATATAAAACGATGACCGGGAAAACTGACCTGATACCCGAAATTAACCGCAAACTTGAAGCACTTGCCAAAGAAAAGAAAATACCTTTTATCCACCTCTTTCCATTATTTACGGAGAAAAACAGCAACGTGATGCGAAAAGAACTGACTACGGACGGATTACACCTGACAGAAGAGGGGTATAGAATCTGGAGTAAAGCACTGAAACGGTATCTGTAGCAGATACCGTTTCAGATATATTCTTTGAGTGCCGCCATATCTTCCAACGTCACTACTTTCTTATTGATCGAAATCAGCCCCTCTTTCATCATCTTATTTATCTCCTTCGAGAGTGCCGGACGCGTCACTCCCAGATATTCTGCCAATTGAACCTGATTGTGCTCCAGCAAGGCTGTATCCGGAGAAATCTTATGCTCCATAAAATAATAGACCAAACGGCTGCGCAGCATCTTATAAGACAGGATGCGCAGACGGGTAACCGTACATTTGTTGCAATTACCCGTCACACACAAGAAGCGATGCAACAAATCGGGTACAGAACTAATCAATTTAAAAACGGAAGTACGGGTAGCCATCAACAATACAGAATCTTCACTGGCAGTAAACGTAGCAGGTAAAAGATTCTTATCACCAAACAAATGAGGAGTGGCAAAAGCACGGGGAGCACGAATATCTTCTACTTTTACCAGGTTTCCCGCCACATCGACAATATTAACCTCCAGTTCCCCTTTCAGTAGCACATATAAATGATTGCAATAGGTATCCTGCTTCAATACGATCTCTTTTCTGGCAACCTCGTACACCGAAAGTTCCAGCTCTTGTGGCAGCCGACGTTGCAAACTGTTATCCATATCCTTAAACAAAGATATCTGCCACAAAATCTTTTGATATTCGTCTGTAAACTCTACTTTTACCACGATGCTTGTCTTTTGAGCAAAGATAGCATTTTCTCCCGTACCAATCTTACCACTTAGTAAATAAAATGCGTGGATTGATATTCAGTGTCAACCAGCCCCAGTCCTGCCAACTTTTATGGTTGCCTCCCTTTACTATATCCATATACTTAGTTCCAAGCATAGTAGAATAACCGGCAGTCAGTTTTACGTCTTTCATCAAAGTATAATCTACCTGCATATCCAATTCCGACCCCAGGCAGCGTCCTTCCTTACCATCTGTAGCCATAACGTCATATGTAGTAGAGAAGTGATGATAATTCAACGAGAAACTCAATTTCTTAGTCGGTTTAAAGTCTACGCTCAAAATCTTATCCCACAACCCCTTATTGTAAGCCGATGCATAGAAATAGTCCATACCTCCGTAAAATTTATGATGTGTTCCATATAACGGGTCAAAAGTGCTCACTTTTTTACTATCGGGATCGCCGCTAAGATAGTCCGTACCCAGACTTACGCTCCACTTCGGATCAATTTTATAACCGGCTTTCAAGCTAAACATATAAGCAGATACTTTCTTGTCAGCCTTATTCTTTCCGAACTGATAATAAGCGCTGCCATTGAACAGCCACGCTCCGGGCGTGTATACCCAATAAGTGCCCATTGTCTGCATATTAGCTGTTTTACCATTTCCCTCCGTACCCGTTTCAAATCCGGTATTCATAAAAAGCAGCGAAACAGTGAAATCTTTAGCCCAATGACCGTTATACCAAACCGTTTGCATCGTTTTATAAGGTTGCGCTCCGGAAGCATAATAAGTGCCTCCGTATGAACGGTTTTCATCATTCTGATTGAAAGCCAATATCAAATGCAACTTATGCAGTTTACTTTCATATCCCAATTTTAATGCATCGTGAAATCGCCCGGCCACATTCCAGTCCAGTCCGCCAAGCAGACGCTCATCATCATACGACAACGGTTGCCTTCCCAACTGCGCAAATAATCCTTTTGAGAAGTCAAGGCGAGCCCACGCTTCATGCAAAATAAACCTTCCATTCTTATCAATCTGAGGATCCTGCCCCCACACTCCTACGTGCTGTGCAGAAAGTCTCATCTGTAACCTGTCACGCTGATACCCCAAAGAAAGCCGGGCACGCTCGTTAACAAAGAAAGTGGGTTCTTCTCCTTCCGGACGAGGATTCAATACTCCATTGCGGTATTCACCACGGGTACGTATCTGTGCATCAATTGTAAACAGATTCTCTTTCTGTTGCTGTGCAAAGACAGACAGTGGGGCTAAAAGCACAACTGTCCAAAATAGATTTGTGATTCTCATAACTCGGTTCTAAATTAGTAGTTAACGATTTATCAATTCAGATTATACGTATGTACGCTGGTCCCCTGTGCCGATGGCAGATAATTAATGCCATACCAGCACATCTGGAGTAATACGAAGCAAATGAGAAGTCCGACAAGCGCCGTACGCACTTTTTGCCTCCGGTTCATCCGAAAATGTATATAGCAAAGGTAACCGAGCCACGTAGCAGCCGCCCACGTTTCTTTGGGATCCCAACTCCAATAATGCCCCCAAGCTTCTTTTGCCCACAATGCACCAAACAACATTCCCAGCGTCATAAATGCCAGTCCCACATTGACCAGATTGTCACACAGTTCCATCTCACGTTCTTCCGGAGTTTTCTTTTTGATCCAAAGCAGATAAACAGCCATGACAGCCACCGCTCCCAACATAGCGTAAGCAAACATATAAACAATAACATGCGGTGCAAACCAAGGACTCTGCAGAGCAGGCATTAAAGTTTTATTGTGTATCTCAGGCTTAAACAGATTGATACAGACGAACACCAGCGAAAGAATAAAACTGAAACTCAAAATCCATTTATATCGCCAGCGGCTATACGTTATGATACCTGCCAAAGGTAAAAAGAAAGAGTACCACAAACGGGTTTCACCCATCGTACGCATCGGAGGCCGTTCCAGAGAGATCCACATCCCGAGAATGAAGGCAAAAAAGACAGCCAATCCCGCTAATGTAGCCGTATAGACCATCCATTGCCGCTTTCCTCTCCAGGCGGCAACCGCACCGATTACCCAGCATAAAAGTGCTACAATGGCAAAAATCACAAATTGATCCCAACTCATGTGTTGTCCTCCTTTCTTTTCTGTGACAAGGCAAACAGGCAGACAGCTCCCGCTATCATCATCCAGATACCGGTATAAACGACCGGCAACCATGGATCACGAACCAGTTCGAATACGCTGATATCACTCCAACGCCCTTTCGACTCGTCATAACTCAATTGATATATTTTCCACCCTTCCAACTCAAAAGGCTTATTCACCTCAATCGTAGCCGAATCACGGCGTCCCGATTCCGTATAAACCTTGACTTCGGATGCAAAACGACGGGGTTCACGTTCCGGCATCACCAGACTGGTCTGATCGTCAAGCCGGATAGCTTTATAAGGAAACATAAAACTCCCGCAACTCACCCATCCTTCACGCTGCTGTCCTGTCTTATTATTCACAGCTTTCAGATAAACAGCATAAGTAGCCCCCATTGAATGAAATTCTACAAAATTCAACGTATCCTGAGTCGCTACACTGGCAGCCAGAGGTATTTTCTTCTCGATACCAATTTCCCAATCAAGCAATCGTCCGGTATGAAAATTTTCTTCAATCAACAGGTTTTCCGGTTTCTTTGACGGTAATGCCTCACCTGTTTCATTATTTATCAGCATCAACTTCGGGGGGTATTCATCAATCGTAAAGTCCTGGAGTTCTATTGCCAGAGGTAACTCCCGCATTTTCAGGTTCTCGTCCAACGCGCGCCATTCTGCCTGTCCTGTTTTTGTAGTCATCCGCAAACGCTCCATATCGGCATTACCCAAGATAGCACCGGTCAGTGCAAGGAACAGTCCCAAGTGATTCAATACAAAAGGAAAATCACACCAGCGGAAATGGTGTATCCTCCGAATTGTGGTCAGTCCCAACAAAGTGATCATCCAAAGGAACAACAGCACAAACGAACATGCCGACAACATCTGCGAAAACCCCAGCCAGCTCTCAGCACCTAACAGAGGTACATCGGACTTCACTTGGCGAATCAGCCCCATCACTACAGTCAGCATCGCGACTGATACCATAGATGAAACGGCAGCCTGGCAGCTTCCCATCCACCGGATGAAATAACTCTTTTGCGAAAAGGCGTAGATCAGTAACAAGATAACAAGATACAATACTCCCACGCACACATTCATAGGGTATGAAAGAATGGAAAGCTCACATTTTCCTATCGTTATTTGTAGGAAAGTGCCTGTAAGAAAGAGCCCGCCACAGATAGCGAACCCCTCTTTATATCCCCAAGGTTCCTGCCACATAGTCTACAGTTTAGCCAGACGACCGTTGGCCCTCGCTTTCTCCAACCACTCAGGTACTATTGTTTTCAGGAATTTGTCTTTCGCCTTACGCTCCTTCTCCATATCCAGACCGATGTATTCCTGTGCTTTTTCCTTTGTCGAAATATCAGGCATCGGAACGTCAGCCGTGTAGCCGTGCTGAGCCAGTACTTTCGAAATAGCCAACCGGGCCTGCAAAGCCTTGTCAAGCCCATGCCCCAGAATACGTTGTATCTCTTGCGGAGCATGGAACGCGCCTCCATGCGAAGCTACTCCGAAATCCCATCTCCACTGAGCCTGGCGAATCAACTTTAACGCCTCTGCCATTTGGGCATCTGTCGCACCCTTGTCCCATGCAAATTTAGCCTCAATATGTGCCTTAGCCAATTCATGCTCCAAACGGCCACGAATTTCGTTCGCTTTACGCTGGCGATCATATACATTATTTCTTAAAGTCTCTTCACTCTCCCTATGACACACCTGGCAAGTCCGGTCGATCATAGCCAACGGACTTTGAATGTGGTGATCGCTGAACTTCATGCCTCCCTCACTTTTGTAGGGCATATGACAATCGGCACACGATACTCCGCGTTGGGCATGAATCCCCATCTGAGAAATTTCATAATCCGGATGCTGCGCTTTCAGTATACGGGCTTTGCTCAACGCATGTGTATAATCAGCGAAGTCGGCCTCATCATAGTAGGCTTCCATATCTTCTACCGAGAATCCCTTATCCCAAGGGAAAGTCAGATATTTACCATCCCCCTTAAAATAGTACTCTACATGACATTGCGCACATACCAGCGAACGCATCTCCTGTGGAGTCGCTTTGTCTATATCTTTTCCCTGGCGGGCAAAAGCCTCTCGTAAAGCCGGACGGCTGATATGCAATTTCATATTTGTCGGTTCATGACAGTCTGCACAACCTATCGGATTGACAATCTCACTGCCGAAAGCTCCCCACTTGTTGTTATAAAACGAGTCCACTCCAATCGCCTCCATCATGCGAGGCACATCCGGACTCTTACAAGTCCAGCAGGTAGAAGGCTGCGGACCACTTTTATCATCCATCGGCGCACCGGTACGAAGTGAATGAGTAATGTCCTCAATGGCATGCATGTGCCCCCGTGGAGTCGAGTAATCCTTTGAAAATGCATATCCGGCCCATAGCACCACCATCTCAGGGCGCTGTTCAAGCACATCTACCGCTTCATTGCCATTAAACTCGCTTTTGAAATCGGTTTTTGCCGTTTCTTTCCACGTCTCGTACTGCCGGGGATAATTTTCTCCAAACACTTCGTTCCGGGCTTCTATTCCGGTAATCTCCACCCGTTTGTTATTGAAAACACTTACCGTTTCCGCCCTGCGCTCCATCAGTGAAGAGACTACAAGCCCGAGTACAAAAACGACTGCCATCGCTCCGCAGAACAACAGCCATCCCTGCCATGATTTCAGTTTCTTTTCCATAATTTGTTATCTTGATTTTTTATTTATTCTATCATCTTTCTCAACCACTCCGGTGTGGGAGAATCCGGATAAGGTACTAATGCGTCAGGAGTGGAGGCAGCACTGTTGCTTCCGCCATGCGGTACGTCCCGATGACAGTCCCAACAAGCTTTCCCTTCACCTACCTGAGACATCATATAATCTATTCGTCCCGTATTTACAAATTCCGTATTCAGTTGTGTATGGCAACGAATGCAATTGTTCATAATCACCTCCGCACTCTCTTTATTGGCCCGAAGCACATCCTTCTCGCCCCGTGTCAGAAATACAGCAACGTGACGCATGCCATCCATTCCCTTGAACACCCATTTCTTCACAGGATTTTCGTGGGGAACATGACAGTCATTGCACGTAGCATTCCTGCTATGCGAACTATGGAACCAGGTTGCATAATAAGGTCCCATGATGTGACAGTTGACACAGGCCGAAGGATCATCAGCCAGATAAGTATGTGCCCGGAGCATATAAAGAAAAAGAGCTCCTCCACCTACAATCACACCTGTTATAATGATCGCAAGTACTCTCCACTTACGCGAAGGGAGTAACCATTGGATATATTCTTTTACCTTCATAGTATGTATTATGCTATGTATTTATGCAAAGAAAAGGATTTTCATTTATAAAAGATGTAATCCAGATTACATTTGCGAAAGAAAAATAACCCATGCTAAAAAAACAAAAGATAAATAAAGGAGAGATAAGGTAGGGGCTTCTTAATAATCCTGACAGGGCTGATTTATTTTCTTACACTTACCGGATATTACTTTAATAACAAGTTTCAAGACGTGGGTACGATGAAAAGACTTTTCTATATACTTCAACCCCACCTTTTTATCTTCTGGAGAATATTTATCAAGCAGAAGTTCCAATGCCTTTCGCTTCTCAGTTTCTTCTAACTGACAAATCATAGTCCCGTTAATCACAATACTTTCATACTCGGTACTAAATTGATTGGAAACAACACGCGTGCGTCCTACCACGCAAAACGACGCCTGATTACAGTTTTGAAGTATACAAAGCTTACGCCCTTCGGGAGCACAATGAAAATAGATAGACTGTTGTTTATCCCATACATAATTAATGGGAATGCCATAAACACCTTCTTCAGTTGAAGAAATAGATAACACTCCGTATTCTCCATTTTCAAGTAAACTCATTGCTTCGTCTTCCGATAAAAGGCGGTCTTTCCGTCGGATTAAATCGTTGATATATTCCATTCTATCAAAATTTTAAAAGTAATATCAATTATTATTTTTACAAAATTTGTTACCTTTACCTTCCGAATAAGCAAAAATATAAAGATGAGACAATATTTACTAAATATAATACTGTTATTTTTAGGATTCACTATCATTTATTCTTGTTCACGGCATCAGCAAATAAACAGAACCATCTTTCTTGCAGATTCCATTATGGAATATCAACCCGATAGTGCGTTTAAATTATTAAAAACAATAAATCAAACAGATTTATCTGTTTCAGAAAACGCAAAATACGCATTATTATTAGCACAAGCACAGGATAAAGCCGGCCATCAATTAATCAACGATTCATTAATTTTGATTGCTATAAATCATTATGATCACTTATCAAAAGATAACAATAAAGCAAAAGCATACTTTTATTTAGGACGATTTTATCAAAACAATAATGATTATGCAAAAGCCATTAACTCTTATCTCATTGCAGAAAAAGCAACATCAGATCATGACACATTATTAACTTTGATATACGATAATTTGGGTACATGCTATAAAAACCAAGATTTTTATGACAAAGCCTTAGAAGTATATAAAGACGCATACTACATTTATAAACAATACAATAGCAAGAATATCCTATACCCACTTCGAGGAATGGCAAGCATATATGCTATTCAAGAACAGTTTGAGAAAGCTCTTAAATATTACCAAACAGCTCTCACCATTGCATCAAGTACCAATGACTCTACATGGCAGTCTATCTTATTTTGTGATATTTCCCGGATTTATGACAATAAAAACCTCTATGAAGCGGCATATAGTTATATAGTACGCTCTATTCAATATGCTCCACGCAGTAGCGATCTATCTGCTATGTATTTTTGGAAAGGAGAAATATTACACAATCTGAATCAATTGGATTCTGCTTTTTATTATATCAATTTAGCTAAAAAAAGTTCAGACTTAAATACACAGGCATCGGCATACCAAGCTCTATATGAAATAAAAAAAGAACAAGGAGAATTAAATGATGCAATTCTATACAATGACACGTCTCTCATTCTATATGATTCTATACAAGATTTAAACCATAGTGCGGAAATCAGTCACATACTAAAGCAACATGCGACAGAGACATTACAACAGGCCGAAGTTATAAAACGGCAAAAGCATACAGCTTTTCTTATTGTAACTACATTATTACTCATTGCGTGTATCACATTTATCTTTCTTTATAAAGATAATAAAAGAAAAAAAGTATACATTAAAATACAATGTGAATTAAGAAATAACCAAATAGAAAAAGATGAATTAAAAGAGAAAATCAAAACGCTGATTGATAGTAACACATATATTGCGGAAAGAAATAAAGAATTAAAAAAAGAAGAACTAAAGCAGCAACAAGTTGAATTATGGAGAAGAACACTTCAAATATGTACACGACTATTTCATACTTCCACATCATATAAAAAATTACATGCAATAGAAACAGCCAAATTTAAAAAAGAAAGAGAAGAAAAACAGAAAGAAATTAATTCCATACAGAAAGAGATAAACGAAGTTTTCATCGAAGCAATTCAGGAGTTACGAGAACAATATCCAAAACTAACACAAGAAGACCTCTTCTATTGCATTCTACAATATTTGCGTCTATCTACCTCTACAATCAAATTTTGTATGAGAGTTGAAAGTAACCAGGCACTCACCCAAAGAAAGTATCGCATAAAAAAACAAATCAGTCCCCAGACCTTTTCTATAATCTTTAATGAAAACTCTCCTTCAGAAGGAGTTTTATGAACTTTTATCACACGGCTCCTCCTCCTTGTTATATCAAAACCCATAAACATCTGATTATCAGCAATCATAAATCCTTCAATTGTTATCTCACATCAGTATCATCACTTGGGTATTGGACTATCTTTGCAGAAACATAAATTTATTTATCATGAAAAAGTTAACCTGTCTAATTACCCTATTCTTATTCATTAGTGTTGGCTATATAAATGCAGAAACAATGGCCTCAAGAAAGAAAATTAAAATGAAAGTAGAAACTCAGCACCATCAACGTTCTCTGCCCCCACCTTGTCCCGCAGAAGTTTTTATCTGCGGAAATACGGTTGATCTTATTTTCAGAGAAATAAATAAAACTGCAGTTGTCACAATTATGAATTTAGATACGGGAGAAGCCATTCATTACAATGTTTCAACAAACGATTGTAGTATCTCTATCGATTTAGGCAACAATCAAAGTGAATCAAACTATAATATTGAATTAATACTGGATGGCAAAGCATATACCGGAGAATTTACAACAAATGAAATCTGAGATTTTATTTTTAAATAATAACAAGCTCTTTCTCTCAAAGAGCATAAATCTTTTTATACATGAAAACCATTTCTAAATTATTTTTACTATTTTCAATAATTCTACTTTCATCATGTGATGAAACAGAATTGGATCAAACGGTGACTAATCAAGTAAATCCGCAAAAAGAAGAAGATTCCAGAATTGTATTCAATAGTGCAAAAGAGTTTTATAACACCCTTGATACACTATCTTACATGACTTATGAAGAACAAACAGAATGGATTCGTGCCTCGGGTATTAAATATCCGCTATATAAAGACCTTGAATTTTGCGAAGATGAAGTCATGACAGAAATGCCTAGAGCATTTCAAGCACTATTCAACCATAAAATGGAAATACAAATAAATGATACCGTAATCGCATTTGAAAAAGGAAATATGTACGTAAAATCAATTAAAGGAAAGACATTGACTGTCCCATTTTTATATGGGCAAGTAGGAGTTAACCAAGAGGAATCAGAAGTAACAACAAGGATGGTTTACGATGTACCATATGGAAAGATTGGAACATCATATCAGCATGAATTCAAAATACCAGGAGGTAAATCCAAATATAAATATGTTCATGAATTAAAGTCTGTTCTTATTCATGAAATGCAACCTCCCTATGTAGAATGGAGCCGTCTATTCTTAGTCTTAAAATTAGAGTGGAAAGGCAAGAAAAAATGGAAAGTTGCAGAAAAAGAAGAAAGGAATATAGATGTAAACTTGGATGTATGCAAACAAAAATTAACAAAAGTAAAATATAACCAAGAGATTCTACTCGGTACTAAAGGCATTGTACCTGGTGAAAAACATCGTATTTACATATCCGGTTCTATAACCCATGAAGTAGTAGGGATACCATCAACTAGAAGAGTTAATAACTGGCATACACCATTGCCAGCATGGAATGCAGTACAATAACACTAAACCTTAAAACTATCATCAGAAAACTGTCTTCACATTTAATTAAATGTTAAAGACAGTTTTCTGATAACCGTCCTTATTATTGAGAAACAATTTCAACCAACTGAACATCATAAACCAATGTTGAGTAAGGCTGTAAATCACCACTAGGACCTGTAGCTGAACCATATCCACTCTTCCAAGGAATATATAAAGTCCATCTCTCTCCAACTTTCATTTGCTGCAAGGCCCATGTCCATCCAGAGATTACCTTATCAACTGTAAACCCAACAGGCTTACTAAAACCATCTGGATCCTTCCCTGTAAATGTTTGTTGTACTATATCACCATTAAAATAGCTCATTCTGTAATTTGTCACTACAGAATCCGTATACAAAGGAGACACATTACTTGTCGGAGGATAATCAATATTTTTCTTATAATAAATATAATTCCTATTCACCTGATCAAGAACAGAATAGATTCTTTCTGCAATTGGTGTCTGCTCCGTCTGTGCAGCAGCCTCAGCAGCTATAGAATCTATGAACATTTCGCCACGAGCTTTCCAGTTGTCATACTTACCAGCTTCTTTCGTCTCCTCACAGGAAACAAAGATAAGAGCCAGTAACAGCAACGGCAATAAATAGATTTTTTTGTTCATTCGCTAAAGGGTTATTGGATTGTTTTCAACAACGAGGTAATACTTACCCGGTCGGCAATGATATTATTCAATTCAGAGATTGCCACACGTTCCTGCTCCATAGTGTCGCGGTTACGTAGTGTCACACAGTTGTCTTCCAATGTCTGATGGTCAACAGTCACACAGTACGGAGTACCGATGGCGTCCTGACGACGGTAACGTTTACCGATACTGTCTTTTTCATCATACTGGCAATGGAAGTGGAACTTAAGATTGTCAATGATCTCACGAGCCTTTTCAGGCAGTCCGTCTTTCTTTACCAACGGCATTACAGCCAGTTTCACCGGTGCCAATGCAGCAGGCAATTTCAATACAACGCGGCTTTCACCATTTTCCAGTTGCTCTTCGCAATAAGCAGCCGACATAATACTGAGGAACATACGGTCAACACCGATCGACGTTTCGATTACGTACGGAGTATACGATTCGTTCAGTTCCGGATCGAAATACTTAATGCTCTTTCCCGAGAATTTTTCGTGCTGAGAAAGGTCAAAATTCGTACGGGAGTGAATACCTTCTACTTCTTTGAAACCAAATGGCATCAAGAACTCAATGTCGGTAGCGGCGTTTGCATAGTGAGCCAGTTTATCGTGATCGTGGAAACGATAATGATCGTCACCAAAGCCCAGTGCCTTGTGCCACTTCAAACGAATTTCTTTCCATTTCTTGAAATATTCCAATTCGCTGCCCGGACGAACAAAGAACTGCATCTCCATCTGTTCGAACTCACGCATACGGAAGATGAACTGACGAGCTACAATCTCGTTACGGAAAGCTTTACCGATCTGAGCGATACCGAAAGGAACTTTCATGCGGCCGGTCTTCTGTACGTTCAGATAATTGACAAAGATACCCTGTGCCGTCTCCGGACGAAGATAGATCTTCATCGAACCATCGGCAGTAGAACCCATATCGGTAGAGAACATCAGATTGAACTGACGAACTTCTGTCCAATTCTTAGTACCGGAAATCGGGCAAGCTATTTCTTCGTCAACAATGATCTGACGGAGCTCTTCCAGATTGTTATCGTTCAGCGCTTTTGCGAAACGTTCGTGCAATGCATCACGCTTTGCCTGATGCTCAAGAACACGCCCATTGGTGCTGCGGAACTGAGCTTCGTCAAAAGCTTCACCAAATCTTTTGGCAGCTTTGGCCACCTCTTTATTAATCTTATCATCGTACTTAGCCAATTGATCTTCAATCAGCACATCGGCACGGTAGCGTTTTTTAGAGTCTTTATTATCAATCAACGGATCGTTAAATGCATCCACATGTCCGGAAGCCTTCCAGATGGTAGGGTGCATAAAGATTGCAGAGTCAATACCGACAATGTTTTCGTGCAGCAACACCATGCTGTCCCACCAGTATTTTTTAATATTGTTTTTCAGTTCAACACCCATCTGTCCGTAGTCATACACCGCGCCCAGTCCGTCGTAGATATCGCTTGAGGGGAACACAAAACCGTATTCTTTGCAATGTGATACTAACTTCTTAAAAACATCTTCTTGTGCCATCGTCTTATTTACAATTTAATCATTTACAATTTACATTTCGTACATCTGCCTGTAAGCCAGACTCAGAAATAATCTGCAAAGTAAATGATTTTTTTCAATTAAATTCGTATTTTTGCCTGCACATCACCCAATAATGGTGTAAAAAAGATAATTTGTTGTTAAAACCAGAGGGAAATTTGATTTTATGAGCGAAGAGAACAACGAGATTACGGAAGGACATTCTGACTATAAGCCGGCGGACTCACATAACGAAAGCATTAAACATCAACTTACAGGAATGTACCAGAATTGGTTTCTGGACTATGCTTCATACGTTATCCTCGAGCGAGCCGTGCCCCACATCAATGACGGACTGAAACCGGTGCAACGCCGCATCCTGCACTCCATGAAACGCATGGACGACGGGCGGTACAATAAGGTGGCCAACATCGTAGGACATACCATGCAGTTTCACCCTCATGGCGATGCATCCATCGGTGACGCATTGGTACAGCTGGGGCAGAAAGACCTGTTGGTTGACTGCCAGGGAAACTGGGGTAATATCCTTACCGGTGACGGTGCTGCTGCTCCTCGTTATATTGAAGCACGCTTGTCGAAGTTTGCACTCGATGTAGTATTCAACCCCAAAACCACCGAATGGAAGTTGTCGTACGACGGACGCAACAAGGAGCCTATTACCTTACCGGTAAAGTTCCCGCTTTTGCTGGCGCAAGGTGTAGAGGGTATCGCCGTAGGACTTTCATCCAAGATACTGCCACACAACTTCAACGAACTGTGCGACGCATCCATCAGCTATCTGCGTAACGAGGAATTCAAACTATATCCCGACTTCCAGACCGGAGGTTCTATTGACGTATCGAAATACAACGACGGCGAACGCGGTGGAGCAGTCAAGATACGGTCTAAGATCAATAAAGTAGACAACAAGACGCTGGCTATCACCGAAATCCCTTATGGCAGAACCACGACTTCGGTCATCGACTCCATCCTGAAAGCTGTTGATAAAGGAAAGATAAAAATACGCAAGGTAGACGACAATACGGCGGCCAACGTCGAGATTCTGGTCCACCTGGCACCGGGCACCTCGTCCGATAAGACAATCGATGCCCTTTATGCATTTACGGACTGCGAAGTGAGCATCTCGCCCAACTGCTGCGTCATTGACGACCAGAAACCGCACTTCCTCACCATCAGCCATGTGTTGAGAAAATCGGCCGACAATACATTGTCCCTGCTCCGCCAGGAACTGGAAATCAAGAAAGACGAACTACAGGAAAACCTGCATTTCGCCTCACTTGAAAAGATATTCATCGAAGAACGCATTTATAAAGATAAAGAGTTCGAACAATCCAAAGACATGGATGCCACCTGTGAACATATCGACCGACGGTTGACTCCTTTCTATTCACAATTCATACGCGAAGTGACAAAGGACGATATCCTCCGCCTGATGGAGATCAAGATGGGGCGTATCCTGAAGTTCAACTCCGACAAAGCTGAAGAGGCGATTGCCCGCATGAACGAAGATATTGCCGAGATCAACAACCACTTGGCCAATATCGTGGAATATACCATCCAATGGTACCGGATGCTGAAAGAGAAATATGGCAAAAACTTCCCTCGTCGCACAGAGTTACGCAACTTCGACACCATCGAAGCCGCCAAGGTAGTGGAAGCCAACGAAAAGCTCTATATCAACCGTGAAGAAGGTTTCATCGGAACGTCCTTAAAGAAGGACGAATTCGTGGCATGCTGTTCGGATATCGACGATGTGATTATATTCTATCGCGACGGACGTTACATGGTGACTCCGGTAGCCGACAAGAAGTTTGTGGGCAAAAACGTGATTTACGTCAATGTCTTTAAGAAGAATGACAAACGTACCATCTACAACGTAGCCTACCGTGACGGCGCAGAGGGAACACATTATATCAAACGGTTTGCAGTCACTTCCATCGTACGTGACCGTGAATACGACGTGACTCAAGGCAAGCCCGATTCACGCATTTCCTACTTCAGCGCCAACCCCAATGGGGAAGCGGAAATTATCAAAGTCACCTTGAAACCGAATCCGCGTGTACGACGCATCATCTTCGAACGTGACTTTAGTGAAGTGACCATTCGTAGCCGGCAAAGCCAGGGCGTCATCCTGACACGCCTGCCGGTACACAAAATTGTTTTGAAACAACGGGGTGGTTCCACACTGGGCGGACGTAAAGTATGGTTTGACCGTGACGTGCTCCGCCTCAACTACGACGGACGAGGCGAATATCTGGGTGAATTCCAGAGCGACGACAACATTCTGGTTGTACTGAATACCGGAGAATTTTATACTTCGAACTTCGACCTGAGCAATCACTACGAAGACAATGTAAGCATCGTCGAGAAGTTCGATCCCAATAAGATATGGACAGTTGCCCTTTACGATGCCGACCAGCAGAATTATCCGTACCTGAAACGTTTCTGCTTTGAAGCCACTACACGCAAACAGAATTACCTGGGCGAGAACAAACACAATCGCTTGATCCTGATGACAGACGAGTATTATCCAAGATTGGAAATCATCTTCGGAGGCCATGACAGTTTCCGTGACCCTGTTGTCGTCGACGCCGAAGAGTTCATTGCCGTCAAAGGTTTTAAAGCGAAAGGGAAACGCCTCACGACTTATACGGTAGAAACCATCAATGAACTGGAGCCAACCCGCTTCCCCGATCCGCCACAAAACAACGAAGAAGATGACACCGGGGAAGAGCCGGAAAATCTGGACCCGGACAGTGATAAAACAGAAAACGACATACTCGACGAAATGACCGGACAGATGAAACTGTTTTAGCACAAGTCCAAGATAAAACTGCGTATGAAAGTAAAAACAAGCATACTGCTATTACTGATGATAGCAACCGCTCTCCCCTCTTTCGGGGGGAACGGAAATGGCAACGGCACAGACTCACTTCAGGCTACCCGCTATGTGACACGCGCCACCATGTACGGTGTGGGATATACCAATGTATTCGACACCTACCTTTCTCCGCAGGAATACAAGGGAATCGAGTTCCGCATCAGCCGTGAGACCATGCGTATGACAACTCTGGGTGACGGCAATGTCTCGGTTCAGAACTTTTTTCAGGCAAACCTGGCATACACTCACAACCGGGTAGATAACAACAACACCTTTGCCGGACTGGTGAACTGGAACTACGGATTGCATTATCAGTTCCGCATTACAGACAACTTTAAGTTGCTTGCCGGAGGAATGGGAGACTTCAACGGCGGTTTTGTCTACAACTTACGTAATACGAACAATCCGGCCTCGGCACGCGCCTACATCAACCTCGACGCTTCGGGAATGGCCATCTGGCATACCAAGATAAAAAATTATCCGCTGGCTTTGCGCTATCAGGTCAATCTGCCGGTAATAGGGGTCATGTTCTCCCCCCACTACGGGCAGTCCTATTATGAGATATTCACACTCGGACATGCCAGCGGAGTGATCCGCTTCACCTCCCTGCACAATCAGCCCGCATTGCGGCAGATGCTATCGGTCGACTTCCCGATCAGATATACCAAAATGCGCCTCAGCTATTTGTGCGATCTTCAGCAATCCAAACTGAACGGAATTAAGACACACACGTATTCGCAAGTATTCATGGTGGGATTTGTACACGACCTGTTCCGCATCCGCAACAAGAACGGCACTCCCCTGCCACCGGCTGTCAGAGCCTATTAACAGAAAAGCGCCATGAAGAATCCGATCATTTATAGAATACTGCAACAGGGTTTCTGCCTGATTTTCTGCCTGGGGCTTCTCTCTTCCTGCATTCGGGAAGAGGAGTTTGTCAATAATCCACAGGGAAATTTCGAGCAGTTGTGGAAAATCATCGACGAGCAATACTGTTTTCTCGACTATAAACAGATAGACTGGGACGAGATTCACACCCGGTATCAAAAGCTTATCACCCCGAATATGGGCAGCGAAGGACTATTTGAAGTATTGAGCGAAATGCTCTACGAACTACAGGACGGACATGTCAATCTGGCCTCGGCTCACAACGTGTCTTATTACGACGCCTGGTATCAGGACTATCCCCGCAACTTCCGTGCAGACCTGCTGGAAGATTCCTATCTGGGACGCGCCAGTACGGATTATCGCACGGCAGCAGGCCTTAAATACAAGATACTGAAAGATAATATCGGCTACATACGGTACGAAAGTTTCGCCGACCCGGTCGGTAACGGTAATCTGGACGAAGTGCTCTCCTATCTGTCGGTATGTAACGGACTGATTATCGACGTGCGCGACAATGGCGGCGGAAATGCAACCAACTCCGCCCGTATCGCTTCCCGTTTCACCAATGAAAAGATATTGACGGGATACATCTCCCATAAGACAGGCACCGGACACAACGACTTCTCCAAGCCTTATGCCATCTATCTGGAGCCTGCCAACGGAGTACGCTGGCAAAAGAAGGTAGTAGTGTTAACCAATCGCCGCTCTTTCAGTGCGACCAATGACTTTGTCAACCACATGCGTTGTCTGCCCAATGTCACCACCATCGGAGACAAAACCGGAGGAGGTTCGGGTATGCCTTTTACTTCCGAACTGCCCAACGGATGGAGCGTACGTTTCTCTGCCAGCCCCCATTTTGATGCGGAGATGAATCACATCGAGTTTGGCATTGAACCGGACATCAAGGCAGATATGCTGCAAGAAGATGAATTAAGAGGAAAAGATACGCTGATAGAAATGGCCCGTAAACTCCTCAGTGAATAACTTTATTACTCATAAGTTTGCAAAATCAGAGAGTAAATATTTATTAAGCGAATGTGGTATGTATAACCGGTAGTCGCACCAGACTTAGGATCTGGTTATACGACTACATAAGTATTTCTACTCATTATCCGATATATCTGACGGCTCAGAAAGCATTAATGCGGATTTTGCACCATATTCGGGTTAGCATCTATCTCTGCCTGCGGAATAGGTAATGCTACCCGCGGATCAGACGGACTAATAACTGCAGCAGCTGCTACAGAAGGCAAATGCCAGCCACCGGTGCGGCTTACAGACAAACCATTACGCATAGCATCGAAGAAAGCATGTCCCTCTCCTACCAATTCCTTACGACGTTCTTTCAGTATACGCTCCAGGCTCAACTCCGTTTCTTTCACGGACTTCACAGGATTGGCACGACTCACTATGGCATTAAGGCAATCCAAAGAAAACTTTAGGTTCTCTGCTCCCCCCAACTTAAAGGCAGCCTCGGCAGCATTCAGGTAAACTTCGGAGAGACGGATAATACAGATGTCGTTATCCTGCGGATTATCTCCGGTCTTGCCCGGATACTTATTTAGATATTTAGGATAACCCTTGGAACCTTCGGGCAATATGTCCTCTTCCGGTTTCTCCGGCAAACGATTCAATGAATGACGCACGTCATCCGGATCTTCTCCCAACAGATCGAGGAATGCTTTGGTCAGTACAAGGTTGTTCCAGTCCTTTACATTATCGGCATAAACCATTGGAGCACCTTCTCCCCCCGTCCCACCATCAGGCTCAGAAAGAGTGTAGTAAAATTCAAACAGTGACTCAGAACTGAAATCTTTTCCCCATACAGTAGGGTATTCATCATGTGTGAACAACTGATACAATCCACCGTTATTCATCACTTCCTTGGCCAATGCAAGAGCCTTTTCATTATCATTCATATAAAGATATACCCGTGAAAGTAATGCTTTGACACTCCATACATTAAGATAACCGTTTTTCTTATCAGCAGAGAGTGCCGAGAGTTTCAATGCACCTGTCATATCGTCTATCACCTGCTGATAACATTCGGCTACCGTATTGCGGGCAGGCTGGTGAGTAGGCAAAGTCGTTTTAATCTCGATGGGTACTCCCAAAGAAGTTCCGTTATTCAAGGTATAGGGCATAGCAAACAGACGGGTGAGATCGAACAAAGCCAATCCACGTAAAGCAAGCGCTTCAGCTTTGATGCAGTTGAGAGCAACAGCATCATCAGTAACCACCGCACCGGACTCTATTCTTTCCAGCAGGCTATTTGCCTGATGAATGACACTATAAGGCTGATTCCATACACGGGTAATATTCAAGGCATCATCTGCCGTAACATTAAACTCATAATAAGGTGATACACGTTTTCCGGCTCCCTTGCTGACACGCGCTTGAACATCTTCACCACGGCAATCGGCATAATAGAGATAATTGTCGCCATAATAACTATGTGAAGCAGCAATGCGATAAATGCCGTTCAAAGCTATTTGCGCCTCCTCAAGCGTACGGATGGCTTGTGGAGTAGTCACAGAAGTAGATGGATTCAAATTCAGCCAGTCGCCGGAACAAGAAGAACCCACAAGCGACATAGCGGCAAACATGTATATAAGTGTACGTTTCATATATCTGAATATTAATAATGATGAATGATTAGAAAGTTATCTCAACCCCAAAATTGAAGGTACGCATGGGAGGAGCCTCGCAGAACACCTCACCATTAACCGGTACTTCAGGATCATATTGTTTCCATTTGGCCCATGTCAGCAGATTACTTCCTGAGAAGTAGACACGTGCATTCTCTATCAATGCCTTTTGTACCCATCTGCCAGGAAGTGTGAAACCAAGTGTCAGGTTCTTGAGGCGGATGTGGTCGGTACTGTGAATATAGCGGGATGAATTTTGTGGTCCGGCTCCCTGTTCCAATACAAAACGGGGAACATCAGTTCTATCTCCCGGCTTCTGCCAACGGTCCAAAGCATATACAGGCAGGTTGTATGATTTTTCTTTACTACCGTCAGTTTCTATCAGAGTACCTGTCTTGTCAAAAGAATATCCTCCCAGCGAATAGGTAAAGGTAAGTCCCAGATCAAACCACTTATAAGAAAGGATGTTAGTAAACCCTCCCGATATCTTAGGATCAGCAGATTTATACGGAATAGCTTGTGCTTTAGAAGCATCATCAGTCATCTCCCTATTATAATTCCCCTTTTCATCTTGCGTATTGAGATAATAAAGCCCTTTCCCGGTCGACGGGTCTACTCCGGCAAACTCTTTCACATAAAAACTATTGTAAGGAAGTCCTATTTTATGAATAAACCAAGAGCCCTCGACAGATTGCTTTATATCTCCGTCCAGTGCCACGATTTTATTACGGTTATGTGTCAAGTTCAACACCGATGTCCAGTTGAAGTCAGGACCGGCAAAATTAATTGTACGCAGTTCGAACTCCACCCCTTTGTTGTTAAGCTGACCGATATTTGCAAGATAATTCAGAAAACCGGTAGTGGAACTGATAGGGCGATTATAAAGCAAGTCCTTTGTATCGCGGTTGTAGTATTCGAGATTCACAAAGATACGGTCAATAAAAGTCAGGCTAAGCCCAATATTCAGATTATAGTTCTTTTCCCATTTCAGTTTGGGATTGGCTTGAGCAGACTCGTATGAACCTGCTGCCCCCATATAGTTCTGCCCATAACTGTATAACCCCATATATCCGTAAAAAGCTCCCGGCTGATTACCATTGACACCATAAGAAGCACGGATTTTCACATCGTTCAATACCGGCTTCACAGCCTCCATAAAAGGTTCACTACTCAGATGCCACATACCGGAAACAGACCAGAAGTCTCCCCACCGGCTTTCCGGAGCAAGGCGTGAACTGCCATCGCGGCGATAACTACCTGCAATGTAATAACGATTATCGTAATCATAGTTCAAACGGGACAGATAAGAAATCATTCTGTATGCCTGTGTAGAAGAAACAAAGCTTTTCAGCACAGCGGCATTATCCGGTTCAAGCAACACATCCGAAGGGAGCTTAGCCTTCTCTCCCATAGCTTTATCACTCTGATAGCTTTCCAATTCATAGGCAGCCAAAATGTCAAGGTGATGTTTAGCGGCAAATGTATGGGTATAATTGAGTGAAGTAGATGACAATAACTTACCATATTCGGTAAATCCCTTTGAGGTCTGAGCATCACTTCCGCTCTTGGGGCCTGCCCCGCTAAGCGGATTCAAATAGCGGGAATCTTTCTGTACAGTATAGTCATAGCTCAGAGTCTCTTTCAGTTTCAATCCTTTGATGATATCTACCGAAGCATAACCGGTGGAAAACATACGGGTCATACGACTGCGGTTATAGTCAGTACGGATGTCACGAAGCGGATTCACATTGGTGCCTGCATAGGACCCCACATAGTTGCCCGAAGCGTCGCGCACAGGCATAGAAGGTGTGGCAGATACAGCAACACAAAGAAAGGGATTGATATTGGAACCGCGCTCCTCGTTCATCTCCTGGCTTATCTGGGTGAACATCATGTTACCTCCTACTTCGACACGGCTACCTATTTTATGTGTCATGTTCAGGCGGGCAGAGTAACGGTCCAGATTAGAATTCTCGACCAAACCTTCCTGACGGTTAAAGCCGAGAGAAGCATAAAAAGTAGTTCGCTCGTTGCCTCCGGAAGCAGTCACCTCGTAGTTTTGATTATGAGCGGTTCGGATCAGTTCTTTCCTCCAGTCAGTATATCCCAGTTCCGGTATTCCTGCATATGTATCAATATTGGCATTTGCATATGCTTCGGGAGATTGGAGCCCCTTGTCTACTGCAGAGTTGTAAAGACCTTCATAAATCATTTCACGGCGTTGTTCACCGTTCAATGTGGGACGGAAGTTGACAGCTGCATTAGAAAAACCTCCGCTGGCACTCAAAGTGACTTTAGTCCGTCCTACCGCTCCTTTCTTGGTAGTGATCAGAATCACTCCATTCGCGGCACGCGAGCCGTAAAGAGAAGCGGCGGCGGCATCCTTTATCACCGTAATATTCTCGATATCGGCAGGATTAAGGGTACTCATTACATTTGTTTTGGCATTATTCATATAGGCGGCATCAGCTCCCGTACCGGCTCCCATACTGCCGGAAGTGACCGGTATACCATCAATAACAAAAAGCGGTTCATTGGATGCATTGAATGACCCCATACCACGGATACGGATGCTCTGGTTAGCTCCCGGCTGACCGGAACCGGAAGTTATGTTTACCCCCGTTGTCATACCTTGCAACTTCTGTTCTACAGAAAGTACCGGTACGTTTTTCAGCATGTCGGCCCGTAAGGTGTTAGCTGATCCGGTAAAGGATGACTTTGAAAAATTTCCGTATCCGGTCACCACTACTTCATCCAGATTAAGTGATTCGGGTTGCAACACCACATTCAAGACTCCATTCTTCGGCACTTTGACCTCAGACGATTTCATTCCTATATAGGATATGACAAGGATTTTATCTGATGGTTCTATTTTCAGAGTGTAACGGCCATCCATATCCGTTACCACTCCCCTTCCCGGTACCCCTTTTACGGCAACCGTAGCTCCGATAAGCGGCTGTTTATCCTCCGATGACGTCACTAAACCTTTTATTTCCAACTGTTGTGCTTGCACATATATACCACACAGACACAACAATACAATCAATATTGCTCTCAAATTTCTCATTGGCTAATCCTTTTAAATCTACAAATACCTATTTGCATTTATACTCCAATAATTATACCTCAAAAAATACTGGTGAAGTAAGCAAATCATAAACATCAGTATATAAAAGAATTAAGTCTTCAAGAAAGAGCCGGAATAAAAAGACGGATTGTAGAATTGTTCCACATTTATGAGGAGCAGTTCTACAACCCGCTTTACAAAACATCGATATCACAAAACAGGAACCAAGCATTAAGGCAGATATGCTGCAAGAAGACGAAATGAGAGGAAAAGATACATTGATAGAGATCGCCCGCAGATTCCTCAGTGAATAACTTTATTGCCTATAAATTTGTAAAATCGGAAAAAGTATCTATCTTTGCAACGCAAAACTCCAAACGAGTGAGCATTTAGTGAGCGGATGTGGCGTAATTGGTAGCCGCGCCAGACTTAGGATCTGGTGTCTCGCGACGTGTAGGTTCGAGTCCTATCATCCGCACAAACTTTCAATGTTTTACAACAGAAACCCGCTAAAACTGTAGTTTTAGCGGGTTTTTTTATCTGTAACAGATAAGCTATCCGAAAAATACAAACAAAAAAAATAGACACCGGCTGAATAAGATAACTTAGGTTTCGGAAGTGAGTTTACGCCGTCTGAACCGGTATCTTCCTCCTTATACCTTTCTTCAATTAACATTGTTAACGTCTTTTGCAGGTTGTCAGGTTCTTGTGCGCAAATAACAAGTCTTTTGCATTTAAAGAACTTCTTATTCACATCCAAAGAACAAGCTTTAACTCTGTGTTAAAACAAAGCTTTTGAGGACAAAAATCTTACTTTTTAAAGATATTGATTTTCAGATGGTTTAGTCTAAGATTCGCTTCCTCACCTCACGGATGGACTCTGCGGGCGAAAGCCGGGATACTTGCTTTTTTGTCAACTATAAACGAGGGCTTACACGTCCGAAAACTGAATTAGATTCCATGAGTAAAAGAAAACTTACCACCAAATTTGAAGAAGAACCATTTTTCGCCTTTCGATCTTCCATCTTACACCCGCCGTTTTGGGAGCACATCAGGAACTAATTCACTGACTTACAACAGAAAGAAGTTCACTTTTCAAGTAAAAATATCGTTTAGAGCATTTTGTTTTCCTTTAATGTTTAACCGAAAATGGTATACTATGTTATATCAGCCCGGGTAGCAGGACTCATCATAAAACACTTAGATACAATCCATTAAAGAGTTTATGTTTTAAGATACCAACTGCCTTGTTTCTTCCAGATTCTTATTTGATATTGATTTGAAAACTCACTAACCTGACCGATAATCTATCTTAAGGTTAAACCCAATAGCATCACTTAGTCTGATAATTGCAAAGCAAAAAGAGAACCGCTGTCCTCCGGGGGGATAGAGTGACAGCGGTTCGGCGAGCTAACTGGTTAGGTGAGCGGGATTTAGATCCAAGGCCAATTATAAAAGAAAATTGATCATGAAAGATTAAAGTGCTATAGTCCGTCTATAATGACAGGCGTTTTGTGATAACGGCTCTTTTTGCACATTTGGTTGATTCGGGATTTATATTTAGGAGTAGCATAGGCATAACTTGGCGTAACTTTTAAATGTGAATATTTCACCTTGTGAATTTCTAAAAGAAGTTCAGCCACAAAAACAATCATTTCTGAACGTTCGACCATGCAGGGGGAGCAGAAACAAACTAAATATTCAGGGTCACGAGTGGAAAGCACATAACGTAGAGTCTTCTTACCTCGCTGGAAAATATATTCCAACCGATACCATCCGCTTGCGTTGGTTCTCCGCCGATGGAAATACAGGATTTTAATAATAGGTTTGCCCATAGCACAAACGTATAATCGGGCAGGGAAGAATGAACGGCCCTGCTGACCCGCTGAACTATTTGACATTCGATGCCGAAACAAGGAAAGAAAAATATGCTAACCCATTACAAGTTAGACACGGGGGCAGGAGCCGTTTTTATCCAGAAACTGTAGGTATATAAAATTATACACCTACAGTTAGTGTAAAACAAAGGTGATTTCTCCCCCTTGTTTCTGCCTTACAAATATCAAATAGTTCACCACAAAGATGGTGATAATTTTTGAATTACCATAGCAAACGGCTAAAAAATGTATAATTGAACACTTTTGGCGATGGGATTGTTTGCTGAACGCTCTTTGTATAGGGGGAATTTAACGAGAAGAGAACGGTTCTACTTACCCGCTTGAACTACATCAATTTCAATGCGAAACAAAGAAAGAAACATATGCCGACCCATTACAGTATCAGGCACGGAGCAGAACCGTTTATCTAAAGTTTTTAAATAGTCGTCTCTCAGCAGCCGCCAAGTAACAGACAAGACCGACGCTACAGGAAACACACAAAGGTGCACATAATTTCCGGTATCACCAGCACAGTACCTACACATTTTTTTCCTTTTTTCTTAAACTCTCCTAAGGACACGGACGGACAGCCGACCTGTCCTTGTGTGAATAAGGATTATAATAAATCAGTGATTATCTTGGCTGGCATTTCCATTTTAGAAAAAGCAAAAAGTTTTTTGCCAAGATCCTTAAGTGAAGCTCCTATATGATAGACCTCTAAATTATCTATAATTAAAAATCGATCATGTGCGTGCTGGTAGGTACGTATATCTATTGGGGGGTATTGGCTGTTGTGCTTTGTCAAATCTAATTCTAACTGTGGAGTTACTTGCTTGGTATATATGATAGAAGTCACTCCGGGCAAACGTTTACTCAATAGTAAGAGCACGCTTTCATCGACAAAGTTGTCAATCAATACTAAAGATGACTTTGCAGACTTTATCAACTGAGCGGAAAAGACATAGGCATCGAAAATCTGTCCGTTGAAAAAGACACCTTCAATAGGAGGTAATGAAGTCCGGACGAAAAAGTCGACTTTGTTTGTTAACTCTTCCAGTTGCCGGTCATGGGTGTTTGCTTTGTTTTCCAACTGCTCCACGCGCTGATTGATTGCGTAGCCTTTTAATAGATATTCTTTAAGTACTCCTGTTGACCATTGGCGGAACTGGACTCCTCGCTTGGAATTCACACGATAACCTACGGAAATAATCATATCCAGATTATAATATTCAAGAATGCGGGTAACCTTTCTATTACCTTCCATTCGAACTGTTCGGAATTTCCGAACAGTTGATTCAGCAGATAATTCATCTGAGTCATATATATTTCTTATATGCTCACTGATATTGGCTTTACTTGACTGGAATAAGTTAACAATTTGTGCTTGTGTCAACCAAACGGTTTCATTCTCTATTCGCACTTCCAGTTTTATAGTATTGTCTGGTTGGTATAGTATTATTTCTCCGTGTTCCATATTAGTATTTGCCATATTTTTCAAAATTATTTTTTCGTAATCAAGTGATTCACGGCTCTGTTGCCCCATTACGAAATTAATATGGGTGTGGAATCACACACAAAGGTGCACATAATTTCCGGTATCACCAGCGCAGCCCCTACACATTTTTTCCTTTTTTCTTAAACATCCATCAAGACACAGACGGGCAGCCGGCAATGAATTTCGGTAGAAAATACCGTACGACGCAGGAGCGCAGGATATTTTGTGCTGAAATAGCGTAGCGGTCATTGATGAATGAACGTCTGCGCCCTATCTTTGTGCGAGAAAAGAGGAAAAAGTACGTCTATCGCTTGCCTTCGTCTTCCGGGTTGAAAGGGTAGTTGAATCATAAATCTTTGTAATTGCTGAACTTTTCGTTTGTTTATATGTAATATATACGTTACCATTGTCGAATGGTAAAGAAGGTTAGGGAACTCCTTTTGCATAAGTCGTACTTTATATGGAGCAATCTCCAAAAGTACAAAACAAGATTACTAAAATCTTAGAAATCTTAGAATATATAGAATGTATCCCGACGAAGTATCTTAAACACATAGAGGGCACAGACGGCCTGTATGAAATGCGTATCACCTTAGGTAGTGATATATTTCGTGTCTTCTGTTTTTTCGATAAGGGACGATTAGTGGTTTTGCTTTCCGGTTTTCAGAAAAAGACGCAGAAAACCCCTAAAAAAGAGATAGATAAGGCTGTCCGATTGATGGCCCAATATTATGATGATAAAAAAAGGAGGTAATGATGGATATAACAACATTAGATCAATTTAAAGATGAAATTTACGGTGTAAAAGGTACACCCAGACGAGACAATTTGGAGCGTGAGCTGGAAACACTGCGCATTGGCGTTCAAATCCGCAATGCCCGTCAGAAGAAAGAAATGACGCAGGCACAACTGGCCGAGCGCATTAATAAAAAGCGTACGTTTATCTCTAAAGTAGAGAATGATGGAGGTAACTTGACCCTGAAAACCCTGATAGATATAGTTGAAAGGGGGCTTGGCGGTAAACTGAATATCGAAGTAAAAATTTAAACGGTTTCGCCCGGATGATAGAAATATCACCCGGGCGAATTATTTATGGCCGGTCCATTCAAAGAGCTATATATAAAACATACAACTTCTATCAAAAATCTATTAAGGTATTGATAGCCGCCACGGAATATTACTCACTCATACGGGGATATCTCGGTGTTGAGATCGTTACATCCGGATAGAAACTCAATGCGGAAGCCAAAGGCGTACAATAAGCTACGAAAGCATTGGCAGTCCAGTCACTGGGCGCTGTACCTTGTAAACGATTCAGGCGTAGTCTGGCATCAGCACTTGTCGTTCCCTCGACAGCGGGAAATGCCTGACCGACATCTGTTTTGATATTAGCCATAAAATAGAGATACTGTGCAGAGCTGGGCACACCGCTGATAGTACCCCCTTTTCCACTTGTCGCCGCAAAGGAAGTGTTGGCTAGCGTAGTCACTTCTTCCGGTATCAACTGGCGTTGGAAAATACTGGTATAAGCATTATCGAGGACTTATCATCACAAGCAAACAGTGCCCCAACTAACATTGTCAGTAAAATCGTTTTTTTTAATCATAACTAGTTTTTTATGAGTTGATAATAGAGATTTCGCCATTTTGGACACCATCTATCATGAAAAAATTTTCTAGCATCATTGTTTATTTTATCCAGCCTAGACAATTAACAATTAGATAATAGATGCAATTCGAAAAGCTCTTTAATTAAAGCACATAATTCCATACAATTATATAGAATCCAACAACCATCATAAGGTAAATATATCATACTAGAAGCTTCTTCTACATTTGTCGGATTCCAAGTCCGATATATGTTAAAAGTGCAGGGAGTTTCCATCTGTTCACATCTTTTTCGACTTTTATTTGTTTCATTGGATACTTTTGCCGTCGATATAACTATCGAGTATCTGAAAGAGAGCTGGCAGAAGGTGTGTTAAATCAAAATAGTTATACAATGGTAAAATTTAATGCAATGAAGACTAAACCTTTACGACTTCTTCGGCAGAAGAGAGCCTCCTGGCTGAAAAGTGTATTTGTCCTGACTTGCCTGCTACTGAGCACATCGGTGGCCATGGCTCAAACGAAGACAGTGACAGGTACTGTTACAGATTCATTTAACGAGCCCCTGATCGGTGCATCTATCCTGGTAAAAGGCACTTCTACCGGGGCTGTTACCGATATGGATGGCAAATACTCCATTTCGGTAACGCCCAACGATGTACTCGTATTCTCGTATGTAGGATATGAAAAGCAGGAAATCAAAGTGGGGCAGCAAACTGTGATAAATGTCACGCTTAAAGACGACTCACAAATGCTTGCCGAAACAGTAATTATCGGTTACGGTAGTGCCAAGAAGCGCGACCTGACCGGTTCTATCACCAACATCAAGGGTTCGGAAATAGCCAACAAACCGGCAACCAACCCGTTATCGTCCCTCCAAGGAAAGATAGCAGGTGTACAGATCGTCAACTCCGGACAAGCCGGTGCCGATCCGGAAATACGTATCCGCGGTACGAACTCCATCAATGGTTACAAACCTCTGTATGTTGTAGACGGACTGTTCAACGACAACATCAACTTCCTGAATCCGGAAGACATCGAGTCGATGGAAGTATTGAAAGACCCTTCCTCACTGGCCATATTCGGTGTGCGTGGTGCCAACGGTGTAATTATCGTAACCACCAAACGTGCCAAAGAGGGACAGACGCTGGTCAACATCAACACCTCTTTCGGCTGGAAAAGCGTAGTAGACAAAATCAAAATGGTGAATGCACCCCAGTTTAAGGAACTCTATAACGAACAAATGGCAAACCAGGGAAATGCCCTGTTCGACTTCAGCAACTGGAATGCGAATACGGACTGGCAAGACGAGATCTTCCAGACGGGATTCATTACAAACAACAATGTCAGCATCACAGGTGCTTCTGAAAAACATAGCTTCTATCTCGGCGTGGGTTACTCTCACGAACAGGGAAACATCAAGCATGAAAAATACAGCAAAGTGACCATCAATGCAAGTAATGATTATAAGATTACCAAAGACATCAAAGTAGGCTTCCAATTCAACGGAGCACGCATGCTGCCGGCCGACAGCAAAACGGTTCTGAACGCTATCCGTACCACTCCGGTGGCTCCGGTATATAACGAAGAATACGGACTATATACTTCATTGCCGGAATTCCAGAAAGCACAGATGAACAATCCGATGGTAGACGTCAATCTGCGTGCCAACACCACCCGCGCGGTCAATTACCGGGCATCTGGAAGCATCTATGGTGAAGTAGATTTCCTGAAGCACTTCACCTTTAAGGCAATGTTCTCTATGGACTATGCCACCAATGACAGCCGGACTTACAAACCGATTATCAAGGTATATGACGCAACCGTGGCCGGGAACGTTGCTACGCTCGGAAACGGAAAAACAGAAGTGAGCCAGAACAAGCAAAACGAAACCAAGGTTCAGAGCGACTATCTGTTGACTTACCAAAACAGTTTTGCCGACGGTACACATAATCTGACTGCCACCGCCGGCTTCACAACCTATTATAATTCGCTCAGCGGACTGGATGCTTCCCGCGGACAGGGCATCGGACTGGTGATCCCGAACAATCCCGATAAATGGTTCGTCAGCATCGGCGACCTGGCTACCGCCACCAACGGAAGTACACAATGGGAGCGCACCACCGTATCTATGCTGGCACGTATCATCTACAACTATAAAGGTAAATACCTGTTCAACGGTTCGTTCCGCCGCGACGGTTCTTCAGCTTTCGCATATACCGGCAACCAGTGGCAGAATTTCTACTCCATAGGTGCCGGATGGTTGATGACCGAAGAAGAATTTATGAAAGATATCACGTGGCTGGACATGTTGAAACTGAAAGGTTCGTGGGGTACACTGGGAAACCAGAATATGGATAAGGCTTATCCGGCAGAACCTCTGTTGGAAAATGCTTTTGCTGCCGTATTCGGCAAACCGGCTATCATCTATCCGGGCTACCAACTGGCTTATCTGCCCAACCCACGTCTCCGTTGGGAGAAAGTAGAAGCATGGGAAACCGGTTTTGAAACCAATATGTTCCGTAACCGTTTCCATTTCGAAGGAGTATACTATAAGAAGAATACCAAGGACCTGCTCGCCACCGTACCGGGTCTGTCGGGAACCGTACCGGGCATCGGCAATCTTGGAGAGATTGAGAACAAAGGTGTCGAACTGATGGCTTCCTGGAGAGATCAGATCGGTGACTGGGGATACTCTGTCAGTGCAAACCTGACTACCATCAGCAACAAAGTGAAAAGTCTGGTACAGGATGGGTACTCCATCATCGCAGGCGATAAGAGCCAAAGCTATACAATGGCAGGCTACCCGATCGGTTATTTCTACGGCTATAAAGTAGCCGGTGTTTACCAAAACCAAGCTGAAATCGATGCTTCTCCGGTGAACACACTGGCAACCGTCACTCCGGGTGACCTGAAGTTTGCCGATGTAAACGGAGACGGAAAAATCACACCGGACGACCGTACAAAAATCGGTGATCCGACTCCGGACGTAACCTATGGCATCAGCCTCGGACTCTCATACAAGAACTGGGAACTCAGCATGGAAATGATGGGACAAGGCGGCAACCAGATCTATCGTACGTGGGACAACTATAATTGGGCACAGTTCAACTATATGGAACAACGTCTCGACCGCTGGCACGGAGAAGGCACTTCGAACACACAACCCCTGCTGAATACGAAGCATGCCATCAACAGCGAGAACTCCGAATACTTCATCGAAGACGGAAGCTTCTTCCGCATCCGTAACCTGCAACTGGCCTACAGTTTCGACAAAACTTTGCTGTCAAAGATACGTATGCAGGCCCTGAAGGTTTACGTCAACATACAGAACCTGAAGACATGGAAGCACAACACAGGTTACACACCGGAAATCGGTGGGTCGGCCATTGCTTTCGGAGTGGACAACGGGACATATCCGGTACCGGCAGTCTATACATTTGGTATTAACTTAACATTTTAACGAAGCAGAGTATGAAACTAAATAAATACATTCTACCCATTGCATTAGCTGTATCGGCTCTGAGCTTCTGCAGTTGCAACGATTTTCTGGACCGTCACCCACAGGGACAGTTTACCGAAGACGATAATCCCGGAGCACTTGCCGAAGGAAAGGTCTTCAACATTTACACCATGATGCGTAATTATAACATCACCGCCGGTATCCCCGCCTTTGCCATCGAATATTTCCGTTCGGAAGATTCGGAAAAAGGAAGTACCGCCAGTGACGGGGCCGATCAGGCTGCGATGTACGATGATTTTCAGTACAACACCAGCAACGGACTGATAAAAGCCTACTGGAGTCAGAATTACGCCGTCATCTACCAGTGTAACGATGTTATAGAGACGATTGAGAAAGGTAACCTGACGGAGGAGAACGACCTTCGTAACAAGGGTGAAGCCCTTTTCTTCCGTGCTTATTGTTACTTCAACCTGGTTCGTGCATTCGGCGAAGTGCCACTGGTCACTTTCAAAGTGAACGACGCCTCGGAAGCAAACGTACCGAAGACCACCGCCGAAGAAATTTACAAACAGATCGACTCCGACCTGACACAGGCCGAAGGGCTTTTACCCCGTCAATGGCAGTCCGCTTATCTGGGACGACTCACCTGGGGAAGCGCCCGTGCACTGCATGCCCGTACGTACATGATGCGCAATGACTGGCAGAACATGTATACCGCTGCGACCGATGTAATGAATTCAGGGCAATACAATCTGAATACTCCTTATGATGTCATCTTCACCGATGAAGGCGAGAACAGCAGTGAGTCGGTATTCGAGTTGCAATGCGCATCTACTGCCGCTTTGCCCGCAAGCGATAAAATCGGCAGCCAGTTCTGCGAAGTACAAGGTGTACGCGGTTCCGGCCAATGGGACCTCGGCTGGGGATGGCACATGGGAACCGAGCTGATGGGTGAAGCGTTCGAACCGGGCGACCCGCGCAAAGATGCTACGCTGCTTTACTTCCGTCGTTCGGATACTGATCCGATCACTCCCGAGAATACCAACAAACCTTATGGAGAGTCTCCGGTATCTCAAGCCGACGGTACTTATTTTAACAAGAAAGCTTATACCAACCCGGCACTCCGTGAAGAGTTTACCCGGCACGGCTTTTGGGTAAACATCCGCATTATCCGCTATGGTGACGTGGTGCTGATGGCTGCCGAGTCGGCCAATGAATTGGGTAAAACAGGTGAAGCTTCCAACTATCTGGAAATGGTACGAGCCCGCGCCCGTGGCAACAACCCGGACATTCTGCCTAAAGTGACTTCATTAGATCAGACCGTGCTGCGTGATGCCATCCGCCACGAACGACGGGTAGAACTAGGACTGGAATCGGGACGTTTCTACGACCTGGTACGCTGGGGCATCGCTTCGCAAGTGCTCCATGCTGCAGGCAAAACGGGTTATCAACCCAAGAATGCCTTGCTACCGCTTCCGCAGGACGAAATAGATAAATCAAAAGGCGTACTGGTACAGAACCCAGATTATTAAGAGCACACCACAGAGTAACACAGAGTCCCACAGAGATTTATATATCCCGTAGAGATTAAAACTCTGTGCCCTCTGTGGTGAAGTAAAAAAACATATACAGTTATGAACAAGAAATATTCTTTACTCATTCTGCTTGCACTTTTACTCCCGTTGGGGCTGCAAGCGCAAAAACCTCCTCAGGATATGGACCGTTTCCTCGACAATCTGCTGAAACGGATGACCCTGGAAGAGAAAATAGGTCAGCTTAACCTACCGGTAACTGGTGAAATCACCACCGGACAAGCTAAAAGCAGCGACATCGCCACCAAGATAAAGCGAGGTGAAGTAGGCGGATTGTTCAACCTGAAAGGGGTGGATAAAATTCGTGACGTACAGCATCTGGCCGTAGAGAACTCCCGGCTGGGTATCCCTCTGCTCTTTGGGATGGACGTAATTCACGGATACGAGACCATTTTCCCTATCCCCTTGGGACTTTCGTGTACATGGGACATTCCGGCTATCGAAGAATCGGCACGCATCGCCGCCGTTGAAGCCAGTGCCGACGGCATCTCGTGGACTTTCAGTCCGATGGTAGATATCAGTCGCGATCCACGCTGGGGACGGGTATCCGAAGGTTCGGGCGAAGATCCCTTCCTCGGTGCACTGATAGCCCGGGCCATGGTGCGTGGATACCAGGGAAAAGATATGAGTCGCAATGATGAAATCATGGCCTGCATCAAGCACTTTGCTCTGTATGGGGCAGCCGAGGCAGGACGGGATTATAACACCGTAGACATGAGCCGCCAACGGATGTTCAACGATTATATGCTCCCCTATCAGGCCGGTGTAGAAGCCGGAGCAGGTAGTGTAATGGCTTCTTTCAACGAAGTGGAAGGTGTGCCGGCAACAGCCAATAAATGGCTGATGACCGATGTGTTGCGCGGTGCATGGGGATTTAATGGTTTCGTGGTAACAGACTTCACCGGAATCTCCGAAATGATAGAACACGGAATCGGCGACCTGCAAACCGTGTCGGCACGGGCCATCAATGCCGGAGTAGATATGGACATGGTCAGTGAAGGCTTCATCGGTACATTGAAGAAGTCTGTCGAAGAAGGCAAGGTATCGGTCGAAACAGTCAACACAGCTTGTCGCCGCATCCTGGAAGCCAAATACAAACTGGGGTTGTTTGACAATCCCTATAAATACTGCGACCTGAAACGTCCGGCACGTGACATCTTCACAAAAGAGCACCGTGCCGCAGCCCGGAAAATTGCGGGAGAAAGCTTCGTGCTACTGAAAAATGAAGGACTTTCACCTACCCTCGCACCTGTACTTCCTCTCTCTCCTACCGGTACTATTGCAGTGATCGGCCCTTTGGCCAACACCCGTTCGAATATGCCGGGCACATGGAGCGTAGCTGCCGTACTGAACAAAAGTCCTTCTCTGGTAGAAGGTTTGACCGAATGGGTGGGCAATCAGGGAAAAATACTTTATGCCAAAGGCAGTAACCTGATCGGTGATGCTGCTTATGAAGAGAGGGCAACCATGTTCGGCCGTTCGCTGAACCGCGATAACCGCACCGATCAACAACTGCTGGACGAAGCGCTGAAAATAGCTTCACAAGCGGACGTGATTGTTGCCGCATTGGGTGAATCGTCGGAGATGAGCGGTGAAAGCAGTAGCCGCACCAACCTCAATCTGCCGGATGTACAGCACACTCTGCTGGAGGCTTTGCTGAAAACAGGAAAGCCCGTAGTTCTCGTACTGTTTACGGGACGTCCGCTGGTACTCAATTGGGAACAGGAGCATGTCCCTGCCATCCTGAACGTATGGTTCGGGGGTTCGGAAGCCGGTCCGGCTATCGGAGACGTATTGTTCGGTGCAGTCAACCCGGGCGGAAAACTGACCATGACTTTCCCGAAAAGTGTAGGACAGATCCCACTTTATTATGCACACAAGAATACCGGACGACCGCTGAAAGAGGGCAAATGGTTCGAGAAATTCCGCAGTAACTATCTTGACGTGGACAATGATGCTCTCTATCCGTTCGGATACGGACTGTCGTATACGACCTTCCGATTCAGTGACATCACATTGAACCGTTCGTCTATCGGAATGGACAATGAACTGGTAGCCTCCGTCACCGTAACTAATACCGGAGACCGTGCCGGCAGTGAAGTGGTGCAACTCTACATCCGTGACTTGGTGGGCAGTGTCACCCGTCCGGTCAAGGAACTGAAAGGATTTGAAAAGATCTATCTGCAACCGAATGAATCAAGAACCGTCCGCTTTACAATAGCTCCGGAAATGTTGAAGTTTTACAATGCCGACTTGAAGTTTGTAGCTGAGCCGGGCGATTTCGACGTGATGATAGGCCCGGATAGCCGGAATGTGAAAACAGCACGGTTTACATTGCGTTGAACCGGATACACAAGGGAATAGAAAAGAATAAGATTCACCACAGAATCACACAGAGTTCCACAGAGATGATTTTCTCTTAATATGCTATAAACAAAAGATTAAAACTCAGTGAAACCCCGTGTTACTCTGTGGTGAAACAAAAACCATTACAAACAAGAAATCATTATGAATATCCAACTTGTCACTCACAACAGCAAGCTCCTCTTCGTCCTCTTCGCTCTTTTTCTTTTTGTAGCATGCAAGCCAAAAGAAAAGCCCTCGTCTGCCACATCACTGACAGATGACGCTCTGATGGATACCGTCCAGCGACGAACCTTCAACTACTTCTGGGATGCTGCCGAACCTAATAGCGGACTGGCACGCGAGCGCTATCACATGGATGGCGAATACCCGGCAGGGGGGCCGGAGATTGTTACCTCAGGAGGCAGCGGCTTCGGCATTATGGCTATCCTGGCCGGTATTGATCGGGGATACGTCAGCCGGGAAGAAGGCTTACGGCGTATGGAGAAAATAGTCGGTTTTCTGGAAAAAGCCGACCGCTTTAAAGGTGCATATCCGCATTGGTGGAACGGAGAGACGGGACATGTACAGCCTTTCGGACAAAAGGATAACGGAGGCGACCTGGTAGAGACAGCCTTCCTGATGCAAGGTCTGCTGGCCGTACACCAATATTATGCAGAAGGCTCGGCGGAAGAAAAAAAACTTGCCGGACGTATAGACAAGTTGTGGCGGGAAGTGGACTGGAACTGGTACCGCCATGGCGGACAGAATGTGCTGTATTGGCATTGGAGTCCCGAATATGGCTGGGAAATGAATTTCCCGGTACATGGCTACAATGAATGTCTGATTATGTATATCCTTGCCGCTGCTTCTCCTACCCATGGAGTACCGGCAGCAGTCTATCATGAAGGATGGGCACAAAACGGAGCCATCGTTTCACCCCACAAGGTAGAAGGCATCGAACTGCACCTCCGCTATCAGGGTGGAGAAGCGGGTCCGTTATTTTGGGCACAATACTCTTTCCTCGGACTCGACCCGGTGGGGCTGAAAGACGAGTATTGTCCGAGCTATTTTAACGAAATGCGAAATCTCACACTGGTAAACCGTGAATACTGCATTCGCAACCCGAAGCACTACAAAGGCTACGGACCAGACTGTTGGGGACTGACCGCCAGTTATTCCGTGGACGGATATGCTGCTCATGGACCATTGGAACGTGACGACCGGGGAGTCATCTCTCCCACTGCCGCTCTCTCTTCTATTGTCTACACACCGGACCAGTCACTGCAAGTAATGCATCACCTGTACGAAATGGGAGACAAAGTATTCGGTCCTTACGGATTCTATGACGCTTTCAGCGAAACTGCCGATTGGTATCCGAAGCGATATCTGGCCATCGACCAAGGCCCGATAGCCGTAATGATAGAAAACTACCGGACAGGACTATTGTGGAAACTCTTCATGAGCCATCCCGATGTACAAAACGGACTAAAGAAACTGGGATTCAATGTAAAGAAATAAATGATAAAATCAATACTTATCGCTTTATGCACAGTTCTCCTCTGCTGGAATAGCATTCCGGCAGAGGCACAGACGCCACAGGATTCAGTACGCTTCATCGGATATCTTCCCGTCCGACACACCGACCCCACGAAATGGATAACCCGGTATCAAAGTGAAATAGACCGATACCAAACAGAAAACCAAATGCTGAAGGATACCTCCTGTGACGTACTCTTTCTAGGCAGTTCTTCCATTAACTTGTGGGATAATATCTATCGGGACATGGCTCCGCTAAAGATTCTCCGGCGTTCGTACGGAGGTGCCGCGCTCCGGGATATGCTCTACAATTATGATGTAATCGCCCGGGGATATCACCCCCGCAGCATTGTGGTTTACGTAGAAAATGACCTCGCAGGCACTCCCGAGGATCTGACTGTAGGCGAGACATTCGACTTCTTCCGCTTGCTGACCAATCGCCTGCAACGGGACTATCCGGATATTCCGATATTTATTCTCTCCTATAAGCCTTCACTCGCACGCAAAGAGATGATTCCGAAGCATGAAATCATAAATGCTTTGCTTCAGGAATATGCTTCGAAGAGAGAGGGACTCACTTATATTGACGTAGCCTCCTGTCTGTACGACAACAATGGAAAGTTAAGAAAAGACATCTTCAAACAGGACGGATTGCACATGAATCAGAACGGTTACGATCTGTGGACTGCTATCCTGAAACCGAAAATACTGGAAAGCATCCGATAAAATTACGATTTCCTCCACAAGCCTCCCTATCTGTTGCATAGCAGGGAGGTTTATTTCTGTTTATATACTTTTTTCATAGAGTTGATATACTAAATCTATCTGTTATTTATATATTTGCGTTTATAAATACGGAATAACTATGAATAGACATAAATTAGCCTTTTCTTTGATCGGTATTTTCATCGTTCAATTATCTTACGCCGGATATTTTAAGCACATAGGTAGAGAAGAAGGTCTTTCGCAATCGTCCGTTATGGCTATCTATCAAGATAAGCTGGGTAGAATGTGGTTTGGTACACGTGAAGGAGTCAACATCTACAATAGTAATAAGATGGCCGTTTATAAGGCATGGATACAAAACGGAAATCGACCGGATCAGAAAATCCTGATAGGGAATGAGGTTAGTGCCATTACAGGGAGTCAAAACGGAGATGTGTTTCTGATCGTTGACCATGCTTTACTGAAATACGATATTCGTAAAGAGACTTTCGAACGTCTGCGTCAAGAATCTGTCTATGCTCTAACATCTCATGCCGGTGAGATATGGTGTGCCGGACACGACTCTATTTTCCGATACAACCCCCAAAACAATCAATTAGACTTTCAATTAAAAACAGGTATATCATCCATCAACTATCTGACGATAAATGGCAACAGGTTTTATATCGGTGCCAAAGAAGGTCTATATACCACGGAAAACAAAGGGAGGGTTCAATGCCTGATCCCTAAAGTAGATGTTTATCGTATTTTTCAAAGCTCCTGTCAGGAACTTTGGGTAGGCTGCCGTACACAAGGGCTATACCGTATCAACCGGAACGGACGAATTAACCGCATTCCTTATGACCCCTCATCACCAAACGGCATTTCCAGCGAACAAATACGTGAATTTGTAGAAGATCAGCAAGGAAACATCTGGTTCGGGACCTTCGACGGTTTACAAAAATATGATCCAAGCACCCAAACCTACAGCCTCATCAAGCAAGAACAACGCCCGGGAGGGCTCAGCCATTCTTCTATATTTTCACTCTATCAGGATGTACAAGGCACTATCTGGATAGGTAGTTATTATGGAGGAGTCAACTACTTTAACCCGGATAACAACGCATTCAATTACTACACTTATAATCCCGATCGTAGCGACTGTCTCAACTACCCGTTCGCCGGGGCTATGACCGAGGACAAAGATCACCACCTATGGATATGCACCGATGGTGGTGGATTGGCATGTTTAGACCGACAAGCGGGACATTTCACCACTTACACTGCCGGAGGCCCCAACTCACTGCCCCACAATAATCTGAAAAGTATTTGTTACGACCCTAAAAGAGACTGCTTATATATCGGTACACATATGGGAGGACTCTCCCGGTTCGACCGCAAGACCGGACGTTTTTACAACTACCTCAATCATTCCACGAAAGGCCTCAAAGAGCCCAATGATGTTATCTTCCAAGTATCTTTCTATAACGACCAGTTAATCGTTTCCGCTCGTAACGGAGTTTTTTCCATGAATCCCGATACAAATGAATTCCGCTTGCTTTATGACGGATATTACTATCAAACTTTCACCATTGATCCCAAAGGTTTTCTCTGGTTGTCGGCAGGTACTAACTTATATAGTATAAATCTGAAACACCCTGAAGAAGTCAAATCATTCAGTCTGCCTGCATCCATTGGACAGTTCGGTATCAGCAAGATTTTGAAAGGTAACAATCAATATCTTTATATCGCCACTTTAGGTTCAGGACTTTTTTGTTATAACGAACAAACTCAGACCTGCATCAACTATACTCCCGAGCAGAACCAATTACTCAGTAATTATTGCTATAATCTTCTACAGACTTCGACAGACAACATACTCATCACAAGTGATCGGGGTATCACACTGTTTAATCCAACCACCGAATCATTCCGTTCCATTGAACTGGATAACGGACTGTCCCTTTCATCCATCATTAATGGTTGTGGTGTATGGATGTGTAGTGACCATACTATATTTATCGGAGGTACAGGCGGGCTTAGTTCTTTTCTGGAGAAAGACCTGAACAAAGAATATCCCAAACCTAAACTCTATTTTTCAAGTTTATCCGTCAACAACGCACGGATAAGTCCGGATGACAAAAGTCGTATACTGACAGAAGGGCTCCCTTTTGTCCGGGAAATAAATCTAAATGCCACCCAAAATAACCTGACTATTGAGTTTGCTTCTTCCAACTATGTGGATATACTGAATAATACTTGGTATGAGTATCAGTTAGAAGGTTTTGACAAGCAATGGTCACTCACCTCACAAACAAGCCTGAAATACACCAATCTGGATCCTGGAGACTACGTGTTACACGTACGGCAAAAAGGCAACTCCCTGAAAATGCGCAAAGCACAGGAGATCTTATTACAAATACATATCAATACCCCATGGTACCTTACTTGGTGGGCATGGCTCAGTTACATCACTATCAGCATTTCAGTGACCTATTTTATCTGGCGCGAAAAAAGTTCCAGAAGAACTTTGGCGATATTACGGCAAAGCCTCTTTTCTCTTACCTATCATCAGATTCTTTTTAATCCAGCTATTTAAATAGACCATGAGTCCATATTGATTAAATAGTCTTCTTTACGAGCATAAATTTACTTTCAGATGTTATTCCCCTTATCTGGTATCCGCCTTAGGTCATTTAAGATTTTCCTGTTTAGCTCCTTTGCGATATTCCATCGGAGTAACGTTATATTGATTTTTAAAACAACGGCTGAAATAGCGTGGAGAACCGAAACCTAATCTATCGGATATTTCCGCTACCTGTAAATAAGGTTCGTTCTTTAACATCAGCGATGCTATTTTCAACCGGTGATTTAGAATAAATTCATTGGGTGTCATCCCTGTCAATGCTTTAAATTTGGTGTGCAACAATGTTCGCCCCATTCCAAGTTCCTGACATAACATACCAATATCAAAATCCTCATTATCAATATGTTTATCTACCACCTTAATCACTCTATCCAAGAAACCTTTATCTATTGGATTAGCTGCCAACAGGTTGATTTCTAAAATCTGATCTTTGGCAAAACGGCTTTGCATCAACAAGCGGTTACGAATCAAATTATTGCAACGGGTTATTAAGATTTTTGCATTGAAAGGCTTGGTGATATAATCGTCTGCTCCACGGCGTAGCCCTTCTATATTTTGATCTACAGTGTCAAGTGCTGTCAACAACACAACCGGAATGTGACACAGGTTTATGTTATTCTTTATTTTCAGGCACATCTCCGTTCCTGTCATTACCGGCATCATAACATCACTCACTATCAAATCGGGAACTTCTGCAAAAGCCTGTTTCAGTCCCTCCTCGCCATTAGCAGCCGTCACCACCTGATAAAGTGATGAAAATATTTCTTTGAGTACCTGCAAAAGCTCCACATTATCTTCTACCAATAATACTTTCCGTTTCCCTTCCCGTTCATCTATCAAGGGAGTTTCGAATGTAGAATCATCCTTTTTCATAAAATTCTCATCCGGTATGGTATTCTCTTGTACCATAGGTTCCTTTTCCGGAGATTCCAGAAAAACGACTTCAGTATCCTTTTCAAAACAATCACGGTTTTTAGGTAACTTCACAATAAAACAGCTTCCTTCATTTAACTCACTTTCTACCTCAATTGTACCATGATGTAGCTGAATGATACTTTTCGTTAATGCGAGTCCGATACCAGTGCCAACATGAAGCGCTTTATTCCGATTGTCCGCCTGATAAAAACGATCGAATATCCGTTCCTGTTCTTCTTTACTAATGCCATTCCCGGAATCCTTAACTGCAATAACAACCTGATCCGGTGTGGTAGAGGTTAATATGCTTATTTCTCCTTTATCCGGAACATGTTTAAATGCGTTCGAAAGCAAATTAAACAAAACTTTTCGCATTTGCCAGTCATCTATCCAAATAGATATATCCTGCTCCAACAGCTTCAGATGGTAAGAAATGGACTTCTGAGAGGCATAAGCAGAAAAAGAAAGATAGACTTCTTCTAAAAATGTATTCAGACTTTGTTCCGATAGTTTTAATTGGATATAGTTCTGATCGAATTTCCGAAAGTCAAGCAATTCTGAAATTAGAAGTTTCATTTGTTGGGCATGCTTCCTTATCCTGAAAATACTATTATGCAAAGATGGAGGTATCGTATTCTTTTGTAACATAAGCTCTACCTGACTTATAATAAGAGTTAAAGGAGTACGAAACTCATGGCTCACATTGGTAAAGAATCGTAGTTTAGCTTGGTTCATCTCTTCAATATGTTCCTTTTCAATACGTTCTTTCTCCAGCGACATCGCCAAAGTTCTTCTGGAACTTCTACTTAGTTAAGAACAATTAGTGCCTATATTGCGAACAAAAATAGCATAGAGGGGGCTCTTCCACGACATAGTTCAACCATGTTATTCATATTTTGTAAAGTTTAATAGTATACGGATAATGAAAAAGAACAAATTATGTCCAATATTTCTATCTAATTAAGTATCCTATCGCAAAATTTTGTACATAAAAGACATATAGGAAATACGGATTAAGGCAGACTCCAAATTGACTATGAATAATTAGTGTCCTTATTGAGAATAAAAGTATCACATCGGATCAGATCAGTTACCGTAGTTTTGTGGTGTATTTAACACTTTTATTAACTCAATCTAAAGTATTATGAGAAAAAGCAAATTACATTTGCTACCCTTATCTTCTAAAAGGGTACTTGTAAGTACATCGTTAATAATGCTTTTAAGCGGTAGCGCTTGGGCTGTTTCTTCACAAGAGACAGTTGAAAACGGAGATGCGATCACAGCAGTCCCCCAACAGCGCAGAACGGTTAAAGGTATTGTAAAAGATGCAAATGGAGAACCGATTATCGGAGCCAACGTCATTGTGAAAGGTAATAAAACTATTGGCGTCATCACAAACCTGAACGGAGAATTTAGTCTCGAAGTACCGTCCAACGCAACACTGCAAATCTCTTACATCGGCTATCTTAATAAAGAAGTCAAAGTAAGTGGCAACCAGGTGTCTTTCAACATCCAATTGGAAGAAGACAGCAAAACACTCGATGAGGTAGTAGTAGTTGGATATGGCACACAGAAAAAGGCCAATTTAACAGGTGCCGTATCTTCCGTTGATTTTGAAGAACAAACTAAATCACGCCCCATTACGACAGTATCTTCGGCATTAGCCGGTCTAAGTCCGGGACTTCAAGCCAGTTCAGGCTCGGCAATGCCGGGAGAAGATAACACAACCTTACGGGTACGTGGTAACGGCACAATGAATAATGCCTCACCTTTGATTATCATAGATGGTATGGAAGGTTCATTGAATGCTATTAACCCTCAGGACATAGAAAATATCTCTATTCTAAAAGATGCAGCTTCCTGTGCTATTTATGGTGCCCGTGCTGCCAATGGAGTCATCTTAGTCACAACAAAAAGCGGTGATCGAGACAAAATACAGGTAAACTATAGTGGACGCATCTCTTTCAACAGCCCGACACGCATGATCGAAACGATGAGTAACTATGCGGATTATATGGAATTAATGAACGAATCTTGCGAAAATGTTGGCTCCGGTACTCTTTTTGACCAAAAGTATATCGATTTGTGGAGAGAGAAATCAAAAGATCCCAATGGAGTAAATGAAAACGGTGTTCCTAATTACATCGCATACCCAAATACCAACTGGCTGAAAGAATTATACTCAGGAGGTATGATACACGAACATAACCTTTCAGTCTCAGGAGGATCTAACAAAATTCGTTTCCTATTGTCAGCCCGCTATCAGGATAATGAAGGTATTGTAGACAATACAGCCAACAAGACCTATTCTGTACGTGCCAATATTGAAGCCAATCCAACTCAATGGTTGACTTTAGGTACGCGTACTTATGCTTCACAAATGGATCGTGAAGTGGGTGACTTTAGCAATGCCAATACTTTCCTCCGACAATCTACAGCCGGTACTTATCCCGAATGGAACGGAAGTTTCGGCTACCCGGAATGTCCGGACGAACGTGCAACAGCCAATAACCCACTATATAAACTGGCACGGAATGATGGCTTCAAACGCTACAACCGTTTCAACACGACCCTATTTAGCAAGGTCAAGTTCTTTAAAGATTTAAGCTGGGATTTCAATTTCAATTACAACCGTTACATCTACGAAACCCGCCAATGGGGGGTACCTGCTTATCAGACACGTTTCAGTGACGGGGTAATTGTCGATGGTATCACTCCTCCTTCTCAATTAAGTACAAGTTTCGGTTATGAGTCCAATTACTCTTATACATTGGAAAACCTGTTAAACTACCATCATACATTTGCTCAGAAACACGATGTATCCGCGCTGTTAGGCTATCAGGAATTCTATAAGAATTACTATACTGTAGATGCCGCAAAGAAAGGTTTGATCGACGAATCACTGAACCAGTTTGATGAAGCAACCGAAATGACAAGTACCAAAGGTGCAACCCAGGATTATGCCACACGTTCTGTATTTGGACGCGTGAACTATGCATATAATTCCCGGTATTTATTTGAGGCAAATTTCCGTTATGACGGCTCCTCACGTTTCCACAAAGATCATCGTTGGGGATTCTTCCCTTCCTTATCAGGTGCATGGCGCATCTCAGAAGAAAGCTTCATGGAAAATACCCGTACCTGGCTGGATAACCTGAAAGTCCGTGCATCCTGGGGTAAATTAGGTAACTCTGAAATTGGTAACTACGAATACATGTCGGTATACAGTACCACCAACGCAGTATTTGGAAATGCCTTAAATTCTGCATTGTATATGGGTGCCATCGCCAATAGCTTACTGAAATGGGAATCTACCACCTCTGTCAACTTTGGTATTGATGTTAATTTATTAAAGAACCGTCTGAGCATAAGTGCCGACCTGTATCAAAAGAAAACTGACGGTATCTTATACCGCCCGACTATTCCTTATGTATTCGGAACAATGACTGCCCCCCGTCAGAACCTCGCCAAAGTGAGCAATAAGGGAGTCGAGTTATCACTGGGATGGCGTGATAACATAGGAGGGGTAAACTACTCCATTAACGGTAACTTCTCATACAACAAAAGCAATATCGATGCCTATAACGGCACTTATGAAAGAACATGGGTAGAAGATCCGAATAACAAACTGACCGGTGGTAAATGGGAAGATAATATCGGTAAAGTGTCCAGTGGTGGCACAACACCCATTGTTGAAGGCCGCATGATGAACGAATACTATTTACGGAACGTTTATCATGGCAATGGCTCTTACTACAATGCGGATGGCAGCGTAAACCCTCAAGGAGGACCTAAGACCGGTATGATCCGTACAGAAAAAGATATGGCATGGGTGAAAGATATGATCGCAGCCGGATATGAATTTCAACCGGGGAAAACGGTTGCTAAAAACAAGATCTGGTATGGTGATTACATCTATGCCGACTCCAATAATAATGGAGTATATGGCGATGATAATGACTATACTTTCCAAAAAACTTCCAATAAGCCTAAATACAATTTCGGTTTTCAGGCCTCTGCCGCATGGAAAGGATTCGACCTCTCTATGGTATGGGCAGGAGCTGCCGGATTCAGCATATATTGGGGGGCAACCACAGGATACAACGCCGCATCTACTGAATGGGGTAGTACTATCGCACAACGGGTTGCTGAAAATCATTATTTCTACAATCCCGAAAATCCGGATGATCCACGTACCAACATCAACGCAAAATATCCGCGTATGGCTTATATAGACGGCTATGTACAAAATCGTCATGGCAATACAACCTTATGGCTGTACAAAGGTGATTACATTAAATTGAAGAACCTGTCTCTAGGCTATACTCTACCGAAAAACTGGGTTTCAAAAATTGCTATGCAAAATGCACGTGTTTATGTTTCAGCTGAAAATCTGCTGACAATTACCGGATTTGAAGGCCAAGACCCGGAATCTGCTACCGGTATGGGCTATTCTCCGTTTAGGACAATTGCAATAGGTGCCAATATAACATTCTAAATAAATCTTGAAATCTTATGAAACTATTAAATAAATTATTCATATTAACAGCCACAGCAATTGCTATAAGCAGTTGCCAAGGAGATTTACTGGACACAAAGCCATATGATAAAGCATCATCGGGCAGTATGTGGAGCAACGAAAACTTTTGTACTATGGGAGTAGCATCTATCTACGCTACCCTGCGCGAAGGTTATGTAGCAAAAGAGGCTTATCTAATGGAGGCATTCAGCGTGGGAGCAACCTGCCGTGACAACGATTATCCGCTACTGGCCGGTACAGCTTCCATCGGTTCCGGAATATTCTCAGACTATTGGAAACAACATTATGCAGGTATCTACCGTGCCAATGATGCCATTGTACATCTACCCGACGCACCGATAAGTGAAAGCGTAAAAGGTAAATTATTATCCGAAGCAAAAGTATTGCGTGCATTTTATTATTACAAACTGAATGCAGTTTTCAGGGGTGTTCCTTATTATAATACGCCTATGGAACTTGATCAGGCAGACAAACCACGTGAAAGCGAAGAGAATATATGGAATTTCTGCATACAAGATTTAACCGACGCAATAAATGATCCGAATTTTCCCGACCGTATCGCTGCCGGTAAAGCAGAATGGGGTCATGTCACCAAATCAGTGGCTTATGCATTACGTGGAAAAATCTATCTATGGACCAAAGAATGGAGCAAAGCGGAAGCAGATTTCCGTAAAGTAGGTGAATTGGGACATTCATTATTTCAGGATGGGTACAAGCAACTCTTCAAAGAAGCTAATGAACAGAGTGATGAAGCTATCTTCTCTTTGCAGTGTATCGATAATAATGGTAGCACTTACGGAAATTCCATGAGTTTCCGTTATGGTGGTCGTACCACATTTGGTTCTTGCTGGAACACTATGTTAGCCAGTGTGGATTTTGTAGAAACCTACGAAAATATAGACGGCAGTAAATTTAACTGGGATGAATACATTCCGGGATTCTCAAGCTTAGATATTAAAGACCGTGAAGTATTCTTCTTGCGTAATACTGATCCGGCAACAGTAAAAGCACAGTATCGCGAAATCGGCTTTGACGGCACGGAAGAGGCATTAGACGACATGGTAAAAAAAATAAAAGCCAAAGTAGACGGACGTCTGGAGAAGTTGAGTGACAAGGCAAAAGCATTATATCTCCCGGCAGGAAACGAGGCTCGTATCAAAGCTGCTTATGACAGCCGCGATCCTCGTTTAGCCCAAACTGTCATCACTCCATATGCTACATATGACGGTTCGGGAAACAGTGTAGACCACACCTTCACTTCACGCTGGCCCTACTATGGTGCTGACACCGATTATCCTTATGACTTACGTACTGACACTCAGAGCCATTTATACTATTTGTTCCGCAAATTTGTTGCTGAAGGTTCAAGTGAGATGACCAATCGTGAACAATCTCCGATTGACCTGCCAATTATCCGCTACGCAACTGTCGTCATAGGATTGGCAGAAGCATTGAATGAGCAGGGTAAAACCGATGAGGCCATCGAATGGCTGAATAAAGTACGCCAACGTGCCGGTGTTGCACTGTTGAACAGCAATACTGCCACTATGGTTCAGGGACAGGAAGATATGCGCGTTCGTATCCAGAATGAATTCCGCTGGGAAACAGCAGGTGAAGGAGTTGACTTTTACGAAGAACTCCGTTGGAAAACATGGAAAGAAAGTAAATTTAATAATGCTGATGGTACAGCCGGGATGAAAGATGTATGGGGGACTATCACCTATCCTTACACATGGGGAGGAGACCAATATTATGTATGGCCAATCCCAAAACATGAAACTGATATGAACAAATCCCTGACCCAGAATTCGGGCTGGAATTAAACAAATACGTTTAAGCTACTGATTCTTATAAACCAAAGGGCTGTGTCAAAAACTCTTTTCACCACAGATTACACGGATTATCACAGATTATCAACATGGATAATCAATGACTTAGAACTCATTTTGTGTTACTCAGTGTCCTCTGTGGTGAGTTTCGACACACGCCCTCTATTCCATCTGAAAAGAAAGTTCTAAACAGACTCTTTTATCATTTTTTCCTCTTTTGAAGGTTGATTCCCTCAAATATCCAACTAAAATAGAAAAATTATATAGCATTAAGAACCATTTAGTAAGATAAAATAGCAATAAATTGTGTTACTTTGCCTACGTTAAAATCTTAATTTTATTACGATGAAGAAATTATTAATATTCACTCTCTTGCTATGCTGTACTGTAAAAGCTCTCAGCTATACAGAACGGAACTATCTTCAAAAACAGGCCAACGTAAGCAGTTTGCAGGAAGTGCTTATATTAAATCAACAATGGGTCACTTATCCTGCTTATACCGACCGAACCGGATGGGACACTTTTTTAGGCTCTTTCAAGAATGAATGTATCCTTCGCGGAGAGAAGCAGTTGAATTATCAATGGCAGGTTGTGAAAGCTACTGATTATATGGAATTTGAACGCAGCGGCAACCGTAGCGTTATGGAAACTCCTTTCGCCAATAATAACAATGCCATAGCCGACCTGCTACTCGCTGAACTCGCAGAAGGGAAAGGACGATTTATCGATCAGCTGATCAACGGTGTATATCATTCCTGCGAGATGACTTCCTGGGCATTGGCCGCCCATTTGAATGCACAACAGTCTCACCGCTCATTACCCGATTTTAAAGAAAACATCATAGACCTGACAGCAGGTGACTTAGGCTCTTTACTCGCATGGACCTATTATTACATGCACAAAGAGTTTGACAAGCTCAATCCTGCTATATCCGAACGTTTACGGCATACGCTCCAACAGCGTATATTGGATCCTTACATGAATAACGATCACTTCTGGTGGATGGCAGTGAACTATAGACCGGGAATGTTGGTCAACAACTGGAATCCTTGGTGTAACAGCAACGCCTTAATGTGTTTTATGCTGCTTGAAAATGATAAAGAAATGTTAGCGAAGGCAATATACCGCAGTATGGTTTCGGTAGATAAATTCATCAACTATACCCATACCGACGGTGCATGTGAGGAAGGCCCCTCCTATTGGGGACATGCCGCCGGAAAAATGTTTGATTATCTGGAATTACTGTCAGCCGTTACCGGGGGAACTGTCTCCATCTTCGATAATCCCATGATAAAGAATATGGGCGAATATATATCACGTTCATACGTGGGCAAAGGATGGGTGGTTAATTTCGCTGATGCTTCGGCGAAAGGCAGTGGAGACGCTCCCTTGATATTCCGGTATGGCAAGGCTGTAAACAGTAACGAAATGAAAGGATTCGCTGCTATGATTAACACCAATAAACTCCCTTCCGGACGCGATATATACCGTACGCTTGCTGCTATAAAAATTGCGAACGAACTAAAAGAAACTCAAGCGGCACATCTGACTCCCCCATTCTCCTGGTATCCGGAAACCGAATTCTGCTATATAACTGACAATAAAGGAAACTTTCTGGCCGCTAAAGGAGGATATAACGACGAGAGCCATAATCATAATGACGCAGGTACCTTCTCTTTCTGGATAGACCAAACTCCTTTTCTTATTGATGCCGGAGTAGGGACCTATACACGCCAGACATTCAGCAAGGATCGCTACACCATTTGGACCATGCAGAGCAACTATCACAATCTCCCCCTGATTAATGGCGTCCCCCAGAGATACGGAGCAACATATAAAGCAACACAAGTACAAGCTGACAAGAGGAAAAACACATTCACAGCCAATATAGCGACAGCCTATCCGGCCGAAGCAGAAGTGGAATCATGGATACGTTCCTATTCACTTCAGAAAGGACAATTACGGATTTCAGATTCTTTCCGTCTGACAACAGCCAAACAGCCTAATCAAATCAATTTCATGACATGGGGGCAGGTGAATACGGAAATACCGGGAAAAATTCAATTGGAAGTAAAAGGAAAGAAAGCCGTCATAGAATATGATAAACAACTGTTCGATGTGAAAACAGAAACAATTCCATTAACAGATCCCCGGCTATCCAATGTATGGGGTAAATCGATTTATCGCATTACACTCACAGCAACAAACATCTATAAAACAGGAAATTATTCTTTTATCATAAAAAAACAATAAAACATGAACTTAAAACCCTTATTGGGAGCAGCCTGCGCAATGATATGTGTGGCTTGCTCAAACCACAAACCCACAGTACCGTCTTTTATAACAGAGAATGTAGAATTTGCCAAAGCACAACTCGGTTTGGCCATCGACACCATCGAAGCAAGCGGAAAATGTCTCAATCCTGTAACTCTCAATAGAGATGGATCTGTATATTACTGCGGATATGCCGATTGGCGCAGTGGATTTTTTCCCGGTAGCATCTGGTATCTGTACGAACTGACAGGTGACACCAGCTATCTTCCACTGGCCAGAAAATATACTGAAGCCATTCGCCCGGCCGAGCACCTGACCTGGCATCACGATATAGGATTCATCATTAATTGCAGTTTTGGTAACGGCCTAAGGCTCGCTCCCGATGCAGCTGCATATAAAAACGTAATGATACAGGCAGCCAAATCACTCTGTACCCGTTTTCGCCCTAATGCCGGAGTCATTCAAAGCTGGGATGTAAAAGGCAATAGCTGGCAAAGTGAAAGAGGCTGGGAATGTCCGGTTATCATTGACAACATGATGAACCTGGAACTTCTGTTCGAAGCAACCAAACTGTCCGGTGATTCCACTTTCTATAAAGTAGCCGTAGCACACGCAGACCGTACTCTTTCCGAGCATTTCCGCCCTGATGGAAGTTGCTATCACGTAGTGGACTACAATATTTCGGACGGCTCCGTACGTCATAAACAGACAGCACAAGGATATGCTGATGAATCAGTTTGGTCACGCGGGCAGGCATGGGCTATCTATGGCTTCACTATTTGCTATCGTGAAACGAAAGACCGCAAATATCTGGACCAGGCACTGAAAACATTCAATAGGATGAAAAATGATCCGCACATGCCCGAAGATCTGATACCTTACTGGGACATGGATGCACCCAATATACCCAATGAACCCCGGGACGCTTCTTCTGCATCCTGCATCGCTTCTGCCCTGTATGAAATCAGCACATATGCAGTATCCGATGCCGCTTCTTACAAAGCATACGCAGACCGCATTATGCATAGTCTCGCCTCACCTGACTATCGGGCCGCATTGGGCACTAACGGCAATTTTATCCTGATGCATAGCGTAGGCAGTATTCCGCACAATAGTGAAATTGACGTACCTCTGAACTATGCAGACTACTACTTTCTGGAAGCCCTGAAGCGTAGAAAAGATTTAGATAAATAATTTTATAATAAAGAAGTATCATGAAAACACAACTGTTTAAATTTGCCTGTTTAATTATCTGCTTATTAACGATAGCTCCCAATTGCCATGCCGGCAGCAAGTGGAAAGCTAAACATGTAGTCTTAATTGGACTGGACGGCTGGGGTGCCTACAGTGTAGAGAAAGCTAATATTCCCCATATCAAACAATTAATGAATGATGGTTCTTACACACTGACCAAACGCTCTGTACTCCCTTCGTCCAGTGCAGTAAACTGGGCATCTATGTTCATGGGAGCAGGCCCGGAACTACACGGATACACAACCTGGAATTCAAGTACTCCGGATCTTCCTTCGAAAGAATTAAGTAAAGATGGCATTTTTCCAACTATATTCCAATTGCTCCGCGAAGCTGATCCGAAAGCTGAAATTGGCACTTTCTACGAATGGGTCGGCATCAAATATCTGGTGGATACGCTGGCAGTAAACAAATATAACCAAGGGATTAACTATGAAAAATATCCTACGGAACTATGCGAAAAAGCCGTGAAGTACATTAAAGAGAAAAAGCCGACTTTAACACTTATTGCCTGGGATAATCCGGATCATGTGGGACATAAGGAAGGTCATGATACACCAGCCTATTATCACAAACTCGAAGAAATAGACGGATACATCGGCAAAGTAATGAATGCGGTGAAAGAAGCCGGAATACTGGATGAAACGATTTTTATAATAACATCCGACCATGGCGGAATCAATAAAGGGCACGGAGGAAAGACAATGCAGGAGATGGAGACTCCGTTCATCATCTCGGGGAAAAATATCAAGAAAGGGCATGAAATTCAGGCCAGCATGATGCAGTTTGACGTAGCTGCTACCGTGGCTGCCATTTTCAAACTCAAGCAGCCACAAGTATGGATCGGAAGGCCCATAATGGAAGTATTTAAGTAAGAAAGAATGCTAACAAGTTAAAGACATAGGATGAAACGAACCAACAGAACATTATTCATTCATAATACAGCAAGAGGGAGAATAAAATTTCTTCTTCTTGCTCTATTTGCTTTTCAAGGCTTACAAGCACAAAAGCTATTCCCCGCTCCTTCTGCGATAGAGACACATAAAGGTACATTCTCTTATGACGAAGTTTCGGCTAAGTGTGTACGAACTACTATCTCTAAGTCTCTACCTGCTATCGGCATAGAATACTCGGATGAAGCATATCAACTGGAAATTACACCGGATTCTATCTTCATTGATGCCACTTCTGCGAAAGGAGCATTTTATGCCCACCAAGCCATTAAACAACTGGCACGGCACGAACGGGGCAAAATCCGCTGTTGCCGGATTTACAGTTCGCCACGCTACGCATGGCGCGGATTTATGCTCGATGAAAGCCGCCACTTCTTCGGTAAAGAGAAAGTTAAACAATACCTCGACTTAATGGCTTTACTCCATCTCAATGTATTCCACTGGCATCTGACAGACGAACCGGGATGGCGAATTGAAATCAAAAAATACCCTAAGCTGACGGAAATAGGGGCCGTTGGCAATTGGCATGATGCCCAAGCAACTCCGCAGTTCTATACACAGGACGATATACGAGAGATTGTGGCTTATGCGGCCGAACGCCAGATTATGGTGGTTCCTGAATTCGATATGCCCGGACATGCCACAGCGGTCTGCCGCGCTTATCCCGAAGTATCGGGCGGAGGAGAAGGACGCTGGAAGCATTTCACATTCCATCCTTGCAAAGAAGAAACTTATCGTTTTATCAGCGATGTACTCGATGAAATAGTAGCCCTCTTCCCGGCTCCCTATATCCATATTGGAGGTGATGAAGTGCACTACGGCAATCAGAACTGGTTCACAGATCCTGAAATCCAGAGCTTCATAAAGGAAAAAGGGCTGATCAATGAAACCGGACTGGAGCATTACTTCATCCGCCGTGCTGCCGATCTGGTAGCGGCCAAAGGTAAAAAAATGATTGGTTGGGACGAAATAGTGGACGCCGGTATCTCCCCCTCCAAAGCGTTGGTTATGTGGTGGCGCCACGACCGCAAGTACCAGTTGCTGAAAGCGCTTGAGCAAGGCTATCAGGTAGTCCTGACTCCACGTCGCCCGCTGTATGGCGATTTCGTACAGGATGCCTCACATAAAGTGGGACGCTATTGGGATGGATTCAATCCGTTGCAAGACATATATGCCTTCCCCGAACCGATCAGTCATCTTTTTAAAGGATACGAAGATCAGATACTGGGTATGCAGTTCACACTTTGGACCGAACGGATTGCAGACGGAAAACGGTTGGACTTCATGACCTTCCCACGCCTGATAGCACTGGCAGAATCTGCGTGGACATCGTCCAAAGAGAAAGACTGGAGTCGTTTCTGCATGCGGTTACCGTCTTTCCTGGAATATCTGAAGGAGCAAGGCATCTATTATTTCGATGTGATTCACCCACAAGAAACTCCCGAACCGGGCGGACCGGAGAAAGCGGACGTATTACAAAACGGATAGAGAAATACCGATGATCTCAATAATAACATCATTAATCAATACATAATCAAGAACATATGAAACAGCAGAAATGTAACTATTTTCCCTCCTTGTGGTGGAGGGGTCGAGAAAAAGGTTTAAGTACTTTTCTTTTCCTACTTCTCTTTTCCATCTCGCTCCATGCCCAGCGTCAGGATATTCTACTCAACAATAACTGGAATTTCCGTTTTTCGCATCAGGTACAGGGAGACACCCGGCGGGTGGACTTGCCGCACACCTGGAATGCACAAGACGCACTTGCCGGCAAAATAGATTATAAACGAGGTATTGGCAACTACGAGAAAGCTTTGTACATCCGCCCCGAATGGAAAGGTAAACGTCTTTTTCTTCGTTTCGACGGAGTAAACAGTATAGCCGATGTATTTATTAATCGCAAGCATATAGGTGAGCACCGAGGCGGATACGGAGCCTTCATCTTCGAAATCACGGACTTGGTGAAATATGGAGAAAAGAACTCTGTCCTGGTACGCGCCAACAACGGTGAACAGTTAGACATCATGCCGCTGGTGGGTGACTTCAATTTTTATGGAGGAATCTATCGGGACGTACATCTGCTGATAACCGACGAGACTTGTATCTCACCTTTGGACTACGCTTCGCCGGGAGTTTATCTGGTACAGGAGGTCGTCAGCCCGCAGGAAGCGAAAGTATGCGCTAAAGTTAACCTATCCAACCGTGCAGCCGACGGAACTGCCGAACTTCAGGTCCTGGTAACGGATGGTACCAAGGTGATTTGCAAAGAGAGCCGCAACGTGTCATTGAAACAGGGGGCTGATATTCAGGAACAACTCCCTCTACTGATTCAGAAACCACGTCTCTGGAATGGTTGCGAAGATCCCTTTATGTATCAGGTCAGTATCAGTCTTCACAAAGACGGCAAACAAATCGACAGTGTAACGCAGCCATTAGGATTGCGCTATTATCATACCGATCCGGATAAAGGATTCTTTCTGAATGGCAAACACCTGCCGCTTCATGGAGTCTGTCGCCATCAGGACCGCGCAGAAGTAGGCAATGCACTCCGCCCGCAGCATCACGAAGAAGATGTGGCACTGATGCGCGAAATGGGAGTCAATGCCATCCGCCTGGCACACTACCCTCAAGCTACCTATATGTACGACCTGATGGATAAACACGGTATTGTAACCTGGGCCGAGATTCCGTTTGTAGGTCCCGGAGGATATGCAGATAAAGGTTTTGTAGACCAAGCTTCCTTCCGCGAAAATGGTAAACAACAATTGATCGAACTGATCCGGCAGCACTACAACCACCCTTCCATCTGCTTCTGGGGACTATTCAATGAGCTGAAAGAGGTGGGTGACAATCCCGTAGAATATGTAAAAGAACTGAATGTACTGGCAAAACAGGAAGACCCTACCCGCCCGACAACTTCGGCCAGTAACCAGGACGGCAATTTGAACTTCATTACCGAAAACATAGCCTGGAACCGTTACGACGGTTGGTATGGAAGTACTCCGAAAACACTGGCAACCTTTTTGGACCGTACACATAAAAAACACCCCGAACTACGCATCGGCATCAGTGAATATGGGGCAGGAGCCAGCATCTATCATCAGCAGGACTCACTCAAACAACCGTCGGCTTCAGGCTGGTGGCATCCCGAGAACTGGCAGACTTACTACCACATGGAGAATTGGAAAATCATTGCCGAACGTCCCTTCGTATGGGGTACTTTCGTTTGGAACATGTTCGATTTCGGGGCAGCTCATCGTACGGAAGGCGACCGTCCGGGTATCAACGATAAAGGACTTGTCACCTTCGACAGAAAAGTGAGAAAAGATGCTTTCTACTTCTACAAAGCTAACTGGAATAAACAGGAACCGATGATCTATCTGGCGGAAAAACGCTGTCGGCTCCGCTATCAGCCGGAACAGACCTTCATGGCTTTCACCACTGCCCCGGAAGCCGAACTATTTGTAAACGGTATCAGTTGTGGTAAACAAAAGGCGGACACCTACTCAACCGTTGTGTGGAAAAATGTCAAACTCACCTCGGGAGAGAATATCATTCGTGTGACTACTCCCGGCAAGAAACCACTTACAGACGAAGTGACAGTAGAATATAAAGAAGACAGACCGCTCTAATGAAACGGATCATTTTATCGATTGTATGGGGACTGCTGACCGGATGGGCGGCAGTCCCTTGCCTTTGGGCACAGTCACGCACAGGAACTGCCGATCGGGAGATCTGGGTAAAAACTCTTGTACGCCTGGCCGATCCCGTACTCAGTAACCTGGCCAATGAAACACTGAAAAAGGAAATGCCTTACGAATCGCTTGCTCCCAACCGGCAACGTTTTTCTTATCTAGAGGCAGTGGGACGAACCGTATGCGGCATTGCTCCATGGCTGGAACTAGGAGAAGACGATACTCCCGAAGGACAATTACGTAAAAAATACATCGAACTGACGGTGAAAGGGATCAGCAATGCAGTGAATCCGTCCTCACCCGATTACCTGATCTTCGGAGAACCTTCACAACCCTTGGTAGATGCCGCATTTCTGGCAGAAGGATTATTGCGTGCACCTAAACAATTATGGGGCAACCTCTCACCCACTGCCCGCAAGCAAGTGGTGACGGAGTTAAAACGAAGCCGTGTTATCAAGCCCAATGAAAGCAACTGGCTGCTGTTTGCCTCCATCGTGGAAGCAGCCCTGCAAGAATTCACCGGAGAATGTGATACAACGCGGCTCAATTATGGGGTACGCAAGTTCAGAGATCTTTGGTATAAAGGAGACGCCCAGTATGGAGACGGAGCAGAATTCCACCTCGATTATTACAATAGCTTCGTGATTCATCCCATGCTTACCGATGTATTAGTTGTCATGCAGAAGCACCGGATGCCGGAAAGTGAATTTCTGAATGTACAGCAAAAACGCCTGGGACGCTATGCCGAACAATTGGAGCGTTTCATTTCTCCGGAAGGAACATATCCGGTAATCGGACGTTCGATTGTCTATCGTACCGGAGTATTTCACGCATTGGGGCAAGCAGCTTTACTGCATCTCCTTCCGCAACAAATTGTTCCCGCACAGGTACGCTGCGGCATGACGAAAGTTATAGAGAACCAATTCCGGTCTGCTGCCAATTTCGACACAAAGGGTTGGTTGAAGATAGGTTTCTCCGGTAATCAGGTTCAAATGTCGGAGTCCTACATTAATACAGGAAGTACTTACTTGTGCCTGACCGGTTTCTTGCCATTGGGACTACCCGCCGACGATCCTTTCTGGAGTGCCCCTCCGGCCGAATGGACCAACCTGAAAGCCTGGTCGGGGAAAGAGGTTCCGGCAGATCATTCTTTATAAACCGGCATTTGCTCTTTACGCTTACGGCATTCTTTTTGTAAGACACCAGCATTTAAATAAAGAAAAGGGGATGTCAGGACTCAAACTTAAAGAAGGAGAAATTGGAATCAGAAACGTACACCCTCATCAACAACGAAAATAGCCCTATCATTACTCTAAAATAGAGTTCGATAGGGCTATTTATGTTTTTGGTTGTAATCTGTAGCTGTTTCAAGTGGTCATTTTAGTTCCGACACACTTTCTTCTTTACGGACTGCTGTTTACGGTTGGACGCAAATTCCTAATTAGCGCCACCACCTTGACCGCCTTGTCCGCCGTCGCCTTTCACATCATCGTTATTGATACTGCGAGCGGCTTTCTTCACACTGGCCTTCAACTCGCCGATACGGTAGCTAAGGCTGATACCAAAGCTACGGCTCTGATAACGGCTGCTGCTCTTCGACAAGAAGTTTTCACCCATAGTGGTATTATTATACGAACGATACTTCTCGAAGATATTGCTTACATAGGCACTCACTGTAAAGCGATCTTTGATGAAAGAGCGGTTCACACCCAGACTATAGTAATAATATCCCGATCCCTTACCTTGCAGGCTGATGTAAGGAGTACTTCCTCCGGCATTCAGACTGGCACGTATCTTCAATGGGAAGGTGTGCTGGATACCACCGTATAAAGAGGCATTCCATCCATAGTTATGCAATCCCTGAGCCGGACTCTTAATATCAACGTAGCTGCCATCACCGTTCAGATAGATACGGGTGTTGGGAGAAGCGTTCCAGTTACCGTAAAGGCTCAGACCTGTATTGCGGTTCTTACCGATATTTTCGTAAGTGCTATACAATGCACCTTCGGGAGCATGATGTCCTCCGGGGAACTCTTCACCACCCTTACCAATCAAACGGCTGACCCGTTCGATACCGTTGTTTCCGAATGAGTGGCGCAGAGAGATATTGACATTAAACTTCATGCTGAACATACTATAGCTCAGGTTGAACGAGTGGCTCTTTTCACTTTCCAGATTCGAATTACCCTGGCTGATAAACATCGGGTTGCGGTCGTCAAAATAAGGATTCAAGTTCCAGATACCCGGACGCCAGATACGCATGTTGTATCCACCGCGCAAGTTCTGTGTCTTACCGATCTTGATGCCCATGGTTACAGAAGGAACAAAGTCGTTATAACTGGTACTGAAATCCGCTTCAGGTCCGATGGCTCCTGCCAGATACTTCACATCCTGTGACGTATATTCATAACGTACTCCCGGCTTGAATGAGAATGTTTTATAACGAAGTGTGTATCCCAGATAAGCGGCAAGAATGTCATTCAGATGTTTATACTTGCTACTACGGTCGTTGTTGTATTCGTAGTTGTCACTGACGCCCTCGGCTTCGAACAGTTTGTTATCACTAAGGTTATTACGGATGATATATTTAGCTCCGGCTTCAATAGTATGCAATTTTCCGATTGGAGTAGTATAATCCACCTGGAATGTATGTTCGGTAGTATTGGTCTTGCCATCCGAATGAGAGTTATTCAGCAAGAATTTCTTAACGATATCCATTTCAAACGGATCTTTGATATCTTTATAGTCCGTATAATAGTCAGAGTTCTGCGGCTGTGTACTGATCTTGTACGAGAGAGTGATCATACGGTCCTTGTTCTTTTTAGAGGTACGCTGATAATCGACATTACCACGCATAGAATACCAGGAACCGTCTCCGTCGCTCAACGAGCGGTATTGATAAGCCAATCGGTCTCTCTGGGCATTCCACATTGTAGTCAACCCGTCGCTCTTATTATCATTGGCACCGCCGTACATACCGAATGACGCTGTCAGCAAACGTAATGTATCAATTTCGTAACTGGCCTCAAGATTGCCGTACTGGAAACTGCCGTTATAATCGGAAGAGCTTTTCGATTCCAGATACTTCTGATCTTCCGAATCATAATTTTCACGGTAACTGTCCGAATAGCTTTTAGGCGATGTATCGTAGTTATAATTATAATTTCCTGTAATAGTCAGTTTTCCGGATTTGATAGTAGCATATCCACCGGCACCAGCACCACGATTGCTACCACTGGCACGGAAAGTTGCAGTATAACCTTCGAATCCACCACCGACAGTTACAATATTCAGGATACCGCCCACACCTTCTGCATCATATTTAGCTCCCGGAGAAGTGATTACCTCAATATGTTTAATGGTATTGGCCGGCATACTCTTGAGCACGTCTTTCGGGTTATTGCTCATCATATTATTAGGCTTACCGTTTACATGGATTTTAAAACTGCTGCTGCCATTTACCTTAATGTTATCTTCGCCGTCCACTGTTACCAACGGTACTTTACGAAGCATTTCCATTACGGTATTGGTCTTCGAGTCAGGATCGTCTTCGATGTTATATTCAATTTTGTCTACATCCACCTTTACCAGTGGCTTCTGAGCAACGACTTCTATACCTTTCAGTTCGTTAGTAGCCTCGGCCATATTTAATTTTCCCAGATCGATCACCTTTTCACTCGCTTTGACAGTAAAGTCTTTCACGATCGTGACTTTACCTACAGACGATAAGGTAATAATATACTCTCCGGGAGCAACAGTCAGTTTCTCCTGGAATTTACCATTCAAATCGGTTACAGCCATTTTAAGAGCTTTTTGAGGAGCATTCTTTTTTGCGATCTTAATTGTAGCATAAGGTTCGCCTTCCTGAGTCAACGAATCAAGAAGCACGCCTTTCAATGTATAAGATGGAGCTGCCGTACGTTGTTGGGATTGCTGTGTTTTTTGCTGTTGGGCATACATCATGCCGGATGTCATGAACATCAACAGCAACAATAGTAGTAGTTTGTTTCTCATGTGAAGTTATGTTTTAGTTTATAGTCTATCTGACGTAAAATCATAGTATTTGTCACAGAATGGCAACGAAAATATCGACTTTATATTCGTTTACGAAACCCTCGGAGTTAAGAAAGGTGAAATAGAGTGATTTTTATTCTTTTTTATCAGAAGTCGTTCGATAACGCACATTAAATCAGATAAAAGAAAAAAAGTACGACAACATTTGCTGCGATTACACATCCGAATCCGCCCAATATCCACGAGCGCAATTTACTCTGCTTACCCGAGAAGAAAAGCGCATAACACATGTTGACCACAATGTTACTGATAATGGCCTGCATGGTACAAGCCATCACCACAGTAGCCGCTACACTTCCCGTGCCCTGCAATAAGTTCAGGATAAAAGGAGTAATATCACTAAAACCGGAAACGAACGACAGCAGGTTCAACCCTCCTGTCCCGGCATAAATCAAGGTATAGTGTGTCAGTACGGTAAATATAACAAATAACCCTGCAAAAATCAAAGCCACCTTGAACTCCAACGGATTACTGCTGTCATCTTCTTCTTCCACAAGGTCAGCGTCGGGTGTCCGCTTCCGACGAGTGTGGATAAACCAGGCTACACCGGCTGCAACGGCAGCCATAATCAATAGATAAGGATAGATAGAAGTAAAAATAGTGGAGCTGAAAATAAGAATTAGAATCATGAAGCGCAAAAACATCATGCTGACAGCCAAAAGCATGGCGGCAACATATTCGGATGCTTCCTGCGAGTGTGCATTACGGCTTTTACGGGCGAGTACCGAGATTGTAGCCGTACTACTGTAGAGCCCGCCGATAATGCCGGACACCAATACCCCCGATTCACGAAAGACATACCGCTTCAGCAAATAGGAAAGATATGAAATACCCGAAACCACTACTGTGGCCAGCCAGATGGTATAAGGCGTCAGGTTGATGTCAGGGATAATATTTTCATTAGGCAACATCGGAAGGATGATACCACTGATAGCCAAGAACTTGGCCAACGTAATCATTTCATCGTTTTTCATTCGCTGTGCGATCTCCGTAAAAGTATGCTTCAGTTCGGTAAGCAATAAAACAGTAACAATCACCATGACGTAAAACCATGAAGGCTGTGTAGACACAATCGGAGCAATGCAGTAGGTGATCAGTGCGATGATAATAGTCGTCACCCCGAATACATGGAATTGGGACTGCTTCACATAATAGTTGAGCCCTAAAAGAATGCCGAGTATCAAACCACCTCCCATGAAAAGGTGCATCTCTTCCGGATCGAGGATATACAAAAGATACCCCAGCATTCCGATAAACGTAAAGGTGCGGTCAGTACCGAAAAGAGTGGTTTCTCCTTCACGTTTCAGACTGATTTTACGTTGCGAAAGTCCTATTAAAAGTGAAAACAAGGTAACCAGGATAAAGGTCACCAGCTTTTCCGGCAAGTAGTTGTACAGTTGTTCCATATATCTTTATTCTTGAGCTCTTAACTAAAGAAACAAATATACGGATTATTTGTTAGCTACAACCAGGTAGTATACGGTTTTTTCATCAACTGCGAATTATAGTAGCGAATGTCACCCGTAACCTCTTCTCCGATAAAGCCGGGTTTTACAAACACTTCGTCTTCCGAACCCAACTCCACCTCAGCCACAACAAGTCCTTCATTCTCTCCATAGAACTCATCTACCTCGAAGATATGTTTCCCGCTACGCACCAGATAACGGGTCTTATCGATCACTCCCGGTTCGCAAAGCTTCATCAGTTCCTCAGCCTCGGCGAGAGACAGTTCCTTCTCCCACTCGTAACGGCTTATTCCCGAAGCATCCGAAGCTCCTTTAATAGTCAGATAGCCTTTTCCGTCACGTATGCGTACGCGAACCGTTCTTCCACGGGCACTACTGATATATCCCTGAACGATGCGGCTCTGATCAAAAGCCTGTGACTTATAATCTCCACTAACGAGAAATTTACGTTCTATTTCCTGTGACATATATTATTTAAAAATTCAATTGAATACGAAGCCCCAGAATACCATAAGCATTCCCTCCTTTACCCAACGATTCATCAACTTCCTCGGGTTTATAGGCAATCTCTCCGTTCGATTTATACCCTACCGCTGCCTGTCCGAAGGCATTGGCATATTTATCATTATCTACATATGAATAATTGAGCTGAAATTTAAGATTCCGGGTAGCATAATAATTCACTCCGAATGTCCATCCGTTGGACGATCCCCCCATCACTTCTGTTCCGTTCAGGTCGATACGGTCAAAACGGGCTGCCAATTCTATATCCCCCCAACTGCGTCCGAACGATGGCTGCGAGAAGGCTCCACGCGATTTACTATATCGTTGCTGCCCACCGAACAAAAGATAAGCCGCCTGCACATAGAAGCCGTTGAACTTCTCTGTTGCCAACCCTTCCATACGCACCGTATTGTTCATGATATACTCTCCCTGAAAGCGAAAACCTCTGTAAAATCCGGCCAGTTCGGCACCGGCCAACCAATCGTGACTGACAGAAGCAATCGGCGATGTATCCAGAAACTTGATTTTGTTAATATAAGAAAGTGATCTTGTACTATATCTCACAGTATTCGGCATCAGCGAACCGACTGTTGTCTTCGGAGTACGATAAGATGCGGCTATTCCCAAATGAAAACCTTTTACCTTATCTGCCGAAACCGGTTGCCAGACAGCACGGGCTGTAACCGATATTCCTTCATCCTCCCCCGCTTTATTATTACTTTCGGAATAGTCTTTCTCTTTGTTACCTTCTATCTTTTTAAAATGTACACCCGCTACTCCCAGAAACTGGTCATGTTCCCAGGTTCCCTGTACACCGATATGATATTCCGGAGCAAATGCAGATACCACGTTCGCCTTTTCCATGAACCACAAATCGCCCGAGGAGGTCATTGCAGCCATGCCAAAACTCTCTTTAAAATTACCGGCCCTAAAATAAAGCCCATTCGGGAAAGCATATTTAATGAAACAGTCCTTCAATGAAAAGCCACCGTCGGTAAGATCCATTTCTATCTTACCGGACAGCCTTTTGCCAAAAGCAGCAGTAGCTCCCAAACGTACACGCCTGAATCCGACACCGTTGCCTATGGGCTGGTAGTCTTCTCCAAAGAACATAGCTCCGTCTGCCTGGATGCGCCCATTGAAAGTCAGTTTAAACTTATTGTCCTCCGAACTGAAGGTTAATGACTCTTTCTTCACCTCAGGAAGAAAAGATTTAGACTCCTGGGCAGAAACCATTCCCAGACAAGTAATTGAGAAGATAGAAAAAATAGTAATCAGTTGCTTGTTCATCCGTCTTTTTAGTGATTAGCGATTTATTAGCAGTGATTAGCAGCTAATAACCGGTGATCAGTACGATTCATCCACCCGGTACCAATCACTAATTGTCAGTCACTAATCACTCACTCTCAGCCCAAAAGAGAAAAACCGATAATCATAGCCAATGCCAGGATAACCAGCGAGACAAAAACTATCTTAACAACCTTTTTGGCTTGTTCTTCTTCTTTCTTGCTGTGTGTTACTTTTTTCTTATTCTTACTCATAATCGTTAGCTTTAAAGTTCAACGCTAACAAAGTAAGAACAAATCTTTTAACCTGCCAAAAATATAGAGAATAAAATGACGGACAAAGAAAGGAAATAAAAAAACATCCCCCGGAGCAGAAAAATCCGGAGGATGTTACAATTCTGTTATTTTTAAGCTTCTTCCGAAGAAAATTCCATCAGATAGGCTTTGATAAATCCTTCTATTTTTCCATCCATCACTCCGTTTACATCAGAGGTCTGGAAGTTAGTGCGATGGTCTTTTACACGACGGTCGTCAAAGACATAGCTTCGTATCTGTGACCCCCATTCGATTTTTTTCTTACCGGCTTCCACTTTAGCCTGTTCTGCCATGCGGTGCTGCAATTCTTTATCGTAAAGAATAGAACGCAACTGACGCATTGCATTTTCACGATTTTTGGGCTGGTCACGGGTTTCGGTATTCTCTATCAGGATTTCCTCTTCCTCACCGGTATAAGGATCCTTGTATTGATAGCGTAAACGAACGCCGGACTCTACCTTATTGACGTTCTGTCCACCGGCACCTCCCGAACGGAAAGTATCCCAAGAGATACAGGCCGGCAAAATATTTACCTCGATGCTGTCATCCACCAATGGAGTGACAAACACGGAAGCAAAAGAAGTCATACGCTTACCCTGCGCATTATAAGGGGAAACACGAACCAAACGATGTACACCGTTCTCACCTTTCAAATACCCGTAGGCATAGTCGCCTTCAATCTGTATGGTACAAGTTTTAATACCCGCTTCATCACCTTCCTGCAAGTTGGCCATGGTTGCTTTATAACCATTGGTCTCGGCATAACGGAGATACATACGCATCAGCATCGATGCCCAATCCTGACTCTCCGTACCACCGGCACCGGAGTTAATCTTCAGTACGCAACTCATTTGGTCGGCCTCATCACGAAGCATGTTCTGCAATTCCAGATTCTCGACATGCTCTAATGCCTTTGCATAGGCCTCGTCTACTTCTTGTTCCGTAACCAGTTCGTCTTTATAAAAATCGAAAGCCAGTTCCAGTTCGTCTGTCAGTGTCTTGACATCATTGTATCCCTCAATCCACTTTTGCAGTCCCTTCACCAGTTTCATTTGTGCTTCGGCTTTCTTCTGGTCATCCCAGAAACCCGGAGCCTGCGTTCTTAATTGTTCTTCTTCGACCTGAATTTTCTTCCCGTCGATGTCAAAGATACCTCCTCAGCGCATCAGTGCGCTCTTTCACGTCTTTAAGTTGTTCAATAGTAATCATACTTCTTTTTTATGGTTTTCATTAATTATGGGGAGCAAAGATATACAAAATTTTGTGTTCTTACTCCTCATACATTTTATCAATTACCTCTTTATAGTTGCGTGCCACTACCGGACGTTTCAACTTCAGGGTATTAGTCAGTTCCCCTTTTTCCATGCTGAACGGTTCGGGAAGCAACGTAAATCGTTTAATCTGTTCGTAATGGGCAAACTGCTGCTGCAACGTATCGATACGCGCGCGGAACAAAGCAGTAATTTTAGGATGCTCCAACAATTCGGCCATATCTTTGTATTCGATGCCTTTCTCTTTGGCATACTGTTTCACAAAACCGTATACCGGTACAATCAGTGCAGATACAAACTTACGCTGGTCGGCAATAATAGCTATCTGATCGATATAACGGTCGATAACCAATTTGGTTTCCAATGCCTGAGGAGCGATATATTTTCCGTTCGATGTCTTAAACAGGTCTTTGATACGCTCTGTCAGATACAACTGCCCATTTTTAAAATAGCCGGCATCACCGGTATGAAACCAACCTTCTTCATCGATGGCTGCAGCCGTCGCTTCCGCCTTTTTATAATACCCTTTCGTGATGGTCTTTCCACGAAGCAGAATCTCGTTATCTTCGCCGATCTTCACTTCTACCTCCGGCATCACCTGACCTACCGAACCAATATCATAACCCGTCTTCGAAGTACACGAAACAGTTGCCGTAGATTCTGTCAAACCATATCCGACCAGCATATCGATACCCACCGAATGTACAAACTCGCAAATTTCATCGGGAACAGCAGCACCGGCTGTCGGGAAGAAGTTACCGTTCTCTATTCCGATGGTCTTTTTCAGCAGAGCATAGATAGTCTTCTCATAAAACTTATATTTCAGCTGAATCATTCGGGGAGGCGTCTTACCCACCCGCAAATAATCCAAATTATGGATACGGCCTACTTTAATAGCATCCAGCATCAGCATTTTTTTTATTCCGGTGGTCTCGGCTATTTTTTCCTGAACGCCGGCGTACACCTTCTCCCAAAAACGAGGGACACTACACATCAATGTCGGACGGATTTCTTTAATGGTTGTCTGGATATCGGCCGGACGAAGATTGATGCAGACCTGTACGCCCTTATGCACACAGAGATAAGTCCATGCCTTCTCAAACACATGGGTCAGCGGCAGGAAGTTCATCGAAACATCCTTATCGGTCATATCTACCAGACGGATATCATGAATACGGAATGCTTCCAAATAGCAAGAATGATGCAACATGACTCCTTTAGGTTCGCCCGTAGTACCGGACGTATACAGGATGTTTGCCAAATCCTCGGCACTGGCACGTGCCGTACGTTCTTCCACTACTTCATTGTGTGGCAAATCTTTTCCTTTAGCCAAGAACTCGTCATAGTAAATAGAACTCATATCACGCGGATCTTTCACTACCGCCGGATCAAAAATGATCAATTGTACAAGTGAAGGGCAGAAGCCGAACACACTGAAAGCAGCATCATACTGGAACTGCTCGCCTACAAATAAGAAACGTATCTGGGCATCATTGATGATATATTGAGCCTGTGCCGGAGAACTGGTTGCATAAAGCGGAATAGTTACTGCACGGTTGGCAAAAGCGGCAAAATCCGTAAACAGACATTCCGGCTTATTTTGAGAGAAAATACCGATATTTTCTTCTTCCTGTACTCCCAATTCCACCATAGCATTGGCGGCTTGCCTTACAGTTTGCGAAAATTCATTCCAAGAGATAGGTATCCACTGCGCCTTCTCATAGTCACGGTATTTCAGGGCTGTCTTGTCGCCATACTTTTCAGCCTGACGATGGACCAAGACAGATAAATGATGATAAGTCATATCCTTTGTTGTTAGTTATTCGTCTGCAAAGGTATCGTTTAATTTGGAATTATCAGGTGTGAATACTGAATTATTTTGCTCAACAGAGTCAGGCACTTAGCCATATAGCGCCTGATAAATAGTTGTCTGACAAACTGAAAGATTCAAGTATTATTTGTACATTTGCATCCATTCAAAGCAAAAAAGAAATGATAGACGAATCCATTACATCCGAAGCTGTCGGCTTGCTGAAATCTCTTATCAACATCCCTTCGCTCAGCCGCGAAGAAGAAAAAGCAGCCGACTATCTGCAAAATTATATCGAGGCCGAAGGCATGACCACGGGCCGTAAAGGAAACAATATCTGGTGCCTGAGCCCTATGTTCGACCTGAAAAAGCCGACAATCCTGCTCAACTCCCATATTGACACTGTAAAGCCGGTCAACGGTTGGCGGAAAGATCCGTTCACTCCACGCGAAGAGAATGGAAAACTTTATGGATTGGGCAGCAATGATGCCGGTGCCAGTGTAGTAACACTCCTACAGGTGTTTCTGCAACTATGCCGCAAGCAACAAAGTTATAACCTTATTTATCTGGCTTCCTGCGAAGAAGAGGTATCCGGAAAAGGCGGTATCGAAAGTGTATTACCGGGACTTCCCCCCATCAGTTTTGCCGTAGTAGGAGAACCCACCGAAATGCAACCTGCCATTGCCGAAAAAGGCCTGATGGTGCTCGATGTCACAGCTACCGGAAAAGCAGGACACGCCGCCCGCAATGAAGGTGACAATGCGATATATAAAGTACTGGACGATATTGCCTGGTTCCGCGACTACCGCTTTGCAAAAGAATCACCATTACTGGGACCTGTCAAAATGAGCGTTACGGTGATCAATGCCGGTACGCAGCACAATGTCATTCCCGACCGTTGCAGTTTTGTAGTAGATGTGCGTAGCAACGAACTGTACTCTAACGAAGAGTTGTTTACTGAAATACAAAAGCATATCTCTTGTAAAGCTGAAGCCCGTTCGTTCCGCCTCAACTCTTCACGTATCGAAGAAAGCCACCCGTTTGTACAGAAAGCAAAGAAACTGGGACGCATGCCTTTCGGCTCTCCTACTCTCTCGGATCAAGCTTTAATGGCGTTCCCCTCAGTCAAGATAGGCCCCGGCCGTTCTTCACGTTCGCATACGGCCGATGAATATATCATGATTAAAGAAATAGAAGAGGCATTGGAATTGTATTTGAAGATACTGGACGGACTGGAAATCTGATTTTCCCCTCTCCATGTCATTCGTATAGGATGAAGGTGTCATAACTCACCACAGATTACACAGATTTACACAAAACGATTTTAATCTACTGACAACCCATACTAATTATCTGTATAAATCAGTATAATCTGTGGTGAATACGAATTTTGACGCATCTTCATCCTATACAAACATATTTACTATTCGGGAATGACAAAAATGTGTTCGCCCCCCTTCACAGCTTTCGGCTTCTGCCCGGGCAAAACAACAGTACCCATAGCCGTTGAAGGCAGAACCAGATGTAACCGGATCTTCCCTTCTTCCCGTCTCCAATCAACCCGGATAGTGCCATACATCGATTCATGGCTGGCTTCTACAAAATCAAGATCGGACAGGAAACACGGCTGAATTAATATTTTCTTAAAAGCCGATGCATCCGGTGAAAGACGTATACCTGCCGGATACTTATACATCCAGGCACTGACAGCCCCCATTGAAGGATGATTCAGAGACGCATCTCCGATACGGCGGGTCACGTCCCAGGTTTCGTACAAAGAAGTCGCCCCGGTTTCTTTGATCCAATATCCCCATGAAGGTAATGTAGTTTTTGTCAACATCCTATAGGCCGTTTCCGCATAACCGGTCTCCGCCAATACATCAGGTACCATTACGCTGCCGATAAACCCGAAATCAAGACTGTAGTCATTGGCTGCTATGATCTTATGCAGATTCTCGGCAAGACGTTCCCTATATGCTTCGGGAACAATATGAAGATAAAGCGGCAAGGCATATGAAAGTTGCGTTTTATTAGCATAAGACACAGTCTGAGGGTCAAAAAAATGATCGTTAATCCGTTTCTTAAGCTCTTCGGCTTTTGCCAGATACTTTTGTCTGTCTTCTACACGTCCGGTAAGTTCAGCCATCTGTGCCATCATCAGGTTGTCCCAATACACAAAACCGGTAGCCATGAAATCGACCGGTGTTTCAGCCTTATAGAACAACCAGTCACCCAATCCATGATTAATCAATCCCCGTTCATCTTCCGTCGTTTCGATATACTTCAGATAACGTTCGGCAACCGGATACACCTGACGCATGGTTTCGATATCACCGGTATAACGATAAAGATAAGAGGGCACAATGAAGATGGCCGCATCCCAAAGCGGCCCCGCCCAGTTGGAATCCCACCTCCGGGAAGTCGGGGCAATACCGGCTACATTGCCATTCGCCTCCTGCGTATCGATCATATCTTTCACCCACTTGGCATATACATTCCGGCTGTCATAATTGAACATACCCGCCTCCTGCACCATAAAGCCATCCGCCATCCATCCATTCTTTTCACGAGTGGGGCAATCGGTCGGTATCCCGAACAGATTACTCAGATATGAGTTTCGGCAAATATCGAAAATAGTATTGAGTAACTGATCGGAGCATTTGAAACTTCCCACTTCAGCCACGTCACTATGCATCCTGAGGGTTTGAAGTTTCACGTCCGCAACAGTAAGGGGACGATCGGAGGTCAGTTCTATATAGCGGAATCCGTGATACGTGAATGGTGGAATAAAAGTTTCCACCCCCTCTCCTTTCAGGACATATTCATCCGTCTGGATAATTTCACGTTTGTTGCGAGGACGTAAGTGCATGTCAATATTACGCTGGTCGATATTCCCATCTTTCTGAAGCATCTCGGAATGCCTTAAACGAATCCGGGTTCCGCGTTCTCCTTTTATCTCCAAACGGGGAACTCCGGCTGTGTTGATACCCATATCGAACACGTAGCAAGTATCACTGATACAGTTGACAGACACAACAGAAAGAGTATCTGCTGTAGTAATGGAAGGCATCTTCTGTGCTTCGATCAGTGGGGCAGGTGCCGCAGTCAATTTAGCATGTTGCCAAGAGACATCATCAAAAAGTTCCGTATCCCACCCTTTCTGTTCCAGACGGGCATCATAGAAAGAGCCTACATAAAGATTATCAAACAGGAGCGGTCCTGTAGATGTCTTCCATGAAGTATCGGTCGTTATGATATCCTTGCTGCCGTCAGTATAACAGAGATGTATCTCAGCAATCATTTGCGGGCGCTTTCGCCAGGGTGCCTCATGAAAGTACCACACGGCAGGAGTTTGCTCATTGAACCAGCCATTGCCCAACTGAACCCCTATACAGTTTTTACCATGCCGGAGCAGTCCGGAAATATCATACGTGAGATAAAGCACCCGCTTACTATAATCCGTAAACCCCGGATCGAGTGCATGATCATTGACAGCCTTCCCGTTAAAGGACAGCCTGTAATACCCCAAACCGCTTATATAGCAACGGGCAGAAACAACCTCTTTGGAAACATCGAACACTTTACGAAACATCGGAGAGGGTTCGTAGTCTTTATCATACCCATCGGTAATCCAAGAAGCTTCCCAATCCGTTGCCGAAAATTTTCCGGTTTCAAACCACATAGGTTCCGAAACGACCTTCTTATTATTCAGCCACACTTCTACCCTCCACCAGTATCGGGTGTGAGGACGCAACGTACTCCCGGCGTAAGAAACCAATTGCTCATCCGACTTCTGTTTGCCGGAATCCCAGATATCAGCCTCTCCTTGTCGCAACAGTTCCGGAGTAGAAGAGACCAAAATCCTATAGGCCGTTTGCCTACTGGGCACATCGGAAGTGTCCACTTTCCACATCAGACGCGGGCGCTGCACATCGAGTCCTAAAGGCGCTTCAATGTATTCACACTTCAACGAAGTGATTCTCTTCTTGGCAAAAAGATCTTGACGGAAAGAGAATAACAGGACGAGAAGCAGAATACCCGGTTTAAGATATCCTATTTTCATAAAAACAACTCACTTTTTAAGTACAACAATCGTATACGAATAACCGGGGAATGAATAGGTAAAATCAGATCCGGGAGCCTGCTTCCAGGTAGCTTTCGGCAGAATCCATGTAGGCGTATCCGGAAGGTTCTCATCATTCAACTCTCCACTCAGCGTATATATTTCCATATTCCCTTTCGGAATGAAACCGGACAGACTAACCTGAGTCTCCCGCACTTCAGAGGAAGTGTTGACTACATGAAGAATCACTTCATCGCGTGCCTCGTTCGTAGTGGCCGTCGTATCCAGTTCTCCCACTGTCTCACTCCACAACCGCAGCGGATGGTGATGGGCCGAAGACATCTGCTGTGCATAGAAAGTCGGCATACCCCAAACCTGTCCCGGAGTGAAAAAAATTTGTCCCTGATCCCAGCCGTTGTCATTTTGCAAATAGGGTTGAAGAGCATTGGCCGCACAGGTGGTCAGAATAAAATCACCATGGCGACGAACCACATTCTGAACAGTAGCATGCACAATGGCGCGCTGAACGTTGTGCAGATTACCGTTTTCTTCGAAAATAGCACAACGCATACTTGTCTTCGGATTCCATTTCAGGAATTTGGCTTTCATATCCGTCAACTCCCGGTCTATATTTACGTGACTGCCAAGATCATCCGTCCAAGGATGGTAATCCCAATAGGCTGCTTTACCATCAAGCGCTTTAAATACTTTCTCCATATTAGGTGATTCGGGACGCCACCAGGCAGAATGAATAAACTGCACTTCCGGATCTTTGGCATGAACAGCCTCATAAATATCATTAAATCGATCGATATAATGCTGATAATCGGCTTCAATATCCCCCCAGATAACTTCTTCATTTCCAATTTCCAGATATTTTAACCCGTAAGGCTCAGGATGTCCGTTCTCTGCACGCTTCTTACCCCACTTCGTATCTACCGATCCGTTCAGGTATTCGATCATATCCGCCATATCCTGCGCCGACTCTTCTACATTCACTGCATAAGCAGGCATAAATCCGGCTTTCTCACAAAAATGAAGGAAATCCTCAATTCCGAAACCGTTGGTAGAATACGTATACCAATGACCTTTATAAGGAGGTCTTTCCGCACGGTCTCCAATCATCTTCTTAAAACGGTATTCAGGCGCATTGACCATGGTGCCGCCATAGCGGAGGAAGCGTAAACCCTGATCCACCATTGCCTGCCCGATGTCATTACGCAACGGCAACCCGCAGAACTGACGGTCCGCGCCGTTCATAAGGGTGACCATGTCTACCTGAATGCGTCCTTTCTCTTCCAGATAAATAGCAAGGCGTGCATTTTCATCGGTTTTATCAGGAGTTAGCTCAAACGTATATTTCTTCCAGTCACCGGCATTGGCCCGAATGCACTGCACAGCATATTCTTTTTCACCATCCACACTCTGCAAGGCTACCCGGACTTCTGCTTTTCCCTTTAAATAAAGGCTGCCGGTCTTTTTCTCTCCCTGACGTACAGATATTCCCCAACGATTCAGGCTCCGGTTAGCAATACCCACTTTACCGGTTCCTGCCAGATACTCTATCTGCTGCGCATACCGGCCATGAAAAGGTTTATCTGCAATTTGTTTGTAAACAGCAGCGGCAGTCAGGTCAGCAAAAGCATCCCACATCCCGCTGACTTGTGGAGTTACTTTGGTCAACAGCTTGACAGGAGTATTGCTTCCGATAGTCAAACTACGATAAGATACATCGGCTCCCCAGTTTCGGAAAGCGACTTTCCCATTACGCAAACCGGTATCCCGATCTTCGAAACGCAACACCTCACAGTCATTCAGCAGAATCACCAGTTCATCTCCATCCAGTTTCACTTCCATACGGTTCCATTGCGTCGGATCTACATCTACCGGAGTCGTTTTCAACTCTTGCCAGTTATGCAAGTGTTTCCCTAACAGCAAGCGCTTTCCATCAGCAAACAGACTGACCTCATATCCATCGAAGTTATCGGCTCCGCCTCCATATTCACCGACACGCAGTAAAAGTCCGGCATTGTTGGAGGATGAAGTACCGTTCGTAAATTTAAGATCGACCCCGACCGTTCCGTCGGAAAGCTGCGTGTCATCATATACCAGTTTTGCTCCCGGATGTGCCTGTACGGAAAGTTGGCCATCTTGTAGCTTCCACACCCCTTCACAACGGGTAAACCCGATAAAATTATCCATGGAAACAGGTTCTTCAAAACTCTCGCCGAAAATTTTCTGGTCATAAAGACCACCGTAAATCTCATGATTTACGTCTTCCATACAAGCTCCGTACAAATAGGGAGTTATTTTATTTTCAACCTTACCGGCATCCACCCGGATAACGGCATCTTGTGCCGCCAATGATGAAGCAGACAATGCCAAGGCTAAAAGACAGTTTATTTTCATGTTGTAATTGTGTTTATGTTCGTTCATGTCATTTATTTGCGGGCATCCAAACGACATAGCCTTTATCCTGACGATTGCCCAGAGCATAATAAGGAATAGCCGAAACCGACACTTTCTTTCCTGTCTTATCCAGTGCCTGGCCTTTAATTACATTAACTCCATTCAGCAGTTCTTTTTCAAAAGTCATCGATAAAGGAGCGCGCGTATCGAGTCTCAGATCAGCCACCCCTTCATTGTCACATCCTTCCAGGCAATATACAAAAGGACCGGCAGCAATGGCCACCTTATTTTGCAGATCCGCTACAGCTTCATTGGCCGTTACCAACCGCGGCTGAACAGGTAATGTCAACTCTACTCTATCTCCCTTTTTCCACTTCCGCTGAATTTCGGCATATCCTTTAAATATTTTCATTGCGATAGATTTGCCGTTTACTTTCAGATTGACAGCAGACTTCACTTCCGAACGATACAAATCGTATGGATTCTCGACTCTCTGTGCCCATCCCGGGATCCGTACTTTTAATAAAAAAGTTTTTTCTTTCTCCGGTTCAACAGTCATGACAACAGAACCATCCCATGGATATCCGGTCTTTTGCGTCAACCGTATCCGACTCTGATCCGATAGGCTCAGTTCCGTTTCACTGCCGATAAAGAGGTTTACATAGATATTATCCCCCTTCTGTGAATAGATAAATCCGGGCATTGCGGACATCATTTTCAAGAACATGGGCGGACAGCAAGGACAATCATGCCATCCCCAACGGGCGTGCTTGGCGGAATTCAACGGATTCTGATAAGTATATTGTGTACCCGAAAGAGAAATGCCTGTCAGGACATTATTATATAAAGTACGTTCCAGCTCGTCCATATATTTAGCATCACCGGTCAGTTCATTCATTCTCTGGCTGAAAAAGCCGGCACCGACAGCAGCACAAGTTTCCAGATAAGCATCCGTAGGCAAGAAATAATCAGGCCCGAACTTTTCGTCAAAGTGAACAGCACCTACCCCACCGGTGATAAACATACGTTTACCAATCATATTATCCCATAAACGGCTGACGGCAGCTATATACTTCGGTGAACGATTTTCAAGTGCAGCAGCCGTTGCTCCGGTAGCAAACAAGGTGGCACGAACAGCATGCCCCTCGATTGTCTTCTGCTCGAAAAGCGGAATAGAATCCTGTGCATAGTCTCCCCATGACGGGCGGGTATGATTGCCAAACTCAGGAGCCTCGTATTTCCGGTCGCGTATCCATTGTTCGGCAGCAGGGTTACCCCATGTCCCCCACAACGGGAATCCGCAATGTTTTCCTCTACCTTCGATCCAGAATTCAGCCAACCTGAGATATTCCCGCTCAACTACCGGAACATTGATCTGTTTCTTCAGTCCCGGATTGTCTCTATATAAGGTATACAGTTTCACCAAAGCCTCTTCCGGACCCGAATGTGCAGGAACCACATTCTTTTTAGGAAAAGTCCCCATATATTCAGCCATCAAATTAGCACAGCGAGTTGCCACTTCCAGTAATTTTGTTTTTCCGGTCGCATTATAATAGTGTACGCCTGCTTCCACCAACATACCGGCGTTGTATACATCGTGTTGCCAACGGAGCATTCCTCCCCGCTCTCCCCACTGATGGTCGGCTTCCATCAGTTGAGTGTAAGTATCGATATACCCGTTAGGTTCAGACGCCTGTGCCACAGCAATCCGATCGATATATCCGTCCACCCGTTTTTCCAAAGCCGCATCCGATTGCCTTGCCATCAGGTCTGCCACTCCACGGATAGTCTCGTAAACAAGCCCATCGAACCAGGGAGCTCCTGCATGCCGTCCGATATTGCGTTCACCTTTCGCCACACGATCGAAGTTTTCGAACGTATTACAGAATTCTCCCGGATGCTCCAGATGCTTTCCTTCAAACTTATCGAAAACATCGTTTACCGTTACTTTCTGCCAAAGATTCAATTTGGGTTTCCAGAATGTATCTTCTATTTTCACTTGGTTTACTTCCGGAAACCGAATACCGGAGCTCCCTTTATCAGACGGCCCTGCCGTCAAACTTCCGGTTGCAGTCATTGCAAGTAATACCGGAAACATAAATCTGTACGTTCTCATTGTTTTATTTTTAGTTTGTTGTTTCTTCCGCTCCTTTTTTTGCCTGTGAATCTTTATAATCCGAGCAACAGTGCAAAGATAATGAAACCTATCGTAACTGATACGAACTGGTATGTGTTTTTATTATGTTACAAAACATATACGATATCCGGACAGTAGCTGTACCCTTTTACGTTTTTTATCCTATCTTTGCAGCACCAAAAACAAAAGTATGAAAAGGAACGAATCAAAATACAAACAAGTAGTAAACCACGTAATAGAGGGTATCAATAACGGTAGTTATAAGAAAGGTGACTGGATTCTCTCTATCAACGAATTCAGGAAAAACTATAATCTATCCAGAGATACGGTATTCGCCGGTTTAAGCGAACTGAAATCAAAAGGAATCATTGATTCGACTCCGGGTGTAGGTTATTATATAGCGACGACCCGCATCGCACAAAAGCTGAATATATTTCTTCTTTTCAACGAATTCAATGAATTCAAAGAAGATCTTTACAATTCATTTATTTCATCCATCAGGAAAACCGCCAATGTAGATCTATATTTTCATAATTACAACCGAAAGGTTTTTGAAACTCTGATCAACGAAGCCAATTATAAATACACAACCTATATTCTGATGCCCGGTAAATTCACTAATATAGCCCCACTATTGGAAAGCCTATCGGGTCGTGTCTTTTTACTCGACCATTTCCATCCCGAACTGGCCGGAAAATACTCTTCTGTCGCACAGAATTTTGAAAAAGACACCTACGAAGCCTTGGTATACGGACTTCCCCACCTAAAGAAATATGATCATATCATAATGGTTCAGAAAGAAGAAAAAGAACCGATCGAGCGCTATAACGGGCTTTGCGCATTCTGTGAAGAATACCATTTCACGCATGAATATACCGACTCCGTCCGGAACAGGGAAATCAGGCAAGGGGAAACCTTCATGGTCGTTAATGACCGGGATCTCGTCGACCTGCTTAAACAGGCCCAACTACAGAATTTCGCACCGGGAAAAGACTTCGGAATCATTTCTTACAACGACACCCCGCTTAAAGAAATATTGGCCGGAGGAATCACCACTTTGTCTACCGACTTCAAACAAATGGGACAAACAATGGCTTCACTCATTACACAAAAAGAAATAAAGACCATCGAGAATCCCTGGAAGTTGGATATCCGGAACTCACTTTAATGTCCGGATTTCATATACCAACCCTTTTTTTAATATTTGAAAGATCACACAGAGGCATACCAATACCCTGCATTAAACATCAATTATTCATATACTTCTGTGTGATCTGTGCCAATTTCTAACGTATTTCCAACTGAAATACATTGTTGAGACCGTATCGCTACTTCGCCGCAGCGATCATTTCCACAAAGTTACCATCCCGATCGAACCTGACCTGTGATCCGTCTCCCAATTTATAAATCCACCCCTCTATGCTATAAGAAGAGAAATACATATTGAGGTCATCCGGAAATTGATGTCGCATATATCTGTATGTTTTCTCGGAAATGCTCAATTCTATTTTTTCTTTTCCAAGAAAACCTCCCTGGGAATCAAACATCAGTCCGTCACCATTCGTCAACTCCACCAAAAATGAAGCTGCAACCGAACGATCGACTCTCGTAATTTCGGAGTTCGAATGTGCCGAAATATATTCGGTAATCTTTTCAGGAAGCGATGCTACCAGCTTTTCAGGAAATGCAAATCCGTTCCCATCTATATTCAACCATTCGCTGGCATCTTCGTTGACAAGCATATTAAATCCGTTCGGCAAACAGACCTTGAAATTCAAAACATCCGTATGAAGCGGATGACTGATGGAAATGGAACGCAGTTTGCCAAAGTACTCTTCAGCCAAAGCTTGTGCCTGCATCACAGGTACTACTATCGGTTTGTTTTCCGGATCGATAGTCACATACACCGTCTTGCTGACCTGAATGGTATAACAGGTACCCTCCAAACGAATGTAAGTAACTTGTGCAGCCGGATAATCCCGATACAATTGTTCGGTTACTTTTGCAGGTAAAGTCTCCAGAATCGAAACCGGCAGCAACTCTGTACCTCCATTCACTTCTGTCCACTGACCACGATCATTCAGCACACATTTAAATCCATTCTCCAACCAGAATGAATAGCCGGCAGTAACATTCCCATTCGGAATGTGCTCCACCACCGCCTGGAAAACTCCATCCGGAAAATACGTTGCAACAAAATCATGTACAGGTTGCGGCACTCCGGATTCATCTTTTATATCCATTTCATAGCCAACACACGTTCCGTCATAATAGAACGCTATTTTCTTACCGCTACTTAACAACACACAATCCCCATAACAGGCATTCTCTATACCGATAAACGGATCATCGGGGAAAAGTTGCTGTACATATTCAATAATCTTTCCCCAAAGAGAGTCTAAGGACCCGGGTAACTTTTGATCCGGAATCATCAATCTTTTCCATCCTCCATTTTCACTAAATTCCACTTTAACTTCATTGGGAAAAACAACACGATAAAGCAACCGGGCATTTTCCTGATCGGTATTCGTTCTTTCTATTTTCTCCGGAGTTTGTCCCGGAAAGTAATTAAATAAAAAAGATTGTGCAGTGCCCGGCAGTTGATTCATTTCGATTGTACCGGAAGATTCATTCTCCTCCGAACAACTGCCCAGAAACGGAAGTAATCCGAATAAGAAACATAAGTAAAGGACAGGATAAAAAGATTTCATAGTTGCGTGGTTTTTATGTTTCAGACAAAGTTAACGGAAAGCTCTGAATATAAGCACATAGAGGCGTTAAACTTCTTTAAGGGGCAAGTCAAAACGAGCACAACGCTTACTCCAGCTCCCCTAAAGCCCCAACATAAAACACAAAGGACAGCTGTCAGGACCGACAACCTTTGTTTATATCTATATGCCTATTTATTAAATTTACCTCTCTTCCACATCAAAGGGGCGGATTTAAGATCGATAATTTTTAGGAATTGATAAAATTATGTAAGTTTGTAAACAGAATAATGAATTCCTCTCCAATGAAAAACATCATAAACAAAATCAGGCAGTTATACCCGGTTTCGGATGAAGCGCTCCAGGCATTACAGGCAAACATGCAGGTAAAGTATTATCCCAAAGATACTTATATAGTGCAATCGGGAATAACGGATCGCCTGGTTTATTTCATCGAAGAAGGTGTCACCCGTTCTGTATTTCATCACAACGGGCAAGATACCACCACCTGGTTCAGCCAAGAAGGTGACGTTACTTTCGGCATGGATTCGTTATATTATAAACAGCCGTCCATAGAGAGTATTGAAACCCTTTCGGATTGTAAAATCTACGTTCTCCATATAGACGAACTGAACGCCCTTTACGAAAAGTATATCGATATAGCCAACTGGGGAAGGATCTTGCATCAGGACGTCAACAAAGAACTCAGTCACATGTTTGTGGAAAGACTCCAGCTTTCTCCCAAGGAACGATACGAACAGTTCAACAGACGCTACCCCGGACTGATCAATCGGGTAAAGCTGAAGTATGTCGCTGCATTTCTGGGTATTTCCATTTATACACTCAGCCGGGTACGCGCTAAAAAATAGCTCCCGGCCGGTCTTTTTTGCTTTTAAGCAAAAGAACTTCATTTTGCAAGCCGTATCTTTGCCATCTGAAAATATTAACTAACTAATAAAACACAGATGTCGAATATTTCTTCAACAGTTTTTGCAGATACCAAGCCGCATTATCATCTACTGGACGGGCTCCGGGGAGTAGCCGCTCTTATGGTTATATGGTATCATGTATTCGAAGGCTATGCTTTTGCCGGTGGTACCACTATCGATACCTTCAACCACGGATATTTAGCAGTAGATTTCTTCTTTATCCTTTCAGGTTTCGTTATCGGTTATGCTTATGATGATCGTTGGGGTAAGAATTTCACCATGAAAGATTTCATTAAACGCCGTTTGATACGTCTTCATCCGATGGTAATCATGGGTGCCGTAGTGGGTGCTATCACATTCTATATCCAGGGTTCTGTACAATGGGACGGAACACATATCGGCATATCGATGGTGATGTTGTCTCTTCTTTGTACCATCTTTTTCATCCCTGCAATGCCGGGTGTAGGTTACGAGGTTCGCGGCAATGGCGAAATGTTCCCATTGAACGGCCCCTGCTGGTCATTATTCTTCGAGTACATAGGCAATATCCTTTACGCTTTGTTCATTCGTCGTCTGTCAAATAAAGCGTTGACCATAGTTGTAGTATTACTGGGAGTAGCATTGGCTTCATTTGCCATCTTCAATGTCTCGGGTTATGGAAACATAGGAGTCGGCTGGACACTGGACGGTGTAAACTTTATAGGCGGATTATTAAGAATGCTTTTCCCCTTCTCCATGGGTATGCTTTTATCGCGTAACTTCAAGCCCATGAAGTTGAGAGGTGCATTCTGGATATGTACCCTTGTAATGATCGCCTTGTTCGCAGTGCCTTATTTGGAAGGAACGGAATCAATCTGCACAAACGGCATTTATGAAGCATTCTGTATTATCATAGCTTTCCCCATCCTGCTTTGGATAGGAGCATCGGGAACCACCACGGATAAGAAGTCAACCCAAATATGTAAATTCCTGGGAGATATATCTTATCCGATCTATGTGATACATTATCCATTCATGTATTTGTTCTATGCATGGTTGATCAAAAATCAACTTTTCACATTAGGAGAGACCTGGCAAGTTGCCTTATGCGTTTACGCATGGAACATATTGTTTGCTTATCTATGCTTGAAGCTATACGATGAACCGGTACGCAAATATCTGGCTAAACGCTTCCTGAATAAGAAACAATAATATGTACTTGCTCTATATAAGTAGCGCCACAAACATAAACACATAGCTGAGATAGAAGAGTTGCAGTGAAATCACTTTAAGGTAGGCCTTAAGTGAATTCACTGCAACTCTCATTATGGAAGAATCCAATCTCGGAAAAGGCATTTGATGATTGCATAAATTGTTCAACCGGAACTTCCGAGAGTCCGAACAATACATTAGTCAGAATATTCTTCAGCAAGATTCAGCTAATACCTAAAGTTCAAACTTCAGCACATCACTCCCCCCTTCTTCCGTTATATTCAGTCCCAATACATATCTACCGGATGGAGCAACAGCAATTCTTTCCAATTTTACATCTGTCTGATAGATGGCAACCGGAGCACCTTGCCAGGTAAAGACCATAATCTTTGATTTACCCGAAGTACCCGGGAAACCGTTATAAAGGGCATAAAGATAATTGGGAGTACCACAAAGAGAAATGAAATATTTAGATGCATTCGGAAAATCAAGAAACTCAGGGTCATACTCCGGGGATTTCAACTCTTTCCCTATCACTATTTCTTTCATCAGATTTCCTTTTAAATCATAAAAACAGAGAGAGTTCAGATTCAGCAATCCCATACAAGCTGCCTTTGCATCTTGATTTACCATTAAACAACTTTCGTATAGATAAGATAAATGTCCTTCCGGATATCCGGACCTAATATCACGATGATAATCCACAGTCTTAACACGGGCAGTATGCTTATCATAAATGAAAAACAAACCATGCTGCATATCTACATCAATGCCATATACACAAGAGTCTGTTTCATTATAATCCCTGACTACAGGCATCTCCGGCAATTGTTGTGCCTCAACGACAGAAACAGCGACAGGAGCGGGAGATGCTGCCGAATGAATCGCAACAGTCTTTTTATTCCAACTATTCAACTCAATGAACGATAGCTTTCCTTTGCCCTCTCTGCCTATCGATTTCTCAAAAAAAGGAAAAAGAAAATCATCCGGACCCTCTCCTTTCATCCCCAATCCGACAAGAGCAGGAGGAATTGTAGCAGTGAAGATCTTTAATAATGTATCATTACGTGTGTCCAAAAAAGCACAAAAAGAATCAGTTACACACAAATCATAGAAAATATTCAATCCTTCTTCTTCCGGCAAGTAGATTTCGTATTGAAGAGTATCCGTACACGTATCAGGAATATACACGGTTAACTTTTCCTGTTCCGATCCGCAAGAGATCATTACTATCGTTGCCAGACATATCAATAAGAGTTTAACCATAATCAAATCTTTTTCATAATAATCAGTTTTAGTTCATTAGTCTGACAAAGATAATAACTACAAACATATCCTTAAAAGAAAATAACAATAAATCCGGTATAACAAAGGATGCATTAGAAAGAAATAACTTCTGAAAAGATCACTTATATTTTTGACAGTTTGCTAAACAACCCTTCTCAGGTTTGATTATTTCAGCACATTAGTCGGGTTCGTACTAAAAATCGTCTCTATTTCATTTTTCAGTTTATCATATTGCAGGAATCCTGATGTTTTCACAACACAATGAACACCCAAAGGAGAAAGTAAGAGTACTCGTGTTTGTTTTTCGCAAAAATAAAGCGCTTTTGGAAAGTCAGAGAGTAGTCTTCTGTGCTTGTCAACCAGAAAAAGAAGGAGCAAAATAATCTCTCTATTATGGAACAATATATGTAATCGTGCAAAACATTAGGAGATTTTCAAAAAAGAAGTAAGCATTTTCAGAAATTGCTTACTTCTTTTAGAGTAGATACTTACTTCTTTTGTACCAGATGCCTACTCCTTTTCTAGGAAATGTCGGCTTCAGAGTCCAAAAAGCCCGGCTTTTCGTTGCATTCACCCCGACTATCACCCTCCTATCCTTCCGGTTGAACAGAAAGAAAGGAAGAGGAAGTTATCAAAAAAAGCATTTTAAATACTTTTTGAAAGCTGATACAGATAAATAGAATCATACTATCAAATCGCTTTCTCTGCTTTACTTTACCAGCTCTGCAGTAACATAATCTTTGCTATATGTACATGATAAACGATACGAAACTTTCCCTCTTTATCTTTAAACATAGTGTTATACCCTACACCCTGCAAAAGCGCCGGGATTCTGCAAGATAAGATTTTCATCGTATTTGGTCCATTTGCCGATTATATCGGTTGCCGTAGCACAGCCTACCCCATAGAACGGACTTTCAAAGCTATTGCCGGAATAAGCCATATAGTACAGCTCCTTATGTTTAAACACATATGGAGTCAAAGAATAATCAAAATCAAATGAGAGTGAATCAACCCGATACAGTCTAGGATTATCAAACTCTTTACATTTCACATGTAGATCTCTAACTGGAATATTAGCTATCAACATAGCCATTTTAATTTTACTTTGCTTTTTAGAGCAATCTAACTCAGAAATCAAGAAGTTAAGACAGTCTCTACAAGAATAAACAGAAAATCTAACAATTAATAAACTATCTTCAAGAATCTCCCTTATTTTCATAGACGAGTTCTAAGAGTCAATGATTTTTTATCCAAATCAAACGATATACTTCTATTTTTGATTGAAGTTATCATCCATTTTAAGGTCATATATCTAATATTTTTTTATTAAACACACAAAGTGAAGGATTTTTCTCAAGATTACCCTTATCTTCAAAAGCTATAACAATATCATCTCCTAGAATCTTGAAGAAAGAGCATTCTTTTAGTTGCATTTCATCTGTCAAAATTGCAAATATTTCTGATTTCTTTGTTTTCTCACTATATCTACATAAGTAAACACGATCATACCACATAAATGTAAAATATATATAATATCCATCTATCTGATAGAATCTTGCGACAGAAGCGCAGCTTTGATTTTCCGGCTTATTTAAATACATTATTCGAGCATATATATCTTTAGCTCCCTCCTCTTCAGGTATCGCATAAGTACCAAAATCTATTTTATACTCAGGGACAAGAAAATTATCTGTTACGGTAAAAAGGGTATCCTTCAAGGGCTCCCAATACAACACTCTCCGACCTTCTTCTCCTACAAAAAAAGCATCAGGAAAATGGATACCATCATTCATGAAACGTCCTTTCACGATTTGCTGAGATGAAAAGTCTTTATTCCAGAAGCTTAGCACTGGCATTTTACGATAATCCCCCCCAAATCTATTTGTACTTAAGTAACGTTCCGTTCCAATCGGAATTATCATTGAAGGAGAAGGAGCATCTTCATCCAAAAGAACCTTTTGAACTCCCATAAACTTACCATTTATATCAAAACGTAGTATTTGCTGTTTATCTTGATCAAAAATACATACCTCCCCGTCCTCCATAAACATACATCCAAAACTTAAATACTCACCAGGCCCCTGCCCTTTACATGATATATTAAAAAGAAAATCACCCTTATCATTAAAAACATAAGCATTATCTCTTGACCATATAAAGTAACGGTCATCTTGCTTGAATAAAGCACAAATATCATACAATAAAGAACTATCCACAGTTTCTAAATTTATCATTCTTGATGCAGATATTTTCACTGTATCGATATGTGATAAGTCTACTTCTATCCTTTGGGTAACATTTTTCTGTTCTCTTTGGCAAGAGAACAGAAAAAACAATAATCCCAAGGACAATATTACTATTTTCCTCATACACTTTAATATTTTTCACAAGTACAACGAATACCACAACAAGCATAATAGCCAGTTTGACATGAAACATCGCATGCTGCACTAGCTCCCCCTCCTTTTATATCTATTCCACCACTTATAGAACAGGAGGTAGCCCCTCTACCACCATTATAGCAATAATTCGAGCCATCAGCTTCATAAACTGTAAAAGTCTCAATACCATTGTTATGCAAAGGGATAGGCGAATTCTTCTGCTGTGTCATTGCAACAAATACATTAGTAAATCCCAATACAGCAGCAATAAATACAAATTTTTTCATTTTGTTCTTTTTTAATTAGTTTGTATTTTTCCAAACCAATATATAAATAGTAGCAAAGTAGTATTTTTTTTAAATTTTCTGAATACAAAGATCAGTAAAACAAAAAGGGGAAAGGGATAATTACTGGTCAATAAACAGTAAAATACAGCCAAAATCAGAAAATTAGACCAATATTACCTGTAATGTAACAGCAGCAAAAATTATTTACCAAATTTTACTATTCCACAAAACATATCCATGTTATTTTTCTCTCAATCCTGACAGTATATTAAACAAAAATAGAAATACAAAAACAATATATATTCAATAGCTATTACAAACTAAAGACACCCCATATAGATATATCTGGGTGTAGCCCCAACAACAAAAGGGTGTAGCCTCACCATATAGATAGCTACACCCCTTTTATCGGACAACAGATTCTCCGGATTCATCCATCCGTTTTACGCCTATATCGATTTCTACCCCCCGGTTTATTCGACCAATTCCGCAGCAATATATTCCTTGTTGATCCGCATGCGGTCTATACCATCCACTTTTTCAAAATAGACCTTACCGATGTACATGCCCCGTGGATGAATATGCTCTTTATCTTTATGCGCATGATAAACAATGCGAAGTCTGCCCTTTTTATCCTTGAACATGGCACTATGCCCCACTCCCTGCAAATTCCCCGGTTTCTGCAAAATCGGATTTTCCTGGTATTTGGTCCATTCCCCCATGATATCCGTAGCGGTGGCACATCCGATCCCATAGAATGGGCTCTCAAAGCTGTTACCGGAATAAGTCATGTAATACAATCCGTTATGTTTAAGCACATAAGATCCTTCATTCACACGCGGCCACACTTCTTCCCATGCCTGCGAAACATGAATGCAAGGACGCATCGTCTCCGTTTTAATCGTCATATAATCGTCCTCCAATTCCGCTACCCATACGTTATTGCCATCATTGAAGCGAACAAAGAAAAGATAAGGTTTTCCATCTTCATCAATAAACAGGGAGCTATCGATCATCTTCTCGCCAGCAACCATCGGTTTCTTCTCGTTCTGCCTGAACGGACCTAACGGAGAATCGGCTATGGCCACACAGATGTGTTCGTCTGCCGTATAATACATATAAAACTTCCCGTCGATCTCGTAAATCTCCGGTGCCCAGAAGCGGCTATCCGCCCAAACATCATCTTTATGAAGTGCAAGCCCGTGCAGTTTCCACTTCCTGAGATCTTTTGATGTATACACTTCAATACCGTCGGCCGCATGCGTTCCGTAAGCATAATAAGTTCCATCGTGCAATAGAATAAAAGGATCGCCCAACGGAACCGACTTTGTCACGGTTTTTGTTTTTGACCTGTTTTTTGCTCCGACAACTCCTGTATAAGAACAAAACACAATCAGCAGCCCCAGCAGCCATACTCCGGTACTAATCTTTTTCTTTCCCATAATATAATCTTTTTTCAATATAATACAATCATTATTTCATCCGGTCTTTAGTAAACTGAAACCAATCCAGTTTCAATAGGTTCTCGGTACCGGTCTTACCTTTGAACAGCAGATACAATTTCTCCTGCCGCCCTCTCGCAATCCGTTCAAGAGACGTTGACTTGATTTCCCAGGATTGGTCGCCACCCGTATTGCCCACTTCGAGCACTCCGATAGGTTTTCCCTTCAAGGAACCCAGATAAACCTCTATCTTCCCGCCTTCGGTACCTGAAGCAACTTTAGCTGTAAACGTGCCTGCCCCTTTGCCTAAATCTACATTCCGGTAGAGCAAATAATCGTTATTATCGATCTGCCCCATGATAAATCCGTTCTCGGCCGCATTCTTTTCAAGAGCTATCCCATATAGGTTATGGAAGCTTTCCGCCTCAAAAATACGGTTCAGGTCATCCGACCGATCTTCTCCAAAAACTTTCAATTCAAAAATACTTAATGCATTTTCGGCATTCTTCTTGTCCAGCCCGTCTGCTCTCAGGGGGATGTCAACCCCTTCCAGAATGGTCAGACGGATAAACCTTGCTTTCACCGGAGAATTGCCCGGCTTCGTATCCGTCACCGGAGATTGTCCGACACCGTCCGTACTCCGGTCTGCAAACACTTTCCACAAATGACTGCCGGAGGCTGCATCCAGACTGTCGGCTTCTTTCTGTGACAAATATTCGAGTTTATACTTGTAAGTACGGCTTGTAAACTCAAAAATTGTCTCTATCTCATCCACTTTACACTCGCTGCCCAAATCTACAATCAGCCAAGGCTTATGTGCACCGACTCCGGGATCCCAATGGGTCCCGTAATTCTCGTCTACGGCAAAGTTACCGGCATAACAGAATGAAATGCCGTGTGTACGATAGCGGGGAGCAAATTCCGAATCATCATACACCCTCGCCGAAGAGGTCAAGGTCTGCTTTCCTAAAGCAAGATTCGTACGATGATCGCCCGGAACATCGGGAGCAACCGTTACCCCCTTGTGGGTTGGAGTAATGGGACGGATACTTCCATCCTCATTAAAGAAAACTTCGTCGATACAAGTCTGCCGTTTACTGTCTACAAAAGGATAATGTTGCCGATGATAAGCAATAAACGTACGCCCTCCGTAACAGAACATCGAATGATGTCCGGGACCCAAAATCCGATTGGCATCATCACGTTGCAATATAGGAACAGTCATAGACCGGTTGATCTCCCGGTAAGGCCCCGTGATCTTATCGGCTACGGCATATCGGACATTATAATTCTCGCTACCGTTAAACGACCACATCAGGTAGTATAAATTATTTCTCTTAAAAATAAACGAAGCTTCAAAAGCATTTTTTATCTCTTCTATCTGCGTATAGTGGTAAGTGCCGATAAATGGATTGGAATCGCTTTTGGCGAATACCGGATCACTGTTGTCAATATAGATCTTTCCGGCCTCATCGAACTTCAACTTCATAATCTTAAAGTGCCAGGAGTCAGTTACAATATACATCGTCCGGTCATCATCCATAAAAAACTGTCCGTCATATCCCTTGAAAAGCATCTTACCGGGAGCTGCCCCATTGGCATCTTCCCACGGCCCCAAGAGGTCGTTTGCCATACCGACAAAGGTATTCGAAGCAATGCTATACATCAGATAATACTTCTTTGTATCCGGATTGTATTCGATACTGGGAGCCCATACACACAAGGTCCCGGCATAGTCCGTCCATGATTTTGGGAAGGCGATCACTTTATTCTTCCATTCCTTACAGTCCTTGGAGTACCACATCTGGGCCGGATACACATTTTCACCACCCGCTCCGTCATTGGTTCCGAAAGCATAAAAAGTCTTGGTCCGGTCATCATAATAGAAAGATGCGTCTGCCAGATAAGCAGGCACAGTCGGATTTCCCGTCTGCATCGAAAAGACATTCACATCTTCCGGTTCAGTCCCTATATCCTTGACGGTCAAAACAAAGTCTTTAGTCAAAGCCACGTCTCCCTTCCGGACCGTTGCTGTCAGGGTTGCCTTCTTGTTTCCGGTTCCCGCATCGGGGCGGTAAAGCTTTCCACTGTCACTGATGTACTGCCCCTGAGCCGAGCTCCACGAGATGGTAGTACCGCTCTTACCGGACGAAGGCAACACAAGGTCGGTGGTTACCGCCGACAAATCGCCCAACGAAAGTCCGTCCCTGTCTTCCTGCACCAACCGCCCGTCCGCTACCGATGCAAGTTCGTATACCTGCCGGTCTGTCAAGGCATAGTCATACAACCTGAAATCATCAATCCCGCCATTCAGATATGGATCGGGCCAGGTCGGCCGGCCAATGTAATTATCGGTCGTACTACCTAACAATGAAGGATTCACGGTGAAGTCCGTCTTTATTTCAGCTTTCACTCCGTCTACATAAAGAGTGCCGACACTCCCTTTCAGAGTGAAAGCAAGATGATGCCAGGCGTTAGCCGACAGTTTACCTTTCTGACGGGTATATGCAATGCGTTCTTCCTTGTCGGTATGATTTCCACTCTCCTGTGTCTTCGTCATAACCAGAGAAACGCCGTTCTCTTCATTCCCTCTTTGGGTTGTCAAAATCAGGTAACGGTCTGTTCCGCAAGCAAACGTGCACACCGTTTGGTTGTCAGACTGTTCATTCAGATAGACCCAGACAGACAAAGTGAAATCTTTCACATGTGCCAGGACTCCGTCCGGTAACTTGAAGTGTCCTTTGTTACTGAGTCTTGCCGCTCCCTGCTGCAGACCCGGCCCCCACTCCACCGTACCTCCGTTGATCCGGGCATCATATTTTGAGCCTCCTCTTCCACTGTTACGGGCTGTCTCTCCTCCCTGTTCATCGAAGTTGAATTGAAGGAAAGGAACTTGCTGCACCTGTCTTTCCGCCTGTTGTATCTGCTGCCCATACACAGGAACAGATAACAGGGTAAACGCCCCCAACAGGATCAATCCCGGAGAACAGGAAAAAGGGGATTTCCTTAAAGAATTTATAAACATAAGCCAATATCTGTTTTAAATATCACCAATATACCTATATGACACATTATTATCCAAGCGAAGCTTTACGCCTTGACAACGGCACCACCTGAAACCAAGTAAGCGAACGCCACAGCCACTCCATGGGACCATAGTAGAATCTCTTAATCCACCAATTGCTATAAGCAATCTGGATGACACAGAAAGCCGCTCCCAGCAAAAAGCTCTGCAAATAGTTGAACTCGACAGCAAAGTTCCCGCCAAAACCATAGAATAGGGAAACTCCGACTATCGACTGCGCCATATAGTTCGTCACACTCATTCGTCCCACCGGAGCAATACGGTCGAGCACTTTCTGCCCCTTATACCGATAATACAGCAAAGTGAAACCGCAGAAATAAACCATCATCTGTCCCAGATTGCCATACGTCTTGAAAAGAGTCTGTCCTACCCGCAACGCAAACCCGTCCACTCCCCATACCGGAAGCAGGAAGGCAACAGCATAAAATACTGCCCAGAAAGCCAGACAATAAGGTAAAAACAGACGACTGTACTTCACCATCTTTTCCTCACTTTTGTGAATACCCTGACGCCCGATCAGCATTCCGGCAATAAACAGTCCCAATAACTGGAGGTAACGGAAATTATTGAATACCCACAGGCATTTGGCCGACTGTCCGTCGAACGTATTGAAACTCAGTACATCCATCAGTGATCCATTGATAAAGACATCGGCCGCCCTTTCAAAAAGCCGGTCCATATAGGCTGCCGCAGCAGTCGGTTCGTTAGCCACATTGTCGCTGAGCAGAGATACAAAACTAATGACTGCCGGTATCTGCAGAAACAGCAAAATGCATAGCACCAGCAACCATCTGGTGGAAACTTTATAAAGAGGAATCAAGAAGACTCCTAATACGGCATAGACCATAAAAAACTCTCCCATATAGACCAATCCGTTGATATAGCCAAACAGGAACAATAAGGCAAGCCTCCAGAGGAAGCGTCCCCGGAAATCGACTCCTTTAGCTGCCTGAGACTCCATCTGCATGAAAAAGCTCAAACCGAACAAAAGGGAAAACATAGCGTATGATTTCCCGGAAAACAAAAAATAGAGTGAATCGTATACTGCCGTATCTATTGCCTGCCAGAAAGGAGACTCCACAACCGGAGCTAAAGTCAGGTCGAAACGCTCCATGCAATGCAAGAGCATGATGCCAATCAGTGCGAACCCCCGCAAGGCATCGATCGAATTAATACGCTTTTTAGGTGTGATCGTTTGTGTATGTGTCATGATATGAATTAAAAACAGGATATAAAAAGAGGCATAAGGATATAGAAGCAGATCTGCCAGACCCTATATTCCTTATGCCAATACAACTAAAAAAACGCTTGTGTTATTTTCCGTTATCTACCGAGAATTTGAAGATACAATGACTATTGTAGGTTTCACCCGGACGCAATACAGCCGAAGGCCATTCAGGTTTGTTCGGAGTATCGGGATACTTTTGAGTCTCCAGACAGACAGAAGCACGTTGATTGTAAGTAATACCTTTCTTTCCGGTTAGCGAACCGTCAAGGAAGTTTCCTGCATATACCTGAATACCGGGTTCGTCAGTGTATACATCGAGTACGATACCGGTTTTGGGTGATTCAAGAGTAGCGGCCTTACGGGTAATATCGCCTTTGGCATTCAACACCCAGTTATGGTCGTAACCATTACCGTTCTTCAACTGCACGAAATCGAAATCGTTAATGCGTTTTCCAACCGGAGTCGGTGTGCGGAAGTCCATCGGAGTACCTTCCACTGTTACAATCTCGCCACTGGTCATAAAGGTACTGTCCACGGGAGTATAAGCATCGGCGTCGATAGTCAGCAGATGATCGGCATTGCTGCCTGCATCTCCGTCCAGATTGAAATAAGAGTGGTTGGTCATATTGACAATGGTCGGTTTATCCGTTTCTGCCTCATACTTGATATCGATGGCATTATCATCTGTCAGCTTCATAATAACCTTACAGGTGATATTACCGGGGAAACCTTCCTCGCCGTCTTTTGAAAGATAAGTCAACTCAAGTTCCTGCGGTCCCACCTGCTTGGCATCGTATACCTGATATTGGAATCCTTTCGGACCACCGTGCAGGCAATGTCCGTAATTATTGCGCGGCAACTGGTATTCAACTCCATCCAAAGTAAATTTTCCCTGATTGATGCGATTGGCATAACGACCGATGCTGGCACCGAAGTCCGAAGGCTTGCTGATGTAATCCTGAATAGAGTCGAAGCCCAACACTACATCACGCATCACCCCTTCTTTATCGGGAACCATTACCGAAACAATACGTCCTCCAAAATTAGTGACGCAAACCTCCATGTTGTTCTGATTACGGAGTACATACAAATCGGTTTTCTTTCCGCCCACCTCAGTCTGGAAATTGCTCTTTACCAAACCGGAATCCGTAGTAGCCTTTTCTGTCTCTGCACAACCGGCTACAAAGAGGGCACCCAGTGCCCACATAGCTAATTTTCTCATTATTAAACTGTTTTGAGTTTTATTCACCACAGAGCGACACGGAGTCCCACTGAGTTTTTAGACAGATGAACAAAAGGACAAACTATTCTTTATTTGTTCATCTGTTCTTTTGTCTGAAAACAAATAGAGCGCAGCCAATCAATCTCTGTGGGACTCTGTGCTACTCTGTGGTGAATCTCATTCATTTCTGTTTCGTTATATTCTTACTGTATACTATTCAGCATATCCACTTTACCTTCATTCACCAGTTTCAGGATCAACTCACCGAACAAAGTATTCTGCCATGCAAACCAGGCACGGGTAAATTTCTCAGGATTGTCTTTATGGAAAGACTCGTGCATGAAGCCTGTACCTGCATCCGTATTCATCAGCATCTCGATGCACGACTTGATCTCCGCATCATCCTTGCTGGTGAAAGCTTTCATCATGATACTCATGGGCCATACCATATCGTATCCGATGTGTGGTCCGCCAATGCCCTCGCCTGCCTTACCTTTGAAGAAGTAAGGATTGTCGAGGCTCCATACAAAACGGCGGGTATTCTGATAAATCGGATCATCAATCGACACATCACCCAGATAAGGCATTGCCAGCAGGCTCGGAACGTTGGCGTCGTCCATCAGCATGTGGTTACCAAAACCGTCCACCTCGAAAGCATAAATCTTTCCGTATTTGGGATGATTGTAAACGGCATATTTCTTCAGGGCTGTTTCCACCTCGTTTGCCAAAGCCTTGCATTCATTGGCCAAAGCCGTCTTTTTATTCACGGTTGTCAGTATCTCGGCTGCCTTGCGGAGTGAAGATACGGCAAAGAAGTTGGACGGAACCAGATACTGCAATGTCGTGGCATCGTCCGAAGGACGGAAAGTGGAAACAATCAGTCCGACAGGTTTCACCGGATTACCCAGTCCGTCGTTGGTCACTGTATCGAGAGCACGCTCTGTCTTACGTTGGAACTTATACGGACCCACACCGTCTTTGCGCTGTTGTTCCTTAAAAGTACGCAATATGTTGGTGATTGCCTGTATCCATTCTTCATCGAAGATACTGGCATCCCCTGTTGTCTTCCAGTACTGATAAGCCAGGCGCAACGGATAGCAAAGCGAGTCGATCTCCCATTTGCGTTCATGCAACTCAGGTTTCATATCCGTCAGGTCGCTCATCCATTCACCCCCTTTAGGACCATCATTGAACGCATTGGCATACGGATCGATATTGATACATTTAAACTGGCGGTTGATAACTCCGGCAAGCATCGTTTTCAGTTCCGGATCGGAATTGGCCAGTTGTACATAAGGCCATACCTGGGCCCCCGAGTCACGGAGCCACATGGCATGAATATCTCCTGTATATACAAAAGTATCGGGTTTGCCGTCTTTGCCTTTGCGGAAGTGTACGGTGGTATCCAGTGTATTGGGGAAACAATTGGTAAACATCCAGGCCAGCTTTGAGTTACGCAACAGTTTCTGTACACGTATGATTTCGTTTTCTACAGCCTGCGAACGGAACAGACGCTTAGCGGGTTCCGGACGGTTGTCTTTCTGAATAGCATCTGCCACACAAGTATAATGCGACAACATACCTTCAGCCTTCAGTGCTGAAGGCGCACAGAGCAGTGCCGCAGTAACGACACATGCTCCGATCATTTTCTTTGAATTTTTTCCTGGCATAATCTTGATTGGTTTTTATTAAGTAATCTGTTTCTGTCCAGCCTCAACGTACCTCTTTAGAGAACGAATACGGGAAATCCGACTCGCGTACTCCACGCTGTTTGTTCGGAGTAGACGACATTTTCATCGTAATCTTCGCTCCGTTCATCAGTTCTTTATGTGTCAGGTAGTTGCGAGTCAATGTTTTACCGTTTACGGTCATTGACGCAATGTAACGGTTTTCATCGCTATTGCCCGGTGCGCTGATCTGCACGGTCTTGCCATTCTCCAGATGCAGCTTCATCTGTTTGAAGTACGGCGTACCCATCACGTACTGATCCGTTCCGGGGCAAACGGGATAGAATCCCATAGCAGAAAATACATACCATGCCGAAGTCTGTCCGTTATCTTCGTCACCGCAATAACCGTCGGGATTGGGTGTATAGAGTTTATCCATCACTTCACGAATCCAATGCTGTGCTTTCCACGGTTGTCCCGAGTAATTGTACAGATACAGCATGTGCTGGATGGGTTGGTTACCGTGTGCATACTGTCCCATATTCATAATCTGCATTTCACGGATTTCGTGAATCACACCGCCGTAATAGCTGTCATCAAATACAGGAGGCAGGATAAAGACAGAATCCATCATCTGATTGAACCCTTGCTGTCCGCCCATCAGGTCGATCAGTCCCTGAGGATCATGGAATACAGACCAGGTATAGTGCCAACTGTTTCCTTCGGTGAAGGCATCGCCCCACTTCAGCGGATTGAACGGTGACTGAAATTGTCCGTCCTTATTCTTGCCACGCATCAGCTTATGCTCTTTATCGTACAGGTTCTTGTAGTTCATGGCACGCTGTGCATAAACCGCTATCTCCTCTTCGGGCTTGTTCAAGGCTTTACCCAACTGATAGATGCACCAGTCATCATAAGCATATTCCAGCGTACGGGCGGCATTTTCATTGATGCCTACATTATAAGGTACGTAGCCCAGTTGATTGTAATATTCATAACCGAGACGTCCGGTAGACGAAACCTGCGGATGAACAGCATTTGCACCGTGTTTCACAGCTTCCCAAAGAGTTTCTATATCGTAACCTTTCAATCCTTTCAGATAGGCATCAGCCACTACCGAAGCGGAATTGTTACCTACCATACAGCCCCTGTGCCCGGGACTTGCCCATTCGGGAAGGAATCCGCTTTCCTTGTAAGTATTTGCCAGTCCCTCCTGCATCTTTTCGTTCATCGAAGGATACATCAGGTTGAGGAACGGGAACAGGCAGCGGAATGTATCCCAGAAACCGGTATCGGTAAACATATATCCCGGCAGCACTTTACCGTTGTAGGGACTGTAATGTACCGGTTTCCCTTTGGCATCCAGTTCGTAGAAGCTTCTCGGGAAAAGTACCGAACGATAAAGGCAAGAGTAGAATGTACGGAGATGATCGGTATTATCGTCTTCCACCTCAATACGTCCCAGAACCTTGTTCCATTCCTGGCGTCCTTTGGCTGCAACAGCTTCCAGATTGTCTTTACCCAGCTCTTTCAAGTTCTGTTCTGCTTGCTCGGGGCTGATAAAAGAAGAAGCCACTCGTACGTTGACCGTCTCTCCGCGACGTGTAGAGAACCCGATGATACCACCTGCATGTTTATCTTTCGATTCCAGCTCACCCGGACGGATGTTGCCGTTGGTAACTGCTGCGGTAAAAGTGAACGGCTTATCGAACACCAGTACAAAATAATTCTTAAAGTTCTCCGGCACTCCTCCACTGTTCTTGGTTGTGTAGCCGATGATCTTGTTCTCTTCCGGAATCACTTTCACATACGAACCGTTGTCGAAAGCATCTACCACTACATAAGAGTCTTTACTCTCAGGAAAAGTGAAACGAAACATCGCCGCACGGCTGGTCGGAGCAATTTCGGTCGTGACATCATGATCGGCCAGATATACTTTATAATAATACGGTTTGGCAACCTCAGCTTTATGCGAGAACCAGCTCGCACGCTGATCCTGATCGAACACGACCTTTCCCGTAACAGGCATAATGGCAAACTGCCCGTAGTCATTAATCCACGGGCTGGGCTGGTGAGTCTGCTTAAATCCCCTGATTTTATCGGCATCATAGGTATAAGCCCATCCATCCCCCATCTTTCCGGTTTGTGCCACCCAGAAGTTCATTCCCCAAGGCATGGCAATAGCCGGATATGTATTTCCGGTAGATAAAGCATGCTTTGACTGGGTACCGACCAGTGGACTTACATAATCCACCGGTTCTGTCGTGCTCTTTGCAAAAGTGCAGAAAGCAGTACCCAATACGCCAACAAGTAATAGCGCTAATTTCTTCATGATATTAATAGTTTTAAATTCACCACAGATTACACGGACTAACACAGTTTTTTTAATCTTCAGTATCAATGGGAAAATAATTAACCTGTGAAAATCCGTGTAACCTGTGGACAGAATCTTATTTTTTCAACTTCTTCTCAAGCATCTTGATATAGTATCCGCCTACTACCGAACGAGCTTGGAAACCTCTCTGGTTCGGACGATCGGTAAATACCCAGTCAGACATCGGCACGCGATCGGTCGTCTCGTTCATGAACAGATAAACCGGATCGATAAACTTCTCGAATGTAGCTTTGTCCGGTGCCAGTGTAGCAGTCCACATAATCCAGTCGGTCTTGGTATAAGTTTCACGGTTATCCAGCGGCAATCCATATTGATTCTGTTTGCCAAGATAGTAAGCTATCTCTTTCTGTGCAACTGTTTCAGGGAATATCTGCAGATTCATCAGTTTATCCCATACCAGATTGTATTTCTGGCTCCATGTTCCGGGCTTGTCAAAAGTCAGGCGGTAGTGATCGCCGTCGTCTGCCATCTTCACCCATTCGGCAGCCATTTCTTTGGCTTTCTGTGTATATTTCTCAGCCACTTCTTTCTTGCCCAGCTTATCGGCCAGATAGCCATAAGACGCTACACCCAGGATGGCTTTGATAGACAGGTTGGCGTTGTGTGCAAAGTGTCCGGCAAAGTCGTCTGTACAAAGTTGATTTTCCGGATCGAGTCCATATTGAGCCAGATAATCGGTCCAGGTTGTCAATACATCCCAGTGTTTCTGCGCATAGTCGGCATTTCCTTCGACAATGGCGATGGCTGCACTCAAGATCAGCATATTTCCCGATTCCTCGATCGGCATATCTCCACCGTATGTCTGGCCGTTAGCCAACGGATAAGTACCTACATCATGTGCAGCGAACGGCTTATTCCATTTTCCGCTTTCGCTATAATAGAAGATGTGGTTCATCAGACCTTTTGCCAATTCCGGATTGTATACCAGGAACAAAGGAGCAGAAGGATAAGTGATATCCACCGTACCGATCGAACCGTTGCTGAAGTTCTCTTTTGAGAGGAACAGCAGGTCTTTATTGGGGGCTTCCACCAATTTGTGGGCAGCGATTGCCTGGCGATAAGCCAATGCACAGAGTTCGGCATACTTACGTCCGCCTACTTCAGTAGCTTCTTTCATCAGGTTAGCATCGAATGCAGCACATTTATCCATCACTGCATCATATTCCTTATCAGCTTTCGCAAACTGCGACTGAATGGTTTCGTTTCCATTGCGATTCCAGTACGGACGAAGATTTTCACCGAAATACTGAATAGAGTACAAGTCATCGTAACCCAGCAGCAAGTGTCCTTCCGCTTTCTTCGTTTCACCCAGTGAGCGAACCAGTGCCAGCTTGTCACTTCCATCGGTCTTGGATGATGTCAATTTTCCGTCGATGAAACTCTTTCTTAGGGTCTTTCCCTCTCCGGTAGCGCATGAACTGTTCTCCTTATCGGCAGCCATGTAGAAGTATCCCCAGTCAATGCGGACATCATCTCCCTTTTTACCCAATATTTCCTGGTTGCGGCTTCCCGTCTTGAGGTATAGCAAATTACCTTCTGTAAAGCTTTCGGCTACAGCTTCCTGATGAGGCTGGTCGAGTGCCCACTGCGGTCCTGCTTCGAAATACAGTTCTACGTTATGTTTATTTCCGTCATTCGAAGCCACTTCATAGGTAAGATAGCTCACCGGACGAGTCATCAAATCGAGATTATCCATAAAGAGAGGTGAAGTGAACGCAAGTTTCAAGTCCACCGGTCCGCAAGTAAATTCGTAGTTGGTCTGCATAGCCTGCACGTCTACCGATTTCTGTACTGCTGTCTGAGTAAAGTTCTGTGTATTGTCCTTCTCTACCAACAGACCGCAATCGATCAGACCGTTGGCAACACGGTTATTACAGTAAATTGCAATCAGGTTCTCTCCCTGTTTCAGTGCGGCCACAGCCTCTTCCGGCAGTTTGGCAAGCATATGTTTTTTAGCCGAGTTACCGGTATCCACCACCTTCACGCCATTCACATAGATGATGGCGTCATCGTCGTGAGAATATTCCAGATATACATTTTTACCTTGCAGGTTGTCTTTAATATCCGCTTTACGGCGTATCCAGATATACTCTTCTCCCCACTGGGTCTTGGCTGTACTTTCATTCTCCATAGTACCGAAAGCACCTTCTCCTTCTTTCCATACCGCATCATTAAAGTCGGCATTCTGCCAGCCGTCAGCCGGTTTCTTTGTTGTATACTTAGCTGTCCATCTGCCTTGTTCCGAGGTCTTAACCAGCGGAAGCAGCTCAAGTTCTTCCGTTCCCATGAAACGGTAAATCTGTCCGTCTACCTTGGCAACACCCAAGAACGGGAAGTCCTTACCGGTCCAGTGTTTCACCGGTCCGTCATACAGATTATCCGTAAACGACCAGGCACTGGTGTAAGGGTCAATCATCACCAACGGATAGGCCGGTGCACGCATCTCACTTTTTTCACTCTTGACGTCCTGCGGTGCCCCACAACTGCTCAGCATGGCAGCTGCACCCAAGAACAGAGTCGATAGTTTAAGCTTCATAACTTCAGATTCTTTTTTTATAGTTTTTACCATTCAATATCTACTTGCACGCCGGCGGGGTCGTTCTCGAACTTCAAGAGCAGGGTACGCGAACGCTCTTCCCACAATTTCTCCGGCTGAGGTTCTTCTTTCCCGTTCACACAAACCCGTATCGGCTGTTTAGGGAGCAATATCCTCGAAGCGTTAGTCGTATGCAACGGGCTCTTGGCTACAAACGAATAACTTCGTTTTCCTGCCTTTTCATCGTATATCCTGGAAGCACCGCAAAGCACTTTCGCCTTTGCCCGTCCCGAAATCCGTTTGACATTATATAAGTAACCTTGTTCGCCCGGACGAATCACCTTATGTGTCAATACCGGAAGATCCTTATCAAACAGGTCGATATACACCTCCGAAAGTTCCATCGGAGCATCCGATACACTTTCGTCCAATACGGCAGCAATGGTATATGGTCCCCGTTCGAGCAGGAAACTGTTTTTCAGTTCTACTTCTTTCCCGGCACTCTTTCTGTAAGCAGCCGAAACCGCATCGAAATATTGCCGGTCATTTCCGCTTTTCAGCACAAAGTGTTTCGGATCTTCACGTATAACGGTCACCATACCTTTTCCACAAGGGTAAGTTCCGGCAGCAGGTACTCTGTCCAGTCCCAGTTTCTCGAACAAATGTTCTGAAGGAGCCTTATATTGATTTCCGTTGGAATTCCACCATTCAAGCACCGACTGATAAGGATCGATATCTTCGCCGCAATAGATCAGCGCTCCGCCTTTTCTCACCCAGTCTGCCAGAAAATCATGATATCGGGGTTCCATCGGTTTCATGTTCGAATAAGACATTACAAGCACCTTCAGCCCCTTGAATGTGTCGCCGAACGGAGTATTCTCCATGTGTACCAACTCCACCGGTATTCCTCTTTTCAATAACGGCAGGGTCTGTCCATAGAAACTGCTGAATTGCGGATCATCATAGCCATCATGATCGGGGAAACGCTGAAACATCAGCGAATTTGCCATCAGTACCCCGATGCCGTGCGTACCGCTCACCTGAGTTTCCGAGGTCCGTATGTCGTTCAGTGTATTCACCATAATCTGCATCTGTGTGGAGTAGTCACGCGGAATACGTTCTTTCCGGTCTGTTCCCGCTACTTGGTACAGCCCCTGATAAATACGGTCCGGCCAAGGCATCACTTCGTATGTGTCTACCGCCGGATACATCAGTTGGGCGGCAAAAGTAGCCTGGTAATTTATTTTATAATCGAGCCAGTCTTTCGCCCGGTCCTCGATGGGGTCGGTCAGGAAGTACATCTTGCGGTTTAACGGGGCTGTCATCGATTTCATACATCCATATTCAAGAAAAGCATTCTCAAATACCCGTTCTTTCTTCACTCCGTCATAATAGTTCGGTTCGCGGGCGGTTCCCGTCCAGACCTGCGCGATATACCCATCCACACAATCCAGCGAAGCCAGGCTCGCTTCGGGACTTACGATCTGCCACGATGTATAGTTGACAAGTGAATGTGTAGGCACAAAGCATTTCACATCCAGTCCTTTCGATTTGCCGTACGTTTTGGCATACGTGAATATCTGATTAAGCGCGTTGTAGTACAGATAATATTTCAGTTTATTCGATAAGTATGTATTCTCAGGAGATTCATGTTGAGCTCTCCACGGGAATCCATAATATTTTTGCCATTCGGATTTGAAGGCTTCACTGTATCCGCCCCGCATCCAGAATTCCGGTTCTTCCAGATAAATAGAAGTAATGCCCGCATCGATCACCCGTTTGATCTGCTTCTCCTGCATGTAACGGATGAAACTCTCAGTAGGCACAATATAGGGAATCAAGTGCCCGTGCGCAATCTCCCGCCCCTCGCGGTCGCGCTGGCCCTCTTTGAGGTGATCTTTCACCCCATCCCATTTTCCAAGAAAATAATCCTGATAATCTCCCCAGGCTACCCCTGTCATAAACTCGGCCCGGTACCCTTTGTCTCTCCACGATTGAATGCGTTGCTCAAAAGTAACGCCTTTCTTATCCAGCGTTCCGTATACCATCACGGCATCGGCACGCACATCTGTTTCCGGTTTCCACGACTCTGCTGTCTGGAAATTCGTTTTTGTGCCTGTGGCGGTTTGAGAATAGACGCCGCCACAGGCCAAAAACAAACCAATCAAAACTAATACCCTCTTACTCATGTGTTTGTGTTGTCACGTGTTTGTGTTGTTATTTGAATGGAGAAATCACTTGCATCAGTGCGGGACATCCGCTGGCATCATAGCTTTCCATCACACCTGTCGGGCAGGGTTTGGCTGCATCCTTGAATGTCACATTACGGTTTACATCCCGGTTGTTCCACGCCACGTCTATGTTGTGACGAAGCCAGTCCATATATTGGGGCTGATTGCCATCTTCTATCAGGCGAATGATGTACTGTGCAAAAATGGCAGCATAAATTCCCTGTTCCACTCCATTTTTGAATGGAAGCAATCCATCGGCATCACACATCTCGTTGCGGACGTAGTCGGCAGCCAGAACGGCATCGTCCAGATAAGCTTTCTCGCCGGTTGCTTTGTACAGCATCACGGCCGAACCGATAAATGTAGCCTGATTATAAAGTTGGGTTGTCCAGTCTATGTCCATACCGTTCTGTCTCTGGAAATGATAGTGCATATTGTCTGCTATGCGGCCTTTCTCCTTGTCGAAAAAGACATCCCTCGACCATGCATATACACTTTTTGCCTTTTCCAGATAATCGGGATCTTTGGTTACATTATAAAGAGTCATGGCCCCCACCGTAGTCGGATAGTTGATGCAAGCCATCTTGCCATCGTGCTTGAAGTTCCACCACAGCCCCCCCCTTTCTTTATCATACGACTCTTTCCAGACATGGTAGAACCCCGAAGAGGCATGTGCCAGGTATTTCGGGTCATTCGTGATTTCGTAAGCACGTGCCAGCGAAATAATCCACCACATCATATCATCATAAATAAACCATTCGATTTTATTGTCCCAATTGTATTTATCGTATTGTTCGTATCCTCCCTGATACACCTCTTCTATCAACCGGCGATATTTAGGAGCCTTCGTACGTTTATACGCGTTCATAATCATATCCCAATAGATAGCCTGCACCCAGATGGCAGCTCTTCCTTTCATATCCGAAGATATGGCATACAACTTCATATCCGGATTATAAAAAGTAGAATGAAAAGCATCCATCGCCGTCGTTGCGTCTTTCTTTGTAAAATGCTTCTGGTTTCCGTCTGCGGGCTGATGTGCCCATGCCATTGCATTGGGAAGAAGTAATAAGATAGCTACTATGGTCAGTACTTTGTTTTTCATGTTTTTGCCTCAGATTTTAAATTTTCATGTTACAAAGATTGGGGAAATATTGGAGAAAGGAGGATAATTATTATTCAATAAATAGCAAAAACTGACCAAAAACGGGGGATAAACCGGTTACTATCAATAATGGAACATATGTAACAGGCTTTTGACCGGAATTTGTCCATTCCATCCGTAAGGTCAGGAAACATACGGTAATATTAAAAGAATTCATTTGTGGTTCTCACGACTGAGGATGTGGCATCATTCACCACAAAGCCACACAGAGTTCCACAGAATCTTCCGAAACCGGACGTCTCTCATACGAAAAATGGTTCTTCTTCAAATTTAGTGGTCAATTCTTTATTTTTTTATTTTCAAGTTGATAATTGTCCTTTTTGCTTGCTTTAATAAGAAAAAACAGACACCGGCTGAATAAGATAACTTAAGTTTCGGAAGTGAGTTTACGCCGTCTGAACCGGTATCTTCATCCTTATACCTTTTTTCAATTAACATTGTTAACGCCTTTTGCAGGTTGTCAGGTTCTTGTGCGCAAATAACAAGTCTTTTGCATTTAAAGAACTTCTTATTCACATCCAAAGAACAAGCTTTAACTCTGTGTTAAAACAAAGCTTTTGAGGACAGAAATCTTACTTCTTAAAGATATTGATTTTCAGATGGTTTAGTCTAAGATTAGCTTCTTCACCTCACGGATAGACTCTTCGGGAGAAAGCCGGGATACCTGCTTTTTTGTCAACTATAAAAGAGGGCTTACACGTCCGAAAACTGAATTAGATTCCATGAGTAAAAGAAAACTTACCACCAAATTTGAAGAAGAACCATTTTGTTTTTCTCTATTAATTAGTTGGAAATAGTGCAATCTTTACTTCGTCCTGTATACCCGGGCCCATGAGTCCGGGTGCCTGTGCCCATGAATCCACGTACTCGGGCACGGCAGCCCAGGTACGCGGGACAAGATAAAGATTACGGAATAAGACGTAATATACAGGTATCCATACCATTAGAAGTAGGTAGCATACTGATGTTTACTCCCTTATTTGTGCCGGATAACAGGTGCTTTTGCTTGCAACGACGGTGTATCACCCTCTACAACAGGCCACCCTTTTTTCCAGTTTACACGGTCGAGCATCAACACTCTTCCTTCAGGATTGGCCACACTGACAGCGTGATAAAACACCCAATCCGCTCCTTTATCATCTGTTACGATCTCCGAGTTGTGCCCGGGACCCACGAATGCTTCATTTTTATCAATCAGCACTTCATGATGATTCTCCAGCATCGATTCCCCTTTTTTATCTACATAAGGGCCAAATAAGTATTTCGACCGCCCCACCACTGTGGTATACGTACTCTTTAATCCTTCACAGCAACGACCGATAGAGGCAAACAAATAGTAATAGCCTCCCCGTTTGTGAATATAAGTTCCTTCATAGGCTGTGCCTGCCACCTGCTGTGGTTTCATTCCTTCTTTCAGGGAGAGCCCGTCATCACTTAGTTCTGCTCCATAAATGCCATGAAAGCTTCCCCAAAAAAGGTATTTCTTACCACCATCTTCTATATAGAAAGGATCGATACAATTCTGAATCCCTATTTCATTGCTCCGGAACAGTTTTCCATGATCGGTAAAAGGTCCCTCAGGTTTATCTGCCGTAGCCACACCAATCCCGCAGGTCCACTCTCCACCCCAAACAGACATGGAGTAATACATCACATACCGATCACCGATTTTATTTATATCCGGTGCCCAAAGATTTCCTTTCGGCTCAAATGTAGGGCGGGTTTCATTGGTAAAAGCAGTACCCACAAAGCTCCAGTTTACCATATCTTTCGATCGGTGAATAGGAAGATTTCTGATATTTTCCGTTGCGTACAGGTAATAATAACCATCATCTGCCTTGATAACCGTAGGGTCGGGAAGGCTGTAATTAATAACGGGGTTGGAATACTGCTGTGCAATGGAAGGAACACAGAAAGAAAAAACAGTAAAAAGGGAAAATAAAAGTTTCTTCATGCTGAATATATAAATTAAGAAAAGTCCCCTTATTCAGGATCTTCGAAATGTGATCCAAATTAAGGGGAACTTTTGATTTTAACAAAGTATTAATTTATTTTTCTCTGATATAATAATACCGAGTTTCATATTTAGTCGTAGAACTACTACTAGCACTTTCATTATAACTAGTACTTATAGTAAAACGATTTGCTTTAATTTCTTCGGTTATTATCTCCCCAGTCCAACTATCTGCTGTATACCACAATCTATAAGAATCAGAATTATCTCCATGACAGAATATCTCTACTCTTCCACCACGCTTTGTCTTAATTCTCAAAACTTTCCTAGTAGGGTCCAATAATTCTATTTCTTCAAATAAACCGGAACCACTCTGAGAACCAATCTCCAAATAATATTCGGTAGTAGCCACTTTATTCACACTACTTACCTCGATTTGTTCATTATTCGACGTATTAGCCATCACGTTTGTCATACCTAAAGATACTAATACTACTGCAGTTATAAAAAATTTCTTGTTCATGATAACATAAAATTTAAGGGTTATTAATGAGTTTGTTGAAAAAGAAAAAGGTATCAGGAAAGCCCGATACCCTTTTCCCTATTAAACATTGATATGAATTATTTCAGTCGGATTACTTTAGAGTAAATACCCTGATCAGAGCCTTTAGGCCAGATGCAAATACGACCGAACAATGTGCCTCTTTTCAAAGCAGTTTGGAACATACTATTATCCGTATAGTCTCTTGTGGCAAAAGTGTATAATTTACCTGTTTCATCGTAAGCATCCAAATTATCAGTTTCATCATAACGGTCTACATTATGTTCTGCATCATTCACAAACTGAGTAGTACTTAACATGAAAAATACCCGGTCAATTCCTCCACCTGCAACTTTTTCTACTTTAAAAGATGCATTTACCTTATTACCTTCTAAGGTCATCTGTGCATCTCTTACCAGATAATAAGGAGTAACTTCAACATCCTGCACTGTATTGCCAGCAACAGTTACATTGATAGTATCACGCCCTTCAGAAGTCCAAGGGCCATTTCCACTCTTTGTTATCATCTGATACTCGCCATTAAACAAACTAGCAGAATACATACCATCCTGATTAACATATACATTAATAGGATCGTGTTTAGCATAACCATGTTGATAAAGCTGTAATTGTACAGCTTCATTGCCACGAAGTTGCAATGCTTCACCATTATACATCACACGACCTGTCAACATTGACTCAGGAGCATCGTAGTTGTCTTTCATACAACTGGTAAACATCATCGCTCCTAACAGCAATACTGAAAAAATCTTTGATATTGTTTTCATTGTCTCTTCTAATTTTAGATTATTGATACGGGTTTTTAACCAATTTCGGATTATTATTAATCCAGCCATTGTCGATTTCTGAATAATACTGAACATCAGTACACTTCAGCGGTTTACGCCATAAATCTAATGTCTGCATATTCTTTTCTACAAATACCCATTTACCATTATTAGCATCCCCATCTGCAACTACGCGGTAAGGCCATAAGCCAAGACGCTGTGCTGTACGATCATTTTCATTTCCAGTCCAAATATTATCAGCTTCCATCCAACGTTTCAAATCCCACCAACGATGACCTTCGAATGCAAATTCCACTTGATACTCATGCATAATTTTCTGGTGATCGATAGAAGTTAAAGGCTGAATACCGGCACGTTCACGAACAGCATTGATATATTTCAAAGCTTCTACATCGCTGTTGTTACGACTCAGTTCCCAAGAAGCCTCAGCAGCAATCAAGTAAGCTTCCGAAATGCGGAAATATACATTCCACATAGCTGATTTTGTACCTTGAGTACCGGCCAAAGGAGTTTTATCCAGATATTTACGAACGAAGAATCCTGTACGGTTAATTTCACGTTCATTACCTCCGAACGGACCATTATTGGCAGTAATCAATCGTCCTTGGGCATCCGTTTCATTTCTACGACCTGTTCTTTCTACCCATTGACCATTTACTTTGTTCAGTTGTCCAGCCTGTAATTCTATTAATTTTCCATCAAAAGTGGAGCCCGGTAAAAGAACTGTAGCCGCCAAACGTGGATCACGGTCTGCAAACAAATCCATCGGATCATCAAAGAATTTAGGATCATCTAATGTACCTATATCAAACTTTGCAGCTTTACCACGTTCTGATTCCGTTGCATCTGTTGATTCATAAGCCTCAACCAAATTCAATAATACAGACATTCTATCACTGCCAGTATCTTGTTCGATACTTTTAGGTAAGCAATTCTTTGTAAATTCATGACCATAGCCAGGAGTAGCGTAGTCTCGTGTCCAAATAACTTCAGTATTACCACTTTTCTCACAAACTGCTTTAAAGAAGTTATCAGCCAAAGCTTCTGAAGTTTTATCAGCAGCTAACATCAATCTATATGGAGAAGCCGTACCATCTGCAGCTCCTTCGATAACCTCCTTTGCAGCAGCTAAAGCTGTACGATAGTAGCCTTCTGCTTTATCTGCGGGTATACCTACTTCACCACCAGCAGTCCTCAATTGAGGATGTTCGGCCACCGTATTGTATGTAGCTAATGACGCTGCCGTAATTGCTACACGCGCTTCCAACATTTTTGCTACCCAATAGTTTGCACGAGAATTGTTTTTATTAGTCTGCTTACTCATCATAGCAGCCGCTTCCTGACACTCCTTAATAATGTAGTCATAAGTTTCAGCTTCAGTAGAGCGGGGAACCTGAATTGTAGTAATATCCATACCACCGGTATAGTCAAATACATCATCTCCTACAATTGGAATACCACCTAACCCACGGGCAATACAAAAATAAGTCCAAGCACGAATATAGCGAACTTCGCCTTCATACAGTCTCTTGGTCTCTTCATCTACAGCAGTAGATCCTTTAATACCTTGTAGGAATTGATTCAGATTACGAATCAGTGTATAGTCATAAGGGCGCCATTTATTTCTATCAATATTCTCATCACTATTGTTATCATAATGAATAGCCTCATCCAGCATAAAATAATCTTCTACTGCTTCATTACGTTGGCCAAAAGTGATACGGCCATAAAAGTTAGCCAGAACAGATTTTACCAACGCCGGGTCAGCATACACCTGATCTTGTGTCATAATGTCGTTTGGCTTCGTATCCAGAAAGCCATTACAGCTACTCAACGATAATACTCCTGCAGCAGCAAGAGCCATTAAAAAATATCTGTTTTTCATTGTTTACTTAAAATTTGAGATTAATACCTAAGTTAACCACACGCATCGTCGGATAGTCCAAACCATTTGAATTGATGCACTCCGGATCCATAAAAGGTATATTACTGATAGAGAACAGGTTGGTTCCAGACACATACAAACGCAAATTACTGATACCAGCTTTCGCAACAATCCGTTTGGGTAAAGTATAACCAAACTCCAGATTACGCAGCTTAATATATTTCACATTATGCAGCCAGAATGTACTCTTATCATAAGCACTTGTTTCTTCATTATTCAAACGAATTAACGGATATTTTCCAGGAATCAACTGGCTGTCCGCATCCCAGATATCTGCCAGATGCCAAGCATCTTTAAATACCTCATCCGGACTGTTACCATCATTCTGGAACGGACGAGCCGTTTCATATTGCTGTTGCCATGATGTCATACCCGAACCCGTCCAGTCCATTGCCAAATCAAAACCTTTCCAGCTTGCCGACAAATTAATACCAAAGTTGAGTGTAGGAGTACTATCACTACGGTAACCGATTGGACGCTCATCCATATAGTTTATTACACCATCACCGTTGACATCCTTATACATAATATCACCCGGAACAACTGTCTTGTTTCCTTTTCTATCGTTATCTATCGGATAAGTAGCAATCTGTTCCCAACTTGTAAAACGGCCAACAGCTTCATATCCCCAATTTACATAACCAACACGATGCCAAATACTGTTACGATAAACATCCCAAGAGTTGCTATGACGTGTATCATATTGTTCCCAATCCCAGAAACGTGAATAAGTCATATTAGCACCAACGCTATAATTAAAATCACTAACATGATCGGTCCAGTTTACCATTGCATCAAAACCAACATGTTTGTCCGATCTCAAATTTTCTTTTGGTAAAGAGAAACCTGCTTCATTTGGAATCAACACGTCATAACGAGATTCAGGAATTCCATCGCGAATACGCTGGAAGAAGTCTACCTGAGCATTCAGACGGTTATTAAAGAAGCCCATATCTACACCAATATCCAGGATCTTAGATTCCATCCATGATAAAGTTTTATTAGGTAAACCACGAGTCTCAGTTCCAACAACCCAATCGCCATCCAATACGGCACCACCGTTATTGTATTTATAACCAGGCAGGTAATCGAACGCAGTATAATCACTCACATTATCATCTCCAACCACACCGTATGAACCACGTATCTTCAAATTAGAAAACACGTTGGCAATCTTACTTTCTTTCCAGAAATTTTCTTCAGAAATTCTCCATCCTAAAGAGGCAGAAGGGAAGAATCCCCAACGATTTTCCGGTTTAAATTTCCAAGAACCATCCCAACGACCAATTAATTCGATCAGATAACGATCAGCAAAACTATAATTGATACGTCCTAACCATCCCATACGAGCTTCCGTATTGTTACCAGTATCATTATACTCCACAATCTCCTTAAAACGAATCAGATCCATACCGTTGGCAACCGGAACTGAATGTACCCATGATTTGGGGCGCTTACGTTGTGTAGCCTCAAAAGAAGCAACAGCATTGATAGAATGATTACCAAACCTACGATCAAAGTTCAACTGGAAATTAGCAAATTGATCCTCTACCTTCTCACGATTACGTTCACGATAAGGATTATCCATAGCAGCCGTTTCATAATACTCACCCGTTTTTTCATTGTATCCATACAATTTGAATGTGTATTCCTGATTATCCAGTTCATTATAAGCATAATAATAGCCCAACATACCTTTAGCCTTCAATCCTTTCAATATCTCATATTCAGCAGTTGTTTGCATTTGAATAACACGCCATACATCGGATACCTTACCACTGGTGTCATAATTTAAAAGAGCAAAATTTGTCTCTTTCTGGTCAGAAACAAGTTGTGGGTATAAAGGATTGTCGTTGGCATACGGACGCTTTGTCGGCTGATTCTTCATAGTTGCAAAACGAGGCAACCATGTATCATCTCCTCCAGGAACACCCGGATGGTGACGATCTTCAATACGTCCATTCATCGTAGCACCAATCTTGAAACGATCAGAAATATTCATATCAATATTCATCTGGGCATTTGTACGTCTGAATCCACCGTAACCACGTACAGTCGCTTCTTGATCGATATGAGAAACTGCTACATAATAATTAGCCTTATCGGTACCTCCTGAAAGATTCGCACTAATATATGATTGAGGAGCAGTAATCCAAATATAGTCGCTCCAATCAAAACCCTGGTAGTTTTTCTCAGTACCGGCCATCCATTTTGCATATTCCTCTTTGTTGTACCTGCGATCATTGTCCGCCTTTTTAGCCCAAGTTTCTGCAGAGACATAAGCGTTCACATAATCTTTAGTCTTAGCTGGCTGAACATAACGTGAATTATGCTGCCAACCATAGTAAGCATTAATAGATACGGAATTCTTCGAATTACGCTGTCCTTTCTTTGATGTAACCACTACTACACCATTGGCAGCGCGCACACCATAAATTGCAGCAGAGGCATCTTTCAATATAGAGATAGATTCTATATCGTTAAAGTCCATGTGATTAAACTGTCCATCATCAGATACAACACCGTCAATTACATACAATGGAGCACCCATATTACGTATCTGTAGTTGTGTAGAAGCACCCGGACGTCCATCATTCTGACGGGTATTGATACCTGCTATTTTACCAACCAATGCACCTGATGCTGTTGTTGCATTGGAACGTTCAATGTCAGTAGAAGCAATTGCAGCAACGGCACCCGTCAGTGTTGCTTTTTTCTGTGACATACCGAAACCGGTAATAACGACTTCATCGAGTACTTTTGTGTCTTCCTTTAGAATAACTTTAACTGTGTTTGATGCGCCTACGTTTACTTTTTGTGTTGTGTAACCAATAAATGAGATTTCAAGTGTAGCTTTAGGGCCGACACTCAGCGAGAATTCACCGTTCATATCGGTGATGGTACCAGTTGTACTTCCCGGCTCTTTTACGTTAGCACCAATTACCGCTTCGCCATTGGCGTCGATAACTATACCCTTTACAGTCCGTTGTTGTTGAACGGAGTTCACTGCCAATACAGTTTCTGTTGCCGGGTTTTCGGCACTGGCGAAACTGTAGGCACTTGGCAAAAGCGAAAAGGCAGCCATACAAAGTGGTATGCGCCACATTCTGCTACGACTTGCGAGCCAAAACATTTGTTCTTTTTTACGCATAGTACATAAATTTAAAAAACAGGTTCTATAAATCTTTAATGTATAAAAGCATCGTTATGGAAATAATCCTCGGAATATAAGACGGGATGTATTTCATAGTATAGCTTTCACGGTTTCGAAACATTGCAAAGGAAAGTTATTTTTAGCTAATAAGACGATAATATTCGTTCAATAAACAACAAAATCTGTTCTTTTCAACATTTCAATCCCCCTCACAGAGCCCTAAAAGCACATCTGAACAGATTCTGCTATTTATTGAACAGTATTTTTCATCTCCTTTCTGCGAATTTGGTCACCTTTGTATAATTCCTCATTTATTAATTAAATAATGTATTAAGCAAACATGAAATTACACATTGCTATGCTGGCAGCTACCCTGCTGTTATCCGGAGGAGCCTCGTACGCCCAAGGGAACAAACAGGAGAAAAAGGCGAAAGCCTACATGGTAGCAGATGCCCATCTGGACACTCAGTGGAACTGGGATGTACAGACTACCATTAAAGAGTATGTATGGAACACGATCAACCAGAACCTGTTTCTGCTGAAAAAGTATCCGAACTATGTATTCAACTTTGAAGGCGGAGTGAAATATGCCTGGATGAAGGAGTACTATCCTGCACAATACGAAGAAATGAAGAAGTACATCAGGGAAGGCCGCTGGCACATTTCCGGAAGTAGCTGGGACGCAACGGACGCTCTGGTACCTTCGACTGAATCGTTCATCCGCAATATTATGCTGGGACAACAGTATTACAGACAAGAATTTGGAGTGGAAAGCACGGACATCTTCCTGCCCGACTGTTTCGGATTTGGCTGGACACTGCCTACTATCGCTTCGCACTGCGGCCTGATTGGTTTCTCTTCACAAAAGCTGGACTGGCGTGTGCATCCGTTCTATGGTAAGAGCAAGCATCCGTTTACAATCGGCTTGTGGAAAGGAATAGACGGATCGTCTATCATGCTGGCACATGGATATGATTATGGCAGAAGATGGAACGACGAAGACCTTTCAGAAAACGAACAACTGAAAGAACTGGCAGGCCGTACACCTCTTAATACAGTATACAGATATTACGGTACAGGCGATATCGGCGGATCACCGACACTGGCCTCTGTCCGCTCAGTGGAAAAAGGACTTCGCGGAAACGGTCCGGTAGAAATTGTCAGTGCAACCAGCGACCAGCTTTACAAAGATTACCTTCCTTATAAGAATCATCCGGAATTACCGGTATTCGACGGTGAACTGTTGATGGATGTTCACGGTACAGGATGCTACACCTCACAGGCTGCCATGAAATTGTACAACCGCCAGAACGAATTACTGGGAGACGCGGCCGAAAGAGCTGCCGTAACTGCCGAATGGCTGAATCAGGCCAAATATCCGGGAAGCACCATCAATGAAGCATGGAAACGCTTCATTTATCATCAGTTCCACGATGACCTGACAGGAACCAGTATACCGCGTGCCTATGAATTTTCATGGAACGATGAACTGATCTCACTGAAACAGTTCTCCAATGTACTGACTTCTTCCATTCATGGTATCGGCAGAGAATTGGATACACGGGTCAGCGGTATTCCGGTAATCCTTTATAATGCACTCGGATTTACGGTTACAGATATTGCGGAAATAGAACTTGACCTTCCAAAAGCCCCCAAAGGGATAACGGTGTACGATGAAAAGGGCAAAAAAGTATCGGCTCAGCTCATTTCTTATACCGACGGAAAAGCACGCATCCTGGTAGAAGCAACAGTTCCGGCTACAGGATATGTGGTATATGACATACGCACATCAGGAACCGGTGCAAGCAACGTCTCGACGAACGTCAATACCTTGGAAAACTCTCTGTACAAGATTACATTGGATAAAAATGGAGATATCGTCTCTCTGACTGACAAAAAGAACGGCAAAGAGCTGGTGAAAGCCGGGAAAGCAATCCGCCTGGCACTCTTCACTCAGAACAAGTCATACAATTGGCCGGCATGGGAAGTGTTGAAAGAGACAACCGACCGTACTCCGGTTTCGATTACGGATGACGTGAAAATAACTTTGGTTGAAGACGGAACTTTACGTAAATCGCTTTGTGTCGAGAAACGTCACGGAGAATCTGTCTTCCGTCAATACATACGTCTGTATGAAGGTAGCCGTGCAGAACGCATCGACTTCTATAACGAAATAGACTGGCAATCGACCAACGCATTGTTAAAAGCCGAATTCCCGCTCAATATCGAAAACGAAAAGGCTACGTACGACTTGGGTATCGGCAGCATACAACGTGGCAACAATACCGAAACAGCTTACGAAGTATATGCACAATATTGGGCCGACCTGACCGATCGTGACGGAAGTTATGGTGTATCGGTGATGAACGACAGCAAATATGGATGGGACAAGCCGGATAACCATACGATCCGCCTCACCCTGCTCCACACACCGGAAACACGCGGAGGTTACGCATATCAGGATCATCAGGATCTCGGTCATCATACCTTCACTTACAGCCTGATACCACATCAGGGAGCCTTGGATAAACCCGCCACTGTAGAGAAAGCCGAAAAGCTGAACCAGCAACTGAAAGCCTTCCGTACGGAAAAACACAAAGGAAATGCCGGAAAATCGTTCTCGTTTGTCGCTTCGGACAACCGCAATGTATTGATCAAGGCACTGAAGAAAGCGGAAGAAACCGATGAGTATGTAGTACGCGTATACGAAACCGAAGGCCGGAAAGCACAGAGCGCCACACTGACCTTTGCAGGGGAAATCATCAGTGCCAGCGAAGCCAACGGTACGGAAAAGACAATCGGCAATGCAACTTTCGAAGGAAACAAGTTGCAGGTAAACATCACTCCTTATTCTGTAAGAACTTACAAAGTACGCCTCAAACCATCGGGACGTGAGGCGTCTCCGATCGAATATGCCGCTTTACCGCTTGACTACGACCGCAAATGTGCTTCTTATAATGAATTCCGTGGAGAAGGCGATTTGGAATCGGGCTATTCTTTTGCAGCCGAACTTCTGCCGGACTCACTGATAGCCGGTCAGATCACTTTCCGTTTGGGAGAAAAAGAGATTGCGAACGGAATGACTTGTGAAGGTGATACCTTGCAACTGCCTGCGGGAAACAAATACAACCGTCTCTATATCCTCGCCGCCTCTACCGAAGGAGACAATCAGGCCGACTTCCGCATTGGCAAGCAGACCGCTTCATTCGTTGTACCTTCTTATACCGGCTTCATCGGCCAATGGGGACATAAAGGACACACCAAAGGATATCTGAAAGATGCTGAGATTGCCTATGTAGGTACACACCGCCATGCATCCAACGGTGATCAGCCTTATGAATTCACTTATATGTTCAAATTTGGTATGGATATTCCGAAGGGAGCTACCAGCGTAATCTTGCCCCGAAATGAGAAAGTGGTTTTGTTTGCTGCTACTCTGGTTGCCGAAAATGAACCGGCTACAACCGTTGCCGGCACTCTTTTCCGCACCAATAACGTAGGTAATGCAGCTACTGCCGGAAATGATGAAGAAGCAGTACGCGAAAATATCCTGAAAAGAGCTAAAATCATTGCTTGCTCCGGATATACCAACGACGAAGAAAAACCGGACTTCCTGCTGGATGGTAAAACGGATACAAAGTGGTGTGACGTTTCGCAGACTCCGAACTACGTAGACTTCGATCTGGGTGAAGCACAAAACATCAGTGGTTGGAAGATGGTGAATGCCGGACAGGAAAGTCACTCATACATCACCAATGGTTGCTTCCTGCAAGGTAAAATGAACCCGGGCGATGAATGGACGACTCTGGATGCTATCGACGGTAACCATGCAAATGTCGTTTCACGTCCGCTGAACTATGACGGAAAGGTACGTTACATCCGTCTGCTTGTGACTCGTCCTACACAGAGCACCGGAGGCAGAGATACACGTATCTACGAACTGGAAGTTTATAAATAAACAGAAAACTGTAAATTCAATGACAATAGTGGCTGATAGTTGGAATACTGTCAGTCACTATTATCTTTTTTCACTACCTTTGTTCATTATGAAAACACATTCAGCATTAACCATTCTTTGTCTGTTATGCACCATCCATTGCGCAGCAGCCTCACAAAAAGCCATAAGCGATACTCTTTTGTCAGCCCGGTTCAACCGGTATGCCCGTGAAAATCCGATAGAGAAATTATATCTGCATCAAGACCGTACCAACTATTATGCCGGAGAAACCATTTGGTTTAAAGTGTATCAAACACTCTCTTCCTCAGCAACCGAAGCCAGCAGGATTGTATACATAGATCTGTCAAATAGTAAAGGAGAAATTGTAAAACAAGTCAAGTATCCTTTGGCAGACGGAGCAGCCTCCGGTAGCCTTTCGATCCCGGAACATCTACACGCCGGCCATTATCAACTTCGTGCCTATACCCGATGGATGCAGAATTTTGATCCGGAGTTTTTCTTCCATCGTGAACTAACGATTTATGGAAATTCAGAAAAAGACAACATTCCCCAGCAGACAACAAAATTTAAACTGAGATTCTTCCCGGAAGGAGGAAATCTAATCAATGGACTCACCTCCCGAATAGCATTCGAAGTAGTGGATGCCAACACCGGAAAAGGGGTTCAAACAGAAGGGGTCATACTGAATGCCCATGGAGACAGTATCCGTAAATTTGCTACCAGTCACTTGGGCAAAGGAAGTTTCTTTTTCATCCCACAGAAAAAAGAAAAATACATTGCCCGTCTGGCAGGAGATAACACAGACTTTAAAATACCTTCGATAAGCGAGCAGGGGTTTGTAATCACTGTTAAACACCTGAAAGAAGCATTACGTATCTTATTGACTCAAAAGATTGGCCCTTCAACCAAAAACTCGGTTTATTCACTTATCCTCCATCAAGAAGGACGGTTGATTGCCATACTACCCGTCGATGGTTCGCAACCGCATACACTTTTCGATTTGCCTTTAGATAAACTTCCTACGGGCGTCTTCACACTAACCCTGATCGATGAAGACTATCATGCCTATTGTGAAAGGCTGGTATTTACTCACTTTCCCGAAACACTCAACCTAAAACTTTCATCTACTATTTCGGTACAAGAAGGACATCGAAAAATGTCGGTGAATATCCGTAGTACTGATAAGAAAGGAATTCCCCAACCGGGTTCTTTCTCGCTGGCAGTTGCACAAACTTTTTTAGAGCAACCAACGATCCGTGACAACTTCAGTACCTACTTATTTCTTAGTAGCAACCTGAAAGGGCAAACGGAACAACCATTAAGCTACTGGAATCCGGAAGATACTGAAAGCCTGTCTAAAATAGAACTGCTATTGCTGACACAAGGATGGCGACGCTACTCACTTGAAGTTTTCAACCAGCCCGACAATCTCCCCCGATATCCTATGGAACAATCTCTCATCCTATCAGGAAAAGTGGAAAATATAAATAAACAGAAGGCTAAATCTGTTGAACTTCAGGCTATCCTACGTCAAGATTCACTCAAACAATTTATTACCTGTCCGTTGGATGGACAAAAACGTTTCAGCCTATCGGGAATCTCTTTTGAAGGAACAAAGGAAGTCATGCTCTCAGCCACCGACAAGAATGGGAAAACCTATCCGATCAAACTTGATGATTCCATTCCGGTTCCATCGGTGAAATATATGCCTTCTCCTTTTGCACCTGATAGTTCTTTTCATGTACAATGGGATATTACCAAGTCCTACATCCCCCAAAAGGAGATTGACAAACAGCTATTCGAATTAGGAGAAGTGAAAGTAACCGCACGAAAAAAAGATCCGATTGAAAAGCGGCGTCCTTATAGTGAAGGATTCGTGAAAACAAGTACTCAAGTGAAAGCAAGCAACAGTTTTGGAGATGTCCGTCAATTACTGAGAACAGTGCCCGGCATCACCATGGTTCCTAATCCGGATAAAACAAAGAGTAACTTACAGTATGCCCACATCAACGGACTTCCCGGAGGAACAGTAGCTGCCTTGGTACTGGATGGGTATATTGCCAAAGATCCTGAAGTTGTATATAGCATGGAGGCATCCAGAATCGAACGGGTAGAAGTCCTGCAACAGACGTCCACTCAGTTTGGAGGATTTAGCAGTTATGGAGGCACTATCGTATTATATAGCCGTCCGATACAAGGAGAAGTTATAGCAACGAATAATAAAATCTGCCAGTGGATAGGTTATAACCAGACAAAAGAATTTTATACTCCTACTCTTTCCGATCATTCATTCTTCGAACATTCGGAACAAAGAAATACACTGTACTGGAATCCTAGAGTAAAAACCGACAAGGAAGGTAGAGCACAAGTATCCTTCTTTCTAAACGATCAAGAGAACGGAGAATACGTGATTCATTGTGAAGGCTACTCGGAAGAGGGATTGATTGGTACGGACTTCCGGGTTACAGAGGTGCCGGAACACCCTTGACAGCCACTTCATGCTTAAACCGACACCAACTTAAGTAGAACAGGCAGGCAACATAACATCTCTTGGAAAGAAAAAAGGGTTGTATCCAAGCAAAACAAGCTTTTGATACAACCCTTGATAATAAACCCTAATTATATACCGGTTCTTATTACTTCTGCATTTTATCCATTAATACCTTCATCCAATAACCACCGATCACGGAACGTGCCTTGAAACCGACAAACTTACCGCTATCGGTATGATGCCAGTCGCTCAGCGGAACACGTGATACGGTTTCATTAGCATACTTATATACCGGAGAAATAAATTTCTCGAAAGTAGCCTTATCAGAAGACATGGCAGCAGTCCACATAATCCAGTCGGATTTAGTATATTCCTTGCGGGAATCCAACGGAAGTCCATAAGGGTTTTGCAGTTTGGTCTGATAATAAGAAATTTCTTTCTCAATCACATTATTGGGGAAAAGGTTCAGATTCCACATCTTGTCCCAAACCATATTGTACTTCTGGCTCCAGGTATTCTCACGGTCGAATGCCAGACGATAATGATCACCCTCACGAGCCATTTGTTCCCATTTGGTAGCCATTGCTTTGGCTTTGGCAGCATATCGGTCGGCTACATCATCCATACCGAGCATACGGGCCATTTCACTGTAGGCAGCTACACCCATGATCGCTTTTACCGAAAGGTTGGCGTTATGTGCCCAGTGTCCGGCAAAGTCATCAGTACAGAGTTGGTTCTCGGGATCTTGTCCGTATTCCGCCAGATAATCAGTCCAAATGGTCAGTAAATCCCAATACTTCTTAGCATAGTCGGCGTTACCTTCTACCTTGGCAATAGCAGCAGCCAGGACTACCATATTTCCACCTTCTTCAATCGGCATGTCACCACCGTATACCTGTCCGTTAGCAATAGGATAAGTTCCCAGGTCGTGAGCCGGGAAAGGCTTGTTCCAACGTCCGCTGGCACTATATTCAAAGATACTGGTCATCATGCCTTTCTGCAATTCGGGGTTATAAGCCAGGAAGAGCGGAGCAGACGGATAAGTCAGGTCGACAGTATTGATACAACCGTTACTATTGTTCTCTTTAGAGAAGAAGAGCAAGTTACCATCCGCATCCTTGAACAGCTTATGGGCGGCAATCACCTGACGGTAAGCCAATGCACACAGTTCAGAGTATTCTTTGCCACCTGCTTTTTCTGCATCGTTCAGAATCATTTCGTCGTAAGCACGGCAACGTTCCATGACAGACGCATAGTTTGCTTTGGCACGCTCAAAGGCATCGAAGATGCTTACCTTACCATCATGCTTCCAGTAGGCCATACGAGGTTGATAGAAGTATTCGATAGCATAAATATCATCGTAACCCAACATCAGGAAGCCGGATTTGCCATCGGTACCTACTTCACCCAGATCGTCAGTATAGGCCATAGCCGGCATCTGGTCGGCACGACGGGTCACGCACTCGGCTTGTGTAGGCAACAAAGAACCCTTGGTAGCAAACTCGTTCTTCATACCATAATAGTTACCCAGGCTGACAGCTGTATTGGCACCTATATTTCCTGCCAGATAAGCATATCCCCAATCAATACAGATACCGTCTCCTTTTCGTGCGAGGATAGGCTGGTCGATAGTCCCTGCCTGTACATAATTGATACCGTTACGGCGGATCACTTTCGAACGGGTAGGTTGCGTCAGTTCATTGATGGCAAGCTGCGGAGTGGTCTCCACATACATCTGCACATCATGTTGCTTTTTGTCCAGCGAACGAACGCGATAAGAAATATAATTAACGGGAGTAGACAACAAATCGAGGTCGTCCATCATCAAAGGTGCGGTAAACACCAGGTCCAGTTCCACCGGACCGCAAGTAAACGTGTAGTAAGTTTGTGTGGGGAGTACGCTTACCGATTTCTGGACGGCTGCCGTCTCAAAACCTGTCGTCTGTTTGTTCAGGCGATAAAGGCCGAAATCTACATAAGCACCTCCTGTTGTGTTGTGACAGTGTGCGGCAAGTACGTTTTTTCCTTTTTGCAGCTTCTTCTTGGCTGCATCCGATAGTTCGAGTAATACGTCGTTGTTCCATGAATAGTCTGTAGCAACCAGCTTTTCACCATTCAGGTAGAGTTCGAATACATCGTCGTGCGAATATTTCAGATAGATGGTTTCTCCGTTCATATCATCGTTAATCTGGAAATCGCGGCGAACCCAGATGTCCGGAGTAGTCCAGCGAGTATGGACACGAGGCATATCGGGAGTACCGAAAGCACCTTGTCCCTCTTTCCATCCGGCAGCATTGAACGAAAGGGCGTTCCATCCCGCAGCCGGCTCATCGAAAGTATAACTCCCCTGCCAGGTATCGGTATCGGTCATGGGTACAAGGGTTTCAAGATTCAATTTATCTTTCCCCATAAAGCGGTAAGTCTTCCCGTCTACACGGATAGCACCCAACAAAGGATGTTCCGTTCCGGTCCAGTGCATAGTGCTGCTTTCGTTCAGCGCATCTGTGGGCGACCAGATGGACAGATAGGGGTCGGAAGTGATGAGAGGCACCGCCGGCGCACGCAAAGCAACATTTCTACTTGCCTTATACAAGTCGGCTGCCTGCGCATTGCACAGCATACCGACTGCTAAAGCCATTGTGAATAGTTTTTTCATTATTTTATTTATTAGTATGTTTCAATCTAAATAGTATCCTTCAACAATCTTTACCTTAATCAAAAACCTGTGTACCTATCGACACCCTACTCTAATCACTTATTTAAAGAATTGCATATCTTTGTATTGATAGCTTTCACCTGAGCTTCATTCACCTTAATCACTTTCCGGTCGTATGTCATCAGTCCGTTCACCTCCATTTCTACATCCGTAGTCTGTGTATAGACAGCAGCTGAGAAACCTCTTGAAATCAACCGATACAGTTCATTGCCGTATTCAACGTATTGTTTAGTTACTTCTTCGGGTGAATTGAACTTCACGTATCCCCAGTTGTGGTTCGGTTCCCAAAGATGTTCATTCAGTGCCAGGCCGATGCCGCCATATTCACCCAACACGGTAGCACGTCCGGCATCGTAGAAGTCAAGTGACGGATTGGGATAATGATGCAGGTCAAGAATATCACCGCAAGGGAAGTGATTGCCGCCACTTGCCGGGTTCACCAGGCGTGAAGGATCATACTTCTTTGTCCATGTCGCGATATCTTCAGTCTTGAACTGTCCCCAACGCTCGTTAAACGGAACCCATACACCGATACAAGGATAGTTGTACAGATAATCCATGATTTCCTTCCACTCTTTGCGATAGATCTGTTCCGACTCCTCGCTACGATTCAGTTCATTGCCGGTGAAGTAGTTGTACATCTGCCACTCCGGTTCACGGTCGCCGTTCGGCATATCCTGCCATACGATGATACCCAGTTTATCACAGTGTGTATACCAACGTGCCGGTTCCACCTTCACGTGTTTACGGATCATGTTAAATCCGAAGTCTTTGGTTTTCTGAATATCATAAACCAACGCTTCGTCTGTCGGAGCTGTATACAGTCCGTCGGGCCACCATCCTTGATCGAGAGGACCGAACTGGAACACATCTTCATTGTTCAGCTGCAAACGTACAATTCCGTCCTTGTCACGGCGGGTAGAGTATTTGCGCATAGCTGTATAGCTATCTACTTTATCGGTCACTTTACCATTGCTCAACAGGGCAATCTGCATAGAATAAAGAGTCGGAGAAGCAGGACTCCACAGTTTGGCATCAGCAGGCATCTGAATGTCAATAGTCTGGCCGTTCAATCCTTTTCCGGTAGCAACCAGCTGTTTACCATCGAAGACCTTTACTTCGACAACTTCCGAAGGACAGCTGGTACTGGTAGTAACGTCCACTGTGAGTTTCTTACGGTCGATGTCCGAAGTCGTACGAACATTAGTAATATGACGTTCGGCCACAGGCTCCATCCAGACAGTTTGCCAGATACCGGTAACAGCCGTATACCAGATGCCTTCCGGACGGTTTACCTGTTTGCCACGAGGCTGAGGTCCGCGATCTGTCGGGTCCCATACCTTCACAACAAGTTTATTGTCTCCTTTAGTAGCCAAAGCAGCCGTAATATCGAGTGAAAAAGGAGTAAATCCTCCGGTGTGTTGTCCCACCTTAATGTCATTGACCCAAATATCAGCTTTCCAGTCTACAGCACCGAAGTTCAGCATCACTTTTTTACCTTTCCAGGAAGCGGGTACTGTGAAAGTACGCTGATACCAAAGTTCTTTGTCGGGGCCGACTTTCTTACCAACACCCGAAAGGCTGGACTCTATGGCAAAAGGAACCAGAATCTGACCTTCGTAAGCTGAAGGAGCAGCTCCTTTCTCGGTGATGGCATAATTCCACAAACCATTCAGGTTCTTCCACTCTCCCCGTTCCATCACCGGACGTGGATACTCGGGCAATACATTTTCAGGATTCACCTGCTCAGCCCACTTTGTCTTGATTTTGTCTCCTGCCGGTTTCCATTGTGCAAAAGCGGAAGTAGCTATCGACGCTGTCAGAACTGCAATTAAAATGCTCTTTTTCATTGTCTTCAAATTATGTTTAACCTATTAATGATGCAATACGATCCCCGGGACAGGTAGGCGGCTACCTGTCAGACTAAGGAAAAAATGTTCTAAATGACTATTTTATTTCAAAAGAGTACCCGAAGGTTTCGGCAAGGCAACCCCTGCACGAACCGGAATCCCCAAATCGGGCATTCCATGAGCATCCCATCCTATTTTTTGTATTCGCGGATTACGGGTTTCAGGACTCCCGGTGTCTCCATTGGTCACCTGACGGGCATGGTAAATCATATACCATTCAGTCCCATCGGGCGAGGGAACAAAGGAGAGTCCACCCGGACCATAAACTTCATTCTCCAACGATTGCTGAAATACCGGAACCGAACTCTTTGTCCAGGAAGCCGGATCTAACAAATCACTCTCGGCATCGGCAGTCAACATCCCGACACAGTAATAGGGTGACCACGAACCGCTGGCAGCGTAATATAGAATCAACGTCTTATTATCTTTCGAATGGAAGAACTGAGGCCCTTCATTCACATAAATGGGGTAAGCCGTACGGCTGCCATCCGGATTGACCCACTGCCGTTCCCATTCATACTCGGGTTTGGATATCAGGACACGGGGTGAATCGAGTGTCCACGGATCTTTCATCCTGGCAATATAGATACATTGAGTTTCGGCATTGGTTCTCCTTTTGGGCCATCCGGACCAGGCCAGATAGCGGACTCCCTTATGTTCGAAAGTGGTGGCCTGTATCCCCCAATTCCATTCGGGATTGGTTATGATACTTCCTTTCATTTCGAACTTTCCCTCCATCGGGTCGGGTGAAGAGTTTTCAAGTACGTACAACTGGTGATTATCCGTATTGCCGTCGTCGGCTGCATAATATATATACCATTTATCATTGATATAGTGAATCTCCGGTGCCCAGAGATGACAACTGTTGGATGGATCCTGAGGCTTCCACACTATCTTGCAAACCGCATGAGCCATATCAGTGATATCGGACGTTTCCCAAAGCATGATCTTATCTTCCGTTCCATGGGTATAATAATACTTACCATTATGGAAAAGAGCACTCGGATCGGCCCCTTCCGGAAACAAAGGATTTACATATGTATCCTTTGCCGCACTTACCGACTCCTGTTTCTGTCCGCCGCTCTTGTTGCCACAACCGGCGCAGAAGAATAAGGTAGTAATAAATAGCAGGTAGATCTTTGTTTTCATAGCTTTCTGTTATTAAGATGCTACAAAGAAAAAACATTTTCGTTGAATAAAGGGATAAATACTGCTCAATAAACAAAAGAATCTGTTCTTTTTATACTTCTAATATTCACATAACCCGCATTTCGCATCGTATTGGTCAGTAATTGCTATTTATTGAATAGTTTGTGTCGCACATTTCATACAGAATTCACAAACTTTGTAGCATGATATCAGATGAAGCTACTGATTTGTATTGAAATAACCCCTAAATAATAACCATAAGTAAAAACACCCAAACATGAAAAAGATGAAAAGTCTGAAAGGAGGCTTGGCCGGAATCCTATTTACAGCCGGATTACTGGCAGCATCGTGTACTTCCGATCAATCATCGTCGGCAGTAACCATCGTGAACCGCCCCGACTGTACACAAACCAACGTAAACTATGTAGGAAACCGCTTGCCACTGAAACCGATGAATTTCATTAAACTGCCCGTCGGAAGTATTCAGCCCGAAGGATGGTTGAAAAAATATCTCGAATTACAGAAAGACGGTCTGACCGGTCACCTGAATGAGATCAGTGCATGGCTGGGCAAAGAGAATAATGCCTGGCTGACCAAAGGAGGAGATCACGGATGGGAAGAAGTCCCCTATTGGCTGAAAGGATACGGAAACCTGGCTTATATATTAAAGGATCAGAAAATGATTGATGAAGCTAAAGTATGGCTCGAAGGAGCATTCGCCAGCCAACAGCCCGACGGATACTTTGGTCCCATCAACGAGCGGAACGGAAAAAGAGAATTGTGGGCACAGATGATTATGCTCTGGTGTCTGCAATCCTATTATGAATATTCAAATGACCAACGGGTAATCGACCTGATGACCAATTACTTTAAATGGCAGTTAAGTGTACCGGACGAACAATTCCTGGAGGACTATTGGGAAAACAGCCGTGGCGGAGATAACCTGTTAAGCGTATATTGGCTTTATAACCGCACAGGAGATCAATTCTTACTGGAACTGGCTGAGAAGATACACCGGAACACAGCAGACTGGACCCGCCCGTCGGCACTGCCGAACTGGCACAATGTAAACATCGCACAATGTTTCCGCGAGCCGGCTACCTATTATATGATGACAGGAGATTCAGCCATGCTGAAAGCATCTTATAATGTACACAATCTGATACGCCGTACTTTCGGACAAGTACCGGGCGGTATGTTCGGTGCCGACGAAAATGCCCGCATGGGTTCTATCGACCCACGTCAGGGAGTAGAGACCTGCGGATTGGTAGAACAGATGGCTTCCGATGAATTGATGCTTTGTATGACGGGTGATCCGCTTTGGGCAGAACACTGCGAAGAAGTGGCTTTCAACAGTTATCCGGCTGCCGTGATGCCGGATTTCAAAGGATTACGTTACATCACTTGCCCTAACCAGACGGTCAGCGACTCAAAGAATCATCATCCGGGCATCGACAACCGGGGACCTTTCCTGGCAATGAACCCGTTCAGCAGCCGTTGCTGCCAGCATAACCACGCACAGGGATGGCCTTATTATGCCGAGCATCTGATTCTGGCTACTCCGGATAATGGTGTAGCGGCCGCCATGTATGCCGCCTGCAAAGCAACGGTGAAAGTGGGTGACGGAAACGAAATAAGCCTTCACGAGCAGACGAATTATCCTTTCGAGGAAACCATCCGGTTTACGGTAAATACTCCGAAAGCTGTAAGTTTCCCGTTCTATCTGAGAATCCCTTCATGGACAGAGGGTGCAACTATCTTTGTTAACGGCAAAAAAGTAGCGGCTAACCCCGAAGCCGGACAATATGCCTGCATCAATCGCGAATGGAAAGACAATGACCAAGTGGAGATTCAACTGCCGATGCAACTTTCGATGCGTACATGGCAAGTGAACAAAAACAGTGTAAGCGTAGACTACGGTCCGTTGACAATGTCACTGAAAATTGACGAAGATTATGTGAAAAAGGACAGCCGCGCTACGGCTATCGGTGACTCTAAATGGCAGGAAGGCGCTGACGCCAGCCAATGGCCGACATACGAGATCTATGCAAAAACTCCTTGGAACTACGCATTGGTACTCGGTAAGAACGAACCTTTGAAAGACTTTAAAGTAGTACACAAAGAATGGCCGGCTGACAACTTCCCGTTCACGGTCGCAAGTACACCTATCGAGGTAAAAGCTATCGGACGCAAGGTTCCTTCATGGGTTATCGATCAATACGACTTGTGTAGCGAACTTCCTGAAATGGACGCTCCGAAAGGGGAAAAAGAAGAAATCACCCTGATTCCGATGGGAGCAGCCAGACTGCGGGTTTCGGCTTTCCCGAACACAAGAGAATAAAAGATACCCGGTGATAAAGCATTAATCGAAAGACACTCATGAAGAAAAAAAATACATTTACATATCTGCTCATCGGACTGGGCCTCTGCTTCTCTTCCTTGGAAAGCGGGCTCCGGGCCGATACCCCCGAGAACTATACCAACAACCGCTATCCATTGGTACGCAAACCTTTGATGGAACTACCGTTAGGCAGCATTAAGGCAAAAGGATGGTTGCAGGAAATGTTGGTAAGGCAGAAAAACGGGGCAACCGGGCAAATGGACAAACTGTATCCGCTGGTGATGGGCGAACGCAACGGCTGGCTCGGCGGTGACGGTGATCAATGGGAAAGAGGACCATACTGGATTGACGGTTTACTTCCTCTGGCATATATCCTGGACGATGCGCAACTGAAAGCTAAAGTGCAACCTTGGATAGAATGGGCTTTAAAAAGTCAGCGGGAAGACGGTTTCTTCGGTCCGGCCAAAGACTATCCCGGAGAGGCCGGCATACAACGGGATAACTCTCACGACTGGTGGCCGCGTATGGTGATGCTGAAAATACTCCAGCAATATTATTCTGCCACGAACGATCAACGGGTCATCCGGTTTATGACCGACTATTTCCGTTATCAACTGAAAACGTTACCGGAAAAGCCGCTCGGCAACTGGACTTTTTGGGCAGAGTTCCGTGCCTGCGATAATCTTCAGGCCGTATACTGGCTCTATAATATCACCGGTGATTCATTCCTACTCGATCTCGGCAAACTGATTCATCAACAAAGTTTCAGCTTTGTAGATATGGTGAACCGGGGAGACCTGAAACGTATCAATACGATTCACTGTGTCAACCTGGCACAAGGTATCAAAGAGCCTGTCATCTATTATCAGCAAGAGCCCGACAAAATGTATCTCGATGCGGTTAAATGTGCTTTTCGTGACATTCGCCAGTTCCACGGACAACCGCAGGGTATGTATGGTGGTGACGAGGCATTGCATGGCAACAATCCGACCCAAGGTTCAGAACTCTGCTCAGCTGTGGAACTGATGTACTCGCTGGAAAAAATGGTAGAGATCACGGGAGATATCGACTTCGCCGACCATCTGGAAAGGATTGCATTCAACGCACTGCCCACCCAGATTTCAGACGATTTTATGACAAAACAATATTTCCAACAAGCCAACCAGGTGATGGTATCACGCCATCGTCGCAATTTCGATCAGGATCACGGAGGAACGGACAACTGTTTCGGGCTGCTGACGGGATATCCTTGTTGTGCATCGAACATGCACCAAGGTTGGCCTAAATTCACCCAAAGCCTCTGGTATGCCACTCCTGACGGCGGACTGGCTGTTACAGCATACGCTCCATCGGAAGTGACGGCCAAAGTAGCGGATGGGTGTACGGTAACTTTCAGTGAAGAAACCTATTATCCGATGGATGACAAAATAAGTTTCACCCTCCAATCGATGGACAAAAAACGGAAAGAAGTAAACTTCGCTCTCCAATTACGTATCCCGAAATGGTGTAGACAAGCCGGAATATCAGTCAACGGACAACTTCTTCAACATGCCGAAGGAGGCCGGATGGCCATTGTCAACCGCAACTGGAAAAAAGGGGACCGGGTGGAACTCCATCTGCCGATGGAAGTCACTGCCAGCACCTGGTATGAAAATTCGGTAACCATTGAACGCGGTCCGTTGGTATTTGCCTTGAAGATGGAAGAAAAATGGGAGAAGAAAGAGTTTGAAGAGCCGTGGTATGGTCCGTATTATTACTCAGTGACTCCTACCGAACCATGGAACTATGGATTGGTTGATTTCAATCGTAACAAAGCGAACGAACATGCCCGTGTAACGATTCATACGGAAAAGCAATCTTCCGTATTCCCCTGGAATAAGGAAAATGCCCCGATAGAAATACGGATGAAAGCAAGATTGGTACCTTCATGGAAACTTTACAACGAAATGGCAGGGCCTCAACCTTATTCTTTCTGTAGCGGAGGCGAAGGGCCGGAAACAGAAATCACCCTGATTCCTTATGGATGCACTACATTAAGAATAACGGAATTTCCGGTAGTGGGAGCCTCCCGATAGAGAGGTGAATAATCACTCCGAACCATTATAATAATAACTCAATATTCATACACAAGTCCTCCTTTCTCTCCTGCCTGCAAGTGGAGGGGAAAGAAAGACTCAAACACACAATTACAATGAAAAAACTTTTAGCAGCAGCAATGCTATTCATGCTGAACAGCTGGTCCTGTTTCAGTGCAGATACTCCGCGAGCGGAGTATCCCCGTCCACAGTTCGAACGGGAACAATGGGTAAACCTGAACGGGACTTGGACATTCGATTTCGATTTTGGTAAATCAGGAAAAGACCGCCGTCTGCAGTCGGCAGAGAAGTTTGATAAGAACATCACTGTACCCTTCTGCCCGGAAAGTAAACTTTCGGGAGTAGGCTATACCGATTTCATCGAACAGATGTGGTATCAACGCAATATTACCATCCCATCGGACTGGAATGGAAAAAAGATATTCCTGAACTTCGGTGCTGTGGATTATTGTGCGGAGATCTACGTCGATGGTAAATTCGTACAACGTCATTTCGGCGGTTCGTCTTCGTTTGCCGTAGATCTGACTCGCTATGTTACCCCCGGAAAGACTCACAATCTGGTGGTATTCGTACAAGATGATCTCCGTTCCGGACTACAAACCGGAGGAAAGCAATGCGGTAACTATTATTCGGGAGGCTGCTCTTATACCCGTACTACCGGTATCTGGCAGACTGTATGGATGGAAGCTGTCTCAGCCGACGGTCTGAAGTCAGTATTCGTACGCCCGGACATCGACCAGAAACAGTTGGTCATCGAACCGGAATTTTATAATGAATCGGCCAACACATTGGAAATCACCTTGAAAGACGGAAATAAAACCGTTGCCAAGAAAAGTGTAAATTGTGCCAACAGTTCGGTAGTAGTTCTGCCGGTGAAGAATATGAAACTGTGGTCGCCGGAAGATCCGTTCTTATACGATCTCGTTTATCAGGTAAAAGATGCCAAAGGCAACGTACTGGACGAGGTGAAATCATACGCCGGTATGCGCAAAGTGCACACAGCCAACGGACGTTTCTATCTGAACAACCAGCCTTACTTCCAACGTCTGGTACTCGATCAGGGATTCTATCCGGAAGGTATCTGGACAGCTCCGAGCGATGAAGATCTGAAGAACGATATCGTATTGGGAAAAGAAGCCGGTTTCAACGGGGCACGTCTTCACCAGAAAGTATTTGAAGAGAGATATTATTACTGGGCCGACAAACTGGGATACATCACCTGGGGAGAATCGGCAAGCTGGATGCTCGATGTAAACAAGGAGCTGGCTGCGCGTAACTTCCTGGGTGAATGGAGCGAAGTAGTGGTTCGTGACCGCAATCATCCCTCACTCGTAACCTGGACTCCTTTCAATGAAACCTGGGGTGGCGGTCCGGATGCTTATGTCCGCCTGGTACGTGACGTATACAACATTACCAAAGCCATCGACCCGACTCGTCCGGTAAACGACGCCAGTGGTGATAACCATGTGATAACAGATATCTGGAGCGTACACAACTACGAACAGGATCGTGCCAAACTGACTGAACAGCTAAAAATGGAAGAAAGTAAAGAGCCTTACCGCAATGCGCGTGACAAGGACTTCCTGGCCGTCTACGAGGGACAACCTTACATGGTTGACGAATTCGGCGGTATCCCCTGGATGGCAGAGAAAGATCGCAAAAACTCATGGGGATACGGTGGTATGCCTGAAAATGCAGAAGCATTCTACAAGCGTCTGGAAGGCCAGATCAATGCTTTTATCGACTCACCGCATGTGACAGGTTTCTGCTATACTCAGCTGACTGACGTGGAACAGGAGAAAAATGGTATCTACTATTATGACCGTACTCCGAAATTGGATATGAAACGAATCAAAGCTATTTTTGAGAAAATAAAATAAAAGGAGTGCCTCCCTATGAGGGGACATTGCAGAAATCTGTTTACCTGTGATGGGATACTTTCATGAAAGGGAGGCTTTCAACTGTTATCTGCTATTTTATTATTTTGCAAATCAATAGTTGAGTCGTTGTCGGGTGTAGGGTATACAACCGGATAGTGGCCTGTAAAGACCGTACCCCCGGCTCAACTACTGATTGCCATTATTTAAATACAAGTATGAGAAAATTATTCATTGCCCTCACCTTCCTGCTCGTTCCGGCTTGTCTGTCGGCACAGTTGGGAGGTAAAATCTACCTTCAGAGAGCCGATTCACTCCTTCAACGAGTACTGTCTCTTTATGAGGTAAAGAAGTATGGATTGCTGATGGAGACTTATCCACGGAATCCCAAACAACAAATTACATATACAGCCAACACCGGTTCGGAAGTTACTCAACAAGAAGTATCCTTCTTATGGCCTTATTCGGCAATGGTGTCAGGTTGCGTATCGCTTTATAAAACATCCGGCAACAAGAAATACAAAAAACTGATGGACAAACAAATCAAGCCCGGACTTGACTTGTACTGGGATACCACCCGGCAGCCGGAATGTTATCAGTCTTATCCGGCCTTCGCCGGACAAAACGACCGTTACTATGATGACAACGATTGGGTAGCGATTGACTTTTGCGACTATTATGCCGTGACAAAGAACAAAGAGTACTTAAAGAAAGCCATCGCCCTGCACGACTACATCTACTCCGGGTGGTCGGACGAACTGGGAGGTGGAATCTACTGGTGCGAACAGAAAAAGGAATCAAAGAACACTTGCTCGAACGCACCTGCAACGGTTCTTTGCATGAAGCTCTACAAGTTGACCAAAGATAAAAAATACCTCGACCAGGCAATGGCAACTTACCAGTGGACACGCGATAATTTGCGCGATCCGTCGGATTTTGTCTATTGGGACAACAAGAACCTGCAAGGCAAGATCGGTTATGCCAAATATACGTACAACAGCGGACAGATGATTCAGGCAGGTGTACTGCTCTATCAGGCCACCGGTGACGAACAATACCTGAAAGATGCACAACAAACGGCCAAGGGATCTTACGAGCATTTCCTGAAACCGCAACCAACGGTAAAAGGAGAAATGAAGTTTTTCCCGTCTAGCCCATGGTTCAACGTCATCCTTTTCCGTGGTCTGAAAGCCCTTTACGAAGTTGACAAAAACGATACTTATGTAAAAGCTATGATCGACAATGCAGACTATGCCTGGCAGTACACCCGCGATGAAAACGGGCTGCTGAACAACGACTGGTCGGGCAACCGGAAAGACAAGTTCAAAAGCTTGCTGGAAAATTCCTGCATGATTGAACTGTACTCGGAAATCAGCGAACTCTAATATAGATTTACCACAGAGGACACGGAGTTGTAGCTTACTGTTAAACAAGTCAGCATATCTCAAAGAAGATTTCCTCTCATGCTCTCCGTGCACTTTGTGGTAAATTCACAACAGACCTGCACAAACCAATAATCTTACTAAAATGAAAGCAACTACCTCCTTGGCAACTTCTTGCCGCCGACTCCTGTTATGGGGAGTACTCACCCTTCAATGTCTTTTTAGCACCGCCCAAAAACGATTCACTGCCGATGTGGAACAACAAGCGGAAAAAATACTCTCACAAATGACCCTTGACGAGAAACTGTCTTATATAGGGGGTATCAATTGGATGTATACCCGTCCGCTGGAACGTTTCGGCATCCCCCAACTGAAGATGAGCGATGGCCCACAAGGGCTGGGAACACACGGGCCCTCTACTGCTTATCCGTGTGCACTGATGCTGGCTGCCACCTGGAACGAACAATTGGCTACGGAATACGGAAGCGCCCTGGGTAAAGATTGCCGCGCACGAGGAGTACATGTCGTTTTAGGTCCCGCAGTCAACATTTACCGTGCTCCGATGTGTGGACGTAATTTCGAATATATGGGAGAAGACCCGTATCTCACTTCACGCATGGCAACCGGATATATAAAAGGCGTACAAGGGCAAGGGGTCATGGCTACCATCAAACACTTTATCGCCAATAACTCGGATTATGATCGTGATCATATCAGTTCGGATATTGATGAACGAACTCTAAACGAAATTTATTTCCCTTCTTTTCGGGCAGCCGTACAAGAAGCCGAAGTAGGTGCAGTGATGTCAAGCTACAATCTGCTGAACGGAATTTATACTACCGAACACCCGTGGCTGCTGAAAGATGTACTAAGACAGCAATGGGACTTCAAGGGAATCCTGATGTCCGACTGGGGATCGACTCATCATTGCATCCCTGCCGTAAAAGGAGGGCTCGATCTCGAGATGCCTGCCGGAAGCAAGATGCAACCCGAAGAACTGAAGTACTACTTACGAACAGGTGATATCACAATCGAAATGATAGACGAAAAGGTACGCCACATCCTGCAAACTCTCCTTGCTTTCGGATTCCGGGAAACACAGCAGCCGGATACTCATATCCCACTGAACAATCCGCAATGCGCGCAAACCGCTCTGAGCGTAGCGAGTGAAGGCTTGGTATTGCTGAAGAATACCAACCAGATCCTTCCGATCCGCTCCGGCAAAGTGAAAACAATCGCAGTAGTAGGTAAAAACGCACAAGGATATGTTTGCGGAGGCGGCAGTGGTGAAGTACATCCGTTCCAATATGTATCCGTATTGGACGGTATACGCAAAGAAGCCGCCGAAAGAGGTATCCGGGTAGAATATCTGGATGTATACGACTATTTACCGGCTATTATTTTTACCGATACTGAAAGAAAGCAAAAAGGCTTCCGTGCTCAGTACTTCGATAACATGAATTTGGAAGGCACTCCGAGAGTGGAACAGACTGAGACGAAAATAAACTATTCCTGGTCGAGTGGTACGGGATTAAAAGAGATGCCCAAAGAGCAATTCTCCGTCCGATGGAATGGAACCATCTGTCCACAGGAAACAGATGAATACCTGTTCACCCTTGGCGGAGACGATGGATACAGACTATATATCGATGGAAAACTCATCGCAGACGAATGGCACGAAGGTGCTTTCCGCAATTCCACTTATCGTTGCATGCTGGAAGCCGGTAAAAAGTATGACCTGATGATAGAATACTTCCAGAAAGGCGGAGGTGCTGCTGTCAATTTTATATGGAAACAGAAGAATGCCTCAAACAATTTATTCGTTGAAGCACTGAACCGAAACGACCTGGTAGTGGCTTGCATCGGATTCAACTCAGATACGGAAGGAGAAGGACGAGACCGTACCTTCGAACTCCCCGAAGACGAAGCACAATTACTGCAGAATACGCTGCAATCTAAACGTCCCGTAGTAGGTATCGTCAATGCAGGGGGCAATGTAGAGATGCAAAGCTGGGAACCTTCCCTGAAAGGACTACTATGGGCATGGTACGGAGGCCAGGAAGCCGGAACGGCAATCGCACGTACACTCTTCGGGGAGCTCAATCCTTCGGGGAAATTACCTGTCACTTTTGAGAAACGATGGGAAGACAATCCCACTTTTCACAGCTACTACGATCCGGACGGAGACAAGCATGTAGAGTACACCGAAGGTATATTTGTCGGATATCGTGGATACGATAAACTGAAACGAGAAGTACAATATCCATTTGGTTACGGATTGTCGTATACCCGTTTTAAACTTTCGGCACCGACTGTCGGTACTCCGAAAACGGACGGTTCGGTAACAGTCACCTGTAAACTCACCAACACCGGAAGAACGGCAGGCGCAGAAGTCGTACAACTTTATGTATCCAACAAAGATACGACAGTGGAACATCCGGAAAAAGAACTGAAAGGCTTCCGGAAAGTATATCTGGAACCGGGCGAAACAAAGAGTATAGAAATTACTGTTCCGGCAGAAGCATTCTCACATTATGATACGGGTAGCCGGAGATTTGTCATCGACCGGGGTAGCCACGACATCTTGTTAGGATTTTCTTCCCGGGATATCAAAGCAAAGATGTCGGTCGGGATTTCACGTTAAAATAGTCTAAACTTGAGCCGGACGTGTCTCCGTTCGTCCCAAAACGTGTTTAATTTGCAATATTGTTAAAACCCAAAGCCTATGAAACTCAAACATATCCCCTTACTCCTGTTGGTACTGACCTGCTGTCCGGCTTGTCAAAACAAGAAAGCTTCTGCCACTAAAGAGATTCCTTCCGAAGCTACTTATACCAATCCACTATTGGCAGTAGGAGCAGAACCATGGGCTGTCTTTCACGAAGGCAAATATTATTACACGCAAGGAGCCGAGAATAAAATTATCCTTTGGGAAACCAATGACATCACCGACCTGGAACATGCTGCCCGGAAAGAAGTATGGATTCCAAAAGAAATCTCCAACTCTTATCACCTCTGGGGACCGGAGATACACCGGATTGACGGGAAATGGTATGTTTATTTCGCAGCAGATGACGGCAACATGGACAATCACCACATCTATGTCATAGAAAACAGTTCTCCCAACCCGTTGGAAGGTGAATTTGTGATGAAAGGACGAATTAAAACTGACAAAGACGATAATTGGGCAATCCATGCTAGTACATTCGAGCATCAGGGTCAGCGTTATCTCATTTGGTGTGGATGGCCTAAGCGCCGGATTGAAACAGAAACTCAATGTATCTATATTGCCAGGATGGAAAATCCGTGGACACTCTCGTCGGACAGGGTGATGATTGCGGAACCGGAATATGAATGGGAACGTCAATGGATCTCACCTGATGGCAGTAAAACAGCTTACCCAATCCACGTCAACGAGTCCCCACAATTCTTTGAATCGAAGAACAAGGACAAAGTGCTGATATACTACTGTGCCAGTGGAAGCTGGACTCCCTACTATTGCATCGGACTGCTGACTGCTGATGCCGGAAGTGACCTGACCAATGCGGCATCCTGGAAGAAACAGGATACTCCTGTCTTTGAGCAGCAACCCGAAGACAGTGTTTTCGGACCGGGTAGTCCCTCTTTTGTCCCTACACCGGATGAAAAGGAATGGTACATGCTTTATCATGCCCGAAAAATCCCCAACGATGCACCGGGAGCAACAGACTCCCGTAGTCCCCGTCTGCAAAAAATAAGCTGGGATGCAAACGGGATGCCTGTTTTGGGAAAACCTTGCAAAGAAGGAACGCAAATTAAATAGTACAATCCGATCGATCTATTGTATACACAGTTATACATCCCCTCTTTGTCAATACCCTCTTTACTCTTTTTCCATCAACTGAAAGGAGAGTAAAGAGGGTACTGATTGTTTAAGCGATGACAGTCATCTATCCCCTGTGGTGCATCATATATCTTGGGATAATGCGGAGTCCGCACTTGTATCAATGATAATCTTTCGGCAATACTCCAAACTGAATCTTAAAGCATTTGGCAAAATAGGACGAAGAACTGAAGCCGATTTTCTCACACACTTCGGTTATGCGCACTCCGCTTTTCAGCAGCTCGGCAGCTTTATTCAAACGGATAGTCTTCAGGTAATCATTGGGCGGCATACCGGCCAAGGCCTTTATCTTACGATAGAAATTGGAACGGCTCATATTGAGTGACTCTGCCAGTGTATCGACAGAGAAGTTCTCGTCCGAAAGCTGTGCCTCGACCGCTGCCCGAACCTTAGCCATCAATTCACAATCTTTCTGAGACACAGAATATTCTACCGGGCTGATAGGGGAAGCCCCATTGCCACCTGATAATTCAGCCATCATTTTATGGAAGGCTTGGCGCAGCTTCAGCAAATTCTCAATCTGCTTGCGTAACTGACGGATAGAGAACGGTTTTTCAATATATACGTCGGCACCACACTCGAAGCCTTCCACCTTGGCTTCCAGTGTCGTTTTTGCAGTTAACAGGATGACAGGTATATGGGAGTATTCAATGTCCGACTTAACTTTTGCCGTTAACTCCAAACCGTTCATCTCCGGCATCATCACATCACTGACAATCACATCCACTGTCTCGTTGGCAAGTACCTCAAGTGCCTGCCGGCCATTCTGAGCTTTCAAAACTTTAAACCAGGTACTCAGAGATTCCCGGGTCAGATTCAGCAAGTCGACATTATCTTCCACCAACAGAATGGTAAATTTACTGCCCGATAACTCGGTACCCTGTTCTTCGTCAGCCGCTTCCCGACCATCCGGTATCACTACTTCCGGTTCTTCGGATACAGCCTCTTCACCCCAAGGCAAAGTGAGGACAAAAGAGGATCCACCATATACACTATCTTCAAGGCTCAACGTACCATGGTGTGCTTCAGCCAGTGATTTGGAGAAAGCCAAACCGATACCTGTACCTACTGCTCCCGATTTTCCGTCTTTCACCTGGTAGAACGCCTCAAATACTTTCCGCTTTTCAACATCCGGAATACCCGGACCGTCATCACTCACCGAAACCCGGAAGCCTTCGTCGGAAGAGACTAATTTGATATCAATACGGCTTTGGGCATATTTTACTGCATTACCTATCAGGTTGACAATAATTTTACAGACCTTTTCACGATCGACCGAAGCAAAGATCTCGCCTTCCGGCAGATCAAGCATCACCGAGATGCCTTTCAGTTCGGCGGGACTCGTAAACTGACTGTGAACATCACTTACCAATTGGTTGATATCACACTTCTTCAGACTCAACTGTACCCCACCATTTTCCATTTTTTGAAAGTCGAGCAACTGGTTGGTAATCCCCAAAAGGTAATTGACATTCCGGTCGATTACCGATAAGTACTTGGCATCCCGCCCTTCTCGTTTATCTTCCAATAGTTTCTCAAGAGGAAGCCGGATCAGACTCAGTGGAGTACGGATTTCATGCACCAGATTAATAAAGAAACTGATCTTCGACTTGTAGACCTCTTTTTCTTTCGTAGTCTGGTACTCTTCCATACGACGTTTGTATTTCTTCTTCACATGCCGGTTCCAATGCCAGCCTGCATAATAGGCAAGACCGAGGAGGAGAAGCGTATAGACACAATATGCCCATGTAGTCAGCCACCATGGAGGCGTGACTACAATCAGCAAGGAAGTAGTCTGGTCATTCCATTTATGATCGTTGTTCGAACCCCGTACCTCAAACTCATACTTGCCCGGAGGCAAATTGGTATAAGAAGCCGTATTCTGTTCGGAGTTAATAACCCACTCTTTATCTACTCCTTTCAGACGGTAAGAATAACGGTTTTTCAAAGGATCTTCGTAACTCAAGGCTACAAAGCTCACAGAGAAAGTATTATGTTCGTAAGGTAACGTTATGGTTTCCGCACGATAGAGGGGACCTTCCAGATGAAGAATATCCTGCACCAGCCGTTCATCCGTCGTATAAGGCAGGCGTATTTCGGTAATATATACGGAAGGGATGTACTGATTATCCATGAATTGATCGGGGACAAAAGAATTGAAGCCACTGATTCCGCCGAAATAGAGTTTACCACTTGCTGTTTTCAATGAAGATTGGGCTGTAAACTGATTGCCTTGCAGTCCGTCATTCACCGTAAATTGGCGGAAATGCTGCTTTGTGATCGGATTGATCGTTATCAACCCGGCATTACTGGATATCCAGAAGTCACCGGTCTTGTCTTGTTCAATGGAGTAGATGACCCGGTTGGGCAATATTGTATTATCCGGATCGAAATCAATAAATGTTTCGGTCTTCGGATCGAACGAACAAAGTCCGCCTCCATTGGTACCAACCCACATGGTACCTTTCAGATCTTCAAATAATGTAATTACGGAATTATTAGTGATGGTAGTCGAATCATTCCTTTCATGCTGGAAATGTTTCCAATGCCCGTTCCGGGTATTAAAACGAAACACACCGCTGTTGGATGTACCAATCCAAAGATTGTCGTACATGTCTTCCAGAATATCAACCACAGAGACCATTGACCCTACTGTGGTAATTGTCGAGAAATTGTCTTCCCGGGGATTGTAACGACACAGTCCCCAACTGGTTCCTACAAAAATATCCCCGCTTCGATCTTTATATACTGCCAGGACATCGTCACTGCAAATTGTGTTCGGAGTATCCTGCAGATGATTGTACGATTTCACATGGCCGGTCCGGAGGTCGAGTACCTTCAACCCTTCGGCATAAGTACCAATCCACAAACGCTCGCCATCCAACAACAAAGAACGTATGTCGTACTTCTTATCCACGCCTCCGCCTATCGGATAAGCGGTCAGTTGATGAGTGGAGACATCGAAGAAACACAACCCATCACGAGTACCCACCCAGATATCCCCAGCAGCATTTTCGCAAAAAGGACCTACTACTTTTCCGGCAGCCACACCTCCATCCCGATAAACAGGAGGATAATAATCGAATCTTTTAGTCGGTTTAGCCAGATAATTCACTCCTCCCAAATTAGTCAACACCCAGATTCCACCTTCTGCATCGCGCATCATTGCATTGATAGACTGGTCGCTCAAGCTTCTGGGATCTGACGGATTATCGATTCGTGAGAAGTTTTTATCATGTAAGTCAAAAAGGTAGAGCCCATTGTCGGTACCCACCAGAAGCTCTGTTTCCGAGTAGTTCAGCAGACAACGGATCGCACCGAAATTCAGATGGGATGCATTATAGCAGTCCAGGTTGCCGGTACGCTCGTTCAGACAGTACAACAAGTTGCTCCCCGCACCGAACCAGATATCACTCCGGATATCGAGCAAACAGTTGATACGATAATTATCGGGATTATTGCCGGCAGACAAAAGAGGATAGGATTGCAGGAATTTACCGTTTTCATCGAAGCAAAGCAAACCTTCCTGTAAAGAAGAGGCATAGATATGTCCAGAGTTATTCTCACAAACGTCCCATACGAAAGAGGTCTGAAGACTATTCTGTGTCAACACATCCGTTTGAGGATTATAAACAAATAATCCTTGTCCCAAAGTGGCAATCCAGATCAAACCGCTTTCGGACTTTATTATTTTCTTTATCTCACTACTGATAAAAACGCCATAGCGGGTCTTCTTATCAAAATAAGTGAAACGATCGTATTCACGGTCGTAGATATAAAGTCCCCAGTTGGTTCCGACCCATATATTGTGGTTCTCTTCCTCAAAAAGTGCCTGCACAAAGTTGTTCTCTAGCGAAAACTTATCATTCAGGACATTTCTGTAAACCTTGTTACCACGTCCGTTATAGCAATTTAAACCGTCGCTCGTTCCCAGCCATATAAAGCCATAGCTATCTTGCATGGCGCACCAGACTGTGTTATGTGATAATCCGTCTTCTACCTGATACTTCTTAAAAGAAAAATAGGAGAATGCCTGTAACGGTGTTATCCCAAAAGCAAATAAGGTAATTAGTAGAGTGATGATTCGCATGTGTTGTATTCATTTAAGATTAAAAAAACGACTTGTTGTTATGTATGTGCATAATCTGTCTGAAAGCATTTATCGGTTCAGCCATGGCTCCGGATTCAGTTTGTCCCTCTCCCTGCGCAACTGGAAATGAAGAACAGTCCGTCCATTGTCACTACCATCCGAGAAAATCGGACCGATAGCCTGCCGGGTCGTTACCGTATCACCTGATTTCACGGAAGCGGATGAAAGATTACAATATACCGAGATATAATCACCATGGCGTATCAGTACATTGAAAAGTCCGTTCAATTGGAACACGGCAGCCACTTTTCCATCAAAAATAGCACGGGCCTGTGCACCCGGTTTCCCTTGTATATCAATTCCTTTATTATCAAGTTTTACGTTACGTAATCCTTCCACAGCATATTGTCCGTAATGGCTGGTAATAATGTAGGGTCCCGTAATAGGCATCGGCAATTTACCTCTGTTACTTACAAAATTACCCGAGAGTTCACGGTCGGCCTTGCTCATAGTGAAACGTTCCAAAGGTTCTGCTTTCTTCTTTGCTGGAACCGTACCGCCTCCCGTCGAAGACGATTTACTTTCTTTGGCAGCTGCTTTCCGACGGGCCGCCGCTTCCCGACGAGCTTCCTCTTCAGCACGTTTACGTGCACGTTCTATCTCTTCGGCAATCAGCTTATCAATTTTTGCATTTAGTTGGTTGGCCTCACGCCGTTTCTTACTAATCTCACTTTGCAATCCTTTCTGTTTCTTTTGCAAACCGGCAACGATCTCACGTTTTTCTTTTTCCTGTGCTTCCAGTTTAGCCTTTTCACCTTCCCGTTCGCGCAACAGATTTTCTTTAGCAACCTTCACCTGCTGAAGCTCTTTCTTTTTACGATTCACCTGTTCTTGCTTCTTCAGGATCTCCTCCCCCTGCAAACGCTGATAAGTGGCATACTCCCTCACATAACGAAGGCGACGATAGGTCTGCCCGAGACTTTTGGCAGAAAAGATAAACATCAACTTCTCCTCAACCGACTTATTCTTATACAAATACTGTACGGAAGATTCATACTTCTTCTTCTTATCCTTCAGATCCCGCTGGAGTCCCCTGAGCTGCCACTCTAATCCGGCAATCTCTCGGCCTACAGCCTCCACATCATTGTTTATGGCAATGATATAGCGCTTTCTCTCCTCTATTTGTCCGGTAAGGGCAGCAAGTCCGTTCAACTGGCTACCCACATCTTTCTTTGTGTTCTTCAGCAATGACTCAGTCTCCGCAATCTGTTGTTGCAGGGCACCACGTTTACTTTCCAGCTCTTTGATCAGTTTATTGGACTGAGCTGAAACCGTAGTTGTCAGACAGAGACAGCTTATCAGAATCAAAAGAAAGCGGTTCATAGTTTCATAAGCATTTTTAGCAGATCCTCCAATGCTACTTGAGTGTATCTGGACGATACCTCAGTAGGTATTAATTCGAATTCGGCAGTCGAGAAATCAGATAGTCTCACCTTTGCCTTTTCCAGAGATGGAATTCCCAATTCACGTCCTGTGAGCTCCTTTTTCTCACCCGGAAGTGAAGCTTTGAACAAAAGTTTCTCCAACCGGTCAAAATCAGCATTCTCGGGCAGTATTCCCTTTAGCTCATCACGGGTTGCCCGCACATAACGTTTATTCATACGGTCAATCAGTAACACCTCATCCGGGGTAACTTCCATACGCATTACTTCCGAGCGGAATACCGGCATCAGGACAGATAACTGGATCCGTTCACCGCTTTTCATCTTCATGCTGCCGCTTACGGTCATACTGCCGTTTTTGTTGGGCACTGTCAGTTGCAGTTTAGATGACAGATAAGCCGGTTCTACCGGTGTAGTCTTGACCACCTTTGATGTTTTACAACCTGCAAGCAGAACTACCATAAGTAGCAAAGGCAGCAGGTACGACTGTTTAATGACAGTTTGTTTCAACTTACTTCCTTTCATTCTGCAATGTATTTCTTTTTTTCTATTTTCTGTTTAAGTGTTTTCGATTCAGTGCCCACTTCCAGTGCTTTCTTCCAATATTTCAAAGCACCTTCTACGTCACCGGTCATAAAATAGATATCCCCGCAATGTTCAAACACCACGCTGCTCTCTTCTTCCGGTTTGGTATTCTTGATGGCATCGTCAATATAGATACGGGCCTCAGCATAGTTTCCCTTCTCAAAAAGAATCCAGGCATAAGTATCCAGATAAGTAGCATTGTTCGGTGCGGCTTTTACGGTTTTATAGCTCATCTCCTCTGCCTTATCGAGATCTCTGCGCTCTACCGATAAATAATAAGCATAATTATTTAGTGCACCTATATTGGACGGGTTGTAAACCAAAGCTGAATCATACGCTGCATATGCCTCCTTCATCAACTTCTTGGTATGATATACATCACCTATAATTGTATAGAAATCGGAGACCATTTGCTTGTCACTCTCCGGAGTGACATGTTCTAGTGCTTTCCGGCTGACTTCCAGTACATCGTCCCAATGTTCGGCCTGATTATATGCAATAACCAGATAAAAATAAAACTCCAAGGCATCCGGAGTTGCCTCAATCCCCGGCTCACAGATCTTAATCACCTGCTCATAATCATTCTTCCGGATGGCGGAACCTAATAAAGTCATGCGTGCTGCTTTATTGGTAGGATCTATCTGTACTACTTGCTCCAATACCGGAATAGACTGTGCCTCCATTCCTTTGGATAGCAGATACTGTGCATAAAGCATCGGAATTTGCACATCATCCATATCCATCTGCATCATCCGGTCAAAGAGTCCGATAACCTGTGTACTGTCTTTTCCCTCCTGTTCGCTCTGGACGATAAACTGCCTCATCACATTCACCTTTGTATCCGAAGGAACTTTCCGGTTCAGTAGCAAAGTATCCATCTGTTGTTCAAACAGTTCTTTCTGTCCGGTCTGCTCGTAATACGAAGCCAATGAAAACAATGCCATCGGATTGTCCGGTTCTGCGGCAAGTACTTTCTTATAAGTATCATAAGCTTCCTGCTTCTTGCCATTCTGCATATAGACATCTCCCAGAATCACCTGATAGCGGTAGTCCATCGGATACTCATTGACCAGGCTCTCTATTTCTTCAAAAGCCTTTTTGTCGTCCTTCATTTGCAGATAGATACGAAACTTCTCCATGGTGATCTGCTCATTCTTTCCCGTTTTTTCCTCTATACGGTTCAGGGTAGAAATAACTTTGCCATAGTCTTCCTTCTGATTATATAAATCGAGCAGGTTGAACAACGGATCTTGTTTAGCGGGAAAACGCGTTGCCATCTTTTCGAGTATTCCTATCGCTTTTTCTTTCTGATCCTGCTGTTGGTACAGACCGGCCAATGCCTGACTATACCAATAATTATCAGGGGCATAAGCGACTGCTTTCTCCAATGCCTCTTGTCCTTGCGGCACTTGTTTAAGGAAAAGATAATACTGGGCAATCTCGTATAGAGCTGCCGAACCGGTCGGATTGATGGCCAGGCAATGCTGCAACAGGTCGAAAGCAGCCGTATACTCCTTTTTCACTTTCAGGCGCGATGCTTCAAGAAAGAAATAGTCATATTTACGTTGCTGCTCCGGAGTGAGATTTATTTCCTGAACGGCAACTTGCTCCGATTGTTTCTCCACCTTGCGGGATGAACCGCAGGAAGCCAACAGAAGCAGCAGCATTCCGAAAAGCAATTTATTTATTTTCATTTTACTACAATTATTGATTCGACCGAACATCTATCCTCTTCCGGTATGTCCGAAACCACCCGCGCCGCGTTCCGTTTCGTCCAGTACCTCAACTTCTTTCCATACAGCTTGTTCGTGGCGCGCAATGACCATCTGTGCAATACGCTCCCCATCTTCTATGACAAACGTCTCAGCCGAAAGATTTACCAGGATGATGCAAATCTCACCACGGTAATCTGCATCGATGGTACCGGGAGAATTCAGTACAGTAATCCCTTTCTTCAAAGCCAGTCCGCTCCGAGGACGAATTTGCGCTTCAAATCCCTGTGGCAGAGCTATGAACAGTCCTGTAGGAACCAGGCATCGTTGCATGGGAGCCAAAGAGATAGGTTCGGAAATATTAGCGCGGATATCCATTCCTGCAGAAAGTTCGGTCGCGTATGCGGGAAGCGGATGCTTCGATTTATTGATTACTTGTATGTTCATATTCAGTCTGTTTACTATTTAACGGGCGAAAATACGCAATTTGAGCCTAAAATTCATACTTTTGCAGTTAAATAATGTGCAAATACCAAATTGTAAAGATCATGATGGACTGGAAAAGATTGATTTCAGCTAAGCGTTTCGGCATGGAAGAGTTTCACGAAGAGCGTCAGGAAAACCGTTCGGAGTTTCAGCGGGACTATGACCGCCTTGTCTTCTCCGCCCCTTTCAGAAGGCTTCAGAACAAAACCCAGGTTTTTCCCCTTCCGGACAGTATTTTTGTTCACAACCGACTGACACATAGCCTTGAAGTATCTTGTGTAGGACGTTCGTTAGGCAACGATGTATCGAAAGCGATCCTCGCCCGACAGCCCGAACTGCAAGACTCTTTCCTGCCCGAGATCGGTTCCATCGTCTCTGCCGCCTGTCTGGCGCACGACCTGGGTAACCCTCCTTTCGGTCACTCCGGTGAAAAGGCCATTTCTACCTTCTTTTCAGAAGGAAAAGGAGTTCAGCTCCAAGAGAAGCTCTCACCGATGGAATGGAATGATTTGACACATTTTGAGGGGAACGCAAATGCATTCCGATTGTTGACACACCAATTCGAAGGACGTCGGAAAGGTGGATTTGTCCTGACTTATTCAACCTTGGCCTCTATCGTAAAATATCCTTTTTCATCAAGCCTCGCAGGAAATAAGTCCAAATTCGGATTCTTCACCACCGAAGAAGAGGGATTTCGCCGTATCGCAACGGAACTGGGTCTTATTCAGCTCAGCGACCGCCCTTTAAAATACGCACGCCACCCGTTGGTCTATCTGGTAGAAGCTGCCGATGACATCTGTTACCAGATGATGGATATCGAGGATGCCCATAAATTGAAAATCCTCACTACAGAAGAAACCAAAGAACTGTTGTTAGCTTACTTCGCAGATGAACGCCAGACACATATCCGAAAAACGTTCGATATTGTCAAAGACACGAACGAACAGATCGCTTACCTCCGCTCATCAGTTATCGGGTTGTTGATAAAGGAGTGCACTCAGGTATTTTTAAATAACGAAACCGAAATACTTTCAGGAACCTTTGAAGGGGCTCTGATCAAGCATATATCAGAACGTCCGGGAAAAGCATACAAGCATTGTTCGGAGGTATCTTTCAGCAAGATTTACCGTTCACGGGATGTATTGGACATTGAGCTGGCGGGGTTCAGGGTTATCAATACACTCCTTGAATTGATGATCGATGCCGTCACTTCGCCGGAGAAGGCTTACTCACAGCTGCTCATTAACCGCGTATCGGAACAATATAATATAAAAGCGCCTGCACTCTACGAGAGAGTACAGGCGGTGCTCGATTATATTTCGGGCATGACCGATGTCTTTGCCCTGGATCTTTATCGCAAAATCAACGGGAACAGTCTTCCTGCGGTGTAACGACTTTCGGTGTGAAAACCTTATTCACCCCGGAAGTTATCTGGCAATCTTCCGGATCGTTTTTCACGAACGATTCGATATGACGCATCCGTTTCTCTTCAAGGATTTCGTCAACGGCAATCAGGATACCGGTCTCTTCTACATCTCCAAAACCGTAATTGATAGCCGTACCAAACATACGCATGGTCGGACTGAGACTCATATAAGCATTCACTAACGGTGGAATATTAAAACCGAGTTTACGGATCTCACCGTTAAGTATCCGGTAGTCATCCTTAAATGAATCTTTGCAGAAAATCCTTGCCAGTTCAGCCTCATCCGTCTCCATTTCCAGCGGTTTCATCGGAGTGATAAGTCCGTCTTTATCTCCAAAATGCTTCTTCAGGAAGTAAAGGATCATGTCTCTTCCCTGACGGTGATAACTGGGATACATCGTTACTTTACCAAAGAAATATTTTACATTTGGCATCACAACCGTCAATGCCCCCAATCCGTCCCACAGATTATCCAAAGCAAATAGCCCCTTGCTCCCGGCACGGGTTGACTGATATTCCAATGTAACGAACGAACGCCCGAGTTCAATAGTGGTAGGCAGGAATTCCTTCACAAATCTATCCGAAAAATTGAACATGTGCGAAGTAGCAAGAACCGGAGCACCATGCTCGTCAAAACGCACATCCGTCCCCAGAATATACCGATAGCCTCCTAAAATTTCTTCTGCCTCAGGATTCCATACAATCAATTGTTTATACGGATTCTCCATCGTATCATACTCATCGATATCCATTGACAGCCCCGTACCACCTCCTGCAGCCCGAAAGGCAATCTCACGCAGACGCCCGATCTCCCGCATAATATTAGGAGAGTCCTGATAAGTAATAATGTATATCTGATTATTACTCTTATTGGTCATACGCAACCGCTTGTCTTCAGTCAACTCAGCTATAATCAGCTCCTTGCTTACCGGTTCAATAACTTCTTCCATATACTTTGTTAGTAGTTGTTCCTTAATCTGTTACAGTTTATACACGATATCTTTCACATATTGTGCCCACTCTGCCGGAGTTTTCGACTTATCGAATGTTTGCCACGGAATGGGTTTTCCGAAAGTGACGGTGAATGTTTTATGGCGATTTTTCAGCATCTCGTCCGCCAGGTAAAGCATAGCAATATTAAACTTAATCCCCAGTGCCTTGCATAAATTAGCCAAATTATAAAAGAAATCAGAGTTACGCCCTTCAAAATGGACAGGAATCACATCACGCTGAAACTGAACACTTTTTACGATAAATGTTTTCTTCCAGTCAAGATCGCGAATCACTCCGTTCTGCCGCCGGGAACAAAGTCCAGCGGGAAACATTATCAGTTGATCGTCCGACTTGAATCCGGCTTCTACCATCTTAGGAAAATCTTTTGCCTGTTTGCCTGTTTTATTAATAGGAATGCACAACGGTGCCAAGCCATGAAGGTTCATCAGCAAATCATTCACCAGATACTTCACCTTCCCATCGAAATGACGTCCCAAAATATATCCGAGAGAAACACCGTCCTGTCCTCCCAGCGGATGATTGGACACGAACGTATATAAACCGTCTTTCGGAATATTTTCCAGACCTTTCACCTCCAACTTTGCATCCAGAAACTCAAGACAAGCCCCCAGAAAATCGACTCCCACTTTATCTTTCGAATCGCGCAGAAAAACATTTAATTCTTCCTGATGTACAATTCTCTTCAGATAGGAGACGACAAACTTTGGTATGTACTTGTAGTGCTTCGGAGCTTTCGTCTGAAGTATCTTATCAATATCTATTAAAAATAAAGAGTCGTCAGCCATTCTTTTTAGATGAAATGATTGCGCAAAATTAACTGTTCTTTTTTATTAATCGCAATAAATCGGTAGAAAATACAGATTTTGTCCCATCAAAAAAGGGTAAAAGAGGTCGTTTATCAGAAAAAGAGGATGAAAAAAGAGAGGTGAGAAGGCTAATTATCAAGCAATAAAGAACGACACACAAAAGAAGACCATACCTGGGGACGGGATTTTCTAACTCCTCATCCGTCGGTATGGCCCCACTCATATTCAGGCTCAGGTATTCTATTTAATCATGGTGATGTTCATCATGGTGATGTTCTCCCTCTTCACCTCCTTCCACGCTTAACACAATATTACGTACTACATAAGTTTCATTGCCCGACTGATCTAAACAGTAAACCATCAGGTGATAGTTTCCCGGAGTGGCGTCAGCCGGTATTTTAATATCATGGTTATGTACGTATGCATCTTTCTGTCCGGCCTTATCCGTATAGGTCCTTTCAAATGTAAAAGGCTTGGTTATTCCTGCTTCCGATGCCCTGGTATGCGAATGACCGTCAAAGTTGTTGTGAATATTAATCTTATAGGAAGCAATCGCTTCATTATCGTGAAGATTCATCTCAAAATGTACTCCATGAGAACTTCCGATTCTTAATATAGCGCCTTCTTCAGGTTCCAGCAGATCAATGACGGGTTTTATCGTATCACCTTCGTCTTCTTTAGAGCATGACACGAACAGAAAAGAAAAAAATAAGATACTGATTATTGACAAATAATTTTTTGTTTTCATTTTAATAAACTTTTAAATGGTACTTTAATTAAAATCTGAAAGTTCCGTCCCGGTTCGGGGATTTCTACTTTCCGGTAAAAACTAAGATGATTAAAGTATTTGGCACCGGATAAATTCCGGGCTGATAAAGTCACCTCGGCCCATATACCCCCTATCCGGAGGTTGGCAGATACTCCGGCATTCAACAGCTGCGCTCCGGGAGTGGGATCTTCATTTCGTGCCACCCGGTGTTGTGCGGCAATATGCTGTACCTCACCATAAATGCTGAACTCTTTATATCGCCACGTCAGTGTATTGCGGAGTGAAGCAGGAGGCGAGAAACTTAGAGGAATATGTTCATCGCAATTATAAGTATAGACATATTCTCCACTGACACGATAGTTAAAGTGTCGGAGGAAGTCAATGCCCACTGCAGCCTCACCGCCCGCAAACAGGGCTTCCGCACCGGTGTACCGGTAAATCTGTCCGGCATGGGGCAGTATCGACCATTCTCCGGTAGGCCGAAGAAAAATATAATTGCTGAACCAGCTGACAAATGGTGACAAACTTACCGACAACGGCCCATTTTCATAGGTATATGAAACATCAAACTGCCAACCGCGTTCGGAAGCAAGCGCTGCATCTCCCTGTTCATGCCGGAAAGTGCCGTGATGAACTCCGTTCGATGCCAATTCATTGGCTCCCGGCAACCGGAAGCTATGGCCGACATTTACCTGAAGAAGATGACCTCCGGAAGGACTCCATACCAACCCCAGTGAACCGGAATAATCGCCAAAATGGCGACGAACGGGGTAACTACGCCATTCATACTTCCGGATAAATTCATCACCATAACCCTGCTCCCGCAGATATATTGCCAAGTAAGGATCGGTATAAGCGGATGCATCTATCTTTCCGTAATCATAGCGAAGTCCTCCACTGAAGGACAGAGTGGGTCCCGGACGATAAGTGGTCATCCAGAAAGCCCCTGTGGTAAATCTCCGGTAAGCAGGCAAAAGAAATGAATAACCGGCAATCGTATTCCTCTGATATTGTACATCCCATCCTGCCGTGTGTTGCCATACGGCAGAAGCAAACAACTTCAGCTTAACAGCAGAACTATAAGTGTTCAACGTAAAAGCCAGTTCCTTATCCGGATCTTTGTCCGGTACAGGCTGAGCATCATAATGAGTATGAAACCGGCTCCACTCCTCGCGATGATTCTTCTGAAAGCCAATATCCCACGTCAGCGCCCATTTATCGTACAAAAGGCTCTGCCGGGTAGAAACTTTCAAGTGATTCACCTGGCTGTACGGAAGTTCTATGTTACGGCTGTCCCCGTCATCCTGCAAACGCGACACATCGGGAATGCCATGTGCACCGGGAAAGAACCCTGTTTTCTGAAAAACATTACTCACCCAATAAGAAGAGACATACCGTTCTTTTCTAAATCCGGCAGCCCAACTGACATCTCTCTCAAAACCGGCTGTATTTTTAAGCCTTCGGTGATAAACAGGCATACGTTGGGTGAGGTAGACAATAGTATCCGTCGGAATACGATAATCCCCAAAGTGTTGTTCCGAATACCTTGCCCAGGTATACCAGGCATCTTTTTTGATCCCAAGCATCAGTGAACCTCCCAATGTACCGTTGACGGATTTCCCCAACAAGCTCGCTTCACCGAATAACCGGTTACCCGCAGGCAATGGTAATGGAACAAGTTCAATAGCCCCTCCCATTGCATCACTGCCATACAATAAGGAAGCAGGACCTTTGCGAATACTTACCTGACCGGCATTAAATGCATCCAGCTCGAGTCCATGATCGGCTCCCCATTGTTGTCCCTCCTGCTTAATCCCATTTTCTACAACCGAAATCCGGTTGAATCCCATTCCGCGAATCATAGGTTTAGAAAAGCCCGAACCGATATCCATGGAATGTACTCCCGGAAGTGTTCCAAGAGTTTGTATCAAGTTCCCCGTGAAGTGTTCACGCAGAAACTCTTTCCCTACCACCTCCATACGCCATGTGGAGTTCTTATTCTTCAGATGCTGATAACTCTCCGTCACCACCACTTCAGATAAGGACACGGCTTTCAGTGAATCGGGCTCTTGAGCATGCAAGGTAGAGATTAAACATAACCCTCCCAGCATACCCGAAAAAAATCCGATACGCATACTTAAATCGTCTTAGTTAAATAAAACAGAGTAAGAAGACAAACGGTAAATTAAATCCAGTCTGCCTTCGCAATTTAAACGATATGATAAAAAACAGGAGGAGGTCCGCGAAGATAATGCGGATAGAAAGCGATAGAAAGCTTTTTATCCTGAAAAGTTCCACTCTCCCATTTTACGTAAAGGGGCGTATAAGTCAGAAGAGTAGAAGGGGTCTCAATAAATGGAGAAAGCATAAACTGACAGATGGGACAAGTCTCACATGTGTGATGGGACTTTCCGGAATGTGCGTCTGTACAGGTTATCGAAGTTTCTTCGGAATGATTATGAAAAACCTTCACGACAGACAAGGGCATAAATGTCATCAGTAACATCCATGCAAGCCAAATCCTATGTCTAGTATTTCTCTTCACACCCATTTATATTTAAACCGACGCAAAGATAGAAAACCCAGCGTCCCAAAAACACCCAAAAACTATCAAAATACACCTAAAATCTATCATTTGACAGTTTTTACCCTGTTTAAAGCTTAATTTTCCCCCGTCACTGTCTAAAAAATACCGTAAACTTGCATCATCGAAAAACAACGAATATTCACAATTTAAAAAGCAACGTTATGAAAAGTTTAAGCTTCAGAAAAGATTTAATTGGAGTTCAGGAAGAGCTACTTCGCTTTGCATACAAACTAACAACCGACCGTGAAGAAGCAAACGATTTGTTGCAGGAAACCTCTCTTAAAGCGTTAGATAACGAAGATAAATATACTCCCGACACTAACTTTAAAGGATGGATGTACACCATCATGCGCAACATCTTCATCAATAATTATCGCAAAGTAGTACGCGATCAGACTTTTGTAGATCAGACCGATAATCTTTATCATCTGAGCCTTCCGCAAGAATCAGGACTCGACAGTACCGAAAGTCGTTACGACTTAAAAGAGATGCACCGCATCGTCAATTCATTACCCAAAGAATATAAAGTGCCTTTCTCTATGCACGTTTCCGGATTCAAATACCGTGAAATAGCTGAGAAACTGGACTTGCCGCTCGGGACAGTAAAGAGCCGTATCTTTTTCACCCGCCAGCGTTTACAGGAAGAACTGAAAGACTTTAGACAATAGGCCACATGCATTGTCGATTTCTATAAATCATTTTAGTGCAGATTTTTAGTTGTGTATCAAGGAGCAGAAAGAGAGTGATTCCCTTTCTGCTCTTTTTATTATCCGGCATTTTTTAAACGATACTTCAATAACACAGGATTACTATCTTGACTAATGACCTCTCTCAAAGAATCAAACCCTGCTCTATATTTTTCTTTCACAGGAGAATCCGGAGACAATATAACATCGAACATCTGCATCAACGTGCTTACTGAATATAAGTCCTGCCAAATAAGCAAAACGAATCATTAAGCCTAACACTTCAACTAATTAAACCTACACCTTCCTTGTATATCTCCATTATTTCACATACCTTTGTCTAAAATTAAGGTATTAAAACATCCGGATGTTATATATCAAAACACCCGGATGTTTTATATCAGAACATCCGGATGTTATCTATTAAAACATCCGGATGTTTTCAGATATAACTTATAGATGTTATATACCTATATAATAAGAGGCAAAAAGGAAATGTATTCATATTAAAAACCTAAAATACTAATGTCCATCAATTACGCAGTTACCAAGAAAGTAGACAAGAGCAAAGGTATCGCCAAAGAACGATATTATGCCACTACACGCGCTTTACAGAAAAAACCCGTAAACAGTGTACAAATTGCTAATCAACTCGCAGAAAGAAGCTCTCTTCAAAACGGAGACGTACTCTCTGCACTTACTCAATTATCGGATATTATTGCCGCTCACCTGAAGGAAGGGCGTACTGTTTCCATCGATGGATTGGGCAATTTCTACCCCAGTATCACCAGTGAAGCAGTGGACAAACCGGAAGAATGCACCGCCAACAAAGTATGGGTATCCCGTATTTGCTTTAAGGCCGCACCCGCTTTCCTGAACAATGTGCGGAAAACCGATTTTGTCAGCCTGCAACTTAAATACGGACGCAAGTCTGCAAAGTCACAAAACGATTCCGACAAGGAAACAACCGATGCTATCCCCCACCAGCAAAGCATCTCTGAAGATTCTTCATTATCAGACGAATAAGCAATTAACAATCGGTTGAAAACTTCTCAAAAAGTTTTTGGTGGAAAATTGTGGGGAATTGTGGGGAAATGCCTACTTTTACGGTCGCTTATTATAATAAGGTGAAATGATACGTTTTTTAGGCAATATTGAAGCAAAGGCGGACGCGAAAGGAAGAGTTTTTATCCCCGCCCAATTCAGACGGCAACTACAGTCCGGCTCTGAAGACAAGCTCATCATGCGCAAAGACGTATTTCAAGACTGCCTGGTGCTCTATCCGGAAGAGGTCTGGAATGAAGAACTGGACGAACTTCGGCAGCGACTGAATAAATGGAACGCCAACCACCAACTTATCTTCCGCCAGTTCGTCAGTGACGTCGAAATCATCACGATGGACGGCAACGGACGTATACTGATACCGAAACGCTATCTGCAAATCACCGGTATACAAAGCGACGTACGCTTTATCGGGGTAGACAATAAGATAGAAATCTGGGCGAAAGAACGTGCGGAAAAACTCTTTATGGAACCCGAAGCATTCGGAGCAGCCCTGGAAGAGATTATGAAAGAAGAACGGAGAACAACGAACAACGAGCTAAAATGAAAGAAGAAGAAACAACATATCACGTACCGGTACTGCTAAAAGAAAGTGTAGATGCCATGAACATATCTCCCGACGGGACTTACGTAGATGTCACCTTTGGCGGTGGCGGACATTCCCGCGAGATACTTTCACGGCTCGGAGACGGAGGACGCCTGCTAGGATTCGACCAGGACGAAGATGCCGAGCGCAACATTGTAAATGATCCGCATTTTACTTTTGTACGAAGCAACTTTCGTTACCTGCACAATTTTCTACGTTATCACGATATCGGAGAGGTAGACGCTATATTGGCCGATCTCGGCGTCTCTTCCCACCACTTTGACGACAGCGAACGGGGATTCTCTTTCCGCTTTGACGGGAAACTGGACATGCGCATGAACAAACGTGCAGGCATTACGGCTGCCGATGTGGTAAATACATATGAGGAGGAACGCCTTGCCGACATTTTCTACTTGTATGGCGAACTGAAGAACAGCCGCAAACTGGCATCCGTCATTGTGAAGGCACGCACCGGACAGAAAATAGAAACGATCGGTGAATTTCTTGAAATCATAAAGCCTCTCTTCGGCCGCGAAAGAGAGAAAAAAGAGTTAGCTAAAGTTTTTCAAGCACTCCGCATTGAAGTGAACCAGGAGATGGAAGCCCTGAAAGAGATGCTGATGGCCGCGACAGAAGCATTAAAGCCCGGAGGACGACTGGTGGTAATCACTTACCACTCACTGGAAGACCGCATGGTGAAAAACATCATGAAAACCGGCAATGTAGAAGGCAAGGCCACACAGGACTTTTTCGGCAATTTACAGACACCTTTCCGCCTGGTAAACAATAAAGTGATCGTACCCGACGAGGATGAGATAACACGCAATCCCCGGTCGCGCAGTGCCAAGTTGAGAATAGCCGAGAAGAAGTAAGGGAACAGAGTGAAACAAGAGAAGTGAAATGGAAGATAAAGAAGCAAAAAAGAAGAAAAGCAACTCCCTGAAAAGTATTCTGGGAGGTGATATTCTGGCTACCGACTTTTTTCGCCGCCAGACTAAATTGCTGGTACTGATTATGGTGCTCATCATTTTCTACATTCATAATCGCTACGCAAGCCAGCAACAGCAAATCGAAATAGATAAGTTGAAAAAAGAACTGATCGACATAAAATATGATGCACTGACACGAAGTTCGGAATTGATGGAAAAAAGCCGTCAGTCGCGGATAGAGGATTATATATCGACCAAAGAAAGTGACTTGCAGACATCAACCCATCCACCTTATTTAATCAGTACGAAATAGAAGATGGCTGTAAACAAGAAAAATATAATGACCCGCTACTTCTTCGTCATCCTGTTGATGGGACTGATAGGAGTAGCCATTGTTGTCAAAGCAGGCATCACGATGTTTGCCGAACGACAATACTGGCAGGATGTGGCCGACCGTTTCGTCAAGGAGAATGTAACGGTAAAACCCAACCGCGGAAACATCATTTCGTCCGACGGCAAACTGATGGCCAGTTCGCTGCCGGAATACCGTATATATATGGACTTCAAAGCCGGTGGAGTAAAAAAAGACACCATGCTGATGAATCATCTGGACGAGATATGCGAAGGACTTCATAAGATATTCCCTGATAAAAGCGCTTCGGAATTTAAAACTCACCTTAAGAAAGGGCGCAAACAGGGAAGCCGTAACTATCTGATTTATCCGAAGCGTATTTCATATATTCAATATAAAGAAGCTAAACGCCTTCCGGTGTTTAACCTCAACAAATACAAAGGCGGATTCCATGAATTGGCTTATAACCAAAGAAAGAAACCTTTTGGTTCACTTGCTGCCCGTACGTTGGGTGACTTATATGCCGATACGGCCCAGGGAGCTAAAAATGGTATCGAGTTGGCTTTTGATTCTATCCTCAAAGGACATGACGGAATTACTCACCGGCAAAAGGTGATGAATAAATACCTGAACATTGTGGATATTCCTCCGGTAGATGGTTGTGACCTGCTTTCTACCATCGACGTAGGCATGCAGGATATCTGCGAGAAGGCATTGACCGATAAACTAAAAGAGCTGAATGCCAGCGTAGGTGTGGCCGTATTGATGGAAGTGGCAACCGGTGAAGTAAAAGCCATTGTCAACATGACGAAAGCCGGAGATGGCAATTATTATGAAATGCGGAATAACGCTATCAGCGATATGCTCGAGCCGGGATCAACATTTAAAACAGCTTCTATCATGGTGGCCCTTGAAGATGGCAAGATCACTCCGGAAGACGGTATAGATACAGGAAACGGTACCAAGATGATGCACGGTCGGCCCATGAAGGACTGGAACTGGTATAAAGGAGGATATGGCTACCTGACGGTTACGCAAATTCTGGAAGTATCTTCCAATATTGGAACTTCCAGCATTATCGATAAATATTATGGAAGTGATCCGCAAAAATTTGTCGACGGACTGAAACGGATGAGTATCGACCAGCCCCTCCAACTGCAAATAGCAGGAGAAGGCAAACCCAACATTAAAGGTCCTAAAGAGCGTTATTTTGCAAAGACCACTCTGCCGTGGATGAGCATCGGCTATGAGACCCAGGTACCACCGATGAATATACTGACATTCTATAACGCCATTGCCAACAACGGAGTTATGGTACGGCCAAAATTTGTGAAAGCAGCCATTAAGAACGGAGAAATAGTGAAAGAGTATCCTACGGAAATCATCAATCCCAAAATCTGTTCGGAGCGGACCTTGAAGCAGATTCAGGAAATTCTCTATAAGGCGGTACACGAAGGTCTGGCTGCCCCGGCAGGTTCCAAGCAATTTGCCGTTTCGGGCAAAACAGGTACGGCACTGATTTCACAAGGTGCCGCCGGATATAAATCGGGACGGGTGAACTATCTGGTCAGCTTCTGCGGATATTTCCCTTCGGAAGCTCCGAAATACAGCTGCATCGTTTCTATACAGAAACCGGGAACCCCCGCTTCGGGAGGTTTGATGGCAGGTAGCGTATTCAGCAAAATTGCCGAAAGAGTGTATGCCAAAGACCTACGTCTGGACATCCGGAACGCAATCGATACCAATACGGTAGTGATTCCCGATGTAAAAGCAGGCGAAATGATAGAAGCAAGACAAGTATTGGAAGGCCTAAACATCCAGACACAGGCTGAATTTAAGGCTAAAAAGAACAAAGAGGTGTGGGGACATGCACAGGCAGCCCCCAAAGCAGTAATCCTGCAGGGAAAAGAACAATTACGCAACTTTGTGCCCAGCGTAATAGGTATGGGTGCCAAAGACGCTGTATACCTGCTGGAAAGTAAAGGATTGAAAGTAACCCTGTCGGGAGTCGGCAAAGTAAAGAGCCAGTCGTTGCCCCAGGGAACTACCATCAAGAAGGGACAAACCATCAGTATCCATCTGAATTGATTATTATAGATTAAGGTATGAAACTAAAAGAGATTCTAACATCTATCCAACCGGTGAAAATTACCGGAAATCAGGATATCGAGATAACCGGGGTTGACATCGACTCCAGACAGGTAGATTCCGGCCATCTGTTTATGGCCATGCGCGGCACACAGACCGACGGACATGCCTACATTCCGGCAGCGGTTGAAAAAGGTGCCACGGCTATTCTTTGTGAAGAGTTACCTGCAGAACTTGCAGAAGGAGTTACCTACATTCAGGTTGCCGACAGCGAAGATGCCGTAGGAAAAGCAGCTACGACTTTCTACGGAAATCCGAGCTCAAAATTGGAACTGGTAGGCGTTACCGGAACAAACGGAAAGACAACGATTGCCACCTTATTATATAATACGTTCCGATACTTCGGCTATAAAGTGGGATTAATCTCCACGGTATGCAATTATATAGATGATGAAGCCATTCCTACCGAACATACCACTCCCGACCCGATCACATTGAATCGTTTATTGGGACGCATGGCGGACGAAGGTTGCAAATATGTTTTCATGGAGGTCAGTTCACACTCCATCGCACAAAAAAGAATCAGCGGACTGAAATTTGCCGGCGGCATCTTCACCAACCTGACACGCGATCATCTGGACTATCATAAAACAGTAGAGAACTACCTGAAAGCAAAGAAGAAGTTCTTCGACGATATGCCTAAGAACTCTTTCAGTCTGACCAACCTGGACGATAAAAACGGACTGGTGATGACACAGAACACCAAGTCGAAAGTATATACTTACTCTCTCCGCAGTCTGAGCGACTTCAAAGGAAGAGTACTGGAATCTCATTTCGAGGGGATGCTTCTCGACTTTAACAACCATGAACTCGCAGTTCAGTTTATCGGAAAATTTAATGCATCGAACTTACTGGCTGTATTTGGTGCTGCCGTATTGCTGGGCAAGAAAGAAGAGGACGTGCTGGTTGCTCTCAGTACGCTGCATCCGGTTGCCGGACGCTTCGATGCCATCCGTTCTCCACAAGGATATACAGCCATTGTAGACTATGCACACACACCGGATGCCCTGGTCAACGTCTTGAACGCCATACATGGAGTGCTCGAAGGAAAAGGCAAGGTAATTACCGTAGTAGGTGCAGGCGGTAACCGCGATAAAGGGAAACGTCCTATCATGGCAAAAGAAGCAGCCCGGGCAAGCGACCGGGTCATCATAACTTCGGATAATCCCCGTTTCGAAGAGCCGCAGGATATCATCAATGACATGCTGGCAGGGCTGGATACCGAGGATAAGAAAAAAACGCTAAGCATCGCAGACCGTAAAGAAGCTATCCGCACGGCTTGTATGCTCGCAGAAAAAGGAGATGTGATTCTGGTTGCCGGAAAAGGGCACGAGAATTATCAGGACATCAAAGGAGTGAAGCATCACTTTGATGATAAAGAAGTTTTAAAAGAGATTTTTTCATTGACTGTTTAAGCAGATCTGATTGAAACACCCCCGCTTATAAGCACCGGATGTTATTCAATCGAAAAGCGTAAATCGTCTAACCGTAAATAAAGTTATGTTATACTATCTGTTTGAATGGCTACACAAACTCAACTTTCCGGGTGCCGGAATGTTTGGGTACACCTCGTTCCGTGCATTGATGGCTATCATCCTGGCACTGCTTATTTCCAGTATCTGGGGAGATAAGTTCATCAATCTGCTGAAACGGAAACAGATCACCGAGACGCAACGTGATGCCAAAATCGATCCGTTCGGCGTCAATAAAGTAGGAGTGCCCAGCATGGGGGGTGTCATCATTATCGTAGCAATCCTGATCCCCTGTCTGTTATTGGGGAAACTGCATAATATCTATATGATACTGATGCTGATCACCACCGTCTGGCTGGGATCTTTAGGATTTGCAGACGATTATATAAAAATATTCAAAAAGGATAAAGAAGGGCTCCACGGTAAATTCAAAATTATCGGTCAGGTAGGTCTCGGCTTAATTGTCGGACTGACTCTATATCTGAGTCCGGACGTAGTGATTCGTGAAAACATAGAAGTTCAGAAATCGGAAAACGAAATCGAAGTAATACATGGCACTCACGATCTGAAATCTACCCAGACCACAATTCCTTTTTTCAAAAGTAACAACCTGGACTATGCCGACCTTGTAGGCTTTATGGGAGAACACGCTCAAACAGCCGGATGGATTTTGTTTGTCATTATCACCATCTTTGTCGTGACAGCCGTGTCAAACGGAGCCAACCTGAATGATGGTATGGATGGTATGGCAGCAGGCAATTCCGCCATCATCGGACTAACGCTGGGCATATTGGCTTATGTATCGAGCCACATCGAGTTTGCGGGTTACCTGAACATCATGTATATTCCCGGAAGTGAGGAACTGGTAATCTTTATATGCGCCTTTATCGGAGCATTGATCGGTTTCTTATGGTACAATGCCTATCCGGCCCAGGTATTCATGGGGGATACAGGCAGTCTGACCATTGGAGGTATCATTGCGGTATTTGCCATTATTATTCACAAAGAATTGCTAATCCCGATTCTCTGCGGTATATTTCTGGTTGAAAACCTTTCAGTACTTCTGCAGCGCTTCTATTATAAAGCCGGAAAAAGAAAGGGTGTAAAACAACGCCTCTTTAAGCGGGCCCCGATACACGACCATTTCCGTACTTCGATGAGTCTGGTAGAGCCGGGATGCAGCGTAAAGTTTACGAAGCCCGATCAGTTGTTCCACGAATCAAAAATCACAGTCCGCTTCTGGATTGTAACCATCGTGCTGGCAGCTATTACGATTATAACGCTGAAGATTAGATAACAGAAGTGACGAGCAACAGGCTATGAGCTACAAGTGCCTGCCGCTAATCACAAAGTATGAACCTAAAACTTGTAGCATAAAGAAAAAGATCTATCGACGGATCGACAAATTCCGGTTGATAAATCGAAACCTAAAAATCATGAAAAGAATTGTAGTATTAGGAGCCGGTGAAAGCGGTGCGGGAGCAGCCGTTCTGGCCAAAGTAAAAGGATTCGATACTTTCGTATCGGATATGTCTGCTATCAAGGATAAGTATAAAACTCTCCTTGACGGCCATGGCATTGCCTGGGAAGAAGGCCGACACACAGAAGAACAGATTTTGAGTGCTGACGAAGTTGTGAAAAGCCCCGGAATTCCTAATGACGCCCCACTGATTCTGAAATTGAGAGAACAGGGCACACCTATCATCTCGGAAATAGAATTTGCCGGCAGATACACCGATGCCAAAATGATCTGTATCACCGGCTCGAACGGAAAGACGACCACAACCTCGCTTATCTATCACATTTTTAAAAGCGCAGGACTAAATGTGGGACTTGCCGGAAACATCGGTAAAAGCCTGGCATTGCAAGTGGCCGAAGAGAAACATGATTATTATGTAATCGAATTGAGTTCATTCCAGTTGGATAACATGTATAACTTCCGTGCCGATATCGCTGTATTGATGAACATTACGCCGGACCATCTGGACCGGTACGACCATTGTATGCAGAACTATATTAATGCAAAGTTTCGTATTACGCAGAATCAGACTTCGGAAGACGCGTTTATCTTCTGGAACGATGACCCTATCATCAAACGTGAACTGGACAAACATGGCATTCGTGCCCACCTGTATCCATTCTCGGCAATCAAAGAAGAAGGATCTATCGCCTATGTGGAAGACCATGAAGTAGTAATTACCGAACCGATCGCTTTCAATATGGAACAGGAACAGTTGGCCCTGACCGGCCAACACAATCTTTATAACTCTTTAGCCGCCGGTATCTCCGCCAACCTTGCCGGTATCACCAAAGAAGATATAAGGAAAGCGCTCAGTGACTTTCAGGGGGTAGAACACCGCCTGGAGAAGGTGGCACGCGTACGTGGCATTGATTTTATCAATGACTCCAAAGCAACCAATGTAAACTCTTGCTGGTATGCCTTGCAGAGTATGACTACTAAAACGGTATTGATTCTCGGAGGAAAAGACAAGGGAAACGATTATACGGAAATAGAAGAACTGGTACGGGAGAAATGCTCGGCACTGGTCTACCTGGGATTGCACAACGAAAAGCTTCATGAGTTTTTCGACCGTCTCGGACTCCCTGTAGCCGAAGTACAGACCGGCATGAAGGATGCCGTAGAAGCAGCTTACAAGCTGGCGAAAAAGGGAGAAACAGTATTGTTGAGTCCATGTTGCGCCTCCTTTGACCTTTTCAAGAGCTATGAAGACCGTGGCGAACAGTTTAAGAAGTATGTAAGAGAATTATAAAAATCAGAGTCCTGAGCCATAAAAGGTTCAGGCTCCGAAGAGCTAAAAACTTAAAGCAGTGGATCTATTAAAGAATATATTCAAAGGTGATAAGGTAATCTGGATTATTTTCCTTTGCCTCTGCCTCATCTCTATCATAGAGGTGTTTAGTGCTGCCAGTACGCTGACTTATAAAAGTGGCGACCACTGGGGACCCATCACACAACATTCCATCATCCTGATGGTAGGTGCGGTCGTAGTGGTCCTGATGCACAACATCCCTTATAAGTGGTTTCAGGTGTTTCCGGTTTTCCTCTACCCTATTTCGGTAGTATTGCTGGCTTTCGTAACTTTGATGGGAGTCATCACAGGTGACCGTGTGAACGGAGCCGCCCGCTGGATGAGTTTTATGGGGTTACAGTTCCAGCCTTCAGAACTGGCCAAGATGGCAGTAATCATCGCGGTTTCTTTCATTCTATCCAAAAAGCAGGATGATGAAGGGGCCAATCCGAAAGCTTTTAAGTATATCATGATACTGACCGGACTGGTATGTATGCTTATCGCTCCTGAAAACCTTTCGACAGCTATGCTGTTGTTCGGAGTAGTAGTATTGATGATGTTCATCGGACGTGTTGCATTCAAGAAGTTAGCCATGTTATTGGGCGGTCTGGCATTGGTTGGCTGTCTGGGAGCAGTATTTCTGCTGGCTATACCGAAGGATACCGATATCCCGTTCCTCCACCGGTTTGACACTTGGAAAAGTCGTATTACCAACTTTACGGAGAAAGAAGAAGTTCCGGCAGCCAAATTCGATATTGACAAAGATGCCCAGATAGCTCATGCACGCATTGCCATCGCTACCAGTAACGTGATAGGTAAGGCACCGGGAAATTCCATTCAGCGTGACTTCCTGAGCCAGGCATTCTCCGATTTCATCTTTGCCATTATCATTGAAGAGTTGGGGCTGGTAGGAGGCGCCTTTGTAGTCATACTCTACATCTGGCTATTGGTCCGGACAGGCCGAATCGCCCAAAAGTGCGAACGTACATTCCCGGCATTCCTCGTCATGGGTATTGCCTTGATGTTGGTATCACAAGCCATATTGAACATGATGGTAGCCGTCGGACTATTTCCTGTAACAGGACAACCTTTACCGCTAATCAGTAAAGGAGGTACAAGTACACTGATCAACTGTGCCTACATTGGCATGATACTGAGTGTCAGCCGCTATACCGCTTATCTGGAAGAGAAAAAAGAAAATCCTGCTCCTCTGCTCACCCAGAGTGAAGGAAATGAGGCGATTGCAAGCGAGGCACAGACTGCGGCCGAACCTACAGCAGAGGTTTTAAACAGTGATGCTAAATTTGAAGAGTAATATGAATAAAGAAAATAATAAAGAAGGACAGGGTGATGCCTTAAGAGTCATCATCAGCGGTGGTGGTACCGGAGGGCATATCTTTCCGGCCGTATCCATTGCAAACGCCATAAAAGAGTTACGTCCCGATGCACAAATTCTGTTTGTAGGAGCCGAAGGCAGAATGGAAATGCAACGAGTACCGGATGCAGGCTATCAGATTATCGGATTGCCTGTAGCAGGATTCGATCGTAAACATCTGTGGAAAAATGTCGCCGTATTATTAAAATTGGTACGCAGCCAATGGAAAGCACGAAACATTATCCGGCAATTCCGTCCTCAGGTAGCAGTAGGAGTAGGCGGATATGCAAGCGGTCCTACTTTAAAAATGGCGGGAATGATGGGAGTACCTACTTTAATACAAGAGCAGAATTCATACGCCGGAGTAACCAATAAACTATTGGCACAGAAAGCACGAAGAATTTGTGTGGCGTATGACGGAATGGAGAAATTCTTTCCTGCCAATAAAATCATTATGACAGGTAACCCGGTACGTCAGAATCTGCTGGCGGAAAAACCGGAACGTGAACAGGCTATTCGTTCTTTCGGGCTGAATCCGGAAAAGAAGACCATTCTGATTTTGGGTGGAAGCCTGGGGGCACGCACCATCAATAACACATTGATTGCGGGATTGCAACTGATTCGCCGGACTACAGACGTGCAGTTCATCTGGCAAACGGGAAAGATTTATCATCAACAAGTGACAGAAGCTGTAAAAGCAGCGGGAGAGATACCCAATCTGTTTGTAACGGACTTTATCAAAGATATGGCTGCCGCTTATGCTGCTGCCGATCTGGTTATTTCACGTGCCGGTGCAGGGTCTATTTCCGAGTTCTGCCTGCTGAATAAGCCCGTTATCCTGGTTCCGTCTCCTAATGTGGCAGAAGACCATCAGACCAAAAATGCTTTGGCTTTGGTGAATAAACAAGCAGCCATCTACGTAAAGGATGCGGAAGCAGAAAACAAACTATTACCGGTAGCACTGGAAACGATCGCCAATGCCGAGAAGCTAAGCGAACTCAGTGAAAACATTGCACATCTGGCTTTACCGGATTCTGCTGTCGTTATTGCAAAAGAAGTTATAAAATTAGCGCAACAATCATGAATATAGAAACGATTCAATCTGTATATTTTGTCGGGGCAGGCGGTATCGGAATGAGTGCCCTCGTCCGCTATTTTCTTTCTAAAGGAAAAGTAGTGGCAGGCTATGACCGTACTCCCAGTGAACTGACTCAACATCTTATAGAAGAAGGAGCACAGATCCATTACGAAGAGAATATCGATCTCATACCGGAGGCTTGCAAAGACAAAGCTACCACATTGGTAGTCCTGACCCCTGCCGTACCTCAGGAACATGCCGAATTAACTTACTTCCGTGATAATGGATTCGAAATACAGAAACGTGCACAAGTACTGGGCACCATTACCCGTTCCAGCAAAGGACTTTGTGTAGCCGGCACACATGGTAAAACCACTACCTCAACGATGACAGCCCACTTGTTTCATCAATCACATGTAGGTTGTACTGCTTTTCTGGGAGGTATTTCCAAAAATTACGGAACGAATCTACTACTCTCTTCAACCAGCCCTTATACGGTGATTGAAGCAGACGAATTTGACCGTTCATTCCATTGGTTGTCTCCTTATATGTCTGTCATTACCGCAACCGATCCGGATCATCTGGATATTTATGGCACCGAACAGGCTTATCTGGAAAGCTTTGAACACTACACCACACTGATTCAGCCCGGAGGAGCACTGATTATCCGCAAAGGCATTTCCCTACAGCCGAAAGTGAAAGAGGGAGTGAAGATGTATACTTACTCACGTGACGAGGGAGACTTTCATGCTGAGAACATTCGCATCGGAAACGGAGAAATCTTCATTGACTTCGTAGGGCCTGACATTCGTATCGACAACATTCAGCTAGGAGTACCGGTAAGTATAAATATAGAGAATGGTGTCGCTGCGATGGCGCTTGCCCACCTTAACGGAGTCACACCTGAAGAGATCAAACAGGGAATGGCCAGTTTCCGGGGTGTGGACCGCCGGTTCGACTTTAAAATCAAGAATAACCGGATTGTATTCCTGAGTGACTACGCACATCATCCATCCGAGATTAAACAAAGCGTGATGTCCATGCGTGAGTTGTACCGGGACAAAAAGATCACTGCAGTTTTTCAGCCACACCTCTATACCCGTACCCGCGACTTCTACAAAGATTTTGCCGACAGTCTGTCTTTACTCGATGAAGTGATACTGGTAGATATCTATCCGGCGCGCGAGCAACCTATTCCGGGAGTAAGCAGCCGGCTGATATATGACAACCTACGTCCAGGTATTGAAAAAAGCATGTGCAAGAAAGAAGAAATACTCGATGTACTGAAAGCAAAACATATCGAAGTATTAATTACATTGGGAGCAGGAGACATAGACAACTATGTTCCGGGTATTTGTGACTTATTGTCCCGAAGAATGGTTCCTTCGGACAATTAATTTGTAAATCGTCAAAACAATAAATTTCCTTATGATAAAAAGAATTCTTCTGACCATCGTCATGTTACTTCTCATAGCCTACCTTGTAGCAGCTGTGACAGTGTTCAACGACAAACCTGCCCATCAGGTATGCCGTGACATGGAATTAGTGATCAAGGATACACTCAATGCCGGTTTCGTTACCAAGAACGAGGTGGCTGCCATCCTGCAGAAGAAAGGCATTTATCCCGTTGGAAAGAAAATGGACCGGGTACACACCAAAACATTAGAAAAAGAGTTGGATAAACATCCACTCATCAATGAAGCTCAATGCTATAAAACGCCAAACGGCAAAATTTGTGTGGAAGTAACCCAACGCGTACCGATTCTCCACATCATGAGCAGCAACGGTGAAAACTACTATTTGGATAACAAAGGAAAAATGATGCCGCCCGATGCAAAATGCGTAGCACACCGGGCAATTGTCACCGGAAATGTAGAAAAGTCGTTTGCAATGAAGGATTTATATAAGTTTGGTGTATTTTTGCAAAACAATCCGTTCTGGGAAGCCCAGATTGTACAGATTAACGTGCTGCCCGGAAAAGAAATCGAATTGGTTCCCCGGGTAGGCAATCATATTATCTATTTGGGTAAACTGGAACATTTTGAGGATAAACTGAAACGCTTGAAGACCTTTTACGAAAAAGGGCTCAACCAGGTAGGATGGAATAAGTATTCGCGTATCAGCCTGGAATTTGGAAATCAGATTATCTGCACAAAAAAGAAACAATAATTTGTAAACAGCTAAACGTACCTTTGTGTTAAAGAGATAAGTCTATAATACGAAAGGGAATAAAATAGGATTTTATATGGCAACAACAGATTTTATCGCCGCTATTGAACTGGGTTCATCGAAGATAGCCGGTATAGCCGGAAAGAAGAATAGTGATGGAAGTATACAGGTATTAGCTTATGCCAGGGAGGATTCGTCTTCTTTCATCCGGAAAGGAGTGATCTATAATCTGGATAAAACGGCACAAAGCCTGACTTCAATCATCAATAAACTGGAGGGGGCTCTCAATAACTCAATTGCCAAGATCTATGTGGGTATCGGCGGACAATCGCTCCGTACGGTGCGCAATGTGGTAAGTCGCGATCTTGAAGAAGAAACTATTATTTCTCAGGAACTGGTCGACTCAATCTGTGATGAGAACCTCGAGATACCACTGATCGATATGGATATACTGGACGTTGCTCCACAAGAATACAAAATAGGAAACAATCTTCAAGCCGACCCTGTCGGTGTAGCCGGAAGCCACATTGAAGGGCGTTTTCTGAATATTGTAGCACGTGCTTCGCTCAAGAAAAATCTGGAACGCTGCTTCGAACAGGCTAAAATAGAAATAGCAGACCTATTGATCTCACCTCTGGTTACTGCCGATGCAGTACTGACGGAAAGTGAAAGACGCTCCGGCTGCGCACTGATCGACTTTGGTGCCGACACATCTACCATTTCCATTTATAAGAATAATATCCTCCGCTTCCTCACTGTGCTGCCGCTAGGAGGAAACAGTATTACCCATGACCTCGTCTCTCTTCAGATGGAAGAAGAAGAGGCCGAACGCCTGAAAATCAGATATGGCAATGCTTTCTACGAAGAGGAAGAAGGCGAAGAACCTGCTACTTGCCAATTGGAAGACGGAAATAGAACGATAGAGTTAGGTAAACTGAATAATATCATCGAGGCACGTACCGAAGAGATTATCGCGAACGTATGGAATCAGATTCAACTTTCGGGATATGACGACAAACTTTTGGCCGGACTCATCATCACCGGAGGGGCCGCCAACCTGAAAGACCTGGACGAGGTTCTACGCAAACGGAGTAAAATAGAGAAGGTGAGAAACGCACGTTTCGTACGCAATACCATCCATGCAGACGAAGACGTTGTGAAGAAAGACGGTACACAAAACACCTTATTCGGACTGCTTATTGCAGGCAACGAAAACTGTTGTTTATTGGAAACACCCGCTCCACAGCCGCATATACAACCTCAGCCCCAGCCCGAACCGGTGAACATGTTTGAAGAAGACGAAAGTCTGAAGGAACAGGAAGCCGCTGCCCGCGCTGCCAAGAAGAAGAAAGAAGAAGAAGAGAAAAAGCGGAAAGAAGAAGAAAAGCAACGCAAGCTGGAAGAGAAGAAAAGAAGGGAAGAAGAGAGAAGAAATAAACCTAACTGGTTTAAATCGACTTTCGACAAGCTCTCTAATGAAATTTTCTCTGACGAAGATATGAAATAAAGTGATAATTCATAATACAATATAATATGGACGAGATAGTACAATTCGATTTCCCTACAGATTCACCGAAAATCATCAAAGTGATTGGTGTAGGAGGTGGTGGAGGTAACGCCGTCAACCACATGTACCGGGAAGGCATACACGACGTAACATTCGTTCTCTGCAATACCGACAACCAAGCATTGGCTGAGTCTCCCGTACCGGTCAAACTGCAACTGGGACGTTCCATCACACAAGGACTCGGTGCCGGAAACCGTCCGGAGCGTGCACGTGATGCTGCCGAAGAGAGCATCGAAGACATCAAAACTCTGCTGAACGATGGTACCAAAATGGTGTTTATCACTGCCGGAATGGGTGGAGGAACCGGAACCGGAGCCGCTCCCGTCATCGCCCGTATCGCTAAAGAGATGGACATCCTGACTGTCGGAATCGTTACCATCCCTTTCATTTTTGAAGGCGAAAAGAAAATTATTCAGGCTCTGGACGGTGTAGAACGCATCGCACAACACGTAGATGCTTTGCTGGTAATCAACAACGAACGCCTGCGTGAAATCTACTCCGACCTGACTTTTATGAATGCATTCGGCAAGGCAGATGATACGTTATCAATCGCAGCCAAGAGCATAGCCGAAATTATCACCATGCGAGGTACGGTCAACCTGGACTTTGCAGATGTGAAAACGATTCTCAAGGACGGCGGTGTAGCCATCATGAGTACCGGATTCGGCGAAGGAGAAAACCGTGTGACCAAAGCAATAGACGATGCACTGCATTCACCTCTGCTCAATAATAATGATATTTTCAACGCCAAGAAGGTAATGCTGAACGTCTCCTTCTGTCCTGCTTCCGAATTGATGATGGAAGAAATGAACGAAGTACACGAGTTCATGAGCAAATTCCGCGAAGGTGTGGAAGTGATCTGGGGTGTAGCTATGGACAACTCACTGGATACGAAAGTAAAGATCACTGTATTGGCTACCGGTTTCGGTGTAGAAGACGTACCGGGCATGGACGACCTACACGAAAAACGCAGTCAGGAAGAAGAAGAGCGACAGTTGCAACTGGAAGAAGAGAAGGAGAAGAACAAAGAGCGCATCCGCAAAGCATACGGTGAAAGTGCCAGTGGAATCGGAACACGCAATCTGCGTAAACGCCGGCATATCTATCTCTTCAATGCAGAAGACCTGGATAACGATGACATCATCGCCATGGTAGAGGACTCTCCTACTTACTTACGCGACAAAACAACTTTGGGTAAAATCAAAGCAAAAGCCGCACTGGAAGAAGAGATAGCAACAGAAGAGGCTATAGATGACAGTGGAGTTATCACATTTTAATTAAAGTAAAATATCGAATCATTAACCCGGATTTACCAATTGTAAACCGTAAATCGTTAAATCATAATAACATCATGGATTTATTCGAAAGAGTCAGCGAAGACATTAAAAACGCAATGAAAGCGAAAGATAAAGTAGCTCTCGAAACTCTCAGAAATGTAAAAAAGTTCTTTTTGGAAGCTAAAACAGCTCCGGGAGCTAATGACACCCTTACAGATGCAGATGCACTGAAAATCGTGCAAAAACTGGTAAAACAAGGTAAGGATGCCGCAGAAATATATATAGGACAAGGTCGTCAGGACTTAGCTGATGCAGAATTGGCTCAGGTGCAAGTTATGGAAACTTATCTGCCTAAGCAGATGAGTGCCGAAGAATTGGAAGCCGCACTGAAAGAAATTATTGCTGAAGTAGGTGCTACCAGCGGCAAAGACATGGGAAAAGTAATGGGAGTCGCTTCTAAAAAACTGGCAGGATTGGCCGAAGGACGCGCGATCTCAGCTAAAGTAAAAGAGTTATTGGGATAAGTCTCAAAACAGAAATACTTTCTACCCCCGGATGCAAGCCAGACTCGCATCCGGGGTATTTTGTTTATGGCTTGTCTATAATATATATCCCTCCAATATGCATGAAGCACTAATCAAACAGCTCCTTCAATACATCCAGTGATTTCAGTATAGGAAAATCGGGAAGATGCAACCGGTAATATTCATTAATAATAGCCAGACAACGGGCTCTTTCTGTGCGGTTCATTCCAAAAAGATGCATGGTTTCATAATTCATACGCATCAACTGCAACAACCGTCCGGCTTCATCGGGCTGTATATAAGAAGAATGCAGTTGAGGACGAACGGACGTAAAAGTGGCATTCAACATATCAAAATAGTCACCCGCATGATAATCGTCCAGGTTGGGGTACAGCCCCAAAAAGCGTGAAAGACGCATCAGAAATACCAGATGGAAATTAGCAAAACTAATCTTACAGGTATCCAACCATAATATAGAATGTTGTAAATAGGCAAACAACGGACGGTTCTCAGCCTCCTCACGAATGGCACGATAAAGAAATTCAGCGAGAAAAAGAGCGATAGCCGATTTAAAAGGATCATAGGGAATAGAAGTAAAGGGACTGAAAGATTTGGCCTCCTTAATTCTAAAAAGTGAAGTATTCGGTCTGTAATCTGCCTCAAATTCGATTAAAGCCAATGGTTGAAACAACACCGATTTGACAGTAGCCTTCTTAGAACGAGGCACGGTGACCAAAAAGGACGCACGCCCTGACAACTCAGTATACATCTCTACGATATTCGATGTATCGTTATACTTTAATACATGAAGAACGATTCCAACCGTTTTTTGCAACATAGCTCTAACTTTTCTTTCCGGTAACAAAGCTACAAAAAAAGAGGAAATGGACAATCGAATACTACTATCTCAAAAAAAAATCATTCTTTCGCCAGAAAATAAAACAGCAAATAAGAAATTGATTATCAACACATAACCTAAATAAAAACGAAAAACCATCAAAAATAATCAGAAAATTTTTCCGCGAATAGTTTGGTAGTTTCAAAAAAAGCCCTACCTTTGCACTCGCAATCGGGAAACAACGATACAGAACGAAAGCAAAGTGAAACAAAAAGAGCAGAAATGCTCAAAACAGGATGGCCCGTTCGTCTATCGGTTAGGACGCAAGATTTTCATTCTTGAAAGGGGGGTTCGATTCCCCCACGGGCTACAATTAAAAAAATAAACGAATTAAAACAGATTAGTCGAGATGGCAAATCATAAATCATCAATCAAGAGAATCAGACAAGAAGAAACTAGAAGACTTCGTAACAGATATTATGGTAAAACCATGAGAAATGCTGTTAGAAAACTTCGTTCAACTACTGACAAAGCAGAAGCAACTGCTATGTATCCGGGCATCGTTAAGATGGTAGACAAGTTAGCTAAGACAAACGTTATTCATAAGAATAAAGCTAACAATCTGAAATCTAAGTTGGCCATTTACATCAACAAGCTTGCTTAAGAAATAAGATATATAACAGACTCTATATAATATTAGAAGCCGGACTTTTCAGTTCGGCTTTTTATGCTTTCAATTACCCGGTCGGGTTTATTTTTAATTCTTCTTTTTTCACTCTTCATTCTTCTCTAACTCAGATATTTTCACTATATTTGCTCTGTTATTATAATTAGGAATCAAATTATGAGCGAAGAACAGAATCCCACCAATAACGGGTCTTATTCAGCAGATAGTATCCAAGTATTGGAAGGACTTGAAGCAGTTAGAAAACGCCCTGCGATGTACATTGGTGACATCAGCGTAAAGGGACTTCATCACTTGGTATATGAAATTGTCGACAACTCTATCGACGAAGCATTGGCCGGTTATTGCGACCATATCGAAGTAACTATCAACGAAGACAACTCTATCACCGTACAGGATAATGGACGTGGTATTCCGGTAGATTTCCACGAAAAAGAGCAGAAATCTGCCCTCGAAGTTGCCATGACCGTACTGCATGCCGGAGGTAAGTTCGATAAAGGTTCGTACAAAGTATCCGGAGGTCTTCACGGTGTAGGTATGTCCTGTGTGAATGCATTGTCTACACACATGACTACCCAGGTATTCCGCAACGGTAAAATCTATCAGCAGGAATATGAAATCGGTAAACCACTTTATCCCGTTAAAGAAGTAGGAATAGCGGACCACACAGGAACCAAACAGCAATTCTGGCCCGATGACAGTATCTTTACCGAAACCATTTATGATTATAAGATTCTGGCTTCACGTTTACGCGAATTGGCTTATCTGAATGCCGGTCTGCGCATCTCGCTGACAGATCGTCGCGTAGTGAATGAGGACGGCAGTTTCAAACACGAAACTTTCTATTCGGAAGAGGGTTTAAGAGAATTTGTACGCTTCATCGAATCGTCACGCGAACACTTGATTAACGATGTGATTTATCTAAACACAGAGAAACAAAACATCCCCATCGAGGTGGCTATCATGTACAATACCGGATTTTCAGAAAATATCCATTCGTACGTCAATAACATTAATACTATAGAAGGTGGTACGCATCTGGCAGGTTTCCGCCGCGCCCTGACCCGTACACTGAAGAAATATGCAGAAGACAGCAAAATGCTGGAGAAAGTTAAAGTAGAAATCTCCGGCGATGACTTCCGTGAAGGTCTGACAGCTGTGATCTCTGTAAAAGTAGCTGAACCCCAATTTGAAGGACAGACTAAAACTAAGTTGGGAAACAACGAAGTAATGGGTGCTGTCGATCAAGCGGTAGGCGAAGTACTAAACTATTATCTGGAAGAACACCCGAAAGAGGCTAAAGCAATTGTAGACAAAGTGATTTTGGCTGCTACTGCACGCCACGCCGCCCGCAAAGCGCGTGAGATGGTACAGCGTAAATCTCCTATGTCAGGTGGCGGTCTTCCGGGTAAACTGGCCGACTGCTCGGACAAAGACCCGCAGAAGTGTGAGTTATTCCTCGTCGAGGGAGACTCTGCCGGCGGTACAGCTAAGCAAGGTCGTAACCGTGCATTTCAGGCTATTCTTCCACTACGCGGTAAGATTCTGAACGTAGAGAAAGCCATGTATCACAAAGCGCTTGAAAGCGAAGAAATACGCAATATATACACGGCACTGGGTGTCACTATCGGAACGGAAGAAGACAGCAAAGCTGCCAATATTGATAAACTGCGCTATCATAAAATCATTATCATGACCGATGCCGACGTCGATGGATCACACATCGACACACTGATCATGACTTTCTTCTTCCGCTATATGCCACAGATCATCCAGAATGGCTATCTGTACATTGCCACTCCCCCGCTCTACCTTTGCAAAAAAGGAAAAATAGAAGAGTATTGCTGGACAGATGCGCAACGCCAGAAGTTTATCGACACTTATGGTGGCGGTTCGGAAAATGCAATCCATACACAGCGCTACAAAGGTTTGGGTGAGATGAATGCCCAGCAGTTGTGGGAAACGACTATGGATCCGGAAAACCGTATGCTGAAACAGGTTAATATCGACAACGCAGCAGAAGCCGACTATATCTTCTCCATGTTGATGGGTGAAGACGTAGGTCCACGCCGCGAGTTCATTGAAGAGAATGCAACGTATGCAAATATCGATGCATAATTCGTAATATAAACACCAACCTCACATCTTACAACGAAGAAGCGCCGGCGCTGAAGGAAAATCCTTCGGACCGGCGCTTTTCTTTGAATTCCTCCCGGGCTTATCGAGGTTGTCGTCCCAATACTACTCGTCGGAAACGATTAACAATCTCATTGCCCATATTCATGCGGGTACTATCCACCCGATGTACCGCAGCAGGGGTAACCGCATCCTTATATTTGGCCTTACCTATACGGAACTTCATTTTGTCCAGATTGCCCGAAATATTCACTCCCGCTTTAAACGGCAACGGAGACTTCAAGATGGAGATGTGATAGTTAAAGTTCATATCTAATCCTTGCTCACCTCCAACAGCAGCTTTATAACGGTCTATCTCTACCAGGAAAGGATAGACGGTCACATTACCGTCGTGTACCGTCACATTGACAGAGATACTATCGAATACATTCTCTTTTTTATTCTTAAACATCAACATCTTTGAGATCTCAGCAAAGGTTTCACCATCCATCAGGACCAGGCTGTCTCCTTTGATGTGAATGGCCGAACGCAAAGTGGGGATACGGATATTCATTGCCGAATCCAAACGGGCATCGGCAGCAACATCAAACATAACCCGGCCCTTGAAAGAACGAAGCATAGGCACTATCGTATCGAGTGCAGGAACAAAGTCGACCAGCTTCGCAATATTGATGTTTCGGATCTTAAAATCAAAACCGGCATATCCGCCGCGGGGACTACCGGCCTTATAGACCATCACAGCCTTCATATCGGCATCGAGGGCACGTATTGAAAGATCTTCCAGATGTATGGCCTGATTCTTAATATCTACCGCTCCATGTACATTCTCAAACAGCATTTTCTCAAAAATGACCTTCTTCAGATCTGTTTGTAATTCAAAATCTATATTTCGGGGAATCACAAACAATTTCATCTCCGAAGGTACGCTGTCGGTAAGCACTTCCGTAGTATCCTCGGGGAAAGAAAGAGAATTAATCAACTGATTACAATCGATCAGATCAGACGTAAGAGACAAATGTGCCGTCAACTTCTCTCCTTTCGTCATTGCCCTGTAAACACCCATCATATCGCCTGTAGCCGTCATATTGGAGCGTCCGATACGGACAGAAGCATTCTTTAAAGTAATCTTCGGGCCATCCACCGTCACCGCTGTTTTTGACATGCGAATAGGCAAGCCGAATTCCGGCGTACGGAAACGTAAGCGATTGAACCCAACAATCCCTTTAGGCATCCACAGGGAGTCATTCAGCTTATCAGCCTTCATCTTGATGCCCGCCACATTCATAGCCATGCGAGTTCCTGCCGCACTGAAGAAAAGCGAATCGGCACGAAGTGAAAAATCAATCGCCGGCTTCGTTACATCCACCTCCTGAGGCCCCAGTGCAGCTTGTGCTTTTGCACGGGCACTGTATAACTTTATAGAATCGCCCATCGAAGCACGGAGCTTACTGACCTCCATATCGCACTGCAAAGAGACAATGCGGTTGGTATCCTGCGGATTAGTCGAAGAAACATTGGCAACCAACCGTTCGATGTCAGAAGAGAGAAAACGGCTTCTCAACACCAGTTTACGGACATCCATCTGCGCCTGCAAGGTTTCATTATCACGGAAACGGAAAGTAGCATTACCTAGAAAATCGAAATCCTTAGCAGTATCCTTCAATTCAAAATCTTTCAATTCAAGTTTGCCTCCCAACTTCATGCGCCCGATATCCTGCTTCTTCAAAGTAGAAAGGCGGCACTTCATTCCCATATCCGCATCCAGTTTTCCCGTGATTGTCACGCTTTCCTGCAATGGAAAGGTTTTAGCCAGTGCATCCAGGTCGACAGTCGACTTGGTATGGAAAGTAATCAACGGATCATCCAGCAAATCGTCTACCTTCGCATCGGCCAAAACTTCAGTATGTGCCCCTTTAAAATGGAATATTTTCAGGTTTAGATACGAAGGCTGATGACGCATCAAGTCGACATACGCATCAAAATCTGCCGTTACCTCATCAATACCGTATGGTAAACCCTTATATTGTGCCGAAGCCTCTTTGATACCGATCTTGAGTGAAACGGCAGGCAACTTTTTGTCACCATACACACCCCTCACCCTACCGCTAACGGTAACTTCACCTTTAGCCGAGACTTTACTGTCCTTCACATACGATTTCGGAATCATCCGCAACACCGTCTCCATCGAAGGGGCATGCAAACCATATTCCAGATCCATACCGATTGTCTTCGCCACGGTATCCCGCCGGAAAGCTCCGTTTACATCCAGCCGGATACCATTCACATCGAGTTCCGTATCCTTCAGTTTCCAGACGGCGGTCTGCCTGTCCACCATAATATCTGTCCGTAAAGAAGTAGCTATCTTATTGACCAACAGTTCTCCCTGCTGCCAGAAAAGAATATTCTTGTTGTCAAATTTCAACCCTAAAGTAGAAACACCCTTTGTCAGCGAAAGCCTCAACTTCAGATTGGCATCATCGATGCGTGAGTAAATATCCGTATTCCGATCATCGAAAACAAGATTGGCATGTTTGAGTTCTATATTCCGGATATCAATCTCACTATTAAAATCGGTCGATGCAGTATCGGCCGGTATCGTATCAGTCGACGCACGGGTTACCTCCCAATTGGCTTTCCCGGCTTTATTCCGGTAGGCATATACAGCTACCTCTTCCAACGAAAGATTGTGAACAACAATGCGATTTTCCGTCAAATATGCTATCGGGTTGACGGTCAGCACACATTCCTTGAAAGACAGTAACGAATCGATTTTGCACCAGCTACTATCATTCAAGGCTTTAGACACCAAACTACCGTTCTTCACCTTCAATCCGAACTGTGGGAAAGTTGAAAAGAAAGTCAACTCTACGCTCTCCATATCCAGGTGTGCATTCAGAGTCTGATTGGCAGCATCCAGCACCACCGGAGTCAGCTTCTTCGGAGTTACGATGAAATTAATCACAAAAGCAATGGCAACAAGCAGCACCAAAAGAACTGTTCCCAACGTGATGCCGCTGATCTTAAGTGTTTTCTTTACCTGTCTGTTCATATCATCCCTCTATCCTGCAATTCTTTTACCGCAATCTCCAGTTCATCATACCACTCCTTACCGAATTTACGAATCAACGGCTCCTTCAGGAAGCGATAGACCGGGACATTCTCCTTTTTACCCAACAATACAGCAGCCTTACATACATCCCAACGATGGTAATTCACTGCCTGATAAGGTCCATAATTGCCTACCCGTATAGGATACAGATGGCAAGACACCGGTTTATAAAAGTCTGTTTTTCCTCCCCGATATGCTTTCTCGATGGCGCAATAACAATACCCCTTTTCATCGTAACAAGTAAATACACAGTCTTTGCCATTCACAATGGAGGTCACCAGATCACCATCCCGATCGGTATATACCACGCCTTGCTTATCTATTACCGCACGAGCTTCGGGCGACAGTTCATCCCAAACAACCGGAAGCACCTCTTCCAATTTCTCCACCTCTTCCAGTTCTACCGGAGCCCCAGCATCACCTTCAATGCAACACTCACCTTTACAGGCATCCAAGTTGCACACAAACTTCTCGCGAAGCACATCCAGGCTCACAACAACGTTGTCTATTTGAATCATAATTATCGGTTTATATTATACAAGTTACCTAAGTGTAAATAGAAGGAATCTCTCAAGTTTTTCATACTCTTAAAGAGATATTCAGATCTGATAGTAAAGCCACCTGAGTTTGATAGATTATCATGTAAATTAGAATATTGACAAACAAATAATTAGCGATAAAATTTATAATCTTATAGTGGCTAATTGCATAACAGATCATCTATTATCACTACGTTTATTAAAGACAAAGTTACAGAAATATATGGTTCGACAGATCGTTTTCGCCGGGAATTTGCATAACAAGAAGATAAAACGTATCCTAAAAGACAAAAACAATTACGCTTTCTCATGCCGGATACGAATCATCTGCAATCATGACACAGGATATGTAATGATAATCATCCGCTCACCACTCTCTTCGAGTAACTGATAGCTACCTTGGAAAGTTTCTAAGTACAGCCGATTGATGGTATGCAAAACATCAAACTCCTTTTCACTTTCGGCAGTCATAAAAATGGGGCTGTTTACAACTTTAATTTGCAAATAATCCTCGCTTGGGCGGGACAAGATGAATTTCACCCTGAAAAGCCCCTCACTTTCTTCGGGATATTTTAGCACAGAAGCAAGCATTTTCATAAACCGGTTGGTATCCACATCGATCAGCAGCATATCCGGTTCCGTGTGGAAATCAACTTTCGTTCTATTTTCGGTTTGCATCTCCACCATCAGCCTGGCATCGGTACATAACTGAACCACATCATACTCCTCTACCACAAACTTCATCATTCCCGATTCTAATCGGGCAAGGTCCAGCACATTGAATATCAGGCCAATCAGTTTTGAAGCACACTTCTTGATTGTTGCAGAATACTCCTGCAGTTTTTCCTGTTTCAAATTCGTCTCCCGGCACAGGCGGTCAGACAATTCCACCACAGTATCCAGAGGAACCCGTATTTCATCTGTAATGTTCCGCAAAAAAACCTCTTTCATCTTATCGGTTGCTACGACCACGGCATACGATTCCGCCATTTCCTTCTGAGATTTCACCAACTCTCCCCGAATCCGGATCAAGCGTATCACTCCCCACACCAACAAAACAACAAACAGAGACAATCCTACTACCGCCACTTGCAAAAAGCGCTTCTCTCCCAATTCTTTGTCAAGCAAAGCTTTCCGGATACGATAGTTGGCCTCCACCGTCTCTTCATTCATCCGCAAAGTAGCTTTATTTACAGAATCGCACATCACAGCCGCTGTTTTATAAGTCCGGGCAGCCTCTTCATATCGGCCGGCATCCACATAGGCATCTCCCATTATTCTCCGAATCTCGATCTCATACATAGGCTGAGTACCCTTAAAAGCAGCCAATGTACGTTCAAATTCAGGGAAACATCGTTCCCAGTCCTGTCTTAAATAATAATATCCCGCCCAAGAAAAGTGATAATTGACTGCTGTAGCCGAAAAACAGTCATCATCATAAAATTTGGCAGCTTCATTGAGATGTATCCACAAAGGATCTGCGTCGACCATGCCCAGATAAATCTTGCAATACATCAACTCGATGGTCAACAGAGTAGATCTGTACACTCCAAGCATAGACGGCTTTTTCTTAATTACTCCGTCAATCAATTGCCGTTGTGCTTTCAATTCTCCAAGAGCCTCCTTATATTTATCTTTCAGGTAATAGGAACTCGCCAGATATCCATGTACCATGAGTTTGTCCCCGAAAGTCGTTCCTTCAATCTCAAGTGCCTTCAGATACTGTTCGATTGCTTTTTCCGTATTTCGCGCGAAAACATACGACTTTCCCTCCGTGATATATGACAAAAACACTCCACGGTCGACATGCAAACGCACAGCTTCTTCACGCATCTTTCTCGATTCAAGAATGGCATACTCCGTGTCCCCCTCCGATCCCTTCAACTGGAGCACATAATGCAAAGCCAGAAAATAGTTGTCATATTTCTTATAACGATAACACGCTTCCCTCAGGCTGGCACACGTCTTTTCCATATTCTCACCGTCCATCCTGAACGTATAGTAACGAAAAATCCCGTATTGGAGTTCCAACTCACCCTCCACATCTTTTATCTCCCGGGCAAACACCAATGCCGAATCCAGTAACTCCAACGCCCAGCTTTCTTTAACGTGTCCCATTGCAGCCTCTTTCGCAAAAACGGTCCGAGTGGTGTCGGCAGGCATCGACCGATAGACATGAAAGATACTGTCACGCAGTACACGATCACCCGAATTAGCAGCCGACATAAACAAGGCGGCACCGACCAAACCAAACAATAGAACAACCAGTCTCTTCATCGGTTTTCCTCCTGTTTCAAAGGGTGAGTAAAAATAAAACGGGCCCCTTTGCTATAAGTGGAGTCAACCCGGATGTCTCCTCCCATACGATTAATGATCAGCTTACAGATAGACAGTCCCAGCCCTGTACCCTGGATGCCTTCATTGAGTTTTTCGAACCGACCGAATACAGCCTCTTGATTTTCAAGGGGAATTCCACACCCGGTATCCGTTACCATAAACTCAGGTACCCCGACTTCATTTATCCGCAGTGTCAATGTGATATATCCCTCCTTCGTAAATTTTGTGGCATTGACCAGTAGGTTGATCAATACTTGCTGGAGCCTGCACGGATCAGCTTCCATTTCCAAAGCAGACAATTCTGTCTCAAAAATCATCTCCGCAGAAGTCTGTTTGATATTTCTCAGCATCTCCACCACATTCCGGCATAAAGCCACCACCTCATGCGGAACCACGGAGAATCTCATATTTGCCACATCCAGACACGAAACATCGACTACGTCATTTACCAAATGCAACAATAAATCGGAGTTTAACCTGATCACGTCATTACACTGCGCACGAACTTCATCGTCAATTCCCGGAGTAATCAAAATTTCAGAGAAACCTGCCAACGCATTTAAGGGAGTTTTTATCTCATGGCTCATATTGGAAAGAAATACGCTCTTATTACGGACAGACTCTTCGGCCAGCCTTTTTGCCTTTTGCAACTCTTCTCTGGAAAATAGAAGTTTTCTCTCCGCTCTCCTCAAATAGAGAAGTCCTACGAATAACAAAACGACCAGACATAGAATGGTGATAAACACCAATTTCCATATTTTCTTCTGCTGCATTCCGTTTTGTAAGTCCAACTCGTCAATGGAATATTGTTCACGCATATCCTCAACATGCCGGCCGGCATAATCCACAAACAAAGAATCTCCTTTCGTAATCAATTCCTTATATGTCAGTGCTGCATCCTGAAAATCCTTCTCTTGCATTTTCTGCTCTGCACGATGCCAGTTTATGCTATCCACAGCCCACTTTTCAGAAGCAAGGGATACGGACAATCCACATACAACGAACATCCCTGACAATATAAGCTGTTTCATCTTTATATTTTGTGTAAGGTTAGCAAAGATAACTCATTAAATATGAAGCAACAAGCATTTAGATAAAAAAGAAGTGTCTTCAAGAGGTATAAGCCTCCCGAAAACACTTCATTTTATGCTGATAGCTATTGTAGTAAAAAGCTATTAATTATTTAATCAAATTGCAACCTGTCATCTCAGCCGGTTGAACCATATCCAAAATATGCAGGATAGTAGGCGCCACATCTGCCAAACGTCCGTCTGCCACTTTCGCTTCTTTATTCTCTGTCACGTATACACAAGGTACAGGATTCAAAGAGTGAGCCGTATTCGGGGTACCGTCTTCATTCAAAGCATGGTCAGCGTTACCATGATCGGCAATGATGATAGCTTCGTAACCTTGAGCTTTGGCTGCTTCAATGGTATCTTTCACACACGCGTCTACGGCAACTACCGCTTTCTCGATAGCTTCGTAAATACCGGTATGACCTACCATATCACCATTGGCATAGTTCACCACGATAAAGTCATATTTATTCTCGTTGATGGCAGCCACCAGTTTATCTTTCACTTCATAGGCACTCATCTCCGGTTTCAAGTCGTAAGTTGCAACTTTCGGAGACGGAACCAGGATGCGGTCTTCGTTATCATACGGAGTTTCACGACCACCGTTAAAGAAGAATGTTACGTGAGCATATTTCTCTGTTTCGGCAATATGAAGCTGTTTCTTTCCGTTAGCAGCCAGATACTCGCCCAACGTATTAGCCACGTTTTCCTTATCGAACAAGATATGCACACCCTTGAACGAAGCATCGTACGGAGTCATACAGTAGTACTGCAATCCCGGTATTGTGTGCATGCCTGCTTCCGGCATATCCTGTTGGGTCAAAACTACAGTCAGCTCTTTGGCACGGTCGTTACGGTAGTTGAAGAAGATCACCACGTCACCTTCTTTGATAGTACCGTCTACACCGGCATTCACAATCGGTTTGATAAACTCGTCTGTTACCCCTTCATCATAAGATTCCTGCATAGCCTGCACCATGTCGGTAGCTTTCTTACCAATGCCGTTTACCAGCAGGTCATACGCTTCTTTCACACGTTCCCAGCGTTTGTCACGGTCCATAGCATAATAACGGCCAATGATGGAAGCCACTTTACCGGCAGACTTGGCGCAATGCGCTTCCAGTTGTTCGATAAAGCCTTTACCGCTCTTCGGGTCTGTGTCACGTCCATCCATAAAGCAATGAACGAAAGTGTTCTCAATATTATATTCTTTAGCAATATCGCAAAGTTTGAACAGATGGTCCAGAGAGCTATGTACGCCACCATCCGAAGTCAGTCCCATAAAATGAACATTCTTTCCGTTTTCTTTTGCGTAAGAGAAAGCTGAAACGATCTCCGGGTTCTTCAGGATGCTGTTGTCACGACAAGAGAGGTTGATTTTCACCAAATCCTGATAAACTACGCGTCCTGCGCCGATATTGAGGTGACCCACTTCCGAGTTACCCATCTGTCCGTCGGGCAAACCTACGTTTTCACCGCTGGCCTGTAACTGAGAGTGAGGATAGGTCTCCATCAGATAATCCCAGTAAGGAGTAGCAGTGTTGAAGATTACGTCATCTTTCCCGTGGTCGCCTAATCCCCAACCATCAAGAATCATTAAAAGGGCTTTCTTACTCATAATATTCTAAAATTAAATTGTCGTTCTATTTTTCGGGTGCAAAGGTACAAAAAAGTTAATTACGAACACGTTTAATCTATGTTAAGCAATCTCCCCGCCGGACAAAAAGGAAGAAAAAATGCCGCAGATTTGAAATGATTTCCTTATTTTTGCGCCGCTTTAAAAATAAAACAGAATATGGACGATTCAAACCCGCGAACGTACAACAGTATTAACTAACACGAACAGAGTCATTCTGCGGTAATGCCTCTGCTCGGACATTAACAAACGAAAGGAGGCAATAAGATGCGAACATATCTTTATTGTGAGGCCGGCTTTGTGGAAAAAGCACAATGGCTTCCTAACAGCTGGGTCAATGTAGTATGCCCGGACAGCAGTGATTTCAAATTCCTGACCGAAACCCTGAAAGTTCCTGAATCTTTTTTAAATGACATTGCCGATACCGACGAACGTCCGCGTACGGAAACGGAAGGCAACTGGTTGCTGACCATACTGCGTATACCGGTCCAGAACGCTCAAAGCAGTATCCCTTATACCACCGTACCCATCGGCATCATCACCAACAATGAAATCATTGTTTCTGTGTGCTATCATCAGACGGATATGATTCCCGATTTCATCGAACATACCCGCCGGAAAGGCATCGAAGTACGCAATAAGCTCGACTTGATTTTCCGACTGATCTACTCTTCGGCTGTCTGGTTCCTGAAGTATCTGAAACAGATAAATATAGACATCACCGCTGCCGAGAAAGAACTGGAACGAAGCATCCGAAACGAGGACCTGCTGCGATTGATGAAGTTACAGAAGACACTGGTCTATTTTAATACTTCCATTCGTGGCAATGAAGTGATGATCGGCAAGTTGAAAACCATCTTCCAGGATACCGATTATCTGGATGAAGAGTTAGTGGAAGACGTGATCATTGAACTGAAGCAGGCATTCAATACGGTCAACATCTACAGTGACATTCTCACCGGAACCATGGACGCCTTTGCATCCATCATCTCCAATAATGTGAATGCGATCATGAAACGTATGACAAGTCTTTCCATTACATTGATGATCCCCACGTTAATAGCCAGTTTCTACGGCATGAACGTAGACATACATCTTGAGGAGATGCCGCATGCCTTCCTGCTGATCATCCTGGTATCCGTATTCCTGTCTGCCCTCTCCTTTGTGATCTTCAGAAAGATAAAGTGGTTTTAAGGAAAGTCTATTTTGAGAACAATTCCAACTGTCCGTCGCCCAACAGATTGAAAGTCATGCGATGATACGGAGTAGTACCGTGCCCGGCAATAGCCGCACGGTGCTTTTTCGTAGGATAACCTTTGTTATGCTCCCAGTCATAACATGGGAATTCCTGATGCAGTTTGTTCATGTAGTCATCACGATAAGTTTTGGCAAGGATAGAAGCAGCAGCTATCGAAAGATATTTGCCATCTCCCTTTATAACAGTAGTATGAGGTATGTCGGGGTACTTCTTGAAACGGTTTCCATCGATCAGCAGATGCTGAGGACGGGTTTTCAGCCGGTCTACCGCCCGGTGCATGGCGAGAAACGATGCATTCAGGATGTTTATCTTATCAATCTCTTCGGGCGAAACAATGCCGACGGCCCAGGCAACCGCATCCCGCTCAATCACTTCGCGCAAAGCATATCGCTGCTTCTCCGACAACTGCTTGGAGTCATTCAACAATTCATTCTCAAAATCTTTCGGTAAGATAACGGCAGCAGCATAAACCGCACCTGCCAGACAACCGCGTCCGGCTTCATCACAACCGGCTTCTATCAGTTCTTCGTTTAACCAGGGTAAGAGCATCGCTTCTTTTATTTAACACGGCAAATGTAATCAATTAAACGGAAATGAACAAAAGAGTGAACCGAATCTCATCTTACTATCCAGAATAAGAAGATCTCCCCTTTCAGCCAAAAGATGAAGAAGGTAAGCATCCGTCATCCCATCTATAACACATGAAGAATAAGAGAATGAACGTCCGTCATAATAACTTTATCTCAGCCCGCATGCCTGTGCTCATAAGCCCGCGTACACGGCCTCATGGGCACAGGCATGCGGGACGGAGCAGGAGTCAAGCCATAATCGCTAAAGATATAAAGGAAAACAAAATGCTATTAACCACATTTATCCTGAAAGAAGGAACAACATCCATCTCACCATCAACCGTTTAACATTGAATCCGCCTTAAAAACAGAGGGTGGAAGATGGAAGATCAAAGTATATTTTCTGTAGGAAAGGAATAAGATACTTCATTCCCGATTAATCAGATGCAGTTCGGTACGACTAAAGTCGGACAATCGCACCTCATAAACTCCGGCATCTCCTAACTTGCCATCGATCCCTTCACTATATCCACCCACTATAATCAATTTATCATCAGTGCAATACAGTCCCCCCTCCCGTAATTTCAGATCAATTTGATATGCTTTTATCTCGTTGGTATATAAGTTATACACTTGTATCACCCCATTTTCTAAAATATAAACCTTATCTCCACCACGAGCCAGAGCTGCCTTACCGACCGAGAACCATAATTTTCCTCTTTTCCTCCACAAACCGGTAATCAAATCATAAGTAAGTATATCTGATAGAGTCCTTTGTCTATATCCTCCGAATAAAAAAACAGTATGTCCCACAAGAATCCCGTTTGTTTCCATCCCCAAAGGCATTTTTCCTGCCTCATACCAAACACCCTCCTTCAAATCAAGCATGTGTATCTTATCTGAATATTTTTGCCATCCGTTCTCAACCCGATAAGTAGATCCTCCCATAACAATCAACTTATCATCGTAAACAAATGCAGCTGCCGAAGCAGCTTGATGTGGATTTACCGGATCTGTCAATAATGTATCCCGATGGATATCATATATCTCCACTGTTTCATCAAGATACTCAATCTTCCGATTCATTGAAAAACGTTTTCCACCCATAACATAGATTTTACCATCATTGTAAAGAGCCGAATGGTAAGCACGTTTTCTTAACTTTTTATTTATGATAGTCCAAGTATTTGATATAATATCATAGACATATATTTTATTACTATACTTTTCATAAACAAACCCTGATGGCAATCCTCCGGATCCTGTTAAACTAAAACCCATTGGAGGTTTTATCTGAGATCTATCTCCACCTGTAAGATAAAGCTTCTTCTCCAATGAAATCATTGCAAACGAATATAGCGGTACAGGCGTCGATGATATTTGTGTATATGGTAAACGTAAATAAGATTTCTTTATGCCATAAACCGTCACTTCTCCCAAAGCAAAAGGTTCTTCTTGCAATAGAATCACATTTTTCTTTTGCAACAAAGAGGTTACGGAAAAACGTTTTGTACAATATCCGACAAAAGAAAAACAAAGAGTATCTGCATCTCGTAGTAACTCTCCATTATTTATCATAAACTCACCCTTTTTATCCGCAACAGATACTCCTACCCCCAAATCAGTATAAATATTTGCTCCAACTAAAGGCTGCTTCGTTTTTGCATCGACAATTCTACCTCCAACTTGAGAGAATAAGCTGGAACTGTCAAAAAAAGTAAGGAATATTACCAAGGTCAAGTACTTCCCCATTTCTATAAATTTTTGAAGAAGGTATTCCAAAAGTTTCCTTTTCTTCCATACCTTCTTCAATTAAATACTCTACTAAGAAACTGTTTTGAATGTATCATCTATGTTTTGAACGACTTTCCGGTCTATTTCAAAACTCTCGGGATTCACTTCAAAACTCGTATTTACCACAGATTAATATCGCCAGCTATCAATAGTTTAAGCTCGTTCGATGAAACTCCATGTTACTCTGTGGTGAATGATGTCCCTTCTCAGAACAGGCTCCAGGCAACAGTTAATCCTGCCATAACAATAGCAACCATGCTCATCAGTTTAATCAGGATATTCAGGCTCGGGCCGGACGTATCTTTAAATGGATCCCCTACCGTATCACCTACCACAGTAGCCTTGTGCACCTCGCTACCTTTACCTCCAAAATTGCCTTCTTCCACATACTTCTTCGCATTGTCCCATGCTCCACCGGCATTGGCCATGAAGATAGCAAGTACAAAACCACTACTCAGTCCGCCAATCAACAGTCCCAATACACCGGGAACACCAAATATTAGTCCGGTAAGGATTGGAGCAATGATGGCAATCAGAGAAGGCACTACCATTTCCCGCTGTGCTCCTTTTGTAGAAATAGCAACGCAACGTTCGTAGTCCGGTTCGGTTTCCCCGGTCAGGATACCTTTCATTTCACGGAACTGGCGACGTACTTCATCTACCATATGTCCGGCAGCACGTCCGACTGCATTCATAGTCAGACCACAGAACAGGAATGCCATCATCGAACCGAGAAACATACCGGAAAGTACCTTCGGATTCATCAAATTTACCTCATAATAGTTCATAAAATCCACAAAGGTAGCATTGGCCGTACTGATCGTGTCTCCATTCGGAAAAGTAAGTACCAAATTACCAAGACGAGTCAACCCAATGCGGATCTCCTCAATATAAGAAGCCAGCAATGCCAGCCCCGTAAGAGCAGCCGAGCCAATGGCAAAACCTTTTCCGGTAGCAGCCGTTGTATTTCCCAACGAATCGAGCGCATCGGTGCGTTTACGCACCTCTTTACCCAAAGAGGACATCTCCGCATTGCCACCGGCATTGTCGGCTATCGGACCATAAGCATCGGTAGCAAGCGTAATGCCCAATGTAGAAAGCATACCGACAGCAGCAATACCGATGCCGTAAAGTCCCATTCCCACATTATTGAAATCAAAACCGGAAGCCAACAGATAGGAAGCAATAATACCGATTACCACCGCCACCACAGGAATAGCTGTGGACAACATGCCGAGTCCTATACCCGAAATGATGACTGTGGCAGGACCCGTTTTGCCACTTTCACTCAATTTCTGAGTAGGCCGGTAAGATTGGGAAGTATAATATTCCGTCGAACGGCCGATAACAATACCCACAACCAATCCTACAACTACCGCACAAGAAATCCACATCCAATTGTAATAACCACAAGATAAAAAAAGTGGCTGCTACAATCAAAGCCGAACTCAGGTTTGTCCCCCAAGCCAGCGAACCAAGCAGATCTTTCATGGTAGCATTCTCTTTGGTACGTACTGAAAAAATACCGATTATAGAAAGAATGATGCCGATAGCGGCAATCAACATCGGAGCAATTACAGCTTTAAACTGCATAACCGTATCGCCCGTATGAATAAAGGCGGCCGCACCCAAAGCAGCCGTTGCCAAAATGGAACCGCAATATGACTCGTATAAATCGGCACCCATTCCTGCCACGTCACCCACATTATCACCTACATTATCAGCAATGGTGGCAGGGTTACGCGGATCGTCCTCGGGAATACCGGCCTCAACTTTCCCCACAAGATCGGCTCCCACATCGGCAGCCTTTGTATAAATGCCACCTCCCACACGGGCAAAAAGCGCCTGCGTGCTGGCACCCATACCAAAAGTCAGCATTGTAGTAGTGATGATACAGAGTTTATGAGTGGGTGTCAGCACATCGGCAGGTATCGCCCAATTGAGCAACAGATACCAAAAAGAGATGTCGAGCAGTCCCAGGCCGACCACTACCAGTCCCATCACAGCTCCGCTTCGGAAGGCTATTCGCAATCCGGCATTCAATGACGTACGAGCAGCATTAGCCGTACGCGCCGATGCGTAAGTAGCTGTTTTCATTCCCAAAAAGCCGGAAAGACCGGAAAAGAAACCTCCGGTCAGGAAAGCTATCGGTACCCAGGCATTCTGCACCTGAAAACCATAAGCCATTACAGAGAACAGAATCACCAGTCCGAGAAATACCCAGCCAACGATTTTATACTGCTGTTTCAGATAAGACATAGCGCCCCGACGCACGGCAGCGGCAATCTTAATCATTTGTGGAGTACCTTCGCTCTCCTTCATCATTTGTTTATGAAAATAGAGCGCAAAACAGAGAGCCAGAACAGAGGCAAACGGAACAAGCCAAAAAAGAATGCTATCCATAGACGTACAATATTTAGAGGTTTAACGAAAGTCTAAAAGTATTGAATCTAAACGAGATAACCAAATATTTTCGACTTTTGCTGATCTCCCGCCTCTAAAAAACGAATACAGGCACTATGCACTTTATTTCTCTTCCTTCTTCACATAGAATGCCGGACAACGGCTATTCAGGAAAATGATTTTACCTTCGCGGAAAGTCAGTCTGCCATAACGTTTATAAAGTAATTTTCGGTGTTGTTCATCGGAAGCCCCTTTTCGCTCCACCAATGAGTCGGACATCACAAACCCGGTACTACTTAATTTTAGGGTATACCAGATACGAGGATTCTTATCACGGGTCACCCGACGTCTATTCACCCGATAAGTTTCGGTACCACTCGTGACGCGCTTTGTGAAGATATGCACCGTATCCCGATAATGGAAACGCAATCCATCGTAATATACCTTTTCCGGAGATTCTGAAGAACTCTTCCTCTCCCACAACTTTATATCATACACCGAATCGTTGACCGGGATAATTGACAAACGATAATCCTGTGTCATGAATCCGTCCGCCCGGTGAATTCTGTGTTCTCCTATCATTTCGTCGGGAATCGGGCACCTGTGGGGTGTGCAGGCGGCAAACAAAAAAAGAAGCACAAACAAAGCTCCCTGAATTAGCTTCATACCTGTTTTCATCCTGTTTTATTTTAAGATCCTCAAAATTACATATTTTTATTTATGTAACAACAAAGTACCGGAATGATATTCCCACTACCCCGGAAGCTCTTTTAAAAGCCACTATCTGCCGGAGAACGCTTAAGAAACAGAGCTCTGAACCACAAACATCCATTTGTTTCTTCCCGTTTCATTTGTGAATATAATGAAGTTTATCTTACTTTGCACACACAATGCATATTTCATAACATCAACAACAATACCATGAAAAAATTACTTGCAACATTACTGATTCTTGTAGCTTGTATTCATGTCAATGCACAAGAGTCCAGACAGATTCGCATCTCGACAGATCGGACGGACCTTATCCTGGAAGTTGCTCCGGACGGACGTCTGTATCAATCTTATCTGGGTGACAAACTACTGAACGAACAAGACCTGAAAAACCTTTCCGGTTCCTCACGAGGATGGGAAGTCTATCCGGGTTCGGGTGGAGAAGATTATTTCGAACCGGCTGTAGCCATTACGAACAACGATGGCAATCTCAGCACGATCCTGCGTTATGTATCTTCGGAACAGAAAGCAGTGGAAGGTGGAACAGAAACCATCATCCGGATGAAAGATGACCAATATCCGGTGGACGTCACACTGCACTATGTAGCCTATCCTAAACAAAATGTCATCAAAACATGGAGCGAGATCAAGCATCAACAAAAGAAGCCGGTCGTGTTATGGCGTTATGCTTCGACAATGCTTTACTTCTCAAACCAAAAATATTATCTCACCGAATTCAGCAGTGACTGGGCTAAAGAGGTGCAGATGAGTACACAGCAATTGCAACCCGGCAAAAAGATTCTCGATACGAAGTTGGGTAGCCGTGCTGCCATGCACATGCAACCTTTTTTTGAACTCGGACTGGAACAGCCCGCTCAGGAGCATCAGGGACAAGTAGTATTGGGCACCATCGGATGGACAGGCAACTACCAGTTTACTTTCGAAGTGGACAATGAAGGCAACTTACGAATCATCCCTGCTATCAATCCATACGCCTCGGACTATCAATTGAAAGTAAACGAAACATTTACCACCCCGGAGTTTATCTTTACGTTGAGTAACAACGGTACGGGTGAAGCCAGCCGTAACCTGCACAATTGGGCACGCAACTACCAACTGAAAGACGGCAAGGGAGACCGAATGACTCTGCTTAATAATTGGGAAAATACTTACTTCACCTTCGATGAAGAATTACTGGGCAAACTGATGAAAGAGGCCAAACACCTGGGCGTAGATATGTTCCTGCTCGACGACGGATGGTTTGGCAACAAACATCCGCGCAACGATGACCATGCCGGCCTGGGCGATTGGGAAGCGATGAAAAGTAAGCTTCCCGGAGGAATCCCTGCATTAGTAGAGAAAGCGAAAGAAGCCGGTGTCAAATTCGGTATCTGGATTGAACCGGAGATGGTGAATCCCAAAAGTGACCTGTTCGAAACACATCCGGAATGGGCTATCCATTACCCGAACCGGGAAACTTATTATTTCCGTAATCAGTTGGTACTTGACCTGAGCAATCCTAAAGTACAAGACTTCGTGTTTGGTGTCGTAGATAAGATTATGACGGAGAATCCCGATGTAGCCTTCTTTAAATGGGATTGCAACAGTCCGATTACTAATATTTATTCGCCTTACCTGAAAGATAAACAAGGACAGCTCTACATCGACCACGTGCGCGGTATATATAATGTATTGAAACGGGTAAAAGAGAAATATCCTAATGTGCCCATGATGCTTTGCTCCGGTGGAGGTGCACGTTGTGATTATGAAGCACTGAAGTACTTCACCGAATTTTGGTGTTCGGATAATACCGATCCGGTAGAACGCTTATTCATTCAGTGGGGCTTCTCACAGTTCTTCCCGGCCAAAGCGATGTGTGCACACGTAACAAGCTGGAACAGCAGAACAAGTGTGAAATTCCGCACCGATGTTGCCAGTATGTGTAAACTCGGTTTCGACATCGGACTGAAAGACATGAAAGCAGATGAACTTACTTATTGCCAGGAAGCAGTAGCCAATTATAAACGCTTGAAACCTGTCATTCTGGATGGTGATCAATATCGTCTCGTATCTCCATATGATGGCAACCACATGGCAGTGATGTATACTGCCCCCGATGCTTCGAAAGCCGTCCTCTTTACCTACGACATCCATCCGCGTTTCGGCGAGAAACTACTACCGGTAAAGCTCCGGGGGCTTGATGCCCAAAAGATGTACCGGGTGAAGGAAATTAATCTGATGCCGGGTCGGAAATCCAATTTGTCGGGTAATGAAAAAATCTTCTCCGGTGACTATCTGATGAAAATAGGATTGAATGCATTTACAACTTCACAAACCAATAGCCGGGTAATAGAGTTGGTAGCAGAGTAATCTTACTACGATAAACCTACAAACAGATACCAAAGGCGGGACACCTGACAGTGTTCCGCCTTTCATTTATGCTCGATTTAGAACTGATATATAAAAGCAAAGAAAGATCATTAAGACCTTAATTACCACTTATTATTATATTAAAGAACGAAACAATGTAATAAATATTAAGAAAAGAAGTTTATATTTTATATTTTTGCAGCGTACATACAGTAACCATTACTCTATATATGAACAACAACATAGAATATATCAGCAAGATAAAGAAAGGAGAAGAGGCTTCTTTCCGTCATTTTGTTAATAGCTATTCGAAAGACTTGTTCTACTATGCACAGTGTTTCGTACGAACCAAAGAAACCGCTGAAGAAGTAGTCAGCGACGTCTTTCTAGACGTATGGAGACACTGGGAAGAAATAGATGGTATCAAAAATATAAAAGCTTGGTTGCTTACATTGACTCATAACAAAGCCGTCTCCTATCTACGAAAAGTGGAAAACTCAGCATACATTTCGTCTTGGGAGGAGATGGACGATTTCCAAATAACCGGTAATCTGCAAACACCCGACGAAGAGATTATCAGTCGGGAAGAGATCGCTCAAATCAATCGCCTCATCCAAACCCTCCCGCCCAAATGTAAAATGGTCTTTATCCTCGCAAAAATAGAACGTTTGCCTTACAAAGAAATTGCTAAAATGCTGAACATCTCTGTAAAGACTGTTAATATACACATCGCCAAGGCATTAGAAATAATTTCAGAAGCTCTTAAAAAATAAAGCAGAAAATAATTAAAAAAAAGCAGAATTTAAATAGGAGATTCTTAAAGAAGTTGCGTCTTTATTTATATAACCCTATTAAAGTAATGAGAAAGAATAAGTTTAAATTATTTGCTTCCTTCCTGAATAAGAATGGCGATCATTCGGAAAAGAAATTATTCGCATCTCCGGAGGAACAAGCTGAATATGATAAACTTGACTTTCTCTGGAATCAATGTTTTCCCCCAGAAACAGAGGCTACGGATATATGGGAAAAAGTACAAGATAAAATAAATGCCGACAGTACACCTGTTGATCTCATCAAGAAAAACGGTAAATCCATACAATGGTTCAATATCCTGAGATATTCATTGGTAGCTGCATCTGTAGCTATGTTAATAGGGATTACTTGCTTTCTTTTGATGAATGATGAAGAAAGGCATGATTTAAATAAGATAGCGCAAAGCCTGCAAACAGAAATACCTCAAGATATAAAAGAGGTTACACTGGTTGTTTCGGACCAGAAGAAAATAGAATTGGATAATAATGCCCAAGTCACTTATTCTGCTACCGGACAAGTACAAGTCAACTCCAATAAACTTACAGAGGATGACGGCAAAGAGGCATACAACCAGATTATCGTCCCTAAGGGCAAACGTTCACAAATTGTTTTGGCCGATAACAGCAAGATATGGATTAACTCCGGGAGTAAAGTCATTTACCCTCGTACATTTGAAGGAAAGTACAGAGAAATCTATGTGGAAGGAGAAGTGTATTTGAAAGTAGCACATGATACTTCGAAACCCTTTATCGTAAACACCTCCGGATTTGAGGTAAGCGTATTGGGGACATCTTTCAACATATCAGCCTATAAAAATCAAGAAAAAGCTACTGTTGTATTGGTAGAAGGTTCGGTAAATGTGAAGGACCAGCAGAACCGCCATATCAAAATGGTGCCTAATGAAAAGGTAGAGCTCAACCAGGCAGGCATAACAGGAAAAGCGAAAGTAGATGCACGCGATTATATCAGCTGGATTGACGGAACATGGACTCTGCAAGGAGAAAGCCTAAAGCAAGTTTTGCAACGGTTACAAGATTATTATGGTCAGAATATCCGATGCGACACCTTAGTAGAAAACGAGCAAATGTTTGGCAAACTCTATTTAAATGATGATTTAAATCAGGTAATAAAATCGATTCTATCTATTTTACCTACTGAATATACAATAAAAAACAATGTAATCTATATAGAATAACACAAGTTTTAAGTAACCAATGTTTAACCTTAAAAAACACACCATTATGTAGAAAGAAAGCGAATAAAAAAGAAAATCGGATAATACGCCCATATTATCCGACTCTAATGACTTTTTATTAAATCACAAACTTTAATGATTAACTAAAATCAACGTAAAAGTATGAAAAAGAAAGCAATTCCTTGTCATAAGGCAGGGAGGATTACGTCCTTTTTTTTATTAATTAGTATTTTTTTGCTTATACCGAGTGTTAATACTCCTGTTTATGCAGCAAAGACTTATGCCCAGCAAACTGTTTTCACTCTCCATTCAAGTAATAAAACAGTAAAAGAGATATTGGACTATATCGAGAAAAACAGTGAGTTTGTTATACTGTATTCAAAGGATCTTTTACCTGTATTACAAAAGAGAGTGTCAATATCAGTAGATAAACAAAATGTAGAAGACATTCTGAATATCCTGTCAGAAGAGGCAGGATTAAAGTATAACATTAATAATCGGCAAATTACAGTTAGCAAAGTAAAAGAAGAAGCCCCACAACAGCAAGTAAAAGAAGTAAAAGTCACCGGAAAAGTTCTCGATGAAAACGGTGAAGGAGTTCCAGGAGCCAATGTTGTGGTAAAAGGTAATAAGGCACAAGGCACAATGACAGATATAGAGGGAAACTTTACCCTTACAGTCCCAGCAAATACAGTTCTGGTAGCTACTTTTATCGGTTATATTCCTACCGAATTTCCTTTAAATGGTAAAACAAACGTCATTTTAAAGATAACTCCAGATACCAAACAACTTGATGAAGTTGTCGTCGTCGGATTTGGTGCTCAAAAAAAAGCTAGTGTAGTAGGAGCTGTACAGACGGTAAAAGCTAGTGAACTCCGCTCCCCATCAAGTACGCTAAGCAATTCATTTGCCGGCCGCATTGCCGGTGTAGTAGCAGTGCAACGTGGCGGTGAACCGGGTGCTGACGGAGCAAATTTCTGGATACGTGGTATTTCAACCTTTGCCAGTAACACATCTCCACTCGTTTTTATCGATAATGTAGAAGTATCTATTAGTGACTTGAATGCTCTTTCACCAGAAGTAATCGAAGGATTCTCAATTCTAAAAGATGCAACAGCTACAGCGCTATATGGCGCACGTGGTGCCAATGGTGTCATGTTGATTACAACCAGAAGCGGTAAAGATATGGAGAAAGCACGAATCAATATTCGCGTACAGAATTCTTTTACACAGCCTACCAGAACCGTAAAAGTAGCAGATGGCGTAGACTATATGATTGCGAGAAACAATGCAGTACTAAACCGCACTCCAGATGCACAACCTTATTATTCTCAAGAGGTTATTGACGGAACACGTAATCAATTAAATCCATATATTTACCCTAATGTAGATTGGGAGGATTATCTATTTAAGGATTTCACCACTACTCAATCTGCCAATGTAAATGTTACTGGTGGTGGTAAACGTGTCACTTATTTCCTTAGCGGTACACTAAACAATGATAACGGTATGCTAAAGAAAGACTCCAAGAACAACTTTGATAACAATATCAATCAACTACGTTTATCCTTACAAGCAAATGTGGGCGTCAATTTAACGTCAACCACCAAGGCTAACGTGAGACTGAACGCTCAAGTACTGGATTACTCAGGTTCTGCCGCTGGAACCGATGCGATCTATCAAGGCATTTTCGAAGCACCACCCGTTATGTTTGCTCCAGTACTTCCTGCACAAAATGGTGAAGACTATATCCTCTTTGGTAACCGTAATGGTGGACCAATTGCCGGCAAATATCGTAACCCATACGCTGAAATGGTCGGCGGATATTCCGAAAAGAACGAATCTACTATGATTGCGAGTCTTGATCTTGAGCAAGACCTCAAATTCATTGTTCCAGGATTAAAAGCTAAGGGTCTGGTATCTTTCAAAAACTGGGCTACAACCAACGTAGTACGTTCTTTTACCCCTTATTTTTACGGAATCAAAGACTATGAACAAGGAACCAACGGAGAATACAATTACACCTATGAGGCTATCACAAAAGGTAGTAAAGCACTTACTACGACCACATCCAATGGAGGTGACCGTTTACTTAACTATCAACTTTCACTGGACTATGCACAAACTTTCGGAGATAAACACGATGTTGGAGCAATGTTAGTATATCTACAGAGAGATTACAATGAAAATGCGCCAGCTGACTTTTACGCAACTTTACCAGTACGCAATCAAGGTATTGCAGGACGCGTAACTTATGGCTATGATAATAAATACATGATCGAAGCCAATTTTGGATATAATGGTAGCGAAAACTTTGGAGAAGGCAAACGTTTCGGCTTCTTCCCCTCAGTAGCTGTCGGTTACAATATCTCCAACGAAAGCTTCTTCACTCCATTGAGGAATGTTGTTTCCAACCTGAAAATCAGAGGTTCTTATGGTAAAGTAGGCAACTCGTCAACTGATTCACGCTTCCCTTATCTAACCTACGTAAATCTGTCCGGAGCATCCTATACATTTGGTAATGATTGGCAAAACACGGGAACTGGTGCCATAATTACAAGATATGGTGCAGCAGGTGCACGCTGGGAAACCGGCATAAAAGCCAATATAGGATTTGATTTGAGCTTATTCAATTCACTTAATATCGCTTTTGACTGGTTTACAGAAACACGTAAAGACATCTTCATGCGCAGAAACATCGTACCGGCAGAATCAGGAATTACAGGAGACCTACGTCCCTATGCAAATTTAGGAAAAGTTAAAAATGGAGGTATCGATCTAAATATTGAGTATAATAAAGCTTTCTCCAAGGATCTTATTGTATCGTTAAAGGGTAGTTTCACATATGCAAAAAATGAACTTCTTGAAGCAGACGAACCTAGTTATCCAGAAAACGAATCTTATCGCTCAGAAATCGGAAAACCACTGAACCGCTATACTGGCTTGATAGCATTAGGATTATTTAAAGATGAAGCAGATGTTGAGAACAGCCCGGAACAAACCTTCTCCCCTAACCTGAAACCAGGAGACATTAAATACAAAGATTTAAATGGAGACGGAAAAATCGACAGTAATGATATGACTGAAATAGGTGATCCAACTGTCCCTCAAATTGTATATGGCTTCGGAGGCTCTGTGCAATATAAAAACTTTGATTTCTCTGTCTTCTTCCAAGGAGTGGCTAAAACAAGTTTAATGATGCAGAACATTCATCCGTTTACATCCGACCAAACAACTTTACTCGATTTTATAGCTAAAGATTATTGGACTGAGGAGAATCCTAATCCAAATGCAGAATATCCCCGTTTAATCAGTAATCTCGACTCACATAATAACTTTATGAATTCGACTTACTGGTTGAGAAGTGCCGCTTTCTTGCGCCTCAAAAATGTAGAAATAGGTTATACCTATAAGGTGGCACGCCTCTTTATATCAGGGCAAAACTTGCTTACCTTCTCTCCATTCAAACATTGGGATCCGGAACTTGGTGGAGGTAAAGGACTAACTTATCCAAACTTACGTGTTGCAACAATCGGTTTACAATTAACATTTTAAATGAGTTCATATGAAAAAGCTAATATTTATTCTTACACTCCTTTCTGCAGTTCTCTTCCATAGCTGTGACTATTTGGATATAGTGCCAGACGATACTGCCACATTGGAAGACGCTTTTAAAAATGAAACAACGGCTGAGAACTTTATCTATTCTTGTTACTCTTTTATCCCTCAATATAACAACTGCCGTACTAACTTCAGTTGGCTAATGTCAAACGAGACTGTTTGTTCCAAACACTGGGGACTACAGTGGTTCTCTTTTTTGCAGATGCAGCAATTGCAATATAGTTCCAGTAATCCGGTTTTAGATATTTGGCAACAATGCTACCAAGGTATCAAGCAATGCTATATATTTCAGGGTAATATTGATAAAGTAGTGCCAATGACGATTTCAGCAGCAGAATACGAAGCCAAAAAGAAAGTATGGCTTGCAGAAACCAACTTTCTAATAGCTTATTTCCACTCCGTATTGTTACAAAACTATGGTCCTATAGTGATTGTCGATTCAGATATTCCATTGGACGGAGAAGGAGAAACATTCTTCCGCCCCCGTAAGCCATATGACGAATGTGTCACAATGATTGGAGAAATGTTTGATAAAGCAATTACGGATTTGCCTTTAACTGTACCAAACAGTGATCTTGGACGCGCAACTAAAGTTGTTGCCCAAGCACTAAAAGCAAGAATGTATCTATTTGCAGCCAGCCCACTATACAATGGCAATAATGAATTTTACTCGGATTTTAGAGATAAAAACGGAACTCCATTCATCAACCAAGTATATGACAAAAACAAATGGAAGACAGCAATGGATGAAACTAAGAAAGCAATCACACTGGCCGAACAAGCCGGAAATGAACTATACCGGTACGTAAGCAGTAAACCACTTAGTAAATTCGATCAGGCAGTAGCCAATCAACGTTATACAATGGTAGATCCATGGAATAAAGAACTTATTTGGGGATACAGTGGCAAAAAAGAGACTGGTGGTGATCAAAACTTCCTACAAGTATTGGTTATTCCTAAAGGATTCTGTCCTCGTGGTCAAGCTCCTATTGGTGGTATCGGCCCGACACTGGAGGCTGTGGAGTTTTTCTATTCTGAAAATGGAATTCCTTGTGATGAAGACCCAGCCTATAAATGGGAGGATCGAATGAAAATTATGCCTAATGACTCCACTATTTATTTGCACCGCAAACGTGAACCTCGTTTTTATGCTTTCGTAGGATATGACCGTGGCCCATACGAAATAAATGGTGATACTGTAACTTTAAAGCTTCGTTTTAAAGAACAAAATGGTGTAGCAGCTGCAGACTTAAATGCTGATCATCTTTATGGCGGATATGCTTTAAAGAAAGGAGTTAGCCCTTCTAACCAAGCATTAAGTTCAGGTACATTCACTGTTAACGCATATCCTTTCCCAATTATCCGTTTAGGAGAATTATATCTAAACTATGTAGAAGCGTGTGCTGAATATAGTGGAACACTGGATGCTGATGCAACTCATTACTTTAATGCCATTCGAGAAAAAGCTGGTTTGCCAACACTTGCAGAAACTTTTGGTAATCCAACAGGTGATGCATTAATAAAAATAGTACGTCGTGAAAGAATGAATGAATTGATCTTTGAAGGACATTGGTTATATGATCTGAAACGTTGGAAAGAGGCTGAGAGTTTTTTTGAGAAAGATGCTAATGGTATGAGAGGATTGACTTCAGCAGGTGCAACAGCAGAAGAGTTCTATCAAGCAAGAGTTTTACCTGAACGTCCGCTAATTTTCACTCAAAAGCAATACCTATACCCTATCAAGCAGGATTACATTGACATCAACCCAAATCTAATTCAGAATCCGGGATGGTAATTTAAATCAAAATTCTTTTTTTGATAGAATAATTATATGATAGAGGGTGAATGAGTTCAAAAATTGATTCACCCTCTCTTTTTTAATTTTAAAAATAAAATAGTTTATGATGTCGTACATAAAAAGTAAAAATACAGCATGTCTTATACTGTTTATTTTCTGTCTCTACACTACTATTATCCACGCAGAAGAAAGTAACTTAAAGCGTCTTGCTAATAAAATGGTACCTAACCAAGCAAAAAATATCGTCTTTGAAAGAATTATAGACGGAACCGATTTCTTTGAATTAGAAACCAAAGGTAAAAAACTGATTATTCGAGGAAATAACGGCATTTCCATGGCTCGTGGTCTAAACCATTATATGCGTTATTATCTGCGCAAGACCACAAGTTGGACTGGACATAATTTATCATATACATCTTCTTTACCAGTAGTAAAAGAAAAAATACGTGTAAATGCCACGTTGCCATTAAGATATTATTTGAATTATTGTACTTATAGTTACTCTATGGCCTTTTGGGATTGGACACAATGGGAAGATGAAATAGATCGCATGGCAATGCAAGGCATTAATATGCCATTAGTAGCAGTTATTGGACAGTATGCAGTTTGGCAAAACACACTCCGACGTTTGGGATACTCAGAGAAAGAAATAATTGATTTCTTACCAGGCGCAGGTTATGAAGCATGGTGGTTAATGGGAAACCTTGAAAAGTTTGGCGGTCCCGTTTCACAACAATTCATTGATCGGCAAACCAAACTTCAAAAAAAGATGTTAGATCGTATGAGAGAATATGGTATGGAGCCTGTACTACAAGGCTTCTACGGCATGGTCCCTAACAGTATGATCACAAAATTTCCTAATGCGGACATACGAAATGCCGGTAAATGGATTACATATCAACGTCCTGCATTCTTAGTCCCTTCGGATCCTCTATTTGCCAAGGTTGCAGAGATATTCTATGAAGAGCAAAAGAAATTATTTGGAGAATCTCGGTACTATGGTGGAGATCCTTTTCATGAAGGAGGCAATTCAAAAGGAATAAATATAACAGAGGCTGCCTCAAACATATATAAGGCAATGAAAACAAATAATCCAAATGCCATATGGGTACTCCAAGGATGGAGTGGAAATCCCTCGGTCGCATTATTGAAAGGACTTAAACATGGAGAAGCATTGGTACTCGACTTAATGGCATGTGCCCGTCCTCAGTGGGGTGGCGAACCTTCATCATCATTCCATAGAGAAGATGGTTTCTTGGATCATAACTGGATATGGTGTGCTCTACCCAATTTTGGCGGACGCATAGGAATGTACGGAAAGCTTCAGAGCTATGCCACAGGTGTTATAAAAGCCGAGCATCATCCCAAAGGCAAATACGTATGTGGAATTGGAACTACTCCAGAAGGTATAGGGACAAATCCCATCAATTATGATATGGTATATGATATGGCCTGGAGAACAGATAGCATAGATATAAAAAGCTGGATAGCTAATTATACCACATATCGCTATGGTTCCGAGAACAGCAATGCTAAAGCAGCTATGCTCCAATTGTCCACTTCTGTATATAACTGTCCCTGGGCTGCAGATGGTCCCCAAGAATCTTATTTCTGCGCTCGCCCATCATTAAAAATAGATTATGTATCATCTTGGGGAACAGCCCATCTTTATTATCAACCTATCAATGTTCTCCAAGCACTTGAACATCTGTTAAAAGCAGAAAAAGAGTTAGGATACATCGATACATATCGATATGACGTGGTAGATATAACTCGCCAAATGTTAGCTGATTACGGTAAGTATATCCACAAATGCATATCAGACGCTTACAAAGAGAAGAATATAAAGAAATTTGATTTATATACTTCAAAATTCCTCCAGATGATTCTTGACCAAGACTTATTGTTAAGTACACGAAAAGAATTCTTATTAGGAGAATATATAAGACAAGCAGATACATGTGGTTCGAACCCGACAGAAAAAAGGATGTTTATAAATAATGCCAAACGTCAGATAACAAGCTGGACTTCTGTAAACTCAAGTCTACATGAATATGCTCATAAAGAATGGAACGGGATTTTGAGCACTTTATACGCTCCGCGTTGGAAAGTATACTTCGATTATCTTCACGCTAAGTTGGAAGGAAAAAATCCAAAAGAAATTGACTTTTTTGCTATGGAAACCTGTTGGATAGAAAGTAAGGAAAAATTCTCTGCAGTACCTGTCAATAAAGAAATAGAAATAGCTAAAACAATTTATCACAATTATGCTGATGAGATAAATCAAGTTTATTTAAAATAAACCAAGTCCTATATTATTTATATTTTTCCATAAAGGAGTTTTACCTTAATCTTATCCTTTAATAAAGAGAAAACAGCCTTAGATAAATATATAAATCTGCAATATAAATAATGGCGAGCTTGGAATAAAAGCTTGCCATTATCACAATTTACCAATTATTTTCATTCCAAAAACACAGCCGTCCCACTAGCAGTTACCATCAACATACTGCCACTTCCCCCAACTGTTTCGTAATCCAAATCAACTCCGATCACAGCATTAGCGCCCATTTGGCGAGCCTGTTCAGACATTTCTTTCAAAGCAGTATCTTTTGCCTCACGAAGCACTTCTTCGTATGAACCGGAGCGTCCGCCTACTATATCACGAATACTGGCAAAAAAGTCACGGAAGACATTGGCACCTATAATAGTTTCTCCGGACACAATGCCATAATAAGTGGTTATTCGTTTTCCTTCGATGATTGGAGTGGTTGCTAATAACATAATTCTTGTTTCATTTAGAGGTTTATATTAATATTAGACGATAAAGAAAGAAAAAGGTTGCAGGAATCCTTCATTTATTATCTATTTATACGGATCGGTCGTTGGAAGTAATACCGTACGGCTCCGCCTTCCCTTAGTTGACGGAGGAAAAACAGACCTCCTCCCCAAAAGAGTTAAAGACAGAGTCCTAAAGTCATTCAACACATTTCAGCAAGCCCCTATCAAACATAAAAAATGTCGCAAAAGCAACAGCTTTCACGACACTTCAATATCTGTCAGAATACACATGCCTCAGAACATCTTACTGACCCGTTCGATACCAGCTACAAGAGCATCAACTTCCTCTTTTGTATTATACACGGCAAATGAGGCGCGAACCGTACCTTCAATGCCTAAACGACGCATTAACGGTTCTGCACAATGGTGTCCCGTACGGACAGCAATGCCCAATCGATCAAGCAAGGTACCCAGATCCAAATGGTGTATATCGCCTACCAAGAATGAAATTACACTGCTTTTATGCTCAGCCTCACCAAAAATACGCATATTCGGAATTTCTTTCAGCCGTTGCATAGCATAAACTGTAAGCTCATGTTCATGTAATGCTATTGGGTCTAAGCCAATACCTGTGACATAGTCCAGCGCTTTGGCAAGCCCGGTAGTGGCAATATAGTCTGGGGTTCCAGCCTCGAATTTAAATGGTAATTCACCGAAGACAGTCTTTTCAAATGAGACAGACTGAATCATTTCTCCTCCACCCTGATAAGGCGGAAGACGTTCGAGCCAATCTTCCTTTCCATATAAGACGCCTATTCCGGTAGGCCCATATATTTTATGACCTGAGAAAACAAAGAAGTCAGCATCCAAATCCTGTACATCCACCTTCATGTGAGGAATGGATTGAGCACCGTCAATCATAACAGGTACTCCATGAGCATGTGCCGTGGCAATCATCTCTTTCACCGGATTGATTGTTCCCAGTACATTGGACACTTGGGTTACGCTGACAATCTTAGTACGTTCAGAAAAAAGATTTTCGTACTCTTCAAGTAACAGCTCACCTTTATCATTCATCGGAATGACTTTAATCGCAATCCCTTTACGAGCTGCCAACAACTGCCAAGGTACGATATTACTGTGGTGTTCCATCACTGAAACAATCACCTCATCACCCTCTTGCATGAACTCTTCACCAAAACTGGAGACAATTAAATTAATGCTCTCCGTTGTCCCGCGAGTGAAAATGACCTCACGAGTACTACGGGCATTAATGAACTGACGTACAGTCTCACGTGAAGCCTCATGCAGCTCCGTCGCCTGCTGAGACAAGAAATGAACTCCCCGATGTACATTCGCATTGACCGAATAATATTCGTCTACAATCGAATCGATCACCAGGCGAGGCTTCTGAGTAGTCGCACCGTTATCTAAATAAACCAAAGGCTTGCCATATACCGTACGGCTAAGTATGGGAAAGTCCTCACGTATCTTATGAATATTCATTTTATCACTGATTATTTGCAAATAGAACATCCCTGGCACTTATTCAGTTCACCGCGGAAACGTTTTTCAACCAACAAATGCAGACGATCTTTCAACGCCTCCAGACGAATGGTATCAATCACCTCGTTGACAAATGCAAACATCAGCAACAGACGGGCCTCCTTTTCGGCGATACCACGAGCACGCATATAGAAAAGAGCGTTTTCATCCAGTTGACCTACAGTAGCTCCATGAGAGCATTTTACATCATCGGCATATATCTCCAGTTGCGGCTGAGTATACATACGGGCATCACGAGTAGCACAGAGGTTACGGTTTGTCTGCTGAGAACTGGTATGTTGCGCATCAGGACGTACCAGTACCAAACCGGCAAAAGCTCCCACAGACTGATCGTCAAGAACATATTTAAACAACTCATTGCTGGTACAATTCGGCACGGCATGATCTATCGAGGTATTATTGTCCACGTGTTGGTTTTTATCAGCAATGGCCATACCACAAAGATTGATCTCGGCACCTTCACCGGCAAGAGTAACTTCTGTCGTATTACGGGTTGTCCCGTTATGAAGTGTCATTCCATTAAGCAATACATTGCTGTTTGCTCCCTGTTTCACATACAAATTACTGAAACGCACTGTACTGGTATGAGTCTCTTCCAATTCATAAAGATCGAAAACGGAGTTCTCTTCTGCAAACACTTCAATAACTTGAGTTGCCAAGAAGTTTACATTATCCATTGCATGATCGCAAATAAGCAAACGGGCCTGAGCCCCTTCTTCAAGGATAATCAACACACGGCGGTTTACCATGAAATTAACATCCGCACGAAGTATATTGACCAGTTGAATAGGTCTATCGACGATCACATTCTTCGGAACATACATCAATACTCCATCCTGTGCAAAAGCTGTATTAAAAGCCGTAACCGCATCTTTCGAAGTATCAGCCAACTTACCATAATACTTTTTCACAAGTTCCGGATGCTGTTCAGCCATATTTCTCAAACTACCGAAGATAACTCCTTCAGGCAATCCGGACTTAGGAAGCACCTGATTGTAGAATGCATCGTTCACTACAAAAAACAATGAAGTGCTCATGTTCGGAACATCACATTTAAACACTTCATAAGGGTTCACCGGAATGGGCAGTCGATTCAAGTTCAACCCATAATCCGGCTCAAAGAATTTACTGACATCCGTATATTTGTATTTCTCTTGTTTCCGTGTAGGAAACCCCTGACGTTCGAAATCAGCAAAAGCTGTTGCCCGGGGGGCATTCAACGCCTCAGCGCTATGACGACAGATCATCGCCTCACACTGAGAAAAGAGATCTATATATTGCTGTTCTGCATTCATAATTAAACTCATTCTCCTAATTCCTTCTTAATCCAATCATATCCCTTCTCTTCCAACTCAAGAGCGAGTTCCGGACCGGCAGTCTTTACAATACGTCCTTTGTAAAGAACATGTACAATGTCCGGCTTTATATAGTCCAGCAGACGCTGATAGTGGGTGATGACAATACAACTGGTATCGGGAGTTTTCAGTTTATTTACTCCTTCGGCTACAATACGAAGCGCATCGATATCGAGTCCGGAATCAGTCTCGTCTAAGATACTGAGACGGGGTTCGAGCATAGCCATCTGAAAAATCTCATTCCGTTTTTTCTCTCCACCCGAGAAACCTTCATTTACCGAACGATTGGCCAATTTATTATCCAACTCGACCACTGCACGCTTTTCACGCATCAATTTCAAGAACTCACTGGCTGTCAAAGCGGGTAATCCTTTGTACTTACGCTGTTCATTGACAGCAGCACGCATAAAGTTCACCATGCTTACGCCCGGGATCTCCACCGGATACTGAAAACTAAGAAAAATACCTTCGTGACTGCGATCTTCAGGGCTCAATTCCAAAAGATTTTTACCATAAAACGTGATGCTTCCTTTCGTCACTTCGAAAGCAGGATTACCTACCAGAACAGACGAAAGCGTACTTTTACCCGAACCGTTAGGTCCCATAATGGCATGTACTTCGCCCGGCTTCACCGTCAGGTTAATGCCTTTCAATATCTCTTTGCCGTTAATGCTGGCATGCAGGTCTTTTATCTCTAACATGATCTTATCAATTATTTCATTATCTATTCTTTTCCAAAAATAACCTCGTCCAACCATTGTAATATGGAATTTCCGTCCGTCTGCGTAATAGTAAAAGGGAAGTTAACCTTTACCCCTACACTTACGGTCTGCCGCATCCCATTGCTACGTACAAATCCGGTTCCACGAGAATTGGTCTTCTCTATCTCTCCACTTATCTTTCCGGCAATGCCCATCCGGAAATTATATTCCAAGGTGAGAGCAAGACAAGAAAGAAAATATATATCAGCTCCCACCACAGGAGAAACTGTGAATAATGGTTCTTTAATTCGGTATCGATAATCGTAATCTTTACGAAACTCTTGCCTTGAAGGATCGTAATAACTGCTACTGCCCATCCCCTCCTGCCTTCGTGGAGAGAGGTTCCATCCAGTAGAAAGTCCCCCATAAGGTTGGATTGCAAACCGTTGTGGTAAGAAATAATACCGCCCTCCTATTTCCAGATTACTCATTGAGGCAGAAATACCTGGATTCAAACCTATTTCTTCACCTGTATATCCTCCTTTCAGGGAGAAACGGGTATAAGGAATATAATACTCCAACATTAAAGTATGTATATGTCCTGCAGAAACAGCTTTTCCCGAAAGTGTATTCTTTGTGACTATCGGCCAATTTCCTCCCCAAGAGCCACTGATCGCCCACCTCCTTTCTTGCTCGTCAAGGTTTTGTGCCAGTACTACACCAACATAGGACAGGAATATCAATAGCCAACCAACACGTTTCGTCTTCATTATCCTACACTGCCTTCAAGAGAGATCGTAAGTAGTTTCTGAGCTTCTACGGCAAATTCCATTGGAAGTTTATTAAGTACCTCCTTAGCATAGCCGTTTACGATCAATCCAATGGCATCTTCTGTAGAAATACCACGCTGATTACAATAAAATATCTGATCCTCACTAATCTTACTGGTAGTCGCTTCATGCTCTACAACTGCCGTTTCATTATGGATATCCATGTAGGGAAAAGTATGTGCACCACACTTATCACCCAACAGCAATGAGTCACACTGGCTATAATTACGGGCATTATCAGCCTTTTCAGCAACACGGACCAACCCACGGTAAGAGTTCTCGCTCTTCCCGGCAGATATACCCTTGCTGACAATCGTACTACGGGTGTTCTTACCTAAATGAATCATTTTAGTACCTGTATCTGCCTGCTGATAATTATTCGTCACAGCTACAGAATAAAACTCTGCAGTAGAATTATCCCCGGAAAGAATACAAGACGGATATTTCCATGTAATAGCCGAACCTGTCTCAACCTGGGTCCATGAAAGTTTACTGTCTACTCCTTTGCAATTGCCACGTTTTGTCACAAAATTATAAACTCCACCTTTGCCTTCGGCATCGCCCGGATACCAATTCTGCACGGTGCTATATTTCACTTCCGCACGATCATGTACCATGATTTCGACAATAGCAGCGTGTAATTGATTCTCATCTCTCATTGGAGCTGTACACCCCTCCAGATAGGAAACATAGCTATCGTCATCAGCCACAATCAATGTACGTTCAAACTGACCGGTATTGGCAGCATTAATACGGAAATAAGTAGAGAGTTCCATAGGACAACGTACCCCCTTGGGGATATAGACAAAAGAACCGTCTGAGAATACAGCCGAGTTTAATGCCGCGAAGAAGTTGTCTCTATACCCAACAACAGATCCGAGATACTTTTTCACCAAGTCGGGATGTTCACGCACAGCTTCACTGAATGAGCAAAAAATAATACCTTTCTCCATCAGTGTTTCCTTAAAGGTCGTTTTCACTGACACAGAGTCCATCACTGCATCCACAGCCATACCACTCAATGCCATCTGCTCCTCCAGTGGAATGCCGAGTTTATTGAATGTTTTTATCAATTCCGGATCAACTTCATCCATACTCTTCGGGCCCTCCTTCTTTTTCGTAGGATCGGCATAATATGAGATTGCCTGATAGTCAATTTCCGGTATACGCAAATGTGCCCAAGTAGGCATCTCCAGCGTTAACCAATGACGATAAGCTTTCAGACGGAACTCCAGCAACCACTCCGGCTCGTTCTTTTTAGACGAGATCAAACGTACCACGTCTTCATTGAGTCCCTTCTCTATGATATCTGTATGTACCTCCGTAGTGAAGCCGTATTTATACTTCTCCTGCGTGAGTTCTTTTACATATTTATTGGGTTCTTCTTGTTGCATCATTTTTATTTGAATATATATTGTTGTGTAACCTCTTTTGCTGCGGGAAAGAAGATCCCCGCAAAGCTTTCCATAGGATAATATAACAAGGACTGCTCCTTCTTTGTTTGGCTAATCAACTGACTATCGGAGTCTATAAACTGAATGACACAGATAACCAAGCTCACCAATAAAAGATATTTCAAAGCTCCGAGCCCGGCTCCAAGCATGCGATTCAGCCAGCCAAGTGAAACCGCCTCCAATGCCTTGGTTAATACTGAAGCCACCAATGTAAAGATTAGCGGCACAGCGATCCAGATAATGATAAATGCCAGTATCTGCGCCACAGTCATGGAGTCGGTCACCGTAGGGCATAACTTCACAGCCAGTGAGGTGTACAAAGCTTTTGCTGCCAATAGCCCCACAATTAATCCGAGAATGGAAGCAAGCTGCCGGATAAAGCCCTTCATAAATCCGACAATAACACCGGCTCCAAGAGCAATCAGTATGATAATATCTATGGTCGTCATTCTATGTAAAACGAAAACGGAGACACGGAGTTGTAATCACTCTGTGCCTCCGTATATTTTCAGTTTCGTGAGAATTATAAAGTTTGCTTCACTTCTACTTCTTCGTAAGTTTCAATCATATCACCTACCTTCAAATCGTTGTAGTTAACAAGACTGATACCACATTCGAAGTTTGTACCTACTTCCTTCACGTCATCTTTAAAGCGCTTCAAAGCATTGATGGAACCTGAGAAGATTACTATACCATCACGGATCAGGCGAGCCTTATCCGAACGTTTCACCTTGCCCTCTTTCACAACAGCACCGGCTACTGTACCCACCTTAGTAATGTGGAATACCTCACGCACTTCGATAGTAGCAGTTACTACCTCTTTCACTTCCGGAGCAAGCATACCTTCCATAGCAGCCTTCACCTCTTCGATAGCTGCATAGATAACAGAGTACAAACGTATGTCCACACCTTCCTGTTCGGCAAACTTACGTGCGGAAGCCGATGGACGTACCTGGAATCCAATAATAATAGCATCCGAAGCAGCTGCTAATGTCACATCCGATTCCGAAATCTGACCTACAGCCTTATGGATCACATTTACCTGGATCTGTTCGGTAGACAGCTTGATTAACGAATCACTCAAGGCCTCGATAGAGCCATCCACGTCACCTTTCACAATTACGTTCAGTTCCTGGAAGTTACCCAGCGCAATACGACGTCCCACTTCATCCAGTGTCAACAGTTTCTGAGTACGCAGACCCTGTTCACGCTGTAACTGTTCACGTTTATTGGCAATCTCACGGGCTTCCTGATCAGTCTCAATCACATGGAAAGTATCACCTGCAGCAGGAGCACCATTCAAACCCAGAATCAATACCGGTTCCGATGGCCCTGCCTGAGCTACACGCTGGTTACGTTCATTGAACATGGCTTTTACACGGCCGTAGCTTGTTCCGGCAAGTACAATATCACCCACCTTCAGCGTACCGTTAGAGACCAATACAGTCGCAACATATCCACGTCCCTTATCCAAAGTTGATTCGATGATAGAACCCGTAGCATTACGATTCGGATTTGCCTTTAAGTCGAGCATTTCTGCTTCAAGAAGTACTTTCTCCATCAGTTCAGGAACTCCGAGACCCTTCTTAGCCGAGATATCCTGTGACTGATATTTACCACCCCACTCTTCTACGAGATAATTCATCTGAGCCAATGTCTCTTTAATTTTCTCGGGATTAGCATGAGGCTTATCTATTTTATTAATAGCAAATACGATAGGAACACCTGCCGCTGCTGCATGATTAATGGCTTCTTTGGTCTGGGGCATTACATCATCATCGGCAGCTACAATAATAATTGCGATATCGGTCACCTTTGCACCACGGGCACGCATTGCAGTAAATGCCTCATGTCCCGGAGTATCGAGGAACGTAATCTTACGTCCATCTTCCAATGTAACATGATATGCACCAATATGCTGTGTGATACCTCCGGCTTCACCTGCAATTACATTTGCTTTACGAATGTAGTCAAGCAATGAAGTTTTACCATGGTCTACGTGTCCCATGACTGTAACAATCGGAGCACGATGTTCCAGATCTTCCGGCGCATCTTCCTCTTCAACAATGGCTTGGGCTACTTCTGCACTGACATATTCAGTCTTAAATCCAAATTCTTCAGCCACAAGATTAATCGTTTCTGCATCCAGACGCTGATTGATAGAAACCATCATACCAATGCTCATACAAGTTCCGATAACCTGATTTACAGATACGTTCATCATGCTTGCCAATTCATTAGCAGTCACAAATTCTGTCAGTTTCAGTACCTTGCTTTCTGCCATTTCCTGATCTTCCAGTTCCTGCATACGGTTGGACGCCATGTCACGTTTTTCTTTACGATATTTGGCACCTTTGTTCTTACCTTTGCTTGTCAGACGAGCCAACGTTTCTTTAACCTGCTTTGCTACATCTTCTTCGCTTACTTCCTGCTTTACTACAGGCTTTTTGAAGCGGTCTTTATTATTGTTATTACGGTTTCTATTCTGTCCGCCGCCACCTTGTTGATTTCCTCCACGGTTATTATTCGTACGCTCACTGTTTGGAGTAGGGTGTGCAAAATTAGAAGCAACATTGTTCACATCTACTTTTTCTTTATTATTGTTGATGCGATTACGTTTCTTCTTACCGTTAGGATCAAGGTTTTCCTTACCAACGACCTTAGCTTGTTTACTATCTTCTTTACGGATTTCCTTGATGATGGCTTCCTTCATCTGTTTCTTCTGATCCTGACGAAGCTTTTCCTTCTCTTCACGCTCTTTCCGCTTTTCCTCTTTCGATTTCTTTTTCGGACGTGTCGACTGATTTAATGCAGCCAAGTCAATCTGCCCGATAACATTAATCTTAGATACAAACTCAGTCGGACGGATCTTAAATACGCCCTCCTCTTCCTTCTCTACTGGAGTAACCGGTGCTTCTGCTACCGGTTTCTCTTCTTTCTTCTCTGTTTTTTCTGGAGACACCACGACTTTTGGTTCTTCTTTCTTGACTTCCTCAACCACTTTCTTTTCTGTTTCAACAGGCTTTTCAACCACCACCGGTTTCGGTTCTTCTTTCACCGGTTTCGGTTCCGAAGTAGCAGGAGTCACAGTGACTTCTTCTTTTTTCACTTCGTTTACAACAGGCTTAACCTCTTCCGCTACTTTCTTTTCCTCAGCAGCTACAGGTTGTGGTTTTGGCTCTTCTTTCACCGGTTCTTTCTCAACCTTCCGGTTCAGTTTATCTAAATCAATTTTTCCGACAGGTTTAAACTTCGGACGCACATCTTCCGGAATGACCGTCTTAATCACATCGTCAGCAACAGTCTTCTCCGGTTCCTTCTTATCATAACCATCGATAGAAACAGATGCCTTGTTGCGATCTTTGTTTTGACGTTCCTGAATGAAACGTTCCGATTCAAGTCTAAGGTTCTTATCTGTGCTGAACTCTTTCACGAGCATAGCATACTGCTCCTCGGTAATTTTCGTATTCGGGTTTGCCTCAACGGTATACCCCTTCTTTTGCAAGAACTCAACTACCGTCGCGATTCCTACATTTAAATCTCTTGTAACTTTGTTTAACCTTATCGTCATATTTTAATTTAAAGAATAATGGAGAAAGAATAATTTGATAATCGTTCAATATGCCAATGTGCCAATTCCTATACGCCCTTTCTTTTTATTGGCATATCGGCACATCATCGCATTGATCTATTATTCATTATCTTCAAACTCCGATTTCAAAATGCGTAATACCTCGTCCACCGTTTCTTCTTCAAGATCCGTTTTTTCAATCAGCATTTCGCGAGGTGCATTCAATACAGACTTAGCCGTATCAATGCCAATAGCCTTGATAGCATCGATCACCCATCCGTCGATTTCATCTCTGAACTCGTCCAAATAAATATCTTCATCCTGCGCGTTTTCATCTAACTCACGGAACACATCAATGGTGTACTCAGTCAACATACTGGCCAGTTTAATATTCAAACCGCCTTTACCAATAGCCAACGATACTTCTTCCGGTTTCAAGAATACTTCTGCTTTACGTTCTTCTTCATTCAGACGAATAGAAGAAATCTTAGCCGGGCTTAAAGCACGCTGGATAAACAATGAAATATTAGATGTATAATTAATCACATCAATGTTTTCATTGCGAAGTTCACGTACGATGCCATGAATACGACTTCCCTTTACACCTACGCAGGCTCCTACAGGGTCAATTCTGTCATCATAAGATTCTACCGCAATCTTGGCACGTTCACCGGGAATACGGGCAATCTTTTTGATGGTAATCAGGCCATCGTTTATTTCAGGCACTTCCATCTCGAACAAGCGCTGCAGGAAAACCGGAGAAGTACGCGAGAGGATAATTTTCGGATTGTTGTTTTTGTTGTCCACGCGTGCCACCACTGCACGGGCAGTTTCTCCTTTACGATAAAAATCGCTTGGTATCTGCTCTGTTTTCGGCAACAATAACTCGTTTCCTTCATCGTCAAGCAACAACATCTCTTTTTTCCAGATCTGGTATACTTCTGCGTTGATGATAGTACCTACTTTATCAATGTATTTATTATAAATACTGTCCTTTTCAAGCTCAAGAATTTTAGAAGCCAGTGTCTGACGAAGATTCAAAATAGCACGGCGACCGAACTTAGCGAAAATCACTTCATCGGTTACTTCTTCACCCACTTCGTAAGAAGCATCGATTTTTTGTGCTTCAGTCAACGAAATTTGCATATTCGGGTTAGTCAAATCCTCGTCTGCCACTACCTCACGGTTACGCCATATTTCAAAGTCACCCTTATCCGGATTCACAATTACGTCGTAATTTTCATCAGTGCCAAACATTTTCGCGATCACACTGCGGAACGACTCTTCGAGCACGCTTACCATCGTGGTTCTATCGATATTCTTCAGTTCCTTAAATTCCGAAAATGTATCAATCAAGCTGATTGTTTCTTCTTTCTTGGCCATAATTATTTAAAACTAATTAAGTATTTAGTATATTTTATATCATCATAGGTGAAGGTTTCATCCTCTTCTACCAATTGAGGACGTTTGGCTCCTTCGGGTTTTACTTTCTTTTGTACGGTCACAACAAACTTTTCTTCATCAGCATCTTTCAAGACCCCGCTCAGTTTGCGTCCGCCTTTAGTCAGCACTTCCACCTCCAGGCCGATGTGGTTATAGTACTGTTGCAATACTTTAAATGGCTGTCCGATTCCGGCAGAACCTACTTCCAGCTCATAATCTTCCTCTTCACGGTTCAGTTTCGACTCAATGAAGCGACTCAACTCCACACAGTCTTCAATCCAAACACCTTCTGCATGGTCAATTTCGACCACAATCTTGTCATCAGGGCTGACGGTCACTTCTACCAGAAAATAGTCTTTATCCTCCAGCCATTCTTCAACAATCTGACAAACAGTTCTTTTTTCTATCATTGATTAACTATTAAGAACAAAAAAAGGAGCTTAATCGCCCCTCCACCTTTCATCCGTTTCGGGTGCAAAGATATAAATAATCTGTTCGACTACAAAATATTAGAGAAAAAAAAGAAATGATAAGAAAAAAACAGGAACTATCTACATTTCAATCGACCATAGAAAATATAATTGTTATCATTTTCTTTAGTACTCCTAAGCAGTTCGGTTAGCTTTCTTCGGTCCGAATCCGAGACAATCTCACCTGAAGACAAACGATCCTCAACCATTTGCTTCAATCGTACAGGTTCAACATTCCAAACATAATATCCGTCATGAGATGAAAAGAACCAGTCAGCAGGAATGCCCCCTAAGAAATCATTGTATATTTCAACAAAAGCGCCTCGTAAAGTATGTTTATCAACCATATAATATTCCGGAGGAGTGGTAGTTGACGAATGTGGACTTAGCCTTACAGGATATGATATTTCTCCCCAGAAGTGATTCGGCAACTCTCCGAAGCTGTGTGGGGTCAATTCATGTCCTCCATAATCAAGCGTAAAACGCGGAACAAGCCTAAACTCCTGGTTATTATAGTGATATAATGAATCGTTACGATATTGGCCTCCAAACCAGAAACCAATGTCCATCACCGTCCCATTATTTAGAGATTTGATTTCATTTCCATAATCATTCACGGCCAAATACCCTGCCGGAAGTTCTTTTATAATCTTGCCATCCAAACTTTGCGTCCAAATCATAGGCGAATGCCTATCACCTACAAAGTCACGATTAAAAGAAAGAGCACAAACATGCACTCGTCCTCGTTCCGTTTCTACATGAAATACCCCTTTAGGTGACCAATGCGCCAATCGAATCGGTTGAAGTATATTTCCTTGTAAATCGAATACCAAGATATGGTCGGCCTGCCAACATAACACATAAAACCGGTTATTCTCCTCATCCATCTGTGCATCATAAGCTAAGCCATATTCACCCGCACCTTGACCAAAGGAACCGATATCCCTCAAATAAGTCCCGCTTTTAGTAAAAAGTTTGAAAGGGACATGCCCCATTTTATGTACTAAAATATATTGTTTGCCAATAATTGTTTTGGAAGAAGATACCAATGCAGCATCCCGATTATCAAGTTTGACCATTTCCAGCTCCTCGACAAAATAACTAAGAGGTACAGTAACCGTATCCTTCAACATAGACAAGTGGCAGACCCAAACGCTATCAGAGCCTGCCATTTCAACCGTAGCCACTTGTTTATGTCCCCAAACGTCATTTATCTCCCCGGAAGCTAATGGCGAACAAGCTATTAACTTCCCAAGAAGACAAATAATCAATATCTCGCGGAACAACTTCATCATTTATTGAAGTTCATAATTTGTAATACAGGGTTACCTTCTTCAGGTATAGATTCCATTATTGCCCGGAAACGAGGGTCAAACTGCTCTTTTTCAGCTTGCATCGACTCTCCTTTCATAGTAGAAGGCCAATAATAACCAATGCCGATACCTGGAGTATTCGTTGTACGGGTTCTCTGTACATTGCAGACATCTTTTAAAACAGCCCATCCGGTTTCATTTTTCAAAGTATACATTTTTTGCTCCTTCTTATCAAAATAATAATAGTTCATTGGCATATCTGGAGTCAACCATTTCGTACCGAGCGTAGTATACAAAGTATAATCTTTAGCATCGATCGCCGGATGTAGCTTAACGAACTCTGCATTTTCAAATTTATATTCTGTCACTTCATCAATAACCTGTTTTACTTCATATGTTTCAGCATCAATAAAATACACGCCTTTCAATGATAAATCTGAAAATAAAATCCCACCATAAGCTGGCTTCAATGGTTCATAGCCAATACGTCCCTCGCTATCCCACACAAAATTATCTATCGTAATAGGACACACATACAACTTTTTGCCATCTTTTTTAGAAAGGATACAAACTGCCTCTCCATTATTACGATTCGTAAAAGGACAATATATCAGTACGGCCTCATCATTCAAGTTAGCAAACTTCCAAGAGCAACCAGGCGTTGGGAAGCTTCGTTTAAATTTCCCATTCAAATCATAAACTATAAACTTTTTAGCCCAGTCCAACACTATAATTTCTTTATTAGGGCTGTCCACATAGAAAGAGTTCAGAGACGCCCATTCCTGAGGACCACCTCCTTTATGACGCATTTGCAATAATGGATTTCCCTGACGGTCAAAAATAAATATAGCCTGTTGCTCTTCATCCTGAATATAAATCCGGTCTTCAGTGACCTGCATACAGGGATTTGTCGGTAACCTACCCAACAATGAATTTTCATCGTCTTTTAATAACACATAATCACTAACTGCCAGATCGGACAGTTTCAACTCTTTTACCGGATACTCTTTTAATCCATCGTAAACAAAAGGAGTATTTGCAACCTCTACCTGTTTTCCGGAATTAGACGAACATGCTACTAAAACAAGTAGCCCTGCCAACATAATGAAATAGTTCAGTCGATTCAACATATCACGTACATTTTTAAAGTTTTGATATTGCAAAATTAACCATCGGGCAGAGGAAAAACAAAAAGGGATATAGACAAAGTACTTCAAAAAGAGATACGCTACCACACTATATATCAACATATTATATAAAATATTTCTTAAATTAGCATGGACAAACAAGTTTCCGAGAACTAAAAACCACGTAAAAAGTCATCTAAAGAGTCCGAATCCTCTGCTCCAAGCTTCTCTCGCTTGATGCGAAATTTCTTTTTACTAACCGAGGTACGACTAATACAATAAATATCGGAAAGGTCCTTTATACTGACATTGATCTTCACCAGACAACAGAAATAAATATCTTTTAAGGTCAACAAAGGAAAGCGTGTAAGCAACCGTTGTGAAAACCCATCATAAGCATTATCCACTGTCTGACGAATTTCCTCCCACTCCCTTTCCGACAAAGCTATGCGATGTTCACCACTCTCCTGTTCTTCTTCATTGAGGGAGGGTATTTTACGCAAAACATCGACCTTACGGAACAAAGACTCTCGCAAAACCGCCTCTTTTTCTCTCAAAGCACTTAACTCTTCAGTTTGTTTCAGTATTTGGTTCTCTTGCTCCAACTTGGCTTTCTCTTCAAGAAGCAGACGCTCTTTTTCACGCTTTATCTTATTTTGCCGGTAGAAAATAAACAAAGCAATCAGTATAATCAGACAAAGGCTCAAAGTTAACATGGCAATTTCCCTATTCTGTTTGGCAATCTTCAATTGGTTTAACTCGTTTTTCAACCTCTCTTCCTGATATAGAGCTTCACTGTTATCACTCTGCACATGGCCTATCTCCACCCGGAAAAGTGCATCTGCCTTCTGCGTAGAATAGAACCCTTGCTTCTCATTTCCTTCCATAAGTTCCAGTTCTGCAAGTTTCCTCCAAGCTTCGATAGCAATATGTGGATGAATGGAATGGGCTGCCATACTAAAATAACGACGGGCAGAATCATATTGATGGATGGAATAATATACGTCCCCGCGTGCCAATATATAATAAGGACGTCCGTAATGTTCCACTTGGATACGAGCGGAATCCAGCCAAGATAAAGCTCCCTGATAATTATTCTCTGTCAGACAACTGTCAGCCCGTTTCTGACAATACCACTCCCATTGACGAAGCCTCATAAATGTCGTATCCACCGGTATAGAAAACACTGCTTCTTCCGCTAATGACACTTTCCCGCAAGAGGCTAATGACACAAGCAGAAGAAAACAGTTGCCCAGAAGAATCGTCAAACACCGCATCCGATTCTCAATATTACTTTCGTGCTGCTTTTATCTTCTTCACACGTGCACACGTACGATGTCCATAAATAATAATCACTACGAAACAGATAAAAGGAAGTATGAAAGACAAGTTTACAGCAGGCATACCCAACAATGTATGTTGGTCAATAATACAAGCCTGTAATGGTGGCAACACAGAGCCTCCCAGAATTGCCATAATCAAACCGGCAGCCCCAAATTTGGCATCATCACCCAAACCACGAAGAGCAATGCCATAAATCGTGGGAAACATTAGTGACATACAAGCCGAAACAGCTACTAAACAATACAATCCCCATATGTCTTGCAAAAAAATCACACCTAACGTAAAAGCACCACCCGCAATCGCAAGAATCTTGAGAAGCATCCCCGGATTCAGGTAGCGAAGAATAAATGTACACACGAAACGGCTTATGCAAAAAATAATCATAGCAATTATATTATATTCCTGGGAAAGCACTTCAGCAGCCTTCTCCTCCATTCCCTGCGACATAAACAAGCGCGTTCCATATTGGATAACAAAAGTCCAACACATAATCTGTGCACCTACATAAAAAAATTGTGCTATGACTCCTTCTCTATAATGGGGAATTTTAAAGATACGCTTCAATGTGGGTATAAAATCAATATTATGGTTCTTATCGCCATTCTTAGGCATTTTAACGGCACGTATCACAAAAAGCATCGCTAGAATTACTAATCCTATAATCAGATAAGGAGCAATCAACACAGAGAGATCCGACTCTTTCAATACTTCAAACTCTGCCGGAGACAATTGGCTGCGTTCTACCGTATCCATAGGATTCAGACGCGCCTGAATGAAATTCATGGCAACATACATGCCGAGCAATGATCCCATCGGATTAAACGACTGCGCCAGATTCAATCGTCGGGTCGCCGTCTCTTCTGTACCCATCGATAATATATAAGGATTAGCACTTGTTTCCAGAAACGAGAGTCCACATGTCAAAATAAAATAAGCGAGCAGAAAAGGGTAATAATCGCCTGTCATCTTTGCTGGGAAAAACAGCAAGGCACCCAAAGCATATAGCCCCAGTCCCAACAGGATACCGGCTTTATAAGAGTATTTGCGAATAAACATTGCAGCAGGAAAGGCCATTGCAAAGTATCCCCCGTAAAAAGCGACTTGTACTAGTGCTCCATCAGTGACGCTCATACGGAATATTTTCGAGAAAGCCTTCACCATTGGATTGGTAATATCGTTAGCAAACCCCCATAGAGCAAAACAAGAGGTCACTAAGATAAATGGTAGGATATAACTTACTCCATCTTTATGGAGAATGGAACGGTTGGTGTTTTTCATGAATTGTCGGGTTATTCAGGATAATATACCTGAGGTTCTACACTGTTTATGATAATTTCTTTTAATTCTTCCCAAGAATCGACTTCGCCTTGGGCTTTTGCCTGCACTAAAATATTGCCGATAGCAGTGGCTTCTACCGGACCGGCATACACAGGAATACCTAAAGCATTGGCAGTAAGCTGATTTAACAGACGGTTCTGGCAGCCTCCTCCAATAATATGAAGCTGTTTGACCGGTGCCGGCAGACATCGATTCATCTGCTCTACTCCCAATTTATAACGATATGCCAATGACTCGATAACGCAACGAACAAATTCTCCTTGAGAGACTGGTGTCCGTAAATGGTGCTTATGACAATACTTAATGATCGACTCTTCCATATGGTCGGGATTGCAAAAAGCAGAATCATCCACATCAATCACCGAACGAATATCCGACGCTGTAGCTTCAGCTATTGCACAATCATAACTGATTTCCTTTCCCTGTTCTTTCCATTCAGCCATCAAACGTTGTAAAATCCAAAGCCCAGTTATGTTTTGTAGAAAACGTATCTTACCTTGTATTCCGCCTTCATTCGTAAATCCGGCCACACGTGCTTCTTCTGTCAGAATCGGTTGATCTACCTCTGCCCCGAGTAAAGACCAGGTTCCCGAACTGAGATAAGCCCGATTGGGTTCATTGGAGGGAACGGCAAATACGGCACTGGCTGTGTCATGCGAACCAACAGCAACGACATTGATACATCCCAAACCGGTTTCATCTGCTATTTCCTGCTTCAATTTGCCACGGACAGTTCCGGGAAAAACGATTTCACCAAAAAGCTGACGGGGTAATCCCAACTCACTGATCAAGTTATCCGACCAATTACGCTGACGAGCATCCAGTAGCTCTGAAGTAGAAGCGATACAATATTCATTGTTCGCTACTCCGGTAAGAAAATAGCTGAACAGGTCAGGCATAAATAATAGCTTATCAGCCACCCGGAGTTGCACATCATCATTCTGCTTCATACTATAAAGTTGAAACAGAGTATTGATAGGCATCACCTGAATCCCGATTTCAGCGTAATGAACAGTCTGATCAATCTGTTTAAACACTCTTTCAGGTATACCATCCGTACGGGAATCACGATAACAGACCGGGTTGCCCAGCAACTTACCATCCTTATCTATTAACCCAAAATCAACTCCCCAGGTGTCAATAGCCATACTTTTTACTTCATAGCCTTTCCGGGCAGCGACACGAAGTCCGTTTTTCATTTCTTCAAAAAGAGAAAGAAAATCCCAGTAAACACAGTTTCCAAGTTTTATCTGCCGATTGGCAAAACGATATACCTCTTCCAGTTTTAGCTTACCTTCGGTAAGGGTACCGGCCATAATCCGACCGCTACCTCCACCAAAGTCAGCTGCTAAGTAAGTACTCATAAGCTGGTAGTCATTATCTATTTTGTTTTCTTTCCCAATACATATACCTCCAAGTCATCAATCTCTTCCGGCGTCAAGACCGAATAGTCCCCTCCGGATTGAACTATGATACGGCAAGCCATCTCAAAGAAAGTAGCACGTTCGTATACCTGATCAAAGTCCTTGCCACATACCACCTGCCCATGATTAGTCAGCAATACAGAATTATGTTCTTTCATCGCTTCCACAACAGCCTTGGCAAGCGCCGGAGAACCGGGACGGTAGTAAGGAATAATAGGAATCTCTTTACCTACATGACAAGGAATCTCCGCAGTTACATTGAAGTTAGATGGTTTATTTTTCATACAAGAAACAGCCGTAGCATATTCCGACTGAAAATGCAAAACAACATTTACATCCGGACGCTCACGAAGAATCCCCAGATGAAAGGTACTTTCCATGGAAGGTTTCACACCGTTTTGAGGTGTACCCGTAGCAATATTACAAATGGATACTTTCTCTTTCTGCAAATTCGGCACCCAAGAACCTGTTCCGGAAACAAGCGCTTCTTCACCGATTCTCCATGAAAGGTTACCGCTACTGCACAACATCAATTTGGCATCGCCATAGCGATGTGCCTGAGCAAGGTATTGCTCGATATGTTCATTGGTTATCATAATGCTTTCTTATATAAATCAAGAATAATTTCTTTTGTTACTTCCCGTGGATTGCCCGGCGTACATACATCAGCAAACGCTGCTGTGGCCAGACGGTCAAGATCACTTTCCTGAATACCCAAGTCCGACAAGTGTTGCGGAATATTGACCCTCAAAGATAATGTTTTTACAGCTTCGACTGCTGCTTCTGCCGCCTTTTCTTTAGTCATGTCGGTAGAATACACATTCATCGCTTTAGCTATCTCAACATATTTGTCAAGAGCTGCAGGAGCATTGAACTCCATAATAATGGGCAATAATAGAGCATTGGCCACACCATGAGGAATATCGAAAATAGCTCCCAACGGATGTGCCATACCATGCACAACTCCCAGACCTACATTCGAAAAAGCCATACCTGCAATATATTGAGCCACTGCCATACCGTTACGTGCCTCTGCATTCGATGGTTCTTCAACGGCAGTCACAAGATAACGATTGATCATTTCAATAGCTTTAATTTCGAACATATCACTCATCTCCCATGCCCCTTTGGTTATTAAACCCTCAATAGCATGAGTCAGTGCGTCGAGTCCCGTAGCTGCAGTCAGACTTTTAGGAAGTGTGTACATCAACTCAGCATCCACTATCGCAATAGACGGAATATCATTAGGATCTACACAAACCATCTTCTTCTGGTTCTGTTCATCTGTTATCACATAGTTAATAGTCACCTCTGCCGCAGTTCCTGCAGTAGTAGGCAACGCGATGATGGGAACAGATTTCTTCTTGGTATCTGCCACTCCCTCCAATGAAACGACATCACTGAATTCCGGGTTATTGGAAATAATACCAATCGCCTTTGCCGTATCCATAGAAGATCCGCCACCAATAGCCAAAATAAAGTCTGCACCGGAAGATGCAAATGCCTCGACACCGGCTTTCACATTCGACACTGTAGGATTGGGCTTAATCTCACTGAATATTTCATAAGGAATCTTGGCAGCTTCCAGCACCTTAAGTACTTTGTCAGCTACTCCAAACTTTATCAAATCTTTGTCTGTTGCGACAAATGCTTTGTGCAGCCCCAAACGTGAAATCTCTTTTGGGAGCACTTCACGTGCTCCCGGACCGAAGTAAGAAACTTCGTTTAATATAAATCGATTAATCATGTTGTACTCTTCTAAAGGTTATTTATAAATAGGACCATAAGTAGTACAAGCTCTATAATCTGCTCCTTCTTTATCCATACCAAAAGCATTCCAAGCTGCCGGACGGAAAATCTGGTCTTCTTCTACATTATGCATGCAAACCGGAATACGAAGCATGGAAGCCAATGTAATCACATCCTGCCCAATATGTCCATAACTGATCGCCCCATGATTGGCCCCCCAGTTATTCATCACAGAATATACATCTTTAAAGGCCGGTTTATCACACAAACGAGGAACAAACCAGGTAGTAGGCCATGTACGATCCGTACGTTCGTCAAGTAATTTATGAATCTCCGGATCAATCTCTACTGTCCAACCTTCGGCTATCTGCAGCACTGGACCAAGACCTTTTATCAGGTTCAACCGCATCATAGTTACAGGCATACCTCCTTTTGATAAGAAATTGGAAGAGAAACCACCTCCACGGAAATAATCGCGATTAGCCGGATACCAGGTAGTAGCCTCCAGACACTTCTCAACTTCTCCTTCTGTAATTTCCCAGCAAGGTTTCATCGCAGGTTCTCCGTTAGCATTCGTCTGTTGTCCGGTTCCGTCAAGAGTAGTTGCCCCCGAATTAATCAAGTGAATAATACCGTTAGCAGCCATTCCTGTCAACTCTTTACCGGTCACACGTTTCACTGCTTCCGGACTCCAATATGTGCGTACATCTGAAAAAATCTGTGCACGATTCGTCAGCAGATGACCAAACAGCATAGCCACACCGTTACAAGCATCGTTTTCTGTTGCAACGACAAAAGCCTCACGAATACCATTCCAATCGAACGAAGTATTGAGTAATGCTTCAGAGAAGTCGCCATTCGGATAGAAATCGGTCCACTGACGCTGCCCTTGGAAACCTGCCGCAATAGCATTATGCCCCAAAGCCTCTTCCTTAAATCCGAGTTCTTTCAATTTAGGGTTTCCCTGCATCAGATCGCGCATGATGATTGTCATTTTCACAATGAACTCCCAGTCCTCATCTTTTTGTGCACGGGTCTTCGTTTTTTCAGGTATATTAAAGTCATTGCCCTCATTCTTTTTGCAGTATTTTTCAGTCCAAGCCATTGCCTTGGCATACTCTTCCTTATCATAGATTCCTTCGGCCATACGACGAATAATCTCTGTCAAATCAATCGATTCATTACGCATGCCCAGATATTCCTGGAAAAAGTCCGGGTTTACAATCGAACCGGCAATACCCATAGAAACACTGCCCATAGACAGATAAGATTTGCCACGCATTGTGGCTACAGCCTGAGCCGCACGTGCAAAACGCAGAATTTTTTCAGCTACATCTGCCGGAATAGAATTGTCATTCAAGTCTTGTACATCGCGACCATAAATGCCAAATGCCGGAAGTCCTTTCTGTGCATGTCCTGCCAGCACAGCAGCCAGATATACAGCTCCCGGACGCTCTGTCCCATTGAATCCCCAAACAGCTTTCGGATAATACGGATTCATATCCATTGTTTCGGCACCGTAACACCAGCATGAAGTGACAGTGATAGTGGCTCCTACCCCCTCACGTTCAAACTTCTCCGCACAAGCAGCACTTTCAGCCACACGTCCGATGGTTCCATCTGCAATCACACACTCCACAGGGGTTCCGTCTCCATTCTTCAAATTAGAAGTGATCAACTCGGCAACAGCTTTTGCCAGATTCATTGTTTTTTCTTCAAGGCTTTCGCGAACGCCGCCCTGACGTCCATCGATGGTGGGACGAATCCCGATTTTTGGATACTTTTTCATACTATATTATTAAGTTTATTAAACAATCTTCCTATGCTGACCTGTGCTGACATACAGGTCTGAAAAGCTCTTTTATAAAGAAGCCCTTAACCTGACCTCCGTAGGCAAGTAATCTTGTATGGTTTTCCCCTGCAAAACAAACTCAGCAGCTTTATCTCCCATCTTTTCCCAATCCACACTTAGTGCAGTTATTCCCTGATCTATCACTTCATAAGCAGGTGTATCATTATATCCGATCAAGCCAAAATCAACCCCACATTGCAATCCCTCAACCCTACTTTTCTTAATAATACTTACTACATCTATTTGGCGAATTGCTATATAAACTTCTCCTCTGCGAACCTGAAGTCCCTCAATATCACTCACCACTTCACAACCAAGATGTTGATCGGCACAAAATCTCTCAAAAAAGTCACGGCTACTCCGGGGATGCATACTATCATCTACTAACACGAAAACGAGTTTTTGATATTTTCTCAATCGATCTGCCAGTTGAAATAGCGCATTATAGAATCCTTGATCAAAGTCCTGACAAACATAAGAAAACCCCTCTTTCTCAAATTTACCGAAATCAAGAAGAAGAAGTTTGGATGGATTTATCTTATAAAGATTAGGAGACAGTTTTTCGTTATCGAAGTTCATCACAATATATTTATTATACCGCCCCAACGATTCACGGATGATGGTATTGAACAAACGTTCATTGTACTGATGAAACAGCAGGTCGACTTTATAGCGGATAGACAAACGCTTTACAAAACTATTGTAAAGTGCATACTTAAAAGGAGAATATTCATCAAGCAGAAGCAATACATTCTTCAATCTCCCCACAACGTAATACCCTTTTCCCGGAGTAGAATCAATAATCCCTCTTTCTTTTAAATCAAGAAAAGCTTTAAACACAGTATCACGGGAAACTTCATACGCCTGACTGAGCTGATTAATAGAAGGCAATGAGTCTCCCGATTTATATACTCCCATCGAGATATCAAAACTGATCTTATCAGCCAGTTGCTTTACTTTGGTCGTTTGTTGTCCAAAAGTTATTTTCATACGTATCAATAAAGGTTATTTAATTGTAGATAGCTATGCTGAACTATCATGATACAAAGAAAGGTAGTTTATTCTGGATAAGCAAGATAAAATGGTATGTTATACAACATCAAAGGCAGAGAACAAAGCAATTATTTATAGTAATCATTTACTCTACAACCAACAGAGCTACTCTTACTTAAATATAGAAAAGCATCCCTTGTGTTACAAGAAATCTAAATCTATTGACTTTACTAATTTAAAGTACAAGTCCAAGTCTATATTTTTATGATGAAGTGCCAAAGGATATAAAACCGTTCCAGTTTTTGAGCAATAGAATATATATGTCATATCTTTAAATTCCTCCTGAGGCATGGCATACTTTTCCGAACAAAAAATAGACGACAACTTAAGTTTATAAACGGTATTATAGATTTCCATATTCTTCTTCAATTTATCAGGGACAACCACCACTAAATCCGAAGTACTGGATAATTCAGAGATTTGTTTAAACAACCATTTATTACAAACATCACAAATACCATTAGGAAACACAAGGACAAAATATCCTGCAAATTCTTTTTTATCAGAAATTACATGTGGAACAATCCCTGATTCTATTTGATTAACTATTAATTCATAATTTTGTTTTTTCTGATGTTCCAACTCTTGCCCCAACAGTACTTCCCTGTTTTGTTGGTAATAGTAGTATCCTATAAACAGACAGTTAGTAAATAGACACAATGCTAACAACGAATAAAAAATTATATCATTACTTTTTCTCATAAAAACAAACTATTATATCATTTGAATTTTCATCTAACATATCATCTAGTTTTACCATCCACTTTTCTCCTACGCTTTTTTTACACTTCTTTTTCAACTGCATAATTCTATCAAAATCGTAAAAAGACAATGTATAATAATGGATATTCTCCTGAACATTAGCACGATATAAATAATCTTCAACAGGGACAACCTCATTTAATATCAAGTCATCATATACCCATTTATATGAATGTACGCTATAATCAGATTTATCTATAATATTCCAAAACAGTTCTTTTTTATACATATAAGTAGAACTCACAAAGCGCTCTCCTTCAAATAAATTACGATGCGCCCAAATAAAAGGACTATTTTCACAAACATCTATAAAAGACTGAAATGTATGATCTTCATTATAAAGTTCTTTTTCCGGAAAAGTATATTCATTTTGTTTAAAAGCGATGTATCCAGTCATATCATTAGCAGATAACCGACAAATACCATTTCTAAAAACCTCGTAATAATAGATTTCATCCTGAACACGATATAAACAATCACTTTGATCAAAAGAAATATACTCACTAGACTTTTTATCCATATTCAATATTCTATTTACGATTGTCCCCTCTTTCTTATTATACACATAAAGTTTATACTCTTCCTTTTTTTTCTCTCGGGAGATCGATTTTAAGAATATATAATTTCCACCATTATCAACAACAAAATCTGTAGCTGAAAGTATCTCAGACGGTAGCCGAAAGCGCTCTACCATTTTTTGTTTCTGCAAAGAATATTCCACAACTTCTGTTCCAGAATTAATCAATAAATAGATAGATCCATCTAATAGTTTAATACTCCAAATATCATATGCTTCTTCAGGTCCCTGCCCCCATTTCAAAACGGTTTTTAAATATCGGCCTTCATTATTAAACAAATGGACCCCACCCTGATCAGACTTTCCTTGCACAATCCACAAAGAATCATACTTAAATACTTTATTTATTGACGCTAAAACAATATCATTCAATTTTACAATTTCACATCTAGAAAAGAGAGCAGATAATGTGATAGTATCCTCTTGGGGTATGATACTTACCATAGTATCGGCTTGGATAATATCGGAGTGTTTAACAGGTCGATTACATCCTGCCAACAACAACACGAATATAAACAAATTCAAGTACTTCATAACTAACATATTATTAGAATAAACCGGAAGAGGAAAACACCTCTTCCGGTAACATTTGAACAAGTAACTATTATTTTTTACAAAAAATTGAATATGAACAAGTGCGGGTTGGATCAGGATCCGAAACACATCCTGTAGCATTTTTGGGACTTGTACAATATTGATTATGGGCTCCAGTATAGTTTCCCGGACTGTTTTCATAAGTAGCTGCTACAGCTTCTATTCCAGATAGAGTTAATGTCTCAGCATCATCCGATTTCACAACGACATTAAGCACATTTACAACAACAATTGTAAATAATGCCAAAAGACAAATAATTTTCTTCTTATAATTCATAAATATTTTTTTTTAAAATTCATATTTCAAGAAATCAGTGAGAAGAACTTTCCTCCCATTCTTATCTCTAATTGTTTTATTTTATATTTGAAGCATATCTTAGTCCCTCCTTGGACTGATTCAAAGTGGGTTTACTAAACACTAATAATACAACTCACTCCTTTTTAAATTAATACTCTTTCAAAAACTGCGCCCATTCATAACATAGGAAACTTTGCTATCGCTTATAGGGCAATCTACATTACCACTGCCATAACAACTTGTAGGAACATCTCCTTCACCTGTAGCAAGCGCTTCAACATTCACTAAAGCCAATTCACTCAAATATTGCTTATTATTCATTCGGCAAACAGTCATAACGGCAATACCGACTAATAATAAAAAGGCACTTACAAAAAAATTTCTCATACTCCGATTTGTTTTTAACGGTTACAAATCTATGGAAAAAGAAAAGGAATAAAAAAACAACAAGAAGGAATCGACTGACATTCACTGACAAACAATAAAAGCCTATATAAACCTCCGAAAGCAGATCCGAAAGCTTATACAAAATTCTCAAATACAAACATTATAAAATTTGCATCTGATAAATTTCCTCCCCTAAATATTCAATTTGTATGGTCATAGGAAGCTGCCTTAACAAATCACGCAAACGTTCTATTGCTTTATGGAAACAATCGGGAGAAATAGATTTTCCCGGCCAAACATCTGCCATAATTTGAGACATAGACAGAGTATGATTCTCAACCTTAATAAACAAAACTAAAAGAACACGCTGCTGGGGAGTAAGAGATACTTCCATGTTTTCGCAGATCAATACACCTTTACCAACATCCAGTTTAAGATCATCTTTCAAATCGTATATAGGCAGAGTCCCCTTTTTAACAGCAACTGTCTGAATATAAGTAGTAACCTCTTTTATTTTAGGAGGGTGAACAGACAACTTATATATATAGATTGTAAGAATCACACAAAGCACAAAAGCAACAACAACTCCAATAAGAGTCCAAACTATATTTACAAATACTGAGAAAAAAGATATAGATACAAACCCTAAGATTTCAATTTCACATCTATAGCCTACATAATAAGTAAATATCGAAGAATAAGATAAACAAGAAAGGCTATCCGGACTAAAAGAAGAGCGGACCACTCCATTATTATCAGAAACAGTTAATTTTAATCCTGTACGAATAGGAAATTTCTGTCTTTCATTCAACATAGTCCTCCATAGTATATTCAACGTATCTACACTCAAAGGATGTGTTAAACAAACAACAGTATGCAGTCCTTGCTCTCCAGGGGAAGACACGATATTTTTGCGAATCTTCATTGCATCAACCCGAAAACTATACGTACCGTACTCGTCCTGTATAGTAACTTTTTTGAAGGCTGTATCCACTGAAGAGACGAAAGAGTCTTCACATCCATATCTCCAACTTTCCACTTGATCCATACCTCGTTTTTGCAATTCTACATGAAAAGCTTCATGAAAAACACTATCCGCATATACATGCAATGCCTTTACTTCTTGTTCATATGCATAGTTCCCCCCTAACAAACCAAGAAGGGCATACCCTCCAATCAAACAACCAAAAATTGTTTTTTCCCAAGACATTACCATTCGTTTTTCACAGTTAATTTCAGCAAAGGTATCGTTATTCTTGTAATGAATAAAACAAATCACTATCTTTATCACGGATATTATAAAAAAAGAATAGAATAACATTATGGCACATCGTCTTAACACTAACAAGCAATTTATGGTAGGAAACGGCATTTTGGCATTTGCCGTCATATTTGTCGTGGTCATCTTTGTATATATGAGTTTAAGATTACAACGAGAAAAAGAAGCTAATCGTCATTTTAGTGAAACATACTCCATTCAGTTGACAAAAGGCTTCGTGGGTGATTCTATTTCACTGTTTGTTAATGACAGTCTGATCATGAATAAACAGATCAAAGAGGAACCTACTGCCATCGAAGTCGGACGCTTCGCAGAGCAAAGTGCACTGATGATTGTAAACAATCAAACTGAAACAGTAGCCGCATTTGACCTAAGTGAGAAAGGAGGTACTTACCGTTTTGAAAAGGATATTGACGGTATCAAACAGCTGCCACAAAAATGAGAAGGCAAGAGCTTTTCCAGTTTAAACCATAGAATATAAAAGATTCGATTCACACTCATGAAAAACTAAAAGCCGATTATCCGTGCAGACAATCAATCTGTAATAATCGGCGAAATCTGTGGTGGGAAGAACTTTACGACATTTGTTTTGTAACTGTCATGTCAGATCTCAGTCTTGTACCTCTTCAACTCTTCGCGTAGTTCCAATGCTTTCCCATCGGTAAGCCCATTTAGCAAGTCCCAAAAGCGATCTCCATGATTCATCTCGCAAGTATGGCAAAGTTCATGCAAAAGGACGTAATCTATCAGATGTTTTGGCAACAATACAAGGAAATAAGAGAGATTTATCTTTTTACGAGAGGAACAGCTTCCCCATCGCCCACGGCTCGAATTTATCTGCACGCTCTCGTAGGGTAAACGGTGCTTCTCTGAAAGCATATACAACCGGGGAGGCAAGATAATCTTTGCATTCCGTCGCAAAGCTTCTTCAATCACTTTTCGAAGCCAATCCTGCAAATTCGAGTCTGTAAAATCAGCTGTTGGAGGACAGATAATCCGCATCTCTCCCAACTCTGAATGTGCCAAAAACCTCTCTCGTTTACCACTAACCAGTGATAATTTGAAGTATTCTGTCTCAATCCGATAGTTCAGGTCAATCAAAGGGCGCACCAACTTCTGCCTGGAATCCAGTAATCGGGGACGCAACTTCTCTATTGCCTCTTTTACCTCTCGCATCGTAACTCCCAGAGGTATACTAATGTAAATAGCATCCGCTTTCGTACGAAAAACAAGCCGTTTTGCACGCACATTATCGCGTACAACCAAACGCCCTAACTCTTTATCTTCGATAACCCTATCCAATGTTACTCTTAATTATAAATACAAATAAACGGATTATTTTGCATAAAAAAGAAAGATAGATGCAACTTTTCATAGCCGACTTACGTCTAAATCAATAGAAACCTCTAAAAACGAAATAAAATGAAAACAATTTTCAGAATGTTATCGGTATTACTGCTAACTACAGGTTTATTGAGTAGCTGTATACAAATAGGTGAAGGTATCCAACCCAGCAAGAAGCTCATCACAAGAGACTATAAAGTGAAGGAGTTCAATAAGATTGATGCGGGGACTGTGGGCAACATCTATTATACACAATCCACAGACGGAAAAACGGATCTGCAAATCTACGGACCGGATAACATCGTAGCACTGATACAAGTAGCCGTAAAGGACAATACACTATTTTTGAGTATCGATAAATCGAAAAAGGTACGCAACTTCAAAAAGATGAAAATAACCATTACATCTCCCACCTTAAATGGTATCTCCTTTAAAGGAGTGGGCGATGTACATATCGAAAATGGATTAACTACGGATAATCTTGATATAGAGAGTAAAGGGGTAGGTAATGTGGACATTCAATCGCTGACTTGCCAAAAATTGAGCGTTCAGTCGATGGGTGTAGGTGATGTAAAGCTTGAAGGCACAGCTCAGATAGCTGCTCTTCATTCCAAAGGAGTGGGCAACATAGAAGCGGGAAATCTACGAGCCAACGCAGTGGAAGCCAGTTCACAAGGCGTAGGAGATATAACCTGTAATGCAACAGAGTCCATTGATGCAGCCGTACGAGGAGTGGGAAGTATTAAATATAAAGGTAGCCCTACTATAAAATCACTCAGTAAAAAAGGAGTGGGAACTATCAAGAATATCTAATATAACAAATCAGAAGAGCATGAAAAAATATATACTATCGAGTCTTACAATTACTTTTTTGTTACTCAGCATCACAGCCTGTTCGCAAGGAAAGCAAATCAGTGGAAGTTCCAACTACATCACTAAAAATATAAAAGTCGGTTCATTCGACCAAATAAAATCGATGAGTAGTTCGGATATTGTTTATACACAAAAACAGGGCGCCCCCACCGTTCAGATTTATGGCCCCGACAATATAGTTGAATTGATGGAAACCTCTGTCAGCGGTCGAACATTAACGATTAAATTCAAAAAGAATACCTCCATCCGTAATAGTGGGAAACTCGAGATCAGAGTATCTTCTCCATCATTAAAACACTTATCTATATATGGATCGGGAAATACCACTTTTACAAATGGAATAAAAAGCCATGATGAACTGCAAATGTCTATTTATGGCTCGGGAAACATCAGCGGAAACAGTTTCTCATGCACAAAACTGGCAGCACGTATTTACGGTTCAGGAAATGTCAACCTGAAAAGAATCAGTACATCCGACACCCAAGTAAACATTTCCGGCTCGGGAAATGTACTGCTAGACGGCAAATCGACCGAGGCCGAATATCACATTGCCGGTTCGGGAGACATTAATGCTACCGAATTAAAAGTAGAGAATGTCAATGCACGTATTAGCGGTTCGGGCAGTATAAGATGTTACGCCACAGAAAATCTGACAGGAGGAGTCAGTGGCAGTGGAAACGTAGCCTATAAAGGCAACCCGCAAATAAACTTTTCTAAAAGAGGACTACAGAAACTCTAAATATAAAAACTCTCTCTTAGTTTAACTTCGCTCTATGAAGACAACGTAGTATAAACATAAAAGGGCTACTGCATCACGCGGTAGCCCATTTATTTAGTTAGTTTTTTATTGAAATTGAGAGAATTGAAACTTCACAGCCTCAAGTCAAAAAGTTGTTTTAATTAAGCACACTAACTATATTATATGTTTAAAGCAAATGAAAATGTCTTTTTATTTGTGCAATAAACTCCGGACTCATATTCCCCGTAAAGTTTACCACAGCAAAGTGATTCTTTTCGTGCATCAACATCACCAGTTCAACAATCGTACTTTTTTTCTTACGAACCATAATCTGACAATTCTCAGATTTGTCCTTAAAAGAAAGAAACGATTCAAACCGACCGGAATTCTTCTCTACCACCTTCAAAGCTGCATTGAAATACTTTTTTCCTTCCACATCAGAAGTAAGCACCTGCATGCTTTTGAGATTAGAGATCATATCCAGCACCTCCTTATCTTTTTCAGCATCGCTTTTCATAATCTCCTCCATCATTTTCGGACTGATCGTAACACAAGTCAGATTGGAATCTGCCTGATGTTCAGCCATAAAACGTGAAGCAAAGTCCTGGGCCGAAACAGCCACAGACAGCAATGCCATCCAGCACATTAAAAGAACGCTCTTCATTATTCTATTCCTTCATCACACGAACCGGTTCGACCTTTATACTGTCTCTTACGACCTGATCCTGCGATTTATTTATACCTTCAGACAACATCATCAACGCAGAAGAAACTTGTTTGTAAGCCACTTCGGGATCGTCGTATGTGTCCTTGTAAGCATCATAATTATAATCCAAAGCCTCATCGGCAAAGAATGTATGTTGTGCTACATTGCCCAATGATAAAATCAATGCAACCACGGCAGCAGCCTTAAATAAAGGCATAAATCTTCCGACCATTGTCAGATGTTTTGCTTTTACCACAGGTGCCTCTACCTGAGCCAGAATACGTGCATCAAAGTCTTTTCCCAGCCCTGCCTCCTGTTGAACAGTCTGATAAACAAACAGTTCTTTGTAACGGAGCAAATGAGCAGGCACCTCTTCCTCCGAAAAGAAAGAGCGCAATTCCGATTCTTCTTCCAGAGAAGTCTCACATTGCCAGTATCGCTCTAAAAGCTGTTCTATATACTTATAATCCATATTCATCAATCTCTAAATACCTTTGTTTTACCTTTTGTCTTGCTCTGAAAAGATTCACTTTTACCTGCTCCTCTGTCAGATTCAAGATTTTTGCTATTTCTTTATAGCTCTCTCCTTCTATATCCCTCAACTGCATAATGAGCCGTTGCTTCTCAGGAAGTTCGTTAATCAGACGATGGATAATCGACATCCGTTCATTATTGACCAATTGATCATAAGGCCCGGATATTTCGGATTCTTCTTCCATTTCAGGTGTGAGTTCTACATTCTGAGCTTCTTTTTTTTGGCTTCTGTCTATAGCCAGATTTTTTGCTACAGTCAGGCAATATGCCTCTATAGATCCGAATTGTGTCCACTCTTCACGTTTATTCCACACTCTAATCATCGTATCCTGAACAACATCCTCTGCTTCGGCCCTGTCGAAAGTGATTCGGAGTGCCAAACGAAAGAGTTTATCCTTCAATGGCAATATGTCGTCTCGGAAGCTGATTTCTTGCATCTCTATTAAGTTGACGGATGAGCTGGTGAAAAGTTACAGAAGTACTCCTATTTTTTTTGAATTATTTTTTTATCCGAGTTCCCCCATCTGTATGAATAGCTGATGCTAAGGTAATTACAACCTCAGACACACCTGCATTAATTGCCTCAAAAGAATTTTCAAGCTTCGGTATCATTCCTCCCTGAATAACCCCCTCGGCAATGTAGCGTTGAAACTCGGCATGATTAATTTGGGGGATGACACTCTCATCGTCATTTTCATCACGAAGCACGCCTTTCTTTTCGAAACAATAAACCAAAGTCACATCAAAAATAGCAGAAAGGGCTTTTGCTGTTTCTCCGGCAATGGTATCTGCATTCGTATTGAGCATATTCCCTTGTCCGTCATGCGTCAACGGCGCCATCACAGGAACAACACCTTTATGAATCAGATCGGAAAGTAGCGTAGAATCCACACGCTCTACATCCCCGACAAAACCATAATCAACCTCTTTCACAGGACGCTTCATTGAACGGATTACATTCATATCCGCCCCGGTCAATCCCAAAGCATTGACACCGCGAGCTTGCAATCCGGCTACGATATTTTTGTTCACCAGCCCGCCATAAACCATAGTCACCACCTTCAATGTCTCAGCATCAGTGATACGGCGGCCATTAACCATTTTGCTGTCTATACCCAGCTGCGCAGCTATTTTCGTTGCCGAACGTCCGCCTCCGTGCACCAGCACTTTATGCCCTTCAATGGCTGCAAAATCATTCAACAACTGATTTAATGTAGCTTCTTCTTCTACAATCTTACCTCCGACTTTAATGACTGTCAGTTTTTCCTTCATCTTTTCTTTCATTACAAATTATGAGTTATGAACCACGGATTACAAGCCACGAGCTACAAGAAACGAGACTGATATCATGCAGTATTCGTAACTTGTAGCTCGTCGTTTGTTGTTTATTGTAATCCTTTCTATTTATTCAAGATAAGTATATCCATACAATCCCGAACGATAGTTGGAAAGGAATTCTTTACCTTCTTCTACCGAAATTTTTCCCTCTTTAACGGACTTTGTCACCCATGTTTCCAGGGTTCGAACCAGTTTCTTCGGGCTATATTGTACATAGTCAAGCACTTCGGCAACCGTCTCACCATCAATAATCTGTTCAATGTTATATCCCTTCTCATTGACAGAAACGTGTACTGCATTTGTATCTCCAAACAAGTTATGCATATCCCCCAGAATTTCCTGATAAGCTCCTACCAAGAATACCGCAACATAATAAGGCTCTTTCTGCTTCAAGCTATGAACCGGCATATAGTGTGCCACATTCCTGGTAGAGATAAAATTGGCTATTTTCCCATCGGAATCACAGGTTATATCTTGCAAAGTGGCCGAACGATCCGGCTTCTCATCCAGACGCTGAATGGGCATAATCGGAAAAATCTGGTCGATTGCCCAAGAATCCGGCAGTGATTGGAAAAGTGAAAAATTACAGAAATATTTATCGGCCAACAACTTGGACAACCCACGGAATTCATCGGGGGCATGTTTCAACCCACCGGCTATTTGATTGATTTCGCGAGTAATTGACCAATAAAGACGTTCGATCTGAGCACGCGTTTTCAGGTCCACAATTCCATGACTGAACAAGTCAAGTGCTTCTTCACGTATCTGCTGGGCATCATGCCACGCCTCGAGCATCTTATTCTGGTTCAGCGTATCCCAGATACCATAAAGTTCTTGTACCAGTTCGTGTGCATCCGGAGCAATCTCTTCTTCATCATCCCATTGAGGTAAAGTAGCCGTTTCGAGCACCTCGAAAATCAACACAGAATGATGTGCTGTCAAGGCCCGGCCACTCTCCGTGATGATATTAGGATGGGGAATACCGTTTTTATCACTGGCATCTACCAACGTAGAAATAGAGTCGTTGACATACTCCTGAATAGAGTAGTTCACGCTACTCTCGCTGCTTGACGAACGGGTTCCGTCATAATCGACTCCAAGCCCTCCGCCAATATCAACAAATTCAACATTGAATCCCATTGCATGAAGCTGCACATAAAATTGAGAGGCTTCCCGCAATGCTGTTTTGATGCGACGTATCTTTGTCACTTGGCTTCCGATATGGAAATGGATCAGTTTCAGGCAGTCCTTCATTCCCTTACTCTCGAGGAAATCGAGTGCTTCGAGCAGTTCGCTGGAAGTCAAACCAAACTTGCTGGCATCCCCTCCGGACTCCTCCCACTTGCCGCTTCCCGAAGAAGCCAGTTTGATACGGATACCGATATTAGGCTGCACATTCAACTGTTTTGCCATGCGGGCAATCAGTTTCAGTTCATTCATTTTCTCAACGACCAAGAAAATGCGCTTACCCATTTTTTGTGCCAGCAAAGCAAGCTCGATATAGCTTTCGTCTTTATATCCATTACAGATAATAAGAGAGTCAGAATCGGTATTGACGGCAATTACAGCATGCAATTCCGGTTTGGAACCGGCTTCAAGTCCCAGATTAAATTTCTTGCCGTGGCTGATTATTTCTTCAACAACCGGGCGCATCTGGTTCACTTTAATCGGATAGATGATAAAATTCTGGGCTTTATATCCATATTCTTCAGATGCCTGTTTAAAACAATAGGCAGTCTTTTCAATACGGTTATCCAAAATATCCGGAAAACGTACGAGCATCGGAGCCGCTACATCACGCAACTGCAACTCGTCGACCAATTCTTTCAAATCGACGGCTACGCCATCTTTCCGCGGTGTAACAACAACATGACCCTTGTCATTAATACCAAAGTATGAAGTCCCCCAACCTGTGATGTTGTAAAGTTCTTCAGAATCTTCAATACGCCACTTTCTCATTTTTCTGTTATTCAGTTGTTTTTAATAAATAATTGGACGGCAAAAATACGTATTAATCTACAGGTTGCCAATTAAATTGACATTAAATAATCGTTCCTGATATCCGTTATTTCCGTTACGTGTGTCATACAAGCCTGCCAATTGGGTAGCTTGTTTATAAAAATAATCACGCAATGCAGCTACTGAGTATATTCCGTCTGCCCGGTAAAGCGGAAATTCTTCCGGCAGGGACAAACTGACTTCTTCACGGGATTCATAACTCAAAGCCTCTACCATATCACACGAAAAACGATATTTTTTCTGCATATTAGTATTCAGGCTCCAGGGAATACAACGCTCTGCATACTCCCAGCCCCGATCCGGATGGGTCATAAAATAATAGGCAATAAACAACCCGAGATATAGCAACAAATATTCATCTTTTTCTCTCCCAACCAAGGCTTCTTCAGCCCGTGCACACATATCGGCAGCAATTTCCGGCTTCCCGGCTTTACAGGCATAATAAGCCAACTTCATATAGGCTCTCAGGTTAGCTTCATAACAAGAGACCTGTCTGGTAATTAAAGGTTGGGCACGATTATAAGCTTCCTCAAACTGCCCGGTTTCAAGATAATAATCCAACATAAAATTCAGTTCGCATGCCTCACAAGTCAGATCATCCATTTTTTCCGCCAACATTTTATCAATGCATTCTTTAGCTTTCGCGTATTCCCTCATTTTGGTATACTCCACAGACAGACGATGATAGTACGTACGCAACGAGTAACCATTTCGCAAGATACGGGTTTTATAATCTTCTCCCACTGCCTCTACCTGTTCCATCGGTATGCTGGGAAGATCGAATGTACAAGACCATATCCATTTATATTTCCATAAAATATCATCTTCATTTATCTGGTCCTTATGATTTTCATAACTGTCCAGGATTTTAGAAAACACAGCAATTTCTTCAGCATCAGCCGAAAGGAGATTTAGCTCGTAAATAAGATCCAATCTCATCTCCACAGCCCATTGTACATCTTCATTCTCGTCTGCAATGCGAATAGCTTCTCTCAGCAAATTGGCCTTTTCGCGGGGATGCAGGTTGTCGTTTTGTGCCTGCAACAGTAATTTTTGTATTTCAAGTGTATATTTCATGCTTTCGTTTAATTGAGAAAGTTTATAAAATCATTCATTTTGGCAGTCATCAATTCAGAAAGAGAGTGATTGAAAAGTTCCATCTCCTCACTGTTCACGGGATATTTTCCTTGCAAAAGCGATTGTACATACAGAATGTGCACAACATGCTGAAACAACTTGTTGTCTCCCTGGATTCTCAGCAATGTCTGCACCATCTCATTGTCGGCATTGAAAGTCAATGTGGGTGGCAAACGTTTTTTGGCATTTACCGAGCCCAATACCGCCGCCAACGGATTATTGGCGACTTTACTGTTCTCTTCTTTTTCTTCGGCTACGAATATAACCGGAGTATCCACCGGAGTGAAATGCTTCAACCGGCAAATACACCCAAAACGTTTCAAAAGTTCACTGGCTTTCGTTTCAAAAGACCGGTGCTCTTTATTACCCTCTACTTCGGCAAACTCTTCCAACAGACGGGCAGGTGAAATCTCCTCTAAAGACAATTCTTGATTAAGCCGGATATATTTTTTCAACAACGTTTCATCGAATGTATAAGCAGCATTAACTACCAGCCTGCCTTGTGCACCGGCTATTCTGCGCACTTGCCTGAAATCTTCCAGATTGCGTGTATAATAAATAGTATTATTTGACGAACGGATACTACCGAAACTTCTTATTCCCTTATTCGTCTCAAACGGAAGATAATCCATAAACAGACGAAGTAACTCATTATCTTCCGAAGCAATGGCTTTAATGTGAAAGTGATGAACATCCAGTATTTTATTAAAAACGGACCGATTGTTCTGCACCAAAGCCCGGAGATATTCCTTGATAGCGACCCCAATCTCTTTCCGGGCATCTTTCAATGAATCGTTGCTGACAAATGATTCGCGGGAGGCTGTAGAAAGCAGTCCGTCGGCATTCACCAGGCAACGAATAAAAAATGCCCAAGAAGGCAACAGATTGCAATCGTCCTCACTAAGCAACATCCGCTTCAGATATACTTTATGCGAATTACGCACAGAGAATTGCGTACGGAAAGGTAATACATAGAGTACACCTTCTATCCGTCCATGCTCTGTCCGTATAGGAAATGCATCCAGAGCAGACGATTGGAAGACCTTTGTCCCATAATCCAATAACTCTTTCCGGGTAGCTTTCGGATCAAGCCAGACGGGTGATGGGGTATTAATCAACTCTTCTTCTTCTCCACGATGTAAATAGACAGGATATGGCAAGACTTCTCCATAATTTACCAATATCTTTTTAAACACTTCGTATTCGAACAGATGAGCCCATTCATTTTTAGGCCTCAACACAACCCTTGAACCGATCTCCCACTCTTCATCGGGGAAAGTAGTCTGATAAGTACCGTCCACCTTTCCGCACCAGCAAACAGGATTTCCCCCCATTGCCGACCGGCTCTCTACCCTGATTTCATTGGTCACCACAAAACAAGACAACAAGCCGATACCAAACCGACCGATAAAATCGTCGGCATCGGGAGTATCTCTCTTTGAACTTTCACCTATCACTGTGAGGAAACGGTATACCTCCTCTTCCTTCAGTCCGATTCCGTTGTCCTGAAAGACCATCGAGCCATCCCCATTCAGGAAGACATCAATACGTCCGGAGTAATTTTCATCAATGTTGTGCAATGCAGTGATGGCATCCACACTATTTTGCAATAACTCCCGGACAAAAGTATTCGGATTACTATAAATATGCTCTGACAACAGGGCAATCATACCTTTAAGATTGACCTGAAACAGATTATTACCTTCTTTTTCCATTCTGTTTTTATCGTTGTCTTCTTCCAGTAATTTTCAAGGCTTTCGCGTTTCCGTTTTCGGCTGCTTTCTCAAACCACTCCATAGCGATCTCATCATTCTCCTCTACTCCATTGCCCATCAAATAGGCATTGCCCAATTCGAACTGCGCCTTGTCACTATTATGCTCAGCAGCTTTCATCAACCATTGAAGCCCTGCTTCCGCATCGGGCACACAGCCTTCGCCATACATCAGCATCTTACCTAAATAATAATACGAAGCCACATTGTCATTTCCGGCGGCATCATTAAACCATCGGTAAGCTTCTGTATAATTCTGTTTTACACCTACTCCGTTGTAATAACACAATCCGGTGCGATACATACTCATAACATTGCCACTGCCCGCAGCCAAAGTATAATATTTGAATGCCTCTGTTTCATTGTCTTCCACACCGATACCCATCTCGTAGCAGATTCCCAGTCCTTCATTATAACATTCTGCTTCAGCCGCTTTCTTGAAGTAGCTGAAAGCTTTCTCCGACTCGTTCAGTTTGTCATAATCGTAAAGGTAATATTCACCCATACGCAACATAGCCAAAGGTATATCATTTGCAACAGCCTTCTCGTACCATTCCACAGCTTGTTTGTTATCTTCGGGACAGGCACCGTAACCAAAGAAAAAGTAGTCTCCCATTTTAAATTGGGCATAACCATAATTTTGTTCGGCAGCCTTTGTCATATATTCAACAGCTTGATGAGGATTCTCTTCTATCCCACTACCGTATTCATAAGCCAACCCCATTTCTGTAAGACAACGGGGTTCGTTATTCTCTGCACCCTTAGTAAACCATTCAAGAGCCTTATCCGGATTCTCTTCCGTACCAATTCCATTCTTATAGCAACGCCCAAGAGCGAAGATCGCATCTCCGTCTCCCCGTTCGGCTGCCTTTGCATACCATGCAAACGCTTCTTCGGGCCGTGGCTCACCGATGACTCCCCTATCCAAATAAAGTCCTACACGATACATCGCATAAGGATACTCCTGTCCGGCAGCTTTTTGGAGCAAGTCGAAAGCTTTCTCATAACTTTGTTCCACCACCTCACCATTTTCGTATAAGAATGCCAATTCTACCATTGCAAAACATGAACCCAGCTCTGCCGCTTTTTCATAATAGGCCTTTGACTTCCCGGCATCCGTAACTCCGGAATAACCATTAGCCAAATAAAGAGCCGCCCGTGCATACCCGTCAGCATTGTCCATAGACACAGCTTTTTCATAATACTCCATAGCCTTCTGATAATCCGGTTCTTCAGAAAGCAATCCACGCTCATACATCCAGCCGATACGATAGGCTGCACTACCGGACCCCAGCTCGATAGCTCTCTCCAACAACTGACAGGCATACGAGATATTCTCTTCCACCAATTCACCGTTGAAATAAACATTGGCAAGCGTCTCGATAGCTTCTACATAATTGTCGTCGACACAGCGCTGCAGGCACATCAACCCACGTTCCACATTCTTATACTCATCATTATAAAGATAGATCAATGCTAATTCATAGGCACAATATGATTCACAATAAAGCATCCCTTTCTCCAGCCATTCAATGGCTTTAGGCATATCGAGCCACTCTTCTTCCTGATAGTTATATCCAAGGAAATTAGCTGCAGACCATACACCTGCATGCCAGGCTTTCTCCCACAACTCAAACGCCAGTTCTTTTTGCTTCCCTAGTTCCGGATAGCGAAAATAGAGAGTTGCCAGATTTTTTAAAGAATATAGATTAGGAACAAGTTCCAGCGACTTCTCATAGCATGCCGCTTCTTCAGCCACACTTCCTTCTTCTATATCAAGTGCGTCGCCCATCGCGGCATATACATGGGCACGCAGGCGATGGCCTTCGGGAAGTTCGTCAAGCAGCTCTTTTCGCATAAGCAGGGCTTTCTCTTTACTGCCGGTGTGCTGCTCGGCATAAGCCCGGTAATATTTTCCCCATAGCAAAGCTTCGGGTGAGGATAAAGCTGCAAATCGACGCTCTCCTTCTGCCCTATCCTGTTCGCAGTAGAAACCCATATAACGCCAATAAGCAACGGTTGCCTCTGCTTCCGGGCTTCCCATTTCCGCCGCTTTTTCATAGCAAGGGAATAACAGGCTGAGATCACGTTTCCCATAACGGGCTTCCGAATATTGTGCACCTTTCTGTGACCACCCGGCACCGTTGAATACAGCCACACGATCACATACACTGATCACTTTCTCCCACCAGTAGGCATACTCTTCCTCATTAAGATCCACTTCTACGTTACAATCGTATGCACTGAATATTAATTCAAAAAATCCGGCTGTCAGTGCTTCGTCCTCATGGGTGTCCAAGGCATATTCGCACACAGCAAGTGCTTCCCACCAATTTTCGGCGTTCAACAAAGTGACAGGTGTAAATTGAGGGAACCATGCGGCAGCCGGTTTTCCGGATGATTGGATACGATGGGCCAGGGCTTCGAATTTCTCTTTTAAAGTTTCCATAATTGTCTGATCGTTTTATTTATGTTGTAACACACTGACAGGCATAAAACCTCACAGCGACTGCAAGATAGTAATATTGGCCGACTGAACAAAGGATAGAGAAGAAAAAAGGGATAGCCGAAGCAGAAAATAAGGTTTCTTAAAATTTAGCTTGCTATATGTAAGTTCAAAAGTTTACGCAGTTGTTGCACGGATGTTTCAATCTGACTACGGTCTTCCAATTTGTCCGCACAGTAGATATAATTAGCCTGACGATAAAAAGGCGCGCGTTTTTCGAGTGCCTGTACGATAAAATCAAGTAGTTCGTCATCTTTCTTCCCCTGCAATATAGGGCGCTGTTGTTTGGCAACCCGCAACCGGCTAAACAATACCTTGGGGTCTACATCCAGAAAGACGGTAGTCCCCACCCGATTCATATACTCCATGTTATCGAAAAAGCAAGGCGCCCCTCCTCCTGTAGAGATCACCACATCCTCAAACTCACCTACTTCATGTAGCATGTTCTTTTCAAGTTCCCTAAAACTGGCTTCTCCCCGTTCAGAAAACAACTCTCCGACCGTTTTGTGAAAACGCTCTTCAATATACCAGTCCAAATCGATAAATGGGATGTGCAGTTCTCGTGCGAGAGCCTTTCCTAACGTGGTTTTTCCGGCTCCCATATAGCCGGTCAGAAATATACGGATCATAAGCAAACGGCATTTTCGCACAAAGATAGATATTTATTGAGAGAACACCGAATGACCCACATGGTAACTTTTCGGGTTCTTCTTCAAATTTGGTGGTAAATTCTTTATTTCTTTTTTTTCAAGTTGATTATTGTCCTTTTTGCTTTAATAAGAAAAAACAGACATCGGCTGAATAAGATAGCTCAAGCTTCGGAAGTGAATTTACGTCGTCTGAACCGGTATCTTCATCTTTATACCTTTCTTCAATTAACATTGTTAACGTCTTTTGCAGTTGGCAGGTTCTTGTGCGCAAATAACAAGCCTTTTGCATTTAAAGAACTTCTTATTCACATCCAAAGAACAAGTTTTAACTCTGTGTTAAAACAAAGCTTTTGAGGAGAGAAATCTTACTTTTTAAAGACATTGATTTTCAGATGATTTAGTCTAAGATTAGCTTCCTCACCTCACGGATGGACTCTTCGGGTGAAAGCCGGGATACTTCCTTTTTTGTCAACTATAAAAGAGGGCTTACACGTCCGAAAACTGAATTAGATTCCATGAGTAAAAGAAAACTTACCACCAAATTCGAAGAAGAACCCCAAAAAATCATTTCGATCTTCCGTCTTACACCCTCTGTTTTTCAGGCAATACGGAGGCCCATAAGCCCGCATGCCTGTGTCCATGAGCCCGAATATGCGGGCTTATGAGCACAGGCATGCAAACTCGGATAAGGATGCCGTTCTTTTTCATAAAAGACTTAATCATAACACATTGCACACAAAGCGATGTAATGCTACTCAACAAGTCTTGACCAAAGATAAAACGATATCCCCTCCTTCGGTGAAACAAATAAACCTTATTTAAATACCTTGACCCGGGTATCCAAATCTTTAAAATCTTTATCGCCAGGTCCCTGTACCGGAAGTCCAAACGGCATTTCGGCAATCAGATGCCACTCTTCAGGCAAATGCCAGGTATGGCGTACTTCTTCATCGATCAGCGGATTGTAATGTTGCAAAGAAGCTCCGAAGCCGACATCTTCCAACATCGTCCATACAGCCAGCTGATGCATCGCAGAAGTCTGCAGCGACCACCCGGGGAAGTTATCCTTATAACTGCTGAATGCTTCCTGCAATCCCTTAACGACCGACTGATCTTCAAAGAATAAAACAGTTCCGTATCCGCTTGCAAAAGAGTTGTCGATTTTGGCTTCCGTCGTTTTAAAAACTTCCGGTGGGACGATCTTTCGCAATGTTTCTTTTACGATATGCCATAATTTCTTATGATTCTCACCCAACAATAGCACTACACGAGTCGATTGAGAGTTGAAAGCAGAAGGCACATGAGTGACAGCTAAATTGACAATCCGCTCTATTTCCTCATCAGAAACCGGAGACTGGTTTGTTATCGAATAATAGGTCCTTCTGTGTTTGAGGGCCTCTTCGAAGGATTTTTTCATAAAAATACTCCTTTCTTTATTAGATTGATTCTTTTAAATTAAAACAACTGACAAACGAAAGTTGTTCGGTAATGGAATATATTCGTACCTTTACCACCCGATAAGTTGAAACATCAAATATGGGCAAACAAAAATTTTACGTTGTATGGGATGGAGTCACTCCTGGTATTTATACCTCCTGGACCGAATGTCAGCTTCAGGTGAAGGGATATGACAGTGCCAAATATAAATCTTTTGATAACCGGGAAGAAGCAGAACGAGCTTTCGCTGCATCACCTTATGCTTATATTGGTAAAAATGCAAAGAAAAAAACAACCGGACCTTCCACTGAGATGCTACCGGCAGCAGTCATAGAAAACAGCCTCGCTGTGGACGCTGCATGCAGTGGCAATCCGGGCCCGATGGAGTATCGTGGTGTCCACGTGGCAAGCCGGCAAGAAATTTTTCATTTCGGCCCGATGAAAGGTACCAACAATATCGGCGAGTTTCTGGCACTCGTACACGGTCTTGCTTTGCTGAAGCAGAAAGGGTTCGACATGCCAATCTATAGCGACAGTGCAAACGCAATCAGTTGGGTGAAACAAAAAAAATGCAAGACGAAACTCTCCCGTACGGCAGAAACTGAAGCCCTGTTTGTATTGATAGAACGCGCAGAAAAATGGCTTAAAGAAAATAAGTATACCACTCCCATATTGAAATGGGAAACCAGAGAATGGGGAGAAATCCCGGCAGACTTCGGAAGAAAATAGACTCTAAAACTTCTTCAATAAAAATGATGGATTAATCCGGAAATAGACTCCGACAGAAAAACTGGTAGTGCTACCGGGAGAAGTTAATTCTCCATTGGCACTCCGCATTGTCCCCGGGAAAAACTGATATGCATCGGCCTTCAATCCCAGTGCATAATGCTTCCCGAACATGCGGGAATACTCTATCGAATAAAACAGAGTTTGCGGTTTATCATAAGTCATACCCTCTTTCTTGGTAGATACTGTTCCGAAATAGGGAATCCCAAACATCGTAATGAAATCGTTGCAGATCCAATGCCCCATCTTTACGCGGAAGTTGCCCAAATCAACAAAAGCACTACTATAGACTCCAATGCCCTTATGATAAGGCCATAACTCACCTTTCTGTTGATAATAACCGGCAGCATCAAGTTCTACATTAACACGCTTCAAGATCCGGCGATCGATGTTCCACGTCACTCCTGCCCCTACGGCACCGTTCATCAACGTTTGTACTGAACTCTCACGAATCGTGTCGATCTCGCCTCCGCGATGTTGCGCCAATATTTGCAAAGGAATATAGCAATGGAAAGTCGAAGAATGTTAAGTTTTCAAAGTTATACCCTGCTATTGAAAATACTCTTTATCTTTGCATCAAAGATAAGATAAACAATGAAAAGAGTTATAGGTTACATTCGTGTTTCTACTGATAATCAAGACCTAGAAAGACAAAGAGTGTTGATTAGAAAATATTGTGAGAATAAGGGGTACTCTCTGTTAAGAATAGAAGAAGACTATGCCATATCTGGAACAGTCAGCAACAGAAACGGATTGAACAGTATTCTAAACATTACCAATAGCGTTGCTGACATGGTAGTAGTTAGTGAGTTGTCTAGACTGTCACGTCAAGATGATATATTTGAAACTTTGACACAGATTCACACAATCATTAGAAACGTGGATTTAGTAATACTGGACGAACCAGACAAAGTATATGAAGCAGGAAAAACTATCATTCTTTCTGATTTTTTAATGCTGGCAATCAAAGCCTATGGAGCAGCGGATGAAAGAAAGAAAATAGTAAGCCGTATGACTACAGGTAAAGACAGTAAAGTACAAGCGTTTCCGTTAATGCTTACAGACAGTAATATACCAACTGGCTTTAAGGCAGTGCCCAATCCGAATTATATAAAGGGAGCAACCCCAAAAATGCTATTGGTGGAAGATGAGGAACGTATGCAGTTAGTCAGAGATATATTTAACTATGTGGCAAACGGTCTTTCTCTAGGAAAAACGGCAGAAAAACTGAATATGCTTGGATATAGGACAGCAAGAAACAAACCGTTCTATGAACAGTCTATCAGAACAATTATAAATGATTCCATTTATAACGGTGTCAGATATTGGAAAGGCATGAAACTGAAACTTCCCGTAAAATTCGTATCAGATGAAATCTGGAATCTGGCACACAAGAAAGTGCAGGAGAACAAGAATTATAGCGGTGAGGCACAAAAACATTATAACCCGTTGAAAGGTATTATCAAGTGTCCTTGTGGACAAACCTCAATGTATGGCAGAACCTCATCCTGCATCACCTATAGATGTCTTGACAGAATAAAGATGGGAATAAAAAGCTCATGTACCAATGTTGGCATAAAGGCTGAAACTTTAATATATGCGGTGTGGAAAGATGCCAGACTTAGAACTCTGGATGAAACTTACCAAGCCAAGAGCAATGAGAAAATAGCAGAAATAGAAGCTGAAAATATAAAACTGACACAAAGCATAAAAGAAAAGGATTCTGAAATAGCCAAACTACAGTCTGATTTGAAAACAGTCATAGACAATGTTATGGCTTCCACCAATATCGCAATAGTCAAGGCATTGAATGGCAAGGCGGATTCAATAGACAGCCAGATAAAGAGTATAGAAGCGGAAAAGAAAGCCATTGATGAAGAAATTGCATCCAATAACAGAAGAATAGCGGATGAAATAAAGAGCCAGTCCAGAAAAGAACTTGACAGCCTTTCTCTGGAGGGCAAGGGAGAAATGTTCAGAGAGTTACTTAGTAAAGTAGTCTATTATTCCGTTTCTTTAAATAGCGGATTCATAGTCATTACTTATAAGAATGACTTGGAAACTATCATTGTGTATCATAACAGAAACAAGCCTTTTTTATGGGCACTTCCTATTACTTTCAGATTCAACAAGGTAAAACGTACTGTAATAGTTCCAACTTTACCAGAGCAACCTAGAATGACTTCTTTTGTCTTGGAACGTATAAAAGAGAAAGAATACACATTTAAACAGTTGCAGGAAAGTTTCAATCTGGAAGAATGGAAAATATAAAGAAAGTCCATAATTTGCAGACTTTTCTGTTATTTTGCAATATAACTAATAATGAATGTACCATGCCAGAAGAAAAACTATATCAGATAGAGGAACTTCCAGATTTGAAAGTAAATTGGACTGAAAGCTGCAAATGCCTAAATGAGCCACTATTAGAGTATGTGTGGGAAGTAGCCAACCACTTCCTGCCTAGTTATGAAGAAACAGATAAGGGAATGATACCCGTAGAATCTTCCGCACCTGCTATATTCTCCAATAGATATTTTGAAAGAAATCTGACTATTGAAGAAAAATATAAGAGAGCCAAAGAGATGGGTATGTGTAATACAACCTTTGAACAATACTCACAATCAAAAAATAGATATAGACCTTTAGATGTCCGTTTCAAGAATGAATATCTGAAATCAGAAGAAATCTTGGACGTATTAAACTCATATCATATAGATATTAGCAAATTCTGGTATCTAGCACTTTTTATAAAAGATGTGGTACTGGATAAATGCGTTGATGCCATGCCTGCTGAAACATCTAATGAACGGATTCAAGAATTGGTAGGTAGAATAAATGAAATGCCCAATGAAAAAAATGCCGAATTAATCTTCAAACTAGAGGGGAAACAAAAATATGTCATAGCAGACAAACCTACAATTAAGGAAATCGGAGTAGCCTTAGTCGTATATAAAAAACTTATGGAGAACAACGGACTCAACAGAGGGCAACTTGACTTAAAGAAAATGCTAAATGAAAAAGTTACCATAGACAAAACTCCCATGTATGCTTTGTTCACTAAAATGATGAAGTTTTTTTTAACTCCTTACACAGCAATGCCACCTTACCCCAAGTCTATAGACAAAATGTTGCTTATTTCCAGAATGATAAAGATATTGGGACTATCAGATGATGAAAGATTCTATCAAGAATGCGACCTTGCCACTAATGAAAAGAGGAACTTCTTGAAAAACCTTATTAGAAGATATGAAAATTATAAATATACTACCATTGGTGTCATTTATGGCTAATACGGAACAGACCCATTTTTAAGTGTTTAAGATTGGTGTGTTGAAAATCGTTCTCTTTTAACACACTTGTAATTATTTGATAATCAGAATATTAAATATTGTCCGATTCAAAATATTGTTTACCTTTGCACCGTCTTACAGGAGATAGGGACGAAAGTTGAAGAGAGTTCTTCACTGGGTAGCCCAACAAAAAGGATATGGAAACTTTAATAGGTATTGAAGGCTTATTTGAAAGTATTAAAAGTTTGTTGGTACGGAATTTGAAAGAAGAAGCCAAGAGATTGCGAACTGACAAAGGGGTAATAAATAATGTCTATCTGACTAGCTGTAAGCTATTCCCTTTGACTATAGGTCTGGTACAGCAGATATGTGACAAGATATGTGAAAGTGGGCAGTTCGTGGATGAACTAGAACATCTAACTGGTGGGAGGGCACTTAACCCACAAATATATTGTTCTCTCACAGGGGATAGGATAGATTTCAATTTACTCTATCACTCATAAAACGGTAAACCGTATATTCATAAAAGCCTGTTGGAAAATTTCCGACAGGCTTTTTGCATTATATTGTTTGAATCAGTATTCCACTGGTTCACAAGGGCAGCAGGATAATTGACTGCCTTTTTTATCTACTAGGTAAGTTATATAGTACCTACTTCGGTATATCTACTAGTCGCTAATATACAACCATTTAACTATCTGTTCCGAATATTGCCTATTCGTCAATAGCCATAAATATAAACTATTGTCAAAAGAAGTTCTTAAAGTCACCATCCTTATCTGTTAGCTTACTGACAGAAGAAAATAACGGCAATATGGCGATATAGGTAAGCTGGCTATAGAAAGTGCCCCTTTGATTAGGTACACCGCCCAGAGGTGAGTATAATCGTACAGAGATAAAAAGATTGGAATTACCACGAGCAGGGGTATAACCAGAATTACATAAAGTAACTCAAACACCATAGATTTTACAGTATATAATGAAACTAACTTAAAACAATTCAATTATGAAGTATTACACCTTTGAAGAGTTAAAACAGATGGCTTTTAGTGAGGGCATTACCGGCAACAAGGTGACTATCGGTATATGGGCTAAAATGAAAGGCTTTCTAAAGAAAAAGAAGCAGATGAACAAGTAGCGTATTACACTATATTTCAAGATTGGCAATATTAAATGAGTGCTATCTATAAATGATAGCATATTTTTTATTTTTAGGTGGAACTTTTTTTCACCGAGCTTTCCTTAGAATAAATTATATGACAGGTATATAAAAAGCTAGCATATAAAGAAATAGATGGTATGAAGTAATAAAGATGATAAATCATAGTCCAAGATAACAAAAGTGGAACATTTTTCTATAAATGTATCATAAAGGTGATATTTCTATAGAAAGCTAAAAATGAATATCAATGAAGAATATAATAGAATTTGGAGAGGGGATTACCTACCTCAATGAAGTGACAGAATATAAATTAAACGGAATACTGATTAAAGACAAGTTTAGTTTGCCCAATGGCATATTTAACAAGGTACTTACAGGATGTGGTGGTACTACTATAGCCTTGGAGGATAACAGAAAGACGATTATATGCAGTCCCAGAATAACATTACTTAAAAACAAACATGGGCAATATCCTAACACTATGTTGGTTATTGGCGGAATTAATAAGTCCGAAATAGTCAACTACATTAATAATATTGATATACCCAAAATATTAGTTACCTATGATAGCTTGTATAAGGTATTGGATATTATAACAGATATAGATAACTGGCATATAGTAGTGGATGAATTTCAATGCGTATTAACAGACAGCAGTTTGAAGTCTGTTACGGAGATGAATTTTCTGCATGGGCTTACAGGGATTAAGAATATTACTTTTATGTCTGCCACACCATTACTGAATAAATATATAAGTCAGATGGATATACTAAAAGATATGCCTTATTATGAATGCAAGTTCACTGATACATATAAGGTCAATGTGTTCAGAAGAAAGGTGAATAAGCCTATAAACAAGGGAATTGAAATAATAGAAATGTATCAGAAAGGTAATTTTCCGGCATTGGAAACAGGTGAAACAAGCAGGGAAGCCGTCATATACCTTAATTCAGTAAACAACATCATTTCATTAGTCAAGACAACAAAACTACAAAGTAATGATGTCAATATTATATGTGCTGAAAATGAAGACAACAGGACTAAAATTAAAAAGAGCTTGGGAAATGGTTTTGATATAGGCAGAATACCGCTAAAAGATGAAAAGCCCAAACTTATCACGTTATGCACTTCCACTGCCTATTTTGGAGTGGATATGTATTCTGGTAATGCACTTACATTCGTCATAAGTGACTGTAACAAGATAAATACCACTGTGGATATAAGTACAGAACTGGTTCAAATAGCAGGAAGACTAAGAAATGCGGACAACCCGTTTAGATATTATATATACTTTATTTATAATACAAACAGGGAAGAACTTGATGATATTGAATTTAATAATATGATAGATACTAAAACTACTGTTACATTATAGGAGATAGAGAGTTATAACAATGCTCCTAAAGAGTTAAAGGAAAAACTTATCAGAGATAACAGACGAAATATATCCATAATGAAATTTGAAGACAGCTATACCTATTATACTGGAACAAAGTTCGCATTTAATAAAATGGCATACCTCAATGATATATTTGTTTATGATACGCAAAGGAATAATTATCAAGACGGTATTGCTGTAAAGAAATCAATTAATGAAACAAGAAATTTGCAGACTTTAGGGAATCAGAAATTTAGTGCAGTAACCAAACAGTTGGATATAATAACAGGTAATGAAAGTTTTGAGGACTTGATGAAATCATATTGTGAAGCAAAATAGAATAAATATAGTTTTGCTATTTTCTATATAGAACAAAAAGATATTAACATAAAGCATTATTATGATATGCTTGGAAGCAAACGAATCAAGTCATTAAGTTATAAAGAAAGCAATTTGAAGAATGAGATAAAGAACAAGAACAATGACAGTAAAGTAATACATGAACTGGATAAACTTAATATCAATACGTTTATAGAATGTTCAAAACTAAAATTTATCTTACAGGATATTTATAATAAGCTGGGGTTGAAGAAAACGGCAAAAGCTACAGATATAACGAGATATTATGTTAATTCTATCCTTGTATCAAAACGTATTAATGGGAAGAAATATAAAGGATATGAACTACATAAATAATTAAGTAGATAACACATATAAACATTTAAATCTATATAATTATGAGCTTAAATATCAAAAATGGGGATATGTATAAGTTTATTGATTATACTTGGAATCCCATCAAAGGCAAATGCCTGCACGATTGCAGCTATTGTTACATGAAAACAATACCACAGTATCAGCACCTCTTATTGGCAGAGAATGAGTTTAAAACAGACTTGGGAAATGGAAACCGTATTTTCATTGGTAGTTCTACAGATGCGTTTGCGGAAGATGTTCCGTCTGAATGGATAGTACGAATTTTGGATTATTGTTATCAGAATCATAATGCGGAAGCCCCCAACGCTTATCTATTACAGTCCAAGAACCCCAAGAGGTTTTTGGAGTTCATCGACCATCCGATTATGGAACGTGTAATATTCTGCACGACCATTGAAACCAACCGTTTCTATCCGGAGATAATGAACAAAGCTCCAAGAATTGAGGAACGGGTGGAAGCTATGGAAGAGATAGCAAGGCTTGGACGCCCCACAATGATAACGGCAGAACCTTTGATGCAGTTTGACCATGAAGAAATGGTGTCTTTTATCAGAAGATGCAGCCCCAAGTTGGTGAATATCGGAAAGGAGAGCAAAGGGAGGGTCAAGCTGCCAGAGCCTACCCAAGAAGAAGTCCAGCAACTCATTGCGGAACTGAAATCGTTTGCCAATGTGAACGTGAAAGACAACGCTTTGATATGGCGCAAGTAACGGCAGAGAAAGAAAGTTGGAGGAAACCTGCAATATGGCGGAATCCAACTTTCGTTTTTTATTAGAGTTATATAGCCTATACTTTATAATATTCCACATACAGCCAATGATATTAAAAAGACTACCTGATTAAAGAATCACCTATATGCAGTTTAGCTAAAAATCAAGAGAACAGATATATAAGGTACTTAATACAGAAGTCCCCCTCCCCATTCAGCCAGTGACCTAAAATATATAAGAGTGGCTGTAGCGACGGTCTACAACCCGATTAGTCCCCCCTCTGTATATTGATATAAAAAAGAATTATTAATCATTTAAACTTTTATCAATATGAGAAATTTAGTTATCATGCCAACAGAGAAAAGAACTTTGAATTTAGGTGAGTATGCAGAAGAAGCCACTATAATTGTGGAAGAAACTGCAAAGCCTAGTGTTACCTTTTTGGAAGCAAATACAGATTCTATCACACTGGAAGAACTTGCAAACAAATGTGTTGTGCCTACTTGGGCAAACCAAGAATTAACCATTGCACACCAAGACTTTATTTCTTGTGTGCATGAAGCTGCAAGTACATTCTATGCAGGTGAAAAGATGAGCTTTCCAGAAATAAGAGTTTCACATATAGTACGTGGTAGAATACCGTCCGCACTAGGCAAGAAAGCAAGTGAACTGTTAGAATGTGAAAAGACACAATTCTATCAAAGGCTTGCATTTGCTTTTACTGTTCCAACTATTTTTGAAACAATAAGAGGGCAAAAACTTGAATTGTGCATAGGTGGGGTAAGAAATTACAGTGACTTGAATCTGTACCGTTCTTCCAAAGGCTTGGAGAAATTTTCTTGTTTTATAGGTTGGAGAATGAAAATTTGTTCTAATCAAATTCTTACTGGTGAGGGTGTGAGATTCAACATGGAAGTAACCAATATCAATGAGCTTTACAGAAATGTACTGGAATTGTTTAACAGCTTCAATGCAGCCAAAGAAATACATTTGATGCAAACATTATCAGACACTTATCTATCTGAAACACAGTTTGCACAAGTGGTAGGCAGAATGAGAATGTATCAAGCACTTTCACCAGCAAGACAGAAAGCAATACCAAGACTTTTAATCACTGACAGCCAAATAAATAGTGTGTGTCGTGATTATTACACAAATGAAGTGTTTGGAGTGAAAGATAATGCTATATCTCTTTTTGATTTTCATAATTTACTCACCCAAGCAAATAAGATGAGTTATGTGGACGCTTATTTACAACGTGGGGTAAATGCTACAGAGGTAAGTGTTGGATTAAACAATGTATTACAAGGACTGGATAATAAATATTCTTGGTTCTTGGGCTAAACTAACTAATAGGGCATCTATTTATTAGGTGTCCTTTTTTTATTCACTTAAAAATACTACAAAATGAATGATAATGAAAAACTAGTACTATGGAGCATACTAGTAGTACTGTTACTAATAATAATTGGTATTATAAATCCCTTTTTGCTGATACTGATTTTATCCATCTTTATTTATATACAATCATAAATACTCACTAATATACAAAGTGAATGTTTTGCTATAAATCAACATGTTAGCTAATTGGCTAGTATATTGGTAATGGTGAAACATTCACTTTTATTTATTTACATATAAAACAGAACATTATGAGTTTAAAATATTCAAGCACTACAGCAGATTATTTAGTTTGGTCTGATGCAATGAATTTAATAAGAAAATTGGCTAAAGATGGGAATTACAAAATTTCACTTCTTATAGCTTTAGGGTGTTTCACAGGTTTAAGAATATCTGATATTCTAGCTTTGAGATGGAAACAGATATTAAATACCAGTGAATTTACAGTAATAGAGAAAAAGACAAATAAGGTGAGAACTATTAGGATAAATGCCCAACTTGGGCAGCACATTAAAGAATGTTATGAACAGATAAAGCCAATAGGGATTAACTCACCTATTTTAGTGAGCCAAAAAGGAACTGTTTTCACTATCCAAAGAATCAATGTGATACTAAAAGAGGTGAAAAAGAAGTACAAATTAAAGATTAAGAACTTTAGCTGTCATTCACTTAGAAAGACTTTTGGCAGACAAGTTTATAATATGAATAGTGATAATTCAGAACTAGCCTTAGTTAAACTTATGGAACTGTTTAATCATTCCAGTGTAACCATTACTAAAAGATATTTAGGTTTAAGGCAGGAAGAACTACTAAATACTTATGACTGTCTAAGTTTCTAATCTATTGGAATGTGACAAAGTTTGAAATTTCTGAACCATTTACAGAAATAGAAAGTTTTGTCACATTCTGATAGTCCTATGCAATCCAGTTCCGAAATGAAGTGAAAACTGTCTTTTTAAAAAGGCATGGTACGGCTTGTAGTTTATGGTATGTGTGATTTTTGGGAACTACTAATAAGGTTTGAATGGTCGTGCCAATCTGCAATATTAGCTATAATCTTTCTAGCTAACAGTAAGTATGAGTTCCGTCTTATATGCCCACCTCTAATTTTTACACCGCAATGAAGCTACAACTAAAAGAAGCTGATACTAGCTAATTACTTACTACAGATATGTTTTGGAACACTTGGAACTGCATTTATCAGTGTTTTATCTTTAGCTATTCAAAACCTTTCATTAACTTTGCAGCAATTTCAGAGGTCTTAATGTGTTAAGACACTGGAAGGACATATTTTAGTAAAAGGGCGTTTAGCAAAGTTATCCTTCACTTGAATCTGGACAATTCTTGACTGTGGATAATGAGCAAGAAGCGTCTGCGTCTATGGTATTTTATATCCTAGCTATAGGAATATCATATCATTAGGCGTGGACTTTGCTTATTATACAGTCAGGGCAGTCCAGAGCCTAAGTGGAATAATAAGTTAAAGTTTCCACGCCTTATTTTTATCCGCTTCTATCTGGAAACTGGGAAGCATGGATTTAAACAAGATGAAAGCCTACTTATTGGATATTCCTAACAGATACAACAGATTCAGTAAAAATCTGGATGTTAAGACTATTCTATGTAATAAGTCTTGGTTGATATTTAATGATTCTGGAGATAAGGAGTTATATATCTTTCAAGAAAACGGCTCTCTAATTACCTCTGTAAATGGTAGTGTTATAAATGCTACGTGGCAATATATTTCTGCGAACAATTCCTTAGTAATTTCTTTCAAAGAACAATCTTATATGCTTCATCCATCATTCAAGGATGATGTTATATTTGCCTTGCAACAAGATGGAACAGAGAGGTTTGTCTTTATGATAGAAGAAAATCAAAGCAACTTCTTTCATCCAAAATCACTAAAAGAGCTTACCGCCTATTTTGAGAACAAAGAGCGTAGAAGTATAGAAGAAAGGCAGCAAGAAAAAAGAATCTTGTTGAAACAACAAGAAACCAAACAAAAAGAAAGAAGAGAATTTCAGATAGACCAGAAAAGACGAAGAAAAGAGGAAGAACGAGAAGAGGAAATTTTGAAGAGTTGTAACTATTACTTAAAATTCGGCATAATTGCAGGGAGTATATTCGTGATATATACAGTTCTGTTTATTATTTATTATCCTCCAACACATAGCCTTAGAAGTTTTATAGATATGCTTTTTACATTCTGTTCTTCAATATTACTTTTTAGTATCATTGCTATGATAATTGATATTAGATTAAGAAGCAGAATACTTAGACGCTATAAATAATATCCAGTGATTTAATCAACATAATTAATAACTTAAATATCAAACAGAAATGAAAACTTTTAGATTAATTGGAATGGCTTTATTAGCCGTAGTAATGAGCATGAATTTCACTTCTTGCAGTGATGATGAACCTAGTAAAAATGATGATGGTGTGATTACCAATCAAAAACAACTTGTTGAATTAAGAATGACATACGAAGATGAGGTATCTATTACTGAATATTCCTACGATAGCAATGGTAAGCTAGTATCAGCTACAAACACAGAACGATACGATGGTAGTACACACACCAGTACTTATACAGTCACTTGGGGAGCAAACAAAATCATTGAAAGCAGAAATGGAGAGGCAATCACATATACATTAGAAAATGGATTGATAACACATACTTCTGATAGTGACGGAGGAGATTTAGATAATACAGACTTTACTTATAATGCAAACAATCAGCTAGTAAAATTGCAATATGACGAAGAGGACTATCTGTCTTACACATGGCAAGGTGAAAAATTAACTAAAATGGCATGGAGCTTTAGCGATGAAGATATTCACGAATTGTCTTATAGCGGAAAAACTTGTAAAGGCTATCTCCCGATAATGGTATGGAGTGTGGATGATTTGCGTCCGTTATTAGAAGCACATCCCGAATTGGCAGGAATGAGATGCAACCAGCTTCCAGACAAAGTATATAGTAAAGATGAATACAACGAAGAAACAGAACAATATACCTATACATTTGATAAAGACGGATATGTGGAAAGCTGTACTGAGGTATCTACCTACAAACGCTTAGACATTGATGATACAAGGACGGAAACCACAATTTATACTTTCAAATGGGAATAGTCTAGTGAAACTATAACTAATGCAAAAAGCCAACCTACCCATTTGAAGTATGCACTTCAAACAACGGATAAGTTGGCTTTTATTATATCTATTCTATTCAGTTGATTTCAAACATGGCATTTAACTTAATTTCTCTATCCTTATCCCATAAGGATTTAGTTATACGATACTTACCTTTTGTTATAGGATAATATTCAATAGGAAAACTAAAACAATAGTAGTAAGCAGCAAGAAAAGGCAATTCTGCAAAATAATTAGTATGTTTTTTCTTGTCAAGTATTATCCATTGGCTATTTTCCCATTTTTCCAAGTTCCAAGCTGAATCATAGCCCAAAGAAAGATGTTTCGGATTTGATACAATAGCAAAAACTTCTTTAGTTTCTACAGTATAATGTCCTTTTATTATTTCCATCTGGATTTTTGATTTTAATGTGTCACTACAATATACAAGACTTGAACCGGATTCTTTGATAGTAAAACATTCAACTGAATTATTTACTGTTTGCTGTGTGCATCCTACAAATACAAAAATGCAAATGATAATATGTATAATATTAAATTTCATATATTCAAAATTTTATAATAAGCTATACTGCATATTCATTCTTCTATTGATTTAATAACACTATCTGTTTTTAAAACATTATCGTCATTAGGTAGTTTAAATATTACTGGAAATGCCATCTTAACTTTAACGGGTACTCCATTTAGTTTTCCAGCTTTCCATTTAGGCATAATTGAGACAATCCGTAATGCTTCTTTATCTAAAGAGGGTGATATACTTTTTAGTATTTTAGGTTGTGTTATTGAACCGCTTTCATCTATAACAGCTTGTATTACAACTTTTCCTTGTATTTTCTTTTCCAATGCTTCACTTGGATATTGCAGATTATCATAGATAAAATCTAACACTGCTTTATTCCCTTTGGGAAACTCTGGCGGTATATCTGTTGCTATTTGATAAATATCTGTTTTTTCCTCTTCTACCACTGGCACATATTTAATAGACACTGGTGTTTCATAATTCACATGAATAGTTTCTGCATTCGGTACATCAATAGTTTCTGCAATCGGCTTTACTATTTGAATACTGTCAAAGTTTACCATTCCCTTTTTGGAAGATTTACTAGTGCAACCAATAACAAGACAGCTAAATAATATAAAATGCAATATTCGGATTCTCATAAACATAAAGCTTTAAATAACACATTACCATCTTCAAATATAGCAAAAATCATTATAAAAACTAGCGTAAAATATGAATTATGAGATTCTATCCCAAAAACAGATAATTAAGGCAACAAAAAAGCGATACTTGGCACAATACCAAATATCGCTTTTTTCAGTTCTGAACACTTAAATTATTAACATCATCTTTTAGACTTCACCGTAGGGATAAGCCCGATAGTAGAGAAATAGTTTCGCATTATTTCTCTGTTAACAATAGGTTTCTTTATTAATTTTTTCATAGCTATAAAATTTTAAGTTTCACATATACAACAGTATTCTGGATTACAGAAGAATCAAAATGAAAGCATACGATATATTTCGTAATATACTGTATTTCTTTATTTTAAGCAAGGTATAACTTTGAAAAGTCAAATAAGGGGCATTCAACTTGAACCGTGTAGATAATCCGACAGTAAAAGCTTCCTGATGAGTATCATCCCGAAAGATAAAACTCTGCCAATCAATCCAAGCATCCAGATCGATCCAGGGAGCACCTGCCAATACCTGAAAACCCGTCTCCGGATCGGCAGTCAAATTCAACTCCGGATTATACAAAGGTGCAATCAGTCCATGATTGGAGCCTCCATATATATTCCCTAAAATCAAGTCTACTGATTTCATCGATATTTGTGCCCGGAAAAAAGGCAAAAGATGAGCACCTTTCTGATATTGTTCACCTTTCCACAGTGCTATGTCTTGATAAGAAACACTCGGATATCGATAAGCCCCACTAAACCACAACATATGGACTCCTCCTTCCAATTTGATATTCTTCAAAGGATAATATACAAATTTGGGTTGTATCCAGAGTCCCGGCAATGAATAGCCTTTTATCACTGTACCGGCAAATTCATTGTCTTTGAAAAAGCTGATATTGTCCAACTCCAGAAGAAGTTCTCCTTTTCGTTCGGGGCTTATTTTATAATCGGTACGGCAAACTCGCTCTACCAGTTGCGCCTTTGCGGGGATAACTCCTCCTATAAAAACTAATACTAAAAGGCATCTACATAAATATTGCCATTTTTTTGTCATGTCTATAGTGACTGCATATCATTCAGTCGTTTATAATATCCGTTTTTAGCCAATAATTCTTCGTGTTTTCCGCGTTCTACAATTTCCCCTTCGTACAGCACACAAATTTCATCTGCATTTTTGATGGTAGAGAGGCGGTGGGCAATAGCAATCGTCGTACGTGTTTTCATCAAACGCTCCAGCGCTTCCTGTACCAAACGCTCTGACTCAGTATCCAAAGCGGAAGTAGCCTCGTCAAGAATCAAAATGGGAGGATTCTTCAAAATGGCACGGGCTATGCTGATGCGCTGGCGTTGGCCCCCGGAGAGCTTGCTGCCCCGGTCACCGATATTAGTATGGTAACCGTCTTCTTTCTCCATGATAAAATCGTGTGCATTGGCTATTTTGGCGGCCTCAATCACCTGCTCCATAGTCGCGTTCTCAACGCCGAAAGCAATATTATTGAAGAATGTATCATTGAACAAAATAGCTTCCTGATTGACATTTCCTATCAGGCTGCGCAAATCAGAGATACGAACATCCTTGATATTGACTCCGTCTATAGTAATCGTCCCTTCCTGCACATCGTGATAGCGTGGCAATAAATCTACCAACGTAGACTTTCCTGAACCGGACTGCCCAACCAAAGCAACGGTTTTACCCTTGGGTACAGTCAGGTTAATATGTTGAAGTACTTCTTTCTTCCCATCATAACTGAAAGAAATATCTTTGAACTCGACTTGTTCTTCCAACCCATTCAACGGTTTCGGGTTCGGAATCTCCACAATCTTATTTTCTGCTTTCAGTATCTTATCGACACGCTCCATAGAAGCCAGTCCCTTAGGGATATTATATCCGGCTTTCGAAAATTCCTTCAAGGGATTGATAACGCTATAAAGAATTACCATATAAAAGATAAATGTAGGAGCATCAATGGAAGAGTGATTTCCTAATATCAGTGATCCGCCAAACCACAATACAACCACAATAAGCAATGTGCCCAAGAATTCACTCATCGGATGTGCTAATGCCTGACGCATGGCAACCCTATTGGTAGCGTCACGAAACTCATTACTGCATTCCGTAAAACGATTTATCATTTTTTGCTCGGCGATAAAAGCCTTAATAATACGGAGTCCCCCCAAAGTTTCTTCAAGTTGAGACATCGTATCACTCCATTTAGCCTGCGCCTCAAGTGATTGCCTCTTTAATTTTTTACCTACTTTACCCATGATCCATCCCATACCCGGAACCACTAACAATGTAAACAAAGTCAGTTGCCAACTGGTGATAATCAACGTTCCAAAATACATGACAATCAGAATCGGATTCTTGATCAACATATCCAATGAACTTGTAATCGAGTTTTCAACCTCACCCACATCACCACTCATACGGGCAATGATGTCTCCCTTGCGCTCTTCTGAAAAGAAACCCAATGGTAAACTCATCACTTTAGAATAAACCATGATGCGGATATCACGAACGACTCCCGTACGCAAAGGAATCATCACTGCGGAAGAAGCAAAATAGCACGATGTTTTCAATAAAGTCATGAATGCCAGGAACAAACCCAAAAACAGCAATGTAAGAGAAGGACCGTTTATTTCAATCATCCGAGTCACATAATAATAGAAATTATTCACAGCGATGTCCTTCAAGCCCTCTCCCGCAGCATCCCAAGGAATAAACTCATAGACTTTATTGTCCATCTTGAAAAGAATCTGAAGAATCGGAATCAATAAAGTAAACGAAAATATATTAAAAACAGCCGACAGCAAGTTTAAGAATACAGCCCATCCCAGAAATTTCTTGTAAGGCGACACAAACCGCCGCATGAGTTGAAAGAATTCCTTCATTATATCTTATTTATGTTTAGGGCACAAAGATAACAGAAAATCTTTAGTGAATTTATAAATCATCGCATAAACCTACACTATATTTCTTACTTCAAGCCCAATAACTAACATTTGTTATCGAAATAATAACCAATATATTAAAACAGATCATTCCATTTTCAATCACTCTCCACTACAAAAGCTATCCCCCTATTAATTCCAATCAAAGTCACATATAGCAAAAATTATAACTCGCCGACAAGAACAAACAGTGCTGTTACACTTACATTTAGACCCCAATTTAGTTTTAGAACCTCTAAATATTATAAAAGTATCCCACTTTTCTCCATTTTTTAGTAACATTCTAATATAAACGTTCTATCTTTGCACAAACTATATAAAATATAGAATATAGCAATTACCTAAACCTGCTTAAAAGAATGGAAGTAAATAAACCTCTGCCGCTTATTAGCATCATTGTGCCTATATACAATATAGCAGAATATGCTTCTGAATGCATACAATCCTTAATCAATCAGACCTACAAAAATATTGAAATCATCTTGGTAGATGACGGCTCAACCGATCATTCGCCTGTTATCTGCGATGAATTTGCCGAACAAGACGAACGGATTAAAGTTATCCATAAAAGAAACGGAGGACTCAGCGATGCACGTAATGCAGGGTTAGACGTGGCTACGGGAGAATACATCGGTTTTGTTGATGGCGACGACTGGGTTGATGAGGATATGTACGAGACCCTATATCGCTTGATAGACGAGCAGCAAGCTGATATTTCAATTTGTACACACTATACAGAACTGCCCAACAGAACAAAAGTAAAATATAAATCAAAAAAGACAAAGATTTTTAGTTCTCAAAAAGCAATAGCGACTTTAATTGAAGACAAAATAATCCAAAATTATATCTGGGAGAAACTATTCAAACGTGAATTGTTTACAGAACTCCGTTTTCCGGTAGGATGGAGTTTTGAAGACATAGCTTTATGTTATAAAATATTTCATAAAGCCCGGAAAATCGTTTTATTGCAGACTCCTAAATACCATTATCGGACCCGACCGGGCAGCATTACAAACAGCACACGTAATCCGCTCAAAGAGTTTCAATATTTGCAAGCGTTACATGGGCAATTTCAGTTTGCTGCCGAAAATAACATAAAAGTAAGGAAGCCCAAAAAGTTGGTTCAAAAAACGTTTCATTTTATTAATCACATTATTATTTTGCCGCCTTCTTCGTTAAAGAATAAGTATATCAATGATGCTTTCGAAATAGCACATACTTATGATTATTTAAGGAATTGGGAAATAGGAGTTGCAGCCACCCTAAGACGCTTTTTCGTATATAATTATTTTAATGTATATGCCTCAGTAATTATCACCTACAGAAAATATATTCCGGCAAGAACGGTAAAATCGACAACAGAATTCTTCTTTGTAAGACGAGTGGCAACCTCTTTGGCTACGGCTATGAGATCAATTCTTTATATCTAAACAATAAGAGCAATATAAAAGTCCTTTATTTCAAAATAAGTATTACATTTGTATCATCCTCACCTTGGAAGAAGCTGTAACATAAAGCTTTTTCCGGTTTTAAATAATAACTGAACTAAGATGAAAACAACTCTTATTATCTCTACTTACAATCGACCGGAGGCTTTGTCCGTATGCCTGGACAGTGTTCGTTTCCAAACCGTTATGCCCGACGAGGTCATTGTTGGCGATGATGGCTCCACTTCAGAAACCAAAGATTTAATAGAGTCTTTCAAAAAGGATTTCCCGGTGCCTCTTATACACTTATGGCAAGAAGACAAAGGTTTTCGCTTGGCTATGATGCGCAACAAGTCTGTTGCGGCAGCAACAGGAGATTATATCATTGAAATAGATGGAGATATCTTCCTCCACAACAAATTTGTAGAAGACCACAAACGATTAGCGAAACCAGGACATTATTTGAGGGGAACCAGAGTGAATCTGGGGCAGAAACTAACAGAAGAAATCTGTAAATCAAGAGTAAACCGAAGAATTTATCCTTGGACAATCGGTATACAAAACAGGGCTGAGACAGCAATTCACTCTACACCGGTTTCTAATTTCTTTGCTGACAGATACAAAAAGAACGTATCTTCCGGACTGGGATGCAACATGTCTTTCTGGAGATCCGATTTTCTGGCAATTAACGGATATGATGAATTTTTTGAAGGCTGGGGAAAAGAAGATGATGACCTGACTCACCGTTTACAACGGAAAGGCTGCAAAAAACGTTCTTTAAGGTTCGCCGGCATCGTATATCATTTGTGGCATGGACACGAAAGCATGGAAAGTGACCAGAAGAATGCAGAATATTTCCGGAAAAACAATGAAAAGAATATAGTGTACTGCGAAAACGGAGTAAGTAAATACTTAAAACAAGAATAAAAATGGGTGACAGTCTGGTATATAAATTGCGTAGTGGGAAACCGCCTAAATTCATCTACTTCGCTTATGATATGTTGAAGATGGCTATTCCCTCCTATCTTTATAGAATGCAGCTGAAGAGAACAATCGCCCAACTATCAAAACGTCCGGACAGGGCCTATATTGAAGAGCGTGTTAGTTATTATAACAGGTTATCCGGAAATAATCATCCCATCCCGCAGGGAACGCATGTAGAAAATAAAATCAGGTATCTGATATACAGAGGAAAGTTAGGCAGCTACAAAATGTCATACTTTCACAAGGCCTACTTTTTTGATGCCAGAGAATATACACGTTGGTTCAGTCCTGATTTAAGATGGCAATATTGTCCGGGAGATGTTTATTTCACACCGGATTCACCCACCATTGTAAAAAGCAGATTGTTGGCCGGTGATAACCAAAACTCCGTTATCCTAAAATTAGATGCACTTCGCCATTTTATGTTTGTAAATGATAAAAGATCTTTCACAACCAAAAAGGACTGTGCCATTTTTCGTGGTAAGATCCGTGACAGTCGTATCCGGACTCAATTTATAAAAATGTATATAAATCATCCTCTATGCGACTGCGGAGTAGTAGGTCACGAAGCAGGCATACCTCAGGAATGGATGGTTGCCAAGAAGACGATCCGGGAACATCTGGAATACAAATTTATTCTGTCACTTGAAGGGAACGATGTTGCATCTAACCTGAAATGGGTCATGTCTTCCAACTCTATTGCGGTGATGACCCGCCCTACTTGCGAAACCTGGTTTATGGAAGGAAAACTAATTCCCGACTACCATTACATCGAAATCAAGAATGATTTCTCTGATTTTGAAGAGAAACTCACTTATTACATAAACCATCCGGAAAAGGCTCAACAAATAATCGATCATGCCCACGAATATATAAAACAGTTCCAGAACAAGAAACGGGAAAGACTCATTTCACTTCTTGTTTTAGACAAATATTTCAAAGCGACTGGACAAAGCGGAGAAATGTAATAACTACAAACCATAAACTCAATCACCATGATACACATTGCATGTAACATCGACTCTAACTTTACGATTCACTGTGCTGTAACCCTGACTTCATTGTTCGCCAACAATCGTAATTCTGAATTTTGTGTTCATATCATAGCCAGTACTTTGCCGGAGGCCGATCAAAAAGCACTTTCCAGCATTGCAGAGTCATACGGAAACAAAATCTGTTTTTATTTCCCGGAAAAAGATCTTTTAAACAATTTTTCCATCAAGAAAAGTGGAAACAGAATTTCGATTGCAACATACTATCGTTGTCTCTTATCCCGGATACTGCCTGTAAATATTGACAAAATCCTATATATAGACTGTGACATTGTGGTCCTGAATGATATAAGTGAATTCTGGAATACAGATATTACGCAATATGCAATAGGATGTATAGAAGATATCGGTAGTGACGAAGAGGAATACTATTCCCGTTTGCAATACGACAAGAAGTACTCTTATTTTAATGCCGGAGTATTATTGATCAACCTGAAGTATTGGAGGGAACACAAAATAGACGAAATGTGCGAACAGTATTTTCTGGCACATTCCGATCGTATCCGGTTCAATGATCAAGATCTTCTCAATGCACTGTTGTATAAGGACAAATTATTCGTACCTTTCCGCTGGAATGTGCAAGACACGTTCTACCGCCGAACTTACAGCCACAAGGTGAAAGAGCATAGCGGCTTAAAAGAAGCTTTACTGCACCCGGCAATTCTTCATTATACCAATAAAAAGCCATGGAATTATGACAGTATGCACCCTTTGAAACAAGAATATTTTAAATACCTCGACATGACACCATGGAAAGGAACACGTCCTATTATTGACTTTCAGACACGTGTCATCACCGGATTCAAAAGACTCCTCTACATAACAGGAATAAAAAAATCAAAATATATTAATCTGAAAGACTATGAGCTTGCTCAATAAGTTTCAAACAAGTTTGTACGTCAAAGCCACGAGCTTTGGCGTACTCTTCGGCTAATATGGCAAACATCTCATGAGTACCGGGAAGACGCTCAAAATTTTTACATCCCGCTTCTATACCCACATTTCCAAAACGCATACGGTTTAAATCGATGATCTCCACTTCTACTTTTTCATCAATTGTTCGAAAAAGAATGTTACCGGCAGAGTAATCCTTGTGCAACAGTCCATTCTCATGCAACATGGCTGTAGTCCGGGCTATGGCACGTAAGATCTGCTCCTGATTCGGAAACACCGTTTTTTCAAAGTCACGATATGTATAAGGACAATCTGACTTCAAACACACAAAATAACTTCTACCGAACAAAAGCCATGAACCTGTAGAATAATATCCCACAGGCGCCGGTGATCCGATACCCAATTTACGGAGCATCAAAGCATAGGAATACGAACGTTTGGCCTTTGAGGCACGAAAAAAATTATAGATAATACGATTCAACAGATGAGGTAATTGGTAGGACTTTACAATCAGCTTCTTACCCTCTACATCAAACTCTTTAAGCTCGTTACGTCCTTTGTAAATCACTTTCCCCCCTGTTTCGAATACAGTAGGGAGCTCATGTACAAACGAAGATAATTCCTGAAAATCAGGGTTTACACCAATTTTCGTCAGCCTCTTTGTCATACCATCAAATTTTATCTAATCCTTTAGTAAATTTCAACCAGTAATATTTAAGCGGATTAGTATATTTCAACTGTTTCCACGGACGGCTACTATGCGGACGGTGCCAAACAGTCAAGGTAGTAAACAGATAGTTAACAAAACCCTTTTCAAGAGCCTGATGAGAAATGGTCACATCAAACCAGTTTTTCTCCGGGTTCAGAGAATGGAAATCAAAAGCACGTAAAAAGTCAGTCGTCAGCAAAGAGCAGCAGAAGCTAAGATGCTTCTTCTCCGGGAAGACTTGATTCTCTTTGCCTTTTGCATATAAATAGGGATAATTGATCACCTCATGTTCATCTACTGTCACCGCGGCAGCTATACCGCAATCTTTGCGAGCCTGCGCACCATCAAAAAGAGACTGTAAAGTATGTTTCTTCACAATCACGTCAGATTCCACGATCAACAATCCCGCTTCGGCGGCAATGGCCTTCTCTTGTGCCATCTGGAGCACCAGCAAATAATTGGGAGAAGGATGAGAAGTGATCTCGGACAGATTGACCAATTCAAATCCCATCTTAAGGGATGCCTCCTTCAATTGTTTCGTATTTTCATCGGTGCTGAAGTCATTGTAAATAGTGTAATGAAAAGGAACGGTGAAATCTGATTTTAAAATAGCTTCAGCCGTTTGCAACGTCAACTCGATAGAATCTTTTACCGGAGTAATAATGTGGATACACTTCATTATGAATATAAATTGTCTAAGTTCAAACTTATCGTAATGCGCATTACCGGGCAAATCTATGCAATATTTTCCATATAGCCAATCTTTCCTGCTTTTTATTTCCTACCTTTGCATGCAAACCCCTGACCAATCATGAAAGTAATTGTAGATAACAAAATACCTTACATCAGAGAAGCTATCGAACAAATAGCGGACGAAGTAATATACGCCCCCGGAAAAGATTTTACGCCTGAACTAGTGCAAGATGCCGATGCGTTAATCATCCGTACACGCACCCGTTGTGATCGTTCACTGCTTGCCGGAAGCAAAGTAAAGTTCATCGCAACTGCCACGATCGGATTTGACCACATCGATACGGCTTATTGCCGTGAAGCCGGCATCACATGGACTAATGCTCCGGGATGTAATTCGGCTTCCGTAGCACAGTATATCCAATCCGCACTATTTATCTTACAGCAGACCCGTGGTATGAAATTGAATCAAATGACCATCGGTATTGTAGGTGTGGGAAATGTAGGAAGCAAAGTAGCTGATGTAGCCCGAAAATTAGGAATACAAGTGATGCTGAATGACCTTCCGAGAGAAGAGAGAGAAGAAAGTACAATGTTCGCTTCTTTAAAAAGCATAGCCGAAAAATGCGATATTATCACTTTCCATGTACCTTTATATAAGGAAGGGAAATATAAAACGTATCATTTGGCGGACAAGCATTTCTTCCATTCACTGAAAAAAGGAGCGGTAATCATGAACACTTCACGCGGTGAAGTCATCGAAACAGAAGCGCTGCTTGAAGCTCTCCGGTCCGGCATTCTGTCTGATGCTGTCATTGACGTATGGGAACATGAACCGGATATCGACCTTGAACTGCTGGAGAAAGTAATTATAGGTACTCCCCACATCGCCGGATATTCAGCGGACGGAAAAGCAAATGCAACCCGAATGTCACTCGAAGCCTTATGCCGGTTCTTCCGGATAGAAACCGACTATCGGATTACTCCTCCGGAACCGAAGAATAAACTGATTTCTACTGCAACTTATGAAGAGGCATCCCTTATGATTTACGATCCTCGCAGAGACAGTGATGCCCTGAAATCTCACCCGGGGCTCTTCGAACAACTTCGGGGAGACTATCCTTTAAGAAGAGAGGAAGGTGCGTATCGGATCGTAATAACTAAATAATCATGGATATAATCTGTGGAGAATGTCTCCGATCATCTTATAAGCTGTTTACAACGCGCTCTATGATCTTGGGGAACCATTCATATTCCAATGCATGAACTTTTTTAGCCACATCCGCAGGGGTATCTCCGGGAAGTACCGGGCATTTTGCCTGAAAAACAGTACTTCCCTCATCGTAATGCTCATCTATATAATGTATAGTAATCCCACTTTCGGACTCACCTGCCATTACCACCGCCTCATGTACCCGGTCGCCATACATCCCTTTTCCGCCAAATTTAGGTAAAAGTGCAGGGTGAATATTTATAATTTTATCAGGATAAGCATGCAAAAGTGCATCCGGAATACGTAACAGAAAACCGGCCAGCACAATAAAGTCTATCTGATATTTACGCAGCAAATCCAAGATGGACTCCGCAGCTTCCCAATCAGACTTCGGAAAAGCCCTATAAGGCACTCCTAAACGACATGCACGCTCCAAAACATACGCATCTTTCCTGTTAGAAAGAACCAATCTCACTCTGACAGAAGCATTTTTTTCGAAATACCGGATAATGTTTTCAGCATTTGTACCGGAGCCGGAAGCAAAAATAGCGATGTTTTTTCCCATAATCAGACCTTTTAGTGCACAAAACAGTGAAAAATGTGCAAAAGATTGCATTTATTTAATCAAAAATTTGCGCAGGACGATAAATATTTATTCCTTTGCACCGCAAATTTAAAGAAATAAAACTAATTATTAATTAAAAACTTAAAGTTATGTCTGAAATTGCATCAAGAGTGAAAGCGATTATCGTCGATAAATTGGGCGTAGAAGAATCAGAAGTTACAGAAACAGCAAGCTTCACTAACGACCTGGGAGCTGATTCTCTTGACACTGTAGAACTTATCATGGAATTCGAAAAAGAATTCGGTATCTCTATTCCTGATGACCAAGCTGAAAAGATTGGCACAGTACAGGATGCTGTAGCTTACATCGAAGAACACGCTAAGTAATTCGATTTCATCAGTATGGAATTAAAGAGAGTTGTAGTAACAGGTCTGGGCGCCATTACTCCTGTTGGCAATAATGTCCCGGAATTCTGGGAGAACCTCGTGAACGGGGTTAGTGGAGCAGGACCTATTACTCATTTCGATGCATCGCAATTCAAGACTCAATTTGCATGTGAAGTTAAAGGCTTCGATGCAACTCAATATATCGACCGCAAAGAGGCTCGTAAAATGGACCTGTACACACAGTATGCCGTTGCCGTTGCCAAAGAAGCAGTTGCAGACTCGGGTCTTGATATCGAAAATGAGGATTTAAACAGAATCGGCGTTATTTTTGGTGCCGGTATCGGTGGTATACGTACATTTGAGGAGGAAACGAGTAATTACGCCCTTCACAAAGAAAACGGTCCTAAGTACAATCCGTTCTTCATCCCTAAGATGATTTCAGATATTGCTGCCGGACAGATTTCTATTATGTATGGCTTCCACGGCCCGAACTACGCAACTTGTTCTGCATGTGCAACTTCTACTAACGCCATCGCCGATGCATTCAACCTGATCCGTCTGGGTAAGGCAAACGTGATTGTATCCGGTGGTTCGGAAGCCGCTATCGCAGCTGCCGGTGTAGGAGGTTTCAATGCTATGCATGCATTGTCAACTCGTAACGACGAACCACAATCTGCATCTCGTCCGTTCAGTGCAAGCCGTGACGGCTTTGTAATGGGTGAAGGTGGTGGATGTTTGATTCTTGAAGAACTGGAACATGCAAAAGCCCGTGGCGCAAAAATCTATGCAGAAGTTGCCGGCGTAGGTATGTCTGCTGATGCTCACCACCTGACAGCATCTCATCCGGAAGGACTCGGTGCAAAATTGGTGATGAAGAATGCCCTGGAAGACGCAGAGATGAGTCCTGAAGAAGTGGATTACATCAATGTTCATGGAACATCTACTCCGGTCGGAGATATATCGGAAGCCAAAGCAATCAAAGAAGTATTTGGTGAACATGCTTTTGAGTTGAATATCAGTTCAACCAAATCAATGACAGGTCACTTGTTGGGCGCTGCCGGTGCGGTAGAATCAATTGCAAGTATTCTGGCTATTAAGAACGGCATCGTTCCTCCGACTATCAATCATGCCGAAGGTGACAATGACGAGAACATTGACTATAATCTTAATTTCACGTTCAACAAAGCACAGAAACGCGAAATTAATGTTGCCCTTTCGAATACATTCGGATTCGGCGGTCACAATGCTTGTGTAATCTTCAAGAAATACGCTGAATAAAGTCGTGTTACGTAATAAAATAGATAAGATAAGACTCCTGTTCCGCAAGGATAGAGAGTCTTATTCTTGTTTTTACCGTATACTCGGGTTCTATCCCTGCAACATCAGGCTGTACGAGCAGGCTCTACTGCATAAATCAACGGCAGTACGTTCGGAAAAAGGACGTCCGTTGAACAATGAACGCCTGGAATTCCTCGGTGACGCCATCCTTGACGCCATCGTAGGAGATATTGTCTATCAACACTTCGAAGGTAAAAGGGAAGGATTCCTGACCAATACACGTTCTAAAATCGTTCAACGTGAGACTTTGAACAAACTGGCTGTCGAAATAGGCTTGGATAAACTCATCAAATATTCGACACGCTCTTCCTCCCACAACAGCTACATGTATGGCAATGCATTTGAGGCCTTCATCGGTGCAATTTATCTTGACCGCGGATATGAATGCTGCAAGCAGTTCATGGAAAGAAGAATCATCGAACCTTATATCGATTTGGATAAACTTTCACGTAAGGAGGTCAACTTCAAGTCAAAATTGATTGAATGGAGTCAAAAAAACAAGATGGAAGTTTCTTTCGAATTGATTGAGCAGTCCCTCGACAAAGAAAATAATCCTGTATTCCAGACAGAAGTGCGAATCGAAGGCATACTCGGTGGATCAGGAACAGGATACTCTAAAAAAGAATCCCAACAGAATGCAGCACAGATGACCCTCAAAAAGATTAAAGGAGATCCTGAGTTTATGGCAAGTGTACAAGAAGCCAAAACACAGAATAATGTACCTGCAGAAGATACGACTCCCGAATCAGAAATGTCTCTGACCGCAGAAAATCAACAGATCGACGAAATTATATCAACCGAAGAGATCAGTGTGTAATCCAAATACAGACACTGTTTATCCAAAGCAGATTCCCATCCGGCGTCCCTGCACCACAAGATCGTGTTCCTCGGTCACCAATTTCAACTTTCCGGCTACCTCCTCTAATGCAACAGAAGATATCTCATCCCCTTTCAAAGCAATCATACGACCGAACTGTCCATTAGCGATCAGTTCTGTTGCATGTCCTCCCATACGGGTAGACAAGTTACGGTCGAAAGGTGTAGGCGACCCACCACGCTGAATATAACCTAATACAGTTTCACGTGTCTCAATACCCGTTTCATATTCAATCTCCTGAGCAATATATTCGGCAGCACGTTTACGTCCATCGGTCTGGATGCCCTCGGCAACCACTACAATCGAATAGGGTTTTCCTTTCTTCAAGCGATTTAAAATCGTATCTCCTATATTTTTAATATTGTAAGGTATCTCCGGTACCAGAATAACATCGCCTCCACCTGCCATGCCCGAATATAAAGCAATCCAACCGGCTTTATGTCCCATCACCTCGATCACCATCACCCTTTTGTGCGAACTCGCCGTGGAATGAAGCCGGTCAATAGCATCCGTAGCAATACTCACTGCCGAGTCGAATCCGAAAGAGATATCGGTACCCCAGATATCGTTATCGATTGTTTTGGGCACAGAAACAATATTGATTCCCATCGCAGCAAACTTTGCAGCGGTTTTCTGTGTACCATTCCCCCCGATACACACTACACAATCAAGACCCAATTCTGCAATATTACGTTGTATTAACGCAGGTTTATCTACATCCGAGATAATGCCTTGCTTACGAAACGGTTTCTCCCGCGAAGTTCCCAGCATGGTACCGCCTAAATTCAACAATCCGGACAAAGATTTTTCAGTAAACGATTCTACTTCTTTCGTCAACAGTCCCTGAAAACCACTGTGAATCCCTACAACTTCCATCCCGTAATGATTAATAGCTGTTTTGCATACCCCACGAATTGTAGCGTTTATACCGGGGCAATCGCCGCCTGATGTAAGAATTCCGATCTTCATTGCTGCTCTTTTTTTATTGAATATTACGTATTTAAAAGAAAAAAGCTACTCTATTACATACAAAAGCATGACATATCCTCACTTTTAACTATTATTTCCGTCGTAAAGATAGAAAAAAAAGATAATTAAGGCTATTTTTGCACGACTAAACATTATATGTTAAAGAGCAATGAATATTACAAAGATTATAAGCAAAGTTTTTGATTCCCGTTTAAAAGCAATAGATCTTTACGATACACAAGCCGGAGAAATACAACACCGGGTATTGACTCGTCTGGTGAAACAAGCAGAAAATACCGAATGGGGAAAGAAGTACGATTATAAATCTATCCGCAATTACGAAGACTTTAAAAATCGCCTCCCCATACAAACCTACGAAGAAGTTAAACCTTATGTAGAGCGTCTCCGCGCGGGCGAACAAAACTTGTTGTGGCCTTCGGAGATACGCTGGTTTGCCAAATCTTCGGGTACAACAAACGATAAGAGTAAATTCCTCCCGGTCAGCAAGGAAGCCTTGGAGGATATTCATTACCGGGGCGGAAAAGATGCAGCTGCAATCTACTTTCGCATGAACCCCGAAAGTCGTTTCTTTTCCGGTAAAGGATTAATTCTGGGAGGTAGCCACAGCCCGAACCTCAACTCCAACCACAGCCTGGTGGGCGACCTTTCGGCCATATTGATTCAAAATGTCAGTCCACTGATCAACCTGATACGCGTGCCAAGCAAACAAATCGCGTTAATGGACGAATGGGAGGCTAAGATTGAAGCTATCGCCAACAGTACCATACCGGTGGATGTGACCAACCTTTCCGGTGTTCCTTCCTGGATGCTGGTACTCATCAAGCGTATCCTTGAGAAAACAGGCAAACAAACCTTAGAAGAGGTATGGCCCAATCTGGAAGTATTTTTCCACGGCGGTGTGGCTTTTACCCCCTACCGCGAACAATACAGACAAGTCATTCATTCTTCTAAAATGCATTATGTCGAAACTTATAATGCATCGGAAGGCTATTTCGGCACACAGAATGACCTTTCCGACCCGTCTATGCTATTGATGATCGACTATGGTGTTTTCTACGAGTTTATTCCTTTGGAGGATGTAGAAAAAGAAAATCCCCGTACTTATTGCCTGGAAGAAGTAGAATTAAATAAGAACTATGCAATGGTGATTTCCACCTCTTGTGGATTATGGCGCTATATGATTGGGGATACAGTAAAATTCACCCGAAAGAATCCGTATAAATTCGTCATTACCGGACGTACCAAGCACTTCATCAACGCATTCGGCGAAGAGCTAATCGTAGATAATGCCGAGAAAGGACTTGCCAAAGCCTGCGCCGAAACAGGAGCTCAGGTCAGCGAATATTCTGCTGCTCCCGTATTTATGGATGCAAATGCCAAATGCCGTCATCAATGGCTTATTGAATTTGCCAAAATGCCCGATTCCATCGAGAAATTCGCAATGATACTGGATGCTACCCTGAAAGAGGTCAATTCGGATTATGAAGCAAAACGATGGAAAGATATTGCTCTCCAGCCATTAGAAGTAATTGTAGCACGCAAGGGCCTCTTTCATGACTGGCTTGCGAAGAAAGGAAAATTAGGCGGTCAGCATAAAGTTCCAAGACTAAGCAATACAAGAGATTATATTGAAGAAATGATTGCTTTGAATGAACGGTGATGAACGACCGGTGGTTTTGAACGATCAACGATGAATATAATGTAAATAGCGCAGCCCACTCATCGTTGATCGGTCATCGTTATGATCCCTCCTCCCAACAACAAACCGTCTTTGTAAAAAGCGGCAGCTTGTCCTTCTGCAATAGCAGATAAAGGTTCGTGCAATCGTATGTGTAGCAACCCTTCAGGAGTGATTGTAACCGAACAATGGTTTTCTTGTTTCCGATACCGTATTTTCACTATGACATCATCACAGCCCAACAGACGAGATTCATCCACTATGTTCCAATCTTTCAGCCACATTTCTGATTTCTCAAGTGATTTCAAGGATGCCAATACCACTTCATTCGTTTCCGGATGGATTTCTTTTACGAAAACAGCACGATTCAACTGAATGCCCAATCCTCTACGTTGGCCAATCGTATAAAAAGGATATCCCTCGTGCCAAGCTATAAAATTGCCGCTTTCATCGAGGAATCGTCCTCTCTCTACTTTTCTGTATATGTTACGGTTCTTATCTCCGGACTCATCACAAAGACATTTCTTCAGAAAGCTACGATAATCGAGCGGACAAAAACAAACACCGATACTATCTTTCTTTTTCGAGACCTTTTCAAATCCCCTCCCGGCGGCATAAGCACGTGCTTCAGACTTAGTCATTCCACCCATCGGGAGTAACATACGTTGCAGAATCTCTTGCCTTAACCCCCACAGGAAAAAGGACTGATCCTTATCCACATCTTCAGCAGGTGCAATATAATAATTCCCATCTATCCACTGTTTTCTCACGTAATGTCCCGTAGCCAAATAAAAAATGCCCATTTCATCGGCGATTTTTGCTAACAAGGGCCATTTCAACTGATTATTGCAAAGAGTACAGGGCACCGGAGTATGACCGGACATATATTCATCAATGAAGTAATCTATAATCTGTTCTTGAAAAACTTTGCGAGCGTCATACGTAATATGACCGATACCCAAACGAGCAGCTAACGCACGGGCATCCTCCAAATATTCAGTAGAACCGTTGAACTCATAAAAACGAAAAGTAACCCCTGTTACTTCATAACCGGCTTCAAGCAATAACATAGCAGCCACAGAACTGTCTGTACCGCCACTCATTCCCAACAAGACTCGTTTGTTTTTTTCCATCATACCGCAAAATTACATAAAATCCCGTATCTTTGATCCTCCAAACCCGATAGAATGAAAGAAGCACTTACCACGAACCAAGTTGTCATTGTACTCGTAGAGCACCCTGTTTTGGGACTATTGCTCGTACCGTACACCGTCGGCCGGGCCTTGGACAATACGTTGGAAGTGATCGAACAGGCTTTTCATGCTTCTCCCGATGCCCTGAAAAAAATGAATGAAGCGGAACAAAAAGCTATCGACATAGCTTCACACTATACTGAGAAATATTTGATGGGAGTCTATTCACGTGAGAAGACAGTTCCCAAATTCCTCCGTAAACTAACCGAGGACAGCAATAAACTAAAGCAGCAAATCCGCCCTTTCATCGAGAAAAAGCTCTTGGAAATGCTAGAACTGATATGTAACGGACAGCTTCCGTTCTATCAAAAGCCAAGTGGCAGCAAACAACTTTATGAACACCACGCGTACCGCGTCCATCCTCACAACCTAAAAACTCATTTTTCATTCAAAGTAACCGAAGAACACTTCAGTTATCAGTTGCAGTGCTACGATGATGATACTCCGGTTTCATTAATGGAGCAGAAACCTGTCGTCGTCCTTACCTCAAATCCTGCCACTCTGCTGCTGGGTATGGATTTATATACTTTTAGCCACATCGAAGCCTCACGTTTGTTACCCTTCACTAAAAAAGAACGTATCAGCGCAGATGCTTCACTAACCGAAAAATATATAGATAATATCATAATTCCTCTCGCACGTTATCACGACATCAGTATACAAGGATTAAAAGTCGTCAGAGAGAAACGTCCGTGTAATGCTTATCTCTATCTTGAAGATACGATTTATAACGATACATTGTTACGGCTTGATTTTCGTTACGGCGAACAGTCCTTTTCACCGCAGCCCTCCGATGAAACCAGGAAATTTGTCTTTCGTGAGCAAGAAGAGGAGGAAATCGTCATACACTATTTCCAGCGTAATTCAACCGCTGAAAGAAAAGCTGTACATCTGCTTCAGAAAGCCGGCTTGCAATGCATCAGTGACTCCCATTTCAAGCTATCATCCGCGGCTCCCGAAAAGAACATTACCGAATGGATCAGCCACCATCGCCAAATGTTGCTCGAAGAGTTTGTCTTGTCCAGTGATACACAAAACAAACCGTACTATCTTCCCGAAATCCGGATAGAACAGAGTTGTGAAGACGGTCCCGATTGGTTTGACCTACACATCACTGTTGTCATCGGCAATCAGAGAATTCCTTTCAGCCGCTTCCGAAAAAACATACTGGAAGGCAATAGAGAATATATCCTCCCCGACGGACACATTGTCCTTCTACCCGAAGAATGGTTCAGCAAGTATGCCAACCTTCTTGAAGCAGGCAAAGAATCAGACAAAACGATCCGTCTGAAACGCCCCTTTATCGGTGTAATAGAATCTATCTTAGAAAAAGACCGACAAAGCACAAGCATCAAAACGCTGCTGAGCAAAGAAATTCCCGTACCCATCGGGCTTAAGGCTAATCTTCGCTCTTATCAACAGAAAGGCTTTTCATGGTTGGCAAACCTCTATCTTGAAGGATTTGGCGGATGCCTGGCCGATGATATGGGATTGGGCAAGACTTTACAGACACTCGCTCTCCTGCAATATGTCTACAAACCGGGAAATACAACCGAAGCAATTCGGGAAACAATCGATTTGAAAAAAGCGGAAAGCACTTCGGGTTGCCTCCCTCAAAAACAAGTATTCTTCGATGAAAAGGGACAATTTTCACTCTTTCCCATGCAAAGCAAAGAGGAAGAAAACTCCCGGATCGCCCCCCAAGTTCCACAAATTCCGGAACCGGTTCAAAAGCAAAACCGGATATCCCCCTTACACGGTACCCTGATAGTCGTACCTACCTCCCTTTTACATAATTGGAAACGTGAGGCATCTCGTTTCACCAATCTGTCAATGATGGAATACAATGGAAGTTCACCCAACGAAATTACCCGATTGAAAAAATATTTCGACCGTTATCATTTGATTTTCACTACTTATGGTACGATGCGCAACAACATAGCAACCTTAAGCCAATATACATTCGAATGCATTGTCCTTGACGAGAGTCAAAACATTAAAAACAGCGAATCCCTCACGTTTCGTTCAGCCATACAGCTACGCAGCAGACACAGGCTGATCCTGACAGGAACTCCCATCGAAAATTCACTGAAAGACCTTTGGGCACAATTTCATTTTCTTCAACCCGAACTTTTAGGAAATGAAACCACTTTCAGCAAGCATTTTATCAATGCCATCCGGCAAGGAGACGAACGAATGAAGGATCGCTTACGTCAGCTCATCACACCATTCATCCTACGCAGAAGTAAGCAGGAAGTAACCCCGGAACTGCCATCATTAACCGAAGAAGTAGTTTATTGCGATATGACAGAAAGACAAAACGAACTCTATCAACATGAAAAGAACAGCCTTCGGAACATCTTACTGGAACAGACTGCAGAGAAGGGACAACAATCTTTCACGGTACTCAATGGAATCCTCCGTCTAAGACAACTCTCCTGTCATCCGCAATTGGTTTTACCCGATTTCATCGGTGATTCGGGTAAATTATATCAGATTATAGAAACCTTCGAAACGCTCCGCAGCGAAGGACATAAAGTTCTGATCTTCTCTTCTTTCGTTAAACACCTGGAATTAGTTGCCGGTGAATTTCGTAAACGCAAATGGGATTACGCCTTCCTGACAGGCTCTTCAACCAATCGTCCGGAAGAAATAGCACGCTTTAACCGTGACCCCAAGATACAGGCTTTTCTTATCTCACTCAAAGCCGGAGGTGTAGGCCTCAACCTGACACAGGCAGACTATGTATTCATTATCGATCCTTGGTGGAACCCGGCAGCCGAATCACAGGCCATCGCCCGCGCCCACCGTATCGGACAAAACAATCAGGTGATTGCTTACCGTTTTATCACTCAAGGCAGCATAGAGGAGAAAATTATACAACTGCAAGAAGAAAAGCGCAAACTGGCCGAAACCTTTATTACAGATACCGAGCAGCTTCCGGCACTAACCAACCGAGAGTGGGCCCGACTTTTAGGATCATAGCCTTCTTCCCGCTGCTTATCAGGCCGGTTCTCTCATACATTCAAGATCAGAAAACCGCACTGACAACCTGCATGGTGTATACACTTTCCACTTCGGGATAGTCATCTGTAAACTGATCCAGGAGATCCTCATAAAAGCCATAAGGCACCATAGCCACACTTCGTGTCTTCGACGGATAATATCTCTGAACAATATATGTCCTTTCCATACCATCCAACTTTATTTCATATTTCCGATATGAACTATTCCCAACCGCAAGAGAACTACGGGTGAAAGTCCCTTCTTTATATTTCTCACCGTATTTATCCGGATAGACATATACAATTCCCCCTTGATCCTTTGTATATATAAACTGATAACCGCCTCCTGCTTTTACAGGAATGGAAGCCAAGGCTTTTTCTTTCAGTTCCTTTTGTGCAGCCACCGTCATCTTATCGCCTTTCACATAAGCATCCAGCTTAACGATCTTCATTTTATCAGACCGATAATCTATTTTCACTTTTAAACCGACGGATTCTCCTTTCGCATCGGTAATAGTCACTTCCGCATCACCAACGCCCAGTGTTTCGTAGTTGAAAGCATCCGAAAGCTTATCCATATTCACTTTGAGGATATCAGAATTGCTACTTACGGTATAGGGTTTTACTCCTCCATAAATGGCGATAGACGTCTGATTTGTATTCGGATAATAAGCAGTCCAGACACCATTTTCAATATTATTAAATGAATCGTCTCCAATTCTTAACGGTTCGGATTCCTCCTTATCACAGCCGGCCAGTCCCAGCAGAAAGGCTGTAGCCAGTAAAGTAAAGCATAGATAGCTTCGTAATGCCCGAGTTTTCATGTTTTTGTGTTTTTATGGTTACTTATCAGACAAATATATGCATTTTTTGTTTAGAGAGTTTCTATTTCTCTCTTTTTTAGAAAATTATCATTCAGAATCTTTTTATCACCCAATCTAAATCTGACAGCATATCTCCTCTCCCGCCCTAAAAATCGCTGAACCTAAAATCCCGGTCCACTCTTTTCCCTCCGATACCATTTACATCGTTTCCCCGCATCAACTATCTGACTCTTCCACCATTCAATATATACCCCATCCTTATCAGAAAAACTTCATGAAGCCCTCCTCCATTCTTTATCAGATGTATTGCCGGCTGTATATATGTATCCCGATTAAACGAATAACGATATGTCACTTCTCCGGCAACTTCATTACACGATTTGAACTGAGCGGCAGACAGGAACAAGCCCGCCTCATGCCGCTTCTGACCACCCGGAACATAAATCCACGTCACACCTGCTCCCATATAATTTCTGCATTCACTGAACACAGAAGAAGTACGGGTGTATTGTACTAACAGGTTTACCTCCTGACGAACTCTACTCCATAACTTTCGTTCTGCATACCCCCACCAGGCAAACGTCATCTTCGGGGAGACTTTCTTTTCCCTTTCCCGGGTCTTCCACTCTCCAGCCACATCAGGCATATCACCGTTAGTATGTAGAGAGAAACCGCCAAAACACTTTCCATATTCTGTTTGATAATTAATTTCCGTTATACTGAATACTCCGTCCTTGCGGGGATTGAATGTGAACGGATGCTTACCTTTACTCCATCCGTTGTACCCTTTACCGTTGTACAGACTGCTTTCAATACCGAACCGGCCCAGCGTCATCTTATAATCGAGACATAATGCAGCCAGAGGATAATTGGCTATTGGATAGTTAGCGGACAAAGTAGGGAATATCCCGCACGAACTGTTTGTAAACAGTGACATACAAGGAGTTGTGAAATAATCTTCATTCAGATTGCGAATCCCGGCAAACAAAGTGACATTTCCGACAAGCCGGGTATATCCCAGCACAGCAATGGCACAAGGCAAATTATCCTCTTCAATATTCGAGAAGGTTTGCAGGTCATTAATGATCCGTTCCGGACGCGTCTTATATACGTGTATCGAAGCAAACTCCAAGATTCCCTTCGTACCGATGGGCACGTATGCGTCCAATCTTAACAGGTTGCACCAGTTCGTCCTCTTCTTCAGATCATATTGGAACTCGGTAATATAAGTGGCGCCACACGTCTGGGCGCAAAGGCGGAGGACGCTCCCGAAAAGCATCCAACAGACTATTGCAATATAGTTCATAATTTCCCATTCTTGTAATTCAGTCAGTAAATAGAGTTCGATTCAGCCTACTTCTTCCCCGTCTTTATAACCATTTCGAAAATCTTCGAATATACCAGCTCTTCATAAATTGTGTAAGAACACAGTAGGATACCAAGATAAGCACCAGCCAGGGGAAGTAACTCAACGGTAACGGTTCAAGTCCTATCGACAGGCCAAACGATGTGAAAGGAATAGCTATGCCCATTGCCATGATCAGGAAGGTCAACCCCAGCACCGGCCAGGTGGCACGACTCTGAAAAAACGGTATCTTACGAGTCCTGATCATATGTACGATCAATGTCTGTGACAATAATCCCTCGACAAACCAACCGGACTGAAAGAGAGTCTGGTGCTCAGGTGAATTACAGGCAAACACGTACCACATCAAACAATAGGTGGCAATATCGAAAACGGAACTTATCGGCCCGATGTAAATCATAAACCGACTCAGATCGGATGCGTCCCACTTCTGGGGTTGCTTCAGAAACTCGGCATCCATCCGGTCAAACGGAATGGTAGTTTGCGAGATATCATACAAAAGGTTCTGAATGAGCAGATGTATCGGCAACATGGGCAGAAACGGCAGAAATGCACTGGCGAACATCACACTGAACATATTGCCGAAATTGGAACTGGCGGTCATCTTTATGTATTTGGTGATATTGCCAAAGGTCTTACGCCCTTCCAAGACACCCTCTTTGAGCACACTCAAATCTTTGTCCAAAAGAATGATATCGGCACTCTCCTTCGCAATGTCCACGGCAGAATCTACGGAAATACCAATGTCCGACTGCCTCAATGCTCCGGCATCATTCACCCCGTCACCCAAAAATCCTACCGTGTTGCCATTTTGCTGAAGAATCATGATTATCTCGCTCTTCTGCAAAGGCGTCAGCCTGGAAAAGAGAGTGGCTTGTCCCACTATTTCACGTAATTCTTCCCTGTCCTTGCCTTCAAGCTCAACCCCTGTTACCGAATGGCACGTATCAATGCCTATCTGCCGGGCAATGGCGTTCACGATTACATCATTATCACCGGAAAGTATCTTAACCTCGATACCATATTCGCGCAATTGGCGGATAGCCTCGGCAGAAGAGGGCTTGGGGGGATCAAGAAACGCCAGGTAACCAATAAGTACCATCTCGTCCTCGTCGGTGACGGCAAAGTCCCGTGCCTTGTTGATAAAGCTTTTTTGTGCGATGGCAAGTACCCGCATCCCGTTACGATTCATATCATCACTGATTCTCTTTGCCTTACTTCTGAGTTTATCGGTCAATTCATATACCTGACCGTTGAACTCGGCATGAGAGCAAATATTCAGCATCTCCTCCACAGCTCCCTTCGTGATGATTTGCCTTTTTCCCTGCTGATCTTCAATAACTACCGACATCCGACGTCGACTGAAATCAAACGGTATCTCATCTATCTTCGTGTAACCTTCCGTCAGATGTTCCAGATTTTCTTCGCGTACGTGGGCAAGGATAGCTTTGTCCATCAGGTTCTTGAGACCTGTCTGAAAGTAACTGTTAAGGAATGCGTGGCGCAATATCCTTCGGGAATGATCATCGCTGCCGTCCGCATTGATATACTTCTCCAATACGATTTTATCGCAGGTCAGCGTACCGGTCTTGTCGGTACAAAGAATGTTCATGGCCCCGAAGTTCTGGATGGCATTGAGATTCTTCACGACCGTTTTTTTCTTCGACATTGATACAGCACCTTTCGAGAGGTTTGCTGTGACTATCATCGGAAGCATCTCAGGAGTCAATCCCACAGCCACCGATAAGGCAAATATGAATGCCTCGAACCAATCGCCTTTTGTGAAACCGTTGACAAAGAAGACGAATGGAACCATCACCAGCATAAAGCGTATCAGTAAGAAACTGACCTTACTGATTCCCTTGTCGAAAGCGGTAGTCGCACGTTCACCCACTAAACTTCGGGCTATCGTTCCGAGATAGGTATCGTTACCCGTCCCAAAAACGATTCCTTTGGCAGATCCGCTGATAACAGTAGAACCCATGTAGCAGATATTGTCAAGCTCGATGACGCTTCCGTGACTGTGTCTCCTACCGTTTATTTCAGGAAATTTCTCTACTGGATCGGACTCACCGGTAAGTGATGCCTGGCTGACAAACAGATCCTTCGATTCAATGATGCGGATGTCTGCCGGAATCATGTCACCGGCAGCAAGGCAAACAACATCACCCGGTACCAATTCCGTAATATCAACCTCCTCACTTCCCGAAAACCGCTTTACGAAACAGGTATTTTTGACCATCTTCATCAATGAGTCAGTAGCTTCACTTGCTTTCCACTCCTGCCAGAAGCGGAGAATGGCACTGCAAACTACCATCGAGATAATAATCAGAACAGCCGTCCACTCACGGTCTTCAGGACGGGCCATTACTACATCGATGACCAGAGAGATGACAGCCAGCGCCGTCAACACACCGATAAACGGATTGATGAACGTACGGATGAAAAGTACGAGTGGATTCTTCTTTTGCTCTCGTGAGATTTCATTTTTACCATAGGCGGATTGTCGTTGCCCGATCTCTTCTTCACTCAGTCCCACACTCGAAGTCTGGAAATAAGAATATGCAGTCTTAGCAGGTTGGGTGGCAACCAGGAATACCCGTTCGGAATTAAATTGATACTGCGCTTTCTTTTTTTCTTTCTTTCTCCAAATCATAATCTTTGTGCTTTAATAAGTAGACACTCGGTTCGTTTTTAACGCCACAAAGGTACAAACCACCTTATGAGAAGGTAGTTAGAAACAAATTAGAGCAGTATTAGAAAAGTATTAGAGTTTGCCGGATCGGAAGAGATCGATTCGACAATCTTACCGGAATTATAAATGATGAAACCTTACCACAAAGGTAGTGCCCTCTCCTTGGTGTGAATACACCGAGATCTCACTCTTATGGAGGGTGAGTATCTTCTTTGTAAGCGTCATTCCGATACCATGTCCCTGAGCCTGGTTTTTATTCTCTCCGCGGTAGAAGAGCTTGAACAAGTTCTCCTTATCCGTTTCGGACATCCCGGCACCGTTGTCGGATAAACTTACGATGGTCCACTGATCACAGAATGAGATCTGGATAAACGACGTCCGGTTATCAGAATACTTGCAGTTATTCTCTATCAGGTTCACAAAAGCAGTGGTAAGCAGATACGGATTCCCGATCACAGTCAACACACGGTCATCGTCTGCCTCCTGCTCGAAAATTAGCTCTATGTGATAATCCGGATGGGCTTTGAGCACAAGCTCATTGGCATCCAACAGCAATTCATCCAGCCGGATTTCCTCTTTCTTGATTTGCTCGGGATAATAATCCGCTTTGGCAAGGTTCAACAAGCCATCTATCAGTTCAATGACGCGCTGGGAATCTTGTAACGCATTGTGTATTGAATTTTGATATTGTGTGACAGTACGTTCCTTTTGCAGCGCCAAGTCAAGTTCTGCCGACAGTGCCGCCATAGGTGTACGAAGTTCGTGTGATACATTGCTCACAAACATCCGCTGATCATTGAAAGTCTTTTCCACCCTGTCCAGCAGTGCATTGAAGGCAAGGGCGAGTTCTCCCAGTTCATCATGCTCGTTCTTGACAGGCAACCGTTCGTCGATTTGAGTGACGGTGATACCCTCGGCTTTACGTACGATGCTACGGATAGGGGCAAGTGAACTTTTGGCAAGCATATAACCCACAATGACGAGCACACTCAGTCCGCCGATAGATAAAAGGAGAAGCAGCCGCGTCATTATGACCTGATTAATATGTCCGTAACGGTCGTAAGCGGCAGCTGTCACCACATAATTTTTACCCTCGAACTCATATAAAATCCCTATCCCCTGATAGTCGCCTGTACGGAAGTCGATCTCCTTTTTCCGGACAATCTCATCGATCATTCCGGGAGTCTCCTTAATGATATCGTTGTGCAACGCATCGTGGTAGAGTATCCGGAAGTCGGGAGTGTATACAGCTACTTCCACCTCATCAATGAACTGACGATTATTGAGATATATCGACTGCATGGTTTCTACATCAACCTGATTGTTAAGAAACAGATGGGCTTTAGTGATAGCTTCGCTTCGCAGGCTACGATAAAAAGAATCACTGCGCAGATGTTCGTTCACACAATAGATAGTGGCCATAAACACGAGAAAGATAGTGGCCGTGATACCTGCATATTTAATGGTAAGGATACTTCTTATTTTCATAACTTATCGGTGAGAATAAATCCCATGCCTGTCTTTGTGTGTATGAGTTTAGTATCGAAGTCACGGTCTATTTTCTTACGGAGATAGTTGATATAGACATCAATGAAGTTCGTACCCGTGTCGAAGTGCGTGTTCCACACTTTGTCGGCTATATCCATCCGGCTGACAACTTTCTCTGCATTTTCGATCATATATACCAGCAGGTTGTATTCTTTGGGAGAGAGCTTAATGTCCCGTCCCGCCCTCTTTACGCTCTTGTCCAACAGGTTTACGGATAAGTCTGCATAATTTAACTCTTCCTCCACATCAGTCACTACTGCAAGTTTTCGTTTCAGAAGAACCCGGATACGAGCATACAGCTCCCTGAAGTCGAAGGGTTTCACCATGTAATCATCCGCTCCGGCATCAAACCCATCCAGTTTGTCGTCCGTACTGCCCAATGCGGTGAGCATCAGGATAGGAATGGCAGGGTTAGCAGCCCGAATCTCTTTGCACAATTCAAATCCGTCCATCTTGGGGAGCACAATGTCCGAAATGACAAGGTCGAACGTATTTGCACGGAACATTCTCAGCCCCATAGCTCCATCGTAAGCTACCAGACAGTTGTAACCGTTCTCTTCCAAACCGGCGCGAAGCAAATCGGCCACCCGCTGTTCGTCTTCAATGATTAGTATACTGTACATAAAGAGTCTTTTTTATTGTATGTTATTCGTCCCGATCAACCTGAACGGCACAAAGTTAAGACTTTTTTCCTATCCTGAATGTCATGCGGACAGAAAGAGGGTCAATCCTATAATAAAGTACTTCCAATCCCGCATATATCAGCAAAACGAAGCTAACAAAATGACCTATCTGATGGCATATCTCTTATTCCGCTGAGAACAAAAGAAGAAGTTAATTTTCTTACTATCCTGCTTTGACTGACGACTATATTTATACAATTCCTTGTGATATATCAGTTGCTAATAAATAATCTTATAGAAAAAGTATTCCCATCATAAAGAAATGGTATAAGAACCGGGCTGCAATTAAATATTTTTCATCTTACATTGTTATAATAATAATCGACTTCTGTTTTATCAAATTCCTTCAGATCAACACTATATACATTGCGCGAAGGATCTCCCATATAAAATCCGCCCAAAATATATAATTTCCCATCAAAGTAATACAAAGCTGGAGATTTCAATTTCAGATCTATCATATACGAACGAACTTGCCTGCTTTTTATATTAAACGTCTGTACAACACCTTGTTCAAAAATATAAATTATATCATTATGATAAGCTAAACTGGGCCAGCCAAGCCGATATAACAAATGTCCGGCATTGGTCCATGCGCCTGTCAATAAGTTATAACATTCAATACTCCAGCCGCCACCGTTACGATTTCCGATTAAATAAATACAATGATCAACCAGAATTGTTTCAGGAGCTTGCCTAATCGGCATTTTTCCCAACTCATACCAGTAGCCGGATTTTAAATTCCATAAATGCATTTCATCCGAATAGACTCCTTCATTATTTTGCAAAACCTTTTTAACACCGCCTAAAACAATCATATTGTCTTTATACACAACGGATCCCAATAAAGTCGCTTGATGCGGATTAGTATAATCTGTCCAGACGGTATCACGCTTAATATCATATATTTCTATTGCATTATCCAGATAATCAACAATTCTGGTTTCAGATAATCTCTTTCCCCCTAAAATAAAAATTTTTCCATCATAATAACCCGCCGTATGATATGCCCTTTCTCTAAACTTATGCCTGATCGTCTCCCACTTATCTTGCTTGATATCATATCTATACATCATGTTACTATATTTCTCCCAAAATAGAGTAGAACGTATATTACTCTGAAAGGGACCGCACGATGTACTCCCTCCTACAATATAAATCTGCCCATCTACCAAGACCGAAGCAAACGAATAGACTCCTCTTTTCAATGGAGACAATATTTCATAATGCAAGAAACGATTTAAATGCCTATTGCTAAAAATAGATACTTCTTCTAAAACCCGATTGTTTTCTTTCAAAAAAACGGTACATCTATTTTTAATTAAATCACCATAAGACAATTTCTTGTGCAAATAATTAATATGAGAAAAATATAAAGTATCATTCAATGACAACGAATCATATTTCTCTAATGAGAACACCCCCTTTTCATCACTGATAGCTATGACTCTCCTATCTTTCAAACAGATATATACATTTGAAAGAGGAATGCTATCCTTTTCACTCACGACATACGCTCTGTCCTGGGCTTTCCCAGTTACATAGCAAAAAAAGAATATTAAAAACAGACTTCTCATATAACAAATATTAAATAAAAATCAACCTTGAACCATAACATTTATAGGTTCCAATGCAATGATCCAAGGTTGACTACCTATATTTAGCAACATATATCCGAACTAAGGGGACGTACATATATAAATAATATAAATGCCTGTCAGCAAGGATTCACAAGAGGAATATAGCAATTATCTTTTAGACACTTTAATAATATAGATACCCGATTATGTCATTGCCATACAATGATCAAAGTCATCTCCTAAACAAAAAGAATCCGAATTGCACCCTTGATGTTCATCAATGCCACAACCAACAAAATAAGGATCACAACTTTCCGTTGGACAAATTGTCATACCTTCCGGTGACAATTTCTCTAATATTTTTTCCATCTTATTATAATTTGGGTATGTTGCAAACATAGTTCAATATCTTTTAATTCTTTATAACAAACACCTAATATCTATATACTTAAAATTATATTTTTTAATTATATAAATTATTAGAAACCATTTCTTTCATCAATTAAATATCTATTTATATCTTTGTCACACCTCAAACAAAAAAATCATGAAAAAAGAACTACTGCTTACCATCTTATCTTCTATAGCCTTGATCCTTCTTCAAGTTTTTTGGATAAACAGTATGTATCAGAAATATGAGAATCAATATACGGAAAAAATAAATAAAGCATTTTTTAACGCTATCGAAAAGGAAGTAGGCCTTCGATCCATGCATATAGAACAATCAAAGCACTCTACAATCTTTATAAAATCTGTTGAATATATGTCCGAAGAAGAACGAGCTGGATATAAAGGAGACACCATTGATTTAGTGCATTTAGAGCAAAATGGAGTAGCGCGAAACGTCTCTGAACTCCTTACACAAATTAAACAAGATGGATTACTAGCGATTCAAAAACCTCCGATTCTATCAATCATTGATAGTCTTTTTCAAGATGAACTCTACGACCTAAACATTAATCACTATATTACTCTACGTAATAAAGAAAAACAAATAATAGATTCTGTTGGAAATGCTCATCTACAATCTCATTTTCAAATCATTATAAACCAAAAACCAATTGGCACCAAAGGACTCCTCTACATACAAATAGAATCAGGACTTCCCAATGACATGATCTTATCTCAAATGCTCTATTCTCTAATAGCATCCACATTGATTGTTGCTATAGTATTAGGATGTCTTATTTTTCAGCTAACCGTCATTCGCAAAAAGAACGAAATATTAAAAAATCGCGAAGCAAGTGTAAATGGAATAGTCCACGATCTAAAATCACCATTAAATGCACTTATAACTCTAACTTGTTGGCTCAAAAAAAATGAATCAGACTACAAAAAGAAACAACTAATGAACGAAGTTATCAAACGAGCCAAACACTTAACAACACAAATTGAGTCCATATTAATCTGTGCCAGAGGTACAACACAGCACATCATTTTACAAAGGACAAAAATAAACATAGAAGAAGTAATTAAAACAGCCATCGGAAATATCTGTGTAGACTTAAGTTCAAAACCACATAGTATTGAAATAGTGAACGAGTCACCAAACATAGAGTGTTTAGCCGATCAACTCTACATAGAGAATGCCATAAAGAACCTAATAGAAAATGCTCTAAAGTACTCTAATGATGGAGTGAAAATACAAATAAAAATAGTTGAAATTAGTCAAGGCATACAAATAGAAGTGAAAGACAATGGCTGGGGAATCGCTCATAAATACCAAAAGAAGATATTTAGTCAGTACTATCAGGTTCCCCGAGAAACATCGCAAATCCAGAAAGGATATGGTATAGGATTATCATACGTTAAATATATAATTCAGGCACACGGTGGAAAAATACGACTAAGAAGTCGAGAAAATAAAGGAAGTACGTTTACTTTTTATATTTCAAAATAAGACAAAAAGATGGAAAAAAAACTCAAATTTTTTTTTATTGATGACGATATCGCACTTGGACATATATGTACCAGGATTATGCAGGAAGAAGGTTATGAAGTTCTTTATCAAACTTCATTAAACGGAGCAAAGGCTTGTATCGTAGAAACACATCCAGACATGATCGTACTCGACGTAGAAATCGGAAATAAAAATGGCATTGAGGCTGTCCCGGAATTGAAGGCAATAGCCCCTAATACTCCTATATTATTTATATCTTCACACACAAATAGCCAATTGGTAGTCCAAGCACTAAGTGCAGGTGCAGTAGCTTATCTGAAAAAACCTCTTGAAATTGATGAATTAATTGCATATATCAAAAGATACGCGATTTCACATCCATATCAAATAAAGATAGGTTCTCTTTTATTAGACACAGACACCCAATTGCTATGCACTAAAGAATTGAGAGTGATTAAACAACTGAGCGAGGCAGAATACAAACTACTTAAACTTTTGGTTGCTTATAAAGAACAACTTGTTGAACGTCGGCAAATAGAAGAAGAACTATGGGGGAAAGTAAATGGAAATGAACAAGGAATAAATAATTTAATATCAAAACTACGCAAATACCTGTCTATTGACCCTACCATAGAACTCGTAACTATACCCAGAAATGGTTATAAGCTCTCAGTAAATCTAAGTTAATTCAATATTCATCTCAGAAAAACCACTACCTTTGCACCCTCAAAAACCAAACAAAAGCGACTGATGAAATACAAACTCCTCGTACTCGACTTGGACGGAACACTGACCAACGCTAAAAAAGAGATAACTCTACGCAACCGAGAAGCACTGATACGTGTACAGCAACAGGGTGTGAAACTGATACTTGCATCGGGACGTCCTACCTTCGGTATTGTACCCTTGGCCGATGAACTTCGCATGAAGGAATTCGGCGGATTTATCCTCTCCTACAATGGCGGGGAAATTATCGACTGGAGTACCGGAGAGATAGTTTATGCCAATGTATTGCCGGACGAAGTGATACCTCGGCTATACGAATGCGCCACACGCAACCAACTCCCTATCCTGACTTACGACCGGCAATATATCATCACTGAATATCCCGATGACGTGTATGTCCGGAAAGAGGCTTTCCTCAATAAAATGCAGATATATCCTTCCAAGGATTTTCTGAAAGATATCCGTCTGCCGCTTCCTAAGTGCTTGATTGTGGGTGAGCCACATCGTCTGATTCCCATTGAAGCCGAACTTTCGGTAGAACTGCAAGGTCAACTGAGTGTTTACCGCTCGGAGCCCTTCTTCCTCGAACTGGTACCACAGGGAATAGACAAGGCACAATCTTTATCTGTCTTACTTAACAAGCTGAACATGAACCGGGAAGAGATAGTGGCTGTAGGCGACGGCTACAACGATCTTTCAATGATTCAATTTGCCGGATTGGGTGTAGCCATGGGCAATGCACAGGAACCGGTAAAGAAAGCCGCCGACTACATTACCCTTAGCAACGAGGAGGACGGTGTAGCTGCGGTCGTAAACAAGTTCTTTACAAAAGCACCCGAGAAGGGGGAGACAACAGCTTAAACACAGAAATTAATAAGAAAGCAAGTTGATTTCTCCATGATATTAACGCGTTATATATAAGTATATTATCATTCATCATACTAAACTTATCTCAGCCCGTATACCCGAGCCGGTGGGCCCGGGTATACAGGCTCATGGGCACAGGTATGCGGGCTTATGGGCCCGGGCATGCGGGACGAGATAAAGTCCGGACCATTTTCACTAAAGATACTAAGGAAAAGGAAATGCTTTAAACGGCATAAACAGATAGATAATACGCTATATACAATTACAGATCAATACCTTATCCATCAAAAACAGTGGGTGGAAGATGGAAGATAAAGGTGGAAGATAAACGGCTTGAAAACGCTATCTTCCACCCATTCATTTCGTTGATAATTAGATAAGTAAACAGAAAAAGGTGGAAGATGGAAGATCGGAATGCATTTTTCGTATGAGTGGCCCGATCTTACATCAGACACATATACTTACAAAGAATAATCCGGCAGAACACGTCCCAATTCAAATTATTTATTCTAACTTTGTGGTTTAAAACAGAATAAATCTCAAACGTTATGGAACATCAACTGACGATTTACAACACTTTAGATAGAAAAAAAGAGCTGTTTGTGCCTTTGCACGCTCCACATGTGGGCATGTATGTCTGCGGACCGACGGTATATGGCGATGCCCATTTGGGACATGCCCGTCCGTCCATCACGTTCGACGTACTTTTCCGTTACCTCACCCGGCTGGGTTATAAAGTGCGATACGTGCGTAACATTACCGACGTAGGTCACCTGGAACATGACGCAGATGAAGGCGAAGATAAGATTGCCAAGAAAGCCCGTCTGGAACAATTGGAACCCATGGAAGTAGTGCAATACTACCTGAACCGGTATCATAAAGCCATGGAGGCACTGAACGTACTTCCCCCCAGCATTGAACCACATGCCTCGGGACATATCATCGAACAGATAGAATTGGTAAAAAAGATTCTGGATGCCGGCTATGCATACGAAAGCCAGGGTTCGGTATATTTCGATGTAGCCAAATACAATAAAGACTACCATTATGGCAAACTCTCGGGACGTAACCTGGACGATGTACTGAATACAACCCGCGAGCTGGACGGCCAGGAAGAAAAACACAATCCTGCCGACTTTGCTCTTTGGAAACGGGCACAACCGGAACATATCATGCGCTGGCCTTCACCATGGGGTGACGGTTTCCCCGGCTGGCATGCCGAGTGTACAGCTATGGGACGTAAGTATCTGGGCGAACACTTCGACATTCACGGAGGAGGCATGGACCTTATCTTCCCGCACCACGAATGTGAAATCGCACAGTCGGTAGCTTCACAGGGTGACGATATGGTTCACTATTGGATGCACAACAACATGATCACCATCAACGGCACCAAGATGGGCAAGAGTCTCGGAAACTTCATCACGCTGGATGAATTCTTCAGCGGCTCGCACAAATTGCTGACTCAGGCTTACAGCCCGATGACCATACGCTTCTTTATCTTGCAGGCACACTACCGCAGTCCGGTGGATTTCAGCAACGAAGCCTTGCAAGCAGCAGAAAAGGGACTGAGCCGACTGATGGAAGCAGTAGACAGTCTGGAAAAAATCACTCCCGCAGCTACTTCGAACGTCGATGTAAAAAGCTTGCGCACGAAGTGTTTTGAAGCAATGAACGATGACCTGAATACTCCGATTGTGATTTCACATCTCTTTGACGGAGCCAAGATGATCAATAATATCATTGCCGGCAACAACACCATTTCTGCCGATGACCTGAAAGACCTGAAAGAAGTATTCCATACATTCTGCTTCGATATCCTGGGTCTGAAAGAAGAAATCGGTTCGTCGGACGGACGTGAAGCCGCTTATGGAAAAGTGGTCGATATGCTGCTGGAACAACGTGTGAAGGCAAAAGCCAACAAAGACTGGGCAACCAGTGACTTGATCCGTAACGAACTGACTGCATTGGGATTCGAAATTAAAGATACTAAGGACGGATTTGAGTGGAAACTGAATAAATAAAAAGCTTCAGAAAGTTGTATTTAGAAAACATCACAGAGGATGCGGAGGGAACAAAGTAATAGCTTTGTATGCTCCGCGTCCTCTGTGGCTAATTCAGAACAGATATAAAAATGACAGCACAAGAATTTTTCAAAAACGACCTGTTTGCCACCAATGCGGGTGTAGAGCTGATCGAGATACGAGAAGGATACAGCAAAGCAAAACTGGAAATAAAACCCGAACATCTGAATGCGGGACAACGGACACAGGGAGGCGCCATCTTTACTTTAGCCGATCTGGCACTTGCGGCAGCAGCTAACTCACATGGCACATTGGCCTTTTCGCTCTCTTCCAATATCACTTTCTTGCGCGCCAGCGGCCCCGGAGACACACTCTATGCCGAAGCACGCGAACGCTATACCGGACGCAGCACAGGATATTATCAGATAGATGTAACCGATCAGGAAGGCAGACTGATAGCTACCTTCGAGTCGAGCGTATTCCGCAAAAAAGACGAAGTTCCGTTCACTTTGTGACAATAGAAGTCTGAGGATGTCGGTAACCACTGACACTCTTCAGGAACGCCTTGGCCGAACCAAAGTTAAGGTGCATATCCAGACGTACCGGAAGGTGATTCCGGTCGTCCGTCACATAAAACGTTATGACCTCTTTCTCCTTTCCCTTTTTATTATATTCCACGAGTGAGAATATCAGGCAGCGATAGGTAGTATCGTTCTCGGCAGTAATCTTCTTAATTCCCCGGTAAATCAGGGTCTGTTCTTCTACTCTACGCCCCGTCGCCATCGGGAACTGGATACGTTGACCGATGGTATATTCCTTTGGATCGAACGAACGGGCCTGCGCCAGAATAGTAAGCATATCATAGATACAACGATTGTCACTTTGCTCCGTCTCGGTGATACTCCCGTCTTTACGCACCCGTTTTTGATTGACATAACACATGCCGTTCCGAAACGAGAAACGGGCTTCATCGACGGTATAACGTTTTCCTTCTTCGGCTCCCTTCCGAAAATAGCGGGGTTCCAGCTTTTCAGTCATGACGCTTGTCAGCGTATCCCGCATCTTAAAGAAGAAGTCGGCCTCTTTACTGCTGATGGCCAATAAATTGACCCGATAGGCCGGCTCGGAGTGATAAGTCGTCGAGTTAGTGGTAAGGCTGGCAAGTCCCACTTTCTTCCAAATGAATTTCCAGTTGAAATAAAGTTCGTACATGACGTGCTCACCGGACTTAAACGCATCGTTCTTTGCTTCACACTGGGCATTGCCCGATGATGGGAAAGCAAAAAGCAGGGCGATAATAAGACATATCCACTCTTTCCGCCTAATTGCGGCGGCTACGGTTTGCGTTTTGACTATCTCGGGTCTTTTTCTTCTTGTCTTCATCTGGTTTCTGTTTTTTAAGTTCGTCCGGCTTTTGCTTATCCAGAGGCACAGCTGTCACATTCCAGTCCTGAGTAGCATCCCAGTTTGCTTTAAATTCAATAATATGCGGATAATAGTATACCATCTCAGGCTGTATGCCCTTCTCATAGTCACCGGCATCCCACACTCCGTTGCCATTGGTATCGTTTACCAACCGGGCTCCGTATTTGCCGGGATTCAGATAGTAAAACTCCGCTCTCCCGTCAATCACCGGACGCCTGCGAAGAACTTTATCCTGATTATCCAACAGTTCGACAAAAGCGATAGAATCTGCTCCGGTTATGTTGAGGAACACATTACCGTATTCTTCGATCTGACGAACCTTGAAGGCTTGCTTTATCTTATCGGTAAACAGCCCGTAAATGCCATGAAAAGCTGTGGAATCGACGGCAAATTCATACTCGCCTCCGGGTTCCCAATCATAATAGAGGTTATAGCGGCGCACATCGAGCGAATCATGTTCGAACTCAAAAGGAACGTCGGTCCATATCGTATCTACTTTCTGGCGAAGATGAATAGCCGCACTGTCAAAGCGGGCTACCGGTTCTTCAAAAGTCATGGTGATATAATCGAACACGTCCATAGACGAAGGAGCGTGTGTGTTTACCGACAAGAACTTAGTCGGTTCCGGCTCATCGTCTTTCTTCTTTTTCTTTTTAGGCTCTTCTTTCTTCACTTTCTTTGCGGCCAACCTTAGCGTATCCGTACGAGGAACTAATTGATTTAACGTATCAGTGTACAAATAGTTCAGGCTCAACGTAAGTGTATCTTGCTGATAAAGCAAAGAGTCGCGTATCCAATAATGAATAGTGTCGTTGCGGAATGTCTTTTCTATCACAAAAGCATCCTTCTCGTCGAAATTCAAGCCTTTCAACACAGGCAAAGAATCTGCCGGAGCCGAAAAATACAAAGAAAATTTATTCGGAGTAAGGCGTTCGCTCTTAACCAGGTATTGTGAAACAGAAGGCTTTTTAAATGAGCGAAGCACAATATTATCGGGCAGGAAGTAGGTATATTTCTGCTCAACAATCGTATCGATGGTCAGTGAATCGACCCAGGCAGTATCCTGGCGTATCCGCTCTTCGAAGTGGGGAATAATCAGCGAGTCATTGAAAGCCACCGCTTCACCTTTTTGGTTATAGAAAAAATTCTGATCGGCATCCATTAAACCGAAAATACGATATTTGCCCGGTGCAATCCCACGAATCGTGAAGTGTCCACGACTATCGGTACGAGCTACACGATCAAAAGGAAGTTTGGTAAAAGCCGAGTCATTCAGGTTGGAATGTAGTCCCACCAACATACCTTTAATGGGTTCCAGATCAGAAGCTTCAAGCAAGGTGCCCGATACCTCCATTGTATCGATAGAGGCCCCTGTAGAGAATGTAAACGCAAAATTACCGAGCGGATTGCCCTCGTTGTTATCGACGATCGCATCCGAAAAATCGATTGTATAGGTGGTATTGGGCTTCAAAGAGTCGAGCAGGTTTACAGTAATCCGCTTCCCTCCGGGTTTAATCTCCGGTTGTTGCAACTGGGGAGGCGAAACCACTACCTTTTCACTGGCCTTTTCAAGTTTAATAAACTCATCGAAATCAAGGACAATCTTTGACTTTTTAGTATTTACGGCTCCTGCTGCCGGCGTACTGCCGATGAAGCGGGGTGGAGTTTCATCAAAAGGTCCCCCATCCGGACGTCCCATACTGGCACAAGAATAAAGGGTAGCTACCAGAGCAGCAACTCCCAACAGACTACGGATGAGTCGTTTTTTTCTATATATATTGTCTTTTAACATGCTGCAAAAATAAGCCTTATCCATTAATTAATGCTATACTTTACACTAATTTATCCAAAAAGACTCTGTCCGACAAGACAAAAAACGTATCTTTGACCAACAATTTACAAACCTAATAAGATTAACCCCATGAAAAGACAACTGCTGACTTGCTGCCTGGCGATGTGTAGCCTGGCGACCATGGCTCAACATGACGAATGGAAAAACCCCGAAATTAATGCGGTAAACCGTGCACCGATGCACACCAATTACTTTGCTTACTCTTCAAGTGAAGAAGCCGCAAAAGCCGATAAGGAAAACTCAAGCAACTTTATGACCCTGAATGGCATCTGGAAATTCAACTGGGTGAAAAATGCAGATGCTCGACCGACCGACTTCTACCGGACAGACTATAATGATAAAGGTTGGGGACAGATGAAAGTCCCCGGTGTTTGGGAAATGAACGGATACGGTGATCCGATTTATGTCAACGTAGGTTACGCCTGGAGAAGCCAATACAAAAACAATCCTCCTTATGTGCCCATAGAAAACAACCATGTAGGATCGTATCGGAAAGAAATCATTATTCCTGCCGAATGGTCAGGAAAAGAAATATTCGCCCACTTTGGTTCGGTCACTTCAAACATGTATCTATGGGTCAACGGTAAATATGTGGGATATAGTGAAGACAGTAAACTGGAAGCTGAATTTAACCTGACCAAATATTTGAAACCGGGCAAGAACCTGATTGCGTTTCAGGTATTCCGCTGGTGTGACGGTACGTACCTGGAAGATCAGGACTTTTTCCGCTACTCGGGAGTGGGACGTAACTGCTATTTGTACAGCCGCAATAAAAAATATATTCAAGATATCCGTGTAACTCCCGATTTGGACAGCAATTATACAAACGGTACACTGAACGTGGCACTCAATCTGAACGGAAGCGGAACAGTAGAGTTGAACCTGACAGATCCGGCAGGAAAAAGTGTTGCTACGGCACAGGTTAACGGAAATGGACAAAAGTCTGTTGTCATGGACGTGAGCAATCCTGAAAAATGGACAGCAGAAGCACCCAACTTATATACACTGACTGCAACCCTGAAAAACGGCAGCAACACGCTGGAAGTGATCCCGGTAAAAGTAGGTTTCCGCAAAATTGAATTGAAGGACGGACAGATACTGGTGAACGGGCAACCGGTGCTCTTTAAAGGTGCCGACCGCCACGAAATGGATCCGGACGGAGGATACGTAGTTTCCCGTGAACGCATGCTGCAAGATATTCTGCGTATGAAGCAGCTGAACATTAACGCGGTACGTACCTGTCACTATCCGGACGACAATCTGTGGTATGACCTTTGCGACCAATACGGTATCTATGTAGTGGCAGAGGCCAATATCGAGTCGCACGGAATGGGATATGGCAAAGAAACACTTGCCAAAAATCCATCTTACAAAAAAGCACACATGGAACGCAACCAACGCAATGTACAGAGAGGGTATAACCATCCTTCCATCATTTTCTGGTCATTAGGAAACGAAGCCGGATACGGCCCGAACTTCGAACAGTGCTATACATGGATCAAAAACGAGGACAAAACACGCGCCGTACAATATGAGCAGGCGGGTACCAATGAATTTACAGACATTTTCTGCCCGATGTATTACGATTATGACGCCTGCAAGAAGTACAGCGAAGGCAATATAGACAAACCTTTGATCCAATGTGAATATGCTCATGCTATGGGTAACTCGCAAGGGGGCTTCAAAGAGTATTGGGATCTGATACGCAAATATCCCAAATATCAGGGAGGTTTTATCTGGGACTTTGTAGACCAGTCGAACCATTGGAAAAATAAGGATGGAATAGACATCTACGGATATGGCGGTGACTTCAATAAATACGATGCTTCGGACAATAATTTTAACGACAACGGACTGATCAGCCCCGACCGTCGCCCCAACCCGCATGCCCATGAAGTGGGATACTTCTACCAGTCAATCTGGACTACTCCCGGCGATCTGTCAAAGGGAGAAATAAAGGTATATAACGAAAACTTCTTCCGGGATTTGTCCGCTTATTATATGGAGTGGCAATTACTGGCAAACGGTGAAGTAATGCAAACCGGAGTCGTTCAGGACCTGAACGTGGCTCCCCAACAAACAGCGACTCTCAAACTGAATCTGAATACGGAAAAGGTCTGTCCATGTAAAGAGTTGTTGCTCAACGTAACTTATAAGCTGAAAGCTGCCGAAACACTGATGCCGGCAGGAAGTACAGTGGCATATGACCAGCTGACCATCCGTCCGTATACAGCCAAAGCATTGGAATTAAAGAACCAGAAAGCATCTAATCTTGACATTGTCGTACCGGTCATTAAGGACAACGACCATAATTATCTGATTGTAGAAGGCGAAAACTTCATAATCGAATTCAATAAGCACAATGGATATCTCTCTCGTTACGAAGCAGATGGTATGCAATTATTAAATCCGGGAGCTCAACTGACTCCTAACTTCTGGCGTGCTCCTACCGATAATGATTATGGAGCAGGATTACAGCACCGGTATGCTGTCTGGAAAAATCCGGGACTGAAGTTGACTTCATTGAAACAAAGTATCGAAAACGAACAGGCAATCGTTCAGGCTGAATATGAAATGAAAGCTGTAAAAGGAAAACTATTCCTGACTTATGTTATCAACAATGAGGGAGCGGTCAAAGTAACTCAAAAGATGGAAGCCGGCAAAGAAGAAAAGGTTTCTGATATGTTCCGTTTCGGCATGCAAATGCAAATGCCCGAAAACTTCAATGAAGTGGAATATTATGGCCGTGGTCCGGTTGAAAATTATGCCGACCGCAATCACTCTACTTTAATTGGCAAATATCGCCAGACAGTTGCCGAACAGTTCTACCCGTACATCCGTCCGCAAGAAACCGGTACCAAAACCGATTTGCGCTGGTGGAGAGTATTGAATATCAGCGGAAACGGTCTGCAGTTTGTAGGTGACGCTCCTTTCTCCGCCTCTGCCTTGAACTATAGCATCGAGTCTTTGGATGACGGAGTACAAAAAGACCAACGCCACTCTCCTGAAGTAGCGAAAGCTCCTTTCACTAACCTTTGCATCGATAAAGTACAGATGGGTCTGGGATGTGTCAACAGTTGGGGAACACTTCCACTGGAGAAATACCGTGTACCTTATCAGGATTATGAATTCAGTTTCATCCTGACCCCCGTACGCCACAAAGTGAATATGTGAAACAAGATTCCATGACAACAGGGACAGTGGTCCGGAATTTTCCGGATCACTGTTTTTTTATCATCTTTTTTCTGCCCCCGCCTGTTTCGCACCCATCTGAAGTAATTTTGAGCTTTACACCTATATTAATTAGAGAAAAACATCGTTAAAAACAGATATTAAAAAACAACGGTATAGAAAATAAAGAGTACTTTTGTCGCGGAAAACTAATTAAGGGTAATCAGTTTTCACCTATACCTGATAAGGTTATCACGATAAACCACTTTGCCACAAAATGAACATCATTAAAAATTGAATATAAAGAAGGTATGAAAAGTAAAATTGTTTTGTTTGCATTTTGTTTAGCCTTGTTGTCGGGTTGCGGCAAAAAGGGCTTCAACATGGGAGGAACTCCCGAATGTGCAGTAGAGACATTGCAGCCCACCACTGTCAATCTGAAAAGCTCCTATCCGGCCACAATCAAGGGTAAACAGGATATCGAAATCCGCCCGCAGGTTTCCGGGTTTATCACTAAACTGAATATTGATGAAGGATCTATGGTCAAAAAAGGACAGGTACTGTTCGTCATCGATCCGGTGCAGTATGAATCTGCCGCCCGTGCAGCAAAAGCCGCTGTAGCCACAGCTAAAGCGAATGTTTCTACTCAGGAAATCACTGTAAAAAACAAACGTGAATTAAACAAGAAAAACATCATCAGCGACTATGATCTGGAAATGGCTGAAAATACACTTGCATCTGCAAAAGCTCAATTGGCATCTGCCGAAGCCCAGCTGATCAGCGCTAACCAAAATCTGGCATACACACGCGTAACAAGCCCTTCGGACGGTGTAGCCGGAACAATCCCTTACCGTGTAGGTAGCTTGGTAAGCGCTTCAAGCCCGTCACCTCTCACTGTGATCTCGGACATCACTCAGATGTACGTTTACTTTTCACTGACAGAAAAGGAATTACTGAACCTGATCCGTCAGGACGGTTCTCAGACTGAATTTCTGAATAGCTTCCCGGCTGTTCAACTGACATTGGCTGACGGAACGTTGTATGCCGATAGCGGTAAAATAGAGACGGTAAGCGGAGTCATCGACCAAAACACAGGTGCTGTAAGCATGCGTGCCACTTTCCCGAATCACGGACATCTGTTGAGAACAGGCGGTACCGGTAACATCCAGATTCCTTATAGCAAGGAGAATGTAATCGTTATCCCTCAAAAAGCAACTTACGAAATACAGGATAAGAAATTCGTATATCTGCTCCAGCCGGATAACACTGTGAAAAATACCGAAATAGAAATATTAAATCTCAACGACGGACAAAACTATGTAGTCACTGCAGGACTGAAAGCCGGCGACAAAATCGTTGTCGAAAACGTCAGCACCCTGAAAGACGGTGCTACTATCAAGCCGCTCACCCAACAGGAATCGGCCGAACGCTTTAAAGCAGCTTTGGAAGAACGCAAAAATCAGTAAACGAGTTAACTCAAAAAGCAGAATATGAAATTAGATAGATTTATTAATCGTCCGGTACTATCAACGGTTATCTCCATCGTGATAGTGATTCTGGGTGTGTTAGGCCTGCTGTCGCTGCCTATCTCCCAGTATCCGGATATTGCCCCTCCTACTGTACGTGTCAACACGACGTATCAGGGAGCCAATGCACAAACTGTATTAAACAGTGTGATTGCTCCGTTGGAGGAGCAGATCAACGGTGTAGAAAACATGATGTACATGACTTCTACTGCCACCAATACCGGAGAGGCCTCTATCGAGGTTTACTTTAAACAGGGTACGGACCCGGATATGGCTGCCGTAAACGTACAGAACCGTGTAGCCAAAGCACAGGGTCTGTTGCCGGCCGAAGTAACCAAGGTAGGTGTGATTACCTCAAAACGACAAACCAGTATGTTGCTGGTATTCTCCCTGTATAGTTCGGATGACAAATATGATAACGAATTCCTTGAGAACTATGCTAAAATCAATCTCGTACCGGAAGTTCAACGTGTACCGGGTGTAGGTGACGCCATGGTGCTCGGTGCAGACTATTCTATGCGTATCTGGTTGAAACCGGACGTAATGGCCCAATATCACCTGATGCCTACCGATGTTTCGGCAGCATTGGCCGAACAGAATATCGAGGCTGCTCCGGGTTCATTTGGTGAACAGGGCAAACAGACTTTCCAATATACGCTGCGTTATAAAGGACGTCTGCAGAGCCAGGAAGAGTTTGAGAACATCGTGATCCGTGCCAATTCTGACGGGCAGGTGCTCCGATTGAAAGATATTGCCACAATCGAGTTAGGTCGTCTGACATACGGATTCTCTAACAACGTAAATGGTCACCCTGCCGTAACGGTTATCGTATTCCAGACAGCCGGTTCGAATGCGACTGCCATCATCAATGACATCCTCGACTTGCTTGAAAAATCAGAATCGACTTTCCCGCCGGGAGTTAAAGTAAATATCTCACAAAATGCCAACGACTTCTTGTTTGCTTCTATCCACGAAGTTGTAAAGACTTTGATTGAAGCCTTTATCTTGGTATTTATCGTGGTTTACATTTTCTTGCAGGATCTACGCTCGACACTGATTCCGGCCATCGCGATCCCGGTAGCATTGATCGGTACATTCTTTGTGCTTTACATCATCGGATTCAGTATCAACTTGCTTACCCTCTGTGCCATGGTACTCGCCATTGCCATAGTGGTGGACGATGCCATCGTCGTCGTCGAGGGTGTCCATGCCAAGCTCGACCAAGGCTATAAATCAGCTCGGTTAGCTTCCATCGACGCCATGAACGAATTGGGTGGCGCTATCGTCTCCATTACATTGGTTATGATGTCCGTGTTTATTCCGGTAAGCTTTATGACCGGTACTTCCGGTACATTCTACCGTCAGTTTGGTCTGACTATGGCTATTGCTATTGCCTTGTCGGCAGTAAATGCCTTGACACTGAGCCCTGCATTGTGCGCCATCTTACTGAAACCCCACGATCCTGATGCTAAAAAGAAATCGACTTTAGCAAGCCGTTTCCATGCTTCGTTCAATGCTGCTTATGACACAGTATTGAAGAAATATAAAAAACGTGTTCTCTTCTTCATCCAGAAACCGGTGCTGACCATCGGCTCCGTAGTAGTGGGTTTCGCACTGCTCATCTTCCTGATGAAAGTGACTCCGACCGGTTTGGTACCGAATGAAGATACAGGAACGATTATGGCAGTAGTCGATATGCCTCCCGGAAGCTCACTGGAACGCACTCAGGAAGTGATGTGGCAGGTAGATAGCCTACTGGCCTCCGACCCGGCTATCGAAAGCCGTACCATGATCGCCGGTTATAGCTTTATCGCCGGTCAGGGTCCCAGCTACGGTTCATTTATCTGTAAAATGAAGAACTGGGATGAGCGTTCCATCGCTCAACGTTCTGACTTCGTTTCAGGTATGCTGTATCTGAAAGCCCGTGAAGTGATTAAAGACGCCCGCGTACTGTTATTCGCTCCCCCTATGATTCCGGGTTACAGTGTATCCAACGGTTTCGAAATGAACTTACAGGATAAGACAGGCGGTAGTCTGGATAAATTCTATGAAGTAGCTCAGGACTTTATCACCAAGCTACAGGCACGCCCCGAAATTCAGTCGGCACAGACTTCGTTCAACCCGAACTTCCCGCAGTACATGATCGATATCGATGCCGCTGCTTGTAAGAAGGCCGGATTATCTCCGAGCGACATCCTTACTACCCTGCAAGGATATTACGGTGGTCTATATTCGTCCAACTTCAACCGGTTCGGTAAGATGTACCGTGTAATGATTCAGGCCGATCCGAACAGCCGTACCAATCTGGAGTCACTGAACTCGGTTAAAGTACGCAACGGCAACGAGATGGCTCCTATCACTCAGTTTATGAGCGTTAAACGTATTTACGGACCGGACAACATCAAGCGTTTCAACATGTTTACGGCGATGACTATCAATGGTTCGCCGGCTGACGGATACAGTTCCGGTCAGGCCATCCAAGCCATGCAGGAAGTGGCAGAACAGACGTTGCCTACCGGATACGGATATGAATTCTCGGGTATGACCCGTGAAGAACAAAGTTCGAGCGGCAGTACTACTGCGATGATCTTCGTCCTCTGCTTCGTATTTGTTTATCTGTTGCTGAGTGCACAATACGAAAGTTATATTCTTCCGTTTGCCGTACTGCTTTCTATACCGTTCGGTCTGGCAGGTAGCTTCATTTTCGCCCACCTGATGGGATTGGCAAACAATGTCCTTCCGATACTGGGAGCAGCTACCAACAACATTTATATGCAGATCGCATTGATCATGTTGATGGGTCTGTTGGCAAAGAACGCCATCCTAATTGTAGAGTTTGCTCTCGACCGTCGTAAGATGGGTATGAGTATCACTTGGGCTGCCGTATTGGGTGCAGGTGCCCGTCTCCGCCCGATCCTGATGACTTCATTGGCCATGGTTGTCGGCCTGTTGCCTTTGATGTTTGCCATGGGCGTAGGTGCCAATGGTAACCGTGCTTTGGGTACGGCTGCGGTAGGCGGTATGTTTATCGGTATGATATGCCAGATATTCGTGGTTCCTGCTTTGTTCGTTATCTTCCAGTATCTACAAGAGAAGGTGAAACCTATTGAATGGGAAGACATCGATAATACGGATGCAGAAACAGAAATTGAACAATACGCTAAATAGGAATAAAGAAAAGAATATGAAGAAACAAATTATAGGTATGTTGTGTGCAACTGCTCTCTTGAGCAGCTGCCACATCTACAAATCATATGACAGACCTAAAGATATTGAAGCCTCCGGTCTTTACCGGGACACAGTATCTGTTGCCGATACACTGGTATCCGATACTGTCAACTTCGGAAATCTGCCTTGGAGAGAGGTCTTCACCGATCCTCAACTGCAAGCGTTAATCGAACAGGGATTAACCCACAATACAGATCTGCTGACTGCTGCGCTGAAAGTGAAAGAGGCACAGGCATCACTGATGTCAGCCCGTCTGGCTTACGCTCCTTCACTCGGATTGTCACCACAAGGAACCATCAGCAGCTTTGATAAGCATGCCGCAACCAAAACCTATTCGTTGCCGGCAACAGCCAGCTGGGAGATCGATCTATTCGGCAAGTTGCTGAATGCCAAACGCGGTGCACAAGTAACATTGTTGCAAACCAAAGCATATCGTCAGGCTGTACAGACTCAGATCATTTCGGGCATTGCCAATACCTATTACACCTTATTGATGCTCGACCGTCAGCTCGATATTACCGAACAGACTGCCGACATCATGAAGCGTAATGTTGAAACCATGCAGGCAATGAAAGATGCGGCTATGTTCAACACAACTTCTGCAGGGGTGGAACAAAGCAAGGCTGCCTATGCACAAGTACTGGCGTCTATTCCGGCTATCCAGAAGAGTATCCGTGAAGCTGAGAACGCTATGTCCATGCTATTGGCACAAGCACCACAGACTATCAAACGGGGGGTTCTGGAAGAGCAGCAATTACCTGAAGATTTCTCAGTGGGCGTTCCTTTGCAACTACTCTCTAACCGTCCGGATGTGAAAGCAGCCGAAATGGCATTGGCCGGTACTTACTACAATGCAAATTCGGCCCGTGCCGCCTTCTATCCGCAAATCACTATCAGCGGCTCGGCCGGTTGGACCAATAGCGCCGGTAGTGCCATTATCAATCCTGGTAAACTGCTTGCCTCTGTACTTGGTTCGCTTACCCAGCCTCTCTTCTACCGTGGTGCAAACATTGCCCGCCTGAAGATAGCCAAGGCACAACAGGAAGAGGCTAAACTGGCCTTCCAGCAGAGTTTGTTGAATGCCGGAAGTGAAGTAAGCAATGCATTGTATCAATATCAGAGTGCTTCTGAAAAAACTGCTTCCCGCAAATTACAGGTAGAATCTTCAGAAAAAGCATCCGAATATACAAAAGAATTGTTTAAATTAGGGACGTCTACTTATCTGGAGGTATTGTCGGCCGAACAGTCTTTGCTCAGTGCCCGTTTATCTCAGGTAAACGACACCTTCGACCGGATGCAGGCTGTAGTGAGCCTCTATCAGGCATTGGGCGGCGGAAGAGAAGATTAACTTTAAATACAATACAATTATGATTAGTCCATTAGCATCGATAGCCCCCGGGGCAAAAATCGGAAAGAATGTGATCATTCAACCGTTTGCTTACATTGAAGATAATGTCGAAATAGGGGACGACTGTATCATTATGCCCTATGCCAGTGTGCTGAATGGTACACGGCTGGGAAAAGGTAACAAAGTATATCAACATGCCGTATTAGGAGCAGAACCACAGGATTTCCACTACAAAGGAGAAGAAAGTTCACTGATTATCGGGGATAACAACCATATCCGCGAAAACGTAGTTATCAGTCGAGCTACTTTCGGTGGGAATGCTACCAAAATAGGCAATGGCAATTTCTTGATGGATAAAGTCCACATTTGTCACGATGTACAAATCGGAGATAATTGTGTAGCCGGTATCGGCACCACCATCGCCGGAGAATGTACCTTGGATGATTGTGTCATCCTGAGTGGCAATGTTACCCTCCATCAATATTGTCATGTGGGACAATGGACATTGGTACAGAGCGGTTGCCGTATTTCAAAAGATGTGCCCCCATACAGCATTATGGCCGGTAACCCGGTAGAATATCACGGAGTAAATGCCGTAGTATTGCAACAACATAAAAATACGAGCGAAAGAGTTCTACGCCACATAGCCAATGCTTATCGCCTGATCTATCAGGGAAACTTCAGCCTGCAGGATGCAGTGCAAAAAATTATAGACCAGGTTCCCATGAGCGAAGAGATAGAGAATATAGTGGCTTTTGTCAAAGAGTCTAAGCGTGGAATCGTAAAATAGAAACCATTCTCTGCTTATAAAAGAAGGTGTAGCCATCTCAGAAAGAAGGCTACACCTTTTTTAGTAGTATCGAGGCCCTTTAGAGGCAGGTTCATCACAGACTATTCAAATTCCAACGTACCGAAGAAGTCGGGACGGTGAAAATCCGGCTTTTCTATTTTGATCGGATTCCATGAGAGGAAATGCGGAGTTTGCAGTTCGTCGCCACATTTATAGAAGTTGGCTGTGATTGTTTTCCCGTCCAAAGAGGTAATGTGATGTTTGAAGAAAGCTGTATATGGAATCACCAATGCCACCTCCCAGTTGCACTCACCGATACGTTCATCGAAAGGCTGGCGTCCCAGACTGGCCCAACGTTTCACCTGATCTGTCACTTCCCGAGAAGCGCGTTCACGGTTGTTGCGTTCTGCTCCTGCACCAATAAGAATGGTTCCGATACAGTTGCATTCGATGTTATAATAGATACCGTCACCGGCAGGTACAGAGAAAAACTCCACACAGGAATCAGTCCATACGGAGCCATCGTCTTCTCCATACTTAGCCCGTACACTGGCCTCTTTTACATTGAAGTGTAACAAAACAGCATCATCGCTATGTGCTATACGGAACTCCACTTTCGGACGATAAGGGTAGGCTTCCCAATTCACATTATCAATGGGTTGGAAACCGATCTTTTCTTTATCCAGTAATTCGGGAAGTGCATCGACCTCCACATTAGCAATACTGATCTTCTTTACTTTCATGGTCTATTCTATTTTTATCTTGCAAAAATATATACTTTATTTCAGTATTCCGTTCTCCATCCGATGCTATTTTACAACCTTTCCCGAAAACGTTTACTTTCGGATCTCCTTTTTTATGGTCAGTCAGATGATTTCCTTACCTTTGCAGCGTGAAACAACCACTTTGCATTGATTTAAGATAATAACTTCAACGGGTAAATCCCTAATGTATCTAACAAATAACACAAAAAATGAAGAAGCATCTGATTTTATCTGCTTGCCTGATAATGGCAATAAGCAGTTTTGCTCAAAAAAAGGACTTTAGTTATAAGTTTTACGGACAGATTCGCACAGACCTTTATTACAACAGTCGTGCCAACGAAGAGACAGTAGACGGATTGTTTTACATGTACCCCAAAGACGAAGTATTCGATAGCAATGGCAGAGATTTAAATGCAACTGCCAACGGTAGCTTTTACACCCTATATACCCGCCTGGGATTGGATGTAAAGGGACCTAAACTGGGACGCGCCATGACTTCCGCCAAAGTAGAAGCAGACTTCCGCGGTTCAGGTACTTCTTACTCTACTATACGCTTGCGTCACGCTTACCTGAACCTGGATTGGGGACGTTCGGCTCTTTTGCTCGGACAAACCTGGCATCCGCTCTTCGGTGACGTATCACCTCAAATCCTGAATCTTTCGGTCGGAGCACCTTTCCAACCGTTCAGCCGTGCTCCGCAAATTCGTTACCGCTATACACACAAAGGGTTCCAACTGACGGGAGCAGCTATCTGGCAATCACAGTATCTGTCACAAGGTATTGTCGGTAAAAGTCAGACTTATATAAAGAACAGTTGTGTTCCTGAGTTCTATCTGGGACTCGACTATAAAGCCAATGGATGGATAGCCGGAGCAGGAATCGAACTGCTCTCTCTGAAGCCTCGTACAGAGTCTAAAGTAGAGGACCAAGTCTATAAAGTGAACGAGCGCATCACCACCCTGTCTTACGAAGGTCATGTGAAGTATAGCAATAAAGATTGGTTTGTAGGTGCTAAAACCGTATTAGGCTCCAACCTGACACAAACCTCCATGCTGGGAGGATTCGGAATCAAATCCATCGATAATCGGACCGGAGAACAAAAGTATACACCGATCCGGGTATCCAGTTCATGGCTGAACGTAGTATACGGACAGAAATGGAAACCGGGTATCTTCCTGGGATATGTCAAGAATATGGGAACAAGCGATGCCCTGGCATCCAATCAAGTATACGGAACAGGAACCAATGTGGACCAAGTGGTGACAGCCGGTGCTGAACTGACCTATAATGTCAACCACTGGAAGTTTGGAGTGGAATATACCTATACTTCCGCCGCTTATGGCTCACTGTATCTTAAAAACGGTAAAATCATCGATACACACTCCGTTGGTAACAACCGCATCGTAGGTGTAGCCATGTTTATGTTCTAAAAACAGATGAATACATTACCTATCCACCTCGCTCCGCTGCAAGGTTATACCGAAGCAGCCTATCGCAATGCCCATGCCGCCGTTTTCGGCGGTGTGGATGTCTATCATACTCCTTTCGTACGAATAGATCGGGGAGAATTCCGCCATAAGGATGTACGGGATATTCTTCCCGAAAACAACCGGGTTCCTCACCTCATTCCACAACTTATAGCCTCCGAGATGGACAAAACAGAGCGAATAATCGCCCTTTTCATCGAACAAGGCTATCGGGAGATGGACATTAACCTCGGTTGCCCTTTCCCGATGTTGGCAAAACGGCAATGTGGATCGGGCATGCTGCCCCACCCTGATAAAGTGGAAACATTACTCAAACAGATCGAACAGTATCCCGATGTGAGCTTCTCAGTAAAAATGCGCCTGGGATGGGAAAAGCCGGATGAATGTTTGACCCTGTTGCCTCTATTGAATGCGGCTCCGCTGACCGAGATTATCGTTCACCCCCGCTTAGGTATCCAGCAATACAAAGGAGAAGTAAATATGGAGGGATTTACAGCTTTCTACGAAGCATGCAGACATCCTGTTATCTACAACGGAGACATCCTGACCATAGAAGACATCCGGTGCATCACCGAAAAGTTTCCGAAACTTACCGGAGTGATGATCGGCCGCGGATTATTGGCAAACCCTGCATTGGGTTGGGAATATAAAGAAGGCAGGAAACTTACGCCTGAAGAATGGAGAGAAAAGTTGAGAGCACTGCACACAGCCGTTTTCCAACACTATGAGACACAGATACAAGGTGGCGAAGCACAACTGGTGACTAAGATGAAAACGTTCTGGGAGTATCTGGCCCCACAAATAGACCGAAAGAGCTGGAAAGCTATCCATAAAAGCACTACGCTTGCCAAATACAACATTGCCGTCCGTTCGGCATTTTGATAAAAAATGTAATTCACCACAGAGTAACACAGAGTTTCACTGAGTGAGCCTCATCCATTAATAACTAATGATAGTTATCTGTGTTACTCTGTGGCAAATACGAATTTTGATACATCCCTCTTAAATTGACGCACCGGTATCCGAAAAAAGGGAGAGCCCTCTTAGCCCTTCTCTCCCACCGTTTTTTACGTTCCTACGGATGCAATTCTTTGAAAGTGTCGTTTTCTTCTTTCACTTGTTTCACAGTTTCGTTCAGATCGTCAATCGGAAGGTCGTATCCATACCATCCGGTATAGCAATCGGTCACGTACCACTTACCATCAATCAAGTCGAATATCACACGAAGATCTACTTCCGACTCTTCATATCCGGCTTCAAACTCTTTATGTGTCGGTTCGTTTACCGTAAACTTAGAAACATAAATTCCTCCTTCTTCCTGAGTGATGCGTTCCTCTTTCAGAGTCTCGGCATCCAGCAACGGCCATTTTTCCTGAGTAAAGGGGAAGGTCTTTTCACTATTCCCATCGTCCGTCATCAAAGTGATGGGAGTTTTCAACGGAAACTTGACACGGGTATACTGGAAAGAAGCACTTGAGGTGAATTTCTTCAGAAACGACTGGAAGGTCTCCTCAGCCGTCTCCGCAGCAACATCACTCTCTGCCTTCGCTTTCGAAGTATTTCCACAGGAAATAAAGCAAATACCCCCTATCAGGGTAAGCATAAACAGACAAAGCACAAATCTTTTCACTTTCATAACGAATGGATTTAGAACGGGGAATCTCACCCCGCATTTTCAGCGGGCAAAGATAATATATCTTCCTAATATCCAACTCGGAGGGACAGAATTATTTATGTCTCAGATACTCATAGCCGAAACGGCAATAAAGACACTTCTTCTTATCGCAATATTCTTTCTGCAATTGTAACAACGCCTGGCTATCCGCCGCTGTCTGAACCGGAATGCCGGCTCCGCTCCACATACGGGTAACATAATTATTTTCAGCTTTCAGTTCTTCAAGTAATGAGGCCGCACGCTCACACAGCCGTTCGTCGGCTTTATGCAGGCCATATGCATACAGAAAAGGAATGACCGTATTGATAATGATCAGCTCCTTTGCACCAGCACCAATACTTTTCTCTCTCCGTGGGGAGGATTTGCCAAACATGAAATGTTCTTCCCAATAAGCAGAAGTGTGACCGGCAAAAATCTGTTTCAGATCTTTCAGAGTCTCCGCTTCCATGACCCGTGAAAACAAAGAGCGTTCTCTGTAATAAAGTGAAGCTAATTGTGCCAGTCTCACATGGGGAAAGTTACCTGGACGAAGACGGAGGAAACGCCACAAAGAGGGATTCATCACCGGAGGAAGTTCAAACTTGTGTTGCAAATAACGGAATTCTTTCTGCATCCAACTGAAATAATCGTCGGCGGATTCTCCCTCCAACAAACCGGCTTGTCCGAAGAAGAAAGCTTCCACCTGTGTCAGATCGTCACGATGCTTATCAATGGCACGAAACGAGAGCAGATTTGCCCAAGTCTCAAAAGCATCTCCATTCAGCCCGAATCCGAAATTACGTGCCAACGTGATGAAAAAAGCATCTTCCCAATGCTGATTGCAACGTTGGAGTCGCCGAGTTATGGTTCGGTTCTTCTGATCAAAGCGCTCTGTCTGTAAAGCGGTCAGCCAGGAGTGAATCGTTAATTTAGGAAGGGTTTCCAGAATGGAATAGCAAGGCGGGTGTATATCTGCCCGGCAAAGCTCATCATAATGCTCTTTCACCTGTTCGGGGCAAGGTAACCGGAGTTGCGGAACCGGTTCCCCATTGGAACGATATATCTCGCAATCGATCTCTGTGACAATGTGCAAAATCACTGAGTCATACGCTATGTCACGGTCATGTCCGTGACGAAACCAATCAGAAGAAGCAGTATGTATTTCGACATTACCTACCCAAAGCGTACCACCGATTTTTAGTTTGGCATTAAAAAAATCGGGGCCGGAATCAGAATTCGGCAATCCGGTATCAATCACTTCAACAGGCAGCCCGGTGGTTGTTTGCAGTTCATGGAGAGGGAAGATTTTGTGTTTCCACACATAGTGCAGGAGTTGTTCCATTGTTAACAAGACGTTAATGTGCTCGACAAATGTAATAAAAATCTTATCTTTGCGACTAATATTTTGGATATAAAGTCTATAAAGTCAGTAAAACAATGAAAATAGCATTAATAGGTTACGGAAAAATGGGCAAAGAAATCGAAAAGGTTGCCCTCAGTCGCGGACACGAAATTGTCAGCATTATCGACATCAACAACCAGGATGATTTCGAATCCGAAGCGTTCAAATCGGCAGATGTGGCCATTGAATTCACTAATCCCATGGTAGCCTACAGCAATTATATGAAAGCTTTCAAAGCAGGTGTAAAGTTGGTTTCGGGCAGTACCGGATGGATGGCAGAGCACGGTGACGAAGTAAAAGAACTGTGTAACAAAGGTGGAAAGACCTTATTCTGGTCATCTAATTTCAGTTTGGGAGTAACTATCTTCTCGGCTGTCAACAAGTATCTGGCTAAGATAATGAACCAATTCCCCGCCTATGACGTAACCATGAGCGAAACCCACCACGTACACAAGCTCGATGCACCAAGCGGAACAGCGATCACACTGGCAGAAGGAATCCTTGAAAATATGGAACGCAAAAGCGTCTGGGTAAAAGAGGAAGCACATGCAACCAATGAATTGCCGATCCACTCTATTCGCGAAGGAGAAGTATTCGGTATCCATACCATCCGCTATGACTCCGAAGCAGACAGTATCTCCATCACCCACGATGCCAAAAACCGGGGAGGTTTCGCATTGGGAGCCGTATTGGCGGCTGAGTATACAGCAGCCCATGAAGGCTATCTGGGTATGAGTGATTTATTCCCATTCTTAAAAGATTAACATCATGAGAAAAGCAACACGTACTCAATGGATAAAGTGTTCCATTGCCATTCTTTTGTATCTGATATTCCTGATTTGGGTGAAAAGCTGGTGGGGACTGATCGTAGTTCCTTTCATCTTCGACATCTACATCACCAAAAAGATTCCCTGGTCGTTCTGGAAGAAATCTAAAAACCCGACGGTCCGTAGTGTGATGAGTTGGGTAGATGCCATCGTTTTCGCTTTGGTAGCAGTATATTTCGTAAACATCTATGTTTTTCAGAATTATCAGATCCCATCATCGTCACTGGAAAAATCGCTGCTGGTTGGAGACTTCCTCTACGTGAGCAAAATGAGTTACGGCCCCCGTGTGCCGAACACACCGCTATCAATGCCCTTGGCACAACATACATTGCCGATTCTGAATACTAAATCCTATATTGAATGGCCGCAATGGAAATACAAACGTGTACCCGGATTCGGTAAAGTGAAACTGAATGACATCGTAGTGTTTAACTTCCCTGCGGGAGATACCGTCGCACTGAATTTCCAGGATGCAGACTTTTATACATTGGCGTACAACATCGGAAAGCAGATTTACCCGAACCCGATCGACATGGACAGCCTGACTCGGGAGCAGCAGAAGACAGTGTATGATTTATACTATAATGCCGGTCGGAAAGAGATACTGTCAAACCCTCAACGATATGGTAAAGTTGTTACCCGTCCGGTAGACCGCCGGGAGAACTATGTAAAACGTTGTGTAGGACTTCCGGGAGATACACTCCAGATTATCAACGGTCAGGTTATGATTGATGGCAAGGCCATTGAAAACCCGGAAAACTTGCAATTCAACTATTTTGTGCAAACTACCGGCCCGTACATCACGGAAGAAATGTTCCGCGAACTGGGTATCAGCAAAGCCGACCAAAGACTAACTCCCGAAGGAGCAGGCTATGAAGAGGGACTGATTGAGCTGGGATTGGACGGACGAAATGCCCAAGGTGGACTGAATCCTGTTTATCATCTTCCGTTAACGAAGAAGATGTATGACACTCTATCCGGTAACAAAAAATTAGTCGGTAAGATTGTAATAGAACCGGAAGAATACTCCGGAGAAGTGTATCCCCTGAATTTAAATACCCATTGGAATCGTAGTGACTACGGCCCTATCTGGATTCCAGCAAAGGGTGCCACCATCACACTGACCCCGGACAATCTGCCCATTTATGAACGGTGTATCACTGCTTATGAAGGCAATAAACTGGAACAGAAAGAAGACGGAATCTACATCAACGGTGTGAAGACAAACCAATACACTTTCCAGATGGATTATTATTGGATGATGGGCGATAACCGTCATAATTCCGCCGACTCCCGCTATTGGGGATTCGTACCGGAAGATCACGTAGTAGGTAAACCGATCGTCGTATGGTTATCATTAGATAAAGACCGTAACTGGTTCGATGGTAAAATCCGCTGGAACCGCATCTTTAAGTGGGTAGACTGAGTAATCAATGGGAAAGGGACTCAAATGGATTATAGCTTTTGCCGGAGCAATGGTCATCGTACTGTTGCTCCGCGGCTTTGCTTTTACCTCATGCCTGATACCTTCGGCGGGTATGGAGAATTCCCTTTTTCAGGGTGAACGTATTCTGGTAAATAAATGGAGCTACGGACTTCGTGTACCCTATATGTCATTATTCTCCTACCACCGCTGGGGAGAAAGTCCCATACATAAAGACGACATCGTCGTATTCAATAACCCTGCGGGTATCAAAGAACCCGTTATAGACCGAAGAGAGATTTATATAAGCCGATGCATCGGTGTACCGGGGGATACGTTACTTATCGATTCACTCTTCAACGTGGTCGACCGTAGCACACAACTCGGACCGGACCGGAAACAACTATATACGTATCCGCAAACCAAGGAACAGCAACTGGATTCATTGCTTTCTATTCTTTCTATTGGCCCTAATGAACTGATGGGACAACACGAAGGAAAAAATGTACGGAGCTTCAGCCGCTATGAGTATTATTTGCTCGATCAGGCTATGAACGGGAAAAGCTGGATACAGCCTTTACAACAAAGCTTACAGGAAGAAGCTAAACCACTCATCGTTCCGGGTAAAGGAAAAGCAGTCCGGGTATATCCGTGGAACCGGACATTGTTACGAAACACGCTGGTACTGCATGAGGGTAAACAGGCGGAGATCCGAAACGATACGCTCTACATCGAAGGCCGTCCTTCACAACATTGTTATTTCACCAAAGATTATTACTGGATGGCTTCCAATAATTCGGTAAATCTTTCCGATTCCCGCCTGTTCGGTTTCGTACCGCAGGATCATGTCATTGGAAAAGCTTCACGAATCTGGTTCTCAAAAACAGACCATACGGGAATCTTTAGCGGATACCGCTGGGAACGATTCTTCCAACCGGTAAAATAGTTCGTATCCCCGGATAACAAATTATATAATAACAATCAAGTAATCACTAATCATCAATTACCAATGAAAGTTGCCTATCTTTCTTCTGCCTATCTGGCTCCTGTAGAATACTACAGCAAATTGTTGAACTACGATAAAATATTCATCGAACAACACGACCATTACATGAAGCAGACCTACCGGAACCGTTGTACCATTGCCGGACCGGAAGGCGAACTGGCACTTTCTATCCCCACCGTAAAACCGGAAGAGCCTAAATGCCCGATGAAAGATATCCGGATTTCGGATCATGGGAATTGGAGGCATCTACACTGGAATGCAATAGAGTCGGCCTATAACAGTACTCCATTTTTTGAATATTACAAAGATGATTTTCGCCCGTTCTATGAGAAAAAATATGAATTTCTGACGGACTTCAACGAAGAATTATGCCGACTGGTTTGCGAACTGATAGATATACAGCCTGCCATTGAACGGACGAAAGAATATAAAACAGACTTTGCCCCGAACGAAATCGATTTTCGCGAAGCGATCCATCCCAAGAAAGATTTTCACCGGACAGATCCGGAATTTATCCCTCAGCCTTACTATCAGGTATTCGAAGCCCGCCACGGTTTTCTACCCAACCTGAGCATCATCGACCTTCTGTTTAATATGGGACCGGAAAGCCTGCTGATACTGCAGAAAACATGTGCCGATTCTCAATAAAAGGGAGCGATCCCCTTGAATTTCCCTCTTTTTTTAAACCATCCCATCAACTTTATAGCTATATTTGCGCTCTGCGTGTGCGATAACGAAGCCACAAGACAAGAAGTCTAACCTTTAAAAGCAATAGTATGGCAAACTTATTTAGTGTAAAGGACAAAGTAGTAGTCATTACCGGTGGAACGGGAGTATTAGGAAAAGCAATTGCAGCCCACCTGGCAGAAGAAGGTGCCAAAGTCATTCTCCTCGGACGTAAAACCGAAGTGGGTAATAAGATTGTAGAATCAATTCGTACCCAAGGAGGTGAAGCGCTGTTTCTGACAACCGATGTACTCGACCGGAAGATACTTGAACAGAACCTGGCGGATATACTGAAAGCTTATGGGCGGATAGATGCATTACTCAATGCGGCAGGAGGCAATATGCCGGGAGCTACGATCTCACCTACAGGCGATATCTTTGACCTGAAAATAGATGAATTCCAGAAAGTATTGGATCTGAACCTGACCGGTACGATACTGCCGACACAAGTATTCCTGAAACCCATGGTGGAGCAAAGAGCGGGCGCTATCGTCAATTTCTCATCCATGGCTGCTTTCCGCCCTTTGACGCGTGTGGCCGGCTATGCCGCTGCCAAGGCCGGGATCTCCAATTTCACCGCATTTATGGCCACGGAGATTGCCAAAAAGTTTGGTGAAGGAATCCGTATAAATGCCATCGCCCCGGGATTCTTCCTGACAGAACAGAATCGTGCACTACTAACCAATCCGGACGGCACCTATACACAACGGGGACAAGACGTAATCCGTCAAACGCCATTCGGGCGTATGGGACGTGCCGAAGAGTTATGCGGAACAATTCAATACCTCATCAGCGACGCAGCAAGCTTTGTAACGGGTACAGTGGCGGTAGTGGATGGAGGATTCAATGCCTTTGCGATGTAAAGAAAGTCTAACTTCTGATCCCACACATATCTGAAAAGGGAAGAGACAGAACAGACACACTGACTGATTAAACCAACCTCAAATAAAAACAGACTTATGAATCAACCAGATATCATGACTTTACCAAAAGACAAACTCTTTTTATCCGAACAAACCTGGCGTTGGTACGGACCGGACGATCCTGTCAGCCTTTGGGATATTAAACAAGCCGGAGCTACGGGTATTGTTAACGCTTTACACCACATTCCCAACGGTGAAGTGTGGACCGTCGAAGAAATTATGAAACGAAAGGAACTGATCGAATCTGTCGGCCTGAAATGGTCGGTAGTAGAGAGTGTCCCGGTACACGAACATATCAAAACCCAGACTGGCAACTTTCGGAAATACATCGAGAATTATAAAGAAAGTTTGCGCAACTTGGGACAATGCGGCATCCATATCGTTACTTACAATTTTATGCCTGTGCTCGACTGGACTCGTACGGATCTTGCCTATACCCTCCCCGATGGCTCCAAAGCCCTGCGTTTTGAACGCGCCGCCTTCATAGCTTTTGATCTTTTCTTACTGAAACGGCCGGGTGCCGAAACCGAATACACAGATGAAGAAAAAACGAAAGCGAGAATCCGATTTGAACAGATGGACGAAAAGGAGAAACAGCTCCTTGTCCGTAATATGATTGCCGGGCTTCCCGGTTCGGAAGAAAGCTTCACATTGGAGCAATTTCAGCATGAATTGGACCGATACAGAGGCATCGATGCAGAAAAGTTACGCACCCACTTAATCTATTTCCTCAAAGAAATAACTTCGACGGCAGACGAAGCCGGTGTGAAGCTGGTTATCCACCCGGACGATCCTCCTCGCTCCATTCTCGGTTTGCCACGCATCATGAGCTGTGCAGAAGATTTTCAGGCACTGATCGATGCCGTCCCTAACGAATCGAACGGACTCTGCCTTTGTACCGGATCACTCGGTGTAAGCTGTGCCAATGACTTGGAAGATATGATGAGACGGTTTGGAGACCGGATCAACTTTGTCCATTTCCGAAGTACCCAACGGGATGCTGAAGGTAATTTCTACGAAGCCAATCACCTGGAAGGAGACGTGGACATGTATCATGTCATGAAAGCCTTCCTGGAGTTACAACAGAGAAGAAAAGTATCGATCCCCATGCGCCCGGACCACGGACACCAGATGGTGGATGACCTTAAAAAGAAAACAAACCCGGGATACTCCTGCATAGGACGCCTGCGAGGACTTGCCGAGTTAAGGGGATTGGAAATGGGAATTGCAAAGTCAATCTTTTAAAATCCGAAAGCTACAACAGCCAACTTCTTTATCCGGTACAAATACAGATTCCACAGATTAACACAGATTCCCCAATAGGACAATCAATCTCTGCTAATCTGTGGAATCAATAGTATATCGACAAATATACAAGGTTTGTACAAGGGTCAGCCGACTTGCTGCCTGTACACCTCCTCCTTGATTCTTTCTACCTGCTCAGCCAACCGGGGAGAATCTTCACTTCCCATAATCCAAAGCGGACAAGCATCTTCCAACGCATGATAAGAAGGCTGCACATAAGTTTTATCCAGCACTTCATATCCATTACGCCGGTAGTAATTCACACGACGGGTAGTCATTTCATCTTCTGTAGGTTCTACTTCGAGCAGGCGTACCCCTTTCAGGTGTTCAGCCACATAATCAAGCACTTGCTGCCCTATCTTTTTATTCCGCATCTCAGGGAATACAGCCAAATGTTCCAGATAGTAGAAGTCACCCATATCCCAATATACAAACATTCCACTCAATTCTCCATCACATTCAATAGCATTGAAATACATTGGGGCATGGTTCTCAATCATTCGCTTCAACTGCCCGATTTTTCTTCTCTCACTTTCGGGAAAAGACTCCTCGTACAAAGGAATCAAACGGTTCAGACGTGAATCGTCAGCACTCGTAATACGGATTAATGTCATCATAAATTCTATGTTTTCGAGCAAAGATAAGCTGAATAAGCCGGAAGACAGCGGTCTTTAAACATTTTTACGCAATCTTTTTAAGCAGAAGATATGCAGGCATTATTCACCGACGGACATCCCCCGACAGGTTCAATCCAATACTATTAAAAATAATTAATAAGCGAGAAAAAGCAGAGTCACCCGGACCAAAGAGCCATATTAATCCATACATTTGCCGCCAATTATGGCAGCATACATCAAACTACTAATGTTATGCCTGTTGTTTTTGGTATTCGGTACCCAGAAAAGCAGTGCTCTACAGCCCGTAAATAACGGGGTGGCGGTCACTACTGCCGTAAAAAGCCACACTCACAATGTTCCCTCTTTTGATAACTCCGGTCACGATCTGTTTGACTTCAATCAGGGGATACTGCTTAAGAAATCGGTTTCAGATTCAGCCAATCCGTATAAACAGAGCAATAACTTCCATCCCGCTATCAAGACGGATGCTCAGAGACCGATAACATTCAAAGAAGATACTTCTACCTATACCCTCCGTAACAGAGTTAAGCCTGCACAAAAATACGATGTATTTGCGCTCAGGCATATCCTTATTTAGCACTTTCTGCATCACGGCTTTATAGGTTCATATACAGCCCGCACCAGGATGTTTTTTTAGTTTATATATTCCAAGGTCAGAGAGTGCATCGTAAAGATTTATATAAGTATTAATTGTGTGTCTAATAGTAATGTCAATCCTCAGATGCACCCTCTTCCTTTTTTTCTTATCTGTAAATCAGTGTAGAGAGATATTCCTCTGCAAACATTTCATTGGCTACCTCCAACAGTCCTTCTACTGTCAAGGCTTCGATACGCCGGAAAACAGATTCGGATGATTCATACTTATTGTAGTGTAGAAAAGTCTTCGCCATTCCCAGCGCATTGTTTTCGTTATTATCGGAAGCGACCCCGATCTGGCCGATCAGTTGCTTTTTGGCAGCCATCAATTGCGAAGAGGTCATCTTCACATCACGCATCCGTTTCAGCTCCTTGTAAGTCAGTTTCAGACAAGTATCCACATCCTCCGGATCGGTACCGAAATAAATGCAGAAAGCCCCCGTATCGGTATATGATGTCAAGTTGGACTCCACCGTATAGACCAGTCCCCTGCGTTCGCGCAGAGAGACATTCAGACGACTGTTCATCCCCGGACCACCCAGAATATTATTCAGCAGATACAATGCGGTACGCTTGTCATCATAAGCATTATATCCCCGACTGCCAATCATCACATGTGCCTGATGGGTCTCCTTGTGAACAACCAACTGCTCGGGTACATAAAGCGGAGGTATCGTACGCTGATTCTCAACCGTAACCAACGGAAGATCCACTAACAGCTTCTCCACCTGACGGACTATTTTCTGAAAATTGAAATCACCCAGGACAAAGAATACCATATTGGAGGGTTGATAAAACCGGGAAGTAAAAGCCATGGCATCCTCGCTCCGGAACTTCTTCAGCAGATCGGGTCTGCCCAGGATATTACGTCCTAACGGATGATTGCGGAAGATCATATCTTCAAAGTCATCAAAGATCAATTCCGAAGGAGTGTCTTCGTACGACTGTATTTCATCGATAATCACCTCTGTCTCTTTTTCGATTTCGTTCTGCGGAAAGGTGGAATGGAAAACGATATCCGCCAGCAGTTCCAGTGCTCTTCCGAAGTGCTCGGTCAGAAATGCCGAATAGATCACAGTTTCTTCTTTATTGGTATACGCATTCAGATCGCCACCCACATTCTCCATGCGGTTCAGGATATGCCAAGCCTTCCGTTTCCGGGTACCTTTAAAAATAAGATGCTCTACAAAGTGAGCCATTCCTTGTTCATTTTCGGCCTCATCACGGGTTCCGGCATCTACGGCAAATCCGCAATAAGCCACCTTCGAAGAAGAGGGTTCATGAATAATGCGAAGTCCATTGGACAGGGTATGTATATTATATTGCATTTCTGCACGGGTACTTAACTGCTTCATTCTTACTATTAAGTTAGGTTGAGGACACAAAAATACAATAAAACTTATTGTCGTTTATAGAAAATTGCAGATATTTGTAAGCTATAACATCAATAACCCTTATGGAGAAGATAGGAATTTTCTGTTCCGCATCCGGCAGCATCGACCCGATATACTTCGATGCCGCCCATCAGATTGGCGAATGGATGGGGAAAAACGGCAAGACACTTATCTATGGTGGTGCCAACCTCGGACTCATGGAATGCGTGGCCAAAGCAGTCAAAGAAAACGGGGGACATGTCATCGGTGTAGTACCTTCCAAACTGGAAGAAAACGGCAAAGTGAGTACATACCCCGATGAGATAATCGCCACACACGACCTGAGCGACCGCAAGGATATCATCCTGCAACAATCGGATGTATTGGTGGCCCTTCCCGGCGGCATAGGCACGCTGGATGAGGTATTTCATGTCATGGCAGCCGCTTCCATCGGCTATCATCAGAAGAAAGTGATCTTCTACAATGCAGATGGTTTCTACAACCCACTGCTCGCCGTGTTCAGCGAATTACAGGCAAGAGGATTCACCCGTCACCCTCTGTCCTCCTATTATGAAGTAGCAAACACATTTAATGAATTAACAATTAAGATATAATGATTGAATCTATTCAAGAACTCCTGCAAAAGGAAGCACAAGCTGTGCTGAATATTCCTGTGACTGATGCCTACGAAAAGGCCGTTGAATTAATAGTGGAACAAATACACAGAAAAAAAGGCAAACTTGTAACTTCCGGCATGGGTAAAGCCGGACAAATAGCGATGAACATCGCCACTACGTTTTGTTCGACCGGAATTCCCTCTGTCTTCCTGCACCCCAGCGAGGCACAACACGGCGATCTGGGCATCCTGCAAGAGAACGACCTGTTATTATTGATTTCAAATTCAGGTAAAACCCGTGAAATCGTAGAGTTAACCCAGCTGGCCCACAACCTGAATCCGGGTCTGAAATTCATTGTCATCACCGGCAATCCGGACAGTCCGCTTGCCAGCGAATCGGATGTATGCCTGAGCACAGGACATCCTGCCGAAGTTTGTACCCTGGGGATGACTCCGACCACTTCGACTACGGTAATGACCGTCATCGGCGATATTCTCGTAGTGCAAACCATGAAAAGGACCGAATTTACTATTGAAGAATACTCCAAACGCCATCACGGTGGCTACTTGGGCGAAAAATCAAGAAAACTATGCGTAAAGTAATCGGCATCGGAGAGACTATACTCGATATCATCTTCCGGAACGACCAGCCTTCGGCAGCCGTTCCCGGAGGCTCTGTATTCAACGGCATCGTTTCTTTGGGACGCATGGGAGTCAATGTATGCTTCATCAGTGAAACAGGGAATGACCATGTAGGAAACATCATTCTGCAATTCATGCGTGACAATCACATCCCGACGGATCACGTCAACGTGTTTCCGGACGGCAAATCGCCCGTATCCCTGGCTTTCCTCAACGAACACAGCGATGCAGAATATATCTTCTATAAAGACTACCCAAAACAGCGGCTAGACGTTTTATTCCCGTCCATCAATGAAGACGACATCATTGTCATCGGTTCATATTATGCTCTCAATCCGGTATTGCGTGATAAGATATTGGAACTGCTGGACATAGCAAAAGAAAAAAGAGCGATTGTATACTACGATCCCAATTTCCGATCCTCACACAAGAATGAAGCGATGAAACTGGCTCCGACCATTATCGAGAACCTGGAATATGCCGACATTGTAAGAGGCTCTTTGGAAGACTTCTATTATATGTACGGAATCAAAGACGTAGAAAAAATCTACAAGGACAAGATAAAGTTCTATTGTCCGCTCTTCCTTTGCACAGCCGGAGCCGAAAGAATCTCACTGCGTACGAACGCAATATCCAAAGAGTATCCTGTCGCGCCATTAGAGGCAGTCAGCACTATCGGTGCAGGAGACAATTTTAATGCCGGGCTGATCTACGGCATGCTAAAGTACGACGTCCGGTACCGTGACTTGCAACACCTGAGTGAAGAGACCTGGGATAAAGTGATACAATGCGGACAAGACTTTGCAGCCGAAGTCTGCAAAAGTTTCAACAACTCCATATCCGGGGAGTTTGCGGCCAACTACCGTTGAAAGCAATAAGCTACGGGCTACAAACTGCGAATGAATGTACAGTCATCCGGCACGGTTACCTGTAGCTTGTAGCCTGCAATTCGTAGCTAATTACTATTAACGTTGCCTAATTATCGCAAAGTAATTATACCATGTAACGAGAATTCCTATCTTTGCAATCAGTGCTTTCAGACAAATACAAACTATGTACAAGAACCTGTTCAATTTACTAACTATTTTACTTATTCTGCCTTCGTGCACAGACATGTCTCCTAACATTTCGGTGGTTTGCGAAGAGAATAATATAGGAAACTGTATTCTTAAATGGGAAACGACTCCTCTCATCAAGGGGCAGGTGAAAGTATATACATCCGACAATCCGGAATTCATACCCGAAGATAATCCGGTTGCCATGGCCAATATCTCCGATGCGCGAATGACGATTGTGACCAACGATCCTTCCAGGCGCTCTTATTACATGCTGGTGTTCAACGATAAATACCGTGTGAAAGTGGCTCCCCGCAACGTGAATATGCCCGGCATTCAAAACTTCCGTGACTTGGGAGGTTACAAATCCGCCACCGGAAAGCATGTACGTTGGGGCAAGCTCTACCGTTCGGCACAGATAGACAGCCTGAATTGCTTTGCCCTCAGGAAACTGCAAAACCTGGGTATCAAGACCATTCTGGATCTGCGCTCCGAGAGCGAACTCCATAATACACCTCCCTTGCAAAAGGGATTCAATGTAGTACATATCCCCATCAACACGGGCGACATGGAACATATCCTGCACGGCATACAGCAAGAGAAGATCAAGACAGATACCATTTACCACATGGTAGAAGCGATGAATCGTGAACTGGTGGCAAAATACCAAAAGGAATATAAAGAGATTTTCGACATCCTGCTCGATAAAAACAGTTATCCGGTCGTGATTCACTGCTCGTCGGGAAAAGGACGGACAGGCATTGTATCCGCACTGATACTGGCCTCTTTAGATGTCAATGCAGATATCATTATGGAAGATTACCGTTTGAGCAACGATTACTTCAACATCCCCAAAGCCTCCAAATACGCCTATAACCTGCCGGTCAATTCACAGGAAGCCATCACCACCCTCTTTTCGGCAAAAGAAGACTTTCTCAATGCAGCCAAAGACGAGATAGAGCGGAAATACGGTGATGTGCCCACCTATCTGCGAAAGGCAATCGGCCTTCAGTCCGAAGACATACACAGGCTACGCACCATCTTACTGGAATAACGCACTTTTTGTTCATCATTATTTATTGTTATCATTCATTATTCACAATTAATGCGTATCTTTGCACCCGAAAATAAAGATATACAGAGATTTAATGAAGACATTTGAAGAGCTTGGCGTTTCTCCGGAGATACGTAAAGCTATTGAAGAGATGGGATACGAGAATCCCATGCCGGTACAGGAGGAAGTGATTCCATACCTATTAGGAGAGAATAATGATGTAGTAGCTCTTGCACAGACAGGGACGGGTAAGACCGCAGCGTTTGGCTTGCCCCTCATCCAGAAAATTAACGTAAAAAACAGAATACCTCAATCACTCGTTCTTTGCCCCACACGCGAGCTTTGCCTCCAGATAGCAGGCGACCTGAACGACTATTCCAAATACATCGACGGGCTGAAAGTATTGCCCGTATACGGCGGTTCATCCATCGACAGCCAGATACGCAGCCTGAAACGGGGTGTGCATATCATTGTTGCCACACCGGGGCGACTCCTCGACCTGATGGAACGCAAAACGGTATCTCTTGCCACTGTCACAAACGTAGTGATGGACGAAGCGGACGAAATGCTCAATATGGGCTTTACGGACAGTATCAATGCCATCCTGGCAGATGTTCCGCAAGAACGTAACACACTGCTTTTCTCGGCCACTATGAGCCCGGAAATAGCCCGTATTTCGAAGAACTACCTTCACAATGCAAAAGAGATCACCATCGGACGCAAAAACGAAAGTACGAGCAACGTGAAGCATGTGGTCTATACCGTACATGCAAAAGATAAATACGCCGCCCTGAAACGCATCGTAGACTATTATCCGCAGATTTACGGTATCATCTTCTGCCGTACCCGCAAAGAGACACAGGAGATTGCCGATAAACTGATGCAGGAAGGTTATAACGCTGACTCGTTGCACGGAGAACTCTCACAGGCACAGCGTGACACGGTGATGCAGAAGTTCCGCATCCGCAACATCCAGATCCTGGTAGCCACCGATGTAGCCGCGCGCGGACTGGACGTAGACGACCTGACACACGTCATCAACTACGGATTGCCGGACGATACGGAAAGTTATACGCACCGTAGCGGACGTACAGGACGTGCCGGAAAGACAGGTACATCCATCGCCATCATCAATTTGCGTGAAAAAGGAAAGATGCGCGAAATAGAACGCATCATCGGTAAGAAATTCATTGCCGGTGAAATGCCTACCGGTAAGCAGATCTGCGAGAAACAGCTTCTCAAAGTGATAGACGATCTTGAAAAAGTAAAGGTAAACGAGGAGGATATCAATGATTTCATGCCTGAGATTTACCGTAAACTGGAGTGGCTGAGTAAAGAAGACCTCATCAAGCGCATGGTATCGCATGAATTCAACCGGTTTGTCGACTATTATCGCAACCGCGAAGAAATAGAGGTGCCGACCGATAGCCGCAGCGAACGCGCCGGAAAAAGCCGTGAAGGAAAAAGCAGCCGCCAGGCAGAACCGGGTTACACCCGCCTTTTCATCAATCTGGGTAAGATGGATAACTTCTTCCCTCACGAACTGATCACCTTGCTCAACAATAACACACGAGGAAGAGTAGAATTGGGACGCATCGACCTGATGAAAAATTTCTCGTTCTTCGAAGTGGAAGAGAAACAAGCACAAAACGTCGTAAAGGCGCTGAACCGGACAAACTGGAACGGACGTAAAGTCACAGTAGAGGTAGCCGGAGAAGAGGCATCTACAGAGCACAAAGGACGTGGAAAGCGGAATGAAGGTAACGATCAGGGTGGCAGAGGAAGAAGCAGCGCTCCATCTGCCGACCGCAAAGAGAGAGGCAAAGGCAGCAAAGACAGCAAACAAGCCGACAGCCGGAAAGGCAAAAAGCCAAGCCGTGAGGAGCGGGGATATTCCGCAGCCCGCGGCCCAAAAGGCAAAGATGAATGGAAACAGTTCTTTAAAGATGCCGAACCCGACTTCAGCGAAGAAGGATGGGCAAGAAGAAAGCCTAAAAAGAGCTAAATACAAAAGGACAGGAAAAACGGCTGACGGACTTACAAAAGGATTCAAATAGCCGTTTCTGACCAACCTTCCCTCTTTATAAGATCACTCTTTCAGAGAGATCCCGAACGAAAGCCCGGCGCTTCATCCCACTCAGCTATCGCCTGAGTGAGACGGAGAGCCGGGCTTTCCCGTTCCGACAAGCAAGCTCCCTGATGAAATGCTTGCTGCATTTACCCCAAAAGGTTACTGCATCGGGAGCAAATGCCGCTGCATCGGAAGAAGAGACCCACTCTATCGGTACATTCTTCATAAAAGCTCCCGTTTCCGAGCCGGTTGGTATCCGAAGAGGAGCACGAACGAACTATCAAAAAGGCACTATATTTTTTATCCGAAAGGTCTATTTGCTCACAGATCACCGCTTATAGCAAAAATCAGAAAGGAAACAGAAGAATTCTCAAGCATCGGATCCTTTCCCTGATGCAAAATCCAGCCATTTTTATTACCTCCACAGGAGAGAGGGCCGAAATAAACGATTCTGAATGGGTCGGAAAAGCAAAAAGTCAAAATGACAACATCCACCGCAGAGCAACAAAGAGTAAACCTGACCTATGGGTAACGAATGATATTTATCTGCGGAAAGCTGTGGAATCCGCAGTGAACACGAGTTGCGATCCCCCATAGTAAAAATCCTTCCTCTCTTTATTATTGTCTTTAAAAGTGCTACCTTTGCGTGAATTAAAAAAAACAGGTAATAGTTTTCGGGTATGAACAAATTGAATGGTTTCCTTTACGGTTTGCTGTCGTCGGCCTCTTTCGGCCTTATTCCTCTTTTCACGATCCCTGCCATGCGTGAAGGAATGAACTTCGAGTCCATTCTGTTCTACCGGTTCCTGTTTGCCTGCCTGGCATTGGGATGCATCCTATTGCTAGACAAGCAGTCTTTCCATATCAAGCGGAAAGAGATCCCGTCATTAATGTTACTTGCTTTTCTGTATCTGATGTCCGCAGTCTTTCTGTTCTGGGGATATAAATTTATGGCAAGCGGCGTAGCCACCACCATTCATTTCATGTATCCGGTATTGACCACTCTGATCATGATGATCTTCTTCCGCGAAAGGAAATCGACGTGGCGCTTCTTTGCTATCGCCCTCGCAGTGGTCGGTGTCTCCTGCCTCTCTTATGGCGACAGTTCGGGAGGAATTACCGCCCTCGGATTGTTTATCGTCCTCCTGTCGGCTTTGGGATATGCACTTTATCTGGTTACGGTCAGCCAGCTCAAAATCGGACAGATGAAGGGATTACGGCTTACTTTCTATGTTTTCCTGTTCGGCACGCTCTTATTGCTGGCAGGCATAGGTACTACTACAGGCATACAAACCATCCCTGACTGGCACACGGGAGGAAACCTGGTACTCCTGGCACTGATCCCGACAGTGGTCTCCAACCTGGCATTGGTACGGGCGGTAAAAAGCATCGGCTCCACGCTCACTTCCGTACTTGGAGCCATGGAGCCGGTGACAGCTGTTTGTGTAGGTATCTTTATATTCGGCGAACCCTTTACCCAAAGCATCGGGATCGGTATTCTGCTGATTATTTCGGCAGTAATCGTTATTATACTGAAACGTTAGGAGGTATGTCGAAACCGTACCCTGCGTTACTCTGCGGTAAGTGATGCCCTCACCCCTCTATTTTCAGTTCTTGTATCAGATGGCTTGCTTTACCAAACTTCTCGATAATAAAGAGCATATAACGCACATCGACCCCAATGCAGCGTTGCACATCGGGCTCGAAAACAATATCACTGCTCATGGCTTCCCAGTTTCCATCGAACGCCAATCCCAACAATTCGCCTTTGCCATTGAACATGGCGCTGCCGGAGTTTCCACCTGTGATGTCGTTGTTTGAGATAAAGCAGACATTCATGTCTCCCTTCGTATCGGCATAACGCCCGAAATCACCCGATGACAGCAGGGACAGCACCTCGGGTTGCACGGCAAAGTCGGGATCGCCGCTGTGCTCTTTTACCTTCTCGAAAATACCCTTCACCGTAGTGTAATAGCCATAATCAGCCCCATCGTAAGGTGAATAACTGCCAATGGTACCGAAACTCAACCGCATGGTAGAATTGGCATCGGGATAGAAATTACGGTCGGCATACATCCGTCTCATGGCAGCATTGAACTCACGTTCGTCCTTCTCTATATTGTCGGAAGCCTCAGCCATCTGACTACGCATATCGAAGAGTTTTACAATGAGATCGATGCCCAGCGAGACAGCAGGATCATCGATCATGTGGAAAGTTGTGTCACGCTCCAGAAAACGCTTCAAGCCGCGGGGGGAGGTAAGTTCCGAATGAGCATACAACGTGTCGACATACATCTGTTCATTGCCTCCGTAAAGTGTATCTATGGTCTGATAAAGATCAGGCAGATAAGCCTTATCCACTTTGGTCCGATACTCCTTCAGCATGGCCACAAACACCTCCTTATCGATGGAAACGTCATAATTTGCATACTTATCGAGTAATTTCTGGAGCTGGGCCACGACCTGCTTCTGTTCCGCCTCAAAATCAAAATTGAGGATAGTCAACGCAAATTGCACTAGTTCGGGACCATTGATAAATGACTCCCCGAAATAAGACATCGCCCGGTTCACCTCCTTGCGGTCCTTATAATTCAGTTCGAGCGACGACATCAGATGCAACAGGTTCTCACGTTCTGCCGGAGTCTTCTGAATCCACTGCCGGAGTGCTTCTTCCGCCTGCCGTTTCTTGTCAAGCACCTTCAGCTTGCGTATCGCTTTATTGGTTCCGATGCTGTTTTTCCAGTAATTGGAACTTTCATCATATTTTGACGCATACTTGATACGGATGGAATCCCTGCGATCCATCTCACGTTTCCAAATGGCCTGTTTCACTCCGCGGACATCGATCATAGCCTGGTTCATGCCGTTCATCATCTCTTCGATGCCAAACGAAGAAAGATAACGTTCCGTGCTACCGGGATAACCCAGAGTCATGCAGAATGAACCTTCTTTGTATCCATCCAATGTGATGGGAGCCACGTATTCGGGACGATAGGGCACGTTGTCGGGTGAATAGTCGGCAGGACGGTTGTCTTTACCGGCATAGATACGAAAGACGCAGAAATCGCCAGTATGACGGGGCCACATCCAATTGTCCGTATCCCAACCAAACTTACCGATGGAAGACGGTGGAGCAAACACCAGGCGTACATCGTTGAAATCGCGGTAAACAGAAAGCCAAAACTCATTGCCACCGTAATACGCATCCACAATGCCGACCAGTGTAGAGTCCTTTTTAGTGACTTCATCTCCCAGCAACACCATCATCGAATCGATGGCCAGGCTGCGTTCGGATTCGGTCATACCGGGTGTCGTAGCTTTCAGTACCCGCCGGGTTACGTTTTCCGTACGAAGCAGAAACCGGACATACAGCTCGGGATTGGGCAATTCTTCCTCCCGGCTATGTGCCGTGAACCCGTCTTTCAGATAATCATGATCCACCGAACTGTGTTGCTGTATGCTGCTGAATCCGCAATGGTGATTGGTAAACACCAAGCCATCTTCGGAGACGACTACTCCCGAACAGAATCCTCCGAAACTGACCACAGCGTCTTTCAGAGACGGGTGCCTGGTGCTATAAAGTTGGTCGGCAGGCATCTGCAAACCCAACTCTTTCATCGTCTTACGGGTTTCTTTATTCAAATTGCCAAGCATCCACATACCTTCATCGGCATGCATCGAAACCGGATAGAGTAAAAGCAATGCCAGAAACAGAGCCTCCCCCCACCTCTTTCCGTTGCGGAAAGAGGTAATCACTTTCATTTTATTCATTTATATAAATCATGTTTATTCATCTTCTTTTCTCTGGCGACACGCTTACCGTCACTCTTCAACAATCAGCCGAAGTTTCTTCGCCCCTACCCGCGCCTGAAGCCATGCACTGATTTTCGCTTTTTCCTCGTTCTTCGGATGACGGGTGAATTTCAATACGGCGAGCGCTATGGTATCCGTTTTCATCGAATCGACCGTTGTCTCGATGGTATGCGAAATAGACAAAGCTGTCACCGACGGATAGAGTACTTTCAGTTCCGGGATAATTTTCCGGCTCATTTCATCGTAAGACTTATACCGTTCGAGGCTTTGCTGGAGCGTGGCTATCTTGACTTGCTGTTCCTGCAGGCGTTGTTCACTGTTTTTATAGAAGTCTTCCATAACCATGGCACGGATAGACGACATATCCATCGCTTCATTATTGTTCATCCCCTGCAGAACGATCAGTTTCGTATTCTCCAGTTTATAATCTTTCATCTTGCTGCGGGCAATGGCAATGGAAGCTTCCGGCACCTCCGGACCAATCAGCACAACCCGGATTTCGCATGAATCTCCTTCATAATGAATCTTCTTATTCAAGACCTGGGTATTGTCGAAGTTGAGCTGTTCGGAAACGAAACGATTCGCCGCCGCTTCGAAGAAGGTGCTTCGGATAATTCCCATAGTCAGGTAAATAGCCGGACACATGGTCAGGATTACGATCAATACGATGTATTTCCGCACTTTCTTTTCCCGGTTCTTATCCACAAACTCTTTCCGCTGAAAATGCATCAGCCTCACACCGATAAACGTAGCCAGACTGATAAATACGGAATTGATGAAATAGAGGTAGAACGCGCCCAGAAAATAGATCAGATTGCCCGAAGCCAATCCGTAACCGGCCGTACAGAGAGGAGGCATCAGCGCAGTGGCAATGGCAACTCCCGGAATCACATTTCCTTTCTCCTTGGTAGAGAGGGCAACCACTCCGGCAAGTCCGCCGAAAAGTGCGATGAAAACGTCATAAATGGTCGGTGACGTACGCGCCAGCAGTTCCGACTGCGCCTCAGCGATGGGAGTGAAAAGAAAGAAAACAGTCGCCGTCGTGACACTGAATGCAGTTGTAATCAGGAAACTCTTCAGGGAACGCTTCATCAACTCGAAATCGTTCATACCGACAGACAGCCCCACCCCCATAATCGGGCCCATCAACGGAGAAATCAACATGGCACCGATAATCACGGCCGTCGAGTTGACATTCAGTCCGAGTGAAGCCATGAAAATGGCAAAAATCAGAATCCAGAGATTAGCTCCTTTAAACTCAACTCCCTTACGGATAGAGTCGACGGTTGCCAGTTCATTGTCCTTATCCTTTCTCAGATCGAGATACTCTCTCAGAAACGCCTTAATGGCAAAAATGTTTCGGTTGTCTGCCTTCATAACTATTTCTTCTTTATAATTCGGTTAATCACAGGAATCTGGCTCAGCGGTAAGTCTTTCCGAACAACATAAGCCATAAATATCAGCAACAATACAGTACGGAAAGCCAGACGGAGCACGATATTCTCAATGGGAACCCACTCTCCGATCACATAAAGCACTGCTGTAAACAGCACATACGTACCAAGGTGTTTCAGGTCATAGTGAATGGGATATTTCTTCTGCCCGATCCAATAAGAAAGGATCGTAATCACAGCGTATCCGGCCACCGAAGCCCATGCCGAAGCCACAAATCCGTAAGTGGGGACAAGCATCACATTCATTCCTACAATGATGACACATCCGACAATGGAAAAGTATGCTCCCCAACGGGTTTCGTCTATCAGCTTATACCAGAACGAAAGATTGAAATAGATACCTTTGAATATTTCCGCTCCGATCACGATGGCGACAACGCTCAGTCCCGCCCAATAATCAGGTGCCACCATATAACGCAAAAGATCCAGGTAAAACATTACCACCAGAAAAGCGAACATCGCAAAAATAAGGAAATACTTCATCGCCTGTGCATACATCCGGCGGTTATCCCCTTCCTTTTGTTTGCCGAACACAAAAGGCTCGTAGGCATAGCGGAAAGCTTGGGTGAACATGGCCATTACCATGGCAATCTTAGTGGCGGCCCCATAAATGCCGAGCTGCACCAGTCCCTCCTGCCGGTCGGCAAAGAGAAAAGGATAGATAATCTTGTCTACCGTCTGATTCAGAATGCCTACCAACCCGAAAATCAATATCGGGAAAGAATAGATAAGCATCCGCTTCAACAACTGTTTATCAACCCTGTAAGCGAAACCGCGAAGTTCGGGAATCAGGCAAAAGAGCTGCAGACAGGTTGTTATCAGATTGGAAACGAAGATATACCCCACCAAATAGGTCGGGTTATAGAACCAATCGACCCAAGCGGGAAAGTGTTCATGCAACCACGGACACAGCAACAGGAAGAACAAGTTCAGAACAATGTTGGCAATGATGGAGACAAACTTAATGGCAACAAACTTAATGGGCCGCTTCTTGAAACGCAGATAAGCAAACGGAATGCACAGAAAAGCATCGAGTGCCATCACTATAATCATCATTCCGATGAAATCGGGATGATCGCCATATTCCAAAAGATGAGAGACCGGTTGGAGAAACGTCAGGCAGAGAATGGCAAATATCAGTGAAATGCCCCCTACCGAAATCAGTGAATTGGCATATACTTTCACCGGATCTTCTTCCGACTTATTGGCAAAACGGAAGAAACCGGTCTCCATACCGAACGTCAAAAGTACCATAATCAACCCGGCCCAGGCATACACATTGGTAACCACTCCGTATCCGCCGGACACAGCCGGCAGAACTGCGGTATATAAAGGCACCAACAGATAGTTCAGGAACCTGCCAACCATACTACTCAACCCATACAAGGCTGTATCTTTTACCAGGGATTTTAATCCGGCCATGTTATTTTTGTGATTAATAGTGTTTCCACTAATCATTAAACAGTGTTTTCTGACTATTGTAGAGACTGCGCCCCAAATGCTTATAGGCGAGTTCCGTCACCTCACGTCCGCGGGGAGTACGCTTCAGGAATCCCTCTTTGATCAGGAACGGTTCGTAGACCTCCTCAATCGTTCCGGCATCTTCGCCCAGTGCAGTGGCAATAGTCGTAAGCCCCACGGGACCACCCTTAAATTTATCAATAATAGTACAGAGAATCTTGTTGTCTATCTCATCCAGTCCGTATTTATCGATATTTAGCGCCTCAAGCGCATAGTTGGCTATCTCCGTATCGATAGAACCGGACCCTTTCACTTGTGCAAAATCACGCACCCTGCGCAGCAGCGCATTGGCTATACGAGGTGTCCCGCGGCTGCGCGAAGCAATCTCACCCGCAGCCTGAGACGAACAGGGCACATCGAGTATGCCGGCCGAACGGCTGATAATGTTGCTCAGAATATCGTCATCGTAATATTCCAGATGCAAGTTAATACCGAACCGGGCACGCAGAGGTGCCGTCAGTAATCCGCTCCGGGTAGTGGCTCCCACCAATGTAAACGGGTTCAGATCAATCTGGATACTACGCGCCGAGGGGCCCTTGTCGATCATAATATCGATCCGGTAATCCTCCATGGCCGAATACAGATATTCCTCCACTACCGGTGAAAGGCGGTGGATCTCATCGATAAACAGCACGTCGTTAGGTTCGAGACTGGTTAAGACGCCGGCCAAATCACCCGGTTTGTCGAGTACCGGTCCGGAAGTTACCTTAAATCCTACTCCCAGTTCGTTGGCTATGATGTTCGATAAAGTGGTTTTACCCAATCCGGGGGGGCCGTGAAGCAATACATGGTCCAGTGCTTCTGCTCTCAAACGAGCTGCCTTGACAAAAATACGGAGATTATCTACCACTTTATCCTGTCCATTGAAGTCTTCGAAACTCAATGGCCGGAGGGCATTTTCAAAATCCCGCTCTCTGCTGGTCAGCTGATGATCACGTATATTAAAATCTTCTTCCATTCCTTTTTTATAAATAGGTAGCAAAGATATAGATTTCGCTACATAGTAAGGCAGAGTTTCACAGAGTTTTTCCTTTACGAAGTACGTTTAAGCTTTGTTTAGGCTAAGACAAGCCCAAAGGTTCCTCCGACAAATCTGCCGTTCTTTATTGTCTGACTCCGGACAGCTGATCTCTTTCGCTGCACCGGAACATATATCCCGTACAAAGTTTTCCAACGGTTCTCCCCCGGAAGCAGTTCAAGCCAATGGTTCTTCTGTCGGACATTTTCATTACACACTGGCCTCACTTCCGGTTCTGAAAGCCCATTTCTCCTCCGTTCAATGCGGATTATCGCCCCATATACAACTTCCGCTCCTCGTCCGTGAGCTTCTCTATGGAATAACGCAGCATAGTGCGGGGCATCACTTTGCTATATTTATCCAGAAACTGCAACAGCAGGGTCTTGTCCCGCTTTCCCATTTCACGCAGCATCCAGCCTATAGCCTTCCGCATCAAGTCATGTTTGTGTTGCAGCAGCAATTCCGAAAGACGGAGAATATCGATGAAATCGTTATTCCGGATAAAGGTAACCGTAGATACGACAGCAATACGCTGATCCCACAGCAGAGTACTTTCCGCCAGCCGATAAAGATCATCACGCGACTTATCCTTTAGGTATTCACCCACAATATAAGGTGCCGACAGGTCCACAAGGTCCCAATTATTTATGCGCTCCGTCTGCGACAGATAAAAACGGTAGATCGCTTCCCGCTCCTCTCCACCACTTTTCTTAAACCGCTCCACCATCATCAGTAATGCACACAAACGACATTCATGCCATTCGGATTGTAAAAGCTCCGCCATCACCTCAAAAGGCGCGTTCTTATACTTCTTCGCTACAAGCCGGGTTGCAGGAACCACTATTCCAAGAAACCGGTCGCCTTCACCATATTGCCCCTTGCCGGTTTTAAAGAATCCGGGAAGATATTCCCTTTTTACCGGATCAATATAAGTCTCCAGTTCTTTTTGAATTTCTATCGCTTTCATCGGGATATTTGAGTCTACAAAGTTATATACGGACAAAAATAGTCAAAAAAGCCGCAATGAGTGGAAACATATTCTTAATTTTGTAGGAAAATTAACGGGCATATTTATGGTTTTAAATTACATCTGGATCGCATTCTTCGTGATTGCTTTCGTAGTTGCCGTCTGCAAACTTTTGTTCTTCGGCGATACCCAAATATTCACAGAGATCATCAACTCCACCTTCGATTCATCTAAAACGGCATTCGAAATCTCTCTCGGCCTGACAGGTGTGCTGTCGCTTTGGCTCGGTGTAATGAAGATTGGCGAGAACAGCGGCCTGATTAATGCCCTTTCACGCTGGCTGAGTCCGGTCTTCTGCCGCTTGTTTCCGGACATTCCGAAAGGACATCCGGTCATGGGATCTATTTTCATGAATATGTCCGCCAATATGCTGGGGCTTGACAATGCTGCCACTCCCATGGGACTGAAAGCTATGAAGGAACTGCAAGAACTGAATCCGAAAAAAGACACTGCCAGCAACCCGATGATTATGTTCCTGGTGATTAACACTTCGGGACTGATCATTATCCCGATCAGCATCATGGTCTACCGGGCTCAAATGGGAGCGGCCCAACCTACAGACATCTTCATCCCTATCCTGCTAAGCACCTTCATCTCTACACTCGTAGGAGTCATTGCCGTCAGCATCTCCCAACGCATCAACCTGATAAACAAAGCTATATTGACACTAATGGGTTGCCTGAGCCTTTTCTTCGGCGGAATTATCTATCTGACAACTACACTTTCCCGTGAAGAGATGGGAGTTTATTCCACTCTGATTGCTAATGTAATCTTATTCTCGGTCATTTTACTGTTCATTATAGCAGGTATCCGGAAAAAAATCAATGTGTACGACTCCTTTGTCGAAGGAGCCAAAGAGGGATTCACCACTGCGGTCCGGATCATCCCCTATCTAGTGGCTTTTCTCGTTGGAATCGCTGTTTTCCGCACTTCGGGTGCCATGGATATACTGGTCGGCGGCATTGGGGCAATCGTAGAATTTTGCGGACTGGACACCGGCTTTGTGGGAGCACTGCCAACGGCCTTAATGAAGTCACTGAGCGGCAGCGGTGCCAATGGCCTGATGATCGACACCATGAAACAGTTTGGACCCGATTCATTTGTCGGACGTGTCAGTTGTGTCGTTCGCGGTGCATCGGATACCACCTTCTATATTTTAGCAGTATATTTTGGAAGCGTAGGCATCACAAAAACACGTAATGCGGTCACGTGCGGACTGATTGCCGACTTTGCCGGAATTATTGCAGCCATTTTAATCAGTTACTTATTTTTCTTTTAAAAAGAACATCAACAAGAATTAGGTATCCAAGGGCTATCACCGGCAGAAATCCGTAACGACAGTTCGGCAGTATTGGGATGGTTGAAAGTACCGGAGTGTCTAAAGTAGTCATTCACTTAGAGATATTCCATCAAAGAGCTATTATGACAGTTGACTTCACAAACTTTACCATGTTCTGCATACACCAAAAATTCTAATGTTAACTTCTCCAAAGACTCTGACAACTAGAGTCTAGAAAAAGTATACCTAAAAAATCCACTAAAGGAAGACAGATTATTCTGATAATAAACATCTTACATTATAAAATCTTGTTTCAAAAGACGTACGTCTTTTGAAACGCAATCTTTAGTTCTCGCACAGAATATACGTAAAAGAGATAAATGACTGACTGTTACAACGATGCAGAAATGTTTGCACAGACAAAAAAAGCGTCTTATCTTTGTTGCATCAGACGTACGTTTTTTGAAACACAATTGTATATTCAAGACCGTTATATCTGATTGTAATACACAAACTTACGCATAATAAAAGTGGTATCAAACAGCCTTTCCGGACTCATACGAAGATGTATAGGTCCGCAATGCGTCTTTGATACGATTATTCACTTTAATATCTTAGTATATGAATAGAACTTTTATTATGCGAGAATGTCTCGGTAAAGCCTTATGGCTGTGTTTTTGCCTTTCGATAGCAGGATGTACGGAAGATGACAGAATGACTCCCCTGTCTACTGACAGCGGGGATACTGCCGACGAGTTAATTCCTATCCATATCAGTCTGACAGGTGACAACGACTATCATTCTTCCTCTTTTAACGACGCTTCGACCCGTAGCCACTCTCCCCTGATCGCCGAATGGGTGGGGGTAAAAGCTTTCTCACCTACACGCACAGGAGAGCAACCGGACTACGAAGGTCCCCGGATAGCCTCGATGGAACTGACGGAAGATACCCTGCCCCGTGTAAGTACCCGTGCAACAGTGCCTGCGGGAGTCTATTTCCGGCTGATTGTTTTCCGGAAGTCCGGAAGTGACTATGTCTTCCAGTCGGCTGCCGATTACACCTCCAATGGTACGGGCACTCCTGTACTCAAACAAGGGAGACTGCTGACACGCTCCGGAACGATACGTGTGGTGGGTTACTCCTTTAATACCACTACAGCTGCCGACTTGGGAACTATGCCTTCCACGTATGCCTACAACAGCAGCACAGTGTCTATCCCTAACATGAGCAAGGACTTCATGACCTTCGATTCCGGAGATATAACGAATGTAAACAGCCTCAGCCACAACCTTCCGGTGAGTTTCAATCAGAAGTTGTGCAAACTGACAATTACCATCAGTCCTACCGGATTTCCAAGCAATACAATCACCAATTGCACGGGTGTATATGTAAAGCAAGGGGGAAACTCCACATCATGGAAGATCGGCCCTTCGACCAATGTGGTAGCCGCCAACACGAATAATACGGCGGCATTCAGTCCGAAGACGACTCTGAGTACAACCATACGCATGGTTCCGTTTGCAGGGGCCAGGACCATTACAGTGCATTTCAATACGCTGACAATAAACGGACGGACTGTGCCCAACAATACGGAAATCACCTCCACCCAAAGCGTGCAACTGAAAGAGGGAAAAAGCTATACGATGAAAATACAGTTCAAAAAAGCCATCGGAATTAATGTACCCGCAAGTAACATTAATCTTACGCAAAATGGGTGTACAGAAAACGACAAAACCATCTTATCAAAACTCCGATGGGCTGAAGGTAATCTCAATTCCCAAAGCAACTATAATCTGACATGGGCTTCTTCTACTACCGATTACGGTTATTATTATATATGGAAGAATGTATATGTATCATCTGGGTATACAGGCTATGGTGCTGTTGATCCTTGTACACGTCTTGACGAAAGTAAATACGGTAGTGGTTGGCGTACTCCAACAAGAAGTGAATTCATAAGTCTCTCCCGCTGTAGCAACAAGCAATTGGTAAAGTATAACGGTATCCAAGGTATGTGGTTTATGAATAGCTCGACCGGTCTATTTTTGCCTGCTGCAGGCTGGCGAGATGGCAACAATGGCAGTGGTACTACTGCTACCGCTTATACCGATGGTACAGGCAGCTACTACTGGAGTAGTGACCTCAACGGTAATTCAGCCTATGGTCTTTATATCCTTAAAAATGACGTCTTCGTAGACGCTAACGGTAACAGGAAGTCCGGTGTTTCTGTCCGATGTGTTCACAATCTCTAGCGAGTTTGCCAGATGAAGTCAGAAGCCAGTAAGCCTGACACCTTAAAGAACGGGCTTTCTGGGCCTGCCACAAACACCCATACTACGGGATATTCAGTAAATGTCTTTAAAAAGTAAGATGGCATATGAAGATAACTTGCTAATATCATCTCATATGCCATTTTTATTATAGTTTCTCTCTCTGACCTAAAATCTTATCCGTTTGGGCATGATGTTCCGGAAGAAGCCTGACAACTTCTTCTAATAGATTCTTTATAATCATACTATGCAATTTCCCTCTGTCTGTTTTTGATTTTGTCAATCATTAATATGGCGTTTACCGTATGTATTCCAAAGAAAATCCACAGGATTTCTATTTCCCTGTTCCGTGCCTTGATTTTTGATAGCGAGTAATGCTGTTTTTGCGTACCGAAATTGCCTTCGAACCCGGTAGCTCTTCCCTTGCGTACAAAGGATGTTGATATCCCATATACTTTCCAGTATTTATCTGATTGATAAACAGTAATTGAGAAATAACAAGTTGTCGATAGCGATTTGACAAAAGTCAGACAGCATTAATATTCCGTACTTTGCATACCTCGTAAGTTTTCACCATCAGACCAATGATTTGGAAATGGTGTGATTCAAATTATATGTGCGCTTAAAACTAAACATAAGATCCTCGTACCACTAATCAGTTTGAGTGATGTCGTCTTCCAATTTCCCATCTTCCGAGAGTATTTCTTTGCCATTTTTCTCTACAACAAGAGTGATGTCCGCGATCCCCGACGCGGCTATTTTATTATGGAACACCTTGTATTCATAGATATTATTTTTAAATGTAATCACGTGATTTCCTCCACTTCCACTAAATTCTATTTTTCCATTTTCCAAGACTAAATCCGGCTTGGTCGATTCTGGGTTCTCTTTTTTCCAACAGGCATACCGGTACATGCCGTTTTTCAGTTCATCTATCCTTATAAAATAATTTTTTGTCTTAAATTTATATACTTCCCCTTTGAAGTTATGTCGCAAATCCGAGGATAGGTCACCTTTTACTTTGGAGGTAAGCTTCTTGGCAAGCTTTTTCTCGTATTTGCTTTGATAATTCACGGCTGTAATTTTTCCGTCGTAATCCATCCAAAGTATGCCATCGTCCAGCATTATTCCTCTCCATCCCATTTCCGACCATTGATCAATATCCGAACTCGTAATAATACGGATTAAGTCTTCATCGAAGATTGAATCGAATCTTTCTTTCAATTCCTCTGCATTCTCAACACTCGGTATAGGGGATGTTCTCTTCAACGGATAAACTATATTTTCGGATATTTCGTCGACAGCTTTTTGCCGAAACATTTTTTTGAGATATTCGATGTTTTGTATATTAGGATTCCGCTCATCGTTACGTTGTACATTCTTTTGCATCGTATCAATTTTGGATATCGACCAAACGACCGCTTTGCTACCGCCTTGTCCCTCTGCCTTGTAACCGTACGCTGAAAGTCCGATGAAACTGAACAGGGAAATCAAAATATACGGTATTACTTTTTCCTTTATTACTATTTTCATTGATTCGGTTATTCTTTTTAAACGATTTATATTTTATCTTCGGGTGCTACAAAAACGACTTGATCAGTACTGTTAAGTAACAATCTTCCAAAAGTTGCTCTTAGCTTCCGTATTTTGCTTATCTAAAAGGCTTTCTATCTCATTTATCCTCGGGGTACTACTCTTTATGCAATTTTTCTCCTTAGGAATTCCTGATCGTTTTTGATAAGGGCATTCAGACATTCAATAACATCCTCTTTCGTTTGACCAGTGATCTCACTGACATAATCCTCCACGACCGTTTGCGGTTTACGAAAAAACTGCTTCTTCACCACGCTTATGGGACGTTTGTAAAAAATATAAAACTCAGGATCTTCCGGATCGCCGACAGCAGAGATCGTAAGCCCGTTTTTATTCGCTTTATTCTCCACTTCCAGCGAGGGAGAAAAATAAATGTCCATTTTCCTCGTTTCAGCGACTTCTATCTGCTTTAAATAATAGTCCCACTGAAAATCATTGAACAACCCGATAACGGAGTCAGGGGCTATCATTCCTTTTTCTATCACTTTCGGATTAAGTGGTTCGCAAATACTGTATCTGAACTCTGTCATAGTATTGTATGTAATAGTAATATCCGACCTGGATAATTGTCATTTGCAAATATATAAAAAACAAAATAGTTACGGTCTCAAAAGATAGTATTCTTCTTGTGCAATAATACTCTGACCGGACAAGCTGTCCAATTTGACATTTCACGATTTTCCTCTATATCACTTCTGCTTTTCGGAGCTTCGGTTATATTGGCAAACAAATAGTGTCTGAAAATCATAGAAATCAGTTCTTTGAAAACGATCCTAACCACTACCAACCCAAGGAAGTAACGGAACAGTGTAGTTTAAACCGCTATTCATCAGCCTTATTACTGCAATTTGCGCTTATCCTCAATTAAAATTCTTATCTTTGTCTTTGAAAAAAAGAAATACTTTTTTTTAAAGTACATCGGAAGCATGGTAACTCTCCCGAAAACTGCGTATTCCGATCATTATTAAAAATCAAATAATATGGCTATAACTTATCAGACAGAGGGTATCAAAATGCCCGATATCAAAAAACGTGAGACTACCGAATGGATCAAAGCCGTAGCCGCCACTTATGAAAAAAGAATCGGTGAAATCGCCTATATTTTCTGTTCGGACGAAAAAATATTGGAAGTGAACCGCCAATATCTTCAACACGATTACTATACAGATATCATCACTTTTGACTATTGCGAGGGCAATCGTCTTTCAGGTGATTTATTCATTAGCCTGGAAACAGTGAAGACTAACTCGGAACAGTTCAACACTCCTTATGAAGAAGAACTCCACCGGACAATTATTCACGGTATACTCCACCTTTGCGGAATCAACGATAAGGGTCCTGGAGAACGTGAAATTATGGAAGCTGCAGAGAATAAGGCACTAGCTATGAGAAAGCAGTAATTCTCCCTCAAATAAAAGATGGGATAGGAATCATGCATGGCAATCATTCCATCCCATCTTTATAGTTAAATATAGAGCCTGTCAGAAATTAATTCTTCTCCTTTGGGACCGATTGAGCACGGACTGCATAAAACCGTGTTACGAACTGGCTTCGCAGACCAAAGAAACGGATAAGAAGAAGACAAGACAGCCCATTGTTTAGGTTATTTTCCAAACGCAGATTTCGACAAAGGAATATAAACAGAGAACTGCCAGTTTGAGAAACGGCTATCCTTAAAAGGCGAAATCTTATTATTCTAATTGTGTCAGAGAAAAAACATCAAATGAATTACCGGTCCCTTGGAAATGCAAAACAACTTTCCGCTTATTTCCCGTTAAATTTCTGTCACAGTTGAGAGTCATTTCTTTTCCATTAACCTCTAATTGATACCATCCTCCCTGATATTCAACGCCATTAATCTCGCCTATACTGAAAATAGTATCCTGATTTAGAATCTCTTCTGTCTGTACAAGTATAAACTTCTCTCTTCCTTCTACAGTAATATCTCCTCCTTCCGCATTCAGAGTCACTTCCCTACTCTTCAGAAAATTAGAAGAATATTTATCAGAATCATCATTGCATCCATAAATACATAATAAAGAAATGCAATACAAAAAGAATACCTTTTTCATAATTATAAGTTTATATTTTACCACAAAATTTCAGTTCCCATCGCTTCATGAAAATAGATGTAATCATTTTCAGTATAAAAATTACCATTCGGTGAATTTTTATCATTAGTTGGATTATTGCCATCTTGAGAAGCGCTATTAGCGGGTCTATTATAAGCCCCATCCTTAATAGCATACCAGCCATTATTAGCTCTATTCCATCCAAAATTACAATGAATTGCCTTTACCTGTATATTCGTGCAGCCAATCATCATATTTCCAGAATATTCAAAAACTCCACCATCAACTAGCCAAACATGTCCTGTACTCTTTTTCTTCTTTCCCCCAAAGATAACAACATTCTTAGTTATAAGACACTTATACAATAAATTCTTATCAACGTCATTCGTTTTATGCCTTTCAACGTTATATCCCCATCCTTTCAAGAAGTCATTGGTTGAACCTAAATTTTTTGCTCCTGTTCCATCACATTTATAACCGACCTTAATACCATCCGCCACCTTTTTTACAAATTGAGATACAGGAGCTATTAGATTAGTATCGTATATTCCAGTATTTACAGTAAATGCATCCCAATCATAAGCAACCGGGCATTTTCTATAATAAGTAATCGCCTGAGCAACTGCAATAGGAATACAACCCGCATAATAATAACTTATAGAGCACTTTCCGTTTGTCGGCATTTGTGCATTATAAGGATAATGTTGATTCCATTCAGTCTTTACCAATGGTATAGAAACATGTGTCGTTCTTTGTTCACCGCTTCTTGTTAAATTCGGATTCAACTGATCCTGTTTTATAATATCCGGAATCTGACTAACGAGATAAGCCATACCTTCATTTTCTATAGTATCTGACAAGATTCCATTTTCCACATAAGCATAAACTCTTCCTACTTCAGCTTTTCCGGTGGCTATTGCAAATCCAAATCGTCCATCCTTTTCCGTATCAAATATGAACATATTCACACTATCCGTACTTATCTCACCAGTTCTTGTAGCTATTTTCGGTATAACAACAGATTTCTTACCGGCTAAAGATAATATAATTTGTGAAGTACTACTTCTCGTACCACCTTTCTCCTTATCTATTCTCTCACTGAATTGACATATCAAGTCTTCGGCTCTTTTATACTCAGATACATCCTCTAAATCGCTATTATTCAAAATGATTTCTTCGTCATTCTCAATACATCCACTAAGTATAACTAATAACAATATTAATTTAAATATTTCTTTCATCTCGTATTATTTTGAGTTTCTAATTAAAATCAATTTTACCTTCCAATATAAATGTCAAAACTATCAGAATCCCTTTCCAAAAAGATAGAGAAAGAAGTACCTGTTATAGTATCATCAAAAACAGTCTGCCCTGTTTCGGAATCAACAACCTGTATCTTTCTATTTTCTAAGGAGGAATTAAAATTTAAAAATAGTTGGCTCTCTTCAATATAACCACAAGCAACAAGTAGAGTACTTCTCTGCAGATTTGCCTCCTTATGAGTAATCAAATGTACCTTATGTCTATCTTTCATAATAGCCATTACATCCTCTCCATAAACATTATTAGACGTGAATACTATTTGTGTAAACAGCATCCCCACTAATACAATCATCTTTGTTTTCATTGTTATGTGTTTTTTTATTTCAAAAGCAAAGTTACCACATTTCTTCTTCTAAAAAGAAGAAAAGAGATAACATCTTAAACATTGTAAATAGCAGATTAACAGATATAAAGCAATGGGGTATGATAACATTTATGTCCACCAATACTCTAAAAAGCTAAAGAGGGCTTGTTCAATTGGCTTCAGCCATTTTTTTCTTTAATCGTAAACGCCGCTGCGCTACAATTTGCTTGCTTACATTACCAAAACAATAAGCTATGGTTTGATCATCAAATTCACAAAGTTTCAAGCAACAATAAATACAGTCATTATCTGTTATTTTAGGATAAGTACCCTTAAGGTATCGAATATAATCATCATAAATACCAAACAATATGTTTTTCAATTGTTCCTGTTCTTTCATAAGAAGAACTTTCGGACTCCCCTTTGTTCCATTTTGTCCCAACCTGGGTTGAGTGCTTAGTTCTCGAATATGCTTAAAAATAGAAGTTTCCATAAACAAACAGTTACGCAATCGTGCTTTTTCATCAATAACACAGCATAATTCTGCTTGTTTCAAATCTATTTCCTGTTCACGCTCCATGCCAGACTGCTTTAAAGCAGAAATTTGAACTTCCAAACGTTCTATTTGTAATTGAGATAAGGCTGTTTTCTCATTTAAATAAGTTATACGCTGTTCGTACAGTAATCGAGCTATTTGACGACGCCGATAAATACGTTGAAAAATTATAGCAATAACCAGCAGAAACAAAACTCCTCCATAACAAAGTTGCTGAATGAAAAACCTCTGCTTTTCCTTTTCCTTTACTACTTTTGCTTCTGAATCATATTTATACGCTAAGCGCTCAATATCGGAGGCTTTATTTAACAAAAAAATAGAATCTATATTATCACCATAATAAGACTGATATTCAAAGGCCCGTTGATAATTACCCCTAATCTTCTCGACTTCAGCCAAAGAATACGACGCTAGAATCTTCCTTTTAAAATCAGCAGTATCAAGTATACGCTTTAAATAATATTCAGCAGAGTCTAGTTCTTGCTTGTCTAAATACAAATCACCAAATGTTAACCATAAACTAATAGAGTCGCCATCCTTTGTCAAATATTGATGTGACAAATGGGCATATAGGAAAGCAGAATCGACATTCTCACAATTCAAACTCATTCGTTCATATATATCACTAACAAAAGCTGAATCATTCAATCTCAAAGCTAATTGTATAGATTGGTTCAAATAATAAAAAGCTTCTACCGTTTTTCCTTGAATCACACGCACCCACCCCATATTTGACAAAGGATACATTACCAATCTATGGTCATTCAGTAAAGAATCACATTGATAAGAGCGATAAAACGCATCAAACGCTTTCTGATAAAGAGATTGATGTAAATAAATCGATCCCATATCTTCATATAGCATTCCTTTCAGTTTTAATTCCTCCCCGGTATTTCCTTCAACTCCCTGCAGAGCAGTAAAGCAACTCTTCAAAGCCTGTTCAGTCATATTCATTTTTTTTTGAATCCGGCCTTTATAAAGCCAAGCTTTAGCCCAATTGACACCATCTTTTTTAATATAATAATCTAATGCAGTATCAATCAAAGAGTCACATGGAAGAAGAGAAAGCATATTTTTATCAGTAGCCTGCGTGAACAGTAAGCTAAAGTATGCCCTGTCACCCGCTGAATAAGTAGAAACATCAAGTTTACGAAGATAAGCCAACGTACGTTCAGGAGATATCTCCATCAAAGAATCGGCATATCTCAAAGAATACGGATACGGTGACGAGGAACGTTGACAAGAAACTACTCCGCCCACTAAAAACAATAAAAAGATAAAACCGACAAATGTCTTATTCATAATTAAAATACTTTATGATGACAAACTTACGATTCTTTTCAGCCACTTCCAAATTTTTCAAAGGAAGACAACTGTCTATCTGTCATTCTGTATTTTCAAACCGTTCTAAAACGCTCTATTTCCGACCAACCGGAAGACTCATTAAAAAAAATGCCTGTATTTCGATTTTCGTAATATCAATAAAACAATAATTTGCCATTTACACGAACAATATATTCGATATAAACGTAGAATAATGACATTGTTAAAAACAAAAAGTACAAATTCAACACATTAAGACACACAAAAGCAAAAGCACTTTTGATATATTCTGGAAATGAAAAAGGTATTTTATAGGATAGCAAACAACTCTTTAAGGATAAAAGCTAATTCCCCCCAACCCAAAACGCACTTCGTGCCAACAGGATGTTAACTTCATATTTGGAAAGAATTAATATCCTCTCGACAGAAGGTTAACTTCACAGAAGTATGAAGTTAACTTCATTTGGTCATCTATGACAAAAGATGCATAAAATACCTCGGAACCCGGTCTATTAAGAACATTCTATTTACAATTCAAGTTTTCAAAATACTCAAGTTACAAACATTATGTAAGTAAGTGCCCCCGATCAGCCGCTTATTGACAAAACAATCCTGCAATTGGCGATCCCTATAAACCCTTAAAACTTATTGCATAAAACCCGCAACTGGCAACTTTTTCGTAACTTTGCGCGGTTAAGAAATAAACATTGATTCAATGGATTTTAAGTACGACGTTATTGTAATTGGTGCCGGACATGCAGGCTGCGAAGCAGCAGCAGCGGCAGCAAACTTAGGCTCAAAAACCTGCTTGATCACTATGGATATGAACAAGGTAGCGCAAATGAGCTGTAACCCCGCCGTAGGAGGGATTGCTAAAGGACAAATTGTACGTGAGATAGACGCTTTAGGCGGATATATGGGATTGGTAACAGATCAGACAGCTATCCAGTTCCGCATACTAAACCGCTCGAAAGGACCGGCCATGTGGAGTCCCCGCGCCCAATGTGACCGAAACAAGTTTATCTGGGCCTGGCGCGAAATATTAGAAAATATCCCGAACCTTCATATCTGGCAAGATACTGTAAAGGAAATCATCGTTGAAAACGGTGAAGTTGTGGGATTAAAAACATTTTGGGATGTGACGTTTCACGCCAGATGTATTGTATTAACAGCAGGAACCTTCTTGAACGGATTGATGCATGTAGGAAAAACTCAACTCCCGGGTGGACGCATGGCAGAACCGGCATCATATAAATTAACCGAATCCATCGCAAAACATGGCATTGAGTACGGCCGGATGAAAACCGGAACCCCCGTACGGATTGACGGAAGAAGTGTACACTATGAGCTGATGGATACCCAAGATGGAGAATGTGACTTTCACAAGTTTTCATTCATGAATACCAGCGTGCGTCACCTTAAGCAATTGCAATGCTGGACATGCTTTACTAATGAAGAAGCACATAATGTTCTTCGTAACGGATTAGCGGATTCTCCCCTTTTCAACGGACAAATACAAAGTATCGGTCCGCGCTATTGCCCTAGCATCGAAACGAAGATCGTCACCTTCCCCGACAAAGAGCAACACCAGCTATTCCTTGAACCGGAAGGAGAAACCACACAAGAATTATACCTGAATGGATTCTCTTCTTCATTGCCAATGGAGATCCAAATAGAAGCACTAAAAAAGATTCCTGCTTTTAAAGACCTGGTGATTTATCGTCCGGGATATGCCATCGAATACGATTATTTCGATCCAACGCAACTAAAACATACGCTGGAATCGAAGAAAATCAAAAACCTCTTCTTCGCCGGACAAGTAAATGGTACTACCGGATATGAAGAAGCAGGAGGACAAGGTATCATTGCAGGTATCAATGCTCACATCAACTGCCACGGTGGAGAACCTTTCACTTTAGCAAGAGACGAGGCATATATCGGCGTATTAATAGACGACTTGGTGACCAAAGGGGTAGATGAGCCTTATCGTATGTTTACTTCACGAGCAGAATATCGTATTCTACTTCGTATGGATGATGCGGACATGCGACTTACAGAAAGAGCCTATAAACTGGGATTAGTAAAAGAAGACCGCTATGCTCTATTAAAGAGTAAAAGAGAAGCAGTCGAAAATATCGTAAACTTTACCCGCAATTATTCGATCAAGGCAGCATTAATAAACGATGCACTTGAGAATTTAGGAACGACTCCCCTGCGTCAAGGATGCAAACTGATCGACTTGATTAACCGTCCACAGATTACAATAGAAAATATCTCCGAATATGTACCGGCATTTAAACGGGAACTGGATAAAATCACAGATGAACGAAAAGAAGAGATTCTGGAGGCCGCTGAAATTTTAATCAAATATGAAGGCTATATTGGACGGGAAAGAATTATAGCAGACAAACTGGCACGATTGGAAAGTATTAAAATAAAAGGTAAGTTCGACTATGACAGCCTTCAATCACTTTCGACCGAAGCCCGGCAAAAACTGAAGAAGATCGACCCCGAAACAATAGCCCAGGCAAGCCGCATCCCCGGCGTGTCACCAAGCGACATCAATGTATTATTGGTGCTTTCGGGACGATAGACTGCTGCGTTTCACGTGAAACAAAACATTTAAAGAAACAACATAAAAGAATGATTATGAGCAAAGAAAAGCTTATCAAAAGCATCCGTGAGATACCCGATTTTCCAATCCCCGGAATCCTGTTCTACGATGTAACCACACTATTCAAAGATTCGGAACGTCTTCAGGAACTTTCGGATATTATGTACGAAATGTACAAGGATAAAGGAATCACCAAGGTAGTAGGCATCGAATCGAGAGGCTTCATTATGGGACCGATTCTTGCCACCCGCTTAGGCGCAGGATTTATCCCCATCCGTAAACCCGGCAAACTCCCTGCCGAAACAATGGAAGAAAGCTACGATAAAGAATATGGCAAAGACACCGTGCAGATACACAAAGATGCATTGAACGAGAACGACGTCGTATTGCTGCACGATGACTTACTGGCTACCGGAGGTACTATGAAAGCCGCCTGCAACCTCGTGAAAAAGCTCCATCCGAAAAAGGTATACGTAAACTTCATCATTGAGTTAAAGGAACTGAACGGAAAACAAGTATTTGAAAACGACCAAGACGTAGATATACAATCAGTATTGTCGTTATAAATAAAATGAATATATTTGCAGGGCATAGCGATAATCGCTATGCCCTTTTTTCATGGATACAAATCAAGAACTTAAAACCAGCGAATATCTAAAAGGAATTGTTTCAAATCTTCCTGAGAAGCCCGGCATTTATCAATATCTGAATGCAGAGGGAACTATCATCTATGTAGGGAAAGCCAAAAACCTGAAGCGGAGAGTCTACTCCTATTTCAGCAAAGAGCATCAGCCCGGAAAAACCCGGGTATTGGTAAGCAAGATCGCAGACATACGTTATATCGTGGTAAACTCAGAAGAAGATGCACTACTGCTTGAGAACAACCTAATCAAAAAATATAAGCCGCGTTACAATGTCTTGCTAAAAGACGACAAAACCTATCCGTCCATCTGCGTACAAAACGAATATTTTCCAAGAGTATTCAAGACCAGGCGTATTATCCGAAACGGCTCTTCGTACTATGGACCGTACAGCCATAGCCCATCCATGCACGCAGTGCTCGATTTAATAAAACACTTATACCCTCTGCGTACATGCAACCTCAACCTCTCACCGGAGAATATCCGTGCGGGAAAGTTCAATGTATGCCTTGAATATCACATAAAGAACTGCGCCGGCCCGTGTATCGGCCTGCAATCACAGGAAGAATATCTAAAAAATATTGCCGAGATAAAAGAGATCCTGAAAGGGAATACCCAGGAGATAAGCAGATTGTTATACCAGCGCATGCAGGACCTTGCCGCAGAAATGAAATTCGAAGAAGCGCAAAAGGTGAAAGAAAAGTATGCATTAATCGAAAATTATCGTTCAAAGTCCGAGGTTGTCAGCTCCGTATTACACAATATAGATGTATTTTCCATCGAAGAAGACGGCGAAAAGTCAGCCTTCATCAACTATCTGCATATCACAAACGGAGCCATTAACCAAGCTTTCACTTTCGAATACAAGAAGAAACTGAATGAAACAAAAGAGGAATTGCTGACACTGGGAATTATAGAAATGCGGGAACGCTACAAGAGCGCTTCACGCGAAATCATCGTCCCGTTTGACATCGAGATAGAACTGAATGATGTCACTTTCACCATTCCTCAACGAGGAGACAAAAAGAAGCTGTTGGAATTGTCTCTACTCAACGTGAAACAGTACAAAGCAGACAGGATGAAGCAAGCCGAAAAGTTGAATCCGGAACAGCGTAGCATGCGCCTGATGAAAGAGATTCAACAGGAATTACACTTGGACAGACTGCCTATGCAGATAGAATGTTTTGATAACTCAAACATCCAGGGAACAGATGCGGTAGCAGCTTGTGTTGTTTTTAAAAAGGCGAAACCATCGAAAAGCGATTATCGGAAATACAACATCAAAACGGTTGTGGGCGCTGATGATTACGCCTCAATGAAAGAGGTCGTCAGAAGGCGTTATCAGCGCGCTATAGAAGAGGAATCCCCCCTGCCCGACCTGATTATCACCGATGGCGGAAAAGGGCAAATGGAGGTGGTCAGACAAGTAATGGAAGAGTTACAGTTAGATATTCCAATTGCAGGACTCGCCAAGGATCGCAAACACCGTACATCTGAAGTTCTTTTCGGGTTTCCACCTCAAACCATCGGCATCAAACAACATAGCCCCCTATTCCGCCTATTGGAACAGATACAAGATGAAGTACATCGCTTTGCCATTACCTTCCACAGGGATAAACGAAGCAAACGGCAAGTAGCATCTGCCCTGGACAATATCAAAGGAATTGGCGAGAAAACCAAAACCGCCCTGCTGAAAGAGTTCAAGAGCGTAAAACGTATCAAAGAAGCCACCATAGAAGAAGTGTCAGCCATAATAGGTGAATCAAAGGCAAAAATCATAAAAGAGGGTCTCGATAATCATTAAAAATAGCTATCTTTGCAATAACAAAGATTAAGCAATATAATTCGAATGAGAGTAGTTATACAACGCGTCAGCCACGCATCAGTCACGATTGACGGGCACTGCAAATCGGCTATTCAGAAAGGAATGATGATCCTGGTAGGCATCGAAGAGACGGACAGCCGGGAGGATATCGATTGGTTATGCAAGAAAATCGTAAATCTCCGTATTTTTGACGACGAAAACGGAGTTATGAATAAATCAATCCTTGAAGACGAAGGTAACATATTGGTTATTAGTCAATTCACACTACATGCGTCTACTAAAAAAGGAAATCGTCCATCCTACATAAAGGCTGCTAAACCGGAAATTTCAATCCCACTTTACGAACAATTCTGCAATGATTTGAGTTGTGCATTAGGGAAAGAAGTGAAAACAGGAGAATTCGGAGCCGACATGAAAGTAGAGTTATTGAACGACGGACCTGTAACTATTTGCATCGATACCAAAAACAAGGAATAATGACATTAGAAGAAGCACAGAAAGCCGTTGATGAATGGATACACAAATACGGTGTACGTTATTTCAGCGAATTGACCAACATGGCAGTTCTCACCGAAGAAGTAGGCGAACTGGCACGTATCATGGCCCGTAAATATGGAGACCAATCTTTCAAGGAAGGTGAAAAAGACGATATCAGCGACGAGATAACGGACGTACTCTGGGTACTCCTTTGCATCGCAAACCAGACCGGGGTAAACCTCACAGAAGCATTTGCACGAAATCTGGAAAAGAAAACCCAAAGAGACAACAAAAGACATATCAATAATCCAAAACTGAGTGAACATGGAAATGAATGATACCCCTCAAGACAAGTACCTGACCGCATTGGCCAAGTATGACACGCAACTGAATGATGCTGATGTACAGGTTCAGGTTGCTGCATTAATCGAGAAAAAGGTTCCCGAAAACAATACGGAAGAAGTGAAGAAATTCCTTTTCAACTGTATTGACCTGACCACTCTCAATACAACAGACAGTGATGAAAGTGTCATGAGATTCACAGAAAAAGTAAATCGGTTTGATGATGAATTCCCTGACCTGAAGAACGTTGCAGCTATCTGTGTATATCCGAATTTTGCACAAGTAGTAAAAGACACACTTGAGGTAGAAGGTATAAACATTGCCTGTGTATCAGGAGGCTTTCCCTCTTCTCAGACATTTACCGAAGTAAAGATAGCAGAAACAGCTATGGCATTGGCTGACGGAGCCGATGAAATAGATATCGTAATTCCCGTAGGGGCATTTCTGAGTGGCGACTACGAAACGATGTGTGAAGAAATCATGGAATTAAAAGAGACTTGCAAAGAACACCATCTGAAAGTAATCCTCGAAACAGGCGCTTTAAAGACTGCCTCTAACATTAAAAAAGCCTCTATCCTATCCATGTATTCCGGAGCCGATTTCATCAAAACATCCACCGGAAAACAGCAACCGGCAGCAACCCCGGAAGCAGCTTATGTAATGTGCCAAGCTATCAAAGAGTACTACGAACAGACAGGAAACAAAGTCGGTTTCAAACCTGCAGGCGGCATCAATACCGTAAACGATGCATTGATTTATTATACCATCGTAAAAGAAGTATTGGGTAAAGAATGGCTCAGCAACGAGCTGTTTCGCTTAGGAACCAGCCGTTTGGCTAATCTTCTTTTATCTGAAATTAAAGGTGAAGAGCTGAAATTTTTCTAAAGGCTACATTAGCAATCAAATATGTCATGCCGTGTCGTCCTCTTTATTCATGTGGGGTGACACGGTATTTTTATTTAAGAAAAACTAAAGTTAGCTACAGAGAAGTCAGAAGATTTTTCTATCTTTGCACAGATATTAGCCCACAGAGAATAGGCTAATTCATTGTATTAGAGAACGTTTCAATTATTATCTTTTTCCTGGAATTCGGCAAAATTCATGTTATGAAAGGTAATAAGCAAACGGGTCTCACGCACCTTCACGTATATACTCTTGTTATATATCGAATGGAGCGTGAGACTGTTGCTTGTATCATCATAACGGCTTGCCGAAGCCCCAGGAAAGATACAGAGCAACAGTTCTCACGCTTTTCGGTTAACAAAGAATTAAAATAAACAAGAGTATGGCAGAACAAGCATTATTTCAACCATTCAACCGGAACCAACAAAGGGAGAATTTAGAGAGCACAAAAGAAACGGGTCTACTAATCAGCCTGATTCCCAGTTTACAGGAAGACTTCTACGTAGACAGCCTGACAACCGGAGCAAGCAAAGAAACCCTATCCAAACTTCTTTTAAGAAACCCCGGAATCAAAAATGAAACGGCTGTTATTGAAATGATTCATTTCCTGCATGATGAAGGTGACCGCATTTCATTCAGCATTCTCCTACCCTTTTTAGTGGCCGAATATGATCCGAAAGAACTGGAAGAAAAGATACGCGAACGTTTTTTCGGCATAGAACTTTTCATCCGCAAATGCAATAATCTGCACCATTTCATCACTTGTATAAAAGCCGATCAAACCTTCAAAATAGGAGAAGAGGAGCTAAAAAGAGGGGTACTTGCATGGGATATGGGAAGAATGGTGTGCCTGACACGCATAGCTTATGATGCGGGATTTATAGATGAAAGCCTTGCATGGAACTATATTTGCTCGGCCGGACAACAATGCATACAAGTTTTTAATGATTGGACTGAGGTAGGAAAAAGTTTCTTATTAGGACAGGCAATGGAAGCTACTGAAAAAAGGAAGCAGGAACTATACATCCGTCTTTACCGTCAGGCCACAGAGAACCCAAACAGTCCATGGAAAAAGAGAACACTGAAATAGATAAGAAACTTATTTATCACGATCGACCACATAATCCAAGTAGGTAATCAAGGAGGTCTTTACTGCCGAATCCGGCAAAGTGCGCAATAGGTCAAGAGCACGCTCTTTGTATTCATACATCACTTTCACAGCATATTCTATTCCCCCGTTTTGCTTGATAAACTCGATTAAACGGGTGATTTCGTCTACTGTAGCCGTACCGGCTTTTACCCTAAGGGCCATTTCCTGAGCCCACGCATCAGTCGTGGTATTCAGTACATATAAAGCAGGTAGAGTAAGCTTACCTTCCAGCATATCATTTCCGGTCGGTTTTCCAATCTCCTTACTCTCAAAATAATCGAATATATCGTCTTTAATCTGAAAGCAAATTCCGATGTTCTCACCAAAAAGACGTGCAAATTCAGCCTTTTCATCGGTAACTTCTACTGAAAGAGCAGCAGCTTTAGTGCATGCGGCAAAAAGGGCAGCCGTCTTCTTACGGATCACATCGAAGTAAACTGTTTCAGAGTATTCCCGGTTACTGACATTAGAGAGTTGAAGTATCTCCCCTTCTGCCAAATCTTGTCCCAAACACGCTACCACACCGATTATATCATGATTACGAGTACGTTCGGCATGCACCAGACTTGTTGCCAAAAGAAAATCGCCTACCAGCACTGCTACTTTATTATTAAAAATAGCATTCACTGATAACTGTCCGCGACGTTCTGTACTTTCGTCTACCACATCGTCGTGCACCAGACTTGCCGTATGAAGAAGTTCAAGGGATACTGCCGCATGTAATGTCTCAGGCTTTATTTCTCCGTAAAGCTTTGCTACAAGCAACACAAGGATAGGGCGCATCATCTTACCATTCCTCTGCCGGATGTGAGCAATCACATTATTAAGCAAAAGATTTGAACTGGACAGAGAACTATCAAATAGATTTTTGAAATCTTCCAGCTCCGTAGTAATCGGGGACTTTATTAAAGATAAGCTATCCATGCACACACTATTTGAGCACAAAAGTAATAATAAAACGGTTAATACGGTATTTTTTTGTACTTTTACCATGAAAAAACTGAAAAATATGAATCAAAACAGCAAACTATTCCTCTTGGATGCTTATGCTCTTATCTATCGGGCGTACTATGCGTTCATTAAAAATCCCCGCATTAATTCCAAGGGTTTTAATACTTCAGCCATACTGGGATTCGTCAACACCCTGGAAGAGGTGCTGAAGAAAGAGAACCCCACCCACATTGGAGTTGCATTCGATCCACCGGGACCCACATTCCGCCACGAAGCTTTTGAACAGTACAAAGCTCAACGAGAAGAAACTCCGGAAGCAATCCGTCTTTCGGTACCTATTATAAAAGATATTATCAAGGCTTACAGAATCCCCATCCTGGAGGTAGCGGGATATGAAGCGGACGATGTAATCGGAACTCTCGCAACAGAAGCCGGCAATCAGGGTATCACTACTTATATGATGACTCCTGACAAGGACTATGGTCAGTTGGTAACGGATCATGTATTTATGTATCGCCCCAAATATGGAGACAAAGAATTTGAAGTTATGGGGGTAGAACAAGTAAAAGCTAAATTCGATATTCAATCACCGGCACAAGTGATAGATATGCTCGGACTGATGGGCGACTCTTCCGATAATATTCCGGGGTGTCCGGGTGTGGGAGAAAAAACTGCCCAAAAATTAATTGCCGAGTTTGGGAGTATAGAAAATCTGCTTGAACATACCGATCAGTTGAAAGGAGCACTGAAGACAAAAGTCGAGACGAATCGGGAAATGATTATTTTCTCCAAATTCCTGGCAACAATCAAAGTGGATGTACCTATCCGGCTTGATATGAACTCACTCGTCCGGGAACAAGCAGATGAGGACACGTTGCGTAAAATATTTGAAGAGCTGGAATTCCGCACATTGATGGAACGGATATTCAAAAAAGAATCATCACCTGCCTCCCCTATCGCCGGTACATTATTTAATCAGGAAAACGGCCCGGTTCAAGGCAATCTCTTTGAAGAATTTACGCCCGATCATACGAATGAAGAAAAAAAATCAAATCTGGAAAGCTTAAATTCATTAAGCTACGACTACCAATTAATTGATACAGAGGAGAAAAGAAACGAAATTATTAAAAAACTACTTACATCCGAGACTCTTGCGTTAGATACGGAAACCACCGGAACGGATCCAATGGATGCAGAATTGGTTGGAATGAGTTTTAGTATTACCGAAAATCAGGCATTTTACGTTCCGGTACCTGCCGAACGGGAAGAGGCAATCAAAATCATTCGGGAGTTCGAACCTGTCTTCAAAAACGAGAAGTCACTCAAGGTCGGTCAGAATATAAAGTACGACATGCTCGTTCTGCAAAACTATGGGATTGAAGTCCGAGGTAAACTCTTCGATACCATGGTAGCACATTATGTCCTCCAACCCGAACTCCGTCATAACATGGATTATCTGGCCGAAATCTATCTGCATTATCAAACCATACATATTGAAGAGTTAATAGGGCCAAAAGGCAAAGGGCAGAAAAATATGCGCGACCTCTCCCCTCAAGAAGTTTATCTGTACGCCTGCGAAGATGCAGACGTTACACTAAAACTTAAAAATATACTGGAACAGGAATTAAAGAAAAATGATGCCGAGAAGTTATTCTATGAAATCGAAATGCCTCTGGTCCCTGTTCTTGTCAATATCGAGAGCAACGGAGTGCGTTTAGATACGGAGGCTCTGAAACAATCGTCGGAACATTTCACTACGAGACTGCAAAGTATCGAAAAAGAAATTTATACTCTCGCCGAAGGAGAATTCAACATTGCATCTCCCAAACAGGTAGGAGAGATACTTTTTGATAAATTGAAAATAGTAGAGAAAGCTAAAAAAACAAAAACCGGACAGTACGTCACCTCAGAAGAGGTATTGGAGAGCTTGCGAAATAAGCACGATATTATCGGTAAGATTTTGGAATACCGGGGACTTAAGAAACTATTAAGTACTTATATCGATGCTCTGCCGCAATTGATCAATCCCAAAACCGGACGTATACACACCTCCTTTAACCAGACCGTTACCGCAACAGGAAGATTGAGTTCAAGTAACCCTAACCTGCAGAATATCCCGATCCGGGACGAAGACGGTAAAGAGATACGCAAAGCTTTTATTCCGGATGACGGTTGCAGTTTCTTCTCCGCCGACTATTCACAGATTGAGCTACGCATAATGGCACACCTGAGTGAAGATAAAAACATGATCGATGCTTTCCTCAGTGGCTATGATATTCATGCGGCTACAGCTGCCAAAATTTATAAGGTAGATATAAAAGAGGTTACCGCCGATATGCGCCGTAAGGCCAAGACTGCCAATTTCGGTATTATCTACGGTATCTCCGTATTTGGCCTGGCGGAACGCATGAATGTCGACCGCAAAGAAGCCAAAGAGCTGATAGACGGTTATTTTGAAACCTATCCGCAAGTAAAATCCTATATGGACAAGAGTATCCAGGTGGCACGCGAGCACGGTTATGTGGAAACGATTTTCCATCGCAAACGCTTTTTACCGGATATTAACTCCCGTAATGCCGTAGTACGCGGATACGCAGAGCGAAATGCCATCAATGCTCCGATACAGGGAAGCGCAGCTGACATAATCAAAGTTGCTATGGCACGTATTTATGAACGTTTCAAAGCAGAAGGCCTGAAAGCAAAAATGATTTTGCAAGTACACGATGAGCTGAATTTCAGTGTACCGGCAAAAGAGAAAGAAATAGTAGAGCAAGTGGTTATTGAGGAAATGGAGAAAGCCTACCGTATGCATGTTCCCTTAAAAGCAGATTGCGGATGGGGTACAAACTGGCTGGAGGCACATTGATAACAATCATTAACCATTCGTACAGAAAGCTATGAAAGATCCATCTAAAAATGCTTACTGTTTATATAAATATCCGGCAAACAATCTGCCGGATATCTTTTTGTCAGCATACTTATCAAAAAGAAAGTAACTCGAAGGTCCTAACACTGACAATATGATAATTTTTTTTCGATTTTATGCACTTATATCCGTTTAATATGTAACTTTGCCACCGTTAAAGCCAACAAATGGTAGAAATATGACAATTTAAAGACTTAAAAACAGATATCATGAAAACAACAGGATTTTTAAAAACAGTAGCATTGTCAGCAGTTCTTTTGGTAAGCAGCGTTGCAGTTTCCGCCCGGAACTATGATAACAATCTTATTTATAACTCCGAAGAAGAAAACGGCATGTTAATAGGACAAACCGTTTATAAGAAAGAAGGCTCTTCCCTAGCCAATTATATGAAATATAACTATAAATACGATGACAATAAACGCATGATTGAAAGTCAGACTATGAAATGGAACAGCAATAAAAATAATTGGGAGAACGATTTGCTGGTTCGCTATACGTACGAAGGCAAAACCATTACCACAAACTATTATAAATGGAATAACCGGAAAAGTGAATTTATACTGGCTCCGGAAATGACCGTTACAATGGATAACCCTAATCTATAATCTCCAAACACTTTACTCTTTCTTAAAGATCTAACACATTAAATACTCTAAAAAAGACCGTTGCTAACAGCTTCGGTCTTTTTTTGTGTCACGTGAAACATAAAGAAGAAATAAAAAAGATTATTTGAGATAACAACATCATAAAATAGCCGGAGTTTTTTCACAAAAAGCTCCGGCTTTACCCAACCAGTTAACTATCAAGAGAGTTGTTTAATTGTTTAACACTGTTCATCTCAGTTGTTTTTAAGAGTAATCGTACCTCACAAAGATACAATCAAAGTAAAAGCATAGCAACCCTTTTTTATCTGAAAGCCGATTATATGGTTACAGTCAGAGTATAAGCGGTAAAATAAGAGTCTATCCGACAGAAAAACTTCAAATTATACAAAAGCGCTCTTGTAGTTCTTTCAAGAATCCGCGTGAAATAATCAAGTCTTCTTTATCACTAAAAGGAGGATAGAGTAAGCACTGTTTGCTCTTTATCATTGCCAGATAATTGATGTTGATAATAGCCGACTGACTGATTTGTACAAATGCGTCGGAATAGCCGATTATATCACCGGCAGTCGTATTTTTCTTCAGACAAAGTTTCGTTTGATTAAAAAGTTCCACTTGCCACAGCCTCTTATCTTTCAGATATTCAAAATAACCTATTTCTTCAAGACGAAGAAATCTAAATCCCGTTACTGTACTAATCATAAACAAATCTCTACCGGGCATCAAAGTACCCACAGCAGAAGCAAAAGAAGGCAAAGGCTGAACAGAAGCCATCGTCTTGCGGTAACGTTCAATAATCAAATTCAGTTCTTCTATATCATAAGGCTTCAGTAAATAATCAAAAGCCGATTCGCGCAAGGCCTGCAACAGATATTTATCATAGGCAGTATAGAAAACGACTTTCATATCCCACAACACCTGTTCACGAATCTCACTAAGCAAACGGATTCCCTGAATATCGGGCAACTCTATGTCCAGGAACAAAAGATCGGGATGTATATCCATAATAAGTTTCTTCCCTTTTGCCCCATTGCCGGCAGTCCCTTTTATTTCCAGATCAGCCTGCACCTCCAGATCCCGGCGTAAGGTCTCAATAGCCGCCTTCTCATCATCTATAATGATCACCTTATACATAATTTCCTATCTTTATAAATTGTAAGAATAATCCAATGGTATATAGATTAGAACTTGTGTTCCGGTCTGTCCATTATTCACCAGATTCTTGATTTCAAAACGTATTTTCTCGCGATTCTTATCATTCAATAGCTGAATAGTCTGATAAAGCACTTTCAACCCTGTTCCTGTTCCACGTGTAGATGATAAAGTTTGTGGAGAATATCCACGTCCATTATCGCAAATATCAATAAGGATTCCACTTCCCTTTCGGCAAACAGATATACCAAGTAACTTCAAACCGTCAATTCCGGCCAATCCATGTTTCAATGCATTCTCCACCGGTATCTGTACTACCATTGAAGGAATGACAACCTGCTGAATATCCAAGTCTTCCTCGATCTTCACATCCATTGAAAAATCACTTCCGAGACGTCCTTGCTCAAGATGGATGTAAGTCTTCACAAATTCCAGTTCATCATAAAGAGAAATACTGAGTTTCTCTGTCAATTCCAAGCTCTTACGAAGTAGTTTCACCAATTCTGTCAGATCACCACACAACGTTTCCCCATCCCTAAACCGACTGATCTCACGATTCAATACATTAAACGTGAAATGCGGTGAAAGACGATTCCGGATATTCTCCATACGGAAACGGCTGATCTGGTTGATATGCCGTTCCTGAAGAAACATGCGTTTCTTCTTCATATACCAATAAACAAGTCCCGCTACAATAACAGATACAATACCGATCAGAGCCCATATATAGGTTGTCAGTTTCAGCACCTCCATCTCTCCTTTTTGTTTCTCGATCACCAATTCTTTCCGCATCACAATCGTATCCTGCCGGTAACGCATATCCAGTTCGGCTACACGCGTCCTGACACGTTCATTACGGATGGAATCATTAAGTTGAAGATCGTGTTTCTGATATTCATAAGCCTTTTTATAGTTTCCCACCTGCTCGTAATAATGCTGTAGATAGTGATTACGGATATTGATCATATTGGCATCTATATGCCCGTAATCGGCTGATCGTCTGATTATATCTCCGGCAAGAGCGACATTTCCCTTTTTAAGTGCAAGCTCGATCATTTGAGTCTCTATGTAATAAAGCGCCGATTGATTCCCGATTCCGGAAAAGAAGCGATAGCTCTCGTCCAGATATAATTGCGCTGAATCCAGTTTATTGGTAATCACATAAAGTTCTCCAAGATTTGCCTTACACAAATTCTGTTCAAAAACCATTTGAGGATAAGACTTCACGACCTCTAATGCACGCCCAATATAATGAACAGCCTGCGGATAGTCTTTTTTATAATAAAAATGGTTTCCCCGGTTATTCAGGTAAGTCCATTTCTCAGACACGCTCATCTGAGGAAAAAAGTTTCCTGCAAGTTCATAATAATGATTGGAAAGCTCAAAATCACGTAATTCCATATAAGTCTGTCCGAGACCATAGTAAACCGGAAATTTATTACGATCGGGCAATCCGAGAGAATCACAAATGAACAGTGCGCGACGATAATAATAAGCGGCATACGCATAATCTCCCTTATGCACATTGGCATCAGCCAAATTTATGCACAAGTCCGGTAGATAGTCCGTTTGTTGTCCTTGAAGCCTTTCTTCGTAGGCTTTTTTATAGGAGATAATAGCCGAATCGGGCTGAGTGCGCTGCATCAAGACGTTGCCTTCCATATTATAAACAGTCGAAAGCAGATCATGCACTTCCGCGGAAAGCTTCACTTCATTACAAAAGCGCTTCACAAGCCGATTGTAATACAAGACTGAATCAAAGTCTGCCGTAACAAAATAAGATTTGGAATAAAATGACAAAAGGTAATAATAAGACAGGCTATCCGGAGCATCCGCCATGGCGTGTCGCAACAAAGAACGTGAATATCGGGTATTACTAAACAATGAATCCTGAGCACAACGTTCCACAGAGTCTATGCCCATACCCCAAAAAGCGGAATCAGAACGGTTTATTTTTTGCTTACAGCCTGTTAACGGTAATAACAAACAAAAAAATACAATTGCCAGGTTTGCTCTATGCCTCATTGTTTTGATTTATCGTGTAATACCCAACAAAAATACATCCTTTTTTTAAATTCGATAACAAACGTACTACTTTTTATGCGCAATTATTCATATCTTTGTAGCCAATATAATTAGAATAGTCTCATAATGAGTCCACTGAACTTCACTCACATCCTGACACAGACAGTCGATGAGCTATCGGAAAGCGAATCATACAAAGGACTGTTTCACCAACATAAAGACGGTGAGCCATTACCCTCGCCACGGGTATTGTGCGATGTTATCGAATTAGCGCGTTCCATTCTCTTTCCCGGATATTACGGAAACTCAACAGTCAACAGCCGGACTATCAATTACCACATTGGTGTCAATGTAGAAAAGCTGTTCAATCTGCTAACAGAGCAGATTCTCGCCGGTTTATGTTTCGGTAATGGTGACCGGTGCGATGAATGTACCGAGGCCAAACGTGAAGAAGCAGCGCGCCTGGCTGCCAAGTTTATCAGCAAACTACCGCACTTGCGCCGTGTCCTGGCTACAGATGTGGAAGCTGCTTACAACGGTGACCCGGCTGCACAAAGTTTTGGTGAAGTGATCTTCTGCTATCCGGCCATCAAAGCCATCAGCAACTATCGCATCGCCCACGAACTTCTGGAATTAGGTGTACCGCTTATCCCCCGTATCATCACCGAAATGGCACATAGCGAAACCGGTATCGACATACATCCGGGAGCAAGAATCGGCACACATTTCACGATCGACCATGGAACCGGTGTAGTGATTGGTGCGACAAGTATCATCGGTAATAATGTGAAACTCTATCAGGGAGTGACATTGGGTGCCAGAAGCTTCCCCCTGGATGCTGACGGCAAACCTATTAAAGGCATTCCACGTCATCCGATTCTGGAAGATAACGTGATTGTATACTCCAATGCCACCATTCTGGGCCGGATTACCATCGGGCGTGATGCGACCGTAGGCGGTAACATCTGGGTGACAGAGAACATACCGGCAGGGGCAAGAATCGTACAGACAAAAGCGAAAAAATAATATAATTAACAACATTAAAGCGCCGGTCGCCCGGTTCATTACCGGAACATTAGCATACTGGCATGTTATCCATTTTTATGAGCGAACAATTTGAAATGATTGCCAAAACCTTTCAGGGACTGGAAGAGATACTGGCTGAGGAATTGACAACACTTGGGGCAAACGACGTACAAATAGGCCGCCGCATGGTCTCGTTTACCGGTGACAAGGAGATGATGTACAAAGCAAATTTCTGCCTGCGTACCGCAATCCGTATTTTAAAACCAATTAAGCACTTCACCGCAAAAGACGCTGATGCTGTATATGAACAAATCAAAGCCATCCGTTGGGAAGAAATCCTGGATGTAGACAAAACCTTTGCTGTCGACGCAGTAGTATTCAGCGATGAATTCCGCCACTCCAAGTTTGTCTCATACAAAGTAAAAGATGCCATTGTCGATTATTTCCGCGAATTGAATGGAAAACGTCCTTCTGTGCGTATCAGCAGACCGGATGTACTACTGAATATACACATTGCACAGACTACCTGTACGCTTTCACTCGATTCATCGGGCGAATCGCTCCACCGCAGAGGTTACCGTCAGGAAGCCGTAGAAGCTCCATTAAATGAAGTTCTGGCCGCCGGTATGATTTTGATGACCGGATGGAAAGGCGAATGCGACCTGATTGACCCGATGTGCGGTTCAGGTACTATTCCCATTGAAGCAGCCCTGATTGCCCGTAATATCGCGCCGGGAGTGTTTCGCAAAGAGTTTGCTTTTGAAAAATGGGGAGATTTCGATCAAAACCTGTTCGACCGGATCTACAACGACGACAGTCAGGAACGTGAATTTACCCACAAGATATACGGTTATGACAACAATCCCAAAGCCAACGAAATCGCAACGCACAACGTGAAGGCAGCAGGGGTATCAAAAGACATTATCCTGAAGTTGCAACCGTTCCAGCAATTCGAACAGCCGGCTGAAAAATCGATCATTATAACCAATCCCCCTTACGGAGAACGTATTTCGACCAACGACTTGCTGGGACTGTACAATATGATCGGCGAACGCCTGAAACACGCTTTTGTGGGTAACGATGCATGGATACTTTCTTATCGTGAAGAGTGTTTCGATCAGATTGGCCTGAAACCGAGCGTAAAAACTCCCTTATTCAACGGTCCTTTGGAATGTGAATTCCGTAAATATCAGATTTTCGACGGTAAATATAAGGAATTCAAAAGCCAAGAAGGCGGTGATGAAAACGGTGAACGTGCTCCGAAGGAAAGAAGAGAGTTCAAGCCGCGCCGGGAGGAAGGCGGTTTCAGAGGAGAAAGAAGACCACGCGAAGAACGTAATTCGGAATACGGAGACAGAAGACCGAGAGAATTCAAAGGCAACCGTGAGCCCAAAATCAAAAAGCCCCAGGAGGACTAAACCGTTCCGAACACAAATATACAGACGGATGAACAGGCAGTCATAGAAGATAAACGATACGGTACCAAAGTATGACGCTGTCATCCGCCCGGAAACGACGAAATCAGACAGAGTATAAATCAAAGGATTTAAATAATGATAAAGCAAATCATGAAAACCAACAGTAAACAAAAGAGTGCTTTGTTAGTAATGCTCTTATCTTTACTAATACCAAACATTATGGCACAAGAACCGAAAATGCCGACCTTGGAGGATCTGATTCCGGGTGGAGCTACCTACCGTTCTGCCGAGAATATATCCGGCCTGCAATGGTGGGGTGACCAATGTATCAAACCGGGAATAGAAGCAGTGTTCATGATAAACCCTAAAAACGGAAAAGAAACACCGCTCACCACCCGCAACATAGTAAACAAGGCGTTGGAAGCCGGAAATCACGGTAAGTTGCAACACTTCTACAATGTCAGTTTCCCATGGCCGAAGAAAAGCCTTATGCTGATCGCCCTGCCGGATAAATACATCGTATACGATTTCGACTACCGTGAGGTTATCAGCACACGTCCATTGCCAAAGGAAGGTGCCAATAGAGATTATCACCCTGAAACGGGACATGTAGCCTATACCATAGGCAACAATCTGTATGTGGACGATCGGGCCGTAACCAACGAACCGGAAGGTATCGTATGCGGCCAGTCTGTTCATCGCAACGAATTCGGAATTAAGAAAGGAACTTTCTGGAGTCCCTCGGGCAATCTGCTCGCATTCTATCGGATGGATCAAAGTATGGTAGCCCAATATCCCCTGGTCGATGTCACAGCTCCCATTGCCGAAGTCAACAACATCCGCTACCCGATGGCAGGGATGACCAGCCACCAGGTAAAAGTAGGCATCTACAACCCCGCTACCGGCAAAAGTATCTATCTCAATGCCGGAGACCCGACCGATCGCTATTTCACTAACATCAGTTGGGCGCCGGATGAAAAGAGCCTTTATCTGATCGAGTTGAACCGCGATCAAAATCATGCCAAGTTGTGCCGGTATGATGTTGAAACAGGCGAATTGACGGCCACTCTTTTTGAAGAGAAGAGCGACAAGTATGTAGAGCCGCAGGACCCTATCATTTTCCTGCCTTGGGATAACAGCAAGTTCATCTATCAGAGCCAAAAAGATGGCTTCAGCCACCTTTACCTGTACGATACGAACGGCCGGCAAATCCGTCAGTTGACCGAGGGAGACTGGCTGGTAAAAGAGGTTCTGGGCTTCGACACCAAGAAAAAAGAGATTATTATTGCCAGCACAGAGTTCTCGCCATTGCAGAACAACCTGTTCCGCCTGGATACAAAAACCGGAATACGTACTCCCCTGGGCAGTGCAGAAGGCGTACACAGCGGCCAGTTGAGCCCTTCGGGACGCTACCTGATTGACCAATACAACTCACCGACTGTTCCGAGAAGTATCAATATCATCGATGTGCAAAGTGGTAAAAGCGTCAATCTGCTCACAGCAGCCGATCCTTTCACCGGCTACAAGATGCCGGGTATCGAGACAGGTACCATCAAAGCAGCAGATGGCAAGACGGACTTATATTACCGATTAATAAAACCGGCCGATTTCGATCCGAACAAGAAATACCCGGCTATCGTATACGTATACGGCGGTCCTCACGCACAACTGGTCACCAACGGCTGGCAGAACGGTGCACGAGGCTGGGATATCTATATGGCCAACAAAGGTTACATCATGTTTACCGTAGACGGACGTGGAAGCAGCAATCGGGGACTCGATTTTGAGAATGTAACTTTCCGCCAGTTGGGAATCGAAGAAGGAAGAGACCAGGTGAAAGGAACCGAATTCCTGAAAAGCCTCCCCTACGTCGATGGGAACCGTATCGGAGTACACGGCTGGAGCTTTGGCGGTCACATGACCACTGCCCTCCTCCTTCGCTATCCCGAGATATTTAAAGTGGGCGTGGCCGGCGGTCCCGTCATTGACTGGGGATATTACGAAGTGATGTACGGAGAACGCTATATGGATACCCCGCAAAGCAATCCGAAAGGATATAAAGAGTGTAACCTGAAAAACCTGGCAGGCAACCTGAAAGGACATCTGATGATCATCCACGATGACCACGACGACACCTGCGTGCCGCAGCACACCCTCTCGTTTATGAAAGCGTGCATCGATGCCCGCACGTATCCGGACCTCTTCATCTACCCGTGCCACAAGCACAATGTGTCAGGCCGCGACCGTGTACATCTGCATGAAAAGATAACCCGTTATTTCGAAGACTATTTATAAAGATATAAATCCTCAAAAGACATGAAGATATTACTATTAGGTTCGGGCGGCCGTGAACACGCCCTGGCATGGAAAATCGCCCAAAGTCCGAAAGTAGAGAAGCTGTTCATTGCACCCGGCAATGCCGGAACCGGTGAAGTAGGTGAAAACGTGAATATCAAAGCAACCGACTTCGCCGCTTTAGGGGCATTCGCTCTTGAAGAAAGTATCGATATGATTGTGGTAGGCCCCGAAGACCCGTTGGTAGAAGGTATCTATGACCACTTCCAAAGTAACCTCTGCCTGAAAAACATCGCCATTATCGGCCCGTCGAAAGAAGGAGCCAGGCTGGAAGGCAGTAAGGAGTTCGCGAAAGAATTCATGCACCGCCACCACATACCGACAGCCCGCTACCAAAGCGTGACAGCCGATACCCTGAACGAAGGACTGGCATTTCTCGAAACACTTGAAGCTCCTTATGTGCTGAAAGCAGACGGACTTTGTGCCGGAAAAGGAGTATTGATTCTGCCGACTCTCGAAGAAGCCAAGAAAGAACTGAAAGAGATGCTCGGAGGTATGTTCGGCAATGCCTCGGCAACCGTTGTTATTGAAGAGTTCCTGAGCGGTATCGAATGTTCGGTATTTGTACTGACAGATGGCGACCACTATAAGGTGCTGCCCGTAGCCAAAGACTACAAACGCATCGGCGAAGGTGACAAAGGGCTCAATACCGGCGGTATGGGCAGTGTGACTCCCGTTCCGTTTGCCGACGAAGTGTTTATGGAAAAGGTACGTACCCGCATCATCGAACCGACTGTCAACGGACTAAAGGCAGAAGGTATCACCTATAAAGGATTCATCTTCCTGGGGCTGATCAACGTGAAAGGCGAACCGATGGTAATCGAATACAATGTCCGTATGGGTGATCCCGAAACCGAAAGTGTCATGCTGCGCATACAGAGCGACCTGGTAGAACTGCTGGAAGGGGTGGCCGAAGGTAACCTCGACGTCCGATCGCTTGTCATCGATCCGCGTACAGCCACTTGTGTGATGATGGTCAGCGGAGGATACCCCGAAGCCTATCAGAAAGGATATGCCATCAACGGACTGGAAGCAGCCCGGGCAACGGACAGCATTCTGTTTCATGCCGGAACAGCCATGAAGGACGGACAGGCAGTGACCTCCGGCGGACGTGTGCTTGCCATCTGCTCGTATGGCAACGACAAGGCCGACGCACTGGCACAATGCTACAAAGTGGCCGACATGATTGACTTCAAAGACAAGAATTATCGCCGCGACATCGGCTTCGATTTATAATGAGGAATCAAAGATTACAAGGACGGATAACGGCGGGCAGATTTACGCTGCCCATCGTTATCTTTACGTGTATTGCCTGTTGGGTGCTGACCTCCGTTCTCCTGCCCGGACTGGAAGTTAAGGAGTCGTCCTACCCGCTGTGGAATATCGTGAACATACCCGCATGGGCCAACCGCATTGTCAGCTTTTTGCTCTTTGCCGGTATCGGCTATTTCCTGATAGAGCTGAACAATACGTTTGCCATCATCCGCATGAGAGCATCCGTACAAACCTCACTTTACTTTCTGCTCATCACGGCCTGCCCCGGCATGCACCTGCTCTATGCGGGCGACGTCGCTGCTGTAACCTTTCTCATTTCGCTCTATTTCCTGTTCAAAAGCTATCAGCAGCCTCGTCCTGCCGGTTATCTGTTCCATTCGTTTGCTTTGCTGAGCGCCGGCAGTGTGGCGTTTCCTCAGCTGACGTACTTCATCCCCATCTGGCTGATGGGTGCATCCGGTTTTCAGTCGCTCACGTTCCGCAGTTTCTGCGGTGCCATAATAGGTTGGAGCATCCCCTACTGGTTCTTATTGGGACATGCCTTTTTTCACAACGAAATAGAGCTTTTCTACCAACCGTTCATCCATCTGGCCGACTTCCGGGACATTGACTTCGGCCGTGACTTCCAACTATGGGAAGTCGTCACGCTGGGCTATCTATTCATCCTCTACATAGTCAGTTCGATACATTGCATCGTGGCAGGATATGAGGACAAGATACGGACACGCGCTTATCTGCACTTTCTTATTTTCCTCAACTTCTGCATCTTCCTGTTCATTGTGTTGCAACCCGCCCTGAGCATGAATCTGCTTTCGCTGTTGCTGATAGGCATCAGTATATTAGTGGGACACTTGTTTGTACTGACCAACAGCAAATCGTCCAACCTCTTCTTTATCGGTTCGATGATTACCCTTATCGCTTTATTCTGCTTTAATATATGGACGCTTTTATAGAAACCGTTTCACAGATACTTATCGACTGGGGATATCCCGGCCTGTTCATTTCGGCACTGCTGGCCGGAAGTATTGTCCCGTTCAGTTCGGAGATCGTGCTGCTGGGACTGGTAAAGTTGGGACTCGATCCTACCCTTTGCCTCATTTCCGCCTCGCTGGGGAACACCGCCGGAGGGATGACCTGTTACTATATGGGGCGCTTGGGCAGGATAGACTGGATCGAGAAATACTTCAAGGTCAAGAAGGAAAAGATAGACAAGATGCAACGCTTCCTTCAGGGGAAAGGCGCTTTGATGGCGTTCTTCGCCTTTCTGCCCGCCATCGGTGAAGTGATATCCATAGCCCTCGGATATATGAGGAGCAATGTATGGCTGACCACGGCTTCGATGTTCGCCGGAAAACTGATACGCTACATCATCCTGCTGAAAGCCATGCAGGAAGCCCTGAACCTGGTTATGTAAAGAAGAATATGGAAAGAATCATTGAATATACGGCCGACGGAAGTGCCACCCTCTTCGTTCCGGAGCTGAACGAGCACTACCATTCCGTGAAAGGGGCTCTGACGGAGTCCTCTCATATCTTTATCGACATGGGCCTGAAAGCCTCTGCTTCTCCTGCACCCCATATCCTTGAAATCGGTTTCGGAACGGGGCTGAACGCATTGCTCACACTGATTGAAGCGGAAAGATCGGGCAGACAGATCCATTATACGGGCATCGAGCTTTACCCGCTGCCATGGGAAACGGTAGAGAAACTGAGATATAACGACCGACCGGGAGGGGATGGTGAACAACGATTAACGACCGGCGATGAACAGACCGCGCAATGGATGAAAGCCCTCCATACATCGCCCTGGGGAGAAGACGTGCGGATCACTCCGCATTTCACCCTGAGGAAGATACAGGGAGACTTCACAATCATGGACCGTTCATCATTGATCACTGACCGTACATCGTTATTCTCCCTCCTTTATTTCGATGCCTTCGCACCGGAGAAACAACCTGAGATGTGGACGCAAGAACTATTCGATGAGCTGTACGTTATGATGGAAGAAGAAGGAATACTGACCACTTATTGCGCTAAAGGAGTGGTAAGAAGGATGTTGCAAGCGGCAGGATTCATCGTTGAACGTCTGCCCGGACCTCCGGGAGGCAAAAGGGAGATACTGAGGGCAAAGAAGAGATCCCAGGATTCTCCGGCCGTAACGCAATGTAACGCGCAACCCACATTAAAACAGAAAGGATAAACATTATGAGAATGAATCGAATACATCAGTCAATAGTAACCCATATCCCCGGGAGAGGAATGAGAGGACAGACTGTTCTCTTCCTTTTCCTCCTGCTCCTTTCCGCCTGTTCCGGCCGCGGGAAAGGCGATGCGGGAGAGCGGATCATCACCGTCACGATGGAACCGCAACGGTACTTCACCGAAGCCATTGCCGGAGATAAGTTCACCGTACGCAGCATGGTGCCCAAAGGCAGCAGCCCCGAGACTTACGACCCCACCCCGCAGCAACTGGTATCGCTGGGTGAAAGTGAGGCATATCTGCGCATCGGCTATATCGGATTCGAACGCTCGTGGATGGACCGGTTGATGAGCAATACTCCCCATATCCAGGTGTTCGACACCTCAACAGGGGTGGACCTGATCTTTGAGTCCGCCTTCGATCACGGCGACCACCGCCATGAAGGAGGTGTGGAGCCGCACATCTGGAACTCCACCGCCAACGCGTTGATCATAGCCGGAAATACATTCAAGGCGCTCACCGTACTCGACAAAGGGAACGAAGCATACTACAAGGCTCGCTATGACTCGCTCTGCCAACGCATCGAGCAGACAGACAGCCTGATCCGGCAAACGTTGTCGGTGCCCGGCGCCGACCGTGCCTTCATCATCTACCATCCGGCACTCTCCTACTTCGCCCGCGACTACGGACTGCATCAGATCAGTATCGAAGAGGGAGGCAAAGAGCCGTCGCCCGCCCACCTGAAAGGGCTGATGGATCTCTGTAAAAAGGAAGGGGTACGCGTCATTTTCGTCCAACCGGAATTTGACCGCCGAAACGCCGAAATCATCGCGAAGCAGACCGGCACCCGGGTGATCTCCATCAATCCCCTTTCGTACGACTGGGAAGAAGAGATGCTGAATGTGGCGAGAAGCCTCCGTGGTGAACCCGGATACTAATAACCAACCTCAAGCAATTCATGGATAAAGAAAGAAAACCCCACAAGCATACGGAAGCAGCAACTTCCTCCCCCCTCCTCTCCATCAAAGGACTCTCCGCCGCCTATGACGGACGCACGGTGCTCCACGATGTCGATCTGGAGGTCTACGAGCACGATTTCCTCGGCATCATCGGGCCCAACGGCGGAGGCAAGACAACTCTTATCAAATGCATTCTGGGACTGCTTCGCCCCACAGGAGGAGAAATCATCAAATATCACGAACCACTCACGACGGGCTATCTCCCGCAGTACAACTCGATCGACCGCTCCTTCCCCATCTCGGTTCTCGAGGTAGTCCTCTCGGGACTCAGCTCCAAGAAGTCGCTGACCGGCCGTTTCAATGACCGTCACCGCGAGAAAGCCCGACAAGTGATCCACCGCATGGGACTCGAGGGACTTGAACACCGGGCCATCGGACAGCTGAGCGGCGGACAACTGCAACGCGCCCTGCTGGGACGAGCCATCATCAGCGACCCGCAACTGCTTATTCTCGACGAGCCGAGCACCTACATCGACAAGCGCTTCGAAGCCCGCCTCTACCAGCTGCTGGCGGAGATCAACCGCGACTGCGCCATCATCCTCGTCAGCCATGACATCGGGACGGTGCTGCAACAGGTAAAGAACATCGCCTGCGTGAACGAAACACTGGACTATCACCCGGCCGCAAGCGTCAACACCGAATGGCTGGAACGGAACTTCAACTGCCCGATCGAGCTGCTGGGACACGGCACACTGCCTCACCGGGTGCTGGGCGAGCATTGTCATTGCCACGAGGATGGCAAAGCCTGACAAAGGACGCCTTATTCCATAGAAAAACTCCGCCCTGCATTGCTTCATCTTTTATGTGAAGTGATGCAGGGCGGAGTTTTTGCATAATCCTCTTTCCTAAGCCAAGGAACGATAGTTTCCCTCCACCGGGAAGCAAGGTTTCCCCAAGTAAGGAAAACCTCTTTCCCAAGAATCAGGCTGTAGGATCATCTACAATATCGCCATCCCCTCCCGAAGGAAGACCAATAACCAGGCTACGTATCACTGTACGAGGTACTTTCAGCAACTTATTACCGGTTGAAAACTGGGTAGTCAGTCGTAATACATAGACTCCGTCTTTTAAGTCCGCAGGAAGTAGCACCAACACTTCCGAAGGGTTGTTTACGGCGATCATATCCATCGGCAACTTTGTTTCCGTACCTTTCTCATCAATCAATACGATACCCACTGCAGCGTCTGTACCAGTTACTTTAATATTCTTTCCTTGCAGACGATAGTTACGTCCCGCAGTTGCACTACCGTCCGTAGCTCGGGTAGCAGCGTCTTCACCGCCGATGAAGTAGGCCGGGTCACCTTTGGCTCCCAGAATTTTCACGCCGGTCCGTGCGATGGCTTCACGTAAATCCTTATCCTGATTGAAGGAAACATAGATAGAATTTCTCTCAGGATTCCATACTCCACCGTCTATTACCCCGCGAAACTGTGGTACGGCACGGAATAGCCCCGTATTGACAGAGTATCCGTTCAGTACCAATTCCGATACCGTACGCTGAAAGAGGTCGACGGCATGCTTTAAAGTCTCTGCCCGCAAGCCGGTATCTTCTTTCTTCATTTCATCCAGTACATCGGATAGTGTCAGGTTTCCGGCGCTTTCCAATACCAGGATTTTGTCTTCTTTGTTGTCGGTGGTCACGGTATTGTCCGCAAGCCAGCCTTTAAGTTCGGTTTTCATGATTTGTTAAGTTTAAAAGTGAATATTATTATTTGTTTTTCACGCAACGGACAGATTGTCCATTAGTCTTTGGATAGTGGCCCGTTCGGGATTCACCACCAGTAGTAAAATATAGTAGATAACCATATGTTGAACCATTAGCATCAAGGCACCAGTAAGCTCCTTCTGAACCGGCATTGCCTGGAGGAGTTGTCTTACTTCCTGTAGCGCCACCGTGAGATCCACCAAATGGTAAGAAAAGTCCTATTGTTGAGTTCATAAACCAAAATCCCTTATTACCTCCGCTGGTTACAACAGCTTTATTCGTACATCTGGATAACTTGTCCATTTCATCTTTTGAAGGGGTACGCCACCCCGTTCCGTAATCACTTTTAAGTTTTGGGCAAGGATCGGTATTATTGAGTGATGTATTTCCCGTATATGTACTTTTCCATGTGTAATAATATCCATATTCTGAATAAGTCCCCCACACATAATTAGCAGATCCTGTGCTTTTCAGATTCCCGTCTGCCCAGATCAGCTTGGCTAACGCTGTTTTATCGGCTGAGGAACAACCATTTGTAGTTAAATTGATACTTCCGGAGGGTACATTAATTCCGATGGCTTTCTTAAACTGTATTTTCATCGTATAGCTTTTTCCCTCTTTCAACTGTATGCTTTGGGTGGAGGTGATTTCCGTATTGTTGGGCACGGTCCGTCCGCTTATTGTCAGCGTATTGAAATGCACTGTAATGGTCCTTACCCCTGCAAACGGAACCATGCGTATGGTTGTACTCAGGGTCGTGCTCGGACTGAATGCCGCCGTATTATTCGTGTTGGCGGCTACCACATTGGTCGAAGGACCGATCTTCCATGATGTGGAGTTTCCCCCTTGCTTTACGTATACACCCGTGCAATTGGTGATCGTATTGCTTGGAAATCCGGTAGGACTGATGGTAATCGTCAATTTACATAGCTTCTGGCTGAAGCTCACCGGAAGAAGATTGTGGCTCAGGCTATTTACATTCGTTATATCTCCGGAATCGAAGGTCATGAAGTCCTTGCTCATGTCAGGGATAGACACTGTGCTGCTGTTGTAAGTATACGTGGGAGGCATATCTCCCAAGTCGGCAGTGGTATTAAAGGAGTAGCCCACCACACGTATCGTTCCCGAGCGTGTCAGCAGTTTCCCTTGTTTGAGTACAGGAGTGCCCGTACCATTGGAGGCGTAATCGGCAACCGACTGGAAGACATAGTTATTTCCGGACTTCCGGAAAACAATCAGCCGGAAATAGACTCCCGCAGGCACTGTTGCACGGGTACTTACACGGGGCAGGGTATCTTCCGTCAGTTCCATTGAGGCTATCCGGGGACCGTCATAGTCCGGTTGCTCTCCTGTGCGTGTAGGTGAGAAAGCTTTTACTCCCACCCATTCGGCGATCAGGGGAGAGTGGCTACGGGTCGAAGCGTCATTAAAAGAGGAAGAATGATAGTCGTTGTCACCCGTCAGACTGATATGGATAGGAATTAACTCGCCGGCAGTATCCCCGCTGTCAGCCGACAGGGGAGCCATTCTGTCATCTTCCGCACATCCTGTTATCGAAAGGCAAAAACACAGCCATAAGGCTTTACCGAGACACTCTCGCATAATAAAAGTTCTATTCATATACTAAGATATTAAAGTGAATAATCGTATCAAAGACGCATTGCGGACCTATACATCTTCGTATGAGTCCGGAAAGGCTGTTTGATACCACTTTTATTATGCGTAAGTTTGTGTATTACAATCAGATATGACGGTCTTGAATACACAATGGTGTTTCAAAAAACGTACGTTTTTTGAAACACCATTTTTACTCTCCGCACTAAATGCAAGGAGGATAGATAAATGACTGATAATTAAAACGATGTAGAAAAATTTGCACAGATGAAAAAAGCGACCTATCTTTGTTGCATCAGACGTACGTCTTTTGAAACACCATTTGAAAAACTAAATCTGTATTTTATAAATCTAATTTCCAATTTATCTCCACTACATTACAGAACTTATCTACAGCACGAAACAAACTGGCACCGGTCAAATATTCATTCAATGTCAGATTCTTTGCTATAGACAAAACGCTTTCTGTCCATAGCCAAGAATCTTGTTTCTCATTTCGTTCGACATGTATGGAAGTGCCAAGTTATCAGCACTTTTATAATCTTGTTATCATGCCTTTTATAATCGCATGTGACACAACATTGTCCTCATGCTAACCTTTGAATCAAGTTTGTTTAATAGGTTAGTTTAAAAGTGAATATTATTGTTTGGTACCTTTCACGCAACGGACAAAATAACCATTAGTTAGGAGAGACCACCAAGCACCAGTATTACTGACCACTACAGTTGTTGTTGTAAATTCCATAACATAACAATTACTTCCACTGCTCCCTAGTGTTGAAGTCACGTAACACCCATGATCTGTATATCCCGCTCCACCTGTACCCGCTCCACTTTCCTGTCGCATTCCTCCAGCTTTTAAAAATAACCCCAGACTTTTATTCATAAACCACATACCTCCATTAGTATAAACTTTATCTGTACATCGTGCCAGTTTTTCCAGTTCATTTTTAGTTGGTGTTCGCCAGCTTGTGCCATAATATGCAGTATTCAATTTAGAACACGGATCTCCGGTACTGCCATCATAAAGTTTATTGAAGGCATAGTAATATCCGGTTTCTGTCTGCGAAGGTGCCCACACGTAATTGGCGTTTCCCATACTCTTCAAATTTCCTGTAGCCCATCTTAACTTCGCCAAATCATTCTTATCATTTGTCGTGCATCCGTTTTGTGTCAGGTTAATGTTACTTGCCGCCAATTGTACCCCCAATTCAAACTTCAGTGTAATGGTATAACTCTTTCCCGGCAGCAACTGCACATTCTGGCTTGAGGTGATATTCCGGTTATTCGCATTGAAATAATTACTGAGAGTCAACGTACCGATATGCACCGTGATTGCCCGGGAACCCGAAAAAGGAACTAACCGTACAGTGGCAGTCGAATTATTGGCTATATTGAATGTAGGTGTATTTCCGGCATTGGCACTTACATTATTTGTAGAGGGGCCTATCGTCCAGGCAGACGTATTGCCGCCCTGAGAAACATATACCCCCGTACAGTTGGTAAACGTGTTGCTCCCAAACTGCGACAAGGATAGTTTAACCGTCAGCTTGCAGAGTTTTTGCGTGAAACTAACCGATAGATTGTGGCTGATTGTACTCACATTCGCTATGTCCCCCGAGTCATAGACCATAAAGTCACTGTTCATATTCGGGATAGTGACGGAAGTACTGTTATAAGTATAGGATGAAGGGATCGTTCCCATCCCTGCCGTACTATTGAACGAGTATCCGATCACACGGACAGTTCCCGCTCTGGTGAGCAGATTTCCTAGCCTGAGTGTGGGAGCGGAAGCCCCGTTCGTCGTAAAATCCGCAGCCGACTGGAATACGTAATTGCTGCCTACTTTACGGAAAGCGATCAACCGGAAATAAATGTCGTTGCCCAATGTAGCGGCACGGGTAGTGACTTGTGGCTCTTCGCGGAGCGTCATCCGTACCGCTGAAGGCCCCTCGTAAGGCACGGCAGCCGGTATGGCCCTGCTGGCGGGTGGCTCTTTCACCGGCACCCATTCGTCCACAAGCGTTCTTCCCCCGGTTGTGTCGGGAGTATCAACATGGCTTTCCATATAGCTGCCATCCTCAACCCGGCTGACCGTAACAGGAATCATATCCTCTCCGTCCGGTTCCGGGCTGTCGGGGTTCACAACATTGTCGCCACACGATGTTATCATTAAAAAAGCCGCGTACAGACAGCATGTGCTTAACGCACGAAAGCCTACATACAGAAGTTTTGTCTTCGTATTCATAACTCAAATGTTTAAAAATGAATAAAATAGATCATACTCAGCAAGGCCTTCCCATTAAGAATGGACAGGCCGGCTATGGCAGGCTGTGAATACAGCTTTTATTTTGCGGTAAGTTTGTGTAAATTAGACAGATAGAACGACTGTTGTGTTTCAAAAGACGTTCGTCTGATGCAACAAAGATAAGCCGCTTTTTTCATCTGTGCAAATATTTCTACATTGTTTTAATTATCAGTCATTTATCTCTTCCTTTGGCCTTCAGTGAGCAGAGCCAAAACAGTGTTTCAAAAAAGGAACGTCTTTTGAAACATGATCTTTGCTCTCCCATACAATAATTCTTCTTCAACTATTCTTATTATTAATTCAAGACCAACCGTTACCGTTTCTTAATTCTCCCCTCCAAACTCCTAAAACTCTACACTTTCTACGGCTATCTTCACGTAAATCATTATCTTTGCGCCCGTGTATCATGATAATATGTAACTAACTATAGTCTGAATGAAACAGTACAAAACCGTAAACAACCTCGTGGGTTGGATCACTTTCCTGATCGCCGCAACCGTCTATTGCATGACGATAGAGCCCACAGCCAGTTTCTGGGACTGCCCGGAATTCATCACCACCGCCTATAAACTGGAAGTAGGCCATCCCCCCGGAGCACCCTTCTTTATGCTCACCGCCAACCTTTTCACACAATTCGTCAGCGATCCGGCACTGGTAGCCAAAATGGTGAACTACATGAGTGCGCTGATGAGCGGTGCCTGCATCCTGTTCCTTTTCTGGAGCATCACGCACCTGGTTCGTAAACTCGTCATCACAGACGAAACGAACATCACCCGCGGACAACTGATCACCGTCATGGGATCGGGACTGGTAGGCGCATTGGCCTATACATTCAGCGATACATTCTGGTTTTCGGCCGTAGAAGGCGAAGTATACGCCTACTCTTCCATGTTTACGGCCATCGTTTTCTGGCTGATATTGAAATGGGAAGACGTAGCCGACCAGCCGCATAGCGACCGCTGGATCATCTTGATCGCCTATCTGACCGGGCTCAGCATCGGTGTGCACCTACTCAACCTGCTCTGTCTGCCGGCCATCGTACTGGTATACTACTACAAGAAAGTGCCGGGCGCCAACGCCAAAGGATCTCTGCTGGCACTGGCCGGCTCCATGGTATTGGTGGCAGCCGTACTTTATGGTATTGTTCCCGGTGTCGTAAAAGTAGGCGGCTGGTTCGAACTGCTGTTCGTCAACTCACTGGGCATGCCGTTCAACACCGGTGTCATCGTTTATGTAGCCCTGCTGGCAGCCGCCATCATCTGGGGTATATACGAAAGCTACAACGAGAAGAGCCGCACCCGCATGAACCTCTCTTTTCTGCTGACCATCGCCATGCTCGGTATCCCCTTCTACGGGCACGGAGCAAGTGCTGTCATCATCGGTATCCTGGTGCTGGGAGTACTGGCGGCCTACCTCTTCGCGTCAAAGCTGAACGAAAAGATACGCATGTCGGCCCGTACCATGAACACCGCCCTGCTCTGTACAATGATGATCATGGTGGGATACTCCTCGTATGCCCTGATCGTGATCCGCTCGGTAGCCAATACACCGATGGATCAGAACTCCCCGGAAGACATCTTCACGCTGGGTGAGTATCTGGGACGCGAACAGTACGGAACCCGTCCGCTGTTCTACGGACCGGCCTACTCCTCGAAAGTGGCCCTCGATGTGGAAGACGGCTATTGCGTACCCCGCCAGAAAAGTACAGACACCAAATACGTCCGTAAAGAGAAAACCTCACCCGACGAAAAAGACTCTTACGTTGAACTGCCGGGACGTGTGGAATATGAATACGCGCAAAACATGCTCTTCCCCCGCATGTACAGCTCGGCACACACCGCCTACTATAAGTCCTGGCAAGATATCACCGGCTACGACGTGCCCTACGATCAATGCGGAGAGATGCTGATGGTGAACATGCCAACCCAGTGGGACAACATCAAGTTCTTCTTCTCCTACCAGCTCAACTTCATGTATTGGCGCTACTTCATGTGGAACTTTGCCGGACGGCAGAACGACATCCAAAGCAGCGGCGAAATAGAACACGGCAACTGGATCACCGGCATACCGTTCATCGACAACCTTCTGTATGGCGACCAGAACATGCTCCCGCAAGAACTGAAAGACAACAAGGGACACAACGTTTTCTATTGTCTCCCCCTCATACTGGGAATCATCGGACTCTTCTGGCAGGCATGGCGCGGTCAGAAAGGCATCCAGCAGTTCTGGGTGGTATTCTTCCTGTTCTTCATGACCGGTATCGCCATTGTGCTTTACCTCAACCAGACACCCGGACAGCCGCGCGAACGTGACTATGCCTACGCCGGTTCCTTCTATGCCTTTGCCATCTGGATCGGCATGGGTGTGGCGGGCATCGTACACCTGCTACGCAACTACATGAAGGAAGTCCCCGCAGCAGCCCTCACGTCGGCAGTCTGCCTGCTCGTACCCATACAGATGGCGAGCCAGACCTGGGACGACCACGACCGCAGCGGACGCTACGTGGCACGCGACTTCGGACAGAACTACCTGATGTCACTTCAGGAAAGCGGCAACCCGATCATCTATACCAACGGTGATAACGATACCTTCCCGTTGTGGTACAACCAAGAAACCGAAGGCTTCCGCACCGACGCACGTACCTGTAACCTGAGCTACCTCCAGACCGACTGGTACATCGACCAGATGAAACGTCCGGCCTACGACTCTCCGGCACTGCCCATCACTTGGGACAGAACGGAATACATGGAAGGTCAAAACGAATACGTCCCCATCCGTCCGGACTTCAAGAAGCAGATCGACAAAGCCTACAAAGCCGCCGAAGAAGAGGTGCTGAACGGCAAGAATCCGGAAGCACTGAACAATATCCGTGCCCAGTTCGGCGATAATCCTTACGAGCTGAAGAACATCCTGAAATATTGGGTACGCACCAAAGACGGACAAGCAGTGATACCGACCGACAGCATCGTTGTCAAAATCGACAAAGAAGCCGTTCGCCGTTCGGGTATGATGATTCCGGAGGCATTGGGTGACTCCATCCCCGACTACATGCACATATCGCTCAAAGACGAAAAGGGTAACCCGAAACGGGCTCTCTACAAGAGCGAGTTGATGATGCTCGAAATGCTGGCCAATGCCAACTGGGAACGCCCCATTTACATGGCCATCACCGTCGGTACGGACAATCAGCTGAACATGCGCGAGCATTTCATTCAGGAGGGTCTGACATACCGCTTCACACCGTTCGATACGGAAGCTCTCGGAGCCACCATCGACAGTGAAAAGATGTATGACAACCTGATGAACAAGTTCAAGTTCGGAGGCATCGACAAACCCGGCATCTACATCGACGAGAATACGATGCGCATGTGCTACACCCATCGCCGCATCTTTGCCCAACTGATCACCCAGCTGATGAAAGAAGGCAAAAAGGACAAAGCGCTGGCAGCACTGGAATACGCCGAAAAGATGATTCCGGCTTTCAACGTGCCCTACGATGTACAGAACGGAGCACTCGAAATGGCAGAAGCTTACTACCAGTTGGGAAACAATACGAAAGCCGACCAGATTATCGATGAACTGGCAAACAAGTCTGTAGAATACCTCACCTGGTACCTCAGCCTGGACGACAATCATCTGCTCATGTCGCAGCGTGAATTTATCATGCACCTCAGCGCACTGGATATGGAAGTCAAAATGATGGAGAAATATAAGTCGAAACTCGCCGGTAACTATACCCCGAAGGTGAACGAACTATATAACATATACGTGGGACGCATGAAAGCCCACCAGTAATCTGTAACCGAAGGAGATGTTTATAGAGCAACCGCCTTGGTTTTTCCGCGCAATCTATCCCGACGCCATCTTCCGGATGGACCCTGACGAAAAGGCTGTTTACCTGACCTTTGACGACGGTCCCATCCCGGAAGTGACGCCTTGGGTACTGGAACTGCTGGACAAACACAACATCAAGGCAACCTTTTTCATGGTAGGCGACAACATCCGTAAGCACCCGGATGTGTTCCGTATGGTAGTAGAGCGCGGACACCGCATCGGCAACCATACGTTCAACCATATCCGCGGATTCGAGTATCTGTCGTCAAACTATCTGGCCAACACGGACAAGGCCAACGAGATGATGAAAACGGATCTGTTCCGTCCACCCCACGGACATATGCGCTGGATGCAATATATGACGTTGAAGCGTCACTATAAAATCATCATGTGGGATCTTGTCACACGAGACTACAGTAAGAAGCTGCGTCCGCCCCAAGTGCTGGCCAATGTGATGAGATATGCCCGCAACGGGTCTATCATAACCTTCCATGATTCGCTGAAGTCCTGGAACAACGGAAACCTGCAATATGCGCTTCCCCGTGCCATCGACTTCCTGAAAGAAGAAGGATACGAGTTTAGGTTACTATAATGGAAACGAAGATAAACAGTAAAGCCCTGAAAGCCGAAGCCTTGCGCCTCGGCTTTTCTGCTTGCGGCATAGCCCCGGCCGAGCCAATCGATCAAGCCCATCAGAATGCTTTGAAAATGTGGCTGGATGCGGACCGGCAAGCCGGAATGACTTATATGGCGAATCATTTCGACAAACGCTGCGACCCGGCTTTGCTGGTCGAAGGCACTCGTTGCGTGGTTTCCGTAGCACTAAACTATTACCCCGCCACCCGTATACCTGACGAGGAATATCAATTCGCGTGGTACGCTTACGGGAAGGACTATCACGATCTCATGCGTGAAAAACTGGCTGCCCTGTTCCGCTTTATACAAGAATCAGACGTACCGGAGCTGAACGGACGCATGTTCTGTGACACCGCGCCCGTACCGGAACGTTATTGGGCCTGGCGTGCCGGCCTCGGGTGGATCGGAAAGAACACCCAGCTGATCATTCCCCATGCCGGTTCCACTTTCTTCTTAGGCGAGCTTTTTCTGAATACGGAAGCCGATACATACGACCGGCCTCAACCCAATCGCTGCGGCCGATGTAACCGTTGCCTGCAAGCATGCCCTACAAAAGCTTTAGAGACGCCATACAGCCTGAATGCACACCGTTGCCTTTCATACCTCACCATCGAGAATAAAAGCGAAATTCCGGACTCTATCGCCCCCTTTATGGGAAACCGTGTGTATGGGTGTGACGAATGTCAGAAAGCTTGTCCCTGGAACCGGTTTGCCACTCCCTGCCGGACACCGGAACTGCAACCCTCACCGGAGTTCATGAACATGAAGAAAGAAGACTGGAAGCAACTGAGCGAAGAGAAATACAGAGCCCTCTTCAAAGGCAGTGCCGTGAAGAGGGCCAAATATAGCGGGCTGATAAGGAATATAAGACAAATGGAAGACTAAGAAACGGGCTATAAGCAGCTTCCGGCAGCACTCTTATTTCACTGTAACCGTCAGCGGATTGCGAACCTTCTGTGCAAAATCGGCCATATACGCATTCCAGGCAGCGCTATCTTTTATGTCGGCTTTGCTCCAGGCAGCCCCCCAGTAGTAAGTAAAGTCCGCTCCCGGTTCGTACTCACTGATTGCCAGCACATGCCCGTCGGCACCTCCACGCAGTTCCTTCTTTTCTTTCTCCGGGAAGAGAACTGCTTTTGCCTCCTTCACCAAAGTAGGAAACGCAGCACCGACAAAGATCTTACCATTGTCACCACCGGCATTATCCGTCGGATCCACATAAGTCATGTATCCGTTTGCCGCATCTGCAACAATGGCCCCATCGGGTTCGTGCAATACAATACCGACGGCTAAAGGCATCGTCTCCTTCAGGTTCGTATAAGAGACAACTGTTTTATTGCAATATGAACCCGCATCCAATGTAATGATCCGTGTCTCGATAATAGTAGAATCTCCTTTTACGACCAATGGATTGTATACCAGTTTCACAGTAAAACGCAACGGACCGTTATCCAGTATCTCCTGGGTAGCGTAACAATACGGATAAACGATTGTATCCCCTGCCATCAATGCAGTCGTACCTCCCCCCAACGTAGGGCCGACCTTATAACAATCCAGCCCGTTGCCATGGTCTACATGATAAGAGACAGAGCGGTAAAGTTCCTGCGCGGCTTTGGGGTCCGTCTTTCCAAGTTCGGCTATTTTAGCTTTCATATCCGGATTCAGTTCGCCTTCATAACGGGCTTCCACCACCGGCTCAGTAGTATTATACTTCGTCCAGATATCATATCCGAAAGCACGCTCTCCGGTTTCCTGCAAAGCAGGCCCATAAGCACGAAAGGCCGTCAGATCGTTCTCCCAAGCCACGTCATCCACCCGTTCGGGATAATATCTTCCACAAGCCTTCACCGGGCACTCTTGAGGAATACCCACTTTTATCGTATAAACGGCTGAGCCATTCGCTTGCACAGTGACCGGAAATATCACTTTCTCATCAGAAGTTATTTGATAGGGCACTTGCTGTCCTTCGGCATCTACCACTACTATCTGTGCCGTATCGGGTAAATGCAATTTAGAGGAAACCTCACCCATGGAAACTTCTACCATCTCGCCGCTTCGTTCCAGTGAGGTGGCATTGGACACCGTGACAGATACTGTTCTGCCCGCTTCGTTACAAGCCAGGCACAACAAAACGGCTGCGACAAAAAGAAAAACTTTCTTCATTGATTCAATTGTATTGATCAGATTCATTAAGGTTGTTTACCGATATAAGCCAAAATACCGCCATCTACATAAAGTACATGACCGTTCACAAAATTCGAAGCATCCGAAGCCAAAAAGACAGCCGGCCCCATCAGATCCTCCGGTGTTCCCCACCGGGCAGCGGGAGTCTTGGATATTATGAATGAATCAAACGGATGGCGCGAACCGTCCGACTGCACTTCACGCAAAGGTGCTGTCTGAGGTGTAGCGATATACCCCGGGCCTATGCCATTACACTGAATGTTGAATTCTCCATATTCGGATGCAATGTTGCGTGTGAGCATCTTCAACCCACCCTTGGCAGCAGCGTAGGCAGATACAGTCTCACGTCCCAGTTCACTCATCATCGAACAGATATTGATGATTTTTCCATGCCCTTTCTTAATCATCGAAGGGATAACAGCCTTCGACACGATAAACGGAGCATTCAGATCTACGTCGATCACCTGACGGAATTGCTCTGCCGTCATCTCACACATCGGTATACGCTTGATGATACCCGCATTATTCACCAAAATGTCAACCACTCCCACTTCTTTCTCGATCTGTGCAACCAAAGCATTCACCTGCTCTTCGCTGGTGACGTCACACACATATCCCCTGGCCTCGATTCCCAATTCTTTGTATGCGGCCAAGCCTTTATCAACCAGCTCCCGGCTGATGTCATTAAATACGATCTTCGCTCCTGCCTCCGAGAAAGCAGTAGCCAAGGCAAAACCAATGCCGTAAGATGCACCTGTGACCCATGCCACTTTGCCCTCTAATGAAAAGTTTACCATACTTATAATGTTTTTAAAAACTTATCTCACTTTCATTTCCTAAAAGGAACTTCCACACCGGACAGTTTATTTCAAGTCCGTAATTAATGAAAAGTCCTGATCACCATAATCAAGATTCTCACCTCCCATACCCCAGATAAAAGTATAATTGTGAGTTGCCGCAGCCGAATGGATAGACCACTCCGGTGACAAGACTGCCTGATCGCCCTTCATCCACACATGACGGGTTTCGTCAACCTCACCCATAAAATGGCACACAGCATGCTCTTCCGGTACTTCAAAATAGAAATAAGCCTCCATACGACGGCTATGGACATGTGCAGGCATCGTATTCCACACACTTCCCGGAGCCAGTTCGGTCATCCCCATCTGCAACTGACAGGTGGGCAACACCTGATTTACCAGCATCTTGTTGATATTACGATGATTCGAACCTTCCAACGTTCCCATTTCAGCAACTACAGCATCGGCTTTAGTCACCTTTTTATCGGGATAATTGCGATGAGCGACCAGTGAATTAAAATAAAATTTAGCGGGATGTGCAGCATCCGTACTCTCAAAGGTAACGTCCCGGTCACCTGCCCCCAGATAAAGTGCCTCTTTATAATCTAACTGAAATATCGCATCACCCGCCCTCACGATACCGGGACCCCCGACATTGAAAATACCCATTTCACGACGGGTCAGAAAATAAGGAGCTTTCAAAGGATCGATAGCTTCCAATTTCAACACTTCCTCTACCGGCATGGCCCCACCTACCACCATACGGTCGTACATGGAATATACCATGTTTACTTCATCGGCTGAAAAAACCTTTTCTATCAGAAAATCTCTTCTAATTCTCTTGGTGTCGTAGCTTCTTGCATCTTCCGGATGGGCAGCATAGCGAATCTCATAGTTTGTTTTCATATTTCTTATTTATAAGTTTACATTAGGTGTCGCTCAGATAAACTCCGTTTACGCACACGACGCAAAAATAAGAAAAGAAAACGGGATTTGGGAATAAATCATACTCCAATTATCATGAATAAATCAATAACATCAATCTTTCGGATAATTGGGACTATAAAGTAAGGTTTGATCTCTTACCGCCAGCTTTCCATCTTTTACAAACTCTGTTCCTCTCTCTTGCAAGTGGTCAACCATCGCTTTACGCATTTCAACCAGCCTATCTGCATAACGACTATTTCCCGAAAGGTTCTTCTGTTCACCGGGATCTGAACTTAAATCGAACAGTTGCTCTTCACCCGTATGAATAAACCAGATATACTTCATTTTACCATCAGTCAACGCACACCAATAGTTATCGGCACTGTAGCAGGTGGCATGTTCCAGATCGATATATTTTCGCCAGCCGTTTTTATTTCCTGAAGCCAGGGCTACCAAAGATTTTCCATCCATATCATCCGGTACCGTCCCTCCCGCAAGTTCAATGAAGGTAGGTAAAAAGTCGCGTAGCTCTACTGGCTGTTCAATCCGCTTTCCTCTGATAGCCTGTGTAGTCATGGCAGAAGGCCATTTTATGATATAAGGAATCTTGGCCGACCCTTCGTATGCATAGGTTTTCCGCCAATGATAATGATCTCCCAACATATCACCGTGATCGGCCGTATAGCAAATGATTGCATTTTCGTACATTCCTTTCTCTTTCAGAGTCTGAATGATCTGTCCAATCTGGTCATCAATAAATGTCACATTTGCATAATAATGGCGTCGTGAATTGACAGCATACTCTTCGCCTAGATTTGCAAAAGCCGCATCCTTTGAAACCCGTTCCGGATCTTTGCGTTCAGCATATTTCCCACACCAATCTCCAACGAACGGTACAGGAATATCTACCTTCTCATACATATCCAAATATCGTTTCGGAGGATCGTACGGACTATGAGGACGAGCAAAAGAGATCTTGAGGAACAAAGGTTGATCGCTATCATAATTGCGTATCAATTCACAAGCTGTCTGACCTGTCCAGGCCGTAGGATGCAGCCTCTCTTCAAGTTTATAAGTCCCGGCATTATGATTATTCCAGCCGATTCCTGTTAAATCCGGATTCTTCCCGGGAGCTTGCAACTGAAACCATTCCCGATAGTCACTGATAAAATCACGGGTTTCACTGCGCCCGCTCTCGTCGACCAACGTAGCATGAAAACCATGTAAAGCTTTCTGTGGAAACCAGTGCATCTTTCCTATCCCGAAAGTGTAGTAACCCAAATCACGCAACATCTGAGGCATTTCATATTTATATTTGGAAGCCACCTTCCCATATCCCAGCATCCCATGGTGCCATGGAGACATCCCCGTGAGCAAACCGGCACGTGCAGGCGTACTACTGGGTGCAGAGCTGTAACCACACACAAACAAACTGCCTTCCTGAGCCAGTTTATCTATATTAGGAGAAATAACCGCCTTATTGCCCATGCAATGTAAAGCATCTCCACGATGTTGGTCACTCATAATAAAAATGATATGCGGCTTCCCTCCCTTTGTAGCAGGAGCCTTTGACAGTTTGGAAGAATCATTACCGGTCTCTTTGCTTTCGCCATTAAACGCATAGGTTGACGGAGAGGCTGCCAAACCTGCTCCCACGGCAAGTGAACATTTCAGAAAATCGCGACGTTTCATTGATTATCAGACTTTAGTATTAACGAATAGGCAAAAATAGGTAAAAAGAAAGAGAAAGAAGAGAAATTTAAGATAATAAAAATCCACCGGGAGTTCTTTCCTTTGTTCTTCGAAAAACATAAAGGCAACAGAGAAGGCAACAAGAAGATAAAGAACAGATTATAGAATAGAATTTCATCCGGTACAAAATACTAAAATATTGAAAGAGGACCTACTGAGGACAGTAATTCAAATTAGCGTTTTATTCGGTGACATAAAGGGATACAAAAAAAGCCCTAAAACTGTCTGTTTTAGGGCTTTTTTATAAAATATATCCGATTGTATGTTGTCCTACCAAGATTCGAACTTAGACAAACAGAACCAAAAACTGTTGTGCTACCATTACACCATAGGACAAGCTATTGCGCTTTCTGTTAAAAAGCGATGCAAAGATAATGCCATGCAAGCTATTTTCCAAATCTTTTTAGACTTTTTTGTATAATAAGTCTCGTTAGCCGAAGCGAATTGCTACCTTTGTACTTACAGAAATCAATAAAGTAAACAAATAAATTCAGTAAGTATGAGAAAACTTTTTGTATGTATTGCACTGGTTCTCACCACGCTTACCGGCAATGCCACATCACCGCTATGGATGCGCGATGTACAGATTTCGCCGGACGGAACAGAAATAGCGTTTTGCTACAAAGGAGACATTTATAAGGTATCTGCGGGAGGAGGAACAGCCATCCAGCTCACAACACAGCCTTCGTATGAATGTACCCCCATTTGGTCACCCGACAGTAAACAAATAGCTTTTGCCAGTGATCGTAATGGCAACTTTGATATTTTTGTAATGCCTGCGACAGGAGGTACAGCACAAAGACTGACTACCCATTCTTCATCCGAACTGCCTTCGGCTTTTACACCGGATGGAAAATACATTCTCTTTTCAGCATCCATCCAGGATCCGTCACAAAGTGCTTTGTTCCCGACAACAGCCATGACAGAACTATACAAGGTTCCCGTGAACGGAGGACGTACGGAGCAGGTACTGGGTACTCCGGCCGAAGCCGTTTGTTATGCGCCATCAGGAGAGTTCTTTCTCTATCAGGATCGTAAAGGTTTTGAAGATGAATGGCGGAAACACCACACTTCGTCCATCACCCGCGACATTTGGCTGTACGACACTAAAACAGGAAAACATACCAACCTGACCAATCATGCCGGAGAAGACCGCAATCCCGTACTTTCACCAGACGGAAAAAGCGTATATCTTTTAAGCGAACGGAAAGGGTCATTTAATGTTTATAGTTTTCCATTGGACAACGCACAAGACCTGAAAGCAGTAACATCGTTCAAAACACACCCGGTACGTTTCCTGTCAATGAGTCACGGCGGAACGCTATGCTATGCATACGACGGAGAAATATATACCCAAAAGGATAATGCCACTCCACAGAAAATAAACATAGATATTGTCCGTGATGATCAGGACAAAATAGCAGACCTGACTTTTACAAACGGGGCAACATCAGGGACTGTATCACCGGATGGGAAGCAAATTGCATTTATCGTACGGGGAGAAGTATTTGTAACCTCAACTGATTATGCAACTACAAAGCAAATCACCCATACACCCGCACGCGAAGCCGGGTTAACATTTGCTCCGGACAATCGTACACTGGCTTACGCAAGTGAGCGTAACGGCAACTGGCAACTTTTTCTTGCTAAAATAGCCCGTAAGGAAGAAGCTAATTTCCCCAATGCCACCATCATCGAAGAAGAGGTGCTGTTACCATCCGCAACCGTGGAACGGGCCTATCCGCAGTTCTCACCGGACGGTAAAGAGCTGGCATTTATAGAGGAGCGTAACCGTTTGATGGTAATCAATTTGGATACGAAAAAAGTTCGTCAGATCACCGATGGTTCCACCTGGTTCAGCACAGATGGAAACTTCGACTATCAATGGTCACCTGACGGCAAATGGTTCACCCTCGAATTTATCGGCAACCGACACGATCCTTACTCGGATATAGGATTGGTAAGTGCAAAGGGTGACAGTCCGATTACCAACCTGACCAACAGCGGTTACATGAGCGGATCTCCCCGTTGGGTACTGGACGGCAATGCCATTTTGTTCACAACCGAACGATATGGTATGCGTGCACATGCTTCCTGGGGTTCACAGAATGATGCCATGCTGGTATTTCTCAATCAAGATGCTTTCGACAAGTTCCGCCTGAGCAAAGAAGATTATGAATTGCAAAAAGAACTGGAAAAGGAACAACAGAAAGACAAAGAAAAAGCCTCAATTGACCCGAAAAAAGATAAGAAGAAGGATCCCCAAACAGATACTGAGAAGAAAGATGAGATCAAAAATATCCTAGTAGAACTGAATGGCCTTGAGGATCGCATCATACGCCTCACTCCCAACTCTTCGAACCTGGGCAGTACTATTATCTCAAAAGACGGCGAAACTCTCTACTATCTGTCAGCATTCGAGGGCGGATTTGATCTATGGAAAATGGATCTCCGTAAAAAAGAGACCAAACTGCTTCATAAAATGAATGCCGGATGGGCTTCTATGGATATGGACAAAGATGGAAAATCCCTGTTTGTCCTGGGAGGTAATACCATGCAAAAGATGGACCTCAGCGGAGAAACCCTGAAGCCGATCAACTATAAGGCAGAGATGAAAATGGATCTGGCTGCTGAACGAGAATATATGTTCGACCACGTATATAAGCAACAACAGAAACGTTTCTACAACACCAACATGCACGGAGTAAACTGGGATACCATGTCTGCTGCTTATCGTAAATTTTTGCCACACATCAATAATAACTATGACTTTGCCGAATTACTCAGCGAATGGCTGGGAGAACTGAATGTATCACATACCGGCGGGCGTTTCTCTCCATCTATACCGGGAGATGCCACAGCCAGTCTGGGGGTACTTACAGATTGGAATTATAAAGGAAAAGGCGCATCGATCATGGAAGTGATTGAGAAGGGCCCTTTCGATCACGCCCGCTCGAAAGTAAAAGCCGGAACTATCATTGAAAAAATTAACGGACAGGAAATAACCCCTGAAACAGACTATCATACGTTATTGAACGACAAAGCAAACAAAAAGACACTCGTTTCATTATACAATCCGCAAAGCGGTGAACGGTGGGAAGAAGTAGTTATCCCGATCGGCAACGGAATACTCAATAATCTGCTCTACAAACGTTGGGTGAAACAACGCGCGGCCGATGTAGATAAATGGTCTGACGGACGTCTGGGATATGTACATATACAATCGATGGGTGATGACAGTTTCCGTTCTGTCTACTCAGATATTTTAGGAAAATACAATAATCGCGAAGGAATCGTTATCGACACCCGTTTCAATGGCGGCGGCCGCCTTCACGAAGATATTGAAGTATTGTTCAGTGGTAAAAAGTATTTCACCCAAGTCGTCCGCGGACGCGAAGCTTGCGATATGCCCAGCCGCCGATGGAACAAGCCGTCTATCATGCTAACGTGTGAAGCCAATTACTCGAATGCACATGGCACACCATGGGTATACAGCCATCAGAAACTAGGTAAATTGGTAGGTATGCCCGTACCGGGAACCATGACCAGCGTTTCTTGGGAACGTCTGCAAGACCCGTCTCTGGTATTCGGTATTCCTGTCATAGGCTATCGACTTCCGGATGGGAGCTATCTGGAAAACACACAGTTGGAACCGGATATTAAAGTAGCCAACTCACCGGAAACAATCGTCAAAGGGGAAGATACACAATAGAAAACAGCGGTAGAAGAATTGCTGAAAGAACTCCCAAAAAAAAAAAAGAAAAAGCATTAACCTATCCACTCTATAAATAAAAAGGATGGATTCTAGGAATCCATCCTTTTTATTTATATCGAAACTTCACTTCTTCCATCGTCTGACACAAGACGGTGGAGAAAGAAGTTCTTTATTTTGCAATAATCAAATAATAGTTTTTCTTACCACGCTGAACCAACAGATATTTTTCATCAAGCAAGTCGGCAGTAGTAATCACCTGATCAAAAGCAGCCAGCTTCTCTTTATTCAAAGAGACACCGCCACCTTGAACCAATTTACGCATTTCACCTTTTGAAGCAAATACAGCGGCATTGTCGACAAACAAATCAACCGCTTTCACTCCCTCTACCAACGCATCACGTGAGATCTCAAATTGAGGAACACCTTCGAACACAGCCAACAATGTATCTTCATCCAGCTTTTTCAACGCATCGGAAGTGGCATTGCCAAATAAGATATTGGATGCGTCTACTGCAGCATTGTAATCCTCTTCAGAGTGAACCATCACAGTTACTTCCTTTGCCAGACGTTTCTGGAGCACCCGCAAATGCGGAGCTTCATTATGTTCGGCAACCAGTCCGTCGATTTCTGCCTTATCGAGTGAAGTAAATATCTTAATATAGCGCTCAGCATCGGCATCACTCACATTGAGCCAAAACTGATAGAACTTGTAAGGAGAAGTATAACGAGGGTCCAACCAGATATTACCCGATTCGGTCTTACCAAATTTTCCACCGTCAGCTTTGGTGATTAACGGACAAGTCAATGCATAAGCCTCACCACCGTTAGTACGACGAATCAGTTCAGTACCGGTAGTGATATTTCCCCACTGATCAGAGCCTCCCATCTGCAGTTTACATCCTTTGGTTTCGTAGAGATGAAGAAAGTCATAACCTTGCAACAACTGATAGGTAAACTCAGTAAACGACAATCCGTCACGGGCTTCACCGTTCAGACGTTTCTTTACCGATTCCTTAGCCATCATGTAGTTCACAGTAATATGCTTACCTACTTCGCGGGCAAAATCCAGGAAAGTGAACTCCTTCATCCAATCATAGTTGTTCACTAGTTCAGCTCTGTTAGGAGCATCAGATTCGAAGTCCAAAAACTTAGCCAGTTGCTTTTTGATACAAGCCTGATTGTGACGCAGTGTTTCCTCATCCAGCAGATTGCGTTCGGCCGATTTACCCGAAGGATCGCCAATCATACCGGTCGCACCACCAATCAAAGCCAATGGTTTATGACCACAACGCTGGAAGTGACGCAATATCATCACACCACATAAGTGTCCGATATGCAATGAATCGGCTGTCGGGTCAATACCCACATAAGCAGTCACCTGTTCTTTAGCCAATAACTCTTCTGTGCCGGGCATCATGTCATGCACCATTCCACGCCATCTTAGTTCTTCTACAAAATTCATCGAATGATAATAAGTTTTAAAGTTTAATTAGGGCAAAAGTACGACTCTTTATCGTAACAAGCAACTCTTATTGCCTAAAAAAGACGTTATTAATGTTTTGACGCACTTGTTGCATAAGTTTGCAAAGAGGTATCTCCAATAGCAAAGCAGCACGTTCATAAAGGCAATGAATATCTATCATACTTTCATCCGTTTCCAAAAATAAATATTCCAAGGGAATGCCCCAAAGCACTTCCTCCTGATATTTCTCACCCAATGAAACATAGATCCCTTCCCGGATGTACTGCAAAGCCAGTTCTTTCTTTCCACGGAACCCATGTATAATCCAAGGATTAGAGGGTTTCATTTTTTTCCTCAGGCAGATAATTTCGTTCGCCGAACGCACTGCATGAATCACCAACGGATATTTCATTTCGTGTGCAAGCATAGCCTGTTTCTCAAATACTTCCTGTTGCAACATATAGTCCGTCCGAACCAATTTGTCAAGACCGGCTTCACCTATTGCCAGAACCTGGGGACACTGTATCGCTGCAAGCAACATCTCCCACTGCCGGTCAAGGTTTTCACGAGTCAGATACCACGGATGAATTCCGACAGAATAATAAGCACCGGCCAACGGATCAAACTCTGCAGGCTGACAATTTTGTATCGCCTGTCCAAGTTCAACAGGCATCCGATGTGTATGTATATCGAGAATATCCATAGACTATTAAGGAACCGGATCGTATCCCGATCCACCCCAGGGATGACAACGGAGAATTCGTCTGACAGCAAGATAAAGTCCCTTAAAAGGGCCATGTTTCTTAATCGCTTCAATAGCGTATTGCGAACAAGTAGGAGTGAAACGACATGAAGGAGGAGTCATGGGCGAAATGCATGCTCTGTAAAAGTAGATAGGAAGCAACAATATATATGACAACAGGCGTTTCATACCAGTTTCTCACTAATACGAGCCAGTAGAATCTTCATCTTTTCCTCTATTTCGGCCGAGGACGTTAATTCGTCCGAAAGATAGATAAAGGCAATAGCCAACTGTTGCTGCTTATCAGTAAGAATCTGCAAAAGTTGATGTTTATGCATCCGGTAAGCCTCACGCAACTGGCGTTTCACCCGATTTCTTTTTACTGCACGTTTAAATCGTTTTTTCGAAACGCTCAGTAAAATAGATGCCTGAACATCTTGATTTTCAACAGGCATATACACCACACGCAACGGAAAGATGGAAAACGACTTTGAGCCGCCCGCAAACATCTTCTCAATCAGAATCTTACTATTCAGCCTTTCGGCTTTGCACAGGGTATTTGCCATAATAATAACAAACGGTAAACAATAAACAGTAAACAACAGACAGATAACTTAGCTTGTTCATCGTTCACCATTTATTGTTTACCGTTTCATTTATTTTCCTTTATTGTTTTCCTTAATAAACAAATCGAGGGCAGCCGTCATTGAAGGAGCTTTCACGTTAGGTGCTTCAAGATCAAGACGGAGTCCGGCATCACGAACAGCTTGTGCTGTAGTCGATCCGAATGTTCCGATCTTAATGTCCTTCTGATCAAAATCAGGGAAGTTCTTCTTCAGCGAAGATACTCCGGCAGGACTAAAGAATACCAACATATCATAATCAAACTCCTCTCCCTCCATAAAGTCATTGCTAACAGTGCGATACATTACGCATTCCGTATGCTGGATGTTATTTTTATCCAGCAGATCCCTCACGTCATCGTTGTGTACATCCGACATCGGGACGAGATACTTTTCTGTTTTATGTTTCACAATCGAAGGAATCAGATCCTCGATCTTGCCCGTAGCACCAAAGAAGATCTTACGCTTACGATACTGCACATACTTCTGAATATAAAGAGCAACAGCTTCTGTTACACAGAAATACTTCATCGTCTCAGGGATCGTCACACGCAACTCCGTACAAAGATGGAAGAAATGATCAATCGCATGACGCGATGTAAATATAACAGCCGTATGATCTAAAATAGATACTTTCTGTTGTCTGAATTCTTTCGCAGAGACGCTCTCAACCTTGATAAAGGGGCGGAAATCTATTTTTACACCATACTTTTCAGCAATGTCGTAATAAGGAGATTTCTCTGAAGCAGGCTTTGGCTGCGACACTAATACTTTCTTAATTTTCAACGTCCTAAAAATTTATTATCAAAACATTATTTAGCTGAATCATACCTTGATACACTATCAGACAAGGTACGATTTCAAGGGCACAAAAGTATAAAATTAAAAGGAAAACCCCATAAATATTACAGGAAAAAAGCTTTAACCACTTGTAAAACATCAATATTTTAGTAAAAATTACCAAAACGCAACCAATTGAAACTAAAAAGGTGACATTCAAATCAAAATAGACCAGAAACAAAACAAACGGAAATAAAGCGAATCCAAGGTAATAAATCAGCGTAGAATAAGACTCCAGCCATATATCGGTTTTGCTTTTGTCAAAAAACACCCATCCCAAAAACGAATATAAAATCCATTTAAACAAAAGATAGAGTAAACAAACAGCCACATAAACTCCCAAAAGTATATGCGGCGAAACACGCTCCATCAATGCGGGCCTGATATCATTAAAATAGTTAAAAATACAAACACCTCCAAGAACGCAGGTCTGCACGATAAGTAATAGCAAATAGCGCATGTCAGCCGCCGTAGAAGAAGCGAAAATGCTCGTTCTTTCACGATGTAACATAAAATCTTTCACCTGTTGCAACAGAAACTTCTTGCTGCGTGCCAACACATACGCAGAAACAAAAAAACATCCCAACAGTATCATAGCCAACCCATCGTCAGTTCTTGGAGAATAAGGAATCGGCATACCCTCCGCCCCGGTCACGGTCTCACTTACCGCCTGTAAATCCACCCGGCTACCCAACGTATCCTGGGGAGCACCGGCTGCACTAATTACATGCTGCACAGTATCTGCCTCCTGTGCGCCAAGAGAGTCTTGGACAAAAATCATATAGCGGCAAACTTACGAATAGAACCATCCCACACCGGTATGGAATAAACCAACTCTACAGCCTCCTCCGGAGTATGTGCCACATGCCAGATATCTCCATGCTGTTTCCTCATGAAATTACCTTCTATAGCATTTTCAAGCATCTCCATCAACGGGTCAAAGAAACCATTAGTGTTTAATATCACGATCGGGTTAAGATACAACCCCAACTGTTTCCAGGTAATAATCTCAAGCAGCTCTTCCAAAGTTCCGCATCCTCCGGGCAGTGCAATCACGGCATCACTCTTTTCAGCCATCAACCTCTTACGCTCGTGCATACTTTCTACCTCGATAAGCTCTGTCAATCCCGTGTGATGCCATCCCTGGTCTACCATAAAATGAGGAATTACTCCGGTCACTTCTCCCCCATTCTGCAATACTGCATCAGCCACCGAACGCATCAATCCTATATTCCCCGCTCCATTTATCAAACGGATATGCCGGTTTGCCAACAGATGCCCTAATTTCATGGCTGCATCAAAATAAGTCTGGTCTATTTTTGTACTTGAAGCGCAATATACGCATACGGAAGTTATTTGGTTCATTTCTTGCATGGGTTTAGTTCAACACGCTGCAAAAGTACCAAATTTCAAGGAGAAAAGAAGAAGGCTGCCTTGTTTTCTCCCCATATCGGGTTAAAAACAAGTGCAGCCTTCTATAATAAATAGCTGTAAAGCTACGCTGATTACAAACCGAAAGCGGCTTTTACTTTGTCCACATAGTCAAGTTTTTCCCATGTAAACAGTTCCACTTCCATAGTCCGGTCGCCTTCATAACGAGATTGAAAATGCTTAGTCACCATCTGAGGTTCACGCCCCATATGCCCGTAAGCAGCAGTTTCACTATAAATCGGATAACGCAGTTTCAGGCGGTCTTCAATAGCCTTCGGACGAAGGTCAAACAGTTCATCGATCTTTCTGGCGATCTCTCCATCACTCATCTTCACGTTACTGCGTCCGTATGTATTTACATAAATATTAATAGGACGAGCCACACCGATAGCATAAGAAACCTGTACCAGCATTTCGTCGGCAACGCCGGCAGCAACAAGATTCTTAGCAATATGACGGGCAGCATAAGCAGCACTACGATCTACTTTGCTTGGATCTTTACCGGAGAAAGCACCGCCACCATGAGCTCCCTTTCCACCATAAGTGTCCACAATGATCTTACGTCCGGTGAGTCCTGTATCTCCATGAGGGCCACCGATCACAAACTTACCGGTCGGATTCACATGATAGATAATATGGTCATTGAACAAAGCAAGAACCTTCGGATGATTAATAGAAGCAATGACACGAGGCATCAGCACCTCAATCACATCTTTCCGGATCACTGCCAACATCTCTTCATGAGCCTTCAGTTGGGCAGCGGCAGAATTATCAGCCGGTAATATAAATTCATCATGCTGTGTTGAAACAACAATCGTATCAATGCGTACCGGAGTACCGTTATCATCATATTCAATGGTTACCTGGCTCTTTGCATCCGGACGAAGATAAGTCATTTCTTTACCTTCGCGGCGGATATCGGCCAACACAAGAAGTATTCTATGTGCCAGGTCAAGAGACAACGGCATATAGTTTTCTGTTTCGTTGGTTGCATAACCAAACATCATACCCTGGTCGCCTGCTCCCTGGTTCATCGGGTCTTCGCGTTCTACACCACGGTTAATGTCCGCACTTTGTTCATGAATGGCAGAAAGTACACCGCACGAATTACTTTCGAACATGTATTCGCCTTTCGTGTAACCAATCTTTTGGATCACTTCACGTGCAATCAGTTGCAGATCAACATAAGCACCTGTTTTCACTTCTCCCGCAAGCACCACCTGTCCGGTAGTTACTAAGGTTTCGCAAGCTACTTTCGAACTGGGATCATAAGCCAACAGTTTGTCAAGCACAGCGTCCGATATTTGATCGGCCACTTTATCGGGGTGTCCTTCAGACACCGATTCGGATGTGAATAAATATCCCATAATAAAATTATGAATTATGAATTATAAATTATGAATGAGGGCAAAGATTCAAAAAAGAGTAGAAAACGCATACAGAAGGGAATGTTGTTTTAGCATTTTTTTCTGTGGTTGCAAGCTACTCAAATCTTTCCACATTTCATTTCAGGGACAAAGGTAGATAATATTTTGGATTTATTGCTACTTTTGCTTCGTATTAACAGACTACCTTATGAAAAATAAACTAAAAACCGCTTTTACATTATTGGTGTATATTGCTGTCACAGTGGGTATTTACGCCTTAATCTGCCATCTGAATCACCAGCCCTTCGACGATTTGCGCATACTGTATGCCGTACTGATCGGCTGCGTAGCCTACCTTCCCCGACACCTGATGGTTCGCAAATCACGAAAGAGCCAGAAATAGCTCTTTAATCGTCTTATGAAACACCGGATGAACAACGTCCGGTGCAATCTCGGCAAGGGGTTCCAGAACAAACTTACGGTCGGTCATCAACGGATGAGGCACTATAAGCCTTTCATCCTGTAGTATCTTATCGCCATAGAGCAAAAGATCAATGTCAATCAGGCGGTCACTATACACACCGTCCCGTGATTTATGCAAACGCCCTATTTCCTGCTCTATCCGTTGAGTACTTTCCAGTATCCCGACAGGGGACAATACTGTCTCCACTCCCACCGCAGCATTCAGAAAGTTGTTTTCCGATTGAAATCCCCAGGGAGCAGTAGCATAAAAAGCGGAAAGAGAAATGATTTTCCCTATCCGCTCCTCTATTTTTTGTAGGGCAACACGAAGATTTAGCTCCTTATCACCCAAGTTGGTACCTAATCCCAAATATATTTTCATCACTTATCCAAAATCAGCATCGCATCTCCATAAGTACCAAAGCGGTAACCCTCTTTCAACGCTATGTGATATGCATCCATCACCTGATCGTAGCCACCAAAAGCAGCCACAATCATCAATAACGTAGAAAGCGGCATATGGAAGTTTGATACCATGGCATTTGCCACAGTAAAGTCGTATGGAGGGAAGATAAACTTGTTCGTCCATCCTTCGTATTCCTTCAAATGTCCGTCTGTACTTACCGTACTTTCAATAGCACGCATTACAGTTGTTCCCACAGCACATACATTCTTACCCAGATCTTTAGCACGATTCACTATCTTGACAGCCTCCTCCGTCACAAACATCTGCTCAGAGTCCATTTTATGCTTTGTCAGGTCTTCTACATCGATATCACGGAAGTTTCCGAGTCCTGCATGCAATGTGATATATGCAAAGTCTATTCCCTTAATTTCCATACGTTTCATCAGCTCACGGCTGAAGTGCAGACTTGCAGTCGGTGCTGTCACAGCCCCTTCGTTTTTAGCGAAGATAGACTGGAAACGTTCTGCATCCTCCTCTTCAACCGGACGGTTCAGAATCGTATGTGGCAATGGAGTTTCTCCTAATGCATACAATGCTTTTTTAAATTCATCATGAGGTCCGTCATACAGAAAACGAAGTGTACGCCCACGTGAAGTAGTATTATCAATTACTTCAGCAACCATTGAGTCATCATCCCCAAAGTAAAGCTTATTGCCGATACGGATTTTACGTGCCGGATCTACCAATACATCCCACAAACGCAATTCCTCGTTCAACTCGCGCAACAAGAACACTTCGATACGCGCACCTGTTTTTTCCTTATTTCCGTATAAGCGTGCAGGAAACACCTTGGTATCGTTGAATACAAACACGTCTTTATCATCAAAATAATTCAGGATGTCTTTAAACATCTTGTGCTCAATCTCTCCCGTACGCTTGTGGAGTACCATCAAGCGCGACTCGTCTCTGTACTTTGTAGGGTGCAAAGCAATCTTTTCTTCGGGTAACTTAAATTTAAATTGCGACAGTTTCATGATAATAATGTGCGTTTATTAATTATTTTATTTTCTATTTCTTTTACTTCAATCAGATATCTCAACATCTTGCTGATCTATCCATTCCGCGAACTTTGCCGGATCCAGACACTGCTCTAACTTGACGTCTCCCACACGGGTACGTATCAGCCCGGTCAAGTGCGCCCCGCTTTGCAAAGCCTCTCCGATGTCACGTGCCAATGCACGAATGTAAGTCCCCTTGCTGCAAACCACCCGTATTTTAATTTCCGGTAAATTACACTCCAACAACTCTATCTCATCAATCACCAGCAATTTCGGTTTCAACTCCACTTCCTGGCCTTTACGGGCCAAATCGTAAGCGCGTGCACCATCTACCCTACAAGCCGAGAAAGCGGGAGGTATCTGCTGTATCTCGCCAACAAACGTTTTCAACGTCTTTTCCACCAACTCACGGGTAATATGCTCCGTAGGGTATGTAGCATCTATTTCATGTTCCAGATCGTAAGACGGAGTAGTAGCGCCCAACTGTATGGTAGCCACATACTCCTTCGTATGATACTGAAACTCCTCTATTCTCTTGGTAGCCTTGCCTGTACAAACAATCATCACCCCTGTTGCCAAGGGATCGAGTGTACCTGCATGTCCAACCTTTAATTTCTTCACTTTCATCCGCCGGCACATATGGTAACGGGCGTGCCCCACGACTTTAAAAGACGTCCATCCCAACGGTTTATTAAAATAAAGTACTTCTCCTTCTTTAAAATTCATCCGCAATTTATTGCAATTGTGAAACGACAATGGTGACCACTCCAACTATTGCACAATAAATAGCAAAGTAAATCAACTTACCTTTCTTCACGATATTAATCATCCACTTACAAGCCAGGCAACCTGAAACAAAAGCCGCAATGAAACCTACTATCAATGACAAATTAGGAATATCGCCCGCAATAGCCTCACCTTTTATCATCTTCATACCATCCAGCAGCGCCTCTCCCAATATAGGAGGTATCACCATCAGGAAAGAAAATTGTGCCAGTTTCGCTTTATTATCCCCCAATAACAAACCGGTTGCAATCGTACTGCCCGAACGAGATAATCCCGGTAATACTGCACACGCCTGCGCCAGGCCAATGATAAATGCATCCTTCATCGAGATGTTCTCTTTCTGGCGTGGCTTTGCATAATACGAAAACGACAGTAACGCAGCCGTCAACAACAGCATGCAGCCAACAATCAGTAATCCCGAGCCAAAAATGGCCTCCACTTCATCTTTAAAAAACACCCCGACAATACCAATAGGAAGCATCGAAATCAAGATATTGATTACATAGCGTGTTTCACTGTTCATCTCAAACTTAAATAAACCACGGAAAATCCAGTCTATCTCTTTCCACAGAATCACCAATGTACTGAACACAGTGGCTACATGCACCACAATGGTAAATGCCAGATTTTCTTCTCCTTCTATACCAAATAAAGCCGAACCAATGGCCAAATGCCCGCTACTGCTTACCGGTAAATACTCAGTCAGTCCCTGAATCAATCCAAGGATCAGTGCTTCAAACCATTCCATCCTGTTTTATTCTTTTGTTTTGGGTTTGCGCATCACGCCATATATCATAAAAATAAAGCCCAGGAAACAGACCACCGGAGCCACCTTAATTCTTCTCACACTGAAAATGTCTGCCTGAAACACCGTTTCCGACGATGAAGGCCCTGTCATCAGGATAAAACCCAGAATAACCACTGCCATGCCGATAGCAAGCAGAATGAAGTTCGTTTTATCGAAGGCAAATTTTTGTTTATCACCCATTGTTATTTACATTAATTTATTTACATCTATAAATCCGGAATTACACATAATATAGCGTACTTGCTTTCATCCTCAGATATTTATTAATAGAAAGATAAGCACACAAGAAAGTGATGACCACACCGAACACCAATACTGCGCCCGATACCAGTAACATGACTTCGGGCGTAATTACCCGAATCAATTCAGGCTCATAGGATACCAGCCAGTAAGCGGCCCCCATCAGGATCGTATCTGCAATAAAAGCAGCCAGAACCCCACTCCATATATTCCTTTTCAAAAACGGACGACGAATAAATCCCCAGCTCGCTCCCACCAGTTTCATCGTATGTATCAAGAAACGTTTCGAGTAGATAGCCAGCCGGATTGTATTATTAATCAGCGCAAAAGAGATAAATGTCAACATCACGGCCAATGCCAGCAGAACAAGACTGATATTACGGATATTTTCATTTACCGCGTCGATCAAGTCTTTCTGATAAAGCACATCCTGTATATTGGTATTTCTTTTAATCAATTTCTCTATTTTCGCAATACTGTCGGAGTTCGCATAGTCCGAATGCAATTTAATTTCTATTGAAGCCGTAAACGGGTTATACCCCAAAAACTCTTGCGGATCGGTCCCCATGGCTTCCGTCTGCTCTTTCAATGCCTGTTTTTTCGAGATATATTCTGTTTCTTTCACAAAAGGTTCATTATTCAGCCGTTTCTGAAGCTTCAGAATATCTGTCTCCTTCATATCATCACTGATAAGCACGGAAAAATTAATATTTTCCCGCACATAAACAGACAAATTATTGGCCGCCAATACAAAGAACACCACAAGCCCCAGTAACAGCAATACCAACGTGGTACTGATACTGGAAGTGATGAACTGCATATCAAAATATGACACAGCGTTATTTCTGCTTTTACTCTTCATCAGCGTTTCTTTCTGAATACATAAATCATCGAACTACTCCGTTCCTTTTTAGCCTGGGCACTCAACCATGCCGCCGTTCCGGTCCACATGCCTTTCACAAAGGAGTATGCACTACCTTTATGTTTCTCTGTCAGCATCGACACATAAAAAGCATCGAACGGCATCGGATGACGAGCTGCCAGAATAAATCCGTGCTTCGCCCCGAACTGCTGAATCGTGGCAGGCGTAAAATGCCATAAATGACGGGGTACATCATAAGCAGCCCAGTACTTCCCGTATTTCATCGCATCATACGACGAGCAATTAGGCACAGCCACTATCAATACCCCTTTCTCGGTCAACAGTTCACGTAACAATTCCCACGTTTCGTCCAAATGTTCCAAGTGCTCCATGACGTGCCACAACGTGATTACATCGAACGTTCCCGGAACTAATTCTTTCAATGCAGCCTCCGGCCTCACATTCAGCCCGAAATGTTCGCGTGCAAAATTACGGGCTTGTCCGCTCTTCTCCACGGCCTCTACTTCCCATCCCCTATTCTGCATCGTATGGGCAAAGTAACCAGTACCTGTACCGATATCCAGTATCCTCCCGGTTTTTCGATGAGACTCTTTCATCACCAAACGCGCCTTTCTTCCAAGCATATACTGACGTACATGATGGTAAATGGCATTCATGGCACCTTTCTTCGTGTCCGAATGGGAAATATAATCAGGTGTTTCGTAATATCTGCCTATTTCCGCCTCTACCGGGACTCCTTGCGTAAAAGTAAATCCGCAATCTTCGCAGGTGTACAAGTCAAACTGTTCACCGGAAGCATAAAAATCCGTACAGGTCATAGCACGTTTCAAATGTGCGCCCCCACATAGCGGACAGGCATTTATAGTGAGTTTATTCATTGGTTTTATCTGCATATTTAAGTGTACCCCGAAACGTCAGGACACACTCCACCCGAATTTGGTGCAAAATAACAAATAAAAAGTGACGAATAGGCATTTCCTTAAGGAGGTTTAACAATAATGGCAAGGCAACTGTTCGTTCATAGCAATCATTCCCACTTCACATCTCCTTTTTCATAAGTAAATATACGCTCTGCCGTCTTTCCTTTCCAGCGACAGTTTTTCAACATCAGCAATGCTCCCCGGGGCACTCTCTCAAATACAAGATACCCTTTATGATCAGCTTGCTTACGCTCCACAGTCTTCCAACCATTATCCCAATATCTTAACTCAAATTCATCCGGACAGAACAACTGTGTTTTCAGGTAAGAAGTCATTCCAATATGACTGACCATATACTCTTTTCCCAGATCTATATCTACCAGCCTTTCTGCCACCCTGCCTCTATAGCCCGTCGCCCCCAAACCATCGGTTATCATCCCGGGCACTTCATTCCTTCCGGTAGCTCTCATCGAAGTAATTATCCTCACATTCCCGATCCGTCCTTCTTCCGTATAAAAAGAAAGCTCCCCCAAAGCAATGCTATCCGACGGTAATAATAACCTTACAAAGCGGTAAGGTAATCGTGCGGACACCTTCCGTACAACCGACTGCAGAGCCAGCGAGTCCGTCCATCTGCACAGTTCTTCTTCTGATTTTCCATCAAGTAATCCTACTATCCGGCTTCCTTTCATACACCCCAGATATTCCCTATTCTGATCATAAGCCGGCGCTCCCGTCACCATCCTCACGGCAACCTCCTCTGTTTCTTCATTTCCGCTCAGCTTCTCCATCGTTCCGTCATTCCGCAATCTGAAAGGTTCTGCTGCGGGCAATAATCCCCCCCGCTTGTAATAAACGGGTAAATAAACCATGTCCTTACCTATTTCCCGAAAGACAGCCCTCCCGTTTTCTACCTTTCCCCACTGCACAGGGTGCCAGTCCTGATATCCGAACACAGCCAAATACGCATATTTCACCCCTTGAGGCGCCTCACCTGTCAACTCCACCGTTACATCGGCCGTTTCAAAATACTCCGAAGAAACATCCACCTTTTTCACACTACGAAATAGCTCCGGAATATCAGCTTTATCCACCTCTACATCTGCCAACGGTCCTTCAATGTGATTTGAATAGGTATATCTGTATACCTTCGGAAGGCGGAATCTTCCCCAAAGCTCATCATCATTCCGGTTATTATAAATCCGCTTATATTTCCAGCGATCATTATCCCAAAACGCCTCAAAAGCATGCGATTCCCCGTTTATTAGCACCACATTCCAGGTATGCGAATTATTTCGGTTTCCCCATGCCGGAACAAAGTCAATGGCAACCGGAATCCCCAATGATGATAATAACAAAGAGTTATACCAACAGCGCTGTGCACATAACCCATGACGCATCTTCTCAAGAGTCGCCGCATTCCATATCGGAATCTTCGTCCCCCAAAAACCGGAATGAGTCAGATACTTATATTCATATAACAACGAATCGATCTCTTGTTGCCAATCCTTTCCCTCTTTCACAAAATACTTTCCCTGATGCCGTTTGTTGAACTCCCGGCGTGCATTGTCAATCAATAAGCCATTCTGTCGCCTATAAGGCAGTATATACTCACAAAAATCTTCAAACGAACAGTTTCTTGAATGCACATTCTCCACCCATGCCCGAAATGCCAGATCAATTTCCCGGATTAAATCTTCCGCCTTCATGCGGGTAATATCATAGTTAAGCTCCTGTCTCACCCGATGTCGATTACTAAAATTTTGCCAAAGACTATCTACCTGTTTCCCCCATTCCGTTCCTACCCGATAGTCATACTTTTGTCCCAATGAATCATAAGCCTCGTAAAAAGCAGAACAATCCTGCTCTACTATCGGATTAGCTCCATAACTTCCGGGCATATTGCCAATCAAGAAGCGTGCCGCCTCCAGCTTCCGGCCATCTCCTTCATAATGCTTCAGCACCGCTTCAAGTTCATTACGGTTATTGCCCGAAAGGGATAAGGCCTCCTCCACTTGTCTGTCTCTGCCCCCGCATGAGCAGACAAGCGGAAGCAAGCCTAACCCAATATATTTCATAATTTTCATATTCATATAACTCTTTTCACCACGGAGCATCACAGAGCCTTTTATTAATAATCAACGATTTAAAATCGCCTCCGTGCTACCCTGTATCCTCTGCGGTGTTCAGATTACATGTTAAAACGATAAATGATAATTTTATCTTCAAAGTTCCGAACTCCATAGATATGAGTTCCATCAATACAGAAATTACCTATAGGAAAAGGTAACACATATTTTTTCACTTTATTCCCATCCCAATCAAAACAGAACAGTTCATTAGACGCAAAGTCTGTTTTTGCAGCCTCATTGTAATTTTGTAAAAAGAGTGAAAAACAAATCAAGTCATCCGAGACTGCTATATTTTTTATTCCTCCAATACTTTGGTTATAATCAATTGCATAACCGCCTCCCTTCTTCCAGGTTTTCGGAATATGCTTAAAAGGACTCACATAGACACGATTTATTCCATCGTCAGAAACACGATAAATTTCGAAAATATCAGAAGCACGTATTGAAAGCACAAATTTGGATTGTTTACTATTTGCCTTCAATATACCTCCGAAAACGGTACCCTTCTCTAAACCGGACACCTCACCCGCATCGAAAGGAAGCTCTGCCACATTAGGTATAATATGATTCTGTGAGTCAAGAGCTCCCCAATAACCTTCCTTAAACCCGCCTGTTACTATTTTTTTATTGCCAACAGCATTAATTTCCAAAACCCTGAAATCCACATTATAAGGATAAGCCTCCCTTGTTATATCCGGATGTTCTTTTTTGCTTAAGATATCGGATATTAATACCGAAATCCTTTCTTTCTTCATTCGATCCAGAAAAACAATTCTCGAGTCAACGATTTCAAAACCAGACCCAAAATCTATAAACTCTTCTGGCCCTTCGCCTGTACGCCCCCATTGAGATAATAGCTCCCCATTATTTACATTAATAAATGAAAATGCATATTCATCCATTGCATGCTGGAGAATTAAAATACTGTCTACTATTTCCATATTCATTATAGCTCCCCAAGGAGCATTTTCATCTGAACAAATAAGATTATAGTCTACAATTTCGCATACTGTGTCAAATGAATAGACCGAACCAACATCGTTCTTCCTACATGAGGAAAATACAAAACACAATGAAAGAAATAAGATATATTTTTGTTTCATCTTCGTTACTTTTAAACAACTAACGTATATTTCATTTTTAAAGTATATCAAGCAAGCCCGTAACACCCTAACAAAAAAGTCAGTTTAACCGATAACAATAATAATGATAACGCTCTTCTCCACCATCCGTTTCCTTTGTCATCAGGCAGAGTCGTTCATCATTACTATCCACCGAGATGCATACACCCCATCTATCCAGTATCACTTTCTTTACAGCACGTCCTTCCCAATCAAATACGTAAACTTCATTTGCTATCGACTTATTTTTCCCAATTTGCCCCACTGTAAAGCGCATAAACATAGTTTTCAGTTGCTACCCCACGAAGAAATCCTTTAGGAGAATCGGCAGAGACATCAACAGAAGACACTTCGTTAGTAGATTGATTCTCAAATAACGGCGTATACGTATTCAAATGTACTACACTTTCCAGGCACGTGTCATTTACCACTTTCTGAATAGATAATAAATCGCACTCATACGCCAAGTAAGCAAAACGTTTTTTATCCGGCTTCATAATAAGATCGGAACAACAAATAGTTTACATCCCGATTTACCGCTTGCTCTGTTTGTGGAAAAGGGAGATATTGATTTAAAATCTCTTTCTGATTGCATTTCGCTATCAGGCCACTTTCAAAAGTCCCACTCCCGTAAAATATGGAATCCGAATATGCATATACCCTATTCATTCCTAACTTAGGAGCTGAAACACAATCTATCTTTGAAAGACTACCTTGAGCTAAACTATCAATTTGAAAAGAACTTATAGTTTGCAAAGACTGATCATACAGTACCAAAGAACGCTTGCCCATATCTACATACATTTGGGATATAGATAGAAAATCATCCGGCCCCATGCCTTTATTTCCAAAAGCAACCATCTCTTTCCCTGTATTCATGTTATAAACATGCACCATCGGATTGGCAGTCCAATCTATTAGACACAGAGTGGAATCATAAGAACACACCAGATAGGGAGCTAATAGTTCCTTGTTTAAACTAACTTCCTTATCACTCTTAAGCGATTGTTCTAAAGGAAAATCATACACAGTTTTTTCTTCCCTGCCACAAGAAGAGAAAGAAAGTAAAATTACAAATAAAACGACTAAATTAAATCTCATATTATTCACATTTATTCTATAAAGTCACTATCCCACTTCAATCAGGCAAATGCTTCCACAACTCTGCCAAATCGACAGATTCTATATTACAATCCACATCTAATAGATACATCTTGGATTTGGTAAACACAAATGATCTTATTTTAAACGGAAACTTAAATTTTACAATAGGAACTCCATCTTTATTAAAAACCAGCAAATGAGTGGGGACTAAGGCTGAAGTATCATTCTCTTGATCCATTGTTATATCAGGTTTCCCTATATACGTCGCAAAAATATAATTCTGATAAACCCTGATATCACCAAAGCCCAAAAGATGTTTGTATTTATCTAATGAAATCCCATTTGCTGATTTTTGGATTATTGGAGATATATACATCCTCTCAAATACTGGTTTTATCTCTTTTTCAGATAAAATATCATAAGCAGCCATATAAGAAAAGTCATTAGAAGCATAATAAACCGTATTATCATCTATACATAAATGACCAATAAAAGGAGCGAGCTTATTATTTGCATTTTCCTCAATGTCTATCGGCACCCGTGCAAAAGTGGTAAGTGTATCCAAACTTTCGTCTAACAATGTAAACAAATGTTCTTTTCCAAATAAACGGGCCCCTACAAATAAACCACTTTGTAGACGACAAATCTGATAATAAAATTCTGAATTCATTTTAGGACTAACATCTTCAAGACACTTATATTGCAAACTATCATTATGATTTGATAGTAAATAAGTCATTCGCCTTGTCCTAGAACGTTCAGAAACATAAATAGTATCATTGCAATGTCCTATATATCCAGGAGTGATACATTCTCCAAAACCATTTCCTTTTTGCAAGAAGTGTCCCAGTTCGGAAGCATTCGATTCACATAAAACCAATGCTCCAGACGAAGGATCTCCATTGAAAAGAAAGAATAATGAATCAATCATTTCAAAAGGAAATGCACCTCTAGCAATTACTTCGTCTTTATTAATCCTATTAGTTTTAATATCTATAGAATTCATTGACAGAATATTTGCTATATGCTCTTTCTTATCTGAACAAGAACAAACAAGAATTAAAATAAAAAACGATACAATTTTATTCATAATAATAAATTAGGGGATAAAATATACTAGTCAAAGCTAATATTCCTATCCCCACTTTTTATAAGAATCAGTACTTTGTTTTTTGGTCAAAATAAGTTTCTAGATAATTCCCATTTGGGGTCACTATCAAAACAGAGCAATAACGATTAGATGCACTGACACAATCCTCATCATTAATCTCAGAACCAGCTAACGCCTCTACATTGGCCATCGTCAAATCCGACATGATACTTTCTACTCTCTGTGACTGATATATATTGTAGCCTGCAAAAGTTGCGACTACAGCGACTATCAGGGCCGCAAAAATCTTTTTACTCATAATCCACTTTTATGATGTTAATTATTTTCTTATTTGCCGTGTCTCTCTCTCGGGTAGCCACCTCCTCCGTAGAAAAAGTAAATGCTACATTTACTCTTTCTAATTAATTTTTCGCTATCTTCGTGCCGGGCAACCTCCTTTTTTAAAGGTTATCCGGGAGTGGACGATTCTAAGACTTTTCTCGGACGTAGATCGTTCCACTCCTTTCTAACCCCAATTAATAATGCAATGAATGATTATAATGTGATAAGATTTATATAAAAGAGTCCTCACTCCCCAAGACTAAATCCTTGAACCACATATTCTACTTTGATATGGTTAATAGGACAATCTACAGATCCGTCACCTAAGCAACCTAAATTGGTAACGTGTTCACCACCGGCAAGCGCCTCTACATTTTGCAAGAATAAGGAATTTACTCTCTTAGGAGTTTTCGCGGCAGGCCAATACCCGACCAGGGCTATTAAACCAAGCCCAAAGATCAATTTCATATAGTTTTTCATGGTTTCAAAGTATAAGTGTTAATAACTGGCAGCAAAGGTAAAAAGAGATTTTGGATAAACTGCTATCAATTTTATTGCCATTTATTGCCATTTATGTCAAATCATTATCAACAAGGTCGTCTATGAACAACATACGATAACGATCGCTTCCAAAACGCCTGAAACAAACACCACAACCAGCTTGCTCTAATCTCTTCCCTAATTTGTTTCCGGCAGAACAAAACGTATTTATCTGAACGTTCGATTGACCTTTCCAAATAAACTTAATAATATCCTCATCAGTCACAGTATAATCGGGAGCATCTAAAAAAAGCTTTAGAATCTGACACTGTTGGGGGGACAAAGACATTTTCTTGCCATTACAATTAAGAACTCTATTCTGGGCATCAAAAACAACTCCATAACGTAAACCATATAGTTGTCCTTCTACTTTACAAATTTGCTTTATTAGAGGTGCCTTTTTTTCCGGAGATGTTTCTTTTTCAACTATTATCTCACGAATCACCTGGGGGGAATAGGGACTCCGACCAGTGATAGATGTTTCTTTTTCAACTATTATCTCACGAATCACCTCTTTCTCAACAACGACTTCCTTTTCAACGACAACCTCATAAGGAACCTCTTTTAATTCCGGCGGGCGATTCACCATTTTATAATAAAAGCAGATAAATAAAAGCATCAATAACAAACAAATTACAATCCATCCAAAAGGTTGCCAATGATACCATAATATTGTTTTCCAACTAAAAGCTAAAAGACCGATGACCTCTATCTCACAACGATTACCTATATATGAAGTTATAATCCCAGAAGAAGTATCCCACACACCATCGTGACTTGATGAACTAATAATCTTTCCTTGAAGATTTTCCATCCGCACATGTATAGTGGACTCTGTATCAATGTGATCTTTCTTAAGCATACTCTGCCAATGTTCATTTAAAGAATCCGGCAATAAATGGGATTTCTCACATAATATAGAGTGTATTGACCGGTTTCTCAGGTTCTGAGAAATGTTCTTTTTACTTTTCAGGGAATCAACCTCATACTCTTTTTTCCCCTCTTCTGTGATAATGCAAATTTTCAAAGGTAAAGTATCAGATGAACTCTCAGAAAACAGATGAAATAGATTTAAATTTCTTTCTTTTCTTTCTATCTCTTCTTGAAGCATCTGTACGAATAGCCTCTCCGCCTGTTGATGTACAGCCACCTTATTTCGTTGATAGAAATAGGCTCCAACCAATAGTGATAGGATTATCACTCCAATAACACACGAAAGCAATTCATTTTTTGTCATTTCGATTTATTTTACTGACAAAAATAATATTATTTCCTAACAAGAAGCTAAAATATAGAAAAAATTAAATAACAAATTTAGGGATATACAAAACAGTTTATAAGCATTCTGTTCATTTCACACGCAAACAAGAACTCTTGTACGAGTCAACTAATTCCAATATTCCTCCAAGATAGATTGCATTCAGTACCGTTTCAAATTCATCACGGTTATTGCCCGAAAATAACAAAGCCTCCTCCCGCTTGTCTGTTCCACCCCTGCATAAAGAAAGATTTGAAAAACAAAAAATATACATATCAAGCAACCCCGTAACACCCTAATAAAAAAGTCAGTTTAACTGATAACAATAATAATGATAACGCTCTTCTCCACCATCCGTTTCCTTTGTCATCAGGCAGAGTCGTTCATCATTACTATCCACCGAGATGCATATATCCCATCTATCCAGTATCACTTTCTTTACAATAGTACCTCCTTCCCATTCCAATTTTTAACAAGTTCTTCAAGTTTTTCCTTCTCGGTCTGCTGACATGAGATTAGAAAGAAAAAACAACCTAACACCAGTATAAGATTTTTCATTTAAAATAAAATTTGATTAAACAGGGGTTATCATCTTCTAAACGCTCTTCCAGCTTCTTATATTCCTCCGAAGGAAGCACTTTTTCATAGTTTGGAAAGTCTTCATTGAAAACAATACAAGTCAGGAAATCTTCATTTAAGGCTAAAGGATGGAGCAAAACACCCTCCGCTGTTTTCTCAAAAAAGAAACTCTTGCCGTCATCCTTTCGATAAAACAGATTTATCCGATGCCGAAGGCCAAACGTCAACATGGTATAATAATATTTTTTATTCTGAAATTGATGCCTTAATAAATAAGGCACAGTAGAATCACGTAAATACTGCAACATTAATTTATATTCCTCAACCTTTTGATCCTCTAATAAAGTGAATCCATACTCCTTCAAATCAAGATTATCTTTTCCAAAATCCCAACGGTATGCAACCCGTAAGCTATCTGTCCTTACTTCATATACTTCATTTTGATAAGGATTCGAAAAATATACTTTATGTTCATAATTATAAAAAGGTTTAGAATTCAGAGTAGTGAGAACGGGAGGGACATGCCAAAATTCTTTCATATTCTTGAAAGACTCTTTAGAAATAACGCTGATACAATTTTCATTCTCAGAAGCAGGTAATGTCCATGTAACGAAATACTTACTATCCAGTTCCTCTATCAATTGATAATTAGACCTCGTTGGCAGTTTTATTTCTTTTATGAATTTTCCATCCAGAGAATACACATAAAGAGAGCCAAATGGAGATAGCATATACACTGCATTTTCTTTTTCTTTAATAACGGCATCGTATATTTCACGATACTCTCCGGGGCCTTGTCCCTTTTTACCTATTTTATGCAAAAGGTGCCCTTCTTCATCAAAAGAAAACACAGCCGGAACCCCTTCATCGACAATATAATATCTGTTATCTTTTATAATAACTTTCACAGGCCTTACAAGAAAGGAACTATCATTGGTTTCCAATGGAATGACAGATATTTTAGAAAATAATTCTTCTGTTGGAACAGGGCGTTCAACCAAATCGACATGTAATACTTCACAGTCGGTTTTATCTCCAGTGCTTTTACATGAAAAAAGTATAAACAAGAGAAGTGTTAACAAGATATTCTTCATAATTTTATTACATTAAATTAACAATACAGGAAGTTATACCAAGAAAATTGTAGTAATCATCTCCTCTCCTGTATTTTAAAAAAGGAAATGAAGAAACTCTAAACTTTTGATATAACTTCTTCTTAATAGTTAGCAGGCACAAGAATATGTTTGACTACCGTCAAAATGACAGTTTCCCTAATCATCATAAACCTTGTAGCAACGTCCTACTCCATCAGAACACGTATGGGAGCAAGGATATTTCGGGTAGCCACCTCCGCCGTAGAAAAAGTAAATGAATCCTCACTCCCCAAGACTAAATCCTTGAACCACATGTTCTACTTTGATATGGTTAATAGGACAATCTACAGACCCGTCACCCAAGCAACCTAAATTGGTAACGTGTTCACTGCCGGCAAGCGCCTCTACATTTTGCAAAAATAGGGAATTTACTCTCTTAGGAATTTTCGTGGTAGGCCAATACCCGATCAAGACTATTAACCCAAAGATTAATTTCATATAGTTTTTCATGGCTTCAAAGTATAAGTGTTAATAACTGGCAGCAAAGGTAAAAAGAGATTTTGGATAAACTGCTATCAATTTTATTGCCATTTATATCAAATCATTGCCAACAAGATCCTCTATGAACAACATACGATAACAATCGGTTCCAAAACGCCTGAAGCAAACGTCACAACCAACTTACTCCAATCTCTTCCCTAATTTGTTTCCGGCAGAACAAAACGTATTTATCTGAATACTCGTTTCGTCTTTCCAAATAAACTTAATGATATCCTCATCACTCACCGTATAATCGGGAGCATTTAAAATAATAAATTGAAAAATATTACACAGATTGAACATCCAGACACCGCTGATTCAAAAACTCTATAGCCAATGCTCTTCAGCTATTGCTGCTTACTGTTTCTTTGAAAAGAAGCCTGCCATTGATGTATGTTTATCAAGCTCCAACCAATGGTGATAGGGTTATCACTCCAATGACATGTGAAAGAATCAATTTAAAGACAAACAAGAAAGCTCATAAGCATTCTGTTCGTTCTCGGCAATTACATAGATTGTGTTATCCTTCCCATCGACGGCAATATTAGAGAGGGAGCACCCTGTTTTAATTTTAGTTATTGGAATTCCCGCCCAATCAAATACAGTAATTTCCGAAGGTAAAGTTTCACTCCCTATACTATGTAATAATGTATATATACTATTATTGGTTACATATATGTCCTCAAAACCAATCTGAGTCGTTTCATTGAAAACAACATATTTAGGTATTGCCCCTTCGGCAATACCATATTTAGGCTCGTAAATATAAAGTATCTTTGCCAATGATAAGGAACAATTATCATCCAAATCAAACAATTCCAATACTCCTCCAAGATAGGTTGCATTCAACATCTTTGTCCTGTCAGGTCTTAATTTGGTTTTGGTATTGCTACAGAAAACTGACCAGACTTCTTCGTCATCGTTCGTATTTACACAATCAGAGAAAGAATTGTATAATTGAGTAACCTTTCCATCTTTTAATAATCCAAACCGAAGGCCCTTATGATTTGCTTTTACCAGAAAGTTTGAATCTTTAAGAGAAAGCATATCATAGATTATTGTAGGCACTTCGGTTTGAGGCAAGCTATCATAATTCACCTGTATAACCTCAGATTTCAATGAATCTTTCAAAAAAGAAGAAACATCATATTTCACTATTTTACGTAATGACGTATCGTAGGCATACATGATTTTTCTATCTTCAGATAAATTGAATGATTCCACATTTATAAAGTCAATAGGACCTTGCCCTTTTTCTCCAAATGATTTTATGGGTACACCCTTTAGAGTAAATAGATGGAAGAAATTATTATTAACATTATCCAATACCAGTAGCATTGAGTCTATACATTCTATTTGCAAAGGATACGAAAATAAAAACGTATCATTTAAAACAACCAGTTCTCGCGATATGCTATCGCTACAAATCACTCTGTTTGAAAACTCAATCTTCTCTTTTGTCGAGTGACATCCTAAAAGAATAGTCTCTATTAAGATTAATATACTGATATATTTTCCCATGATCTTTTTAATTTAGAGCTGACTATAATATTTTTATCTTTGCTATAGCTCTATTTCTAAAGTATTTAAAATCCAGCTCCCTTCCTCTAAATCTACTCCATTTTCAAAAAGGTTATTGAGTACAACCTTAATCGTTTAATTAGTACTCATATACAACCTCTACCTTATCATGGCTAACAGGACAATCTACAGAGCCTCGCCAATAACAATGAATCTGTGAAGGCTCTTCTCCACTTGCCAAAGCTTCGACATTCTGCAACAAGAGAGTATCTTGAGATTTTTTTGTCGGCTTTAAGCACCAAACCGAAAGGACAGCGACCCAAAATACAGTTACTTTCAAATAGTTTTTCATTTTCATAAGATATACGTTTTAATTATTCACAGCAAAGTTAAAAGCTATTGATCAATATAACACCATTTTTTGCATTACAATTTATTACATAATATAAAAGTTTCCCTAAATCACCTCTTTTCAGGCAGTACTAGTTGGTATTTATTAATATCCTTCTGAAAAATAGAAATTTCAGGATCTATACTTAGCGCAACACGTAAACGAGAAATTGCGACTCGCAAACGAATCATATCCCCAGTACCATCTTCCCATAAATATCGCAAGAGCTCCTCATAAGTTAAAATATACTCGGAAGCATTCAGAAAAGCATCCAACAGTTGACATGCTTGTGAAGTAAGAGATATTGTTTGGTCGCTACAAATTAATACCTTTGCATAAGAATCGAAAGTAACTTTTGGACTCAATCTGTAAAGTAATGGTTCCTTCCCAGATTCCCTTAATTCTTTCAGTTTTTGAATTTGATTCTCATACTCTTTCAGTATTTTCTCCATACTTTTTCTCTCTTCCTCGTATTCTTCGCCTTTTGCTGAAAAGTCTTTTATCCGTTTTTCATATTCTTTTTGTTTTACCTCCAACCTTTTCTGATCCTTTTCCAATTGTATACGAACCTTTCTTTCACGATCTCGGTCATTAGCTAAATGTTTTTTATCATTTCGAATTTTAGATATATACTTCTTTATCAAATACCAACTACAGAGAATAATGATAAGAACAGCCGTCACACTCCATATAACTTCAAATGGGATACTATGATACTGATATACGGCCCATCTTAAATAAGAGCAAAAAGCTATAACCTCGATTTCGCATCTATTTCCCACATAAAAAGTGAATTTATGCGTTCCAAAACAATAATCTTTGCAATTCTTACATTTACAATAAGAAATAGTATTATCTAAATGAGTTGTGGTTATATGTACATCGGTTTTAGCAAAAATTTGCTGGCTTTTAAGCCTTCTATTCCAAAGCAAATTTAAAGTATCTGTAGACAAACGACTCTTCATACAAGCAGCTGAATGCCAAGACCGCTCTGCCATACTTTGAGAAATATTCTTTTTACTCTTTTTAGCATCAACAGTAAAAGTCTTGACTCCCTTACTTGTTGTAACACGAATCGTTAAAGGAATAGTATCGATTGTTACTTTGGAGATATAAAATAGATTCAATTCTTGCTGCTTTCTGTGTAGTTCCTCATTCAAAACTTCCTTCAGAAGATACTCGGTTTCGGCATACATTGCTTCCATGTTCCTCTGATAGAAGTGCATACTAATTAAAAATGCTTGCATCAATATCCCAAAAATCCATAAAAATAACCTAGAACGTTTCATCACTGTTTGTTTTTGCAAACAAATGTAATACTTTACAATATTATCTCAAAGTTCCCTCATAGATTTCACTGACTGACAGAGAATAAACTCACAATTGGCCCATTGTTGATGCTGATAAGCAGGCCTTCAAATATTTGCCTCAAACAGGCACAAAAAAGCAGATGTTTGCCACTGTCTTATTTTTCATATCAAATTCAGATTACTTTAATATTTTCCCTTTAAAAAGAAACCTTTACATTATGGGTATATTTCAGTGTATTACAATTTATTACATAGTATTACAATGTCGATATTTACCCCATATACAGGTAATAATAAGTAATAATCTATATTTAACCTCAATTAGCACATCGAATTAACACTTGACACAATCGCATCAGCCCTTGATTATACTACTATTTTTATGAATTTGGATTGACCAAGATATCCCTTTCAATCAAAAAAAAATCATCATATCCAAAAATCAAAAACAGATATTTTCATCAGTATATCAGCCACTTATAATCCAAAAGATAGTTGCATAAGACAGGTATTACATATAGAGAAGAGGCATCCCTAAATTGAATCTGATTCAACTAGAGAAAATACCCCGTTGGAGGTTTCTTTCTACCCACCCAATAAGCCCTATATAGCATCTTCAATATAGCCAATCGACATCTAAATAGGAATAAAAAACATATAAAATAGGACCATTCGGGCATAAAAGAGAGAAAGAGACTTGACAATTCAAAATAATAAATAACTCCTCATGACAAAAGGATCTTTATTACGAAAAAGATATACATCGCAATTCTGCACCAAATATTACCCATTTCTTTTGAAAGATTATACCCAATCAGGATGTTCAAAAAATCATATACTTGCAGCAACAACAATAGTTAAGATATTCATAGGAATAAAAAATGTATAAAAAACCATAGATCAAATAGGAACATAAAATTAAAATTTATCTAGCTATAATTATGAAATCAATTCTCACTTTCTTACTAATTATCTTAATGGACATACAATTTAATTACGCATGCCCTTGTAGCTCAACCAATACACTTATTGAAATGAATGAAAGTTTCGCGAGTCAGTTTCAAACGGCCACCATTATTCCAATGTTCTTATGGCAACCGTCATGGTCTTATCCTATTGAGGGCCTGGCAATAGGGTTACTTATCTCCCTTATCGTATATTACCGAATGGTATACAGCACAAAGCTATTTCCTCACGAAAAGCTGAGACTGATCTTAAACATAACCCATAAAACTCAGACACCGTTAACTTTGATCCACCACCTACTGGAAGAAATCATTTCGGACAGTCTCTCCGAATCTACATCCCAAAAAGTAAAGCGGATACTTAGATACACCAGTCATATTATGAGTTGCTACCAGAACATTGCGGTATTCGACGATAAGGAGAATGAACTGCACCCGGGCTCCTCTCCCATTGAATTCGAACTTTACACTTTTATAACCTCAATCGTCAACCAATGCCGGGCGTACGCCGATACTCGTCAAATAAAATTAAATATTAATAAAGACTTCAGTTATATCAGTTGCCGGGTGGACGAAATAACGATGACTGCCGCTCTGCAATGCCTGCTGAATAAAATGATAGAAGCCACACCTTGCAAAGGCTGCATAAATATGGACGTGTCACACAGCATCAAGCATTGGAACCTCCAGATAACCAATGGACCGGAATGCAGGCAAAGTCACAAAAAGATGCTTTCGTTCATCTCTACATTTATGTTAATACACTATTGCGGAAGTCTTCAAATTATAAAAAAGATAATCCGCTTACATGGTGGAAAGTTGATTGGCAGCTATCACGGACGGTCAATAACTCTCCGGGTTACTGTACCTATCAACGGATATTGTAATACCATCCAATGTCCGGAAGTAGTGCCTCCTGTAATGAAAGATGATAAAATCATCCGTCCCGATAAAAAACAGCATCACATACTGTTGGTTATGGCAGATACAGAGTTAAGCAACTATTTGCATAAGGCGTTCTCCATACTTTTCAGAATAACGATCCTTGAAAATCCGGAACAGATATTACATTTCTCGGGAGATCGGCTACCGGATATTATCGTTATTGACGAAACGGTAAACGGCATACGCGGCAAGGAAATCTGTTCTAAAATAAAATCGAATACAAGCATGGTTCATATTCCTGTCATTCTCCTGATCAGTAACAATGATAACGGAAGTTATCTTGCCCATGCGGACTGTGGAGTAGATAAATTGGAACCCCGCGCAATCAATATTTGCAGACTCAAAATGGATATACAAATACTTATCAATAAGCATGAACGTATCATGAAACTCCTGGAGAAAAACCTGTCGGACAATCTGCCTTCACCAACTGCAAAAAGTGAAGAGGACGCACTGTTCATAAACAAAGTGAACAAGCTTCTGGAAAAGAATCTTTCAACAGAAAGCTATACAGTTGACATGTTAAGTGCCGATATGGGAATGTGTCGTACCAAATTCTACACCAAAATAAAAGAAATTACAGACAAGACACCTACAGAATACATGCATTATTTCAAAATGAATAAAGCTAAAATTTTATTGGTTACCCAACAATATACAGTTACGGAAATAGCCACTTTTCTAGGCTTTTGTAATGCCAAATATTTCGGAAAACGATTTAAGAAATTCTATAAAGTTCCACCTACACAATATATTAAAGAGGTTTTCTAAAGTTATACGGCTTTATACTCCTTTCAAAAAGCAAATTCAGAAGAAAACAAGTTAATAATCTTCTTTTCATAACACGCTTACAATAAGAATGTTACTTCTTTATATGGCATCATTATCTGAGTCCATATACCCGGGCTCATCGGCCCGCATACCCGGGCTGATGGGCCTGTGTACCCGGGACGATGGGCACAGGTATGCGGGACGAGATAAAGAAAAGACCATTTTCACTAAAGATAACGAGAAAAACAAAATACAATAATGGATATAAACAGATAAAAATCCGAATTTTTATCTGTTTATCAGAAATTTATGATCTATTCGGTCCTTAAAAACAGGAGGTGGAAGATGGAAGATCAAAATACATTTTCGTAGGAAATTTTGAAATCTACGATCAAAAGCCCGAATGTTCATTCTTATTTTCATATGAATCGATTTCCCTGTTTTTCTCACCGGAATAATTCCATTCAATCTCGTCAGTATATTCCTTCCCCTTAGTTGAGACTACAGCTTTCAGTATATTTTTTCCGTCGGCAAGTGATACATTGTCAAACACATAATGTACATCGGTATAGCCATTGCGAATGCCACTCAGTTCCTGTCCATTCAAGTATACTTTCGGAATTCCGATATTGGAATAAACGGTAACGGCTGTCGTTCGCTTTTCACGATCGGCATTGCGACGCTGTGTGAGATAGAGTACCGGCTCTTCGCTCCAGTTGGCTTTATACCAGAAATAAGAGTCTTTCTTTGTTTTACGATCGAAGGTAATCAGCCCCTTCATGTTACGGGCAGGCACACCGCCACGAGTCCACATAGGTACGGCAAAATCGAACATGTTCCAGAGATAAGAAGCAATGATGTACGGATGGTCTTTGATAATACTCCACTGGTACTCATGTGTCTTAGTCTGAAATGTTTCCGGATAAAAAGGCTTTCCCCAATTCAGGGCATCCCCAAGGTATTCGGTCTGATGAGCCAGATTCGCATCGGCACCATATTCGGTCAACATCAATTTTTGATAGGGATAGTCTTTTTTAAGTTGTTCCACCCATGGCTTGATGTCCTGTATCTTTTTCTCGTACCAGCCAAAATAACGGTTCATACCCTGTATGTCTGCGTTCAGGTTGACCGGATGATCCATGTGACCATACCCATTGACCGAAACGGTGTAACGGTCCGGATCTTCTGTCTTGGCAAGATCATGGAGAGAACGGGTCAATGCAGCTGTATACTCATGTGGTTGATATACTTCATTGTGAAGCCCCCATACATAAATGGAAGGATGATTGAAACTCTGGCGGATCAATTCGCGAAGCTGGCTTTGCGCATTCTCAGTTTCGTATCCGGTCACCCGGTTCACGCAAGGTATTTCGGCCCCAATAATCAGTCCCAATGTATCACAGCGGGAATAAAGGTAGTCTGATTGCTGGTAGTGGGCAAAACGGACAGTAGTGGCTCCCACATCCATAATGGCAGCCAAATCGAAATCGTGATGTTCGTTTTTAAGGGCGCTACCCAATCCCCACCAATCCTGATGACGGGTCACACCATACATCGGGTACTTCTCTCCGTTCAGGAAAAAGCCTTTCCCGGCTACTATCTCATACTTACGCACCCCGAGAGGCTGCACCACTTCATCGATTACTTTTCCGTCTGCCATCAGCCTGCAGACAACTTTATAAAGATACGGATCTTTACGTCCCTGCCAGAGATGTGGGTTCTTCAGTTTAAAAGTGGACAAATAAGTTTGTGTTCCTTGCGGACTCAAGTCAAACGACCGGCTGTGTGTACCGACTTTCTGACCCTCCTGCGTATAAATAGTGTTTTCGAGTGTTACAGCAGCAGGTTGAAGTCCTGCATTATCCAATTTTACTTTTACGGTGATATCGGCCGATTTCTTCGATACATCCTTTTGGGTGATGTAGACACCCGGCGAGGCACAATCGGTAACCGTTATGTTATTCTGTTCGGTTACAATCAGCCATACGGGACGATAAATACCGCCGTAGACACCGAAAAGGTTTTGATTGACCGGAATTACATCGGGACGGGCTTTATTGTCGGCTTTAACAATGATTTCATTCTCGGCACCGAGTTTGAGCGCTGTACCTATTTCGCATGCAAAGGCAGAATAACCACCTTTGTGCGTACCTGCCAGTTTCCCGTTGACATACACTTCGGCACAGGCTCCTACCCCTTCGAAACGCAAAAAAACACGCTTACCCTCCAGGTCGTGGGGAAAGAACTGTGTTTTGCGGTAGTAGCCTGCCCCTTCGTAGAAAGAGCCCGACTGTACCTGCATATCCATGGCATTCCAGGTATGTGGAATTTCGACCGTTTCCCACTTTCCATCCCATTGGGAGGCGGCCCGCATCGGATCTGTAGCAAAAGGACCTTTCTTAAATTGCCAGCCGGTATTGAAAGCCGTGACCTGACGTGCCATCAGAGGAATGACACCACTGCACAGGCATAAGCACACGATGATTAAATAAGATAGTTTTCTCATGATATTTTATTTTAATGGTTTGTTAAAGCAAGTGCATAGCGTGACGGGGGTACCGTTACGTTAATGCGTCCCGATATCCGTCTGCTGCTCCGGAAGCCTCCTTAACTTGTAGTTTGATTATAAACGGCTCACCCGGATCTTGCGAAGGCATGGCCACATTATATTCATTCCGGGCAGTTTCAGTTACCTTTACCACCTGTCCATCCGGCAAAACGGCTCTTTCTATTTCGGTACCTTTGGGAACCTTTACTTTAAGAAGCCCCGAATAGGGGCGATTAAATACAACCATGTATACCTCTTGCCCCTTACGGGTATAGTATCCCCAGTCCTGCTTATCCCATCCGGCATAGTCGCATCCATATATACATTCACCATACCTCTTCATCCAGCACCCCAATGCCATCGCCAACTCTTTCTCTTCCGAACGGAAATCTCCATCGGGCTGAGGACCGAAATTCACTACCATATTTCCTCCCATCGACACCGCATGCACAATGCGGTCGATCACCTCTATCGGGGTTTTAACATAGCTCAACGACCAATCTTTGTGATATCCCCACTGATTTTCGGGAACAGTCATACAAGCCTCCCAGTCCCACTTAGTCACTTGTAAGTCTTTTACCGGATCGGGAAGACGCCGTTCATATCCCGACTCATAATCTCCCATAAGACGGCCATTACTGTCAAAGTGCCTCTTACCATAATCATCGGCACGAAGCCGGCTATTAACGGTAACTCCCGGTACAAGTTCTTTCAGCATTTGTTCGGCATGAGCTGTCCACCAACCGTTCTTCTTGATACTTGCATCCCAAGTTCCGTCAAACCAGAAATCTTTGACTGTCGGATAACGGGTAGCCAGTTCCTTCAACTGATGGTCGGTAAAAGTCAGAAAACGGCTGAAAGCAATGCTGTCTTCTTTCGATGTAATCTCATAACGATAATCCGGATGACTCCAATCCATCACCGAAAAATAGAAATGTACATCGATACCTTCATCATTGTAGGCTTTCACCAATTCACCTAAGATATCTTTTCTATAAGGCGTCTGCGCTACGGTATACTGACTGTATTGACTGGGCCAGAGACAGAAACCTTCATGATGTTTTGTCGTAATCTTAACGTATTTCACTCCCATCTCTTTGGCCATCCGGGCCCATTGTCTGGCATCGAACTTAACAGGATTCCATTGTTTCATCAATTCCAGCCAATCGGCAGCAGGGACTTTAGCCCATGATTTCAGCCATTCGGCAGCCCCATTATATACTTTACCTTTCCATTCGCCACCGGGAATAGCATACAGTCCCCAATGAATAAACTCTCCCAAGCGATTGTTGCGAAACCGCTTCATAGCATCATCCTGACGTTTGCCAATATTGGTAGCTCCATATTTTAAAGGTATCTCCCTGGAGGGCTGTTGAGCATAAACATGGACTGAAATACAAAATGCAAATAAAATAAATAATTTGTTCTTCATAGTGTTCTATTTTCTAAGGTACGCACAAAGATAAAACAATGTAGCCATATAACAAACAAGGTGCAGTCATACCTTCCTGATGACTACACCTTTTTATCTTATATACAAAAACCCGGATTAGCTGAAGACTTCTTCACCCTTCAATGTGGCAGAACTGGCCTCCGTGATTCTCACATTCACGAAATCACCTATCCGATGGGTACCGCGGTCGAATACCACTACCCTATTCTGTTCGGTCCGGCCGAACAGCTGGTCGCGTGAACGCTTCGAAACACCTTCAACCAACACTTCGTACGTTTTACCGATGCAACGATTATTGGATTCGGCCGACAAACGATTCTGCAAAGCAATGATTTCATTCAGCCGACGGACTTTTATCTCTTCGGGAACGTTGTCCTCCAGATGCTTGGAAGCATAAGTACCGGGACGCTCCGAATATTTAAACATAAATGCTGCATCATAACCACAAGCTTCCATCAACGAAAGTGATTCCCGATGGTCTTCTTCCGTTTCGGAATGGAAGCCGGAAAATATATCGGTAGTAAGTCCGCAATCGGGCACAATACGTTTGATCGCCGCTACCCGGTCCAGATACCATTCACGCGTATATTTGCGATTCATCAATTTCAGGATACGCGAACTTCCGCTTTGTACGGGAAGGTGAATGTGTTTGCATACGTTAGGAACCTGTGCAATCACCTCCAAGGTTTCATCACTCATATCTTTGGGATGCGAAGTGGTGAAACGGACACGTATTCCCGGTGCAGCCTCAGCCACCAGACGAAGTAACATTGGGAAAGTAACTACTTCCCCCCCCTCCTTCTCAAAACGATAAGAGTTTACATTCTGCCCCAGCAGAGTGATCTCTTTGTAACCTTTTGATACCAAATCGGCCACTTCATTCAATATACTCTCCACATCCCGGCTACGTTCACGTCCACGGGTATAAGGCACAATACAATAGGTACAAAAGTTATTGCATCCGCGCATGATGGATACAAATCCGGAGATATGGTTACCACAGATACGCGAAGGAATCACATCCCGGTAGGTTTCAGTAGTCGAAAGTTCTACATTCATTGCCTTCTCACCGGCCTCTACCGAAGCAATCAACTCAGGAAGAGTCAGATAAGCATCCGGTCCTACTACAAGGTCCACATGATGGTGTTCTATCAGATCATCTTTTACCCGCTCGGCCATACACCCCAATACACCTACAATAAGGTGCTTCTTTTTCTTCTTCATCGAATGAAAGAACTCCAGACGATTCAAAATCTTCTGTTCGGCATTGTCACGGATAGAGCAGGTATTCATAAACACCGCATCAGCCTCTTCCAGCGTTTCGGCAACCGAATAACCCGCCATTTGCATCACAGAGGCGATTACTTCACTATCTGCCACATTCATTTGGCAGCCATAAGTCTCGATAAACAACTTCTTGTTGTCATCAGCAGTTGCGGATTTAAAGTCCGCTCCCGTCAATTCGTTCATAAATTCAGAATTTAAATTTGCGTCTGCAAAGATACTGCTTCATCCTCAAAAAGTTGTAAAATGAAACCAAAATAACACCTTAACTTATCAATTTAGAGCTAAAAGGATAATTTATGTTAATAGAACAAACATTTATGGCGTAAGGATTTGGCACTATTAATTTTATTTCACACATTTGTGCAATGAAAGAAACATTAGATTTTTTCATAGTTAAGGTTTAGGTTAAAAAAATTAAGGGGAGCTGTGAAGCTGCCCTTTTTTCATGCCAAAATATTGGTATCAATCAGATTAAATGTATAACTTTGGCGGACTGTAGAAAATAAAAGTACTATGGATGATATTGTAAAAGTCCTCGTCATTATGGCTGCTTTCGCATTACCTCTTATCAGACAGATCAAAAAGAGCAAAACAGAAAGATCTGCCCAAAAACCTTTCGTACCCATTCCGGATACTGAAGAACCGGAAGTCCTGAAAGTCACGCGAAAATACCAACCGTTACACTCCCAACCCACTTCTCAGAAAGTGGAAGTAAAAAAGAACAAAACAGTTTCTCAGAAAATAGAAACGACTCCGGCCAACGACCCGGAATTTACTATTCATTCGGCTGAAGAAGCCCGAAAAGCCATTATCTGGTCCGAAATTCTGAATAGAAAATATTGAAATAATTATTCCTAACACGAAAATAATACTATAATTATGGCATTCAAATCCATTTCTGCAGCAGAAGCTGCCAGCCTTGTCAAACATGGCTACAACATCGGCCTCAGCGGTTTCACACCCGCAGGAACGGCCAAAGCGGTCACTTCCGAAATAGCAAAAATAGCGGAAGCGGAACACGCAAAAGGAAATCCTTTCCAAATCGGCATCTTTACCGGAGCCTCTACCGGAGATTCATGTGACGGTATATTATCACGTGTAAAAGCCATCCGCTATCGTGCCCCTTACACTACCAACCCCGATTTCCGTAAAGCTGTGAACAACGGTGAGATTGCCTATAATGACATTCACCTTTCACAAATGGCACAAGAGGTACGCTACGGATTCATGGGAAAAGTGAATGTAGCCATTATCGAAGCCTGCGAAGTAACTCCGGACGGAAAAATTTATCTGACGGCTGCCGGCGGAATTGCTCCGACCGTCTGCCGCCTGGCCGACCAGATCATTGTCGAACTGAACAGTGCACACAGCAAAAACATGATGGGAATGCATGACGTATACGAACCACTCGATCCGCCTTATCGCCGTGAAATTCCGATCTATAAACCAAGTGACCGCATCGGACTACCTTACATACAGGTCGATCCGAAAAAAATCGTAGGTATAGTAGAGACAAACTGGCCCGACGAAGCCCGCTCATTTGCAGCAGCCGATCCTATCACCGATAAAATCGGCCAGAACGTAGCCGACTTCCTGGCTGCCGATATGAAACGCGGTATCATTCCTTCTACATTCCTTCCGTTACAATCGGGAGTAGGCAACATCGCCAATGCAGTTTTGGGTGCATTGGGACGTGACCAAACAATTCCTGCCTTCGAAATGTATACTGAGGTTATCCAGAACTCTGTGATCGGTTTGATTCGCGAAGGACGTGTAAAATTCGGCAGTGCCTGTTCGCTGACCGTAACCAACGATTGTCTGCAGGGTATATATGACGATATGGACTTTTTCCGTGATAAACTGATCCTCCGTCCGTCAGAAATCTCTAACAGCCCCGAAGTAGTTCGCCGTTTAGGCATCATCTCTATCAATACAGCCATTGAAGTGGATATCTATGGTAATGTAAACTCTACCCACATTGGCGGAACCAAAATGATGAACGGTATCGGCGGTTCGGGCGACTTTACACGTAATGCGTACATCTCTATCTTCACTTGTCCGTCAGTGGCTAAGGAAGGTAAGATCAGTTCTATCGTTCCGATGGTTTCTCACCTGGATCATAGCGAACACTCTGTCAACATCGTTATTACCGAACAGGGAGTAGCCGATCTGCGCGGTAAGAGTCCGAAAGAGAGAGCACAAGCAATCATCGAGAATTGTGCACACCCGGATTACAAACAGATTTTATGGGATTACCTGAAACTGGCAGGTAATAAGTCACAGACTCCTCATGCCATTCAAGCCGCTTTAGGAATGCACGCCGAACTGGCTAAAAGCGGAGACATGAAAAACGTGAACTGGGCAGAATATGAACGATGAACCATTAATGGTAAACCGTTAACGATCAATGGGACGATGAACCGACTGTGGTTTCCACAGAGGGTTCATCGTTCGTCATTGATGGTTTGCCAGTATCTCACATACTTTATTTTGAAAATTCCTTGCTTTAGCGGCTGAAAGTATATTCTGGTTCATTATGGCAAAAGCCACTTGGTGTCCATTAGCCATCTTAAGATAACCGGCTAATGTATTGATAGCAGTATAAGAACCGGTCTTGGCATGTACATTCTTAAACGCCGCCCCTTGTTTCATCCGATTTTTTAATGTTCCATCGATGCCTGCAACCGGAAGGGCCTTATATAATTTCCGGAAAATATCTGTCCGCGAATAAGCAAACTTCAGAAAATCAACCAGTAGGGCAGGAGAGAGGTAGTCGTAGTTGGACAATCCACAACCATCAGCTATCTTATAGTTATCCGGATCATGTCCCAAATCCTGAATCAACCGATATATTTCCTCAATTCCGTCCTTAGCCGAAACCTGCTTCTTACCTGTGGCCCGGGCACCTAAACGGCAAAGCAGTGCTTCCGCACTCAAATTATCACTCTCTTTCATAATCTGGTCTATCACATCCTGAACCGGGCACTCCCAACGTGCCATACAGATAGAAAGACTGTCAGACCGGAAACTGTCGAAAGCATAATGATTGGAAATCTCTATACCTTTATTACGTAAACGTTCGACAAAAGTATGCATGAAAAAGTCCTGCGAAGAATATACATTTACATCACCTATTCTTCTATTCTCTACATTTCCACTGACAATAAGATTATTTTTATTTTCCAACCAACCTCTTGACACAGAAAACTTACCGGCAGAGGATGTACGTGTTTTAGTTTCATTGGTCATAGTATAATAAGACGATGACGGCTCAAAGCTTAAACGTGCCGAGTCACCTCGTGTCGCCCCCGGAACAGCTGTCACTTTCACCATGCCTTTATGATACATTAATGGTGATAGATAAGGTTGAAAAGAGGAGGGAGTATCATCCCATGCCCAACCGCTTCCCCAATAGAGAGAATCTTTCATCGATATATCTCCGTAGATATTCCCTTTCAATACCGAGAAAGGGAAAGTAATCACCTCTTCTACCAATGCATTCATTCCTTCATCATCAAACTCCGGATCGAATCCGCCAACCACATAGATATCTCCTCGAAGTGTATCATGTTCTATTGTACCTTTATACCACACTTCAGTACGAAAAGGTTCATCTGCGTCCGGCCGGGCAAGCGCAGTAATGGTAGTCAAAAGTTTCATGGTAGATGCCGGACGCGAAAGTTTGGTATCACGATAGGTGTAAAGTGTCTTTCGGGCAGTCAGGTCATACACGGAAATACCAACCTCCGAACCTTGAGGCAGTTCTTTTTTAATAAGTGAATCAATCGCTGCAAAATTGGCTTGTCCCCAAGTGATAATCGAAAAACAAAAAGAGAATAAAATAAATAAGTTCAGTTTCTTCATAATGCTTACAAGCTACGAATGACAAACTACAAGTTACGGACTGCAGTTCGCTACATGATTAATCTGCACCCCACTATAATCCGTAACCTGCAATCTGTAACTCTTATAATGCTTCACGGAAAATCTCGGCAACCGTAGGATGTGGGAAAACAATCTTCTTCCACTCGGCTGCCTTCAGTTTCATTTCTACAGCCATCCCTGCCAACGTGATAATCTCAGAAGCAGGATTACCCAAAACATGTGCTCCCAAAATAGTATCATCCTCGCCAAGTAGCACCTTACATACTCCATTCACTCCTTCATTCTCAGCAACAAAACGTCCGGAATATGCCATGGGAAGTTTTACGGCACGGTAAGCAATGCCTTTTGCAGTCAGAGATTCTTCTGTCTGCCCGACACCGGCTATTTCAGGATTAGTATAAACTACCCCGGGGATAGCGGCATAACTCATCCTATCTTCTTTTCCAAGAATTGCATGTACGGCTACTTCTGCTTCACGGACAGCAGTATGTGCCAATAAGGAGAATCCGGTTAAATCACCGCAAACATAGACTCCGGGTAACGAGCTTTCCATTTGCCCGTTCACTACAATACTTCCACGTTCTGTCCGTTGCAGGTTAAGGTTCTCAAGCCCAAAGCCTTTTGTCACCGGACGACGTCCCACACTCATTAATAGCTTTTCGGCAATCACGCTTCCTGCCCCTTCGGCGTTTTCATAAGAAACCACAGCACCTTCTTCCGTCTGTGCCAATGAAACGACTTTGGTACTTAACAGGAACTGAATGCCCCGCTTTGCATAGTCGGCACGCAACAGGGCGGAAAGCTCTTTATCCATGCCTCCCAGAATTTCATCCATCATCTCAATAACGGTCACCTTCACACCCAGACTATTGAAAAAGGACGCAAACTCCATACCGATCACTCCACCGCCCACAATGGCAAGTGAAGCCGGCAACTCCTTATTGTCTAATGCTTCACGATGTGTCCAATAGTTTACACTATCGATTCCGGGAATAGGAGGAATAAAAGTTTCGGAACCTGTACAGAGAATTAAGTTATCACATTCATAAGTTTCTTCACCGCAACGAACCGTATTCTTGTCCAAAATGGTTGCCTCTCCACTTATAATAGTAATATTATTGGACGTTAACTTCGATTTTACCCCTAAAACCAGTTTACGTACCACCTTCGATTTACGAGCAATGATCTTAGGAAGATCAAAAAAGACCTCTGGAACCGTTACAGCATATTTTGACGCATGTTTAGCACCATCATAGGTTTTAGCCGAATAGAGTAACGTTTTTGTCGGGATACACCCTTCGTTCAGACAAACACCTCCTAAATTTTGTTTCTCAAAAAGCAACACACTCAGTCCTGCTTTCCCGGCAGCCTCAGCAGCCGTATAGCCGGCAGGCCCTCCACCGATAATAATAACCTGGTATTTCATAGTTCACTAAATTAAGTTTCTTGTTTTTTCAATCAGTTCCATAAATTCCTTTTCTTTCACCGGAAGTACAGAAGCATATTTCCCTTTTCCATATTCTATCAATAGATAGTTGGTTACAGAGAAACTTCCGAATTTCATAGAATGAACTTTCCGGATAGAAGTAATTTCTGCAATAGGAATGGTTTTCTTACGGATAAAACGGCCATGATTAAGTAACAGCAGGCCGTCTGCCGTAACGGTATAAACAGTATGTATGATCTGTTCGATAACAACAATCAGAAACAACATCATCAGAGTAGCTAATATAATATTCTTACACCATAAGAAACCAAAAGCATTAACACCCAATACAACCAGCAGGAAATATTGGTACCAGACAATGCGAGCATGAAAGATACGGTTCATTTTGTCAGATTTTTGGCGGAAAGTTAGTAAATTTATGAATTAATGGCAACGAAAAGCACAACGAAAAAACTTATTTTGTAGCTTTGCGGTGATAAACACTAAAACTTATGGTTAAAAAGTTCGATTTCCTCGTAATCGGTTCTGGTATCGCCGGAATGAGTTTTGCCCTAAAAGTGGCACATAAAGGAAAAGTTGCCCTTGTTTGCAAAAGCGGGCTGGAAGAAGCAAACACTTATTTTGCCCAAGGAGGAGTGGCCTCAGTGACCAATCTGCTGGTAGACAATTTTGAAAAACATATTGAAGATACAATGATTGCCGGTGACTGGATCAGTGACCGTACCGCTGTAGAAAAAGTCGTACGTGAAGCTCCCGCACAGATACAAGAACTGATCAGTTGGGGTGTAAACTTCGATAAAAACGAAAAAGGAGAGTTCGATCTTCACCGGGAAGGAGGTCATTCGGAGTTTCGTATCCTGCACCATAAAGATAATACCGGCGCCGAAATTCAGGACAGCCTGATTCGAGCCGTACAACAACATCCGAATATAACGGTTATTGAAAATCATTTTGCCATCGAAATCCTGACACAACACCATTTAGGAGTAACCGTCACCCGTCAGACACCGGACATCAAATGTTATGGAGCCTACATACTCGATCCGAAAACAGGGAAAGTGGATACTTATCTGGCCAAAGTGACATTAATGGCAACAGGTGGAGTAGGGGCTGTCTACCAGACTACAACCAACCCGCTTGTAGCAACCGGCGACGGCATTGCCATGGTATATCGGGCAAAAGGAACCGTAAAAGATATGGAATTCGTACAATTCCACCCGACAGCGCTTTACCATCCGGGCGATCGTCCTTCTTTCCTCATTACCGAGGCGATGAGGGGATACGGTGGTGTACTTCGTACCATGGACGGGAAAGAGTTCATGCAGAAATATGATCCCCGTTTGTCTCTGGCACCGCGTGATATCGTAGCGCGTGCTATCGATAATGAAATGAAAAACCGTGGAGACGACCACGTTTACCTCGACGTAACTCATAAAGATCCGGAAGAGACTAAAAAACACTTCCCCAATATATATGAGAAGTGCCTGAGCCTGGGAATCGATATTACCAGAGAATATATCCCTGTAGCACCATCGGCTCATTACCTTTGCGGAGGTATTAAAGTGGATTTGAATGGCCAATCTTCTATCGAGCGGCTATACGCTGCCGGCGAATGTTCGTGTACAGGTTTGCATGGTGGCAACCGGTTGGCTTCAAACTCACTGATAGAAGCAGTGGTTTATGCAGATGCTGCTGCCAGACATTGTTTATCGGTTATCGACCAATATACTTATAACGAAGAAATTCCGGAATGGAATGACGAAGGTACCCGCTCACCGGAAGAAATGGTACTTATTACTCAAAGCATGAAAGAAGTCAATCAGATCATGAGTACCTATGTAGGTATCGTCCGCAGCGATCTCCGGTTGAAACGTGCATGGGATCGTCTGGATATCTTATATGAAGAGACCGAAAGCCTTTTCAAGCGTAGTGTAGCATCTAAAGAAATATGTGAGCTGCGTAATATGATCAATGTAGGTTATCTGATTATGCGTATGGCCATGGAGCGTAAAGAGAGCCGCGGTCTTCACTACACGGTCGATTATCCGCATGCCGGTAAATAGAAAAAAATAACTCAACAGAGAGATAAAAGAAAAGGTGGGGCTATATTTAAGTATAGCTCCACCTTTCTGCAAAATGCAGTCTATTAATAATTTTCTTTCTTGATTTCGAAGTATGCTTGTGGATGCAGACATGCCGGACATACCTCAGGAGCTTCTTTACCCACTTCGATATAACCACAGTTACGGCACTGCCATACAACTTCGCCTTCTTTAGCGAATACAGATGCAACTTCTATATTTTTTACGAAAGCAAGGTATCTTTCTTCATGCCCTTTTTCTGCAATAGAGATATTGCGATACATAGCAGCGATCATTGGGAAACCTTCCTGTTCTGCAACATCTGCAAAATGCGGATAATCCAAAGACCATTCTTCATGTTCGCCTGCCGCTGCAGCCTGCAAATTCTGAAGAGTATTACCGATAACACCGGCAGGATAGCTTGCAGTGATTTCAACCATACCTCCTTCAAGGAACTTAAACATACGTTTTGCATGCTCTTTTTCCTGATCGGCAGTCTCTGTAAAGATAGCTGCAATCTGTTCGTAACCTTCTTTTTTAGCTACACTTGCAAAATAAGTGTAACGCATTCTTGCCTGTGATTCTCCAGCAAATGATGTCAGCAAATTCTTTTCTGTCTGAGTGCCTTTAATACTTTTAGTCATAATCTGATTTATTTTAGATTGGTAATTACGTTTGTCGGTTATATGCCGTTATTAATAACGCAAATATAAGGATTTAGTTCAAAAAACACGGAACTTTATCCATTAATAAAATCTATAAGAACATAGACAAAACCAATCTAAAATAAATAAGATGTTCAAAAACATAATATTGCCATTTATTTTATGTAATTTTGCAACCTCGACTTTGCAAAACGGAGATTATAACGACATTTATCACATTATATAAGTAAAAGAAGGAAATGAAAGTGTTGGATTTCAAACCAAGGTTATTCTCTACCTTGAAGAACTACTCTAAGGAAACGTTTATGTCAGATCTGATGGCAGGTATCATAGTAGGTATCGTAGCCTTACCTCTGGCCATCGCATTCGGTATCGCATCAGGTGTATCACCCGAGAAAGGAATTATTACAGCTATCATTGCAGGATTCATCATCTCTTTGCTCGGAGGAAGCAAGGTACAAATCGGAGGACCGACCGGAGCATTCATCGTCATCATTTATGGCATCATCCAGCAATATGGAGAAGCGGGATTAATCGTAGCTACACTGATGGCCGGCATACTCCTGATCCTATTAGGAGTATTTAAATTGGGAGCGATTATTAAATTTATTCCCTATCCGATCATTGTAGGCTTTACCAGCGGTATAGCCGTCACTATTTTTACAACCCAGATTGCTGACATATTCGGATTGAATTTCGGTGGAGAGAAAGTTCCGGGAGACTTTATCGGAAAATGGATGATCTATTTCCGGCATTTCGACACAGTCAACTGGTGGAACGCTGTCGTAAGTATTCTCAGCATCATCATTATTGCCATTACTCCGCGGTTTTCGAAAAAGATACCGGGTTCTCTTATTGCTATTATTGTGGTAACGATAGGGGTATATGTATTAAAGACATATGCCGGCATTGATTCCATCGATACCATTGGCGATCGTTTTACCATCAAATCAGAATTGCCCGAAGCAGCCATACCCACCCTCAACTGGGAAGCCATCAAGGATTTATTCCCTGTAGCCATTACAATCGCTGTATTGGGAGCTATCGAATCATTACTATCGGCAACCGTAGCCGACGGTGTGACAGGAGATAAACACGATTCAAATACCGAACTGATCGCACAAGGAACAGCCAATCTGATCACACCGTTATTTGGTGGCATCCCCGCAACCGGAGCCATTGCCCGCACAATGACTAATATCAATAATGGCGGTAAAACACCGGTAGCCGGTATCATTCATGCTATAGTTTTATTGCTGATCCTCCTGTTTCTGATGCCTCTGGCGCAATACATCCCAATGGCCTGCCTGGCAGGTGTATTAGTCATCGTATCATATAATATGAGTGAGTGGCGTACATTCAAAGCATTGCTGAAGAATCCCAAATCGGATGTGACCGTATTGCTGATCACCTTCTTCCTTACCATTATCTTCGATCTGACTATTGCCATCGAAGTAGGTTTGGTGATCGCCTGTATCCTGTTTATGCGACGTGTGATGGAAACAACCGAGATATCTGTCATCAAAGATGAAATCGATCCGAATGACGAACTGGACATTGCCGTATGCGAAGAGCATCTGATAATCCCTGCCGGCGTGGAGGTATATGAAATTAATGGTCCGTACTTTTTTGGTATTGCCACCAAATTTGAAGAAACAATGGCACAATTGGGTGACCGTCCTAAAGTACGCATCATCCGTATGCGTAAAGTTCCATTCATCGATTCGACCGGTATTCACAACCTGACCAGCCTTTGTAAAATGTCTCAAAAGGAAAAGATCACTATCGTACTCTCGGGAGTAAACGAGAAAGTACACAAAACCCTTGAGAAGTCGGGTTTCTATGAATTACTGGGAAAACAAAACATCTGCCCGAATATAAATGTAGCGTTGGACAGAGCCAAAGAAATTATAAATTAATCATCTGATACTATCTGCACACACGAAGCGGATGGAAGTGAATAAATCATCACTTTCATCCGCTTTCTTTATTATATAACTCACCAATTCTATGGATTCCACATTGCATTATACCTTTTTATAGGTATTGTAGACTCTTTCAGGTACACATACCTTTGCGGCTCGCTAAATTTTAATATTAATTTAATGCTGTTAAATGTATGAAGCAAATTTATAGTACCCTGCTTTTATTAGTTTTACTAATATTCCCATCGTTACTTTTTGCCACAGAACCAGAGTCTGTCGATAGAGTCCCTGCCATCCGTGGAGTAGTCTATGACGAAACTGATACGCCATTGGCTTCGGCCACTGTCCAAATAGAAGGTACCACCATCGGAACAACAACCAATAGTGAAGGCCGATTTATTCTGCGTAATCTGGCACGTAAAGTTTACAAGATAAATGTCAGCTTTGTAGGATATGTCACTCAAACCCGTACAGTCGATCTCACCTCGAGAAGTGTAGCGCAACTCTCGTTTACGCTCTTACCGGACGATAATTTACTATCGACTGTAGAAGTGTTCGGAGAACGATATAAACAACCGAAAAAACTGGATGCCATCACCCGCATGCCTTTACGTCCCAGTGAACAGATACAGAGTATTTCTGTAATCTCAGAAAAATCGATTACCGAACAGGGGGCACTTACCGTAACCGATGTCGCAAGAAATGTACCCGGAGTTACTCTTTTCGGATCGTATGGCGGAGTAAGAGAAAGCATGTCCATCCGCGGATACCGGGGAGTACCTATTTTAAAGAATGGAGTCCGGATAGATTCCGATTTCCGTACCGGCTCTGCTTTATCCGAAATGCAGGGAGTAGAAAGCATACAGGTCATCAAAGGTTCCGCAGCCGTCACACAAGGTATCGGAAACGACCTCGGAAGTGCAGGCGGAGTAATCAACGTAGTAACCAAAACACCCAAGTTCACCAATGAAGGAGAAGTATCTTTGCGGGCAGGCAGCTGGGGATTGTTCCGCCCCACATTCGACGTACAGTCCGTTCTGGATAAAAATCAGACGATCGCTTTCCGTATGAACGGTGCCTTCGAACGTTCGGATAATTATCGTCCGGTTATCCATTCCAATCGCGTATACATCAACCCTTCATTAGAATGGCGTCCGGATGACAAAACAAGCGTTACCATAGAAATGGATTATCTGAATGATAACCGTACTCCTTATACCAGTTCAGTCAATCTATCGAAAGATACGGAAGAGAATCTGTACGACATGCCACACAACAAATTCCTAGGATTCAAAAACGATAATGTAAACAACAAGACGCTGACTTATGCCGCACGCATCACTCGCCAGCTGACAGATAATATCAGTGTGCGGGCAGCATATTTCGGCTCTTCATATAAAGTGGATAATACAAGTACTTCCGTAAAAACCGTAGTCAATAAAGAATATAACATGCGTAGAAGAACGATTTCACGTTCATTACGCGATGACCGCAACTCAACTTTCCAGCTTGACTTTATCGGCAGAGATATTTTCACCGGCCCTGTTAAACATACATTCCAATTAGGATTCGACTACAAAAACACCGATCTGTCGATCACCAATTATACCCCTGTCAATATAGACACTATCAACGTACTGGCCCCGAGCATCTCGAATGTGCTACCTGTCGCGGTTAAATTTGTTCCCGAAACCCCGGTAGAATCCAATTCTTCAAGTTATGGAATAATGGCACAGGAAGTAATGACTTTTAATAAGTATATAAAGGCTATCCTGGGACTGAGATACAGTTATATCAGCAGTCAGGACGGCACAAGTGCAGGTCCCACTACCGGAGATGCCTGGAATCCGATGTTGGGCATCATGCTGACTCCGATAAAGAACATTAATTTGTTCGGTTCATATACAACTACTACCAGCCTTCTCCATGCAGCCAGACGAATGGAGAACGGAGATGAAATAGGTCCGTCGAAGACCCGCCAGTTTGAAGTGGGCATCAAGTCCGATTGGCTGAATAACCGCCTGCGCTTTAACCTGACATATTTCGATATCCTTACTAAAAACCTCTCTTATAGTACTTATCATCCGGGAACTACTCAACCTACCGGTTATTTTGATAAAGCGGGAAGTCTGAAAAGAAAAGGTATTGAAACCGAATTAAGCGGAAGTATACTTGAAAACCTCCAAGTAATGATGGGTTACGCTTATCTGGATGCAAAATACGAAAACAGCCCGGCCTTTAAAAATGGTTCAGCTCCGATGAATACCCCGAAACATACTGCTAACGGATGGATTCAATATCGATTCGACAAAGGAGTATTAAAAAGACTATCAGCCGGTATAGGAGTCTATTTCGTAGGTAAACGTCCTGTTAATGATTTTGCAATCAAGCCGGACGGACACGGTTCCATGACCAACGAAAAGCCTTTTGACATGCCCGGTTATACTACAATAAACGCCCAGCTGGCCTATAGTATCCACAAGTTTACTGCCCGTGTATACCTGAACAACCTGTTCGATGCATTAGGATACAATTCGTATTATCGCGGAGGTTATATCAATCAGATCGATCCACGTAATTTCTCAGCAGTAATCTCTTACCATTTTTAAATGAAGATAAAAAAATATTGCCGTTACATTCACTTATGGCTTTCACTACCGGCAGGGGTCCTGATCAGCATCATTTGTTTTACAGGCGCCATCCTTGTATTCAAAGAAGAGCTTCTGACAATAATGGGATATGATTCCATCCGGGAAAGTCCTTTGATGATCGTGATGAAGCTTCATCGGTGGCTTATGGATGATACCCGTACGACAGGTAAAATGATTGTAGGTATTTCTACCCTTTTTTTCATCTTTATCCTGATCAGCGGACTTACAGTATACTGGCCGCGCAAGTGGAAGAAAAGCCGGTTGATTATAGAACATCAAAAAGGCAGAAGAAGGTTAATGTTCGATTTACACTCTGTACTGGGATTATATGCAACACTTATCTTATTAGTATGTGCACTCACCGGATTGATGTGGTCATTTCAATGGTACAGAGACATCGTAAGTTTTATCTTTGATGCGGAAGTAAAACGCGGAGCACCTATTTGGAGAATAGTACGTGCTTTACATTTTGGTACCTATGCGGGAATGTTTTCAAAGATCGTCACTTTTATCGCTGCCCTGATAGGAACTTCATTACCTGTCACAGGATATTGGATGTATCTGAAAAGAAAAAAATTACTATAGTCCGCTACCGCAAATTTCACAGATTAACATAGAAATGATTATTAAATCTGTGAAATTTGCGGTGTTTTCAACGCATCTTCATGGTCTGGAATAACGGTTGGGATCATAAATCCTTTCCGGATTGATCAGGATACAGGGATTTATAATAATTGATACGCTTAGTCCATGGTCTGTATTCAAAAGGAAATACCTGTTGTTTTTCTGCCCATTGATTCCACTTTTTTTCCAATGTTTTCACTCTATCCGGGTAACGGGCAGATAAATCGTTCTGTTCAAACGGATCTTGTAACAGGTTAAACAGTTCCCACGGCTGCTTACCATTAGCCCGAACCAACTTCCAGTCTCCGGATATAATGCCACAGGAGGTTTGATGTTCAAAAAACAAATCTCTTTTCGATAATTTCTTTCCTTTCAACGCCGGAAGAATCGTTCTGCCTCCAGGAGCATCAATGGCATGATTTCGAAATTCCCGGGGATATTCAATAGAAGCCATATCCAGGCAAGTGGGAAAAAGATCGATAATATGTGTAAATTCGTGACGAACCGCTCCCTTTTTTCCATCAGGTTGTCCGCCTCCGTACATGATAATCAGAGGAGCACTCGTACCTCCCTGAAAACACCATTGCTTATAACTGCGAAATGGAGTATTACTCAAATCTGCACGCAATTGCGTGATCATATCGCCTTCATTGGTAGCACCGTTATCACTTAAGAATAAAAATATGGTATTATCAAATATACCTTTTTCCTTAGTGGCTTTTATTACTTCTCCGATACCATCGTCCATAATTTCAATCATGGCAGCATAAGTAGCCATTTCCGTAATCCATCGTTCCTGCTGCTGCGGAGTAAGACTATTCCATGCGGGACGTTTTCCTCCAAACTCTTTTTCAAATACCGGAAGTTCTCCTTCAATGTCGATTAAGCCATTGCGACGGATGCGTTCGAAGCGTTGTTTACGCAATACGTCATATCCCGCTTTATACTTTTCCCGACAAGCCTCTACTCTCTCTTTTGGAGCCTGAAGGGGCAGATGAGGAGCATAGTGAGCCAAATACATAAACATAGGTTCATCAACCGGATGTTGACGGATAAAACTAACGGCAGAATCGGTTATGGCTGTGGTATAATAATAGTCTTTCGGAAACTCCGTAATGCGCTGCAAACCCGAAAATACCGGTTTGGGGGTATAATAGCTGCCCCCTCCCGAAAGGCAACCGTAATATTTCTCAAATCCCCGTTCAACCGGATAGCTTCCATTAGGTTGGGTAAATGCTCCTTCAACGGTAACATGCCATTTACCGCTCATATAAGTGTGGTACCCATTTTCACGAAATACCTCTGCGATTGTAGGATACCGGTCCGATATCTGTCCTCTGTATCCCGGACGATGTTCATCCACAGCAGTCATCCAGCCCATACCTACTTCGTGTTGATATCTACCTGTCAGCAAAGCCGCCCGGCTGGGGCAACTGCGTCCCGTATTTTTAAATTGACTGAAACGTATCCCGTTTTCCGCCAGAAAATCAATATGTGGTGTATGTACTTCTCCGCCATAACACGATAAATCAGAAAACCCCATATCATCACACATAATCAGAATTATATTGGGTTTCGCTTGATCAGGATTCGCTTTACGGTCTGTTATTTGAGCTCCCCAAGCATTCTGAATTCCCGAAGCAAACAATAAGGAACATATCAGACAATTGTTTTTCATAAATTAAGCTATTAAGATTTATCTTTTATCCATGCACTCGTAATCTCCGCCACATACACATGATGCAAACCTCCATGTGTAGTATACCATTGTTCATACACAGACGGATCCAGAAAATTTTCTTTCCGCAACACATCGGTATATAATTTCCGGCATTCCAGACTCAACCTTCCTTGTTCGAACAGAACGTTGCCTTTATCGGTAATCATCGGTTTCAATCCGGTCTCCTTGATCTTATCCACCTCACGTCCCGACTTAGAACCACATATTTTATGAATACTTTTATTCTCCTCCCCTAAAAAAGAAAGAGTGAAATAATCACTTTTCTCCATAAAGCCGAACGTATATCTTTCCGGACGAATGAAAACATAAACAACCGGTTTATTCCACAGAAATCCGATACCACCCCAGTTGGCAGTCATGGTATTAAAAGCATCTTTATTACCGGCAGTTACCAACATCCATTCTTTACTGATGGTTTCAAAGAAATTATCACTAAGTTGGTTGACAGCAATTGGTTTCATCATATCCAAATCTTTTTTATAAATGATACGTTTAAGAATAATTCTCAATAAGAAGCAGATGCCGAAAGTCCTTCTTTCGTGAGAAGAGCCACAATACGATCCAACTCTTCATGAGTAGCTTTTTGCAAGTCCTGATCGGGAGTTTCCCGATCGATCGTATAAATCATCACCTGTCTTGGGGCAATATCCTTTACAACTTTCAACCAGGGAAGTACATACTTGTCAGAAGTATTATCCACATCTTTCCCCTTATATTTTCCTTTCATAAACATAGTCTGCACGATACAATTACCTTTAAAAGCTTTTAAAAGTCCGACTGTTCCATTCAGATCGTATCGTCCGTTCGGACGATCTACAGTCCGGATATACTCTTCATCCACCGTGTCCAACTTTAAAATGTTATTATCCACCCTGTTCAACGCATCGAATACAGCCGGACGGTTAATAAAAGTAGCATTACTGAGCACACTCACCTTTGCATCCGGAAAGTAAGCATCACGCAAAGCAAGTGTATCCTCGATAATCTCCGGAAAGTGAGGATGAACAGTCGGCTCACCGTTTCCGGCGAAAGTCAGTACGTCGGGAGCAGGTCCGTTGCTTTTCATCTCTTTTAATTTCTCTTCCAGAGCCATACGGACTTCTTCGCGGGTCGGTAATGAAGATTTAGGACGATGTTCACCATTGTAACCACATTCACAATAAATGCAATCGAAAGAACATACTTTTCCGTCGGAAGGAAGCAAATTTATTCCAAGTGAGACCCCTAACCGACGTGAATGAACCGGTCCGAATATAGGAGAAGGAAAAATAATAGTCATACTTAATTCTGTTTAATCGTTCAATCTTAGAAACTGTTTTGAATTTCTACAAAATTACTAAAACTTTAGACGCAGCTGCATTTGTACATCCGTTTTTTTATTTCCCCTGATCAGGTCGTTGCCGGAACCTATTTCATCACGATCAAAATATGTGGTTTGTCCGAGCTTGGCAATTGCTGTCCAATACTTGTTCATATCATAGCGAAAATGAATAGCCAAGCGAACACCTTCTCCCTGAAAAGATGGAGTATAAAAAGAATACAGCAACCCTTTCTCGTAGATATAAATGCGTGAATCATAATCGTCTGTATGAAAATAGCTACCTTGCAATTCTGCTGTCAGAGGCAACCAGGGAAGTTTCCATCCAGCCGTCTGCGTCAGTTGATAACCTTGTCCAGCCGTTTTTCCGGATGAATGAAAATGATTATAATCGACTGTTGTCCGGAGAGATAACGAAGAGCAGGGTAAATAGTTCAATCGATAACGCAGCCGGTGATGATAGGTGGGCAGAATCACTTTTCCCTGCGTACCGGTCACATCACGTTCTTTTTGTTTATAACGGTAATTCACATACATATCAACCGTTTTCGACGGAACGTAATTTGCCTGAAAGAGCAGATCCACTCCTTTCGAGGCCTTACTTATCCGGTACCTCCACCACGGAAAAGAAAACAGATCGGCAGAAACAAAAAATGTCCAACGGTTGAAAGGATTTACAGAAGCAGCCAGATACCATCCGTTTTCATTCTGAACACTACTTCCTTCACTAAATGAATGAGCAAACATAGCCCAATAATCATGGGAATAATAACGGTGAACCAACATCAACCGGATATCTTGTAAAGGAGAATAAAGCACCTGATTCATAAAAGCCATACCACTGATCCCCAAAGCTGCTTCTCCTTGTATAGAAAAACGATGAAAACGATATTTATAATCCATACCCAGATTATAAAAAGAACGACCATGTAGGTTGTATTTTGAATAGTCTTTAAGTTCCGGTTCATAAGACCTGTTAAAACAGTAATAAACACCGGTTATACCCAGTTGATAACTATTTCCAGTATAACTGATATTTCCTCCGCTCATCTGCATAGTCAATTGATTCATTTTATCAGCTTCCTTTTCGCTTCGGTGTAAACCTGTTTTATAAATCGAGGTAATTTCACCGCCTTTTATCACTCCATCCAACGAACGATGTGAATAAAATACGGAAAGTGTCCATTGTTTCCATTTTAGAGCTATGCCACTCCCACGGAAATAATTATATTCGTCGGTAGAAGTATGTCTGCGTATACCTGTACTCCTGAAAGTGAAAGACGAAGAATAAGCTGTTTTTCCAAACATAGAACCTTGTCCGAGTACCAGTCCCTGACCGAAGTTCAACCGATAGTTTCCTACAATTCCAGTTTTCAGTATTCCTATATCATGAAGAAGTAGATAGAAAGAGTAGTAATCGTATCCCTGCTTATTATGTAAAGCTCCGAAAGGTTCGCCGCTATCTTTCTCGGCAACTATACCTGCATAAACCTTTTCCCGATAGTGAAATCCATATTTCACCGAGTTATAAACAGCAGGACCCAAGTAATTTTTCTCGTATCCCTTACGCTTATACAAAGGCACATCCATACGAGTCACCGCTTCATGTTTTCCATATTTTAAAATCTGCTTTAACGTAACAGACTCTTTCTTATCAACAGGCTCTACACAGACAAAAGGAAGCAGATATTGAATAGTCTGCCGATCCAACTCCTCCACTAACTGAAGTTCATAGACAGTCTGCATTGATCCGTGAATATAAATGTACGCAAGTAAATTCTCAATCTGAACATCATTAAGAAAAGGAAACCGCTGTAACTGCTCTTTGGTGGCAGAGTTTATATTAACAGGGTTGTTAACAAGATCGGTTAATTCCTCCAATTCATTCTCCCAATTACGTATATCTCCTTCTTCATCGGATATAGACAAGTTTTCCATCACCTCTTCCCAAGGATAATCCGAACGATTCTGAGCATGGCAAGTAGAAGTTATCAACGTCATATTAACAAGTAGGAATATACTCAATATAGATATGCTTTCGTTCATATCGAGTGTGATTATTGTGTTTTAAATAGCAAACGAATTGTCGAAGATAATTTAAATAGGTTAATGCTGCAAGGAAAACCATTAATATAAATTTAATCCTTTATTTTTGCAAAATGAATATGAGGCTTACCATAGGACTTTTAATGTTATCTATCGCCTTATTGTTTTCTTCCGAATCACTGGCACAGGAAAAAACAAATCTCGGTGGATACCTGGTACCTATGTGTGTGTATAATGGTGATACAATCCCGGCTTTCAAGATTCCGACCATTCATATATTCAAGCCTTTAAAATTCAGAAACAGAAAAGAGCAGATGGAATATTATAAATTGGTGAGAAATGTGAAGAAAGTGTATCCTATTGCCAGAGAAATTAACCGCACCATCATTGAAACTTACGAATACTTACAGACCCTGCCCAACGAAAAAGCCCGCCAACGTCATATCAAACGGGTGGAAAAAGGATTGAAGGAGCAATATACTCCACGAATGAAAAAGCTCTCTTTTGCACAAGGCAAACTGTTGATAAAGCTGATAGACCGGCAAAGCCATCAAAGTTCTTATGAACTGGTAAAAGCATTTATGGGACCTTTTAAAGCAGGATTCTATCAAACATTTGCCGCTCTTTTCGGAGCCAGTTTAAAAAAACAATATGACCCCGAAGGAGAAGATAAGTTAACCGAACGAGTGATACTGTTGGTAGAAAGCGGACAATTGTAAATAGTGTAGATTCCCATAATCCAAGAGGGTATATCATAATTCACCACAGAATGACATAGAGTGAACTTAATTGATTGTTAACTAGCAATAGTTATCTGTGCCAATCTGCATTACAAGTTTCGACACACCTTTCTTATTAACAGGCCGTCGATAATTTACTTCAACTTTTTAAATAAATCCCAGATCACAATTCCTGCTGTTACCGATACATTCAATGAATGTTTTGTGCCATATTGGGGAATCTCAATACAACCATCCGAATGGTCAATAACCTCCTGCTGCACTCCTTTTACTTCATTTCCCATAACTACAGCATATTTCTTCGAACGGTCCAGTGTTAACTCATCCAACATGATACTCCCCTCCGCCTGTTCGACAGAGTATACCACATATCCTTCACTCCGGAGGTTATCAACCGTTTCAACTGCGTTATTAACATACTTCCAATCCACTGTAAACTCGGCTCCCAAAGCTGTCTTATGCATCTCGGGATGGGGAGGAGTAGCCGTAATTCCACACAGATAAATACATTCAATCCGGAAAGCATCTGCCGTACGAAACACAGAACCGATATTATGCAAACTCCGTATATCGTCCAACACTACAACTAAAGGCAATTTATCAGCTTCTTTAAACTCTTCTATACTTATCCGGTTCAGCTCGGTTATTTTCAATTTTCGCATGATGATGTCGTTTCTGTTAGTATGTTGCAAAAGTAATTCTTTTCTTGTTAACATAGGTGTTGATAACGGTTTAAAACCTGTCAAAAGAATCAGCATATATTTTGAAAACTAATTCTTGCATTATTCAAATGAAGGTATAAGAGCAACAGGATATGAACAATACAAAAAAGTTAGCTTCAACTTTCCAAGCATACTTCAACAGATTTTTCAGTACTAATTAGCCTGTTTATATCCATAAAGTTTTTAACTTTGCACTTTATCAACAAGGTGTTAATGAAGTTAGCAATATAGCTTATTATCAATAAATAGACACGTTCATAAACTGATTATAAACTTAGATAAGTAACTAATAACTTATCCGGCAAGAAAAAGCCGGTTTATTTGCTAACACTATTAACAGGCTATAATCACTAACAAAGGATTTCTTTTTAAAAGAAGAGAAAAAATAAGAATATAATGAATCGAGAAGAATGGGTGAATAAGGGATTCGTTGACGAGTCCGTAGACAAAAGCATTGATCTGAAAGCAGCCATCAATGAACTGAAAAAAGAAAAGAATGCGGTAATCCTGGGACACTATTACCAGAAAGGCGAAATACAGGATATTGCCGACTACATTGGGGACAGTCTGGCTTTGGCTCAAATTGCAGCCAAAACCGATGCGGATATTCTTGTGATGTGTGGCGTTCATTTTATGGGAGAAACCGCAAAGGTGCTTTGTCCGGACAAGAAGGTGCTGGTGCCCGACTTGAATGCAGGATGTTCGTTGGCAGACAGCTGTCCGGCAGATAAGTTTGCTGAGTTTGTGAAAGCACATCCGGGATATACGGTGATCTCGTATGTGAATACAACGGCAGCTGTGAAAGCGGTGACAGATGTAGTAGTGACTTCGACTAATGCAAAACAGATCGTTGAAAGTTTCCCGAAAGATGAAAAGATTATTTTCGGCCCGGATCGTAACCTGGGAAATTATATCAATTCGATTACAGGACGTGAAATGCTGTTGTGGGACGGAGCTTGCCATGTGCATGAACAGTTTTCGGTGGAGAAGATTGTAGAACTGAAAGCACAATATCCCGATGCGGTAGTATTGGCGCATCCCGAATGTAAGAGTGTGGTATTAAAGTTGGCCGATATGGTGGGATCTACAGCGGCTTTATTAAAATATGCAGTGAACAGTGACAAGCAACGGTTCATTGTGGCCACGGAGGCTGGTATCTTACACGAGATGCAGAAAAAGTGCCCTCAAAAAACATTCATTCCGGCTCCTCCTAACGATAGTACCTGTGGATGCAATGAATGTAACTTCATGCGGCTGAACACGCTGGAAAAGCTCTATAATTGCCTTAAATACGAATTCCCGGAAGTAACTGTTGACCCGGAAGTTGCCAGAGAGGCGGTAAAGCCGATTAAGCGGATGCTGGAGATTTCAGCTAAGTTAGGCTTATAAACAGGTTGTGAATAATAAGTTAACTTTCCGGTTAATATTGAATGTATTTATCATATAAAAGAATCGTATTATACTTATATATAAAGGTATAATACGATTTTTTGTTATTAACAAGACCGGTTGAAATACCTGTTAATAATAAGTGTATAGTGTTTAAACAGGAAAGATCCATTGAATGGCGGTTACTCTTTAGGAAAAAGAGGGATAAATTGGATAAAGGACCAGAGAAAAAGGATAGAGTCCGGAAGAATAAAGTAAAGAGTATAGAGTAATAACATGGGGATGTTTTGCTGAATAAGATCCCCATGTTATGATATAAAACATCCGGATGTTCTAATGCAGAACATCCGGATGTTTTTGTAATGTAAGCTTAGTGTTTCAGGATGAATGAAGTATTGAAATGAATTTTATTCAGCTTCGTTATGTATTTCGCATGTACCCATTCATCTCCTGATGTTTGATGTCATATTTGGTCACATTAGTAGCGGGTGGGGAAGTGCCGTCTGCCGACATCGGTAAGTATAAAAAAATCCTTCGGTTTGAAATTATATTCAGCCGAAGGATTCATTTTATTTATTTCGTTTTATCGATCAGATCGAACGAAGAAATTCACATAGTTTGTTCACAGCCAAAGCACGATGACTGATTTGATTTTTAATTTCATTACCTAATTCGGCAAAGGTCCGGTCGTATCCTTCAGGAACGAATACCGGATCATATCCGAATCCGGAATCACCTCTTTTTTCTTTGATTATTTCGCCTTTTATGATTCCTTCGAAGAGATACTCCTTTTCATCCAGAATGAGCGAAATAGCCGTACGGAACTGTGCTCTACGGTTGTCTTTTCCTTCCAGTTCGTGGAGGAGTTTCAACATGTTGGCTTCCGCATTGTGTCCTTCTCCACCGGCATAACGGGCCGAATAGACACCCGGAGCACCTCCCAGTGATTCAACCTCCAGTCCCGTGTCATCGGCAAAGCAGTTTAATCCGTAGTTCCGGTAAATAAAAGATGATTTGAGGTATGCATTGCCTTCAAGAGTCTCTGCTGTCTCCGGAATATCTGTATGACAATTGATGTCATTCAGGCTGAGTAGCTCGACTTTATCCCCTAAGATAGCAGATACTTCTTCCAGCTTATGTGCATTATTGGTTGCGAAAACAAGTTTACGTTTCATTGTATGCAGTTTATTTTATTTTCAGGCGGTCGAATCCTTCACCATATACACCGATTACCGAACTCTGCGAGATAAAAGCATTCGGATCGATATCTTTCACTAAACGGAAAATATCGAGTGACTGACGTTTGTAGGCAAGTACAACTAATACTTTTACATTATTCTGGCTGTACCAGCCCAATCCGTCAAGTACGGTCACTCCCCGATGGGTTTCTTTCGTAATGCGGTCGGCAATCTTTGCATAATCTTTCGAAAAGATAAAGAACTGTACCGATTGACGGGCGCTGTTGACTACATAGTCCAGAACGAAACCGATGATAAACAAGGTAACGAAACCGAATATCACTCTGCGCCAGTCGTTAAAGATGAAATAGCATGAACTGATGATAATGATATCACAGAACATGATCATTCGTCCGAGAGTAACGTCCTTATATTTATTAACAATGGCTGCAATGATATCGGTACCACCCGTGCTGCCGTTATTATTAAATACCACCCCTAATCCGAGACCACACATGATGGCTCCGATGATGCAAGCCATAAAGTCCTGCCCTTCTCCTACCAACTGAAGCGGAGCTCCTTTATCGTCCACAATGATCAGTTGGAAGAACCATAGGAAGAAAGTGAGCATAAAGATGGCGTATGTCGTCTTTATACTGAATTTCGGACCGAGTATCTTAATAGCAAATGTCATCAGGACAGCGTTGATGATGAAGTAGGACCATTGAATGGGGAAACCTGTTGCATAATAGATGATGGCACCGATACCGGTTGTTCCACCTGTAGTGATCTGATAAGGAATCAGAAAAGCTGTCCAGCCTAATGCATAACTTATCAGTCCGAGAGTGATGAAAATATAATCTCTCAACTCTCGCATTACATCGGATTTTGTGGGTTTACTAATCATTTTGTGTGTAGGTATTAAATAACAATGTTAACAATCTTCTTCGGGACTACGATAACTTTCTTCGGTGTTTTGCCTTCTGTCCATTTTAACGAGCGTTCGTCGGCAAGTACAGTGGCTTGAATCGCATCGCTGGCGGCATCAGCCGGAAATTCCATATTGAAACGTGCTTTACCATTGAAAGAAATGGTGTAATTAACCGTATCTTCTACCAGGTATTGCTCGTTGAAAGCCGGCCATTGTGCATCACATACAGAGGTGGTGTTTCCCAGTGTATCCCATAACTCTTCGCATACATGCGGAGCAAAAGGTGCAAGAACTACGATGAGTTGCTCCAATACCTCTTTTTTATTGCATTTCAGACTTGAAAGTTCATTGACACAGATCATGAAAGCACTTACTGAAGTGTTGTAAGAGAATTGTTCGATATCACCGGTTACTTTCTTAATCAACTTATGGAGTGCTTTTAGTTCTTCTTTGGTAGCCGGTTCGTCTTTTACCAGATATTCGCCGTTTCTGTCATAGAACAATGACCAGAATTTTTTGATGAAACGATGTACGCCATCTATTCCGTTCGTATCCCAAGGTTTGGACTGTTCAACCGGTCCGAGGAACATTTCGTACATACGGAGTGTATCGGCACCGTATTTTTCAACAATCATATCCGGATTTACCACATTGAACATAGATTTACTCATCTTTTCAACAGCCCATCCACAGATATACTTGCCGTCTTCCAGAATAAATTCGGCAGTTTCGTATTCGGGTCTCCAAGCCTTGAAAGCTTCCAGGTCGAGGATATCGTTGGATACGATGTTGACATCTACGTGGATAGGAGTAACTTCATATTGATCTTTCAGATTGAGAGATACGAAAGTATTGGTATCCTTGATACGGTAGACAAAGTTACTTCGTCCTTGTATCATTCCCTGATTTACAAGTTTCTGGAAAGGCTCTTCGGCTACGGAGATACCCCAATCGTGCAGGAACTTATTCCAGAAACGTGAATAAATCAAGTGTCCGGTAGCATGTTCCGTACCTCCTACATATAAGTCTACATTTTTCCAGTACTGATCCACGGTGGGAGAAACGAGAGCTTCGTGATTGCGCGGATCCATATAGCGCAGATAATAGGCGGATGAACCGGCAAATCCCGGCATCGTATTCAGTTCCAGTGGGAAAATGGTTATATTATCAATGTTTTCATTGTCTGTCACGCATTTGTTGACAGTGTCCCATGCCCATTTAGTGGCATGTCCCAATGGTGGTTCACCGGTTTCGGTAGGAAGGAATTTGGCTACTTCCGGCAATTCCAGCGGGAGGCAACTTTCATCAATCATGTAAGGCATTCCGTCTTTGTAGTAAACCGGGAATGGTTCGCCCCAATAGCGCTGACGTGAGAAAATTGCATCACGCAGACGGAAATTGACTTTCACACGGCCTAATCCGGTTGCCTTGATATATTCTTTAGTTTTGGCGATTGCTTCTTTTACGGTCAATCCGTTCAATACGAGTCCACCTTCGGGAGCTCCCGGACGGGGAGAATTCATCATGATGCCTTCTTTGGCGTCGAAGCTTTCTTCACTGACGTCGCAACCTTCGATCAGCGGACGAATTTCCAGATTGAAATGTTTGGCAAAAGCATAGTCACGGCTATCGTGTGCAGGAACAGCCATGATGGCACCTGTACCGTAACCTGCTAATACATAATCGCTAATCCATACCGGTATGGGTTCGTTGGTCAATGGGTTAATGGCATAGCTTCCGGAGAATACGCCGCTTACGCTACGGTCGGCAATACGTTCGCGTTCGGTACGTTTTTTGGTACGGTCCAGATAAGCGTCTACTTCGGCTTTTTGTTCCGGAGTGGTCAACTTGGCTACTAATTCACTTTCCGGGGCAAGCACCATGAAAGTAACTCCAAATACCGTGTCGGCACGGGTTGTAAAGATGGTAAATTCAATATCCGAATCTTTCACTTTAAAGTTCATTTCAGCACCTTCGCTGCGTCCTATCCAGTTGCGTTGAGTCTCTTTCAGCGAGTCGGTCCATTCTACGGTTTCAAGTCCGTCGAGCAAACGTTGTGCATAAGCGGATACGCGCAGGCACCACTGACGCATCACTTTTTGAATAACGGGATAACCGCCTCTTTCGGAAACACCGTCAACTACTTCATCATTGGCAAGTACGGTACCCAAAGCCGGACACCAGTTTACCATTGTATTACCCAAATAGGCTATACGGTAGTTCATGAGGATTTCCTGTTGTTCTTTTTCGCTTTTAGCATTCCATTCGTCGGCAGTGAAGTCCATTTCTTCGCCACAGGCTACGTTCATACCTTGTGTTCCGTTGGTACTAAAAGCTTCTATTAACTCTTCGATGGGACGTGCCTGTTTTTCATCATTGCAATAATAGCTGTTGAACATTTTGATAAATGCCCATTGGGTCCAATGATAATATTCCGGATCGCAAGTGCGAATTTCACGATTCCAGTCGAAAGAGAAACCAATCTTATCTAATTGTTCACGATAGCGGTTGATGTTATTAACAGTGGTAATTGCAGGGTGCTGTCCGGTTTGAATAGCATATTGTTCGGCCGGCAGTCCGTAAGCATCATATCCCATCGGGTTCAATACGTTAAATCCTTGCAGGCGTTTATAGCGCGCATAAATGTCTGAGGCAATATATCCCAGGGGATGACCTACGTGCAGTCCGGCACCCGAAGGATAGGGGAACATATTGAGTACATAGAATTTTTGTTTGGATGCATCTTCATTTACCTGGTAGGTATGGTTGTCTACCCAAATTTTCTGCCATTTCTTTTCGATCTCCCTGAAATTATATTCCATAGCGATAACCTTTTGTTTATAGTGATTTATAATATATGCTTTATATGAGGGAGCAAATTTACATGATTATTTTCAGATAACCACGAAGATAGCTAAAAAACAAAATAGGTATGAAAAGGAAGAATCAGAAAATAAAAATCTTATATTTGTTGATAATTTAAATTTTAGTATTTATATTTGTAATCATCGATTAGGTATATGATTACTCAAAAGATAAAAATGATGACATTCATTCAATAGGTTTGAGCACGAAGATGTGCTGAAAGGATAACGAATCGGGATATAGTTTACAAAGACTATATCCCGATTTCTTTATTATTTTTCCGCTAATATGATCACCGGATTTTCATCATTCTCTTGTATTTCATACGAAATCAGATATTTTCCGTCGTCAGACATACACTTAGGTATGAATGAATGTTCTTCCGGTATGGCGAATGAATTTTCCGGGTAAGAAATTTGAATGCTATTGGATTTCTTTTCTTTCAGGTCATAGTAAAAAAGATAATTCTGTTTATTGGCCCTTGCAGAAAAGAAAAGTTTATTATCCCATTTCCCGATGGGAGTTAAAGTCGCTGCATTGTCAAAGACACTTTTTCTGGGATCGGTTAATGTGTAGCGGGCATCTTCTGCTATTTTGTATTTTCCTAATTCAATGTACCAACGTGGAACGGGTTGATATTGATTATCGATGGAAAAAATGGTATCGTTGAACATCTCTTTAAAGAAAGTCCGGCCATTTGCATGGAATGGATAGCATTCATTGTAGAATACCATTGTCATCTCTCCTTTTTGAAAGGATTTGCCATAGGGTATTTTAGCCAGGATGGTGCTGTCTTTGAATAGGTAAATTTTGTGAGGTTCATTTCCGGTAATATTCTGTATATAACCGGCTTTTATATTATTACCTGATGCAAGGGGAAATACTTCTTTGATATTGCTTTCCGGGATAGGTTCGGTCTTTATCCATTTTCCGTTCCAGTTATATGTTTTAATTTTGTTGGCTATGTCGAAAATGTGAATGCCTTCATCATCTGTCCAAGCATTATTAATGCCGCTATATTCGGTGGGACCTCCTCCTTTGCTACCTATGTTACAAATAAATTTGCCCGACAGATCGAAAAGGGATAAATTATTGTGATGTACCAGTATTTTGTCTTTATGTAGGATTGTTGCGCGGATATTACCTATCAGTATGGAATCATTGGTTTCTAATTGGACAAAGTGTATGGATTTTGCCCATTCTTTCAAAGGGATCTTTTCCGGTTGGCCGTCAAAAAGGGTAGAGAAGTCGATAGTCTGACATTCGGTAGTAGATTCTTTGTTACATGAAGTAAACATGGAGCAGACAAACAGGGAGAGTACAAAGAAACAGGCGGATTTGTTTTTCATAATTGTATTGTGTAACGGATTAATTAAGGGATCTAATATAGGTATTTAAATTATCGGGAAATCATTAACCGACCAAACGTTAAGGTTTTAAAAGCTTTTTTAGAGAAGCCTTATGGAGGGGGATAGATAAGTACGGGCATAAAAAAAGGAGCAACGCCTTGCTCCAACCTTTGTTAACCTTAAATCTAATACTATGAAAAACACAGTTGCAAAGGTACGGCTTTCTGCGAAAATAGCAAATAAACCAAGTAAATTAGTATGTTTTATAACACGTTTTAAGAAAATAATGTGATTTGTTAAGTGTTGAAAGCTCTGAAATTCTATATTTGGGGTGGATCGGAGACTGTTGTGATTCATACTTCCTCCGGTTGAGAGGATGTTGGGATATGGGCATAAAAAAAGGAGCAACGCCTTGCTCCAACCTTTGTTAACCTTAAATCTAATACTATGAAAAACACATTGCAAAGGTACGACTTCCTGCGAAAATAGCAAGTAATTCGGATAAAAATCGGTGTTTTATAATATATTTTAAAGGATATAATAAAGTTATTAATAAAACAGACTCTTTTTGAAAGGTTTATTTAGAAATGATAATAGCCAAACTTATTATCGGAATAAGGGGCAGACCGATCAATATACATTATTTTAGGTATGGTAAAACTGTCTGTTAGGATAGGTAGATTTGAGGGAAACCGCTATCTTTGCCTTGTTATTTATGAACTTAAAAAGAAGACTATCCGTGAGCAATGATATTGAATTAACCCCGATGATGAAACAGTTTCTTGACCTGAAGGCTAAGCATCCGGATGCAGTGATGCTGTTCCGGTGCGGAGACTTCTATGAAACTTATTCTACCGATGCGATTATTGCAGCTGAAATATTAGGAATTACTCTCACAAAACGTGCCAATGGAAAGGGTAAAACCGTTGAGATGGCGGGATTTCCGCATCATGCGTTAGATACATACCTGCCGAAATTGATCCGTGCAGGTAAGCGGGTGGCCATATGTGACCAGCTTGAAGATCCTAAGACAACGAAGAAATTGGTGAAGCGTGGCATTACGGAGTTAGTTACTCCGGGTGTTTCGATCAATGATAATGTCTTAAATTATAAGGAAAATAACTTTCTGGCAGCTGTTCATTTTGGAAAATCGGCTTGTGGTATTGCATTTCTGGATATTTCTACCGGAGAGTTCCTGACGGCTGAAGGACCTTTTGACTATGTAGATAAGCTGCTGAATAATTTTGCTCCGAAAGAGATTCTTTTCGAACGTGGGAAACGCGGAATGTTTGAGGGAAATTTCGGAAGTAAGTTCTTTACTTTTGAACTGGATGATTGGGTATTTACCGAATCCAGTTCCCGGGAGAAGTTGCTGAAGCATTTTGAAACAAAGAATCTGAAAGGATTCGGGGTTGAGCATCTCAAGAATGGTATTATAGCTTCCGGAGCTATCCTGCAATATCTGGATATGACGGAACATACACAGGTAGGACATATCACTTCGCTGGCACGTATCGAGGAAGACAAATATGTGCGTCTTGATAAATTTACAGTGCGTAGCCTGGAGTTGATCGGTAGCATGAACGATGGTGGCAGCAGTTTGCTTCATGTTATTGACAAGACTATCAGTCCTATGGGAGCCCGTCTGTTGAAGCGTTGGATGGTATTTCCTTTAAAAGATGAGAAACCCATTAATGACCGGCTGAATGTAGTAGAATACTTCTTTCGTAAACCGGATTTCAGGGAGTTGATTGAAGACGAACTGCATCGGATCGGAGATTTGGAACGTATCATTTCAAAAGTAGCCGTCGGGCGTGTTTCTCCTCGTGAGGTAGTACAGTTAAAAGTTGCTTTACAAGCAATTGAACCTATTAAAGAGGCTTGTCAACAGGCCGATAATCCGAGTTTGAACCGAATCGGTGAGCAGTTGAATCTTTGTATTTCTATTCGTGACCGGATTGAAAAAGAGATTAATAATGATCCTCCTCTGTTGATAAATAAGGGGGGAGTCATAAAAGATGGTGTAGATACGGAATTGGATGAGCTTCGGCAGATTGCTTATTCTGGCAAAGATTATCTGCTTAAGATACAGCAACGTGAAAGTGAACTGACAGGAATACCTAGTTTGAAGATTGCTTATAACAGTGTTTTCGGATACTATATTGAAGTGCGGAATGTGCATAAAGATAAAGTGCCGCAAGAGTGGATACGTAAGCAGACGTTGGTAAATGCGGAGCGTTATATCACTCAGGAACTGAAAGAATATGAAGAGAAAATTCTGGGTGCCGAAGACAAGATCCTGGTATTGGAGACTCGCCTGTATACAGAACTTGTACAGGCATTGAGTGAATTTATACCTGCCATCCAGATCAATGCTAACCAGATAGCCCGCATTGACTGCCTGCTTTCATTTGCCAATGTAGCCAAAGAGAATAATTATATTCGCCCGGTGATTGAAGATAATGATGTATTGGATATTCGTCAGGGGCGGCATCCGGTAATTGAAAAGCAACTGCCTATCGGAGAAAAATATATAGCTAACGATGTGTTGTTGGATAACGCTACCCAGCAGGTTATCATTATTACCGGTCCGAATATGGCCGGTAAGTCGGCCCTGTTAAGGCAGACTGCATTGATCACCCTGCTTGCCCAGATTGGTTCGTTCGTTCCGGCCGAAAGCGCTCATATCGGATTGGTAGATAAGATTTTTACTCGGGTCGGTGCCAGTGACAATATCTCTGTAGGAGAATCTACTTTTATGGTCGAGATGAATGAAGCGTCTGATATTCTGAATAATATTTCTTCCCGAAGCCTTGTCCTGTTCGATGAATTGGGACGCGGAACTTCTACTTACGACGGAATATCCATAGCTTGGGCTATTGTAGAGTATATCCACGAGCATCCGAAGGCAAAGGCACGTACACTTTTTGCTACTCACTACCATGAACTGAACGAAATGGAGAAATCCTTTAAGCGTATTAAGAATTATAACGTATCGGTTAAGGAGGTGGATAATAAAGTTATTTTCCTCCGGAAACTTGAAAGGGGCGGAAGTGAGCACTCGTTCGGTATCCATGTGGCCAAGATGGCAGGCATGCCTAAAAGTATTGTGAAACGTGCCAATGAAATTCTGAAGCAACTCGAATCTGACAACCGCCAGCAGGGAATTTCGGGTAAGCCGCTGGCAGAAGTCAGTGAGAATCGCGGAGGTATGCAGTTGAGTTTCTTTCAGCTTGATGACCCGATCTTGTGTCAGATCCGGGATGAAATACTTCATCTGGATGTGAATAATCTTACTCCGATTGAGGCATTAAACAAACTGAATGATATCAAAAAGATAGTCAGGGGAAAATAATTATTTAAGAAACTCTTCCACCTTTTTATAAAACAGAGATAAGTGATGTCCGTCTATAAATCCATGATGAATGGTCATAGCGATGGGCATCACTAATACACCACCTCTTATAACGGCTTTACCCGCATTCATTAACGGGTAATTACCACCGTGACGATGTTCCTGCGTACAAGTCAGTGAGGTGAAATATAAATCGGGAGTAGCGCTGAGGAGCACTACATCCAGTAAATCACTACCTCCTGTCTTTTCTGCTTCATAAGGATCTTTATCCGGATCTATTCCGCTAATGATGGCTTTGGCTTCTGCGTAGAAAGTCTTAAAATCAGGATACCAGGGAAGTCGTACAGTAAAAAAACGTCCGTTATCTGTCACTTTAATGGGAGTCAGCATATCCACTGTATCGAAATAAACTACCCGTCCTTCAGAATCAATGCGGAATCGGAACTCTTTGATTTCATTGACAGCACGCAACACGGCATAAAGGTAGTGCAGGAAGAAGGATTCTCCGGCGGCTTTGGCACGTGTTTTGGCACCCGAACATTCTACTTCTGAAGTAATGGAGATAGTGGGATTCTGGAAACCAAGGAAAAATTCATAATTTTCTTTTCTTTCCCAGGTTTTAATATCAATTATATGTTTCATTTTACACTCTTTTTCTTTCCGTAGAAAAACATAAAGTAAATGCCGATAATTACGAACGGGATGCTTAACCATTGACCCATGTTCAGTGCCATGCTATTTTCGAAGTCCACCTGATTTTCTTTCAGGAATTCTACAAAGAAGCGGAAAGTGAAGATAGCTGTCAGGCAAAGTCCGAAGAAGAACCCCCGATGTAGTTTTTTGCTATAGTTCTTATAGAGGAACATCATTACCAGGAAGAGGATAAAATAGGCGATTGCTTCATAAAGTTGTGCCGGATGCCGTGGTTGCATGTCTACCCGTTCGAAAACGAATGCCCAGGATACATCGGTTACCTTACCTATGATTTCGGAATTCATCAGATTGGCAAGGCGAATGAAACATGCCGTAATAGGAGTGGCTACGGCAATCATATCTACCACATCCATATAATTCATTTTCGTTTTGCGGCAATAGAGCCAGAGAGAAATGATCAGCCCGAGGGTACCTCCATGACTGGCCAGTCCTTCATAACCCGTGAACTTCCATCCACCTCCCGGAAGAAATTTAACCGGAAGTATCATTTCCCAAAAATGATTTAGGTAATATCCCGGATCATAGAACAGGCAATGTCCCAGTCGTGCCCCGATCAGGATGCCGAAAAAACAGTAAAAGAAAAGCGGTTCGAACTTCTTTTCGTCTATCTTCTTATCACGATATTGATAGTGCACCACTATGTAAGCAAAGAATATTCCGATAGCCCACAATAGTCCGTAATAACGGATTGAGATGCCGAAAAGATTAAATAATTCCGGATTTGGGTTCCAGTTGATAGATAAAAGAAGGTTGTTCATATTGATTTCTTTATTGTTTGATGAATTTTTTAGCAACTTCCCGATAAGTAGGCACATCGATACCTTGCTCTTCGGCTGCTGTTATCATGTCAAAGAGCAGACCTTGTACCTCTGATTCGTGTCCGCGTGCTATATCTTTTTGCATGGATGCTGTGCTTTCGGGAGCCAGTTTATCAATTACTTTCAGATTGTATGTGACTATGTCTTCTTTAAATTCAATTCCGAGTTTCTTTCCCAGAGCAGCGCTCTCGGTAGAGAGTCCGATAAAAGTATCGCGCACTTTGCCGGGTTTCTGAACTTCTCCCATCGGGACATCGAAATAAGCTCCGGTGACTGCCATGGCTGAAATAAACGACCATTTAATGAAGGTATCCCGATTGATGTCGGGAGAGATTTCTACTTTGATGCCGCTTTCCTGCAAGTCCCTCTGTACGGCCTCCATCAGCCCTGCCGGAACAAGGATTCCCCGGTGTGCACCATATACCAGACGAAAGATGGTTCCCATCTGAGTGATTTCGCCCGGTCCGGAAACAAAGCCTACAATGTAGATACATCCGTCCAGTACGGTGACTCCCGGTACGAGACGTTGGATGCGCGGTCCTGTGCCGTATACATTCAATATGGGAATTACAATCGTTCGGTCGTGGGCTGCCCGCTTGATAAGCTCTGTGATAGAGTCTACGGAATACCCTTTGACACATACAAATATCACATCAGCTTTTCCGTTATATTCTTCTGCCGTGCAGGCATTTATCCGTAGAGCATGTTCACCTTTCAAATCTGATTTCAATTTGAGCCCGTCTTGTTGTATTGCTTGCAGATGTGCTCCACGGGCAATGCAAGTGACGTCTTTTCCGGCAAGTGACAGAAAGCCGGCTATACTTCCGCCTACGCCTCCGGTTCCTGCGATAAGATAACGAAGTCTGTTGGTACTTTCCATATTTATTGATATTTTATGTGTTGCTTGTTAGGCATGATATCCGGTCGCAAAGATAATGATTTGCTTGAAGATAGTAGTAGAAAACCGGGAGTTTTCGTTGGAAGAGAGGAGGGATAACAACAGGAGGAGGTGTCGATACTCACCACAGAGGGCGCTGAGTAACACGGAGGAGATTTAAAGTTGTTGATTATTGGTTTTTAAAAAAACTCTGTGATACTCCGTGTTACTCAGTGGTGAAAAGGGTTATGACCCTTCCTCTTCGGTTTATGAATGAAAATAGATGATTCCGGATGAGTTATACATTGAAACGGAAATGCATGATATCTCCATCCTGTACTACGTATTCTTTTCCTTCAACACCCAATTTTCCGGCTTCTTTGACAGCAGCCTCCGAGCCATATTGAAGGAAGTCTTCGTATTTGATAACTTCGGCACGGATAAAACCTTTCTCAAAGTCGGTATGGATCACTCCGGCACATTGTGGAGCTTTCCATCCTTTTTCGTAGGTCCAGGCACGTACTTCCTGTACACCGGCAGTGAAATAAGTCTCCAGGTTCAACAGTTTGTAGGCCGATTTAATGAGACGTGCCACACCCGATTCTTCCAGGCCGATTTCGGCAAGAAACATCTGACGGTCTTCGTAGGTTTCCAGTTCGGCGATGTCAGCTTCTGTTTTTCCGGCTACTACCAGGATTTCGGCGTCTTCGTCCTTTACTGCCTCACGTACCATGTCTACGTATTTGTTTCCATTTACCGCACTTGCTTCGTCCACATTGCAAACATACATTACGGGTTTACTGGTGAGTAAGAACAATTCTTTCGCTATTTTCTGTTCGTCTTTTGTTTCGAACGTTACCGTACGCGCCGATTTGCCCTGTTCCAACGCATCCTTGAATTGAACAAGTACATCATAAGCTTGTTTGGCGGCTTTATCTCCTCCGGTCTGAGCTTGTTTTTGTACTTTCTGGATACGGCTCTCGATGGTTTCCAGGTCTTTTAACTGTAATTCGTAATCGATGATTTCCTTGTCGCGAACCGGATTTACACTTCCGTCCACATGGGTTACATTGTCATCGTCGAAGCAACGGAGTACGTGAATGATGGCATCGGTTTCCCGAATATTGGCCAGGAACTTGTTTCCCAGTCCTTCACCTTTGCTGGCACCTTTCACAAGTCCGGCGATATCTACGATTTCTACTGTTGTGGGGACGATGCGGTTGGGGTGTACCAGCTCAGCCAGTTTATTTAAACGTTCGTCGGGCACGGTAATTACGCCTACGTTCGGTTCGATTGTACAGAAAGGGAAGTTTGCCGCCTGTGCTTTCGCATTGGACAGACAATTAAAAAGTGTTGACTTACCTACATTTGGAAGTCCGACAATACCACATTGCAATGCCATAATATTATAGTCTTTTTTATATTATCAATCAGTTGTGTATTTCTATCAAATGGAAGAGTAATCCTGTAAAGTTGAAAAAGAGCAATTACTCTGATAATATTCCGTTTTGGGGTGCAAAGATAATCAATTTTAGGCTAATGCAGTCATCTGCTTTCTCTTTTTGTCCAAAACGGGGTTGCCTTTTACTACCTGGATCACAGACAATGAGAGAGAATTTGTGTCACTCTGCCGTCTTGAAAGAAATTTCGTAGGGTTTTATGGCATCTCCTTCCGGAGTGCGGAAAGAGAGTCCTAAAAGAGTGATTCCATACTCTTTCCCGGGTAACAATTCTACTCCGATAATCACGGTACGGTTGTCATTGGCGTAGTTGACATTTATAATTTTAGGCATTGCTTCCATTCCGAGGTGACCATAATTGAAAGAGTGTCCGCGGCCCACCAAAGGGCGGTCGAAGTGGACAGTAATAGTTTTGATGTCGCTCCGAACGGTTGTATCGCCGTTGGTAAATTCGTCGATCGAAACTACTTTGGGACGGATAGAATCATAGTTTGCGGTATATTGGGCAAAGCCTGTATAAGCTTCTGCCAGCCGCGGCATATAGCTGTTGAGGGTCGGGTATGTCGTGCGGTCAGAGGAATACTTCTCGAGTTCATCGACCAGCTTGCTTATCCAGACAAAGCCACGTGTTTTTTGTATGACGGTTTCTTTGGTGATTTCGACAGCCGGGAAGTTATGGTCTTTCATGTATTTTATGACTGCCGCACGTACCATTGCTTCGGTAAGGACAATAGACCATTGTCCATAGGCTTGGCGCGCCATCTGTTCGCCAACCGCAGCATAAATCTGTTCTCCGCTTGTGCGGAACATTTCCGGGTCGAAGTTTATGAATGAATGGTTGAATTCGTGGATTAAGATCGGCAAGATTAATTCAGGCGGATAAACAACCATTCCTACGGAATCGGTAACCCATGCTCCCATGACTGAAAAGACATTATGTATGTTTTCCTTGTCGGTGACACTCGGTCCGTAATTTCCCGGGCCATTGGACATTGAAAGTATAATGTGAAACCGGTCGTTGGACTTCTGCCCGTAGAAATCATTATACCATTGGGTATCTATGCTTTTGTAAATAGGCATAAAACGACTTACAGCCTCTTGATATAAGTTCTCGTTCGAGTGATAAAAGGCATCGAAACGACTGTCTTTGACAAACTTCTTTAGCAGTTTTATGAATGGGCCTACTTGATTCCGATTCCAGCGAGAGTCCAGTGAACCATAATCTGCGGGCAGATTGAACTGGTTATCGAGATTGATGGCCATACTCATCACTGCATCGTATGAAACACCGTCAGTCTTGACCAACGAGCGTGCGAATGATATAAGTTCGTGGTTTTTATAGGGAGAAAAATGCGATTCGATGCGGTCTGTGTAGAGTTTGAAATCGTTTCTGTTATACTCCGGGTTACCCGTTAAACGGAAAATAATGCTAAGTAGTTCGACTCTTTTATCTACTGTCGGCCGGATGAGCATACTGTCAGTTTGTGCCTTTACTTGTTGCGCTGCACAGATTAGCAGCGTAAACATGATGAGGGTGATCTTTCTCATATTAAAATAAGTGTTTGGAGGTTATGATATTGACAAAGGTAATTAAATTGGGATTAATGCAGTTATTTCTCTATACTTTTTTGATATTGAGTATATAAAGGAACGCATTATTTTTCAAACAGTGTCGTTATTGTAGTATATTTGCCCAAGTAATTCACAAACACTTAATAGCATGAGAAAGTATTTATCATTCATTCTCCTGTTGATTGGCTTGACCTTACAGGCACAGGAGACGTACAAAACAGTAAAAGACATTTCGTATATTCCTGCGGGGGAAACGGACGGTTACCGTAAAGAGCGTTGCAAACTCGATGTTTACTATCCGGTCGGGAAGAAAGGCTTTCCGACGATCGTCTGGTTTCATGGCGGTGGATTGGAGGGAGGAGGAAAGCATGTTCCCGAGATGTTTATGAATCAGGGATTTGCAGTCGTCGCTGTCAATTACCGCCTGAGTCCTAAAGCTCAGAATCCGGCTTATACAGAGGATGCTGCCGCTGCCGTGGCCTGGGCTTATAAACATATAGAAGAGTATGGAGGCTCACCGAGACGTGTTTTCGTTACCGGTCATTCGGCAGGAGGCTATTTGACTTTAATGGTGGGACTGGATAAGTCTTATCTTCAGGAATACGGGGTAGATGCCGATAGCATAGCTGCTTATCTTCCTATCAGCGGACAGACTGTGACACACTTCACGATACGTAAGGAACGCTCGTTGCCCGAGGGTATTCCGGTGATCGACCAATATGCTCCTTGCAACAAGGCCCGTAAAGATACACCGCCTTTTGTACTGATTACCGGCGACCGGAATCTTGAGATGGCCGACCGCTATGAAGAGAATGCCTTATTGGCTTCGGTACTAAAGAATATCGGTAATAAGAAGGTATCGCTATACGAATTGCAGGGGTTCGATCATGGGCAGGTATACGTCCCCGGCTGTTGCCTGGTAGCGAATTATATTCGTAATTTTATTGCGGACGGAAGGTAACCTGACGGTCCGGTTGATGTTTTTAAGGGGGAGGCTTCTCCCTCATTCGTAGTATGAATTTACCATACTTATGGTATTGAGAATGAACTAAATCTGCACTACCTTTGTCATATTATTAATAAACAGATATATACTAAATAGACAGATATGGGAAAGATAGCAAAGAAACTGACAGATTTAGTGGGTAACACCCCGTTACTGGAACTGAGTAATTACAATGCAAGTAATGGGCTGAAGGCTCGTGTAGTGGCAAAACTGGAATATTTCAACCCGGCGGGGAGCGTGAAAGACCGTATCTCTCTGGCTATGGTTGAAGATGCCGAAGCGAAAGGGACGTTGAAGTCCGGCGCTACTATTATTGAGCCGACCAGTGGAAATACAGGTGTCGGCCTGGCATTTGTGGCAGCTGCCAAAGGTTACAAACTGATATTGACCATGCCCGATACGATGAGCATGGAACGCAGGAATCTGCTGAAAGCACTGGGAGCGGAGCTTGTGCTTACTCCGGGAGCGAACGGAATGAAAGGAGCCATCGCCAAGGCCGAGGAACTGAGGGCTGCCACTCCCGGATCTGTTATCCTGCAACAGTTCGAAAATCCGGCTAACCCTGCAGTCCATGTCCGTACTACGGGTCAGGAGATCTGGAGAGATACCGATGGAAAGGTGGATATCTTTGTAGCCGGAGTGGGAACGGGAGGTACTGTAAGTGGGGTAGGAGCTGCTTTAAAGGAGCATAATCCTGCCGTACGAATCGTTGCCGTAGAGCCTGTCGATTCGCCGGTGCTGTCCGGTGGAGCTCCCGGTCCGCATAAGATACAGGGGATTGGTGCCGGGTTTATTCCTAAAACTTATCATGCAGCCGTAGTAGACGAGATCAGGCAGGTGGGAAATGACGATGCCATCCGCACCAGTCGTGAGTTGGCTGCTAAAGAAGGACTTTTGGTCGGCATTTCTTCGGGAGCGGCAGTATATGCGGCTACAGAGCTGGCAAAACTGCCGGAAAATGAAGGAAAGCTGATCGTTGTATTGCTGCCGGATACGGGAGAACGCTATCTGTCGACTATCTTGTATGCGTTTGAAGAGTATCCGCTTTGATTATTCTCATTACAGATTACGCTGATTGACACAGACTGACCGACTGCTTATCTGTCGGCTGAAAATTCTGTGTAAATCGGTGTAATCTGTGGTGAATTCATTTTGTATGCGGCACTGCGTACTCCTTTGCCGTAACGCTGTCAATCGGAATCTCCCAGATTTTTACGTTCTTGACTGCCGGATCGGAATACACAAATTCCCGGCTACTGTAATGGCGCATCAGTATATTGAGTGCCTCGCGCTTCTCTTCCGGATCTTCAATGAAGTTCACACGTCCTCTGCAAATCACACTCTTGGCCCGCATCCGGTAACTGCATGCCACTTTGGGATGCTGAAATACCAATTCGTGGTCTACACTGAAGGTAATGCAAACACGGTTGTTTCTTGCCAGCATATCGATGCTGCTGCCCGTGGGACCGGAATGCAGATAGATCACCCCGTCCTGATAACCGAAGTTCATGGGAATTACGTACGGATTTCCTTCCAGGTCAGTGATACCTACAAAGCAAATGTCACAGCGGGAGATAATTTCTTCTACTTGCTCTTTGTTTTCAATGATTACTGTCTTCATAACTATATTCTCTTGATAGAACTACAAAGATGGAAATTTATTTTAGATATCCGTGCAGCAACAGGGCATTTACAGGTATTGTTTTTTTGTTTGTTCTGATTTTCGGGATGAATGCGAATCTCCCGGTGCCTGTTGTGATTGGTGACGACAGAATGGTAACCCCCCGTTTCATCTCCCTTCCTGATCTTCAATCTCAAATTGTCTGTACAGTTCTTTCAGCTCTTGCAGGGTTCTCCGGTAATTCCGTTTCAGAGAGCGTTTGATGATCAGAAGGTAAATGCACATGCCGAGCGGAATAACAATGACGTTCAGTATGCCGGGGACGACGTTCGTTGCCATCAGGTAAAACACGTAGAAGCCGATTGCCGAAAGGAAGGAACATGTGTATACAATCCAGTCATATTTGGTATTGAACCTGATGCTTTTCTCAATCTCTTTGATACGGTATTCCAACCATTCCTTTACGGGCATTCCATGGGTATACTTCCGCATCTTGTATGCGGAGCGTTCCCAGAGGAAATAAGAGACGGACAACACGGCCAAAGCGCCCATATCCAAATACATTCTTGTTGCGTTTTGCTCTTTTACGAACTGTGATACGATGAGGAAAACGGCCACGGCAATGATAACGAGCCGGAAAACAGTTCCGGGATACACTGTCTTGATTGATTTTCTGGCAGAGTTGACAACCATTTCATTCAGTCTCTCTTCCGGATACGGTTTGATGGTTCTTTCTATTCCCGCTTTCCAGGTTTCTTTAATGTCATTTGTTTCCATTACGTTTACTTTTTAAATTGTTTTTGTAGCTGACCTTTCAGTCTGTGAATCTTTACGCCGACGGCGGAGCTGCTTATCCCCACTATTCCGGCTATCTCTTCGTAACTATAGTCTTCCATATAAAGCAGCATGATGGATTTGTCTATTTCATTCAGTTTTTGCAGGGCATTGACAAGTCTTTGCCAGTTTTCGTCCTGTTCCTGTTGTTCCCAGGGGTCAACAGGCTCTCCATCCGGCGGCGAGTCACGAAATTCGATGCGGCTGTCCTTTCTTACTTTCGAGATGGAGGTGTTGATTGCCACCGTATAAATCCACGAAGCGGGTTTCTCTTTATTCTGCAACGCCGGAAAAGACCGCCAGAGCTGGTAGACTGTTTCCTGAAAATTGTCCTCCCTGTCGGCTTCCGACCTGAAATATATCCGGTTTACTTTGTGGATAATTCCCTGGTAGGCCGTCAGTAGTTTTAGAAATTCATTCTTGTTCGACTTCATTTGGTTTAATCTTTACTTTATAGTCGGCTGAAAGATGCTTTTATTACAAGGACTATGAAAAAAGGAAGTGTTCTACAGAATTAAGGTATGTATCGGTAAAAGGTGTTTGACCGGGCAGAGCTGTTGCGTCAGACTAATTGATGTGTTTTGTCTTCGTTTCATTTCAAAAAGGTGCTGAATGGCTGTTTCTGCTTACATGTACTTTCTTTTTTAGGGAGCAGATAGGAAGCCAAAGAGCCCGGAGGCGGACTTTTGGGGTTCGATAAACGCTCTTTTCGGATCGGAAAGCCGGGCTTTTCGGGTCGGAGCCCCTTGTTTCCGGCAAAAAGAAGCAGGTGTTTTCCGGAAACGCTTACTTCTTTCGGGTGAAATGCTTACTTCTTTTTCGAAAAGACAAGGAGCTTTGGTTTCATGTTCTTTCTTTATCCCGGTTCTGAAGTAGGATAAGGCTATATGCTCCTCCCGTTGCTCTCGAATGAAGAAGGCTTCCGGAAAGATAAAATACTTTCATATACTCTTTCTTCCTTCCATTTTGTTCTTGTTTTTCCTGTTTCTGCTTTCGGTTAGGTTGCTTCTTTTTCGATTGGGATAATAAAAAGAAAATCGCTAACCCGTAGGGAAAGCGATTTTTCTTTGTGCCCATACTCTTGGCCGTAAATAAGCCGATCTGAGCAAATACGATTATCATTTTGACAGAATGTTACTCTACCAGTGCGAAGTCCAGTTGTTTCTTTTCCAGGTTGGCGCGTGCCACTTTGACGGTGATTGCGTCTCCCAGGCTGTAGATACGGTTTTTACGACGACCGCGCAGGCAGTAGTTCTTTTCGTCGAATTCGTAGTAATCATCGTCCAGGTCACGGATAGGTATCATTCCCTCACACTTGTTTTCGTTCAGTTCCACGTACAGTCCCCATTCTGTTACGCCGGAGATTACTCCGTCGTAGGTCTGTCCCAGCCGTTCGCTCATGAACTCCACCTGTTTGTATTTGATGGAAGCGCGTTCGGCATTGGCTGCAATCTGCTCCATGTTCGAGCTGTGGTCGCACAGGTCTTCGTATTTGGTTTCCGACACGCTGCGTCCGCCATCCATATATCTGGTCACCAACCGGTGCACCATCATGTCCGGAAAACGCCGGATAGGAGAGGTGAAGTGGGTATAATAGTCGAAAGCCAGTCCGTAGTGTCCGATGTTGTGTGTAGAGTAGCGCGCTTTCTGCATGGCCCGGATAGATACGGTTTCAATCAGGTTCTCTTCCTTCTTTCCTTGTATGTCGTCCAGCAGATGATTGATCGATTTAGATACATCCGTCTTGGTTCCGCTTGTGCGGAGTCTGTAACCAAAGCGTGCGATGAACTGAGCCAGATTGTCCAGTTTCTCCGGATCCGGAAGATCGTGGATACGGTAAGGCAGCACTTTGGGCTTTTTACCTTTGGGAGCTTTTCCTATCTTTTCCGCTACGGTACGGTTGGCAAGCAACATAAACTCTTCTACCAGCTTATTGGCGTCTTTGGATTCCTTAAAGTAGACGCTGATGGGTTTCCCTTTTTCGTCGATCTCGAATTTCACTTCGTAGCGGTCGAAGTTGATGGCTCCTGCCGTAAAGCGCTTTTCACGCAGAGCCTTGGCTATGGTGTCGAGCATCAGTATTTCGTCTTTGAAGTCGCCTTCTTTGGTTTCGATGATTTGTTGCGCCTCTTCGTAAGTGAAGCGGCGGTCCGATTCGATGACCGTGTGTACAATACGTGAGTCTCTCACTTCCCCTTTTTCCGTAATATCGAATATGGCAGAGAAAGCAAGTTTCTCTTCATTGGGGCGGAGCGAACAGATGAAGTTGCACAGGCGTTCGGGCAACATCGGTATGGTGCGGTCTACCAGGTAGACGGAAGTTGCACGCTTTTCGGCTTCCTTATCGATGATGCTTCCCTCTTTCACATAGTGGGTCACATCGGCAATGTGTACGCCGACTTCCCAAAGCCCATCTTTCAGCGGGCGGATGGAAAGGGCATCGTCAAAGTCTTTGGCATCTTTCGGGTCGATGGTGAAAGTGGTTACTTTCCGGAAATCTTCGCGGCGGGCTATTTCTTCGGCGGAAATTTCCGCCGGAATCTTATCCGCGGCTTTCTCTACCGATTGCGGATAGACGTATGGCAATCCGAATTCGGCCAGGATGGCGTGCATCTCGGTAGTGTTATCTCCGGCTTTGCCGAGAATATCGAGCACCTGCCCGATCGGGTTTTTGGCTTTATCCGGCCATTCTGTTACTTTTACCACTGCTTTGTCACCGGTCTTTCCGCCCTTCAGCTTATCTTTGGGGATGAAGATGTCGTTGGCAAGCGTGCGGTTCTCCGTTACGAGGAAGGCATACGATTTCTCTACTTCCAGTGTGCCGACAAAGGTATCGTTGGCACGCTGCAATATTTCAATCACTTCCCCTTCGGCTTCGCACCCGCGGCGTTTGGCATAGAAGGCGATGCGCACTTTATCATTATTCATCGCATGGGCGGAGTTACGCTCTGCGACGAATATCGGATCTCCGCCTCCTTCGGGGATGAAGGAGTTCTTTCCATTGCTTTTGCGCTGGAAGGTTCCGGTCATCTCTATGCCGTGATTGTTAAGCTTATATTTGTTTTTATCTACTTCGGTTATGTAGTCATCAGCCAGGAGATCGGACAGGATATCCATGCAAAGCATTTTTAGCGGATGAGTGGTTAACTTCAGTTCCGAGAAAATATATTTCAGGCTGATCACCTCATCTTGTTTGGCATGGAAGAAATCGAGAACCGCCTTCGACAGCTCTTTCTTTTTCATTCTTTTGCCGGCTTTTTTTTCTTTCTTTTTAGCCATAATTGGTTCGTTTTATATCAATCAGTACAAAGTAAGCGATTAAATATTAATAATTCAAGATTTTCATGTACATTTGCCCCTCACATTATGAATAATCTAACAAATGGAAAGTGAAAAGTCTTCCAGGGAGAAGGGAATTTATAAAGTAACGATCGTGGGAAGTATCGTGAACTTCCTTTTGCTCGTTTTTAAATTCTTTGCCGGAATTGCCGGGCATAGTGCGGCTATGCTGGCCGATGCTGTCCACTCACTATCCGATTTCATCACCGATATTGTTGTCATTGTCTTTGTCCGCATTGCCGGGAAACCGGAGGATAAGGGTCACGATTACGGCCATGGCAAATACGAAACCTTGGCTACGGCCATCATCGGGTTGTTACTTCTGTGTGTCGGTTTCGGTATCTTTTGGAATGGGGCTTCGTCCATTTATACTTTTTTGCGGGGCGGACAGTTGGAGTCTCCCGGTGTAGTGGCATTGGTGGCGGCACTGGTGTCGATCGTTTCAAAGGAGATACTTTATCAGTATACAGTGATTCAGGGCAAGAAGTTGAACTCCCAGGCTGTGATAGCCAATGCCTGGCATCACCGGAGTGATGCATTGTCGTCTATCGGGACGGCCATCGGTATCGGCGGTGCCATCCTGTTGGGAGATCATTGGCGGGTGCTCGATCCGGTTGCTGCGGTGGTAGTCAGTTTCTTTATCATGAAGGTGTCTGTACGGTTGCTGATTCCGTGTGTGGACGAACTGCTTGAAAAGTCGTTGCCGGAAGATGTGGAGAAAGAGATTGAGCAGACTGTACTCTCTTTCCCGGGAGTGAGCCAGCCCCACCATTTGCGTACCCGCAGAATCGGCAATTATTATGCCATCGAATTGCATGTCCGTATGGATGGGAAGATAACTCTGGAAGAGGCACATAGTACGGCAACTGCCATTGAAAACAAGCTGAAAGAGATGTTTGGGAAAGGAACCCATGTAGGCATTCATGTGGAACCGACGAAATAATTATCATTTGACCAGAATTTTATGGAGAGTATTCTAATTACCGGAGCGAGCGGATTTATCGGCAGTTTCATTGTTCAGGAAGCATTGAAGCGCAGATTCGGCGTCTGGGCGGGGATTCGTGCATCCAGCAGTAAGAAATACCTGAAAGAACGTAAGATCCACTTTCTTGAATTGGACTTTGCACATCCCAATGAACTGCGGGCACAACTGTCCGGGCATAAGGGGACATATAATAAGTTCGATTATATCGTCCATTGTGCCGGCGTGACCAAATGTGCGGACAAAAGCGACTTTGACCGTGTCAACTATTTGCAGACCAAATACTTTGTCGACACGTTGCGTGAGCTCAATATGATTCCCAAGCAGTTCATCTACATCAGTACCCTGAGCGTATTCGGTCCGATACGCGAAAAGGACTATTCACCCATTAGTGAAGAAGATACTCCGGCTCCGAATACGGCTTACGGATTAAGCAAGCTGAAAGCAGAGCTCTACATTCAGAGCATACCCGGTTTTCCGTATGTCATCTATCGTCCGACGGGGGTATACGGTCCCCGGGAAGCAGACTATTTCCTGATGGCAAAATCCATCCGGCAGCATACGGACTTCTCCGTAGGGTATAAGCGGCAAGATCTGACATTTGTATATGTGAAAGATATTGTACAGGCCATTTTCCTGGGAATCGAGAAGGAGGTTTCCCGCCGTGCTTACTTTCTGTCTGACGGGAAGGTATATAAAAGCCGGGCTTTCTCCGACCTGATTCAAAAAGAATTGGGTGATCCGTTTGTTATTCACATCAAATGTCCGTTAATTGTGCTAAAAGTCGTATCTTTGCTCGCCGAATTTATAGCGACCCGTTCGGGAAAGAGCAGCACGCTGAATTCGGACAAATATAAAATAATGAAACAAAGGAATTGGCAATGCGACATAACTCCGGCTGTGAAAGAACTGGGATATGCTCCTGAGTACGACTTGGAAAAAGGAGTGAAAGAAACAATTGCCTGGTATAAGAATGAAGGATGGCTTTAGATTTATTTAAACGTGTAGAAAGCCGTAAGGGCTTGTTTGCTGTTGAGAAGATAACATTGATATACAATCTGTTAACTTCTATCTTGATTTTATTCATGTTTCAACGAATGGATCATCCGCTCCACATGTTGTGGGACAGGGCGGTGATTGCGGCAATGACTTTTTTGCTGATGTATCTCTATCGGCTGGCTCCGTGTAAGTTTTCTGCTTTTGTACGTATCGCCATCCAGATGAGCCTTTTATCATACTGGTATCCGGATACTTTCGAGTTCAACCGCGTCTTCCCCAATCTGGATCATTTGTTTGCTACGGCCGAGCAGTGGATGTTCGGCGGACAGCCTGCCGTATGGTTCTGTCATGCGTTTCCGCAGATGTGGGTGAGCGAGCCGTTCAACATGGGCTATTTCGCTTATTATCCTATGATTCTGGTTGTGACGTTGTTCTATTTCATCTATCGGTTCGACCTGTTTGAGAAGATGTCTTTTGTACTGGTCACCTGCTTTTTCATCTACTACCTTATTTATATATTCGTTCCGGTTGCCGGCCCTCAGTTCTATTTCCCTGCCATCGGTATGGATTCGGTTTCGCAGGGCGTCTTTCCTTCCATTGGCGATTATTTCAATCACAATCAGGAGTTGCTTCCCGGACCCGGTTATCAGCATGGATTCTTTTACAGCCTGGTGGAGGGCTCACAGCAAGTAGGAGAACGTCCGACTGCCGCTTTTCCCAGTTCGCATGTGGGCGTGTCGACCATTCTGATGATTATGGCATGGCGTGCCAGCAAGAAACTGTTTGCCTGCCTGATGCCGTTCTATCTGTTGCTTTGTGGAGCTACTGTTTACATTCAGGCACACTATCTGATTGATGCGATCGCAGGATTTGTTTCTGCTTTCGTGTTGTATGTATTGGTGACGAAGATGTTCAAGAAGTGGTTCGCAGTGCCGATGTTCAAGTGATGGGGTGGACTTACCACAGAGTAACACAGAGTCTCACAGAGAATAAATAAACTTTATTAAAATAAAGTTCGTACACATATACTAAAATAAATCTACATTAACTCTCATATTAACTATCGATTTGTCCACTCTACTCTGTGGAACTCTGTGCTACTCTGTGGTGAGTCCGTCGAATATCCGGAAGAGTTCTTCTACCGATTCGGTGCGTAGCATGGCAATGCGTGTCTCACGGAAATTGGGGATTCCTTTAAATAGGGGAGTTGCTGCCAGATGACGGCGGATATGGATGATCCCCCTGCGTTCGTCCAGTCGGGCTACACTGTTCAGCACCTCTTCGCGCAACACATCGAGGTACCACTCGAATGATTCCCGCGGAAGTTCTTCTCCGGTTTCCAGATAATGCTTCACTTCGCGGAATATCCAGGGACGGCCGATACTGCCGCGTCCTATCATAATCGCATCTACACCATATCGCTCAAAGCACTCTTTGGCACCAGTGGCCGTAGTCACATCACCGTTTCCTATAATAGGTATGTGCATACGTGGGTTATTCTTGACTTCTCCTATCAGGGTCCAGTCTGCCTCGCCTGTATACATCTGCGCACGGGTACGTCCGTGAATGGCCAGTGCCGCAATGCCGCAATCTTGCAGTTGCTCTGCCAGGTCCACTATTATTTTATGATCGGCATCCCATCCCAGTCGGGTTTTCACGGTGACAGGTATTTTGACTGCATCTACCACGGCACGGGTTATTTCCAGCATCTTGGGGATATTCTGCAACATGCCGGCTCCGGCCCCTTTCCCTGCTACTTTCTTTACCGGGCAACCAAAGTTGATATCCAATATATCCGGTTGTGCTTCTTCTACAATCCGGGCGGCACCCACCATGGCTTCCGTGTCTTTACCGTATATTTGAATGGCGACGGGGCGTTCTTCATCGCAGATGGTCAGTTTTTGAGTGGTTTTATTGACGGAACGTATCAAAGCATCACTCGAGACGAACTCGGTGTATACCATATCGGCTCCAAACTTTTTGCACATCAGGCGAAAAGCGGGGTCAGTGACATCCTCCATCGGAGCCAGAAATACAGGGCGTTCGCCCAGGTCTATGTGGCCTATTTTCATCTTTTTACGATTTTCTATTCATTATTTGGCTGCAAAAGTACGGAAAAAACCCCTACCTTTGCACCTCATTCATTTATTTAACTGGATAGAAATTATGAAAAAAAGACTATTTTCCATTGCTCTGTGCCTGACTTTTATCTTGTCTGCCACTTCCGTCTCGGCCCAGGATGCTGCCTACAGAGAGGCATTAAGCAAGATGCTTGAGGCTTCGGGTGCCATGACTACAGTGAAGTCGATGGTTCCGCAAATGATCGGGATGATGAAACATACTTATTCGAATGTTCCGGATGAATTCTGGAAGAACTTCGAGGAGCAATTATCGGAGAAAGCAAACACCCAGTTTCTGGATATATACGTGTCTATCTATCACAGATACCTGACGATAAGCGACCTGAAGAAGATCACTGCATTTTATGAATCGCCGGTAGGCAAGAAGCTGGCCGAGTCCACTCCTGTGATGACTGCGGAAGCCATGGAAGCGGGCCAACAGATTGGTATGGGAATTGCCAAGGAGATAATGGCAAACCTCAAAGAAAAAGGATATGTTCAGTAAGTAGTTACGACTCCGTAACTTATAATTTGTGACTATGTATAAGATAAACGATTTTGAAATAATGGCTCCGGTTGGCTCACGCGAATCGCTCGCGGCAGCTATTCAGGCAGGAGCCGATTCTATTTATTTTGGTATTGAGAACCTGAACATGCGTGCACGTTCGGCCAATACATTTACCATCGAAGATTTACGCGAGATAGCCCGGACCTGTGATAAACATGGAATGAAGAGTTATCTGACAGTGAATACCATCATTTACGATAAGGATATCGAATTGATGCGTACCATTGTCGATGCGGCCAAGGAAGCGGGCATTTCGGCCGTAATTGCGGCTGACGTGGCAGTGATGAGCTATGCCAACAAGATTGGGCAGGAAGTACATCTGTCTACTCAATTGAATATTTCGAATGCGGAAGCCCTGAAGTTCTATGCGCAATTTGCCGATGTAGTGGTGTTGGCTCGTGAACTGAATCTGGAGCAGGTGGCGGAGATCTACCGGCAGATTCAGGAAGAGCATATCTGCGGTCCGAGTGGTGAGCTCATTCGTATCGAGATGTTCTGCCACGGTGCGCTTTGCATGGCTGTTTCGGGTAAATGCTATCTGTCATTGCACGAGATGAATCATTCGGCCAACCGGGGAGCTTGCATGCAAATCTGTCGCCGTGCTTACACCGTCCGTGACAAAGATACCGATGTAGAGCTTGAGGTTGACAATCAGTATATCATGTCGCCGAAAGACTTGAAGACCATTCACTTCATGAACAAAATGATAGATGCCGGGGTACGTGTGTTCAAGATTGAGGGCCGAGCCCGCGGTCCCGAATACGTACGTACTGTCGTCGAATGTTATAAGCAGGCCATCCGGGCATATCTGGATGATTCGTTTACCGACGAGAAGATTGCGGCATGGGATGAACGTCTGAAGACTGTATTCAACCGGGGATTCTGGGATGGCTATTATTTGGGACAGCGTTTGGGCGAATGGACCAAGAACTACGGGTCGGCAGCCACTGAGCGTAAGATATATGTGGGTAAAGGCATCAAATACTTCTCTAACATTGGTGTGGCCGAATTCTTGGTTGAAGCGGCAGAGGTAAGTGTGGGTGATAAACTGTTGATTACCGGACCTACTACCGGAGCTGTGTTTGCTACGCTTGACGAAGCTCGTGTAGATCTGAAACCGGTGGAGACTGTGAAAAAGGGAGAACACTTCTCAATGAAACTGGATAAGATACGTCCGAGTGATAAGTTATATAAATTGGTTTCGACCGAAGAACTGAAAAAATTTAAAGGGCTTGAATAAAATGGAAAAGTATATCTATGAACTTACTTTAAAGGTACGCGACTATGAGTGCGACCTGCAAGGCATTGTGAATAATGCGAATTACCAACATTATCTGGAGCATACCCGTCACGAGTTTCTTTCATCGGTAGGCGTAAGCTTTGCAAAACTGCATGAAGAGGGAGTCGATCCGGTGGTAGCCCGCATCAATATGGCTTTCAAAACCCCGTTGAAGAGTGGCGATGAATTCGTTTCCAAATTGTATATGAAGAAAGAAGGCATCAAATATGTATTCTATCAGGATATCTTTCGGAAAAGCGATGATAAAGTAGTCGTTAAGTCGACCGTAGAGACCGTATGTGTCGTTAATGGACGCTTGAGCGACAGTGAGTTATTCGATCAGATCTTCGCACCCTATCTGCAATGAGTACGGACGAAGAGCGGATATACAGCATTGCTCTGACACAAATACCGGGTGTGGGGCATATAGGTGCCAAGCGCCTGGTAGACGGTATGGGAAGTGCTACCGATGTATTTCGCTACCGTACCGAGCTGCCCGACCGTTTGCCCGGAGTGAACCGGGCGGTAGTCGCGGCATTAGACTCCCCGCAGGCCTTGAAGCGTGCCGAGCAAGAATATGAGTTTGCCCGGAATAACCGCATCTCTTGTTTTACACTGGCAGATGAAGATTATCCTTCCCGCTTACGGGAGTGTGACGATGCTCCTGTCGTGCTGTTCTTTAAAGGGAAGGCCAATCTCAATGCCTTACACATTATTAATATGGTGGGGACCCGTAATGCGACAGACTACGGGAAGCACATTTGTGTCAGCTTCCTGCAAGAGTTGCAGATGCTGTGTCCGGATGTGCTTGTAGTCAGTGGATTGGCTTATGGAATCGATATCAATGCCCACCGCTCAGCACTGTCTGTCGAACTTCCTACTGTGGGGGTATTGGCTCACGGGCTGGATCGCATCTATCCGTCCCTTCACCGTAAGACAGCTATCGACATGCTTCGGCAAGGCGGATTGCTGACAGAATTTCTTTCCGGAACGAATCCGGATAAACACAACTTCATAAGTCGGAATCGCATTGTTGCCGGTATAAGTGATGCTACTATTGTGGTGGAGTCTGCCGCTAAAGGCGGTTCGCTGATTACAGCGGATATTGCCGGAAGCTATCATCGAGATTGTTTTGCTTTTCCCGGGCGGGTCACGGACGAATATTCAAAGGGATGCAACCAGTTGATACAAGATAACAAAGCTGTTTTGCTGGAGTCTGCATCGGACTTTGTGAAAGCAATGGGCTGGGACAGCGATTTGAAAAGTGTCAAGCCGGAAACCGTACAGCGAAACCTCTTTCCGGATCTGTCTGCCGAGGAACTGAGAATTGTCGATATTCTCGGAAAGCTGGGCGATCTGCAAATAAACGCATTGATGGTTCAGGCCGATATTCCCATTAATAAGATCAGTGCTATTCTGTTTGAACTTGAAATGAAAGGCGTTATTCGGGTTCTGGCAGGAGGAGTTTACCAGTTACTCAGATAAAAAAGGCAAAAAAAAAGGAGTCACGCCTGACTCCAACCTTTTGTTAACCTTAAATCTAATACTATGAAAAAAATCACTGTACAAATGTAGGTTTCTCTTATCTATTATCCAAATATTCTTCTTAATATTGGCTCTCTTTGAGTTTCTTTTACTGTTTTTTACTGTTCTCTTTTACAAGTGGGCTAAACATCGGCAATAACTCTTTTGCTTTTAACCTCCCTTCACTTTCCTCGAAAAGCTTTCTTCATTAGGTTCCCACTCTTCATAGTCTGACATGGGGATGTCGGGAGGTTTAACATGGGGGTGTCGGACGGTCTGACACCCCCATGTCGGACAACGTATGTCGTAGAGACAGATCTATTTTCTTGCCGGGATAAGTAAGTCAGGTGGTAAGTAAGAAGATTTAAGCAACGGCAGTACCCACTTTTAGAGGCCGGCATTGGCCGGAAAGCTACCCAAGTGCGGGGGTGCTTCACCGCCAAACTTGCAAATTCCTTTCAATCGTTTCACAGAAGCATTCAGAGCTTGTATTTAGCTTTGATTAAATTATTATGTATCGATTTGAACTTCTATATTTGTATTGCACAAACAGACAAATTATGGAAAACCGTATCTGCATACTGACCCTTTTTGTTTTTCTCTTTCTGCTTTCGGGAGAAAGCCGGGCCATGGTAGCAATGCCGGATGCCTGGACCAGAATGATGATTGGTGTAAACCAGAAGGATTGGTCGCTGTTACGTGAAAGAGTGCAGGCTGACCTCCACGTTCCGGATCGTGAGGATGTGCTGATGTTGATCGATTATCACCGCGATGACCGGATGAAATGTGAGAATTTATTACGCAGGTTGAACGGTGGAGAAGCATACCGCTATATTATGAATAAAATCTTACCGCTTTTATATGTATACAGAGAACATTCACCTGTACCCATACCGGATGATAAAGCTGCCGGTGTGTTTTTGAGTACGGTGAATGTATTGCCCCGAGTGAAATTCGTACATCCTCAGCCGGTGGTCCCGGAAGAGGGAAAAATAGAAACACCAGTAATAATAGAACAGAGAACAGTGCTTGCACTGAAAAACAACCTGCTATACGACCTGGCATTGGCACCGAATATAGAGGTGGAAATACCATTGAACAGACGCTGGTCGGTCAATGCCGAGTATAAATGTCCGTGGTGGCTCAATAGTAGCCGGGAGTTTTGCTATCAATTGCTTTCGGGAGGCGTTGAAGGTCGTTGCTGGTTGGGCAACCGGAAGCGGAGGAATCGCTTGGCAGGACATTTCATTGGAGCTTATGCCGAAGGGGGAATTTATGATTTCCAGTTTAAAGGAGACGGCTATCAAGGAAGATATTATGCAGCTTCAGGGCTGACTTATGGATATGCAAAGCAGATTGCACGGCATCTCTCGTTTGAATTCAGCCTGGGCATAGGTTATCTGACTACGGAGTACAAGAAGTACACTCCTTATGAGGGAGACTTGGTTTGGAAAAGTAGTGCACGCTATAACTTCATAGGCCCCACCAAGGCAAAAGTATCTTTGGTGTGGCTTATAACAGCAAGGAGATGATAATGAATGAAAGATATAACAAGGTTGCTTTGCATGGTTCTCCTCTCGTTTCTGGTGGTGACGGGATGCAGCCGGCGGGATATTCTGGACGATTATCCGGTGAGTGGTGTGGAAGTGCGGCTGGATTGGAGCGGAGTGACGGAGAAGTTGCCGGAAGGAGTTCGGATTATTTTCTATCCGAAAGGGGACAACGGACGTAAAGTAGACACCTATCTGCCTGTGAAAGGAGGGCATGTAGGAGTTCCCCCTGGTATCTATTCCGTGGTAGTCTACAATTATGATACGGAAACCGTATTGGTCCGGGGTGATGAGTCATACGAGACGATTGAAACTTATACCGGTCTTTGTAATTTTGGAATTGCCGGTACAGAGAAGATGGTTTGGGGGCCTGAGGACTTTTATACGACTTGTGTGGACGAGTTGATGGTGGAAAAAAGCGATGAATCTTTGATACTGAAACTATCTCCGAAGCTGGTAGTGAAAACTTACCACTTCAGCATTAAAGTAACCGGGATTAAAAATATATCCCAAGTCTTTGGCAGTGTAGTGGGGATGGCCGATCATTATTTGTTAGGCAAAAGTTTTAGTTTGTGTGACGGCTGTCCGATCTATTTTGATGTAGTTAGGGGAAAAGATACAATCGAGGGAAGTTTTACGACTTTTGGAATCTCTCAGATCGTACGTACTCGTGCCGAGAATACGGAAGTATCTTTGAATTTGCTACTGCTGAGGGTGGATGATACAGTGCAGGAAGTGAAGGTTGATGTAACCGAAGTGATACACAAATCGGAGGCTGGTGGAGAAACTGATAAACCGGAAATTGATGTTCCTATCGAAGATGAAATAAAAGTAGATGATGTGGAAACTCCTCCGGATGGTAACGGTGGTATGAATGGGGATGTGGATGATTGGGAGGATGAAACTGATATAGTGATACCGGTGGAATGACACCGGTAGGCAGATAAAAGAGATAATTATTAATTTATAAAACATACTATTATGAAAAAGATTTTATTTGCGGCAGTTGCTGCATTGGCAATCACAGGTTGCTCACAGAATGAGGAGATTGAGAAGGCGGCGAAAACTGCGGAGATTGGGTTCAATAGCGTAGTCAGTAAAACGACAAGAGCTACATCAGTAAATTTAGATGTATTGAAAACCAATGGATTTACGGTATATGCATATAATACTGGTAATGATGCAATGGGTACTGGTACATTGGCGAAAAACATTATAGATAAAGAGCCTATTACATGGAATGGTACAGACAGCTGGCTTGGGAGTAAAGCCTATTATTGGCCTAACAGTGGTAAAATACAATTTTTTGCATATTCTTCAAAGAATGTTACAGGGTTAACTGCTCAATCTAGTGATGTTTATCCTACAATAGTCGATTATGAAGTGCCTGCTGATGCTACAAAGCAAGAAGATCTGTTGGTTGCAAAAGCTAATGATTTAACTAAAACTGATGCCAAAGTAAACTTTATATTCTCACATGCTCTTACTCAGGTTAACTTTTCAATAAAGTCTAAGGTTAATGATGGGTTGACTTATGAGGTAACAGATATTTCTATTAGCGAGGTCGGTAATAAAGCAACTTATAATTATGGTACTGGCTGGAGTGAGCCAACTGCTACTACTTCTTCTTATACTTATCCAATAAGTAAAACTGCTACTGATAACCAAGTGGCTGGAGATGCGAGTACTGTGAAAATCTTAGATACTTCTAATTTGATGATGTTGTTGCCACAGACTTTGTCTAATAAAGCAAAGATACTTGTGAAGTATAAAGTAATGGATAAGAATGGTGATACTGTTTACGGTGATGCTCTTACTACTGGCAAGGAAATTGTGATTGGCGATGGAACTACTAAATGGGGAATGGGTAAGAAAGTACGTTATACATTGGCGTTGACTAACAATGCTACTTCCATAGGTTGGGAAGTGACAAGTGTTGATGAATGGACAAAAGATAATGAGGAGGATAAGGGTGTCGAGACTCCTGCTAAGTGAATTTTGTAAAACTATAGAGCATTAAAATGATATTCCTTGGAAACTTAAGTTAATTAAGTTTTCAGGGAATATTTTTTATATTTAAATAATTCTCTTACATTTGTCGTAAACATACAAACAAACACACCCGTATATATGCCCAGCTCCGTTTGTGGAGATCCCATGATGTGTCAGAACTGCAAAAAGTCAGTTCCTAATGCCATTTTCCATGTTTACCATAGACGTGGTTTCCATTATCCTGCACAAAAATGTGAGGAGAATTTCATTTTGTTTCTTATCAAGGGAGAAATGCTGGTGAATAGCCGGGAGTATGCCGGAACAATGCTTAAAGCCGGAGAATTTATGCTTCAGCCCATCAGTTCGAAAATAGAAATGCTGGCCATGACCGATGTGGAATGTATCTATTATCAGTTTAATCAACCTGAATTGTTTTGTGATATCCGGTATAATCGTATCATGAAGGAGACTGATCCTCCGTTAATTCCCTCACCCTTACCCATTATTCCCGAACTTCAACATTTTCTTGAGTCTGCACGTACTTATCTGAGCGAAAAGAAGATTTGTCGGGATCTCTTATCATTAAAGCGGAAAGAGCTTGCTTTCATACTCGGTTATTTTTATTCGGATTATGACCTGGCTTCCCTGGTACATCCTCTCTCAAAATATACCTCTTCGTTTGAGTGCTTTGTATATCAGAACTATAAGAAGGTGAAGACTGTTGAAGAGTTTGCTAAACTTGGAGGATATAGCCAGACTACATTCAGGAGGATTTTCGATAATGTTTTTCATGAGCCGGTGTATGAGTGGATGCTTAGCCGCCGCAAAGAGGAGATCATTTACGAACTTCAGAATACAGAGGCTACCATCTCTGAAATCTGTTATAAATTCGGGTTCGAATCTTTACCGCATTTCTCAAACTTCTGTAAAAAGTCATTTGGTACCTCGCCACGCAGCATTCGATTGAAGCGTTCATCCGAATGAGACAGGCCTCTGGAAGAGAGATTTTTTTATCATTGTATTTAGGTATCGGAGTTTCGGTGAATACCTAAATATGGTGATTGTCGTCCGGTGTCGATATACGTACCTTTGCGGACTAATTAAACAGAGTGATTAATGAACCACAAAGTGTTGTACAGAGTAGCTTTATTCTGTCTTTTTTCTATGCTGTCAGCCGTTCTTATGCATGCCGGCGAACAGCAACAACAAAGTAAAGGTATAGTGACAGGTCGAATCGTCGACCAACAGAAGCAACCTTACTATCCGGTTGCAGTTGCCATTGAAGGTGTTTATATTGGCGGATATACCAACGAGAATGGAGTTTATCATATCAATGATGTGCCGGCGGGCAGTCAGACGATAGTTGTATCGGGCATAGGAGTGAAAACTAAAAAGGTGCCGATACATGTGACTGCCGGAAAAGTGAACCGGATTCCGGACATAGAGATCGATACCCAGGCGGAAGAGCTGGAAGAAGTACAGGTGATTGGAAAATCTGAAGCTCGCCGGCAGCAGGAGCAGGCGTATGCCATATCGGTACTCGACATCAAGAAAGCGTATAATAGCGCTGCACCTCTCAACAAATTATTGAACAATGTGTCGAGTGTCCGTATCCGTGAGGAAGGTGGTATGGGGTCTAACTATAATTTCAGCCTGAACGGATTTTCGGGCAATCAGGTGAAATTCTTTTTGGACGGAATACCGATGGATAATTTCGGATCGTCTTTTAACCTCGCTAATATCTCGGCTAACATGGCTGAGCGTGTAGAGGTATATAAAGGGGTATTACCTGTAAATCTGGGTGCCGATGCCTTGGGAGGAGCGGTGAATATCGTCAGCCGTAGAGATGCCAATTATCTGGATGCGACCTATTCTTTTGGCTCTTTCAATACTCATAAAGTCTCGGTGAATGGAGCCTATACCCATCTGAAAACAGGTTTCACGGTGCGTGCCAATGCTTTCTATAACTATTCCGACAATGATTATAAAGTGTTTGTGCCCATCATCGATCTGGCTACCAATAAGAAGATAGACGAGCGGTGGGTAAAGCGCTTTAATGATGCCTACCGGTCAGGAGGTATCCGCCTGGAGACGGGAATAACCAATAAGCCTTATGCCGACTATCTGCTTGCAGGCATTATTCTTTCGAAGAATGATAAAGATGTACAGACTGGTGCTACGATGGATGCCGTTTACGGTGGCGTAAAAATGAAGAGTGAATCTGTGATCCCTTCTATTCGTTATAAGAAAGACGATCTGTTTCTTGACGGACTTTCGCTGTCACTTTACGGAACGTATAATTCTGTAAATACTTTCAATGTGGATACCATCGCCCGCCGTTACAACTGGTTGGGAGAATCCGTTCCGTCTACTTCTGCAGGAGAAGGGTATTATACGGATTCCAAGATAAAGAACCGCGAATGGTTAGGAAACGGAAACATCAGTTACGTGATCGACGGTCACCAATCATTGATACTGAACCATGTGGTTTCTGCTATGCGGAGAACCATGAATGATAAAGTACGGCCGGATGATGAAAACAACAATGTACCTCAGCAACTGACTAAGAATATCACAGGCTTGGGATGGCAGATCCGCTATGATCGTTGGAATGCCAATGTATTCGGAAAGATGTATAAGTTGTACAGTTCTACCTATAAGCGGTTGGATGAATATACAGAGAATGCCCGTTGGGAAAAAGTGCGGGATCATAAAACCAATTTCGGATACGGTGCGGCGGCTACTTATTATATCTTACCCTCTTTGCAGGCTAAGTTCTCTTACGAGCATGCCTATCGTTTGCCGGAAAGTATCGAAATGTTTGGAGACGGGTTGATTCAGCAGCGGAATCCGGATTTAAAACCGGAAAGCAGCCGGAATTTGAATCTGGGGTTGAGCTTCATTCAAACTTTCGGAGCCCATCAACTTTCGGCTGATGGAAACTTCATTTATCGTTATACGACAGACTTTATCCTGAAAGGGGTCAGCCTGACCAGTAATCCGACCACCGGTTACGAGAATCTGGGTAAGGTGTTGACAAAGGGTGTTGAGGCTGCTGTCAGATATAACTATAAAGATCTGTTCCATACGGGAGCCGGTTTTACTTATCAGGACATTACCGACCGGCAGCGATATGAGAAGACGAAGGACAGCTTTGTCGGCGAAGGTATCACAGAGAATATTACCTATAAAGAGCGTTTGCCGAACATCCCTTATTTGTTTGCTAATGCCGATGCAGGGGTTCGTTTTCACGATTTGATTTGGAGAAACTCTGTGCTGACGTTTGACTATAATCTTAATTATATTCATTCGTATTATCTTTCGTTCCCGGGCTTGGGTGCAAAAAGCTCTAAAAAAGTAATCCCCGAACAGTTCTCACACGATCTGGCATTGGGGTATTCAATGGACAACGGAAAGTATAGTGTGGTTGTGGAGTGTACCAATCTGACCAATCAAAAGCTGTATGATAACTACCGCTTGCAGAAACCCGGGCGTGCCTTTAATGTGAAACTGAGATATTTCTTTAGTAAATAAAAAAGTCTGATGATTACAATGTATCGAATTTATATGTATCTCCTTGCTGCCTGCCTTTTATTGGGTGTCACGGCATGTGAAGAAGAAGGATTGGGAAATGAGGAAACTCCTTTTGCTCCCTATGTACTCAGCCTGGGTATCAATTCCAATGGGACTACCACTTATTATGTGGTTACTGCACCCGAATTGATGTCCGGAACAATCAACGCGGTGGCCAAAGGTATCGAGCAAAACGGATATCGTGATTATGAACAGGCCGGACAAACGGTGTTCAGTATTGGCGGACTGGGACTGACCAGTGCAACCGGAATTGTACGTGATGCAAACGGCTATCTGACGGAGCGTGGAGACTTTGTCTTTAACAGTTCGCTGAATGCGTTTACACAAATGGACGGGCAGAACATGATCGGCCTTGAACTTCCGGCTAATAAGGAGAGTGGGGACCAAATGACCTTATATACCGTAAATATCAGTGATGTTTCTATCACTTCTCAGGTCAAAGCTCCGGTATTTCCGCTGAATCAACTCGAATGGCCGAGTATCACGGGTATGTGTTATAGTGAAGGTAATGTGTACGTTACTTATTTTCCGATGAACCCTTCCACTTTTGAGACTTTATATACCGATACTACTTTTGTTGCGGTATACTCTTATCCGGATATGCAGTTTAAGACATTGATGAAAGATACGCGTACCGGTCCTGCCGGTTCGTGGAATGCATTTAACGGTATTTTTAAGGTAGAGTCCGGCGATATGTACATCATGTCTAATTCTGCCATTGCCAACGGATTCTCACAAAGTACCAAGAATGCTGCTTTCCTTCGTATCCCTAAAGGTGAGACGCATTTTGATGACTACTATTTTGACTTTGAGACGGTTTCGGGAGGATTGAAACCTGCCCATATCAAATATATCGGTAATGGTCTGGTATTTGCCGAGGTCAGCACCATCAGTCCGCAGACATCCGCCGACCGTTGGGGAGATAAGAGTTTGAAATGCTGCATTATCGATCTTAATAATAAAACGGTACGTGACATTAAAGAGATTCCGGTGCATAACGGAGATGGCGGACGGCGTTTTGCCGCTCTGGTAGACGGAGGTTATGTTTATCGTCCGGTCACTACTTCAGAGGGTACTTACATTTATCAGGTAGATCCTCAGGCGGCTACTGCGGTCAGGGGAGCTAAAGTTTCAACCACGTTTGTCGGCGGTTTCTTCCGTCTGGATTGATAGGAGATGAATAAGACTTTTCGGAAGGCTTGTGCGAAACTTCATTTATGGCTTGGATTGCTTTCGGGTATTGTGGTATTCATAGTCTGCATCACCGGCTGCATGTATGCATTTAAAGACGAAATTACCGATGCCACACAACCTTGGCGCTTTGTAGCTCCATTGGAGAAAGAGTTTTTGCCGCCTTCCCGCTTACTTGCGATAGCGGATTCTGTCATGGGAGGAGCTTCGGCCACAGCCATCACTTACGGTGAAAGATCGGATGCGGCCTGGGTGGACTACTATCAGCCGGAAGCAGGGATGAGTACTGTTTTTATCAATCCGTATAGCGGACAGGTATTGAAGTCGGTAGTGAATCATAACGGTGATTTCGATTTCTTCCGGTTGGTGCTTAGCGGGCATCGCACTTTATGGCTCCCCAGGGAGATCGGGAGTCCGATTGTTGGTTACAGTGTATTGATTTTCCTCATCACCCTGATAACGGGAGTGATACTTTGGTGGCCCAGAAGCTGGACACGCAAGGCACTTGTGCAACGGTTGACTCTGAAACGCCCCTTTACCTTTTCAAGGCTTAACTTCGACCTGCATAATGTTGCGGGTTTTTATGCTGCATTGGTGCTGGCCGTATTATGTTTTACCGGATTGATATTTAGCCTGAATTGGTTTAGCAGAGGCGTGTACAGCATCACTTCGGGTGGTGAAGAGTTGAAGCCCTACGTTTTACCGGTATCCGATACATTGCAGGTTGTCAATCGTGTGACAAACCCTTTGGACAGACTTTATACTCAGCTACGGCTTGAAGAACCTGCTGCCAAGACCTTTTATTTTGCTTTACCCGGACAAGCCGATGGTGTTTACCGGGTCAGTGTTGTACATAAAAGAGGGTCTTACTACCGTACCGATAATTTGTTTTTTGACCGGTATACACTGGTTTCTTTGAAAGGAGCCGGTCCTTATGCCGGTAAATATACCGAGGCCTCTCCCGCCGATAAGTTCCGTCGTATGAATCTGGAGATTCATGACGGGCGCATCTGGGGGCTTCCTGGTAAAATTATAATGTTCCTTGCGAGCCTGACGGGTGCTTCACTTCCTGTGACCGGCTTTATCATCTGGTATCGTAAGCGCCGTAAGAGATAACACTGCTCTCCATATACAAAAATTCCCCACCGATACCGGTGGGGAATTTTCCTACTTATTAATCAAATGCTAAGTTGTGCTTAGTCTTTCAGTTTTGCGATGATGAAATCGCGGTTCAAACGAGCGATGTTGCTGATTGAAATGTTCTTCGGACACTCTGCTTCACAAGCACGTGTGTTTGTACAGTTACCGAATCCCAGTTCGTCCATCTTAGAAAGCATAGCTTTTGCACGGCGTGCTGCTTCTACTTTTCCTTGTGGAAGGAGGTTCAGCTGGCTGACCTTAGCTGATACGAACAACATGGCAGAACCATTCTTACAAGCAGCTACACAAGCACCGCAACCGATACATGCAGCGGCATCCATAGCCTCGTCGGCGATATCCTTAGAGATAAGGATAGCGTTGGCATCCTGAGGAGCACCTGTGTTTACGCTTACGTAACCACCGGCCTGCATGATCTTGTCATAAGCCGAACGGTCAACCATCAAGTCACGGATTACCGGGAAACCGGCAGAACGCCAAGGTTCAACTGTGATGGTGTCTCCATCTTTGAAGCGACGCATATACATCTGGCAGGTAGTAGCACCTGTCGCAGGTCCGTGCGGGTGTCCGTTGATGTAAAGAGAACACATACCGCAGATACCTTCGCGGCAGTCATGGTCGAATACGATAGGTTCGCCACCGTCATTAATAATCTGTTCGTTCAGGATATCCAGCATTTCGAGGAACGACGTATCGCCCGGGATATCTTTCATTTGATATGTTTCAAAAGCACCTTTTGCTTTCGGGCCTTTCTGGCGCCATACCTTCAGTGTGAATGATATATTTTTATCCATTTTTGTTTTCCTTTAATTGATTAGCCGAATTATGACTTGTAGTTACGAGTCTGAACTTTTACGAACTGGTAGTTCAAATCTTCTTTGATCAACTCCGGTTCTGAATTTTCACCGGTGTATTTCCAGCAAGCTACGTATGAGAAGTTCTTATCGTCACGTAACGCTTCACCTTCCGGGGTCTGGTATTCGGTACGGAAGTGTCCACCGCAAGATTCTTCACGGTTCAAACCGTCGCGAGCCATCAGCATACCTACTTCAATGAAGTCGATCAGACGGAGTGCTTTTTCCAGTTCTACGTTCAGTTCGTTTACATCACCCGGGATGCGAACGTTGGTCCAGAAATCTTTCTTCACCTCTTCAATGCCTGTCAGGGCTTTCTGCAGAGATTCTTTTGTACGGGCCATACCTACGAAGTCCCACATGATGTGACCCAGTTTCTTGTGGATAGAGTCAACAGAGTGTTTTCCGTTTACGGCTTTGATCTTCTGGATCTTATCTTTCACTTCCTTTTCGGCTGCAGCAAATTCCGGCAGGTCGGTAGAGAAGCGCGGAACCTGAATCTGATCGGCCAGGTAGTTCTGGATAGTGTAAGGCAATACGAAGTATCCGTCAGCCAGACCCTGCATCAATGCAGATGCACCCAAGCGGTTAGCACCGTGGTCGGAGAAGTTGGCTTCACCGATAGCGAACAGACCCGGGATAGAAGTCATCAATTCATAATCAACCCAGATACCACCCATGGTGTAGTGGATAGCGGGGAATATCATCATCGGAGTCTTGTACGGGTTCTCGTCAGTGATTTCTTCGTACATGTCGAAGAGGTTACCATAACGGGCACGAACCACGTCCTCACCCAGACGATCGATAGCATATTTGAAATCGAGGAAGACGGCCAAACCGGTATTGTTCACACCGAAACCGGCATCACAACGTTCTTTGGCTGCACGTGAAGCAACGTCACGCGGAACAAGGTTACCGAATGCCGGGTAACGGCGTTCCAGATAGAAGTCACGGTCTTCATCAGGAATTTCGGTCGGCTTTTTAGTGCCTGCCTGCAATGCTTTGGCATCTTCAATCTTCTTCGGAACCCAGATGCGACCGTCGTTACGAAGTGATTCAGACATCAATGTCAGCTTAGACTGCTTGTCACCGTGTACGGGGATACAAGTCGGGTGAATCTGAGCGAAACAAGGATTGGCAAAATAAGCACCTTTCTTATAGCACTGGATGGCAACTGAACCGTTGGAACCCATAGCGTTGGTAGAAAGGAAGAATGCGTTTCCGTAACCACCTGTACCGATAACTACAGCGTGAGCAGCGAAACGTTCGATTTCACCGGTTACGAGGTTACGGGCAATGATACCGCGCGCACGTCCTTCAATTACAACGAGGTCGAGCATTTCGTAACGAGTGTAAAGTTTAACAGTACCTTTTTGTACCTGACGGCTCAATGCTGAATAAGCGCCCAGCAACAGCTGCTGTCCGGTCTGGCCGCGGGCATAGAACGTACGGGATACCTGTGCACCACCGAATGAACGGTTGTCAAGTGTGCCACCGTAATCGCGTGCGAAAGGTACACCCTGTGCTACGCATTGGTCGATGATAGCGTTTGATACCTCAGCCAGACGGTAAACGTTGGCTTCGCGTGCACGGTAGTCACCGCCTTTGATTGTATCGTAGAAAAGACGGTAAACCGAGTCACCATCATTTTGATAGTTTTTAGCTGCGTTGATACCACCCTGTGCTGCAATAGAGTGAGCACGGCGGGGTGAATCCTGAATACAGAAATTGAATACTCTGAAACCCATTTCGCCTAGAGAAGCGGCAGCAGATGCTCCGGCAAGTCCGGTACCTACAACGATAATGTCAAGGCGACGTTTGTTGGCAGGGTTAACAAGTTTTTGATGAGCCTTATAGTTACTCCATTTTTCGGCGAGCTGGCCTTCAGGAATTTTTGAATCTATCTTAGTCATAATGCTATTTACAATTTAATCATTTACAATTTACAATTTAGCAAGCACCGCATGCCAACGATTTAACGAAGAATACGACTACTACCAGAGCAAAGCATACAACAACGATGGTTGAATAGATGTTGGAGATGCATTTCCAGCGGTTGATCCAAATCTTGTTGTTCCAGCCCAAAGATTGCATAGAGCTCCAGAAACCATGAGTCAGGTGGAACCAAAGGGCGCCCAGCCAAACGAGGTACAGCACTACATATACAGGGTTAGAGAAAGTGTTCATGATGTGATAAACACCATCAGCAGCATAAGTTGTGTCTGCTACTCCTCCCATGTTGTGCACCAATTCAGGTAACTGCATTTTAGCCCAGAAGTTAAAGAGGTGAAGGCCCAAACCTAAGATAACGATGATACCCAGCACCAGCATGTTTTGTGATGCCCATTCCACGGTTTTAGGTTTGTCAACTACGGCGTAACGTTCGCTACCACGTGCTGCGCGATTCTGTATTGTCAGCCAGAAAGCGTAGATAATGTGAATCACGAAGAGGGCAGCCAGGCCCAGCGTAGCTACCAACGCATACCAGTTTGCTCCCAGGAACTCACAAACCAAGTTGTAACCCTCAGCCGAGATGATCGCAACAAGGTTCATCGCCATGTGAAACGTTAGAAACAGGACAAGGGCGATACCGGTAACGCTCATCACCACTTTCCTTCCTACAGATGAATTACTTAACCACATAAATGATTGATTTTAAATTATTTAATTGTTAGAACTATAATTTCTGTTTTACGAGCCTTCTTTCTCATTGTGCAAAAGTACACGAAATACATTGATTAACCAAAGAATTAAAGAAATAATTCTTTAATCCTGAATGTCCGGAGAGGATGGGGTAAACGGGACGATCGGTTGGGGGTATAAAGGATTTGTCGTGAATCTGTTAGAATAGTAAAATCTTTGTCTTTAAGAAGTTAGCTTTTGGAGTCGTTATCATGCTTATATTTAATTGGTCGTTTTCCGAGGTTTCCTCTAATTCTCTTTTCTGTGCATGAATTAAGAAGAAAACAAGTCAAATGGACATCATTTATAATACTTTGTAAATAAGAGTATTACCGTACCTTCTGATATGTTTATGTGAGCCTTGCTATCTGGGCTCATGGGCACAGATATGCAGGAGGAGATAAAGAAAAGACCATTTTCACTAAAGATAGCAAGAAAAATAAAATACTCTAAGTGATATAAATAGATAGAGATATAGTTATATACATTTGGATATCAGCATGATGTGTTGTATCCCAGCTCTTGTTCGGAGGGTGGAAGATGGAAGATTGAAATCCATTTACGTGGGAGAAGTATCCGACTGATCCGAAGAATGAGAAGGGGATTCGGATGAAGCTTTGTCCGTTATCGGGTAAAAAGAGCGGTTTCTATTCTGTTTTTAAAGCAGTAATTTTTTCACCTCTGGCTGCACGTGTACGAAGGGCACGTGGAGAGTCTCCAAAGGAAGCTTTGCAGAAATGTGCAAAATGTGATAAAGAGTCGAATCCGTAACGATTACTGATCTCGGTGATCCGTTGTTTGGTATGCTGGAGGTCTTCCAGGATGCCTTCTCTTTTCTTGCTCAGAATCCATTCGTATACAGGTACGCCATACATGTTCTTGAATAAACGGCGAAAAGTGGTAGTGGTATAGCCTCCCAGGTGTGCAAATTCCTCTACGTTTTTCACCTTTTCGTAATTCTGCATGACGAAATATTGGAAACTTTCCGTATAGCTGCTGATGGGATAGAAAAACTTGCTCAACTGGGGTATCGGGTAATAACAGATGATCAGATACATCAGTTCCTGACATTTCAGATCGATGAATGCGCCGCAAGGCATCTGTTCATCGAGGTAATCACAAATATCTTTCATGAAGTTGGTTATGCGTTGTGTCATAACCAATGGTGTATAAGTTAGCGGAGCTTCTGATTGTTGCAGGATCTCATGATAGCGCTGTTCACAGATTAGGGGTGGTTCGTTGAACCAGTACACTACATAATTTACGTCTGTTAGTGCCAGCAATTCTAATTTGGAGCCGATCGACTGGAGAATAAATTGTCCTTCACGTAATGTGGTGCCGGGATACTCTTCACTGTTGACCAGTAATTCTCCTTGTAGTATAAACAGGATACAATTTTGTGTGCATTTGTCGGGCGGAAAATGTTGTCCTTTGGGAAACTTCCGGTGAACAAGTATGCCTTCTGTAGCTTTGGGACATTGCGCACAATCTGTCTGTCTATTACATTGAGTTTCTCTGGCCATGAATTAAAGTTAGGTGTCAGGGTAAATAATACTTAGGGAACAAAGATAGGTTTTTTTTGCGAAAACTCTGTCTTTTTAATCTATCTTTGCTGCAAAATAGTAAATTAGTAGAAAAATGAAGAAATTTGTGCTTATTTGTTTTTGTGTGCTTTCTTCGGTAGGGGGATATGCTCAGAACTGGGATATCAATACGTTACATAAAATAAACAGTCTTGATAGTAAGTTTGCGAGGAATTATAGCAAAGCCTTTTCTAAATCGGCACCTTATATTGCGGTAGGTGTACCGGTGGCGATGGCTGTATATGCAGGTATCGATAAAGATAAAGAGCTGCTGAAAGATGCCATTTACATCGGTACGAGTGTGGCCGAGGCAGTCGTGATTACGTATGGTATGAAATATGCTTTTGACCGTGAGCGTCCCTACGACCGTTATCCGGATCGGGTAGATGCACGTAGTCATGAATCGAGTCCTTCGTTTCCTTCCGGTCATACGGCAGCAGCCTTTTCACTGGCTACTTCTTTGAGTATCCGCTATCCTAAATGGTATGTGATAGCTCCATCTGCTTTCTGGGCATGTTCTGTGGGATTCTCAAGAATGAATGAAGGGGTACATTACCCGTCGGATGTAGCAGCAGGAGCTGTGATAGGGGCCGGTTGTGCGGTAGCCAATATTTATGTGAATCGCTGGCTTAACAAGTGGTTGTTCGGTGAGAAGAAGAAGGTTACAATAAGTTATTGACGACATACGGTGAATGACAAACAGGCTGCAGGAAGCATAGTCTGTTCGTCATTCACCGTATATCGTTTTCCGTTATAGAAACGTTATTTCAATATCTTTTCGTACTCTTTGTCATTTAAGATTTCCAGTGCCCGCTCCACACTCTTATTGGTGGCATTCATTACTTGGAAATATTCATTCATATCCCATAAGTCACGGGCTATCAAAGCTTTCAGCTGCGCTTTAATCAGTGGCAGGGCTTTGTTGTACTGCTCTTCGTTGAATTCAATCTTTTCTTTATCGGCAGCTTCTCTCAGGTAGTTCAATAGCTGGTCGTCGATTTCAAACTTTTCATTGAATTTCTCGAATGTCTTATATTTATCCAATAAAGCCTTTCGGTTCTTTTCAATGAAGTTCATTGTGGTTTTAATGACTACCCCTTTGGCTACCAGGTTACGGTGATAGTCGGTATATAGCGTTGTGTCTACCGGAACGAAGTAGTCCGGCATGATACCTCCTCCACCATAAACCGTACGTCCCAGTTTTTTAGTCTGGCATTTCAGTGAATCCGGGAAGTGGATGCTGTCTGCACTGACCATTTCGCCATGATTATACCGGTCGATCAGATCCTGGTTGTATTTTTCGATGCTGCTTTCACTGCTTTTTCCTTTTCCCGGTTTTTCGTTGATGCTGCTGTCATAAGGCTTTTGTATGCAACGTCCTGCAGGTGTATAGTAGCGGGCAATGGTCAGGCGGATCATAGAACCGTCCGGAAGGTCGATCGGGCGTTGAACCAGTCCTTTACCGAAAGAACGGCGTCCTACCACCACTCCTCTGTCCCAATCCTGAATGGCACCTGTCACAATCTCACTTGCCGAAGCCGAATATTCGTCTACCAATACCACCAGACGTCCGTTACGGAAGTTTCCGTTGCCTTTGGCAAAAAACTCACTGCGTTGTGCAGAACGTCCTTCTGTGTAGACAATCAGTTCTTTTTGTCCCAGGAACTCGTTTGCCAGATCGATGGCGGCATTCAGATAACCTCCTCCGTTGCCTTGCAGGTCCAGAATCAGGTCTTTCATCCCTTTTTTCTGCAACTCTTTCAGGGCTTTTAGAAACTCTTCGGCGGTAGTTGCTCCAAAACGGTTGATACGGATGTATCCTATTTTAGGCTGAATCATATAAGCGGCATCCAGGCTGAGGATTGGAATTTTATCTCGTTTTACATTAAATAAAAGCGGTTCTTTCACACCTCTGCGGATAATGGTCAGGTTTACTTTCGAATCTTTGGGGCCCCGCAGGCGTCTCATGATTTCTTCTGTTCCCATTTTTACGCCTGCTATGGCTGTGTCATTCACCGCGATGATACGGTCTCCTGCCAGGATACCTACCTTTTCGGACGGGCCATTACTCACCGGTTGTACGATGAGCAGCGTATCTTCGATCATCTGAAACTGTACACCTATCCCTTCGAAATTGCCTTGGAGCGGTTCATTCATTTTCTTCACCTCTTCGGCATCCGAATAGGTGGAATGAGGGTCGAGCTGTGCCAGCATTTCTATGATGGCCGATTCAACCAGTTTGTTTTCATTGACCGTATCTACATATAAATTAGAGATGGCGAACTCTGCCAGTTGTAATTTTCGCATGGCGGGTGAGCCAAAGTTCTGTGCCTGTAGTCCCAAAACGGAACACAAACCGATAAGCAGGTATATTATTCTTTTCATGATCACATGGGTTTATTACATTTCCATCCCTTTGGGAATGAACATACTGATATCCTTATTATAGCCAAGCAGTTCGCGGACGATGGTAGAGCTGACACAGGTCAATTCCGGTTCGGTAAATAACAGAATGGTTTCAATGCCGGCCAGTTTCCGGTTGATATCGGCAATTGTTTCTTCGTATTCGAAGTCTTTCACGGTACGGATACCGCGAACGATGAATTGGGCATCTACCTGACGGGCAAAGTCGATCGTCAGGCAATCGTAAGATTCGACCTTGATCCGGGGTTCGTCTTTATAGAACTTACGAATCATTTCCACACGTTTCTCGATCGGAAAGTATGTATTCTTGTTTTCGTTGATACCGATACCGATGACCACTTCGTCCATGAATGTCAGGGTGCGTTGAACTACGGAGTAGTGTCCGATGGTAAACGGGTCGAACGTTCCCGGAAAGATAGCTCTTCTCATGTTTATGCGATGTCTTCTTCTATAACCAGATTATCAATAATAAAGTTTTGCCGTTCCATTGTATTCTTACCCATGTAAAATTCGAGTAGTTCTTTTACCGTGTCTGTTTTGCGCAGCGATACTTGTTCGAGACGCATATCTTTGCCGATAAAGTGTCTGAATTCGTCGGGCGAGATTTCCCCCAAACCTTTAAAACGGGTGATTTCCGGATTCGGGCTAAGCTCTTTAATAGCATTTACACGCTCTTCTTCGGTATAACAATAAAGCGTTTTCTTTTTATTGCGTACGCGGAAGAGAGGAGTTTGGAGTATATATACATGTCCTTTCTTTATCAGATCGGGGAAGAACTGAAGGAAGAAAGTAATCAGCAACAAGCGGATGTGCATACCATCCACATCGGCATCGGTAGCCACGATCACTTTGTTGTAGCGTAAGCCTTCGATACCGTCTTCTATATTCAATGCAGCTTGCAGCAGATTGAATTCTTCGTTCTCGTAAACTACTTTTTTGGTCAGGCCGAAAGAGTTGAGAGGCTTACCGCGGAGGCTGAATACGGCTTGTGTGTTCACATCCCGGCTTTTGGTGATAGAGCCGCTTGCCGAGTCACCCTCGGTGATGAAAATGCACGATTCCTCTTCCAGCCCTTTGCCTTTCACATCGTTCAGGTGGACGCGGCAATCACGCAGCTTCCGGTTGTGCAGGTTGGCTTTCTTGGCGCGTTCACGTGCCAGTTTGGTCACTCCGGCAATGGCTTTGCGTTCTTTTTCCGAATCCTGTATCTTTTGCAACATGATTTCGGCTACATCGGCATGTTTGTGGAGGAAATTGTCTACCTCCTGTTTTATGAAGTCACCCACAAACTTATTTACTGTGATGCCTCCCGGCGACATATTGGTAGAGCCGAGTTTGATTTTGGTCTGGCTTTCAAACATAGGTTCTTCCACGTTGACAGCAATGGCGGCTACCAGTCCGTTACGGATGTCAGTATAGTCTTGATTCTTGTTATAGAACTCTTTGATGGTGCGGGCGATGTGTTCTTTGAAAGCACTTTGATGGGTACCTCCCTGAGTGGTATGCTGACCGTTTACAAATGAGTAGTACTCCTCTCCGTACTGTCCGGTATGGGTAAAGGCTATCTCGATATCTTCGCCCTTCAGATGTACGATGGGGTAGAGGCCGGTAGCTGTCATGTTATCATTCAGCAAATCTACCAGGCCATTGCGCGAAAGGATCCGTTGCCCATTATAGATAATTGCCAGCCCGGTGTTCAGGTATGTGTAATTGCGCAGCATCGTCTCGATAAATTCGGGACGGAAACTATAATTCAGGAATAAAGTTTCATCCGGTTCGAAGAAGATGTAAGTACCGTTTTCTTCTTCCGTATCTTCTGTGTGGTCTGTCACCAGCTCTCCTTTGGTAAAGGTGGCGCAACGCACTTTACCATCCCGGTAACTACGTACTTCAAAGTTTGAGCTCAAAGCATTGACAGCTTTCACGCCGACACCGTTCAGTCCGACACTTTTCTTGAAAGCCTTGCTGTCATACTTACCACCGGTGTTCAGCACACTGACTGCCTCTATTAGTTTTCCCTGTGGGATACCGCGGCCGTAGTCGCGTACACTGACACGAAGATTCTCTTCCACTCTGATTTCTATCTTCTTGCCGGATTGCATTTTGAACTCGTCGATACTGTTGTCAATAACTTCTTTCAGAAGGACATATATTCCGTCTTCGGGATGCGAACCGTCGCCCAGCTTACCGATGTACATACCCGGACGGGTGCGCACATGTTCCATGTCGCTCAGGTGGCGGATGTTGTCGTCTGTATATTCTACAGGGTTGTTGTCTACAGGTATCAGTTCGTTCTCTTCCATTGTTTTTAGTCTATCTTCTTAGTAAACGCACGACGACGTTTATGTTGTTCGGTTTTAAAGTATTCCCATTGTGCCTGAACCTTTCCGTTCATTTCCAGTTCGGGGTTGCTTTCTGCAAAGATAAAACCTAATTTTTGATAAACCGGAATTAAATCGGAAAATAACAAAGCGTTAACACCTTTGTTTTGGTACTCCGGTTTCACGGCTACAAGCAGCAGGTCAAGCATTTTGGCGCGTCGTTTCATGAACAATGCCTTTAGCAGATAATACCATCCGAGGGGCAAAAGGCGTCCATGCGATTTCTGTAACGCTTCCGAAAGTGAAGGCATTGAAATGCCTACGGCAATTAACTTGTCTTCCGCATCTGTGATCAGGGTTACCATTCGCAAGTCGACAATCGGAAGGTACATTTTAACATATTGGTCAATTTGCCGTTGCGAAAGCGGAGAGTATCCGTACAGCGGACTATAAGCTTCGTTCATCAACTCAAAGATGGCTTGTCCGTAATCGGCTGCAATCTTTCTGGATGAGGTATATTTCTTTATCTTGAGGTTATATTTACGCTGAATAAGATCGGATATGCGCTGGTGCTTCTCAGGGATGGCGTCAGGAATATAAATTTTGTATTCCACCCAGTCGGCATCTTTCTCAAATCCCAGTTTCTCCATGTGTTGCGGATAGTAGGGATGATTGTAGATGGTTGCCATGGTGCTGAGTTGGTCGAATCCTTCGATCAGCATACCTTCTGCGTCGAAGTCGGTAAATCCAAGAGGTCCCTGAATGTTCTCCATCCCTTTGGATTTACCCCATTCTTCTACGGTTTGCAGAAGTCTGGAAGAGACTTCAAGGTCGTCGATGAAGTCGATCCAACCGAAACGGACATCTTTTTTGTTCCAGGTGGCATTGGCACGGTGATTGATAATACCTGCGATGCGCCCTACGATTTTTCCGTCTTTATAAGCCAGAAAGTACTCGGCCTCACAGAACTCGAATGCCGCATTTTTCTTCTTATTGAATGTATTCAGCATGTCGTCGTAGAGGTCAGGTACGGAATAAGGATTCTCTTTGTATAATTCGTAATTAAAACGAATGAATTTTTTAAGTTCTCTTTTTGTCGATACCTTTTTAATTGTAATGGCCATAGCTTGTATTTATGATGAGGGGGCAAAGATACGTGATAATCTTTAAATTACCACGTACGAAAACTAAAAACTATGTGTCTCGATGTTATCAAATCTGATAGATCAGATAGGTGGTGTAGGCTATATAGCATAACACCAGAATACTTCCTTCGATCCGTGTGATGGTGCGTTTGGCAAAAAATAATCCGAAAAACCAGAGCAAAATGCCCGAACCGACCAAGGTGAAAAGGTCGAAGTTATTGATGCCTGTCAGCCGCAAGGGAGTGATGGAAGCACTGCATCCCAATACAAAGAAGATGTTGAACAGATTACTGCCGATCACATTACCGATGGCTATTTCCGGATTCTTTTTCAAGGCAGCCACTATCGATGTAGCAAGTTCCGGTAGGGAGGTACCTCCGGCTACCAGTGTGAGTCCGATAACAGATTCGCTGACGCCAAGGTGCCGTGCGATGTTGCTTGCTCCCTCTACAAACCATTGTCCCCCGAAAATAAGTCCGGCCAATCCGCCCAGAATGAAAAGTACGGATTTCCACATCGGGAGGCTTTTGATTTCCTCTTCCGGTTGAGTATTGTTTGTGGGTGAGGCTATGGCAAATGTGTAGCCCAGGAAGATGGTGAAGAAACAGAGCAGAATCAGTCCGTCCGAGATGCTTAGTATGTTGCTGGAAGCTTTATTCAGAAAAACGTCATTGGCGCATATCAGCAGGACGATGGAGGAGAGAATGCATAGCGGAATCTCTTTCCGCAAAGTATTCCGGGTAATTACGATAGGAGCAAATAGAGCGGTGCACCCGACGATCATCAATGTATTGAAGATATTACTTCCCACTACGTTACCTACGGCGATGTCCGCGCTACCTTTCAGGGCGGACGATACGCTAACGGTCAGTTCCGGGGCGGAAGTTCCGAAAGCTACGATAGTCAGGCCGATTACGATGGAAGGAATACGGAATCGCTTGGCTACGGACGCAGCACCATCTGTCAGGCAGTTGGCACCTATCAAAATGAGGAGTAATCCTCCAATAAGCAGTAATATATCCATGTCTATACCTTTAAATTACGGATTCGGGTGCAAATATAATGATTTCGATCTATGCTATGTCAAAAACAATCTGTATGTTTGGCACGTTTATCCATTCCGGTGACAATTACTTTATGAGTTTTTGATATGAAAAAGAACAGATTATTCGGCCTTTTGTTGTTTCTGTTGGTGACCAACAATATGTGCGCACAGTTGGGAAAGGCGGTTCGTGAGATATTGACGGGTGATAGTGTGGCTACCCGGACCGCAGTCCGGAACGATTCGGATTCCGTACGGATGGCAGATATGAAGAAAGAGCTGGAGGAGGCGCGTCTGAGCGAAGCCAATATGCGTATGGAAATGGAGCAGATGAGGCTGAAAGCTTTTGCTGCCGACTCTGTGAAATTAGCTCAGCAAAGGGCACGTATCGACTCACTTCGCCAGTTTACGCCGGGAGTACCGGTAGTGGTCGAAGGCGATACATTGTTTTATTTGTATACCAAGCGTGGGGGATATACCCCTTTGCAGCGGGCCGAAATGATCGATGCGGCCATCATGCAGTTGGGTAAACGGTTTACCCTGCATCCCGATTCTGTCTATATCGAGAGCAGCGATATCGTAACCGATCTGATGTACGGCAATAAAGTCATTGCTTCGTTTACCGACCAGGACGGACTATGGGAAGGACGTTCGCGCGAGCAGTTGGCAACGGATAAGCGGAAGATTGTAGTACAGAAACTGAAAGAGTTGAAGGAGGAGCATAGTTTGTGGCAACTGGGTAAACGTATTCTGTATTTTGTCCTGGTATTGGCAGGGCAGTATCTGTTGTTTTGGCTTACAGGCTGGCTGTTCCGTAAACTGAAGGTACGTATCCAAAAGCTGAAGGATACCAGGCTGAAGCCGATCTCCATTCAGAATTACGAGTTATTGGATACGCAGCGGCAGGTCAACCTGTTGATCTTCCTTTCCAATTTGCTGCGCTACGTAATCATGCTTCTCCAATTGTTGATTACCGTTCCCCTTTTGTTCGCTATCTTCCCACAGACCAAGGGGCTGGCCTATCAGATATTTTCATATATCTGGAACCCGATCAAGAACATACTGGTAGGTATAGTCAATTATATTCCCAATTTGTTTGCCATTCTTATCATCTGTTTTGCCGTTAAGTATCTGGTGCGCTTGGTTCACTACTTGTCCCGTGAGGTAGAGGCGGGGCGGCTCAAGTTCGGTGGTTTCTATCCCGACTGGGCAATGCCTACTTATCATATCATCCGTTTTCTGCTTTATGCTTTTATGATTGCGATGATCTATCCCTATTTGCCGGGGGCTAAGAATGGAGTATTCCAGGGGATATCTGTTTTTGTCGGTCTGATCATTTCTTTAGGATCCAGTACGGTAATCGGTAATGTGATTGCGGGGCTGGTCATTACTTATATGCGTCCTTTTAAACTGGGCGACCGGATCCAGCTGAATGATACTACCGGGAATGTAATCGAGAAAACGCCTTTGGTGACCCGGATCAAGACACCGAAGAATGAGGTGGTTACCATTCCGAACTCGTTTATCATGTCATCCCATACAGTGAACTATAGCGCTTCGGCCCGCGAATACGGTCTGATTATTCACTCGGAAGTGACCATCGGATATGATGTTCCCTGGCGTCAGGTTCATCAGCTATTGATAGAGGCTGCCTTGAATACTCCCGGGGTGATTGACGATCCGCGTCCTTTTGTGCTTGAAACTTCGTTGAGTGACTGGTATCCGGTTTATCAAATCAATGCTTATATCCGTGAGGCGGATAAATTGGCTCAGATATATTCGGACCTGCATCAGAATATTCAGGATCGCTTTAATGAAGCGGGCGTCGAAATCATGTCGCCTCACTATATGGCTATGCGTGACGGCAATGAGTCTACGATTCCCAAAGATGATTTGAGGCCCAAGACTGATAAATAATAAACAGAGCCGGCTCTTTCGTCACGAAGAAGCCGGCTCTTTCAAAATTGTGCATTTTTCAAGAGAGTGATTTATTTTTTCCGGGTTACCGTATAAAGTATATTCCCTTTTTTATCGATCATCCGCAGGTTCAGTTCCTTTTTATCAATGGAGCAGACTGAGAAGCCAGGTTCGGGGCTGCAGAACTGAGTTCCCTCAATCGGTTTCACCTTGCGTGCCAGTGATCCGGCAGAGTTTACGATATAGTCGATGTCGCTTCCCGGTACGCGGATGTGTTGGAAGTTGTGGATATGTCCGCAAATGTACATATCTACTTTATGCTTTCTCAGAATAGGATCGAGGCGGCTCTGTAAGTCGCTGCGTTCGCTCTGGTCTTTCGGGGTTTCGGCATAGATCGGATGATGCCCGGCAACGATCACCCAGTCTTCTTTGGCAACAGTCAGCACCGAGTCCAGCCAGGCTAACTGTCCGTTCATATCCTGATGACATGCATCGGGATAGGTTGCGCTTTCGTTACGGTATTTATCGATCAGAGGAGCAGTATCTATCCAGACGATGCGGACGGTGGCTCCTTTTTCTTCGAATGTCTTGGTGTAGTAACGGGCAGGCATGGTCCAGCGGCGGCTCACTCCGCTGTAGTCCAGTACAGCTTGTGTGTTGCCCCGGTATTCGTGGTTTCCCAGTACGGGATACCAGTCGATCATGAGTTCCGGGTGACTGTAAATCAGTTCAAAGTTGGTCATCCAGAGCGGGTCGTTCACGCTGCGTACTCCTTCGAAATGATGGACATCTCCGGCAGCCAGCACAAATTCCGGTCCTATTTCCTCACCCATAGTTCCCATTAATTCGGCAATCGGCTTTTGATCGTAGTAGCCGTTACGTCCCAGGTCGTTAGCAATGTAGAAGTTAAACTTCTTGTCAAACATAGAGTAATCCTTGAGCTGGGCCGAAGCGGTTGCGACAATGGAGATAAACAGTAGTATCAGTAAGTTTTTTAATTTCATAAATATGAGTTTTTATATTGATTATTAATGAATTGAATACGTTTTTTCGTCAGTGATGCGAGAAGACGGTTTTGATCTCAGACCCACGGTGCACCGTTCCTTTAGAAACGGTGCACCGTTTTCTGATCGGCGGTGCACCGTGGGTTCAACCTCCTCTGATAGCCGGTTAAAAGTTGATCTTAAATCCGGCATTAATCTTTACACCGTAGTATTCAGCCTGCATGGTGCGGTCCTGAGTCCCCTGATAATAGCGGAGGGGTTGGTTCAGCAGGTTGTTTGCTTCGGCATAGAGGGTGTAGTGTTTCGCAAAAGTGTAACTGGCGTTTACGTCCAGATAGTTCACGCGGTCGTAATAGCGGTCGTGAAAGGTGTCTTCACCCATTTCATCGATGAAGGCCGATGCAAAGTTGTAGCTCAGGCGGAGGTTCAGTCCATTTTTCTCAAAATAGAGCGATGCATTGGCTGTATGCTTCGGAGAACCCGGCAGGCTCAGATCCTTTTCATTTTCGCGTCCTTCGAAGTTGAAGTCTTCCACACGGGAGTGAGTGAAGGTGTAAGTGCCATAAAAACCGATACATTTCAGGGCAGGAGCGATAAATCCGAAATCACGCTGGTAAGAGAGTTCCATACCTATCAGATTGGCATTACCCGCATTCTTGGGCTGGATAAAGCGGTTGTATAGGTTGCCGTTGTATTCGTAGTTTGTAGACACTTGGTTGACAATGAAATCGTCTATTTTCTTATAGAATACTCCTGCGCTGACCAGACCGATACTTTTGAAATAATAATCCGCACTCAGGTCGAAGTTATAAGAAAGAGTAGGTTTCAGGCCGGGATTACCCACTGTCACTTCGTTATCCGAACGTTTGATGTTGACACTGGGTACCAGGGCAGAATACTTCGGACGTGACAATGTCTGAGTAAACGAACCGCGTACTTTGAAATCCTCGTTTACGTTCCATTTCATGAGGAGTGACGGGAGGAAGTTGATGTAACTGTTCGTTTCTCGGGCAGTCTTCGAGGTTTGGTCTGTTTCGTCGTCATACGTGCGTCCGGTATAGCTGAGGCTGGTGTTTTCGATGCGGAGCCCGGTCATCAGTTCTACGTTGTCCGTGAGCTTCTGGTCGAAACGGATGTAGCCCGAACTTACGGTTTCACGTGCTTCGAAGTTACCGGCTAACTCTTCCTGCACCTGTTCTTTGTCAAAGAGGGAGGGATTGTTCAGGTCCAGTGAACCTACATATTGTTTGTCGGCGTAAATGCCTGCCTGATATTTATGGTCCGGCATGAAGTTTTTGTTGGTTTGATCTACCGTGTTCTGCAGGCTGTTGGCCATGAATGCCTCTTCATCTTTCGGAGTATATTCATAAAAGTCTACCTCTTTATCTTTGGTTTTGCGTACCACCTTGGCACCGAATTTCAGTTTGTTTCCGTTCCGGAAGGGGAGTTTGAAGTTCATGGAGAATTTCAGGTCTTTTTCCTTGATGTCTTCCTGTTGTTCGGTGAGTTCCTTCAGGCCGAAATCTTTGTTCAGTGTCATTGTAGAACCGGACTTTGGTGTAGCCAGCGGTTCGCGTTCGTTACTCAGATCCATGTCGAATTGCTGTTTCTTCAGTTGGAAATCAATGTAACGTTCGTTCGGACGCTCCTCTGTTGCTTTGGCGTAACTGGCATTCCAATCCATAGACACCGGTCCGAACAGATGCTCGCCTCCCAATGTGAAGTCCATCGTGCGTTGGCGTTCCAGGCGGGCGTTGCGATTGTCCGGCGTACCGGCTTTAGTCTGTACGCGTACAGTTGCTTTTCCCTCTTCATCCATATCTTTCAGAGTAGTGCGGTATCGGTTCTCCCAGTCGTTCCGGTTATTGAAAATTCCTTTAAACATCAATTTGTGGTTTTCGCTGATATCCCAGTCCAAGGCTGCCGAATAGCTTTGGCGTTCACGGGTTACATAGTACTGGCGTATTTGGTAGTCGTTGATATATACGTTTCCTTTGTCGTCTTTCTCCCAAAGAAACTCGGTATCGTAGGAACCCGATGGGGCATTCTGATAGGAAGCCGATAACATGACCCCCAGTTTGTCGTTAAAGAAACGGTCGCCATAAGTCAGTCCCAGATTCAACTGTGCTTTCTCGCTGATCCAGTTGTAGCCCGAACCGGCAGTAGCTGTCAGCGTCCGTTTATAGGGTGAATTCTTGGTGACCAGATTGATAGATCCGCCGATGGCATCGGCATCCATATCCGAAGTTACCACTTTACTGACTTCGATGGTCTGAATCATATCGGCCGGAATCAGGTCAAGTTGTACGTTGCGTGTATCCCCTTCGGCCGAAGGAATGCGGTTGCCGTTGATGGTGACCGAACTGAGGTCCGCCGATGTACCGCGTACCTGTCCGAAACGGGCTTCACCCTGATCATACTGTACATTGATACCCGAAATACGTTTCAGTGCATCTCCGATGTTTGAATCCGGAAACTTGCCTACCTGGTCGGCAGAAACTACATTTTTGATGCCCAGACTGCTCTTTTGTGAGTTGATGGCACGGCGCTGTCCCTGAAAGGCACCGCCTATTACAATTTCCTGCAATTCGACTCCTTCGTTCAGTATGACATCTCTTTCGAGTGTCTTGCCTTCGGGAATGGTTATTTTCATTTCTACGGGGGCATATCCCACATAAGTTACTTTTACCGTATAAGTCCCCGGGTTGAGGTTGGCGAAGGTATAGAAACCGTTTACGTCACTGATAACTCCTGTCTTCAGGTTCTCGATGTAGATCGAGGCACCCGGTAGTGTTTGTTTGGAAGTGTCGATGATACGTCCCCGGATCGTACCTTGTTTTACTACGTTTGCTTTTTCGTCGGCGTAGAGATGACCGCCCATGACTGATAATAAAAGAATGGATGATACTAGCTTCAGAACTCGTTTCATGTTTTTTAGTATGCGTTAATAATTTGATGCAAAAGTAGAGGAGTAAGATTTCGTGCCCTTTACGATCGTTTGAACGCTGAGTGACAAACTCGTTACATCCATGTTACCGTAAAGTCCCCCCTTGAAGTAACTTGCGTGATACGTTTTGTACGCTGAGTGATAGCATATCCCTGAAAAAATCCGTAAACTTGCACTCAGGTTTTCCATTATTAACTAACAAAATAAAACTATGCATTTGACTACAAAATTATTTTTTACCGCAACGCTGCTTGCCGGTAACCTGTTTGCTTCATTTGCCGGCGACGTTACGCTGAAGATAACGAAGAAGTATATCAACCTTCCTGTTTCCCACCAAGTGGACCGGAAGAAAATGACATTCGAGGTAAAAGGTACTCCGGAACGTAACTTCGTAATCCGTCTGGCTGACGAGAAACCCGACTACTGGGTATTCTGCGATGTCTCTTCCTGGAAAGGAAAGACACTTCGCATCAGCTATGAAGGGGAGTCTGCCGGATTGGAGAAAATCTATCAGGACGATGTGATTGCGGGGCAAGATAGCTTGTATGCAGAAAAAAACCGTCCGCAATTTCATTTCACCACTCGCCGGGGATGGATCAACGACCCTAACGGACTGGTTTTTTACGAAGGTGAATACCATCTTTTCTATCAGCACAACCCTTATGAACGGGAATGGGAAAATATGCATTGGGGACATGCCGTGAGCCGTGATCTGGTACATTGGGAGGAACTGCCGGATGCTCTGCATCCCGATGAGCTGGGAACTATTTTTTCCGGTTCGGCCGTGATCGATTATGATAATACCGCCGGATTCAATAAGAAAAACGAACCGGCATTGGTAGCTGCCTATACAGTGGATAATCCGGAGAAACAGCGGCAGTGTATCGCTTACAGTCTCGATAAAGGACGTACGTTTACCAAGTATGAAGGTAACCCGGTGATAGACTCGAAAGCGAAATGGAACAGTAAGGATACACGCGACCCGAAGGTCTTCTGGTATGCTCCCGGCAAACATTGGGTGATGGTACTTAATGAACGGGACGGACACTCGATTTATAATTCTGCCGACCTGAAGAATTGGGAATATAAGAGTCATGTAACCGGATTCTGGGAATGCCCGGAATTGTTTGAATTACCGGTAGATGGCGATAAGAATCACACTAAATGGGTGATGTACGGAGCTTCCGGTACCTATATGCTGGGCTCATTCGATGGACAGACGTTTACCCCGGAAGCCGGCAAATACTATTATTATACCGGAAGCATGTATGCTGCCCAGACTTATAGTAACATACCTGCCAGTGACGGACGTCGCATACAAATAGGATGGGGACGAATCTCACATGACGGTATGCCGTTCAATGGAATGATGTTGCTGCCCAACGAACTGACGCTCCGCACTACCTCAAAGGGAGTTCGTCTGTTTAGTGTGCCTGTCAGAGAGACCGAGCAACTGTTCCAGCCTGTAGGAAACTGGACTTCACTTAGCTCTGATGCGGCCAATCAACGCTTACAGGCGTTCTCCGGTAAGGATTGTTTGCGGATCAGAACAACTATCAAACTGTCACATGCTACCAGTGCCGGACTGAATCTTTACGGTCAGCCTCTGGTGGACTATGATATGAACTCCAACCTGATCAATGGAGTGTTCTACTCACCTGACGACCGCACCAGTATGGAATTGACAGCCGACATCTACATTGATCGCACTTCCATCGAAGTCTTTATTGACGGGGGAGCCTATTCGTATTCGATGAAGCGCAGTCCGCGTGAGGGCAATCGTGAAGGGCTCCATTTCTGGGGTAACAACATAGAAGTTAAGAACCTGGAAGTGTTCTCGGTAAAGTCTATCTGGTAAAGTCGACGGATAGAAAGGGGAAGATGTAGGCAGAGGCGTGTCATCGTTCACCACAGAGTGGCACAGAGTCCCGATACACCTTGTCGTTCATTTTTTCCGGAAAAGGCGTCCTGTTTCTTTGCTTCAGGACGTCTTATGTATGTATTATTAAGGAAAACGCAACATGAAAAACACAAATCTACTCCGACTGGCCTTTCTGCTTTTTGCAGGTTTATCTATATTCTTGTCCTCTTGCCAACCCAAAGAGGAAGGAGACAAAAAGTACGTCATTGGTTTTTCTCAGTGTACCTCCGATTCCTGGCGCGAAGCCGTATTGCTCGAAATGCAGATTGAGGCCTCCAATTACCGCAACGTAGAGTTGGTGGTATATAATGCTATGGACAACAGCAGCAGACAGGTATCTCAGATTCGGAAATTGATTTCCCAGAACGTGGATGTACTCATCATTTCGCCTAACGAGGCTGTTCCCATTACCGATGTGGCTGTAGAAGCTTATCGGAAAGGTATTCCTACCATTATTCACGACCGTAAGATACAATCGGATGAATATACGGTCTCTATCGGTGCCAATAATTACAACATTGGTTCTGCCATTGGTGAATACATTAACGGACAATTGCCCCCCAACTCCAAAATACTCGAGATATGGGGACTGGAAGGTTCGTCGCCTGCTATGGAGCGTCATGATGGATTTATCGATCATCTTCGTAGTGATAAGAATTTTCAGGTGACTCAGGTTTTTGGAAAATGGCATTATAACAGTGCTTATGACGCTGTCAACAGGTTAGCTACTTTTGCCGACATCGATCTGGTCTATGCCCACAACGACGTGATGGCGCTTGCTGCCCGGGACGTCATCATGAAGCGTGATTCCGTGTCCGGCAAACGTATCCGGTTTATAGGTATCGACGGGGTATATGGTGACGGTGCCGGATTGCAAGCCGTAGCCGATGAGAAGTTGGAAGCCTCGTTCCAGTACCCTACCGGAGGTGCTATTTCCATTCAGGTGGCCATGCAGATTATTAATGGAGAAAAGGTGAAGAAAAACTATGTATTGAACACTGCCATTATCAATCGGGGGAATGCGAAGACCATTTTGGCACAGTCCGAACAACTCAACCACTACCAGAAAAGAATCAACCGGCAGAAGCAGGAAGAAGATAATTTATTGTCTCGTTTCAAGTTCCTGCGCAACTCTACTATCCTGATTTTGGCATTGATGTTGCTCATTATCCCTTTGCTGGGATATGTAATGTACATGAACCTCCGGGTTAAAAATAAGAATAAAGAACTGCATGATAAAAATCAGCTTGTAGAAGCTCAAAAAGAAGAACTGGCTGTCAAGAATAGCCAGATTGAGAATATCTCCAACCAGAAACTACAATTTTTCACCAATATCTCCCATGAAATCCGTACTCCTCTTACACTGATACTTGGACCGGTCAATAAATTGATAAAGAACTCCAAGCTCGATCCTTCTATTCAAGAAGACGTGGCTTTGATGAAACGGAATGTAGACCGGCTCTACAGGATTGTCAACCAGATACTCGATTTCCGAAGAATCGATAACGATAAGATGAAATTGATTTTGCGTCAGGTAGATTTGATCGGTATGGTAAGGGAAGTTTTCGACTACTTTACCGGTATTGCCGAAGAGAAGCAGATTCATTACCGGTTCTCTACCAATATTGACGAACTGAACATTTACATAGATGTCAATAAGATAGAGCAGGTGTTGGTAAATATCATTTCGAATGCCTTTAAATATTCGGATAGTGGGGGAGATATTTCTGTCCGGATTACCGGTGAAGCGGAAACTGTCCTGCTGGAAGTGGAGGATCACGGGCGGGGAATTTCAAAAGAGAGTATGGAACACCTGTTTGAACGCTTCTATACCGGTAATAAGACTTTCGGTACAGTAGGCTTTGGCATTGGACTCAATCTTTCAAAAGAGTATGTCGACCTGCATGACGGTGAAATCCGTGCAGAGAGTCAACCCGGAGAGTATACTTTATTCAGCGTCCGGCTTTATAAAGATATCACCCACTATACACACGAGTATATACTGGAAGAGCCCGATCGCTTCAATCTCAGTTATCACGATATGGAGGTGGATACGACGGTGGTCAACGAAATGCTTTCTAAAACCTATGATTACCACGTCCTGGTCGTGGAAGACGATCCCGATGTACGATATAGCTTACGGAAAGAGCTGTCCGCCAATTTTCAGGTAGAAGTGGCAGGTAATGGTAATGAAGCATTGGACTTGTTGGGACAGGGTGATGCTTTTCACTTGATTCTGAGCGATGTATTAATGCCCGGTATGAATGGGTTCCAGTTGGTTAACCGGGTGAAGAATGATCTTGCTTTCAGCCATATCCCCATCATACTGCTGACAGCCTTGTCCGAAGACAGCCAGCGCATCTACGGCATTGCTGAGGGGGCAGACGAGTATATTCCCAAACCTTTCAACATCGACTTCCTGAAAATACGTATCATCAACATGATTTCGGAACGGCAGAAGATGAAGGAAGCTTATATGAAGAATCTCCGGGCCGGTACGATGGACAATGTGGAGGTATGCAAACTGATGAAGGTAGACGAGTTGTTCAGGGACAAGCTGCTGAGTATTGTCGACACGCAATATGAAAACTCCGATTTCAGCATCGAAGACCTGAGTGAACATTTGGGATTGTCGAGGGTGCACCTTTACCGGAAGATGAAAACACTGTTCGGGGTTTCCCCCACCGATTACCTGAGGAATTACCGGCTCAATAAAGCAATGCTTTTGCTTAAAGCCCGGCAGTACAATATCAGTGAGATAGCTTATATGACCGGTTTTACTTCGCCCGCCTATTTCACTAAATGTTTCCGTACACTTTATGGGGTCACTCCGACAGAGGCAATGGTGGCTAACTGAATATGGGAAACAGATCGTTCTGTCTACGCACCGCATGCAACTCTGTATACGGTACGTATATAGAGTAGTATACGATCCGTAGACAATGCTGTATACACATTATACAAAATTGTCCCGCATTGAATTTTCTCAATGCGGGACGATATGAAATGTGCCGGTATGTTTACTATCAGGCCGTTGGATCATCTACAATATCGTCATCACCACTCCCCTGGGATGCGCCGATATTGATAAATCGACTGACAGTTCTCGGCGTTTTTAGCATTGTCTGCGAACTGTGGCAGTATTGTGTAGTCAGTCGCAGCTCATAGGTTCCGTCTTTCAAGTCGGCAGGAAGTAGCACCAATACTTCCGAAGGGTTGTTTACGGCGATCATATCCATCGGTAGCTTCGTTTCCGTGCCTTTTTCATCAATCAAGACGATACCTACGGCAGGATCTGTACCAGTTACTTTAATATTCTTTCCTTGCAGACGATAGTTACGTCCGGCAGTTGCACTACCGTCCGTAGCACGGGTGGCGGCGTCTTCACCACCGATAAAATAGGCTGAATCGCCTTTGGCTCCTAGGATTTTTACGCCGGTTCGTACGATAGCTTCACGTAAATCCTTATCCTGATTGAAGGAAACATAGATAGAATTTTTCTCGGGATTCCATACTCCACCGTCTATTACCCCGCGAAACTGTGGTACGGCACGAAAAAGCCCCGTATTGACAGAGTATCCGTTCAGTACCAATTCCGATACTGTACGCTGAAAGAGGTCGACGGCATGCTTTAAAGTCTCTGCCCGCAAGCCGGTATCTTCTTTCTTCATTTCATCCAGTACATCGGATAGTGTCAGGTTTCCGGCGCTTTCCAATACCAGGATTTTGTCTTCTTTGTTGTCGGTGGTCACGGTATTGTCCGCAAGCCAGCCTTTGAGTTCTGTTTTCATGATTTGTTAAGTTTAAAAGTGAATATTATTGTTTGGTACCTTTCACGCAACGAACAGAACATCCAAAGGCACCAGAAGCTGCGTCAGAAACTGTGTGTCCATTTGTTCCAAACAAAAAACGATAATATTTCTCTGTACACCAATAATTACCATCGCGATTACCGTTCACTACTGCATTACCACCAGTACTGGCTCCAGATGCACTAGGTGTATGTCCAGCTAATGGCAGAAAGAGCCCCTTGGAACTATTCATAAACCACATTCCATTATTTACTTTTGCCTTATTTGTACACCGAGATAACTTGGTTAGTTCGTTTCGCGACGGTGTACGCCACCCGGTTCCATAAGTTGAAACGTTAAGTTTCGAACATGGATCGGTATTATTTTGGCTTGTATTTCCTGTGTAAGTACTATACCAAGTATAGTAATAACCTCTATCTGTTGAAGTGGTCCACACATAGTTAGAATTTCCTGTTGATTTCAGATTCCCGTCCGCCCATATTAATTTAGCCAGATCCTTCTTATCCTGAGCCGTACACCCGTTACCTGTAAGGTTTATATCACTCTCCAACACATTGATGCCGGGTCCCTTTTTAAACTGTATTTTTAGTGTATAGCTTTTCCCTTCCTTCAACTGTACGCTTTGGGTGGACGTGATTTCGGTGTTGTTGTTCACAATCCGTCCGCCTACCGTCAGTGTATTGAAATGCACTGTTATCGTTCTGGCCCCTGCAAACGGAACCATGCGTATGGTTGTACTTAGGGTCGTGTTCGGACTGAATGCCGTCGTATTATTCGTATTGGCGGCTACCACATTGGTCGAAGGACCGATCTTCCATGATGTGGAGTTTCCCCCTTGCTTTACATATACACCCGTGCAATTGGTGATCGTATTACTCGGAAATCCGGTAGGACTGATGGTAATTGTCAGTTTGCACAACTTCTGATTGAAACTCACCGGAAGATTGTGGCTGAGACTGTTTACATTCGTTATATCTCCGGAATCGAAGGTCATGAAGTCCTTGCTCATGTCAGGGATAGACACTGTACTGCTGTTGTAGGCATACGTGGGAGGCATATCTCCCAAGTCGGCAGTGGTATTAAAGGAGTAGCCCACCACACGTATCGTTCCGGAGCGTGTCAGCAATTTCCCTTGTTTGAGTACAGGAGTGCCCGTACCATTGGAGGTGTAATCGGCAGCCGACTGGAAGACATAGTTATTTCCGGACTTCCAGAAAGCAATCAGCCGGAAACGAACTCCCACAGGCACTGTTGCACGGGTACTTACACGGGGCAGGGTATCTTCCGTCAGTTCCATCGAGGCTATCCGGGGACCTTCGTAGTCCGGTTGCTCTCCTGTGCGTGTAGGTGAGAAAGCTTTTACCCCCACCCATTCGGCGATCAGGGGAGAGTGGCTACGGGTCGAAGCGTCGTTAAAAGAGGAAGAATGATAGTCGTTGTCACCTGTCAGACTGATATGGATAGGAATTAACTCGTCGGCAGTATCCCCGCTGTCAGCAGACGGGGGAGTCATTCTGTCATCTTCCGCACATCCTGTTATCGAAAGGCAAAAACACAGCCATAAGGCTTTACCGAGATACTCTTGCATAATAAAAGTTCTATTCATATACTATGATATTAAAGTGAATAATCGTATCAAAGACGCATTGCGGACCTATACATCTTCGTATAAGTCCGGAAAGGCTGTTTGATACCACTTTTATTATGCGTAAGTTTGTGTATTACAATCAGATATAACGGTCTTGAATACACAATTGTGTTTCAAAAAACGTACGTCTTTTGAAACACAATTTTTACTCTCCGCACTAAATGCAAGGAGGATAGATAAATGACTGATAATTAAAACGATGTAGAAAAATTTGCACAGATGGAAAAAGCGCCTTATCTTTGTTGCATCAGACGTACGTCTTTTGAAACACCATTTGAAAAACTAAATCTATATCTTATAAGCCTAATTTCCAGTTTAACAAATTTCATACCTCCACTACATTACAGAATTTATCTACAGCACGAAACAAACTGGCACCGGTCAAATATTTATTCAATGTCAGATTCTTTGCTATAGACAAAACGCTTTCTGTCCATAGCAAAGAATCTTGTTTCTCATTTCGTTCAACATGTATGGAAGTGCCAAGTTATCAGCACTTTTATAATCTTGTTATCATGCCTTTTATAATTGCATGTGACACAATATTGCCCTCATGCTAATGAATCAAGTTTGTTTAATAGGTTAGTTTAAAAGTGAATATTATTGTTTGGTACCTTTTACACAACGGACAGAATAACCATTAATTTGGAGAGCATTCCAAGCACCAGTATCAGTGACCACTATATATGTTGTTCCAAAATCCAGAGCATAACAAGTATTTTTACGGTTCCCTAGTGTTGAAGTTAGATAAACACCACTAGTTCCTGATCCCGTTCCCTCTAAGCCCGGTCCAGTTTCCGGTCGCATTCCTGCTGCTTTTAAAAATAGCCCTAAACGGTTATTCATAAACCACATACCTCCGTTATAAACTCTATCTGTACATCGTACCAGTTTTTCCAGTTCATTTTTAGTTGGTGTTCGCCAGCTTGTACCATAATATGCAGTGTTTAGTTTAGAACATGGATCTCCGGTGCTTCCATCATAAAGTTTATTGAAGGAATAAAAATGTCCGCCTTCTGTTTGCGAAGATGCCCACACGTAATTAACATTTCCTGTACTCTTCAAATTTCCTGTAGCCCATCTCAGCTTTGCCAAATCATTCTTATCACTCGCCGTACATCCGTTTTGTGTCAGGTTAATGTTACTTGCCGCCAATTGTATCCCCAACTCAAACTTCAGTGTAATGGTATAACTCTTTCCCGGCAGCAACTGTACATTCTGGCTTGAGGTGATATTCCGGTTATTCGCATTGAAATAATTACTAAGTTTCAACGTACCGATATGCACCGTGATTGCCCGGGAACCCGAAAAAGGAACTAACCGTACAGTGGCAGTCGAATTATTGGCTATATTGAATGTAGGTGTATTTCCGGTATTGGCACTTACATTATTTGTAGAGGGACCTATCGTCCAGGCAGACACATTGCCGCCCTGAGAAACGTATACCCCCGTACAGTTGGTAAACGTGTTGCTCCCAAACTGCGACAAGGAGAGTTTAACCGTCAGCTTACAGAGCTTTTGCGTGAAACTAACCGACAGGTTGTGGCTGATTGTACTCACATTCGCTATGTCCCCCGAGTCATAGACCATAAAGTCACTGTTCATATTCGGGATAGTGACGGAAGTACTGTTATAAGTATAGGATGAAGGGATCGCTCCCATCGCTGCCGTACTATTGAACGAGTATCCGATCACACGGACAGTTCCTGCTCTGGTGAGCAGATTTCCTTGCCTGAGTGTGGGAGCGGAAGCCCCGTTTGTCGTAAAATCCGCAGCCGACTGGAATACGTAATTGCTGCCTACTTTACGGAAAGCGATCAACCGGAAATAAATGCCGTTGCCCAATGTAGCGGCACGGGTAGTGACCTGTGGCTCTTCGCGGAGCGTCATCCGTACCGCTGAAGGCCCCTCGTAAGGCACGGCAGCGGGTATGGCCCTGCTGGCGGGTGGCTCTTTCACCGGCACCCATTCGTCTACAAGCGTTCTTCCCCCGGTTGTGTCGGGAGTATCAACATGGCTTTCCATATAGCTGCCATCCTCAACCCGGCTGACCGTAACAGGAATCATATCCTCCCCGTCCGGTTCCGGGCTGTCGGGGTTCACAACATTGTCGCCACACGATGTTATCATTAAAAAAGCCGCGTACAGACAGCATGTGTTTAACGCACGAAAGCCTACATACAGAAGTTTTGTCTTCGTATTCATAACTCAAATGTTTAAAAATGAATAAAATAGATCATACTCAGCAAGACCTTCCCATTAAGAATGGGCAGGCCGGCTATGGCAGGCTGTGAATACAGCTTTTATTTTGCGGTAAGTTTGTGTAAATTAGACAGATAGAACGACTGTTGTGTTTCAAAAGACGTTCCTTTTTTGAAACACTGTTTTGGCTCTGTGCACTGAATATAAGAAGAAGAGATAAATAACTGATTATTAGAATAATGTATAAATATTTGCACAGATGAAAAAAGCGTCTTATCTTTGTTGCATCAGACGAACGTCTTTTGAAACATTATCTTCCTTTTGATAAAAGACAATCTACTTCTTACAAGAATCATTTTTTTCCAAATGCTTCATTATTAGTTTTATCCTTTCGTTACATCAGCGGGTAACCGGATTGATAGTCTGCCGGTATTTTTGCCGGATGTTACCATTCTTATATTATTTGTTTCCTGCGTTATATCGCCTCTGTACTATTCTGGCTAACCTTGCATCAACAATCACACATCGTATAACTACTATAAATTTAGAATCAAAATGAACAGAGAGAACAAACCTTTATTCCTATATACCTTTATCACCGTCTTTGGTGGATTGATTGTGGGATTAAATATGGCAGGTATTTCCGGAGCCGTTCCTTTTTTACAGGAACAATTCATGTTGGATGATATGGCTTTGGGATTGGTGGTAAGTATTCTGACCGTAGGTTGCCTTTGCGGTGCTTTGCTGGGAGGAGGTTTTAGCGACCGTTATGGCAGACAGAAAGTCATGTTCTCGTCAGCTGTCTTTTTTATTGTTTCTTCTTTGGGCTGCGCATTATCCGGTAATTTGGTTTCACTGCTGGTTTTTCGCCTGATATGCGGGCTGGGTATCGGAGTGATCTCTGCCGTAGCACCTATTTATATATCTGAAATATCTCCTGCCCGGCTGAGGGGAACACTGGTTTCCTACAATCAGTTGGCTATTGTGATAGGAATTCTAATTGCTTACATTGTAGATTATATATTGCTGGACTATGAGCGGAACTGGCGCCTGATGTTGGGATTCCCGTTCTTCTTTAGTGTGGCCTATCTGTTGTTATTGGGTATATTGCCTGAGAGCCCACGTTGGCTTTCGGCTCGTGGAAAAGCAGGTAGAGCCAGGCAGGTGGCCAGTAAACTGAACCTGGAAGCCGGTGAGATGACCGTGTCCGACACAAACACACAAGAAGGTAGAGATAGGATAAAGGTAACTGAATTGTTTAAGGGTAACTTGGCTAAAGTGGTTTTCATAGGTTCTATACTGGCCGCCTTACAGCAAATCACGGGTATTAACGTCATCATCAATTATGCACCTTCCATCTTCGAGATGACAGGTGTTGCCGGGGATATTGCCCTTGTGCAATCTATCCTGGTGGGAGTGGTGAATCTGCTGTTTACCCTGATTGCTGTGTGGCTGGTCGATAAAGTAGGGCGTAAGATTCTGCTTCTTTGCGGAAGTCTGGGGATGGGCATCTCATTGCTGTACCTGGTTTACACTTTCGTAGTTCCGGCAGCCAATGGTATCGGTGCCTTAATAGCCGTGTTATGCTATATCGGATTCTTTGCCGCTTCACTGGCACCTTTGATGTGGGTGGTGACTTCCGAGATTTACCCTTCTCGTATTCGTGGAACAGCTATGTCACTCTCCACCGGAATCAGCTGGTTATGTACTTTTCTCACCGTTCAGTTTTTCCCCTGGATACTGAATAACCTGGGCGGATCGGTTGCTTTCGGAATCTTTGCCATTTTCAGCATTGCTGCATTCGCATTCATTTTGTTTTGTGTGCCCGAGACCAAGGGCAAGTCACTGGAGGCAATAGAAAAAGAGCTGGGAGTGGATAAAGAGGCTGAGGAGAATGTGAAAGAAGAACATGCTTTCTCGAAAATATAATAAACACAAAATTGGATATAAGTATGAAACAAAGTAAAAGAAATCTATGGTGGTCCGTCTGTGCAGGACTCTTGTTCTGCTCGTGGGGATGTAGTTCCCGGGTGTCGGATAAGCCGGTAACGCTGGAAACGTTGTTGGACGAAATGGTATCGGTGGAGGAACAGGCGCTGTATCCGGTTCCCTCTTATACCTGTCGTCAGGAAAGTAGCTACGACCGTGCATCAGTATCACCCGATTCTGCCGGTTGGTTTGCCAATAGTGACGGGTTTGGAATCAAACGGGTAGATACGGTGGCAGGCCGCATTGAGAAAGTGATGTTCGACGAAGTCGGACCTGGAGCGATCACTCGTATCTGGATTACTACCATTGACAAGCGGGGTACGTGGCGGTTTTATTTTGATGGTTCTGATCAACCGGGCTGGATCATTCCGGCTTATGACCTGATGCGGATCAATGTACCCGGATTGGGAAAGGGAATGTTACAGGCACACACCAGCTATACGCCCGAAGGTAAAGGAGGAAATACCTTGTTCCTGCCTATCCCTTATGCCCGTGGATGTAAAGTGACATTTGAAGACGAGCCGGGGGTGAATCCGACTCCCAAGTATTATCACATCAACTTCCGTAAATATCCCGAAGGCACACAGGTAGAGACCTTTTCTAAGGAGGTAGTGGAGAGAGCGGCACAGAAGATTGCCGAAGTAGACAACCGTCTTCTTCAACCGGTAGCCGGCCGTAAAGGTGAGATCCTCCGGGAGGAGAAGAGTATTCTTCCTTCCGATTCATTGGTCATCCCTCTGCCTGCAGGCGAAAATGCGGTATACGAAGTGAAGTTCAATATTCGTACCGATAATCCTGAACAATATACCCAGTTGATGCGGGAATTGGTGTTCAGTGCCGGGTTTGACGGAAAGCAGACCGTATGGGTACCGTTGAGTGACTTCTCCGGAGGTGGTATGGGTGCCCCCAAGGTAGATAGCTGGTATCTGACATCCGATGGAAAAGGAAATATCTCCAGTCGTTGGTTGATGCCTTACCAAAAAGATGGTGTGCTGAAAGTACTTAACCTCTCTTCCCGGTCGGTTGCTGCTACAATGGAGGTGAATGTAGCTCCATTAAAGTGGAATAAAGATCGTTCGTTGTATTTCTATGCTTCATGGAGACAGGAAAATGGTATCTATATCCACGATAAACCTGAAGAGGCCGACCAATGTGTAGAATGGAACTTTGCTACCCTGAAAGGTAGAGGTGTCTACAAAGGCGATTTACTTTCACTTTATAATCATGCCCCGTTGTGGTATGGTGAAGGTGATGAAAAGATTTGGGTGGACGACGATACTTTCCCATCACATTTCGGTACAGGCACAGAAGATTACTACAATAGTTCATGGGCACCGGTAGTGCCTTTCTATACTCCATTTGGAGGAGCCCCGAGAGCCGATTTGGAAAGCTCTCACGGTTATAATGCTTTCTATCGCACCCGCCATCTGGATGGTATTCCTTTCAATAAGAGCTTTAAGTTCGATATTGAAATGCTGGGATGGAAACGAGGTGAGGCCGATTATGCCACTACTATTTATTGGTATGGCGATCCGGAGGCACAGGTATTTGGAACTTCAGGTATTGAAGAAGCCCGCCGGCAGTTGCTGCCTGCTGTTGAGGCTTCGGCAGACTGAAAAACATATGATAGTATTATTTAAATTTTTAATTAAATCTAATTGGTGAATATGAAACATGAAAGACCTTGCCTTGTGGCCTCCGGAAGTGACTGGCTGCAAGAAGTGTTGAGAAGGCTTTTGGTCTGGGTGGTTGTCTTGTCCTCGGGGACATTGATGGCATACGCGGGCAATCTGGATATCAGCCAGACGAAAGTCATTACGGGTACGGTGACCGAAAAGGAAACAGGTGATCCGTTAATTGGAGTAAACGTTTCGGTAAAAGGTACTTCGAAGGGTACGATTACAAATTTGAATGGCCAGTATTCGGTCGATGTGAATTCCGATAAAGATATTCTGGTATTCTCGTTTATCGGAAAGGCTACACAGGAGAAAGCAGTGAAAGGATTGAGTCAGATTGATGTGGTGATGGCCGATGATGCCACGATGTTGGGCGAAGTAGTGATCCAGACCGGTTATATGACACAGCGTAAAGCTGATCTTACCGGTTCGGTTGCTATGGCCAACACTTCGGATTTGGCTCAGAACCCTTCGACTAATGCATTGAAGTCTTTACAGGGAAAATTGCCGGGTGTATTTATTACTACAGATGGTAGCCCTGGGGGAAATGCTTCGATACAGATTCGCGGACTTACGTCACTGAATGCGCAGCCTAACCCGCTGATCGTACTTGACGGATTGGCAGGAGACTATAACCTGCGTGATATCAACCCGGCGAATATTGAATCGATTCAGGTGCTGAAAGATGCGGCTTCGGCCAGTATTTATGGTTCGAGAGCTGCCGGTGGTGTGATTATCATCGAAACAAAGAAGGGTAAAAAGGGTGAATCGAAGATTAGTTACGAAGGTCGTGTACAGTTCTCTAAATGGGTTAATAAACCCGACCTGTTGAATACCGATGAGTATGGACGTGCCATCTGGCAAGCGTATGCAAACGACGATAAACTTGGTGAAATCAAGCAAAGCGTCCGTTTCTTCGATTATGACTGGAGTTATGACAGCAACGGTTATCCGGTACTTAATTCCGTGAAACCGGTGGAATGGCTGAATACAGCTCAGACTATGCGCTCAGCCGATACTAACTGGATCGATGAAATATCTCGTACCGGAGTATCGCAGAACCATCAGATTTCAGTATCGAGTGGTACTGATAAATCACGTACTTTCTTCAACCTGGGTTATGAAAACACAGAAGGTATTCAGATTGAAACTTTCTGGAAAAAATATTCGGCTCGTTTGAACTCGGAGTATGACTTATTGAATGGTCGTTTGAAAGTAGGTGAAAACCTGGAGTTGAACTATATGAATTATCGTGAAGCCAACCATACACAGCTTGCTGCAAATGAACCCCCTATCATTCCTGTATATACCGAAACCGGTGGTTGGGGTGGTGCTTCTCTCGATGTGGGTATGGATGACTATCGTAATCCGGTGAAAGACCTTATCCTGGGGAAAGACAATGTCAATAAGTTCCTGAAGGTAATTGGTAATACGTATGCCGATTTGATGATTATCAAAGGTTTGAACCTGAGAACATCATTCGGTGTAGATTATCGTGGTTCATATTATCGTGCAGTCGATAAAAAATGGAGTGAAGCAGACGGTTCGGGCCGTGATGAAAAGTTCAACTATGTCCGCAACGATCAGACTCATTTCCTGGAATACCAGTGGACCAACCAGATCAACTATAACGGGCAATTCGGAAAACACTCGATAGGAGCTGTAGTCGGAATGGAATTTACGAAAGCTGAAAGTGAAGCATTCTATGCACGTAAAGACGGTTTGACTCTGGAAGACAGAGACTATGCTTTTTTAAGTTCGGCTACCGGTGACAAGATTACAGAGGCTACCGGTTCGGGTGATGCTTATGCTCTGTTGTCATACTTCGGTAAGTTCAACTATTCGTATGCTTCCAAATATCTGGCATCGGCAACATTACGTTATGATGGTTCTTCCAAGTTCGGTGCTGATAACCGTTGGGCAGTCTTCCCGGCATTTTCTTTGGGATGGAGAATAAAGAATGAACCGTTCCTTGAGAATGTAGATTTTCTTTCGGACCTGAAGCTGAGATTCAGTTGGGGACGTAATGGTAACTCGGCCATTCATAGCGGATACCTGCAAAGTAGTTATGTAGCCGATTATAACGGAACTTCTTATGCTATGAACGGACAGGAAAGCGGTTCTCTACAGTCTGGTTTCCGTAAATATCTCACCGGTAATTCGACATTGAAATGGGAAACTGTAACACAGACCAACTACGGTATCGATTTTGGTTTCTTCAACCAGAGCCTGGTCGGAACAATCGATTACTTTTATAAGAAGACAACCGATATGCTTTATTTGCCCCCTTATATCGGTGCATTCGGTGAAGGTGGAGATACTTATGTGAATGGTCCGAGTATGGAAAACCGTGGAGTTGAAATCTTGCTGACATACCGGAACAGTCTTCCATCGGGATTTAATTATAGCATTACGGGAAACATCGCGACTTTCAAGAATAAGATTACTGAATTGCCGGACAATGTGAGAAGTGTATATGGTGGAAACGGTATGTTGGATGATATCATCGGACGCCCCCGTAACTCTATATACGGATACGTGGCAGACGGAATCTTCAAGACACAGGAAGAGGTGGACAATTCACCGCAGCAGGCAGGAAAAGGTTTGGGACGCATTCGCTATAAAGACCTTGACGGAGACGGACGTATCACTCAGGACTACGACCGTACATGGATTGGTGTCAGTGACCCGTACTTTACTTATGGTTTGAATCTTCAGGCTTCGTATAAGAACGTAGACTTAGCTCTCTTCTTCCAGGGTGTGCATGGCGGAGATGTTTGGGATTCATGGATTGAATACAGTGACTTCTGGAACATTCAGAATGTGAATAATACCAACCACTTGAAAGGTGTATTTAATGCTTGGTCTCCTCAGAATCCGGACTCTAACATTCCGGCTCTGTCTACTCGTAACACCAATGATGAAAAGCGTACGTCTACGTATTTCCTCAAAGACGGTTCGTACTTGAAGTTGAGAACGATAGAACTGGGATACACTTTCCCGGAAAGTATGGTGAAGAAAGCCATGATCAGCCGCTTGCGTGCCTATGTTTCGGCTAACAATGTATTCACTATCAAGAAATGGTGGGATAGCAATCGTTTCTCAGGTCCCGATCCTGAAATCCGTGACTTTGGCTATGTCATTCCATTTACCGCTACAGTCGGAGTTAATATAACCTTTTAAATAGAAATAGTATGAAAACCTTTTATAGTTTATTTCTGTCATCAGCCCTTTTGCTTTCCTTATTGGTGACGAGCTGTGCCGACCAATTGAATATTAACCCTAAAGGGGTGCTGGCTGATGATTTATTATTAGGAAAGCCCGAACATATTGATGATTTTGTGACTCCGTGCTATTCGCTGATTCCTTATCTGCCTTGGTCGGAAGCTCATGCATGGTGGATGCATGGTTCTATCCGATCGGATGATGCTTACAAAGGCGGATCGGGTGTAAGTGACCAGTCGGCCTGGCACGATATGGAAGTTTTCTCTTCTGTAACTGCTAATGTAGGGAACAATGACGGACCTTGGTTCAAAGGATATGTAGCGATATCCAGATACAACCTGGCACTCTATGCCTTGTCTAAAGTTACTGATGAAAACTATCCGTTGAAAGGTGTACGTACCGGTGAGGTGAAATTCTTGCGCGGAGCTACTTATTTCTTTATGAAGACTCTGTGGAGATACATTCCTTGGGTGGATGAAGAGAACGGAAGAACGGTGGAAGATGTGACTAATATCTCGAACCGCCCCAATGGTACTGATGATACATATTTGTGGGAACACATTGTTGCCGATTTGGAAGAGGCTGTCAGACTGTTGCCTGAAAAACAAGAGGAGATAGGTCGTATCAACAAGAATGCCGCACGTGCAATGGCTGCCAAAGCTTTATTGTTCATGGCGTACAAGCAGGATGCAAGACATCAGGTAGTCGAAGTGGATAAGAAGATTCTGGAACGTGCCTTGGTTTATATCAACGAGATCACTGATCAAGAAGGTGGAAACGTAGGCTTGTGTGAAGACTTTGCCGAAAACTTCTTGCCGGAATATGATAATGCTACCAAAGAAGCAATTTGGGAAATCCAGTATTCTATCAACGACGGAACATCAAGCGGAGGAAATACAAACAATGGTGCAGAATTGAATGCTCCTTCCTGGGAACCTTATTTCCCATGTTGTGACTTCCATAAGATGAGCTTTAATATGGCAAATGCCTTCAGAACCGGTACAGACGGATTGCCTTTGTTCGATACGTTTAACGATGCGGAAATGAAAGGAAGATTCAAAGAGTATTTCGATGAAAATAGCTTTGACCCTCGTTTGAGTCATACGGCGGCTATCCCGGGATATCCTTATAAATATAATCCGGATTTGCTGTACGAGGAAAAGGCTTCCAGAAGCCCCGGTGATTATGGTTATTTGAAATCTGTTAAAGAGTTGGTTCCTGCCGGTTGCGATTGTATCATTGTAAACCGTAATTCGATGAATGTGAAGCAAATTCGTTATGCTGAAGTCTTGTTGTGGAAAGCTGAGATCCTGATTCAGTTGGATCGTCACAAAGAAGCTCGTCCTATCATTAATAAGCTGCGCGAACGTGCTAATAACAGTAGAATTCGCTTGTTGATGGCAGATGGTACTCCTTACATGAATTATAAGGTCAGCTTGTATACCGATGAGGCTGCTTGGACCAAAGACTATGCATGGAAAGCATTGATGTTTGAGAATCGTCTTGAAACAGCATGTGAGGGAAGACGCTTCTTCGATCTGCAAAGATGGGGAATCCTGGAGCCTACGATGAATGCTTACTTCAAAAAAGAGAAAACCCGTTTCTCTTGGATGAATAATGCGGTCTTTGTTGCGGGAAGAGATGAATATAAACCTATTCCTCAGCAACAGATGAACTGGGCGAAAGGAAATTATATACAGAATCCGGGTTACTAATAAAAAACAGACGATTATGAAAAGAATATTATACTTTTTTTCTGTGATGCTTTGTATACTTGCCGTCATAGGTTGCCAGGATCGCGATATCATTGATTTTAAAGATGGAGTTTCCTTACCTCCGGTGACCGATTTGAAATCGTCACTGACACCTGATAATGATGCGGTGTTGGAGTGGAAACTACCTTCAGCGATTCCGGAAGAGATACAACGTCCTTTATCCGTTTATGTTCAGGTTTACAAAGGGGCGGTGCTGGAGCATCAGATTTCTTTGGAAGGTGAACCTACTTCGTGGGAATATACACTGAAAGAACCTGAATCCAAATATAGGATTGTGGTTAAGGTCCAGGGGATGTTGAAAGAAAAGCCCTATGGACAATCAGATGAAATATATTCGTTGGGACAAACAGTTTCTATAAATTGATTGAGAGAAAGAGGCAGCGTCGGGACGACGTTGCCTCTCCTCATTTTATGCTTTCTCACACCGGATGATGATTTTTCTTTCATCGTTCAAAGTAGTAGCAAACAGATAGATATCACCTCCGTCGGTTAGTTTCAGTCGTTTCCGTAATTCGGCTACGGATTGTGGAAAATTGCGGGTGGTGATATTCGCTTTATCTAATCCGTTTAAAATATTTTTTAATTCTTTCTTGTTGAGGCTCGAGTAACCGGTTATCCGGAAGATGCGTCCCGGAAACTTTTCTATTCGTTCGTTTGAGGTGTAGAGATGGCTGTTGGCGTGAAGTTTACTCAGATGAAACGAAGAAGCGATGCTGCGGAAAGCACCGGCTTTGAGAATAGAGGCATTGGGTTCATACAGGTAAGTTCCTATTTCGTGGGTGTATGAACACTCGGTGGCTTGTTCTGATTCGCGGGTGAAAACAAAACGTTGTATTTCCTGGTTTGCAAAATTGATGCAGACGATGGGCTGAGACATTGCAGATGGAATCTCCGGAGAATCATCACCGGGCCGGAGTAGTAACAGAAGCTCCTTGCACTCGTTGTTGACTGAGACGATATGGGCTTCGGATACGTGCTGCATATCTCGTATAGCCAAGGAAAGATCGAGCATGGGTGAAAGTTTAATCATTACCTGCTTACCCTTTTCGAGTAGTAACTTTTCCAATGTGGCTACGTTGGGTTCACAGTCGGATATGGCTACTGTTTTTCCACCATGTTCATTGCGGCGTGCCGGGTCCAGGAAAATACAGTCTACAGCCGGCATCTGTTGTAGATATTCCACTCCGTCGCCATTTTGTACCCGAATGTGTTTCAGCCCCAGTAATGGGAAATTGTGCATGGCAAGTTCACAAAGTTCCTCCTGGCGTTCTATGTAGGTGACTGTTTTGAACTGAGTAGCGAGAAAGGCACAATCAATGCCGAATCCGCCGGTCAGATCGACTAACCCTTCTCCATGTACCAGTGAAGCTTTGTAGAGTGCGGTAACTTCCGATGAACATTGCTCTAATGATAGATGGCGCGGATATAAAAGTCCTTCTGTTGCATGCCAACTTGGTATTTTAGAAACGGTAGCTTGCCATCCGGCTATCTGAACGATAGCCAGAGGCATGTCCACTTGAGGATATCTTTTTGCTTGTAATGCCAGGGAGTGTACATCGTCATTGCGATGCTCCCGGATAAACAAGATGGTTTCCGGAGAAAGATACATATCTTACTTTAGTTTATGAGTTTGTACTTCTGTTTGGCTTCGTCTCGGCTGCATAGGTTAAAGTGCCACCATTCACTGGGAAGTGCACGAAATCCTGCACTTTTCATAACTTGTCTTAGTAGAATTCGGTTTTCCCGTTCTTGTTGGGTTATTTTTCCTTCTCTTACTAATTTTGCTTCATTTGTTATGTGTGATGCTGCATCCATATAGTCCACTTCTGTCCCCGTGGGTAACGGATGTCCTAGTGAATCGGCTATGCTGATATCTACTGCCAATCCATAATTATGCAGACCTCCACCTCGTGAGGGGTTAGATACATACATATACTTGGAGGTCCCTTTTACCACATCCCACATTTTTTTCTGTACGGACATCGGGCGTGCCGCATCATAAATTATCAGGCGGTAGCTGGGATATTGGGCTTTAAGTAACAGATGTGCTTCTAAAAGAGCTTTAGCTGCGTCCGGGTGAAGATATGCTTCTTTCAAATCAGTATAAAGAAGTTGACCGGTAAAATTGTCCGGAGTGGCGTACATGAGCCGGATAATGAATGTAGAATCAAGTTCGGCGATATTCATCAGACCGATGGAATCCAGATAAAAGGCGGTTTGGCTTTTACTTGCAATCGGTTGCGGTTCCACTGGAGTTATGAGGACAATGGAATCTTTAAATGCAGGGTGGGGCTGTGCTTCCTTATATTGACAGGAAGTAGTAAAAGACAGGAGTAGGATGAAAGCGGTTAAAAGTCCGAGTCGCATATAATTTCTTTTCTGAATATGAATGCAAAAGTATAAAAACATAAGCGCATATTTGATAAGTTATGGGAGATTTTCATTTTGAGGCTTCTGTTAAGGAGGTGTCCAAGCTACTTTAGAATGGTGTGTAGCTTGAATATAACTTTGGGTGGAACTGAATATTAGTGGCTTTCAAGAAAGGATCGGGACTCTCCATGCTAGCTACACAAAATGGCGGACAGTGCCAGTGTACACAGTTTGTTTTCCTAAGGTTAGTTTTTAAGCAATGTCCTTTGGTCTTTAACAGTAAACTCCTCCTGCTTTCACTCCCAACCTTGCTTTTTAAAA